>LULE01000003.1_pt1 | contig 984585 bp, 976 predicted proteins | sample 728231 | NCBI WGS metagenome assembly LULE01 (sample SAMN03860297, study PRJNA289734) | marine metagenome | biome: seawater column; feature: ocean; material: water; isolation source: Red Sea water column Station 192 - depth 10m | place: Saudi Arabia: Red Sea | collected 2011-10-15 | depth 10 m | reverse complement strand
GCTTCGAGCGGCTGGCGAAGAAATGGGCCCCGCGGCCTCGCAAACCCAAAACTACGATCTGAGTGACGCCAGCGACCGCGGCCTACGCCGGATGGTTACCCCAGTTCTGGACCGGCTCGAAGATGAACACGGCGACAAGGCCGATCACCCCGACAATCGCCCAGTCCGACACCTTGGTGATCACCCGATCGAGGAACCATTTCAAGATTGTCACATCCTTGCCCTTACTGTTCGTCATCGCTTCCACCCCGACACGGTGATCACACCGAAAATGCTGATGATCATCATCCCGGCCCACTCATCAAACGGCGGCGGCAGGGCCGCGATGGTCCAGTCCTTCGGATAGGCGCAGCCGGCGCACCACAGGATGCTGTAGATGACCACCGCGGCGAACCAGAGCGCGAGCGGCAGCGCGAAGATCAGCATGAGCCAGAAGCCCCCTGCCCGCATGAAATCCGCCCGGTGCCGGTAGCTTTCGCGGATGATCTCGCCCTTGATCCGCTCGGCATCTGTCTGCGAGCGCACCTTGGCGTCAACGGTGTCGAGAACCCGATCGAGCAGCCCGCCCCCGAGGAGCTTGATGAGCGCCCGGATCACGTGGCCCACCCCCGGCGCTTGGCCAGCACATAGGCGCCCTCGATCACGCAGCCGATGCCGATCGAAACGATCATCACCACGTCGGCATCAAGCGACAAGGTCTCGCCCACCTGCCGGCCAGCGATGAAGCCCACGCCGTAGCGCAGGAGGATCCGGGCGATGGGCGCCCAATTCATCTGGGCAAACCTGGTGGCACGTTTCATGTGGTTGCTCCTTTCGGGTCGAAGAGGCGCAGGATCGCCTCCCAGAGGGTTTCGAGGGTCGAGAAGTCGTGCCCCCGCTGACTGTCGCGCCCAAAGTGCGCGTCGGCTTCCTGCGACCAGGGCGTGTCCTTGATCTTCGACCAGCGGGCGTAGGAGGCGGCGAGCTTGGTGTGATAGCCGTTCTTGCGGTAACCCGCGCCGTTGTAGCCCCGGGCAAGGCCGTGCCAGTCGTGCCGGCGCAGCTCGTCGTCGAGGCCGGTGTTCTTCACGAAATCCACCATGCCGCGCAGCTGGATGCCCTCGCTCTCGCGAAAGGCGCTCACCATCTCGTAGGCGGAGGGGTAGCCCGCGAGCTTGCAGTTGAAGCCCATGATCTGCCCGAGGCCCCAGGAGCAGGCGCGCAGCGCCGGTTCCCACCCGCGCCCGTGCCGATCACACAGCGCGATTGCGCGCTCGAGCCGGGGATAGCTGTCACGGGGATAGGCGCCGGGCTTCCAGCTCTTGTAGGCGAGGCCCAGGCGCACCGCTTCGTCGCGCGCAGGCCCCGCCCCCAGCTCGCGGTAGAAGATGTGCGGCTCGAAAAGCATCCGGACCCGGCCGAGGCCGTCGAAGCCCCGCCCGGCAGACTCGACGTCGACCAGGGCGTGGATCTCGTCCTCGCCCACGCCAATGCGGTGGCCCTCGCGCGGCAGGTCGACGTCCGCAAGCGGACGCCCACCGGTCGGCGTCGACCAGTGTTTCAGGAGTGTCATGGTGTGGTCCTTTGTCAGGAGGTGGTGGTCATCCGGCGGGACGCAGGTCGCGCAACGTCAGGTCCACCACTCGTCGTCCGTGTAGCCCTGCGGACGCTCGGACATGCGCAGGAGTGTCTCCTGCTTGGCGAGGATCGCGGCCGAGGCAGTGAACAACGCCGCCTCTTTGGCGATGATGACTTGCGCAAGTTCTTCGGTCGTGACGCCGCGGGGGGCCGCGAGAAGGTCCAGCGCCGCGCTCTGGCCACCGGCGATGACATTCCGTGCCTCTGCAACCTGCGGCGTCCACGTCTCACGCTCCGCCTCGGTATATTCCGGCGCCAGCGCCTTGATCCTGCGGTCAGCTTCGGCGCGGATTTCCGCGTCGGTGACAGGCGGCGGGACATAGGCCGGGATCGTATTGCCCTCGGCTTCCCATGCGGCGACCATCTGGCGATGGCTGTTCCGCATGTCGTCGGGGACGCTCATGCGTTGACCTTCAAGGGTCACGTCGATTGCGCCGCCTGCGGTATATCTGTGAACTATCATGATGGGATGATCCTTGCGTCAACGAGTAAGCCATGGTCGCCGTTTTCACCGAACGCTGGTTGCCCGGCGGTCAGCCCGGAGAACCCGGTAATGTTCACTCGGCCCCCAACCGTGCTGTGGTTGCTAAAATCAACAACGGAACCTGAGCCTACATTTGAGGTTGTCGTACCTATGGCGAACTGAGGTGAGCTTGTTGACAAGGAAAGTGTGGGGATTGCACGCTTGGGCGTCCATTTTCCCGAGACACGCACACCGGAAGTTGTAAACGCTACCCCTGAAAACCCGGAAAACGGCACTCTCTCAAAATACGGCAAACAAAGCGCGCGCTCTATCTCCGGTGGACGTGGCGTCGTCGGGTCTGCTTCGCCCGTTGCGTCACCCTCGACCATAGAGACGCGCGATAGGTCAACATCAGCCGTCGGATTTGGCGAGTTGTGTGGGCGGGTGAGGACAAGCGAGAGGTAGTCATTGCCGTTCGTCCCGAGCGTCTTGCCCGCGATGGACGGCAAGTCTACGGCGACGCTGACCTTCTGCCAGCCTGTCGTGAGCGAGAGCGTGCCGGGGACGGCCGTAACCACCGCCGTCGAAGGCGAGCCGCCCGTTCCGAAGTTCTGAACAAAGCTCACTGCCAATTCGGTGGCGGCGCTGGCTTTGATCCAGAACGTCTCGGTGACCTTCAGCCCGGCTAACGTGCTGACGCCCTCCATCATCACGTTCTGGAACGTGCCTGCCGCAACCCCCGCGACCGAGCGCGACCACCGTGCAAAGAATTTCGGGTTGCCGGGAACGTCCGTCTGCCCGAGCGTGTGGGTCTGGCGCGTCACACTGACGACTGACCCCTCCGCTTTCGTCAAATACCATTGGTCGGCAGTAAATCCGGTTCCCGTAAAGGACGTGCCGTTCTGCCAGACATCGAAGTCGCCGTTGACGATCTTGTTGCGATGCCCGACGGTGCTGAGCGTCTGTTCTATATCCGCAACTCGATCAGTCGGATCGTCGAAAAACTCGACCGCATCCTCGTCTTCATTCACCCTGATCAGCTTCCCTGCCTGCCCCGCCAGGTCGCCGGGGTTCACGGATCCTGCGAGATAGGCCGCCAGCGCCTGGGCCACTTTCTCCTCGACGTAGTTCACCACCGCGATCAGGTAAGCGAGGAGCGCAGGCCAAAACTTGATGTTCTCGTCGAGGTTCGCCGCATAGGTCGAGGGTTGCGAACGGAGCGCCGGTTCCGGCGGAGTCGGGGCTACGGGTTTATCGACCATCAGTTGTCTCTCACCTCCAGTGTGATCTGCGCGTTCCTGCCGTTGTCGAAATCGAGGTTCCAATCGCGCAGGAAGCCATATGCCGAGTAGCCGAACCGGTCGTCCTCGGCGCCAAGCCAGAGCGCGGCGCCACCGCCGCGCAGTCGTTTCAGGATCCGCGTGAGCGTCTGGACCCGGGTGCTCGATACCGAGACGATCAGACGGGTATCGAGGACCATGTCTCGCTCGGTCACATCGCGCTCTCCGAACTCATCGAACTCGACGGTCGAAAAATCCATGCCGCCCAGGCCGCCGCCCAGGTTGGCGACGCCCCATCGGCGCGCGCGCCCCAGGACGATCTGCCCGCAGGCCGCCGCGCCCCCCGCCACCGTCAAGGTGATCGCGATGGTCGCGTCCGGATAGGGCGGCACATACTGGAACGTCATGTCGGTGAGCTGGTCGAGCGGCTCGAAGTAATACTCGTAGCCATCCGCGATGCCGCTGTTGTCGACCGTGTCGCGGGTGACGTCATAGACGACGCCGTCCTCCGGATCGGTCACGACGACGCGCACGCTGTCGGCGGTCACGTTGCGCAGACCCACCACGTCCACGACCTCGCCGGGCGCCAGAACGATCTCGATGCTGCCGGCGTTCTCGCAGACGATCGAGGGGCGCTTGTCGAAGAGCTTCCAGAGGTTCGACGCCGTGTAGACCTGCCATTTCCGCGTCATGCCGGAGGTATCGACGAGATCATCGGCGAAGTCCGCGACTTCCACGTCCGGATCGCGCGCGCCGCCATTGGCCGGACCGCTCGCGACCACAGCGCGGTAGATGGTGTGGGTTGTCGCGCTCCAGGTGAGAGCCGCGACGGCATAGTTCGTGCCGGAACTCCATGCCGCCACGCCGGTTTCTTCGGCGAAGTTCGCCGAAACCAGCATGTCGTCGGTGATCGCGATCGCGGGAGCCACGCGCATCAGACCGTCTTCCGTTCCAGAACCGCGCTCTGGCGGCGCGCTTCCCGCGCGGTCGTTGCCATGTAGCTGACCATCCGGTTGTTGCCTTCGATGGTCGCGGCAAAGATCTCGCGCAGGAGGGCGGGCGTCGTTCCCCCGCCAGCATAGCTGCTCGAGAAGTTGCCCTGCGCCACCTGCGCCTGAACGAACTCGAAGTCCGCCCGGGTGGCATAGCGCGACGCCTGCAGCGCGCCGGACACCGCCGCCGCCGACCCGGTGATCTCCGCGAAGGCGGGCGCCACCTTCAGGAGTGCGGCGTAGGTCTCGCGCCCCTTGGTGGTCATCAGGTTCTGTGCATCGAGGAGCTTGCGGAACTCATCACGCGTCTTGGGCACCGCGAGCCCGAGTTCCCTGATCTGCCGCTGGAACTGCGAGGTCATGAGCGCAGTGCGCTCGGCAGCGGAATAGAAGTTCTGAAACACGAAGTTCGCCGACTGGGTGAAGCCTTCCAGCCCGCCGAACATCTCGGCAAGGCTTGAGGCGAGATCCGCGCCGGAGACCGAGACCTTGAAGAGCCGCTTGTCGAGCAGCTCGAGCGCGCTGTTCACCGTCGGCAGGGCCTGCGACAGGCGCTGCAGGGCATCGGTCGCGCTTTCACCATCCCGGATGTATCTGGACGAACCCAGGGCCTTTTTCGCGACCTTCTCCGAATAGGCCTGCAGCTGGACCTGCAGCTCTTCGCGGATCTCCTTCGCGCTCATGCCGCGCGTGTCGAACTTGAAGCTCTGCTTCACGCCGGACAGCCCGCGCGTTGAACCACCGATGCTCTTGACGAGATCCCCGACGTTGCGGCGGATCATGCTCGACTCTTCGGAAAGGTATTTCGTCAGCGGGCTGTTCGTTTTCTTGGTGGTCTTAGTCCAGCTGAACAGACCCCAGAAGATCGACTTCTTGACCTTCTCGAAGTCCTGCGCCTTCGAGTTGCCGCTGATCGAGCCCTGGATCCCGGAGCCGATCTTCTCGGTCTTGTAGAACCCCTTGATCAGGTTGAAGACACCGACGGCAGCACCGAGGATCGGCATCGCCGAGGACACGGCTGCCATCAGCCCGCCGCCCCCGGCCGAGAACGCGCCCATCACGCCCTGGAAGGCCCCCGACAGCCCCTGCGCGACGCCCTTGATCCCGGCGCCGCCCGGCGCGAAGGAGGTCTTCAGGATGTCGGTGAAGCTGTTCACCCCCATCTGCTTGATGTCCTGCCAGAAGGATCGGATGTCGCCGTCCCCGGACAGGAGGTTGCTCGAGAAGCTGTCGATGAACTGCTGACCCATGTTCTGGGCGTCGGTCGCCGCACCGCTCATCTCGGCGCGCGCCTTGCCGACGAGGTCGTTGAACTGCGACTGCCCGATGATGCCGGCCTTGAGCGCCTGGGTGAGCGTGCCGACGGCACTCTCGTAATCCTTGGACGCCGCGTAGGCGGGATCGAGCTGGCGACGCAGGGTGTCGAACTCGTCGGCGAGCTTCTTGACCGCGCCGGTCGCGCCGCGCCCCAGCTCGCGGGCGACATCCGCCCCGGCGCGCGCGGCACCTCTCAGTCGGGTTGCCACCTGCCCCGCCTGCTCGGCAACCGCCGGCATGTCCGGGAAAAGGGCGTCCAAGGCACGGCGCACGGACCCTTGGCCACCCGCGACCTCATCGACCGCGGCGTTCACAAGGGTTGCAGCTGCGCCCGACACGGTGCCCGCCGTCGCGCTGATGCCGTCGGCATATCCCTGCCCCGCGTCCTGACCGAGACCCATGTAGACGCGCGAGGGCGAGTGACTGTCTTGCGCCTCCTGCGCCGCTCGCCTGCCCCCAAGGATCATATCCCGGACGACCTGTTTGACCGACGCTGCCTTCTCCCTGATCCCGGCAACGTAGCCGTCGATCAGGTCCCGACCCGACTGGACCAGCCCGTTCGCCCAGCCGGACACGGTCGTGGTGATGGTATCCCAAATGCCGTCCAGCGCCGCTGACACCGAGGCCGAGGCGGCGGCGATCCCGTTGTTGATCCCGTCGACCAGCCCCTCGCCCTTGGCGATCGCACGCTCAGACCAGGCGGTCAGCGCTGGAAGGACTGCGCCCGTCCACCATTCCTCGATCGCCTGGCCGATGGTCGCGACGCCAGTCCGGATCTCGCTAACGACCTTGTCCACCAAGGGCTTAATCGGATTAAGGGACAACACGAGAGTCCCGAACCCTTTGACTGCCAACCAAGCACTTTGCCACATCGCAGGCCAGTCGCCATCAAACAGCGCCTTAATCGAATTGCCGGCGTTTCGAATGCCGTCAAGGAGACCCCCGAACCCTACCTTGGCCTGTTCAGCCATCGTAACTGTTGCGGCATAAATGGCATCAGAGGCTTTCGGGAACATTGCGGCGAGGGCAAATGTCGCCTTCTTGATGGTGTCCCAGTTTCGGACGATCGCGACACCAGCAACTGCGGCACCAATTGCCAGAAGGCCAAGAGGTGAAATCACTGCGGCCAGGAGCGGAGCAAGCGGCGCAAGCGTCATGACGACGACGCCCAACCCCATCGCGAGCGGGCCCAGCATCGCGGCGAACGCAGCGCCCACCGAGATCAGTTTCTGCGTCTTAGGGCTCAGATTTTTGAACCATTCCCCGAGCGCCTTGATCTTGTCGGTGATCGCGGTCATGACGGGGATCGCGGCTTCCGCGAGCTGCAGGAAGACCGGCATCAGATCGACCAGGCTCGCCTGCAGCTTCGTCTTCAGGATCTCGCCGACGAGCTGGAACTCCTGCCGCGTCTTCCGCGCCGCCTGGATCGTGTCACTGTTGAGGACCATCCCCATCGCTTCGGCCGCTTTCGACATTTCGTCGATGGCCGCTCCGTTATCCCGAAACAGGGGAATAAGGGCCGTCGCGTCGGATGCGATCGCCTCCATGTAGAAGGTCATTTCCTGCTGGCTGACCTTGGCTCTCTCGAGACTGGAAATGTAAAGCTGCAGCGCATCTGCCGAGTTGAGGCCACGGAACTGCTCTGCGGTCACCCCCACCTTCGGCGCGATGTTGTCGAAAAAATCCGCCATCGGCCCGGCGCCGGTCTGCAGGAAATCCCCGACCTTGTCGTTCACGTCTTTCAGGATATCGGCGAGCTTGTCCTGCTCGATCCCCAGCGTGCGTGCCCCCAGTGACATCACCTTGAACTGCTGGATCCCGACCCCGGCGATCCGCGCCTGGTTGTCGAGCTCGATCATCGCATCCGCCGCGCAGGTGGACATATGGGCGAGCCCCGCCATGGGCGCCGTGATCGCGGCCGTAAGCCCGGCGCCGACATTGCGGACGGACTTGCCAAGGGCCAGCATGTTCTTGCGAAGAAGGGCCGCGCGTTTCTCTGCCGCGCTGGCCCCCTTCTCGAAGGCACTCGTCTCCAGCGACAGAATGCCTCGCAACATACCCACAAGCGCGTTGCTCATTGGATGATCTCTCCGGTGGTCCTGATGTGCATAAAGCGGAGAAGCCGCTCGATCTCGTCGTCCGACTGCCGTTCCCGGTGTCGGCGCTTGCCCTGGTCGATGATCTTCTCAGGGGCGGGGTAGGATTTCGGCGCGTTGACCGCGATCCCGACCAGCTGGCCCGTGAGCCAGGCCTGGTATTGCACCGTGGCACGATCCATGTCGGCTCGTGCCACCGCGCCTTTCATGATCACGCCGAACTCGCGCAGCGTGACCCGCCAGAACTGCTCGGGCGGGAACCCCGCCGCGACCCAGTCCTGCCAGAGGGCGGCCCAGTCTAGGCCGCCTTCGGTTTTTTTCCCGGCTCCTCGTCGCCCCCCTCCTGCGGAAGCGAGGCCGCGATCGCGCCGTTGATCAGGTCCATGATCGGTTCGAGACCGCCGGCCGCGTCGATGATCCGGCCCGCATCCCTGGGCGTGATTCCCTCATGGTTCTCGACAAGGCCGGCCCAGACGAGCGCGCGGATCGTCTTGAGCGAGATGTCCTCGCGGCCCAGCACGTCGAGCACCGATTGTCCGGTCTCGTCCTCGAACTCGACGAAGGCATTGGTGGTGTAGTGCAGCGTGTAGGTCTTGCCCTCGACGTCGAAGTTCACCTTGCTGCGCGGATCCATTCCCTTTTTCATGCGCGCGCTCCTCAGGACCCGGCGGTCCAGGACGGCACGCCCGAGACCTTGAAGGTCGCGTTCACGATCAGCTCGTCGTCGATGTTGATGGTCGGCGGCTCGAGGCTCGTGATGAGCCCGCTGTAACCCCAGATCGCGCCGGAGACGGTCTCGATCTCGTAGTAGCCGGGATCGTCGTCGGTGAAGTCGGTCAGGAGCGTCTCGTAAGCGAGATCGCCGGCCCCGAGGAAGAGCTCGGCCGAGAACTCGCCACCATCGCGCATCCCGCCCAAGAACTCCCGGAACCGGCCCGGGCTTTCGAGGTGCGACACGTCCTTCGTGTCGCGCGACAGTGTCGCGGGCGTCAGGCTGCGCACCTTGGCCACGGCCGTCATGACACCGCCCGAGGTGCCGTCATCGGACCGTTTGAAGGTGGTCCCATACCCGATCTTTGCGTCCGCCATGTCAGCTCTCCTTGCTCCAGACAATTGCGTAATCCGTCGACACGCGGGTCAGCACCCGTCGCTCGTCGGCATCGACGGCACCCATGTCCCGTCGCATCACCTTGGTGATCACGTGAAACCGGGTGTCACCCTGGACCCCGGCAAATCCATTGATCGCGGCCTCGATCACGTCCGCCGCGTAGGCCGCCGTTTCGAGCAGGTCGGCCCAGACATCGAGCTGCACCCGCGCCGACTTCAGCCCTGTTGGCCCGTCGAGGCTCATCGGCTCGGTCTCGCTGATCTCCTGCAGCACAACGAAGGGCACGCCGCTCTGTCCCTCGGGCTGGCGCAGCCAGTGAACCCGCCCACCGGCGGCCAAAGTGACTGCCGAGTCCGACAGGAGCAGGCTTCGAAGATCCGCCTTCACAGCGCGCCGCCCCGTCTGACGAAGCGCGCGATGGTCCGGGCGACGTCCCGGCGCAGCTCGGTGACCATGATGTCCCAGGCCTCCGGCGACTTCGCATCCCAGGCCGGGCGCATGAAGGGATGCGCCGGCATCTTGTGACTGCCGAACTCGTTGACCATCGCCGCGGCGTAGGGTTTGCGCTCGGGCTTGCGATCCTGGTGAATCGAGGTCAGCACGCCCACGTGCATCGAAACCTCGTTTCCGGCATCGCGGCGCCCGGCCCGCGTGTTCGCGCGGGAGGTGATCCCGATCGAGTTGTGAAGGTCGTGCGCCGCCGTCGCCGGATCGTCCGCTGCCAGGCGCGCCGCCTCGGCCCGGATCGGCTCCGCCGCCTTGCGCAGGACCCGGCGCGCGCTCCCCCGCGCCAGAGTGTGCGGCAGGGCCATGAGCAGCTTCTCCAGTTCGCGCCCGCCCTCGAACTTGAAATCCATATCCATCAAAGCGCCTCGGTTGCGGTGAGTTCGAGATACTGGTGCCGCGCGCCGCGCAGGCTTTCCTTGACCCCGGTGATGTTCCAGCGCCGACCGTCCACCACCATGACGTCGGCGGGCGTGATCTGGCGGGTGCTCGCGGTCGAGGCGACAATCCAGCGCGACGTGACGCCAGCGATCTGCATGTCGTTGGCGAGCCGTTCCTGATCCGACAGATCCTCGCGCTTGGCCCAAGCTGCACAAAAGGACGGCGGCAGCTCGATCTCGGAGGGCGACACTCGCACCTCTTCGCCAAGCGCGTTCAGCGTGGACGGGACCTCCTTGGCCCCCGGATCCGTCGCATAGCGATAGAACACCGCCTTGCGGTCCAACTGCCCGATCGCGACCGCCATCAGATCACCGACCGCCGGTAAGGCGCGCACAGAGTCCGCACGCCGAGCGGCAGTTCCTCCATTGCGCCGGCCGTGACCGCTTCGCGGTTCTGGTAGAAGTGACCGGCGAGCAGCCGCGCGGCCTGAACGATAGCCGGTGGGACGTCTGCGGCCGCCGCCCCGAACCCCGCGGTATAGATCACCGTCACCGGTTCGCGGTCATCGGCCGAGAGCGCGGGCGCGGCGAAGCTCGCCCGGAAATTGATACGCGGGCCCCGCGGGTACTCGACCAGCTGGTAGTCGGCGGGATCCACCGTCTGTTCCTCTCCCGCCGTGTCGAGGTAGGAGACCGCCACATCGCTCGCGTCTGGCAGCGACAGCGGGAGTGGCGACGACCATTTCGCGAATCCCTCCTCCCACACCTGGTTGATCAGGCAGCGCCCGAGGTGTCCGCGCGGCCCGTCCAGATGGGATACGGCAGCGGCGACATAGTCCGCCACAGCCGTTTCCTCTTCGGGATCGAGGATGCGCAGGTGCCGCAGAACATCCGCCGCCGTGATCACCTCGGCGGCGGGACCTTCGAGACGGGTCAGGCTCACGCTGCGCCGCCCTCACCTTCGGGTTTCGCGTCGCCGCCCTCGCCGTCGGTCGGCGTGGCGCCACCCTTACCCTCGGGCGTCGCGGTGCTCGTGTCGGTGACCTTCGTTTCGGCCGAGGGCACCGCCTGGTTCGCGGGCTTCGGCGCGGCCTTGTTCTTCGGGGCCTTCTTCGCCTTCTTGTCGTCCGCGCCGTCCTCGGCTCCGGATTCGACCAGAACGCCTGCAGCGACGAGGTGGTCGACCTCACCCGGATGCGCGACGCGCTCGTCGCCTTGGTCATACCAGCGGTCACCCTGGTGGGGACGTTTCACGATGTAGGTTTTCGGTGCCATGGAACCCTCCGTTTGGCTGTCATCGTCTCAGGAAAGGGGGCGATCGCCCGCCCCCTCGAGGAACCGACGCGCCTTAGGCGATGCGACCGAGGTCGCCATAGACGAAAGCCTCGGGACGATAGATCGCCAGCGCGAGACGCTCGTCGGCCAGAACCGTGACGAGGCCTTTGGTGAAGTCGTCGTTCTCGTAGCCCACTTCGACGCGGGTCTGCTCGCGGTCGAAGACCTGCGCCTGACTGTCGAAGGCCCCGGTCAGGAACTTGTCGACGGTGATCGCCGGGGTCTGCACCACCGGCAGGCGCCACAGTGTCGGCGTCGCGCCGCTCTGAGGATCGCCAATGATGTAATTGCCAACGGTGTCCTTGAGCGTCTCGATGGCTGCCCAGTCGATCGGGTTCAGAACGAAGCCGGACGAGGGGAACTCGGCGAGATAGACTTGGAGCGCCGCGAACCGGAGCGTGTCGACCAGGTTGCCCGCAACAAGCGAACCCGGTGCGGAAAACGCGGTCGCATTGGTCACCAGGCCCGACAGGTTCTGACCGGTGCCGTCGCCCGACAGAAGCTGGATCTCTTCCTTGAAGTCCACGCCATAGCGCAGGCGACCGTCGATCATCGAGGCAAGCATCGGTGCATCGTTCAGCACCTCGCGAGACGCCTTCATGAAGTGACCGATCGTGGCCACGTTGGCGTTCTTGAGTTCGAGCTTGACGTCGGACTGCGGCCGTTTCGCGCCCTCGGCAACCGGTGCGGCCGAATTGGTGAACCCGGTTTCCTGCACATACTGCACCACGTTCGATTGGGTGGTGCCCGGCATGAGCAGGTTACGGATCGTCATGCGGCGGTTGGGCTGCATCTGAACGCCCGGCAACCGCGCCGGCGCGATGGCATCGCCCGCCGATCCCGCCGCGTCGGTGGTGAGCGAGGTGATCGTCGCCTTGAGCATCATGTCGGCCTTGCCCTTGGTCGGACGGCTGTCGAGGAAGGATTTGACGCCCTCGTTCTCGACGAACCGCTGGCCGAGCGACATGGGCGCGCCGTCACCGGGATCGCGCACGCCCTTCTGCTCGAGCGTGCGCACCTGCTCGGTAAGCTCGCCCATCTTGAGGAGCGCCTCGTCGATCTGCTCTTTCATGCCCGCGGTGAGCTTTTCGCCCTTCTCCGCCCGGCCGAGCGCGTCTTCCGCCTTGGCGCGGATGTCGTCCTGCGATTTCTTCAGGTCCGCCGCGAGTTCTTCGGGCGTGAGTTTCTGGTCACCCATGGGTGCCTCCATTGCTGTAATTGATGTGGGATCGGGCCTCAGCCCATGAGCGCCCGCGTGAACCGCGACCAACGCTCGTCCGCGTCATCGGCAAGATCCCCTTGCCCCTTCAGGTGGACGCGCGCGGCACGCTCCGCCTGTGCATTCGAGAAGCCCAATCCCTTGAGCCAGGTCTCGAATTGCCGCTCGGTCAGCCGGTCCCCGGCCTTGAGCATCTCGGAAAGTTCATGCACCGCCTTCGCCGCTTTCACGCTGGCGATGGTGGCGTTCTCGTTGGCGGGCGTGGACACGACGCTGATCTCGACGAGGTCGAGTTTCTCGAGCGTCCAGACGCCGGTCTCGGTATCCACCGAATAGGCCTTGATCCGGTAGCCGATCGACAGCCCGTCGATGTCGCCTGCCTTCAAGAGCGCGAGCGCCTCGGCACCTCGGCGAACCTCGAGGTTGAGCTTGCCCTTGACCATGAGGCCCCGGTCATCCTCAGAGAGCTCGGTCCAGCGCCCGATCGGTTCGTGACTGTCGTGCTGCCAGAACATCTTGGGCGACGTGCCCTTCGCAGCATGATCGGCCAGCGTGTCGGCATAGGCCCCGGCCGCGATGACATCGCCATAAGCATCCGGCTCGCCGCCAAAGGTCGAGGCATAGCCCTCGATGGTCCCGGCCTCCTCGTCGATCGCCTTGATCGACAGGATCGGCGCGGATTTATGCGCGGTCATGTCCATGGTCTCACTCCTGTTCGGTTGTGGGCACCGAGGTGATCGGCTGGTTCTGCATCTGCATCCGGGGCACGTCGCCGCCGGGCACGGGCGGCAGGCCCTCGATCTCGCGCACCTCGTTGATCGTCATCCAGCCGCTGGCGAGCGACTCGCGGTAGAACCGGGCGCGCGCCGCGCTGTCGGCGCGCAGGAGCCCCTCGACGTTGAACTTGATGTGGACGCCCCGGACCCGGTCCGCCGGCGTGAGCAGCGCGCGTTCGAGACCGGTCTCGATCCGCTTCAGCCGCACCCGCAGCGTGAAGGTCAAAAAGCCGATCATCTGGCTTTCAAGCCCGGTGCCCCAGCTCGTCGCCTTGTCGGTGTGGCCGATCATGTGCGGCGGCACGCCGAAGAAGCGGCAGATCTCCTCGACCGAGAAGCGCCGGCTTTCCAGCATCTGGGCGTCCTCGGGATTGATGCTCAGCTCCTGCCAGGTCTGCCCGCCTTCGAGGATCAGCGGACGCCCGGAGTTGAGCGCACCCATGCGCTTTTCCGCGAGCCGGGTTTCCGCGAGCTCGCGCTGCTCGGCCGTCAGGAACTCCTTGAACGTGAGCGCCCCGCTCGGACGCATCCCGTTTTGGAAGATCGTGCCCGCCGAGCGCTCGGTCGCGCGCGCCAGGCCGAAGCTGTGACGCGCAAAGGCCAGCGTCGATAGCCCGCCCGTCGGGTGCCCTCCAAAGCCGCGCAGATGCACGATCCGGCTTTCATCCTCGGTCCGCAGCTGGCCCTCACGGGTCCGCCAGCGGTAGCCGAGCGCGCCGTCGTTGCGACGATAGACCTCGACCCGCGACGGGTTGAGCGCGTTCATCCCGATGACACGACCCTGCCCGTCGAAGAGCTTCTCGGCAAAGCCATTGCCCCAGAGCTCGATCCCCAGCGCCATCGCCTCGATGAACTCGAGCGCCGTCTGATCCGCGTTCGGGCTGTCGTGCAGGATCCGGGTCAGCGGATGATCCGGTGCGGCCTCGGCCTGACCGGACGCGCCACGGCGGCGCACTTCGAGCGGGAGCGACGCGATGGTGCCGGCCACCAGGTTGGTGCAGGCCCAGACCGCCGACAGCGCCATCGCCGAGGTTTCGGTTATCGTCTCGCCCGCGTCGCTCCGACCGATGCCTGCCTGCCGCCAGGCGGCGGCATCCGTCAAAGGCAACTCGACCCGCGGCTGCAACATCGATTTGATCCGCGTGAACATGCCCAACGAGGTCGTCCTTGTTTCAGTTTGTGCCGAGAGCTTCGAAGAAGCCCTTGAGACCGCCGCCGGCCGCCACCGGGTTCAGGTCCATCAGGATCGCCGCGTTGAAGAGCGCGATCAGCGGGTCGATCTTGCAGGCCCCGGCGCGTGCCTTGTTGATGATCGTGTTGTTGCCCCGGGTCTCGGCCTTCGCGTTGCCGATCGACCAGCGCATGATGCCCTGCCCACCGTGGCGAAACCGCCCGTCGAGGAAGCGCCGCTCAAGGCCCTTGATCGCCCCATTGAGCTTGTAGCCCTGCCCGACACCGTAGAAGGCCTCGGGCGCGAACCCCGCCGCCTCGAGCTCGTCGAGGAGCGCTGCCACCCCGTGCGGATCGAGCCCGACGAAGCCTGCCTCTGGATAGAGCCCGGCCTCGCGCGGGATCGTCACCAGTTCCGCCATCTGGCGCGCGTGCTCCTGACTGTCCGGTTCGATGACCAGATCGCCCTCCGCTTCGAACTCCTGCAGGATCGGCGCGATCTCCTTGCGACGCTCGAGCGCATCGGGCGCCACCCAGGCGCGGCCCCAATGGAGGAGCCGCCGTGTCTTCACCTCCCGCCCGAGGAAGGCGAGCGCCGACAAGTCGTCCGCACCGCCCATGTCGCCGCCGACCACCACGACCTCCGACCGATCGAGCAGCGCGTAGAGATCGGCGAGGCCGGGGTCCGCCAGGTTCTGCCAGTAGTCCGCCCCCACCCAACGCTCCGAATGCAGCCCGAGCCCAATCTCGACATTGAGGTGCTGCGAGGCAAAGAGCGCCTCAGCCTCTTTGCCGCGCACCTGCGCCTTGCGCCATTCGTCCTGCAGGAACTCGATCGACACCGACCGCTCGAGGTTCGGGTTCACCAGCCCCCAGGTTGTCTCGTCCCGCCACGCCTCGGCTTTGGCCATCTTCTCGGGCAGCTCGTAGAGCACCGCGAGCATCGGCAGCTTCAGCGTGCCGTCCCGCACCTGTCGCGCCGTGGCCAGTTCCGCCTTCCACTGGCCGCGCGGTTCTTCCTTCGACTGCGTCGTGATCTGCAGGAAGAACCCGTCAGGCCGCGAGGCCAGACCACCGCGCAGCTCGGTGAAGATGTCCGGCGCCTTGGGCTTCGCGCCCAGGACGTGGGTCTCGTCGACCAGCACGTAGGTGGCCTTGGTGCCGGTCACCACGTCCGTGTCGGCCGAGACGATCTTCAGTTCCGCCCCGGTCGTCAGATGCTCGATGGTCCGCTTGTGCTCGCGGATCTTGAAGATCCCGCCCTCGCCCAGATCCGAGTCGAGCCGGGCGTCCGCCTTGATCATCCCCTTTGCCTGGCTGAAGGCCGTCTTTGCCACCTCCTGCGTCGGCGCCACGAAGAGAAGCTCCGCATCGGGCCGCTCATTGAGGATCGCGGCCGTCACCATGATGCCCGCCGCGATCGTCGTCTTCGTGTTCTTCTTCGGGATGAGCAGGAAGAACTCCCGGATCATCCGCTTTTTCGTATCCGGATCGTAGGACCCGAACACCACCCGCACGAAGTCGAACACCCACACCTCGGCCGTCTCGCCGAAGCTGGGCTTCCCGATCATGTCCGGGATCCGCAGCCGCTTGAACACGGCGACGGCCTTGTCCGCGACCTGCTCGAAGAGCGGCAGCGCCGGGATCAGCGACAGCCCGCCCACGAGGCGCTCTTCCCAGTCCGGCAGCGCCGTGTCCCAAACATTCACCGGGACGGCCTCGACCTCGATCAGTTCGCCCATTTGCCCGGCGTCAGAAGGTGATCGTCCTCATCCGCCACCGCATCGAGCGCCGCGCGCCGCGCCGCTTCCTTCTTGCCCACCGGCACCGGCTTCTCCTCCGCCTCCGGCAGGTCATCCGCCATCCGCTTGGCCGCCAGCATCAGGTCGTTCTTCTCGACGAGCTGCTGGAAGTGGCGCATCGCGCCCACGTTGCCTTCTTCCATCTTGGCCCAGGCGAGCTCGAGCTGCTTGGCCACCAGCATGTCCCGCGCCACGAGCCGCACCGACAGCTCGGATCTAAAATACCGCTTCAGCGTCGGCACCGAGATCGACTTTCCCGTGCGCGGATCCCGGATCACGCCGGCGATCCGGTCATTGCTCCAACCCATCGCCAGCAACATACTGACTTTCCTAGCGTTTTCCTCGGTCCGCTCGAACCGGGGCCGCCCTCTTGTCCCACGTTCCCGGAAAACCGGGTTTCCGAAGAGGTCGACGAGGACCTCCCCGCCCGAAATTTTCTCATCAGCCATTTTTTAAATCCGCGCGTGAGGGGAGCGCGGGCTAGGGGCCGGAGGGGGTCTGAGGTTTACCCCTCCCCCCCGGCGCCGCCGCGCTCAAGGCTCTGCTTCTCGCTGTCGTGCCATGCCTTGGACACGAGCTGCAGGTTGTCGATGTCCCAGAACAGGTCCGGGTCGCCGCGATGTGGCCTGATGTGGTCCACCACCGGACTGTCGGGCGCGTTCTTGCCGCCGATGAGCAGCACGCCGGTCTGCCGGCATACGCCGCCATCGCGAACGAAGACCGCTTGCCGAAGCCGGAACCAGCGGGGCGACGAATACCAGGCGCGCCACGGCGTCACCTTGCGCCGCACCGCGTCCCGCGACACGCCATGGGTCACGGCAATGCGCGTGCCGAGCTTGGCCATCCGCGAAGGTGGTGCCGTCAGTCGTCCCATCGATGTCCCTGAAACGAGAAGCGACCGGGGCGGGTTTGCCGCTCCGGTCGCACAGGTGTTCTCTGGCACACAGTCAATACATTTCCGAGTTCGTCTGTCAACACGCGCGCACCAAGCCTTATTTCCAAGGCGTCTGCGGCGGCATCGCGAGCGTGACGCAGAAGCAGGAGAGCGCGCGACCGATTCGCAGGTTGTCCCTGATTTCAGAAAGCGCACCCCAGAAGGCGAGGTATCCACGCCGTGCCGCGCCGATCTGGGCGGGCGTCGGCGACCAGACAACGGGGCAGAACTGGACGGGTTCGACGACCTGCACGCCACGGCGATTGACGCGCGATTGATGCGGCCAGCCCTCGTCACCCAACTCAGCCGCATCCGCCACCTTTGAGGGTCGCCCTGCTCCATGCTGACGCTTTCCTGCCGGGTGGCAGCGCGGCACCGCACCCACCATCGCATCGGGCAGCATCCCGGCCCGTGCCGCCTCGGCGATGTGGATCGCCATGGACCGGCCACCATGCACCACGGGCAGCGCCGCGACGGCGGCAGCGACCACGTCGGCATCCGGGTGCGGCTCCGATCGCCCGCCGCCGTCGACCCGGCAGCCAAGCCGCGCCCGCTCGATCATCACGTATTCCGTGCCGTAGCCGGGCCGCGCGCCGGTGATCCGCTCGATCTCGGCGAACTCGAGCCGGGCGCACTCGCGCTGGAAGGCCCACATGAGGAGCGGCCAAATCGCCGCCTCGACACGGACACCGGGACGCGGACGGGGCAGCGCGGGGGCGAGGCTGGCGGTGTCGCGTCCCAGCATCATGCGGCTTCTCCCTTGGAGTGATCGGAGGCCTGCGCTTCCCGATGCGCGATCCCGGCGTCGATCAGCGCCTCGACATGGCGGGTGAGCGCGAGGTGATCGGTGAGCCAGGCCCGCTCGCTGGGCAGGATGTCGCCCCGCGCCAGCGCGTCGTTCGCGCGCGTGAGCCGCCGGGCGTCATCCTCGGCCGCCGCAGCGATCTCGCGCATGTCGACCGGGAACAGCGGACGCGGGTGCTTGACGAGAAACCGATAGGCCGCGACGTGCAGGCCCTGCGAGCGAAGCACCGGACCCTCGACCGAGTGCAGCCAGGTCTGGAAGATCGGGTTCGCGGGATCCGGCGGCGTCTCGAAGCGATGGGCGAAGTTGCGCAGCGTGACCCAGCCGGGCCAGACGTTCTTGGCCTTGCCGCCTGCCATCATCATCGCCACCTGCCGAAGCCGTTCGAGCCCGTCCTCGGTCATGTAGCCCAGACGGTCCTGCAGCTTGGCGAGGAACTCGGCATGGCCCTTGGCCGTGCCCCTGGGGTCGCGGATCATGCCGTCGCGTTCGAGCGGCTCGATCAGGCAGCGCCGCACCCGTTCGCGCCCCGAGACGTTGTCGGCCTGCCCGCCGCCCTGCCCCTCCGTCGTGGTCTGCTCGTTCGTCATCACTTGCCCCCTTTCTCAGCCTGTCCAACCGATGTCGTGAAGCTCGCCCTCGGTCAGAAGCCCGGCGGCGAGGATGTGGGATCTGACCCAGACCGCGACGTCGGCGAGCGCGTCCCGGCGACCTTCCCGGAAGGTCCTTACGGCGCGTTCAGCATCGGCGATGACGGCTGAGTTTTCGGATCGTTTCGGGGCCTGCAAAACCGGCCCGCCGGGGTTCCTTACGGGTTCTTTACAGGTTCCCTCTCCAGTGGGCTGGAGACGGCTCCCCCTGTTTTTTGGAGACGGCTCCCCCCTTTTTTTGGAGACGGCTCCGTCTCCAGTTTTTGGAGACGGCTCACCGCGATATCCGTCTCCAGATTTTGGAGACGGCACTTGTGCGCTCTCCAACTCGAACCCCAAGATGTAGCGGGTCGGGAGCTGCTTCTTGGACCCCTCGTCCCAGCACTTCTCGCGCCGTAGCAGGCCGCGTTCCTCGAGCGCGTTGAGCGCGTTGTTGAGCGTGCCGTTCGACACCCCGGTCGCGTCTCGCAGGTAGGCCTGCGTCGGAAAGCAGCCCGCCGAGGGGTTGTGGCAGTCGCACAGGTGGAAAAGGACGCGGAACTCGCTGTTCGACAGCTCTGCCCCGCTCATTCCTGCCAGCCATGTGGTTGCTTTGTGGCTCATCGTCGTCCCGTCCCGCGCCTCTCTGGGCGCCATGCTGCTCGTGCCCGCGCGAGAGGCCCCGCGCGGGCGGTTGTCATGTGGCGCGGCCCCGGTGCAGGAAGGGCACCGGCCTCTCGCGCCGCCGCAGTTCGGGCAAGCATCACCCCGGCACCCACGGCCTACCGCTGCCCTTGGCCCGGCAGTCAGGGCGGTGCGCGGCCCTCCGCCAAGGCACGCACGCTTGCGAACGGGGCCGCCCGGACACCCACGAAGCGGATGAACCGGGGCCGCGCGTTCAACTCGATAAGGGTGAAGATCTCGTCGATCTCGCCGCAGTAGCCGGCGTCGCGCTCCATCTGGGCGGCCACGCGCCGGACGCCGCCCATGACGGTGGAATGATCGCGGTCGAGATAGATCCCGACCCTCGGAAAGGACCAGTCGAGCGCGTGGCGCAGGAAATACATCACCTCCTGCCGCACCCCAGCCTCGGGCTGGCAGGTCGAGGCCGACAGGACGTCCGCCACCCTGACCTCGCGCACACGGGCGACGATCTCGACGATGTCCTTGGCCGGTTGCAGCCTGCCGACACTACGCATGGATGAGCCTCCTCCTGGCACGCTCCGGGATCAGGGCCAGTCCGCGCGGATCTTCGGGATAGTCATGCGGGCGCTCGCACCTGAGGCGCGTGCCCGGCGGCACCCAATGGAGCCGCGTGCCGCGCCCCATGTGCCGCTTGCGCCAGATGAACCAGGCATAGGCGGCCGCCGTGGTGGGCTTCTTGTAGACGCCTTCCGGGTGCAGATAGGGCCGATCCGGGCAGCGCATCACGCCAGCGTGGATCACCACTCGCTCGGCAAAGACCATGACGTCCGTCGGCGGCATCCGGTCGAAGATCATCGTGTAGCGCTCGGCACCCTCGGCAAAGGCCATGCGCTGGAAAAGCGCCACGCCCTCATGCGCCACGTCGAGCGCCCGCTGCGCGAAGCTGAGCGACAGGTTGTAGGGCGGGTTGGTGATCACCCAGTCGAAGCCGTCGTCACCGTCGCGCGGGGTCAGGAAGTTCCGTTGCCCAAAGCCCGCGCCGTAGTCCACAAGGTCCGAGGCCATGACGACACCGAACCGCTCGCAGAGCGGGCGCACCATGTGGCCCCGGTTGGCGGCGGGCTCCCAGACGGAGGCGGTGCCGGGCGCCGCCCCCATCGCCTCGAGCCGATCGAGCATCGCCCGCGTCGCCCAGGGCGGCGTCGGGAAATCCTCGTCGCTGTCGTCGGGTTCGGTGCGCGAGGCGGTGAAGCCGCTGTTCACGCGAATGGCGCCTTTCGTCCGGCCAAGGTCGCGAACCGTGTTTTTCCCCAACCCGCTCATGACGCGAGCGCCTTGCGGATGCGGGTCAGCGCGCTGATCGCCTCGTCGACCTCCTTGATCGCCGCCGCACCGCCCTCGGGCGTGTCCGCGCCGAGCAGCGACAGCACCGCCGCGATCGCCTCGCCCGTCTCTTTCGAAATGACGCCGGACAGTGCGAGCAGATCCTCGGACCTTGCCACCCCGCCCTGCTCGCGCATGTCGCGGATCAGGAACTCGGTCACCGGGAACTCACCCGCCGCCGACTGGAGCGCGATCAGGTCGGACACGGTGTAGTCCAGATCGCCCGCCTTCTTCTTGGACAGCGTGCCCTTGGAGACCGAGTGCCCCCAGCGCGCCTCGAGCACGGCGCAGGCCGCATCGAACCCGCCGAGTTTCTCGATCAGCGCTGACATCTGCAGCCGCACGATAGCCCGGGGATCAATCGACATCCTGACCTCCGTCGCCACGCTTCCGCGCGGCCATTTCCTTCATGGAGTTGATCATCCGGTTTTCGCCAGATCCGATCGCCTCGGTGATTTCCGCTAGCAGAGCGGACGGATCAGCAGGCGGGCGCTCCATCGCCGCCACCCGCGCCTCCAGCGCCGCGATCCGGGCCAAAAGTTCATCCGACATGGGAAACCTCGATTCCTTGGCTGGACGTGCGGCCCATGCCAGCGTGACGATGTGAGAAAGGAGAGCGCATCAGATCGGCGCCCGGCACCGGGGCGCGAAAGCATGGGATTGAACGTGACGGGATCATGCCGTCACCCCCGAAAGAATAGCCGCAGGCCGGATCGACAGACCCGGCCTGCGCCCGCTACGGTCACGGTGCCAACCATTAGACCGCACGGGAATTTCATGCTCAAACTCTTGAAGGACTATTTCGTCGGGACCCCTCGGATCGAGGACCCCGCTCCGCAAATCACGCTGCGCGCCGTTGTGCTGACCGGTGACGACATCGTCGAAGAGCCGCCCAAAGGACCCGAGCGCAAGGTTCTCGCACTGGAACCCTACTTCTGGATGATTGAATACGAAGACGCCAAGGGCCAGATCACCAGACGCCGGATAACGATGCGCACGATCGAGGAGGTCGGGGAGAACCTCATTCTCCGCGCCTACTGCCACGAACGCCAAGCGAAGCGCAGCTTTCGGATCGACCGCGTTATCTGCCTCATCGACCAGGACGGCGAGATCGAAGATGCCGCCGCATGGTTTGCTGACATCCTCGAAGACACCGATTTTCGGATCACGACCAAGCCTTATTCGCAGCGTGGCCCGAACAAGGTTCAGGCCGAGCCGAAGGCGCCTGCAGTCTCGCCCTACACCACGCTGCGCCGTGAACTGACTCCTGCGCTGGACGTGCTGATCGCGGCGGCGCGGTCGGACGATGTCCTGCACCCCGGCGAGATGGAGCGCATCCTGCGCTATGCCGAGGACGAGGCCTGCATCATGCGTGACGCGGGCACCCTCCCCTCGCTCGAAGGCGAAATGTTTGAAAAACTGGAGCGCACGATCCGGCGCATCCGCCCGACGCGTGACACGGTCGAGGCGAGCCTGACCGCGCTTGCCAGCTGGGAACCGGCCCGACTTGGGCGACTGGCACGAGCGCTGGGACAAAGCGTCAAGGCTGACGGGCGCGTCGATGACATCGAGGCGGCGCTCGCCGAGGAACTTTTTGACGTTGGCACCCGCGCGCACGGGTTCGGGTGGGAGGACGATTGAGGGACACATCACGCCGCGTCCTCGATCCAAGAGGACGCCGGCACTGCACCAGCCGTTTCCCGTTCAATGGCAAACGCAAGTTCGAGACCGGGCGTTTTATCTCCGTTCACGATCTCGCTCATGTAACCGCGAGAAATACCAAGGCGAACAGCCATGCCCTTCTGAGGGATGGCGTTCTCGGAAAGGTATGTCTTGAGCAGTGTCATAACGGAGAGTTGGCATATAGCGAACAATCGTGCAAGGAAAAGTTCGCTTGGTGCAATTTGCCGACGTTCGAGCAAAGTGGCACACAGCGAACATGAGTTCACTGCGCCTCAGAGAGCTTCGGAAGCACCGCGGACTGACCGGCGAGCAGCTGGGCCAGATGCTCGGCATCTCCAAGGGATACATCTCGGAACTTGAGAACGGGCGTAAGACGCCTGGCGGCAGACTTCTACTAGATATGGCCGAGGTATTCGGCGTCGAGGTAGCAGACCTATTCGACGGAACACCCGACGAGAAAACCGACGCTTCGCTCGCCGCACACCTTGAAATTATGCGTCAGCTTCCCGAACCGGATCGATTGGCGATTGAGAAAGCCGCTCTCGGCTTGCTCGCAAAGAACTCCGAATCATAGCCTCAATTAGCTTTCGATCTTCTGGCCGAAGAGCCCTAAGAACCTTCTGAAACTCTTCGTTCGTCATCAATCTGCGCCCATCTCTATCAGAACAAGATGAGAACATAGGGCATGCGTGTCAATGACATCCGGGACATCCACACTCGATGACAAGATGCTCTCCCGCGCAAGATATTGACCCACAACCTGTGGTGCGATTCGCCAGGGCCGCGCCTTCGTCGTCCCCATAGTTCGCCAAGTGCAAACTTTTTGTTTGATCTAAAGTTCGCAATGTGCCAACCATGACCCCCATCACCCCGATGGAGGCCCACCATGCCGCACCCCACCGAAGACCCGCGCTTTCGTGACCAAATCGACGTCGCGCGGATGATCGTCGCCGCACCGAAGGGCACATGGCCCGCCACGACCCGCGACCTCGCCCTGCGCGTCGTCGCCTCGCACCCGGCACCGAACGTCATCCCCTTCCCGCGCCCCCGGCCCTGCCTGTCCGTGGTGCAAGGCGGTGCGGCATGACGACCGACGTGAAACGCGACACGCCGCTGCAGCGGATCAGCATCGAGGCCGCCAACGCCTGCGCCATCATCTTCCCGGTGGAACAACGCCCGAACGGCGCCGTCACCATGCCCGAACCCGGTCGCGTCGTGCCCATGTCCAAGGGCCGGGACGATCCGGCGTTCGAAGCCTTCGTCGGTCGCAAGCAGCGGCGTCTGCTGGCGCAGCTTTCGGCAGACGGTGACCACTACCTCTTCACGTCGCGTACGTCGTCGGGGCCGCGCTATTTCGCGGTCGAAGTGGCTGCGCTCGACGACTACGCCGCGCAATTCGCGTGGATCATCTGTGAGTTGCACGAATGACCCTGCACCCCACACCACTCGCCGCCTTCCTCGCCCGCCTGGACACCCTCGCGCCCGAGGACCGCGCCGACGCCATGGCGAACGAGGCACTCGAAACCGACGGCAGCTTCTTCCCCACGTCGAAATCCCAGCCCCGCGCCACGCTGCACGGGGTCTGCGCCCATGGCACCGACACCGACGACCTGGTCACCAACTGGATCGCCGCCGCCCGGAAGATCCTGCACCGCGACGCGATGCTCGAGGCAGCGACCCGCGCGCTCTACGACGCGGACACCCTGAACGACGCGCTGGCCGAGGCCTGCCACGCGATCCTGCGCCACTCGACCGAGGCGAGCCTGCGCATGGCCGCGCAATCAGAACTCGACCGGCTGGCCCGTGACGCGGCGGCGAGGACGGCGGCATGAGCCTATGCTTTCGTGAAATCGTCCCCGTAGAGCGTCATGCCCGCATGGTTGTGCGCGCGCCGGTTCAATCGGCGAATGACCGGGGGTTCATCCGCGTAGATCATTGTGAGCCGCGCCATGACATCGGCGTCGGGAGCGCCGCCTTCATGTTCGGACAACAGCGTGAAGAACCGGCGACGAAGATCACCGTGGGTGCGGGCGAGACCGCCGAAGTCCCAGACCAGCTGAGCAGCCGCAATGGCGGCTACGGCGATGCCCGCCGCTTGGCCGAAGATGGGAAACTGGCTGCCGAAGGCGGCAATCGCAGCCGAGCCGAGCAGCACTGTCAGGAACTGCAGAAACCTGTGAAGCCGCGCGAGGTTGCGCTGGCACAGATCGTGATAAGTCGCCGACCGAAGAAGGTCGAACCTCAGTTCGGTGACGGGCGCGGCGGACGGATGCCCGGCGGCAGGCCCTTTGGTCCCGAAGGACGCGGCGGTTTCGGGGGTGGTGTCGGTTGTCTGGCCCATCTCTGCTCTCCCATGTCGAACATATCTCCTCTGAAGTCCTCGTTCATTGGGGGTGTGGCGAGTCGCCCGTTGCTGCGGGCGGCTCGCACTGAACTAAGCTGTCCACCCCCAATTCGTCAGTCAAGCACGAATGGGGGTGCGGCATGATCTGGGGACGCACCACGGCAGAGCGCAGGGCCGCTGCCGAAGAATGGACGACACGGTTCGCGTGGTTCCCGGTCCGGCTTTGGGACGGGCGCTGGATCTGGTGGACCGCCTACCTTGTTCGCTGGAGCCAGACACCGCCCGAAGGCGGACCCGGCATATTCCTGCACAGCTGCTTGCAGCGCGTGCTCGAAGTCCCGCCCCAATTCGATCGGCACAACAGTCCGCCACCGCCCAACAGCCGAAAGGCAAATTCAAGCGAGGACGCGGCATGAGCGCTATCAACCCCCTCGGCCGATTCTGGATGGTCGCCCGCAAGCCTTGGGGCCCCGGCAGCCGCACCGAACCCCGCGCCCGTTATTCCAGCCTCGACGACGCCCGCCGCGTAGCCCGCGACCTCGCCCGCACCCACGACGCGCCCTTCGTCATCCTCGAAGCCGTCGAAATCATCCGACCCGATCAATCCGGTCAGGATGACAACACAAGGAGCCTGTTCTGATGACCAACGTCCTGAAATCCCCCCTGTCCCATCTCTCCATCTCGCGCCTGAACCCGCGCCAGACCCACGACCCGGTCGAGGTCGAGGCCAAGATGCGCTCGATCCTGTCGGTCGGGCTGATCAACCCGCTCGCCGGCCAGATCGACCCCGCCACCAGCACGATCGGCATCGTCGCGGGCGGCTACCGCCTGCTCGCCCTGCAGCGCATCGCCGAAGAATACCCCGAGCGCACCGATCTGATCGACGCGATCCCGGTCAACGTGACCGAGGACGAGGCCACTGCCCGCGCCTGGGGCATCGCGGCCCAGACCCAGACTGACCTGACCCCGGCCGAGGAGATCCGTGCCTACGGCACCATGGCGCGCGACAGCTACGCCGACCCGGCCACCATCGCCCGCGCCTTCGGTGTGACCGAGAAGCGGGTGCGCCAGCGGCTCAAGCTCGCGGATCTGCCCGACCCGGTGATCGACGCCCTCGCCGCCCGCGAGATCACGCTCGACGTCGCCGCCGCGCTCACCACCGCGCCCTCGCCCGAGCGGGCCGTCGAGGTGATGGAGGCGGCGCGCCGGGCCGCTTGGAACGACCACATGGTCAAGCGCGAGCTGCACGGCGGGCAGGTGCGCGGCACCGACCGGCGCGCGGTTTTCGTGGGGGCGGCACGCTACGAGGCGGAAGGAGGCCACGTCGAGCGCGACCTCTTCTCGGAGGACATGTGGTTCCTGGACGAGGGGCTGCTCAACACCCTCTTCGACCGCTGCCTGACCGAGGCGCAGCGCGACGCCGAGGCGGAAGGCTGGGCCTTCGTCTGGACCAACCCCGAACACTACCCGTTTAATGATCCGCGCCTCAAGACGGTCGATGAGGTCGATCCCGAGCCGATCGACCTGCCCGAGGCGGACCAACTCGAATACGAGCGGCTCATCAATCTGTCCTATTCCCAGCGCAGCAAGGAAGATGAAGACCGCCTCGACGAACTCGAAACCCGCGCGCGCGGCACTTATACCGACGAACAGGTCGCGGCCTGCGGTATCCTGCTCTGGGTCGATCATGCGGGCGAACTGCACCGCTCTGATGCGCTCCATCGCGCCGCCGGTGATCAGTCAGAGGACGACGAGAGCCATACGGACGAAGACGCGCCTGCCGCGCCCAAACCTGAAAGCCGCGAGCCGTCGCAGGCCGTGCGCTCGGACATGCACGCCATTGCCACCCGCGCCCGGCAGATGGCGCTCCTCGCGAAACCCGAGCTTGCCCGCCAGCTGCTCGCCTACCAGTTGTCGCTTGCGACCGGGTGGGAGCGGATCTTCAGCCTGACCCCGGGCCATGTCCGCAACCTGCCCGACATGACCGAGGGGATGGAGCCGGGGCAGCGCCTCGACCCGCCGCCGCACGACCACAACGCCAAGATCTCGGCCGAGGGCTTCGCCGCCTTCCGCGCCAAGGGCATGAAGCACACGAACGAGGTGCTGACGCAGGCACTGGCCCGGCTGCTCGAGGGATCGACCAATGACCTGGCCAAGGTGATCAACGCCGAGACCGGCGTCGACGTGCGCGCGATCTGGCACCCCACCGAGGCCTTCTTCAAACGCCTGCCCACCGCAGCGCTGGACGCCGTCATGCAGGACCTCCTGCACGACGCGGACGAAGAGATGCTCGCGAAGTTCGCCTTGATGAAGAAATCCGTGAAGGCGAACGAACTTGGCCGGCTCTTCACCAACCTCGACCTGCGCGAGGCATGGGGCCTTTCCCGCGAACAGGGCGCCCGCCTCGACCGCTGGATCCCCGACGAGATGCGCAACGAGCTGGGGATCGTCGAGGTCGTTGCCGAAGAGAAGGCGGCGTGACCATGGGCCGCGCCATCCCTGTCGTTCCTCCCACACGGTTCCCTGTCGGCCACGCCGCGCACACTGCCGCGCGAGACGAGGCCACAACTGCCCCGGGCCCTTCTGCTCCGGCCCGGGGCCTTTTCTCCACCCTGTTCCGGCGCGTGACCGGACCGGCGGCGGGGGTCAATGCCCGCACTCACGGAACCGACCTCCGCCGCCAGACTGCGCAGGAACACGCCGCCCTCTCCATGGCCATGGACGCCCTCGCAGCCCTGCCGCCCGATCGCCTGCGCGACGTGATCCGCGCCCACCTGACCACGCGAGACGACATCGAGGCCGCGCAGCTGCACGACCTCGCCAACCATCTGAGCCGCCACGCCAACGAGATCGAGCGGCGGGAAAGGGGCGAGCGATGACCCGAGAGCAAGCCCAAGCATTCTTGGCCGCGACCCCGGAGTACATTCCCGGTCCCTGCCCATGGTGCGGCGCAACCACCTTCGAAGAAGCCGCCGGTAGATGCCGACCGATGCAGATGCCCTGCGGCGACTACGTGTGCGGCTCTCCGGATGAAGGCCCCAACGCCGAGAGCGAAAGCGGTCCGCTCTTCCAGCGCAACCCAGCATACGATGAGCTGGATGGCTATCTCTGGGGCTGGTTCGCGGTGGATGAAGGTTTGACTGACACACCGCCCACATGGGGAGCAGACGAATGACCCGCACCCGCATCGCCACTCGCCGCCCTTCCGTGACCCGCGACGTCACCTGGACGACCACGCAGGGCTCGCAGAGCTTCAGCCTGACCTTCGGTCTCGATCCCGAGACCGCCCGGCTGTCCGAGGTATTCTATTCCGACGGCCAGCGCGTCGGCTCGCAGCTCCAGCACGAGATCTCGGACGGCTGCGTCCTGATCAGCCTCCTCCTGCAACACGGCGCGGCGCCGGACGCGATCGGCCACAGCCTGTCGCGGATCCCCGTGCTTGGGCAGGACGCCCCCGCCTCGGTCATCGGCGCGATCGTCGAGGCACTGAGACAGGAAGCCGAACGCACGGACGAGGCGGTGCGCCATGGCTGACCGCACCCCACCCGTGCAGCCCGCCTGCATCCGCATCCGCCGCCTCACCTGGAAAGAGGTCACGCCGCAAATGCGCAAGGCCGACGCCCTCGGCCTGATGTATATCGCGACGACCTGCGGTCTCGGAAACTGGGACCTGACGGTTGGGGGACTCACCATCGCGCGCGCGATGCCGATCTACCTCATCGAGGCCTATGCGCAGGAGCACCTGCAGGCCGAGGTGCTGAAATGGGTGGAGGTGTGATGATCATCGAGACCTACTGGAAGCTCGGGCAGATCAATAGCCGATGCACTCTGGCATTCTTGAACGAGGTTGCCGACTGGGTTCCCGTCGAACATCAACAAGGTATTCGCCCGGCCAGAAAGGGCCCCCTGATCGAGTGGATACGAGCTGCGCGAGAGCATCTTTGGGACAGCGTGCCGCGCGATTACAAAGGCCATGTCAGCACGCCGGCAACGTACGATCACAAGGGCCGAGGAGCCACGCCGGGCCCGCGCGATCAGAATGGTAGCAAGCGCACACAGGGCAATCTTTGCCTTATCCCAGCCAGCGAAGTGAACGCATTCTTGCGCTCTCTGCCCCGAAGGACGGAACCATGAGCCGAACCCCTGCATCCTTCAAACAAGCCGACCTTGCCCGCGCCCTGCGCGCGGTCAAACAGGCCGAATTGGTCCAGGATGTAGAGATCCGCATCGAGGGCGGCACGATCCGCATCATCCCGGCCCACACAGAAGCCGAGCCGAAAACCGTGGACGCTCCAGTGAGGCTACGCATATGATCGACGACATGCCGCGCCGCCTTCCCAACCTGGTCCGCGAAAAGACCCGCCACGGTCGTCTGGTCTGGTATTTTCGCGAAGGCACCGGGCCGCGCACGCGGCTGCCGGACGAGTATGGCTCGCCGGAGTTCCTGAGCGCCTACCGGGCGGCGATGGCCGGGGCCCCACCGCCCCAGTCCAACCGCCCGGACCCGCGATCCCTGCAATGGCTGGTCGATACCTGGAAGCAATCGAGCGACTGGGCGGGCACGCGTCCGGCCACCCGAAAGCAGCGCGAGAACCTCATGGTTCGGGTGATCGACGCGAGCGGTAACCCACCCTTCAAGGCGATCACCAAGGACAGCATCCGCGAGTTGCGCGAGGCCATGCAGGATCGCCCGGCTGCCGCTGACAACATGATCAAAACGTTCCGGGCGCTCTACCGATGGGCCGAGGATGCGGGGCACGTCGACGACAACCCGGCAATGGCCGTGCGATTCATCGGAGCACGCTCGGACGGCTTCACGCCCTGGACCCGCGACGATCTGGACAAATACCGCGAGCACTGGCCCCTTGGCACCCGCGAGCGTGTCGCGATCGAGGTGCTGATTACCACGGGCCTAAGGCGCGGCGACGCCTGTCGTCTCGGCCGACCGCACTTGAAAGCCGGCGTGTTCATGATCCGGACGGAAAAGACAGGCACCCCGGTCTACCGCCCACTTCTGCCGGAGCTTGCCGCGGCGATCGAGGCCGGGCCCGTTGGCGAGCTGACGTTCATCACCGGGGCGAATGGCGCCCCGATGGTGAAGGAGAGTTTTGGAAACTGGTTCCGAAAAGCCTGCACTGCAGCAAAGGTCTCTGGCTCGGCCCATGGGGTCCGCAAGTTGGCCGCCACGATCATGGCTGAGAGGGGCGCGACCGAGTCCGAGCTGAAGGCTGCGTTCGGCTGGACGACCAGCGACATGGCATCGCTTTACACCCGCGCGGCCGACCGCCAGCGCCTCGCCATTGCGGGTGTTCTGAGGCTCGCTTCTGGGGCTGATGAAGGCTGAATTTTCCCGCACCTTGTTATCGGTGCGGTAAACAGGCCCGAAAAACCCAATGATATCAATGATGGTATAGAGGAGAATGGTGGGCGACCCTGGAATCGAACCAGGCGTGGGTCTCCCCGGCGGAGTTACAGTCCGCTGCCGCACCTTGCAGCTCGTCGCCCGAACCGGGGTTGCCCCCGGCTACGTGGGGGGCTGATTACCTGTGCCTCCCGGACCCGTCAAGCCGAAAAGCGGGACTTTTTCGTCCGGCCGCGCCCGGGCCCCGGACAGCCCCTTTTTCCTTGTACTTTCCCGCCTCACCCCCCATCTTCCGGCCCTGTTATCGAGAGGGGCGAACGTCGTGGTGAAGAAACCGCAATGGGTGGTGGACAAGGAACGCGGCAAGCGCGCTGCGGCGGCAGAAACCGTCTGGCTCTTCGGCCTTCATGCGGTGCGCGACGCGCTGGAAAATCCGGCCCGCCAGCGGCTCCGGCTGATCGTCACCAAGAACGCCGCCGACAAGCTCGCCGATGCCATAGCCGCCTCGGGAATGGAGCCGGAACTGGCCGATCCGCGCAAGTTTCCCGCCCCCATCGACCCCGGCTCCGTCCATCAGGGGGCGGCGCTCGAGGTCAAGGCGCTCGACTGGGGGCCTCTGGCCGAGGTATGCTTGGGCGATCCCGACACGCGCGACGACCAGCCGCCGCTCGTCGTGCTGCTCGACCGCGTGTCCGACCCGCATAACGTGGGGGCGATCCTGCGCTCGGCCGAGGTTTTCGGCGCCCGCGCGGTAATCGGGATGCGCCACCATGCTGCCCCCGAAACCGGGGCGCTGGCCAAGACCGCCTCCGGTGCGCTGGAGCGCCAGCCCTATCTGCGGGTCACGAACCTGTCGGACGCGATGCGGGAATTGAAGAACATGGGCTTCACCCTCGTCGGCCTCGCGGGCGAAGCCGAGGCCGACCTCGCCACCACCCTCGCCCCACTCAAGGGCCGCGCCATCGCGCTGGTGCTCGGCGCCGAAGGGCCTGGTCTCAGGGAAAAGACTCGTGAGACCTGCGATCATCTGGCCAAGATCCCCTTCACCTCGGATTTCGGCTCGCTCAACGTTTCGAACGCGGCCGCGGTGTCGCTCTATGCCGCGCGTCACGGCTGAGAACCGGTCGCACACGGCCCGATCACGCGCCCGTCAATTCACAGATATGTTATGCCCTCTTTTTTCCAAACAGGTGCATCATAAATGTCATTCCGAGACCAGGTGGTGGAACGCCTGCAATCTCACTTCACTGTCCCTCGTTCCACAAGACTGGCGCCCAGGGTCCCCTTCCTGGGCGCTTTTTTCTTTTCTCGCCTTGCCCCCTTCCCAGCCGCGGATTTCATCCTATTTCAAAGGCATGGACAAACTCACCGACGACCAGATCCGCGACATTCTATCCCGCACCCGCATCATCGCGCTCGTGGGCTATTCGGCCAATGCGACCCGCGCGAGCAACAGCGTCGCACGGTTTCTCGTGGCGCAAGGCTACCGCGTTATTCCGGTCAATCCGGGCCTCGCCGGTCAGACAGCACTTGGTGAAACGGTGGTGGCGAGCCTCGCCGACATTCCGTCAGACGTAGAGATCGACATGGTCGACATCTTTCGCCGGTCCGAGGACGTGCCGCCGGTGGTGGAAGACGCGCTCGCCCATCTGCCGCATCTGAAGACGATCTGGATGCAACTGGGCATCGTGAACGAAGCCGCCGCCGATCAGGCCCACGCCAAGGGCATCGAGGTCGTGATGAACCGCTGCCCGGCCATCGAAATTCCGCGCCTCGCCGCCTGAGCCGTCTAGCGCGCCGCCTTTTCCGCAATGCCCGAGGTGCCTTCGCGCCGCGAAAGCTCCGCCAGCACGTCGTCGAGCGACACGTCGCGAGCCGCCAGCATGACGAGCAGATGATAGAGCACGTCCGCCGCTTCTGACGTCAGCTTGTCCCGGTCCCCCTTCACCGCCTCGATGATCGCCTCGACGGCCTCCTCGCCGAATTTTTCGGCGCATTTCTCGGGCCCCTTGGACAGGAGCTTCGCGGTCCACGACCCGTCCGGGTCCGCGCCGCGCCGCGCCTCGATCGTCGCGGCCAGTCGTTCCAGAGCGCTCATTCCAACCTCATCGCAATGCCTGCCGCCGCCATATGCTCTTTCGCCTCGCGGATCGTGTAATCCCCGAAGTGAAAGATCGACGCGGCCAGAACCGCGCTCGCCCCGCCCTGGGTTACGCCCTCGACGAGATGATCGAGCGTGCCGACCCCTCCGCTCGCGATCACCGGCACCTCGACCGCATCGGAAATCGCCCGCGTGAGCGGCAGGTTGAACCCCGCGCGCGTGCCATCCCGGTCCATCGAGGTAAGCAGGATTTCCCCGGCCCCTTTTTCGACCACCAGCCGTGCAAACTCGACGGCGTCGATCCCCGTGGGCTTGCGCCCGCCATGGGTGAAAATCTCCCAGCGCCCCGGCTCGACGGTCTTGGCGTCGATGGCACAGACGATGCACTGGCTCCCGAACCGCGCGGCGGCCTCTGCGATCACGTCCGGGTTGGCCACCGCAGCCGAGTTGAAGCTGACCTTGTCGGCTCCCGCGAGCAAGAGCGCGCGCACATCCTCGTGGGTGCGCACGCCTCCGCCCACGGTCAGCGGCATGAAACATTGCTCTGCCGTGCGCCGGACGAGGTCGAACATCGTCCCGCGGTTCTCATGCGTCGCGTGGATGTCGAGGAAGCAAAGCTCATCCGCCCCGGCGGCGTCATAGGCCTTGGCCGCCTCGACCGGATCGCCCGCGTCGCGCAGATCGACGAAATTGACGCCTTTGACCACACGGCCATCGGCCACGTCGAGGCAGGGTATGATCCGGGTCTTGAGCATATCGGGTCTCCTTGCCGCGATCCTTACCCCCGGTGGGAAAGCCGCGCAACGCGAAGGTCACGGGAAAGCCGTTCCCACATGCGCCCACCGCGCCGTCTTTGCCGCAGGCGAAACGGCGCAAGCCCGCCCCATTGGATTACGCCTTCAGCACCGCGAGTGCGGCGGCGAGGTCGATCGCCCCGTCATAAAGCGCCCGGCCCGAAATCGCGCCGTCGAGCGGCGCACCGCAGTCTTTCAGCGCCCGCAGGTCATCGAGCGACGACACGCCGCCCGATGCGATCACCGGGATCGACACCGCATGGGCCAGCGCCGCGGTCGCCTCGACGTTCGGGCCCTGCATCGCGCCGTCGCGGTTGATGTCGGTATAGATGATCGCCGCAACGCCGGCGTCCTCGAACGACTTGGCGAGGTCGGTGACCATCACGTCGGTCTCCTCCGCCCAGCCCTTGGTCGCGACCCGCCCGTCGCGCGCGTCGATGCCCACTGCGACCTGGCCCGGAAAGGCCCGGGCCGCCTCGCGCACGAGATCCGGGTTCTCGACCGCCACGGTGCCCAGGATCACCCGCGACAGCCCCTTGTCTAGCCAGCCCTCGATCGTCGCCATGTCCCGGATCCCGCCGCCCAACTGCGCCGGCACCGAGATCGCCGAGAGGATCGCCTCGACCGCCGCGCCGTTCACCGGTTCGCCCGCGAAGGCCCCGTTCAGATCGACGAGATGGATCCACTCGCAGCCCGCATCCTCGAAGGTCATGGCCTGCGCCGCCGGATCGTTGGAAAACACGGTCGCCGCCTCCATCTCGCCGCGCAACAGGCGCACGCAATTGCCGTCCTTGAGGTCGATGGCGGGGTAAAGGATCATGTCTGGCTCCGGCAGGCTGTTAGGCAAAGATTGATCTGCGCGCTTAAACCATGCGTTTCTATCCGCGACAACCCGACGGAACCCTCAAAGGAACCATCCACGCCCGCCCCCGTTCATACCCCGAAGGAACCCGCGTTTTCAGGAGGACCATATGACTTTGCCGCTTTTCATCACCCGCGCCGCCGCCGCAACCGCACTCGCCTTGACCGCATCCGTCGCCTCTGCCGAGAACCTCTCGGGCATCTGGCGCACCGCGACCTACCAGGGTGACTACGCCCACGTCCGCTTCGGCCCCTGTGCGGACAAGATCTGCGGCGTGGTGGTCAAGACCTTCGGTCCGAACGGCGAGATTCAGGGCGGCTCTCTCGGCAAGACCATCGTGACGAACATGGTTTCCCTTGGCGGCGGCGCCTATGACGGCGGACGCATCCGGCGCCCCGACACCGGCCAGTCCGCGCCTCTGAAGCTCCAGATCAACGGCGGTTCGATGAACGTGAAGGCCTGCGTCGGTCCGCTCTGCCGGAACGATACCTGGACGCGCGTGCAGTAAACGGTCCCTTCGAAGTTGGCCACACGTCACTGTTGAAATGGCGTGAAACATCATGGAGATTGCCCGAAACAGGGAGGTCTCCATGAAACGCATCATTCTCGCCGCGACGCTCACGCTCGGCTCCGCACTCTCCGCGCAAGCTGCCGACCCGGCGATCGGCATCTGGCAAACGCAGGTCGACGAAGGCTCCTTCGCCATGGTCGACATGTATGCCTGCGGCCCGGCCGTGTGTGGCAAGATCACCCGCACCTTCAAAGCCGACGGTTCCGAATACGACTCGCCCAACAAGGGCAAGCAGATCGTGATGAACATGGTGCCCGAGGGCGGCGGCGCTTACGAAGGTCAGGTCCTGCGCCCGGCGGACAACAAGACCTACTTCGGCAAGATGCAGATCAACGGCAGTTCGCTGTCGCTCAAGGGCTGCGTGGCCGGTGGGTTGATCTGCAAGAGCCAGAGCTGGAAGAAAATCCAGTAATCGTGCGTCGCGACCTCTGGTTGCGGCGACCCGCTGGGGGAGGCTAGCCTCCCCCGTCGACATTGTCCCTCGGACCAATGGCGTGACAATGTCGACCACCTCCAGGTTATTTCTGAACCAGAGAAGGTGGACCCGCTCAGGGTTTCCAGCCGAGGAAATTCGCAATCATCCTGAGCCCGTTCGCCTGCGACTTCTCCGGGTGGAACTGCGTGCCCACGATATTGTCGCGCCCGACGATGGCGGTGATCTCTTCGCCATAGGCGCAATAGGCCAGCCGCTGCGCCGGATCGGCCACCCGGAAATGGAAGCTGTGCACGAAATAGGCGTGATCGCCCGTCGCAAGTCCGTCCAGCACCGGGTGCGGATTGTCGATCACCAGATCGTTCCAGCCCATATGCGGCACCTTGCGCGCATGTCCCGCCTCGTCGGCGCCGGGCACGATCTGCACCACTTCGCCGCCGATCCAGTCGAACCCCGGCGTCTCGTCATACTCGAGGCCCCGCGTGGCGAGCATCTGCATCCCGATACAAATCCCCATGAAGGGCACGCCGCGCGTGAGCACCGCGTCCTCCATCGCCTCGAAGATGCCGCGGTGGTCGAAAAGAGCCTGCCGACAGGCCGGAAAGGCCCCGTCACCGGGCAGAACGATCCGGTCCGCGCCCGCGACAACAGCCGGGTCCGAGGTCACCACGACCTCGCCCGCGCCCACCTCCAGCGCCATGCGCTGGAACGCCTTTTCAGCCGAGTGCAGGTTCCCGCTCTCGTAATCAATGAGTACCGTCGCCACCTTACAACGCACCCTTCGTGGAAGGCACCGCATCGGCCTTGCGCGGATCGGTCTCGACCGCCACGCGCAGCGCCCGCGCGACGGCCTTGAACGTGGCCTCCACGATGTGGTGGGAATTGAAGCCGTGCAGCCGGTCGACATGCAGCGTGATGCCCCCGTTCCCGGCAAAGGCTGTGAAAAACTCACGCACCAGCTCTGTGTCGAAGGTCCCGATCTTCTGCGTCGGTATGTCCACGTTCCACACGAGGTAGGGCCGCCCCGACAGATCGAGCGCCGCACGCACCTGCGCATCGTCCATCGGCAGGTGACACTCGCCATACCGTACGATGCCCCGCTTGTCGCCCAATGCTTCGGACAGTGCCTTGCCCAGCGCGATCCCCGTATCCTCGACCGTGTGGTGGTCGTCGATGTGGTAATCGCCCTTCGCACGCACCGTCATGTCGATGAGCGAATGGCGCGACAGCTGGTCGAGCATGTGGTCGAAGAACCCCACGCCCGTGTCATTGTCATAGACTCCGGTCCCGTCGAGATTCACCTCGACCGTGATTTCCGTCTCCGCCGTCTGACGGCTCACCTTCGCTCTGCGCATACGCGAAACTCCTGCCTTGCCCGCGCCTTATAGCAGCCTCTCCCGCCCAGAAAAGCGCCCGCGTCCTCTTCTCTGGTTCATAAATATCCTGGAGAGGGGTTTGGGGAGAGGCAAAGCCTCTCCCCAACCGGTCGTCCCGGACGCAGTCCGGGGCGAAATCTCAACTCGCCTCGTCGAACCACGCCCGGATGACCGCCCGCTCTCGTGGTTCCATCCAGCTCACATTCGCTGGCGGCATCGCGTCGGTCAGCCCGGCCTGCTGGTAAATCCGGTGCGCCCAATGCGCGATGTCGGCGGGGGTCTCGAGGATCACGCCCTTCGGCGGCGACACCATCCCCTCCCATCCCGGCTCGCGCGCGTGGCACATGGAACAGCGGCCCATGACGATGTCCGTCACCTCCGAGAACCCCTCGGCGCTTGCGAACCGCTCCTCGTAGGCCGTCATGGCACGCTCTTCGGCTTCCTCATATGTCCAGCCCTCGGTCCCCAGCGTCGACAGCCAGATCGCGGCAAGAAACAGAAGCGCCGTGACGAGCCAGGTCCACCAGAGCAAGGGCCCGTGCCCGTGGTGCGTGTTGAAAAAATGCCGGATCGACACCCCCATGAGAAACACGAGCCCCGCCACCAACCAGTTGTAATCGCTCGCGAAGGCAAGCGGGTAATGGTTGGACAGCATCAAGAAAATGACCGGCAGCGTGAGGTAGTTGTTATGCAGCGACCGGAGCTTGGCGATCTTGCCGTATTTCGCATCCGGCGTGCGCCCCGCGATCAGATCCGCCACGACAATCCGCTGGTTGGGCATGATGATGAAGAATACGTTCGCCGTCATGATGGTGGCCGTGAAGGCCCCCAGATGCAGCATCACCGCACGGCCCGTGAAGATCTGGTTGTAGCCGTAACCCATCGCCATGAGCAGGACGAACAGGAGAACCATGAGCAGCGTGGGTCGCTCGGCCAGCCCCGATTTGCAGAGTCGGTCGTAGACCAGCCAACCAACGGTCAGTGAGGCCGCCGAGATCACGATCCCCAGCCACAGGGGCATCTCCATCTTGTGCTGGTCGACAAGATACATCTCTCCGCCCACCCAGTAGACGAGCATGAGCAAGGCTGCGCCGGAGAGCCAGGTCGCATAGCTTTCCCATTTGAACCAGGTCAGTTCGTCCGGCATCCGAGCCGGGCTCACCAGATACTTCTGGATAAAATAGAATCCTCCGCCATGCACCTGCCAGGCCTCGCCAGACACGCCCTGCCGGCGGTCGGTCGATGGCCGCAGCCCCAAGTCCAAAGCGATGAAATAGAACGACGACCCGATCCAGGCGATCGCCGTGATCACATGGGTCCAGCGCACCGCGAGTTCGAGCCAGTCGAGAAAAATCGTCATCAGCATGGCTCAGCTCCCGCGATAGGTGGAATAGGCGAACGGCGACAGAAGGAGCGGCACATGATAATGGCTCTCCTCCGCCATACCGAACCGGATCGGCACCACGTCAAGGAACAGCTCTCCGCCATCCGCCTGCCCGCTGGCCCGAAGGTAGTCGCCCGCGTGGAACACGAGCTCATAAGTTCCCGGTTCGAACTCGGGCTTGGGCAGGATCGGTTCGTCCGTGCGTCCGTCGTCATTGGTGACGAGGCTGCGCACATGGGTCCGCACCTCGCCCACCAGCCGGAAAAGGTCGATCCTCAACCCCTGGGCAGGGCAGCCCCGCGCCGTGTCGAGCACATGTGTCGTCAGATATCCGCTCATTGTCCGGTCATCCTGTCCCCTGAATGACGATATGTCCCGCCGATCATGGCGTCAGCCTTTCTCTGAGTGAAAACCGTTTCCAAAGCATTCACAAGCGCTTAACTCTTGGGACGGAATTTGCCCTCCACTTGGGCAATCCGCCGGCACCGCGTCGACAGGAAGGGCAGAGCATGAACCGTTACCCGCGCAACCTCCGTGGCTATGGCCAGACCCCGCCCGATCCGAAATGGCCCGGCGGCGCGCGGATCGCGGTCCAGTTCGTCGTGAACTACGAAGAAGGCGGCGAAAACAACATCCTGCATGGCGACGCCGCCTCCGAGGCGTTCTTGTCCGAGATTGTGGGCGCGGCCCCCTGGCCCGGCCAGCGCCACTGGAACATGGAATCGGTCTACGACTACGGCGCGCGCGCCGGCTTCTGGCGGCTTCACCGGCTCTTCACGCAGGCGGGGATCAAACCGACGGTCTACGGCGTCACCACGGCGCTCGCCCGTTCGCCGGAGCAGGTCGCGGCCATGCTCGAGGCCGACTGGGAAATCGCCTCCCACGGGCTCAAGTGGGTCGAACACAAGGACATGCCCGAGGCCGAGGAACGCGCCGCGATGGACGCGGCCTATCGCCTCCACACCCTCGTCACCGGCAGTCCGCCGCGCGGCTGGTATACCGGGCGCTGCTCGATGAACACCGTTCGCCTGGCCGCCGAGATGGGAACGCTTGATTATGTCTCCGACACCATCGACGACGACCTGCCCTACTGGCTGCGCGTCGGCGAGCGGGATCAACTGGTCATCCCCTACACGATGGACGCCAACGACATGCGCTTCGCCACCGCGCAGGGCTTCAACACCGGTGAGCATTTCTCCCAGTATCTCAAGGACAGCTTCGACTGCCTCTATGCCGAGGGGATGGAGGGCGCGCCCAAAATGATGTCGGTCGGCCTTCACTGCCGCCTCGTCGGGCGTCCGGGCCGGGTCGTGGGCCTCAAACGCTTCATCGACTATATTCAGGGCTTCGAGGGCGTCTGGACCCCGCGCCGCATCGACATCGCGGAACACTGGGCAGCTACCCATCCACCACTTGCACAAATCGAACCTTTCGTTATGGGAAGAGCCGAGTTCATCGCCGCATATGGATCAATATTCGAACATTCCCCCTGGATTGCCGACCGCGCGTGGGAGGCCGAGATGGGACCCGCTCACAATAGCGCCTTGGGCCTGCACGCGGCCCTCACGCAGCAATTCCGCGCGGCCTCGCCCGAGGAGCGCATGGGCGTGCTCACCGCCCACCCCGACCTCGCGGGCAAGCTCGCCGCCGCCAAACGGCTCACTGCGGAATCCACACAGGAACAGGCCTCCGCCGGTCTCGACTCGCTCACCGCCGAGGAACACGCGGCGTTTACGGCGCTGAACGACGCCTACGTCAAGAAACACGGTTTCCCCTTCATCATCGCCGTGCGCGAGCATGACAAGCAGGGCATCCTCAACGCCTTCCGCCGCCGGGTGGACAACGACACAGAGACCGAATTTGCCGAGGCCTGCCGACAGGTCGAACGCATCGCCCTTCACCGTCTGAAGGCGCTGCTTCCATGAGCGTGATCCAGATCCAGCCTCTGACGCTCGAGGCCTTCGCCCCCTTCGGCCAGATCCTCGACGCGACCGGCGACCCCGACAAGATCATCAACCAGGGCAAATGCGGCCGCTACCAAGACCGCGCCACGCTCGATTTCCAAGACGGCCGCGCCGCGATCTCGATCTTCAAGGCGGAACCCCGCGCGCTCCCCTATACGCTCGACCTCGTCGAACGCCACCCGGACGGCTCGCAGGCGTTCCTGCCCATGTACGAGGCCCCGTTCCTCGTCATCGTCGCCCCGGACAAGGACGGCACCCCCGGCACACCGCTTGCCTTCCGCACGCAACCCGGCCAAGGCATCAATCTCAATCGCGGCACATGGCACGGCGTGCTCACGCCGCTCGCAGGCCCCGGCCTCTTCGCCGTCGTTGACCGCATCGGCCCCGGCGCAAACCTCGAGGAACACTGGTTCGACAGGCCCTATACCATCACCGACTAAGCACGCCCGCCCCTTTCATCTTTCCCCAAATACGCAAAATCCGACGCCACCACACAGGGCGACGCCCGATCTTTAGCGTCTCAATCTCAAGATGCTCCGAGCGGGGGGTGCGGGGGGCGCAGCCCCCCGCCTACCGCGTCCGGGGCCAAGCCCCGGACGCAATCACTCAGGCGAACTCGATCCCGTCATCGACCATCGGCAGACGCATCACGCGTTTGCCCATCGCCGCATAGATCGCATTGGCGACCGCAGGCGCCGCAGGCGGCAGCCCCGGTTCGCCGATGCCCGTGGGCGCCTCCGCCGATTGCACGATATGCACTTCGATCTTCGGCATGTCGGAAATCCGAAGCGGCTCGTAGTCGGGGAAGTTCGACTGGTCGACCTCGCCATCGGTGAAGGTGATCTTCTGGCGCATCGCGTGGCCCAATCCATAGCCGATGGCCCCCTCCACCTGCGCCCGGATCACGTCCGGGTTGACGGCGACACCAAGGTCCACGGCGGCCACGATCCGTTCGATCTTGACCACGCCATCGGTGACCGAGACCTCGGCCACCTGCGCGACGCGGGTGTTGAAGCTCTTGTGAACCGCCACACCGCGCCCCCAGCCGTCGGGCAGATCACCGCCCCAGCCGGCCTTTTCCGCCGCCATGTTCAGAACCGCCAGAGTGCGCGGCTCGTTTGCCAAGAGCGTCTGGCGGAACTCCACCGGATCGCGCCCGGCGGCCTCGGCGGCCATGTCCATCGCGACCTCCATCGCGTAGCCGGAGTGAGAATGGCCCACCGACCGCCACCAGAGCACGCTCACCGGCGTTTCCATGTTGCGAAGGTCCACGGCGAGGTTCGGGATGGTATATTCCGTGTCCGCCACGCCCTCGACCGAGAACACGTCCACGCCGTTCACCACCACCGCATCGCCCATCGGCGTGCCGGTAAAGATCGACTTGGTCGCGATCGACGAATGCCAGGCGTCGAGGTTGCCCTCTGCCGTCACGCCCGCCTTCACGCGATGCACGACCATCGGGCGGTAGTAGCCGCCCCGCACATCATCCTCGCGCGACCAGACGAGTTTCACGGGGCGACCGTCGCCCAGCGCCAGCGCCGCCATCGTCGCCTCGACCTCGTAGTCCGAGTTGAAGTTCGCCCGCCGCCCGAAAGACCCGCCCGCATAGACCGTCTCGATCGAGGTGTTCTCGGCCCCCACGCCCGACACGGCGCCCACTGCGCCCTGCGTGACCGTGTGGAACTGGCAGCCGTCCCAGACCTGGCACTTGCCGTCCGCGATCTGCACAACGCTGTTCAGGGGCTCCATTGGCGCATGGGCAAGGAAGGGGAAATGGAACTCCGCCTCGATGGTCTTGGCTGCCGAGGCCAGCGCCGCAGCCGCGTCGCCGTCGTTGCGCGCAGGCAGGCCCTCGCCGTCCAGAGCCGCGAGATACTCGGCCTCCATATCCGACGTAGACCGGGTTTCCGCGTTGGTGAAATCCCACTCGACCGTCAGCGCCTGACGGCCCTGTTCGGCGGCCCAGGTGTTGGTGCCATAGACCACCACGCCCATCGGCGTCTGCTTCACATCCACGACACCCGGCACGGCGCGCGCCGCCGTGTCGTCAAAGGACACGACCGTGCCGCCGAACTTGGGCGAACGTTGCATCACCGCATAGACGACACCCTCGGGCATCACGTCCATCGCAAAGGTGGCGGTGCCCGTCGTCTTGGCCACGCTATCCTTGCGCGGAATGTGATCTGTGCCGATCAGCGTGAACTGGCTCGGGTCCTTGAGCACGGGGTTGGGCGTCGCACCCTCCTTGACCCATGCCATCGCCTCGCCGTAGCTCGCGGTATTGTCGCCGGAGGACAGCGTCCCCTTTTCGGCGGTCACCGTGCCTGCGTCGACGCCCCATTCTTCCGCAGCCGCCATGACGAGCAGCGATTTCGCCGCCGCACCCGCCTCGCGATACTGCATGAAGCTGTTGGCAATCGCGGTCGAGCCGCCCGAGCCCTGCACGCCCATGAGCGTGTTCATGTAGGTCACGGTATCCGCAGGCGCGAACTCGATCTGGATCGTCTCCCAATCCGCGTCCATCTCCTCGGCGATGAGGGTGGTGAGGCCCGTTGACGTGCCCTGCCCCATCTCGAAATGCTTGAGGATGACCGTCACCGTCCCGTCCGGGTCGATGCGGACAAAGGGGTTGGGCACGAAGGCCCCGCCATGCGCGGCGGCCCACGAGCCGTTGGGCTTCAGCCCGACGACGAGTGCGGCGCCGGCGGCGGCGGCACCGGTGAGAAACCCACGACGTGTTGTGCGAATGTTCATGTCATGCCTCCATCCGGCTCGATGCTTCGTGGATTGCGGCCCGGATGCGCGTGTAGGTCGCGCAGCGGCAGACGTTGCCCCACATGTAATCGTCGATCGCCTGATCATCGGGCTTGGGGTTCTCGGTCAGCAAGCCCACCGCGCTCATGATCTGACCCGACTGGCAGTAGCCGCATTGCACGACGTCGAGGTCCTGCCACGCCGACTGCACCGCTTCGGCCACCGGACCCGAAAGCCCCTCGATGGTCGTCACCGCCGCCTCGCCGACGCTGCCGATCGGCGTTTGGCAGGCCCGCGTGGGTTCTCCGTCCACATGCACCGTGCAGGCCCCGCAGGAGGCCACGCCGCAGCCGAATTTCGTTCCCGTCATGCCAAGGACGTCGCGTATGGCCCAGAGGAGCGGCATGTCCTCGGGCGCGTCGACCTCATGGGCGCTTCCGTTGATGTTGAGCGTGATCGCCATTTCTTATGTTCCTCCCTGGTGCATCGCCCGGCGTGGGCGGATGATCAGGTCACGACCCGGGCGCATCGTTTGCATGTCCTCCCCGCGACCTCTCTCCCAAGACATCGCGAGCATGTTCCGGCACCGGGCTGAGACAGGCCGCGACCTGACCACCGCCTACGACGTTAGTCCTGTAGAGCAGTTGTGGGAACACGCACGGGTCGGAGCGACCCTTGTCCATGGCCCCGTGGTTCCCTTGCGAAACAGGGGTATTGCTTTCCACAGTCGGTCAAATTGCGAAAGCCAATGGCACGGCATACGCGGGAAAGGCCCGTCGACGGGCCGTCACCCGGTTCCGCTCACGGTTACGCTCCCTGTGGCCGCGGTCGCGGGAGCCGCCTCTCCGACAAGCCGCACCATCGCCGCGTCAAGCGCCTGCCGCCCCGCCGCGTCGATCCGAAGTCCGAGCTTCGTGCGCCGCCAGAGCACATCCTCGGAGGTCCGGGCGAATTCGTTGCGGACGAGGAACCGGACCTCCGCCTCGGTCAGTGTGGCCCCGAAATCCTCGCCGAGATCCGCGACGGTCTTGGCCCCGGCAAGGATGCTCTCCGCCTCGGTGCCGTAACTGCGCAATAGCCGTTTCGCCCAGGCCTCGGTCAGAAACGGATGGGCCGTCCGCAGCGCCGCCAGCTTCGCCGCAGCCTCCCGCCGGTGATAGGCGCCGCCCGGCAGGGGGGCCCGCGCCGTCCACGGACCGCCGATCCCCATCAAGTCGAGCGCGGTCTCCGACAATTTACGGTAGGTCGTCAGCTTGCCGCCAAGAACTGTAAGCAGCGGCGCGCCGCCGGTGTCGTCGTAATCAAGCTGGTAGTCGCGCGAGGCGGACCGAGCGTCCCCTTCGCTCTCGATCAACGGACGGACGCCGGAATAGGACCAGACGATATCCTTTCTGCCGAGGGGCGTCGCGAGATAATCGTTCACGAAGTCCAGCAGATATTGCGCCTCTTCAGGCGAACATTCCGCCCCGCTCGCGTCGCCATGATGCTCTGCCTCGGTCGTGCCGATCAGGGTGAAGTCGTCCTCGTAGGGAATGACAAAGACGATCCGCCCGTCGCCCCCCTGCAGGATGTAGGGCTGTTCATGCCCCGGCAGGCGCTTCAGGACGATATGCGAGCCGCGCACGAGACGGACCTGGTGCGGCGTGCCGGTCTTGCGACTCACCTCCCCGGCCCATGGGCCAGCGGCATTGACCAGCCTGCGTGCCCGGTGGGTCTCGATCTGTCCGTCGCGTTCGACGTTGATCTCCCAATGCGCGGGATGGCGCGATACCGCGATCACCTTGGCCCGGGTCAGGATGCTCGCCCCGCGCATCGCCGCATCGCGCGCGTTCAGCACCACGAGACGGGCGTCATCGACCCAGGCATCGGAATATTCGAATCCGTGGTGAAACCGCTCGGCCAGCAATTCGCCCGCCGGATGGCGACGCAGGTCGATCCGGCGTGTGGGCGGCAGACCCCGCCCGCCCAGCGTATCATAGATCAAGAGCCCCGTGCGCAGCATCCAGTCCGGACGAAGCCCCTTGTGATGCGGCAGGACGAACCGCATGGGCCAGGCGATATGGGGCATCGCGGCCAGCAGCTTCTCCCGCTCCGCGAGGCTCTCGCGCACAAGCCGGAACTCGTAGAACTCGAGGTATCGAAGCCCCCCATGAATGAGCTTGGAGGAGGCGGACGAGGTCGCCTGCGCCAAGTCCCCCATCTCCGCCAGTGTAACCCGAAGGCCGCGGCCCGCCGCGTCACGCGCGATACCGCAGCCGTTCACACCGCCGCCAATGACAAAAAGTTCTACCGTATCCACCATCCCCCCAATGTAGGGGCCTTTGCTGCACCTGCAATCTGTCCCCTTGGCGAATGCCCGCGATTTGCTTATGACAGGCGCACTTACGAGGAGTTCGATTTGGCACCGCGGTCATACGCCACGCCGCCCGGGGGACTTCCCCCGCAGTCCGACCTGTTGTCGGCCGGCACGTCCAGAGCTATCTTTACCGAGGCCTACGCGGTGCTGCCGCGCGGGACGATGACGGACATCGTGCTGATCGCGCTGCCGTTCTGGGGCAACACCAAGGTCTGGGTGATCTCGCGCCCGATGACCGGCTTTTCGGAAACTTTCTCTCATTACATTCTCGAGGTCGCGCCCGGCGGCGGCTCGGCCCAGCCCGAGACGAACCCCGATGCCGAGGCCGTGATTTTCGTCACGCGCGGCGAGTTGTGGGTGAAAACGGCGGACGACGAGGTTCACCGGATGGGACCGGGCGGCTATGCCTACCTGCCCCCCGGCACCGACTACACGGTCGAGAACCTCGGGACGGAACCCGCCTTCTTTCATTGGATCCGCAAACGATACGACCGCGTCGAAGGGGTCGATGTGCCCGAGCCGTTCTTTACCAACGAACGCGATCACCCGCCGCACCCGATGCCCGGCACTGCAGGCGCCTGGGCCACGACGCGTTTCGTCGATCCCCTGGACGTGCGACACGACATGCACGTCACCATCGTCGAATTTGCGCCGGGCGCGGTGATCCCCTTCATGGAGACCCATGTCATGGAGCACGGCCTCTTCGTGTTGCAGGGCAAGGGTGTTTACCGGCTCAACCAGGACTGGGTCGAGGTCGAGGCGGGCGACTACATGTGGCTGCGCGCCTTTTGCCCGCAGGCCTGTTACGCGGCCGGGCCGGAGCCATTCCGCTACCTGCTCTACAAGGACGTGAACCGTCACGCCGCGCTGCCGTTCTGATCCCGAATTTCGCTTGCGCGAAATCCGACCGTCTTGGGGGCTAGCGCCTTCGCCATTGTCTCTCTGACCAATGGCGCGATAACAGCGCGCCCCTGGATATTTGTGAACCGGAGAAGGACCGCGCATATTCGTGTTGGGTCGTTTCGATTTTCGAAACAGCACCATATTATCGCCTAAATCCGTCGCTAATCCGGGGACAATGACGATGACTGACACATCTCCGCCCCCTGTGGCGTCTGCACCCCGAAAATGGCGCGACCGCGCGCTGTTGATCGGGCTACTTGCGCTTGTGATCGCAGGTCTCATCGGCGCGGCGGCGGCGACGGGCTGGGAGGAGACCAAGACCCAGCTTCTCAAGCTGGCGCCCTGGCAGTTCGCGGCACTGCTGGGCCTGTCGCTCTTCAACTACGGATTCCGGTCGCTGCGCTGGCATGTCTTTGCCCGCAAGCTGGGCCTGCCCCTGACCTTCGGCACCAATTCGCTCCATTTCCTCGGCGGCTTCGCGATGAGCGTGACACCGGGTCGATTGGGCGAACTGGTGCGTATGCGCTGGATCCGACGGGAGACCGGCTGGGCCTTCGAACGCACCGCGCCGCTCGTCCTCATGGACCGCGCCGCCGACCTGTCGGCCATGGCGATCATCCTGGCGTTGGCGCTCGCCTTTTCCACAACTGGCATCGCAGGCGGCATTCCAGTTACCGCAATCGCGCTGTTGGTGGCCTTCGTCGTCACACGGCCCGCGATCCTGTCGCATCTCGCGACACTGGGTCACCGCGCCACAGGGCACTTCACGGGGCGCCTTACGGGGCGCTTCGCCCGGCTCTTTGCCCGCGTCCGCCGCGCCGCCCGGTCGCTCGACGTGTTTTCCGCGCCGGGCCTGATGGGGGTGGCCACGGTGATTGGCCTGATCGGCTGGTTCGCCGAAGGCTATGCCTTCCACCTGCTCCTCGTCTGGATGGGGGCAGACATCGGGCTGGCCAAGGCCATTGCGATCTTCGTCTTCGCCACGCTCGCTGGCGGCCTTACCGGTGCGCCCGGTGGCGTCGGGGGCGCGGAAGCCGCGATGATCGCGCTCCTTTCTCTCGAAGGGATCGGGCTCGAAACCTCGATTCCCGCCACCGCGATCATCCGCGTCACCACGCTGTGGTTCGCGATCCTGATCGGCCTCGTCCTTTTCCCAATCGCTGAACGGCAGTCAAAGAAACATGCTCTGGAAAACCACTGAATACGCCGCCTGGGGCAACGTCCACAAGGCCAAGGGCCAGATCGCCCGTCCGGAACGCGCCGCCACGCTCGAGCGCATCCTCGCCGAGGCGCCCGCCCCCGCCTTTGGCAACCGCCGCTCCTATGGCGACAGCCCGTTGAATGACGGGGGCCGGGCAATCGACATGACGCGGATGGACAAGATCATCGGGTTCGACCCTGCGACGGGTGTCGTCGAGGCCGAGGCGGGCGTGACGCTGGCCGAACTCATCCGGCTCTTCGCGGCGAAGGGCTGGATCCCGGCCGTCGTGCCCGGCACCGGGTTCGCCACCATCGGCGGCGCCATCGCCAACGACGTGCACGGCAAGAACCACCATGTGGACGGCTCCTTCGGTGCCCATGTCCTCGCCATCACGCTGCAAAGCGCGGGCAAGCGGGTGACCGCGACGCCCGAGCGTCTCAAAACGCTCTTTCGCGCGACGCTGGGCGGGATCGGTCAGACCGGCGTCATCGTCTCGGCGAAACTGCAGATGAAACGTATCCCCGGCGCCGCGATGCGGGTCTCGGAACGTCGCATCATGTCTTGGAAAGACCACATCGACGCGCTGGAGGGCTCGACCGCCACCTATGCGGTAAGCTGGATCGACGCACAGGCCAAGGGCGCTACCATGGGCCGCGGCATTCTCGAGGAAGCCGAACTGACCGACGCCACGCCCCCTGGCCCCTCGAGGGCGAAGTCGGTGCCGGTGGCGATCGGACTTTTCTCCAACTCCCTCTTCGCGCGCGCCTTCAACGAGGTCTATTTCCGCCGGGTGCCGGAGGCGGGCCGCACCTCGGTCAAGCGGCTGGAGGAGTTCTTTTTCCCGCTCGACAAGGTCCACGCGATGAACAGGCTCTATGGCAAGGGCGGCTTTCACCAGTTCCAATGCGTCGTGCCCCCGGACCAGACCGAGGCTCTGGGCCAGATGATGAGCAAGATCGCGCGCTCGGGGCTTGGCTCGCCCCTCGCCGTGCTCAAGCGTATGGGGCCATTTCGCGCCGGGATGCTGTCCTTCCCGACCGAGGGCTATACCCTCGCCGTCGATTTCCCGAACCGAACCCGCGCCGTGAAGCTGATCGAGGAGCTGGAGGCGATGACTGCCGCCGCCGGTGGCCGGCTCTACCTCGCCAAGGACAGCCTCGCCCCCGGCGACACGATCAAGGCGATGTATCCCGAATGGCAGGCCTGGGCGCGTGAGGCGGCCAAGGCCGACCCGGACGGCGATCTGATGACCAACATGGTGCGACGGCTCGACCTGCGCACGGCAGCGGAGACCACCCAATGACACAGCAGATGAACCAGACATGGATCATCCTCGGCGCCACCTCGTCGATGGCCCGCGCCTTTGGCCGGGCCGTGGCGGAACAGGGCGCGCATGTTCTTATCGCGGGCCGCGACATGGACGACCTGCGCGGTGCCGCGGTCGACCTGACCGCGCGGGGTGCTGCATCGGCGCAGGCCGTCAGGTTCGACGCCCACGACCCCGCCACCTTCGCCCCGATCATCGACGCCGCGCTCGCGCAGGACGGGCTGATCAACGCCGCGGTCTTCGTGGGCTCCATGCCGCCGCAGGCCGAGATCGACGCCGATCCCGCCCTCATCGACGGCGTCGTGGTCGACAGCTACACCGGTCCCGCCAAGTTCCTGCAAGCCCTCGCGCCCCATATGGAGGCGCGCGCGGGCGGCACCGTGGTCGGCGTCGGATCGGTCGCGGGCGACCGGGGCCGGATCGGAAACTACGTCTACGGATCGGCCAAGGCGGGCTTCGCGACCTACCTTTCGGGGCTCAGGAACCGCCTCACCCGCTCGGGCGGGCATGTGGTCACGGTGAAACCGGGCTTCGTCGATACCGCGATGACCTGGGGGATCGAGGGGATGTTCCTCGTCGCGCCCCCGTCGAAAGTGGCCGAAGACATTCTCAGGGCGGTCGAGAAGCGGCGCGACGTGATCTACACGCCGTTTTTCTGGCGCTACATCATGCTCATCATCCGGTCGATCCCGGAGCGCCTGTTCAAGAAGCTCTCGGTCTAACGGGCGAAACGCTTGCCGCGCGGGCCGCTAACACCGACTTAACGTATTGAAAAGATTAACGGACACCTTTTTCACAGAGAAGGTTTCCGCCCTCGAGCGCGTAAAAGACACCCAACCCGCGCCGTCCCCCCGTGCGGATCGGCCCCTTTCACAAAACACGAGCCTTCCGCACCGCCGTTAACCTTAACGCGCCCGCCCCTTCATCTTTCCAAGAAATACGTATCCGACGCCGCCACAAGCGACCGGCTCACCCGATGAGCGACCCGGTCCAATCCGCCCACAGCCCCGCCGCCTGGAACATGAGCGCGAGCACGATGAGCATGAGCCCGATCCCCCGCTTGTCGCGCAGCGCAAAGACGATGGGGTCGTGGTCCATCTTGCCCGCGTAGCCCAACCGCACCATCCGGACGAGCCACCATGTGATCGGCACGAGGCACAGCCAGATGAGCCATTGCGTCGGATAAAGCGCCCGCGCCTGATCGGTGAAACTGTAGAGAAACCAGTTGATCAGCGCCGCCGCGACGCCCAGCACCGCGACGTTGAGCAGATCGCCCCGGTCGGGCTTGCCATAGCCACGGCCCGGCAGGCGTTCGTCCGTGGCCGCGAGCGTGACCTCGGTCAGCCGCTTGACGCAGCCCAGCGTGAGAAAGGCCGGGAAGATGAAGACCAGCAGATAGCCTGACACATATTCCCCGCTGGCAAAGGCCCCGGCCACCACCCGCAGCGTGTAGAGCGAGGCGAGCACGGCAATGTCGATCCAGCGCATCCGCTTGAGCTTGAGCGAATAGGCCAGCGACAGGGTCATGTAGAGCAGGATCACGCCAAGAAACGCGGGCGAGAGCCAGAGCGCGATGAGCACCGCGAGCATCCCCGCCGCAAGCCCCGCCTCCATCCCGCGTGAGATCGGCACCGCGCCGCTCGCGAAAGGCCGGTGCCGTTTCTTGACGTGCAGCCGGTCGGCCTCGAGGTCGAGCAGGTCGTTCACGACATAAATCGAACTGGCCGCGAGCGAAAACGCCGCCATGCCGAGGAGCGTAAGCAGGATGGTCGATAGCGCAAAGTCATGGGCAGCGAGCAGGGGCACGAAGAGGAGCACGTTCTTCACCCACTGGTGCGGGCGCAGCGCCTTGAGCACCTTGCCCGGCGATCTGCCGTCGTCAATACGGATGACGGGCTTTCCCGACGCCTCCAGCTTCTTGGCCGAGGCCTCGTCGCCCACCACGATCGCGCGCCGGGCGTGGGTCCAGATCGCGATATCAGTCGCCTCGTTCCCCGCGTAGTCGAAGCCGCCCTCGCCAAAGGCGCCCACGAGCGCCGTCGCCTTGGCCTCGCCCTTGAGGTTCCGCGTCCCGGTCGAGGCAAATACCCGATCCGACAGCCCGTGGTCGCGCGCAAGCTGCCGCACCAGCACCTCATTCGAGGCAGAAGCAAGCACCACCTCGCGCCCCTCGGCGCGGGCCGTGCGCACCGCGGCCATCACGTCCTCGTTGACCGGCATCAGGTTGGTCCGCACCCGGCCCAAACCCGCAAGCCGCGCCTTCAACCCTGCCGGATCGCGCAGGCCGGTAACTGCCGCCTTCAGCGTGGCGACCGGGTTCTGCCCCAGCCCTGCCCAGAAAGTCTCAAATAGCAGATCCGTCCGCAGAAAGGTCCCGTCCACGTCCAGCACGAGCGGCGTCTTCGCCGGCTTCAGGTTATCCATTCGGTCTTAAATCCCGTTCACGGCAAAAACACAGCCGTCGGTCAACAATTCCGGCGGCGTCAGGCACAGTCCCCGCGCCACGCGCCAAGCGTTGAGCACCTTGGGCACATAGGCCCGGGTTTCGGCGAAGGGCGGCACGCCGCCGTTGCCCGTCACCGCGCCTTCGCCGGCATTGTAGCCCGCAAGCGACAGGATCGCGTCCCCCTGAAACTCGCCCATCAGCCAGTCGAGGTAGGCGACGCCCCCCTTTATGTTTTGCGCCGGGTCCATGGCATCCTCGACCCCGAACCGCGCTGCGGTGTCCGGGATAAGCTGCATGACACCCTGCGCGCCCTTCTCGCTCTCCGCATCCGCGCGGCCCGCGCTTTCCACCGAGATGAGCGCGAGCACCAGCGCGGGCGAGATATTCGTGCCCACCGTCGCCATGAGGATCTGCGGGCCATAGGCCTTGGCGATGTCCTGCATGTCCTGAAGCCGCGGCGGGTCGATCTGGCTGTCGGTTTCCAGAAGCCGGAGCGCCTTGGCCACATTGCCAAGCCCCCCGCCCTCGATCGTCGGCGACACGCTGCCCCAAAACCACGCGAAAGGGTCGTCCACCACCGGAGCGGCCGCGTCGGGCATCGCGGCGAGCGCGGCCAGCCGGGCCTCCGCCTCGGCGCGCGCGGCTTCGCGCAGCCGGAGCTGTTCGTCTGGGTCGATCTGCACCGTGATCCGCGATCCGGTCCCCGGCGTGGGCACGGCTATGCGCTTGAAGGTGAAGTCGGCCTGCGGAGCCGGAACGAACCGTGGCCCGGACGGTGGCGCCGCAGGGACCTCTGCCGATGCGTTCGCCTCTGGTGCTGGCGCGGTGGTCGCGGCCGGGTCCAGGGCGCCATCCCCGGTGCCCGAGGCCCGCTGCGCCTCCCATTCCTGCGTGACATCGCGAGTCAGCACCCGGCCCATCATGGGCGGCGGAAAAGCCGCCTCTGCCGACGGTTCGTCCTGAGACAGGGCAGCCCCCGAGGACGCCCCGATCACAAGACAAGCAACCCCGAAGAGAGTTGCCAGATCACTCCGCATGTTCGCGAACACCTGCTCTGCCCGATGTCTTTGTTCTTTTTCGTTACCGCCAGCATCGCAAATTCAGAGCCAAAGAGCCAGTTTTTCGTGATCCCGAAAGTGATTCCAGTGTGTAGCCGAACACTTGAAACCACTTCTGAACAAAAAAGTTAATAAATTATTTCCATTAAAATCAGTAACTTGATCCGTTAATCTTCGGTTTTCCTTGCTCGCCCAAAAACACCTAATCCTTGCCCAAATCCTGCCCAGATCGACCCGGATATTCGCATCATCCAAGCAGGACAGCGGATCGGTTCACAGGCGGTTCGGAGGGTCTGCAAGGGTAAATGGTAACACTGAGCAAACTGATCCTTTCGGAGGGACAAGAGATGAAACTGATCAATATCGCCAAGAAATTCCGCGCTGACGAAGACGGCGCAGTCACCGTTGACTGGGTGGTCCTGACCGCCGCCATCGTGGGCCTCGGCATCGCCGTTCTGACCTCGGTCTCCGGCGGCACCGTGGGCCTCGGCATCGCCGTTCTGACCTCGGTCTCCGGCGGCACCACGTCGCTCGCCGACAAGATTTCCGACGAGCTCGGCTCGATGGAAATCATGACCCACTAATCGGTCACATCCATACCTCCGGAAACGGGCCGCATCTGAACCAGGTGCGGCCCTTTCCCAATTCCGGGCCCGGGAAACACGCCCCTGTCCTTGTCACCGGTCGCTCAACAGACTTGCGCGAAATCGTTGCAAATCCACGCTTCGTCCAGAATTTCGCCTTATTTTACAGACATGAGAGGCGGGTATCATTGTGGCCGGTATTTCGGCACCGTGAGTGAAAGGATACCAAATGCGAGCAGTATTCGGACTTGTGCTGATCATCGGCGTCGCGCTGGCAGGCTTTGCCGTCTACATGGCGAAAGACTACATCGGGAACTACCAGGCCGCGCTCGCGGCAGAACGCGCCAACCGGGGTCCGCAGATCGACCTGACGGAAGTCTACGTGGTGAACAAGACGCTGGCTTACGGCGAGCGGGTCACGGACGACAACATCCGCCTCGTGCAATACCCGACCGCGTCACTGCCCGCGGGTGTCTTCAAGACGGCGGACGAGCTGTTCCCGCAGGGGGAAAAGCGGTTCCGCACCGTGCTGCGCGCGATGGACGCGAACGAAGTGCTGATGACGACCAAGGTGACCAACGCGGGCGAGGATGCCGGTGTATCGGCCCGCCTTGCCTCGGGTATGCGCGCCTTTGCGATCAATGTGGACGTGGCGGCGGGCGTCGCAGGCTTCCTGCGTCCCGGCGACCGCGTGGACATCTACTGGACCGGCCGCTCGGTCAACGACAGCGTGACGACGCAGGACGTGACCAAGCTGATCCTCACCGGCGTGCGCGTCATCGCCATCGACCAGATGGCCGACCAGGACCGCGCCACCCCGATGGTGGCCCGCACCGTCACGGTCGAAGCCGCACCGGAGGTGGTCGCGACGCTCGCGCAGGCCGCCGCCACCGGCCGCATGGCGCTGGCCCTCGTCGGCACGCTCGACGAGACCGAGGTCGCCCCGGTCGAGGTGGACCAGAACTCGCTTCTCGGCATCGAGGAACAGCAGGTCGAGGTTGCCCCGACCGAACCCGAGAAATGCACGATCCGCACCCGCAAGGGGAACGAGATCGTCGAGGTGCAGATCCCCTGCCCCTCGTGACGTGACGGAACCGAACCTCGGGCGGTCCGTCGGGATCGACCGTGCCGCGTTCGGGAGGAAACGACAGGGCGCAAGCCCTTGATTGTTGCAAAAATGCTTTTTGTGCCGCATGTTGGCACCAAGACTGGGGAAAGATCTGGACCAATCCGGACAAAAGACCCGAATACAGGCGGTGTCCGAAAGGGCACAATTTGAACCGGGACAGAGGTTAACCCTCTGAAAACGCCGGGTAACGAGCAGTAAGACGTGATCAGAGAGGCAGGATCACATGGGATTTGACCGTTTCTTGAAAGCCGCCCTGACGGGGTTCGCGCTTTGCGTCGCATCGGTGCCGTCTACTGGGCATGCGCAGGCGTTGCGGATCATGGATGGTGGCGTTGCGGACACACTCGCGGTGCCGATGAACCGCGCCGTCGTGGTCGAAAGCGACTCTCCCTTCGCCGAAATCTCGATCGCCAACCCCGGCATCGCCGATATCTCGACCCTCTCGGACCGCACTATCTATGTGCTGGGCAAGACCCAGGGCCGCACGACGCTGACCCTGCTCGGCGTCGACGGCTCGCTCATCGCCAACGTCGAGGTGCAGGTCACCCCCGACCTGTCCGAGTTCAAGGAACGTCTGCGTCAGATCCTGCCGGGGGAGCCGATCGAAGTGCGCACCGCCAACGACGGCATCGTGCTGTCGGGCACCGTGAGCTCCATCTCTGCCCTCGACCGCGCGCTCGACCTCGCCAACCGCTATGCGCCCGACAAGGTGTCGAACCTCATGTCGGTGGGCGGCACGCAGCAAGTCATGCTCAAGGTCCGTTTCGCGGAAATGCAGCGGTCCGTGACCAAATCCCTCTCCGCCTCCATGGGCGTGGGCGGCGGCATCCCCGGCACCAACGCAGGTGCCACCATCGGCACCGGGGGGCTCTCAGGGGCCGGCGCGCTTGACGCAGCCTCTGCCGGCGACCTCATCCCGACCGGGAACGACCGGACCGGGGCCTTCACCTTTGGCTTCAACGCCGGCGCGCTTCAGTTCGCCGTGATGCTCGAAGCCCTTGAATCCAAAGGCATGGTGCGCACGCTGGCCGAACCGAACCTGACGGCGCTTTCGGGACAGGAAGCGAGCTTCCTCGCCGGTGGCGAATACCCGGTGCCTTCCTACGCGGGCACGTCGGGTGCCATTGTCATCGAATACAAACCCTTCGGTGTCGAACTGTCCTTCACCCCCCGCGTGGTCGATCAGGACATCATCAACCTCGAAATGACGGCCGCCGTGTCGGGACTCGATACCTCCGTCACGGTGGGCGAAGGCATCCAGGTGTCGTCCTTCCGGCGCCGCGAGACGTCGACGACCGTGGAATTGCGCGACGGCCAGAGCTTTGCCATCGCGGGTCTTCTGCAGGACGACTTCCGCGACCTCTCGGGGCAGGTGCCGTGGCTGGGCGATGTGCCCGTGCTGGGCGCGCTCTTTCGCTCCGCCGATTACGAACGCTCGCAATCGGAACTGGTCATCATTGTGACCCCGCATCTCGTGTCGCCCACGCGGGGCGAGGCGCTGGCGCTGCCGACCGACCGGATCCGGCCGCCAAGCGAGGCGGATCTGTTCCTGCGCGGCCAGACCGCCGCCCCGAACCGCCCGACCACCGGCGCGGCGGGCGAGGTTGCCCGACAGGATTTCACCGGCTCCTACGGCTACGTGATGGAGGACTGAGCGATGACCTTTGCGACCCTGAAGACCCTCGCCTTGTCCGTTGCCGCCGCCGCGCTCGTCGCTGGCTGCACGCCCGGTCAAATGGACCGCGAGGCCGGCGCGGTCATCCTCGACAATGATTTCGGCGAAAGCACGCGGAACAATTATCTCATTCATACCGGGCAGTTGAGCCATGTCGTGAGCCTCGCTCAGCGGTTCAACCGCGAGGTGCCGGACACGATCAACTTCGCCTTCAACTCGGCCGTGATCGACGCGCAAGCCGCGCGCATCCTCGACGCGCAGGCGAACTTCATCAGGCAGTTCCCGGAAGTGACCTTCCGCGTTTATGGCCACACCGACCTCGTCGGTTCCGGGGCCTACAACAAGCAACTTGGTCTGCGCCGGGCGCAGGCGGTGGTCGGCTATTTCTCCGCCCGTGGCATTTCGCGGTCCCGGCTCGAGGCGGTCGTGTCCTTCGGCGAAACCCAGCCGCTGGTGCAGACCCAGAACCCGGAAGAGCGCAACCGCCGCACGGTGACCGAGGTGTCGGGTTTCGTGCAGGACGCGCCTCTCGTGCTCAATGGCAAGTATGCCGAGGTCATTTTCCGCGAATACGTCAACAGCGCGGCCCCTGCCCCGACGGTCCAGGGCGGCTTGGGCGAACTGAGCGCGGGCGCAGGCGGCGGCTGATCCGCGCGTCGGCCGGCAAGATCCTGACAACGATAGATTATGAGCGACCCGGCACCTTGCGTATCGGGTCATTTTCCCGTTCAGGTTCGCGAAACAGCGGCCTCCATAATCTCGGTATCGTCCCAATTTACCGCATAATTTCGCGGGTTGCGCCAAATTCCTGCCCCCTTTGACTGCGACCTTCCTGCCTTGGGAGCAGTCCGTCCGGCGCGAGTCGGCGGATGCCCGACCGTCCGCGTGGCAACTCCTGCCACGCATGTTGCGGGCGGGTTGTGAGTGAAAAGGAAGATGGCATGAGTGGCAGCACCGTGGCCCTTGAGCAGGAACCGGCACCGATCGTCGCGTGTACCATATCGCGGGACGTTCAGATGTTCGATCTCCTCATCGAGGATATGGAAGCCGAAATGGGCGAGACCTGGGGCGATCTTTCGCTCGAGGACGCGCTTGCCTTCTTTTCACAACCGGAAAGCTCCGATCTGGAGTTCGTGGCCATCGCCATGGACGAAGAGGACGAGGCGAACCTGTCCCAGATCGCGGAAGTGATCCGGCAAGCCACGGCGCGCAACATCAAGGCCCTGGTCATCGCCGAAGAGGTCAGCCCCATCGCGCTGCACCAGCTTCTCAAGGTGGGCGCGGAAGAGTTCATCCCCTATCCGCTGCCCGACGGGGCGCTGCGCGACGCCATCGTGCGGCTTCGCGCACCCGAGCCGGTCGAGCCGCCGCCGCAGGTGCCGTCTGTGCCCACCGGCCCCGCCGTGTCCGACGTGAACCGCGAGGGCGTGCTCGTCGCGATCCACGGGCTGGCGGGCGGCACGGGGGCAACCACGCTGGCCGTGAACCTGGCTTGGGAACTGGCAACCATCCACAAGACCGACGCGCCGCGCGTCTGCCTCATTGACCTCGACCTCCAGTTCGGGAGCGTGTCGACCTACCTCGACCTGCCACGCCGCGAGGTGATCTACGAACTGCTGTCGGACACCGCCTCGATGGACGACGAGAGCTTCATGTCGGGGCTTCTGACCTTCAACGACCGGCTCCATGTCTTTACCGCTCCCGCCGACATGTTGCCGCTCGATCTCGTGTCGCCCGACGACATCATGGCGGTGATCGGCAAGGCGCGGGCGAATTTCGATTTCGTCATCGTCGACATGCCGCGCACCATCGTCCAATGGACCGAAAGCGTGCTGACCGCTGCGCATGTCTACTTCTCGACCATCGAGCTCGACATGCGCTCGGCGCAGAACGCGCTTCGGATGATCCGGGCGCTCAAGGCCGAAGAGCTGCCGCACGACAAGATCCGCTACGTGCTGAACCGCGCGCCGAAGTTCACCGACCTGAACGGCAAGAGCCGGGTGAAACGACTGGCCGAGAGCCTGGACATCACCATCGACCTGCAGTTGCCCGACGGTCTGAAACCCGTGGTGCAGGCGGGGGACCACGGCGTTCCGCTGGCGGAAGCCGCGACCAAGAACCCGCTGCGCAAGGAAATTCATAAACTCGCCCAACAACTTCATGCCATCGGCGCGCAAGACGCCGAGCCGAAGAAAAAGAAGAAGGGCAAGTAGGAGCTGACCCATGTTCTCGAAGTATAAGAAGTCCGGTTCCGGTCCCGCCAAGCTGCCCGGAGCTGCCCCCAAGCTCGAAACCATCGACGGCGGCGCGCGGCCTGCGGCCCCTGCCCCGGCACCTGTTACCCCGCTGGCCAACAACGCGACCCCGCCGACCAAACCCGCCAAGCCCCTCATGGGCGCGCGGCCCCCGGTCGATCGGGTTGCGGCCGTCGCCGCGCCCGAGGACAAGGAAAAGAAGCGCAAAGAGCGCCTGATGGAGATCAAGGTCGAGTTGCACAAGCAGCTGCTCGACAGCCTGAACCTTGCCGCGCTGGAAACCGCGCCGGAAAAGGAACTGCGCGCGGAAATCCAGGCCATCGCGTCCGAAGCCCTGTCCGAGATGAACGTGGTGCTGAACCGCGACGAACGTCAGTTGCTGGTGGCTGAGCTGTTTGACGAGGTGACGGGGCTCGGCCCGCTCGAACCGCTGCTGAAAGACGACAGTATCAACGATATCCTCGTGAACGGTCCCAAGCAGGTGTTCGTTGAACGCGGCGGGAAGCTAACGCTCACCGACGTGACCTTCAAGGACGAACGCCACCTCCTGCGCATCATCGACAAGATCGTGTCCGCCGTAGGTCGGCGCGTCGACGAACAGAACCCCGCCGTTGACGCCCGTCTGGCAGACGGATCGCGTTTCAACGCCATGGTGCCACCGATCGCGGTGGACGGCAGCCTCGTCTCGATCCGGAAATTCAAGAAGGACAAGCTGGCGATCAACGATCTGGTCCAGTTCGGCGCCTTTTCCGAGGAAATGGCCGCCTACCTGCAAGCCGCCGTCGCTTGTCGCCTGAACGTTATTGTGTCGGGCGGGACCGGTTCGGGGAAAACGACCACGCTCAACGCGCTTTCGTCCTTCATCGACAACTCGGAACGCATCCTGACCATCGAGGATACGGCGGAACTCCAGCTGCAACAGACCCATGTGGGCCGGATGGAGAGCCGCCCGGCCAACGTCGAGGGCAAGGGTGCCGTGAGCCAGCGCGACTGTCTGAAAAACGCGCTTCGGATGCGCCCCGACCGGATCATCGTCGGGGAAACCCGCGGCGAGGAAGTCATCGACATGCTCCAGGCCATGAACACCGGCCACGACGGGTCGATGACCACGATCCACGCAAACTCGGCCCGCGACGGGATTTCGCGTCTCGAGAACATGGTCGCCATGGCGGGCATCGAAATGCCGCTCAAGGCGGTGCGCTCGCAGATCGCGTCCGCCGTGAACCTGATCGTGCAGGCCTCGCGCCTGCAGGACGGGTCGCGCCGCATGGTGTCGATCACCGAGATCACCGGCATGGAGGGCGACGTCATCTCGATGCAGGAAGTGTTCCGTTACCAGCGCATGGGGCTGACCCCCGAGGGCAAGATCATCGGCCGCTTCACCGCGACCGGCGTTCGTTCGCATTATTCCGAACGATTCCGCCAGTGGGGCTACGACCTGCCAGCGACGATCTTCGAACCCATGGCCGCGGAGTAAGTCATGGGTATTTCCAGCGATCTCATCATTTACGGCGTCATCTTCGTCGCCGTTCTCGCACTGGTCGAAGGCATCTACCTGACGGTCTTCGGCAAGTCGATCTCGCTCAACAGCCGAGTGAACCGCCGCCTCGACATGCTCGAAAAGGGCACGCGACGTGAACAGGTGCTCGAGCAACTCCGCAAGGAGATGCACCAGCACATGGACGCCAAGGGGCTGCCGCTCTATTCGCTGCTCGCGGAAAAGGCGCAGAAGGCCAACATCGCCTTTACCCCCAAGCAGATCATGATGCTCATGGCGGGCCTGTCGGTCGTGGCCTATGTCGGCCTGTCAGTCGGCACCTCGGCTGGACTTGGCGTGCGTATTCTTCTGGGGATCGCGATGGGGATTGGCGGTGTCTATGTCTGGATCAACGGCAAGGCCAAGAAACGCATGTCAATGTTCGAGGAACAGCTTCCCGACGCGGTCGAGCTCATGGTGCGCAGCTTGCGCGTCGGCCACCCGTTTTCCTCGGCCATCCAGATCGTTGCGAAAGAGGTGCCCGATCCGCTCGGCACCGAGATGGGCGTCATCGCGGACGAGGCCGCCTATGGCCGCGACATGGGCGAGGCGCTCAAGGCCATGGCCGAACGGATGGACATGCAGGACCTTCGGTTCCTCGCCGTGGCCGTCACGATCCAGCAGACCTCAGGCGGCAACCTGGCCGAGATCCTCGACGGTCTGGCAAAGGTGATCCGCTCGCGCTTCAAGCTCTTCCGCCGGGTCAAGGCCATCACGGCCGAGGCGAAGTGGTCCGGCACCTTTCTGTCGGGTTTTCCGATCCTCGCCATCGTGATGATCAACGTCATTCAGCCCGGCTACTATGACGAGGTCAAGGAAACCGGGGCCTTCATCCCGGCAGCGCTCGTCTGCTTCGGCTTCCTCGTGGCGAACTACTTCGTCATGAAAATGCTCACGAATATCAAGGTCTGAGGCGCGCCATGCTCGACACCCTGAACCAGATGCTCACCGACCAGTTCGGACCCTTCGGCCCGCTCATGGCGATGGGCGGACTGGGCCTGTTGCTCATCGTGGGCACCATTCCCTTCATGCTCAAGCAGGACGAGGACCCGCTCACCAAGCTCAAGAAGCAGCGCGACATGAAGCCCGAGGACCACGTGGCGCTGCGCAAAAAACAAGGCGGGATGGGCGACAAGCTCGAGAAATACAAAGCCTTCCTCGAACCACAGGACAAGGAGGAATACTCCGCTCTCCAACTGAAGCTCCTGCAGGCCGGCTATCCCGGCAAGAACGCCGTTCGCACCTTTCACTTCTTCCAGTTCACGCTCGGGATCGGGCTGCTCGTGCTGGGCCTGCTCTATTCGTGGCTCGTCAATGCCGAGGATACCTCGACGCAAAAGACGATCCTGACCGTGCTCATCCCGGGCGCTGTGGGCTACATGGCCCCGAAATACTGGATCACCCGGCGATTGGAGACCCGGAAGGAAGAAATCATCAACGGATTCCCCGATGCGCTCGACATGATGCTCGTCTGCGTGGAAGCCGGGCAGTCGCTCGACCAGTCGATCATCCGCGTGGCGCGGGAAATCCGCTCGGGCTATCCGGCGCTCGCCGAGGAGTTCGAGATCGTGGCGCAGGAAATCAAGGCAGGCAAGGACCGCATCCAGGTGCTGCGCGACATGGCCGAACGCGCGGGGGTGCCCGATGTCGCGTCCTTTGTCACCGTGCTGATCCAGTCCACCACCTTCGGCACCTCGATCGCGGAATCGCTGCGCATCTATGCGGGCGAGATGCGCGACAAACGCGTGATGCGGGCCGAAGAAAAGGCCAACACGCTGCCCACCAAGATGACGCTGGCCACGATGTTGCTTACCGTGCCGCCGCTCCTCATCATCCTCATTGGCCCGTCGGTCTACGAGGTGTATAAGACCCTCAAAAGCGTCAGCTTCTGAGCCGAACCGACCCTCTTCAGGCGCGGCTCCAACGAAAAGGGCCGCGCCATCGAGCTTTTTCGCCTCTTCACGGCCTGTGCCGTGCTCGCCGCCGTCGCCGCCTGTGCCCCTTCCGGCACCGGGCTGGGAAATCGTGGCGGCAATGACTATGCCCCCGACGCGCTGGTCAATGGCGAGGATACCGTCGACGGGCTGATCGTCGGTCACCGGCTCATGGACGCGGGCGAGCCGGAACTGGCGCTCAAGGCATACCTTCGCGCCGCCGCCGAAGACGGGATTTCCGTCGATACGCTGTCGGCGCTGGGGTCCGCGAACCTGCGGCTCGGGCGCTTCGGTCAGGCGGAAAAACTGCTGCGCCAGGCGGTCAAGGAAGACGCTACATTCGCCCCCGCATGGAACAACCTGGGCGTCGTGCTCATGGAAACCGGCCAGGTCGGTGAAGCCGTGCGGGTGTTCAAGATCGCCTTCGGCGCTGACAGTGGCAAATCGGACTCCATCCGCCAAAACCTGGAACTTGCGCTCGCAAAGCAGGAAAACCTCGCATATGATGAGCCTGTAAAAGAGGCGGAATTCGCTCTGATGCGGCGCGGGCGCGGGGATTACCTTCTGCTCGGCACGCGGTAGACGCCGAAAAGGCGCAAGGGCAACCGTCCGAGAGCAGGTAAAGGACGCAGGCATATGCGCCATCCCATCATGATTTCGCTCGCTGCGGCGGGCGTTCTGGCGCTGTCGGGCTGCCAGAAACAGATGTCCGACGAAGAGGTCGAGCGCGCGGTCGCCGGCGTCAACGTCATCGACGAGTCGAACCTCAATGACATCATGCTGACCGTGGGCGACCCGAACGAGGCGGTCGCCTATTTCCAGCGCACCTCTGCCCAGAACCCGGAGCGCGTCGATCTCAAGCGCGGTCTGGCGCAATCGCTCATCAAGGCCAAGAAGCCCGCCGAAGCCGCCCGCGTATGGGCCGAGGTCGCGGACGGGCCTCAGGGCACCCCCGAGGACCGTGTGGAACTGGCCGACGCCCATATCCGGTCGGGCGACTGGGCCAAGGCCAAGACGGAACTCAACAAGATCCCCCCGACCCACGAAACCTTTGGCCGTTACCGGCTCGAGGCGATGGTGGCCGACAGCGAACAGAACTGGTCCAAGGCCGACAGTTTCTACCAGACGGCGGTCGGACTCACCACCCAACCCGCCGGCACACTCAACAACTGGGGGTTCTCGAAACTGACCCGGGGCGATTATGCCGGGGCCGAAAAGCTCTTTGGCGAGGCGCTCACCTACGATCCGTCGATGTTCACCGCCAAGAACAACCTCGTCATGGCGCGCGGCGGTCAGGGCAAATACGACATGCCCGTCATCGACATGAGCCAGATCGAGCGCGCGCAGCTTCTGCACACCCTTGCACTGGCCGCGATCAAGCGGGGCGACATCGTCATGGGCAAGACGCTATTGCAAGAGGCGATCGACACCCACCCGCAGCATTTCGAGGAAGCTGTGCGGGCGATGCGGGCGCTCGATTCGAACGTGTCCGCCGGATGAGCGCGCAGGACAGCCTCGTCTCGCTCGTCTTCCTGCCCTTCGTGATACCGATCGCGATCTGGGTGGCGATGAGCGACCTTGCCACCATGAAGATCCGCAACAAGGCGGTCATGGCGCAGTTTCTCGTTTTCGCCCTCGCGGGCGCAGGTCTTGCCGCCTACGGCGCGTGGGACTGGATGACCTACGGCTGGCGCTATGCGCACCTCGTCGTCGTGCTCATCATCGGTTTCGTCATGAATGCGGTCGGATTGCTCGGTGCGGGCGATGCGAAATATGCCGCCGTCATGGCGCCCTTCATCGCGGTGGCGGACCTCGGGTCGTTCGCCTTCATGTTCGCCGCCGTGATCCTTCTCGGTTTCATCTTTCACAGGACGGCCAAGCGTATCGGGTTCATCCGCCGCGCGACGCCACATTGGGAAAGCTGGGAACGGGATGACTTCCCGATGGGCCTTTGCCTTGGCACCATGATGGTTCTGTATCTCGTCTGGGCCGGGTTCACCGGGCAATAACGCAGAGTATTGCGGGCAGACCACCGCCCATCGACACTCCGCCTCAGTAGGGCGAAGCGCCTTCGTGCGATCTCGCCCTACTCTTTGATTTCCCCGATCTCATAGAGGATGTAGAGCGCGTTGCGCTCGACCTCTGCGAGATCGACATCAATGCCTTCGACCGCCGGAACCTCGTTCCCCTCGTCATCTTCCGAGGCGGGCACGCCTTCGATCTCGCCAAGGATCTGCTTGCGCACCGACGTGGACAGCGGGCAGAGCGGCACGAGCAGGTAGTCGGCATTGGCAAACCCCGACAGGCCGCCGTAATACCAGGGCGCGTTCCCCTCAAGCGGATCGAAGGCCCCGTAGAGCCAGAAGCCGTTCAGAATATCCGCGACAAAGGCGGTCTTGCCCTGTGCAAGTCCACGCGCATTCAGGTCGTCGGCGATGGATTTGAACCATGCGACCGTCCCAAGTTCGATTATGCAGTTGTCGAGTGTTTCACCGCGCCAGACGGTATCCTCGCCTTCACGAAAATCTTCATCCCAGAACACGGAATAAGGGCTGTTGGGGCCGTCGAGCGCGATTTTGGCATCCACCCGATGGGCACGGATCGTGGGGGTCACGATGTCCTCGTTTCGCCCCGATCCGGGCAAAAGGGCAGTATACTTATCACTCTCTTCCGTCAGGTGACGGAAGGGCGAATAGGCGAGGTTGGTGACCGAGGGTGCGCCGAGCGCCAGCATCACCACGGCCGTGTAGGTCATTGCCCGGCGCAAATCCCAGCCCAGCGCATTTGTCACCCCCTCAGCCGGTAGAAGCACCAGCAGCATGAGCGCGGCAAGCGGGAGCCACTGGGGATCGTTGCCGAAGTTCTGGTAGGTCACATAGAAGCAGGCTGGCACGAGGAGGAGCATGACAAGCCCCTCGACCTTGCGCCCCCCTTGCCGAAGCCAGATCACCGACAGCACAAGCGCCAGCGAGCCGACCATATAGGCGGGGGCGCCGACGACCGCTCCGAAGTCGAGCCCCGGTTGCGGGCGCACGGAGGACCCCGCCACGGTCGCGAGATCCCGCAGGTAGGCGAGCCAGAAGGCCGGCGTGCCCGCAAGAAGGGTCACCACCGCGAAAACCGCAAAGGCCGACAGGAAGCCGACCCAGATCGCCCGCCCCTGCCCGCGCTGGATAAGCGCAACGAGGACGGCGGGAAAAAATGCCAGCGCATAGGTGAGCTTGAGCAGGACGAGGAACGCCATGCCCGCCCCCATGATCACGCCGTCGAGCGTCTTGTTCTCGGCTTTGGACCCCAGAACCGCGGCAGCCAGCACGATGAAGGACACCGCCCACGCCCAGCGATTGTAGTGCATAGAGATCGACACGGCCTGTTCCGCCTCGCCATGCACCAGCGCCAGCGCCAGAACCATGACGAGACCACCGAAGGCATAGGACAGCAGGCCCGAAAACCGGGTGCGCGCGACATACCATGTCGGCAGGAACAGGATCAGGGCCACGAGGATCTGCGACCACAATATCGCGTGCCCCACGCCCAGCCCCAGTGACACGAGCCAGGCAATTGGGGCCATCGCCAGCACTCCGATGGGCGTCACGAAATCGAGGTGGGGCCAGTCACCACCGGCCATGCGAAGCACCATCTGCACCATGTGCAGCGTGTCGCCCTCATGCTTGCCGATGTAGAAACCGCCCTTGAGGATCGCCGCCCCGCCCAGCGCCACGATCAGCGCAGCCAGCCAAAATCCGAGACGAAATCCGTCCCTGCCACCCAATCTGCCCATTTCGCCCCTCATTTTGCCAAGGTTGTCTTTAACTGTTTCCGAAGATGCCTCGTGCATCGTCGCCACGCAAAGCTAATCCGGGTTTTGGGTGATGACGTGAAACGAAACAGGTAACGCCACGAAAAAAATAAGGCAGAGACCAGCGCCATGAACATGATGAACAGCCCCACCACCGATGTGGGGGTCGAGCCGCCGCCCGCCTGCCGGAATATGGAGGACACCGGTCTGTCCAAGGTCATGATGCGGGACATCCTGCTCAAGACCATGTTCCGCTCCAATGCCGACACGGTCGGGCAGCTGGAACGGGCGCTCTGCCTGCCCACGCGCGTGACGCAGGAACTGATCGACAACGCCCGCGACGCGGGCCTGCTCGAGGCGATGGGGACGCTCCATGCCACCTCGGGCAACGAAATGGCCTATCGCCTGTCCGATCAGGGCAAGGCGCGCGCGCTCGATGCGCTGGCGCAGTCGGAATATTACGGCGCGATGCCGGTTCCGATGCACGTCTATGCCAAGCAGGTCAAACGCCAGTCAATCCGCAACATCCAGATCACCCGCAAGCAGCTGACCGAGGCGATGGGTCACCTGATCCTGCCGCCGGAACTGCTCGACCACCTCGGGCCCGCGGTCGGCTCGGGCCGCTCGATCCTTATGTATGGCCCGCCCGGCAACGGTAAATCCTCGATCTCGAACGGCATCCGCGACGCGCTCGGCGAAAAGATCTATGTGCCCCGCGCCATCGAATATTCCGGGCAGGTCATCACGGTTTACGATCCCATCGTCCATTCGGCGGCGGAGGATCAGGTGGACGATCCTCTGTCGCTGCGCCGCACGTCCAATGCCTTTGACCGGCGCTACGTGAAATGCGACCGGCCCACCGTGATCACGGGCGGGGAACTGTCGCTCGACATGCTCGACCTCGTCTACAACAAGACCGCGCGCACCTACACGGCGCCGCTCCAGCTAAAATCCACCGGCGGCGTGTTCATCGTCGACGACCTTGGCCGTCAGGCAGAACCGCCGCAGGCGCTCATCAACCGCTGGATCGTGCCGCTGGAAGAGGGCAAGGATATCCTCGCGCTGCAATCGGGCGAGAAATTCGAGGTGCCTTTCGACACCCTCGTGATCTTTTCCACGAACTTCCACCCCAACGAGATCTTCGACAAGGCCGCGCTGCGCCGGATCTTCTTCAAGATCAAAATTGACGGACCGAGCCAGGAGAATTTCCTGAAAATTTTCGCGCTGGTGGCCAAGAAAAAGGGCATGAAACTAGACGAGGCCGCGCTCGTTCACCTGCTCAAGCGCAAGTATCCGACCATCGACAACGTCTATGCGAACTACCAGCCGGTGTTCCTCATCGACCAGATGATCGCGATCTGCGATTTCGAGGGTATTCCCTACAAGATGTCGCCGGAACTGATCGACCGGGCCTGGGCTAACATGTTCGTCAAGGACGAGACGATCATTCACTGACCACCGGTTCGCGTGGAAAATGGCGGTGCGGGGGGAACGCAAACCCCGCACCGCCGTCCCGCAGCCGCGCCGAACGCAGGACGCGGCGCACGGGAACCTTGTCCCGCTAGCGTGCGAGAATGTCCTGAAGCAGCGCGGTCTGCCGGCCACGGTCGCCGCCCGACAATTGGCCGAGCGTCGTGTCCGGCGTCGCCGTCACGCCCTGATCTGCGAGTTGCGCGATGACCTCGGTCACGTCCCGATGGGCGAGGTCCGCAAGCACCCGCACTTCCGCACCCGACATCGCGCCCATGACCATCGCGACGGGGCTGCCGCCACTCGAGGCAGGCGCGGGTGTGATGAACAGGCTCGCCACCGTCACCACCGCCCCCACCGAGATCATCGTCAGCCCCAGAGGCCGCTTGAAATAGGTTGTGAAAGCGCGCCAGTTCATCAGCATATGGGCGGCCACGGCCAGCACCATGATCATGCCGATCCACTCATGCGCCGGGCGCGTCAGGCCGGGCGCGAGGTGAAAGAACAGGATCACACCCGAAACGATGGTGACCAGCGTCGTCGCGACGGTAAGGGGCGTTGCCCAGGGCCGCAGCACCTTGGGGGAAAACGGGTTGGCCATCGCAGGAACTCCTTGTCACTGGTCGAGGTTGTTGGTTTCCATGGACACTAAACGGGCCCATGCGCCGGTTCCGTCGTCGGCACCGCCGTTCCCTTCAAAAAAACTTTCCCGCCTTCTTTTCCAATCGGCTCGGGATTATCTTTGGACACATGACCCTTCCCCCGATCCTGACCGACTGGTTTGCCGCCAAAGGCTGGTCGCCGCACTCCCATCAACTCGACATGCTGGCGCGGGCGGACGATCCGGCGACGCTGCTGGTCGCACCGACCGGGGGCGGCAAGACGCTCGCGGGCTTCCTGCCGACGCTCGTCGATCTGATTGAGATGCCCCGGCGCGGGCTGCACACGCTGTACGTCTCGCCGCTCAAGGCGCTGGCGGCGGACATGCGGCGCAACCTGACCGGACCGGTGACCGAGATGGGGCTGTCGATCCGGGTCGAGGACCGGTCGGGCGACACGCCACAAACGCGGAAAAAGGCGCAGCGTGCCGATCCGCCCGAGGTTCTTCTGACCACACCTGAAAGCCTCGCGCTGCTCTTGTCTTACGAGGACGCGCCAAGGATGTTTGCGGGACTCGAACGGGTGATCGTGGACGAGTTGCACGCGCTGGCCGAGAGCAAGCGGGGCGATCAGCTCATGTTGGCGCTTGCCCGGCTCGAAACCCTGCGCCCGGGCCTGCGCCGGGTGGGTCTTTCCGCCACAGTCGAGGACCCGCCGGCGCTCGCCCGGTTTCTGATTCCGGGCGGCTGTCCGGTGCTCACCGCCGATCCCGGACCTGCACCGGACGTAAGCATGCTAACCACATCGAACCCGCCGCCGTGGTCGGGCGGTGGGGCGGCCTATGCGATCCCCGAGGTGCTCAAGGAAGTCAACCGTCACAATACGACGCTCATTTTCCACAACACCCGCGCGCAGGCGGAGATTTTCTTTCACAATCTGTGGCTTGCCAACACCGAGGGTCTGCCGATCGGCATCCACCACGGATCACTGGCCAAAGAACAAAGACAGAAGGTCGAGGCGGCGATGGTCGCGGGATCGCTGCGCGCCATTGTCTGCACCGGCACGCTCGACCTGGGTCTCGACTGGGGGGATGTCGATCTCGTCATGCAGATCGGCGCACCCAAGAACGTGAAGCGCCTCGTGCAGAGGATCGGGCGCGCGAACCACCGCTACAACGCGCCCTCCAAGGCTATCCTCGTGCCCGCGAACCGCTGGGAGGTGATCGAGTGTCAGGCGGCGATCGAGGCGGTCCATGATCATGACCTCGACGGCGACCCCCGTGGTCCCGGCCCGCGCGACGTGTTGTGCCAGCATATCCTGATCGTCGCCTGCTCCGGTCCTTTCGACGAAGGCGCGCTCTTGGCCGAGATCCGGCGGGCCGGTCCCTATGCCGCGATCACCCGCGCCCAGTTTGATGAGGCGCTCGATTTCGTGGCCACCGGCGGCTATGCGCTGCGGGCCTACGACCGCTGGCAACGGCTCAAACAGCGCCCCGATGGACTGTGGCAACTGCGCGACCCGCGCGCGACGCAACTTATTCGCATGAACATCGGCACCATTCAGGACACCGACACGCTCAAGGTCCGAATGCGCGGCGCGGGCAAGCCCTTGGGCGAGGTCGAAGAGGGCTTCGCCTCGTCGCTCACCCCCGGCGACACGTTTCTCATCGGCGGCAAGATCGTGCGCTTTGAGAGCCTCAAGGAAATGCATGTCGAGGTCAGCCGGGATCGCGGGCGCGAACCCAAGGTGGCGGTGTTTTCCGGCACCAAGTTCTCGACCTCGACGCAGCTTTCGGACCGGATCCTCAGGCTCATCCACCGCGACGACCTGTCGGATCTGCCCGGCCACACCGCCGACTGGATTAGGCTTCAGCGCGAGGTGAGCCATCTGCCCGCGCCCGGGCGTATCCTCGTCGAGAGCTTTCCCCATGACGGGCGCGCCCAAACCGTGATTTACGGCTTCGCCGGGCGCGGCGCGATGCAGACGCTGGGGCTGCTCATCACCCACCGGATGGAAGAGGCGGGCCTCGCGCCTCTCGGTTTCGTCGCGACCGACTATGCGCTTCTCATCTGGGGGCTGCATCCGGTCGAGACGCCGGGGTTCCTGTTCGACCGCGACGAGCTGGTCGAAGGGCTGGAGACATGGCTGTCACGCAACGCCCTGATGAAACGGACCTTCAAGGAGGTGGCGAATATCTCGCATCTCACCCCGCGCAACCACCCCGGCCATCGCGCGAACGGGCGGCAGGCGACGTTTTCGTCGGACATCCTTTACGACACGCTGTTGCGCTACGATCCCGAGCACCTGCTCCTGCGCATCACGAGGGAAGAAGCGATGCGCGGGCTGATTTCCTTTGGCCGCATCGAAGAGATGCTGGCACGCACCGAGGGCAGGGTCGATCATGTCGTGACCGAGCGGGTGACGCCTTTTGCCGCGCCCCTGTTCCTCGAACCCGGCAAGGTGCCAGTCGAGGGCGCGGGACGCGAAGCACTGGTCGCGGCGGAGGCGGAGCGGCTCATGATCGAGGCCGGGTTGAGCCCCTGAAGGCAAAAGCGGGGACTCTGCCCCCCACACGCACCTTTGAGTGGGGGCCCTGCCCGCACACCCCCGGGATATTTATGAACCAGAGAAGGGGGCCGCGTTAACCTTGATCAAAGGTGACTTCATCCATGGGGTGCCGTCCGCCAAGGCGGAGGAAGCGGCTCGCCTCTTCGTCGTTCTTGAAAAAGGGCACGGTGTCGGGGGCATCGACATCGGGAAGACGGTTCGCTACCTCGGCCAGCACGACCTGTGTCACGAAGGGAAGATCGAAGTCGCGCACGTCCGCGAGCGGAATCCACTGGAGGTGAGACAGCTCGTCACAGGCGCGCGAAAAATCATCGGGATCGGTCTTGAGCCGCGCGGCATCGGCCAAGAAAAAACGGGCATCAAAGCGGCGCGGGCGGCCCGGCGGCGTGATGGCGCGAAAGACGAAAGCGAGGCCGTCGGGCGATGGAATATGCCCGGTCGCGGCGAAATCGGCCCAGTCCTCGGGCGCATCCTGCCAGTCGCCGGGTTCACCGAGGATCTGCCCAGTCTCCTCCCACAACTCGCGGATGGCGGCGGCGAGGAGTGCGGGGCCGATGCCCGGCGTCGCCTCTTCGCCCAGCCGGGTGCGGCAGGGTTCGGCCCCGGCCTCGGCCAACGGCACATCCCAGTCGGCGGCATCGAGCGCGCCGCCCGGAAAGACGAACTTGTTCGGCATGAAGGCCGCCTTGGCGCCACGCTGGCCCATGAGCACGCGCGGGGCGGTCGCGGCGTCCCGGATCAGCACCACGGTGGCCGCGTCGCGGATGACCTTGGACTTGTCGACGTCGCTCATGCATCCCCCCTCGCGGGGATCGCCGCCCCGGTCAATCGTTCTCGCCGCTGCCAAAGCCATGCAGGCGCTTGGCCCATTGCACGCCGACGAGCAGCCCTTTGAACCTTGGCAGAAGGTAGAGCGACATCGCAACTGCTAGGATGGCGAGAATGGCCGAGAACACCATGGGATCGGGCCGGAACCTTACGTAACCGAAGTGGAAGAAGGGCACCAGGAGGTGCCCGACCACGAGGATCGTGAGATAGGCGGGACCGTCGTCGGCGCGCTGGTGATGCAGTTCCTCGCCGCAGACCGTGCAGGTGTCGCGCACCTTGAGGTAGCTCTTCATCAGGGGGCCGGTGCCGCAGCAGGGGCATTTCTTGCGCCAGCCACGCCAGATCGCCTGTTTCACCGACCTGTCCTCGGTCTGGAGGCTGTCGGGCATGTCGGCCTTCATCGCGGCATCCATTGTCGTTTCTCTTTCGTCTCGTGTTCGCACCCGCCTTTCTATCAAGAGCGAACGGCAATTGCGATGCTGCGGAATGTCGCGGGGCGGTCTGTGACAATCCTGTGGTTGTTTTCCGCTTGCTGTCCCTGCCCTCCTGGTGGCGCGGTTCGCCCGCCGCGGAAGTTTTTCCGCCCGGCACCGACGGAACAGGCGGGCCGCGCCGTTTGAGGGTCATGTCGGGTGGCACAGGCCGCTGAACGACAAGGCAGGACAACGTGCTAAGGAGAGAGAACATGAACAGCAGTTGGAAAATTGCAACGGTCGGCGTGGTGACGGGTATCACGGTGTCGATCGCATCGGTCACCATGGCAGACGCGCGCGACATGGGCGGTCGCCAAGGCCACGATCACATGCGCGGCGCGCAGGGCTTTGGCGGTGCTGCCATGAGCTTTGCCCAGATGGACGAGAACGGCGATGGCTCCCTTACCGTCGAGGACATGGAAGCCCGCGCCCGAGCGCGCTTTGCCGATGCCGATGCGGATGGCGACGGGTCGGTAACCCTGGCCGAACTGACCGCCGCCGGGGTCGCCCGGTTCGGCGAGGCCTATGACGCGCGGGTTGCCGCCGCTGCGCCAGGCGAGGTGCCCGGACGCCCCTCTGACGCCCAGGTGACGGCGCGCGCCGAGAAGATGGCGCAGGCGATGATCCGTCGGGGCGACGCGGACCGGAATGGAACGCTCGACGAGAGCGAGGCAATGGGCGGCGATCGCTTTGCCCGAATGATCGACCGTTGGGACAGCGACGATGACGGCGCGGTTACCGAAGCCGAGTTCGACGCCGCCAAGGCCGAGCGCGCCGAGATGCGCAAGGGTATGCGCGGCGCCCATGGCGAACGTTTCGAGCGGGGTGAAGGCCGCGCCCGTGGCGAGCGTGGTGCGCAGGGCCAGTTGGGCAACCGCCCGACGCCGCCCGCCGCTCTTGGCCGCGCGCCTGAGACCGCTCCGAACGCGAACTGAGCCAAGCATCGGTGGGACGGGCCCTGTCCGTCCCACCCGGTCCGCGAATTGCGGCCGAACCCCCAACAGGCTACCACCGGACGCGATGGACATGGCATTGGACGCAAGCGATGAGGTCTCGGACGAGGCGCTTCTGGTCGCCTTCGGGAACGGCGACCGGGAAGCGGCGCTCTTGCTCACGGCCCGTCTCACGCCGCGCGTTCTGGGCTATGCGTCCCGGATGCTCCGGGGCGACCGGGCCGAGGCCGAGGACGTGACGCAGGAGGCCATGCTGCGCCTCTGGCGGATCGCGCCGGACTGGCGGCAGGGCGAGGCGAAGGTGACGACCTGGCTTTTCCGGGTGGTGACGAACCTTTGCACCGACCGCCTTCGCAAGCGCCGTGGCGTCGATCTGGACGCGGTGCCGGAACCGGAAGACGATGCACCGGAAGTGGCAAGGCGCATGATGGATGCCGACCGGGCTGCGGCGTTGCAGGCGGCGCTCGACAGCCTGCCGGACCGGCAGCGGGACGCGGTTGTGTTGCGGCATCTCGAGGGGTTGGGGAACCCCGAGATCGCCGACGTTATGGAGATCAGTGTCGAAGCGGTCGAAAGCCTGACCGCACGCGGCAAGAGAGCACTGGCCCGGTTGTTGTCCGGCCGGCGCGAGGAGTTGGGATATGACGAAGCGTGACCTGAACGAAGACGAGTTTCTGGAGCTCTATTTCTCTGCCGAACGGGCGCAGGGGCCGGAGCCTTCTGGCGATCTGATGGCCCGGATCATGGCAGATGCCGATGCGACCCTGGCCACGCGGCCATCGCCCGCGACGAAACGGGCGCGTCCCCGGCGGAACCTGTTCGTTGCCTTCGCCGCCGCCATCGGGGGATGGCCTGCCTTTGCCAGCATGGCGACTGCCGCCGTGGCGGGCGTCTGGATCGGCGTGTCCGCGCCCAACGTGCTCGCCCACATGACCGGCGGACTGATCCAAAGCGCCGAAAGCTACGCGATCGAGGACCTCGCGCCAGGCTACGGCGCGCTCGCCACACTCGAAGCCGGGGACCTGGAATGACCGATCACACCCAAACGCCCGACCAGCCGACGCCAAGATCCGGCACCCCCAAATGGGTCAAGGTGCTGCTTGCTGCCTCCCTCGCCCTCAACCTCATGGTGCTGGGGCTGGTCTGCGGGACCTGGTTCAGCGAGGGACCGCTCGGACGGAGCCATGGCCCGCGCGAGGTGCGCGAAAGGGTCGATCCGGCGATGGGACCTTTTGGTCGCGTCCTTCCCGAGCCTTACCGTGAACGGGCGCAGGACAGCCTGCGCGACCGCGCCGGCACCTTCGGCGACAACCGCGCGGTGCTGGCCGCCCAGTTGACCGAAATGATCAGCCTCCTGCGGTCAGATGACTTTGACGAGGCCAGCTTTCGCGCGCTCATGGAGGCCCAGAGTGCGTTCTTCACGAACCGCTCCGATGTCGGCCGCGAGGTCGTGATCGAGCAGATCACGACGATGTCCCTTGAAGAGCGCGAGACACTGGCCGGCAAGCTGGAAAAAGGCTTCGGTCGCGTGCTGGGGGGCGGTCCGCGCGACCAGGACCGGGACTGAGAGGCGCGGCACCGGGACCCTGCCCCCGGATTGGACCGGCATGGAATTGGTCGCGGCGCGCCGGTCAGGCTGCGTCGCGGTCCCTGAAAAAGGTGACGAGGTTGCGACCGCCGGCCTTCGAAGCATAGAGCGCCCGGTCCGCGCGTTCGTAGACCGATTGGCAATCGCCCGCGCCACTGTGCGACACCGCCACGCCGACCGAGACCGAGATCCTGATCGACTGGCCGCCCCCCAGGGCGATGCTCTCTTCGTTGACGGACTGGCGAAGGCGTTCCGCCATGACCCGCGCCCCATCCGCATCCGCGTTCGGAAGCACCACGAGAAACTCCTCCCCGCCGACCCGCGCGACCATGTCTTGATCACGCAACTCGCCAAGCAGGCGTTCGGCGACGGCCCGCAGAACGTGGTCACCCGCGACATGGCCAAAACGATCGTTCACGCCCTTGAAATGATCGAGATCGAGCAGAAGCACCGCGAAGGGGCCGCTTACACTCGACCGATGCGCGCGGCACAACCGGTCGAGGTAAGCATCGGCATAGCGTCGGTTGTGGATACCGGTGAGCGGATCGCGCAGCGCCTCGTCCAGACGGTCGTCGAGCAGCGCACGGACCCGGTCCACCTCGCGCTTGCGAGAGGTCAGGCGCGCCAGACGCAGGGCGAGTTCGTCCGCATCAAAGGGCCCTGGAACGATGGCGTTCGCGCCGAAATCGAGCGCAAGGTCGGCGGTCTGGCTGCTGGGCCCTGCCATCTGATACAGGATCACCGCCTCACGGCTCGACGGTCGCGCGCGCAATTCGCTCACCAGTCTGAGACTTGCGCCGGGCTGCGCCGGTGTCTCGACGATGACAAAGGCGTCAGGGACGGCGCCGGGCCTGGTTTCCAGCGCGACCTCCATCGGCGCGGCGCTGACCTCGGCACCCAGTCGTTCCGACAATGTGCGCCGCCAGACCACCGCGCCCTGCGCGTTGGGTGTGACGATCATCGCTTTGACCCGTGGGTCAAAGCCCGTCTCGCCCTCGGCAAAGCCGGACACGCCAAGAATGTCGCGGCGGCGCAAAAGGTCGCCGCGCAGCGCCTTGTCGCGCAGGATGGACCGCAGGAGCGCCGAAAGCTCGACCTCGCCCGGCAGGCCCGCGAGCACTTCGTCGGCCCCTGCCCCGAGCGCCGCGATCCGCGCATCGCGGTCGTCGCGCGCGCCGTAGATCACGATGGGAACGTCGCCCAGCGCCGGATTGTCCCGCAACCGTCGGCAGGCCGCGATGCCCCCGTCCGGGAACCCGATGTCGAGCAGAATCACATCCGGCAGGGCGTCCTTCACCTGCGCAAGCACCTCGTGCAGGCTGCGCGCCAGGGACACATCATAGCGGGCAAGTGCCAGCCGGGCCTTGAGCGCGATGCGATCCGTAACGAGATCGTCTGCGATGAGGATGCGTCCGTTCATGGAATCCCTGATTTTCGACGGGCGTGCGTTGCCTTCGACGCAACTTTCGCCAACAAGGGTTAACAAAGGGTTTCTTTCCGAAGGTAACGGCAACAATGACACGTGATCGCGCAGAGACTGTGGCCCTCATGGCCCTGGGTTGGCTGGTCGGAAACGATGAACTCTTGCCCGTGTTTCTGGGCTCGACCGGCGGCGACATCGGGTCCTTGCGCGCGGCGGCCTCCGACCCGCAGGCACAGCTTGCCGTGCTCGAGTTTCTCACGATGGATGACGCTTGGGTCGTGGCCTTCTGCGATGCGACACAGGTCGACTACCGCGAACCGCTCGCCGCCCGCGAGGTCCTGGGCGGGGCCGAGATGCACTGGACGTGAGCCGCTACGAGGCGGTCATTTTCGACAAGGACGGCACGCTCTTCGACTTCGGCGCGACCTGGGGCGCATGGGCGCGTCGGGTGCTTGGCGACCTTGCCGAGCACGATACGGCGCTGGCTGGCCGTGTGGCATCGGCGCTCGGATTTGATCTGGCGACGGCGCGCTATGACCCGGACAGCCCGGCAATCTCGGGCACCATTGCCCAGACCGCTGCCATCATCGCGGCCGTCATGGAGCGTCCCCGGCCCGAGATCGAGGCCTTTCTGACAAGGCGCGCAACGGACGCCCGTGCGGTGCCCGTGGCCCCCCTCGCCCCGCTCCTGAACGCACTTTCGGCACGTGGTCTGCGTCTCGCGCTTGCCACCAACGACTCGCTGGCGCCCACGCTGGCGCAGTTGCGCGCGGCCGGTATCGAATGGCTCCTGTCGCAGGTCAGGACCGCTGGTCCCGGCGTTCGCCCGAAACCGCATCCGGACATGCTCTTGTCCATCGCAGCCGCACTGAAGCTCGCGCCCGCGCGCGTCCTCATGGTCGGCGACAGCCGGGCCGACATCGCGGCGGCACGGGCCGCGGGCATGGATGTGGTTGCAGTTCTAAGCGGCCCCACAGAGCCGGTGTCACTCGCGGGTGCCGATGCGGTCATCGACCACATTGGGATGCTGCCCAGCTGGCTTGATGCCGCGGGCCAATGTCACCCTTAGAACCGACACCTGACTCCCACATGCCCTTGGCAATTCCTTAACCTCCGCGTCCTAGGGTGAGACGTGGAGAAAAGGTTCTGACGATGCACGGTCTGGTGTTCCGGTCTTTCGAGGGCTTCGTGCGCTCGGCCTACGGCGACGGTATCTGGAAGGATGCCCTGCGTTCGCTCGACCGTTGCATCGAGCGGTTCGAGGCGCTTTTCGAATACGAGGACAGCCTGCTCGACGACCTCATCGGCGCAAGCGCGCGCCTGCTCGGAAAACCGCGCGAGGTGCTGCTCGAAGATTTCGGAACCCATCTGGTCGCCGCCCCCGAAGCGCAAAGGGTGCGGCGGCTGCTCCGGTTCGGCGGCGTGGATTACGAGGACTTTCTCCAGTCGCTCGAGGATCTTCCGGGCCGCGCCGAACTTGCGCTGCCTGACATAAGTTTGCCGGACCTGGTCCTGACCGATCTCGGCGGCGGGAATTTCCGGCTCGAATGCGGCAAGGCAATCTCCGGTGGCGGGCATGTGCTCGTCGGCCTGCTCCGGGCGCTCGCGGATGACTACGGCGCGCTCGTCCTGCTCGACCATCTGGGCCAGCGCGACGAGCGGGAACTGGTCGGCATCCAGGTGCTCAAGAGCGATTTCACGCGCGGGCGGGACTTCGACCTCGGGGACCGCAGCCTTCACGCCAACATGGATCGCAGGCGTCCGGTGTTGCCCGCGCCATGACGATGATGTCGGCCATCACGCAGGAGCCTCGCCTTCTCGACACGCTCATGCCCATGCACTTTCGCATGGACCCCGGCGGCACCCTGCGCCACGCTGCGCCGACGCTGGTCAAGGTCGTGGGCGGCGGATCTCTGGACGGGCGGCATGTGGCCGATTTCTTTGACCTGCGACGCAGCACGCAGATGTCGCTGGTCGAACGCCTGTCCGACCCGCCGGCGGGCAAGATCCACCTCAGGATGCGCGACAGCTACCGCACGCAGGTCATCGCGGCCGCCGCGCGGCTGCCTTCGGGCGACGTGCTCGTGAACCTCAGCTTCGGGATCGCGATCCTCGATGCCGTGTCGCGCTATCACCTCGCAGGATCCGATTTCGCACCCACCGACCTGACGCTCGAGATGCTCTATCTGGTCGAGGCGAACATGGCCGCCATGAACGAGAGCCGCGATCTGAACCGGCGTCTGCAGACCGCCCGGATCGAGGCGGAGGCGCAGGCCCAGACCGACACGCTCACCGGGCTCAAGAACCGGCGCGCGCTCGATACGGTCCTGTCGCGGCTCGCAGCCCGCTCGACGCCCTTTTCACTGGTTCATCTGGACCTCGATTACTTCAAGGCGGTCAACGACAACCATGGACATGCGGCGGGCGACCGCGTGCTGGTCGATGTCGCACGCATCCTGCTTGAAGAAACCCGCGAGGAGGATGCGGTCGCGCGGATCGGGGGTGACGAGTTCGTGCTCGTCTTTCCCGGTCTCACCGACCGCACACGGCTGGGCGCGATCCTCAAACGAACCATCAGACGGCTCGAGGAACCAATCTTTCACGGAGGAACGGCCTGCCGGATTTCCTCCTCGGCAGGCGTCGTTCAGACCAGCCAATATGACGTGATCGACATCGACCGGATGCACCGCGATGCCGACCGGGCGCTCTACGCCTCGAAAGAGGCCGGTCGCGCCCGATTTACCTTTCACGATCCGGGCAGCATGGGCGGCCCGGATGCGAAACAGGCTGCGGCACCTGCCCCGCCCCGCTCTACCCCACCGGTCGGTCCCGATGTACGGAAGACCGACTTTGACCCGGCCGCACCGCAGGAACCAGGCGGCGTGGCCGACGCTCCGGTCCGGGACCTTGATCGGGAGGCAGCGCCCCCTGCCGTCGACATGCAAGACGATGATCCGGCGACCGGCGAGGTCGAACTGTTCTGACGCCGTCCCTCATCGCGGCAGCCCAACGGCCATCTCTCCGGCCAGGGCCCGTGCCGCACCGGGACCCGGCGTGAAGTCGAAAAGGCCCCGCCGTTTCCGGCGGGGCAGTCGTGTCGTCAATCGCTTGACAGGAGGAGGTTATTGGGCCGAGGCCAGTTGGCGCGGCAGCTTGAAGGTCCAGACGGTGCCGCCCTGATTGAGGTAGTTCACCTTCTTGGCGACTTCGCCACCCCAGAGCGGGACGGCGCCGCCCCAGCCGGAGACCACGGTGACATACTGCTCGCCGTCCATTTCGTAGGTGACAGGCTGGCCAACGATGCCGGAGCCGGTCTGGAACGACCACAGGACCTCGCCGGTCTCGTCGTCGAGCGCCAGGAACTCACCCTCAGGCGTGCCGAAGAACACGAGACCGCCAGCAGTGGTCATCACGCCACCCCAGAGCGGGGCGTCGTTCTTGTATTCCCACTTGATCTCGCCGGTTTCCGGCTGGATCGCCTTGAGCGAGCCGATGTGGTCCTCGAAGATCGGCTTGATCGTGAAGCCGGCACCAAGATAGGCCGCGCCCTTCTTGTAGGAGATCGGCTCGTTCCAGATGTCCATGCCCCATTCGTTTGAGGGCACGTAGAACATGCCGGTGTTCTGGCTGAAGGCCATCGGCATCCAGTTCTTGCCACCGAGGAACGAGGGCACCGAGAAGACCATCTCGCCCTTGTCCGCATCGAGCGGGTTACCCGGACGGTTGTCCTCGTTGTAGATCGGGCGCCCGGTCTCGTCGATTCCGCTTGCCCAGGTGATGTCCGACACGAAGGGCGTCGCGCTCACAAAAGCGCCGTCTTCGCGGTTGAGCACGTAGAAGAACCCGTTGCGGTCGGCGGTGGCGAAACGCTTGTTGCCCTCGCTGTCGACGAAAGCGACGACCTCGTTCACACCGTCGAAGTCCCAGCCTTCGCGCGGGGTGGTCTGGAAGTGCCACTTGATCTCGCCGGTCGCCGGGTCGATGCCCAGTCGCGAGGCGGCATAAAGGTTGTCGCCCGCGTTGCCTTCGGTCGGCGCGCCCGCGTTGCGCAGGTGCGAGTTCCAGGGCGCCGGGTTGCCGGTGCCGAAGACGAGCGTGTCGGTGTCGGCGTCATAAGAGCCGCCCAGCCAGGTCGCGCCACCGCCGGTTTTCCACATATCGCCCGGCCAGGTCGCGTTGAGCGTCCCGGTCATGGTCGATTCTTCGCCGTTGAGCGTGCCCATGTGGCCTTCGATCACCGGACGGGTCCAGACGAGGTCGCCGGTTTCGGCGTCGCGCGCCTGCACTTCGCCGACAATGCCAAATTCACCGCCGGAGTTCCCGGTGATGACGAGGCCGTTCACGATGAGCGGGGCGGCGGTGTAGCTGTAACCCTCTTTGTATTCGGCGATTTCCTTGTTCCAGATGGTGTCGCCGGTCTTGAGGTCCAATGCCACGATCCGGGCGTCGAGCGTGCCGAAATAGATCTTGTCGCCGTAGATGGCGGCGCCGCGGTTGATCACGTCGCAGCAGGGCAGGATGCCCTCGGGCAGGCGCGCGTCGAACTGCCAGACTTCCTTGCCGGTGGCGAGGTCGATCGCGTAGAGGCGCGAATAGGACCCGGTCACATACATCATGCCGTCATGGATGAGCGGCTGGCTTTCCTGCCCGCGCTGCTTCTCGCCACCCAGCGAGAACGCCCAGGCGGGGACGAGGTTCTGCACGTTGTCCTTGTTGAGCGTGTCCATCGGCGAAAAACGCTGCAGGTCGCGCCCCATGCCGTTGGTAAGCACGTTCTCCGGGGTGCTGGCGTCATTGGCGAGGTCTTCTTCCGTGACGTTCGCCATTGCCGGTGCGGCAAAGGCGAAGGCCATGGTCGCCGCGACGGCGGCTTTGACGAAACGGTTCATGTGTATCCTCCCATGGATGCTGGCCGAGTATTGCGATCAGGCGACGGTGATGACCGCCGCACGTCGAGCCATCTGCATGATTGACGGATGGGCGGGTGCGGCAAATTGGCAGAAGGTCGTAATTCGCCTACGACCCCGCCCACCCGGCCTCGTCAATTGGTCCTATACCTGCCCTGCCCGGCCCGGCCTAGGATGCCCGACGACACAGGGAGGAACTGTCATGAACATGATCAGGCGCATGATGGGCGGCGTGGCCTTGGCCGTCGCCTCGACGTCGATGGGCGTTGCTGACGAACTGCCGGAACTCAAGGCCGCGCTCCAGATGTCGGGCACCGTGGCCTGGGAGGTGGACACCATAACCCACAACGGGTTCGACACGGCGAACGGCTTCAAGCTCGACGTGATGGACGTGGCCGACAGCCCGGCCTCGCGTATCGCGCTGGCGGGCGGTGAGGTCGACATGATCGTGGCCGACTGGCTCTGGGTCGCGGCCCAGCGCGCCGAGGGCAAGGACTATGTCTTCATCCCCTACTCGAAATCCGTGGGCGGGCTTCTCGTGGGGGCCGACAGCCCGGTCCAAAGCCTTGCCGATCTCTCGGGCGGAAAAGTCGGGATTGCCGGGGGGCCGACCGACAAGAGCTGGCTGATCCTGCGCGCCTATGCCCAGCAGGAACTGGGCATGGACCTCGCAGCCGAGACCGAACAGGTCTTTGGCGCGCCGCCGCTCATCCTCAAATCGGCGCTCTCGGGCGAGGTCGACGGGGCGATCAACTTCTGGCACTTCGGGGCCAAGATGCAGGCCGCCGGGATGCGGCTATTGATCTCGACCTCCGAGGCGGCGCTGGCGCTGGGGCTTGATCCCGAAACACCGCTTCTGGGCTATGTGGTGCGCGGCGAAGCGCTGCGCGATCAACCGGATGCCGTGGCCGGTCTATTGGCCGCCTCGCGACAGGCCAAGGCGCTTCTGTCGGCGGATGATGCTGCCTGGGACCGGCTGCGCGACCGGATGAACGCGGCGGATGACGCGCAGTTCGAGGCGCTGAAAGCGGGCTTCATCGAAGGTATTCCCGCCGAAGGCCCGGTGTCTGAAGAAGCAGCGGCCAAGATGCTCACTCTCATGGCCGACCTGGGCGGCGAAGAGCTGGTCGGGGGCGCGACCACCCTGCCCGAGGGGCTGTTTTATGAGCCAGCCTCCTGAGCTGACCGTCGATCTGACGCAGGTTCATGCCGGCGGCGTCCCCATTCTGGGGGCGCTGTCCTTTTCACTTTCGGCGGGCGAGACGCTGGCCCTGACCGGCCCCTCGGGAATCGGGAAATCCACGCTTCTGCGCGTGATCGCAGGGCTGCACCGCGGCTATGCGGGTCAGGTGCAGGCCCCCGAGGCGGTGGCGATGGTGTTTCAGGAACCGACGCTCCTGCCCTGGCGCAGCGCGCGCGACAACCTCATCATCGCGACGCGCTGTTCCGTGTCCGAAGCCGCCCACTGGCTTGCCGCAGTAGAGCTGTCGGACCATGCTGGCCACATGCCCCGGCAGATGTCGCTGGGTCAGCAGCGCCGCCTGTCGCTGGCGCGGGCCTTTGCGGCAAAACCGCGGCTCCTCTTGCTCGACGAACCCTTCGTCTCGCTCGACCCAGGCTTGGCCGACGAGATGATGGGTGTCTTCGAAGGTCTGCGCGCCCGGACCGAGGTGGCCACGCTGCTCGTTACCCACGACAGCCGCGAGGCCAACCGGCTCGCCACCCGCGTCTTTCGGCTGGCGGGTCGTCCCGCGCGGATCGCGGCCTGAGGGGCTCAGTCGTCGAGCGTCGCGAGATAGGTGACGATGAAGTCCTGGACCGTCGGGTCGTCGATCCCCACATGGCGCATCTTGGTGCCGGGAAGGAGCGCGTCGTTGTCCTCCATCCATGCCCGAAGCGCGCCGGGGGTCCAGACGAATCCGGCCGTCGTCAGGGCGTCTGAATAGGGGTAATCGGGAAAGGTCCCGACCCGGCGCCCCACCACGCCGGTCAGAAGCGGACCATAGCTCGCCCGGTCGGCATCGACCGAATGACAGCGGTGGCATTCCTTGTCGAAGAGCTGTTCACCGGCCTGCGCCTTGACGGCGTCGTATTCCCCGGCAGCGGCGGGCGTGGCGAGCAGGACGGCGAGGACAATCTGGCGAAACATGGGGGTCTCCTTGAAATGTTGCGTGTGTTTGGCGTCGGATCAAGGATGACGGTTTCAGGCGGAACGGCGTTTGACCTGGGTCAACTGCCAGGGGCGACTTTGGTCGCGGGTTTTCTGCGACGTTGGTCGCAGGGCGCAGCCCCGGCACCGCTGGCAGCGTGGGGGCTCTGCCCCCACACCCCGGGATAAATATGAACCAAAGAAGCAGGGGACCCGGCGCTGACCGAGCCGGGCGCTGGTGGCCGCGTTCCACCGGATGCGGCGCGCAGGACGGCGCGCGTTAACCTTAATTCGGAATGAAGGCCGGCTTGGACGTGGCGCTCAGAACAGCTTCTGGTAGCGCCATTCGTCGGCGTCCGGCGTGACTTCGTCGAGGTCGTATTCAGCGCTCCGCAGGCGTTGCGCGACGGGAAGGCCGTCATTCGCGGCCTCGTCAATAAGGGCACGACCGGCGGTCTCATCCTGCTCCACGCCCCAGCCACGCATCAGGTCAAGACCCCGGTTGAACTTGCCAACGGGGTCACCCGCCTCGGCGGCGCGGCGGTTCCATTCGCTCGCCGCCTCGAGGTCCTGAGGACCGCCGAGGCCCCGGTCGTCGAGCTGGCTCATCCATGTCATCGCGCCCGTGTAGCCGTCATTGGCACAGCGTTCGAACAGCTCGCGCGCGAGGCCATGGCGGCCGGACTTCGTGATCAGGTAACCGGTAGAACAGAGCACCATACCGGATTGGCCTTCGCGGATGTTCTCCATCGCGCGGGCCATCGACATTTCATGCGGGTTAAGCGTGCCCTCCTCGGTCACATGGGTGTCCTCGCCCATGTCCATCGCGAGGTCTTCGGCATGAAGCGGAGCCGTCAGGGCAGCCAGCGCCACGAAAGTGAGAAAGCGGGTCATGGTGTCTCCTCCCCGCGTAGTGTGCCACGCCGCCCTGCACCGCCCCATAAGACCAAAGTGCCGGATTTTCTACGACCCGGCACCCTGGTGCGGGCATCATTCGATGGTGATCTCGAGCGTCTGAAGGTCGCCGCGCGCCTGCGGGACGTGAAGCGTATAGCTGCCCGGCTTGATCGCGATGAAGCTCATCTCGAGCGTGCCTGCCTCATCGAATTCAAAGCTGTCGACGCCCAGGGGCCGGATCTCGATCCCCTCGATGACGAGCTCGTTGATCCAGATGGCGCGAAAGAAGGCGGCGCCGGCGAGGGCCAGCTCCTGCGAGCCGTCCGCCTCGATCTCGATCTCGTAGTGGGTGCCGGACTTGAGGGTGAGCGGGGCCTCGGCGAGCGGCTGGCCGGCAGACAGGAGGATCGGTGGCAGATCCTCGGAATTGTCGGCCGAAAGGAGACCCGCCAGTCCGAAGCCCGCATCACCGTCATCGTCATCAGCGTAGACGGGAGACAGGGTCAGAGCGAAGGCCGCAGAGGCGAGGATCAGGAAATTGCGCATGAAGAAAGTCCTTTCGGTCAGGAGAGACGGTAGAGAGTTCTGTGTGGCGCCGCCTCAGGGGCGCGTGGCGGCCCCCCAGGGGAAGCGACCGACCTTGATCGTCTTTTCCGCCCGGCGCGAGGCTACGTCGATCATCGTCACATCGCCCGAAACGCCATTGGTGGTGAAGAGCTGCGTGTGGTCGGGCGAAAAGGCCATGTGCCAGACCCGGCGGCCAACAAGGATGTAGTCTTCGACCTCGAAGGTCTCGGCGTTTACCACGGCGACGTGATTGGACGGGCCCAGCGCCACGAAGGCCGTCTTGTGGTCTGGGGTGAATTCGAAACCGACAGGCTGGATCAGGTCGCCATGGACGCCGTCAATCTCGAAATGGATCTTGGCCTTTTCAGACTGGTCCGAAGTGTTGAACACGCTCACCGTTCCGCCGATTTCGGCACTGACCCAAAGTTCGCTGCCCTCCTTCACGAACTCCGCGTGACGGGGGCGGCTGTCGACCAGCGTGTTGGCAAAGATCGTGTAGCTTTCGGTGTCGATCCAATGGGCCATGTTGGTGGTTTCAGACGTGGTGATCACCGTCTTGCCATCGGGAGACACCGCCATGCCTTCGGGTTCGATGCCCACATTGACCTGCGCCACCACCGTACGCGTCTCGACATCGACCACGGTTGTCACCGCGTCGTCCTCGTTCGCGATCCAGAGGTATCTGTCATCGGGCGAGAGGACGAATTGCTCGGGGTCGGCGCCCGAGGGCAGGTCGTGCAGGATCTCGCCGGTTTCGGGGTCCATGACCTGCACCGCGTTCGAATCCGAGGCGCAGATATAGACGAGGCTGTGATCGGAGTTGAAGGTGATGCCGCGCGGGCGTTCCCCGGTGGGGACGGTCCGCGTGACCTCGAGCGTTTCGATGTCGATCACGCTGATCGTGTCGTCCTTTTCGTTGGTGACCCAGATTTCCGAGGCGGCGGCGGGGCTTGCCACCAGGGCGGCCAAGAGGGCGTGTTTCAGCATGTCAGTCTCCAAAGGCGGCGCAGGCGCTTTCGGGACGGTCCATCCCCAAGCTGTCCAGCGGGTTGAATTGGTGCTCGAAGCCGTCGAGCGGGGCGCTTTCCACAACCGCGCGGGCGTTCACGACCGGGATTGGCTGGCGCATCTGCCCGTTCCATTGCCGAAACGACAACGGGCGGCCCTGGAACCCGGCGAGTTCGAAATCGTCGGCGAGGATGTAGTCGCGCAGCGCACCGGGATCGGCGGACCCGGTGCGAGTCACCGCCTCGCCCACGACGCGCATGGCGGCCCATGCGGCATAGTCGCGGGGCATCATCGACCGACCCGCGAGGTCCTCGAACCGATTCTGGAGCTGGGCCGCGCCCCACTGTTCGACGACAGGTGCCCAGGCCAATGGCATGAGACCCGTCGCCCCGGCGACGGGCCGCGGTTCAAAGGTATTGTGTTCGATGTAGCGGGCGAAATCGTCGGCGGCATCCGCCACGACAACGACATCGTGGTCCTTGAACCCCTGCGTGAGCAGCGGCACCTCGCGCGAGGCAAAGCGGCGCAGGTCGCCCGCCTCGCTCCATTGCGCCTCGGACACGACCTTGAGACCGAACTTGCGGGCTGAGGCACGAAACGTTTCCGCCAACGTCTGATCGGCCTCGGTTTCGCCCACGACAAGTGCAAGGTCGGTCCAGCGTTTGGCCAGCAGAACCTGCATTAGGGCGTCCGCGCGCATCGCGGCCTCGGTTGCCGTGTGCAATACGTTCGCGCGGCAGTCGGCGGAGCGCAGGTTCGGCGCCTCGCTTGCAACGTTGAAGATCATCGCCTCGGCAAGCTCCGGCAAATCAGCCACGGCCAAAAGCTGCGCGGCGTCCATGTCGGCCAAGATGATCCGGTGGTCGGCGGCCAGCGTCCGCGCGGCCTCGACCACATCACCCTCTGGGGCAACAGAAACCGTGGTCAGCACGTAGTCATGGCCCATGAAGCTGCCAGTCGTCGCGTTATCCGCGCGACCAAGCTCGGCTCCGGCGACTCCCAGATCCTCGGGGATCGCGTCGAGATTGGACAGGACGACGCGAGGCGGCTCCTCGAGCCGAAGGTAGGCGATCGGCACCGTCAGGTCGGCGGCGGCCCCTGCGGCGGGCAGGAAAGCGGCCAGACAGGCGGCGCAGTAAATGTGACGCGCGAAATACATGATTGTCCTCCCAAGAGGACCGTAGGCAGGAAGCCGCGAGACGCTCCATTAGACCATGGTCGCAGGTTCACACGAATGGAACGACGAAGTCCCGCGAACTGCACCAAGGTCTAATGGCGCGACGGAATGAAGCAGGGATAGCTAAGTCCGAAATGTTGCGGAGGACACCATGAACAGGATCAATCTTTTCGCCGCTGCCGCCACGCTCGCCATGGCAAGCGCGGCCTATGGGCACGGCGATGTCACCCCTCAACCGGTGAACACCGATGCGCTCCCGGACGTGGGCGAGGAATGGCTGACCGAGAACCCCTATCGTGCAGAGACGGCGGGTGAGGACGTCTGGCTCAAGGCGGTCGAGATCGGCGCGTCGGGCTACAATCAGAACTGCGCGCGCTGCCATGGACTGGGCGTCGTGTCGGGCGGTCTCGCGCCCGACCTGCGCTATCTCGAGGCCGCTGAATACGGCGACGAATGGTATATGGAGCGGTTCCAGCACGGCATGACCCAGAACGGGATCACCAAGATGCCGGCCTTTGGCGAGCTGCTGGGTCAGAAGGCCGCCTGGGCGATCCGCACCTATATCGAAACCCGGCCCGACGACGGCGCGCTCGATGACCATGCCGACCGGCTTGCCTCCATTCGCGACGAACTGATGTCGGGCTCGGTTGCGGACCCGGCGGCCCTGTCGGAAGAGCTGGCCAGCATTGCTGCCGACGTCGAAACCGGCTCCGGCGCCCCGGTCGCCGACTCGGTCGCCTTCGAGGCGGCGCGCAAGGTCACCGACGATCCGGCAAGCTGGAAAGAGGCGGGCGACATCCTGACCGTCGGCTTGTCGGCAGCGCACTGACGGGGATGCCATGACATATTATTCCGCTCTGGCGGGGCTTCTGGCCGGTCTTGCAATCGCAGGGCCGGCCTTGGCGCGTTGCGAGGACCACGTTCCGCAAGCCCGGCCCCAGAACACATTCGCGCAGGACATCGGGCGCGAGTTCGACACCATCGTCGACGAAGGCTGGATGGAGTTTGCCCTCTACGACGACTTCGCGCCCTGGTCTTACGAGCAGGACGGCAAGGTCGTCGGCGTCGATGTCGAGATCGCGCGCCTGATCGCCGAGGACATCGGGGTCGAGCCGCGTTTCAGGCTGGTGCAGGCCGGCGAGAACCTCGACGCCGACCTTCTGAACTATGTCTGGAAGGGCGCGGTTGTCGGCGGTCGGGTGTCGGACGTGATGATGCACGTGCCCTATGACAGCGATCTGACCTGCCGGATCGAGCAGGCGGTCTTTACCGGTCAATATGCGGCCGAGGAACTCGCCATCGCCTATTCGCTGGCCGACTATCCCGACGAGGGCCCGACGCCCGCCTATTTCCGCTTCGACACGGTGGCGGTCGAGAACGACTCGATCTCGGATTTCTATCTGTCCTCGCTCGGGCGCGGCGCGCCAGTGGCCGGTGTGCATCGCTTTGCGACATCCGAGGCGGCGATGGACGAACTGGTGCGCGGCGAGGTCATGGCCGCCATGGCGCCGCGCGCGGTGCTCGAGGCCGGGATGACCGAGGATCTCGGCCTGCATGTGCCACCCTACCCCGGGCTTGTGCGGTCGCGCTGGACAGTAGGCGTCGCCGTCAATTTCCAGCACCGCGATCTCGGCTATGCCGTGGACTACGCGATCGAAAAGGCGCTGGCCGACGGGCGGATCGAAGCGATCTTTGCCGAACGGGGCCTGACCTTTTTGCCGCCGGAACGGTAGGTCACAGGCTGATCAGGTTCCTGTCCTGATCGACGACGAGAACACGGGAAAGGCCGAGCGTCTGCGCGGCCTTTTCCATTTGGACCAGCGGCATCAGGCAGAAGGCGGTCGACGCGGCGTCGGCTACGGTGGCGTCGGGGCCAATGACCGTCACCGTCGACCAGAGCGGCGCGCCTCCCCTGGGGTGCAGGATATGCGCCCGGCCTCCGATCTGCATCGCGGCCGGCGAGGATGTGGCGGCGCAGTCCCCGTCGAGGGTCACCTGCGCGATCCGTCCTGCCGCCGGGTCCTCGACGCCGAGGCGGAAGGGACCGCCAAGTGTCGCGGTTTCGCCCATGTCGACACGTGCGTCGCGGTAGCCACGCAGGGCAAGCATCCCGCGCAGTTCCTGCGCGGCGTAGCCCTGAGCGATCCCGTTGAAGGACAGCGCCTGACCCGGAGCGAGATACAGGGCCCCGTCAGCGACACGCAGCCGCTCCAGATCGACAAGTGCCGGATCTGGAACGCGATTCTCGGCAAGCGCCAGCCACAGACTTTGGATCGTCGGGTCGAACAATCCCCCAGTGGCGGCATGGACCGCGAAGCACGTAGTAAGTATACGTTCCAGGTCGTCTGTTAGCCGCCCCTCCCCGGTCGCATTGAGCCGGGCCATGGGGCCGCCTGGAACATAGAGCGTAAAGGCCGCCTCGATGTCGCGCATCCGGGTCAGGAGGTCGGCCAAATCCCTCTCGACCTGTCCGCGTGGACCGGTAAGCGACAGGGAAACGTCAGAACCGAAGGCACGCCCCCGCCACTCGGTCGAGGCTCGCGCCGGACGGGGGAGCAGCGCGGCGGCGCTCACGGCAAGGAACCGGCGCCGCGTGATCATGCTGCCTGCCTCCGCCCGCGTTTTTCCTCGATGATCAGGGGCACGCATTTCTTCGGGTCGTCGTAGATCGTCACGCAGTCGAGGCATTGGAAACACTCGTCATACTGGATTTCGCCGGTCTTCTTGATCGCGCCGTATTGGCATTTGACCCGACAGAGCTGACAGGGTGACCCACATTCTGCTCGGCGGTCGATCCATTTGCGCCCGCGCAAGAGTCCTCCGATCGCCATGAATGCGCCCAGCGGGCAGACGTAGCGGCAAAAGCCCTTGAAGAACACGGTGCCGAGGACCAGCCACCCAAACGCATAAGCGCCGTAGAACCATTCGCGCTGGAACCCCACCGTGATCGCGGTCTTGAAGGGTTCGATCTCGGCGGCCTTCTCGGCCCGGTCGGGGAGGATGAAGGCGACCGCGATGAGCACGGCGAGGGCCACGTATTTGAACCGCTTGAGCCAGGCATCGAGACGCGGTCCGGGCTCGATCTGCGGCAGGCGGAGCAGCCGGCCCAGATGATGCGCAAATTCCTGCATCGCACCAAAGGGACAGAGCCAGCCGCAGAAAAGCCCCCTGCCCCAGAGCACGAAACCAGGGATCGTGACCGCCCAGATGAGAAGCGAAAAGGGATCGTAGAGGAGCACGGCAAAGGACCCGTCGCCCACCGCGGCCCGGAGCACCGCAAGAACCGTGACGATGGACAGTTGCCCCTGCCCCCAGTAGCCGACAAAGCCCACGACCACAGCGAGGATGCCCAGCCGGATGGCCGTGTAGTGTCGGCGTGCGGCGAGCCAGTGCATCCCCGGCCCCACGGCGACGAGCAGCCCGACGAGGAACACCGAAAGGATCGCGAGGTCGGTCTGACGGTTCACGATGGCCTCGAGCCACGCCGGTCGCGGTTTCACCACCTCGGGCGTCACATAGAACCGGGCGGGGGCCACGTACTCCAGATTGAAATGGGCGTCACCCACCTCGGGCTGGAACATGCCGTGCTCGCGCACCGCCTGAACTTTCAAGGTCCACTCCGTGATCGGGTCGAACCCCAGCCGCCGGTCGGCGCGCAGGATCATCGCTGTCTCGTGGTCGGGCACGCTGTCCAGAAAGCTCGGAAACATGTCGGCATCGCGCAGCGCGACCGGGAAACCGCCTTGCTCGGCGGACAGGCGGTCGGGCGCTGTGTTGCGCACGAAATCAGGCGAGACGAGGCCATGACGCCCCGCATCCATGACGAGAAGCGGTTCGTCATCGGGGCTGACCGCGTATTGCCCCGCCAGTTCCTCCACCGTCTCGGGCTGGAGAATCGCCCTCTGCACTGCGGGCGCGCCGATGTCCACGAGCCAGAGGTCAAGGAACAGTCCCGCGGGATCGGCCTCGGCCTCCGGGTCGTCGTCGGCCCAGACGGTGCCAGAAAAAGCCGCGTCGACTTCGGCATTCGTGACGGTGAGCCGCCGGGCGATGCCCTCGTCCACGAGGTCGTCCCACGTCAGGGTTTCCTCCAGCGTCATGTCGGGCCGCGAGGGCGCACCGCCAGCCATGCCGCCCATCTTGTCGCGCACCACCTGAAGGGCGGCAGCGAGGATCGATTCATGGGCAATGCGGACCGAGGCTGTCGCCTTGGTCACCCCGTCGAGATAGACGAGGTCCGACCCCGATGCCCCCTTGCCGTAGGGCACGCCGACCACGAGCGGCTGGGTGATCGACAGCCCCGGATACTGCGCCAGAAACTCCCGGAAGGGTGCCTCGCCAAGACCCGAGACGAACACGGGTTCGTTCTGCGAGATGAGCCGCACGTCAATGATCGTTCCATCGAGCGTCAGCAGCACCACAATGTCGATGGGCTTGCCGGAAAAGCCCGGCAGCGGGGCGAGCGGCCCGGTTTCAAAGGCATAGCCGATCTCGGCCCCGCCCGAGTTCAAGAGGTGATAGACCCCCGGCTCCTCCATCGCCTCGCCCAGCGCGTAGGGCGGCACGATAAGCGCCTCGATCGTCGCCCGGTCGGCGGGCGGCCAGTCGGCGGCACGCGCGGGCGACACGGCCAAACAGGCCGCCAAGAGACAGAAACCGACGATGATCCTCCACATGGGGCGACGCTACTCCCGCGCCCTGGCGCCGCCCATACGACCAAAGTCCAGCGCCATATCGGACCCCCGCGCCGCTAGTCTGGGGGCCGGAGGAGATCATGCGGCAGGACGGGATCATCGCGGCGCTATCGCTCGTGACGTTGGCGGTGCTTTGGGCGCTGGCGGCGCGGCTGTCGGCCGATCCGATGGTGCTGCCCTCGCCCGGCGAGACCGCGCGCGTCTGGTGGGCGCTCGCCCTAAACGGCGAGCTTTGGCGGCACGTGGGCGCCACGCTCTGGCGGGTGGCGATTGCCTTTGGCCTTGCGATGTCGCTGGGATCGGTAGTCGGCATTGCGCTTGGCCGGATGCCCTCGCTCGACCGGTTTTTCGGGCCTTGGGTCACGGTCTTTCTGAACCTGCCTGCCCTCGTGGTGATCGTGCTGTGCTATCTCTGGATCGGCTTGAACGAAACCGCCGCGATCGCCGCCGTGACGCTCAACAAGATGGCGCAGGTCATCGTGACCCTGCGTGACGGCACCCGGGCGAACGATCCGGAGCTTGACGGGATGGCGCGGGTGTTTCGCATGCCCTTCACTGCACGGATGCGCCATGTGGTCCTGCCCCAGCTCGCACCCTTCTTTGCCGTGGCCGCGCGCAATGGCCTCGCCATGATCTGGAAGATCGTGCTGGTGGTGGAATTTCTGGGCCGCTCCTCGGGCGTCGGGTTCAAGATCCACCTGCATTTCCAGAACTTCCAGACCGCCCATGTGCTGGCCTATGCGCTGACCTTCGTGGGCGTCATGCTCGCGGTGGAATACGGGATCATTCAACGCTGGGAACGGGGCGCGAACCGCTGGCGTGGACAGGACCCTCAGTCGGGATCGGAGACGAACCTTTCCAGATCGCGCGGCGCGATGGGCTTGTAGAGCACGCCGACGTCCGCACGGCGCGCCGCCTCTTCCACCTCGCGGGTCCGGTTGGCGGTCACGAGGCGCACCGGGATGCGGCCATAGACCTCGCGCAGCTTGGCGATTGTGGCGAGACCGTCCATCCCCTCGCCCAACTGGTAATCGACGAGCAGCACGTCGGGCACCATGTCGAGATCGGCGAGCAGGTCCACCGCCTCTTCCCCCGTTTCCACGTCGATCACGTCGACGCCCCATTTCTCGAGCAGTCCCGTCATGGCGCGGCGCAGTTCTGCGTCGTTCTCGATCAAGAGCGCGACCGCCCCCAGCTCGGGTCCGGTGGGAGTGTCGTTGCGCCCCAGCGTGATGCCCGCCGTGGCTGCGCCCCAGCCCCGCGACACGGGCAGGTCGATCCCGAAACAGGTGCCGCGCCCCACGGTCGAGGACAGGTGGATCGGGTGGCCAAGCTGGGCGCAGGCGCGGTCCACGATGGCCAGGCCCAGCCCCATGCCGGCGCTGGCCGAAGCCGACACGCCCAGACGGTGGAACTCCTGAAAGATGCGCTGTTGTTCGCCCTCGGGAATACCGGGGCCAGTGTCCCAGACCTCGAGCCGCGTGCGGTCGTTGGGCTTGCGCCGCGCCCCCACGACAACGCGGCCCGTTTCGGTATAGCGGATGGCATTCGACATGAGGTTCTGCAGGATGCGGCGCAGGTAGGTCGGGTCGCTTTCCACCACCTGCGTCGAGGGCAGCACGCGCAGGTCGATCCCCTTGGCAGCAGCCGAGGGCGCGTATTCGTCGCGGAGCTGGCGCATCATGGGTGCGAGCGGAATGGGCAGGATCGACAGGTTTGAATGCCCCGCCTCAAGCTTCGAGATGTCCAGAAGCGCGGAAAGGATGTTCTCGACACTGGCGAGCGCATTCTGCGCTTTTTGCAGCACGAGCTTCGCCCCGTCAGAGGCCGCGTCATCCTCTGCGCTGGCCACGAAGAGTTTCGCTGCGGAGAGCGGCTGGAGCAGGTCGTGACTGGCCGCGGCGACGAAACGCGAGCGTGCGGCATTGGCGCGTTCCGCCTTGCCCAGTGCGTCTTCCAGATCGAGGGTGCGCTGTTTCACCCGTGCCTCGAGGCTTTCGTTCGCCTTGGTGATTTCCTCCATCGTGCGCCGCTCGGCGGTCACATCCGCGACCGACATCACGAAACCGCCGTCCGGAAGGTCCTCGGCAGAGACCACCAGCACCCTGCGGTCGCGTTGCGTCACCTCGAAGCGGATCGGCAGGCGCGGCGTCTCGCCCTGTGCCCAGCTTCGGATATCCGGCCCGACAGCACCCGACACGGCGGTCATGTCCTCGGCGAGGCTCTGATACATCGCGTCGAAATCGCGCCCGATGCGCAGGTGCGTCATGGACAAGCCAAGCAGGTAGCCGAGCCGCTGGTTGAACCCCACGAGCTTGTTGTCGCGGTTGAAAATGCAGACGCCCACGGTGATATGTTCGAGCGTCGCGCGGATCATCCGGGCCTGATCGTCGAGCATCCGCCCCCGCGCCTCGCGTTCGGACATCACGATGTCGGTCACGTCGGTTTGCAGGATCACGGTGCCGTCGTCGGGGGTGCGGTGCTCGGAAATCTGCATCCAGCGGTCGCCCATGACGTGGATGTTGAACACGACATGGCGGTCGCGGTGGCGCGACCGGCGACGCCGCGCCCAGGCCTCGGAATTGTCCTTGTCGGTCAGGTCGAGAAAGGCCGACTGGCTGACCATTTCGACGTATTCGGTGAAGGACAGCCCCTCGCGCAATTGCGCGCGGATGTCGGGGAAAAAGCTCGCGAAGCGCGAGTTGTACATGACGAGGATGTCGTCCTTGTCGAAAAGGGCAAAGCCCTCTTGAATCGTTTCGATGGCATTGGCGAGGTTACGCCGCGCGGTGCCCAGATCGCGGTTGGCATCGGCCAGCCGGGCGTTCGAGACAGACAGAAGGTCGAGCGTGTGTTCGAGGTCCATGGTCCTCTGGCGCACCTCTTCCTCGAGAAGTGCCGCGCGCTGGAACTGGGCGTAAGCCGCGCCATGTTCCGCGTTCCGTTGCTCGACCTGTTTCATCAGAACATCGACGATGGTCAGCAGTTTTTCCCGCGTCCGTTCCTCGCTGTCGGAGGGGTTGAGCAGCGCCTCGGACCGCAGGGGACCCCGGCCTTCCGTAAGGGAGCCGTCGCTCATCGTTCGGGCCCTGATCCGGGGGGGTAGATCGCGACGCCCGTGAAGGTCTGGTTTACATGGATCGCGCCGATCTGTTCGCCGTAGGTGGAAAAGCCGCGCACATTGTGACGGGCCAGAAGGTCCGAGATGCCCGACTTCTTCTGGCTCATCTCGGCCTCGAGCTTTCGGAACACGCAGTCGCAGGCGAGGATCATGGCCGGGTCGGCCCGCATCGACAGGTCGGTGAGGGCATTGCTCAGGTGGTCGATCATGTTGTCGGGGCGGGCGAGCGTGAGAACGACGCCCTCGTCGATAGCGGCAAAGAACGTCATCTCGCCGTTGTCGCCCACCGATTTGATCGAACGGACATGGTGCCTGCCGCCGACACGCACGACGACAGGGTTGGCCGCAAAGACATGGTCATCGAGCAGCGCAGGGTCCATCCCGATGAGCCGCGCATATTCGCGGGCGGCGGGTTCGGCGTTGATCTCTTTCACTACCCGGCGTTCGGGATCGGCACGGGTCACGACCATGCGCGTCTCGGTCGCCTGAAAATGGTCGTAGGAGAACACCTTTACCGGACAATCGGTGCGGAAGAACGTGAGCACGGCGGCGTTCTGGGTCATCTCGTGACCGTTGAGGACAAAGGTCTCCTCGAACCGGTCACCGTCGCCCGCCGAGCCGCCAAAGAGCGGGACGGAGCCAAGGCCCGAGGCAAGTGCGGCGGTCAACTGGTCCTCGCGGGTGGACAGGCCATCGACGAGCAGGAAAGCAAACTCGTGGGTAAAGGTCGGATAGCGGCGCATGAGGTTCTGGCGCGCCCGGATCAGCCCCCCCATGAGGTCCTGCGGCGCGAGCGCCTGAAGATTGGGCACGAGCAGCGTCTCGACCCCGAAATGTTCGGCGGGAAAGCCCATCGCGACGATCTTGCCCTCGTCGTAACCGGCCGAGGACAATTCGCCGGCCGTCGAACAGCCCATGATCCGCGCCTTGGGAAATTCGCTTTGCAGCTGCATGGCGAGCGAAGCGCGGCTGGCGGCATAGGAAAAGAACAGGAGCACGGTCGAGAACGGCCCCGGCCCCAGCGCCTTGGCGATCTTGCGGATCGCGCCGGGATCGCTCGCCTCCGCCTCGGCCGAGCGGACAAAGGGCGTGCGGCCCAGCGCCTTGCCAAGTCCGGACGCTGGAGGCGTGACGAGCGGCGTTCCGGCTGTCTGGCCGGTTGGCTTGTCAACCGTCTGCGGCCGAACCCCGGCGGGCGCGGGCACGGTGCCTGCGGATGACTTGTTGGCTGCCATGTCAGGGCCTCCTCCTGCCCTGCCGTCAGCGTGGCCCGTCGTCAGGCGTCTGGCAAGAGCGTGTTGAAGTTGGCTTCTTGGGCGATGAGCACGGCCTGCGTGCGGCTTTGAACCCCGAGCTTGCGCATGATCGCCGTGACATGCGCCTTGACCGTGGTTTCGGCAATCGACAACTCATAGGCGATCTGTTTGTTCATCTGCCCCTCGCAGATGAGCTGCAGAATTCGGGCCTGCTGGCGGGTCAAGTGGCTGATCCGCACGAGTGCATCCTCGCGCGCCGACAACGGCGCATTCGGGTCGCCGTCGTTCATCGCGTCCTCGGGGACATAGACCTCGCCCCGCTGGATCTGGTCGAAGGCTTTCTGGAACGTGTCGCGCGGCGAATGTTTGGGCAGGAACCCGGCGGCCCCGATCCGGATGGCCGAACGCACTACGCGCGGTTCGGATACCGAGGACACGATCACCACGGGCGTCTCCGGGCAGGCCTTGATCAGCCGCACGAGACCGTCGAGCCCGTTCACGTCGGGCAGGTTGAGATCGAGCAGGATCACATCCGTCGGCCCCGCCTCGGTCAGGAAGGCAAGCCCCTCTTCCAGCGTGCCACGCGTTTCGACATTGGCGATTCCGATGGTCGCGCGCAGCGTCATGGACAGGGCGTCGCAAAAGAGCGGGTGGTCGTCGATGATAAGTGCGGAGTCCAAGGCACCCTCCATCCGAATGGTGTTTGTCCGTTTCAGGCCCTGTGCGAGACCACGCCCAGTGTTTTGTGCCGCGTTCTGTGCCGTGTTGTGTCCCATGGCCGTTGTCGTCCGTCCGTCTGTGTCGGTCAGGACGCGCCCGCCCCCTGCCTTGTGCCTCCCTTCGACCATAGCGAGGCCGGGTCGCGGGGGGTATTGGCATAAGGTCTAAGACCGTACGGACAGCAGAACCGCAGGCGCAAGTCTAGCGGGCGCGTGGGAAAAATCCACATACGAGATAGGGCTTTCCCGGCAGGGTGGCCGGGTGGTGGCTAGCCCTGTGGAATCATGTCCACCTGCTGTGTGCTCTTCTGACCACCTGCCGTGCGCATGTTGCCCTTGATCGGGGCCACGTCGAAATAGTCGCGGCCAAAGGCAACGACCACGTGATCCTCGCCCGCCTCCATCGCGTTCGTCGGGTCGAACTCGGCCCAGCCCGCCGCCTCGCCGCACCAGACCCGGACCCAGGCATGCATGGCGTCTGCCCCTTCGAGCCGCTCCTGCCCCTCGGGCGGGTTGGTGCGCAGGAACCCCGAGACATAGCCCGCCGGGATGCCCAGTGCACGAAGAGCGGCAATCATGATGTGGGTAAAGTCCTGACAGACGCCATGGCGGGCGGCAAAGGCCTCGGCCAGCGGCGTGTCCACCGCCGTCACTTCGGGGTCGAAGGTCATCTCGGAGTGCAATGCCGTGCAAAGGCGCCAGGCAGCCTCGTGCGTGTCCCCCGCCCCGGCGACGATCCCCAGCGCCCAGTCGGTGACTTGGGCCGCAAAGCTCACCCGCGGCGAGGGAGCGAGATAGTGCTGAGGGCTGTCCGGGCCGATATCGCGATGTGCCGTGATCTCCCCCGCCAGCGCAGCAAGGGGCGTTGCAGGGAAGCGAATCGTCTGACCGGCAAGCCGCTCCACGCGGGCGCGCATGTGAAAGGCCTCGCATTCGAGCGGACGGTCATAGCGGATCGTGGTGACGGCATTGCCGAAGAAATCGACCCGGTCGCTGCGCTCGGCTGGCAGCGGCGCGCAATCGAGGCTCGCGGCCACCACACGCTGCACCCCGTCGATTGTGCGCGGCATCATGCGCAACACATGCCGCCCGCTGTCGGCGGCGGCTTCGTATTCGTATTCGATGGCGAGTCGGATGTCGTAAAGCATCGCTGGTCTGTGGTGTCCCGACACTCTAGTGCAGGTAATTCGCGTCAAGCAGCATGTGAAGCTGGCCCGCATCCCGGATCAAGCGGTCGAGCTTGCGGTTCGTCACGTCCTCGGCCCGGACCGAGGCGAGGCGCGTGACCAGCTCCACGACGCGGACCTGGAAGGGCGTGATCCGGTCGTCGTCGAGATGAGGCAGGAATTCGGCGTGTTCGCGAAGCGCCTCGAGCTGCAAATGCACGGAACGGGGGTTCATGTCATCGAGCAGCAGAAGCTCGATCACCGTGCGCCGGTCGGTTTCGATCGTGTAGCGGCGGCGGTGGGTCATCACGCTGTCGCCCACCTCGATGGCAAGATCGAAGGTGCCATGGGGTGCCGCGTCGTCCACGCAGGCACGCACGAGATAGAGCGTGTCGAGCCCCCGTTCGATGGCACGGCCAAGGCTGAGGAACCGCCAGCCCATGAACCGGTACATGTTCTCGTGCACGAGACCGGAAAAGCCCACGATCTTGCGCAGAAGCACGGAATAGGCGCGCGCCGCGTCGTCGCCCGGCGTGACGCGGAGGGAAAAATCGGCCAGCGTGCGTTGAAGATCGACGAGCGCATTCCACCCGTCGACCGAGAACCGGTCGCGCACGGCACCCGCAGAGCGCAGCGCGGCGGCAAGATCGGCGGTGAGCTGCGCCGGGATCGGCTCGGCCACGTCGATGCCCTTGTAGGACAGTTGCTCGGCGATGAAGGCGGTGATCGGGTAGTCCCCCGCCCCCATCTCGGCCAGCCGCAGGTGATAGGCGCGGATGAGGCGGATGTTGAACTCCACCCGTTCGACATAGCGCCCAAGCCAGAGCAGGTTGTCGGCGGCGGTCGAAGGGAGCACGCCCAGGTCCGACCTTTTGTAGGCGGTGCCGGAGGGCGGCAGGAGCGTGTCGTTCGCCGTGTCGGGCGTGTCCGAGACGACCCAGACATCCGCCACCGACCCGCCGCGCTGCATGGCCACGTCGTGGCCCTGATCCAGCGACCCGATCCGGGCGAAACCGCCTGGCATGACCTTCCAGCCACCGATAGAGCGCGCGAGGAAGACGCGCAGCGACATGGGCCGGGCTTCGAGACTGCCATCGACCAGCGCGGGCGCGGTCGAAAGCGACAGGTTCTCCTGCGCGGCAAGCCGGGCGCCGTTCTGGCGCACCCAGTCGGGGTTCACCGGCTCGCCCTGCACGGTCGTGCCGCCGACCACCGCTGACGGACCCTGATCGGCAGGGAGCCGCGTGGACATCGCATCGTCGAGGATCATGCGACCGAGGTTCTCGATGGCATATTCCCGAGCGGCTTCATCCCCGCACCACCACGTCGCGATGTTGGGCATGGAAAGCGGCCTGCCCGTGAGGTGATCGGCAATGCGCGGGGTAAAGGCCATCATCGCCCGCGCCTCGAGCACGCCCGACCCCAGCGCGTTGACCATGGTAAAGGCCCCCGCGCGCAGGGCATCGACCATACCTGGGGTGCCGATCCGGGACCCCTCTTCCAGTTCCAGCGGGTCGATCCAGCCCGAATCCATCCGCCGCCACAGGACCTCGACCGGGTTGAGCCCGTTCACGGTGCGCACCATGAGCTTGCCGTCCTGCACCGTCAGGTCCGATCCCTGCATCAGCGAGAACCCGAGGTAGCGGGCGATATAGGCGTGTTCGAAATAGGTGTCGTTGAGCGGTCCAGGCGTCAGGATGCCCACGCGACTCGAGGACGAGGTGGTCATGCCCTGAAGCGCGTCGCGGAAATGGCGGAAGAAACCTGCGAGGCGCCGGACGTTCGACTGGCCGATGATCTTGGAAAAGGCCCGGTTGGTGGCGATCCTTGTCTCAAGCGCGAACCCCGACCCCGAGGGCGCCTGTGTCCGGTCGCCCATCACCCACCAGTCGCCGTCCGGCCCCCGCCCGATGTCGAAGGCGACATGGTGCAGGAAATACCCGCCGCGCGGCTGCACCCCGACCATGGGCCGGAGCCATTCGGGATTCGCCGCGAGCATCGAAGGCGGAAGCAAGCCGTCGGCCACCAGCCTGCCCTCGCCATAGATGTCGGCCATCATCGCTTCGAGAAGATCGGCTCTTTCGATGAGCGCGGTCTCGATCCCCGCCCATTCCTGACCGTCGAGCACGAGGGGCAGATGCGACAGCGGCCAGTCCCGTTCCGCCGATCCCGCCTTGCCATACTGACGGAAATAGACCCCCGCATCGCGCAGGTATTGATCGGCGCGCGCAGTGGCCCGGTCGAGGTCCTCGGCCGACATTTCGGCAATCGCCTTGAGCAGCGGGCGCCAGACCGGGCGCAGCGTGCCGTCGCGCGCGAACAACTCGTCAGCCACACCTTCGCGACGGCTGTAACCGCCCAGAAGCCGGGCGATCTCTTCGTCGGTCAGCATCGCCCGAAGGGTGCCCATCGTGGTCCGTGTCCTCTTGGTCGCGCGCTCTTGCGCACACTAGAGACCGGAGCGCCGCCGCAAGTCCAGCGTCATCGGGAACTCGGGATGTGGCGTTTCTGGCTGCGGCCAATAGCTGCCCGGCGTGTGACCGAGTTTTTCGAACCGCGCAAGACGTCGCGCATCGGCTTCGTTGCCGTTGACGGGGAACGTGTCGTAACTGCGCCCCCCCGGATGGGCCACGTGATAGGTGCATCCGCCCAGTGCCCGGCCCGTGTAGGTGTCGAAGATGTCGAACGTCAGCGGCGCGTTGACCGGAAGAACCGGATGCAGCGCCTCGGCGGGTTGCCATGCCTTGAACCTCACGCCGCCGACGCTGACGCCCGACTGGTCGGTCTTGGTCAGAGGAATGGCGCGCTGGTTGCAGGTCACGATGTAGCGCCCCGGATCGGTGGCGGTGAGTTGCACCTGCATCCGCTCGACCGAGCTGTCGGTGTAGCGCACGGTGCCACCGATGGCCCCGCGTTCACCCAGCACGTGCCACGGCTCCAGCGCCTGCCGAAGCTCCAGATGCACGCCCTCGTATTCGACCTCGCCCGCGAAGGGAAAGCGGAACTCCTTCTGCGCCTCATACCATTCGGGCCGCATTTCGAACCCATGGGCCGAGAGGTCGCGCAGCACGTCGAGGAAATCCTGCCAGACGAAATATGGCAACATGAACCGATCATGCAGCGTCGTGCCCCAGCGCACGGGCTTCCCGTTGAGCGGCGTGTCCCCGAAACGGGCAATAAGCGCGCGGATCAGCACCTGTTGCGCAAGGCTCATCTTGGCGTCCGGCGGCATCTCAAAGCCCCGGAACTCGACGAGGCCGAGCCGCCCCGTGGGACCATCCGGCGAATAGAGCTTGTCGATGCAGATCTCGGCCCGATGGGTGTTTCCGGTCACGTCGATGAGGATGTTGCGCAAGAGCCGGTCGGTGAGCCAAGGCAGCGGCGGCGGTCCATCCTGTGGCCCGCCGATCTGGTCGAGCGCGATCTCGAGCTCGTAGAGCGTGTCGTGCCGCGCCTCGTCGATCCGGGGGGCCTGCGAGGTCGGGCCGATGAAGAGGCCCGAGAACAGGTAGGACATCGACGGGTGCCGCTGCCAATGCAGGATCAGCGACTTGAGCAGGTCGGGGCGGCGCAGGAAGGGGCTGTCCATCGTGGTCATGCCGCCCACGACGACGTGGTTGCCACCGCCCGTGCCCGTGTGCTTGCCGTCGATCATGTATTTGTCGGCCCCGAGCCGCGTGGCGCGCGCGTCCTCATAGACGCCCATCGTGATCTCGACGCATTCGGCCCAGTTGGTCGCGGGGTGGATGTTCACCTCGATCACGCCCGGATCTGGGGCGACACGGATGACGTTCAGGCGCGGATCGCCCGGCGGCGTGTAGCCCTCGATATGAAGCGGCAAGCCCAGATCCTTGGCGGTCGCCTCGGCCACGGCGATGAGTTCGAGGTAGTCCTCCAGCGCCTCGACCGGCGGCATGAAGAGGCACAGCCGCCCGTCGCGCGGTTCGCAGGCAATCGCCGTGCGCACCCGCCCGCCGCCCGCATCGAGGTATTGCTCCACGATCTCCTGATGTTCGGTCCGCTCGGCCTCGCGCAGCGCCGAGACGGGCTGTTCGCGTTCCTCCGTCACCTTGGGCGCGTCGGATTCCTCGCGGGCGATCCGGTCGATTTCGGCGATCACCGCCGCACGGCGCTCGTGGTAATCGGGCAGCGGCGCGCGGGGGATCGTCGGGTCCTGCACGTTGATATAGGGGTAGTTGGACGCCGGGATGTGCGGCAGGCTCCCCAGCGGCAGGCGGAAGCCCAGGGGGCTGTCGCCGGGCACGAGGAACAGATGCCCGCGCCGCGTCTTCCACTTCTCGCTCATCCAGCGCGGGCCGGTCGCCTTGGACTGCCAGCGTTGCACGGGCAGGACGAAGCCCGCCGGTTTCTCGAGCCCGCGTTCAAAGACCTTGGCGATGCGCGCCCGCGTTTCCGGGTCCTTGAGTTTCGAATCCTGCGGCGTGACGTTCAATGGCAGATCAGCCTCTTTCAGGATCCACTCGGCGGGGTCCTCGTAGGTCGGGCGCACGTAGTCCGGTTCGATCCCGAGGTTTTCGGCAAACTGCGTCATGAAATCCGACGCCTGATCGGCGGTCGCGCCCGTATGCCCTTCCTTAGCGATCAGCGTCTCGTCGGACCAGACGGGCTTGCCGTCGCGCCGCCAGTAGAGCGAGAACGTCCAGCGCGGCAGCGTCTCGCCCGGATACCACTTGCCCTGCCCGTAGTGCAGAAAGCCCCCCGGCGCGAAGCGGTCGCGCAGCTTGCGGATGAGCACGTCAGCCCGGTCACGTTTCGTCGGACCCACGGCGGCGGTGTTCCATTCGTCGGCCTCGAAATCGTCGATGGAGACGAAGGTCGGCTCGCCCCCCATGGTGAGGCGCATGTCCTGTGCCGCGAGCGCCTCGTCCACCTTGTTGCCGAGCGCGTCCAATGCCTCCCATGCCTCGTCCGAGAACGGCTTGGTGATGCGCGGATGTTCCGAGACGCGCGTAACCTGCATATCGAAGTGGAACGTGGTCTGCGTCTCGGGCGGGGCGGAATAGCCGCCCACGATGGGGGCTGCGTTGCGGTAATACGGCGTCGCGGCGAGCGGGATATGGCTTTCGCCGGTCAGAAGGCCAGATGTCGGGTCAAGGCCGATCCATCCGGCGCCAGGCAAGAACACCTCGCACCAAGCGTGCAGGTCGGTGAAATCGTGGTCGGTCCCCGCAGGTCCGTCGAGTGACACGAGGTCGGGCTTCAGCTGGATGAGGTAGCCCGAGCAGAACCGCGCGGCAAACCCCAGATGCCTAAGCACATTGACCAAAAGCCACGAGGTATCGCGACACGACCCCTTGGCAAGGCTCAGGGTTTCCTCGGGCGTCTGCACCCCCGGCTCCATCCGGATGACGTAGCCGATGTCCTGCTGAAGCCGCCCGTTGATGTCGACGAGCATGTTCACTGTGCCGCGCGGCGTCTTGTCGATCGCGTCGACATAGGCCTTGACCTGCGGCGTCATCGGTTCGGGCGTGCGGTAGATCGACAGATCGCCTTCAAACTCCTCCGGGTAGCTGAACGGCCACTCCTGCGCCTCCTCGTTCACGAAGAAGTCGAAGGGGTTGTAGACGGTCATGTCGGCGGTCAGATCGACCTCGATCTTGAACTCGCGCACGGGTTCGGGAAACACGAAGCGGGCAAGCCAGTTGCCGTAGGGGTCCTGCTGGTGGTTCACGAAATGCCCGCCGGGACTGACGCGCAGGGAATGCGAGATGACGCGGGTGCGCGAATGGGGCGCGGGTCGCAGACGGATGAGCTGTGGTCCCAGTTGGACCGGTCGGTCATAGACGTAATGGGTCAGGTGGTAGATGGCCGCGTTGATCGACATGGACACTCTTCTGCTTTGGGTGCTTGTCCGGGGCGATCCCGGTCCGCGCTGGGTCCCTGTCAGCCTTTCACCTTTGCCCTGACCGCACAATAGCAGGGCAGCCGACACGCCCGCGCGGGCGGCGAGTTGTCGGCAACTGCCTGTTTTTGCGTCATTCGGCGCGAGTCAGCGGGCTGGTATGCCCTTGGCCCGGCTCGCCCGTTTCTGCGCGGCGATGCGGAAGGGGGCATTCGGGGCACCAAAACCCACATAGGCCGGGGCGCGCTCGACGATCTCGAAGAACAGCCCCCCGGCGAAGGCGCGGGAATAGCACTGGAAATAGGTGCCCCGCTCGTCGGCATCGTAGAGGATGTTGAGCGCCTGCATCCGGGCAAGCAGCTCGGGCGCGATGTCAAAGCGCGCGGCGAGATCGTCGTAGTAGTTCTGCGGCATGACGAGCGGCTCGAACCCCTGCCCCGCGAGCGTTTCGCAGGTCGCGAATATGTCGTCGGTCGCCAAGGCGATATGCTGAACCGAAGCCCCGAAGCTGTCAGACAGGAACCGGCCCGCAAGCGTCCGGTGACTGTCGGCGCCGTTGAGCGTGACCCGCAGCGCCCCGTCCGGCGCTTCGACCACCTGAGACCGCACGAGGCCATCGGGATCGAACACGTCCACCATGGGCGATTTCCGCATCTCGAAAAGCGAGGTGTAGAACAGCGTCCAACCCAGCATGTCCTCGTAGCTCATGGTCTGGGCAAGGTGGTCGATCCGGGTGAGGCCCGCACCCGTTGGCCGCGCGGTTGCGCCGAATTCGACCTCCCACACCCGGTCGAGCCCCGAGGCGGGGTCGATGAAATGCAGCACGGACCCGGAGTTGCCCCGGATCGCGGGGATGTCGAGCTCGCCCGGCCCGGTGGCTTGCGAAAACGCCTCGGTCCCCAGCGCACGGGCGCGCGCGACGGTGGCGGCAGCATCCGTGACCGACAGGCCGATGTCGCAGACCGTGGTGCCCCGCGCGTTGTAGGAGGCGCCCGCATGGCCCTCGGTTTCCTCGTTCACCACGATGCGGATGTCGCCCTGCTGCCAGAGCGTGACGGCCTTGTTCACATGGCTGCCCGCGCGGGCGAACCCGAGCGTGGCCAGTTGCCGCTCGAGCGCGCGCGCCTCGTCGCCCCGCGTGGCGAACTCGACGAAGGCCACGCCCTGCGTCGGAACCCGCGCCGGGATCGGGTCGAGGTCGAGGGCGAGCGACGGCTCGGCCCGGCGCACGTCGTCCATGAGCGCGATGAGCGAACGGTAGCCGTCCCGCGCGACGCCCGTGGTCGAGCCGCCCCGGAACTGGTCGTTGAAAATTTCGAGGCTGATCGGCCCGCTATAGCCCGTCGCCATGACCGCGCGCATGAAGTCGGTGACCGGCAGGTCGCCCTCGCCCGGCATGTTGCGGAAGTGGCGCGACCAATAGAGCAGGTCCATGTCGATCTTGGGCGCGTCCGCGAGCTGGACGAAGAAAATCTTGTCGCCCGGAATGCGCCGGATCGTCTCCGGGTCGATGCCGCGCCCCAACGTGTGAAAGCTGTCGAGGATCAGCCCGATGTTGGGGTGGTTCGCACGCCGCACGATCTCCCATGCGTCGCGGTGGTCATCGACATGCTTGCCCCAGGCGAGCGCCTCGTAGCCCACGCGCATCCCGCGCTTGGCCGCCCGTTCGCCCAGCGCCGCAAAGTCATCCGCCGCCCGGTCGATCCCGCCCAGCGCGCGGGGGTGGCAGGACGAGCAAAAGAGCACGAGGTCGGTGCCAAGCTCGGCCATCAGGTCGAACTTGCGCATGGCACGATCGAAAGCCTTGGTCCGGTACGGCTCCGGCAGCCCCTCGAAATCGCGGAAGGGCTGGAAGAGCGTGATCTCGAGCCCGTGGTCGCGCACCATGCGCCCCACGTCGCGGGGCGCGCCGTCGAAGGCGATGAAGTCCTGCTCGAAAATCTCGATCCCGTCATAGCCCGCCGCCTGAATGGCGGCGAGCTTTTCGGTGAGCGAGCCGGAGAGGGAGACGGTCGCGATCGAGGTTTTCATCGCCTACCCCTGATAGCCCAGCATCCGCGGGATGAAGAGGACGAAGTCGGGCACATAGGTGATGATGATCAGGGCCACGAGAAGCGCGATGATGAAAGGCCAGACGTCGCGGATGATCCTGGCCACCGGGGTCTGCGTGATGTTCGCCGTGATGAACAGGAGCAGCCCATAAGGTGGCGTGATCAGCCCGATCATCGTGTTGACCACCACGATCACCCCGAAATGGACGAGGTCGATGCCCATGTCGCGCACCGTGGGAATGAGGATCGGCACGATGATGAGCAGGATCGCCCCGCCTTCGAGCACCATGCCGAGCGCAAGGAACAGCAAGTTGATGACGATCAGGAACCAGAAGCGGCTCAGTTCATATTGCCCGAGCCAGTTCGAGATCGACACGGGCACGTTTTCCCGCGTGATCACGTAGTTGAACACGATGGCCCCGGCGACGAGCACACCGACCGAGGCGGTCGAACGGGCGGAGCCGAGGAGCGCTTCGTAGAAGTCCTTGGCCTTGACCGAGCGGTAGAAGAAAGCCGAGACGATCAGGGCATAGAAGGCGGCGACGGCAGCGGCCTCGGTCGGGGTCATGATGCCCCCGTAGATGCCGCCGAGCAGGATCACGGGCAGCATGAGCGCCGGAAAGGCCTTCCACGTGATCTTGGGCAAGTCGCGCATCGGAACGACCTCGTCCACCGGGAAATCATGCCTGCGGGCCATAATGTAGTTCATGATCCCCATGGCCAGCGCCATGAGCAGGCCCGGCGCCATGCCCGCGGCAAAAAGGAACCCGACCGACTGGTCCGACACGATGGCGTAAAGCACCATGGGAATGGACGGCGGAATGATCGGCCCGACCGTGGCGGTCGCGGCGGTGATCGCGGCGGCGTAGCTCTTGGTATACTGGCCGTCGCGGGTCATCATGTTGATGATGATCTTGCCCATGCCCACGGCATCGGCCACCGCGCTCCCCGACATGCCCGAGAAGATGAGCGAGGACACGACGTTCACATGCCCCAGCCCGCCCCGGAACCGCCCGACGAGCGCCTGCGCAAAACGGAGCAGTCGGTCGGCCAGCGAGCCCACGTTCATGATGTCGGCGGCAAGGATGAAGAGCGGGATCGCGAGAAGCGTGTAGTTGTTGAACAGCCCCTGAAGCAGCGTTTCGGAGGCGATCGAGGGATCGAAGCCCTTGAGGATCAGGTAGACGAAGCTGCCCGCGATCATGGCCAGCCCGACGGAGGCGCCCATCAACGTGAGCGCGGCGATCAGGATCAGGGTGAGCGTGAAGGGATCAATCATAGTCGTGCGTCTCCGCGCTCATCTCGGTGTCGAAGGTCGGGCCGGTGCCGGCGATCCCGGCCCATGCGGTCATCAGCCCGCGCAGGGCGACCGACAGGGCGAAAGGGATGTAGACAATAAAGACCCAGAAATAGGGCACGCGCAGATAGGCGGTGCGCTCGCGCATCATGAAGTCGATGTAGTCCCAGCTTGCCGGGAGCGTGTAGAGAAATATCCCCGCAACGGTCAGCCCGGTGATCACGTCCATCACACGGCGGGCCGGACGTGGCATCGTGGCATAGAGCACGTCCAGTCGGATGATGTCGCTCTCGCGCACGACGAAGGCAAAGCCGAAGAGGATGCCCCAGAGCCACGCGATGGTGACCCATTCCACGGTCCAGCCGACCGGCAGGCTCAGGAAGTAGCGAAACACGATCTGCAGGAGGAAGGTGACAAACATGGAAAACAGGAGCAGCGCGAGAATGTTCTCGGCTCTGCGTCCCAACCACGCCCAGATTGTTGTCAATCGGTCCATTCGTGCCTCCCGAGGCCCCGTCGCAAGGCCCTGACTTCAAGAGGTATCAGGCGAGGAATCCCGCCTGATACCGGTGTTTCGTGAGTGTGCTTACTGACCGATGGCGGAAATCGCGTCGACCAGACCCTCGGGCCAGTCGGCGGAGTATTTGCTGTCGCGGTAGACGCCCAGCACGTGCTCCTGAAACGCGGCGTTGTCGGGCTGGTAGACGGTGACGCCTGCCGCCTCGATCTCGGCCCGCTTCTCGGTTTCGAGCTTCAGCGTCTCGGCATCGAGTGCAGCCTCGAAGTTGTCGGCGCATTCCTGAACCTTGGCCTGCTGGCCCTCGGTCATCGAGTTCCACTTGTCGAGCGAGATGGTGAACTCGTTCGCCGCGATCAGGTGGGCGGTCATGCCGACATAGTCGATCACCTCGTAGAATTTCATTGAGGCGACGGCCGGGAAGCCATTGTCCTGCCCGTCGATCGCGCCGGTCTGAAGCGCCGTGTAGACCTCGGTGAACGCGACGGGAACCGGGGTCGCGCCCATGGCTTCGCCCACGAACTGCCAGCCTTCGCCGCCGGGCATCCGCAGCTTCATGCCAGCGAGGTCTTCGGGCGTCATGTATTCCTTGTCGCCTTTGTAGCCCAGATGGCGCGCGCCGATGTAGGGATAAGCGAGGATCTTGACCCCGGCTTTTTCCTCGATCTCGGCTTCCAGATCGGCGAGCACGTCGGAATTGTAGACCGCGCGCATGTGGTCATAGTCGCGGAACAGGAACGGCGTGCCCAGAACGCTGGTGGACGGCACCTGATTGTAGAAGTCGAAGATCGCGAGGTTGCCCATGTCGAGGTTGCCGCGCTGCATCGCGGTCAGCTCGGTGCCCTGCTGGAACAGCGTCGCGCCGTGGTAGGGCTGGAAATCGAACTCATCTCCCAAGCAAGCGCCGAAGCTCTCTTTCAGGATGGCCGAGCGCGGGTCGTTTTCCGGCACGGTGTCGGAATAGACAAGCGTGACCTTGTCCTGTGCAAAGGCCTGCGTGGCGGCGACAATCGCGATGGCGGCGGTGGTTAGGGTCAGACGCATGGTTTTCCTCCCGTTGGCGTTCAGACAGTTTCAAAAGACTCGAAGGTCGCCCGCATCCGGTCCGGATCGGGCGTGAGTCCGCAGAAAAGTTCAAAGGCGCGCACGGCCTGAAAGACCGCCATGCCGGAGCCGTCGAGCACCCGACACCCCCGCGCACGCGCCGCGCGGAGCAATTCCGTTTCCCTTGGAAAATAAACGATGTCGGCCACCCAATGGCGCGGCTCGATCAGGGAAACGTCGATGGCTGACCCGGGCAGTTTCGCCATGCCCATGGGGGTTGCATTGACGATGCCGTCCACCGCGCGGGCCGCGATGGCTAGGCTTTCAGGCACCGCGCCGCCAACCTGTGCGGCGAGCGCCTGCGCGAGGTCACGGTCACGGTCATGAATCAGAATGTGCTTTACCCCGACATCGACGAGCGCATGGGCCACCGCCCCCCCTGCTCCGCCCGCGCCAAGCAGCAGCACGCCATCCTTGGGCGCATCCGGCAGACCCCGGCGCAGGCTCTCTGCAAAGCCCCAGAAATCGGTGTTATGGCCGCGGCGACAGCCCTTGTCGAAGACGACAGTATTGACCGCGCCCACCTTTCGCGCCGCCGGTGACAATTCGTCGAGCAGCGCCATGACCTCGCGCTTGAAGGGGAAAGTCACGTTGAGGCCCGCAAAGCCCTCGGCCTCGGCCCGGTCGAGCAGGTCTGCGAGCTTCGGCGCATCGGCCATCATGTCGGGATCGACGATGTCGTAGCGGTAATCGACGCCCAGCGCCGCACCCTCTTCCACATGCATCCGCGGGGTGCGCGACTGGGCAATGCCGCGCCCGACGAGGCCCACACGCACCTTGAGCGTGTCGTTGGTCCGGCTCTCTGCGAGCGGGCGCGTGGTCATTCCGGGTCTCCTCCCCTGGGTCCCCCGAGTCGGATCCCATTGCGCGGCAAAATGAAACCGCGGTTACATTTCGTCAAGCAGTTTGTACTTCCGGTTACAAAATGGCCGTGCTAACCATTGCCATGGCGAGGGAGGAAGCCTTTGGGAAAGCCTTTGAAATCAGGTGACAAGACCAAGAGCGGCTGGAAACAGGACCCGGAAGGCGTCAAGCGCGATATCATCGCCGCGGCTATCTCGGAGTTCGCGAAAAGCGGCTTCACTGGCGGCAAGATCGACGACATCGCGGCCCGGACCAAGACCTCGAAGCGAATGATCTACTACTACTTCGGGGACAAGGAGGGGCTTTATGCCCGTGCGCTCGAAGCGGCCTATGGCAACGTCCGCAAGGGCGAGATCGAGCTGAACCTCGAAGGGCTGCCGCCGCTTGACGCCCTAGCCAAGCTCGTCAGCTTCACCTTCGACCACCACCGCAAGAACCCCGACTTCATCCGCATGGTGATGATCGAGAACGTCCACCATGCCGAACACCTCCAAGCCTCGAGCATCATCACCTCGCTCAACGCCGGCGCGATTTCCCGGCTCGAGGGTCTGATCGCGCGAGGTGAAGCCAGCGGCGACTTCCGCCCCGGTCTCGACGCGACCGAACTGCATTGGCAGATCTCGGCGCTCTCCTTCTTCAACGTCTCGAACCAGCCGACGTTCTCGGCGCTCTTCGGGAATGCCCTCTTCACCCAGCGCGGCCAGAAATCGCTGCGCGACCGCGCGGTCGAGATGATCACCGCCTTTGCCAGAAACCCGGACAAATGACATGCTGAACCCCCAGATCACCGACTTCATGACCAAATGGGAGGCCGAATGGGCCACACTTCCTCCCGGCGCGACCCCTCAGGACCGCCGCGCGCATTTCGAGGTCGTCGCGGCCAACATGGCCCTGCCCAAGCCCGAGGGCGTGGATGACAGCGCCGAGCATTGGGTCGAAAGCTCCAGCACCGCGGGCAAGGTGCGCGTGCGCGTCTACCGGCACGACAGCGGCGGGCGCCAGCCCTGCCTCATCTATTCCCACGGCGGTGCCTACATGCAGGGCTCGCCCGAAACCCATGCCGACATCACGGCGCGGATCGCGGCGTGGAACCGTCAGACCGTCGTGTCGGTCGATTATGCGCTTTGCCCCGAACACCCCTTCCCCGCCGCCTTCGACCAGCTCTGCGACGTGGCGCGCTGGTGCCGCGACAACGCCGGGATGCTGGGGATCGACCCAGGCAGAATCGCGATTGGTGGCGACAGCGCGGGCGGCAACCTGTCGGCGGCCGTGGCCCTCGCCCTGCGCGATTTCGGCTTCACCGGGCAGCTCTTGATCTATCCCGCAACCGATTTCGACCTGACCCGGCCTTCGATGATCGAGAACGCCAATGCGCCGCTCCTCCAGACCAAGGGGATGCCGGGCGTGAACCGGATGTATGTGGGGGGCGCGGACAACGAGCACCTGTTGACCACAGATCCTCGCGTCGCGCCTCTCGTCGCCGATGTCGTGTCGGGCGTCGCCCCGGCCTTTGTCGCCGTGGCCCAGAACGATCCCCTGCGTGACAGTGGCGTGGCCTATGCCGACAAGCTGCGCGCGGCGGGCGTGCCGGTGGTGTTTGACGAGGGGCTGGGGCTTATTCACGGCTACCTGCGGTCGATGGACTATTGCGACGACGCGGTCGTGAAGCTCGAAAAGATGTGTGCCTGGCTCGCGGGCGTGAACGCCAGAGTGACCGCATGAGCGGCCCCGTGGTCCCCCACCTCGACCCCGTCTTCACCATCGAGGCCGAGATTGACGCCCCGCGTTCGGCGGGCATGGCCCCACATGGCGAGCGCCTGCACATCCCGATCACCGGAGGCCGTGTCTTTGGGCAGAGACTCACGGGTCGCATTCTGCCGGGCGGCTCGGACTGGCCGCTCATCGCACCGGACGGTAGCAGCCTCATATCGGCAAAATACACGATCGAGGCCGAGGACGGCACGCTCATCCTCGTGGAGAACGACGGGCTGCGCGTATCGTCGGACGACGTTCGGACACGTCTGCGCGCCGGGGAAAGCGTCAAACCGTCGGAATATTACATGCGCGCCGCGCCCCGCTTCGACGCGCCCGAGGGCCCACACCGCTGGCTTTCCCGCACGCTCTTCATCGCCTCCATCGCCCCTGCCGGGCACAGCGTCGTCATCGACGTCTACGCAATCACCTGAACCAGAGAAAAACAAGAGAGAGCAGCACCTTGCCGACCAGGTTCGGCAAGGTTCCACGCGTCATGACATGCGACGTCACCGGGCTTTTTCGGGTCTGTTCGATCAAGAATGCTGCGGGAAAATGGCAGCCCGTAGGGGAATCGAACCCCTCTTTCCAGGTTGAAAACCTGGCGTCCTAACCGATAGACGAACGGGCCGCGCTTGGCGTGAGGCGGGTTCTAAGAAAACGGCAGCGTGACCGCAAGAGGAAAAAACCGGGATCGCGAAGAAATTTTGAAATTCCATGTGACGCGCCGCAAGAGCCGCCATGCGCCCCTTGAAAACAAGGGGTTGCGGGGTGACGGCCTTCATGGGCGGCTAGGCGCGTGCCGCATCCTCAAGGCGCAGTTGCGGGGTCGCACGGCCGTTCCAGTGATTCACCTCGAGCCGCCCGGCGACATGGAATCGCGCTCCGCCATGGCTTTCGAGCGCAGGCCCCAGCGGGCTATCGAAGGCACCAAAGGCAATCGCCTCGATCTTGCCGCCCAGACCGTCACTGAAGCTCACCTTGAGGTGCTTTTCCCCCACCCGTTTCACAAAGCCGATCGCCACGTCGGGAAAGGCGAACCGTGGACCGGGCGCGCCCGCGCCAAAGGGGCCCGCCGCCTCGATCTCTTCAATCAATTCGACCGTGGCGGCCCCTGGCATAAGCAGCCCGTCCACGGCCAGATCGCGCGGCCCGCCCTCCCCGGCCCCCTGCCGCGCAAGCAATTCGGACAGCCGCGCCATGGCCGGTTCGAGCTGCGCGCGTGTAAGCGCCAGGCCAGCGGCCATCTTGTGTCCACCGCCCCGCTCGATCAGCCCCTCGGCGGCCAGCTTCTGGATCGACGCGCCCAGATCAACGCCCGACACGGAACGCCCCGATCCCTTGCCGTCGTCGCCGTCAAAGCCGATCACGATGGCCGGACGATGGGCATAATCCTTAAGGCGCGAGGCGACGATCCCGACCACACCGGGATGCCAGCCCTCCCCCGCTGCCCAGACGAGGGGCGCGTCCAGTCCGCGCGCCTCGGCCTGATCGAGCGCGGCAATGCGCACCTGTTCCTCGATCTCGCGCCGCTCGGTGTTGAGCGCGTCGAGCTTCGCGGCGAGGCCCTGCGCCTCCTGCACGTCGGTGGTGGACAAGAGCCGCGCGCCAAGGTCCGCCGCCCCGATCCGCCCGCCCGCGTTGACGCGGGGGCCAAGCAGGAAGCCCAGGTGATAGGGGCGCGGCGCCTCGTTCATGCGCGCCACATCAGACAGGGCCACGAGGCCCGGACGGGCACGGCGCGCCATGATCTTGAGCCCCTGCACCACGAGCGCGCGGTTGGCCCCCACCAGCGGCGCGACATCGGCCACCGTGGCCAGCGCCACGAGGTCGAGCATGGCCATAAGGTCCGGCCCCCGCTTGCCGCTCTCGCGCAGCTGCCGCCCGGCCTCGACCAGCATCAGGAACACGACCCCGGCGGCACAGAGGTAGCCGGGCGCGTCAACCTCGTCCTGCCGGTTGGGGTTCACCACGGCGAGCGCCGGGGGCAGCGTCTCGCCCCCCAGGTGGTGGTCGAGCACGATGACATCCGCGCCCTTGGCCACGGCGGCTGCGATGGGGTCGTGAGACAGCGTTCCGCAATCGACGCAGACGATAAGGGAATGGTCAGCGGCAAGCGCCTCCATCGCGGGCACGTTCGGCCCGTAGCCCTCGTCGATCCGGTCGGGGATGTAGAGTGTCGCGTCCCGCCCCATCTGGCGCAGCCAGTCGATGAGGAGAGCTGCAGAGCTGCCACCGTCCACGTCATAGTCGGCAAAGACCGCGATCCGCTCGCGGCGTTCGACCGCGCGCAGGAACCGGGTCGCTGCCACCTCCATGTCGTGCATCCCGCGCGGGTCAGGCAACGTGTCGCGGATCGTCGGGGCGAGGAAACCGGGTGCCTCCTCCGCCGCGATCCCCCGCGCCGCCAGCACGACACAGACGGCGGCAGGCAGACCCGTGGCCTGCCCCAGCGCCTCAGTCATGCGCTCGCGCTCCACCCCCGGCCCAATCCAGCGGCGGCCCGACAGGCTTTCTTCCACGTTGAGGTAAGCGGACTTCGGCAGGTAATCAGTCATGGGGATGGGATATTGCCTCTGCCCTGCCCCCGCAAGGTCGCGGGCCACCGCGCGCCCATGCGGGACAAAGAAAAACCGGGCGCAGCGGACTGCACCCGGCTCTCTGTTCATGTCGGCCCTGTCGTCAGTCGGCGGGCGCTCAGGCGTCCACGCGCTCCACCGGGTTGCGGTAGATCATGCGGCGCACCGACCCGGTCTTGGACCGCATCAGGATCGTCTCGGTGGTCAGATATCCCGGCTCGCGCTGGATGCCCTGCACGATCGAGCCATCGGTCACACCAGTCGCGGCAAAGATCACGTCGGCCTGCACCATCTCGTCGCGCGCATAGATCCGGTCGAGATCCTTGATCCCGGCCTTGGCCGCGCGCCCCCGTTCGTCGTCGTTGCGGAAGGTCAGGCGACCCCACATCTGCCCGCCCATGCATTTGAGCGCGGAGGCCGCCAGCACCCCCTCTGGTGCGCCACCCGAGCCCATGTACATGTCGATGCCGGTCGTCGCCTCGGCGCAGTGAATGACACCGGCCACGTCGCCGTCGGTGATGAGCCGGATGCCCGCACCTGTCGACCGGATTTCCGCGATCATGTCCTCATGTCGCGGGCGTTCCAGCACGCAGACGGTGATGTCGCCCGGCGCCACGCCCTTGGCCTTGGCCAGCGCCTCGACCCGTGCGCGCGGGCCCATCTCGAGGCTCACGACATCCTTCGGATAGCCCGGGCCGATGGCCAGCTTGTCCATGTAGACGTCCGGGGCATGGAGCAGCGTGCCGCGCGGGGCCATCGCGATGACGGTCAGCGCGTTGGGCATGTCCTTGGCGGTCAGCGTCGTGCCCTCGAGCGGATCGAGCGCGATGTCGACCTCGGGGCCGTTGCCGGTGCCGACCTCTTCCCCGATGTAGAGCATCGGCGCCTCGTCGCGCTCGCCCTCGCCGATCACCACGGTGCCCGCGATGTCGAGCAGGTTGAGCTGGTTGCGCATGGCGTTGACGGCGGCCTGATCGGCGGCCTTTTCATCCCCGCGCCCGATCAGCTTGGCCGAGGCCATGGCGGCGGCCTCGGACACGCGGGCGAGGCCAAGCGATAGCATGCGGTCGGCGAAAACGACGGGTGAAGCGGTCATGGAATGCGTCCCTCAGGAGTATAGTTTTTCAATCCCTAGCAGCCTGCCCCTTCCGGGGGAAGGCACGCGGGGGAAGGTTTGCGCAAACAGGCGCGACTCTTTGCAGACCGGGGGTTTTCAGGATGCGGCACAGACGACCCCGGCGTCCTGGACATCTGGGCTGAGAGACACGCTGCCGCGCGGTCCGCAAACGTCCCGAGCAGGTGCAGAACCATGCGGCACGTCAGCGTCAGCGAGCTCGGGTGAAAGGTCCTTCCCGACCAAGAGGTTCGCGCCGTTCACAATCAAGCTGGCGACCACAGAAATTATACTATTTCAACTTTGGTTGGCCGTATCGAGCGATACAGGGCAGGAAATATCAGATCTCATGCATCGACGTGCGCCGCTGCAGCTCACCCTACTCCGGGGCGTGGCAGGCGATGCAGAGCTTGTTCCCGTCCGGATCACGGAAGTAGGCACCGTAGTAATCCACGTGATATTCGGGCCTGATCCCCGGTAACCCTGCGTCTATCCCGCCCGACGCGAGCGCCACGGCATGGACCCGGTCAACCATTCCCCGCGTTCCGGCCAGAAAGGCGACCATGTTGCCATTCCCCGCCACCTGCGCGCCGTCGAGTGGCGTGGTGACGATGAACAGCGGGCGATCCGCGCCCGCAGGCATCCACCCGGACCATCGCCGGCCGTCCTGATCCTCGGTGAACCGGTGCCTGAGACCCAGTTCCGCGCAAAGCGGGGTGTAAAAGGCCATGGCCCGATCGAAATTCGAAACCCCGACCGTGACATGGCTCAGCATCAGACGTCCTCGATCCGGATGGCGACGGGTTCGCCCTTGACGACGCCGGTGGCACCGATGCCGGACAACGCCCGGTCCACCGCTTCACGCGAACATTTGTGCGTCACGATGATCACCGGGGCCACCGTCTCGTCATGGCCATACTGTCGCATCCGGTTGATCGACACGCCCGCGTCGCCCAGCACCGCCGCCACCTTGGCCAGCGCGCCCGGCTTGTCGTCGAGCGTCATTCGCAGGTAGAAGGCCGCGGGCACCGCTGCCTTCGCGGGCACTGCGGGCGTGAGCGCCGTCGCGGGCTTGCCGAAGGTCGAAATCGTGATGCCCCGCGCGATGTCCATCACGTCGCCCATGACCGCCGAGGCGGTCGGCCCCTCGCCCGCACCGGCCCCGCGCATGACGATCTGCCCGACCATGTCGCCCTCGATCACCACCATGTTGGTGCCGCCCTCGAGCTGCCCCAGGGGGCTGTTCGACGGCACGAGACAGGGGCTCATCCGCTGCTCGAGTCCCCGTCCCGTGGTCTGCGCCACGCCCAAGAGCTTGATCCGGTAGCCCATGTCGGCGGCCTGTTCGATATCCTCGAGCGTGATCCGCGTGATCCCCTCAAGCTCCACCGCGTCGAAATTCACCTGCGTACCGAAGGCGATGGACGACAAGAGCGACAGCTTGTGGCCCGCGTCGATCCCGCCCACGTCGAGCTGCGGATCGGCCTCGAGATAACCCAGCTTCGCCGCTTCGTCGAAAAGCGCCTCGTAACCCTGACGCGTCGCCTGCATCCGGGTGAGGATGTAGTTGCAGGTGCCGTTCATCACACCCATGACACGCGTGATCTCGTTGCCCGCAAGCCCTTCGGTCAGCGCCTTGATGACCGGGATGCCGCCTGCCACGGCAGCCTCGAACCGCAATACGATGCCAGCCGCCTCGGCAGCTTCCGCAATCGCTTGCCCGTGGTGGGCGAGCAGTGCCTTGTTGGCCGTGACCACATGCTTGCCTGCCGCGATCGCCGCCTCGACGCTGGCCTTTGCCGGTCCGTCCGACCCGCCGATGAGTTCGACGTAGACATCCACATCATCGCGGGTGGCGAGCGTCACGGGGTCATCTTCCCAGTCATAGCGCGTGAGGTCCACGCCGCGCTCCTTCGCGCGGTTGCGCGCCGCTACAGCCACGATCTGGACCGGACGCCCCGTCCGCTTCTCAATCAGCTTGGCGTGTTTGCGCACGATCTTCACGACGCCGACGCCGACGGTGCCAAGACCGGCAATCCCGAGGCGCAGAGGGGCGATATCCGTCATGTCTTTCTCCGTCTGAATGTCCCGCACCTGTTACCCAAACCCCCGCCTCGCCGCAATCGGGTTCCACCCCGCGCCCTGGCCCTGCTCCCTTTCACTGCTTCATGAATACTTCGGAGAGGCGTTTGGGGAGAGGGGTTCGGGGAGGCCGTTGGTGTTGCGCCATTTGCCCGAGCAACACTGTCGGCGAGCCTTTCCCCGACACCGCGCCTTGGGCAAAGCCCAAGGCGCAACCCCTCATCTTCCCAAGCCCGCGCTTCCCCTGTATCCTGCGCACAACCAAAACGAGACCGAGCAGAAACGGACCCGCCGCGTGCCGAAAACGGCCCTCACTGATTACGCACGACTTGAGGCGACCGGCCTTTGGCGCGCTCGACCCGACGTGCAGCGGGTCGAGGTCATCGTGTCGATCGGCGAGGCGACCCTGACAATAGCGGATCGCAACGAACGCCCCCTCGCACATTGGTCGCTCCCAGCCGTCCACCGTCAGAACCCGTCCAGGCGCCCAGCGATCTTTGCCCCTTCGGATGCCGAGGACGAGATCGAGACGCTGGAGCTCGAAGACGACGACATGATCGCGGCCATCGAAAAGGTGCGCCGCGCCATCGCGCGCCGCAGGCCGCGCCAGGGCCGCCTTCGGATGGGGTTGACCGTCGCCACGGGGCTCGCGCTCTTCGCCGGTGCTGTGTTCTGGCTGCCGGAGAAGATCACCGACCAGACCGTGTCCCTCCTGCCCGACGCCACGCGCAAGGCGGTGGGCGACCGGATGTTGTCCCGCGTGCGCCAGTTCGCGGGCGAACCCTGCGGCGCCACCGCCGGTCGAACCGCTCTGGCCAAGCTGGGGCGGCGCGTGCTGGGCGAGGCGCCGGGGAGGATCTTCGTCGTGCCCTCGGGTGTCGAGACGACGGCGCATCTGCCGGGCGGCGTGATCCTCATCAACAAGCACCTGGTCGAGGACACGCCGGAACCCGATGTGCCTGCGGGCTTCATCCTGGCAGAACGTTTGCGCGTGGAGCGCCATGACCCCATGCGCGACCTTCTCGACCATGCGGGGCTGGTGGCGACGGTGCGTATGCTCACCACCGGCGAAATTTCGGACGATGCGCTCGACGACTACGCCCGTGTGCTTCTCACCGCCAGTCCCGAGCCGGTCGATGACACCGCGTTGATCGCGCGCTTCGACGAGATCGGCATCCGCACCACGCCCTATGCCTATGAGGTTGACGCGACAGGCGCAACGACCCTCGCCCTGATCGAGGGCGACCCGGTGCCGATTGCCGAGGCTTCGCCCCTGATCCCCGACGCGGACTGGGTCGCGATCCAGGGCATCTGCACCGACTGAGGTACCCTCTTCACAAACGAAAAAGCCCCGCAAGATGCGGGGCTTTTCCTTGTATGCAAGGTGCTTATCCGACCGATGTCACTGGTTGACGATAACGCGGCGCGGCACCGTGTTGGTCCAGACCTGCTGCATGTCATATTCGCCCTGAAGCGTGCGCGGTCCCCGGTTCGGGTTGAGACGGTCGTCGTTCCACGCCGGCCGGTAACCTGCGGGCACCTGCGGCGAGCGGGACGAGTAGTAGACCGGGTTGCTCGCGGGCATGCCTGCCGGAACGCGCACGACCTGCTGCGGAATGGCCACCTGACGCACTTGCGCCTGTTCCGCCTGGTAACGCTCCAGCGCACCTCGTGCATTCACGTCACCCGCGGAGATCTTGTCACGCAGGTATGCCTCATAGGAGGTGCCAGCCGAGGGCGCCGTGTAGGACCGGTTGGCCACGGGCGGCGAGCCTGCGGGCATCGGGCGGCCTGACACAGGTCGGGTCTCGTCCCGGCGCATCACGCCACCGGGCTGGATGGCCGAGCGGACCACGACCTCGGACGAGGTCGCCACGTTTCCGGTGCCGCCGATCTGCACCCGCGCCGGGTTCTGTTGAACCGCGACACGGTAGGCGACGCCATTGGCAACGGCCGCGCGGTAGGCCCCCGTGTCGCCATATGCGGCATAGACGGGCGAGGCCACGGTCACCGGCGAGGGATGCGCGACGATCTGGGTCGTGTTGCCGTCGGTGTGGCGCACCGCATAGGTGCGCGGCTGGGTCATCACACCGCCGCAGTTCACGTTGACGGGATTGCCTCCTATCATCACGCGGGCCGAGTTGCCGGTGGTCGGGCAGGTCACGTTGAGCGTCCGGGTCGAGGGCGCGCGGCGGAACGCGGCCTGCGTCGCGGCGCCACCGTCACCTTGGGCGGCATCGCCCCGGTTGGGCGACAGGTTCGAGGGTGCCGGCGCCGGGCTGGGGGTCGGCAGGTTGCCGAAGAGCGGCTGCTGCGAGGGTCGCGCCATCGTGTTGCTCATGGGTGCGGTAGCAGCAGCCATGCGCACCGGCTCTGCCGTGGGGGCGGCTGTGGTTGCCGCGACGGCGACCGGCGCGGGGGCCGGCGGCGCGATGGGCGCGGGCACCGCCCCGGGACGGGCACCACCAGCGGCAAAAGTCGGGGTCAGTCCACAGACCACCTCGTTGCGATCACCTGTGGAGAGGCGCGGCACCCAGTTGGTCTGGCTGCCGATATTGGCCCGCGCATAAGCGCAGCCTCGGCTATCCACATAGATGTCGCCCCGGTAGCTTCCGGGCGGTGTTTCCTTGGGTTTCGCCCCTTGATCCAGCGTGATGGCAGTCGCGCTGGTGGCAAAGGTAGTGGCGAGTGCGGCAGCAGCGGCCAGGGTGCTAAAGGTAGTCAGCAGCTTCATTCGTGTCCCCCAACACTATATTTAGTCCACCATGGGGTGCTTCCCCCAAGGTGTAAAGAGTTTGTGGCGCAAACCCCTGATAAAATGCGGAAACAACCTATTTCGTTCCGAACATTCTGTCGCCGGCATCGCCAAGACCCGGCACGATGTAGCCTTTTTCGTTGAGCCGCTCGTCGAGCGAGGCGGTGACAATGGGCACATCGGGGTGCGCCTCCTTCATCCGGGCGACGCCTTCGGGGGCGGCCAGCAGGCAGAGAAAGCGGATGTTGGTGGCCCCGGCCTGTTTCAACAGGTCGATCGCCGCGGCGCTCGAATTTCCCGTGGCGAGCATCGGATCGACCGCGATCACCATGCGGTCCTCAAGGTTTTTCGGCACCTTGAAGTAGTATTGCACGGGCTTCAGCGTTTCCTCATCTCGGTAAAGCCCGACGAACCCGACGCGGGCAGAGGGGATCAGTTCCAGCACCCCATCCAAGAGCCCGTTCCCCGCCCGCAGGATCGAGATGAGCGCGAGCTTCTTGCCGTCGAGGATGGGCGCATCCATCCGGGTCAGCGGCGTGTCGACCTTCTTCGTCGTCATCGGCAGTTCGCGCGTGACTTCATAGGCCAGAAGCAGCGAAATTTCCCGCAAGAGCTGACGAAACCCCGCCGTCGAGGTGTCCTTGTCCCGCATGATCGTCAGCTTGTGCTGCACCAGCGGGTGGTCGACGACCGTCAGGTGGTTATCCATCGTATCTCTCCAGTCTTTCTTTCAGTCGGGCGCGCGTCGTCTCGTCGCAAAAGGCGGCCTCCAGTGCCGCCTGGTTCAGATCCTCGAAATCCTCGACCGTCCAGCCAAAGGCATCGGACAGATCGGTGAACTCCTTTGTCATATCGGTGTGGAAAAACGGCGGATCGTCGGTCGAGACGGTGACCCGGACCCCCGCCTCACGCAGTTTCTCGATGGGGTGCGAGGCTACATCGGGATAGACGCCCAGGGCCACGTTCGAGCCCGGGCAAACCTCAAGCACGATCCCTGCGGCGGCGAGGTAATCGACGAGCGCCGGGTCGTCGATGGATTGCACTCCGTGCCCCACCCTTTCGATCCCCCAGGCCTCGATCGCCTCGCGCACCTCTTTCGCCCCGCCCCATTCGCCGGCGTGCCCGGTCAGCCTCAGCCCGGCCTCGCGCGCCGCGTCGAAGGCATAGGCGAAATCGCGCGGGGTCATGTGGTTCTCATCGCCGCCGATCCCGAAGCCCACCGTGAAATCGCCCGCGCTCTCTTGCGCGCAGATTGCGCTTTTCGTCGCGGCCTCAGGGCCGAAATGGCGCACGGCGGTCGCGATGACCCGGAGCGCGATGCCCGGCACCTCGGCCGCGCCCTCGCGGATCGCGTCAAGGTATTCCTTCCACGCACTCACGTCATAGCCACCGCAAAAGGCAGGCGAAACGAAGCTCTCGATGTAGATGACGTTCTTCTCCCGCGCCTCTTCCAGCACGGCGCGGGTCAGACGATTGTAGTCATCCGGCGAGGACAGAGGTTTCGTGGCCCGTTCGTAGACAGACAGGAACTCGAGGAACCCGTCGTAGTCATAGGCCCCCTTGGCGTCGAAGATCGACGACACGTCGAGCCGCTTCTCCGCCGCGATCCGGCGCACGAAGTCGGGTGGCGCTGCGCCCTCGATATGGTGGTGCAACTCGATCTTCGGCATGGCCGCCAAGGCGTCATGAAGCGCCGCCCGTTGCTCTTCGCTCATCCTTTCGGTCATAAGAACGACTTCCCTGCCCCGCGTTCCTCGAGCCCCAGATGGGCCGCGACGCTCGCCCCCACCGAGGAAAACCCGACCAGCCCCAGCTTGCGCGTGCCCTTGCCGTGGATCAGCACCGGCACCCGTTCGCGGGTGTGGTCCGTGCCCGTCCATGTCGGATCGTTGCCGTGGTCCGCCGTGAAGACGATCAGGTCCTTGCCCTTCATCCGCTCGAAGAGTCGCGGCAGTTGGGCGTCGAACCATTCGAGGTGGCGGGCATAGCCCGAGGGATCACGGCGGTGGCCATACTGGCTGTCGAACTCGACGAAATTGGCAAAGACGAGGCTGCCGTCCTCGGCGGTTTCGGCAAGCGCGACCAGCGCCTCCATCAGTTCCTCATCCGTGCCCTTGGCATTGTCCGTGACGCCCCGGTGGGCAAAGATGTCGCCGATCTTGCCGACCGCGTGGACCGGCCGCCCGGCATCATGGGCCCAGTCCAGAAGCGTGCGGTCCGGCGGCGTCAGCGCGAAATCGCGGCGGTACTTGGTGCGGATGAACCCGGTCTCGGCATCGCCCACGAAGGGCCGCGCGATGACCCGCCCCACGCGCATGTCGTGGAGCATCGGCGCCATCGCCTCGCACATCTCGTAAAGCCTGTCGCGGCCGAAGACCTCTTCATGCGCGGCGATCTGGAGCACGGAATCCGCGCTAGTGTAGCAGATGGGCCAGCCGGTGCGCATATGCTCGGCACCCAAGTCATCCAGCACTTCGGTCCCGCTGGCGTGCCGGTTGCCAAGGATGCCCTCGGTCCCGGCGGTGCGGATCAGCGCCTCGGTGACCTCGGGTGGAAAGGAGGGCTCGGTATCGGGGAAATAAGTCCAGTCGAAGGGCACCGGCAGGCCAGCGAGTTCCCAATGCCCCGACGGCGTGTCCTTGCCCCTGGAGACCTCGGTCGCGGCGCCCCATGTGCCCACGGGTTCCGCCCCGAGACCCGGTGCAATCATGCCCGAGGCGAGCTTCACCGCCATCCCCAACCCAAGCCGGTCGAGGTTGGGGACACGCAGCGGGCCGCTGCGCCCCTCCTCCGCCCGGCCCTTGGCACAGGCTTCGGCGATATGGCCAATGGTATTCGCGCCTGTGTCGGGCGTGCCGTCGTTGAAGAACTTGCCCGCGTCCGGTGCGCCGCCGATGCCCACGCTGTCTAGAACCACGATGAAGGCGCGCGCCATCTCAGCGCTCCATCTGGGCGGCGGCAAAGGCGTGCGGGATCAGTTCCTCGATCCGCTGCACCAGTTCGCCGCCCTGCGTCGTGCCCATGGTGACCACGACGCCCTTGGGCGCAAATTCGGCCAACTTCTGACGACAGCCACCACAGGGCGTCACCGGCGCGGGCGCGTCGCCCACGACCGCGACTTCGGCAATCTCGGTATCGCCGCCCAGAATCATTGCGGCGATAGCCCCGGCTTCCGCGCAGGTGCCTTCAGGATAGGCTGCGTTCTCGACGTTCACGCCCTGATACACCTTGCCCGACGCCGCGCGGATCGCGGCACCGACCTTGAAGTGAGAATATGGCGCATAGGCGTGGTCGCGCGCCTCTACCGCCAGTTCCATGAGGGATTTTTGCGTCAACAGAGCCTCCGTTTGACCTTATGGTCCAGAATGGCGGGAATGCGCGAGGGCGCAAGGCGAATCAAGACGCGCCTTGCCTTGACGCAGCGAAATCGGCTATGCCCCGCGCGACAGAAAGTGGTTTAACGTTAAACTATCTTGGGAGGATGCGGCATGTCGAGCGAGGCTTTGGGAAACGGAACGGGCACCAACCGGCATCCGGCGCTGGATTACCACGAGTATCCGCGCCCCGGCAAACTCGAGATCCGGCCGACCAAGCCCATGGCCAACGGGCGCGACCTGTCGCTTGCCTATTCCCCCGGCGTTGCCGAAGCCTGCCTTGAAATCAAGGCCGATCCGACCACCGCAAGCCGCTATACCGCGCGCGGTAATCTCGTCGCCGTCGTGTCGAACGGCACCGCCGTGCTTGGTCTGGGCAACATCGGCGCGCTCGCCTCCAAGCCCGTGATGGAGGGCAAGGCAGTCCTCTTCAAGAAATTCGCAAACATCGACTGTTTTGATATCGAACTGGACCAGCCGGACCCCGAAAAATTGGCCGAGATCATCTGCGCCATGGAGCCCTCCTTCGGCGCGATCAACCTCGAGGACATCAAGGCGCCCGATTGTTTCATCGTTGAACAAATTTGCCGCGAGCGCATGAACATCCCCGTCTTTCACGATGACCAGCACGGCACAGCCATAGTCGTCGGCGCGGCCGCGACCAATGCGATGCGTGTGGCGGAGAAGGACTTCGGGGACATCAAGGTCGTTTCGACCGGCGGCGGCGCGGCGGGGATTGCCTGCCTCAACATGCTCCTGAAACTGGGCGTGAAACGCGAAAACGTGTGGCTCTGCGACATCGACGGGCTGGTCTTCGAGGGCCGCGAGGCGAGCATGAACCCGCAGAAGGCCGCCTTTGCCCAGGCGACCGACAAGCGCACGCTGGATGACGTGATCGACGGCGCGGATCTCTTCCTCGGTCTTTCCGGTCCCGGCGTGCTCACGCAGGACCACGTCAAACGTATGGCCCCCCGCCCCATCGTCTTTGCGCTGGCCAACCCGACGCCCGAGATCCTGCCCGACCTCGCGCGTGAGGTCTCGCCGGACGCGATCATCGCCACGGGGCGCTCGGATTACCCCAATCAGGTCAACAACGTCCTCTGTTTCCCCTTCATCTTCCGGGGTGCGCTCGACGTGGGCGCGACCGAGATCAACGACGAGATGGAGATCGCCTGTATCGAAGGCATCGCGGCCCTCGCCCGTGCCACGACCAGCGCCGAGGCCGCCGCCGCCTACCGGGGCGAGAAACTGTCCTTCGGCCCCGATTACCTGATCCCGAAACCCTTCGACCCGCGCCTCATGGGCGTGGTCGCGAGCGCCGTGGCCAAGGCCGCGATGGAGACGGGCGTCGCCACCCGCCCGCTTGACGACCTCAAGGCGTATAAGGCGAAGCTCGACAGTTCGGTGTTCCGCTCCGCTCTCATCATGCGGCCCGTGTTCGAAGCCGCCGCCACCGCCGAGCGCCGGATCGTCTTTGCCGAGGGGGAGGACGAGCGCGTGCTTCGGGCCGCCAACGCGATGCTCGAGGAAACCACCGACCGCCCGATCCTGATCGGCCGCCCCGAGGTGATCGAGCGCCGCCTCGCCCGCGCCGGTCTGCCGCTCAAGCAAGGCGCGGATTTCGAGGTGGTGAACCCGGAAAACGATCCCCGCTACCGCGAATATTGGGAGACCTATCACTCGATCCTCGAACGGCGCGGTGTGACTCCCGACGTGGCACGCGCGATCATGCGCACGAACACGACCGCCATCGGATCCATCATGGTGCATCTGGGTCAGGCCGACAGCCTGATCTGCGGGACCTTCGGCCAATACCTGTGGCACCTGAAATACGTCTCCGACATCCTTGGCGGCGGGCCCGAAAAGCTGCATCCGGTGGGCGCACTGTCACTGATGATCCTGCAGGACGGGCCGCTCTTCATCGCGGATACCCATGTGCATCCCGAGCCGACATCCGAACAGATCGCGGAAAGCGTGATCGGGGCGGCGCGGCATGTGAAACGCTTTGGCCTGATCCCGAAAATCGCGCTCTGCTCCTATTCGCAGTTCGGCAACCTCGATTCGACCACGGGCCGCGTGATGCGCGGGGCGCTCGAAATCCTCGACAGCGCGCCGCGCGGCTTTGCCTACGAGGGCGAGATGCACATCGACAGCGCATTGGACGAGGCGACGCGCAACCGCATGTTCCCGAATGCCCGCTTCGAGGGGGCGGCGAACGTGCTCGTCTTCCCCAATACCGACACGGCATCGGGCGTGCGCAACGTGCTCAAGATGAAGGCGGGCGGGCTCGAGGTCGGGCCGATCCTCATGGGCATGGGCAACCGCGCGCATATCGTGACGCCCTCGATCACGGCGCGCGGGCTTTTGAACATGTCGGCCATTGCGGGCACGCCGGTCGCGCATTACGGCTGACCGGCAGCGCCGTCACCGGGGCTGGCTGTCCGTCAGTTCCGCGATCCAGTCCGCCGCCAGTGTCCCGTGCAGCCGAGTCTCAAAGAGCGGCTCCGCATCGGTCAGCGTCATGCGCGTGGCACAGGGAAAGTCGGCCTCCCGCCCGCAGGCCGCTCCGCTTTCCTCCAGCGTGACCCCCGGTCCAGGCTCGTCGATCACGGACCGAACCCGCGCCTCCAGCGCGACGGTGAACCCCGCACCGCCCGCGCGGTAGAGGACGTGATCGCAACTGGCCTCGTCGCAGTATAGGTCCCGCGCCGTGGTGCAGGAACTGCCGCCCCGGTCGATCAGAATATCCTCGAGACCATCGCCGTCATAGTCAGCGCGCTCCGCGAAGCCCCCCGAAAAAGTGGTTTCGCCCTGCAGCGCGGCACAGGCCATTTCGATCACCCGGCGCTCCGTGGTCTCGGGGTCGTCGATCGGGCCGGGCAGCAGCGGGCAGGCTTCGATCACCGGGGCGAGCGCGACCCGGCTGCCCGACAGGGAAAATCGGTGCCGGATCTCCTCTCCGGACAGTCCCATGGCGATCTCCAGCGTGCCGCCGGTCTGCAAGGCATCCAGAAGCGCCGTGTCCTCGTCAAACCTGACGCGATAGGACAGCAGCGACTCGCCGCGCTGGTCCCGCGTCACGAACGCACGCGCCAGCCCACCGCCGCCGTCGATGGTGAAAGAGACCTCCGCCGACGCAGGCAGCGGCAGCGAGGCGTTGAGCGAGAAGTCCATCTCGGCGCCCTCGTCGCAGCCCACGGTCAGGCATAGAAGCCCGATCTCGCCCGACAGGGCATCGCCGCAGGACGTGGCATAGATCCGGCCACCCTTTTCCTCGTAGCCCCATTCCTGCGCGGCAAGCGGTGTGGCCAGGGCGAGCGCCATGGCGATCCATGCGGCGAAACCCGCCCTGCGCATGATCCGACTGGTTCCATTTGCGCCTCGACCCATGGCCGCGCTCCGTTCTCCATTGGATTGGACCCAGTCTCGCAGCGACAGGAGTTATTGGCAACTTTCGGGATGAAGAGGCTCCGCTCAGAGTTGACCCGCAACCTCGGAGACACCCGTCATGGCAAGCGCGCGAGCCCGGCGCCGCGCCACGAGGGCGCGCAAGACGCCCGAACGATTGGCCAGAAGCTCGGTCACCTCCTCGGAGACCTCCCGCTTCAGGATAGGGGCGCAGGGCTGCATCCCAGCCACCGCGTCCCGCAACGCGATTGGCAGGTCTGGCTGGCCCTGCGCCCCGTCTCCCCTCGGCTGTTCCGCTTCCACCAGTCCCCCCGCCACCAGGAGCAAACTTTCGGCGGGGAGGTTGTTGGCAAGAAGCGTCACATGGGAAGGACAGAGAACGTGGTGATAATCGACCGACGTCCGGCCCCGGCAGACGCGCACGGAACGGTCGTTGACGAGGTGGACGGCGCGGGCAAAACCTTCCGGTCGGCCCGTGAGCCGCGTCAGACGCGGATGGGACAGGAGCACGCGGTGCTGCTGCGACAGATAGGTGTCCCGTGCGGGCACATTCGGCCCCAGCGCATGGGCGCGGATGCGGACAGGACGCCATTTTTCGTGGGTCGGTCCCTTGGGGATGTCGAGCGTCCGACCTGACCGCCAGAGCACGTCATGCGCCCTTCCCTCACGGTCGAGCACGAGGTCGCCCGGCGCGAGCCGCTCGACCGGCACCTCGCCCTCGGGCGTCGCGATCATGGTGCCCGCCACGAAACAGAGCGGCGTGAAGACCTGATAGGGGCTCGCGTCGATATCGACGACAAGGGCGATCATTCCGGTCGCGGCCGGTGGACCCTCGGGATAGTGGAAGTAGATCTGCCCTGCTGCCTCGAACACCACGAGATCGCGCGGCGACCCCAGTGGCACCGTCAAGCCCAAGAGGTTCACGCCCGGCGTGGCGGTGCCCGACCCGATATAGGTGATCGGCGCGCCGTCGAAGGTTGCGACTCCGTCATCCCCACCCGACAACAGTCCGTCCAGGTCCGAGAGAGCGCCGGTCTCGGCCCCGCCGAAGAACCCCAAAAGGATGGTTTGAGAAGCACTTAACAGGTTCGCGGCAACGAGCGCACCGTTGTAGGGCGTGACGGTGATCGTGGTCTCGGCCATCTGCGATCTCCTCTCCTCGGCTGCGTCCGGACCCTGCGGGCATCCGCCCGCCGGTCGCGCAAACGCGTCGTCTGTGTCGTGACGGTCCCGCGTGTTCACCGCGAGGAACGGTCGATATGAGTGTGAGAAACACGGTGCCCAAAATCTGGCGCACGGACTTGGAAAACAACTTCAGGGACTTTTTCACCTGTCGAATGCGGCGAGAGTTTGACGTTGGCCCTACAATCCTGAGGTGAGCGGCCTCTAACCGTCGCTCTCTAGGAGGCTGAGGAATGACATAGGGAACGGCGCAATTTTTCATGCGAAGGCGAAAACCCTATATTGCATGCACCTTTGCGGCATCTCACAACCTCCCTTCCGCAGTCGCGAATTGCAAAGGGCGCGGATTCTAACCGGACATATTTGTTCTTAACGAACAGGTCGAAACAACGCGTTCTTTGCCGGGCGTGACCGGGAATCAACAGAAGGCGCGCGCGACGCTGCCTCGCGAAACGGCTCGCATCCATCTGGGACCGGTCAGATTCCCTTGCCGGTCGACGGACATCCCGCCATTCTCTCAGCCATGTCTGGGTGGAAATCCCACTACCTTGGTCTGGTCCCATGGTTCGCCGTGGCGCTGTCGCTTGCCGCGCCGCAGGCCCTGCGCGCAGACAGCACCCGTTGGACCATCGTGCCACGCAACGAGATCACGCCCACCACGCGTGCGACGATTTGCCCGCACGAAGATCCGGGACGGGGCACTCACAATTGCATTTCCCTCGAATGCACCCCCAACGACCCTCTCACCCTCGCGGCGACCATCGCCGGCTTCGGCGACCCCGACCATCTGCGCCTGACCATCGACCTGGCAGGACGCGCGCCCCTGGAGCTTCTCCTGCCCGTCCGCGACGACGGGCGCTTCGCCATCGGTCTTTCGGGCCGTCACCACCGGGCCACGCTCGAGGCGCTGCAATCGGGCGCGTCGGGCACCGTGACCTTTGCGACCGACGCCCACCTGTGGCGCGACCACCTGCCGCTCGCCGGATCGCGCGAGGCCATCGACCATGCGCTCGCTGCCTGCTGGACGGACCGCGCCGATCCCGACCGGGATCCGGACCGTGCTGCCCGTGACGAGGTGCGCGCCTTCTGCGCCGACACGCTGAACGCCCCCGCCGTGCTGACCGAAGGCTTCTCGCGGCACGAAGACCTCGACGGCGACGGCAAGCCGGATTGGCTGATCAACTACGGCGCCGCCACCTGCGGCCCAATCGGAAGTGCCTGGTGCGGCTGGGCCGGCTGCGACCTCGCGATCCACCTTGCACGCGAAGACGGCTACCTGCCCGCCTTTCGGGGCATCGCCGAGGGATTTCGCCTGCAGGGCGACAGGATCATCCTGCGCCGGCATGTGTCGGAATGTGGAGACAGCGCAACCAGTCCCTGCGGCGTCGCTTACCGCTTCGTGGCCGAGGGGCTGGCCAGGATCGGATCGGACGACTGGCTCGCCGACTGAGGCCCTGATTCTCGCCCGCCCGCCGAATTTGCAAACCCAGCGTTTCTATTCCGAAAACCTGCGAACACCTGAAGCGTTTGCAAAAATTTGCAGCGCGGATCCAAGGGAAATTGCAAATTCACGCTTCATTCCGCCGCAGGTTACCGCGAACACAGTTGCGCCGCCCCGTCCTCCCCACGTAAATCTCGCGCAACCGTGAGAGGAGGAGGACCAACCATGGCGACCTACAAGGATGTCTATGAGGGCTGGAAAGCCGATCCCGAGGGGTTTTGGATGGAGGCCGCGCAGGCCATCACCTGGGACAGGCCCCCGTCCAAGGCGCTCTTCGACCTTGGCAACCACCTCTACGAATGGTTCTCCGACGGCATGGTCAACACTTGCTACAACGCGGTGGACCGTCATGTGGAACAGGGTCGCGGCGACCAGACCGCGATCATCTACGACAGCCCGATCACGGGCCGAAAATCCAGGATCAGCTACGCCGAGCTTCAGGACCGCGTGTCCCGCGTGGCCGGTGGCCTTTCCGCGCGGGGCGTGGCGAAGGGCGACCGCGTCATCATCTACATGCCCATGGTGGCAGAGTCGCTCATCGCCATGCTCGCTGTGACCCGGATCGGCGCGGTGCATTCTGTCGTCTTCGGTGGCTTTGCGTCGGCCGAACTTGCCGTGCGCATCGACGACGCGAAACCCAAGGCGATCATTGCGGGGTCCTGCGGGCTCGAACCGAGCCGCGTGGTCAACTACAAGCCGCTCCTCGACGGCGCTATCGACATCGCCAAGCACAAGCCCGACTTCACCGTGATCTTCCAGCGTGAAGAAGCGCCTGCCGAGCTCACGCCCGGCTACGACATCGACTGGGCCGAGATCGAGGCGGCAGACCCTGTCGGCTGCCTGCCCGTCGAGGGCAATCACCCGGTCTATGTGCTCTACACCTCCGGCACCACTGGCCAGCCGAAGGGCGTGATCCGCCACACGGGCGGCCACCTCGTGGCGCTGAACTGGACGATGAAGAACGTCTACAACGTGGACCCGGGCGACGTGTTCTGGGCGGCCTCGGACGTGGGCTGGGTCGTGGGCCACAGCTATATCTGCTACGCGCCTCTCGTCCACGGCAACACCACCATCGTCTTCGAGGGCAAGCCGGTCGGCACCCCCGACGCGGGCACGTTCTGGCGCGTGATTTCGGAACACGGAGTGAAGAGCTTCTTCACCGCCCCCACCGCCTTCCGTGCCGTGAAGCGCGAGGACCCGAAGGGCGAGTTCATCAAGAAATACGATCTGGGGTGCTTGAAGCAGGTCTATCTTGCGGGCGAGCGCGCCGATCCCGACACCATCGTCTGGACGCAGGAAAAGCTGGGCGTTCCGGTGATCGACCACTGGTGGCAGACCGAACTGGGCTATCCGGCTGTCGCGAACCCGGTGGGGATCGAACTGCTCGAGACGAAACTCGGCTCGCCCGCCGTGCCGATGCCCGGTTACGACATGAAGATCTTCGACGAGGCGGGCCAGCCGCTGCCCCCGGGGCAGCTCGGCGCCATCGTTGCGAAACTCCCCTTGCCCCCCGGCACGCTGCCGACGCTCTGGAACGCCGAAGAGCGTTTCCGCAAATCCTACCTCAACACCTTCCCCGGCTATTACGAGACGGGGGATGCCGGATACATGGATGAGGACGGATATCTGTACATCATGGCGCGCACCGATGACGTGATCAACGTGGCGGGCCACCGGCTGTCCACCGGCGGAATGGAAGAGGTTCTGGCCTCGCACCCCGACGTGGCCGAATGTGCGGTGATCGGGGTCACGGACGAGTTGAAGGGGCAGCTTCCGCTCGGGTTCATCTGCCTCAACAAAGGGGCGGACCGCGACGCGAAAGAGGTGGTGGCGGAATGCATCAAACTTGTGCGTGACAAGATTGGGCCTGTGGCGGCCTTCAAGACCGCCGTGGTCGTCGACCGGCTGCCCAAGACCCGCTCGGGCAAGATCCTTCGCGCCACCATGGTGTCGATTGCGGATGGCAAGGATTACAAGCTCCCCGCCACGATCGACGATCCGGCCATCCTCGACGAAATCCGCGAAGCGCTGGGAACCGTAGGCTACGCGCGATAGCGCGTGGTGATCGGAAACAAACTATTCTCATTTGCGCAACAATCCGGGGGTGACATTCTCGCGCAAAAATTGAACTGTTTACCCAGTTATTCATCTTTCCGTGCAACATGGCGGGAGAAGTTGACCGAGGTGAAGACGTGGATCGCGGGATGGACAATGGCGGGGCCGGGCATCAGCAGGCCCGAACGGGGACTGAGGACATTCATGCCCTCGTCCTCTGGCCCTCGCACCGGCCACAGATATTTCCCTCCGCAGCCTTTGATGCCGCGAACTGCAGGGTGACCCAGGCGGGCCGTCTGGACCATGCGCAGACGCTGTGCCGGGAAATCGACCCGGAGCTCGTGATCATGCCCCTGTCGATGGAGGGGCAGTCGTTGCTTCCCTACCAGAAGGCCTGCATGGACCTCCGCCCGGATCGCGCGATCATCATCATCGCCGAGAACGACCAGATCAACGAAGCCGCCGAAGCCATGCGCAACGGGGCCGCCGATTGCCTGTTCCGCCCTTTCTCGGAAAGCCGCTTCGAACGCACGCTCTTGTCCGCCCTCGGCATCCGGCGCAGGGACATGGAGGGCACGAGCCGTCCGCCGGCAGCAAAGCGGTGGGGGCATGGCTCCCTGCATCAGGCGCCCCCGTCGCAAGGAGCCGCGATCCCCCCCCGGCATGAGCCGGTGGTCCCGGACACGGCAGCGACCCGTGCCGTCGACCCCGTGATCGGGCACCGGGGGAGCAGTGAAGCCGACCGGCTTGGCGACATGGTCGGCCGTTCGCCCGCCCTGCGCCAGATTTTCGCGCGCGCCCGCGCCATTGCCCCGTCCAACGCCCCGGTGATCATCCGCGGCGAGGTCGGGACGGGAAGATCCGAAATCGCCAGGACGCTGCACGACCTGCGCAGCGGCGAGCGGCCCTTTCTTGTGATCGGGCCCGACGGTCCGCAGGACATATCCGCATCGACCGACCCCCTTCATGGATCCGATATCGGAGCCGATCTCTCGACCGACATTCTGGCCATCGTGCGCAGTGCTGAAGGCGGCACGCTAGTCATCGACCGACTTGATGAGTTTGACCCTGCGTTTCAGATGCGACTCCTGCCCATCGTGCAGCGCTACACCGGGCAGCGTCACGACCCTGCCCTGCGATTCATCGCGACGCTCGGGCCCGATCCCCTCGCCGCCGTCGCCGCCGGACGCCTGCGCGAAGACCTCTACTACTCTCTCAACGTGCTCGAACTCGCCATGCCGCCCCTGCGCGACGTGCGCGAGGACATCGCAACGCTGGCCGACTCCTGGCTGCCTTGCATCGCCGCGACCGAGAACCGGCCGGTTCCTATTCTTCCGGCCGAAGTCAGGATGGCGTTCGACACCTATGGCTGGCCTGGCAACATGCGGGAACTGCAGTCGGTCCTGCGGGCCGCTGTCCTGACGTCGCCCGATGGGGTGATCGGACTCGACGATCTGCCCGCCCGCGTGACCGATGTTCAGGCCCGTGCCCATGGCGGGAAGGAACATCGAACGCCCGGCACCGCGGCAGAGGGCGAAATGCCGGATCTCGGCCCATTGACGGGAAGAACCCTCGCGGACATTGAACGCCATGTCATCGAGGCGACGATCGCGGCAGAGGGCGGGTCGATCCCGCGCGCCGCGCGCGTGCTGGGGGTCTCGCCCTCGACGATCTACCGCAAGCGCGAGACCTGGAAATAACCAGGGAATAACCCGAGCATCGGCAGGACCCAGGGCGGAGCTGGGACAACACTCCGTATCCGCGCAATGCCTGCCCGATTTCGTCAGACGAATTGCTCGCGAATGAGGCGTTCCTCAAGTCCGTGACCGGGGTCGAACAGCACCTTGTGCCGGATGTCCGCCGCGCTTTCCACGACGACGCTCGTCACCTGCCCGGCGCTCCGGCTGTCCGCATCCGCCATGACGGGCCGTTTTTCCGGCTCCAGGACATCGAACCGCACGCTCGCCTGTTTCGGCAGCAAGGCCCCGCGCCAGCGACGTGGCCGGAACGCGGCGATGGCCGTCAGCGTGAGCACATCCGCCCCGATGGGCAGGATCGGCCCATGCGCCGAATAGTTGTAAGCCGTGGACCCCGCCGGCGTCGCGATGAGCGCCCCGTCACAGACCAGCTCGGCCATGCGCCGTCGCCCGTCCACGGAAATGGCGAGCTTCGCCGCCTGAGGCCCGGCGCGCAGAAGCGACACCTCGTTGATGGCGAGCTTCTCGACCTCGTCGCCCGTGACCGTCTGCGCGCGCATCCTGAGCGGGTTGATCACCTCGAGCTCTGCGTCGCTCAACCGCTCCTCCAGTCTCTCGACGGCGAACTCGTTCATCAGAAACCCCACCGTGCCCCGGTTCATGCCGTAGACCGGCACGTCGAGCGCCTGTGTCGCGTGGAGCGTCTGTAGCATGAAGCCGTCGCCGCCCAGCGCCACGATCACATCCGCGCTTTCGGGCTCGGACTGCCCGTAGCGGTCGATGAGCCGCGAGAGAGCCTCCTGTGCCGCCGCGACCTCGGACGCCATGAAAGCCAGTTTCGGTCCCGTTCCCACGTCCCGTATTCCTTGTCCTGCCCGACGCCCCTTGATGAGCCAGAGGTTTCCAGAACCGCGCCGTCCGTTCCCGAAAGAACCACAAGTTTCCTCCCCTGACCAGATTTGCCGCGAAATCACCCGCCGATGTCGCTCAAAGCCTTTCAGTGCGGGTGAATATGTCTTATTCACCCCGCAACCGCTCACCCCAATGGAGACCTCCCATGAAGGACATCCGCTCCCCCGGCTTTTTCACCCAGAGCCTTGCTGACCGTGATCCCGAGATTTTCGCCTCGATCACCGGCGAACTGGGTCGCCAGCGCGACGAGATCGAGCTGATCGCTTCGGAAAACATCGTTTCCGCCGCCGTGATGGAAGCCCAAGGCAGCGTGATGACCAACAAATATGCCGAAGGTTATCCGGGCAAGCGTTACTACGGCGGCTGCCAGTTCGTCGACGTGGCCGAGCAACTCGCCATCGACCGGGCCAAGCAGCTCTTCGGCTGCGAGTATGCCAACGTGCAGCCGAACTCCGGCTCGCAGGCGAACCAGGGCGTGTTTACCGCACTCGTGAAGCCGGGCGACACGATCCTCGGCATGAACCTCGCTTCCGGCGGCCACCTGACCCACGGCGCCCCGCCGAACCAGTCGGGCAAATGGTTCAACGCAATCCAGTATGGCGTGCGCAAACAGGACAGCCTGATCGACTATGACGAAATCGAAACGCTGGCCAAGGAGCACCAGCCGAAGCTGATCATCGCCGGTGGTTCCGCCATCCCGCGCCAGATCGACTTCGCCAAGTTCCGCGCGATCGCTGACGCCGTGGGCGCCTATCTCATGGTCGACATGGCCCACTTCGCCGGTCTCGTGGCGGCGGGCGAACATCCCTCGCCCTTCCCCTATGCCGACGTGGCGACCACCACGACGCACAAGACCTTGCGCGGTCCGCGTGGCGGCATGATCCTGACGAACAACGAAGAGATCGCGAAAAAAGTGAACTCGGCGATTTTCCCGGGCATTCAGGGCGGCCCCCTCATGCACGTGATCGCGGCGAAAGCGGTCGCCTTTGGCGAGGCGCTCGATCCGTCCTTCAAGACCTACCAGAAGGCCGTGCGCGCCAATGCCGTGGCGCTGGCCGATCAGCTGATGAAGGGCGGTCTGGACATCGTCACCGGCGGCACCGACACCCATGTGATGCTCGTCGACCTGCGCCCCAAGGGCGTGACCGGCAACATCACGGAAAAGGCTCTGGGTCGTGCGCATATTACGACCAACAAGAACGGCATCCCGTTTGACCCGGAAAAGCCCACCGTGACCTCCGGCATCCGTCTGGGAACCCCGGCGGGCACCACGCGGGGCTTCGGCGAGGATGAATTCCGCCAGATCGCCGACCTGATCGTGGAAGTCGTGGATGGTCTCGCCGCCAATGGCGAAGACGGCAACGGCGACGTGGAAGCGGCGGTGAAGGCCAAGGTCGAGGCGCTCTGCCAAGCCTTCCCGATCTACCCCAACCACTAGGCGTTTGAAAAAAAATAAACAACGGGCGGCTTCGGTCGCCCGTTTTTCTTTGCCCCGTCGCGGCCTCAGGTGCTTACAGGAACCCGCGCCAGCCCAGAAGCGCGATCAGGATCGCCACAACGACAAGCAGGTTGAAGGCAAGCCCCGCCCCCCATTCCACGGCCACGCCCCGCCGCCGATCCCAAGGGTCAACGTCCAGAAGCCATTTCTCGACCTTTGCGGTGCCGTTTTCGATCCTCTGATAATCGACACGAGGGGCGAGCTTGGGGTTCTCGGCGAGCTTCATCCCCTCGATCAGCGCATCGAGTTCGCGGCGCACCCAGCGCGGCACCCTGCGGCCCGAGCGCCGCGTCTTGGCGGCCAGTCCCAAGCCGCGAATATCCAGCCGCTCTTCCATCAGCGTGGCCAACCGCTCCGCGCGTGCCTGCATGTCCATCAGCGTCCCTTCCGGCGCGTAGCTCTCATCGCGCCATGGCGCGACAATAGGTGAGAGGTCTTTCCGCCTCAACGACTTACCGTTATCAGAAGTTCATGCTTGCCTACGATTCATATGGCGATGACGCCCCCGGAACTCCGATCCTGATCGTTCACGGCCTCTTCGGGTCGGCCCGCAACTGGGGCGTGATCGCGAGACGCCTGTCGAAAAGCCGCCGCGTCGTGGCCGTCGACATGCGCAACCACGGCGATAGCCCGCGCGAGCCGAGCCACAGCTATCCCGACATGGCCGCCGATTTGGCCGAGGTGATCGAGCACATCGGGGGAGAAGCGCTGGTCATCGGCCATTCCATGGGCGGCAAGGCCGCGATGGTGCTGGCGCTCACCCACCCTGAACTGGTGCGCGCCCTGATCGTGGCCGACATCGCACCGGTGGCCTATGAGCACACCCAGATGCATCTGGTCGAGGCGATGCAGGCGCTGGATCTCGCCACGCTCGAAACCCGCTCCGACGCCGACGCGGCACTCGCGCACGCGGTCGAGACCAAGGGCGTGCGCGATTTCCTTTTGCAGTCGCTCGAGGTGCGCGAGCGGCGCTGGAAACTGAACCTCGACGTGCTGGCGGCCGAGATGGACAAGGTCCTGTCCTTTCCCGAGGTCACAGGCGCCTACGACGGCCCGACGCTGTTTATCGCGGGGGCCGAAAGCGACTACGTGCAGACCGAACATCGCGACCGGATCAAGGCCCTGTTCCCGAACGCGAAACAGGCCAAGATCCCCGGCGCGGGTCACTGGCTGCACGCCGAGAAGCCGCGCGAGTTCGAGGCGGCGGTCCGGGCCTTTTTCACGCTCTAGGCATTCACCGCCTCATTTCCCGGCCTGACGCAGCGCCCCTTCGCCAAGCCGCGCCGGGCGTCACAGATTGAGCGGATGATAACACGCCGCCGCTTTGCTCTGACCTCCGTTGCCCTGACGTCTGTCGCGATCCTCGCCGCCCCTGCCCTGCGCGCGCAGGTGCCGGAAGCGAAGACCGCCGCCGAGGCGATGCCCCAGCTTCTCAGCCTCCTCGTCGCGCGGGGCGATGAGGTGCAGATCGAGACCGCGCCGCGCGGCCCCGGGCTCGACCGCCCTGCAAACATCATGTCCTGTTCGAAATCCATCGTCGCACTGCTTCTGGGCAGCGTCATCGACACTGGGGAAATCGCGGAGATCAATGCAACGCTGGCCGAGGTCGCGCCCGGTCTCGTCCCCGCGAACGCGACCTCGCCGTGGCAATCACCTCTGACCCGACGCAGCCTGCCCGGTCCGAGGGCTACTTTGGCGACCTCATGGCGCTGCTCGACGGGCCGATCCTGTCTCTGGCTTAAGCGCCCTCCACCTCGGCGACGGCCCGCCGCGCCATCTCCAGCACCGCCTCGCGCGACGACGCCACCGCGATGAAGCGCGCGGTGTGGCAGAATTTGGCACCGGGAACGCCGCTTGCCGCCTCCAGCGCCGCGTCCGTCAGCCCCGCCCAGGCCTCGGGCAGATCGGCGCGATTTTCGAAGGTATCGGACCCGACACGGATCGTGTTGAGCGCCCAGTCCTCGCCCCGTGGATGCACGACGAAAAGCAAGTGATCCGCATCCGCCTTTTCCACGCCGGCGCGAAACGGCATGCCCTGTGGCAGTTCCAGCACCCGGCCCGCTCCCGCCGCGGCGATGGCCGCCAGAACGATACCCTCGGCCCGCGCCTTGGCCGCCGCCTGCCGCACGGCGGCTTCGAGGAACGCCCCCGCGACCGGCAGGGCGGCCCGGAATGCGCGGTCGTCCGCGCCTTCGTCCCGGTCGTCGAACACCGGCTTCAGCGTCTCGAGCAAGATGGGCAGCGTCAGCCCGGCGAGCGGCCCGGCCACCGAAGGTTCCCACGCCCCGTTGTCGAGCATGTCGACGGGGTGGACAAAGCCACGGTCCACCGACGCCCAGACACGCTCCCGGTCGCCCTCGGGCACTTCCAGCGCAGCGAGGTAGTCGCGGCCATAGACCGCCCAGATCATCCCGAAAGAACTGTAGGGATCGCCGCCTTCGCGCGTGGGCGTCGGGCGCTGGTGGTGGTCGAACATCCGCGCCGACGCGTCATGCACGCGGCCCACGTCGTAGACGATCCGCCCCGCGCCGCCTTGTGTCCAAGCCTCGTCCCGCGTGCGCAGGAGTGTCGCGTCAGGATACAGCCGGGTGAGCACCACGCTCGCCAAAAGCTCGTCGGCGTGAAAGCCACCCGAATGGGTGACGAGGTGAGTGATCTGCATGGGGGCCTCGCTGTTCAGGATGCGCGGAGAGCGCGCGGCGCTCATAGCGCGAACCGCCCCCCCGCGAAAAGCCGTCCGCGCCCTTAGCCCCCGATTCGCCCGATGGACATGGCCGCATGGCGCAGCACGTCGAGCACCGCGTCACGCGCCGAAGGCTCGGCCAGCCGGTTGATCGTCGCGGTGGTCGCGAGCGTAAAGGCCCGGTCGCCCAGCGCACCGACCGGCACGGCAAGCCCCGCCGCACCCGGCTCGAACTCGCCGGAGACAAAGGCACACTCATCCGCACCGCAAGCCGCGATCTCGGCCCTGAGCCGATCCGGGTCTGTCACTGTCGCCTCCGTATGGCGCGCCACGCCCGCCGCCAGCACCGCTTCCAGCACATCCTGCCCCGACCGGGCGAGGAGCATCCGCCCCACCGCCGTGGACAGAAGCGGGAGGCTGCTCCCCACCGTGAACCCCATCGTCACCCGCGCATCCGCGGGCGCGGCCCGGTCCACATAGACCGCCCGCCCCCGGTCGAGTGTGGCCAGCGCCACCTCGAGTCCCAGCGCGTCGGCAGCATGTCGCAGCACCGGCTGCACCCGCCGTCCGATGTCGAGGGTTTCAAGGTATCCGCCCGCGAGCGACAGAACCCGCGCGGCGAGCCGATAGCCGCGCCCGTCGCGTTCGAGGTATCCCTCGGCCTCGAGCGTGAGGACCAGCCTGCGCACCGTCGCCCGGTCGAATCCTGTCGCAGCGCCCAGTTCCGGCAGGTTCATCCCCCCCCTGCGGCTCTCGAAGGCCCCCAGAACCGATAACCCTTTGGCCAGTGTCGCCGCGAATGTCCGATCCGCCATACGCCCCCCCATTTGACAGCCGCTCCAGCCGATGGCAAAGTTCACATAACGACCACTATGTGCGATAATCGCACAAATCGCAAGACGTCAGGAGGGTCCCGCCATGGAAAACTGGGTGCGCATCGCGGCGAGCGCCGACCTCGACCGGCCACGGCCCCTGATCCCAGTGACGCTCGCGGGAAAGCGGCTCGTCCTTTTCCGCGACGAGACTGGCGCGCTTGGGCTGATCGGGCGCAACTGTCCCCACCGGGGCGCGGACCTGTGCTATGGTCGGCTTGAGAACAACGGCCTGCGCTGCCCCTTCCACGGTTGGCACTTCGACCGCACCGGCCAATGCGTCGAACAGCCCGCCGAACCGGAAGGCTCGAAGATGCACGAACAGATCCGCGTTCCGATGATCCCGGTGCGCGAAACCAATGGCGAGATCTACGCGCAGATCGGCGCGGCGCTCGCCCAGACCGGCTCCGAGGAGGCCCGCCCATGATCAGTGCATCCCTGAACGACCGCATGACCCGGATCGGCCCCGGCACCCCAGCGGGTGCGGTCCTGCGCCAATATTGGCAACCCGCCGCCTTGATCGACGAACTGGACCACGGCCCGCTGGTGCCGGTGAACCTGATGGGCGAACGGCTCGTGCTGGTGCAGGGCGACACCCTGCATCTGGCCACCCGCGTCGCAAGCGCCGACGAGGCCCCGACGCATTACCCGGCGAGTGAAGACATCCAGATCGACCCGACCGGCCCGACCTATCCGGTGGACCTGCGCGCCGGGGCCGTCTGGGCCTACCTCGGTGCGGGCAACCCGCCGCCCTTTCCGATGTTCGACTGTTTCCGGGCGCCCGAGAGTCATGTCTTTGCCTTCAAGGGCCTGTGGGAGTGCAACTGGCTGCAGGCGCTTGAGATCGGCATCGACCCGGCCCATGCCTCGTTCCTGCATCGGTTTCTCGAGGACGAGGACCCATCGGACAGCTACGGCAAGCAGTTCCGCGACAAGGCCGGCTCGACCGAGATCCCGATGACCAAGCTCCTGCGCGACTACCCCCGCCCGGACATCCGGGTGGACGAGACCGACTATGGCCTCAAGATCACGGCGCTGAGGCACATGGACGACGGGCGCACTCATGTGCGGGTGACAAACCAGATCTTTCCCGACGCGATCTGCATTCCCATGTCGCGCGAGATGACGATCACCCAGTGGCACGTGCCGGTGGACGATACGACCTGCTACTGGTTCACGGTCTTCACGAGCTTCGACAAGCCGGTGAACAAGCCGCTCATGCGTGAACAGCGCCTCAAGGAACACCGCCTGCCGGACTATGCGCCAAAGAAGAACCGCGCGAACGATTACCACTACGACCCCGACGAACAGGCGCGGCTGACGTATACCGGCATGGGGCTCGACATCAACGTCCACGATCAATGGGCGGTCGAGGGGATGGGGCCGGTGCAGGACCGCACGCAGGAACACCTCGGGCGTTCGGACGTGGCGATCATCCGTTACCGCCGGATGCTGCGCCGGGCCATGGACGCGCTGGAGACGGGCAATGGAGGGCTCCCCATGCAGGACGGAGCGGCGGCGACGATCCTTGGCCCGCTGTCGAACGACGCCATCGGGGACACCGACGATTGGGCGGCGGCGAGCCATCAGGCTGACCTCGCCCGGCGCGGGGCCTGCCCGTGGGATGCGCGTGTATGAGTGACGACATGATCGCCCGCCTGAGCGCGGGCAAGCTCGCGCGCAGGGGCCTATTGACCGAGGCAGGGATCGCCCGCGCGGCCGAGGTTCTGGCCGAGATCGAGGCGCAGGGGATCGAGACCGTGCGCGTCCTATTCCCGGACCAGCACGGCCACCTGCGCGGCAAGACGGTCACCGCCCGCGTGCTGCCTTCGGTCTTTGAGACCGGCCTTTCCGTGCCCTCGACCGTCCTTCTCAAGGACACCGCGAACCGCACCGCGTTCGATATCTGGCAGGGCGATCTGACGCTCGACGGCACGCCGCTCGCGGGCTCCGCCGACGTGCTGCTCGTGCCCGATCCCGACGCCCTTACGCCCCTGCCCTACGCGACCCACTCCGCCAGCCTGATCTGTGATCTGGCCTTTACCGACGGCACGCCGGTGCGGGTCGCGCCGCGTCAGGTCCTTGCCTCCGCCATCCGGCAACTGGGCGAGGCGGGTTATCAGGCGATCATGGGGCTCGAGGTCGAATTTCAGGTCTTTGCCGTCACCGGCGACGGGCTCGACCATGCCGACGCCACCATGCCCCCGGTCCCGGTCCAGACCCGCAACCTGACGCAGGGCTGGTCCTATTTGTCGGCCACACGCTACGGCGCGGTCGAGCCACTCCTGGACATGATCCGGCACAATGCCGAGGCGATGGGCCTCGCCCCGCGTTCGATGGAGATCGAGATGGGGCCGTCTCAGTTCGAGTTCACCTTCGACGCCTCCGATCCCCTGACACAGGCGGACCGCTTCGTCCTCTTCCGCACCATGGTGAAAGAGGTCTGTCAGGCCCAGGGCCTTCACGCGAGCTTCATGGCGAAGCCCCGCGTCGCCAACGCAGCGGCAAGCGGCTGGCACATCCACCAGTCGCTCTTGAAGGACGGGCGCAACGCCTTCATGCCCGAGGCGGATGGGCAGTTGACCGACACGGCCAGCGCCTGGGTCGCCGGGCTACTGGAACATGCCGAGGCCTCCTGCCTCCTGACCAACCCCACAGTGAACAGCTACAAGCGCTTTTCCGAGTTCCAGCTCGCGCCCAGCCGCATCCAGTGGGGCACCGACAACCGGGGGGCCATGCTGCGCGCGCTGCTGATGGCGGGCGACGGCGCGTCCCGGATCGAGAACCGCGTGGCCGACACGACCGCCAACCCCTACTACGCGCTGGCCGCACAGATATTGAGCGGTCTGGACGGGATCACCCGGGGCCTCGTCGCCCCGGCCCCGACCGCCACCCCCTACGGCGCCGACAACCGCCGCCTGCCCCAGCATCTGGGCGAGGCCATCGCGGCCTTCGAGGCGAGCACGCTGTTTGACCGCACCATCGGGCCGGGGCTGAAACCCTACCTCGCGCACCTCAAACGCGCCGAATGGTCCCGTTACCTCGCCGCCGTGTCGGAGTGGGAGCAGGCCGAATACTTCAACCTCTACTGATGCCGCCGGACGCCCGCTTTTTCGAGGACATCCTCGATGGCTATGTCCCGCTGAGGATAAGCCTGCGCCAGTGCTTCGCGCGCAATGGCATGGACGCGGCCTTTCTCGTGATCACGCAGGCACCGGTCCTGCACCTGCCTGGACGCGCGCCGGACGCCCCGGTGCCGCTCCGGCTCGGGGACGAGGTGTCGGGGCTCATCCGGCGGCTCGCCGTAATCACGTCGCACAGCAGCACCTCGGGCCTTGGCGAGTGGCGCTGGCAGGACGGCGCGCGGCGCGCCCTGAGCGAGGACGATCGGCTCGCCGAACCCGCCTTCGTGCGCGGTCTGGGGTGGTGTCGGATGGCGGCAAGGACGGGGGAGGACACGGGGCACACCACGCAGGTCAAGACGTGCTGGACCGTGGCCGGGCAGGACTGGGGCCTTTCTGCACCCCCGGGACTCTCCCCTTTGTCCAAAGGCACGGTGCATCTGGCAACGCCCCGCCATCTACCCTCCGACGGCACGCCCCTGCCACCCATCGCTCGTGCGCTTATCGAGGATTGGCATCTCTGATCCGGCGGCGGAGGACACCCCCGGCCAGCGCGTCGGCAACGCGACCCTCGGAACGCCGCGGGACGCGTGCTATCATCAATCTCAGGAAGAAATGGCTGGGGTGGTAGGAGTCTACGCTAAGTTATTGATATTATTATTTTTTGTAGCAAAACTTAGGATATGGTGTCAATCAAAACAAAAAGGAAACGCGAATTGTGTGACCGCCTGTGATACGCATGGGTTGTTCCCTGCCGAGAACCCCGCCAGCACAGGACTGGCCTAACCCTTCGCCGATCTGAGCGGCTCCGCCCCCCTCATGAACCTTGTAGCGGACCTATCAGCAGGCCACAGAGATACTCTGCGGCGCCGTCTTGGGTCATGCTTGCATCCCGCCCCGGGCCACCGAAGGGCATACCAATGGGCGAATGGAAAAGCTTCTGGTCGTCGTTTCCGACGGATAAGCCCTCGTTATGACTGTTCGCTTGAGTAGGCCCAAACATGGAAAGATCACAGGTGCTGGACTCGATGAGCCAGCTGAAGCTCTAAGGCATGAAGACCGTTTACGATGAGATCATCGCCACGGCGCTGAAGTGGCAGCACGAGCCACAGCAGATTGTCGGTGACCCTTTGAGCGCCGAGACAAGCGAGTAACAGGCACGTTCGATCAAGGATCAGCTGACCATCGCCCGCCTCCCGCTTGCCAAAGAGGTCGACGAGTTCATCTTCGAAGATACGCCCGTGAACGAATCTCTGGTGCGCGATCTGGCATCGGGTGACTTTCTCGATCAGCAGCGCAACGTCGTGCTGAACGGTGGCACGGGAACGGGCAAATCACATCTCGCGATCAGCATCCCCGATCGTGCATTTGGCAAAGTAAGCGCGGTCGGTTTTTCAACGTGGTCGACCTCGTGAACAAGCTGGGTGCCGAGGCCCGTGCCGACCGACAGGGGCGCACGGCAGACCTGCTTTGCCGCCTCGACTTCCTAATCCTTGACGAGCTCGGCTATCTCCCCTTCGCGCAGACCGGCGGCCAACTGCTATTCCATCTCATCAGCCGCCTCTACGAGCGCACCTCGATCATCGTGACGACCAACCTCGACTTTGCCGAATGGCCTTCGGTCTTTGGCGACGCGAAGATGACGACTGCGCTTCTCGATCGCCTCACGCATCACTGTGACATCGTCGAAACCGGCAACGAGAGCTGGCGCTTCAAGACCCGCGAATAGCCGAAATGCCGCTGGCCCGACGCGGCTGCACTGTGTGGAGGCTACACCGCATCAGGCCAGCTTCCGTGGTGCCAGAAGGGGTCAATTTTGGGCGCCGATAGGGGGCAATTTTCGCGGCCGATTGACACGTGTTGCTCACCAGTATCAAAACTGATGCGTTCTTCCCCATCTGGTGCGACATCCTGGCGCGAACGATCGTGCCACCGGACGATATCTCAATCGGGCTGGTGACCGGCCTGATCGGTGGCCTTTTGTTCGTTTGGCGGCTGCGGCCACGACGGGTCCGACGATCAGCAAAATGGCAGAAGTAACGCGATCACACGATGCGCGAGTTCCCACCCGGGCACCTCGCCTCTGCGGGAAACCCAAGTCTCAGCGAAAGGCGCGAATGTCCTCGGCTGACAGCGCATAGCCGATGTCTGCGAGTTGGGTCGAGGTCGAGGCGGTGCCGAACATGCCGGTGACCGTGACGGCCGAGAAAAGGCCGTCGACCTCATAGGGGGTTTCGGTCGTGACCAGAACAAGCTGGTTCGCGGGCGGCGGCGGCACATGGATGCAGGCGCCCACATAGGGCACCAGCATGAAGGCGGTGACGCCGGTGCCCTGATAGTCCAGCGGGAGGACGAACCCGGACAGGCGGACGCTCGCGCCGTTCCAGTCGGTGCGCACGCCGGTCGACATCGGCTGGCGCCCCTCCATCGAAGGGCCGTCGTGGTCGATGAGACCTTGAAGTTCGGGGGGAAGCACGACCTCGCCCTTGGGCAGCAGGTCCTGCCATGTCAGGTCCACGACCGTTTCGGTCAACGCGGGACGCGCAACGGCGATCAGGCCAAGCCCGAGGCCGAAAGCCCGGCGGGATATCTTTGCGCCTACCACTCGTAAAGCTCCATATCCGTCACTTCGAGCGCATAGCCGATGTCGCCAAGGTTGGTCGACATCAGGTTTATCGTCAGCGTGCCCGTGACCCAGAGCGCGTCCCAGAGCCGTTCACTGGGCCAGGGTCGCTTGGTCGTGGCAAAGACCAATTGATTGGGCGGCGGCGGCGGCACGTGGATGCAGGCCCCGACATAGGGAACGAGGATGAACTCGGTCACGCCCTTTTTCGAGCTTTCGAGAGGGATGATGTAGCCGGGCATCTTGATGACCTGACCATCGAGGCTCTCGTTCATCTTGGTGCCGTTCTCGTCAAAGATCGGGGCCCAGGTGTCGTTCAGGATGTCCATCTCGCCCTGACCGACCACCTCGGAATAGGGCACGCCGGCGGGAATGAGGTCATCCCACGTAATCTCGCGATACCCCGCCGCCCGCAACGCAGTCGGCAGGCCCACACCACTTGCGGCGAGCAGGGCGAATTGGCGGCGGTTGAAAAAGGTCTGTGTCATGTCCGCACCATCATGCCATCGGCCAGCGACAAACGATAGGCCCGCAGTGCCGGAAGAAGGCTCGCGAGCGCCGCCGCGCCGATCACGATCGCGAGCGTTGCAAGCTCGCGCCCGGAGGGGGGATCGATGGGAAGCCACAGGCCGAAGGCGCTGTCGATCAAGGGGCGGAACACGGCCAGCGCGCCGTAAAGCAGCGCCATGCCGATGAGCGTGCCTGCCAGCGCCATGAGCACCGCTTCAAGCACGAGCAGGCCGAGAATCGTCGCAGGTCGCGCGCCCATCGCCCGCCAGATCGCCATTTCGCGGCGCCGCTCGCCCAGCGACGACAGGATCATCGCCATCATCCCCAGGAGCGCCGTGACCACGACCATGGCGGACACGCCGATCAGCGCGGTCTCGGCGATCCCCACGATCTGCCAGAGTTCGGCCAGCGCCACGCCGGGCATCACGGCCAGAAGCGGTTCCTCGGGGTATTCGTTGATCCACCGCTGAAGGGCAAAGATCTGAAGCCGGGACTTGGTCCCGACAAGGGCGGCGGTGATCGCGGTGGGGGTCAGGTCCATCTGGCGGATCTGATCCACGGGTGTGGTCCGACCGGGGATCTTCGCACCGCTTTGCCAGTCGACATGGATCGCCTCGATCGCCTCCATGCTGACGATCACGGTGCGGTCCACCGGCGTGCCGGTCTTGGCAAGGATACCGGCAACCCGGAACGGCTGGTCATCGTGCTCGGTGAAGGAGGCGAGACCATGGGCGACGACGATGGGGTCGCCCACCTCATAGCCGAGCGTTGCCGCCACATCGGCCCCGATCACGGTGTCATAGAGGTCATCCATCGCGCGACCGTCCGCAAAGGTCAGCGACCGATCGCCCCGGAACTTGTAGCGGTCAAAGAACTCGGACGTCGTGCCCATGACCCGGAACTGCCGGTGACTGTCGCCCAGCGATATGGGCACGATCCAATCGACCTCGCCCCGGTTCGCGATATCCTGATAGCTTTCCCAGGTCACGTTGTTCGTGGCGTTGCCGATGCGGAACACGGAATAAAGCAGAAGCTGCACGTTGCCCGACCGCGCGCCCACGATCAGGTCGGTGCCCGAGATCGTGTCGGCAAAGCTCGCCCGCGCGCCGGTGCGCAGCTTTTCGACACCCAGAAACAGCGCGACCGACATGGCGATGGCAAGCACGGTCATCCCCACGGTGAGCGCGCGCGCCAGAAGCGACCCGATGGCGAGCCGCAGGATCATGCGGTCCCCCGGTCGGTCGTGACGATATCGGCAAGATCGACCACCCGGTCGAACCGGGCCCCCAGCCGTTCGTCGTGACTGACCATGAGAAGCGCCGAGCCGGCGCGCGCGCATTGTTCGAAGAGCAGGCTCAAGAAGCTGTCCTGCGTGGCCGCGTCCAGCGCTGACGTCGGCTCGTCCGCGACGATCAGGGGCGGTGCGCCGATCAGCGCGCGGGCCACGGCGACACGCTGTTGCTGGCCCACGCTCAACCGCCCCGCAGGCTGGCCCATCACGTCACCCGGCAATCCGAGCGCCGTGCAGAGGCGGTCGGCCTCGTCCCGCCCCCCGGCGCGGTCGCGCCGCGCCTTGGCGAACCGCAGGGGAAGCAGGATGTTATCCGCCACGCTGGCATAGGGCAGCAGGTTGAACTGTTGAAAGATCACGCCGATCTGGTCGGCGCGAAACCGATCCCGCGCACCGGGGCGCAGGGTGGTGAGGTCGGTTCCATTCACCGCGACCTGCCCCCGATCCGCCGTGACGATGCCGCAGATCAACGACAGAAGCGTCGATTTGCCCGACCCGCTTTCGCCCAGCAGAAGCACGCTTTCACCGGCGGCCAGATCGAACGCGGGACAGGTCAGGGAAAAGCCGCTTCGCCCCGGCCAGGAAAAGGCAACCTCGGACAGGGACAAAGCGGGCTTGGTCATCGTTACTGAAGCGCCAGTTCGGGGCGATCACGACCGATTTCCGCGGCCCCTGCCCCGGCCTCGGTCACAAATTCCGCCTCGATTTCCTGCGCGTTCTCAAAGGCCGCGAAGAACGGAAAGGCGACGGTCGTCAGCTCTTCGGGGTGGGCACAGTCGAAGGCGTAGCTTGCGTGGAACTCGGAATGGACCGCGCCGTCCGCGTGGTCGTGGTCGTGATCTTCGCCCTCGGCATGTTCTTCGTGGTCATGATCGTGGTCCTCGCCCTCGGCATGTGCCTCGTGGTCATGATCGTGGTCCTCGCCCTCGGCGTGATCGTGATCGTGATCATGCGCCTCGCCTTCCGCATGTTCGTCCATGTCGTCGTGATCGTGGTCGCCCGCGTGCAGATGCGCGAGAACCTCGGTCAGCCGGCACTCGGCGGCCTCGGGCAGGGTCACGATGTTCTCGGGCATCAGCATCGTGCGGATCGCAGCCTCGACCGCGTCCTTGTCAGCCTCGCTTTCGGCCACGTATTCAAAGCCGACGATGTCCATTCCGGGCGACAGGAGGTTCATCTCGAGCGCGTTGCCCTCGACCGCGAGTTCGAGCGTGCTGATCCCATGCACATGGGCGCCCATTTCGCGCTGCGCGTCGTCCTGCGCGACAAGCGGCGTGGTGGCGAGCGCGAGCGTGGCGAGTGCGGATGTCGAGAGACGTTTCATGATGATTCCTTTCGCTGTGGATTGAAGAGGGTCCGCGCCGTCATTGCAACGCCGCGGGGGAACAGTTTCGTGGCGCAGCCGCACGCGCCGCCTGTTCGCGCTCCAGCGTCCGGCGCTCGGCCCGGTCGAGCCGGGCGAGCACCTCGTCGATGGTCTCGCCCTTGCGGCGCGCGCGGACATAGATGCGCTGGCAGGCCTCGGGCGACCACGGCATCTGCGCCTGGGCGAGCCATCTGCGCACCGGGGCGGGCAGCCGGTCATAGACCTGCATCGGATGGGCGCGGCTTCTGCGGCGACGGAGGTTTGTCTGACCGAGATTGCCGGTCATTCGTCATCCTCCAGCCCGGCAACGGGGTCGAGCACAACCAGCAAACGGGTCGTGTCGGTGCCCTCGATGGGCGGTGAGCGGTGACGCAGCCGCGTCTGGCCCGACGTGGGCCAGTCGGTTCCGCGCAGGATGATCGCAGAGCCCTGCGGCACGTCGTGGATCGTGTCCGGGGCCACCTTGTCACCCTCGATCCGATACTGCGTGCCGGGGCCTCGGTAGGTGCAGATCATCCGCGCCGTGACCGCGTCGATATGGAATTTCCGGCAGGCATTGGTGGCCACGGGATCGACACGCAGCCGAAGAAACCCTGCCCCCATGATATCCGCGAAAATGTCGGCCAAGGCCGCCACATCGTCGATCAGCATCTCCCGTTCCGGGGCGTCCGGCGTGCCCGCCGCGGTGCAGGCGGCCTGCATGGCGTCGCGCACCGCCTGGGGGCGCAGGATGATGCGCGTTCGCGGCAGTTGCTCGGGGGCGAGGGCGTCGATCCACCGTTGAAAGCGCGGCAGCGGCCTGCGGTGCCACAGCGCCGCCGCGCAATCGGGGCGTTTGATCGCGGACAGGCCCAGCGGCCCGTCCGAGACAACGACACCACGCGGCGTTGCGCAGAGGAGGTCCGTCTGAAGCATCACGCCGCCTCGGCACGACGCCACAGGGGGAACGGATCGGGATAGTCGGGCAGCTTGTCCGGGCTTTGCGCGATGATCTCGGGCACGAGGCAGGCGTCGAGCCGTGCCTTCAGCGCAGGCCAGTCGATGCCCGCACCGATGAAGACAAGCTCCTGCCGCCGGTCACCCCAAGGCTCCTGCCAGTGCTGGGCGATGTAGCCGCGCGCGCTGTCATGTTCGGGCCAGCGTTCGCGGGGCACCGAAGCCCACCACGTGCCAAGCGGCGAGACCGACGACAGGGCACCGGCGAGCGAGAACTCCGCCACCCAGTCAGGGCGCGTGGCGATCCAGAAATGCCCCTTGGCCCGGATCACGCCGGGCAGGTCGCCGTTCAGCACCGCAAGAATCTTTTCCGGCACAAAGGGCTGGCGCGCGCGGTAGACAAAGCTTGCCACCCCGTATTCCTCGGTCTCCGGCACGTGGTCGGCAAAGCCATAAAGCTCTTTCGCCCACATGGGATGCTCATGCGCCTTGTCGAAGTCAAAGAGTCCGGTGTCGAGGATTTCGGCCGCGTCCACCACCGAATGATCCGTCTCGATGATCTTCGCGTCGGCATTGAGGCTGCGGATGATCTTGCGCGCCGCGTCGGTTTTCTCGGGCCCCGCGTCGCTGACCTTGTTCAGGATCACCACATCCGCGAATTCGATCTGATCGGTGAGCAGATGGACGATGGTGCGCTCGTCCTCATCGCCAAGGCTTTCGCCCCGATCCGCGATGAAGTCGTGACTGGAATAATCACCGACGAGGTTCACGGCATCCACGACCGTCACCATCGTATCAAGCCGCGACACGTCCGACAGGCTTTCGCCATACTCGTCGCGGAAATCAAAGGTCGCGGCGACCGGGAGCGGCTCGGAAATGCCCGTCGACTCGATGAGGAGGTAATCGAAGCGGCCCTCCTCTGCGAGGCGCCGCACCTCCTGCAACAGGTCATCGCGCAGCGTGCAGCAGATGCAGCCGTTCGACATCTCGACCAGCTTTTCCTCGGAGCGCGACAGATTGGCCCCTTCGCGCACGAGGTCGGCGTCGATGTTGACCTCGGACATGTCGTTGACGATCACCGCGACGCGACGGCCTTCACGATTGTTGAGAACGCGGTTGAGGAGCGTCGTCTTTCCGGCGCCCAGAAAGCCGGAGAGAACGGTTACGGGAAGGCGTGTATCGGTCATTGGGATACCTCTGTCGGTTGGATGAAATCGGGAAAGTCGCGCGAAGCGTGGCATCCGGTGCCAGCCGCGAGGCCAGCGACGCTGCAACCGATGGACGTTGTCTCCAGCATCTTGCGCTCCTTATGCGTCGTGGGCCCCGCTCGTGCAGACGGCGGCGAAGGGCTTAGGGTTGGGTTGCTTCGGCGCGCTCGGGGCGCCGGTGTTGGTCCAGTCGATCCCGAAGCGTGTTGAGCATGCGCTGAAGCACGGGTTCCGGAATGTCGCGCGCGATCACCACGATCCGCGAGCGTCGCGTGTGTGCGGGCCAGTCGCGCAGGGGCACGGGCGGATCGAAAATCTGCTGCACGCCATGAAACACGAAGGGAAAGTCCATCCCCTCGAGAAAGACGATCCCTTTGACACGCAAAAGGTTCGGTCCCTGAAGCTGGACGAGCGTGTTGAGCCAGTCGTCAAAAACATCGTCGGGCAGCGGATCGTCGATGACGATCGATGCGGTGGCGATCTTGTCGTCATGGGGGGACTGGACGGCCTGCGGCGCCTTGGGCGCGGCCAGACCCGACAGGTTCGCGAAGGGGTCAGCGGATTTTGTTGGCGACCCGACCCAGTCGAGCGCTTGCACCGACGTCACGCCGGGGCGAAGGCCAAAAAGCCCGAACAAGGCGTTCTGAACACCCGTGCCTTTGACGGCGTGACGAACCTGCGCATTCGTGTTCAGAACGCGCAGCCGTTCTTCGAGCCGGACGACAGCCTCGGGGTCGGCAAGGTCGGTCTTGCTCAGCACGATCATGTCGGCCATCGCGACCTGCGACACGGCTTCAAACTGTTTGTCGAGCGTCGTTGCGCCGTTCACCGCATCGACCAGCGTCACGACCCCGTCCATCCGTGTCGTCGTCGCAAGATAGCGGTCGACAAGAAGGGTTTGCAGAATCGGACCGGGGTCGGCGAGCCCCGTGGTTTCGATCACGATGCGGTCGAAGTCGAACTCGCCGTCGTCGCGGCGGAATATCAGCTTTCGGATGGCACCGGACAGATCGCCGCGCACCGAGCAACACAGGCATCCCGACTGCATGAGCACGATATCGTCCGACGACATCTCGATCAGGTCATGATCCAGTCCGGCCTCGCCGAACTCGTTCACCACGACCGCGATCTTACCAGCGTCGGACGACGACAGAAGCGCGTTGAGCAGCGTGGTCTTCCCGGCTCCGAGAAACCCGGTCAGGAGCGTTACGGGAATGCGGCCATCGGACATGTCAGGCCCCCTTTTTCTGAGAGGATCGGCGCGCCAACCCGGTGAGCGAGATGGACGTCACGAACAGCAGGGCCGTGACGCAGACGATGGTGGGACCGGTCGGCGTGTCGAAATGATAGGAGGCGCGCACGCCGCTGATGACCGCGCCTGCGCCGATGCCTGCCGCCAGCAAAGCCATGATTTCCGGCGTGCGCGAGAACGACCGCGCGGTGGCCGCCGGGATGATCAGCATGGCGGTGATCAGAAGCGCGCCGACGACCTTGATCGCGACCGCGACGACGATGGCCAGCGCGAAGGTCAGGACCAGTTGTTCGCGCTTGGGGTCAACGCCTTCGGCATAGGCGAGGTCGGTGTTGAGGGTGGCGGTCAGAAGCGAGGACCAGCGCCAGACCACCAGCCCGATCACCACAGCGGCTCCGCCCCAGATAACGGCGAGGTCGGCGGGCATGACCGCGAGGATATCGCCGAACAGATAGGCCATGAGGTCGATCCGGACGCCCACGAGGAACGACGCGGCAACGAGCCCGAAGGCGAGCGCCGAATGCGCCAGCACCCCAAGCATCGTATCCATCGCAAAGTCACGGCCAGAGAGGCTCGACACGGTCAAGGCCATGACGAGCGAGACCACGAGGACACCGGCAAAGACCGACACGGAAAAGGTCAGCGAAAGGGCGACGCCCAAGATCGCGGCATGGGCCGTCGCGTCGCCGAAATAGGCCATGCGCCGCCAGACGACGAAACAGCCCAAAGGAGCCGCCGCCAGCGCAAGGCCGATCCCGGCGAGGATCGCACGCATGATGAAATCATCCAGAAAGCTCATTCCGCGGCCTCGGTCGTGTGGGAGTGGGTGTGATGATGGGCATAAAGCGCAAGCGCACCCTTCGTGCCCTCGCCGAACAAGGCGCGGTATTCGGGGGCCGAGGCCACGTGGCTCGGCGCGCCCTGACAACAGATATGCCCGTTCAGGCAGATCACGCGGTCGCTCGCGCTCATCACAACATGAAGATCGTGGCTGACCATGAGCACGCCACAGCCCAGTTCCGTGCGCACCCGTTCGATCTGCTGATAGAAGGCGGCAGTGCCGCGCTGATCCAATCCGGCGGTGGCTTCATCCAGTATGAGCAGTTCGGGCGACCCAAGCAGCGCCCGCGCCAGCATCACGCGCTGAAACTGTCCGCCGGACAGCGCCGACATCTGGCGTTTGGCAAGCTCCGGTATGCCCGCCCTACTTAGGGCGGCGTCGATTTCCGGCCTGCCGACCTTGCGCCGCAGCCTGAGCATTCTGGTGACGGTCATCGGCAGCGTCGGGTCGAGTTGCAGGCGTTGCGGCACATAGCCGATCCTCAGACCGTCGCGCTTTGTCAGCTGTCCCGTGTTTGGTGCAAGCGCGCCGACCAGAACACGCAAGAGCGTCGATTTGCCCGACCCGTTCGGGCCGACGATGGTCACGATTTCCCCCGCCTCCATCGACATGGTCACGTTGCCGAGAATGGTCGCGCCGCCAAGGCGAACCGTGACGTCGGTCATGTTGAAAAGCGTCATCCCCGCGCCTCGCCGTCGATACAGGCGGGGCAGACTCCCAAAGCCTCGACCACGGTTTGCTCGATCTTGAAGCCGGCAGCCTTTGCCGCCTGTCCGAGCAGTCCCTTGGAGGGGGCCGCCGTGGTTTCGGCGACCGAATCGCAGACGCGACAGATCATGAAGGCCGGGAAATGGGTGCTGCACGGATCGGCGCAGGCCACATAGGCGTTCAGCCGCTCGATCTTATGCACAAATCCGTTGGTCACGAGGAAATCGAGTGCCCGGTAGGCGACCGGCGGCTGCGACCCGCGCCCCTCTTCCTTCAACCGATCGAGAATCTCATAGGCGCCCATGGCCCGATGTTCTTCGAGCAGCATCTCGAACACGCGCTTTCTGATCTCCGTCAGGCGCAGACCGTGTTCGGCGCAGTGGCGTGCGGCGTCCGCCAACGCGTCGTGCACACAGACGGTGTGATTGTGCTCCCCAAACCCCACGAAAGGCATCGTCTTCTCCGGCAACTTCGGATTGCAACGTAATAACATATCATCTAGATGTCCAGAGAATGTTATAACCTAACTTGGAGCACAGAATGTCCAGACGCCTTATCCTTGGAACCGTATCGGTCCTTTGCCTTACCTCCGCCGCCGTCGCAGACGTGCCTGCTGTCGTTGCAGACATCCCTCCGGTGCACTCGCTGGTCGCCAAAGTCATGGACGGCGTCGGCACACCCGATCTGCTGGTCCAGCCCGGCGCTTCGCCGCACGGCTATTCGCTGCGCCCGTCCGAGGCACAGGCGCTCGACAATGCCGACATTGTGTTCTGGATCGGCGAAGGGTTGGAGCCGTGGCTGGAAGGCTCGCTCGAGGCGCTGGCCGGTGACGCGCACAAGGTCGAACTGGCCGAAGTCGAGGGCGCCGTCGAACTGCCGTTCCGTGAAGGCGCGACCTTCGAGGCGCATAGCCACGACCATGGTGAGGATCATGATCACGATCATGCCGAAGAGCACGCCGAGGGCGAGCACGATCATGACCATGACCACGACCATGATGGGGATCACGCCGAGAGCGATCATGACCACGATCACGACCATGACGAGGATCACGCCGAGGCCGAAGCCGACCATGACCATGACCATGACCATGACGCAGAAGAAGCCGGTCACGACCACGACCACCACGGCGCCGACCCGCATGCCTGGCTCGACCCCGAGAATGCGCGTGTCTGGCTGACGGTCATCGCCGAGGAACTGGCCGAACACGACCCCGACAATGCGGACGCCTATCGCGCCAACGCCGAGGCTGGGCGCGAAGAGCTGGCCACCTTGATTGACGAGATCTCGGCCCAACTCGATCCGGTCCGTGGCAAGAACTTCATCGTGTTCCACGACGCCTATCAGTATTTCGAGAACCGCTTCGAGATCTCTGCGGCCGGTTCGATTTCCATCGGCGATGCCTCTGACCCCAGCCCCGCGCGGATCGAAGAGGTGCAGGACAAAGTCACCGAGCTTGGCGTGAGCTGCGCGTTCTCGGAGCCGCAGTTCAACCCGAACCTCGTCCAGACCGTGCTGCGTGGAACCGATGCCAGCACCGGCGTGATGGATCCGTTGGGCGCCGAGCTGGCGCTGGGCCCTGATCTCTATCCGCAGTTGCTTCGCAACCTGTCGGCGACGCTGGTCGAGTGCCTCGACTAACCCACTCCTGCGAGAGCGCAGGTTCGCCTGCGCCCTCGTTCTTGTCTCGCCCGTCGTCGAAACCTTCCGTCATTCTGGTGTCCCTGACCACATGCGCCTGACCCGATTTCTTATCATCCTGATCTGCGCCGGATTTGTCGTCGCTGGACTGATGTGGCTGGTCGACCTGTCGTCGGTCCTGCGTTGGGCGGCAGATGTGCAGCGCGACGTGCAGAACGCCATGGCCGGTAGCCTGCGCGCCATTCGGGCAGGCGATCCCTGGGCGCTCTTGGGCCTTTGTGCGCTGACCTTTGCCTACGGCTTCGTCCACGCGATTGGTCCGGGGCACGGCAAGTTTCTATTGGGCGGCGCGGCCTTGGCCAATCGCGCGACCCTGCGCCGGTTATCGGCGTTGACCGTTGCGGCCAGTCTCGCCCAGTCCCTGACCGCCATTGTCCTCGTCCTCATCGGTGCGGGTCTTTTGTCTTTGACGAGTTCTTTTCTGGTGGATGTGACCGAAGACGTTCTCGCGCCTGCAAGCTACGCTGCCATCGCATTTATCGGCGCCTACCTCGCCAGTCGCGGCGGGCGCAGTCTGTGGCGCGCCCTCGCCCCGCCGGTCGTGGAGCACACGCATCATCATCACAGCCACGACCACGATCATGATCATCACCACCATGATGCGACATGTGGCTGTGGCCATACCCACGGCCCGACAGTCGATCAGGTTCGCGCCCAGATGGGGCTGCGCGAGATGGCCGCGCTCGTGGCCAGCATCGCAATGCGCCCCTGCACGGGCGCGCTTTTCCTTCTCGTCATTGCCTGGGGCCTCGGGCTGCTGCCTGCGGGGATCCTCGCCACTTTTGCGATGGGGTTTGGCACAGCGAGCTTCAACCTGATCGTCGCGGGGTCGGGGTTCGGCGCGCATGCGCTGATGGTGGCCGCCGGTTCGGGCACGCGTATCTCGCCCCTCGTGTCGCCGGTCGCGCAAATCCTGGCCGGGCTGGTCGTCATACTCGCGTCAGGCGGGATGATCGCCCTTTATCTCTGACCCATGCGGGCCGCGGCTTGTCGCACTGCGCGTCACTGCCCAAGGACTGTTTCGTCCGCAGAGATGACCATGCGCAAGATACCGATCCTTTGCCTGATGACGACGCTGGCGACCTGTCCTGCTGGGGCGCACCCCCATGTGTTCATCGATACTTCGTTCACGCTGGTGATCGAGAACGGGCTTGCGACAGCCGTGCGCATCGACTGGGCTTATGACGCATTCTACACCATGCTCATGATCGAAGAATATGGCCTCGATACCGACGGCGACGGGCTTCCCGAACAAGAGGCGATGGATGCCTTTGCGGGACACGACGTTGATTGGGAGGCCGGCTTTCCCGGAGATTTCAGGCTGACCTCTCGCGGGGCCGACGTCGCATTGCGCGGCCCCGTTCGGCATGAAGCGCGGTTTGAGGCCAACCGCGTGATCACCTCTCACATTAGGCCGGTCGAGACCCCTTTTGCCGTGGGCGCGGATAGGGTCACGGCCCGTGCTTATGATCCCACCTATTTTGTTGCCTATGATGTGCCCGATGTTCCAGGCGTGGAGGGCGCGAATTGCACCTTCGACAGGGACAAAGCGGACATCGAAGCGGCGCAGGCGGAATATGGCGAGCAACTTGCGGCCATTGACCAGAGCGAAGACCCGTTCGAGGTCGTCGAGCTCTCGGACATCGGCATCCTCTTTGCGGATACGTTCACGCTTCGCTGCGATCCCTGACGGCACCACGTCGATCCCGGACCCATTCCAATCGCGACATTCGGAACGTCGGTTGCCATCAACCAACGCAGCTTATAAACGAACGTTATGTAATTACATTACATTCAATCAACGAAGAACAGGAGACATCCATGTTGACCTCTATCGCCAAGAGCCTTGGCATCCTTTCCACTGGCGCTCTATTCGCGCTCTCGCTGCCGGTCTTGGCCGAGTCCAAGGATGACCACGATCACGCGCATGATCACGGGTCCGAAGAGATCGCGACAGGATACTTTGAGGACGAGCAGATCGAGAACCGCGAGCTGTCGGATTGGGCAGGTGACTGGCAGTCCGTGTTCCCGCTCTTGCAAGACGGCACGCTTGCCCCGGTCATGGAAGACAAGGCTGCGCACGGCGAGATGACCGCCGAGGAATACACAGCCTACTACACCACCGGCTACGAGACCGACGTGGATCGCATCGTGATCGACGGGACGAGCGTGACCTTCTATCGGGATGGCGAAGCCGTGCAGGCCGACTATGCCAACGATGGCTACGAAATCCTGACCTATGAGAAGGGAAACCGCGGTGTGCGCTTTATCTTTGAGAAAGCCGAAGGTGACGAGGCTGCGCCCGCGTTCATCCAGTTCAGCGACCACCGCATCGCACCCTCCAAGGCCGATCATTATCACCTCTACTGGGGCGACGACCGTGCCGCGTTGCTGGAAGAACTGACGAATTGGCCGACGTATTTCCCCGCCGATCTGACGGCGGACCAGATTGTCGACGAGATGCTCGCGCACTGATTTCCATTGCGGGCCGCTTGCAAATGAAAACGCGCCGGACCCTGATCCGGCGCGTTTTTTCGTTAAGCTTTGATGTAGCGATCCGGTTCCGCTCAGCTCACGTGGTCAGGACCCGCCCGATCTTTGCAAGCGCCAGCTCGGAGTCCTCGCGATACGCAATTGCTTCTCGGTAGACTACGTCTTCGTCGAAAAACAGCACGCTGGCGGATTGGTCCATCGTGTGCAAGTCGCGACACTGAGATCGGAGGTTCGCCATGGAAATCGAAAACATGTTCGGCAGTGGCGCCAGTCGTAGATCGTTCTGCTGGGCAGATGGTGAGATCGCTGGATCAGCCGCTCGTGCTCGCACAGGATTTGTCCCTCCGCAGCGACCACGAGGCGATCGGGGTAGATCCGGAGGCTGACTGGCCGATTGGCAAAGGAGGCGGGGACGCTGTAGCGATTCCGCTCGAAGCTGATCAAGCAGGTCGGCGACACACGCTTGCTCTGCTCGACAAATCCATCAAAGGCGGGTGGCAACTGCATGAGCGCCGCTTGCTCCGAGCCCCAGGCATCCGCGATGCTGCCCGCGAGGGTGCCATGGGGGATTTCGCGCCAGAGCTCCATACAGCGCCGCTCCAGCCATGCGTTCAGCGAAGCAAGGTCGGGGAAGTTCGGCATGGGGTTCCATAAGCGCGGGCGGGCGTCCTGGACGTTCTTTTCGACCTGACCCTTTTCCCAGCCCGCCGCCGGATTGCAGAACTCCGGCTCGAACACGTAGTGGTTCGCCATGGCCAGGAAGCGCATGTTCACCTGACGCTCCTTGCCGCGGCCAACCCGGTCAACCGCCGTCTTCATGTTGTCGTAGATCCCACGCTCCGGAACGCCGCCAAAGACGCGGAAGCCGTGCCAATGGGCATCGAACAGCATCTCGTGGGTCTGCAGCAAATAGGCTCGGACGAGGAAGGCGCGGCTATGGGACAGCTTGATATGCGCGACCTGCAGCTTCGTGCGCTCACCGCCAAGCACCGCGTAGTCTTCGCTCCAGTCGAACTGGAAGGCCTCCCCGGGCCGGAACGACAAGGGGACGAAGATACCGCGCCCGGTGGTCTGTTGCTCGCGCTGGCATTCTACACGCCATTTTCGGGCGAAGGCCGCGACCCGGTTGTAGGAGCCCGTGTAGCCAAGCGCCACCAAATCGCCATGCAACTGCTTCACCGTTCGCCGCTGCTTGCGGGATTTCGCAGCCTCCGTCTTCAGCCACGCAGCAAGCTTTTCGGCATAGGGATCAAGCTTGCTCGACCGAGCCGGGACATTGAACCTCGGCTCGATCGTGCCCGCACTCAGATATTTCTTGATGGTGTTCCGCGACAGCCCGGTTCGGCGCGCGATCTCTCGGATCGGTAGCTTCTCTCGCAAAGCCATGCGGCGGATGACGTTCAAAAGTCCCATGTGGATCACTCCGGAATCCCCCGCTGCAAGCTGCGTCGCGGGGAGGGTCACATGGGTCAAATCTCAATGGAAATTACGCGCTCACCCGGGTCAGTTCTGCGTGGAAATCAACAGCTTGAGTGTCTGAAGCGTCAGCCTCGGTGTGAGCCTATCGGCAAGCAGGGCCCGCTTCTCCGCATTCGAGAGGTTCTCCATTCCCCGGATCTCCTCGGTCACTGCCTCGTCCTTTTCATCCGCCTCGGCGATCTCGTCCGCTTTCGTCCGCTCATATTTGGCATCGCGAGATTTGGGCTGGTCTGGATGGAAGCGGTTCTTGCCATGTGTCTTGCCATGGTTGCGCGGCAGACGAGACGCGAAGAGGAAGAAGTCCTTCTGTCTGTCTTTCGTGAGCGTTGAGATGGGAACGTCGCCAAAGAACGCGATCGCCGGTTTGCCAATTGCGTCGATATTCCCTTTCATCGACTTAGTCGGATACAGCTCAAAGGTCTTCCCCCAAGCTGCGCTCAAGAGCACGGGCTCACTTTGCACGAACTCATCTACGCTCAATTCTGAGTGCCGTGCGACGAGAGGCGCCGCCTCAGAACGAGCATCGCAACCATCAAGGACATCCGCCTCTACCCCACGTAGTTCCCGCATCAAATTGGCGGCGCTGCGGCCGAGATTCACGGGAATATCATCAGGCAGCGACACGCCAACACGCGCCGCGACAACCCGAAGAACGCCTTCAATCTCGCCGAAATCGTTTTGCCGCGCATCACGCCTCAGGAGATCGGCCTTGGCTTCCAGCTTCGCAATACGATCATCCAGATCTTCGATGCCCGCGTGACCGAGGTCCTGCTCCTGGATGATCCGGTTGAGCTCCGCGCGCAGAAGCTCTTTGAGATGAGCCTGAACCTCTTCGGGCGTGAGTGTGGGGCGGGTAGCGTTGGTGGCCATTAGTCTCTTCTCTTCGCTATTCAACACGACGAGGAGATGGGCGGCACGCACCATCGCCTCCTCGACGATAGGGGTGTGAAGGGAGAGACAGCAAAACGCGCTGGGACGTTTTTTGCTAAGGTTGACGCTACGTAACCTTTTCCTGAAGTAGAAGGTTCTTCCGCGCCGGAGGAGATACGTCGGATGTCTTTGCTTGCGAGGAGCGCGAGCGGCCCCAGACCCAGATTCGGCGCCTATATCAACGAGACCCTCTGGCACCTGTGTTACACCATTTGTGACAGCTTGTGTTACACCAACAGCGCCCGACGGATCATGGATGTCGACGCGAGGCTCAGGGCCCTTATTTTCTTGATCTTTAGGAAGCATGTGGCTGGGGTGGTAGGAACAAAATCCAACTTTTCTCAAACCCCTGATTTTCCGTAACCTATTGCTATAAAACTTCTTTCCAGCCTACAACTGTTCCGGAGTAGTGTTCCGGAATGGTGGTGCGGGGATGGGAAGGCAGACATACCTTTGGCGACGTGGAGCTACATACTACGCCCGGCTTGATGTGCCGACAGATCTTGTGGACATCGTCGGCACCACGACGCGCAAGCAGTCGCTCAAGACGAAGGACCAAGTTACTGCGAAGCAACTGCTATGGCCGGTCATAGAAGGATGGCGGCGCGAGTTCGACGAACTGCGCGCGCGGCGTATCTTAACCGACGACGACAAGGCCACCGCTGTCTGGCAACACTACACCCAGAGCCTCAAACGTGATGAAGATCGCCGTCGTGATCTGCCAAGCGGGGAGGATATCGCCACCGCAACTCAGCGAGCAATTGAGAGGGTTCAGCACGAGAACATCGACACAGCCGACCCGCTGGCGATGCTCGATGCCGCCTTAGATGTTCACGTCCTCAAAGATCAGCAACTAGGTGCCGAAAGCACCGATGCGAAAGCGCGGCGTGTGAAACTGTCAGAGCTGCGCAAGCATCTGAGCACCGGAAACACGGCCCTAATTGAACATGAAGTCGATGAGTTTCTCGTCAGGAACAAGCTAATCATTGAACCAGGTTCGCCCGATCGAGGCGCGCTTGCCCGGCAGATGATGCGCGCAGAAATCGAGGCGCTCAGGCGCACCATAGAACGCGACGAAGGCAATTATGCAGGACAACCCTTAGACCCCATCGTAGCGCATCCCACCGGGGCGCGTAGAGCCACTGCCGAGCCGGGTCAGTCGGTCTTGGAGGTATTCGAGCTTTACGCCGTGGAGAACCCGAACCAAGTGAAAGCTGACACACTGGCGCAGGCCCGGCGCGACATAGGCTTGTTCGTCCAGCATGTCGGCAGCACGTTCCCAGTCGCCGAGATCGACAAGAAAGCCGTGCGCGAGTGGAAGGCGCTGCTACTGAAGTTCCCTGTGAAGGCAGCCGAAACAAATGCCTTTAAGGGCATGTCGATTGACCAAGCCGTCAAGCACAACGAGCAAATCGGGAAGCCCACGATCACTACGCGCACGGTGAACCGTCACCTATCCAGTTTGGGCGCGTTTTGCCGTTGGCTTGTCAGTCATGGGTATCTTGATCAAAACCCAGTGGACGGCATGGCGCTTAACAAGGAGAAACATTCCAAGACGCTCACCTTCACCGCTGAGCAGATGAACACCTTGTTCGGGTCGCCGCTGTTCACGGGTTGCCAGAGCGACGAGCAACCGCGCTTCATCAAGAAGCCGGGCACCGTATTGATCCGAGATCACCGATATTGGGTGCCGTTGATCATGCTGTTCTCGGGCGCACGGCCCGGAGAGATTGGGCAGCTTGCAGTTTCAGACGTGCGTCAAGAACACGGCAACTGGATCATGCACATCACCGACGACGGCGAAGGCGGCAAGAGCATCAAGAATGAGAATTCAAAGCGCATCCTGCCGGTGCATGATCAACTGATACAGCTCGGTTTCATCGACTATCACGAGAACAGAGTGAGGGCTGGTGACGTCCGACTATTCCCGGAGGCGGAACGCAACGCACGTGGGCAGATGATGGCAGATTACTCGCGCATGTTTTCGCGCTATTTGATCGATCTCGGGATCAAGGATGGGCGCGGCTACAGCCAATACTCATTTCGGCATGGCGCAGCCGACGCCTTGCGCCGCGCCGGGTATCTAGACCACGAATTCAAGTTTCTCATGGGACACGGCGACACGTCAATGACTGGACGTTACGGCGTGATGCCCCAAGGTATGCTTGAAAAGCGCGTCGAGCTGATCAACGCCATATCCTATCCCGGTCTCAGTCTGGATCACCTGAAACCAAAGTGACCGACAGCCCCCCCATAGAATTGGGGGATTCCATCGCGATCTTAAGTGTGGTATTTTTGCAACACTTAAGACGCTGCGACGGAACACATGCCCTTTCACAAGATCAAGAACGCACTGAGGTTCGGCACCGAACAAAAGGCGCTGAGCCTTACAGATCCGGACGCGCTGGGCATGTTCGGCGTCTTCCCCACTGCCACCGGTGTTACCGTCGGTCCCACCAACGCTATGCGCGTCCCTGCCGTCGCATGTGCGGTCGGCCTAATCTCTGAAACCATCGGCGCGCTACCGGTGAAGCTCTACGACCGCGCCGGAAAGGCCGCGCTCACGGAACATCCAGCCTATCGCCTCGTGCATGATGAAGCTAACGAATGGACGAGCGCCGCGGAGCTGCGCCGTGACCTGACCCTTGATGCTCTCTTGCACGGGGCCGGTCACGCGCAGGTGATCCGATTGTCCGATGGGACACCCTACGAGCTGCATCGTATGGACCCCACCAAGGTGCAGCGCGATCAGGAGGCCGACGGCGAACCGTTCTATCGCGTCCACACCGACGCCGGACACGCGCGGCTTTCCTACCGTGACGTGCTTCGCGTCGAAGCTATCGGCGGCGTGTCACCTATCACACTGGGCCGGGAAGCAATCGCCCTGGCTCTTAGTTTTGAGGCCCATATCGGCGGCTTGTTCGCCAACGGCGGCCGCCCCTCTGGCGTGATCCGGGCTCAGAAAATCCTTGATGTAGACGCTAAGAAGAAACTGGCCGCAAGTTGGTTCAACACCCATGGCGGCACGCGGTCCGGCGGCACGGCCGTGCTGGACGAAGGTATGGATTACCTACCCCTATCCACCACGCTCGCCGACGCTCAGTTCGCGGAGAACCGCCTTGAACAGATCAGAGAAATCGCCCGCGTATTTCGGGTGCCACCCACCATGCTGTTCGAGCTTTCGCGGGGCACCTGGTCAAACACCGAGGAAATGGCGCGGCAGTTCCTTCAGATCACCCTCAAGCCGTGGTTGGTAGCATGGAGCTGGTCATACGCGCGGTGCCTTTTGACACCTGACGAGCGCAAGGCCGTCTACCTTGAAGCCCTTACCGACGATCTGCTTACCACCGACACGGCAGCCCGTGCGACCGCCTACGGCCAATATCGCAGCATGGGTGCGCTTACAGCCAACGAGGTTCGCGCCGGGCTGAACCTTCCGCCAATGGAAGGCGGCAACACGCTGGAAAACCCCTACACCACCACGAGCAAGGACAAGGTTGCATGACCCTATCGCACACCGCCTTTTTTGGTGACGGCGAACACGCCTTCGCCCTGACCGACGACATGATCGCCGAACTTGAGCGCCTCGCTGATATCGGCATCGGCGCATTTTACCTTCGAGCGGTGAACATGCAGTTCAAGCTCGCCGATCTGATTGAGGTGATCCGCCTTGGTCTGATCGGCGGCGGCGCGACCCCTCAGACCGCCGCACAGCTCACCGACACTTACGGCCGGAACCGGCCTATCGATGAACTGTATCCTCTGGCGCTGGACGTGCTGGATGCCCGTTGGGGCGGTGCCACCGATGATGCGGCGACCGAATGACCGACCGCATCGAGATCAAGGCGGCGCTGGCCGTCACGGACGCCGGAGAGATCACTGGCATCGCTTGGCCGTTCGGCATCCCGGACCGCGTGGGCGACTCGATCGAAAAGGGCGCGCTAACCGCACCGGGCACCCTGCCGATGCTCTTCGCCCACGATCAGGCTCAGGTGATCGGCGTTTGGGACGAAATTGCAGAAACGCAGGAAGGGCTGACCGTGAAGGGGCGCCTGCTCGTCAATGACGTTGAGAGAGCGCGCGAGGTGCGCGCCATGATCCGCGAGAAGGCGGTATCTGGCCTGTCCATCGGCTTCGTCACGAAGAAAGCGCACCGCCACGCCAAGGGCCGCACCATCACTGTCGCTGAGCTTCACGAAATCTCAGTTGTTGCCGTTCCTGCCCATCCGGGCGCCCAGATCACTTCCATCAAGTCGGAAACACCCTACCCCCTCAAGGAGAACCCCAAAGTGGAAAACGAGGAAATCGAAACCAAACAGAAGGCCGCTACCGTCGCCAACGACACGCCGCAGGTGCCGCCGATCGACACCAAGGCGTTCAACGAAATCAAGGACCGGCTGGACCGGCTGGAAGCCAAAGGCAACCGCCCCCAGATCACCGGCGCGGCAAACCCGATCATGGGCGCGGAAGAGGTAAAGGCTTTCACCCACTATCTGTCCACAGGTGAGAAAAAATCGCTGACGACGGCTAGCGACACCGCGAACCATATCCTTGCCCCCGAGGATGTAAGCGACGAGTTCCTTCGCAACCTGGTCGAATATAGCCCGATCCGTGCCATTGCAGATGTGCGCACCACCGGTGCAGCGAGCATCATCCTGCCCAAGCGCACGGGGATCACCAACGCCGCATGGGTGGGCGAGACCGACGCACGGACCGGCAGCCAGCCGACCTTCGCTCAGTCGGAAATCGTCGTGAAAGAGATCGCCACCTTCGTGGATATGTCGCTTCAGCTCGCCGAAGACAGCGCCAACGTGCTCAGCGAGGTCAATCTCGCTCTTGCTGAGGACTTTGGTCAGAAGGAGAACGTGTCGTTCGTCAGCGGCAACACTGCGCTTGAGCCCGCTGGCTTCATGGTCAACGCGAACATCACCGAGACCATCGCGGCTGCACCGGGCGCGATTTCCCCCGATGAGCTGATCGCGCTCATGTATGCCCTGCCGGCCACTTACCGGAATGCAGGCACGTGGGTGATGAACGGTCAGACGCTCGCCGCACTTCGCACGCTGAAGGACGGCAACGGCAACTACCTGTGGCAGCCGTCCTATCAAGCGGGGCAGCCTGAAACCATTCTGGGCCGCCCCGTGGTCGAGGCCGTGGAAATGGCAGATATCGGTGCAAGTGCCGAGCCGATCATCTTCGGCGACTTTAAGCGCGGCTATCGTATCTATGACCGCCTGTCGCTCGCCGTGCTGGCTGACCCCTACACTCAGCGCGCAAACGGTCTCATGCGCTACCACGCTCGCCGCCGCGTTGGGGCTGGTGTCGTTCGGCCCGACGCCTTCCGCAAGCTGGCGATGCCAGCCGCCTAAGTATGAAACCGCAGCTCGCATATGATGCTATCGCGCTCGAATACGGCGGTCACACCGTCTTCCTGCGCCCTTCTTTGCGGGCTGCAACCCATCTAGAGCGCCTTCATGGTGGCTTCCCCGAGCTGCTGCGGAAGATCGAGGAATTCGATACCTTGACCATATGGCAGGTGATCACCACAGCCGGTGGTATGACCGAAAGAGGGCCTATGTTCGCCTTCGCGGCAGCTCATCCCCTCAAGGACTTCCAAAGGGCCGCACAGGGGCCGTGTATCGAGCTGGTCGCCGCGTTGCTGCCCGACGCACCCACCCCTTCTGCTGAGCAATCCAGCGCGCCGATCCCCACCCCGTGGAGTGACCTATTCAAAGAGCTCTATGGTTTCGCGACCGGGTGGCTGGGCTGGTCGCCGGACACGGCATGGAACGCCACACCACAAGAGATCACGGACGCGTTCACCGCGCACGTCGCGAAACTTCACGCGATCTACGGCGGCGCCGGGCCTGGTGAGAGCACGACGAACGCGGAACAGCGGCAACAGAACGTCGAGCTGGGCCTTGACCCAGATTTCGACCGGGCGGGCCTCAACGCTCTGAAGAGCCTATCGGCCTTGCGTGAGGGCATGACCGTCTGATGCCGCGTCCGCCTCACATTTGCACTTGCGGAAAGACGGTTGCCCATGGCGAGCGCTGTAAATGTCAGATCGCGCGCACTCGCGCACGCAACAGGCGCCATGATGCGACACGCCCTAGTGCTGCCCGACGCGGATACGGTAACAAGTGGCGCACGGCTCGTGCCGCGTTTCTCGCAATACACGATCGGTGCACGTGGCCCGGCTGTGGAGCACCTGCGACCGTCGTAGACCACGTGGTGCCGCATCGCGGCGACGAGCGCCTCTTCTGGGATCAAAGTAACTGGCAACCTCTTTGCACGCATTGCCACAGCAATAAAAAGCAGCAGTTGGAAACGAGCGCCGGTGCGTCGAGTGGCTCACTAACCCTTTAGGCTCTTAACGGTATCAAGTATGTTACCGAGTAGGCCTAGCGCGGCCTCATTCTCTAACATCCCTTCATAATTGTCAGAACCAGTGGCTTGTTTTGCAACGATTCTCGGTCGATCATGCCATCGCGAGAAAGCATCCTTCACTTGATCCCAACCGGCAGCAGCGCCGTAGCTTTGCACATACAGCTGACCAAAAGAAACGCCGTGGATCACATCCGACACAGCGAGAGACTCATCAAGGTATCTGCCGGAAAGAACGAAACTGTAGCGTGCTAATACGCCCGCGACACCTACAAAGATCGCTCCCTTAATCGTCATGAATATCAAACTCGATGTTTCGACGCCGAGTCCAAGTTCACTAGAGGTGATGTATATCGAATAAGCGGCTCCAGCCAGTGCGAGAAAAAGTGATACACCTCCTGCCACTGACCAAGCCGTTGACTTGGTCATTAGCCCAACTTCGCGCCCACGGAGATCCTTGACCACGCCGCCAACAAATTCCGACGATTTTGCTTGAAGCTTCTTATTTGCATCTTCATTGTATCTTCGCTTCTCATCTTCGAACGCTTCCATCTGCTCCTTTAATCGTTCCTGATTGGCGGATACTTTGCGCAGCTCATCCCTAGCGGTTTGCATCATGGCTTGCGAATGAGAAATCGCTTCGACCTTCTCAGCTTCAATCCGATTCAAGCGTTCGCGATACTCACTCCTCAATTCTTTTTCTTGCTGTTCCAGTTCTGCTTCGCGCTTCGCAATATATTCGTTTTGAGCTGCAAGCTCTTTTCGAAGGCTGTCGCGTAGGACGGTGTTTTCTTGACGCTGCCTAACTAGGTCATCACGCAATGACGAAAGCTCTCGCGAGCGCTCCACTTCCTCCTGATTTCGGTCAAAGAACTCCTGCAATCCGGCTTTGGAAGGATCTCTAGTCATTACTACACTTCTCTGAAATATTCGCGCTTCGGCAGCCTTTGCCCATTGCGACCAATTGTCAACGCCCACAGCTGCACGGACTCACGACGGACGTTTCTGGTAGTTCTATGAAGGACGGGGTGGGCGCTGTTATTCACAAATTACGTGAGACCGGCGGGGGGAGGTCCGCACAAGACAGGCCGAAAATAACTTTTCAGCTCTTTTCCGAACGGCAAACTGTTGCTATAATGCAACACATCGTTCGATGGAGTCCAGATGCCTGCCACTACCCCCCTCACCTTACTGAAGTCACAGCTCAACCTCGAGCACGATCTTGATGACGTGCTGCTTGCTCATAAGCTGGACGCGGCCGAAAGGTGGATCGGTCGACATATCGGCACGGATTTCGTAGCCGGCGACGCCGTGCTTAGTGAGGCCGCTTTGCAGCTCGCCGCATACTGGTATGAGCAGCGCGAGGGCGCGAGCGAAGTTGCGCTGCGCCTGGTGCCCTTCGGTGTCTACGATCTACTCGCGCCCTACCGGGAGGCGGTCACCGGTAATGTCGCAGTCTAATAGCTTGTCCGAACAGTCGCGCATCTTGAGCGAGCGCCTGAAAGGGATTCCCGAAGCCGTGGTGCGCGATGTGCAACCTGCGCTGATAAAGGGTGCCGAGGAAGTGGCCGCGACCATCCGCGCGCTTGTGCCGGTGGATGAGGGCGACCTGAAAGCCTCCGTTACTGTGACCGCACCCGGCCAGACCACGCCTGCATACGCCGAAGGGGGCGGGAAACGCACGGCCGGCACTAATCAGGCGCTCGTGACGGTAGGCAACGAAAGGGTGCGCCACGGCCATTTACAGGAGTTCGGCACCGTCAAACAGGAAGCGCAACCGTTCCTTCGCCCTGGTTTCCGACTGGCGAAGCCGAAGGCGCTGCGCCGCATTCAGCGTGCCGTCGGAATAGCTGTGCGCAAGGCAGCGCAAGGAAGCTCATGATCGACCCGAGCCTTGAATTTCAGACCGCTATCCGTGCCGCCCTCGTCGAGCACCCCGAGGTAAGCGCCCTCTTGCCCGCCGATCATATCCGCGCCGGTTCGACGCGTCCGGAAAAGCTGCCGACGATCATCATGGCGGGTCCGCAAACAATCAATCTTGGCCGGACTAGTGGTGGTTTCTACCTGACTCGCGTCTATTTCGACCTCCATATCTGGGCGCTGGAAGACGGCGCGAATGTCGCACGTCAGATCGGTGCTGCGGTGTCGCTCGCGCTATGGGACGCGCCAGCGAGCGCGACCGTGGGAATCGACGCCTACGAACGCCCGAGCTTCACCTACTTGCGCGACCCCGACCCCGAACGCGCCTTCTGCCACGGGGTCGGCACCGTCGAAGGTGCAATCAGGTGGATGGTATGAGGATGATCCGAGCAGGCAAACTTGATCGGCTGATCACGTTCACGCGCGAGATCGAAGAGGTGGCGGCCTCGGGTGCCGTGTCGAAGTCATGGGTGACTATTGCGACCGTCCGAGCCGAACCGATGCAGCGTAGCACCGAAGAATTTTTGATCGGTTTCGGAGAGGCCAACGCCGGCGGCGCAGTATTCCGCATCCGGTATATGGCCGGGGTCGCCACCACCGACCGCGTGATCTGCGACGGCGACACCTACGACCTTGACGAGATCATAGTGCTTGGACGCAAACGCAGCCTTGAGCTCCGTTGTTCGAAGGCCGCGTCATGAGTGTTCACTCAAGGGGCGTGAAGCCGCCCCTGATGCGCGACACAGACGCACTTACAAGAGCGCCGCTGGCGCCCAAGCACCTGTCGCCCCACGCCAAGGAAGAGTGGAAAAGGATCATGCCATTGCTGATCGCTCGCCGTATCATCACCAAGAGCGACCTTGCAGGAGTTGAACATTACTGTGCTGCGGTGGGCGCGGCGCGCACGATAGCCGACACCATGACCACTGGCGGGCTGCCCGACCTCAGGCTTGCCGGCCTCCACATTCGATACATGCAGACCGCGCGCCAGCTCGCTGCCGAATACGGGCTTTCTCCGACAAGCCGCACCCGGATCGGGGCGGCTGTTCTGGATGACGACGACGCCGACAATCCGCTGGTCGTTTGATCATGGCGTTTCTTTTTGCACATTTAGAGCCCAAAAGCGTCAACGCAGAAGTCGAAGCCGCGAAGGTAAACCTCGCTCTGCCACCTTTCGACGCTCTTCTGATCGGTGAGCATGGGATGCCGTCTTACAAGTTCAAGCAAGAAAAGAAGTGTTTCCGTCGATGCGCCCCCTACGCCGTCAGAGAAGCTCGCATGGAGCTCGTCAAACATGAGCTGAAAATTTGGCTCGGTTTGTCGTTCGTGAACAAATTCAACACCCAACTTGGCGACTTTGGTGCAGATTTCCACCTTCTTCTGACGCACCTGTTGCATGCCTTCGTCGAAGGTCTGCCCAAACGAGACACTGATAGTGGAAGAGAAAATTCCAGCAGCAAGAACGAAAACAAAGTTCTTCAAGAAAACAAACCTCTAGGCGGCAATATTGCCTTCGCGGACACCTAGCCAGTGAATTCTGAGATAGGCAATAGACATGCTCGTTAGTAGCACCTACCCGGCGTGGATCGATGACAACAGCGCCATCTCGGACCCTCTTGGTCACGGAAAGCGCGCCGTCAATTTCTTGCATCGGCTGCGCCACCCGGCAGCCGTGAACGACAACCGCGCACAGAACGCCGAGATCGAAAACAAACACCCCAGAGCATTTCAGCTAGCGCCATTTCAAGAGCGGATTGTCCAGCGCATCTATGGGCCGCGTCACGAAGACGGGCGCCGGATCGTCAAGACGGTGTTTCTGATGCTGCCGCGCGGGAACCGCAAGACGAGCTTAGCCGCCGCCCTGTCCCTCTTGCATGTGATCGGTCCAGAAAAGGCGCTCGCCGGGCAAGTAATCTTCGCTGCGTCGGACCGGGAACAGGCTGGTATCGGATTTCGTGAGGCCGCTGAGATCATCCGGCAGGATCATCGCCTCGTTGCTGCAACGCGCATTCACGACGCGCACAACTCTCTCAAGCAGATCACGCACATCGACAGCGGCGCGCGACTGCGCGCTGTGTCCAGTGACGGGCGCGCACAGCACGGCACGACTCCGGCCTTCGTGTTGGCTGATGAGATTCACGCCTGGAAGGGCCGCGATCTATGGGAAGCGCTGAAGTCCGGCCTCGCGAAGACGGACAACAGCTTGATGGTGATCGCCACAACAGCGGGCCGGGGTCATGAAACGCTGGCGGCCGAGCAGTATGACTACGCCCGGCGTGTTGCCCTGGGCGAGATCGACAACCCGGAATTCCTACCGATCATCTTTGCCGCCGAGCCAGATGAGAACTGGCTCGACGAAGGCACTTGGCATCGCGTCAATCCCGGCCTGAAGCATGGCTTCCCGAGCCTATCCGGTCTGCGCAGTTTGGCGAAGGAAGCGAAGGATCACCCGGCCGAGCGTTACAGCTTCCAGCAATACAACCTCAACATCTGGCACGGGAACAGTCGTGACCCCTTATTCAGCATGGCGACCTACGATGCCCGGCGGTTCGAGGAAGATGAGACAGACCTAGAAGCGTTGCCGTGCTGGGTGGGCGTCGATATGGCGCTCTCCGGTGACACGGCGGCGGTGGTGGCCGCATGGCGGCACGATGACGGGCAGATCAGTATTAGGCCATGGTTCTTCATTCCTGGTGACGACCTGAAAGGGAGAGGCGAGCGCGACGGCGTGCCCTACGAGCGCTGGCGCGATGAAGGGCTGATCACCGCCACGCCCGGCCCGATCATCGACGCTGAGGCGGTTGAAGATCACCTTCGCGAGCTGGCGGCGCGCCATGACGTGCGCGAGATTGCCTTCGATCCGCACCTTGCCCGGCAGATCATGCAGCGGCTCTATGACGACGGACTTCCCGTGATCGAGTTGAGGCAAGCCCCCCTGAGCATGGGCGTCGCCATTGGTGATCTAGAACGCACCGTCAACGGTCACATGATCCGCCACGAAGGACACCCCGTGCTAAGGCACCACTTCGATAGCGTCGTCGCGAGCCGGAATGAAAGCACCGGCCTGATCAGGATGCACAAGGGCAAGAAGACGGACCGGATTGATGGAGCCGTTGCCGCCGCCATGGCTGTGCACCGCGCCGTCGCCGGTGAAAGTAACAAGTCCACCTACACCGGCGATGACGCCGAGATTTTCACCTTCTGAGGTAAGAGCAATGACTGACGTAAACCTGCCGGGCCTGATCGTCCCGATTGAAGCGCGGATCGACAAACTCGAGAAGGGGCTCGAACGAGCGAGCCGGGCTCAGCGTAAGACCGCCCTCGACATGGAGAACCGCGCAAAGCAATCCGCAGACCGCATCGGTAACACGTATGCTAAGGCGGGCGATGTGGTCGCCGCCGCTTTCAAGCGTCTCGCTCTGCCTGTCATGGGCGCTGCCGGTCTCGCTGGAATCGCCAAAGCTTCTCTCGATGCGGCGCGAGGGGTCGCACAGATCGGCGATGAAGCAAAACGGGCGGGCGTCTCGACGAAGGCCTTTCAAGAATGGAAGTTCGTTGCCGATCAAAACCGCATCGCCGTCGACTCGCTGATCGACGGTCTCAAAGAGCTGAACCTGCGTGCTGACGAGTTTGTCGTAACAGGCAAGGGCTCCGCGGCTGAAGCATTTGCCCGTCTGGGCTATAGTGCCGAAGAACTCAATGAGAAGCTGCAAGACCCCTCCGAGCTAATGCTAGACATCATCGGACGCATGAAGAGCCTGAACACCGCAGCACGCATCCGCGTCGCGGATGAGCTATTCGGGGGCACCGCAGGCGAACGTTTCGTTGAACTGATCGACCAGGGTGAAGACGGCCTACGCCGCACCGTAGATCGGGCACATGAGCTGGGCCTCGTGCTTAGTGACGAAGTTATTGCCCAAGCCGACGATGTGTCCCGCAAGTTCGATGAACTCACACAGCGCCTCGCCTCCTTCGGTAAGCGCGCCGCCGTGGCTGTCGCAGATGGTGTCGCCGAGATCGCCGATCTGCGCGCAAAACTGGATGGCATTTTTGCGGATGAGACGCAGGGCCGCGCTATCCTTGGCAACGAGCTGTATGATGCGCTCGAAAAGAACCGGGACGTGGTAGATGCCCAGGTTGTGGACCTTGGTCTTCTCCGCAAAAGTTACGAAGAGCTCAGCGACACGGTCCGAATGACAACGGGCCAGCTTGTGCAGTCGTCTAATCAAGCGCGCGCATGGGGCTATGTAGAGCAATCTGCCACCATGTCAGAGGCGACGGAGCAGATGCGCGCGCTCACCGATGAATTCACGAACGGCACGCTCACCGGCGAAGAATTCGCGGAGCAGCTGAGCGAGATACAAGGACGTGCCGCCGCCGCTTTCAACACGATGGAAGAAAGCGACAAGGTGGAGTTCTCGAATGTGATCTCTCAGGTGTCGCAACTTGGAGCGGTCATTCAAACCGTGCTCGGGCTGACCTCCGCGCTCAACTCGGCTTTGGCGAACACCGCCGGCGTGGAATTAGGGAAATCAGAAATCCAGACATTCCGCGAAGCTGACGCCGAGTCGATGCGGAACTGGGAAATTGAGAAACAGAACCTGAGCGACTTCCTCGCAGTAGAGGGAGAGCGCAACGCCATGTCGCGCGAGCGCCTGTCGCTCGAAAACGAAATCGCATCAGTGCAGAAGCGCGCCGCAGCCGATGGTGTCTTCTTGACGCGCTCTCAGGCCGAAGCAGCGGCATCCGCGAAGATCGCCGCCGACGCCGCACGTAGCTCGGCCGGTTCTTCCCGCGGTGGTGGTGGAGGTGGCGGCGGTTCAAGCGACGACTTCGGCGACGATGTAGCGGCAATTCAGGAAGAAACCGCCGCTCTGATCGCCGAGGCCAATGAACTTAACAATCTCGTGCTTGGCTTTGAGAAGCTCAGCATCGCGCAAGATATCGCGCGCACGAAGGCCGAATTGTTGCAGAGCGCGCAGGCGTCCGGTCGCACCATCACCCCGGCGCTCACCGCGGAGATCGAACAATTAGCCAACAGCTACGCGAACGCGGCACAGCGCGCAGAAGATGCTCAGCAGAGGCACGAGGACTTCGCGAAGGCGGTATCCGATATCAATGGCTCGCTCAAAGATGCCTTCACCGGCCTGGTCACCGGCGCGACGACGTTCACGGAGGCTTTGGGTAACGTCCTGAGCAAACTCGCTGAGATCGCCGCCAGCCGGTTGTTTGAAGCCCTCTGGGGTGGCGTCGGTGGTGACAATTTAATCGGCTCCGTGCTGAGCGGTCTCGGGTTGTTCTCATCGGGCGGCTACACTGGCGACGGCGGCAAGTTCCAACCCGCCGGGGTCGTCCACAAGGGTGAATTTGTCTTCTCGAAGGAGGCTACGAGCAGGATCGGTGCAGCTAACCTGAGCGCACTCCATCAAACAGCTCAACGCGGCTACGCGAACGGTGGCCTTGTTGGGAGCACTATGGGGCTACAGTCCGCTTCAGGCGCACGGTCGGACGCTCAAGCCTCGCAGGCGATCACCATCAACGCGCCCGTCACGGTCAACGGCTCGTCAGGCACGCCGGAGCAAAACCGTGATCTGGCGCGACAAGTGACCCGCGAGCTCGAAGGCACAATGCGCGGCTTGGTCGTGGATGAGCTGCGCCGCCAGATGCGCCCTGGCAACATCCTCAATACCCGAGGTTAAAGGAGTAGATCAGCAAGCCCGCGACGGAACGTTACGCGTAACTCGTAACGCGTTGCTAGTATTGAAGTTTTTAAGAATCTACTCTTGCCATAAGAAGACTTAAGTGTTATAACTCCATCACCAGACACAATGGAGAAGAACATGTCTAAGCCCGCCGTTCAGCTCGCTCCTGAACGTCACCTTCAATTAAAGCGCCTCGCCGAAGCACTCGGCGGCGTAAACATCAGTGAAGCTCTCGGAAAGCTCATCGAACTTGCGATGAGCGAAGGACTGATCGAGCACGAGATCCCTGGAATTCGCATCAACGCATTGCATGATGGCATCGCTATCGCGTTTGAGAACGGCGCGACGCAGGGCTTCTCATTTGAAGAAGCTGCCGATCTTGCAGCTTCAATCCGGCGCACTGTTGGGAAAGAAGCTGCACCGCTCAAAGAGATCGACAGCCAGATCGAACCCAATCCGAAATTCGCGATCAAGAAAACGGGGCACGGCCTTTCGATTTCTATCCCGGCCGCATCAGCTCCGAAGTCACTTGACCGCAGTCTTGGCAACGAATTCGCGAGACTGATCGAAAAGGCGATCGCGGACCAAGCCGGCTAGTTCCGTCCGAAGGCGCGCTTTCCACACTCTTTTTCATTCAACACGTTGTCCTGTCCCACCGGGTCAGGACTTATCTTTCCTACATCGATTCCAGTATGCCCACCGTGTTCGATCTTAGACAGCAGGCTCTAAAAGCCATCGCTGCAAATCGCGCTGAAGAACGCGAACTGCGTCGCTTCATCGACGAGACGTTCGATCGCGTCTTCAATTCGCCCGACGAAGAACCGTCCCTGACCGAAGATCCCGTTCCCCACGACGGCAAAGTTGCGGAAGCAACGGCGCGCGACTTGGGGGCCGAAGACGAAGGAAATATGGGCGCTGAGCCTCAAGCCGATTTGGCTTGTCCAGTTAATCCCAACACCACCAACACCACCACCCCTACCACCACAGTTAATCCCAACACCACCAACACCACCACCCCTACCACCACAGAGAACACCAAGACGGCCACGGAGAGAACGCTCGACTTGCTCAAACGGGAAGACGTGCGGAAGCTGGTGGCGCAAAGTAGAGCTCACACGAAACGGCTCGAAAGTAGACGCGACACGATCGCTCGCCGCACTGCCATGCCGACGACCCCCTGGAAACGCGCCACCGCCGACGACAAGTTCCGCTATGCCGGTCACGCCGCTGAAGCGAGCAACGGCAACGCATTCACGCTCAACCTTAGCGGACCCGTTCAGCGACACCTCAAGACGCACGCCAACCCATTGCGCGCCTTTACCGACACCTTGAACCGCGAGCTAAAGAAGCGCGGCCTGTCCGGCCTTCCCTACGCCCTGACGCTCGAAGAGAGCAGCAGTGGCAAGCTCCACGTTCACGGGCTCACAATGCCCCACAATGGCACCACAGACGCCCTCAGAGACGCTCTGAGGGCCGCTGGGGGCCTTATCGGCGGCCGGGCGGGAAGTAGGCAGCTCACGATCAGAAAGCTCTCTGGCGCGGCGGGCTGGGCATTCTACTGTCGCAAGGACCTCGAAGAGACGGATCGTGTTCTAGCCGGTGAGGCTCGCCTCTTCCTTAACCGTGCAATGACCCAGGCCGCGCGCGAGTTCGCGCTATCCGTCAGGCAGGTCTGAACCGGACTTGCGCCGCACTGACGTATGTGCTATTTATGCAACACAGCAGGGCATTGCTGAAGTGGTCTGCCGGACTCTGTGCTCTTAAGTCAAGCCTCCCTCCCCAGAGTCCGGCAGCATCAGTAAGCTCTTATTTACATAAAAATCAATGACTTGCGCGATTTTTCGCTACACTTCGCGATTCACACGTGCATATCTGCGCGCACGGAGCAGTCACGGAGACAAATTGATGATGCCGAAAGATACCTACATCGCAGACGACACCTACGCGGCACTGAAAGGTGCACTGTTGCACCTCGCAGCACATGCAGAGAGCACGCATGATCTCGAAACCGAGCTGATACGCGTGCTCGGGGAAGAAGGGGGTATCTGGCCGGAGTGCGTGATGGATGAAGCGACATGACGAACGCATCCAAGTTCATCGAGTATCTTTATGGCGTTGATGTTGCTGGCAGCGCAGAGCGCCCCCACGAAGTCGTGAAATGGGCAACAAAGTTAGCTGATCATGAAGGAAAGCTATTCTGGGAAGTCGTTGTTGAAGTGTGGTCCGATTTCGACAGAATACCGCACGAGGATTTCGCCCGCCTTTTCAACCGTTTTTCCGCGACCAAACCCTACACCGGTCTGATGGAGCGCCTCACTGTATTTCGGGGACAGTCGGGAGATGCACAACCCGGCCTTTCGTGGACCACCAAGCGAGAAGTGGCGGAAGGTTTTGCGCATGGCCATCGCGGCATTAGGGTGCCCAACCCAGTGGTTCTTGAGCGCACGATATCGCCGGACGAAATCGCATTTACCTGCCATGAGAGAGAAGAACATGAAGTCGTATTGTTGGGCCTTCCTGAGTAGTTATCTACCTTCAGGACTAGCTACACCTCGGTGTAAGCTGGCGGGTTTTCTGATGAAGCCACACAACGTCACTCCGCTGCGACGGCCGCAACGGCGGCTGCCCTGTGCTCGCTATAGGTATCACCCCGAAGTGCGTTCGGTAGGCCTTCAGGGCCGTAGTGTTCACCGCCTCTCAACAACTCAGCCCGTCGGATCAATCCTACGGGCCTCTTTGAGTCGTGAGGCGCTTCGCCGTTGTCTGCTTGGTCCGGACACATGTGTCGGAAGACTGTTCCGGAGGCGAATTCCATGAACTTCCTAAGTCACTGAATTTAAACGAAATAGAAAGCATGGCTGGGGTGGTAGGATTCGAACCTACGGTACGCGGTACCAAAAACCGTTGCCTTACCACTTGGCTACACCCCAACGGTGGGCGTCTACCTAATGAAAGGCCGGGCGCCCTGCAAGGGGAAAAAGAGCGGAAAATGCGCGAAGTTTCGGCCCCGCTCTTGCGCCCCTTTCCCGCCCCCGGCCCCGCTATTCCGTCGCCGCGCTCTTGCGCAGGAGGTCCTCGTCGTTGCGGGTCTCGCGTTCCGCTGACACGATGTTTTCCAGATCGTGTTCCTGCGTGGCGGCGACGTCCTCGACCTCGGTCGAAGGTCCTTCTGGGGCGGCCTGCGCGATCTCGGCCCCTTCGGCCAGGGGCTGACCCACGTCGTTCATCATGATGCGGTAGGTGGTCTCGGGCATCTCGATTCCCGCTGCGTCAAAGGCGATGAGCGTCTGGCGGATCGCTTCGGACCGGGCCGCGAAGAGGCCGGTGGTCTCCTGATTGATCCAGCCCGTCAGCCGCATCCCGATGTCGGACCCGCCAAGGTCCGTGGTCCAGACCGCAACCGAAGGCGTGGTGAGGATGAAGGGCAGCGCGTTGAGCGTGTCTTCCGCCAGGTGCTTGGCCACTGCAAGATCGGTGTCCCACGCCACCCGAATGTCGAACTCGAATCGCCGCTCGGGGTTGCGGGAATAGTTGACGATGGTCGCCTTGAACACCGCCTGGTTCGGGATGCGCACGTGGTTGCCGTCGAAGGACAGTAGGATCGTCGCCCGGCTCGTCAGGCGGATGACCTTGCCCTCCTGCCCGTCGATGGCGACCGAGTCGTTGGGCGCAAAGGGCTGGCGCACCGACAAGAGGACCGAGGCGATGAAGTTCTCGACCGTGTCGCGCACCGCGAAACCGATGGCCAGACCGATGATCCCCGCCGCACCGAGGATCGTCGACAAGAGCGCCGTCGCCCCGATGATGTCGAGCGCGATGACGATGCCGCCGATCACGCCTGCTACCTGAATAAGCGCCCGGATAATATCGGCGATAAAGGCATTGGGCGCGATGTTGTCCCAGGGCCTGCGGCGCTTGGCGATGAAGAAGGCGAACCAGACCACGATGCAGAACGCGAGTGCTGCGATCCCGACGAGGGGCAGAAAGGCAACGGCCTGCCAAAACCGCGCCTCGAACCGTTCATAAAGTGGGGTCAGAAGCCGCCCGACATCGGTCGAGATCGTCACCTCGTTCTCGACCGCCACGACGCCGTTCACGCGTTGGGCCAGATCCGTCAGCCGCTCGGCGGAATCGACGCCCAGCGTGGTGCCGCGCAGCGTGACGATTCCCGCCTTCACCGAAACCGACACGTCGTCATAGCCCTCGAGCTCGTGCAGGATGTCGCGGATCCGGGTCGCGATGGCCGCGTCGGTTTCCTGCTGCGTGACCTTGTCCTCGGTGGTGATCGTGCCGTCCTGCGCAACGAGCGGCGTGCCAAAAGGCACCACAGCGCCCAGACACAAGACGAGCGCCAGCGTTCCGAAAATTCCCATACCTATCCCCGACCTGATCCCGAAATACCCGCCCCTTGTGCCGGGACTTTCAAACTGACGAGAGATTATCCGGCGTTACCGGATTCGCAAAGCCTTCTGCACAAAGGAAAACGGCGGCCCGATGGGACCGCCGTTCTCGGTTTCAGGGCGATGTGACCTATCCCGTGACCTGTTCGCGCAGGATCGACGCGGTGATCGACACCATGAGGTAGATGCCCGCAAAGACGAGGAACGCGAGCAGGGTGTTTTCGAACTTGCGCGGATAGGTCGGCGTGTCCGGTGCCACGGGATGCACACCCATTTCGAGGTAACGGGTCTGCTTGTTCGCTTCGATGCGCGCGGTTTCGAGCTGTTGCAGGGCCTGCTGCATGAGCACCGTGCGCGTCTCGAGATTCGTGGTCGCGATGGCCAATTGCCCGGAAACCGACGCGATCGAGGCATCGCCTGCCGCGTTTTCCTCGGTCAGGCGTGCGCGCATGTCCTCGATCAGCGCCTCGAGGCGACCGATATCGCCGCGAACGCCGTCCACGCGCGCCTGGTTCGGGCGCGGGTTGTCGAGGAGTTGCTGAAGCTGCAGCCGCTTCTGCTGCAAGAGCACTTCGAACTGGTTGATCTGGCCCATGACAGAGGCCGCATCCGACGTGGGGTCGAAGACGCCCATGTCCTCCTGCAACCGGAGCACCTCCTGCTGCGCGAGGAGCATCTCCTGCTCGGCCTCTTCATAGCTCTCCACGGCTCCCGCCATCTGGTCGGCGCGCAGGCGCGTGGTCAGGTTGTCCACCCGTTCCTCGGCATAGCGGATCAGCGCCTCCGACATCTCGGCCGAGGTTTCGGGGCTGGCCGCGATGACCTCCATCTTGATGATGCCCTCGGTGGGGTCGTAGCCGATCTTCACGTTGCGCTTGTAGGACTTGTAGGCCTCTTCGTTCGAGGCACCGGGCGACAGGCGCTGGATCGGGTCGATATCGGGGCCCGAGAAATGTTCCTTGTAGCCGATATCCTCATCGAGCCTGAGCATCGCGTCGCGCGACATGAGATAGCTCTGGACGGTGATCGAATCCTGCGAAGATCCAAGCCCCGATCCCGCGAAGAGTGAACCAAGACCGCCGCCCGCACCGCCGCCATCCGCCTTCTGGATCACGAATTCGGACTTCGTCGCATACATGGGCGTGGCCACGTTGAAGAAATACCAGGCCGCCACAAAGGTCGGCAGCAGCACAAAGGCCGCAAGCCGGACCGCGAGCAAGAGAAGCCGCTTGCGCCGCCGCCGGATGATCGACTGCTGCATCTCCTGAATCGACCGCGCGCGTTCGCCGGCGTCCATCACCTTGGGCTGCGCGGGCAGCATCATCGCGCCCTGCGGCACGGTCTGCGGCAGCTGGATCTGGCCGATCGCCTGCCCGCCTGCCGGGGCACCCGCCGCCTTGGCCGCGTCCTCTTCGGACGAGACGAGTTGGAGCATGTTGGCCGCCTGGAACGGGTCGATCCCCGCCTTGCGCAACAGCCGCACCGCGTCGTAGTCTGACGTGGCGGGCAGCCCGTGTTTCTGCGCGACGCGCCGCGCCATGCGCAGTTGCCGCCCGGTCAGACCCTCTTTCTTGATCTCGGCAATCTCGGCTTCGGGGGCCGGCGCAGGCTTGCCCGGCTGGCCCGAGGTTTGGCCAGACGCTTGGCCCGGCTGGCCAGAGGCCGGAGCCGATCCCGGAAACCGCTGGTCGCCGAAACCATCCTCAAACCCTTCCGCCGCCGCTGCTTCGAGCGGATTGGGCGACCGGGGCGGGGTCGGCCTGCCCTGCTGGGCCTGCTGCTGCAACGTGGGCCGGGGAGCCTGTGGCATTTGCGCGGGCTGAGCCGCCGGGCGCGCAGGTGCAACCGGCCGCTCACCCGCGGCAGGCGCGCGTGTGCCCGCTTGTGACGACGGCGCCGCCGCGCTGTTGGCCGTGGGACGCAGGGGCATCGCGCCCGCAGGAGCCGCACCGGAAGAACCCGTACCGAGGCCCAAAGCACCACCCGCCGACACCCGGCGCGGCGTGGCGTCGTCCACGACCTCGTCGCCATGCTCCATCTCGTCGCGCGCCGCCGTGGCGGCCCCGCCGCTTGGGCGGCGGATGCGGAATTTCCTAGCCTTGGGTGGTGTAGTCATAGAGCTGTTTCGCTTCTTCCAAGGTGTCGAACATGTAAAGCTGCCCGTTGTGCAGCACGCCGGCGGACCGGCAGAATTTTTCCAGCGTCTGCGCCTGATGGCTCACCACCACCACGGTCGCGTTTTCGAGCCGGGTGCGCAGAACGTCACCGGCCTTGCGGTTGAACTCTGCATCCGTCGTCTGCGGCATCCCCTCGTCGATGAGGTAGATGTCGAAATCCAGCGCCAGCAGCAGCGAGAACGAGAACCGCGAGCGCATCCCCGACGAATAGGTCGTCATCGGGAAGTCGAAATATTCATCGAGATTGCACAGCCAGCGCGTGAACGCCTCGATGTAATCCGGGTCGAGCCCGTAGAGCTTCGCGATGTAGCGCGCGTTTTCCTTGGCCGACAGCTTCCCGACAACGCCCCCCATAAACCCGAGCGGAAACGACACCTTCGACGTGCGCCGCACCTCGCCGTCGTCCGGTTTCTCGATCCCTGCCATCATGTTGATGATGGTCGTCTTACCGGTCCCGTTGGGCGCGAGGATACCGACCGAATTGCCAAGCTCCACCTTGAACGACGCATGGTCCAAAATGACCTTGCGTTGTTTGCCGGTCCAGAAGGACTTGGAGACATTTGTGAATTCGATCATTCGAACCCCGGCACTGCTACATCCGAACCCGGTTTATCCGCGTTTCGTTAACGATGACCTATATGCGGCCAATTGGGCACCATTATGTCGCATGAAACGCCTGCAATACAGGGGTTTCACGCCGGCATCCGGTTTTCGTGACCCAAATGGGGCGGATTTCCCGCCGGCTGTCCTGCTTTGTTAAACAAACGGCAGGGAATCGCCCCGGATCAGCCTGGCTGTTTCTCAACTCGCAACAATCGCCCCGCGATGATCGACAGGATGACCGCGCCGAAGCTGAAGAGCGCCCCCATCTTGGCCGCGTCCTGCACGGGTCCGGGGTGGAAGGCGACCGACGCCACGAAAAGCGCCACGGTAAAGCCGATGGCGGCGACGAAACCGATCACGATGAGGTCCGTCATCTTCATCCCCGCAGGCAGGCCCAGCCCCATGGGCTTGGCCGCGAGCCAGCCGAAGAGAAAGATCCCCAGCGGCTTGCCGATGATCAGCCCCGCCAACACAAGGAAGGTGGGCGCTGAAATCGCGTTGAACTCGACCCCCGCATTGGCGAGACCGAAGAAGAACAGGATGATCTCGACCGGATGCTTCAGGGCATGTTCCATGCTGTTGAGCAGGTCGTGCAGATGCTGTTCGGCGTCCGCAAATATGCCGAAGGCCCGGTCTGCATGGGGAATCGCCGGAATGATCGGTAGCAGGCCCAGCGCCGGATGCAGACCGGATTGCGTGAAGGCGAAAAGGCTCACGATCCCGGCCACGCCATAAGGCAGCCACGACAGGTTCTTGCGCACCCATGTGGATTTCTGGCGAAGCTGGTCGTGGCGGTCCAACCGGCGCGGCAGCCAGTTGAACAGGAGGAACACGATGGCCGAGGCCGCAACCGACAGGAGCAGCCACACAGGCGCCAGGTCGCCCGACGGATAGAAGATCGCCAGGATGATCAGCCCGCCCGCATCGTCCGCGATGGCCAGAAGCAGCAGGAACCGCACCGCCGGATGACCCGCGCCAAAGACGATCCGCCCGACGAGGTAGGAGAACGCGATGTCCGTGGCCGTCGGTATGGCCCAGCCCCGCGCCACCGCGTCGTAAGTGTCGGACCCCAGGAGCGCGGCAATCCCGAGATAGACCGCGATCGGCCCGGCCATGCCGCCCAGCGTCGCGATCAGGGGCGTCGCCGCCTTTTTCCCACGGAGCGACCCGTTGTCGAGGATCACCGCCTCCCAGACCTCTTTCCCCGCAATGGCGAAGAACAGCGCCATGAGCAGGTCGTTGATCAGGTAGTGCACCGTCATCACCCGATCCACGTCACCGATGTCGAAGTCCCCGGCGTGGGAGCCGTAGGCTTCGGCCCAATGGGCGAAATCCACCCCGATCCAGCCGTTGAACCAGAGCGGATACTCGACGAAGTGATGGTAGCTTTCCGGATTGATATTCGCCCAGACGAGCGCCGCGACCGCCCCCGTCAGGAGCAGGATCGAATAGGTGGCTATGAAGTTCCACACCCTGTACATCGCTCGGACCTCCCCATCCCCATGACATCTCGCCCGGCCTGCGCCGACGCGGTGTCGTTACCGAATGGATAGCCGAAGCCCCTCGCCCATAGCAACTGCCGGGCACGTCGGGGGCACATTCCGCGACACAAGGCGCCCATTGGCGCGACAATTTCAGGCAGGCAATAGCCTAGAAACCATGCACCAGCGCGACGTGCCGCGCCTGGTGGACACGTCCCATCTCGGCCGCCCGGTCCGTATCCGTCAGGGGCCGTGCCGGAACGCCGGTGCCTGCGCGCATCATTTCGACGAATTCGGGCATGATCGCCTCGATCTCCTCGAGCGCCTCCTGCCCGACCGCCTCGCGCGCGCCGATGCCCAGGAACAGGCTCTCCATCGGTGCGCCATCCGCGATGATCACCTCGTGGTCGTCGAACAGAAGGTGGACATAGATCACGCCGCCTACGTCCTGGGCCACCTCGAATCCCGGCAGGCCGACCAGCGCCTTGACTGCGACCAGAACCTCGGTCGTGCCGAACATCTGCATGGCGAGCCGTGAGCGCACCAACACCCGGTGCTGCGGCGAGAGCAGCACGTCGCGCGCCGGAAGACCGCCGCCCAGCGCGCCCTTCTTGACCCGGACCGGCCGGATCGCCGGATTTGCCCGCAACTCGAGCGGCCCGAGCCGCCGCATCGCGACCCAGCGGATCGGCTGCGGCCCGTGATCGACCGTGGTCACCAGATCGCCGGGCTTCAGCCGCACGACCTTCTTGTCACCCTCCGGCGTCTGGATCCGCGTGTCCGAGCCGAAACAGACATAGCCGTGATCGGCAAGCTGCGCCACGGCGGCCCGGTAATGCTCGCCCGTGATCGTTTCGATCCGGATCGTACGGATCGGCTTCTCGACGAAGGCCTCGGAGAACTCCGAGCCATCGGCAAAGGGGGTCAGGAACACCCGCCCCAGCGTGTCCTGAAGCACGACCATCCAGGTCGTGTCGCACTTGCGATCCATGTAGGTGAGCCGCACCGACACATGAAGCGAGGCCACGGTCTGCGCCACTTTTCCGCCCCATTCGACCCGGTCGGGCCGCCCCTTGGCAGGATCGCCATCTGTCAGCACCAAAGGCGTCTCGCGGGAATAGGCCGGGGCCTGCGCGGTTCCCAGCGCATAGCCCACGAGTCGGCCGGCCGTGCGGGCCACCGTTCCGCCCTCCCCGAGGTCCAGATCGGCAAAGGTGCCAATATAATAGGCCGTGAGCTTGCTCGTCGTCATGCCCGTCTCTGCGTGTCGTAAGGTGAAAAGGAACCGACTCGAATGCTTAACCAAGCGACAGTTCCGTCCACCGCCAATGCCCTTTGTCGTCCATCGAAAGGGCGAAAATCGGGCATGTTCATGGACAATGAGAGGTATCCGAGAGGTGTTGTTTTTCGATTAAGGTGAACGCAGGCATGCCGAAACGACCCGTTTCCTGCGGGAAACGGACCCGCAATCGCGCGTCGCTGCAACGCTCCTGACCGCTCCGACCAACACCGAGTCGCGCGACCCTGCGGGCCTGGGCACTGGAACCCGCCCCTTGATCCCCGCACCGGCGGTCCTACGTCCACCAGATGACAGACCCCAGCGACTCCCCCGCCGAGCTTGCCGCACGCATCTCGGCTTGCCGCCTCTGCGCCCCGCGTTTCGCGGCGACGGCGACCCGTCACAGCCCCCGCCCGGTGGCCTGGTTCGCCCCCTCCGCCCGCCTGCGCATCGTCGGTCAGGCCCCGGGCATGCGAGTCCACCAGTCCGGGCTGCCTTTCAACGACGCATCGGGGGACCGGTTGCGCGACTGGATCGGCGTCGATCGCGACACCTTCTATGACCAGAGCCGGATCGCGATCACGCCCATGGCCTTCTGTTTTCCCGGCTATGACGCGAAGGGGGCCGATCTGCCGCCGCCCAAGGTCTGCGCCTCCACCTGGCACGACGCCGTCGACAGCGCGCTCGCCCCCCGGCTCACGCTCCTCGTCGGCGCCCACGCCCAGCGCCGCTACCTGCACAAGACCACGAGCATGACGGATACCGTCGCGGCCTTTCGCGACCATCTGCCGGGGATTATCCCCTTGCCCCACCCGTCCTGGCGCAATACCGGGTGGCTCAGGAAAAACCCCTGGTTCGAGACCGATCTGCTTCCGGTCCTGCGAACCCGCGTGGCGGAGGCGCTCTCATGACTGATGACACTCTTCTGGAAACCCCGCTCGACCGCGCCCATGCGACGATGGAGTCCGACCTTTCGGACGATGCCGCGCGCCTTGGTTTTTACGAGCGCCTCGCGGATGGCGAACTCTACCTGCTTCTGAAGTCCGAGGTCAGCGGCGAAAGCCTCGACGCTGACATCTTCGAACTGCAGCCGGACGAGGATCTCCCCCCCGACCGCTACGCCCTGGTCTTCGACCGCGAGGATCGCCTGGCCGCCTTCGCAGAAGGCCCGGCGCCCTATGCCGCCCTGCCCGGAAGGGTGATCGCCGCCATGCTCGCGGGCCAGGCCATCGGCCTTGGCGTGAACCTGGGCGTCGCGCCCTCCTCGATCCTCATTCCGCCCGCCGCCGTCGACTGGCTCGCCGCAACGCTGGGCCCGGAACCGGAAGAAGTCGAGGGCCAGCTCACCGCGCTCGACGAGCCCAGCGGGCTTTCCGACCGGCTTCTTCAGGGATTTGCCACGAAACTTGGTCCCGCCGCCGGGCTTTGCTCGAAGGCGCTCCTCGCGCGCGGGCGCTACGACGACGGATCGTCCGGCCTCATCCTCGCCTTCATCGACGCCGCCTCCACCGCACAGGCGCCACTCGCCCGCGCCGCGCAAGAGGCGATCACCTTTTCTGGATTTGCCGAACGCCTCGACGTGGCTTTTTTCGATGCGACCGACCCGGTCACGGACCGGTTGTCGCGCGTGGGCCTGTCGCTCGACATGACGCCGCCCGAGACGCCGGAGCCAGAAGCCCCGAAAGCCCCCGGATCAGACCCGTCGAAACCCCCGATCCTGCGCTGATCAGCCGAGCCGCTTCTCTGGTTCACAAATATCCCGGGGTTCAAACGGGGCAGCGCCCCTTTGACGGGGTTTGGGGCGAAGCCCCAACTGAAGGGAGCGCGCGCGACAGCGCGCTCCTGTCGGCAGAAAAGTCCCGCCGCCCTATCGACTGGCGTAAAGCATCACCCAGACGAGACGTCCGGACAACAGTGCGACACCGACACCGTAGTCCGTCACGCTCGACCGCATGATGTTCTCGCGATGCCCTTTCGAGGCCAACCAATCCTTGACCACGAGCGACGCGTTCTTCTGTCCATGCGCAATGTTCTCGGATGAGATCCGCGCAGGATACCCGGCCGCCTTGATCCGGTCGCGGGGCGACGAGCCACCGTCCCCGGTGTGGGAAAACGTGTTGTGGGTGGACAGCCAGCAGGCATGACGCTGCGCGGCCGTATCGAGAAGCGCGTTGCGCGCAAGCCCTCTTTCCCCCTCTTTCGAACGCACGGTGTTCACGGTAAGGCCAAGATCGCTTGCCAGACCCGCCGTGTTGGGCGGCAGGTCGCAGGCCTGCGCGCTGCCTGCGCCGAAGATCAGGAAAAGCGCGGCGACGGCGGCCAGACCGCCCCGCCCCCTCACTTGGGTTTCGAGGCGGCTTCCAGCGCCTCGATCCGCGCTTTCAGAGCCTCATTCTCTTCACGTGCCTTCTGCGCCATCGCCCGCACCGCATCGAATTCCTCGCGGGTGACGAAGTTACGATCCGCAAGCCAGCGGTCCATCCAGCTCTTCATTGCCGTCTCGGCCTCGGTCCGAGCACCCTGCGCCACGCCCATGGCATTGGTCATGAGTTGCGAGAAATCGTCGAACATCTTGTTGCGGGTCTGCATGGCACTCTCCTTTATTTGCCGTGTCCCCCGGCAAATTTCCTACCTTTTCATATGGGCCTTGGCCCGAGCAATCACAAGCATATGAAGCAGCGCCCGACCCCGATCAGAGGTGTTGACACTGCCTCTCTCACGTCGCACCAAACGCACACCATGGCCATTCCGTTCCCGAATATTTCGCCCGAGATCTTCTCCTTCGACATCGGTTCCATGCACTTTGCGGTGCGGTGGTATGCGATGGGCTACATCGTCGGCATCGCGATCGGATGGGCAATCATCCGCGCCGCGATCAAGCGCCCCTGGCTCTGGGCGGGAGACCGGGCGGGGATGACCCTCGAACAGCTCGAGAGCCTCGTGACATGGATGGTCGTGGGGATCATCGTGGGCGGGCGGCTCGGTTTCGTGCTGTTCTACCAGCCGGCCTATTACCTCGCCAATCCGCTCGACATTCCCAAGGTCTGGCAGGGCGGCATGTCGTTCCATGGCGGCTTTCTGGGCGTCGTCGTCGGCGTCATCCTCTTTGCCCGTAGGCACGGTCTTGTCCTTGGCACCACCTCGGATCTTCTCGCCATCGCCACGCCGCCGGCGCTCGGCCTCGTGCGCACGGCCAATTTCATCAACGCCGAGCTTTGGGGCCGGCCCACCGACGCGCCTTGGGGTGTGATCTTTCCGGGCGAGGCGGCGCAGGCCTGCGCAACGCTGGCCGGTCCCTGCGCCCGCCACCCCTCGCAACTCTACGAGGCCGGTCTCGAGGGCATCGTGCTCTCGCTCATCCTGCTCACGCTGGCTTTCCGCTTTCTCTGGCTGAAACGCCCCTGGATGCTGACCGGGGTTTTCCTCGCGGGCTACGGCGTGTCGCGCTTCATTGTAGAGTTCTACAGGCAAGCCGATCCCCAGTTCATCACAGCCGACAACCCCATGGGCCATGTGATCCGGCTCGGCGAGGCCGGGCTGACGATGGGACAGGTCCTGTCCACGCCGATGATCGTGGTGGGGATCGCGCTTCTGCTCTGGGCCGCGCGCAGGCCAGCGGCCCCCACCGCCATGGCTGCGACATGAGGCTGGATCGAGCCGCGGATCCTGCGCGTCATGTCGGGCGGTCGCATCGGGAGCACGACGACGGCGTGACGCGGGCGCCGCAGCCGAGGCGCCGGTCGTGACCGGAGCGCACGACAGGACCCGCCGCCTGAGCGATCACCTTATCGCCCGGATCGACGTCGACGGGCCGATGACCGTGGCGGAATACATGACCACCTGTCTCACTCATCCCGGCCTCGGCTACTACACCTCTCGCGACCCACTGGGTGCTGCAGGCGACTTCACCACCGCCCCGGAAATCTCGCAGATGTTCGGCGAGTTGATCGGCCTTGCGCTTGCCCAGAGCTGGCTCGATCAGGGTGCCCCCGCGCATTTCACGCTGGCCGAGCTTGGCCCCGGTCGCGGCACCCTGATGGCCGACATTCTGCGCGCCACGCGCAGGGTTCCGGGCTTCGCCGACGCCGCCCGCATTACCTTGGTCGAGATTTCCGAGCCTCTGCGCGCCGCGCAGGCCGAACAACTCGCGGACCAGACCGTGTCTTGGGTCAAGACGGCCGCCGACCTGCCCGACGGCCCCCTCTGGCTGGTCGCCAACGAGTTTTTCGACGCCCTCCCCATTCGCCAGTTCACCGTCGACAAGGGCGACTGGCGCGAACGGCACGTGGGGCTGCGTGACGGGCGGCTCACCTTGGGTCTGGGTGGCCCCGTCGCCCTTCCCGCGCTCGCACGCTTCGAGAAAACCGAGGGCGCACTGGTCGAGCTGCGCGCCGGGGCCGACATGGTCATGGCCGAGATCGAGGCGCGCATCGCGACCCATGGCGGCGCGGCACTCATCCTGGACTACGGCGACTGGCACAGCCAAGGCGACACCTTGCAGGCGGTGCGCGGCCACCGATTTGCAGAGGTTCTTGACGAGCCCGGCACCGCCGACCTGACCGCCCATGTGGATTTCGAGGCGCTTCGCCTTGCCGCCCCACGCCTCGATGCCTCGCAGATGACCCCACAGGGCGTCTTCCTCGAGCGCCTCGGGATCACCGCGCGGGCGCAGACACTGGCCAAAAGGATGACCGGCGCGGCGCTCACCGCCCATGTCGCGGCGCATCGTCGCTTGACGCACCCCGAGGAAATGGGAACCCTGTTCAAGATTCTCGGCCTCGTCCCCGAGGGGGCGGACATGGTGCCGGGGCTGGAGAGATGATGCTGGAAATCGTTAAATCCGAAGCACTCGCAGGCACGCGGCACGGGTTCTTCACCCGAAAGGGAGGAGCCTCGTCCGGGGTCTATGCCGGGCTCAATTGCGGCGGTGGATCGGGTGACCAGAACGACGCGGTGGCGCTGAACCGCGCGCGTGTGGCCGCGGCGATGGAGGTCGCGCCCGACGCTCTGGTTGGCGCCTGGCAGGTGCATTCCCCCGACGTGGTCGTCGTCGACGGCCCGCTCAACGACCGGCCCAAGGCCGATGCGCTGGTCACCGCGACGCCGGGGATCGCCTTGTCCGTCCTCACTGCCGATTGCGAACCGGTGCTCTTTTCCGACCCCGAGGCGGGCGTCATCGGCGCGGCCCACGCCGGTTGGAAAGGTGCGCTCGATGGCGTGCTCGAAGCCACGGTCGAGGCGATGGTCGGCCTGGGCGCCACGCGCGGCAACATCGCCGCCGTGATCGGTCCGACGATCAGCCAGCAGAATTACGAGGTCGGCCCCGAGTTCATGGAGCGCTTCATGGACGACGACCCGGAAAACGGCCGTTTCTTCGTCGGTGGCCAAGGTGACCGGGTGCATTTCGACTTGCCGGGCTTTGGCCTCTATCGCCTGCGCATAGCGGGCGTCGGGCAGGCCGAATGGGTGCGCCATTGCACCTACGAGGACCCCGAGCGCTACTATTCCTACCGCCGTTCGGTCCACCGCAAGGAACCAGACTACGGTCGACTGATTTCGGTGATCCGGCTCTGAAGGCCAGCACATCCCGTATCAAGTTCTGCGGCGGGTTCCACGACTTTCCCCTATGTTACCCCGGTGTTTCCCCGCTCACGACCAGATTTCGCCCGATTTGGATTGGAAAAGAGAGTTAACCACGCTGGCGACAGCGGACCCATTTCAAACCGGAGGCACCCATGGCCAAGAAACGCTGGATGACGTCGATGATCGAAGCGGCCAAGACCGAGAAGGTCGAACTGCCTTTTCAGCGGTCGGTGCGCGTCAAATCGGTGAAGAAAGCCGCCTGAGCACGGCCCACGGTTCGAAATCAGAAAAGCCGCCCCTGCCCGGGCGGCTTTTGTCTTGTCAGGCTCTGGCCGGGTTTGAGGTGGCGCAGAACCTGATGTCAGAAATGCGCGACCGGCTCGTCCGGTTTGCCCGCCGCAATGGCGAGGATACCGCCGACGATCAGGAACCCGATCGGGAACATGGTGAAGGCGCCGAAACCGAAGGCGAAATAGACGAGCACACCGGCGACCAGCATGAGCACCCCGCCCCAGAGCGCCCTGACCTTGGCCATTGCCGCGCCGGCGAGGGCGAGCAGCGGGGCAAGGAAGCTCGCGATGCGCAGGAACTCGCGGTTCTCGAGCGGCCCCCAGACGTCGCTGGCGAACTGGTTGATCTCGGCGTTGCGGTCCAGAACCTCGGTATAGCCGAAGTTGAAGAACCCCACGAGCATGGCGATGATCCCGCCGATGATCCCCAGAATGAGCGCGGCATTGCGCATGGTCCGTAACCCTCCGTTTGGTGCGACTAGAGATATGCGAGGGGCCAGCGCGTTCAAGGACTTGAACGCCAAAGCCCCGGCGCGATGGGCCGGGGCTGTCTGGTCTGCGCGGCCCCGGTCCAGGTCCGGGGCGGGAGGACTCAGCCTTCGCTGTTTTCGGCGGCGGGCAGCGTCGTCGCCTCGGCGTAACCTGCGGGCGGGACGGTATATTTGCCCTTTTCCGACTGGTTCAGGATGATGACCTTGGTGCCGGTGCCGACGTTCGCATAAAGGTGCATGACATCCTGGTTGAACATGCGGATGCAGCCACCGGATTCGTTGCCACCCACGGTCCACGGATAGGGCGTGCCATGGATACGGTAGAGCGTGTCGCGCCCGCCGCGGTAGAGGTAGAGCGCGCGCGCGCCCAGCGGGTTTTCGAGACCACCTTCCACGCCACCGGCCACGGGGCGGTATTTCTCCGGCTCGCGGCGCAGCATGTTGGCGGTGGGCGTCCAGTAGGGCCATTCGGCCTTGCGATTGATCGTGGCGGTGCCCGCGAGACCATAGCCCGCCTTGCCCACGCCCACGGTGTAGCGCATCGCCTCGTTCGGACCCGAGATCAGGTAGAGCTTGTAGTCCCAGGGATCGACGATGATCGTCCCTTCCGGATAGGGCGAGTAGTAGGGCACATATTGCCGCTTGCGCTCTTCCGAGAGGTAGAGGCGCGAGATTTCCGGCACGATGAACTGGCCATCGTCGAACTCGCGATACATCGAGGCCGTCTTGGACGAGATGGTCGGAAGCACTTGGCCGTCGGCGGTCACGGCTTGTCCGGCGGTGCCGCTGTCGACCGGCATGTCGGCACAGGCGGCGAGCGTCAGCCCTGCAATTGCGGCAAGCGCAATGCTGCGGGCGGTCGAGAAAAAGGTCATGTCACTGTCCCCAGGTCTGTCAAAACCGCATCTGCCCCGGCAGTAGGGCGCGGCGTCGAATCGTCAAGTCCCAGAGTGCGCGATTGTTCCCCTGCTACGCAAGGAACCGCCGAAGAAATTGTTACAATTTCAACGGCTGTTGCGGGTTTGGGGCGGTCCGGGGGTGTGGCAGGCCGCCTCAGAGCGGATCGGCTAGGACAAGAACCCAGGTCTTTTTGGACCCCGTGCCGGACACGCCCAGACCGAATTCCTCGAAGTCGGGGTCGTTCTGGTTGGCTTGGTGACCCGGCGAGGCTTCCCAATCCGCGATCATCGTGCGCTCGTCGGGCTGGCCCCGGCCAAGGTTCTCGCCCACCTTCCGCCACTGATATCCGCTTGCCGTCACCCGCTCCCCAATCGTGGTATTTCCCGCCGTGTGGGAAAACTGGTCCGTGGCGTGAAGATAGCCCGCGTAGGATTGCGCCGTGTCGTCAAGGAGAGCGTTCCAGCTTAACGGCTGAACCCCGTTTCCGGTTCTGATCCCGTTAAGCTCTGTCGCGAAGGATTGGTCGCGCAGCGGCGTCTGCTGCGAGGCCGTGTTGATCGCCGGATCGGGCAGATAATCGTTTAGGCGCCAATCAGGGTTCGAACCTCCCCCCGTCGACATGCACCCCGACAGTGCAAGCGCCGCCGCGATTGCCGGACCGAACGAAAGGAAACTCTTGGGCACCATGCCATCCCCCTACCTTTTGACCGAACGGTATGCCGACACTCCCCACCACACAAGCGGCATGGCAGACCCGCAGGCGGGATTACGCCTCGGCGGCCATCCGCGCCTCGAGCACCTCGAAGGGCACGCCGGGTTCGTCCTTGGCGTCGCGGATCACGAGCGATGTCTTGACGCTCGCCACGTTGTCGGCCGAGGTCAGTTGCCCGGTCAGGAACGACTGGAAGGTGGACAGGTCCGGTGCCACGCATTTCAGCAGGAAGTCGATCTCGCCGTTGAGCATGTGGCACTCGCGCACGAGCGGCCAGTCGCGGCAACGGTTTTCAAAAGCAACGAGGTCGGCCTCGGCCTGGCTCACCAGACCGACCGAGGCAAAGACCTGCACCTCGAACCCCAGTTTCCGGCTGTCCACCGTGGCATGGTAGCCCTTGATGTAACCCGCATCCTCGAGCGTGCGCACCCGACGCAGGCAAGGCGGTGCCGAGATACCGACGCGCTTCGCCAGTTCGACGTTGGTCATCCGACCGTCCGCCTGCAGTTCGGCAAGGATCATGCGGTCGATGGGGTCGAGTTTTGCGGCTGACATGGGTTATCCCTGTTACTTTTGGCGGAACATTAGCCTTGGAGGCCCTGATGCGCAATATTGTTTCGCGACAGCGCAACATTGTGACCCGACGGAGAAAACCCATGTGCACGGGTGAGCGTCCTGCAACCCGGCCCTGTCCGGCCGGAATGTCGCAAGGGGTTCCGGCCCCTGCCCCGACTGCCTATATCGGGACAACGACGAACAAAGGGGAATCGCCATGTCAGGGACCCACAACACCCGCCTTCTCATCATCGGCTCCGGGCCTGCCGGCTATACCGCTGCCGTCTATGCCGCGCGCGCCATGCTGAAACCGATCCTCGTGCAGGGGATGGAACCGGGTGGGCAGCTGACCACCACGACCGAGGTCGAGAACTATCCGGGCTTCACCGAGATTCAGGGGCCTGAACTCATGGTGAAGATGGAAGAGCACGCGAAAGCCATGGGGACCGAGGTGGTGACCGACATAATCACCGAGCTGGACCTGTCCAAGCGTCCCTTCGTGGCGAAATCGGATTCCGGTGCGACCTATGTGGCCGAGGCGGTGATCCTCGCCACCGGCGCGCGGGCCAAATGGCTCGGGCTGCCGACGGAAGAGAAATTCAAGGGCTTCGGCGTCTCGGCCTGTGCCACCTGCGACGGGTTTTTCTACCGTGGGCAGGAGATCATCGTGGTCGGCGGCGGCAACACCGCCGTGGAAGAGGCGCTGTTCCTGACGAACTTCGCGTCGAAAGTGACCGTCATCCACCGTCGCGGCGAGTTCCGGGCCGAGAAAATCCTCATCGACCGGCTGGAAAAGAACCCCAAGATCGAAGTGCTCTGGGATCACGTGCTCGAGGAAGTCACCGGCACCGACATGCCGCTGGGCGTCGAGGGCGTGAAGATCCGCAACGTGAAAACCGACGAGGTGCGCGAGCTGTCGGCCAAGGGCGTCTTCATCGCCATCGGCCACGCGCCCGCGTCCGAACTGGTCAAGGATCAGCTCGAACTGCACAACGGCGGTTACGTGAAGGTCGAACCCGGCACCACCCGCACCTCGATCCCCGGCGTCTTTGCCGCGGGCGACCTGACAGATCACGTCTACCGTCAAGCGGTGACGAGCGCGGGCATGGGCTGCATGGCCGCTCTCGACGCGGAACGGTTCCTTGCCGAAGTGGGAGAAGCCGAGCCTGCCGCCGCCGTGAACCCCGAGGTCGCGGCGGTCTGAAGGCCGGAGACATTGACAGAACACGACGCCGCGCGGGGTACCTAGCGCGGCGTTCTCCTTTTGGGCGGCTGGATCGGGCGTCGTCCCATACCTCGCGGCGTCACGGCAAGCGTGCGAAGGGCCAGCAGCGCGCCGATTGACAGGCTGGGCCGTCCCGAAGTCCTATCCATTGAAAAAAGGCGGCCATGGCAGGTTTCCTCACCCTCAATCCGGGCAACGCGGGACCCCATTTCCGGGTCCGGCCCTCGTCCAACCCGCGCTATGCCTTCGACACCGCAGGGGGCGCTACCTCGTCCTGTGTTTCCTGCATGATGCAGCGAACCCGGTCTCGCAGGCTGCGACAGCGGCGGCACGACCCGACCTCTTCAACGACGATTTAGCGAGCTTTTTCGGCGTCTCGACCACGCCGGGCGACGACGAACGGTTAACCCAGAGCCTGCCGGGGCACCGTTATTTCTTTGACGACGACCACGCGGTAAGTCGCCTTAACGGCGCAGCCAACGCGGCGGGCGAGCGACGCGGGATCTGGGTGATCCTCGACCCCACCCTGCGGGTGATCGAAACGGTTCCCTTCGGCGCGGATGGGTCGGGACATGCCCGTGCCCTTGCCCTCGTCGCCGCCCAACCGCATCCGAGCCGCTTTGCGGGGTTCGAGTTTCAGGCCCCGATCCTGGTCCTGCCCCGCGTGTTCGAGCCCGCCTTCTGCGCGCGGCTCGTGACGCTCTACGACGACACCGGGGGATGCCGCCTCTGGCTTCATGCAGCAGGTGGATGGCAAGACCGTCCATATGATGAACCCCGACCACAAGGTGCGAAGCGACATCACGATCGAGGACCCTGCCCTCGTCTCGTCCATTCAGGCCCGGATCATAAACCGCGTGGTGCACGAGATCGCCAAGGTCCACCAGTTCCACGCGACCCGGATGAAGCGCTATGTCTGTCGTGTTATGCCGCCGAGGATGGCGGGCATTTCCGGGCGCATCGCGACAACACGACCTCGGGCACGGCGCATCGGCGCTTTGCGGTGTCAGTGAACCTCAACGACGACTTCGACGGCGGTGAGGTGGGATTTCCGGAGTACGGGCCCCGGACCTTCAAGGCCCCGGTGGGTGGAGCGGTCGTTTTCTCCTGCTCGCTATTGCACAAGGTCACGCCCGTCGAACACGGCAGGCGCTATGCCTTCCTGCCGTTCTTGTACGACGACGCGGCGGCGAAGCTGCGGGAAAGCAACCTTGGCCTGATCGCGGGAAAGTAAAGCTGACGTTCCCGGATGCCACCCCTGGTCTCCGCCCTCCCTCGCCCCCGGATCTGGTGCAGGCCGCACGACCCGGATCGCGTGGCCCCTTGATTCCCCCCGATGGACGGGACGACGTTCCGTCGAATGCTGCGAAACCGGGACGACAGAATGGCCTATTGCTGCATCGCGGCATTTCTGTCTAATTTGCTCCTACGAATTTGCTGACACCTTGAATTCAATACTGCGGCGCGACACAAAGCCCGCGACTTAAACAGCCCGTCGCAATGCGGGCACTGGGATGACGAACCGAAAAGGCCTTTTGACACATGCTGCCAAATCTTGCACCGATCACCGAACTCTATGTCTCCTACGAAAGCGCGCAAAAGCTGAAGGTGGAAGCGGGCAACCTCGTGTCCTGGGACCTGACGCCGCGCCAGATCTGTGACCTCGAACTGCTCATGAACGGTGGGTTCAACCCGCTCAAGGGGTTCCTGTCGCAAGAGGATTACAACGGCGTCGTCGACAACATGCGGCTGGCTGACGGGACGCTCTGGCCGATGCCGATCACGCTCGACGTGTCCGAGGAATTCGCCGCCCAACTGGAAGAAGGTCAGGACATCGCGCTGCGCGACCAAGAGGGCGTGATCCTCGCCACGATGACCGTCACCGACAACTGGGTGCCCAACAAGGCGCATGAGGCGGAAAAGGTCTTTGGCGCCGATGACATCGCCCACCCCGCCGTAGCTTACCTGCACGATCAGGCGGGCAAGGTTTACCTGGGCGGCCCGGTGACCGGCATCCAGCAGCCCGTCCACTACGATTTCCGCGCCCGTCGCGACACGCCCAACGAGCTGCGCGCGCTCTTCCGCAAGCTGGGCTGGCGCCGCATCGTTGCGTTCCAGACCCGCAACCCGCTGCACCGCGCGCACCAGGAACTGACCTTCCGCGCTGCCAAGGAAGCGCAGGCCAACCTGCTCATCCACCCGGTCGTGGGCATGACCAAACCGGGCGACGTGGACCATTTCACCCGCGTGCGCTGCTACGAGGCGGTGCTCGACAAATACCCGGCCTCGACCACCTCGATGAGCCTTCTGAACCTCGCCATGCGGATGGCCGGCCCGCGCGAAGCCGTGTGGCACGGCCTCATCCGCAAGAACCACGGCTGCACCCATTTCATCGTGGGCCGCGACCACGCGGGTCCGGGGAAGAACAGCCAGGGTCAGGATTTCTATGGTCCCTACGATGCGCAGGAGCTGTTCAAGCAACACGAGGACGAGATCGGCGTCGAGATGGTCGACTTCAAGCACATGGTCTATGTGCAGGAAAAGGCTCAATATTACCCTGTTTCCGAGGTGCCCGAGGGTGATACGATCCTCGACATTTCCGGCACCGAACTGCGCCGCCGTCTGGCCGAGGGGATCGAGATCCCCGACTGGTTCTCGTTCCCCGAAGTGGTCAAGGAACTGCGCCGCACGAAACCGCCGCGCTCGAAGCAGGGCTTCACGGTGTTCTTCACAGGGTTCTCCGGCTCGGGCAAATCGACCATCGCCAACGCGCTCATGGTCAAGCTGATGGAGATGGGTGGTCGTCCGGTCACGCTCCTTGACGGTGACATCGTCCGCAAGAACCTGTCGTCGGAACTGGGCTTCTCAAAAGAGCACCGCGACCTCAACATTCAGCGGATCGGCTACGTTGCGTCCGAGATCACCAAGAACGGCGGCATCGCGATCTGCGCGCCCATCGCGCCCTATGCCGCGACTCGCCGTCTGGTCCGTCAGGGCATCGAGCAATACGGTGCCTTCGTCGAGGTTCATGTGGCCACTTCGATCGAGGAATGTGAACGCCGCGACCGCAAGGGGCTCTACAAGCTCGCGCGGGAAGGCAAGATCAAGGAATTCACCGGGATTTCCGATCCCTACGACGTGCCCGAGAACCCGGAACTGCGGGTCGAAACCGAAAACGTGGACGTCGACAACTGCGCCCACCAAGTGATCCTGAAGCTCGAAAGCATGGGGCTGGTCGCGGGGGAATGATCCCGAGGCAGGATTGAGATCATGGGGCCGGGGCGATGAACGCTCCGGCCTTTTGCTATCTGGAACTTGCTATTTGGACCGGGCGGCTGCGAGGCAAGTGACGGCGGCATTGACCGATGCTGTGATCGGGAGGACACTTGTCCCATTGTTCAAGACATTTCCGGAGACAGCCATGAAACCGATTCTCTTTGCCGTCCTTCTTGCCGCCCTGCCCGCCACCCTGCCCCTGTCGCTTGCGGCCGAGGACGTGACACCGGTCGCCGAGATTACTAAGCGCTCCACGGTGCCTTACGTGCCCGAAGTGACCGAAGGCCGTTACACCACCACGATCTCACCCGGCGTGGACGGCGCGCCAGAGGTGCTCGAAATGGACATGATCGTGCGGATCGTGGATGCGGACGACCCGTCGATCACGCGGCTGGCCAAGGTCACGGGGGATGTCGTGAACAACGATACGCCAACGGGGGATAAGGTGGTCACTTTCTTCGATGCCGAATAGGGAACAAGCGCCCCGTCCGGTCGCGTCGGGCCGGAGCGGTCCGACCCGGCGCCTTCCGCCCGCTGGCGCATCGGCCTGCGGGCGTTTTCCCTAATGCGCGGTCACGGGCAGAAGATCGTTCTGCCGAGCGAGAACGAAGGCCATTTCCCGGTCGCGCACGAGCGCGAGGCGCTCGCCGTCGGCGGCGTGCACGGCGTAGATCGTGTTCATGTCGCCCACCTGCGGACGCAGTTCTTCGGGCAGTTCCGACACGGACACGGACCGGACATAGACGGTCGCACCGGCATGTGCGGGTTCGTTGTAGTGTTCAAAGTTCATGACGCACTCCTTGTCTGCGTTGAGGGGCGTTTCATCCTCAACGCGCATAAGCGGTGATTTGCTCCCGATAACGGGCGCAATGTCACCCTTTCTTGATAGTGATGGTCTGGATGACCGTCTCGGGCTCGGCCTTTTCGAGGTCGACATGCAGAAGGCCGTTCTCGGTCGCGGCCCCCGATACATCGACGCCATCGGCCAGAACGAAGCTCTTCATGAACTGCCGTCCAGCGATACCACGATGCAGGAACACCCGCCCCTCGTCGCGGTCGGACTGCCGCCCGCGCACGACGAGCTTGCGGTCCTCGACGGTGACCGAGAGGTCGTCCTCGGAAAAACCGGCCACGGCCAGCGTGATCCGGTAGCCCCGGTCCGATACCTGTTCGATGTTGAAGGGTGGATAGCCCTCGCCCGATTTCGCGGCCTGTTCGACCATGCGCTCGAGCTGTTCGAAGCCAAGAAGATAGGGGTGTGCCCCCAAGGTCATTTTCGTCATCGTCACGTCCTTTTCACAAGCGACCTGATGGTCGGGCCCCGGCATCGGCGACCCTTGGCCTGAATATGGGGTGCGGCGGATTAACCTGCAAGTCTGGTGAGCCGTTCAAAACCTTTGAAAAACTTGGGGGTTTCGCTAGATTGCCGCTACCCTGAACGAGCGCCGATCGGAATCGCCCCCCATGTCCAAAGCCGAGAGAATGAAGCACGAAGAGGTTCTTCGGGTGGAGCTTGAGGTGTTGCGCCGCGAGCACCGTGATCTGGACGACGCAATCACCGCGCTGGAGGAGACCGGGCGGGCCGATCAATTGGCGCTCCGGCGGCTCAAGAAGCAAAAGCTCGTGCTCAAAGACAAGATCGCGCGGCTCGAAGATCAGCTTACCCCGGACATCATCGCCTGACCCGATCCGCACCCTTTCCTGCGCGCGCCTGCATTGCGTGTGCGTCACAAGGCCCTATAAAGCGCCCCTGACGACCGTGACACGGAGTAACCCGAATGAGTGACGTGAAAGTCGGCATCATCATGGGAAGCCAGTCGGACTGGCCCACGATGAAGCTCGCCGCCGATGTGCTGGACGAACTGGGCGTCGCCTACGAGAAGAAAATAGTGAGCGCGCATCGCACGCCGGATCGGCTCTGGTCCTATGGCAAGGGCGCGGTCGAGCGCGGGTTGCATGTCATCATCGCCGGTGCGGGCGGGGCGGCCCATCTGCCCGGCATGATGGCGTCCAAGACGCGGGTGCCGGTGATCGGCGTGCCGGTCCAGACGAAGGCGCTGTCCGGTGTCGACAGCCTGTATTCCATCGTGCAGATGCCCAAGGGCTATCCGGTCGCGACCATGGCCATCGGCGCGGCAGGTGCTGCGAACGCGGGTCTCATGGCGGCGGGTATCCTGGCGGTGTCGGATGCAGCTCTGGCCGAACGGCTGGACGCCTGGCGCGCGGCGCTATCTGCCTCTATCCCGGATGAGCCCACCGATGACTGATGCACTGAAAACCGGGGCCGTGATCGGGATTCTGGGCGGCGGCCAACTGGGCCGGATGCTGTCGGTGGCGGCATCGCGGCTGGGATTCAAGACCGCGATCTTCGAGCCTGGCGCGGATTGTCCGGCGAGCCACGTCGCGAACTTCCATCTCCAGGCCGACTATGACGACCATGCGGCGCTGAAGCGCTTTGCCGAGTCGGTCGACGTGATCACCTACGAATTCGAGAACATTCCGACCGACGCGCTCGACCTGCTCGAAGCCATCCGCCCCGTGCGGCCCGGACGTGACGCACTGCGCGTGTCGCAGGACCGGCTGGTCGAAAAGGCGTTTCTCGTCGAGCTTGGGCTTCAGGTTGCGCCCTATGCAGCCGTCGACGACGACATCGACCTTGCCGAGGCCATCGCCGAGATCGGGACGCCTGCGATCCTCAAGACCCGCCGGTTCGGCTATGACGGCAAGGGACAGGCGCGGCTCAAATCCCCCGACGATGCGGCGCAGGCGCTGGCCGACATGCAGGGCGCGCCCGCCATCCTCGAAGGCTTCGTCGATTTCGACTACGAGATTTCCGTCATCGGCGCGCGGTCGCTTTCCGGCGAATTTGCTGCCTTCGAACCGGGCGAGAACGTCCACAAGGACGGTATCCTAGACACGACGACCGTGCCTTCGCGCCTGGGCGCGATGGCGGTGCACGAAGCCCGAGACATTGCGAGAAAAGTGCTCGAAAAGTTGGATTATGTGGGGGTCATGGGGGTCGAAATGTTCGTTTCGGACAAGGGCCTCATCGTGAACGAGATTGCACCACGGGTCCATAACTCGGGTCATTGGACGCAGAACGGCTGTGCGGTCGACCAGTTCGAGCAGCACATCCGCGCCGTGGCGGGCTGGCCGCTGGGCGACGGGAGGCGGCACCTCAACGTGGTGATGACCAACCTCATCGGCGACGACATGGACCGGGTGCCCGATCTGGCCGCCGATCCCGACAACGCGCTGCACCTTTACGGCAAGGCCGAGGTCAAGCCGGGCCGAAAGATGGGTCACGTCAACCGCGTGACCGGACCCGCAGCAGACTAATGCCGCGCTATGCGCTGAAAATCGAATATGGCGGCGCACCCTTTGCCGGGTGGCAGCGCCAGAAGGAACAACCTTCGGTTCAGGGAGCCGTGGAGGCTGCACTGGCGAAACTCGAACCGGACGTGCCGACCATCGCAGCGGCGGGCCGGACCGATGCCGGGGTTCACGCGCTCGGACAGGTGGCGCATTGCGATCTGGCGCGCGACTGGGACCCGTTCCGGCTGTCCGAGGCGCTGAATTACCACCTGCGGCCCGACCCGGTGGCCATCGTCGCCTGCGCCCGCGTGGACGACGATTTCCACGCACGCTTTTCGGCCATTGAAAGACGCTACCTGTTCCGGCTCGTCAGCCGCCGCGCGCCGCTCGTCCATGATGCGGGCAACTGCTGGCGCGTGGTGCAGAGGCTCGACGCGGATGCGATGCAGGCGGGGGCGGACCGGCTCATCGGCAGGCACGATTTCACCACCTTCCGCTCGACCATGTGTCAGGCCGACAGCCCGGTCAAAACACTGGACGAATTGCGGGTCGAAACCCTGCCCTATCCCGGCGGCACCGAGTTCCGGTTCCACGTCCGCGCGCGGTCTTTCCTGCACAACCAGGTCCGCAGTTTCGTGGGCACGCTCGAAAGGGTGGGCGCGGGCGCATGGACACCCGACCATGTGACCACGGCGCTCGAGGCCCGCGACCGCAACGCCTGCGGCCCGGTCTGCCCGCCGGAAGGTCTCTACCTTGCCGGCGTGACCTATCCGACCGATCCTTTCGCCTGACGCGAAGGGCGCTATGCCGCCCCCGCCATATGCACTGGCCTTGCCCCGGCACGCGGTCTAGGGTCGGGCCGAGGCAGACAATCACGAGCGACAGGCCATGTTCTCCGACGCGAATCTCTTCACGTTCCGCGCGCCGTTCATCGGCTACAACATCGAGGTGCGCACCTCGGTCATTTTCCTGGCGCTGATCTGGGTCGGCATAGGGGCGAGCAGCGGGGGCATGATGCTCGCCTATCAATTTGCGAGCTTCCTGATCCTCATGGTCTCGATCGTTCTGCACGAGCTTGGTCACGCCTGGGCCTGCAAGGCGCAGGGCATCCCCGTGCGCGAGATCGTCGTCTTTGGCGGTGGCGGGTATTGCCGTCCGGGCCGCGCGCTGAACCGCAAGGAGGACGAATTCATCACCGCGATGGGCCCCATCGTGAACCTCGCGCTCTGGGCGATGCTGTCTTTGGCCGCGCCCTATGTGTCAGGCACCCTGGGCTGGCTGATCTACGTGGGCGCGTCGCTCAACTTGTTCCTCGCGATCTTCAACATGCTGCCGGTGCTGCCGCTGGACGGCGGGCGCCTGACGCTGCTGGTTCTGCTCCGGTTCCTCCCCGGACGCCCGGCGCACCGGATCGCGGGCTTTGTCGGGCTCGTGGTCTGCGGTCTCTGGGCCTTCTGGGTGGCGGCTTCGATCCTTGGCGGATCGTTCTTCTTCCTGCTCTTCATCCCCAACGTCGCCCGCCATTGGCAAATGTTTCGCGAGGGCTACTAGCCCCGACCGCCCTCGCCCGCTCCCGCGAGCGCCCGGATACGCTCGGCCCAAAGCCGCGCTGCGTCGTCATCGTAGAACCCCTTGATCGCGAGGCGAAAGCCGTCCGGCAGTCGCAGGGTCAGCTCGATGTCGTCCGAGTCCATGAACGCATGGTCAGACTTCAGCCTCAGCCGGTCAACGGCGACCGCAGACAAAAGCCCCTCATGTATGCGCGCGGACAGGAGCGTGCAACGGCACAACCGAACGCGACCCGTCGTCGGATCGAGCCGCATGGTCTGGCTTTCCGAGAACGTCGCGAGCAGCAGGAAGACCGCGCCAAGAACCGCGGGAAAGACGATGAAGGCAGCGACACCGACGAAAAGGTGCCACGTCACGGGCGGTCCTGCCGCGTCCGGTTGCCGGAGCATCGAGATGCCGTAGCCGATCATCACCGCCGGGGGCAGAAGACCGAAGAGGGCAATGATCGCGCGCAATCCGGTCGGCATGGTGCTACGGTAGACGATGGCCAGGCCGTCATGGCCCAGCCCGTCCCGGTCGATCCCCGGTCTTTTCGCGGGTCGCTCTCGCTGGCTCACCTGTGGCCCTGTCCCAAGTTTTTTGTCTGGCCGCAGACTGCCTTGCGATTGTGAAAAAGGGATGGCTGAGGCGCGGTCGCAGTGCGGCTAATTCCGCAAAGGGACCCCGGCCCCCGAAAAAGAAAAGACCGGGCCCCCCGGCCCGGTCCTTGCCTGCCCTTTCGGGCTGTCGGTTCGGGGTCCCCTGCACCCCGTCCCGCAAAGCGCCCCCCGGCACTGTTACCCCGGACATCGTGGTTTCGCATCGTCCGTGGCCTCACCAGCATATGCGGACCGCGTGACAGGTTCGGGCCCTGACCGACCCGATTGCACCCTGGGGATGCCCTGCTTGCTGTCCTGATCGTTTCGCCCGGCTTAACCTGGAAACGCCGCTGATCGTCTGTCGGGACCGGCGCCCGCCCTGACCGTTGGGCTTGGTCCCTGTCGCGATCGGTGCCAGCCGCTGCGACGACGTTCTTGTCTCACGAGTGCCTCATTTCGGCAAGAAAATAGCGCGGGAGCGCCGCATTTTGCCCTTATTTCACGGGGGTTGTTCACAGTCCGACGACAGATCGTCCGGACGCCACTTCTTTGGCGCCGCCTGGGAAACAGGCCCTCGGCGCACCACCCGAATCGGGACGCCGATGCGACGGACCGAAACGGGGCAAAGCTGCTTCCTCATCCCCCGGCCAGATGTCATACTGCCCGGAACAAAGAAGCCATCCAGAAGGCGAGCGGTATGAACGATCTCTTGAGCAGCGCAGCGACCGACATCTATGACGCCTCCTCCATCGAGGTGCTCGAAGGGCTGGAGCCGGTTCGGCAGCGCCCCGGCATGTATATCGGCGGCACGGACGAACGCGCCCTGCATCACCTCGTGGCCGAAATCCTCGACAACTCCATGGACGAGGCGGTGGCGGGTCACGCCAACCGGATCGAGGTGATCCTCCACGCGGATTACTCGGTGACGATCACCGACAACGGCCGCGGTATCCCGATCGACCCGCACCCCAAATTCCCCGGCAAATCCGCCCTCGAGGTCATCCTCTGCACGCTTCACGCGGGCGGCAAGTTTTCGGGTAAGGCCTATCAGACCTCCGGCGGTCTGCATGGCGTCGGCTCGTCGGTGGTGAACGCGCTCTCCGACCTGATGGTCGTGCAGGTGGCCAAGAACAAGGAACTCTACGAGCAGCGCTTCTCGCGCGGCATTCCGCTGGGTCCGGTGGAAAAGATCGGCGCAGCCCCGAACAAGCGCGGCACCTTCATCACCTTCCACGCGGACGAGCAGATCTTCGGCTCGCACCGGTTCAAGCCCAAGCGGCTCTTCACCCTCGCCCGCTCGAAAGCCTACCTCTATTCCGGCGTGGAAATCCGCTGGAAATCCGAGATCGACGATGGCGAGACGCCGACCGAGGCCGTGTTCCACTTTCCCGGTGGCCTGTCCGACTACCTAAAAGAGGTGCTCGGCGGCGCATCGACCTATTCCGACAGCGGCTTTTCCGGCAAAGTGGAGTTCCGCGAGAAATTCGGCGAGCCCGGCTACGTCGAATGGGCGATCAACTGGACGCCTGCCAAGGACGGCTTCATCCAATCCTATTGCAACACCGTGCCCACGCCCGAGGGCGGCACCCATGTCGCCGGTTTCTGGTCGGCGATCCTGAAGGGGATCAAGGCCTACGGCGAGCTTGTGGGCAACAAGAAGGCCGCGCAGATCACCCGCGACGACATGCTTACGGGCGGTTGCGCGCTGGTCTCGACCTTCATCGCCGACCCCGCCTTTGTCGGTCAGACCAAAGACCGGCTGTCGAGCGAGTCTGCCGCCAAGATGGTCGAGGGCGCAGTGCGCGACCACTTCGACAACTGGCTCGCGGCGGACACGAAATCCGCGGGCGCGATCCTCGATTTCCTCGTTTTGCGCGCCGAGGAACGGCTGCGGCGCAAGCAGGAAAAGGAAACCCAGCGCAAGACCGCGACCAAGAAACTCCGCCTGCCCGGCAAGCTGGTCGATTGTTCGGCCACCAACCGCGAGGGCACGGAGCTGTTCATCGTCGAGGGCGACTCGGCCGGTGGCTCGGCCAAGATGGCGCGGGACCGGAAAACGCAGGCGCTCCTGCCATTGAAGGGCAAGATCCTGAACGTGCTGGGGGCCGCGTCGGGGAAACTCGGCTCGAACCAGGAGATCAACGACCTCTGTCAGGCTCTGGGCGTGTCGATGGGGACCAAGTTCCGCGTCGACGACCTGCGATATGACAAGATCATCATCATGACCGACGCCGACGTGGACGGCGCGCATATCGCGTCACTGCTCATGACGTTCTTCTTCACTCAGATGCGGCCTTTGATCGATCAAGGCCACCTGTTCCTCGCCTGCCCGCCTCTGTATCGGCTCACGCAGGGGCCGAAGCGGCTCTACGTCGCCGACGACATCGAGAAGGACCTGAAGATGGCGCAGGGGCTTGGCGGCAAGGGCAAGATCGACGTGCAGCGGTTCAAGGGTCTGGGCGAGATGGACGCGAAGGACCTGAAGGTCACGACGATGGACCCGGCAACGCGGAAACTGATCCGCGTGACGATTGACGAGGACGAACCGGGGGAGACCGGCGATCTGGTCGAGCGTCTGATGGGGAAGAAACCGGAACTGCGGTTCCAGTATATCCAGGAGAACGCGCGGTTTGTTGAGGAGTTGGATGTTTGAGGGGGGAGCTGCTTAGGGACCGAGAAGAGGGGGACTCTCGCCTAGTAGAAATTGGGGCAAAAGGGACTCTAATCTATCTCGTCATTATCTTCACCTTCATCCCTGTGGCCACGTATCTTGGCTGGATGAGCTGGAAGGCTTTGACGCTAAATGAAATTGGCGACTTTCTAGCTGGGGTGTTTGGACCCCTTTCCATAATCTGGCTCGTCCTCGGTTTTTTCCAGCAAGGGAAAGAACTCAGGCTTCAAGTTAGGGAATTGTCGCTCTCCGTCGAACAGCAGGCTGAACTCGTGAGAGTGACGCGAGACGCACTTCTGCACGAACGGGAAGTACTTGGTCTAGAGAATGAAAGACGATCTCGGGAGCAAATACCGGACCTTGCGTTAAGTTTGGTGAGCGAAGGCGCATCTTCAGCGATGAGCCTTGGCGGGAGTTGGAGAACGTTGCAATTGCAAAACGTGGGCGGAACCGCCTACGGCAATCAAATTGAAGTAATTTCGGTATCACCGACTTTGAGCAATGAAAAGACACGTGACCATTTTGAAGTCGGCCATTTGATTACCGGCGCAGACAAGCTTCTAACTCGAGTTTTTATTCAGCCCTTTACGAGCCTTTCAGTCTCTGTTCGCTGTACGGACAGCGAAGGAACCGGCTGGCATTTTGAGGCAAGTTGCGCCGACAGTTTTACGGCAGAAACACACATTAAAATGGATCGATCCCGGGCAAATTGATCCTTGTCATTCACGATTTCTCCAGCTTCGGACTTGCCAACTCCAGAGTCACTCACCTGCGCGTTCCCTAGTCACATACTCGGAACCCCCAGCCCCCCAAAAACGTTCTCCCGATGACCACGAGGAGACAGACCCCATGAAACCCGACATGCAGTTCGTCGGCCCTTTGGCCGCGATCCTTCTTGCCGCCGCGACCTTTGCGGTGGGCGCCACGGTGAGTTCGCCGATGGACGGGGTGGGCTACGGCTACAGTGTTTCTGCAAAGTGATCTTTTGACCGTTCCGAGCTGACATCGCGGCCCCGGATCACGTCCGGGGCGCGCGACGCTCTCTAACGTGTTCCGATGCTCACTCGCCCGCCCTTGGGCCCAGGATCACGCTCGGGGCAAGGTGCGCGGCTCCGATGCCCGAACCTCGCGCCCCGGGCTTGACCCGGGGCCTCGCCTCTCCCCTCACGGCCAAGCCCCCCTCACGACAGCACCCGCCTCAGCCCCGCCTGCGTGTGCAGGAGCCGTTCCAGATACAGCGCCTTGAGGTCTGCGGCCTCACCCTGCACCGCGGAGACCCCGGTGTTCAAAGCCGCCACCACCCGTCCCCGCGCGTTCATCAGCGGCACCGCGATGGAGCGCAGGCCAAGCTCGACCTCCTGATCTATGATCGCGTAGCCCTGGGTGCGGACGCGGGCAAGCTCGGCCATGATCTCGTCGGGGTCGGTCAGGCTCATCTTGGTGCGGGGGGCGAGGTTGGCGGCGTCGAGACGCGCGCGCGCCTCGTCGGGCGGCAGCGCGGCCAGCAGCACCCGGCCCATGGAGGTGCAATGCGCCGGCAGACGTGATCCGGGCATGAGCCCGATGGACATGACCCGGCGCTGCGCGGCGCGGGCGAGGTAGACGATCTCGGTCCGGTCGAGAATCGACAGGCTCGTCGACTGCCCGATCTGCTCGGACAGCTGGTCGAGCCAGGGCTGCACGATCTGCGGCAAGGGCAGCGCGGCGAGCGCCCCCATCCCGAGCCGCAGGATCGCGGGCGTGGGGGTAAAGAACTTGCCGTCGTAATCGGCATAGCCCTCGGCATGGAGCGTGAGCAGACAGCGCCGCGCCGTCGCCCGGTCGAGCCCCGTGCGCCCCGCCACATCGGTTATGGTCAGGCGCGGCGTCTCGGACCCGAAGCATTCGATGACGCGCAGGCCCTTGGCCAGCGAGGCGATGTGATCGGTTTTGTTCAACATGCGCACAGCAAAACGCATCATTTGAACAAAGGTCAACATGCGAACGGTTTTTCTGGCGTGGCGCGGCCCGCGATCCTAACCAAGGGTCAGGAGGTTCCCCATGGACAAACGTATTCCTTCCCCGGCCGAGGCCGTGGCGCAGATCCCCGACGGGGCCACGGTGATGATCGGCGGTTTCGGCGGCTCCGGCGCGCCCATCGAGCTGATCCACGCGCTCATCGACCAGGGCGCGCGTCACCTGACGGTGATCAACAACAACGCAGGCAACGGGCACGTCGGCCTCGCCGCGCTCATCGAACAGGGACGGGTGGATAAGCTCATCTGTTCCTTCCCGCGCTCCGCCGATCCCGTCGCCTTTGTCGAGGCCTACAAGGCCGGCAAGATCGCGCTCGAGATCGTGCCGCAGGGCACGTTGGCCGAACGCATCCGGGCGGGGGGCGCAGGCATTCCCGCGTTCTACACGCCCACCGCCTTTGGCACCGAGGTGGCCGAGGGCAAGCAGATCGACAGCTTCGAGGGCCGCTCCTACGTGCGCGAGCTGTGGCTCAAGGCCGACTACGCGCTCATCAAGGGCGAGCTTGGCGACCCCCACGGCAATCTGACCTACCGGATGGCCGCGCGGAACTTCAACCCGATCATGGCCACCGCGGCCCGGGTCACCATCGCGCAGGTGTCGCGGGTGGTCGACCTGGGCGGGATCGACCCGGAGCATGTGATCACCCCCGGCATCTTCGTCCAGCATGTCGTCGAGGTCGCGAACCCGGCGCAGGAAGAAGAGCTCAACCGTGCGGAGGCCGTCTACCCATGACCGACATTTCCAGGATCAAGCTGTCCAACGCCCAGATCGCCTGGCGCGCGGCGCAGGACATCGAGGACGGAGCCTATGTGAACCTCGGGATCGGCTTTCCCGAGATGGTCGCGCGCTTCCAGCCCGAGGGCAAGCAGGCGATCTTTCACACCGAGAACGGTATTCTGGACTTCGGCGCGGCGCCCGCGCCGGGGGACGAGGACTGGGACCTGATCAACGCCGGGAAAAAGGCGGTGACGCTGAAGCCCGGCACGTCGTTCTTCCACCACGCCGACAGCTTTGCCATGGTGCGCGGCGGTCATCTCGACGTGGCGATCCTTGGTGCCTATCAGGTGGCGCAGAACGGCGATCTGGCGAACTGGTCCACCGGCAAGGGCGGTATCCCGGCGGTGGGCGGGGCGATGGACCTCGTCCAGTCGGCCAAGCGCATCGCGGTGCTCACCGACCATGTGACCAAGGACGGCTCCCCGAAACTGGTGGACCGCTGCACGCTGCCCTTGACCGGCGTGGCCTGCGTCACGCGGATCTACAGCTCGCTCGCCGTGGTGGACGTGGTAGACGGCCATTTCGTCCTGCGCGAACAGGTCGCGGGCCTGTCCTTTGACGACTTGCAGGCGCTGACCGGCGCACCGCTCCATGTCGAAGGCGATGTGGCGACCCTTACCTGCCCGGAGGATCTGGCATGACCGACGTCTATATCTGCGACTACATCCGCACCCCCATCGGGCGCTTCGGGGGCGCGCTGGCGCCGGTGCGCGCCGATGACCTTGGCGCGATCCCCATCGCCGCGCTCATGGCGCGCAACGCGGGCGTCGACTGGGCGGCGGTGGACGAGGTCTACTACGGCTGCGCCAATCAGGCGGGCGAGGACAACCGCAACGTCGCGCGCATGTCGGCCCTGCTGGCGGGTCTGCCCGTGGACGTGCCCGGCACCACGATCAACCGGCTCTGCGGATCGGGCATGGACGCGGTGATGAGCGCCGCGCGCGCCATCCGGGCCGGCGAGATCGACCTCGCCATCGCGGGCGGGGTCGAGAGCATGAGCCGCGCGCCCTTCGTGATGCCCAAGGCGACGAGCGCATATTCCCGCGACACGGCGGTCTATGACACCACCATCGGCTGGCGCTTCGTGAACCCGGTGATGAAGGCGCAATACGGCGTGGATTCGATGCCCGAGACGGCCGAAAACGTGGCAGACGACTTCGGCGTCTCGCGCGAGGATCAGGACGCTTTTGCGCTTCGGTCGCAGGACAAGGCGGCGGCGGCGCAGGCCAACGGAAGACTGGCGCGCGAGATCGTTCCGGTCACCATCAAGGGCCGCAAGGGCGACACCGTCGTCGATACCGACGAACACCCCCGCGCCACATCGATGGACGCACTCGCGAAACTTCGCCCCATCGTGCGGGCGGACGGCACCATCACGGCGGGCAATGCCTCGGGCGTGAACGACGGGGCGGCGGCGCTGATCGTCGCATCGGAGGCGTCGGTCAAGGCGCATGGCCTTAGCCCCATCGCGCGCGTGCTGGGCGGGGCCACCGCCGGGGTCGCGCCGCGCATCATGGGGTTCGGCCCCGCGCCCGCGTCGAAGAAGCTCATGGCGCGGCTGGGTCTGACACCCGACGCCTTTGCCGTGATCGAGCTGAACGAGGCCTTTGCCTCGCAGGGCCTCGCGACGCTGCGCGATCTGGGAATCGCCGACGACGATGCCCGCGTGAACCCAAACGGGGGCGCCATTGCTCTGGGCCATCCGCTGGGCATGTCGGGCGCAAGGATCACCGGCTCGGCGATGCTTGATCTGAAACCGGGGGAAAAGTCCCTGTCGACGATGTGCATCGGCGTCGGCCAAGGCATCGCCATCGCGCTCGAACGGCTCTGAGCAAAAACGGGTTCCGGCCGTGGGTCACGCCCATGGCCGGGACCGTCCAAACTCAGGCGAGGCCATGCGCCTGCTTGAGCCGCAGGTCATGCCCTTCGAAACGGTTGCGCAGGTCCGGGTCAAAGGCCCCGTCGGCAAGCACGAAAAGCATCCGTGCAATCTGGTCGGTCCGATTGGTCCAGGCATGGATCGTGCCGCGCTGCACCACGAGGTCGCCCTGTTCCAGCACCACCTCGTCCTCGTCGAGCAAGAGCACGATCTGCCCTTCGAGCACGATGCCGTAGTCGATACTCTCGGTCCGGTGCATGAGCGGGTGACGACCGGGGATCGTGTGCTCGGCATTTTCACCCAAGCCCACGTTTTCGAAGAGCTGCCGCGCGGTTTCCTTGTCGAACCCCGGACCCTCCTGCCCCTCGGGCGGAATATCGACGATGCGGATGATCGTGCCTCGGGGCGGCGGCGCGGTGTCTCGGTAGCGATCCGTCGGCTCAGACTCATGCGCGGTGACCGGCGCGGGGCATTGGTCGGTGTGCCATATCTCGTGAAAGGCAAGACCCGGCTGGTGGTCGGGTCGGGTCACATGTGGCGGCGCACCGTCCGACAGAACGATGGCCTTGCCGGCTTCATCATGCCCCGTGACCACGCGGCGAACGTTCCTGGACACCATCTGCGCCTCCCTTGTTTGGTCACCTGTATAAATAAGAGAGCACCAACTGCGCAAGTCGCCAGAACAGCTGCGCGTCAGGGGTTCCGGGCCAAGCGTTCGATGCCTGCCGCGCAGAAGGTGAGGAGCGCCGGATAACTCTCCTCGAAGTCCGAAGCCGAAACCGCGCCGCCCGAGAGCGTCGTGATCCGCGCGTTCTGGGAGACCACCGCGAGCATGGCATGAAGGCTCATCGCGAAGCCGCGCGTGATCCGGGCAGGGTCCACATCGGGCAGGGCCGCCCCGAGCGCGTCAAGGAACCGCTGGCCGGTGGGGTCGTAGTGCCGGGCCAGCAGGCCAAGGTGCTCGCCCCCGTCCGAGAGGCGCGGCAAGAGCCGGAAATAGGCCTGCCAGCCGCTGTCGGCGTCGCTGCCTTGGCCTGTGACCTTGTCGAAGAGCGGCGCGAAAAAAGCGTCGAGTATCGCGGGCACGTCGGGGTCGGCAAGCACCGCGAGCCGCGCCTCACGCTCGGCACAGAGCGGCCCGGCCCGTCGTTCGACCACCTCCTCCAGAAGCGCGTCCTTGGTGCCGAAATGGTAACTCGCCAACGCGAGCGTGACCCCTGCCCGGTCCGTGATGTCGCGCAAGGAAACGGCGGCGAACCCCCGCTCACCAAAAAGCACTTCCGCCGCATCCAGTATCCGCAAGCGCGTCCGGTTGCCGTTTGCACGGGTCTTGACGGTTGGTCCCGGTCCCTTGTCGGCCACCCTGTTCTCCCTCTCGGCTCGACCCGGATGCGGGCGGCGCCTGCGGTGGTCGGGACGGCGATCCGCGTCCCGGCCGTTGATTGGTTGACCGTATAGGTAAACCGGAAGGCACGCCGCCGGAACCCTCGGCGCGTGACGTTCCAACGTCGCTCGCTGATCTCGCCTCGGCGGCGTCGATTTCGCCTCGGATCGCATTGATCCGCTGGATAGCTGGCGCAACGAGATTCAATGGGTTCGCCGCCCGGCTGCGCTTGTTCCTTCCCAGCCTTCCCGCCTATCTTTGGCCGAGCGACCAAATACGCGGCAGGCGGTAGGCGGTCGGCGGGAACTGTTCGTCGAGAGCCGCCCGCAGGGCAGAGGGAGGGGGCACAGATGAAGATCAGCGTCATCGGCGCGGGCGGTTTCGTCGGGGCCCGCGTGGTCGCCCGGCTGACCGCCGATCCGGCGGTGAAGGCGTTGACGCTTGTCGACCGTGCGCCCGTGCCCGCCCCCGACAGCCATGCCGGGGTCGAGATCATCGCGGGCGACATCACCGACCCCGAGGTGCGCCGTGCGGCGACCCGTGGCGCGGATGCCGTGATCCTTCTGGCCGCCATACTGGGTGGCGCGGCCGAGGCCGACTATGCGCTGGCACGCCGGGTAAACATCGACGCGACGCTGGCGCTGGCCGAAGAGATACGGGACCGCGCCCCTGCGACGCGCCTTGTCTTTGCCTCGACCATCGCGGTCTACGGCAACCCTCTGCCCGACCCCGTGTCCGATCAGACTCCGACCGCGCCCGCCATGGTCTATGGCGCGCAGAAGCTGATGATCGAGGTGGCGCTGTCGCATTTCGCGCGGGCCGGCTGGCTCGACGCCGTGTCGTTGCGACCCGCCGGGGTGATGGCCCGAGACGGGGCGGACGCGGCGCTCAAATCCGCCTTTATGTCGCGGCTCTTCTGGTGCGTGAAGCGGGGCGAGGACATTACCCTGCCGGTGGCACCAGACAGCCGGACGTGGCTTTCCTCGGCCGATATGGTCGCCTGGAACTTCATCCATGCCGCGACGCTGCCCGATCTGGGCGCGACCCGCGCCTTTACCCTGCCCGCGCTCGCCGTCACTTTCGGCGATCTGGTCGCGGGGCTGAAACGGCGCTTTCCGGACAGCCCGTCGCAGGTGCGGTTCGCGCCCGAACCGGAGACCGTCGCGCTCTTCGGCAGCTTCCCGGCACTCGAGACCGCAACTGCGGACGCGTTGGGGTTCCAGCGGGACCCGGACATCGCCGCCCTCATCGACAACGCCATGATCTGAACGACGCTGCAAGGAGACCTGCATGAAATTCGCCACTCTTCCCGACGGCACCCGCGACGGCAGACTTTATGTGGTCAGCCGCGACCTGTCACGCGCCGCACCTGCCCAGGGCGTCGAGACGTTGCAAGCGCTCCTTGAGGACTGGACCACCCATGAAGCAGGTCTCGCCGCGCAATACGAGGCAGTGAATGGGGGCGCAGGCGAAGCCTTTGACCCTGCCCGGGCACTGGCCCCGCTCCCGCGCGCGTGGCAATGGCTCGACGGTTCGGCCTTTGACAGCCACGGAGACCTCATGGACCAGGTCTTCGGCATGACCGACAAGTTCAAGCCGCCGTTTCCCTACATGTATCAAGGAGTGTCCAACCAGTTCTACGGCCCGACCGAGGACGTGAGGTTCCGTCTGGAAGAAGACTTCATCGACTTCGAGGGTGAGTTCGGCGTGATCGTGGACGATGTGCCGATGGGCGTGTCCGTGGCCGACGCTCCCGCCCATATCCGGCTCGTGGTGCAGATCAACGACTGGTCCCTGCGCCGCATCGCGCCGGTCGAGATGAAGACGGGCTTCGGCTGGGTCCATGCAAAGCCGCCATGCTCCATGGCCCCGGTAGCAGTGACGCCGGACGAGTTGGGAACGGCCTGGCGCGATGCGCGGGTCGATCTGCCACTCAACGTCTGGTGGAACGGCGAAGCTTTCGGCGCGGCCAACGGTTATGCCATGTCGTCGGGTTTTGACCGCCTCGTGGCCCATGCCGCCTATTCCCGCGATTTGGTGGCGGGGACGGTCATCGGATCGGGCACCGTGTCCAACCCGAATTACCGCGAGGTCGGCTCGTCTTGCATCGCCGAGCGCCGCGGGATCGAGATGATCGACGAGGGCGCTGCGCGGACCGGCTTCATGTCTTTCGGAGACAGCGTGAAGATGGAGGTCTTCGGCACCGACGGCCAGTCCGTCTTCGGCGCGATCGACCAACGGGTGGTGCGGGCCTGAGACCCCTGCGCTTCGGGTGCCCTGTCGTCCCCTCGCGGGCCGACAGTCGGCTCCCGCCCCTCGCAACCGTCTGTGGAGCGGGGAACGAGAATTCCTTGGAACCCCCGGGGGTTGTAGGGCGTTCCTGCCGCAACACGAGGAGACAGCCCACATGAAACCCCAGATGCAGATCGTCGGCCCCTTGGCCGCCGTTGTTCTTGCGGCCGCCACATTTGCCGTGGGCGCATCCGTCGAAACGCCGATCGACGGAAGAGGGTATGGCTATGTGTCAGCCTCCGAACAGGCGCGCTGACAAGTAACGGGCGCCTTGGACGAGGCTACCTCAACGGCTCAGGAAGACTGCAATGTCACGACGGTCGGTGACGGCGTCGGGATCTGACCAAACCTGGCTGACCTTCAGACCGCTACGGCACCGCGTAATTTGCGCCGTTAAATACGAGGACGCCGTCGTTGCCACAGACCAGGTCGCGAAGGCCATTCGTGGATGTCTCGAGCACACCGATCCTCGCACAGCCATTGCTGTTCTGCACCAAGGCTCCACCGGTGATCTTCACATCGCACAGGATCGCCCCCCAGCGGTCCCACCAGCGGCACTGCAACGCGTCCATCGTTCCGTCGTCGTTCATGTCGAACTGAACGACCATGGGGCGGTCCTTGGGCAACCCGCGCTCATCGAAGTCCGTGGCGAAGATGTCGAGCACCGCAGCCATTCTCGCGGTCGAGACACCTTGTTCGACAATCTCCAACTTGCCGTCCCTGAACGCAAACCGGGTCAACTGCACCTCGTCTTCGGTTCGTCCGACGCCGGCGCGCTGGCTTTCCACTCGAAACAACGTGCGCCCCGCATCGGTGATGACTTCGGGTTCGCCCCATGTCCAGAAATCGTCGTGCTCGGCGTTGGTGAAGATGCCGTTCCCCCGGTAGCTCAGCACCTGAAACGAGCTCGGGCAGCAATTCCCGCCTGACGACCAGCCGTGCAGCAGATCAGTGTGTCCATCGCCGTCGAAGTCACCCTGCGCGACTTCGGTCGAAATCCCGACCTCCGGCGTGAAGGCAATGTAGTCCCGCCCGTCGATGGTGGCGATGATCCGGTGCTCATACATTGTGCCATCGACGCGATAGGTGACCGTCTCGGCCCGGGTCACGCCTGGGAGCAGGACGAACGCCATCGTGATGAAGGCGCAGAGGGCGGCAATCGGCCGTCTGAGGGCTGGGATCATTGGCGGCTCCGTTCGGATCGAAAGAGAAAGGATCATGCAACCGTAACGCAATCGGGTCGTCGTTCAATGATGGAGAGGTATGGGGCGCCCCGCTTGCCGTCAGACAGACCATTCGGGTCCCGCGGGACAGACGCTCGAAGCGGATCACCGCACGACTGCGGTCTTGGACCCGGCCGACTGGCTGCGCTGTCAACTGGGCGAGTGATGATCCCGTGTGAAAACCCACTTTGAACCCTTCGTCCGTTGAAACGTTGGTGACGTGAACCAGCGAAAAGGAGAACACCATGCCCAGACCGAGCAAGACGTTTGTCCTGTCCGTGCTTGCGCTTGCCGTCGCCGTGCCCGCCGCGATCGCGAACCCCGGCCACAACAACGGCAATGGATGGGGTGTCGGAAAAATCCCGCCGGGTCACCAGAAGAAAATGCAGGTGATCCAGAATCATGCGGCGATGCCAGCGGTCGTGGTTCAGCAAAACGTGCTGACCGATTATGTCGTCATCGAGCAGCCGGACCGCTACGATCTGCCGCCCCTGCCGGACAACCAGATCTACGTGGAGCGCGGCGGCGAAATCTATCAGATCTACCGCGACACCGCCATCGTGGTGCAGGCCATCGGGATCGTGAGCGAGCTTCTGACCGACGATTGATCCGCCGAACGCGAGCACGTCGGCGATCGACACCTCGAGGGCGGTGCGGCATGGGCTGCGCCCCCTTTTTCGCATGATACCCTTTGGCGCTTTCGCGAAGGCTTGCTAACGTAGTCTCAGGGGATATTGCAGAAGGGGTTTTTGCATGATGACGCTACGCTCGCATCTGCGCCTTGGACTTGGTGGACTGGCGGCGCTGGCCGTCTCGGCGCTGCCTGCATTGGCCGAGACGACACATTGGAAAACGGTCGGGTGGTGGGACGTCGAGTTCTTCCCGTCCTTCGGGGCCTGTTCGGCGGTTGCTGAGTACGACAACGACAGCTTCGTGCTCTTCGGCTTGGATGCGACAGGCGACGAATTGGGGATGCAGGTTGCGATCCTGAATGACCACTGGAATTCCATCGTGGAGGAAGACGAATACAAGGTCGTGGTCCGCTTCGACCGGCGCACACCCTGGGACCTGACCATGTATGGCACCAATGTCGAGGGACGTCGGGGCCTTTATAACGTCTGGCCCGCCGTGAGCGACAGCGCGGGCAATTTCATCGAGGAGTTTCAGGCCTCGAACCGGATGGTCTGGACCTATCAGGGCAGCGAGCTTGGGAATTTCTCGCTACAGGGCACGCGGATTGCGGTGAACGAGGTGGTGGCGTGCACCGACAGTTTCCTCAAGGCGACCGGCGATCCCTTTGCGACCTCTGGAAACGGCAAGAGCGACCCGTTCCGCTAACGCCGGAGGCGGGCCGCCCTCTTCGTGTCGCGCCGATCTTCAGCCTTTGTGCCTCAGAACGTCACGATGGTGTGCGATCCCACGTCGGGTTCTTCGTCCTTCGCATGGGCCTTGGCAATTTCCCACGCAAAGACAAAGGACGAATCCGTCGAGGCCCAGATTGCCGCGTTGTCCGGCGTGAGGCGCAGAAGCGCGATTTTGGGATCGTCCTTGTCGTCGAACCACGCGCCGACGACGGGATTCCACAGCTCTTCCACCTTGGCGGGGTCATGGAACTGTTCCAGCACGCCCTTGAGGCTGACCTGCACGTCCTGACCCTTGGTGGTCAGCGTGAAATAAGCCGTCTTCTGACCACTGAGCGCGCGGGCAAGGTCCGTGTCCTTGGAGGTCAGGAACCACAGCACCCCCGTTTCGCGGTCGACGAAGTGGGTCATCGGCTGCGGGTGCTGGGCGTTGTCGGCAATCGACAGCATCCCGAAGCGCACATCCTCGGCGGTGCCCCAGAATACTTCCTTCGGCTCGGATTTCAGTTTCTTGAGATCTGACATGGAATGTCTCCTTTCAGGCAAACAACGCCCCCGAAGGGGCGCTGTTCCTGTCATTCTTCGGTCTCGTGCAAAAACCGCTCAGTTGTCGTCCTCCCCCGGCAGCGCATAGGCCACGACTTGGTCCGACACCTCGGGCTTGAGGATCGTGTTTCCGCCTGCAACAAAGACAACGTATTGTTTTCCTTGATATTCATAAACCGCCGGATTGGCGACGACCGGGGCTTCAAGCAGATCGGACCAAAGCTCCTCACCCGTTTCCCCGTCGATGGCATGGACGAAGTTATCCATCGTCGCCCCGATGAAAACGAGACCCGAGGCGGTCACGGCCGGCCCCCCGATGGTGGGCGACCCCCAGGCCTCCGGCGCGTAGAAGCCGAACTTCTGCGAATGGCCGAAGGGCCGCTGCCAGAGACGGTCACCCGTGTTCATGTCATAGGCCGAGAGCGTGCCGTAGGGCGGCTTCCAGCAGGGGATGCCTGAGGGGGTGAGGAACGTGGTCAGCTCGAAGCCATAGGGCGCGCCCTCTTGCGGGTAATAGCCCTGTTCGTTCCCGCTCTCACCCGCGACCGCGTCATAATCTTCGCGCGGGATCAGCTTGAGGATCTGCACCGCGTTGGAGGAATTGACGTAGTAGATGCCCGTGGTCGGGTCCACCGCACCGCCGCCCCACTGCATTCCGCCGAAGGTCGCGGGGTAGATCAACGCGCCCTTGCCTTCTTCCGTCGGCGGCGTGAAGATACCCTGGTAATCCAGCGCCTCGGCGGTGCGAGAGCAGTAGCCGAGCGACAGGATATCGGCGAGCGGCCAGATCCCCGGCCAGTCGGTCATCGACACCGTCGGCTCGGGCGTGGTGACGAAGGGCTGGGTCGGCGCAGTCACTTCACCCTGGGCCGTCGACGCCGGCACCGGGCGTTCCTCCCAGTCAAAAACCGGCTCGCCCGTGTCCCGATTGAGCACGTAGATCATCCCCTGCTTCGAGGTCTGTATCAGCGCGGGCACCTGTTCGCCGTCCACGGTCAGATCGACCAGTGTGGGCGCGGCATTGGTGTCATAGTCCCAGATGTCATGATGAACGAGCTGGCGCGACCAGACGACCTCGCCCGTATCGCCGTCGAGCGCGGTGACAGAGGTGGCATAGGGCAATTCCTCGGTCCGGTTGCCGCCCCAGTAGTTGGGCGACGGCGAGGACACCGGCAGGTAGACCATGCCCCGTTCCTCGTCCACGGTCATCGCGGTCCAGACGTTGGCGGTGCCGGTGCGCGGCCGCACCTCTTCGGGGATCGTGTTGAAGGTCCAGTCTAGCTCGCCGGTCTTGGCGTCCACCGCAAAGACGGTGCCGGGAGGCGCTTCGGCAAAGTCCCAGTCCTTGCCCGCCCAGCCGACGATCAGCTTGTCCTTAAAGACGGTGGGCGGTTGCAGGAGCGACAGCGGCCACTTGTCGTTCGTCGTGTTCCACTGGTTCACGTCGAGGATACCGCCATCGGCGAAATTCTCGCACAGTTCGCCTGTGTCCGCGTCCACCGCATGGAGCTTGGCGTCCATCGTGCCAAGGTAGATGCGCTTGGCGCAAACCTCGCCGGGAGTCGGGTTCGGATCCTCCCAATAGGTCACGCCCCGGTTCTTGAGCGCGGGCTGGGTCAGCGCCTCGAGCGTGGATTTGCTGTCATAGGTCCATTTGATCGCGCCTGTGCCGGGATCGACGGCAAGGATCCTGTAGAACGGTGTGCCCAGATAGAGCGTGTCATTGGCAAAGATCGGCGTGGCCGACCAGACCGAGGCGGGCAGATCGCCGGAGCCATCGGACACGTCGCCGGTATGAAGCTCCCACGCGAGGGTCAGGTCGCCCACGTTGTCCCGGGTAATCTGATCGAGGGGAGAAAATTTCTGTGCGGCCTTGTTGCCGTGGAAATTGGCCCAGTCGCCGGGCTGTTCGGGAACACCGGTGAAGGACGGCGCGGCAGCGTCGGTCCGCGTGTGGGACTGGAGGGCAGCGGTCTGCGCCTCGTCCCCGGCCTCCTGTGCCAGCGACAGTGCAGGCAGGATCGAAAGGAGCGTGAACGTCAGGGCGGTGTGGTGGAGAAAACGGGTCATGCTGTAACCTCTCGTTGATGCGAAGAGGCGCCGAGCCCCATGGTCAGGAACCCGATCGCGGCCACGGCGACAGCCGCGACATGGAGCCAGCTCATCAGCATGACAGCGGCGAGCACGGTGCCCAGAAGGCCCAGAACGGTCAGTACGGCGAAGGTGATCTTGATCCCCCGCCCGGCCCCGGTGAAGCCAAGGACCCAGGCGGCCAGCACCAGAAGGGCCGAGGAGACAGTGACGAGCCATGCCCCGAAGGTCATGGTGATGCCGTTGTCGGGAAGGAAGACGTTGACGGTGCCGATGAGAGTGGCGCCAATCGCGGCGATGAAAAACAGCCGTGCGCCGGGTGACGGAGTGCGGGTCATGAGCGACCTCCTGCTTGTTGTCATGCGGGGACAACGGGCGCGGGAACCGGCGGGTTCCCGCCACATCGGCCCTTGGAGGCACCGGTCGCAGGCGGAAATGCACGGAACGATTGCGCGGTTTCGGCGTTGCAAACGGTTAATCAGACTCGATCCGGCAACCGTACAGGTGTCGAAATCCGCTCATCCGGCACGGTGACCGCGCGTAAAGCCTACGCAAGATGGAACCTGACACCACGCGGCGCGGTTCTTCTGGTTATGGACGGAGCAGGTATCAGACAGAACGCGGGCAACCCGCAGGAGACCGGCTGCTCACACGGCCCGACGGATGCGAGCGATCTGCGCCCCCAAAGCGTTTGCGCCATCCTCAGGCGGGCACGCGGCGCGCTTCACGACGGCGAAGTAACGCTCGGCGAGGTGGTCGAGGCGCTTGGACGCGCGAGTTTCGCGCCGCTCATCATGCTGCCCGCGTTGATCGTCGTAACACCCGCGAGCGGTATACCCCTCCTGTCGTCGATCTGCGGCATCACAATCGCGCTCATCGCCGGACAGATGCTCGTCCAGCGAGACCACATCTGGTTGCCGCGATGGCTGATGCGCCGGTCGGTTTCGCGCGAGAAGCTGCAAAAGGCGCTGGATTGGCTCGACCCCATCGCAGCCTGGGTTGACCGGATCACCAAGGAGCGCCTCACGCCGCTGGTCAATCCCCCCTTCCTCTACGTCCTGCAACTGCTCTGCGTGGCCGGCGGCGCGGTCATGCCGCTGATGGAATTCGTGCCTTTCACCTCGTCCATGATGGGGGTGATGGTCGCCTTTCTCTCGGTCGCCATGGTGACCCGTGACGGGTTGCTGGTGCTCTTCGGCTTTTCCGCGCTTGGCGGGCTCTTTTACCTCGCCAACATGGTGTTGGCCTGACGGCGGTTCGCAGGATCGCCGATCGAATTGCACAAACCCTCTGCGACACAAAATAATTTGTCTCCCCATGGAACACGCTTCCGGGGTCCGCGTTGAGGCGCAGGGACAAGCGGGGACTCCTATGAAAAATCAAGAAACATCCGGGGTCGCGCATCAGCCCAGACAGGGCTTCCGCATGGCGCTCAGGCAGGCTTCGCGCCCAGCTCACGACCGCACAGAGGCCATGTTCGCCGAGTTCCTGGACGACCCCGCAGCGCATTTGGATGATTACCTCACCGCCCAGCGTGTGGGCATCGCCGCCCTCGTCATGGCGCGCTCCGAGGGCTTTGGCCCCTCCCACCGTACCATCTACGACAGGCTTCTTCGCGACCTCGACGCGGATTGCGGCGAACGCGGGCTCAATCCGCCGGTGCTGATGCACGACCTGCGCCTGCATCCTGTGGCCGTAGATTATATCCTGTTGGGGGCGCGGCTCGGTACCGAGGTGATCCGCCGCCGCGTCATCGAGGCCGGGGTCGACCCGGTGCCCCGGCATTTCCGCAAGCTCTCGGACGCGACCCCGTGGCGGCTGGTCTGCGACCGGCTCGATCACATCGGGCTTGGCACGCCGCTGGCCGAGGTCGTTACGGCTGACGTGGCGTCCGGCTTTGACCTTTTCGCCCGTGCCGTGCATATGACCCTTTCGGATGCAGCCATGCGGAGCGCGGCGGAATAGCATATATGGCGACCCAGACACCTGCCCCCCAGCCCGGCGATCCCATCGACCTCACCAACTGTGACCGCGAACCGATCCATATCCTTGGAAAGGTGCAGTCCTATGGCGCACTCGTCGCGCTGTCGGCGGACTGGATCGTGCAACATGCCTCGGAAAACCTGCCCGACATCCTGGGCGTCGACGTCGAGGACGCCCTCGGGCGCCCCCTGACCGAACTTGTGGTCTCAGACGCCTTTGCCCGAATCCGCGCGGGCCTGCGGACCTCAGACCTGCGCGAACAGGCCGTGCGGTTCTTTGGCGTCATGCTGCGTGACAACGGAAAACTCTTCGACCTGTCGATGCACCAGTCGGGGCGCTATCTCGTTCTCGAGTTCGAACCCAAGGCGGGCGCGCGCGGCACCGACGTGATGAGCGAGGTCTACCCGCATATCCGCCGCATCGACACCAAGCACGATCTGGCCCGTCTGGCCCGTGACGCCGCCCGCGGCCTGCGTGCGATTTCGGGCTTCGACAGCGTCATGGTCTACGAGTTCCAGCCCGACCATTCCGGCAAGGTGATCGCCGAGGACCGGTGGGACGGCGAGAAACGCTATCTCGGCCTGAATTTCCCGGCCTCCGACATCCCGGTGCAGGCCCGCGCGCTCTACAAGCGCAATTTGCTGCGCCTCATTGCCGACATCGGCGACGACGGTGCGCGCATCGTGCCGGGCATGGATGCCGACGGCACGCCGATCGACCTTTCGCTGGCGGTCACGCGGGCCGTGTCGCCCATTCATATCGAATATCTCAAGAACATGGGCATCGCCGCCTCCATGTCCGTGTCGATCATGAAGGATGGCGAGCTTTGGGGGCTCTTTGCCTGCCACCACAATTCGCCCCACTACATCGATTACGAACGCCGCACGGCGGTCGAAATGTTCGGCCACCTCTTTTCCTTCGAACTGGGCCAATACGAGGCCGGCATCCGCCAGCAGGCGCAGGAGGACACGAGCCGGCTTCAGACGCTGATCATGGCCTCCATGGCCGACGGGCAACCGCTGGCCGACAGCCTGCTCGCGCTCTCGGACGACATCGAGCGCGTGATCCCCCACGATGGCCTCGTTCTCTACCAGAACGACGACTTCGACGCGACCGGCACCACACCCTCGCGCGACGAGTTCCGTTTCCTGGCCCGGATGCTCGACCGGTCGGTCGGCACCGGGGTCTTCGCCACCGACCAACTGTCGAAATACCTGCCTGACGCGGCGGACTACGCGAACCGCACCGCCGGTATCCTCGCGATACCGATCTCCAAACGCCCGCGCGATTACCTCGTCCTGTGTCGACGCCCTGTGGCCGACAGCGTGAACTGGGCGGGCGATCCGAACAAGGCAGTGACGGTGGGGCCGAACGGCACCCGGCTCACTCCGCGCAAGAGCTTCGAGTTGTGGAAGGAAACGGTCGAGGGCAAATCCGCGCCCTGGTCCAACCACGCGAAACACGCCGCCGAACATATCCGTGTGGTCCTGCTCGAGATATTCCTCAAGGTCACCGACGCCACTGCCGAGGAACGCAGGCGCGCACAGGAGCAACAGCAGCTCCTGATCTCGGAACTCAATCACCGGGTGCGAAATATCCTCAACCTCATGCAGGGGCTCGTGTCACAGTCCAAGGAAGGCGCAAAGACCGTCGAGGATTTCACCTCGCGGCTGGACGGGCGCATCCATTCGCTGGCCCGCGCCCACGACCAGCTTACCCGCGAACATTGGGAACCCGCGCCGCTCAAGGACCTCATCCGCACCGAGTTCGAGGCCTACGCCAACGCAAAGTCGAGCCGCGTCGTGATCGAGGGGCCGGATGCCGCCATCACGCCCGCCGCCTATACGACCCTCGCCCTCGTCCTGCACGAGATGGCGACGAACTCTATCAAATACGGCGCGCTCTGCGACAATTCCGGCAAGGTCCTGGTCACGCTCGCCGAGGACCCCGCTGGCGGTCTGACGCTCGATTGGGTCGAACGTGGCGGGCCGCCCGTCTCGCCGCCCAAGCGGCGCGGGTTCGGATCGACCATCGTGGAACGCTCGGTGCCCCATGAACTCAAGGGCGACGCGCGGATCGAATACCGGCTGACCGGCGTCGAGGCCCATTTCCGCATCCCGCCCGCGCATATCTCGCGCTTCATCCCTGACGACGAGCCCACCGCCGCCCCGCAGGAACGGCGCATGGCGCGGGAGGGCTTCCGCCTCTCAGGCAAGGGTCTCATCGTCGAGGATACGCTTATCATCGCGATGGATGCGCAGGGGATCTTTGAGGACTTCGGTGCAGATACCGTTCGTATCGCCTCGTCCGTAAGCCAGGCGCTCGGCTTGGTCGAAGCGGAGCGCTTCGACTTCGCGCTCCTCGACGTGAACCTGGGCGACGAGCAATCCATCGCGGTCGCTGAACGGCTCGCGGAACAAGGCGTTCCCTTTATTTTGTCAACGGGTTACGGCGAGGCCGAAGACATTCGGGCGAGCTATCCGCCCTGCCCCGTCGTGCAGAAGCCGTTTTCGAACGATAGCCTGCGTGTCGCCCTGTCTGAGGTCCTTCCAGACTAGAGGAAAGAGCCTTCAAGTATCACTTTGGTTGACGTCCGCGCGCCCTGAGGTATCTTGGGCCCGCGTGGAATAGCGTGAGTGTGGAATAGCTTCGGGAACGCGGTACTGCCCCACCCGAGAGGTTGCGGGACAGAGGCGTGACTGAAAATTCGAATGAAGTAAATAGCTTGGCTGAGGTCTGCGCGACCGTCGTCGATGCGGATGGACGAATCATGGCGTTCAATGACGGGGCGCGGGAGGCGTTCGCTCTGTCGGCGGATGCCACTGTCGGCACCGTCTGGACCGGACTTCTGCCGAATGATGCCAAAGAACGCGCGCGCGACGCGCTCGCGGCGGCAATCGAGGGCCGCAAGTCCAGCCTCACAATGACCGACACCGCCGGGCAATGGCAAATCGAATGTCTGCCGCTGACCGTCGCGCCCGGCGAGCGACCGCGCGCGATGGTCCTGCTCCACCGGCACGGCCCGACGCCCCATGCCACCATGCGGGCTGTGATCCACGGGGTGACCAACGTGATCAGCGCCAGTTCCTCTGCCGCGCGGATGGTCCGGCGCGGTGTCGACGCCAGCTTGGCCGAAGCGATCGCGGACGAACTCGAAGCAACGGCCCACCACGCCCTCGCGGCGCTCGACGACCTTCGGTCCCTGCTGGGTGCGCCGAAGAGGGACGAAGGCGTCTAGCGACGATGCGCCCCCTCTTGCGCAAGACGCGGCGCACGATCATTCTGCGCCCATGACGCCCGACGCCGCCCACCTTGCTCTTGAAGAGATGTTCGCCCCCTGGGTCCGCGCGCTCGACCTGCGCATCGACGGGATCTGCTGCTCCGGTGCCACTCTGTCCATGCCCGTGACGCCCGAGATCGCCCGCGTCGGGGGCATCGTCTCGGGTCAGGCGCTCGCCGCTCTCGCCGATACCGCAATGGTCTTTGCCTGCGCCGGGCACTTCAAGGCCTTCACCCCGGTGGCCACCACCAACCTTGACCTGCAATTCCTGCGTCCCGGTGCGGGCGACCGGATTTCCTGCCGCGCGCTCGTGGTGCGGGCCGGATCCAAGGTCGTCTTTACCCGTGCCGAGATCGTGTCGCAGCCGTCGGAAAAGGACGTGGCGACGGCGACCGCCACCTACATGGTGCCTTGATGACGGGAAACGGCGGCTACGCGCTGACCATGCTGCTCGCGGGCATGGGCATCCCCCTGCTCGCAGCGCTCAATGCGGCGCTGGGGCAGAAGATCGGGAACCCCTTCGCGACCGGCGTTGTGCTCTTCGGCGTGGCGCTGCTTGTCGGGATCGTCGCCGCCCTCATCTCGGGTCCCGGCGCGCTGGCCAAGCTGCCCACGGCGCCCAAGCACCTGTTCACCGCCGGGCTTTTCGTGGCCTTCTACGTGCTGTCGATCACCTATGTCGCTCCCCGCTTCGGCGTCGGCAACGCCGTTTTCTTCGTCCTTCTCGGACAGCTCATCTCCGCCGCCGTGATCGACCATTTCGGCCTGTTCGGCGCGCGGCTGTCCCCGCTCACGTTGTCACGCGCCCTCGGTATCGCGGTGATGTCGGTGGGCGTCTGGATCGCGCAGCGGGGCTAGACGGTCAGTCCTGCACCACGATGAAGGTCTGGTCCTTGCCGGTCTCGTAGATCAGCGAATAGAGCGTCTTGGCGTTTTCGGGCGCGAGGCGCACGCAGCCTGCCGAGGCCGGGCTTCCCAGCCGCCCAACTGCATCGGTGCCGTGGATCGCGTAATCGCCGGAATAGAACACCGACCAAGGCATCGGCGCGTTGTTGTATTTCGAAGATCGGTGGTTGGGCGAAAACCACTGCGGCTGGAACGTCCCGCGCGGGGTCCATTTACCCATGCGCGCGGTCGAGACCGGCCAATCATAAAGTCTTTCCCCATTGTGGATCACGGTCAATTTCTGTTCCGAGATATCGACCCGGACGACCACGCGGCTCACCGCGTTCGAGGACGAAAAAATCTCGTCCGCACTGGCAGGAGCAGACGAAAGAAGTGCGGCCACGCCAAAGCATATGGCGGAGCCCCGAAATAGTTTGAACAACATGCAGCATATCCCCTGTTTAATGCCCCCATGTTTGGGGGTCGGGGCGATTCCCGCAAGCGGTTAATGGCCGACTGGTCTTGCGTTTCCGATATGGGGACAATGGGTCGGAAGGCGTCCATTTGTCCTTCAAACGACCGGCGCGATGATCCCGCCATCAAGCCGCAGCACCCGATCCATCCGATGGGCGAGCGCGATGTTGTGTGTGGCGATGAGCGCCGACAGCCCGGTGTCGCGCACCAGTTCCATGAGCGCCTCGAACACCCGGTCCGAGGTCTCTGGATCGAGGTTCCCGGTGGGTTCATCCGCCAGCAGCACCTCGGGCGCATTGGCGAGCGCGCGGCAGAAGGCGACGCGCTGCTGTTCGCCGCCCGACAGTTCCGCGGGCCGGTGATCCGCGCGGTGATCGACGCCGACGCGGGTGAGCAATTCCATCGCCCGTTCGCGCGCGACCCCGTGCGCCGTCCCGTTGGCAAGCTGCGGCAGCACGATGTTCTCGAGCGCCGAGAACTCCGGCAGCAGGTGGTGGAACTGGTAGATGAAGCCGACCTTGGAGCGGCGCAGCGCCGTGCGCTTGCGGTCGGAAAGTTTCGTCACGTCCTCGCCTCCGATGGTCACGGTCCCGGAGGTCGGCGTGTCGAGCAACCCCGCGATGTGCAAAAGCGTCGATTTACCCGCCCCGGAAGGCGCGACAAGGGCCACGACCTCGCCCCGTTCGATTTCAATATTCGCACCTTTGAGCACCGAAACCTCGCCCGGTTGGCCAAGGTTGTAGCCCTTTTCGATCATCGAGAGCTTGAGAGCCTCACTCATAGCGCAGCGCCTCCACGGGGTTCATCCGCGCCGCGCGACGCGCCGGGAAGATGGTCACGATGAAAGACAGTCCCAGCGACATGCCCACGGCGGACAGCACGTCGGGCAGTTCGAGCTTGGCGGGCAGCGCATAGATGCCACGCACCGACGGGTCCCAGACGCCGCCGCCCGAGACATAGTCCACGAAGGCAAAGATCGGGTCGATGTAGATGGCAAAGAGCACGCCGACGATCACGCCCGTGATGGTGCCGACGATGCCCGTGAGCGAGCCGCAGAGGAAAAACACCCGCAGAACCGAGCCTTCGGTCAGGCCCATGGTGCGCAGGATGCCGATGTCGCGGCCCTTGTTCTTCACGAGCATGATCAGCCCCGAGACGATGTTCATCGACGCGATCAGGACCAGCACCGAGAGGATGACGAACATCACGTTGTCCTCGATCTCGAGCGCCTTGAGAAACGCCCCCGCGCTGTCCTGCCAGGTCCAGGCGACCGCGTTGGGCGAAGCGGCCGTCAGGATCGGCACCACGTAGTCGTCCACGCGGTCCGGGTCCTCGATCATCACCTCGATCTCGTCCGCGACGCCCTCCTTGTTGAAGAACGTCTGCGCTTCGGCAAAGGGCAGATAGACGCGCGTGGAATCGATGTCGTAGCGCCCGGCGGAGAAAATGAAGGTCACGTCATAGACGTTGACCCGCGGGCTCACGCCGAAGGCGGTCTTGACCCCGTTGGGCGAGATGATCTTGATCTTGTCTCCCAGGGTGAGTCCCAGATCGCGCGCCACGCCCGATCCGATGGCGATGCCGCGCTCGAAATCCTCGATGCTGCCCTGCGCGGTCGTCGGATCAGCCACGCGCGGAATGCTCTTGAGGTCGTCCAGACGGATGCCAAAGACCTGCACCCCGGTGTTGCGGTCGCGGCTGTTGGCCATGACCTGCCCCTTGATGAGGGGTGCTGCCCGGGTCACGCCGGGCACCCCGGCGATCCGGTCGGCCCAGGCGTCGAAGTCGTCCAGCGTCTGGTCGAGATTGCCCGACTCGGTCACCTCGCCCGCCGAATAGATCGTCACATGGGCATTGGCACCAAGGATCGTGTCGACGAATTCGGCCCGGAACCCGGTGCGCACGGCGAGCGTGATGATGAGCGCGGCCACGGCGAGCGTGATCCCGATGAGCGAAATCCACGTCATCGTGGACACCCCGCCCTCGGCCCGGCGCGCCCTGAGGTAGCGCCATGCAATCATCCATTCGAAACGGGAAAAGGGGGCTGTGCTATCGGCCACGATCGGCTCCTCGCTAAAGTCGCGCGACCCTGTGGGTTGAGGCGCGAAAGGTCAAGGCTCGGGCGCTGACGTGCGCGTTATGCAGCCCGGTCGGCCGGCTTGGGATCGGCCTTTTCAGGCGCGGATGCCACGAGTCCGGTGCCGATGGCCGCCACCGCGATCACCGCGAAGATTGCCCACCACATGGGCGTCAGCGCCACCCGGTCGCCCGAGAAAGCGACAAGGTTGATGAACCGCCCGATGAGGTAGAAGATCACGATCATGATCGTCTGGGTGCCGAGGATCGGCAGGATGCCCTTGATCCCGTTGAACCGCTTGACCCGCGTCGCGCCAAGGATCGCGTTGAACACGAAGACCGCCAGCACGGCAAAAAGCCAGAAGACGCTCGCCTTCAGGATGCCTGCCAGTAGCGGCATGAGAAACAGCAGACCAGCCGAGACGAGGGCAAAGCGCATCTTGCGGTGCATGGGCGTCCTTTCAAGCGAACCGCCGGACCGGCCAGAGCAGCACCGACAGCACGATGCGAATGACCATCCAGCCAATGACGAAACCGATGCCCGCGGTGATCGCACCATCCACGGTGACCGGCACGGCGGGTTGATAATGCGCCCAGGTCCGCTCCACAAGCTCCTGGTCGCGGATGTGATAGAAGCGGATGAGCCGCATCACGGGATCGGCGGGGGCCAGCGCCTCGTAATCGGCATTGAGCCGTTCGTAACGCCGGATCGTCTCGGCGGTGTTGGCGCCGATCTGGCTCACAAGCGGCGAATTGCCCGACTGCAGCTCGCGCAGCGCCTCTTCACGGGTGCGCCCCACCATCTGCGCCGTCTTGTCGAAGGCGAAGGTCACGACCTTCAATTCATCCACGGCTCCCGACAGGCGCTGCACGTATTGCTGAGAAAACTCCGGGAACTGCGACAATGTGACGGCACCGAAGAGACCGCCGAGAAAGGCGAGAAGGCGAACGATCATGGCTGCTCCTTTTTGCGCATGAGGGTGCGGGCAAGACCAGTCGAACGCAAGGGGGCGAGATCAAAGGCCTAGAATTCGTAGCGGTAGAGCGACGCGAGGAAGGCGTCGAAATCGGGCCACCAGGTCGCGCGGCCCTCCCAATCGTCACCCTTCTCAACGCCGTCGAAATCCAGAAACCCTACCCGCATCGGCGTGGTGCGGGTGTCGAGGAACAGCGTCTTGGCATACCATTGGGCAAGGATGATCAGGTCGTCGCAGCCGTCCGGAAAGCGCTCGGGCTCGTGCTCGCGGTAGGCCACATCGTCGATGCTCGCGCCCAGCGTGCGAAGCTCCGTGGCGGGGATGAGGTCGGAATAGCCCGAAAACGGCGCGAGGTCGTCCTCGTCGGGGTGGGTCGGGTCACCGACAAACACGTCGCGCACCGATCCGCCATTCTGCTTCAAGTAGAGAGCGCGCAGAGTCTCGGGAAACCGCACACCGAACCTCGCCTCGATCGCGGCGAGCTGCGCATCGTCGAGATAGGCTTTCTCCGGGTTCAGCGTCGTCTCTTTGTCCTCGTCGTAGAGGTTGTCGTAATGACTGTAATGCGGGTCCGAGTAGAGCGTTTCGACCGTCAGCCGATGCGCGGGCGCGGTGCCTTCCGGCTGCACGGGGCGCGGCAGATCCGGAAACATGCGCGCGATCTCGTCTTCGACGGTGGGTCGTGACCGCTCGAGCCGGATCAGCAGCGCCCCGGCCACGACCATGGCAACACCCCAGTAGACGAAGACGATCACATCCGTCTCGGTCATCGGCGTCAGACCCTCGCGCCCCATGAGCGACCCGATGCCCCGCCCAATCAGGTAGAGAACGCCCACAAAGATAATCTGCACCGGAAAGGCGATCCCCGCCGCCACACCGCCCGAGAACAGGCGCGGGGCGTCAAGACGTTTCCATTTCCCCATGACGTAGGACACCGCAAAGACCAGCCCGATGGCCGGAATAAGCCAGACCGCCCGCCCGTTGAAACCAAGCCACGCCGGATACCCCAGAAGGACGACGGTCAGCGCGATGCGCAGCGGCATCACGGTGGTGCGGGACATGAGGGCCAGTGCGGACATGAGACGGAATTCCTTGGTCAGGGTGTTGTCCGGCATAGGGCGCGACGGGCCGGAGGCTGTCAACTGGACGGCAAGGCCACCGGTGCCACGGCTCAGGCGGTCTGCCAGACACCGATCAGCAACCCGACCCAGAGGAGCGGCAGGTAGGCAAGGACGCCCAAGGTGGCGGGAACAATGCGCGGGCGTGGCAGCGAGCGGGCCAGCCAGAGTGCGGCGGGCAGGACAATGGCAAGACCCGTGAGCGTTCCGGGCATCAGATCACGCGCAAGCGCCGACAGGGCGAGATGCAGCGCCACATCGGCCAAGAGAACGCCCACGGCACCCCCGGCCAGCAGTCGCAGCAGCTTCGCCTCAGGCCTTGCGCGGGTGCCCAGAAGCACGAGCGCGACGATCACGGTCAGAAACGTCACCGCATAGGGCGGCACCGCTACCGGGATGTCGAGCGCCACCGGAAACCCCGGCAGCCAGCCAGGCAGGCCCGCGACCTCGTCCATGTTGTGGATCACGTAGGCGGCAGTGGCGAGGACGGCGGGAATGCCCCAGCCTGTCGCATCGACCGCCCGCGCGCCCCGTTTCACAGCGGCCTCATGCCCTAGAGCACGCCCGCGTAGATGTTGATGATCCGCTCGATGGCCTCTTGCGGGGTGACTTCCTCGCTCTCGCCGGTGCGGCGCGAGGTCAGTTCCACGACCCCGTTGCCCAGACCGCGCGGACCGACGGTGATCCGCCACGGCAGACCGATGAGGTCCATGGTGGCGAATTTCGCTCCTGCCCGTTCGCTCCGGTCGTCGTAGAGCGGATCGAGACCCGCCTTGATCAGCGCCTTGTAGATGCCGTCGCAGGCCGCGTCGGTTTCCGCGTCGCCCTGCTTGAGGTTCACGATACCGACGTGGAAGGGCGTCACGCCCTCGGGCCAGATGATGCCCTTGTCGTCGTGGTTCGCCTCGATCAGCGCACCGATCAGGCGGCTCACGCCGATCCCGTGCGACCCCATGTGGATCAGGATCTTTTCGCCGTCCGGCCCCTGCACGGTGGCACCGAGTTTCTCGGAATAGTTCGTCCCGAAGTAGAAGATCTGGCCGACCTCGATGCCACGGGCGACGCGGCGGCGGTCCTCGGGGATCTCGTTGAACACGGCCTCGTCATGGGTCTCGTCCGTGCGGGCATAGCGCGAGGTGAACTCTTCGAGCACCGCCTGACACTGGACCACGTCGTCGAAGTCGATGTCGCGGTCGCCAAAGGTCAGATCGGTGATCTCGCTGTCATAGAACACCTCGCTCTCGCCGGTCTCTGCCAGCACGAGGAATTCATGGGTGTAATCCCCGCCGATGGGCCCGGAATCCGCGCGCATCGGGATCGCTTGCAGGCCCATGCGCTCATAGGTGCGCAGGTAGCTCACCAGATGGCGGTTGTAGGCGTGGAGCGCTGCCTCTTTAGACACGTCGAAGTTGTAGCCGTCCTTCATCAGGAATTCGCGGCCCCGCATCACGCCGAAACGCGGGCGGATCTCGTCGCGGAATTTCCACTGGATCTGGTAGATCGTTAGCGGCAGGTCCTTGTAGGAACTGATGTTGGCGCGCACGACGTCGGTGAACAGCTCCTCCGCCGTGGGCGAAAACAGCATGTCGCGGTCGTGCCGGTCCTTCATGCGCAGCATCTCTGGACCGTAAGCGTCGTAACGCCCGCTTTCCTTCCACAGGTCCGCCGATTGCAGCACCGGCATCAGCATCGGGATGTGCCCGGCCTTCGCCTGTTCCTCGTGAATGATCTGCTCCAGTCGGCGCAGCACCTTGAAGCCCAGGGGGAGCCACTCGTATATCCCGGCGCTCGCCTGTTTGATCATCCCCGCCCGCAGCATCAGCCGGTGCGACACGATCTGCGCCTCCGAAGGTGTCTCTTTCAGAACCGGCAGGAAATAACGGGACAGGCGCATGGAAACCTCGTGTTGTCTGGTCCGATGGTCTCGGACTACGTCGGCGCATCCCTAGCGTGGGGGATGCGACGCGGCAAGGGGGCGTGGCCTCAGCGAAAAGGGCGCCCGAAGGCGCCCCGCTTCCCATTCCTCGTGTGAGGATCAGTGTGTCCAGACCTGCCGGCGGTTGGTGGCGAAGTTCTCGCCATAGCCGCCCTTGCGGATGTTCTGGGCGCGTTTGTGGGGTTCGGTCACGATCGCCTCGATCCCCTTTTCGGCGGCATAGGCCAAGGCAGCCTCTTTCGTCGAGAACCGGATACGGATCTGGCTTTGCGTGTCCGACGATCCGGTCCAGCCCATCAGAGGGTCGATGTCGCGCTGTTCCTCGGCGGCGAACTCGAGCACCCATTGCTTCGTGCGCGCCTGACCGGAGGTCATGGCATTGCGGGCGGGGCGATAGATACGAGCGGTCATCGGCATCTCCTCTGGCTTGTCCCGTATATCGAAAAAACCCCCGCGAAACGCAAGGGTAAAGCGCGTTTCGCGAGGGCTTCGGAGGGTTGGGTGGCTGCCGATCCCGACGAGGGAGCGAGGGGTGGGGTGGGTGTTCGTCGGAACCGACAGCCTGTCTGCTGCTTGCCTTATGACCCTACAAGAAGCACCGGTGTCACGCAAGAAAAAATACAACCTTTTAGGGCAAAGTTTCAAAAATTTTCTACCTAAAGTAGTAATGCATTGTTAAGGAATAGCGTCAGAACGACAGCCGCCCCCCCGTTGGCCAGGACAACGGATGTGCGACGCGACTGCACCGCGAGCGGTGCAGGTATCCCCCCGCGACGGCTGGGGACAAATGGACAGGGACGAGGCTAATGGGACGAACCGAACCGCGCGACCCGCCATTAATGGGGGAGTATCACTTTCCGACAGGCCAGGAGCGCGGCCTTGCACGCCCGGGGCAGATCACGCGACGCGCCGACGCAACCTTTCGGTCAGGATCGCGGGCGGGCGATAGTCGCCTCGGAAAAGCTCGGCCTCATGCGCCTTGAGCACGTCACGTGCCGTGCGGCCGTAGCTGCCGTGCAGGCTCCGCAACTCGGGAAATATGTCCAGCACCTCGTTGCGCGTGGCGTCCTCGAAAGCGTCGAGTCCGACGCCGCCCGGATAGAAACTTTCGCTTCTGAGGTTCATCGTCGTGACGATCTGGTGCCGATCGAACAGCAGATGGAAATACTCCACCCCGCTGCCCCAGTCGGTGAATATGGTCTCGCCGTTGATGAGATGACGCGCTGCCGCCAGAACCTCGTCCTGACCGACGAACAACTGCGCCTGGTGACCGCCCAGAAGCACCCGATGCATTGGCGAGACGAGGATATCGGCCGCCGGCACGCCCGGGGCAATCGCGCCGGCCATGATGCGCACCGGCCTGAGGCCCTCGTCCTCGGCGCGAAACGCGAAGCGGCGCGAGCCGATCCAGCGGATGCGCTGGGGCCCCTCGTCCGCCGTCAGCACCTCGTCGCCCACCCGCAGATCCTCGACCCGGCGCGGCCCCCAGGGCGTTTCAATCCATGTGCCGCGTGTGAAACAGGGCGGCTCGTCGGCCCCGTTGATCGTGATCGTGACCGTGGTCGACCCGCGCTGCGAGTTGATCGTAAAGACCTCCTGCACGCTCTGCCCGGAATTGAGCGCCTGGATGGACGCTTGCGAATTGTCTGCGAGATAGGTCCAGACGCCATTGGAGTTGATCGTGAGCGTGCCGTAGGTGCCGACCTGGGTCCCTGCGGTCCATTGCCCTGCGTCGCTGATCCCGAGCGTGTAGTTCGCATCGCCCGATGCCCTCAGGAACCCTCCGACGAGTCCCTGATCCTCGGTCACGCTGCCGGACTGGGCGATCGGCGTTCCCATCAGCCGCGCTCCACCTGGTAGGTCTGAACGAACGCGCGACGTCCGCGACTCGCGTCGCCCTCGACCACCTTGCGCACCTTTCCACCCTTGCCCAGCCGGGCGAAAAAGAACCGGCCCTCCGGCGGATTGCGCGCGATGTGGCGCGCCACCTCCGGTCCATGGCCAAAGGGCGCGATCAGGTCCATGAACCAGAGGTTCGTCCCCGACGCCCATTCCGAGGCATCGGGCGGGACGTGCTCGAAGAGCATCCGTTCGCTCACCTCGTCCGACAACCGCGCCCAGATCAGCGCCGCCGCGGTCGCGCCGTTCTCGTCCTCGAAAAACCGCACGCAATTACTGTTGATCGCCGGAAAGAACAGCGATGCCAGGGCGGCGCCGGGATAAGTCTTGTGGAGCGGGCAAAAGGCCGCGAGGAACGTGAGCTTGCCCAGCGCGACGATATGCTCATCGCGCGGACGCACGCCCCCGTTGGCGGCCATGCCCGCCTGTGTCTTCGTTGTTCCGGGCACCTGCTCTGCCTCGTTTGCGCGGCTTTGTCGCCGCTTTGGGCCAGTCTCCGGGCGCTATGTGCATCCTGTCAACGACTTCCGCCCCCGACACCCATGCGCAAGCTTGAAAACCTGCCGACTGGTGCGTTCAGGCCGCATCCCGCGCCCGTTGCGGCTCCTGACGTCTCCTGTCAGGAACATCGCGGCAGGTTGCAGCAACGCCCTTGAATGTGAACAAAAAGGGCACAACTCTGCGCGGGTAAGGAGTCTGCCGCCATGTCCTCGAACACCACCGATATCTCCGCGCCCCTGACGCACCCGATCCCGTCGAAGCCCAAGCTTGAGGGCGGCAAGCGGTTCGTCATGAACACGTCGTTCCGACCAGCCGGCGACCAGCCCACGGCGATTGCAGAGCTGTCCGCGGGGATCATGGACGGCGAACAGGATCAGGTCCTGCTGGGCGCAACGGGCACCGGCAAGACCTACACCATGGCCAAGATCATCGAGGAAACCCAACGCCCAGCGATCATCCTTGCCCCGAACAAGACGCTCGCGGCGCAGCTTTACGGCGAGTTCAAAGGGTTCTTTCCCGACAACGCGGTGGAATATTTCGTCTCCTACTACGACTACTATCAGCCCGAGGCCTATGTGGCGCGGACCGATACCTTCATCGAGAAGGAAAGCCAGATCAACGAACAGATCGACCGGATGCGCCACTCGGCCACGCGCGCGCTTCTGGAACGCGACGACGTGATCATCGTCGCTTCGGTATCCTGCATCTACGGCATCGGGTCGCCCGAAACCTATGTCGCGATGACCTGCGACCTCGAGGTGGGCAAGGAATACGACCAGCGCACGGTGATGAAGGACCTCGTCGCCCAGCAGTACAAACGCAACGACAACGCCTTCGCGCGCGGGTCCTTCCGGGTGCGCGGCGACTCCCTCGAGATCTGGCCCAGCCACCTCGAGGATCGCGGCTGGCGGCTGTCGTTCTTCGGCGAAGAACTGGAGGCGATCACCGAATTCGACACGCTGACCGGCGCCAAGACCGACAGCCTCGACAAGGTGCGCGTCTATGCCAATTCCCACTACGTGACGCCGACGCCCACGCTCCGGCAGGCCATCGAAGGCATCAAGAAGGAGCTGACCCTGCGGCTGGCCGAGTTCGAGAAGGAGGGCAAGCTGCTCGAAGCGCAGCGCCTCGAACAACGCACGCGCTTTGATCTCGAGATGCTCGAGGCCGCCGGGTTCTGCAACGGGATCGAGAACTACTCGCGCTACCTGACGGGGCGCGCGCCGGGCGAGCCGCCGCCGACGCTGTTTGAATACATTCCCGACAACGCGATCGTCTTTGCCGACGAAAGCCACGTGAGCGTGCCCCAGATCGGCGGCATGTATCGCGGCGACTACCGGCGCAAGTTCACACTGGCCGAACACGGCTTCCGCCTGCCCTCCTGCATGGACAACCGGCCGCTCAAGTTCGAGGAATGGGACGCCATGCGCCCGCAGTCGGTCTTTGTCTCGGCCACGCCGGGCAACTGGGAGCTCGAGCGCACCGGCGGCGTATTTACCGAACAGGTGATCCGCCCCACCGGGCTTCTGGACCCCATGGTCGAAATCCGCCCCGTGGAGATGCAGGTCGACGACCTTCTGGACGAGGTGCGCAAGGTGGCGCAGGCCGGTTACCGCACGCTCGTCACGACGCTGACCAAGCGAATGGCCGAGGACCTCACCGAATACATGCACGAACAGGGTATTCGGGTCCGGTATATGCACTCCGACATCGACACCATCGAACGGATCGAGATCCTGCGCGATTTGCGACTGGGGGCCTTCGACGTGCTGATCGGCATCAACCTGCTGCGCGAGGGGCTCGATATCCCCGAATGCGGGCTGGTGGCCATTCTGGACGCGGACAAGGAGGGGTTCCTGCGCTCCGAGACATCGCTCATCCAGACCATCGGTCGCGCGGCCCGGAACGCCGATGGCCGCGTTATCATGTATGCTGACCGGATCACGGGGAGCATGGAGCGCGCGCTGGCCGAAACCGACCGCCGCCGCGCGAGGCAGATCGCCTATAACGAGGAACACGGGATCACGCCGCAGACGGTGAAGAAGAACGTCGAGGACGTGCTGGCCGGTCTCTATGCGGGCGATACGGATATGTCCCGCGTGACGGCGACCGTGGACAAGACGGGCGTCGGCGGGAACCTCGCCTCGCATCTGGAGGCGCTGAAAGCCCAGATGCAGAAGGCCGCCGAGAACCTGGAGTTCGAAGAAGCGGCGCGTCTGCGCGACGAGGTGAAGCGGCTGGAGGCGGTGGACCTCGCCGTAGCCGACGACCCGATGGCCCGTCAGGCGGCGGTGGAAGCGGCCGGGGAGAAGGCGGTGCGCGGGCGGTCTACGGCGGGGAAGCCGGGGATGCGGGCTGGACGTGGGAAAAATCGGTAGTCGAATCTCTTCCCATCAAGAAACAAATGAAGGTATCAGTCACTTGGAGGACTGCCTTGCCGCTCGATCAAGACATATTAGGAAGAGGCATCTACACGCCTAGAGAAGCTGCCCGACTTGTCGGAGGTAGCTCCCAAGAGGTTCTAAGGTGGACGCGAGGTAGCGGCCCCAACGAGCCCCTCTGGAAAGCCCATTATCAGTTCATTGATGATACTTCGGAAATCAGTTTCCAAGACCTGATTGAAGTTAGGGTCGTGCGGGCGATGAGGAAGAAAGGAATCTCCCTTCAGTCAATTAGATTTGCGATCGACTACGCCACCAAGAAGCTAGGCGTAAGTCGCCCGCTTTCCTCGCTAGATTTCAAAATTGACGGAACAGAAATTCTTATGGCTGCGGTGGAGAACGATGGCAACGTCCTCAGTCTGTCCAAGAAGTATCCCGGTCAGAAAATTTTCAAAGACATAGTAGCACAATCGCTCGACGATCTAGAGTATGAGGGGGATAAGGTGGCCCGGTGGAGACCGAAGGGCCACGCAGCCATTGTAATTGATCCCTCACGCAGTTTTGGCGATCCAATTCTTGATGATTTCGGCATCTCAACTGCTACGCTACGCGCGGAATTTGATTGCTTCCAAGATGAGCGTTACTTGGCGAAAATATATGAAATACCGCTGACGGCGGTAAATCGAGCGCTCAAGTATGAACATCATTTAGATGAGAAAGGCCACAACGGGGATGGTGAAGGTCCTATTTGACCACAACATGCCACCGTCAATCGCGAGAGCGTTGCATGAACTGATCAAGGTTGACGGACACGAGTCCTACGCCCTTCGCGACATATTCAAAGTTAATATTGGTGACACCGAATATTTTACGAGGCTTGGCAGCAATGGTGAGTGGATAGTTGTCTCGAAGGATACAACTAATGCAAAAAGGAAAGCGGAAAAGGCCGCAATTCTTAACAATAAGATACTCGCGTTCTATCTTTCTAGCTCACTACAAAAAAGGCGCGTGAATGAGCAAGCGGCAGTAATTCTGTGGCAATGGGATAAGATGCTATTACAGCGACAGCTGGTTGATCGAGGACTATTTATGTTACCAGAAAATCGATCAAAATTCAGACCCATTTAACGAGCACGGAAATCAAGGCCGAAGGCCGCCGTGCGAGCGCCTGCCCATCCCGGCGGGCTGTCGCGCGCACGGCTCCAGGCTCCATCCCGCCCCGGGCTTAACCCGGGGCCTCGACCCAGGCGCGCAGGATGGGGTCAACCCCACACTGCGCACTGCGCCATAGGGTGCGCATCCCTGCGCACCGCCCCAACAACCCCCGCAAACCAAACCCCCGCCGCATTCCTGCGACGGGGGCCAAGCTCTGCACCTTCAGATTAAGCGATTACGAGTCGTCGCCCGGGGGGGTCACGTCGACCGTGGGGACTTCCACCTCGGCCTGCTCGGTGTCGATGTTGACATCCGGCACGGTGACTTCTTCCGTCGTGGTGCCCACGTCCACGTCACCCACTTCGGCGTCCACGTCGGGCATTTCGCCGCCGCTCACCTCGACGTCGGGCAGCGCGCCGCCTTCCATGTCGAAGTCGACCATGTAGATGCCGAAGGCGACGGCGATGATGGCGATGAGACCGATGACGATTCCGGTTCCCTTGTTCATGACAATTCCTTTCGTTTCACTGTCTCTTGGACATTCCCCACACCAATTCGTGACATCGCTTGAAAGTTCCCACTCATTTCCCCGCGTGCCACGCGGCGCCGCTGGACGAAACCGCCGGAACCTGCTTCTGTCGGTTCCATGAGACCCCTTGCCGCCCTCGCGCTTCTCGCGCTCCTCGCCGCCTGTTCGGAACAGGACATCTGCATCTATCGCGCCAATTCCGACCTGCGCGATACCGAGCGTCGGCTCGATGAACTTCAGGGCAACGTCGCGCGCGGCTATGCAATCCATACCTCGCAGGAACGCCGCACCTACATCGGTGTCTGCTACGACAAGGACGGCGATCCCTACGAATGCCCCAAGTCGGATTGGGAAACGGTGGAACGACCCGTCGCCATCGACGTGACCGACCAGCGCCGCCAGATCGCGGCGATCGAAGCCCGTCTGCCCGCGTTGCGCCGGGCGACGGCGACGGCGGTGCAGGAATGCCGGGCAGCTTTCCCCGAGACGTGATCACGTCTGCGTGACGGCATCGGCGTCAAGCGCCGCCCATCCTCGTCCGGCTGCGTCACCCGGTTTCGAAACACGCGCCGGACAAAACAACCCCTACGGGAATCCTTACCGCCTCACTCACCCATAGCGCTTGCGCTGCGCGCAAGTGAGCGTAAACTCAGGGCGTCAGCACATCCGGCGCCAGCATGAACCAGCAAACCCACAACTCACTCGACCAAGAAGGTGCCGCTGCCTTTGGCCGATTGCGCGCGTTTCTGGGGGGCCTCGGCATTCTGCTCCCGCTGGTTCTGGCCCTGACGGGCTACGTGGCAGACGGTCATTTGCAGCCCACGATCTCGGACTATTTCCACACGACGCAGCGCGACCTGCTGGTCGGCGGGCTCTGCGCCATCGGTGTGTTCCTTGCCGTACACCGGGGGTGGGAGACGCCGCGTGGCCGCCTGCTGCCGCCCGACCGCATCGCGCGGCTAGCGGGAATCGCGGCCATCGGCGTCGCCTTTTTCCCCAACGAAAGCGCCACGGTGGACACGTTTTCGCAGCGGATGCTCGGCCTCTCCCTCGCGCCCGTGTTCCACTACGGCGCGGCGCTGCTTCTCTACCTCATGATGTCGATGAGCTGTTTTCTGGTCTTCGCCCCCGCGTCAAGGGGCTGGGAACGGCGGGTCCATCTCTGGATGGGCCGGGTGATCTTCGCGGCGGGCTGCATGGTCATGGTGCTGTCGGCCATCAAGAACAATGCTCCCGCGCCCTGGGCGCCGTTTGTCGAGGCGCATAACCTCATCTTCTGGGACGAAAGCATCGGCGTTTGGGCGTTTTGCCTATCCTGGCTTCTTCGCGCGGCGCGCGAGCGGGACCCTGCACCGGCGCTGCCCGTCCGGCACCTCGGCGCCCCGGCGGCGAAGCGGTATGGATCGAGACAAGGCACGGACCCCACGACAACCGCGGGCCTTGGCAGCCCCGCCCGGCTCGCGAGCCTTGTCCGCCGTCACACCCCGCGTCTGCGCCCTCTGCGCCTGCCGCAGCCCGGCGTGCTATCGGCCCGCGCGCCGCGACGGGGCACGACCGTCAGAAAATCGCGGCCACGTCATACATCACCGGCTCGAAGGTCCGGCACAGCTGGTTGATCTCGCGGTTGCGCCGCCGCATCTCGTCCGAGCGCAGCATGGCCTGAAAATCCTGCCGCTTTTCCCACTGGGAATAATTCGCGATCCGCGTCTGGGCGTCGTTCACATGCAGCCCCGCCGCGATGAACCCCGGCTGTTTCGAGACGAAGGCCTCGTAGGCATCGGTCAACAGATCGAGCAGATCGTCGCAATTGCCGGGCGACGTCTCAAAGGTGGTGATGACCGTCTGGCGGTCCGTGGACTTTTCGATCTTCGGCATGGCGTCCTCCCGTGGCTGACCATGCGATCAGCCTAACACCCGGTCAGCCTAGGACAAAAGCGAAACCGGATCGAAAAAGGCGGGCCTCGATGGGCCCGCCCCGCCTCGCGTTCTTCGCGGCCCCGGACACCTCCTCGTGCCCGCGCCGCCCGGCGTTCACCGAACGACGTGAACCGCGCAGCTCGCGTGCCTGACGACACGCGCCGCCGTGGACCCCAGGAAATAATCCTGAAATCCCGGCCGGTGCGAGGCAATCACGATGCAGTCGATCCCGTTCTGGGCTGCATATTCCACGATGGAGTGCCCCGCGTGCCCCTCAACCACCTTGACGGTCACGCCGGCGTCCCCGTTCACCTTGGCCTTCAAGGCCTCGCCGATCTCGTCCAGATTGGTCTTGTGCTGGGCTTCGGGCAGGTATTGCGCAACGTAGGAGGGGATTTCCTCGACCACATGCAGGGCGGTGATGGCGGCCCCGTCCTCGGAAATCGCATGGGCGATTTCGAGCGCCGCGCGACTGTCGCGCGTCTCGTCGAAGGCGATGGGGACCAGAATGTTCTTGTACATGGCGTGCTCCTTTGAAAGCACACGCAGTCTCGCCCGAAACGCGACGCGGCGGCATGACCTAGGTCAAACCGCCGCGCTTTTTTGGCTGGCCCGTCGAGAGGACCCCCGATTCAGAACGGCAGGCCCACGTAGTTTTCGGCAAGCGACGTGCGCGCCGCCTCGGAGGCCAGGAAATACTCCAGCTCGATGTTCTGGATTTTCTGGTCGAACTCCGGGTGATCGGGGAAGTTGTGCAGCATCGAGGTCATCCACCAGCTGAACCGCTGCGCCTTCCACACCCGGCGCAGCGCCGTGTCGGAATAGGCGTCAAGGCCTGACGAATCGCCCTCGGCATAATGCGCCACCAGCCCGTGATAGAGATAGTGAATGTCCGAGGCCGCCGAATTGAGCCCCTTGGCCCCGGTGGGCGGCACGATATGGGCCGCGTCGCCTGCCAGAAACAGGTTACCGTAGCGCATCGGCTCACAGACGAAACTGCGGAGCGGTGCAATGGATTTCTCGATCGACGGCCCGGTCTCGAGCCGCGCGGCCACCTCCTCGGGCAGTCGCGACTTCAGCTCCTCCCAGAAGCGGTCATCCGACCAGTCCTCGACCTTGTCGGTCAGCGGCACTTGCACGTAGTAGCGGCTGAGCACCTGCGAACGCAGAGAACAAAGCGCGAAACCACGTTCCGACCGCGCATAGATGAGTTCGTCATGCACGGGCTTGGTTTCGGACAGGATTCCCAGCCAGCCGAAGGGATAGACCTTTTCGTACTCGCGGATCTGGCCCGCCGGGATCGACTTGCGGGATACCCCGTGGAACCCGTCCGCCCCCACGATGAAGTCGCAGTCGATCCGATGGCTCTCGCCGTCTTTGGTGTAAGTCACATAGGGCGCGTCGGTCGTCATGGCGTGGGGCTGCACGTCGGCCGCCTCGTGAATGACGATCCCGCCCATCCTCTCGCGCGCATCATAAAGGTCGCGCGTCACCTCGGTCTGACCATAGACCATTACGGTGTCGCCGCCGGTCAGGCCCTCAAGGTCGATATGGTGCATGACCTTGTTGTCCGAGATGACGAACCCCTCGTGAACCTCGCCCTCGCGGTCCATCCGTTCGGCGCACTGCGCCTCGTGCATGAGCGCCACGAAGCCGCGCTCGAGCACCCCGGCGCGTATGCGACCCAGCACATACTCCCGCGTCTGCCGTTCGAGCACCACGGTCTCGATGCCCTTGAGATGCAGGAGCTGGCTCAACAAAAGCCCCGACGGCCCGCCGCCGATGATGGCGACCTGCGTTTTGCTCACAGTCATGAAAAACCTCCCGTTCATGTCGCGTGTCTGGCCGACGATCATCCACACAAACGCCATGGACGGAATGGACCCACCGTCCAAATCCATGTATAAATCGAACATGACCGGTATCGAGAGCTTCAACCTCTTCGGCGAACACGCCGACCTCCCAGACGTGGTGCACTGCGAAACCATCGCGGCCCGTTCGGTCAAGCATGACTGGGAATACGCGCCCCACCGCCACGGTCGGCTGCACCAGTTTCTCCTGATCGAGGCAGGCGGCGGGCGCGCCCGTCTCGACGAGGCGCATGTGCACCTCATGGACGGAATGATCGTGAACGTGCCTACGGGCTGCGTCCATTCCTACCGGTTCCAGACCGGCACGCAGGGCTACGTGGTGACGGTTCCCACCGAGGTTCTCGACATGAACCTCTCGCGCGGCGAGGGCCTGCGCCCGCTCCTGTCGCGCCCCACCGCGCTGCTTGCGGGCGAGCAAAGCCGCACGACCATCGCCCGCATCTTCGCCGAATACGGATCGCGCAGCTTCGCCCGCGCCCACATCCTGCGCTCCGAAGTGGCGCTGCTCGCGGGCCTCACCGCCCGCGCCATCGCCGCAACCCAGGCGCGGACCAGAGCCGACAGCCCGCTCATCGAACGCTTCGAGAAACTGAACGAGGCGCATCTGACCGACCATTGGCCCGTCGCGCGCTATGCCGAGGCGCTGCATGTGACGCCCACGCACCTGTCGCGGGTCATGCGCGAGGCGACGGGAAAGCCCGCGTCTGCCGCGATCCTCGACCGTGTGATCCGCGAGGCCCGCCGCCACCTCGCCTATTCCACCCTCACCGTGGCCCAGACCGCCTATGCGCTGGGCTATCAGGATCCGGGCCATTTCTCCCGCACCTTCACCCGCGCCACGGGCCTCTCGCCCAGCGCTTTTCGCGCCCAGATGACGACCGCCTGATCTTCTCCGGTTCACAAATATCCCGGGGTTCTTAAGGAGCAGCGCCCCTTTGACGGGGTTTGGGGCGCAGCCCCAACATAAAGGGAGCGCGCGCGTGAGCGCGCTCCGGCTGACAGATCTCAGGCCGCGACCGGCTCGATCAACTCCGGCCCGGTGGCGCGGTTCGAGTTCACCGCCTGCCCGACCCGGTGAAAGGTCAGCACCTCCTCGCCCGGCGTCCGCATGATGAGCGCCGCCCCGTGACCCTCTTCGCCCAGCCATTTTCTCCAGTCGTCCTCTTCGACGATGACCGGGATGCGGTCGTGAATGGGCGCCATGAGCGCATTGGCCTGGATGGTCAGAACCGCGAAACTGGGGATCCGGTCCGGCCCCCAGTCCTGCCAGATTCCCGCCATCACGAGCGGTGCCCCGTCCGCGCGGTAGAAATAATGCGGCACCTTTGCCTCGCCAGCCCGGTCCCATTCGTAAAACCCCGACACCGGGACGAGGCAGCGCCGCTCGCGCACGGCCTTCTTGAACGCGGGCTTCTCGGCCACCGTCTCGGCGCGCGCGTTGATCAGAAGCGGCCCGCCATTGGGCTTGTCATACCAATGCGGGATGAACCCCCAGCGCATCGGGCGAAGCCGCCGGTCGCCCTCCGCCGTCACCACCGCCACGTCGGTCGTCGGACAGACGTTGTAGTTGGGCACCGGCGGCAGGGCATTGGACGGCACCGCGCCAAAGATCCGCGCAACCATGTCATGGGGCAGCGTGTTCGCCATCCGCCCGCACATCAGCGGCTCCAGGACTTGCGCGCGACCTCGATCCTGGCTTCCATCATGGACATCTCTTTCATGATGTCGGTGCGCCGGGTCCGGTCGCCGGTGTCGCGCAACTCGGCCCTCAGCCGCTCCAGTTCCCGCGCCATGGCGACAAAGGGCGGCACCGCGCCGTTCTCGCGCATCACGCGCTTTAGGAGCGCGTTCTCGGGGTCGTCCTCGGGCGGGAGCGGCTTGCCAGCCCCCGGCAGGTTATCGAACTCGCCGTTGCGCTCGGCCTCCGCGATCCTTGCGGATATCAGGTCGATGAGGGGATGGTCCATGGCAGGCTCCTTTGCCCCTCCCATATAGCCTGTCGCCCCCGATCCGAGAAGGGCAGTGTGCCCACCGCCCCCCTCCCTGAACTGCCGCCGTTTCGATCGAGACAAGCGATCTGCCCGGCCCTAGAGTTCCCGAAAGCACCATGCCAGAGGTTCTGCCATGCCCCTTGATCTCTATGGTCACCCCTTCGCGAGTTACTGCTGGAAGGTCTATATCGCCGCCCGTGAGCGTGGCGTGGACTATGAGGCAAGGACCGTCGACCCCGTCCACCCCGAACATCAGGCGGTCTGCGCCCGTGCAAACCCCGGCGGGCAGTTCCCGGTGCTGGTGGACAGGACCGGGGACGGCGAGGTGACGATCACTGGCTCTGCTGCGATCATCGACTATCTCGACCTGAAGCACAGCTCAGGGGACCCGATGATCCCGACGGACCCGCGCGCCGCCATCGAGGCGCGCATGATGGACCGGGTCTTCGACGACTACGTCTCGGGCCCGCAGGGGCGCCTCGTCCAGATCGCACTCCGGCCGGAAGGTGCCGCCGACCCGCACGGCGTCGCGACGAACCGCGACCAGTTGGCCAGGGCCTATGTCTGGCTCGACGACTGGATGAGGGACCGGATCTGGGCGGCGGCCGACCGGTTCACCATCGCTGATTGTTCGGCGGCGGGCGCGATCTTCTACGCCCACTGGACTCAGCCGATCCCAGACGACCTCGCGCATCTCCACGCCTACCGCAAGCGACTGCTCGCCCGGCCCTCGGTCGCCGCCACGGTGGACGACGCCCGCTATTTCCGGCCCTATTTCCCGCTGGGCGACGGGCGCGATCCGGACTTGCCCTGACGCTTGCAAAGCAAGGCCCCCGCCGATGTCTCGACGGGGGCCAATGCGTTGTTTGATGTGTCAGACGGACTGAACGCTCACTGGGCGACCTTGATCCGCCCGTCCGTAAACGGCTGATAGGGCGCCATTTCGGCCAGGTATTCGGCGGTCACATCCGCGAGGTCCGGCCCGAAGTCATAGGCGTTTTCCGCATCCTCGAACATCGAATAGCCGTCGCCCCCGGTGCGCACGAAGTTGTTGGACACCACGAGATAGGTCTTGGCCTCGTCGAGCGGCGCCCAGTCCATGCCCACCTGCGTATAGACATCAACGATGCGGCTGCCCGCCTCGGCATTGGGGTCGTAGGTGAACTGAAGCCCGGCCACCTGCGGGAAGCGACCACCGCCCTCTTCGATCTGGGAGACACCGTTCTCCAGGGCTTCGCGAATTGTGGCGCCGTCCACCTCGAAGGTCGAGAGCGTGTTCTGGAACGGCAGCACGGTCAGCACCTCGCCCATGGTCACCTCGCCCGCGTCGATCGAGGCGCGCAGGCCCCCACCGTTGGTGATCGCGATGGTAACGCCCTGATCGGCCACCCGCGCCAACATGGCTTCCGCCACGAGGTTGCCCATCGAACATTCCCCCGCCCGGCAAGTGTCGCGCGACCCGTCGATGGCTTCCGCAGTCTCGGCCACCACCTTGTTGCGGATCTCGTCGAGCGGCTGGGCAGCCTCCGCAATCCGGGCCACGGTCGCCTCGTCCTCGACCACCGCGCCGTCCATGATCAGCGGCGCACCGGCGGCTTCGGTCACGTTGCCCTCGTCGTCGAAGGTCACGTTGAGTTCGCCCAGAAACTTGCCATAGGCATAGGCCGATACGATGGCCGTCGATCCCACCATGGTCGGATAGGGACCTTCTGCGCCTTCCATGTCACCCAGAAGCGTGTTGGTGTGGCCGCCCACGATCACGTCCACCCCGGTCGTGTTCTCTGCCACCATCTGATCGACGCCGTAACCCGAGTGGGACAGCACGACGATCTTGGTCACGCCCTCGGCGGTCAGCTTGTCGACCTCGCCCTGCACGGCATCGGCAGGCTGAGTAAAGACGATGTTGGCCCCGGGCGACGACAGGTCGGGCGTGTCCACGGGGGTCAGGCCGATCAGCCCGATCTTCTCGCCCCCCTTCTCGATCACGGTGGACTTGGCGATCTTGTCGGCCAAGAGCGGCTCGCCCGAAACATCGGCGTTCGACATGAGCACCGGGAAATCGACGGCGTCCATGAAACCTGCGAGCACTTCCGGGCCGTCGTCGAATTCGTGGTTGCCCACGGTCATCGCGTCGTAGCCCATCTTGTTCATCATCTCGGCGGCCAGCGCGCCTTTGTAGTAGGTGTAGAACAGCGTGCCCTGGAACTGGTCCCCGCCATCGACGAGGAGCCAGTTCTCCGCGCGACCCTTGGCCTCTTCGATCGCGGTCACGAGCCGCGCCGAGCCGCCAAAGCATTCGCCCGCCGTATTGTCCTCGGGCGCGCAACCCGAGTCGTAGGCGCTGATCGGCTCGAACCGCGCATGGAAATCGTTCGTGTGCAGGATGGTCAGCGTGTAATCCGCCATGGCCATGCCGCTCGATAAGGCCAGGACGGTGGTCGACGCCAAGATACGATGTTTCATCGGAAACTCCCTGTGGTCGCTTGTCGGTTTTTTGACTTCTTGGTCAGACTGCGACAATGCGCCCTTCCTGTCAAAAGAAGACGCCATGTCTTGCCAACCATCGCGGGCAGTGCCGTGAAATTGGGCATTGTTCTTCGCAGCATCCGGCCCCGCTTGACGGCGCAGGTGCTTGGGGGCAAACCCACCCCATGCTGATCTACAAGATTTTCCGGGCCGACGAATGGGCCGCGTTCCAGGCCACCGGCGAAACTGCCGGGGCGCCCGTCGACCTCGCCGATGGCTACATCCATTTCTCGACCGCCGCGCAGGTGGCCGAAACCGCCGCGAAACATTTCGCCGGGGTCGAGGGTCTTGTGCTGCTGGCACTGGACAGCACCCGGCTGGGCGATGACCTGAAATGGGAGCCTTCGCGCGGCGGGCAGCTCTTCCCGCATCTCTACCGCCCCCTGCGGCTGGACGAGGTGCTCTGGGACGAGGCCTTTCCGCTCGGCCCCGAGGGCCACATCCTGCCCGAAGGCGCCGCATGAACCTGATTGAGAAAATCGGGCTCACCGCCCTGCACCGGGTCGATCCCGAACGCGCCCACCGCCTCGCGCTCATGTCGATGAAGGCGGGGCTCGTGCCGCTGCCGGGGGTCCACAGCACGCCCGCGCTCGCCACCCATCTGGCGGGGCTTGACCTGCCCAACCCCGTGGGGCTTGCGGCGGGATACGACAAGAACGCCGAGGTGGTCGATGCCCTGACCCAGGCCGGCTTCGGCTGGGTCGAGGTCGGCGCGATCACCCCGCGCCCCCAGCCCGGCAACCCGAAGCCCCGGATGTTTCGCCTGCCCGAGGACCGCGCGGTGATCAACCGTTTCGGCTTCAACAACGACGGGATGGAGGCGGCGCGCGACCGGCTCAAGAAACGCAACCGGCAGCGCCCGGTGCCCGTGGGCCTGAACCTCGGCGCCAATAAGGACAGCGGGGACCGCGCCCGCGACTATGTAACCGTGCTCGAAGGCTGCGCCGACGTGGTGGACTTCGTGACCGTCAACGTCTCCTCCCCCAACACCGAGAAACTGCGCGACCTGCAGGGCGCGGCGGCGCTCACGGCGCTCCTCAAGGGCGTCATGGCGGCCCGCGACGGGCAGGAAAAACTCCTCCCGATCTTCCTCAAGATCGCCCCTGATCTGAACGATGACGAGATCGCGGAAATCGCCGGGGTCGCGCGGGAGACGGGTATCGACGGGATCATCGCGACGAACACCACGCTAGACCGCGAAGGTTTGAAAAGTGCAAGTAGGAACGAGAAAGGCGGGCTGTCCGGCGTGCCTTTGTTCGAAAAGTCCACGCGTGTGCTTGCGAAACTGTCACGCGAACTCGACGGAGCTCTCCCCCTCGTCGGCGTGGGAGGCATCGCCTCGCCCGAAGACGCCTATGCCAAGATCAAGGCAGGCGCCACAGCCGTGCAGCTCTACTCGGCGCTGGCCTATCAGGGCCTTTCGCTGACCACCGACATCGCGAAGGGTCTCGAAACCCTCCTCTCACATGACGGCCACGCCCATGTCTCGGATGCCGTCGCAACCGACAGGGACCGCTGGTTATGACCGTCACCATCTGGCACAACCCGCGATGCTCGAAATCGCGCGAGACGCTGCAACTCCTCACCGACCGGGGCCTCGACCCCGAGGTGCGCCTCTACCTCGACAACCCGCCCGATCCCGAGGAACTCCGGCGCGCCCTCGACCTTCTGGGCCTGCCCGCCATCGACCTCGTGCGCACGAAGGAGCCGGAGTTCAAGACCGAGGGTCTGACCAAGGACAGCCCCGAGGACATGCTCATCGCCGCCATGGCCGGCACGCCCAAGCTCATCGAACGCCCCGTGGTCTTCGCCAACGGCAAGGCTGCCCTCGGTCGCCCGCCGGAAAACGTGCTCTCCATTCTCTGACGCCGCATCTTCCCCTTCACTGCTTCATAAATACCTTGGGGAGGTCTGGAGGGGCAAAGCCCCTCCAGCGATGGGGGGAGGTCTGGAGGGGCAAAGCCCCTCCAGCGGGACGCCAGCACGTCAGCGCGGCGAAACCGCCCGTTCCAGCGCCGGATAGCGCAGCGCCAGCGTCACGCCCCGGGCCGCGTAGCTCACCAGATAGGCCGCCCAGAGCCCGTGATTGCCGAAGGCCGCGACCAGCGGCACCGCGCAGAGCGCATAGATAATCCCCGACACCAACATCATGTTGCGCATGTCCGCCGTCCGAGTGGCCCCGATGAAGATCCCGTCGAGCATCCAGCTCGCCCAGCCCACCAAAGGCGCGGCAACCATCCACGGCAAGTAGTCGCGCGCCGCCGCCCGCACGCCAGTATCCGTCGCCATCAGGTCAATGATCCAGCCCCCCGCCACGGCAAAGACCAGTGCAAATCCCAGAACGACCGCGGCTCCCCACAGGCTCGACACCACCGCCGCGCGCCTCAGCGCCGCACGGTTCCCCGCCCCCGCCGCCTGCCCCACCAGCGCCTCGGCCCCGAAAGCGAAACCGTCCATGCCGTAAGCCGTGATGTGCAGGAATTGCAAGAGCACCTGGTTGGCCGCCAGCGTCTCGTCCCCAAAGTCTGCGCCCCAGAACATGAAGCTCACGATCATCGCCTCGATCACGAGGGACCGGATCAGGATGTCCGAATTGACCCGCCCCATCCGCACGAGCTTGACCCGGTCAAAAACCTTTGCCCAATCGCGCCAGTCAGGCAGCCGAAACGCCGCACGGCAGAACCACAGGCCCAATGCCAGCCCCGACCATTCCGACAGGAACGTGGCCAGCGCCACGCCCTCGACCCCCCAGCCCAGGCCCAGCACGAACAAGAGGTCGAGCGCCACGTTCATCCCGTTCATCAAGAGCTGGACGGCCAGCACCGCCCGCGTGCGTTCCTGCGCGATGAGCCAGCCCATGATCCCGAAGCCCGCGATGATCGCCGGGGCCGACCAGATGCGGATCGCCATATAGGACCGGGCGAGCGCCTCGACCTCGTCGCTGGCCGGAGCGATCCAAAAGGCGCCGGCGAAGAGCAGGCCCTGCATCGCGATCAGCACCAGACCACCCGCCAGACCGATCATGAGCACCCGGGTCAAGAGCGCCGCCAGTTCGCCCCGGTCTCCGCGCCCAAGCGCCTGGGCCGCCAGGCCCGTCGTCCCCATCCGCAGAAACCCGAACACCCAATAGAGCGCCGTCAGGATCACCGCGCCGATGCCCACCGCGCCGATGGGCGCGGCCTCGCCCAGCTGGCCGACGACGCCCGTGTCCACCGCGCCCAGGATCGGCACGGTGACATTGGCCGCCACCACCGGGAGCGCAATGTTGAGAACGCGACGATGCGTGATCGCAGCCGCGTCAGCCATTCGCTCAGCTGGTCCGGACCGGCATCAGGAAATGCCCCGTCGCCTGCGCGAACAGCCGCGACCGGTTGTCCTGCCAAGCCTCGACATGGACGCTCGCGTAGCGCCGCCCCGAGCGATTGATCCGCGCCCGCGCATAGGCGTCGCGCGGCAGACCCGAGCGCAGGTAATCCACGGTGAAGTCGATTGTCTTGGGCAGGCGCGGCAGGTCGCGCGCGGTGATCGACGAGATGTCGATCCCGCCGCTCTCGACCTCGTCCCAAAGGCTCGACCAGCCCAGTTCGATGATCGCCGCAATCTCGAGAAACGAGGCCGTCACGCCGCCGTGGATCGCTGGCAACGCCGGATTGCCGATGAGCATCTCGTCAAAGGGCAGCACCGCGGTGAGCTCGTCGCCCCGCCGGTCGAACCGCACCCCGAGAAACCCGATGTAGGGCACGCTCTCTACCAGCATCGACAGCGCACCGTCGCGCCGTTCCTTGATGACCTGAACCGGTTCGGGCCGTTTCATTCCGCGCCCCCCTGTCCGCTTGTCCGCCTGTGCGCCCTGCCGCCGTCTGCGGTAAAGGCACCCGTCGCCACGGCGATGGGATTATCCACGTCGTCGTCATGGGTCACGCATCGCATGAAGGCGACCGACCGGGTGACGTGGAAACAGTCCGCGCGGCAAACGATCCGCTGACCCGGCGTCGCCGCGCGCATGTAGTCGATGCGCAGGTCGAGCGTGGCCGTGACCATCGGTGCGTCCGGGTGGCTCATCACCGCCGCACCCCCGCAGGTGTCCATGAGCGCCGACACGGCGCCGCCGTGGATCACGCCACTTTCGGGATCACCGATGAACCGCGCGTCGTAGGGCATCGAGATCACCGCATGGCCATCGCCGATCTTGTCCAGCCGCATCGACAGCGCCTTCGAAAAGGGAATGGCGTTGGTAAAATGCTGCGCAAGCTCTGCCTTGGTCTCGGACTTCATGCCCTGTCTTCCTGCCTGTTCGTTGCGTTTCACGCGGTCGCGAGCCGCCGCGTGCTCCCCGTTATTCGCGGTTGCCACATTGAAAACAAGTGCTAAGATCGGCGACTTGGAATGGTTCTAAAAGGATCCGATATGACGCCGACCGACTGGTTCTCCGCCGATGCCGCCACCCGACTGTGGCCCGCGTTCCGACCCCGTCGGCTCGTCGTCCTGGCCATCCTCGCGGCGCTCGCCGCCTTTCCCGGCGAGCTGGGCGCGCTGACCCGGTCGCTGATGACCGACGCCTTCGTGCAAGTCTCGGTCTTTGTCGCGGCGACGCTGCTTCTGTTCTACGGGGCCGAACGGATTTTCGGCTTCGACCTTGGGCGTTCCTTGCGCACTGCGGGCCGCTGGCAGGTGCCGCTCGCCTCGCTTCTGGGGGCCACGCCGGGCTGCGGCGGCGCGGTCGTCGTGATCGCCGCCTATTCCTCCGGCAACGTGGGCTTCGGCGCAGTTGTCGCAACGCTCACCGCCACAATGGGCGACGCCGCCTTCCTGCTGATCGCCACGAAACCCGAGGTCGCCGCCGTCGTCCTGCCGCTGTCGTTCTGCGTGGGTATCGTATCGGGCTGGATCGTGGACCGGTTCAACCGGGTCGATTTCCGCGTCGACTCCGCCTCCGTCTGCGAGGTCGCACCGCTGATCGGCCGCACCCGCGCCGTGGACTACCTCTTTCTCGCGCTCGCCCTGCCCGGTCTTGTCGTCGGCGCTGCCCAACTGGCCCAGGTCGAGATCGGAGCCGTGCTAGGCGTCCCGGTCCTGTGGATCGCGCTGGCGGGCATCTTCACCGGCCTCGTCATCTGGGCCTTTTCCCCGCTCGAGGCGATGACCAACCCCGGCGATGCGCCCGTTACGCGCATGGCGGAGGAAACGAGCTTCATCACCGTCTGGGTGATCGCCGCATACCTCGCCTATGACTATCTGGTGGCATTTTCCGGTGTGGACATCGAGGCAGCCTTCTCTGCCGTCGCGCCGCTCCTGCCGCTCATCGCCATCGCCATTGGTTTTGTCCCTGGCTGCGGGCCGCAGGTGCTGACCACGACGCTCTACATCAACGGCCTGATCCCCTTTGCCGCGCTCATCGGGAATGCGATCTCTAATGACGGCGACGCGCTTTTCCCCGCCATCGCGCTGAACCCGAAAGCGGCGATCTGGGCCACGATCTACTCCGCCGTGCCCGCTCTGATCGTCGCTTACGGTTTTTATTTCCTGGCGCCAGGATACCTGAATTAGGTTTGCATCGCGAAACTGGATTTCACACTTCGAAACATCTTGCCCGCGCGAGATTCGCTCGTTACCCTACGTCACGAAAACGCATGGTATCGGACGGCAGGGTATGAGAGACGTGACGGAGACCACGAAAAGCGACCGCCTCTCGTTCAAGGAGATGTGCGCCAAATTCGACGTGACCCCGCGCACGTTGCGCTACTACGAATACATCGAACTGCTTGAACCCGAGAAAGAGGGCCGCACCCGCTGGTATACCCCGCGCGAGGTGGCGCGCATGACGCTGATCATGCGCGGACGGCGGTTCGGCTTTTCCCTAGAGGAACTGCGCCAGTGGCTCCTCATCTACGACGAACAAGGGTCCGAGGCGCAGAACCGTATCTGGGTGCAGAACGCCACAAACCAGCTTGCCAAGCTCGACGAACAGATCGCCGACCTGCGTGAGGCACGTGACGAGCTCGAAGCCCTGCGCGATCAAGTCAAGGCGCAGCTCGGCGAGGACTGAGCGTCCCCGCTGCACCGTGCCACCCGCAAGGCTCCCGGAAAGACACCCTTGCCCTGCCCTCGGCACGGATCCTTTTGCCGCACCCGAATACAGGGGGCGGGTGCAAAGCTGTATCTCACCCATCTGTTACGCAGCGTTACGTTGACGTAAACGTAATCTTCTGCTGAACTGCGGATCGACGGGCCCTATATCGGGGCCTGAACGATCACAATCGAGACGATCCTGACCGATCCGGAGTCCCTCATGTCCGACGACCTCATGACGATCCGCGAAATGTGCGACGCCTATGGCGTGACTGCGCGGACCCTGCGTTTCTACGAGCAGAAGGAACTGCTGCGTCCACATCGCGACGGCCAGAAACGCCTTTTCACCCGCCGCGACCGCGCCCGGCTGAAGCTCATCCTGCGCGGCAAGCGGTTCGGTTTTCCGCTCGAAGAAATCCGCCAGCTGCTCGACCTCTATGACGTGGGCGACCAGCAGGTGACCCAATACACCCGCACCATCGACCTTGCCGAACGGCATCTGGCCGAACTGCGCGCCCAGCGCGAGGAACTGGATGAGGCCATTCAGGACTTGTCCGATCAACTCGACTGGGGCCGCAACATGCTGGCCTCGATGGAAGTGGACAAGGCGGCGGAATAACCGCCCGCCAAAAGAACGTGCCCCCGTTCCGCTGAGCGCTCCGGGGAACCGAGAAGACAAGCAAAGACTTAGGGAGAGACCATGCCCAGCTACACCGCCGATACCCGCGATATGTCCTTCGTGCTGCACGACGTGCTCAAGATCGAGACATCCGACATTCCGGGCTTTGACGACCTCGACCCGTCCTTCACCTCGGCCATTCTGGAGGAAGCCGGCAAGATCGCGTCCGAAGTGCTCGCGCCGCTCAACCGCGTGGGCGATCTCGAGGGCTGCACGCTCGAAAACGGCGTCGTGCGCACGCCCACCGGGTTCAAGGAGGCCTTCGATCAGGTCCGCGAGGGCGGCTGGACGTCGCTCGACTGCGACCCGGAATACGGCGGTCAGGGTCTGCCCCATGTCATGGGCAGCGCGGTGGGCGAATTCCTCACCGCGTCCAACATGGCTTTCAACATGTATCAGGGCCTGACCCACGGCGCCTATTCCGCGATCCACATCCACGGCACCGAGGAGCAGAAGCAGACCTACCTGCCCAAGATGGTGACCTGCGAATGGACCGGCACCATGAACCTGACCGAGCCGCATTCCGGCACGGACCTTGGCCTCATGCGCACGAAAGCGGTCCCGCAGGAGGATGGCACCTACAAGATTACCGGCAACAAGATCTTCATCTCCGCCGGTGACCACGACATGTCCGAAAACGTCATCCACCTCGTGCTGGCCAAGATCCAAGGCGGCCCCGAGGGGATCAAGGGCGTGTCGCTCTTCATCGTGCCGAAGTTCCTCGTGAACGAGGACGGCACCCCCGGCGAGCGCAACGGCGTGTCCGTCGGCGCGCTGGAAGAGAAAATGGGCATCCACGGCAACGCCACCTGCGTGATGAACTATGACGAGGCGACCGGCTATCTGTTGGGGACCGAGCACAAGGGCATGCGCGCCATGTTCACCATGATGAACGAAGCCCGTCTGGGCGTCGCCGTTCAGGGTCTGGGACAGGCGACCGCCGCATACCAGAACGCCCTCGAATACGCCAAGGACCGCCTGCAGGGCCGCGCCGTGACGGGCGCCGAAGCCCCCGACAAGCCCGCCGATCCGATCATCGTGCATCCCGACATCCGCCGGGCACTCATGGATCAGAAGTCCTTCATCGAGGGCGCCCGCGCCTTCATGCTCTGGTCGGCGGAAAAGATCGACCGCTTCCAGCGGACGGGCGACAAGGATGCCGATGGCCTCGTGTCGCTGATGATCCCGGTGCTCAAGGGTTTCCTCACCGACCGCGGTTTTGAATGCGCCGTTCAGGCCCAGCAGATCTTCGGCGGCCACGGCTATATCGAAGAATGGGGCATGTCCCAGTTCGTCCGCGACAGCCGCATCGCCCAGATCTACGAGGGTGCCAACGGTATTCAGGCATTGGACCTCGTGGGCCGCAAACTCGCGCAGGACTCGGGCAAGCACGTCATGGCCTTCTTCGAAGAGGTCAAGAGTTTCGCCAAGGCCAATGAAGAGAACGACGCGATCAAGGCCGACTTCATGGACCCGCTCAAGGCCGCGTCCAAGGACCTTCAGGCCGCCGCCATGTTCTTCATGCAGTCGGGGATGAAGAACCCGAACAATGCGCTGGCTGGTTCTTACGACTTCATGACCATGTTCGGCCATGTGGCGCTTGGCTACATGTGGGCGAAAATGGCCGTGGCCGCGCAGGCAAAACTCGACGAAGGCACCGATGACGCGGCATTTTACGAGACCAAGCTCGCGACCGGCCGCTACTACATGCAGCGCCAGTTGCCCGCGACCGGGATGCACCTCGCGCGCATCACCTCGGGCGCTGATCCCGTCATGGCACTTACCGCCGAGGCGTTCTGATGAGCGGGGCCGTGACGTTCATCCGCGTGGCATCCGCCATCGTGATGATCGGCGCGGCCCTTCTCGCCGGCTTTCAGGTGATCTCGGTCGGCGTGACCAGCGGCGACGCCCCGCCTGACAATTCGGGCGTCGCAACGTCGCTCTGGATCGCAGGGGGTGCACTGTCCATCTATGTGGTGAGTTCCATCGCCGCCCGCCGGATCGCCGCGAAGAAACCCAAGGACCGCGCGTAATGCCCAAACGCTTCCGCCTCACCCGCCGCCTGCCCATCGCGATGACCGAGGACGGCTACCGTCGCCTCAAACGGTTCGCGTCCGACGCCGGACTCGACGAAGGCGAGGCGCTGTCGTTCCTCTTCGAGCACTTCGACTCCGTGACCGACACCGACGCGCTGACCCACCGCCTCCGGCTCTTCAACGCCGAGCTTGACGACCGCAAACGCTAAGGGAGACCCGCCATGAAGACCGTCCTTGCCACCCTCGCCGTGATCGCCGCCCCCCTCGCGGCTTCTGCCTTCGACGATCAGGACCGCGCCGGGGTCGAAACGACCGCGCAGGCCTTCGAGACAGCCTTCCTCGCCCGCGACTACGAGGGCGTGCTCGAGGTGCTGCCCCCGAAACTGCTCGACTACATGTCCGACCAGCTCGACATCCCCCGCGCCGAGCTTGCCGACACGATGACGAAACAGCTGGGCATCTTCATGTCCGACATCACCATCGACGCTTTCGCGATGGACATGGGCGCGATGACCACCGGCGAGACCCCCGACGGGATGGCCTATGCCTTCATCCCGACGACCACCACCGTGACCGTCCCCGACACCGGCAAGCGTACGCTCAACAACCAGACGCTCGTGCTCGAGGACGGCGGCCAATGGTATCTCACCCGCATCGAGATGAAGCAGCAATACGACATGATGAAGGGCATCTACCCGGGCCTCGAGGACGTTCCGCTCCCGAAATAACCCTTTCATCTTTCCCCAAGTATGCCGGGGGTGTGGGGGCTGGCCCCCACTCCCTCGGCCGCCACGCAGACCAACCGTCCGGGAGGAGACCGACGTGACCATCCAGCTCTACTGCTTCGGAGAAAGCGGCAATTCCTACAAGGCCGCCCTCCCCCTCGAACTCGCCCGCATGGACTGGGAACCGGTCTACGTGGACTTTTTCAACGGCGAGGCGCGCGGCGAAGCCTTCCGGCGGATCAACCCGATGGGCGAGGCCCCGGTTCTCGTCGCGGGGAACCTCACGCTCAGCCAGTCCGGTGCCATCCAGGACTGGATCACCGAACAAACCGGCCAGTTCGGCGGCACCACCCCCGAGGAGAAACGCGAGATCCTGCGCTGGCAGTTCTGGGACAACCACAAGGGGTCGAGCCAGTTCGGCATGACCCGGTTCCAGGTGAATTTCCTGCCGGAGAAGCATCGCAACGCCGATGTCATCGCCTTCCTGCAAGGGCGCTGCCGTGCAGCTCTCGCCACCCTGGACGCCGTGCTGACGGATCGTGACTGGCTTGCGTCCGACCGCATGACGATGGCCGACCTGTCCTGCTGCGCCTACCTCTACTACCCGGAACCCTTCGGTTTCTCGCGTGACGACTTCCCCGCGATTTCCCGATGGCTCGACCGGATTTCCGAAACGCCGGGGTGGAAACACCCCTACGACCTGATGCCCGGCTCGCCCGCAGATCGCGCGTGACCCGGGCCTGACCACACAGACAAGGGAGAGACTTATGTCCGACGCCTATATCTACGATTCCGTGCGTTCGCCGCGCGGCAAGGGCCGCGCCGACGGTTCGCTGCACGAGGTGACCTCTGTCGCCCTCGGCAAGCAGATGCTGAACGCGATCAAGGAGCGTTCAGGGCTCGACGGCCACGCGGTCGAAGACGTGATCTGGGGCAACGCCACGCAGGCGTTTGAACAGGGCGGCTGCCTTGCGCGCACCACGGTGCTCGCCTCCGACCTCGATGAACGCATACCGGGCCTGTCGATCAACCGCTTCTGCGCGTCTGGCATGGAGGCCGTGAACCTCGCCGCCAACCAGGTCCGCGGTGGCGCAGGCAACGCCTATATCGCAGGCGGGGTCGAGATGATGAGCCGCGTCGCCATGGGGTCGGACGGGGCCGCCGTGGCGGTCGATCCGACCGTCGCGATGGACAGCTACTTCGTGCCGCAGGGCATCTCGGCCGACATCATCGCGACCGAGTACGGCTTTAGCCGCGACGACGTGGACATGCTCGCCGTCGAAAGCCAGAAACGCGCCGCCGCCGCCATCGCCGACAAGCGCTTCGACAAGACGCTGGTCACGATCCGCGACGTGAACGGCCTGCCCATTCTCGACCACGACGAATACGTCCGCCCCGGCACCGACATGCAGGCGCTGGGAAGCCTCAAGCCCGCCTTCAAGGATCTGGGCGAGGTCATGCCGGGCTTCGACAAGGTCGCCAAGCTCAAGTATCCGCACCTGGAGACGATCAATCACGTCCACCACGCGGGCAACTCCTCGGGCATCGTCGACGGCTCCGCCGCCATCCTGATCGGCAACAAGGAGTTTGGCGAGAAACACGGCCTCAAACCCCGTGCCGTGATCCGTGCGACGGCCAAGATCGGCACCGACCCAACCATCATGCTCACCGGCCCCGTCCCCGCGACCGAGAAAATCCTGAAGGACTCTGGCATGTCGATCAGCGACATCGACCTGTTCGAAGTGAACGAGGCCTTCTCGGCTGTCGTCCTGCGCTTCATGCAGGCCTTCGACGTGGACCATTCCAAGGTCAACGTGAACGGCGGCGCGATCGCCATGGGTCACCCGCTCGGGGCTTCCGGCGCGATCATCATCGGCACGCTGCTCGATGAACTTGAACGCTCGGGCAAAGGCACCGGACTCGCCACCCTCTGCGTGGCCTCCGGCATGGGCGCCGCCACCATCATCGAACGCGTGTAAGGAGTTTTTATCATGGCCGAATTTACCATGACCAAGGACGCCGACGGCGTCGCCGTCATCACCTGGGACCTGCCGGGTAAATCCATGAACGTCCTCACCCTTCAGGGGATAGAGGAACTGTCCGCCCTGACCGAGGAAGCGCTGGGTGACGACACTGTCAAGGGCATCGTCATTACCTCGGGCAAGGACACATTCGCGGGCGGTATGGACCTCAACATCCTCGCCGAGTTCAAGCAATCCGGCGCCGAGGGCGTGTTCGAGGGCACCATGCGCGGGCACAAGATGCTGCGCACGCTGGAACTCGCCGGCATGGACCCCAAGACGAAAAAGGGCGGAAAGCCCGTCGCGGCGGCGCTCCCCGGCACCGCGCTCGGCATCGGGCTGGAATTGCCGCTCGCCTGCCACCGCATCTTTGCCGCGCCCAACCCGAAGGCGAAAATCGGCCTGCCGGAAATTCAGGTCGGCATTTTCCCCGGCATGGGCGGCACCACGCGCCTGGTGCGCAAACTGGGCGTCATGAGTGCTTCGCCCTTCCTCCTGCAGGCCAAGATGTCCTCGCCCGAACAGGCCGTGAAGGCGGGAATCATCGACGAAGTGGCCGACGACCCGGTCGCCGCCGCCAAGGCCTGGGTCTTGCAAGCCACCGAAGCCGACCTCGTGAAGCCCTGGGACGCCAAGGGCTACAAGGTCCCCGGCGGCGCGCCCTACCACCCGGCGGGCTTCCAGACCTTCGTCGGTGCCAACGCAATGATCATGGGCAACACCTGGGGCGCCTTCCCTGCCCCCAAGGCTATGTTGTCAGCCGTCTACGAGGGCCTCATGGTCCCCTTCGACACGGCGCTCAAGATCGAAGCGCGCTGGTTCACCAAGGTCATCATGGACCCGTCATCCTCCGCCATGATCCGGTCGCTCTTCATCAACAAGGAAGCACTTGAGAAAGGCGCGGTGCGCCCCGACGTGCCGGACCAGAAGGTCCGCAAGGTGGGCGTGCTGGGCGCGGGCATGATGGGCGCGGGCATCGCGCTCGTCTCGGCGCAAGCCGGGATCGAGGTCGTGCTCATCGACCAGAAGCAGGAAGCGGCGGACAAGGGCAAGGCCTACACCGAGTCCTACCTCGACGCAGGCATCGCCAAGCGGAAAACCACGCCCGAGAAAAAGGATGAAGTCCTCTCCCGCATCACCGCGACCACCGACTACAACGCGCTCGCTGACGCTGACCTCATCATCGAGGCGGTGTTCGAGGACGTGGGCGTGAAGGCCGAGGTCACCAAGAACGTCGAAGCCGTCATCCCCGACGACTGCATCTTCGCCACCAACACCTCGACACTCCCGATCACCGAGCTCGCCAAGGCCTCTAAACGGCCCGAGCATTTCATCGGCATCCACTTCTTCTCGCCGGTCGAGAAAATGCTGCTGGTCGAGATCATCAAGGGTGCGGAAACCGGCGACGTGGCCACGGCCAAGGCATTGGACTACGTCCGCCAGATCCGCAAGACGCCCATCGTCGTCAACGACGCGCGCTTCTTCTATGCCAATCGCTGCATCATTCCCTACATCAACGAAGGGGTGCGGATGGTCACCGAAGGCGTGGAAATGCCGCTCGTGGACAACGCCGCGCGCCTCCTTGGCTTCCCGGTGGGTCCGCTGCAACTGACCGACGAGACCTCGATCGACCTCGGCGTGAAAATCGCAAAAGCGACGAAAGCCGCGATGGGCAACGCCTATGACGACACCACGGACGAGATCATGTTCTGGATGGCCGACAACGGGCGCCTGGGGCGCAAGGCCAAGGCGGGCTTCTTCGACTACGACGAGAAAGGCAAACGGCAGGGCTACTCGGACGCCGTTCAGGAAAAATTCCCGGCGAAAAGCGACCAGCCCGACGTGACCGAAGTCCAGCACCGCCTGATGATGGCCCAAGTTCTCGAAGCCGTGCGCGCGCTGGAAGAAAACGTCCTCATGGACATACGCGAGGGCGACGTGGGCGCGATCCTCGGCTGGGGTTTTGCCCCGTGGTCCGGCGGCCCGTTCTCGTGGCTCGACATGTTGGGCGCGGCGAAAGCCGTGGAAATCTGCGACCACCTGACCGAGACCTGCGGCGAACGCTTCACCTGCCCCGCGCTCCTGCGCGACATGGCGACGAAAGGCGAAACCTTCTACGGCCGCTTCGGTGCAAAAGCGAAAGCCGCCTGACCCTACGCACAACCACCAGAAAGGGCCGCCCATCCCGGCGGCCCTTTGTCACGCCTGACCGCGCTCCTTCACTGCTTCACAAATACCTTGGAGGGGGTCCGGGGGAGGCAAAGCCTCCCCCGGACGGTTGGCTTTCGCGTAAGCGAAAGTCGAAACCTCAGACCTTCTCCCCGGCCACATAGGTCGCGACCACCGCCCGGTCGTCGCCCATCATGATCGTCGGGAACACCGCCTCCCAGATGTCCTCGGCCCGCTCCGCCCGCTGCGCAATCCCTGGTGTGGACGCCAGATCCAGCACCACAAGATCCGCCTCGTAACCCTCGACGAGCCGCCCGATCCGGTCTCCGGCCAGGATTGCATCCGCCGATCCCGCCGTCGCGAGCCACAAAAGCTCCGCCGGATGCAGGGGTCGGCCGCGAAGCTGCCCGACCTCATAGGCCGCCGCCATCGTGCGCAGCATGGAAAACGACGAGCCGCCGCCCGTGTCCGTCGCCAGCCCCACCCGTTGCCCTTCGGCCTTGAGTCCGCCCGTGTCGAAAAGGCCGGAGCCTATGAAGGTGTTGGACGTCGGGCAATGGATCAAACTCGCGCCGACCTCGCGCAGCCGGTCCCTCTCGCGGTCCGACAGATGGATCGCGTGGCCCATGAGTGCGCCCTCGCCCAAGAGCCCGAAGCGGTCGTAGATATCGAGATAATCCCGCGCCTCGGGAAACATCCCCATGACCCAGTCGATCTCCTCGACCTGCTCGGACAGATGCGTCTGCATGAGACAGTCCGGGTGCTCGGCCCACAAGGCGCCCAGCGCCTCCAACTGCTCCGGCGTCGAGGTCGGCGCGAAGCGCGGCGTGACCACGTAACCCGCGCGGCCCGCGCCGTGCCATTTTTCTAACAACGCCTTCGACTGGTCATAAGCCGCCTGCGCCGTGTCGCGCAGAGTATCCGGCGCGTTCCGGTCCATGCAGGTCTTGCCGCCGTAAACCCGCATCCCCCGCGCCGCCGCCGCGCCGAAATAGGCGTCAACGCTCTCGGGATGGATCGTGCAGTAGCTCACCGTCGTCGTGGTGCCATGGGAGAGCACGAGGTCGAAATACCGGTCCGCCTGCGCCCGAGCATAGTCCGCGTCCCCGAACCGCGCCTCTTCGGGGAACGTATAACTGTTCAGCCAGTCGATCAGCCGCTTGCCCCAGCTCGCGATGATTCCGGTCTGGGGATAATGCACGTGCGCATCGACAAAGCCCGGCAGGATCAGTCCCGCGCCGTGGTCCACGACCTCGGCCTCGCGAAACCGCGCGCGCAGCGCATCGGCACTCCCCACCGCGACGATGACCCCCGCCTCCACCGCCACCGCGCCCTGTCGTTCCCACCGGGCCGCGTCCTCGGGCGCACCCGCGAAAGGGTCGCGGTCAAAGGCGAGTGTCTGGCCCAAAACGAGTTTCATCCGCGTCTCCCTTCATCAACAAAGCGAGACTATGCCGCAGTGCAACAATCGTCCACGGGTTTGCTCTTGCCAGATGCGCTGCCTTCCCTATGGTCCGGCCACAACAGGAGAGGTGCAACCATGGCGGAAGACCGGGACATCGTCGAAGACGACAACGACGCCGCGACCGAGAGCGACTATCGCCTCGAACGCGATCAGGTCCAGCCCGCCCTCGATGCCGTCGAGGCGGGCGATGCCGAGGCGCTGATCGAGGCGCTCGATCCGCTCCACCCGGCCGACATCGCCGACCTTCTCGAGCAGGTCGATGACGACACCCGGACCCGGCTCGTCCAGCTTTACGGCAAGGAATTCGACGGCGACATCTTGTCGGAACTCGACGAGTCGATCCGTGAGGAGGTCATCGAGGTCCTGCATCCCGAGGTTCTTGCCGACGCCGTGCGCGAGCTTGAAACCGACGACGTGGTGGACCTGCTCGAGGATCTCGACGAGCCGCAGCAGGAACAGATCCTCAAGTCGCTCGAGGCCGCCGACCGGGTCGCGGTGCAACAGGCGCTGTCCTATCCGGAATATTCCGCCGGCCGTCTCATGCAACGCGAGATGGTCGTCGCGCCCGAGCATTGGACCGTGGGCGAAGTCATCGACTACATGCGCGGCGCGGACGAACTGCCGGACCAGTTCTACCACGTCATCCTCGTCGATCCCCGGATGCGCCCCACCGCCTATGTCACGCTCGGGCGGATCATGTCCTCGCCGCGCACGACCGCGCTCTCCGACATCACCGAGGACAGCTTTCGCACCATCCCCGTGCTGCAGGAAGAGGGCGACGTGGCCTATGCCTTCAACCAGTATCACATCATCTCGGCGCCCGTCGTGGACGAGGACGACCGTCTCGTCGGCGTGATCACCATCGACGATGCCATGGCGATCCTCGACGAGGAACACGAGGAAGACATCCTGCGTCTCGCCGGTGTCGGCGAAAGCTCGATCTCGGACCGGGTGCTCGACACGGTGCGCGGGCGCTTTCCTTGGCTGGCGGTCAACCTTGTGACCGCGATCCTCGCCTCGCTCGTCATCGACCAGTTCGAACAGGTCATCGCGGGCTTCGTGGCGCTCGCCGTGCTCATGCCCATCGTCGCGTCGATGGGCGGCAACGCGGGCACACAGTCGCTCACCGTCGCCGTCCGCGCGCTTGCCACCCGCGACCTGACATCGTCCAACGTCATGCGCGTGATCCGACGCGAGGCGACCGTGGGGCTGATCAACGGAATCGTCTTTGCCGTGGTCATGGGCGCGGTCGGCGCGATCTGGTTCGGCACACCCATGCTGGGCGTGGTGCTGGCCGCAGCCATGGTGATCAACCTCGTGATCGCGGGACTGGCCGGCGTGCTCATCCCCGTGGTGCTCGACAAGCTCGGAGTCGACCCGGCGCTCGCCTCGGGTGCCTTTGTGACGACGGTTACGGACGTTGTCGGATTTTTCGCATTTCTGGGCCTTGCCGGGGCGGTCTTGCTGTGACGAATGTTGATAAAGTTCAAGTCCGGACCGAAGCCTTCGCCCGCCGAAAGCTGGCGCATGGCGCCGGTCTGGACGCGGCGGCGCAGGCCAACCTCGCCCTTGCCCTGGGGCCGTTCCGGGGGCGCCCCATCGCGGGCTACCTGCCCATCCGGACCGAGGTCTCCCCGCTCCCGGTCATGGCGCACTTCGCTGCCTTCGGCCCGGTTGGAGTGCCGGTGATCAAGGCCAAAGACGCTCCCTTGGCCTTTCGCGCCTGGACGACCGACACTGCGACCCAACCCGGAGCCTTCGGTGCCCATGTGCCGGTTTCGGGGGAGGACGTGGTGCCCGAGGTGCTGATCGTGCCGCTCGTGGCCTTCGATCGGAACGGCGGGCGACTGGGCTACGGCGGCGGCTTCTACGACCGGACGTTGGAAGCGCTGCGCGGGCAACAGCGGACCGTCGCGATCGGCTACGCCTACGGCGCACAGGAAGTGGAAGCCGTGCCGCTGGAGCCCACCGATCAGCCGCTCGACATGATCGTGACCGAGACCGCCATCCTGCGGCTTTGAAGGATTGCGCCGTCTGCTTCGCAACCGTCGCGGTGATCGGGAGGGCGCTGCCCTCCCAAACCCTCCCGGGATACTTCTGAACCAGAGAAGAGGGACCCGCCCGGACAGAGCGATGCGGCTTGCGCTTGAGGCCCTTCGCGCCTAGTCACAATGCCCATGAAAATACTCTTTCTCGGCGATGTGATGGGACGCGCAGGCCGCGCTGCCGTCACCGAACGGCTCCCGGCCCTGCGCGAAAAACTCGGCCTCGATTTCGTCGTGGTGAACGGCGAGAACGCGACCTCGGGCGCGGGGCTGTCGGAAGCTCACGCAAAGCTCCTGTTCGAGGCGGGCGCCGATGTGGTCACGCTGGGCGACCATGCCTTCGACCAGAAGGACATGATGTCCTACATCGACAAGGAACCGCGGCTCATTCGACCGCTCAACTTTGCCAAGGGCGCGCCGGGTCGCGGTGTGCGGGTTTACGAGGATCATCGGGGCCGGCGGATTGCCGTGGCGCAGATACTGGGCAACGTCTTCATGAAACGCGCGTTCGAAGACCCCTTCGGCAACATCGAGGCCGCGCTCAGGCCCCTGACGCTGGGCGGCGCCGTGCAGGCGATCGTGGTCGATGTGCATTGCGAGGCGACCTCCGAGAAGATGGCCATGGGGCATTTCCTCGATGGCCGCGCAAGCATGGTTGTGGGCACCCACACCCATGTGCCCACGGCGGATGCGATGATCCTGCCGGGCGGCACCGCCTATCTCACGGACGCCGGCATGTGCGGCGATTATCACTCCGTGATCGGGATGGAAAAGGCGGAGCCGCTGCGCCGTTTCGTGACCGGCATGGTCAAGGGCCGGTTCACCCCAGCGACCGAGCCCGCGACCCTCTCCGGCTTCTACGTGGAAACCGACGACAAGACCGGGCGCGCGGTGTCGATGGCCATGGTCCGTGACGGGGGTCGGCTGGTGCCGACCCTGCCGTGACCCGCGACCACGGTCATCCTCTCGGCAGTGCGCGGATTGGCCGCTTGCCTGTCTCGCCCACCCGCCCCTAGAGTGGCCCACTGACAGCACCGAACGGCCCATGGATATCCTGACCCTCTCCCCGACCACCGAAGCCCTGCTCGCGCTCGCCGTGGTCATCGCCATGTTCGCGCTCTTCATCCGCGAGGTATTTCCGACCGAGGTCGTGGCCATCGGCGGTGTCGCGATCATGCTGCTCGCCGGTATCCTGCCCTATGACCGGGCGCTCGCCGTGCTCGCCAACCCCGCCCCCTGGACCATCGCCTGCATGTTCATCGTCATGGGGGCGCTGGTCCGGACCGGCGCGCTCGACTGGGTGACGCATCGGGCCGACAAGCTGGCGTCGAAATCCCCGAAACGGGCGCTGGCCATGATGACGCTTTTCGTCATCATCGCCTCGGCCTTCGTGAACAACACCCCCGTGGTCGTCGTGATGATGCCGGTCTTCATCCAGCTTGCCACGCGGCTAGGCACCGAGGCGTCCAAACTCCTTATCCCGCTCTCCTATGCCGCGATCATGGGCGGGTCGCTCACGCTCATCGGCACCTCCACGAACCTTCTCGTGGACGGGGTCGCGCGCCAGTCCGGGCTCGAACCCTTTTCGATTTTCGAGACGACGCCAATCGGGCTTGTCGTGGTCGTCTGGGGGCTGATCTACATGATCGTCATCGGCCCGCGCCTGCTGCCCGACCGCGCTTCGATGGCAACCCTCCTGTCGGACCGCTCGCGCAAGAAGTTCTTCACCGAGGCGATCATCCCGCCGGACAGTAACCTCATCGGCCGCGAGGCGCTCGACGTGCAGCTTTTCAAGCGCGAGGGCGTGCGCCTCATCGACGTGGTGCGCGGCGATGAATCGCTGCGTCGCAACCTCAAGGACGTGGTGCTTCAGGTGGGCGACCGCGTAGTTCTGCGCACCCAGATGACCGAACTTCTGTCGCTCCAGCGCAACAAGTCCCTCAAGCGCGTCGATCAGGTCTCGGCGGTCGAAACGACAACTGTCGAAGTCCTCATCTCCCCCGGCTGCAAGATGATCGGGCGCCGGCTTGGCCAGATGCGTCTCCGCCGCCGATACGGGGTCTACCCGCTTGCGGTCCATCGCCGGAACCAGAATATCGGCCAGCAGCTCGACAATATCGTGGTGCAGGTGGGCGACACGCTGCTGCTCGAAGGTGCGCCCGAGGACATCGCGCGGCTTGCCGCCGACATGGACCTCGTCGACGTGGCCAAGCCCTCGGGCCGGGCCTTTCGCCGCGGCCACGCCCCCATCGCCATCGCCGCCATGGTGGGCATCGTTGTGCTCGCGGGCCTCGGTGTCGCGCCGATCCTCGCACTCTCGGTGGTCGCGGTCGCCGTGGTGCTCCTGACCGGTGCCATCGATTCGGACGAGGCCTTCCAGCAGGTCGACGGCCATCTCCTCGCGCTCATCTTCGCGATGCTCGCCATCGGGGCCGCGCTCGATCACACCGGCGCTGTGGAACTGATCGCCAATGCGCTCGCGCCGACCATCGAAAGCCTGCCGCCCTTCCTGATCATCTGGTCGATCTACCTGTTGACCTCGATCCTGACCGAGCTTGTCTCGAACAATGCTGTGGCGGTCGTGATGACCCCTATTGCCATCGGGATCGGGGCCGCCATCGGGCTCGACCCCCGCCCCCTCGTCATCGCGGTGATGATCGCGGCCTCGGCGAGCTTCGCGACCCCCATCGGCTACCAGACCAACATGCTGGTCTACGGGCCGGGCGGCTACCGATTCACCGATTTCATGAAGGTCGGCATTCCGCTCAACCTGACCATGGGGCTGATCGTGTCGGCGGTGATCCCGATGATCTGGGGCATCTAGGCCCCACGCACCAGCCCCTCAGGCGCGTTCATCCTTGGGCGAGCCGACAACCACATGGGTGACAAGCTGGCGCACGCCCTCGGTCGTGCCCACCACATCGGTGTGAAAGCGCTTGTAGTCGGCCAGATCCGCCACCTCGACCCTGAGGAGATATTCGAAGGTCCCGGTGATGTTGTGACATTCCCGCACTTCGGGCGCGCGCGCCATGGCCCGCTCGAAGGCCTCCTGCCGCGCCTTGTTGTGTTCGGCGAGGCCCACCATGAGATAGGCCACGAAACCGCCCCCGAGCTTCACCGGGTCGAGCACGGCACGGTAGCCCTTGATCACCCCGCGCCGCTCCAGCTCCTGCACCCGGCGCAGGCAGGCCGAGGGCGACAGGCCCACCTTGTCCGCAAGCACCGTGTTGGGCATCCGCCCGTCGCGCGTCAGCTCACGCAATATCCGGCTGTCGATCTGATCCATAACCACCGATCATTGCAAATTTTTTGCATCAGTCCGCATGATCGCAATCTTTCGCCGCGATTTCCATGGCAAATCCATCGCGACGGCGGCCCATCCACCACCTGCGCCCACAGACGACCCGAACCACTGAACCATGACACCTGAGCTCATCCCCGCCCTTCTGGGCTTCGCCCTTGTCACCTCGGCCACCCCGGGGCCCAATAATCTGATGCTCATGGCCTCGGGCGCGAACTTCGGCTTTCGCCGGACGCTGCCCCATATGCTGGGGATCGGTATCGGTTTCACCCTGATGATCGCGCTGGTCGGCATCGGGTTGTCCGCCGCCTTCGACGTCTTTCCTGTGCTTCACGAAATGCTCAAGGTCGCCGCATTGGCCTACATGTCCTGGCTCGCGTGGAACATCGCCCATGCGGGCGCCCCCGGCGCGCGCCAGACGGATGCCCGCCCCATGACGTTCCTCGAGGCCGCCGCGTTCCAATGGGTCAACCCAAAGGCGTGGACGATGGCGCTCTCGGCCATCGCGCTATATGCCCCGGATCGCAGCCTGCTCTCGGTGATCACCGTCGCGGTCATCTTCGGCGCGGTGAACCTGCCCTCCGTCTCCTGCTGGACCGTGCTCGGAGGCCAGATCCGCCGTTTCCTCACCAGCGACCGGCGCCTGCAAGTCTTCAACTGGACCATGGCCGCGGCCCTTATGGCCTCGCTCGTCCCAGTGCTCCTACACTGACAAGAACCCCAGACCCGCGCCTCTTCACTGCTTCATTAAAACTCTTGGGAGGTCTGGAGGGGCAATGCCCCCCAGCAGGTCGGATTTCGCGCAAGCGAAATGCAAAACTCGGAACATATCTATCCATATGAAAATAAATCTTTAATCAGATACCGAAGGGAACCTCCGCCGCCCCTCGCTCATTACAGATCACCCTTCCCACGGGCCCACCCTTCCCATGAAGGCCCTGCCCCTCTAAGGCTGTGTCATGACGTTTGACCAAACCGTTCTCTTCGCCCTTTTCATCGGTGTCTTCGGAATGCTCCTTTGGGGCAGGTTCCGCTACGACCTCGTCGCCTTCACCGCCCTCATGATCGGCATCCTGCTGGGCGTGGTCCCCACGGAAGAGGCGTTTTCGGGTTTCGGTCACGAGGCGACCATCATCGTGGCGCTCGTCCTCATCGTCTCGGCCGGCCTCGTGCGGTCGGGGGCGGTACTTCTCATCACGCGGACACTGATCGACAGTTCGCGCCGGCTGGGCGCCCATATCGCGATCATGGGCACCATCGGCGGGGTGCTCTCGGCCTTCATGAACAACGTGGCCGCGCTGGCTCTGCTCATGCCCGTAGACATCCAGACCGCGCGCAAGGCCGGTCGCGCCCCGGGCCTGTCGCTCATGCCGCTCAGCTTTGCCACCATTCTTGGCGGCATGATCACACTGATCGGCACGCCGCCCAACATCATCATATCCTCGATCCGCGGCCAGTACCTCGACGCGCCCTACCGCATGTTCGACTTCGCCCCGGTGGGTATCGTCACCGCGCTCGCGGGGCTCTTGTTCGTGGCCCTCGTGGGCTGGCGGCTCATCCCGCGTGCCGAGGACGGGGGGGCGCCCATCGACCCGATGGAAGGGTATTCCGACTACACTTCGGAGCTTGTAGTGCCGGAGGACTCGAAGATCGTGGGCAAGCGGATCGAGGACCTCTACGAGGAGGCCGACAGCGCGGACGCGGTCATCGTGGGCCTTATTCGCGACGGCAAACGCCGCTACGGCAACCAGCGCACGACGATGATCGAGGCGGGCGACGCGCTGGTGATCGAGGCGACGCCCGAGGCCTTGGACGAATTTCGCGCCTCGCAGAACCTCAAGTTTGCCGACGAAAAGCGCGAGGAGAACCTGCGCTCGGACGGGGCCGGTCTGTCCAAGATCGAGGTCGTCGTGACCACAGACAGTCGGATCAACGGGCGCACGGCGCAGTCCATCGGGCTCAACTGGCGCCGCCACGCGGTGATCCTTGGCATCCGCCGATCGGGCAGGAAAATCCGCACCCGCATCGGCAAGACTCCGGTCAAGACGGGCGACATCCTGCTCCTCCTCGTGCCCAACGGGCAGGAGGCCGCGGTGACCGAATGGCTGGGCTGCCTGCCCATCGCGGAACGCGGGTTGACCGTCACCGACCAGACCAAGATCGGCCTTGCGGTTGGCCTGTTCACCCTTGCGGTGGCCGCGGCGAGCTTCGGCTTCGTGATCCTGCCGGTCGCGCTGGGTCTGGTGGTCGTGGGCTACGTTCTCGCGGGCATCCTCGCGGTGCGCGAAATCTACAACCATGTGGAATGGCCGGTGGTGGTGCTTCTGGGCTCCATGATCCCCCTCGGCACGGCGCTGGAAAGCTCGGGTGGCACCCAGCTGATTGCGGGCGGCCTCGTCTCGCTCACCCAAGGGTTACCTGCCTGGTCGGTGCTCACGCTCCTCATGATCGTGACCATGTCGCTCTCGGACGTGCTCAACAACACCGCCACCGCCATTGTGGCCGCCCCGGTCGGCATCCAGATGGCCAGCGCCCTGGGCAAGAACCCCGATCCCTTTCTCATGGCCGTCGCCGTCGCCGCGTCCTGCGCGTTCCTGACCCCCATCGGGCACAAGAACAACACGCTGATCTTGGGTCCCGGCGGCTATCGGTTCGGAGACTACTGGCGCATGGGGCTTCCGCTTGAGATACTGGTGGTGGCGGTCTCGATCCCTGCCATTCTGTTCTTCTGGCCCATGTGAGGCCACCGCGACCTGGGCCGATGCAAGACTACGACCGACTGAAACGAGAGATCATCGCACGGGGCGACCTGACGCTGACCGAGGCGGAAAAGGCGGTGCTCGAACAGGCGCCCGAAACCGATGCGAGCATCTGGGGCATCCTTGGCGCCCACGCCTTCAACACGGGCGACCATGACCGCGCGATCGAGATCACCCGGCGTATCTACCATGCGCAGCCGACGAACGAGACCGCCTCGAACCTCGTCTCGGCCCTGTCCCGCGCGAACCGGGTGGACGAGGCGATCATGGTGGCCGAGGCACCCGACAGCCCGCTCCAGGCGGTCCTTCAGGCCTCCTACCTGTCCGAGCTTTACGGGCGGATGGGCGCGATGGACAAGAACCGGCACTGGTCGCGCCGGGCGCTGGAACTCAAGGACGCCGAGGCGCGCCACCTCCTGCGCCGTCCCGCCCCCCGGACCGCGCCCTTCGACATGACCCGGCCCGAGCGAAACGTCATCGCCTATTCCCTCTGGGGGGCGAACCCGCGCTATGTCGAGGGGGCGACCCGCAATTGCATCGTCGCGCGCCACCTCTATCCCGGCTGGACGCCCCGGTTCTACGTCGACGACAGCGTGCCGATATCCGCCCGGCGCGACCTGACCCGCGAGGGCGCGCAATTGCGGCAGGTGCCGTCCATGCCCGCGAACCGCTTCGGGCTCTTCTGGCGGTTTCTCGCAGAGGATGACCCCGAGGTCGCCCTTTATCTGGTGCGCGACGCGGATTCTGTCCCCTCGATCAAGGAAGCGGTGGCGGTTGGCGACTGGCTTGCCTCTGGTCAGCCCTTCCACGTCATGCGCGACTTTGTCACCCATTCGGAAATCGTCCTTGCGGGCATGTGGGGCGCGCATCGGGGCAATATCCCCCATATGGGCAAGCGGATCATGGCCTTTGCCAAGGACCGCGAAAAGATCCTCAACAGCCGGGTGGATGACCAGCTCTTTCTCAGGCGCGAGGTCTGGCCTTGGATGCGGGGACGCGCCTTCGTGCAGGACAGCTGGTTCGGTTACGGCGAAACCGCGCCCTTCGACCCGCGCTTTGCGCTGCCGGGACGGATGCACATCGGGCAGGATGACCACGCGAGCCGGCGCACGCAGGCACGGATCCGGCAGGCGCGGGCCGCGGGGATCGACCTACGCGAAGGCGAGCCGCCCAAGACCTGACCCCGCATGGGCTTGCTCCCGCCCCTGCCGGTGACATATAGAGCGCTGACGAAATTCCAGCGGTCGGAGGCATCATGGCTGGCCACTCAAAATGGGCGAACATCCAGCACCGCAAAGGGCGTCAGGACGCCGTGCGGTCGAAACTGTTCTCGAAATTCGCCAAGGAAATCACCGTGGCGGCGAAAATGGGCGATCCCGATCCCGACAAGAATCCGCGCCTGCGTCTTGCCGTGAAGGAAGCGAAATCGAACTCCTGCCCCAAGGACGTGATCGACCGCGCGATCAAGAAAGCCATCGGTGGCGACGCCGAAAACTATGACGAGATTCGTTACGAGGGCTACGGCCCGAACGGCGTCGCGGTGATCGTCGAGACGATGACCGACAACAAGAACCGCACCGCGTCGAACGTCCGCTCGCTCTTTTCCAAGAACGGCGGCAACCTTGGTGAAACCGGGTCTGTGTCCTTCATGTTCGACCGGATGGGCGAAATCGTCTACCCGGCCTCGGTCGGGTCCGAAGATGCCGTGATGGAAGCCGCGATCATGGCCGGGGCTGCCGATGTGGAAAGCAGCGAGGACGGGCATTTCATCTACTGTGCCGACACCGATCTGAACGACGTGTCGACGGCGCTGGAAGAGGAACTGGGTGAGTCGGAGTCGACCAAGCTCGTCTGGCGGCCGCAGACCACGACCGAACTGGGTCTCGAGGATGCGCAGAAGCTGATGAAGCTGATCGAATCGCTCGAAGACGACGACGACGTGCAACGCGTGACCTCGAACGTCGAGATGTCGGACGAGGTGATGGCGCAGCTTTGACGCCGCGCCATCCGTGATCGCACCTAGATCACTTGGGAACCCTCAGTGAAGCGTTGCGGCCCCTGCTCCATGATCCGTTTCATGGGCGGGGGCCGCGGCCATTCTGGACAGCGCCACGCCCGCCCGTTCGGCATGGGACACCAGCACCGGGGCAAGGTCCGCTCGTGCCATGAGACAGGCGAGCGCCATGGCGTCGTCCCGGTCGCCCGCGAGCACGGCCGCGACGATCTGCGCGAGACAGGCTTCGTCCCCGCCCAGGCAGCGGCAGGTCAGCGCGTGGTGCATGAGCGGTCTGCGCCCGAAGGTGGCACAGACATCTGCCATCTGGCAGAGCGCATCAATCGCGGCGCGCCCGCCCGGCAGGCGCGAGAAGTCCCGCCGCGCCGGGTCCGACATCGGTGCGCAGGCCAGCCGCAGCGCGACCACCGCCCCTGCTTCGATCGCGGGCAATTCGTCGAGCATCCCGACAGCCGCGCCACCCCGGCGCGAAGGCATGAAACCACCGTCCATGGCGGTCACTTCGTCAGGATCAGCTTGCCCTGCCGCGTGATGCGCAGGGTATAAAGGCTGTCGCCCAGCATGATCTTGGCCGTGCGTCCGCCCGAGGTCAGCTCTTCGGCCCGGTGAAGGGGACAGGGCGCCTCGCCCCGACTGTCACGGTCGAATTCGGTATAGGCGTTCATGTCCGCATCTCCCTCGTCGCTTGTCCGGCGGTCCCGGTCATCCGGTCGATCAGCCATGACAGGCCGTATCCGCCGGAAGGTGCGGTTTCCGACAGGATGTCGATGAGGTCGGACCAGGGATTGTGGTCAGTCGGGTGGTCGGCATGAGCAAGCGGCGCATGGGGTGCGCCGGGGTCTTCGGATTGCATGGGTCACTCCTGTTCGCGTCGCCTCTGGCTGGTCCGGCCGGGCCGCTTTGCGCGGTCCCTGCGGCGTGGCTCGAGGAGTTGACTCAAACCTGACCAATTTAGTCGGATATGTCAATTGCCGAATGCAGTCTCCTGCATCGACGCGCAAATCCCCGGTCGGGGTTGCACCCGGCCACGCCCGGGCGCATGAGGAAACCATGGTCGAGAACGTGAATACCCCCGCCGCGCGACCCCTTGTCGGCATTCTCTGGATGGTCGTCACCGGGCTCTTGTTCGTCGGCATGAACGTGGTCATCAAGTCGATGGGCGACCGCCTGCCCGCGACCGAGACCTCGTTCCTGCGCTATGCGCTTGGGATCGTCTATCTGATCCCGATGATCCGCCCGATCCTCGCCGCCCGGATGGATCGCCGCACGCTCGGACTTTTCGCCCTGCGCGGCGTGGCCCATGCGGGCGGGGTCATGCTGTGGTTCTTCGCCATGACCCAGATTCCCATTGCAGAGGTAACGACGATCAACTACCTGAACCCGGTCTTCGTCACCATCGGCGCGGCGGTGTTCTTTGGCGAGGTGCTGGCCTTTCGCCGGATGGCGGCGATCGGAGTGGCGCTTGTCGGCGCGGTGATCGCCCTGCGCCCCGGCCTGCGCGAGATCGAACCGGGGCATCTGGCCATGCTCGGAACAACGCTTTTCTTCGCGGTGAGCTATCTCATTGCCGGGCGGCTCGCCACGCGGGTGTCGCCCGTGGTCGTGGTCGGGATGCTGTCGCTCACCGTCACGGTGCTGGTCGCCCCTTTCGCGGCGCTGCATTGGGTGCAGCCGACATTGGGCGAATTGGGCTGGCTTTTCGTCGTGGCGACCTTTGCCACGCTCGGCCACTACACCATGACGCTCGCCTTTAGGTCCGCGCCACTGACCGTGACACAGCCGGTGACGTTCCTGCAACTCGTCTGGTCGGTGCTGGTCGGCGCACTCTTTTTCGGCGAAGGGATCGACCCCTATGTGGTGGCGGGCGGGCTTCTGATCATCGCGGCGGTGAGTTTCATCACCTGGCGCGAAGCGGTGCTGAAGCGGCGGGTCACGCCCTCGCCGCATCAGACCAAGGGGTGATCACTCCGCCGCCGCTGCCGCGCCACGCGGATCGCCCAGCGCGGTGAGCACGCTTTCGGATGAGACCTGGCCGATCACCGCGCCGTCCTTCATCACCGCGAGCGGGCCTGTGGCGGACTTCAGCACCGCCATGACCTCGCGCACCTTGGTTGAGGCGGCGATCTCGCCCGTGGTCGCGCCCATGGCGGGGACCATGACGTCCTCTGCGGTGAGCACGCCCAGCGGGTTCATGTGGGCCACGAAATCGGCCACGTAGTCATTGGCAGGCGCCGTGAAGATCTCGCGCGGGGTGCCGCACTGGACGATCCGCCCGCCCTCCATGATCGCGATCCGGTCGCCGATCTTGAAGGCCTCGTCCAGGTCATGGCTCACGAAGATGATAGTGCAGCCGAACTTCTGTTGAAGCTCGATGAGTTCATCCTGCAGCCGGGTGCGGATCAGCGGGTCGAGCGCCGAATATGGCTCGTCCATCAGAAGGATCGGTGCCCCGGTGGCAAAGGCCCGGGCGAGCCCCACGCGCTGCTGCATCCCGCCCGAAAGCTCCCCCACCATCCGGTCCGCCCAATCCGTGAGCCCCACGACGGCGAGTTGTTCATCGACCTTGGCGAGGCGTTCGGATTTCGACTGCCCGCCCAGCTCCAGCCCCAGCCCCACGTTGTCGCGCACCGAGCGCCACGGCAGCAGACCGAACTGCTGGAACACCATGGAAACCAGCGACAGGCGCACGTGGCGCAGCGTCTGCGGGTCGGCATTCGTCACGTCGACCAGCCGGTCCTTGTCAAGCACCCGGACCGCGCCGCGCACCACGGGATTGAGCCCGTTGACGGCGCGAAGCAGCGTGGATTTGCCGGACCCGGACAGGCCCATGAGCACGAGGATCTCTCCCTCGGCCACGGAGAGCGTGCAGTTGTGGACGCCCAGCACCTGGTCGCAGGCCTGCTGCACTTCGGACCGCGTCTGGCCCTTGTCCATGAGCGGCAGGGCACTCTCAGGATTGTCGCCAAAGACGATGGAAACATTGTCGAATTCTACGGCGGTCATTTGCGTTCGATCCTCAGCATACGGTCCAGAATGATCGCCACGACGACGATGACGAAGCCGCTTTCAAAGCCCAGCGCGGTGTTGACCGAGTTGAGCGCGCGCACGACCGGCACGCCAAGGCCGTTCGCGCCCACGAGTGCGGCGACGACGACCATGGAGAGTGACAGCATGATCGTCTGATTGAGCCCCGTCATGATCTGGGGCAGCGCATAGGGCAGTTCGACCTTCCAAAGGAGTTGCCGTCCGGTTGCGCCAAAGGCCTGCCCCGCCTCGATGAGCGAGGTGGGCGTCGAGGCCACGCCAAGCTGGGTCATGCGAATGGGCGCGGGCAGTACGAAGATCACCGTGGCCAGAAGCCCCGGCACCATGCCGATGCCGAAGAACACGATGGCCGGGATCAGGTAAACGAAGGTCGGCAGCGTCTGCATGAGGTCAAGAAGCGGACGAAGCCCCGCGTAGAAACGCGGCCGATGCGCCGCCGCGATGCCGATGGGCACGCCGATGGCCATGCAGACGAGGCAGGCCGATAGAACCAGGGTCAGGCTTTCGGTCGTTTCCTCCCAGTAGCCTTGATTGAGTATGAAGATGAGGCCGACGACCACGAAGGCCACCGTCTTCCAGTTGCGCTGGAGGTACCATGTGAGCGCGGCGAAGACCGCTACCACGATCAGCGGATGGGGCGTTTGCAGCACCCAGAGGATGCCGCTGATCAGCCCCTCCATCATGTCCGAAATCCAGTCGAAGAACGGGCCGCCCACGTCCTGCAACCAGTCGAACAGGTTGCGGGCCCATCTCCCTACCGGAATCTTGTTGTCTTCGAGCCAGTCCATGCGCGTTTCTTTCCCTGTCCCTGATGATGGCCGCGCGCCTCTAGCGGGCGATGTCTGCGGCCGTTCCTATCCATGTGTAGGCGAAACTCTCGCCTGTTTCGTCATTCGCTTGCGCCGACAGGATCAGTCCCAGATCCGGCGCGAAGGCAACGGTTCGGCGCGATACCACGTCGCCCGAGAGGACGACGGTCTCTTCCACGTCGAGCACGCGGTAGTTGCAGGTCTGGATGACCATGTCGCGCGCCTCCAGAAAGCGCAGCGCCACCTGCATGTCGTCAAGCCCGCGCTCCGGTCCCAGCCGCTTGGCGTCGAGCACCACCGCACCCTCGCTCTCGATCCGGTCGAGGTCTGCAAGGGCGTCAGTATAGGTCACCTGCACCAGACCCTCCGGCAATGTCTCGGTCAGGGGCGCGAGGCCGTGGGCATAGCTCACGATCCGCTGTCGATTCTGTCCGTCCAGCTTGTAAAGCCGCACCTCGGTCAGCCCCTCTTCGGTCACCTCGTAGTCCGACCGCAAGAAGGACGGCTCGTTCTGCACGAGCGTGATGCCGCCCGTCGACAGGTCCGCCGCTGTCGGGCAACTCGCAAGGGCAGCCCCGGCATGAGCCAGCGTCGCAAGGGCTATGAGGACCATTGGGCGCATAGGAAAAGGGCGGCAGGTTGCCCCGCCGCCCGTCATCCTTACTGAAGCGCCGCTTCGACCGCCGCCACGGCGTCGCCGCCGTCCACGGTGGTCACGCCGTCCACCCAGGCCTTCCAGGCATCCGGGTTGGCCCGAAGCCATGCCATCGTGGCGTCATCGGCGTCCATCCCCTCGTCGAGGATCTGGCCCATAATGCCGTTTTCCATCTCGAGCGTGAAATCCATCTGACCGAAGAGTTTGCCCAGATTCGGACATTCCTCGGCGAAACCGGCGCGTGACACGGTCTGCACGATGCCTTCGCCGCCGAAGAAATCTTCGCCGCCCGGCAGATACTTGAGCGAGAAGTTGGCGTTCATCGGATGCGGTTCCCAGCCCAGGAACACGACCGGCTTCTCGTCCTTGTAGGCGCGGGCCACTTCCGAGAGCATCCCCTGCTCCGAGCTTTCGACGACCTCGAAGCCCTCGAGTTCGAACTTGTTCTCTTCGGTCAGACTGATGAGATAGGCGTTGCCTTCGTTGCCCGGCTCGATGCCATAAATCTTGCCGTCGAGTTCGTCCTTGAACTTGGCGATGTCGGCATAGGACTGAAGCCCCGCGTCATAGGCGTATGTCGGCACGGCGAGCGTATACTTTGTGCCCTCGAGGTTGGTGTTCAGCACGTCGATCTCGCCCGAGTCGAGATAGGGGCCGATGGCGCCAGACTGCGCGGGCATCCAGTTGCCGAGGAAGATGTCGACGTCATCCGACTCGAGCGAGGCAAAGGTCACCGGCACGGACAGCACCTTTACGTCCACCTCGTAGCCCAGCGCCTCGAGCACGTGCTTGGCGGCGGAGGTGGTCGTGGTGATGTCCGTCCAGCCCACGTCGGACATGGAGACTTCGGTGCATTCGGCCAGTGCGGGACCGGCAGCCGCGAGGATCGCGAGCGTGGAGAGCGTGGTCTTGAGCTTCATGTTTGGCTTCCCTGTTGTTGTCGGTTTTATTGATTGACGAGTCAGTCAAAGTTTGAACACCTAAAAGGCAACCTGACAAGAGGATATTATGCCCAAGGTTGGAATGGAGCCTATCCGGCGCGAGGCGCTGGTAAAAGCCACGATTGCAGAGATCGGCGCGGTCGGCTCGCTCGACGTGACCGTGAGCCGGATCGCGAAACGCGCCGGCGTGTCCTCGGCGCTGGCCCATCACTACTTCGGCTCGAAGGACCAGATTTTCCTGGCTGCGATGCGCCATATCCTGACCATCTACGGGGCCTGGGTGATGCGCGAGCTGACCCGCGCGCGCGGTCCCCGCGAACGGCTTCACGCGGTCGTGCGCGCGTCCTTTGAAACGGGGAACTTCGAGCCGGAAGTGGTCGCCTCCTGGCTCAATTTCTATGTCCATGCCCAATCCGACAAGGGCGCCGCGCGGCTTCTGGCCGTCTATCACCGGCGGCTTCGCTCTAACCTCCTGCACGACCTGCGCCCACTCGTGGGGCTGCGCGCGGTCGAGGTGGCCGAGGTGGTCGGCGCACTCATCGACGGGCTCTACCTGCGCCATGCGCTGGGGGACGAAACCAACGGAGAGCTTGCCGCCGCGCGGGTGATCCACGTTCTGAACAAACTTCTGGAGGACCAATGAGCCAGCCCAATATCCTGATCTTCATGGTGGACCAGCTCAACGGGACGCTCTTTCCCGATGGCCCGGCGGAGTGGCTCCATGCCCCGAACCTCAAGGCGCTCGCGGCCCGTTCGGTGCGGTTTCGCAACGCTTACACCGGCTCGCCCCTCTGCGCTCCGGGCCGCGCGTCCTTCATGTCGGGCCAGCTTCCTTCGCGCACCGGGGTCTATGACAACGCGGCCGAGTTCCGCTCGGACATCCCCACCTATGCCCATCACCTGCGCCGCGCGGGCTACTACACCGCGCTGTCGGGCAAGATGCATTTCGTCGGCCCCGACCAGCTCCACGGTTTCGAGGAACGACTCACCACCGACATCTACCCCGCCGATTTCGGCTGGACGCCCGACTACCGCAAGCCCGGCGAGCGCATCGACTGGTGGTATCACAACATGGCCTCCGTCACCGGCGCGGGCGTGGCCGAGATCACCAACCAGATGGAATACGACGACGAGGTCGCCCACTTCGCCAAGATGAAGGTCTATGACCTCGCCCGTGGTAAAGATGACCGCCCATGGTGCCTGACCGTCAGCTTCACGCACCCCCACGATCCCTACGTGGCGCGCAAGAAATACTGGGACCTCTACGAGGATTGCGAACACCTTCTGCCCGAGGTGCCCGCAATGGCCTACGAGGATCACGACCCTCACGCCCAGCGCATCTTCGACGCGAACGACTGGCGCAGCTACGACATCACCGAGGATCACATCCGCCGGGCGCGGCGCGCCTATTTCGCCAATATCTCCTACCTCGACGACAAGATCGGCGAGGTGATGGAGGCGCTAACGACCACTCGCCAGGACGCGGTGATCCTCTTTCTGTCGGATCACGGCGACATGCTGGGCGAGCGCGGGTTGTGGTACAAGATGAACTTCTTCGAGGGTTCGGCCCGTGTGCCGCTCATGGTCGCAGCGCCGGGGCTGGAACCGCACCTCGAAACCACGCCGGTCTCGACCATGGACGTGAACCCGACGCTGGGCGACCTCGCCGGGATCGACCTTTCGGAAATCGCGCCCTGGACGGACGGCCAGAGCCTTGTGCCGCTGGCGCAGGGCACACCGCGCGCCGAGCCGGTGCTGATAGAATACGCCGCCGAAGCCTCCAATGCGCCCCTCGTCGCCATCGTTGAGGACGGCTGGAAATACACCCGCTGCGACCTCGACCCCGAACAACTCTTCGACCTCGCGAACGACCCGCACGAATTGGTCAACCTTGCGCAAACCGCGCCCGATCACCCGAAACTGGCCGAGATGCGTGCCTTTGCAGATCAAAAATGGAAACTGGGCGACTTCGACGCCGACGTGCGCGCAAGCCAGGCCCGCCGCTGGGTCGTCTACGAGGCGCTTCGCAACGGCGCCTATTTTCCCTGGGACCACCAACCCCTGCAAAAGGCCTCGGAGCGCTACATGCGCAACCACATGGACCTCAACGATCTGGAAGGAAGCCAGCGGTTCCCGCGCGGCGAGTGACCCTTTCATCTTTCCCCAAATACGCCCGCCGGAGGCATCCGACATGACCGACCCGAAGCCCACCGCCAGCCACTACGTGAACGGCCGATACATCGAAGACACGAGCGGTGACCCGATCCCGGTGATCTACCCCGCCACGGGCGCGGAAATCGCCCGCGTCCACGCCGCCACGCCGGCCATCGTCGATCAGGCGATTTCTGCCGCGAAGAGTGCCCAGCCCGCCTGGGCGGCGATGAGCGGCAGGGACCGGGGCCGGATCCTGATCAAGGCGGCCGAGATCATCCGCGACCGCAACCGCGAACTGTCCGAGATCGAGACGATGGACACCGGCAAACCGCTTCAGGAAACCCTCGTCGCCGACGCGGTCTCCGCCGCTGATGCGCTGGAATATTTCGGGGGTCTCGCGGCCTCGCTCACCGGCGAGCACATCCCGCTGGGCGACGGAAATTTCGCCTACACGATCCGCCAACCGCTTGGCGTCTGCGTGGGCATCGGCGCATGGAACTATCCGACCCAGATCGCCGGGTGGAAGGCCGCGCCTGCGCTGGCCTGCGGCAACGCGATGGTCTTCAAACCGTCCGAGACCACGACTCTCGGCGCGCTGAAGCTCGCGGAGATCCTGACCGAGGCCGGTCTGCCCGATGGGGTCTTCAACGTGGTGAACGGTGCTGGAGCCGTCGGTGCCGCGCTCATTACCGACCCCCGCGTGGCCAAGGTCAGCCTCACCGGCTCGGTCCCCACCGGCAAGAAGGTCGCAGGCATTGCTGCGGGCGAGATGAAGCATGTCACGATGGAGCTAGGCGGCAAGTCGCCCCTCGTCATCTTCGACGATGCCGACCTCGACAGCGCGGTTTCGGGCGCGATTCTTGGCAACTTCTACTCAACCGGCCAGATCTGCTCGAACGGCACCCGCGTCTTCGTGCAGAAGGGCATCAAGAAGGCCTTCCTCGCCCGCCTCAGTGAACGGCTCGCACATGTTGTCATGGGCGATCCGCTGGACGAGGCGACGAACTTCGGCCCGATGGTGAGCGCCGCTCAGCGCGACATCGTCGAGCGCTACATCGCCACGGGTCAGGACGAAGGCGCGCGGCTCGTCACCGGCGGCAAGCGCCCGGACCAGGACGGCTTCTTCATCGAACCCACCGTCTTTGCCGATGTCACCGACGACATGGTAATCGCAACCGAGGAGATCTTCGGCCCCGTCATGTGCGTCCTCGACTTCGACACCGAGGACGAGGTTCTGGCACGCGCCAATGCGACCGAATACGGCCTCGCCGCCGGCGTGTTCACCCGCGACTTTGCCCGCGCACACCGGATGGTGGCCGGGCTCGAGGCCGGCACCTGTTATATCAACAGCTACAACGACGCGCCGGTCGAAGCTCCCTTCGGCGGGGTCAAGGCCTCGGGCGTCGGGCGCGAGAACTCGAAAGAGGCGATCAAGCATTATTCCGAGGTGAAGTCCGTTTTCGTACGGATGGACGCCTGCGAAGCGCCGTTCTGACGCGCGAAAGGTTCGAACCATGCAAGCTGACTACGTCATCGTCGGGGCCGGTTCCGCCGGATGCGCGCTCGCCTACCGCTTGGGTGAAGCGGGGCATTCCGTGATCGTGATCGAACACGGCGGCACCGATGCCGGGCCGTTCATCCAGATGCCCGGCGCGCTGTCCTACCCGATGAACATGTCACGCTACGATTGGGGATTTCTTTCCGAGCCGGAACCCAACCTCGATAACCGCCGCCTTGTCGTGCCGCGGGGCAAGGTGATCGGCGGGTCGTCAAGCGTCAATGGCATGGTCTACGTGCGCGGTCACGCCCGTGACTTCGACCATTGGGAGGAAACCGGCGCGCTGGGCTGGGGCTATGCCGACGTCCTCCCCTATTTCCGCCGGATGGAAAACTGGCACGGCAACGCGGCGTCAACTTGGCGCGGCGATGACGGCCCGCTTCACGTGACCCGCGCCCGCCAGTGGAACCCGCTCATGAAGGCCTTCGTCGAGGCCGGGCGGCAGGCGGGCTATCCGGTCACGCAGGACTACAACGGAGAGCAGCAAGAAGGCTTCGGCGCCTTCGACATGACCGTGTGGAAGGGCACGCGCTGGTCCGCCGCCAATGCCTACCTCCGCCCCGCCATGCGCGACAGCGACGTGTCGCTGACGCGGGCACTCGCACATCGCATCGTCGTCGAGAACGGGCGCGCGGTAGGGGTCGAGACGGACAAGGGGCAGATCACCGCGAAGAAAGAAGTCATCCTCGCGGCCTCGTCCATCAACACCCCCAAGCTACTGATGCTGTCCGGCATTGGCCCCGCCGCACATCTAGCCGAGCACGGGATCGAGACGATCGCCGACCGGGCGGGCGTCGGGCAGAACCTGCAGGACCACCTCGAGGTCTATTTCCAGTTCGCGGCCAAGAAACCGATCACGCTCTATCGCTACTGGAACCTTCTGGGCAAGGCGATGGTGGGGGCACAATGGCTGCTCACCCGCACCGGGCACGGCGCGTCGAACCAGTTCGAAAGCTGCGGCTTCATCCGGTCGCGGGCGGGCGTCGAATACCCCGATATCCAGTTCCACTTTCTGCCCATCGCGGTGCGCTACGACGGGCGCGCCGCGGCCGAGGGCCACGGGTTCCAGGCACATGTCGGCCCGATGCGTTCGCAATCGCGGGGCGCGGTCACGCTCCGGTCCAAGGACCCGCGCGAAGCTCCAAAGATCGTCTTCAACTACATGAGCCACGACCAGGATTGGGAGGATTTCCGCGCCGCCCTACGACTCACCCGCGAGATATTCCGTCAGCCCGCCATGGCCGAGCACGTGAAATTCGAGATCCAGCCGGGCGGCGGCGACAGCGACGCGGAACTCGATGCCTTCATCCGCGAACACGCCGAAAGCGCCTATCACCCCTGCGGCACCGCCCGCATGGGTCGCGCCGACGATCCCGGCGCTGTCGTGGACCCCGAGTGCCGGGTGATCGGCGTGCAGAACCTGCGCGTTGCCGACAGTTCGATCTTTCCGCGCGTCACCAATGGCAACACCAACGCGCCCTCGATCATGGTGGGGGAAAAGGCGGCTGATCATATCCTCGGCCGCAAACTGCCTCGCGACAATCGCCAGCCGTGGATCGCCCCGGACTGGCAGACGGCGCAGAGGAGCGTTAGAACGGAGGCATGACCTCCCTGCCCCCTTCCGTCGATCTGTCCGGCCGTGACGGCCTTCCCCCCGAGCTTCGCGTCCTCGCGGACCTCTACCCCCGCGAGATGTGGCAGGGGCACGCGAATTTTCCCGGTCTCACCGCCTTCTGGCTCGAGATGCACGGAAAGTTCCGCTCGGTGATGGACGAGTTGATCACCGGATCGCAGGGCTACCTCGACGGAGGTGACCCCATGCGCTTCGGCGCGGCCACCTCGCGCTATACCGGGTTCTTCCTGCAAGGCTTGCAGGGGCATCACGGGATCGAGGACAACCATTACTTCCCGCTCATGGTCGAATTCGATCCGCGCCTCGTGCGCGCCTTCGACATTCTCGACCACGACCACCACGCGCTGCACGACCACATGAACCGGCTGGCCGAGGCCACGAACGCCGTGCTGCGCCCGCTTCAGGACGGCGACACCGCCACCGACCAGACCGCCAGACTGCTGACCGTACAGGAAGCGTTTCGCGGATTTCTCGACCGGCACCTGACGGACGAAGAGGATGTCGTGGTGCCGCTCATCCTCGAACATGGCGAGGGCCGGTTCTGAGCCGTCATTGACCTGCGTCAAGGTCCGGGCCGTCGAACAGCGTCTAGTCTGACCCCAACAGACAGGAGACGCGACATGTCCAATACTCCCCATGAACTGCACGAAGAATTTCCCGACCTCATCGACCAGATGAAGGTGCTCAAATCACGCGACGCCCATTTCGCGAGGCTCTTTGACGAGTATCACGAGGTGAACCGGGCCGTGCACCGGGCCGAGACGGACGTGGCGCCCACGGACGATTTCAACGCGACCGAGATGCGCAAAACGCGCGGCGCGTTGAAGGACGAAATCTACAAGATGCTGACGGCAGTTCACGACTGACCGGATGCCAGCCCCTTCGCCGGCGCGCGCGCCGGCGAACGCCCCTCTCTCCCTGGGGCAGAAGACCCCGGCCCCTCCCGCCGGGGTCTTCTAATTGTGGGGAGTCGCGCCCAGCGCAGCGGTGATCCGGTCGAGAAAGGCGCGGCTGCGCCTGGTGAGACTGCGTTCTTCGCTGTCGGTGAGTTCGCCCAGCGAGCGGCGGCCATGCGCATGCGACAGTCGCTCGCCCTCACGCGTCAGGCGAGTCAGGGCCATGTCGTCGGACAGAACGGCGACCATGGCGGCAGCGCAGGCCGCCGCATCCTGGTCCATTTCGTTTCCGATCCTCTGGTTCATTTGCCCTCTTTGCCTCCTATGGTCCGCAGCGCGGCCCCCAGAAGGTCACTTATGGGACTTTTGGTTTCATTTGTCACGCGAATTGTAGGCGTTGAAGCAAAAGAAAAGGCGCGCCCAGCCGGGCGCGCGCCTTGTTTCTTTCCCGAAACGGGCGTCAGAGCCGTGGAATCAGCCCTCGGCGGCTTCCTTGACCGCGTTCGGATCGCGGCCCTCGACCACAGCCTCGAAGCGTTCGAAGAACGCATCCACCATCTTTTTCGCGAAACCGTTCACGATCCGGTTGCCGAGTTGGGCGAGCTTGCCGCCGACCTTGGCCTCGACGTCATAGGACAGCTCCGTGCCGCCCTCGACCTCGGTCAGCTTCACGACCGCGCCGCCCTTGGCGAAGCCGGCGACGCCGCCTTTGCCTTCGCCGACCAGCTTGTAGCTTTCCGGCGCGTTCACGTCTTGAAGCGTCACTTCGCCCTTGAAGGTCGCTTTCACCGGGCCGACCTTTTGCACCACGGTCGCCTGGAAGCCCTCTTCGGGCGACCCCTCGAGTTCCTGGCAACCGGGAATACAGGCCTGCAGCGTCTCGGCGCTGTTGAGATGTTTCCACACCGTTTCGCGATCCGCCGCGATCATGCGGCTGCCATTCATTTCCATAGGGCGTCCTCCCACCTTCCGGGCCGGTTCACGGGCCCAATCGTTCCGGGGACCATATGTGGCGAGGGGCGGAAGGGAAAGCAATTCGACCTTAGGCCGAGTGACTTTCGTCTCGGTTGCGAGACAGCCGCGGTTCAGAAGCGCGCGAGGAAACGAAAGAGCGGGCCGGTGACGGGCGCTTGCCAGAGGTTCGCATGCCCGCCGCCCTCGAGCGGCACGAGGGTCTTGTCGGCGCTCGCCGCCGCATCGAAGACCGCCAATCCCTGCGCATAAGGGACAAGGGCGTCCTCCGTGCCGTGCAGCACCATCAGCGGAACCTCCACGGTGCGGATCGCGTCGATTGTGCGCCAGTGCGACCGGGCGACGAGGTCGAGGTTCGGGACGCCATAGAGCGCCTGTCCCATGTCCGAGATCGAGGTGAACGGCGCCTCAAGCACCAGCCCGTCGCAGCCACCCTCTGCGGCCAGTTGCGTGGCCACGGCCGATCCAAGGCTTTCGCCGTAGCACACCAATGGACCGTCGCCGACCAGATCGGGGAGCACGGCGCGCAAGGTGAGCGCATCGGCGGTCAGCGCCGTCTCGCTTGACCAACCGGTCGAACCAGACGACCCGCGATAGCCAGCCGCAACAACCCCCAGACCGCGCGACAGGAAAGCCTCAAACCGCCCGGACCGGCCCGCGAGGTTCCCGGCATTGCCGTGGAAGTAAAGCACGGTCGCGCGCGCTTCCGCGGGCGGCGCGGACCAGACCACCAGCCGCTCGCCGTCGATCGTCGGCACCTCGTGTTCCGTCAGGCCCGCCGATGGATCGGCTCGGAGCGGTGTGAACGGGTAGATCACCGCGCGCTCGACGAGACGCAGTCCGACCACGACCGCCGACACGACAACGGCGAGAACAAGAAGCCGCTTCACCGCTGGATCTCGTAGGGGATCACGTCGCGAGCGTTGGGGTCGACGCGCAGTTTCCGCTCGAGCGGCGGGACAGAGCGTTGGTGGCAATCCGGGCGCTCGCAGATTCGGCAGGAAATCCCGATCGGTTCGAATGCCGCCGCATTCGTCACGTCCAGATCATCGGCATAGACCAGCGACCCCGCGTGCTTCACCTCGCACCCCAGCGCGATGGCATAGCGGCGGGTGGGCGCGGTAAAGCTGCCGCCGGATTTGGACACGTCGCGGGCAAGGCTGATGTAGCGCACCCCGTCCGGGGTCTGGGCCAGCTGGCGCAGGAACCGCCCCGGCGTCTCGAAGGCGCGGTGGACGTTCCAGAGCGGACAGGCGCCGCCGAAGCGGGCGAATTGCAGCCGGGTGGCGGAGTGGCGTTTGGTTATCGTGCCCGCCTGATCGACGCGCACGAAGAAGAAGGGAATACCCTTGGCGCCGGGGCGTTGCAGGGTCGAAAGCCGATGCGCCACCTGTTCGACCGACGCCCCGAAAAGGTCCGCGAGCCGTTCCAGGTCATGGCGCGTGTCCTGCGCGGTCTTCAGGAACCGCCCATAAGGCATGAGCGCCGCACCCGCGAAATAGTTGGCCAGCCCGATCTTCGCGATGGCGCGCGCCTCGGGCGTCTGGAACCGGGCGAGGTCGAGCGTGGCTTCGAGCAGGTCGTTCTGGGCGATGAGCGCGATCTGGTGCAGAAGCTGAAAACGCCGGGTCGCGGCACTGGCCAAGGAGGACAGCGTGAGAACCCCCGCCTCGGGGTCATACCCTCGCAGCCGGGGCTTATCGGTCAGGGTGAGCGTGATCCCGCGCCGGGCAAGAAAGGCCTCGGCGGCGGCCTCGGGCGTCGCGTCGCGCACGAAATGCTCGGCCGCCCGGTCCACCGCGTCGATGTAGTTGTCGCAATAGTGGAAGAAATCGCGGACCTCTTCCCAGGGGCTCGCCTGCACCGCGCTGCCCTCGCGGCCCAGCGCCTCGTCGAGCGAGGCGAGGCGCTCGTGGCCCTGCCGGTAGGCGCGGTGGAGTTCGAGGAACGCACGGGCGAGCGCCGGGGCGTTCGACGCGACGAGCCGCAGGTCGGCGAGCGGCGGCGTGGCATCGGCAAAGACCGGGTCCGCCAGCGCCTCGCGCATGTCCGTGACCAGCCGTTCGGCATCGCCCGTGGACAGTTCGGCCACGTCGAAGCCGAACTCCTGCGCCAGAGCGAGGACGACGCCGGTGGAGACCGGGCGGTTGTTGTTTTCCATCTGGTTGAGATAGGGCAGCGACACGCCCAGCTTCTCGGCAAAGGCCTTTTGCGTCAGCCCCAGTCGCGACCGGGTTTCGCGCAGCTTGACGCCCGCATAGAGTTTCTGTGTCGGCATAGCGCCCTCCCGTCCGCCCTGACTGACCCGCGCTCCCCGGAGCACGGCCTTTGCAAAAGCTAGGGATAAATTTTGCAAAGCACCCTGTCGAGGGGCCTTGAGGTCGCAGAGGTCGGCGGGGGCGGGTCCGTCGCTCAGACGAGCGCGCCCACCTTACGTTCGCGTCGAATGACCAGCAGGATCGCCACGATCGCGAGGAACGCGCAGAGCAGCATGAGCCAGAGCAGCGGATAGGGACCGACCTCTTCGGTAAGGAGCGATCCCACGACGCCCGAGATGGCCGCACCCCCCCCGATCATCAGCGCCCCGCCCAGTCCCGAGGCGGACCCGGCAAGCTCCGGTCGCACCGACAGCATCCCCGAATTGGCGTTGGGCAGCATCATCCCGTTGCCCAGACCGATAAGAACCATGGACCCGAAGAACATCGGCGCCGAACCGTATCCGGACGACAGGATGAGGAGACACAGGATCGGCCCCAATGCGACGATCAGGCAACCCGTGAGGATCATACGGTTGAGCCCGACGCGCACCGCAAAGCGCCCGGTGATCCCGTTCCCGATCAGATAGCCGACGCCGGGCGCGCCGAAGTAAAGGCCGAGCGTGCCTGCGGAGAGGTGGTAGATCTCGCTCCCCACGAAAGGGGCGCCGCCGAGATAGGCGAAGAAACAGCCACTCGCGAACATGGCGGCAAGCGAATAGCCCCAGAAGCGCGGCGACCGGAACAGGTCCGGGTAGGCGCGGATCTGGTCCATGAGGCTGCCCTTGCCCCGCGGATGCGTCTCGCCAAGGTCGCGCCACATGAGCCAGAGGATGAGCGCGCCGCAGATGACCTGCAGCCAGAAGGTCGAACGCCATCCGAAGTGCTCGCCCAGGATACCGCCCAGCGCGGGCGAGATCATCGGCACCAGCGACATGCCCATGGTCACATAAGCGATGAAGGACGCCGCCTGATCGGCGGGCAGCACGTCGCGGATCATCGCGCGTGACAGGATCATCCCGGTGACGACAAAGGCCTGTGCCATGCGAAACGCGAGAAACATTGTGATGTTGGGCGCGAGGATGCAGCCGAGCGAAGCCACGATGTAGACGGCAAAGGAGGCGAGCAGCACCGGGCGGCGCCCATAGCGGTCAGCGATCGGGCCGAGCAGGATTTGCAGCACGGCGTTCATGGCGAGGTAGATCGCCACGGAGAGCTGCATGAACCGGTAGTCCACCGCGAAATCCTCTGCCATTTCTGGCAGCGACGGCAAGAAGATGTTCATCGAGAGAGCCGCGAGGCTCGTCGTCAGGATGAGGGTGGAGATATGGGGCGGTGTGGAGTTGTCCAGGAACCGCGCGGGATAGGCTCGCGTCATGGGGTCAGGGTTAGGCGGCGGCGCGGGATTTGTCGACACAAAGCAGCCAGAGCGTATGCAAATATCTGGCATTGGATTTCTTGACGTTGCGGCATCCGTTATTCGCAAATATTCAATTCGCAATCATCATCTTGCCAATCCTTTGCAAATTCGCCGGATTCGATTTGGCAGATGCAGCATGAGCGCGTAGGTTGCGCGAAAATCCGGGCCCGGACGCTGGCCCTGAGCTATGGGAGGTGGCCCGATGAAAGACATCCTGCAACAGCTTGAGGACCGTCGCGCGGTCGCGCGGCTTGGCGGCGGCGAGAAACGGATCGCAGCCCAGCACGCCAAGGGCAAGCTGACCGCCCGCGAACGGGTCGAGCTGTTGCTGGACGAGGGCAGCTTCGAGGAGTTCGACACCTTCAAGGCGCACCGCTGCACCGACTTCGGGATGGAGAGCCAGCAGTATCCGGGCGACGGCGTCGTAACCGGCTGGGGCACGATCAACGGGCGCCTCGTCTATGTGTTCTCGCAGGATTTCACCGTCTTTGGCGGCTCGCTGTCGGAAACCCATGCCGAAAAGATCTGCAAGATCATGGACATGGCCGTGCAGAACGGCGCACCGGTCATCGGCCTGAACGACTCTGGCGGTGCGCGCATTCAGGAAGGCGTCGCCTCGCTCGCGGGCTATGCCGACGTGTTCCAGCGCAACATCATGGCCTCGGGCGTGGTGCCCCAGATTTCCGTGATCATGGGACCTTGCGCTGGTGGCGCGGTCTATTCGCCGGCGATGACCGACTTCATCTTCATGGTGCGCGATTCGTCCTACATGTTCGTGACCGGCCCCGACGTGGTGAAGACCGTGACGAACGAACAGGTGACGGCAGAGGAACTGGGCGGCGCCTCGACCCACACGCGCAAGTCCTCGGTCGCCGATGGCGCCTTCGAGAACGACGTGGAAGCCATGACCGAAGTGCGACGTCTCGTCGATTTCCTCCCGCTCAACAACCGCGATAAAGCCCCCGTGCGCCCGTTCTTCGACGAACCGGGCCGGATCGACTATTCGCTCGACACCCTGATCCCCGACAACGCGAACACCCCCTATGACATGAAGGAACTGATCCTGAAGGCCGCGGACGAGGGCGATTTTTACGAAATTCAGGAAGACTTCGCGAAGAACATCATCACCGGTTTCATCCGGCTCGAGGGTCAGACGGTCGGCGTGGTCGCCAACCAGCCGATGGTGTTGGCGGGTTGCCTCGACATCGATAGCTCGCGCAAGGCCGCGCGTTTCGTGCGCTTCTGCGATGCCTTCGAGATCCCGATCCTGACCTTCGTCGATGTTCCCGGCTTCCTGCCTGGCACGTCGCAGGAATACGGTGGTGTCATCAAGCACGGCGCGAAACTGCTCTTTGCCTATGGCGAGGCGACGGTGCCGAAGGTTACGGTGATCACGCGCAAGGCCTATGGCGGCGCTTACGACGTTATGGCCTCCAAGCACCTGCGCGGGGACTTCAACTACGCCTGGCCCACCGCCGAGATCGCGGTCATGGGGGCCAAGGGCGCCACGGAAATCCTCTATCGGTCCGAACTGGGCGACCCCGAGAAGATCGCGGCGCGCACCAAGGATTACGAGGAACGCTTCGCCAATCCCTTTGTCGCCGCCGAAAAAGGTTTCATCGACGAGGTGATCATGCCCCATTCGACGCGCAAGCGCGTGAGCCGCGCATTTGCGTCGCTTCGGAACAAAAAACTTTCGAACCCGTGGAAGAAGCACGACAACATTCCGTTGTAATCGGAGTTGATCGGGAGCTTGCACGACATGAAACGGACCATGGGACTGAAACCGGCCGGGGAACTGAAACGGGCGGGCGTCCTGTTCGCCCTTGCCGCCCTGGCATTTTCGCCGGCGCCGCTGCGCGCCGAGCTGAAGCCGGTGGAGGTCAAGCCGATCGCCCTGCCCTCGGGTTCCAGCGTCACGTTCCATGACGTGATCTGGGGCGAGCCGGGGCCCGAGGGGCTGACGGTCCGCTTCCGGTTTCTCGACCCCGACCTGCCCGCGCGCGTCAACGAAGACGGCGTGATCGACGCACTGGACGATGCCCAGTTCCTCTGCGAGGAGTTCGCGCTCGAGAGGATCGCCTCGACCGGGCCGCAGCCCAACCAGGTGATCGTCTCGATTTCCGACCGGCCCGTGGAATTCGGCATTCCCGATCCCGAGGCCACGCAAATCTTCGAGGCGTTCTCCTTCGACGGGGACACCTGCAGCTGGGATATGTTCTGATGGCTCTGCCCTATATGACAAAACACAAGAAGTTTCCGGGGCGCTACCCGGGAACCGATTTCCAATTCACCATCCGCCGCGCCAACAAGAAGGGCGCGACACCAATCACCCGGCGCGAACGCTACGCGGATCGCAAGAACCTCGACAAACGGGTGGACGCGGCGTTTCTGGCCGCGCTGTGGAGCTATTTCGGCGAGGAACCCTTCGAGCGCGGCAATCTCGACGCGGGGCGGTTGTCTTGGCTCTTCGGCCGCGAAGTGGTCGCGGATGACCCCGACAGCTTCGACCCGGCGGATTACGAGGCGCTGCTTCGGATCGACCCGAAGGTGGCCGAGACCAATTTCCCGGAAGTCTTTGCCTCGCCAGAGGAATTCGCGATCGACGACTGGGACGAGGACGACGATTGGGACGAGGACGAGTAAGCATGTTTTTGCCGGATCACCCGCATTTTGGGCAAGCTTTGGCGCATCTTCCGGATGCCGCCAAATCGGGCTGTTGCGGGACCGATCATGGTGATTATCTCGACCTCAAGGCAGGCGCTCTATCCCGGCGTCCTGTCTGGTTTAGTCAAACCGTTACCCTTCCCCTTCTGCCCGGGTCGGCCCTTCGTGGTCGATCCGGGTTTTTCTTTGACCGTTGCAAAATGCGCGGTCCCGGCCGCCAACGCGCTGCGTCCGCGCGCGGACCACGTCGTTCCGACATCCGAAACATTCTCAGCGCGACGGCGAACGCCCGCGCCGCCAACCGATAACCAGAGAGGGGGACAGGGCATGTTCAACAAGATCCTGATTGCCAACCGTGGCGAGATTGCCTGCCGCGTGATGAAGACCGCCAGGAAGATGGGCATCTCCACCGTCGCGATCTATTCGGACGCCGACCGCAACGCGCTGCATGTCCAGATGGCGGACGAGGCGATCCACATTGGCCCACCGCCCGCCAACCAGTCTTATATCGTCATCGACAAGGTGATGGAGGCGATCAAGAAATCGGGCGCCGAGGCGGTGCATCCGGGCTATGGCTTCCTGTCCGAGAACGCCAAATTCGCCGAGGCGCTCGAGGCCGCCGGCGTCGCTTTCGTCGGTCCGCCGAAAAAGGCCATCGAGGCGATGGGCGACAAGATCACCTCGAAAAAGATCGCGCAGGAGGCGGGCGTGTCGACCGTGCCTGGCTACATGGGCCTGATCGCGGACGCCGAAGAGGCGGTGAAGATTTCCAACGAGATCGGCTATCCCGTGATGATCAAGGCTTCTGCCGGTGGCGGCGGCAAGGGGATGCGGATCGCGTGGAACGACACCGAGGCGCGCGAGGGGTTCGAAAGCTCGAAGAACGAAGCCGCCAACTCCTTTGGCGATGACCGCATCTTTATCGAGAAATTCGTCACCCAGCCGCGCCACATCGAAATTCAGGTGCTCTGCGACGCGCATGGCAACGGGATTTACCTCAACGAACGCGAATGTTCGATCCAGCGCCGCAACCAGAAGGTCGTGGAAGAGGCCCCCTCGCCCTTTCTCGACAAAGCGACCCGCCGCGCGATGGGCGAGCAGTCCGTCGCGCTGGCCAAGGCGGTGGGTTATACCTCGGCGGGCACGGTGGAGTTCATCGTGGACGGCGACAAGAACTTCTACTTCCTCGAAATGAACACCCGCCTGCAGGTGGAGCACCCGGTGACCGAGCTCATCACCGGCGTCGACCTCGTCGAACAGATGATCCGCGTGGCCAATGGCGAGCCGCTGTCGATCACCCAGGACGACGTGACGATCACCGGCTGGGCCATTGAGAACCGGCTTTATGCCGAAGACCCCTATCGCGGCTTTCTGCCCTCGATCGGGCGTCTCACACGCTACCGTCCGCCCGCCGAGGTGGCCGCCGGTCCACTCGTGACCAACGGCAAATGGCAGGGTGACGCGCCCGTGGGCGAGACCGCCGTGCGCAACGATACCGGCGTCTACGAGGGCGGCGAGATCAGCATGTATTACGATCCGATGATCGCCAAGCTCTGCACTTGGGCGCCCACGCGGGCCGAGGCCATCGAGGCGATGCGCGTGGCGCTCGACAGCTTCGAGGTCGAGGGCATCGGGCACAACCTGCCCTTCCTCTCCGCCGTCATGGACCACCCGAAATTCGTTTCGGGCGACATGACCACGGCTTTCATCGCCGAGGAATACCCGGAGGGTTTCGAGGGCGTGACGCTCGCCGACGATCACCTCAAGCCCATCGCCGCCGCTGCCGCCGCCATGTATCGGGTGGCCGAGATTCGGCGCACCCGTATCTCGGGCACCATGGGCAACCACGAACGCACCGTGGGCGACGACTGGGTCGTGTCCCTGCAAGGCGCGGATTTCCCGGTGAAAGTCGCCGCCGACCGCGACGGGTCGAGCGTGACTTTCGAGGACGGAACGACGCTGCGCGTGGCCTCGGGCTGGACGCCGGGGGACCAGCTTGCGACGCTGACCGTGGACGGCAATCCGCTCGTCCTCAAGGTGGGCAAGATCACATCGGGCTTCCGGATGCGGAGCCGTGGTGCGGACCTCAAGGTCCATGTGCGCAGCCCGCGCGCCCATGAGCTGGCGAAACTCATGCCGGAAAAGCTGCCGCCCGATACGTCGAAGATGCTTCTCTGCCCGATGCCGGGTCTGGTCGTCAAAATCAACGTGGCCGAGGGCGACGAGGTGCAGGAAGGTCAGGCGCTCTGCACCATCGAGGCGATGAAGATGGAGAACATCCTGCGCGCCGAGAAAAAGGGCGTGGTCACCAAAATCAACGCAGGCCCCGGCGACAGCCTCGCTGTGGACGAAGTCATCATGGAGTTCGAATAGGCTCATGGCCTGCGCGCGGGTCATATCGGGCGACGTGAGGCGGGGTTGCCCCGCATCGCAGACCTGCCCCGCGCGTCTGTCCGGTCGGGGGCGTCATGCACTCTCTTGCTGAAAACCGGGACGCAAGAGGTGAGCGCATGAGCCACCCGATCGCTGGAACCAGAAGCGCCGCCCGCATGGTGCCGGCGCTGTCGATCCTGTCGGCGCTCGCGACCTTTGCGGCGCTTCAGATCATCGCCTGCTGGCTTACCGGCGGCTTCGACTACCCGCTGGACGACCCCTATATCCATTTGGCGATTGCCGAACAGATCGCGGCGGGGGGCTACGGTGTGAACGCGGGCGAATATGCCTCGCCGGGTTCGTCCGCGCTCTACCCCCTGCTCCTCGTTCCCTTCCACGGCACTGACCTGCATCGGTTCATGCCCTTGTTCTGGAATATCGTCGGCCTCGTTGCGTCAAGTTACCTCTGGGGCCGCCTGCTGGCCGAGGCGGGCTGGGGGCACGCGTCATGGCGCGTGGCGGGCATTGCCGCCGCCGTCATAGGCCCCCTCGCCTTCATGACCCCCGTGGTGGCCACGCTCGGGATGGAGCACGCCCTTCATGTCGCCTGCGCGCTTGCCGTCGTGCTGGGGCTCCACCGGCATATCGGGACCGGGCAAGGCACGGCGCTTATCCTCGCGGGGGCCTTTCTGGGCACCGCGTTTCGACTGGAGGGGGCGGCGCTCGCCATCCTTGCCGGGGCTGCGCTCATGCTCACCGGCAAGCGAGGCGCCGGAGGCGCCACGGTGCTGGCGGGCCTTCTGCCCATCGCGCTTTTCGCGGTCTTCCTCATGTCACTGGGCCTCGACCCGATGCCCTCCTCGGTCAAGGCTAAGCTCGCGATCATGGAGGGCGCGCAATCGGCATGGCAGGAACGCCTCGCGGTCTTCGGGGTCAACGTGACTGCGCCTGCGGGCCTGCTCATCGCCGGGCTGGCGCTGGCCACCTTCGTGCTGTCGCGCCTGTCGCCCCGGATAAGGGACAGCCGATGGGCGACCTTTGCTGGTGTGATCGCGCTCGCGGCTTTTGCCCATCTGCTCTTCGGCCAGATCGGCTGGCTCGATCGCTATGAGAATTACATCCTGATGGTCAGCGCCGCCGGGTTCCTGGCGATCCTGCCCAAGGCCTATGACGACGCCCCCGACGCCCGAGCGTTCGGCGCCGTCGCGGCCATGCTGATCGCGGGCTTCGTCACTTACAAGATGCCCTTCTCCGCCGAACGCATCGTCAAAGGCGCGCGCGCGATCCACCTGCAGCAGGGGCAGATGGCAACCTTTGCCAAGGACTATCTCAGAACGCCCGTGGCCGTGAACGACCTTGGCCGGGTCGCGTTCCAGAACCCCGACTACGTGCTTGACCTCTGGGGCCTCGCCTCGGAGGAGGCGCGCGAGGTTCGCTTGAACAATCCCGCCCCCGGCTGGACCGGAGAGATGACGGACGCCCGCAGTATTCCGGTCGCGATGATCTATGACCATTGGTTCGACGCAGGCCAGGAGGGCGATCAGACCGGCGAAACCTGGGTCCGTCTCGGAATGCTGAACCTCACCGTCGAGGGCGGATTTCTGGGCGCCTATCAAGTCGCCTTCTACGCCACGTCCCCCGACACCGCCCCGATGCTCGAGACCGCGATCTCGGCGTGGGAGCCGACCCTTCTGCCCGGCTCGCAATTTGTCTGGGACAAGAGCTACGACCGGGAGGGCCGTGAATGACGGGCTACCGAACCAGCCGCTGGTCCTGCATTTCCCTCAGGCGGATCGGCATCTTGTCGATCGAGCGCGAGATTTCGCGGATGTCCCAAGGCGTCGGCTTGCGCAGGTATTTTTGCCCGTCCTTGCCGATGAGCACGAGGTCAAAGCCGCGCGGGCGAAGTTCCATGCGGATAGGCGAGCGCGCATCGGGGTCTGTGTCGATGATCACCACCACGTCGCGGATCGCGAGATCCTCGGGCCGCTCCGCCAGCCGCTCCATCTGCTCGACGAAATTCGGGTCCATCTCGCTGTCCGCGAAGATGACGAGTGGCCGCGCCTCCCACAGGAATTCGTCAAGCGTATGCTCGCCCGCCTCGATGACGGGTAGCTCCACCATGTCCTGCGCCGCCATCGCGCCCGGCGCGACCGAGGCCAAGGCCGCCGCGCCTGCGAGCGCCATCATGAACGATCTGATCATCGTCTCTCCTTCCGCTTTGAATATAGGCGGTTTTTGGGACGGAACAATGCGCCGGTTTGCCGGCTGGACAGGAGGAATGTGCTCATGACCGACATGGGAGACTGGAAGAAGCTCGCCGAGAAGGAATTGCGCGGGAAACCGGTGGACAGTCTCGACTGGGACACGCTCGAGGGCATCAAGGTCAAACCGCTCTACACCGACGCGGATACCGCGGGGCTGGGCCACATGGGCACCCTGCCCGGCTTTGGCCCCTTCACGCGCGGGGTGAAGGCCACGATGTATGCGGGCCGTCCCTGGACGATCCGCCAGTATGCGGGCTTTTCCACCGCCGAAGAAAGTAACGCCTTTTACCGCAAGGCGCTCGCCGCCGGGCAACAGGGTGTGTCGGTGGCCTTCGACCTCGCCACGCACCGGGGCTACGATTCGGACCATGACCGGGTCGTGGGCGACGTGGGCAAGGCGGGCGTGGCCATTGATTCTGTGGAGGACATGAAGATCCTCTTCGACGGCATTCCGCTCGATCAGGTGTCGGTGTCCATGACGATGAACGGCGCCGTGATCCCGATTCTCGCCAACTTCATCGTGACGGGCGAGGAACAGGGACATTCGCGCGCCGTGCTGTCGGGGACCATTCAGAACGACATTCTGAAAGAGTTCATGGTCCGCAACACCTATATCTATCCGCCCGAACCCTCGATGCGGATCATCTCGGACATCATCGAATACACCTCGAACGAGATGCCCAGGTTCAACTCGATCTCGATCTCCGGTTACCACATGCAGGAGGCGGGCGCTAACCTTGTCCAAGAGCTCGCCTTCACGCTGGCCGACGGCAAGGAATACGTGAAGGCGGCCATGGCGGCCGGGATGGACGTCGATAAATTCGCGGGGCGTCTGTCGTTTTTCTTCGCCATCGGGATGAATTTCTTCATGGAGGCCGCGAAACTGCGCGCCGCCCGGACCCTGTGGTATCGGATCATGACGGAAGCCGGGGCCAAGGACGAACGGTCCAAGATGCTGCGCACCCACTGCCAGACGTCGGGCGTTTCCTTGCAGGAGCAGGACCCTTATAACAACGTGATCCGCACGGCCTATGAGGCGATGAGCGCGGTGCTGGGCGGCACCCAGTCGCTCCACACCAATGCGTTGGACGAGGCCATCGCGCTCCCCACCGAATTCTCGGCCCGGATCGCGCGGAATACGCAGTTGATCCTTCAGGAAGAAACCGGGGTGACCAACGTGGTCGATCCGCTGGCCGGCTCCTACTATGTCGAGGCACTGACGGCGGAGCTGGCAGACAAGGCCTGGGCGCTCATCGAGGAAGTCGAGGAGATGGGCGGCATGACCAAGGCCGTCGCCTCGGGGATGCCGAAACTCCGGATCGAGGAATCGGCGGCGCGGCGGCAGGCCGACATCGACCGGGGCACCGAGGTCATCGTGGGCGTGAACAAATACCGCAAGGATAAAGAGGACCCCATCGACATTCTCGACGTGGACAACGTCGCGGTGCGCAAGAGCCAGATCGCGCGGCTGGAAAAGATGCGGGCGGAGCGTGACGAAGCGGCCTGCGCTGCGGCGCTCACTGAACTCACCCGCCGCGCGAAAGAGGGTGGAAACCTGCTCGAGGCGGCTGTGGAGGCAGCGCGCGCCCGAGCCTCAGTGGGAGAAATTTCCATGGCGATGGAAAAGGAATTCGGCCGGCACCGGGCCGAGGTCAAGACGCTCGCCGGTGTGTATGGCGCGGCCTACGAGGGCGACGAGGGCTTTGCCCAGATCCAACGCGACGTGGAAGCCTTTGCCGAGGAAGAAGGCCGCCGTCCCCGGATGCTGGTCGTCAAGATGGGACAGGACGGACACGACCGGGGCGCCAAGGTCATCGCCACCGCCTTTGCCGACATCGGCTTTGACGTGGACGTGGGTCCGCTGTTCCAGACGCCGGAAGAGGCCGCACAAGACGCCGTGGACAACGACGTTCATGTGGTTGGAATTTCCTCGCAGGCCGCTGGGCACAAGACCTTGGCGCCGAAGCTGATCGAGGCGCTGAAGGCACAGGGGGCCGAGGACATTCTGGTGATCTGTGGCGGCGTCATCCCGCAGCAGGATTATGATTTCCTCAAGAAAGCGGGGGTGAAGGCGATCTTCGGGCCAGGCACCAATATTCCCGCGGCGGCGAAGGACATTCTCCAGCTGATCCGGCAGGCGCGGGGGTAACGGACGGTGGGGTGCGCATGAATGCGCACCCTACGCCACCCTCACGGCTCGGCCCACATCCCGCGGCGCATTTCCCAGATCTTCTCGCCGATCTGGCAATCGGTGGACTCCGTGAACTGGATCGGGACGACACGCTCCGGCGCGGCCCCTCCTTCCCCGATGAAAATCTCCATGACCATCTTGCGCTTGACGGCCTCGGGAAAATCCTCCCAGTCGTAGACCGGCAGGACAAAGGATCCCAGCCCGCCGATCACGCAGGTCTCGTAGTAAAGATCGAGGTGATCGATGGACCACATGGCACCCATGCCGTCTTGGGTCATGAGCGGCAGGCCGTTGATCGTGATCCCTTGGGCCACGACCGCGTCCCGCGCGTCATTCACCCAGCGGCCCTGGTTGTTCGGCCCGTCGCCCGAGATGTCGATCACCTGCCGGTCGCCAAGGTAGCCATTGTCCCCGAACAGCCCCGCCCCAAAAAGCAGCGCCTCGGAGATCGAGGTGCGGCGCAGAGCCGGGTTGAAGGTTACCGACAGGTCCTGAGCCAGCGCCAGGAGGTCTTCGCGGGTTTCAAGCATTCGCCACGGCACGATGACCTGCTGGGTGCCCGCCCATTCGACGTAAGTGACCGCGATCCGCCCGTGATAGCCCGAGAGGATAGCCTCGTGGACCTCGTCCGAGCGCAGCGCCTCGACATAGCCTCTGCGCTGGATCTCGAGCTCCGCCGGGCTCATGGACCGCGAGACATCGACCATGAGAATAAGCTCGAGGTCGACCATGGTGTCCTGCGCCTGCAGGGGCTGCGCCAGAAGCATCAGGGGAAGGAACACGGCTTTCATCTCGAAAGATTGCGACCAGCCCGCCCGCCCTGTCCAAACACATACGCGTGGGGCATGAAAAAGGCGGGGCAGAAACCCCGCCTTCGTTCGGTGCCAGTCGCGCTCTACTCGGCGTGAACGCTCGACGCGAGGCGTTCCTCGGCGGCGGGGTCGATCCTGAGATCGTCGTCCACGAGCCCCGCCATGGGGTCGTCGTAGACCGCCATGTCGATCTTGCCCTCGGACTTGGCCACGATGGTCGTCACCACCGCGTCGCCGGTGATGTTCACCGCCGTGCGGATCATATCCATGAGCCGGTCGACGCCAAGGATGATCGCCACACCCTCGATGGGCAGGCCCACCTGCCCCAGCACCATGGTCAGCATCACCATGCCCACGCCGGGCACCCCCGCCGTCCCGATCGACGCGAGCACCGCCATGCCGATCACGGTGAGACAGCCGCCAAGACCCAGATCGACGCCGTAGACGTTGGCTAGGAACACGGTCGCCACGCCCTGCATGATTGCGGTCCCGTCCATATTGATCGTGGCCCCGAAGGGCACGGTGAAGGAGGCGACCGAGTTGCGCACCCCCATCTTCTCGGTCACCGCGCGCAGCGTGACCGGGATCGTCGCATTGGACGAGGCGGTCGAGAAGGCAAAGATCTGCGCCGAGCGGATCTTGCGCATGAAGGTCACCGGCGAGAGGCCCGAGAAGAGCTTGAGATAGAGCATGAGCGTGCCGAAGAGGTGCAGAAGGAGCGCCCCCACGAGCACGAGCACATAGGCCAGCACGGGCAGGAACAGCCCGATGCCCTGTTCGGTGAACGTCTTGGTGATCAGGCAGAACACCCCGATGGGGGCAAAGGCCATGACGATCTCGACGATCTTCATCATGAGCTCGTTCATGTATTCCGAGGCCTCGACGAAGCTCTTGGACCGATCCCCGAGCATGAGCGCGGCGATCCCCAGAACGATGGTGTAGAAGATGATCTGGAGCATCTCGCCGCTGGCAAAGGCCGCGACGGGGTTCTTGGGCACGATGTTGGCAAAGGTGTCCCAGACCGAAGGTGCCGCGCTCCCGGTGACGCCCGAGGTGTCGATCCCGTCCATGACGAACCCGTTGCCTGGCGCGACGATCGAAGCGATGACGATGGCGACTGCGATGGCGGTGGCGGTGGTCAGCATGTAAAGGCCAAAGCTCTTGCCACCGACACGACCCAACACCCGGATATCTCCGATCCCCGCGACGCCCGTGATGAGCGAGAAGAACACGAGCGGCACCACGAGCATCTGGAGCGCATTGACGAACATGCGCCCGATCATGCCGAAGAACCCGCCGACGATCTGCGTGTTGATGAAGTCGTTCCCGATCATGTTCAGGATGATGCCGAGAATCAGCCCCGCCCCCATCGCGATCATGATCTGAACGGTAAGCGACATGCGCCCCCTCGATTTTCCCGATCCGGTCTGGATTTCCGACATTCCTGTGACTCCCCGAAAAATATGCTTCCAGTCTGGCCCAAAGCGCGTCCCAGACATAATGTTAATATTCGTTCACGACCCTTGGTTCCCTGCCCTGCAATGACTTCGGGCACCTTGCCCGATTGCCGGGCAGGCTGCGGTCAGGTCCTGCGCAGGTGGATGGAAACTTGCCGGCCGCCTGCTGGCGCGGCAAGCGGCTGACCGCCCAAGCCGGCAGCGCACGCCGTTACGAGACGCATAACTCTTTGGAATATATCGCTTTCCAGAAGTCAGGCGCACGGCATGCAATTGCATATCGCGGCAGGCCCGTTTCGACGATTCTGCCACGGCAGTCATACACGGGACCGCCTTGCGCGGGCCGATGACACCGACGAGGGAGGGACCTTTGGCTGAGATCGAAACCTTTTACGACGTGATGCGCCGGCAGGGGATCACCCGCCGCAGCTTCATGAAATACTGCTCGCTCACGGCGGCGGCGCTGGGATTAGGTCCGGCTTTCGTGCCGAAGATTGCCCATGCGATGGAGACGAAGCCGCGCACGCCGGTGATCTGGGTCCATGGCCTCGAATGCACCTGCTGCTCGGAATCGTTCATCCGGAGCGCGCATCCGCTGGCCAAGGACGTGGTCCTGTCGATGATCTCGCTCGACTACGACGACACGTTGATGGCCGCCGCCGGACATCAGGCCGAGGCCGCGCTTCAGGACACGATCGAGAAATACAAGGGCAACTATATCCTCGCGGTCGAAGGCAACCCGCCTTTGAACGAGGACGGGATGTTCTGCATCGTGGGCGGTAAGCCCTTTGTCGAACAACTCCGCCATGCCGCCGAACACGCCAAGGCGATCATTTCCTGGGGCGCCTGTGCGTCCTACGGCTGTGTGCAGGCCGCGAAGCCCAACCCGACGCAGGCAACGCCCGTCCACAAGGTCATCACCGACAAGCCGATCATCAAGGTGCCGGGCTGCCCGCCCATCGCCGAGGTCATGACCGGCGTGATCACCTATATGCTCACCTTCGACCGTCTGCCCGAGCTTGACCGTCAGGGCCGCCCCGCCATGTTTTACGGCCAGCGCATCCACGACAAATGCTACCGCCGTCCGCATTTCGACGCGGGCCAGTTCGTCGAAGCCTGGGACGACGAGAACGCGCGCAAGGGCTATTGCCTTTACAAGATGGGCTGCAAGGGCCCGACCACCTACAATGCCTGCTCGACCGTGCGCTGGAACGAAGGCACGTCCTTCCCGATCCAGTCGGGCCACGGCTGTATCGGCTGTTCCGAGGACGGGTTCTGGGATCAGGGCAGCTTCTATGACCGCGTGACCGACCTCACCCAGTTCGGGGTCGAGGCGAACGCGGACAAGGTGGGTCTCGTCGCCGCCGGGGTCGTGGGTGCCGGTGTCGCCGCCCATGCCGCCGTGTCGGCGCTCAAGGCCGCACAGCGCAAGACTCAATCCAGAAAAGAGGAGGCATAAGTCATGGCCATCCAGACGCCCAACGGCTTCAACCTCGACAACTCCGGCCAGCGCATCGTCGTGGACCCGGTGACCCGGATCGAAGGCCACATGCGCTGCGAAGTGAACGTCGACGAGGACGGTTTCATCCGGAACGCGGTCTCGACCGGCACCATGTGGCGCGGCCTCGAAGTGATCCTCAAGGGCCGCGACCCGCGCGATGCCTGGGCCTTTACCGAGCGTATCTGCGGGGTCTGCACCGGCACCCACGCGCTGACGAGCGTGCGGGCGGTGGAGGACGCTCTGGGGATCGAGATCCCCGACAACGCCAACTCGATCCGCAACATCATGCAGCTCAACCTGCAAATCCACGATCACGTCGTGCATTTCTACCACCTGCACGCGCTTGACTGGGTGAACCCGATCAACGCGCTCAAGGCGGACCCGAAGGCGACGAGCGAGCTGCAACAGGCGGTCTCGCCCAGCCACCCGCTGTCCTCGCCCGGCTATTTCCGGGACGTGCAGAACCGGCTGAAAAAGTTCGTGGAATCGGGCCAGCTTGGCCTCTTCAAGAACGGCTACTGGGACAACCCGGCCTATCTGCTGCCGCCCGAGGCGGACCTGATGGCCACGACCCATTACCTCGAGGCGCTGGATCTTCAGAAAGAAATCGTCAAGGTCCACACGATCTTTGGCGGCAAGAACCCCCATCCGAACTGGCTGGTGGGCGGCGTGCCCTGCCCGATCAATGTGCATTCCACCGGCGCGGTCGGCGCGATCAACATCGAACGCCTGAACATGGTGTCCTCGATCATCGACTTGTGCAACGAGTTCAACCGCAACGTCTATCTGCCCGACGTGAAGGCGATCGGCGGGTTCTACAAGAACTGGCTCTACGGAGGGGGTCTGTCGTCAAAGGCCTGTCTCGCCTATGGCGACATTCCCGAGCATCCGAACGATTTCACCGCGGACCAGCTTCACCTGCCGCGCGGTGCGATCATCGACGGAAATCTGAACGAGGTGCATGACGTCGACCCGCGCGATCCCGAGCAGATCCAGGAGTTCGTGGACCACAGCTGGTACGAATATGGCGAGCCGGGCAAGGGCCTGCATCCCTGGGACGGCGAGACCAACCCGAAATACGAACTTGGCCCCAACGCCAAGGGCACCCGCACCAACATCGAGGAACTGGACGAAGGCGCCAAGTATTCCTGGATCAAGGCGCCGCGGTGGAAGGGACACGCGATGGAGGTCGGGCCGCTGGCCCGCTATATCGTGGGCTACGCCAAGGGCCACGAGGACATCAAGGACCAGGTCGACGGGCTTCTGCGCGACATGAATCTGCCGCTGGATGCGGTTTTCTCGACGCTGGGCCGCACCGCCGCCCGCGCGCTCGAGTCCGAATACTGCGGACGGCTCCAGAAGCATTTCTTCGACAAGCTGGTGACCAACATCAAGAACGGTGACGAGTCGACGGCGAACGTGGCGAAATGGGATCCCTCGACCTGGCCGAAAGAAGCAGTGGGCGTGGGCATGACCGAGGCCCCGCGCGGCGCGCTGGGCCACTGGATCAAGGTCAAGGACGGCCGGATCGAGAACTACCAATGCGTCGTTCCGACCACCTGGAACGGCTCGCCCCGAGACACGGCAGGCAATATCGGGGCCTTCGAGGCGTCCCTCATGGACACCAAGATGGAGCGCCCCGAAGAGCCGGTCGAAATTCTGCGCACCCTGCACAGCTTCGACCCCTGCCTCGCCTGCTCGACGCATGTCATGTCGCCCGACGGCCATGAACTCGCCCACGTCAAGGTTCGGTAAGGGAGGACCAGACCATGAAGAAGATACTCGTTCTTGCAGCAGCCGCCATTCCCGGCGCCGCGGTTGCCCACCCCGGTCATGCCGAAATGCCCGGCCCGATGGGGCATGACATCGCCCATCTCATCATCGGCCTCGCCCTCGCCACGGCCGCTGGGATCCTCGTCAAGCTCGTCCTCGCCCGCCGGAAGGGTTGAGCCATGACCGACCACACGATCCATGTCCAGAACCCCAACGCGCGTGAGCCTTTCGAGGCCGCGCGACTGACGGGTGACGCGACGGCGGAGGACATCGAGAGCATTCGCCGCCGCACGTCAGTCTATGTCTACGAGGCACCCGTGCGGCTGTGGCACTGGACCAATGCGCTCTGCATCCTCGTGCTCATCGTCACCGGCTACCTGATCGGCTCGCCCCTGCCCTCGATGCAGATCGGCGAGGCGACACATCAGTTTGTCTTCGGCTACATCCGGTTTGCCCATTTCGCCGCCGCGATGATCCTGACGGTCGGTTTCTTTGGCCGCATCTACTGGGCCTTTGTCGGCAACCACCATGCGAAGCAACTGTTCTATGTGCCGGTCTGGCGCAGGCAATGGTGGCGCGAGATGGTGCATGAGCTGAAATGGTATGCCTTCATCGAGAAAACGCCGAAGAAATACGTGGGCCACAACCCGCTCGCGCAACTCGCGATGTTCTTCTTCATGACCATCGGGCTCAGCTTCATGATCGTGACCGGCTGGGCGCTTTATGCTGAGGGTGCCGGACAGGGCAGCTTTGCCGATACGGTCGCGGGCTGGCTCCTGGGGCTCGTGGGCAATTCGATGATCCTGCACACGTTTCACCACCTTGGCATGTGGTTCATCGTGATCTTCATGATCATCCACATCTATGCCGCCATCCGCGAGGACATCATGAGCCGCCAGTCGATGGTCTCGACCATGATCTCGGGGCACCGGACGTTCAAGGACGATGACATCGACTGAAATCGTGACGCAGTAAGGAACGGCAAGGGCGGGGCTTTGGTCCCGCCCTTTTCACACGAAGAGGCCCGCCCCAAAGGGGACGGGCCTCTGTCATGCAGGCACCGCGATCAGCGGATCACGCGCACGATCGTGTTCGTCTCGGGGTCGATCAGGACCGTGTTCCCGTTGACGTTCATGTAGCGATAGTCCTGCGTGGCGGGAATATCGTAGTAGGTCACGGTGTCCGGAACGGCAGCGCCGACGACGACTTCACCATCGAGGAAGACCGGCTCGACCGGGTTTTCCCGGACGTAGACGGTGGTCTCTTCGCTCACTTCCGCAGCTCCGCCGGTCAGGCCGCCGCCGACCACGCCGCCGATCACGGCACCGATCGGACCGCCCACGAGGGCACCGACAGTCGCGCCCGTGGCCGAGCCGATGAGGGCGGCGCCGGGAGCTTCTTCGGTGGTTTCATACTGAATGACCGACACGTCGGTCGCTTCGCTCACCGGCATCTCGTTGCGCTGCAGGTAGCCACCCGACGCCCAACCGGTCTGGCCGTTGTAGCTCACTTCGCACCATTCGCCGCCCTGAACGCAGCCATTGAGCTCGGCGGTATCGCCGCCAGTGATCACGTCGGCGATCTGGTAGGCCGGGCCGGGGCCCATCCGCAGGTTGAGGTCGGTCACGGCAGTCACCGAGTCAGCGAAAGCGGCGGTGGTGCCGAGCGCCATGAGGGCGGTCGCGCCCATAAGAACGGTCTTTTTCATAACGTATCTCCTTTTCCCGGCGGCGGCGTTCTGCGCCTCGCCTTGTGTGGGGGTAGAACCGGGAGAGGGCGATGAAGGTTCCGACCTTCCTTGAGAATTTCGGGGATTGTTCATATGGACCAGTCAGTTACAGGCAGGATACCGCCGGAATCGAAAACCGGCGGCAAGGCGCCGCCGGTTCCATATGATCCTGTAAAGCACGAAGCAGGTTGCAGGTTCACATCACTGATCGTTTCGTGGCCAAACGGGCCGCCTCAGGCCGCGTGGCTTGCCACATGGGGCCACCAGACCGAGGCGTCATGCGGGTCCAATGCCTGTGCCGAGCGCAGTGTCGTGGTGACGATCTGACCCATGCCGCCGTGAGACTGTTCGAGGACGAGGGACTTGAACCGGTCCAGTGTCTCGGACCGGGCGTCGCCATGGAAGCGCACGAAATGAACCCGGAGGTTCGTGTAGTCCGCTGCATGGGCCATGGGTTCGAGCATCTGCCGGAACACCTGCGCGCGCGTGTCGGGACGACCGGAAAGCCGGTCAAAGCCCGAAAGGGGCGCAGCCCAGGACGCCGCGCCGCCAATGACGGTGATCTCGTCCACACCCGAAACCAGCCGCGCAGATGCCAGCGCGATGTCACCGCCCAGCCCAACGCCCTCGATCGAGAGCGGCAGGTTGCCGAAACGGTGCCGTGCCCAGGTGGTTACGGTCGGAATGTCGAGAACGGTCTCCCCCATCAGCGTCCAGAGGACACGGGCATAATCGTCACGCACCTCCTGGGCAAGGTCACGGAAATCGCCGTCGCGCCGGTCACCGTGGCGTTGCAGGTCCAGCGACACGGCCACCCGTCCCGTGCCCGCGATCAGGTCGAGCAACTGGACGGTGTCCTCGCGTCGCTGACCGAAATCGGGGATGTGAATGGTGATGCCTGTGGGTGCCTCGCCGGTGTCCGGGTTCGGCAGTTTCCAGATGAGGGGAATGTCGTCGAGGCGCGCCTCGTGATAGGGGCGCAGGTAATGGATGCTCGCGGTCATGCCTGATTCCTTTCGCTTTTGCTGAGTCAACGACGCGATTCCCGGATTGGTTTCTTCACGGATTTGGGATGAGCGATTGTTTGCCGTCGATCACTGTAAATCCTACGACCAATCTTCACCAATAATGGAAAGTTTATGACCATTACAGAGCAACGCAACCAACCATCCAACAGGAACTTTATTATTACATTCCAATCCCTTGGCTAATTCCACCTATGGCAGGCACAATCTGTCGCAGGCGCTAAGTGGTCGCCTTATTTTCACTCCGAGACATGGCCGGAAAGGGGAGTTCCGGCCGCGGCGGGTCCGGGTGGTAGCTGGACCGATGAAAGTGGGAGGAATCATGACAGCACGGGTGCTTATCCTTGGCATCGGCAACGTCCTTTGGGCCGACGAAGGGTTCGGCGTGCGCTGCGTCGAGCGGCTCTCGGAACGCTATCGCTTTGGCGAGGAGGTTCTGGTGCTCGATGGCGGGACGCAGGGGCTTTATCTTCTGCCGTTCCTCCAGGAGGCCGAGATCCTGCTCGTGTTCGATGCCATCGACTATGGCCTCGCCCCAGGCACGTTGAAAGTGATCGAGGGGCAGGATGTGCCATCCTTCATGGGCGCAAAGAAGATGTCGTTGCACCAGACCGGGTTTCAGGACGTGATCGCCACCTCGGAACTCATGGGCTATCGCCCCGAGACGCTGATCCTGATCGGTTGCCAGCCCGAAGAACTCGAGGATTACGGTGGCGGCCTGCGGGCCCCGGTCGCCGCCCAGATCGACCCCGCAATCGCGATTGCGCTCGAAAAACTCGCGGCCCTCGGCGTTCACGCCCGACCGGGCAAGGGCGACACCTCGAACCTCGCTGATCCGTCGATCCTGCGCAGCGCCTACGAGGACGGACGGCCTAGCGCGGACGAAGCCTGCCGGATCGGGGACGACCGGTTCTTCCCCGGCTCGGACCGCTTAAAGGAAACCGCCTGATGTGCGTAGGCGTGCCCATGCGGGCGATGACGGTCCATGCCGACACCCTCGCGGCCCTCTGCACCGATGGCGACCGTGAGGAGCTGATCGACCTGTCCCTCGTGGGCCTTGTCGCGCCGGGCACATGGATGCTCACCTTTCTGGGCGCGGCCCGCGAGGTGATCACGGAAGACGAAGCGACCAAGATCAAGGCCGCGCTCGACGGGCTACGGTCGCTCATGGGCGGGGGCGCGCTGGGCGACGCCTTTGCCGATCTTGAGGAAACCGGGCCGCGTCTGCCGCCACATCTGGCCGCCGCCCTCCCAGAAGGAAAGACGACCGCATGACGCTCACCGCCACCGCCCCCGCGCCAAAGACCGTCACGGGCCATCCGCTCGTCGACATGCTGATCACCGAGCGTGCTTACCCGCATCTGACCACGCAGGCGGCGTTCGACGCCTATACCACCGGCGCGGGCGTGCATTGCGTGTTTCTTCCGGGCGAGGCCGCGACGAACCTCGAGACGCCGGACGTTGCCGTCGTTTTGCCGGAGCTGATCATGGCGTTTCAGCGCGCCTTCGATGCCGCCGTGGCCGGGCCCGAGGTGGAAAAGCAGATCAAGGCCGACATCGCATTCCACAAGACGCCGAACCTCGTGTTCTACCGCGACGGACGGGTGATCGGCACCCTGCCCCGGGTGCGCGACTGGAGCGATTACGTCGCCCGTATCCCGGTGATCCTCGCCACACCCACCCCCGAAGCCGACGCCTGAGGAGTCCCCATGTCGAATTTCGTTCTGCCCCCCGTGGGTTTCGGTCCGGGCTCGCAGCCTTTGGGCGAGGATGACACGCTCGAATACATGCAGATGCCGCAGGACATGCGGACCTTCACGCTCCATACGCCCGATGTGGACGACCCCTCGGACGTGGCCCCGGCCCTGTCGGTCCTGATCAACCTCTCCGCCGCCTGCGACCGGGTGGCGCGGGGCGGTGCGGCGGAAAGCTTTGACCTCACAGGCCTCGACGCGAGAAACCGCGCCTTCATCGCCGAAACGATGGGAGAAGGCGAGGTGTCGATCAAGGTACAGGGTAAGCCCGCACTCAAGATCCAGGAAAGCTGGTTCGCGGGTGTCTGGCTTGTCGCTGGGCATGGGGTGGACCGGATCGACGTGGGTCAGGTGCCGCCCGTGGCGCTGGAGCGCGCCCACCTGCCCCACCGCGCGGGCGAAGGATCGTCGATCAAGGCCCATGACGGGCTGGCCAATGGTCCCGCGATCCTGACCGAGCTTATGGACAAGACCGCAAGCTGGCAGCGGGGCGACGCGCCCCATGTGGTGAACCTGACGCTCCTGCCGCACACGGAAAGCGACCTCGTTTGGCTCGACCGCGCCTTTGGCGAGGGGTCGGTGACGATCCTGTCGCGCGGCTACGGCAACTGCCGGATCACCGCACTCGCCCTGCGGCATCTGTGGCGGGTGCAGTTCTACAATTCAACCGATCAGCTCATTCTCGATACTTTCGAGGTGACCCATGTGCCCGAAGTGGCGCTCGCGGCTGACGTGGACCTTTCCGACAGCGCCGAGCGCATTTCCGAAGTGATCGGAGCGATCTCGTGACCACCTTCGAAGGCAGCTTTCTGGGCGCAAAGGACAAGATCAGCCCGCTCGCCATCATGGAATGCAAGGTCTGCTGGACGCCCTACGACCCGGCCGAAGGCGACGATTTCCGCCAGATCGACGCTGGAACGGCGTTCTTCGACCTGCCCGAGGACTGGTCCTGCCCCAATTGCTCGTCGCCGAAGGAGCAATTCCTCGTGCGCGAGGATCCGGGCAGCGAGGCGATGCGCGAGCGGGCCTGGCTCGACGGTCTGACCGAGCGGCTGGTGTCGGACTTCAACGAAGTCTGGCATTCCAAAATGCGCGACGTGCCCTTGGTGAACAAGGCGCTCCGGGTCGAGGCGGTCGGATGGCGGATGCACGACGGTCGCCCGCTGGGCGTGCTCCTGTCCCCGTGGTTCATGAACCTTGTGATGTTGCCGCGCGTGGACGAGGATTGGTCGGCGCTGGTCGCGGGAGAGAAGGAACTCCAGCACTTCCCCTCGGGCGACTATGAGTTCATCCACAACACCCGCGCGGCGATCGGCGGCTACAAGGCCTGCTCGCTCTTCTCGCCCATGGCCGATTTCACGACGCAGGCGCAGGCGGTGGACGTGGCGCAGGCGGTGATGGTCGAGCTCTTCAGGGACGAAAACCGCGCCGAAACGGACCGCGCCGCCGACATCCGCGAGATGCGGGAGGCAGAGGTTCTGGCCGAGGTCCAGCCCGATGCGGCCGCAGACCAAGATGAGAACACGCCGGCCGCCATGGGCCTTGCGCCCACGCGCCGCCAGCTTCTGACCGCGGGACTCGTCCCGTCCATGCCCAAGGACGCTGCCGAGTGATCCCGCCCCGCCCGCCATACTGGCAGGCCCTGCCACGGCCCGCCCTCGCGACGAGCGAAAACGTCGGGCGGCTGGTCCTTGGGCGGGAGGCGCGCGAGGTGGGGCAACTGATGCCTCGGCTTTTCAACCTGTGCGGTGCCGCGCAGGGGGCGGCGGCACGGCTCGCGCTGGGGCTGTCATCGAGCGAAAGTACGGCGGATCTGACGCAGGAGATTCTCCGCGATCATCTGATGAAACTTTGTCTGACCTGGCCGCGTATGTTGAAGCTGACACCGCGTCCATTGCCTGCCGATTGGCAGGTCGGGGGCGCGGCGTTGCTTTGGGCGTTGTTCGACGGATCGTTCCCCGACACGCCCGAGGCCCTTGACGCGGCGTTGGATAGGGGGCGGGGAATCGCCCCGGTTTTTTCCGCGCTGCGAGAGTCCATTCGTCCCGGACTGGGGGCAGCGCCCGCGCTGCCCCTGCCCACGAGTGAGACGGTGTTCGTAACGAGTTCTCTGGAGAACTCGGTCGCCGCGAGGCAGGTGTCACACCCTGTCCTCCGTGCGACCGAGGCGCTCCGGGGGCGCGACCTTTACTGGCGCGCACTGGCGCGTGTCTTTGACCTCGCCGATGCGGCCCTTGGGCGGATGCCCGCACCACGCAAGGTCGGCGCGGGACGCGCCGTGGTTCCCGCCGCACGCGGGGCCTATGCGGTCGAGGCAACTGTCCAAGACGGCCTGGTGACGTCGTTCCGCCGGGTGACACCCACTGATCACCTGCTTGCCGATGGTGGAATCCTGATGTCCACCTTGGCCGGACTTTCTGCTAGCGATAGGGACATGATCCCGCTCGTTCTCGACATTCTCGATCCCTGCGCTCCCCTCGACATCCGGCCTCGAATGGCCAGGGAGATGGCCGATGCATGAAATGTCCCTTGCCGAAGGTATACGCGGCATCATCGTAGACGCGGCGAGGCGCAACAACGCGCCCCGGATTACCCGGGTCCGGGTCGAGATCGGGCGTTTCGCAGGTGTCGAGAAAGAGGCGCTCGCCTTTGCCTTCGACGTGGTGATGCGAGGCTCGCCCGCCGAGGGCGCCGAGCTCGTGATGATCGACCTGCCGGGACAGGCGCTATGCTTTGACTGCGGCGAGGTCGTGGAAATCGAAAACCGTCTGGACCCCTGCCCCGCCTGTGCGGGCACGCGGCTCATGCCGCAGGGGGGCGACGACATGCGGATCAAGGATCTGGAGGTAGCCTGATGTGCACGGTTTGCGGATGCGGGGATGCGAAGGTGGAGGGGCATGACCAAGGGCATTCCCATGACCACCACCACGACCACGGGCATGATCATTTTCTTGACCACGCTCATTCCCACGATGACGGGCATCACCATGATCACCACCACGACCATTCCCACGTCCATCACCATGGCGATGACGTCCATTATGGCAGGGGCGCGGCCGGCGTCGACGTGGCGGGCATGAGCCAGTCGCGCCTCATCGAGATCGAGACCGGCATCCTGTCGAAGAACGACCGTTACGCCGCCGCGAACCGGACGGCACTGGCGGACAGGGGTATCCTCGCCGTGAATCTCGTCTCCTCCCCCGGCTCGGGCAAGACGACGCTCCTGTGCCGGACCATTGAGATGCTTGGGAACCAGCCACTCGCCGTGATCGAGGGCGACCAGCAGACCGCGAACGACGCCGACCGGATCCGGGCCACGGGCGCGCGCGCCATTCAGGTGAACACCGGCAAGGGCTGCCACCTCGACGCCCATATGGTCGGCCACGCGATGGAACACCTCGACCTCGCCCCTGCCTCGATGCTCTTCATCGAGAACGTCGGCAACCTCGTCTGCCCCGCCTCCTTCGATCTGGGCGAGGAGGCAAAAATCGCGATCCTGTCCGTGACCGAGGGCGAGGACAAGCCGCTCAAATACCCCGACATGTTCACGGCGGCGAAAATCGCGCTCCTGAACAAGATCGACCTCGCGCCCCACTGCGACGTGGACCTCGACCTCTACGAGGCGAACCTCCGGCGCGTGAACCCGACGATCGAGATCATCCGCACCTCGGCCCGCACCGGCGAGGGGATAGAGGCATGGCTCGGCTGGTTGCGCGACCGACTGGACGCCAGATCTCGCACGAAGGCGGCGGAGTGATGGGCCGGACCCTGCCCACCGTTCTGCTGATCGACGACGAACCCCATTCGCTCAACTCCATGCGGATGGCGCTCGAGGACGACTTCGACTGCCTTCTCGCGAGCAATGCCGCCGAGGCGCGGCAGATGATGGCGGACAACTACGTTCAGGTGATCCTCTGCGACCAACGGATGCCGGGCGGCACCGGGGTCGAGTTCCTGTCCGAGGTGCGCGAGCAATGGCCGGAAACCGTGCGCATCATCATCACGGGATACACTGAACCCAATGACATGATCGCGGCGATCAACGAGGCCGGCATCTACCAGTTCGTGACGAAACCCTGGCACCCCGAGCAACTGCTCATGGTCGCGCGGGGGGCGGCAAAGCTGTTTCAACTCACCCGCGACCATGATCGGATGACGCTCGAAGCGCGGTATCTGCAGAACACGGCGGAAACCAAGCTCGAGAAGCAACGCGCGGCGCTGCGCGAGGGGCTGGGGTTCGAGAACGTGCTGCGCGCGCCCAATTCGCCCATCAACCACGTGATCGACATGGCGCGGCAATACGCGAGCTTTGACGTCCCTGCCCTTCTGGTGGGCGAACCCGGCGTGGGCAAGGTCCAGATCGCGCGGGCGATGCATTACACCTCGCTCCGGTCCGAGCGTCCGTTCTTTGAACTGAACTGCGCCGGCCTGTCGGATCAGATGATACAGGCGGAACTCTTCGGCGCGAAACGCGGCGCGTTGCCGGGGCTCAACTCCAACAAGATCGGGCTCTTGCAGAAAACTGACCGGGGCACCCTGTTTCTCAATGGCGTCGACACGCTGTCGCCCAAGCTCCAGATCGAGTTGCTGCGCGTCGTCCAAGAGGGCGCGTTCCAGCCCATCGGCGGGCACGAGACGCTGACCACCAACACCCGGCTGCTGTCCGGGAGCCACGTCGACCTGCGCGCCGCCGTCGCTGACGGCAAGTTCCGCCCGGACCTCTACTATGCGCTCTCGACCGCCGAGATCCTCGTGCCGCCGCTGCGCGCCCGGCCCGGCGACATCGCGGTCATGGCGCAGCACATCCTTTTCGACGTGGCGCAGGAGCATGGCAAGACCGTGCACGGCATCTCGGAACCGGCGCTCGAATTTCTGGAAAATTACGACTGGCCCGGCAACACGCGGGAGCTTGAGAACGAGGTCACGCGGATGATGATTTTTGCGCAGGACCGCGTGCTGGGGCCGGAGCTTATCTCGCGCCACATCCTGCAGGCCGATCCATCGAACGAGGGCGCGGATCGCCGCGCGGACCAAGTGCTGACCGGCGACGGCAGCCTCAAGGACCGCGTCGAGCTTATCGAAATGCGCATCCTGCGCGAAACGTTGACTCGGCTCAGATGGAACAAGAGTCGCGCGGCCGCCGAACTGGGCCTGTCCCGCGTCGGCCTGAGGGCGAAACTCGACCGCTACGGCATCACCCAACCACAACGACAGGAGCACTGACCATGTGTCTCGGTATCCCCGGCCAGATCGTCGAAATCACCGACGCCAATCGCATGATGGCCATGGCGGATGTGTCCGGTGTCCGGCGCGAGGTGTCGCTTGCCCCGGTTATGCCTACCTCCGGCGACCTGACCGAGGTGATCGGAGAATGGGCGCTCATCCACGTGGGCTTTGCCATGGCGATCATCGACGCGGACGAGGCAGCGGAAACGCTCGCGGCCCTGCGCGGGCTGGGCGAGGCACAGGAAACGCTCGAAGCGATGGCCGAAGGCGCCAAGGCGCTGGGGGAACGCGCATGAGATACGTTCAGGAGTTTCGCGACCCCACGACCGCCAAGGTGCTGTTGGCCGAGATTGCCCGCGTGGCCGACCAGATCGGCGCGACACCCGAGAAGCCTGTCCACATCATGGAAATCTGCGGCGGCCACACCCATGCGATCTTTCGCTACGGTCTCGACCGCCTGACCCATCCGGGGATCGAATTCATCCACGGCCCCGGCTGCCCGGTCTGCGTGCTCCCCATGGCGCGCGTTGACGAATGTGTCGAATTGGCCCAGCAGCCCGGCGTGATCTTTTGCACCTTCGGCGACGCCATGCGCGTACCGGGGACGAAGAAATCGCTGATGCAAGCCAAGGCCGACGGCTGCGACATTCGCATGGTTTACTCGCCCCTTGATGCGCTGGAACTGGCGCGGCGCAATCCCAATCGCGAGGTGATCTTCTTCGGCCTCGGGTTCGAGACGACGACGCCCTCCACCGCGCTCACGATCCAGCAGGCGGCGCGCGAGGGGCTCACGAATTTCACCGTGTTCTGCAACCACATCACCGTGCCACCGCCGATCAAGGCGCTCTTGGATGACCCGCACATGGTGCTCGACGGCTTTGTCGGGCCGGGCCATGTCTCCATGGTCATCGGCATCCACCCCTATGACTTCATCGCGCGCGATTACGGCAAGCCCATCGTGGTCGCAGGATTCGAGCCGCTTGATCTGCTCCAGTCCGTCCTGATGGTCCTGATTCAGATCCGCGATGGCCGGGCCGAGGTCGAAAACCAGTATTCCCGGATCGTGCCGGAACACGGCAACCCCGTCTCCATCGCCGCAATAGAGGACGTCTACGAAAAGCGCCCCTCCTTCGCATGGCGGGGCTTGGGCGAAATCGACGAATCCGGCCTGCAGATCCAGGCGAAATACGCGGCCTTCGACGCAGAAGCGAAATTCGGCATCGGCTACGGCGCGGAAGTGGCGCGCGAGGTCGAAGAACCCGATGGCTGCGCCTGCTCCCAAGTCATGACGGGCCGGATCAAGCCCATCGCCTGCCCGCAATTCGGGCAGTGTTGCACGCCAGAAATGCCGCTGGGCGCGCTCATGGTGTCGTCCGAGGGCGCTTGTGCGGCCTACTACCAGTACGGCGGCGGTCGCCCGCTGGAGGCTGCGGAATGAAGGACACGGCGAGCGTTCAGAAACCGGCCCGCAAGCCCCTGCGCGACACCTGCGTCACCATCGCCCATGGCGGCGGCGGCAAGGCGATGCGCGACCTGATCGAAAGCGTCTTTACTGACGTCTTCCAACCCGACGCGATGGAGGATCAGGCGCGGCTCACCTCGGAGGCGCTGGCCACCCCCGGCGCGCGCCTCGCCATGACCACGGACAGCTTCGTCGTCACGCCCGTCGAGTTTCCCGGCGGCGACATCGGCAAGCTCGCGATCTGCGGCACGGTCAACGACCTCGCCGTCGGCGGCGCAAGTCCACTCTGGCTTTCGGCGGCCTTCATCATCGAGGAGGGAACCGAGATCGCGCTCCTGCGCCGGATCGTGGCGACCATGAAGGCCGAAGCGGACAAGGCCGGCGTGCGGATCGTGACGGGGGATACCAAGGTGGTCGGGCGCGGCTCGGCTGATCAGGTGTTCATCACCACGACCGGCGTGGGCGTGATCCCGCCGGGCCGCGACCTGCGCGCAGAACACATCCGCCCCGGCGATGTGGCCATCGTGAACGGGGTGCTGGGCGACCACGGCGCCTGCATCCTCGCCGCCCGTGGCGACATGGCGCTGTCTTCGGCACTGGTGTCCGACTGCGCCGGGCTGGGGCACTTGATGCAGGCGGTGCTGGCGGCCGCCCCGAACGCGCGGGCCGCGCGAGATTGCACCCGCGGTGGACTCGCCTCGTCGCTCAACGAAATGGCCGAGGCCTCGGGGCTCGCCATCGAGATCGAGGAAGAGGCGCTGCCGCTGCGGGACGAGGTCAGGGGAACCTGTGAAATCCTCGGACTGGACCCGCTCTACCTCGCCAACGAAGGGCGCCTCGTGGTCTTCGTCCCCGAAGCCGAAGCCGAGGTCACCCTCGCCGCCATGCGCGCGCTGCCCGAGGGCGAAGGCGCCTGCATCGTCGGCCGCGCGCGCGAGGGCCGCCCGGGTCAGGTCACCATGCGCACGCTCTACGGCGGGGCGCGGATCGTGGACATGCTCGTGGGTGAACAGCTGCCCCGAATCTGCTAAGTTCCGCGCAAGGCCGCACAAATGCTGTAGGCGCTGTGCATTCCCGGCTCTGTTACCCACTCCGCAACCGGGCTATGAGCAGATCATGCCCACCGCCGTCGGAACCGCACAACCAGTCACGGACCCCAGTCCCCGCGCGCTCGCCTACCCGGCGTTCCGGCGCTATTACATCGGCGCGGTCTGCGGCACCAACGGTGGCTGGATCACGCGCATCCTGCTCTCCTGGCTCGCCTGGGACTTGACGCGGTCGGCCACCTTCGTCGGCGTCATCGCGATGACGAGCCTTCTGCCGGTCGCATTCTTCGGCCCCATCTTCGGCGCGATCGTGGATCGCATGTCGATCCGTGTCGCGATGGCACGGGTGGCGATGTTTCTCGTCACCATCCCGGCGATCCTTCTGGTCCTCGTCTGGGCCGGGGTGCTGACCCCACTGACGCTGTTCCTTCTGGCCGCCACCTTCGGCACCGTGATGTCGGCCTATCACCCGATCCGCCAGTCGCTCGGTCCCCGGTTGGTCGAGCCGCCCGCCATCGGATCGGTCGTCGCGCTGGGCGCGCTCAACTTCAACGTGGGTCGCCTGTTTGCCCCTGCCGTGGGCGGGGCGATGATCGGGGCCTGGGGCGTGATTCCGGCGGCGGTGCTCGGCGTCCTGATGGCGCTGCCCAACGCGCTCATCGCGCGCACGCTCGAACCGCGCGAACACGGCGTCAGGGCCGAGGGTGGCTTTCGCGCGGATCTGGCCGAGGGCTTCCGCGTGGTCTGGCAACGCTGGCCGATCCGCCGGTCAATCCTTCTGGCCGTCGCGGCGCTGGGACTGATCCGGGGCATCGCCGAGATCCTGACGCTGGTCGCGGACGGTCAGTTTGGCATGGGTGCCCGCGGTCTGGGTCTCTTGACCTCGGCGGTGGGAGGCGGGGCGCTTGTGGCCGCCGTGTTCCAGATTTTCGCGGGCGAGCGGCTTCTGCGCCAACGCGGTCTGCGCTTCGCGGTGATCGCGGTGGGTTTCGCAGGTGTGCTCGGCATGGCCCATGCGCCGAATTTTGCATTTGCCATGGTGGCGGCGACGCTCGTGGGGTTCACCTCGACCTACGTGGGTGTGTCGCTTCAAATCGGCCTGCAGGCACGGCTCGAGGACGAGCTTCGGGGCCGTGTCATGTCGATCTGGATGCTGGCCAATACCGCCGCCACGGCGCTCGCCGCCTTCGCGCTCTCGGGGTTGACCGACTGGATCGGGCTGCCCTTGGGCACGACCTATGTCACGATTGCCTGCGGGATCGCCGTCACGCTCCTGTGGCTCTGGCCCACCGAGCGCGACTGAGCGCGCGCCCTTTCATCTTTCCGGCAAATACGCAGAACGCAACGGCGCCACCCGTGCTGCATCCGGCCAAGTCTACTCAGCTGCCTTGTCCAAGAACCCGCCCGACTGACGCGACCAGAGGTCAGCATAGATCCCGTCACGGGCGAGCAACTGCGCATGGGTCCCGACCTCGGCCACCCGGCCCGCGTCAAGCACGACGATCCGGTCCATGTGGGCAATGGTGGACAGCCGGTGCGCGATGGCGATCACCGTCTTGTCGCCCATGATCTCGTAAAGCGTTTCCTGAATGGCCGCCTCGACCGCACTGTCCAGAGCACTCGTCGCCTCGTCCAGCACGAGAATGGGCGCGTCTTTCAGGATGGCACGGGCAATGGCGATGCGCTGGCGTTGACCGCCCGAGAGTTTCACGCCCCGTTCCCCCAGATGCGCGCCATAGCCCTCGCGCCCATCGGCATCGACCAGATCACGAATGAAGTGATCGGCCTCCGCCCGCTCCGCCGCCCGGATGAGCGCCGACTCGTCGGCCTCGGGATCGCCATACAAAATGTTATCCCGCGCAGAGCGGTTGAACATCGCGGTGTCCTGCGTGACCATGCCTATGGCCGCGCGCAGGCTGTCCTGGGTAACGAGGCGAATGTCCTGCCCGTCGATCAGGATGCGCCCCTCCTCGGGGTCGTAGAGCCTCAGGAGCAGCGAGACGAGCGTCGACTTCCCCGCCCCGGACGGGCCGACGATGGCCAGCTTCTCGCCCGGCGCGATGGTCAGGTCGATGCCCTGCACCCCGCCCTTGAGACGCCCATAGGCAAAGCCCACGCCATCGAACCGGATTTCGCCCTTGTCGAGACGCAAGGGAGTCGCGCCCTCGGCGTCCGCGAGCCGCCGGTCGGGGGTCAGCGTGCGCATCCCGTCCTCGATCTCCCCGATGTCGCGGTAAAGCCCCATGAGGGCGAAGCTGACCCAGCCGGTCATCTGCGCCAAGCGCACCGCGATGGTGCCCGCAGACACGATGTCGCCCTCGGTCGCCCCGCCGTCCTGCCAGGCGATGAGCGTGCCGCCGACCAGCAGCACCGGCAAGAGCCCCGCCAGCGACATGAGTGTGAGCCGGAACGTCGCGGCCAGCTGGCCGAAGTCGATCACGGCGGAGCGGAAATTCTTGACCGCACCCAGCGCCGAATTGTCCTCGTGCCCCGCGCGGGCAAAAAGCTTCACGGTGCGGATGTTGGTGATCGTGTCCACGACCTTGCCCGTCACCACGGCCCGCGTCGCGGCCCGTGTCTTGGACTTGGCCCGGATACGCGGGATGAAGTAGCGGATCACGGCACCATAGGCGACCATCCACGCCACGAACACCGGCAGCAGCCACAGGTCGATCGACGCGACGAGCAGCATCGCCCCGATGATGGACGCGAGCGCAAAGAACACCACGTTGATCGTCTCGACCACGAGGTCCGTCATCGCGTTCGATGTCTGCGCCTGTTTCTGCGCGAGCCGCCCGGCGAAGTCGCTGTCAAAGAAATCGACCGACTGGGTGAGAAGCCAGCGATGGAGCCGCATGGTCACGAGGGGCGAAATCGCCGGCGTCACCACGACCGAGGTCATGAGGTTGGAAAAGCCGAAGACCAGCGGACGGATAAGGATGAAGAACCCCAGCGCGAGCGCGAAGAGTCCATAGTTGGCGGTGGAGAAGAAATTCTCCTGCCCGGTCGCGACCACCCCGTCGATGACCCGCCCCAACACCCAGGCGGTCCCCGTTTCGGACAGCCCCGCTAGGGCCGAGGCAAAGGCTGCGACGATCAGAACGGGCCATGCGCCCTTCAAAGTCCAGCGCACGAAGGACATGAGCGTGCGCGGCGGCGGGCCTTCGGCAGGGCGGAAGGGGTCGATCAGGTTGGCAAGTTTCACGTGTCGTCTCTCCTGTTCCCAACCTGCGCATCTGCCCGCCCCGCGTCCAGCCGCAGCCACGCACAAGGCCGCGAGGCCGCCCGCGCCGGATGCACATAGGGTCACGCTTCGAACGGCGGTTCCCGTCGGAAACGCGGACCACGGACCGGTGGTTCAACCCGAAGCAGGTCAGTCGCCCAGAAAACCGCCAGACTGCCGCGCCCAAAGGCTGGCATAGACGCCACCCAACGCAAGGAGTTCCTCGTGGCTGCCGTCCTCGATCACCCGGCCCTCGTCCATCACGACAATCCGGTCCATGGCGGCGATGGTGGACAGGCGGTGCGCGATGGCGATCACCGTCTTGCCCTCCATCATGCCGTAGAGCGTCTCCTGAATGGCCGCCTCGACCTCGCTGTCCAAGGCGCTCGTCGCCTCGTCCAGCACGAGGATCGGCGCGTCCTTCAGCATGACGCGGGCAATCGCGATCCGCTGGCGTTGCCCGCCCGACAGCTTGACCCCGCGTTCACCCACATAGGCGTCGTAGCCCCGCCGCCCGCGCGGGTCCTCGAGCGTGGCGATGAAGCGCTGCGCCTCGGCCTTCTTCGCCGCTGCCTCCATCGCGGCCTCGCTCGCCTCGGGCTTGCCGTAAAGGATGTTCGCGCGGACCGAGCGGTGGAGGAGCGAGCTATCCTGCGTCACCATGCCAATGGCCTTGCGCAGGCTGTCCTGCGTGACCGCCCCCACGTCCTGCCCGTCGATGGTGATGCGCCCCGCCTCGGCATCGCGGAACCGAAGGAGTAGACCCACGAGCGAGGATTTCCCGGCGCCGGAACGACCGACGAGGCCGACCTTCTGCCCGGCGGGAATGGTCAGGCTGACATCGTCCAGCCCACCGCGCCCCTTGCCGTAATGGTGCGTGACATCCTCGAACCGGATCTCGCCCCGCTCGACGACGAGCGCGGGCGCGTCGGGCGCGTCCACCACCGCATGGGGCACGGCGAGCGAGCGCAGCCCCTCGCGGATCACGCCCGCATGTTCGAAGAACCGGATCGCGACCCACATGAGCCAGCCCGACATGCCCGTGAGCCGGAGCGTGAGCGCCGAGGCGGCTGCAACGTCCCCCACCGTCACCCGGCCATTGGTCCACAGGACCAGTGCCGGACCCAGCATCCCCACCATGAGCGCGCCATTGAGCAGGTTCTGCCCGATGCCCATCTCGCTCATCAGCCGGAGGAAACGCTGGAACCGCAGCCGGTGCCGCTTCATGGCAGAGAGGACATAGCGTTCTTCGGACGCGCCATGGCCAAAGAGCTTGACGGTCTCGATATTGGCATAGGCATCGACGATCCGCCCGGTGACGAGCGAACGCGCGTCCGACCACTTCTCGCTCGCAGCCCCCACGCGCACCGAGATGTTCCAGGTGTAGCCGACAAACCCGGCTACCCAGAACACCATCGGAATGGCCAGGAGCGGGTCCATGTCACCCACGATGATGATGGCCGACACGACATAGACGGCGGCATACCAGAGCGCCTCGAAGACCATGAAGACGCTGTCCTCGACGGCGGGGCCAAGCTGCATGACGCGATTGGACAGCCGCCCGGCAAAGTCGTTCTGAAAGAATCCCATCGACTGGCCCAGCATGTGCTTGTGCGCCCGCCAGCGCACCTGATCCTGCATCGCGCCCGCGAGGATCTGTTCGAGCATCAGGGAGTTGAGAAAGATCACGGCGGGCCGGACCAGCAGCACCGCCAACCCGGCGGCCGCCAGTTCCAGACCGTGGGACGACCAGAACCCCGCCGTGTCGCCCGACTGGATCAGATCCACGACCCGGCCCATATAGGCGATGATCAGCGTCTCGGACACGGCCACGATCAGCCCGGTGACAGCCATCCAGCCGAGGTAGGGCCAAAAGTTGCCAAGGTGGCTTCTGACATAGGGCCAGATGCGGTCGGGCGGCGTCGTCTCGTTGAACCGGACGAAGGGATTCACGCGGGTTTCAAAGAACCGGAAGATCATGGGACGGGCTTTCAAGACGGGTCAGCCGGAGCGGTGCGGGGAAACTGGCTGAGGGGAGTTGAATGGATGCGGGGGCCGCGCTTGGCCCGACAGGAGATCGGGCTCGTTCAGCCGAAGCTCGGAATCCTGTCTGTGCGCATCGTCATCTCCATCTTGCTGCGAAAGGCATAGACCGAAACGACCGGCCTGTCATCCCCTTGGTGGTCTTTTGAACAACGGGCCGTCGCGGTGCCTAGGCACGCAGGGCGGCGAGCACTTCGTCCGCCGCTGCCGTCGGGGACATTCGGCCCGCTGCCACGCCGTCACCCAGCCGTTCGACCAGCGCGCGCACCTCGGGATCGGACCGAAGCCGGCCCAGAAGTCCCGCGCGCAGATCCTCCATGAACCAATGCCGCGCCTGTTCGGCCCGGCGTTTGTCCCAATGCCCGCTCTCGCGCCGCCAGTCGGCCAGCGTCTCCATCGCCTCCCACGCGTTTTCCAGCCCGTCATGCGTCACGGCGGAGACCGTCATCGCCTTGGGAAAGCCCTCTGGGTCATAAGGACGTTTGCGCAGGAGCCGCAGTGCCCCGGAATAGTCGGCGCAGGTGCGCGTGGCGGTGGATTTGAGGTCGCCATCCGCCTTGTTCACGAGGATGATGTCGGCCATCTCCATGATCCCGCGTTTGACACCCTGAAGCTCGTCACCACCGGCGGGTGCCAGCAGCAGCAGAAAGAGATCGGCCATTTCGGCCACCATCGTCTCGGACTGGCCCACGCCCACGGTTTCGATGAGCACCACATCAAAGCCCGCCGCCTCGACGATCGCGACGGCCTCCCGCGTGCGCCGCGCCACGCCGCCCAGTTGCGACTGTGCGGGCGACGGGCGGATGAAAGCCTCGGGACGGCGGGACAGTTGTTCCATCCGGGTCTTGTCGCCAAGGATCGAGCCACCGGACCGTGCGCTCGACGGGTCAACCGCCAGCACGGCGACGCGCAGCCCGCGTTCGATCAGGAACATTCCGAAGGCCTCGATAAAGGTCGATTTGCCCACGCCGGGCGTGCCCGACAGGCCAATCCGCAACGCCTGACGGTCCGCACCCTTCAGCGCCTCGATCAGCGCGACCGCGTCGGCCCGATGATCAGCGCGCGCGCTTTCCACCAACGTGATCGCGCGCGACAGCGCCCGGCGTTCTCCGGCCATCACCCGTTTCGCGAGATCGTCCACGTCCATCGGCCCCTCCATCCCGGCCGTCTTGCCGCGTGGAGGCCGGGTTGTCCACCGGGTATTGACCACGATCCACGCGCCGCGCGTCCATGGGCACAAGCATGTCCGCACAAAGCGACAGGCGGCACGTCGGCCTTTGCAGACGAGACGCCCCATTGCCCGCCCCGCCCGCCTGTCCGATAAGACCCACATGACCCCACTACCGATAGACGACGCCCTTCCTGACCTGCTCGCGGCCCTCGCCGCGCATGGCCGGGCCGTGCTCATGGCCCCGCCCGGCGCAGGCAAGACGACGCGCGTGCCCTTGGCCCTGCTGCCAGAAACCAGGGGCCGGATCGTCATGCTCGAACCCCGCCGCATCGCTGCCCGTGCCGCCGCCGAGCGCATGGCCTCGACCTTGGGCGAAGAGGTCGGCGCGACCGTCGGCTACCGCATCCGGGGCGAGGCCAAGGTCTCCAAGACCACCCGGATCGAAGTGGTGACCGAAGGCATCCTGACCCGGATGATCCAGTCCGACCCGGGCCTCGAGGGCATCGGCGCGCTCATTTTCGACGAGTTTCACGAGCGGTCGCTGAACGCTGACTTGGGTCTCGCGCTCGCGTGGGAGGCACGGCAGGCGCTGCGCGAAGACCTCATGCTGGTCGTCATGTCCGCGACGCTCGACGCGGGGCCGGTGGCGGCGCTGCTCGACGATGCCCCTGTCGTGACCTCCGAGGGTCGTGCCTTTCCGGTTGAGACGCGCTGGCTTGACACGCCGCTCAGACGTGAAGAGCGGTTCGACGTCAGCGCGACCCAGCTTGTGGAAAAGGCGGTGGCCGAGACTCAGGGGGGCGTCCTCGTCTTCCTGCCCGGCGAAGGCGAAATTCGCCGCGTCCAATCCGCCCTCAAGCTGCCCGCCGACTGCCACATCCACCCGCTCTTCGGCGCCATGGACCTGTCCGCCCAGCGCGCCGCGATCCGGCCCGCCGCGCAGGGACGCAAGGTCGTGCTCGCAACCTCCATAGCCGAAACCTCGCTCACCATCGAAGACGTGCGCGTGGTCGTTGACACGGGCCGCGCCCGTCGCGCCCGCTTCGACCCCGGCTCGGGCATGTCGCGGCTGGTCACGGAACGCGTGAGCCGGGCCGAGGCCGACCAGCGCCGGGGTCGCGCGGGCCGGGTTGCGGCGGGCACCGCCTACCGCATGTGGACCAAGGGGGAGGAAGGGGCGCTTCCCGGCTTTCCCCCGGCGGAAATCGAGGTCGCGGACCTCGCCCCCCTCGCTCTGGAACTCGCGCTCTGGGGTGCGGGCGACGGCGAGGGACTGGCGTTCCTCACGCCCCCCAATCCGCAGGTGCTGGCCGAGGCGCGCGGGCTGCTCACGGCGCTGGGGGCGCTCAAGGACCGGCATATCACCGACCACGGCAAGGCGCTCGTCCGCCTGCCGCTGCACCCGCGCCTCGCCCATATGCTGACCGTCGCGGGCAAGGGAGCGGCCGATCTCGCCGCGCTCCTCTCCGACCGCGATCCCCTGCCCCGCTCCGCACCCTCGGACCTCACCCTGCGCCTCGCCGCGCTGCGCGATATCGGCCTCCACGGTGTAAGTCACGGCGCGAACCGTGGCGCGGTCGAGCGCATCCGGGCCGAGGCGAAACGGCTTGCGCGTCTCGCAGTGACCACAACCCCGATGTCCCCCGCCGAAATGGCCGCCCTCGCCTACCCTGACCGCGTGGGGCTGCGCCGCAAGGGCGACCAGCCCCGCTTTATCCTGTCGGGCGGCAAGGGCGCGGTGATGGAGGACACAGATCCGCTGGCCGGTCAAAGGCTCATCGTCGTGACCGACACCGACGGCAACCCGCGCGAGGCGCGCATCCGGCAAGCCATCGCGATCTCGGAAAGCGAACTTCGCGCCGTTCATGGCGACGCAATCCACTGGCGGCAGACCTGCGACTGGTCGCGGCGCGAGGGCCGCGTGATCGCCCGCGAGCAGGAGATGTTCGGTCAGGTCGCGCTTGCCGACCGGCTGTGGAAGGACGCGCCCGCCGAGGCGGTCGCCCAAGCGATGCTAGAGGGCGTGCGCCAGCTTGGTCTTGCGCCCTCTCCCGCCGCCGGGCGGTTTCGCGCCCGCGTCGCCCTCGTGCGTGAGGCCGATCCGGATCTGCCGGACCTGTCGGACACGGCCCTGATGAACAGCCTCGAGGACTGGCTCCTTCCCCATCTCGGCGGCGTGAAGAGCGCGGGCGACTGGAAATCCTTCGACCTGCTCAACCCTCTTCGGGCGATGCTGACCTACGACCAGATGTGCCGTCTCGACGCCGCTGCGCCCGCGCATTTCACAACGCCGCTCGATCGGAAAATCCCGATTGATTACAGCGGCGAAGCCCCCACGATCGAGGTACGTTTGCAAGAGATGTTCGGCGTCACCCGTCACCCGACGGTGGGGCGAACCCCGGTCCGGGTCACGCTCCTGTCCCCGGCGGGCCGACCGGTGCAGACCACCATGGACCTTCCGACGTTTTGGCAGACCACGTACAGCGACGTGCGCAAGGACATGCGCGGGCGCTATCCGCGCCACCCCTGGCCCGAAAATCCCGCCGAGGCCGCCCCAACGACACGCGCGAAACCACGCGGAACATGAGACAGGTCACATCTTTTGACCCATCCAGCGGAACCTGATTGAAAGTTAACGGTTTCTTCAATATACTGGACAAATAATCACAAAAACAAGACAAGCGGTTTCACATGGCACTTCTGAGCAAAGCGTGGGACGAACTTCTCCGTCCCTTCATCAAGCGACCGAACAAGTTTCAGGTCGCCGCCCTCTGCTACCGGACCAAGGGCAAGAAGAAAGAGGTCCTCCTCGTCACCTCGCGCGGCACAGGGCGCTGGATCCTGCCCAAGGGCTGGCCGATGGACGGAATGTCCGCCTGCGACGCCGCGATTGCCGAGGCTTGGGAAGAGGCCGGGGTGAAGCCCAAATCGGTCCACCGCGAACCGCTCGGCTGCTTCGACTATGTCAAGGACCGGGACGAGGGCCTGCCCACCCCCTGCGACACGCAGGTCTATGCGGTCGAAGTGGGCAGCATGGCCGACAGTTTTCCCGAGGCCGGCGAACGCGAACGCAGCTGGATGTCGCCCGCCAAGGCCGCCGAGCTGGTCGAGGAACAGGGACTGAAGGACATCCTGCGCCAGTTCTGACCATCGTTTTCACGCACATACCGTTGCAATGCGAGCCGGGCTGGTTTAGGCGCGGCGCGAAACATGACGTTTCTGTAACGATGGTGTAACGGAGCCCCCGCGATGACCGAGCCGAAACCGTCCCAGTGGCGCACACTGGACAAGGATCTCGACCGGATCAGCCAGCTTGAACGGGCCACGCTCTACATCGGTCGCCCCATGGTCGGGCTTGGCGTGTCCTTTGCCTTCATCGTCGTCGCCACGCTGCTCGCCGCCGCCTTCTTCGGGTTCCAGCAGGGCACCCTCGTCGTCATCGCCGCAGCGGGTTTCGGGGCCTACATGGCGCTCAACATCGGCGCCAACGACGTAGCTAACAACATGGGCCCGGCCGTGGGGGCCAATGCGCTCACCATGGGCGGGGCCATCGTCATCGCCGCGCTCTGCGAAAGCGCGGGCGCACTGCTGGCGGGCGGCGATGTCGTCTCGACGATTTCCAAGGGCATCATCGACCCGACCGCGCTCGCCGACCTGAACGTCTTCATCTGGGCGATGATGGCCGCACTCATTTCTTCGGCGCTCTGGGTGAACCTTGCAACCTGGCTCGGCGCGCCGGTCTCGACCACCCATTCCGTCGTCGGCGGCGTGATGGGCGCGGGCATTGCGGCGGCGGGCTTTGCGGCGGTCAACTGGCCCTCGATGGGGTCGATCGCATTGTCGTGGATCGTTTCGCCGGTGCTGGGCGGCGTGGTCGCCGCCGCCTTCCTGGCCTTCATCAAGAAGAACATCATCTACGTGGACGACAAGATCGCCGCCGCGCGCCGCTGGGTGCCCGTGCTCATCGCGATCATGTCCGGCGTCTTCGCCACCTACCTCGCCGTGAAGGGCGTCAACAAGCTCGTCAGGATCGACCTGCTCACCGCCGTGATCATAGGCCTCGCCGTGGGTGCCGTGGCCTATGTCGCCTCCGCCCCCCTGATCCGCCGCCAGTCCGAAGGGATGGAGAACCGCAACAAGTCGCTCAAGGCGCTCTTCGGCCTGCCCCTCGTCATCTCGGCGGGGCTTCTGTCCTTCGCCCATGGAGCGAACGATGTGGCCAACGCCGTCGGCCCGCTCGCCGCCATCGTCCACGCCGAACAGGTCGGCGAATTCGCGGGCAGCGTCTCGATCCCCACCTGGGTCATGGTCATCGGCGCCTTCGGGATCAGCTTCGGCCTGATGCTCTTCGGCCCCAAGCTCATCCGCATGGTGGGCAGCCAGATCACCAAGCTCAATCCGATGCGCGCCTATTGCGTGGCGCTTTCCGCCGCGATCACCGTCATCGTGGCAAGCTGGCTGGGTCTGCCTGTCTCGTCCACCCATATCGCTGTCGGCGGCGTCTTCGGCGTCGGCTTCTACCGCGAATACCATGCGGAAAAACGCATCCGGCAGAACCTCTCGGCCAAGCCCACCGTGAAACGGCTGGCCCCCGAGGAACGTCGCCGCCGCAAGCTCGTGCGCCGCTCGCATTTCATGACCATCGTCGCCGCCTGGATCATCACTGTCCCCGCTGCGGCACTCCTGTCGGCGGGCATTTTCCTCATCCTCAACAGCACCATCGGCTGACGCCCTGAAAAACCCCGCGCCCTTCACTGCTTCATAAATACCTCGGAGGGGTCTGGGGAGGCAGTGCCTCCCCAGCGGATCGTCGCAGACGCAGTCTGCGGCGACCCCTCACACCACCAGCAGTTCCTCGAGCACCAGCGCCATCACGCCCGCGCTGTCCACCATGTCCTGCACACCCACCCACTCATCGGGCTGATGCGCCAGATCGAGCACCCCCGGCCCGTATGCGATGCAGTTTTTCAACCGACCGATCCGGTCGATATGCTTCTGATCATAGGTGCCCGGCGACACCACATACTCAGGCAAGGCCCCCAGCACCTTCTCGATCGCCGCGGCGGTCGAGCGCACCACCGGCGCATCCTCGTCGGTCATCGTCGGCAGCACCTCGAACAACTCCCGCACCTCGTAGTCGAAACCGGGCCGCGCTGCCTTGACGCGCTCCAGCATCCCGCGCACCTCGGCCTTCACCTCGTCGATGGATTCCTCGATCAGGAACCGCCGGTCGATCACGATTCGGCAGCGGTCGGCCACGCAGGGCGCAGGCAGGCCGGTGTAGCCGTCCTCGGGCTCCCGCTCGCCGCCGTGGATCGAGTTCACATTGAGGGTGGATGACTTCGCCCCCTCGGGGATCACCGGCATCTCGGTGCGTTTGCCCGCGAGCAGCGGATAGAGCGAGCGCTCCATCTCCTCGAGCACCGCCCCCATGTGCCGGATCGCGCTGTCGCCCAGAAACGGCATGGAGCCATGGGCGATGCGTCCCTTCGTCTCGATCTCGGCCCACCAGACACCCCGATGGCCAAGGCAGATCCGATCCTTATGCAAGGGCTCCGGGATGATCACGTGCTGCACCCGCTCGGGGCTGAAATAGCCACGCTCGGCCAGATAGGCGACACCACCGTAGCCGCCCGATTCCTCGTCCGCGGTGGCCGAGATTTCGATGGCACCCGCGAACTGCGGATGTGCCGCGATGAAAGCCTCCGCCGCAATGACGCTCGCCGCGAGGCCCCCCTTCATGTCGCAGGCCCCGCGCCCGTAGACGCGCCCGCCCTTCACCTCGCCGCCGAAAGGATCGACGGTCCAGCCGTTGCCGACCTCGACCACGTCGTGATGCGAGTTGAAATGGACACATTCCCCCGGTCGTCCGCCCTCGTAGCGCGCGACCATGTTCCAGCGCGGATAGGTGGCGCTGTCGCCAGGCGTGTCGTGGGCGCGAATGAGCTCCACCGCCCACCCCTGCGCCTCGAGCCGCGCGGCGAGGTATTCACAGATCTCGCGATACATCCGCCCCGGCGGATTGAGCGTCGGGATGCGGATCAGGTCTTGGGTCAGCGACACGAGCGCATCCTCGCGCCCGGCCACGGCTTGGATCAGGGGGACATCGGATTTTACCATGCGGTCAGGCTAGCACTCTGCCCGCCGCCCGCAATCCGCAATCGGACAGCCCACAGGATGTGTATTCGAGCGCAGCCGTCCCACCGCAAAATCCGCCGCGATGCAAAACCGGGGGTGACGCTCCTTGCGGCTGGGGGTAGGCTCACTAGATAGATAAATGTAACAAGCATTAACTTTCGGGACCGACAGGGAACATCATGGCCGCCAATCTCGACACCAAAATTCAGGAAAGCCAGACGCAGGTGGCCGAAGCTCAGGCCAAGATTACCGAACTGACCGCGCGGATCGAAGCCGCGCGGGCGCGGATGAAATCGGGCGAGGACATCTCGATCGACATCGAGAACGCCACGCTCGACGACGTCCATGCCCATACCAACGTGATGAACGCCAATATCGCGGAACTGATCATGGGGCTCGACGATGTAACCGCGGGATTCTCCAGGGATTTCGACGAGATGCGCTCGAAGACCGGCTGGGAGAGCTTCGTCGGCGTCTTCTCCAAGCACCGCTCTGAGGCGCTCCGTCAGGAACGGATGCGCACGGCCTCGATCGACGACAAGTTGCAGGACCTGATCTCGAAATCCGACATCATCGTGCAGCTTCTGCAAAACCAGCTTTCGATGCTTCAGGAACAGCGCACCAAGGTCGAGGGGAACCTGACCGAGACATTGGACGAACGGGAAGCCGTCGTAGGCGAGCTCGAAGGACACCGTGCCGAGATCCTCGCCATGGACCCCAGGATCATCGAGCTCGAGAACAAGATCTCGATGGAACAGGACGCGGCTGCCCGCACCAAGCTCGAGGGCGACTTGGCCGCCTTGAACGCGCAATACAATGCGCTCGTGCAGCAGGAGCAAGTGAAACTCGCCCGCTCCCAGACGCTCGAACGCTATATCGAGAAGGGCAAGACCTGGGTCGACTCGCTCCAGAACCAAGAAGCGACGCAGATGGTGCTGATCAACAAGCTGCAGACGGACACCAAGCAGCGCGTGGTGCTTTATGACGCGCTGTCGAAGTCGCTCAAGACCGCGCAGCAACAGGACGTGGCGCACCGGATCAACGAGATCGGCGTGCAGACGGACAAGGAAGCACAGGCCGCCATGGCCGCCATTGGCACCGCGACGAACCAGAAGATGGCCGACATGATGGAAGCGCATGAGGAACACATGGTCTTCGCGCGCGAGGTGCTGGAGGCGAAAGCCAAGGCTGACGAACGCTTTGCCCGCCGGTTCCAGTCCATCGTCGAGAAACACGACAAGAACCTTTACGGCGCGTGATGAAACTGGCGCTCGCGATAGTGTCGGGCATCGCCTTTGCCGCGCTGCTCGTGATGAGCCTCGCGCCCGAGGCGCTCGTCGGTCTGCGGTCGGGCTTTGACAGCCTCGCGGGATTGACCACGGCCGTGGCGCTCGGGGCAATGACGCTCGTGGGTGGCTGGCTCTGGATCAGGGATCGCGCCGTCAGGAACCGGGCGCGGAGCGACGCGGACAAACAAGGTTAAGAACACGAGATGCCAGAGACCGGCGACCTCACCCGCGACCACATGGACCTCGACGACACGCAGGTCACCCGGCGCTATTTCAAGAAATGGCAGGCGATCACCGGCCATCTTGCCCGCGTCGCAGGCCAGATGGAGGCCGAGGGGTCGCTCACGCGCGACGATGTCGCCGTGCTCGCGCGCTATATCATCGCGCTGGGGCACACCTTCCGGGCGCTCGCCAACAAATACCACATGTCGGGCCGCACCATAGGGGCAGGCAAGCTGACCTTCGACCGCGAGGACAGCGGCTTTCCAGTCCATGCCGAGATCCTGCAGATGGCTGCGGATGCAGCCCAGGCCGAGGTCCACCTGCGCGGGCTTCCCTCGATCGAGAGCCTGAAGGCCCAGATGGTGCGCGAAATCGTGGGTGAGTTGAAGGTGCCGCTCGAGCGGCAATACGCGCTGTCCCAGCGTCTTTATTACGAGGAACTTCTCAAGGGCGATCTGTTCTGGCCGCAGATGCACCCGGATGTGGTCTGGCTCGGCAATCTGTCGGAGGGGCGCGACCCACGGCGGCGCTACCTGCTGCACTGGGCGGCCTACGATTCCAGCGTGAACATGCCCACCATCTATCTGATGGAAGTCGAGGACACCGGGCGCATCGCGCTCCCCAAGGACGAGAAACGCTGGCCCGAGGCGCAGGGCCACCTGATGGCCCAAGGGCTGGCGGGGCTGAAACTCGTGACCATTGCGAGCGGTTTCGATCGCGATTTCGGGGAATTGCACCCCAAGCGACTGCGGCGGTTCCACGTGGGCCCGATGTATTCCCACGCCTACACCCACCAGTCCGGCCCGCTGCGCGAGGTGCTGGCCGAAGCGCGTGCGCCCGAGGGCGACGACTGGGCGCTGGCCTGGACCGTCGAAGAGCTGAGGAGCGAAAGGGTGGAGCTCGAGAAATCCGGCTGGTTCGGGAGTGTGGAGCGCGAGATTTTCGCTCTCGACCCTTTCGCCGGGCGTGGGGTCGACACCGGGGCGACGGCGACCGAACGCGCCGTGATCCTGCCCGAGCGGCCGTTTCAGGTGCTGGCGGAAAAGACGCCGCCGGGGTTTCGGGAGGTTCGGAAATTCGTTGTGGGCCAGGGTGGCCGGGTCTTGAGCTATCGGTAGGGGTTTCGCCCGTCGCTTGCGCGACAGGCGACCGGCTGGGGGAGGCTTTGCCTCCCTCAGACCCCCTCCATAGTATTTATGAAGCAGTGAAGGGATGAGGGGATGAGCAGACCGGCGAATCTGATGGAGCTTCGCGAGGAAGAGATCCGGGCGCATTACGGCGCTGCGGCGGCGCTCTTGGAGGGGTTTGACCACGCGCCGCGGATCGGCGCGGCAGAGGTGGCCCCTGCCCCAGTGGAGCGCTCACCGGGCATTGCCACCGGACGGCGGTTCCGTTCAACCACGCCGGGGCTGGTGACACGGTCCACCGCGCGGCCTGACGGGGTTCGGCTGGCCGAACGGATCGAGGCCGTGGGCGGGGACGATCCGCTGGTGTCGCCCATGGAGGCGACGGTGCTGCACGGGCTGCGGCGGGCGATCGCGATAGCCCTGGCGGTGGGTGAGGGGTTCGCTGGGCAGACGGGCTTGTCCGAGTTGAAGAAGGCCAATCTGGCCGGTAGCCTTGGCGCCGACAAGAAGGTCGCGTTTTCCGAATTGCTGGCGGCGGAGGCACTGGTGGTGCTTGGGGTTTTCGCCAATGCCACGGCATTCCTGCTGGCGCCTCATGCGAGCGAAATGTCGGTCGAGGTGGGCAGTCCGGAAGAGGTGCTCACGGACAACGCGCTTCTTGCGCTCAACGGTGCGCTTTGGGAACTGGATCAGGTGATCGCGGTGCAGGCCAGCGAAGAGGCGCGGCTCGTCGCCTGCGTTCTGGCCTTTGCCGAGGCGCTGATGGAGAAGGTGTCGCTCCGGGCGCAGGGGGCGGCGCGGCTCGACGCCTTTACCGGGGCCGACTACCGGGTCGAGGCAGACGATTTCACCATCTCGGGCTTCACGGCGAGCCGCAAGGCGCGTGGCACGACGCTGACCATGCAGTTCAAGAAACCGCATGAGGTCGTGGGCAATCACATCGCCAAGTATCAGGCCATGAAACTGGCCAAAATGCTGATGGCCTATGATTTCGAGCGGAAACTGAACCCGTTTGCCGAGCTTGGCGGGTTCATCTTCACTTTCATGGGGGACGGCGCGCCAGGGACAGGCAAGACGACGCTCATTCAGATGATGGCCGGGCTGATTTCCGGCTACTGCGAGAACGCGGGCTATGCGTTTCGCTACCAGAACTTCGGTATCGACAACATCGACAGCTATCAGGGCAAGTCTGGGCAGAACGCCAAGGCTTTCGTGAACAACGTGCTCGATCCCAGTGTGATCGGCTTTGGCACCATCGACGATATCGACCAGATCGCGGGCAAGCGCGGGGACCGGCAGTCCTCGGCGGGGCAGCAGGAGGTCACGGCGGTTTTCATGGAGGCCTTTGCGGGGGCCAATACCGTGGTGCGCGGGAACTGCACATTCGGGATGTTCTCGAACTACCCCGAGAACGTGGACGACGCGCTGCGGCAGCGGGCAGGGGCGCGGTTCCTCGTCGACGGGCCGCAGACGCGGGAGGATTATATCGACATCCTCGCGCTCCTCATGGGCAAGCGGCATGACATCCCCCTTGGCGACCATGAACTCTACGCCGCGCAGGAGATCAAGCGCGCGGTGGCGACGAGCTTCGAGGGCCATTCGAAGCCCCATGAGGAGGGTCTGCGCGTGGTCTTTGACCGGGTGGCGGGCGAGATCGGCGCGCTGGATACGATTGCCAAGCTGGGCACCTACCTCAAGGCCATTCAGGAGGCCGACCATCGGTTCACGGGCCGCGCGATCAAGAACATCACGGATGCGGTCAAGGTCCGCGCGATGGACTTCGAGCTGCCGGACGAGTGGATGGAGAACCCGGACCTGTTCCTGTTCAAATCCTATGACGAGAAATCGGCGATGATCTCGGACCTGCGCCAGCCGATCACCATCGACATGGTCATTCAGGAGATAAACCGTTACGCCGACAGCGAATTCCGCTATGCCGACAAGTCGGACGAGGTGGCGATTGCAAAGATGGTGCGGGAGTTCGGCCTGACCGAAGAGGCCAAGCGGCGCTATCTCGAGGGCAAGGGGTGACTGTTCTTCTGATCCTTGGTCTGGGCGCCGTGCTGGGTGCGGTTGCCTGGGGCTTTGGCCGGGCGGGCGCGCCTTGGGCGGTGCTGGCCGGGCTTGGTCTGGTGCCGGTCGCGGCGGTTGCGATCTGGTTTTCCGTAAACAACACGCAGGTGCCGGTGGGTGAGGCCTTTGACGAGCCGGGGTTCTCGGGTGCCATGGTGGGCGGCGTGCTGGCGGCGCTCAGCGCGCCGATGTGGGTCGGGGGATATGTGATGGGCCGCAAGGGCCGGAAGGGGAGCCTGTGACGGGATTTGAGAACTGCGGAACGCTCGGGCTGGTCGCGTTGGCCGTGGCCGTGGTGGTCGGCATCGCAGCGTGGATCGTGGGCGGCATCGTGGGCCGAATGGGCGAGGCGAACGGGCTGAAGATCGCGCTGGCGATTTTGGTGTCGCTCGCGGTGTTGCAGGCGGCGTCGCGGCTGGCGGTGGTTTCGGGCTGGTTTCATGAGCGGTCCGGGATGGATGTTTCTAGCGTGTGCGGGGGGCAGCTGCATACGGCGGCCTTTGCGGCGACGATGGCGGTGATCGCGGTTTATGTGTTCGGGTTTTTTGTGGGGTTTAAAAGGGGGCGGAGAGGTTGATGGGACATAGAGCAGGTTTGAGAATTGCATGGATGCTTCTCGGCGCCACTTTAGGCATGGGTGTAGCTCTGCTGGCCGCTGGCATGTCAGCTCATGAAAATAGCTTCCGTTGGTTTCTTTATGATCCCTTATCAATGGGATGGTGGCCTGCCTTTGCGGGGGCGCTTGCCGGCTTATCAATTTTTGCCATCCGCTCAGGTGGGAAATTCTGATGCGGCGTCTACGAGTTTCTTCGCAGGTACCAGCATCGACGGCGGGAAAGTTCGCCGCGCGAACGCAGCGAAATAGCCGACCCACTGGGGTCAGTCCCACGTCTCAGACTAAGTCAAATCACGCCAAAAGTTTCGGTAAACGATTGTTGGCTGGGACCAGTTTGACGTTTTGCGTGTTTGGGTTCCCGACGTTTGCCGAAGTAGTAACCTGTAGCCCGGAATATCAAAACGAAATTTGGCATCAAGATGCATCTCCATGGTTCGAGCCAGACATCTTCAAAGGAGATATTACTGTCGATCTCGATACAGGTGCAATTCGGCCGATCCCGTCATCGCAGTTTTTTGGACGCCGTCAAATTCTTTCAAAATACTCTAACAATTGGGGGCTCGCGGTTGCCTTCTTCGGCGACGAATACAGAGCCGCGGGAGTGTACTCCGGCCCAGTCGCGTTACTTACCGTGGCGCCACCCCGACGAGACGGATATATCCAGTTCACCTTGAATGACGGAGTTTCATTCATAAAGGGTGCGTGCCAATGAGGGGGCGCAACCAACAGGGTCTTTTTCTCAAGACTTTCCCCGCACGATGCGCGCCGAAGGCGCCGTGCGAGCGCCTGCCCGTCCCGGCGGGCTGGCGCTTTGACTGGGCTGGGATGGACCTTGGAGGTCGCAATGATGTGGCACGATAAAGCGCGCGGTTCAGTCGGCGGCGGCGCCACCCCACGGGCAGGCGCGCGCACGGCTTGCGTCGCTCCAAGCAGAGAGGTTTCAAAATGATCCGCCTCATCAAACGCGGCCTGATGTTCGGGAACCTGATCCGCGTCGACTCCCCTGCCCTCATCGAACGCTACAACCGGGCGCTTCATAGCCTCACCGGCAAGCGCACCCAACTCGACGAGTTTCACATCGACATTTCGGGCTATTCCTACGAGGTGGGCGAGGAGTTGGGGGATCACCTCTACCTCAACCCCAACGGGGTCAATCGGCTGTTCATCATCCTCACGACCGAGCAGAAAAAGGCGCCGCTGCTCAACGCCAAATTCTCGACCTCGCGCGGGATCCTGCGCAAGTTCATCGAGGAGAACGAGACCAGGCTTTTCGCGCTCACGGCCAATGATGCGGTGTCGGGCGAGCTTGATAACTCGGTGTTCGAGGCGTCCTCGCCCGCGCGGCTTTTCGACATTCGCAAGATCACGGTGAACGCGGATACGACGCAGAGCCATGTGGCCAATGCCCGCGCGCTCGCCGCCAAGATCGAGCGGTTCCAGAGCGCGCCCGATGGTTGGTATGACGACGTGCTCATCGCCGAGATGATCGAACTGGCCAAGCAGACCGGCGACGTGACGCGCCAGCCCATCGACCTCGACCGGCCCACCTACGCGCAGGAAAACTTCTGGACCGCGCATTTCGGCGGCATCTACGTGTTTCGCGACGTGGCGGAGCCTGCGGCGATCTGCGTGGGGGACAAGGACGCGTTGGGCGAACTGCCGATCGAGACGGTGCTGGACCTCAGTGACCGCAACGGGATCGCGGCGTTCTTTGAACTCAACAACCTCGTCGAGCCGATCATCAAGGCGCGCGGCGTCGACGGGGCCGCGATCCTTCGGCAGAAGATGGACTTCATCCTCGTGGATGCGGCCACCACGGCGGGCGTGGACATCGACGGGATGGACCACCGGGCACTGCACCGGCTCGCCCAGCGGATGGGGAGCGCCCTGCCCGAGGAGTTCCTGAAGCTAAACCAGATGGTGCGCTGGGCACTGAATGGCGGGCCGTGGCCCAAGATCGCCTCGGACGATGCGACCTATTTCTACACGTTGCGCGCGCGGCCCGATCACCCGGACCGAGACCTGATCAACATGCTGCTGTCCGAGCTGTCTCCGCTCGACATACGGCAGCTCTTCATCTGCCACAAGCAGGCGTTCTACGCCGCCTACGCGGATTGGCCGGAGAGCAAGAAGGAGTATGTGGCCGAGTTCCTGGCCCGCGACTACGCGGCCAACAAGGCCGGGGCGCGCGAGGCGCTGTTCGGGGGCGAAGAACCCGCGCCAGTGCCGGTTTCACCCGCGCCGAAACAGGATATAATCGACATTGTGGGGCCTTGGGGGGCCCTGAGGAGGTAACGGGATGGGATTGATACGGCTGGTCATCTTCGGATTTCTGCTGCTTTCGGTGATCTATCTGTGCGTGTCGTGGTATTCCCGGTCCGTGCGGCGGGAAAAGCTCGAAAAACAATGGGACGCAGAGAACCCCGACGGACACGATCTGGTGGGGCGGCAGACCTACATCACGCAGGGCATGATCGACTACAACGACTCGATCCGGCCCAAGCTCCTGCTTCTGATCTACGTGGTGCCCATGCTCGCCGTGGGCATCATCCTTTACATGACCAACGCGAATTGAGGTTTTCATGCGGTTTGTGAGAAAGACGATCACCTGGGCGCTGATCCTCATGGCGGCGGTGCTGCTTCATTACGTGCTGCCCAGGCACGACGTGGCGCGGATCACCGGGACCGAGATCATCCGGATGGATTTTTCCGCGATCAACCGGCCGTTCTATGCGCAGTCGGATAGTGCCAACGTGGACCTGCCGCAGCGGGACGTGCGGCTTATCAACACGGTGAAGAAACGGACCTATCTGCTGGGCTTCATCCGGAGCGACCGCGAAAAGGTCTTTGTCTACCGCAACGAGGATACGGGCTGGATCTGGCCGCCCTACTTCAAGTTCGACAGCTCGGACCTGCAGGCCGAGGCGCTGGCCAATGTATCGACAGCAGGCAATGTCCAGTGGGTCGAGATCACGCGCTACGGCTGGCGCAACCGCTTCTTCACGATCTACCCCAACGCGATTGCCATCAAGCCGATCGAAGGCCCGGACGTGCGGATCATCCCGTGGTTCAACATCTTTTTCCTGATCTTCCTGGGCCTCGCGGTGCTCTTCATCCGCGCCATGTGGCGGCAGTTTCGCGAACGTGTGATCGACCCCGGCGTGAACGACACCCGCGACGCCTGGGACCGGGTCGATGCCTATGCCGACGAGCGGCGCAGTTCGGTAAGCCGCTGGTGGCGGAGCTGGACCGGGAAATAGGTCTCGACTTTCGCTTGCGCGAAAGCCGACCGGCTGGGGAGGCTCTGCCTCCCCAGACCCCTCCGGGATACTTATGAACCAGAGAAGGCAGGACCCGTTAAGCGGGACCGACGGCGATGTTGTCGATGAGCCTGACGGGGCCGAGGTGCGCGGCGGCGAAGAGGCGCGCGGGGCGGTCGAGGGTTGGCATGAGGGTGAGGCCATCGGCGGCGCGCAGTTCGAGGTATTCGACCGAACGGTAGCCCGCGGCCTCGATCTCCTGCACGGCGCGGGCTAGGACCGGACCGGGCGCTTCGCCCGCCTGCATCCGGCTTGCGGCACGGCGCATGGCGGCGTTCAGGGCGGGGGCGATGGCGCGGTCTTTGGGGGCAAGGCGTTCGTTGCGGGACGACAGCGCAAGACCGTCCTCCTCGCGCACGGTGGCGCAGGGCACGATTTCGATCGGCAGGTTCAGGTCGGTGACCAAGCGTTTGACCACTTGGAGCTGTTGGTAGTCTTTTTCCCCGAACATGGCGAAATCGGCCTGGGTCTGGGTGAAGATCTTGGTCACCACGGTGGCGACCCCGTCGAAGTGACCGGGACGGTGCGCGCCACAGAGCATGTCGGTCAGGCCCGTGACGCTGACCTTGGTCGCAAAGCCCTCCGGGTAGACCTGATCCAGCGCGGGCGCATAGAGCGCATCGACCCCTGCGGCGGCGAGCTTGGCCGTGTCGGCGGCCATATGATTGGGGTAGTTCACGAGATCCTCGGGATTGTCGAACTGCTTGGGGTTCACGAAGATCCATGCGACCACGCGGTCGGCCCGGGCTTTCGCGGCTTCGACCAGCGACAGGTGACCGGCATGAAGTGCGCCCATCGTGGGCACCACGGCGAGCGTGCCGGAGGCGCGCCAGCGGGCGGCGGCGGCGCGCATTTCGGAAAGCTGGGTGAATGTTTGCATGGGCGTCACTCGTCGGAAAAGATATGTTCGGGAGCCGGGAAGCGGCGCTCGCGCACCTCGGCGGCGTAGGCGGCGATGGCGGCGCGCGCGTCCGTCGCAAGGCTCGCGTAGCGTTTCACGAACTTCGGCTTGAAGGCGTCGAAGAGACCCAGCATGTCATCGACGACCAGCACCTGACCGTCGCACTCCACGCCTGCGCCGATGCCCACGGTGGGGATGGCGAGAGACGCCGTGATCTCGGCAGCGAGGCCCGCGGGCACCTTTTCGAGCACGACCGAAAAAGCCCCCGCCTCGGCCACCGCGCGAGCGTCGGCCAGCACGCGGGCGCGGTCGGCGCCCCTGCCCTGCACCTTGTAACCGCCCAGCGTGTTGATCGCCTGCGGCGTGAGGCCGACATGGGCCATGACGGGGATGGAGCGCGCGGTGAGGAAGCGGATCGTTTCGGCCATGGTCACACCGCCCTCGAGTTTCACCGCCACAGCGCCGGTTTCACGCATGAGGCGGGCTGCGTTGCGGAAGGCCTGCTCGGGGCTTTCCTCGTAGGAACCGAAGGGCATGTCGATGACGAGGCAGGCGCGTGTGGTGCCGCGCGCGACAGCCTGGCCATGCAGGATCATCATCTCCATCGTCACGCCCAGCGTGCTGTCCATGCCGTGGAGCACCATGCCGACGCTGTCGCCCACGAGGACGAGATCGGCCTCGACGTCCACGAGACGCGCGACAGGCGTGGTATAGGCGGTGAGGCAGACGATGGGGGCCGCCCCCTTCATTGCGCCGATGTCGCCGGGGGTTTTCGCCTTGATGGCCGCGTTGACGCTCATGTTTTCCTCCCTCGCGCAACGATGGCAGGTCCGGGCCTGCTTGACGCTACGTCCGTTGCGCTGCGGCGTCTCCTATCGCGTCGAGGCCGGTTTTCCAAGCCGTCCCGCCCCTGTCCGCGCAATTTTCCGAATTGGCTTGCGTGGTTCCTCGCAGGATTGTTTCATGCAGGCGACCGGCAGGGCCTTGCCGGGCCACCCGTTCACGGGACGAGAGGGAGCCACATGAAACATCTCACACTCACCACCGCCGCGCTCGCGCTCATGGCGGGCACGGCGCTTGCACAGCAGACGACGATCACCATCGGGATGCAGCTCGAGCCGCCGAACCTCGACCCGACCGCAGGGGCCGCGGGGGCCATCGACGAGGTGGTCTATGCCAACGTCTTCGAGGGCCTCACGCGATTCGGGCCGGACGGGGAGATTCTGCCGGCGCTCGCGGAAAGCTGGGAGGTGAGCGAGGACGGCACCGAATATACCTTCAAGCTGCACGAGGGCGTGACCTTCCACGACGGCAGCACGATGGACGCCGAGGACGTGGTGTTCTCGCTCGACCGGGCGCGGGCCGAGGATTCGACCAACGCGCAGAAACCGCTCTTTGCCGGGATTTCGGCGGTCGAGGCGGTGGACCCGCTCACCGTCAAGGTGACGCTTGCCGAGCCCAACGGGAATTTCCCCTTCAACATGGCCTGGGGCGACGCGGTCATCGTGGCGCCCGAGACCATCGAACAGGCGGCGACGACGCCCATCGGCACCGGGCCCTTTACCTTCACCGAATGGGTGCAGGGCGATCACGTGACGCTGTCCAAGAACGGGAGTTACTGGGGCGAGGCCGCCAAGCTCGACACCGTGACCTTCAAGTTCATTGCGGACGCCAATGCGGCCTTTGCGGCGATGATGGCGGGGGACGTGGATTACTTCCCGGTCTTCCCGGCCCCGGAACTGGTCGAACAATTCGCGGGCGATCCGCGCTTCGTGGTGATCGAGGGCTCGACCGAGGGCGAGACGATCATGGCGATGAACAACAAGCAGCCGCCGCTCGACAACGTGATGGTGCGCGAGGCGATTGCCCATGCGGTGAACCGGCAGGACATCATCGACGGGGCGATGTTCGGCTACGGCACGCCCATCGGCACGCATTTCGCGCCGCACAACCCGGACTATGTCGACCTGACCGAGATGTCGGCCTACGACCCCGAGAAAGCCAAGGCGATGCTGGCCGAGGCGGGGGTCGAGAACCTGACGCTTCGCCTCATGCTGCCGCCGCCGACCTATGCAAGGCGCGGGGGCGAGATCATCGCCTCGCAACTGCGCGAAGTGGGGATCGAGACCGAGATCACCAACCTAGAATGGGCACAGTGGATCGAACAGGTGCTGGGCGGAAAGGACTATGACCTCACCATCGTGAGTCACACCGAGCCTGCCGACATCAACATCTATGCCCGTCCCGACTACTACTACCAATACGACAACGCCGAATTTCAGGCGATCATCGCCGAGCTTGGCGTGACCTCGGACGCAGCGCGGCGCTCGGAGCTGAACAAGCAGGCGCAGGAGATGATCGCGAAGGATTTCGTGAACGTCTATCTCTTCCAGTTGGCCAAGATCGGTGTGGCCAACGCCAAGATCCAAGGCCTGTGGGAAAACGCGCCGACGCAGGCCAACGACATGACGGCGGTTTCCTGGACCGAGTGATCTGACCGTCTTGGCACGCTGTCATGACAAGTCGAACGCCCCTGCCATCGGCGGGGGCGTTCTCGGTTTCGCGTACCGAGCCTTCACGCGGTCTCGCTTTCCCTCTTTCGGCTCTTCGTGCACCGTCCTAGTCTCGCCCCATGCTCCGCTTCGCCGTGTCCCGGTTCCTGTCCCTTGCCCTCAGCCTGCTCGTGGCATCGCTCGTCATTTTCGCGGTGGTCGAGGTCATTCCGGGCGACCCTGCCGCCTATATGCTCGGCCTGAACGCGACGCCCGAAGCGGTGGCGGCGCTGCGCGATCAGATGGGGCTCAATGACAGCCTGCCCGTACGCTATCTCGGCTGGCTCGGGGGCATGCTCACCGGCGATTTCGGGGTGAGCTACACCTACAAGGTCGCGGTGAGCGAGCTTGTCATGGACCGGCTCTGGGTGTCGCTACCGCTCGCGCTCTTCGCGCTGATCCTGTCGACCGTCATCGCAATTCCCGTGGGGCTGATCGCAGCGTCCCGGCGCGGCGGCGTGACCGACTACGGGATCATGGGGGCGACGCAACTAGGCATCGCGGTGCCGAATTTCTGGTTCGCGATGATCCTCGTCCTGATCTTCGCGGTGAACCTGCGCTGGTTCGGCGCGGGCGGCTTTCCGGGCTGGGAGGGCGGCATCGGCCCGGCGATCAAGGCGCTGACGCTTCCCGCCATCGCTCTCGCCCTCCCCCAAGCGTCCATCCTCGCCCGCGTCATGCGCTCGGCGCTGATCGAGACGCTGGGGCAGGACTACATCCGCACCGCGCGGGCCAAGGGGCTGTCGGTGCGTCAGGCCGTCACCGGGCACGCGTTGCGCAATGCGATGATCCCGGTGCTGACCATCATCGGGCTTCAGTTTTCCTTCCTCCTCGCGGGCGCCATCATCATCGAGAACGTGTTCTACCTGCCCGGCCTTGGGCGGCTGATCTTTCAGGCGATCACCCAGCGCGACCTCATCGTGGTGGAAAGCCTCGTCATGCTGCTCGTGTTCGCGGTGATCCTCGTCACCTTTCTCGTGGACATCGCCTATGCGGCTGTGGACCCGAGACTGAGGAAGCGCACATGAGGCTGCCCGTCCAGTTCGTCTTTGGCGCGGTGGTCACGGCGCTCTTCGTCACTGTGGCGCTTCTGTCCTTTGTCTGGGTGCCCCATGACGTAGCCGCGCTGTCCATCGCGGACAAGCTCAAAGCCCCCTCGCCCGACTTCTGGCTCGGTACCGATCACCTGGGGCGCGACACGCTGTCGATGCTCATGGTCGGTGCGCGGACCTCCATCGCGGTGGCGGTGGTCGCGGTGGGGATCGGGATCATCGTCGGCGTGCCCTTGGGCCTCGCCGCTGCCGCCACGCGCGGGAGCCTTGTAGACGAGGTCATCATGCGCGGCAACGACCTGATCTTTGCCTTCCCCTCGCTGGTCATCGCAATCCTGATCACGGCGGTCTTCGGCCCCTCGGCCACCAATGCGATCATCGCCATCGGGATCTTCAACATCCCCGTCTTCGCCCGCGTCACGCGCGGGGGCGCGCTGAGCCTCTGGACGCTCGACTACATTCTCGCCGCACGCGTGGCGGGCAAAGGAAAGGCGCGGATCAGCGCCGAACATATCCTGCCCAACATCCTGAACCTGCTCATCGTCCAAGGCACGATCCAGTTCTCGCTTGGCATCCTCGCGGAAGCGGCGCTCAGTTACATCGGCCTTGGCGCACAGCCGCCCACGCCCAGCTGGGGCCGGATGCTGGCCGAAGCGCAGACGATGATCTACACCGCGCCGCGCCTTGCCATGTGGCCGGGTTTCGCCATCGTCGCCATGGTACTGGGCCTCAACCTGATGGGCGACGGGCTGCGCGACCTGCTCGACCCAAGGGTGAGGCGCCAGCGATGATCCGGCTTCAGAACCTGACCGTCCGGGTCGGAACCTTTTCGATCCTCGAGGACGTCTCGCTCACCATCTCACCCGGCGAAGTCTCCGGGCTCGTCGGCGAAAGCGGCTCGGGTAAGTCGATGACCGCGCTCGCCATCATGGGGCTCCTGCCGCGCGGGTTCATCACCTCCGGCTCCGTCTGGCTCGGCGATCAGGATCTGCTCAAGGCCCCCGAACGGGACATGTGTCGCATCCGGGGCAACCGGATCGGGATGATCTTTCAGGAGCCGATGACGGCGCTCAACCCGGTCAAGACCATCGGCGATCAGGTGGCTGAGACGCTGCTCGTCCACGGCAAGGCGACGCGCTCCGAAGCGCTCGCCGTCGCCGCCCGGCGGCTCGACCGCGTGGGCCTGCCCGCCGACCGTTTCCCGCTCACCCGCTTTCCACACGAGCTGTCCGGCGGCCAGCGCCAGCGCGTCGCCATCGCCATGGCCGTGGCGCTGCACCCCGAGCTGCTCATCGCGGACGAGCCGACCACGGCGCTCGACGTCACCACGCAGGCGCAGATCCTCGACCTTCTGAACGAGATCGTGGACGACGAGGGCATGAGCCTCCTCCTCATCACCCATGACCTCGCCGTGGTCGCGGGCATGGCGGACCATGTCGCGGTGATGAAGACCGGCAAGGTGGTCGAGGCGGGCGTGACCGAGACGCTCTACCGCACCATGTCGCACCCCTATACCCGCGCGCTCTTCGCGGCGACGGATCACCAGCCCGCGCGCAAGCCAGGCGTGTCGAAGGAGCCGCTTCTGACCGTCGAGAACGCGGTGCGCGACTACGCCACCCCGCGCAAGTCGCTTCTGGGACCACCGGGCCGGTTTCGCGCCGTGAACGACGTGAGCTTCACGCTCCACGAAGGCGAGAGCCTTGGTCTGGTAGGTGAAAGCGGCTGCGGCAAATCCACCCTCGCCCGCGCGATCCTTGGGCTGGAGCCGCTGCAATCGGGCCGGATCACCGCATTCGGCCGCCCCCTCGGCCCCGATTTCCCCAACGCGCTCCGCTCGGGCATCCAGGTCGTGTTCCAGGACCCATACGGCAGCTTCAACCCGCGCTGGCGGGTCGAGCGGCTGGTGGCCGAACCCTTCCACCTCATGCCCGCACCGCCAGCCGACAAACGCGACCGGGTGGCACAGGCGCTGACCGATGTGGGCCTGCCAGCGGACAGCATGGACCGCTACATCCACGAATTCTCTGGCGGCCAGCGCCAGCGCATCGCGATTGCCCGCGCGCTCGTCACCCGCCCGGATCTCATCGTGCTGGACGAGGCGGTCTCGGCCCTCGACGTGAGCGTGCGCGCGCAGGTGCTCGACCTCATCGCGCGGCTGCAGGCCGAGCATGGGCTGGCCTATATCTTCATTTCCCACGACCTCTCGGTGGTGCGTTCCGTGACCGACCGTGTCATGGTGATGCGCGCGGGCGAGATCGTCGAGGCGGGCGACACACAGGCCGTCTTCGACGCGCCGCAACATGACTACACGAAACGCCTGATCGCGGCGACGCCGCGCATCCCGGCGGACTGGAGGACAACCCGACATGCGTGACCATCTCTGGTATGACGCCACCAAGGTCTTCATCGACGGCACATGGCGCGCGCCCGAGGGCGGCGGACAGCTCGACATCGAGGACCCCTCGACCGGCGCGGTGATCGGCTCGATTGCACGCGGAACGGCGGCGGACATCGACGCAGCGGTGGCGGCAGCGCAGGGCGCGTTGGACGGTGACTGGGGCCGGATGAGTGCGACCGAACGGGGGCGCATCCTCACGAAGATCGGCGCGCTCGTCGCGATGCGGCTTGACGACCTCGCGATGATCGAGGCAACGGATGTGGGCAAGCCGCTCACCCAGGCCCGCGCCGATGCCGTGGCGCTCGCCCGCTACATGGAGTTCTACGGCGGTGCCGCCGACAAGATCATGGGCGAGACGATCCCCTATCTCGACGGCTACACCGTCTACACCCTGCGCGAACCGCACGGGGTGACCGGCCACATCGTGCCATGGAACTACCCGATGCAGATCATCGGGCGCTCGGTCGGAGCCGCCCTCGCCATGGGCAACGCCTGCGTGCTCAAACCAGCCGAGGAAGCATGCCTCACCGCGCTCGCCTTCGTGGCGCTGGCCGAAGAGGCGGGGCTGCCCAGGGGGGCGCTCAACGTCGTGCCCGGTCTGGGCGAAGAGGCGGGCACGGCCCTCTCCGGCCACCCCGGCGTCAACCACATCAGCTTCACCGGATCGGTGGGCGTCGGATCGCTCGTGCAGGCCGCTGCGGCCAGGAACGTGACTCCTGTCACGCTCGAGCTTGGCGGCAAGTCGCCCCAGATCGTGTTCGACGACGCCGACCTTGACGCGGCGATCCCCTTCCTCGTCGGGGCCTGCATCCAGAACGCGGGCCAGACCTGCTCGGCCTCCTCCCGTGTGCTCATCCAGCGCCCGGTCTACGAAGAAGTCATCGAGCGCATGGCAGCCCGCTACGACGCGATGATCTCGGCCCCCGCAAAGCGCGACGCGAACCTGGGCCCGCTCATCTCGGCCAAGCAGAAGGACATCGTGACCGGCTACCTCGCGAAAGGCGCGGACTTGCGCGTGGCCGGCATGGGGTCCATCGCTGAGGACGCGCCCAATGGCGGCCACTACGTCCCCGCCACGCTCTTTGCCGACGTGTCCCCCGACCATCCGCTCGCGCAGGAGGAGATCTTCGGCCCCGTGCAGGTCGCCATCCCCTTCGACACCGAGGACGAGGCGGTGGCCATCGCGAATGGCACCGATTACGGCCTCGTGGCCTCGGTCTGGACAGGAAACGGCGCGCGGCAGATGCGGCTCGCCAAACGCATCCGCGCTGGACAGGTGTTTATCAACAACTACGGCGCGGGCGGCGGGGTCGAGCTTCCCTTCGGCGGCACCGGCAAATCCGGCCATGGCCGTGAAAAGGGCTTCGAGGCGCTCTATGGCTTCTCCACCTTGAAAACCATCGCTGCCAAACATGGATAAGCAAGGGTCCCCCCTTCTCTGGTTCATAAATATCCCGGAGGGGGGGGTGGGGGGAGGCAGCGCCTCACCCCAATCGGTCGTCCCAAGCGCCAGCTTGGGGCGAAACCAATGACCCACCTCACCAACCGCGACGCCCGCAAACTCTGGCTGCACCAGAACGGTCTGCTCGCCGCGCCGACGCGCGCGCCGGATGTCATGGCGATCATCCGCGACCTCGGGTTCTTACAGATCGACACGATCCGCAACGTGGTGCGCGCGCAGGACCATATCCTGTGGTCGCGCAGCCAGACCTACCGCGAGGGCGCGGTCTGGAGGCACCTCGCGAGCCGCCACCTCTTCGAACATTTCACCCACGACGCCTCGCTCATCCCGCGCGAGACGCTGCCCCATTGGCAGCGCCGGTTCCGCGACCTCGGGCGGCGCACGGCCAATGCCGATTGGTATCGCTCGGGCCTCGGCCAGCACGAGATCGAGGCCATACGTGACCGTATAGAACGAGAAGGCGCGCTCTCGACCCATGCCTTCGACACCAAGGCTGCGAGCCGCGAGATGTGGGCGCGCCCGCCGCACAAGAAGGCGCTCGATCAGATGTGGTATGCAGGCACGCTGGCCACCTGCCACCGGGACAATTTCGTGAAATACTACGATCTGGGCAGCCGCGTGCTGGGCGAGGTGAACCACGACGCCGACCCCGCACCGCAGGCCCGCGCGCTCCACGCCGCCGCGATGCGCCATTTGGGGATCGCGACGCCCTCGGAGATCTACAAGTTCTGGGCCGCCACCTCGCCCGCCGAGGTGAAGGACTGGATCGCCAGTGCCGACCTCGTCCCCGTCACGCTGGACACCGCCCAGGGCACGACCCACCGCGCCCTCGCCACGCCCGAGGCGCTCGCGGCCCTGCCCGATCTGCCCGACCCCGTGGGGCGTCTGCGCATCGTGAACCCCTTCGACCCGGCCTTTCGCGACCGGACCCGCACCGAACGCCTCTTTGGCTTTTATTACCGCAACGAGATGTTCGTGCCTCAGGCCCAGCGCGTCCACGGCTACTATGTCTACCCGCTCCTCGACGGGCTCGACTTCGTCGGGCGGCTCGAGGCGAAGTCGGACAAATCCTTGGATGCGCTCACCATCACCGGCTTCTGGCCGGAACCCGACGCGCGCTGGGGCAAGGGGCGGATCGCCCGTCTCGACTCCGAGCTTGCCCGCTTCGCGCGGTTGGGTGGCCTTGGCCATGTTACATGGACTTGCTCCCGCCCCTGATTGCGCTCAGTCTCGCCCAAACGAGATCGGGAAACGGTCGCGGGATGATCGGGAGGAAACCATGAGACTTGCAGGCAGGACGGCGATCGTCACCGGGGGTGGCTCGGGCTTTGGCGCAGGAATCGCGCGGAAATTCGCATCCGAGGGCGCGACGGTCTGGGTGGCAGACATCAACCTGGACGCCGCACGGGCCATTGCACAAGAGATCGACGGCAAAGCGGTCGCCGTCGATGTGGCCAGAAACGACAGCGTGGCCGCGATGGTCAGCCAGACCGGCCCTGTTGACATCCTCGTCAACAACGCGGGCATCACCCATCTGCCCAAGCCCATGGAAGAAGTGGACGAGGACGAGTTTGACCGGGTGCTCGCGGTCAATGCCAAGTCCGTCTACCTCACCGCCCGCCACATGGTGCCGCTGATGAAGGCCGCCGGGCGTGGCGCGATCCTCAACGTCGCCTCCACCGCCGGGATCAGCCCGCGCGCGAACCTCAACTGGTATAACGCCTCGAAGGGTTGGATGATCACGGCCACCCAGACCATGGCGGTCGAACTTGCCCCCTTCGGCATCCGCGTGAACGCGCTGGCCCCGGTGGCGGGCGAGACGCCGCTCCTCGCCAGTTTTATGGGCGAGGACACGCCCGAAATGCGGGCGAAGTTCCTCTCGACCATCCCGATCGGACGCTTCTCGACGCCCGAGGACATGGGCAATGCCGCCTGTTTCCTCTGTTCGGACGAGGCCTCGATGGTCACCGGCGTGGCGCTGCCTGTCGACGGTGGGCGCGTGATCTGAGCCGTCGGATCTGCTTATGTCTTGGAAAGATGAAAGGGGCGCGATGCGACCGGGACCCAGAAACCTGATCACCGACGTGGCAGGCCTGCGCGTGGGCAATGCCCAGAACAAGCGGATCAAGACCGGGACCACGGTGCTGGTCGGCGATGCGCCCTTCGTCGCGGGCGTCCATGTCATGGGCGGCGCGCCGGGCACGCGGGAGACGGATCTGCTCGCGCCCGACAAGACGGTGCAGGAGGTCGATGCGCTGGTGCTCTCGGGTGGCTCGGCCTTTGGCCTCGATGCGGCCTCGGGCGTGGCCGATGCGCTGCGCGCGCTGGGGCGCGGGTTCCGGGTCGGCCCGGTGAACGTGCCCATCGTGCCCGGCGCGATCCTCTTTGACCTCATCAACGGCGGCGACAAGGACTGGAGCGAAAACCCCTACAAGGCAATGGGGCGCGCGGCGCTCGCCGATGCCTCGGAGGTCTTCGATCTGGGCACCGTGGGCGCGGGCACCGGCGCGCTCACGGCCACGGTGAAGGGCGGGCTTGGCTCGGCCTCCGTCGTGCTCGACAGCGGGATCACCGTGGGCGCGCTCGTCGCAGTGAACCCTGTGGGCGGCGTTTCCGGCCCCGAGGGCCAGTTCTGGGCAAGCCCGTGGGAAATGGACGGCGAGTTCGGCGGGCGCGGCCCGGTGACCGGCTTTGACCCGCGCGTGACCCCGATCACCAAGCTCACCGCGCGCGACACCGCGGGCGCGGCGACCACCATCGCCATCGTGGCCACGGACGCCGCGCTCACGCAGGCCCAGGCCACGCGCATGGCGGTCGCCGCCCATGACGGCATGGCGCGCGCGATCCACCCGAGCCATACGCCCCATGACGGCGATCTCGTTTTTGCCGCCGCCACGGGTGCGCGCCCGATGCACACGCCCGAGGTCGACATGCTCATGATCGGCCACGCCGCCGCCTCCTGCCTCGCCCGCGCCATCGCACGGGGCGTGTTCCATGCCACGCCCGCACCCGACGACCTGATGCCCTGCTGGACGCAGGCCTTCGGCACGGATTGACGCGAGGCAACCCGGCCCCCTAACGTCATCCCCATCATTCAAAGGAGGCATACCGTGACACGCTTTTCCCTCGCCCTTCCCGCCGCTCTCGCCCTTATTGCCGCGCCCGCCCTCGCCGACGACGTGACCGATACGCTCGCCTCAGCGCTCGAAGCCTATGAGGCAGGCGACATCGCCTATGCGATGGAGGAACTCGACTACGCCAAGACGCTGCTCGCCGCCCTCAAGACCGAAGCCCTTTCGAAATACCTGCCCGAAGCCCCGCCCGGATGGACCCTCACCGTGAACGAGGACGCCAACGCCGGCATGGCCATGTTCGGCGGCGGCACGGGGACCGAGGGCGCATACAGCAACGGCACCGATAGCGTGACGATCACGCTCATGGCCGACAACCCGATGGTCACCGCCTTTGGCGGGATGCTCGCCAATGCCGCCGTCATGGGCAACAAGGTCGAGCGCGTCGGACGGCAGAAATTCATGATCCAGGACGGCGAGATGACGGCCCTCGTCGACAACCGTATCCTCGTTCAGGCCGATGGCGCCGCGCCCGAGGTGATGATTCCGCTGCTCGAAGCCATCGACTACAAGGCGCTCGAGGACTTCGGCGGCTGAGGAACACCGACCGGACGCCACGCGTTCACAATGGTCCCGCGGTCGCGGGACCAACCCCGGAAAGATGGACTTGCCTATGCCCCGTGACACCACCGACCTCGCCTCGATGCTCAACGATCCTTCGCTCCTCGCGACCAAAGCCTATGTGGCGGGCGAATGGATCGATGCCGACAGCGGCAAGACCTTTGATGTCACGAACCCGGCGCGGGGCGACGTGATCTGCGCCGTGCCCGACCTTGGCCGGGCCGAGACCGCCCGCGCCATCGAGGGCGCCGAAGCCGCGATGAGGGACTGGCAGAAACGGTCCGCGAAGGAGCGCGCCAATGTGCTGCGCAAGTGGTTCGACCTCATGATGGAGAACCAGGACGACCTCGGCACCATCCTCTCGGCCGAAATGGGCAAGGCGCTGACCGAGGCGAAGGGCGAGATCGCCTATGGCGCGAGCTTCATCGAATGGTTCGCGGAAGAGGCCAAGCGCATCTACGGCGAGACGATCCCGGGCCATCAGGCCGACAAGCGCCTCATGGTGATCCGCCAGCCCATCGGCGTCGCCGCCTCGATCACGCCGTGGAATTTCCCCAACGCGATGATCACCCGTAAATGCGGGCCCGCACTCGCCGCGGGCTGCGGCTTCGTCGCGAAACCGGCCGGGGAGACGCCGCTCTCGGCGCTGGCCATCGCGGTGCTCGCCGAACGCGCGGGCCTGCCCGGCGGGCTCTTTTCGGTCGTAACCTCGTCGTCCTCCTCGGACATCGGCAAGGAGTTCTGCGAAAACCCCACTGTGCGCAAACTCACCTTCACCGGCTCGACCGAGGTGGGGCGGATCCTGCTCGCCCAGGCCGCCGAACAGGTGATGAAATGCTCGATGGAGCTGGGCGGCAACGCGCCCTTCATCGTCTTTGACGACGCCGACCTCGACGCCGCCGTCGAAGGCGCCATCGCCTGCAAGTTCCGCAACAACGGCCAGACCTGCGTCTGCGCGAACCGCATCTATGTGCAGGACGGTGTCTACGACGCCTTTGCCGAGAAATTCGCCGCCGCCGTGGCAAAACTCAAGGTGGGCGACGGCCTCTCCGAAGGCACCGACCTCGGCCCACTCATCACGAAAAAAGCAGTCGACAAGGTCGAGGAACACCAGAAGGACGCCGTCTCGAAGGGCGGCGAAATCATCCTCGGCGGCAAGCCGCACGATCTGGGCGGGCTCTTCTACGAGCCGACCATCGTCAAGAACGCGACGCAGGACATGGCCTGCGCCACCGAGGAAACCTTCGGCCCTTTCGCGCCGCTCTTCCGCTTCACCGACGAGGACGACGTAATCCACAAGGCCAACGACACGATCTTCGGCCTCGCCTCCTATTTCTACGCGCGTGACCTCAGCCGCGTCTACAAGGTGGCCGAGGCGCTGGAATACGGCATTGTCGGCGTGAATACCGGCCTCATCTCGACCGAGGTCGCGCCGTTCGGCGGCGTCAAGCAATCGGGCCTCGGCCGCGAAGGCTCGCGCCACGGGATCGAGGATTACCTCGAGATGAAATACATCTGCATGTCGATCTGACCGGCAGGCTGCGAAGACGCCTCCCCCCTTCACTGCTTCCCGCATACTTCGGGGAGCGCGAGGGGTAGAACCCCTCGCCCCCGCAGGCTCCAGCCGCGCAACCTCCCCACCCGCGCCGGACCGCGTCACAGGCCCACCGCGACGTCCCGCCGAAGGCGGGGCGGCGCAAATCCTGCGCGTGCGCCAGCACGCCCCTTTTTACAAATCCTTCACCGGAGCGTCACACCCCGGTCGCAGCCCGGCGCTTCCCTCCCGCATCCGACAAGAGAGGGACCCATGACAAGACTCATCACCATGACTTCCGCACTTGCGCTCCTCGCCGGGACCGCCAATGCCGAGATGACCTTCAACCGCATCGCGAGCTTCCCCGTCGCCTCGAACATGGCCGAGGGCGATGACCGGGCGCGCGAGACCTCCTCCGAGATCATCGATGTGACCGAGGACGGCATGACGCTCGTCTACACCGACAGCCCGCTGGGCGTCGTGGGTCGGATCGACATCACCGACCCGAGCGCCCCCGCACCCTTGGGCAACATCGCGATGGACGGCGAGCCGACCTCGGTCGCCATCATCGGCAGCGCCGCCTTCATCGGCGTCAACACTTCCGAGAGCTACACCCAGCCCTCCGGCAAACTCGTTGCAATGGACGTGGCCTCGGGCGAGATCACCGGTGAATGCGACCTTGGCGGCCAGCCCGACAGCGTCGCCAAGGCGCCCGACGCCTCCTTCATCGCTGTCGCCATCGAGAACGAGCGCGACGAGGACCTGAACGACGGTGTGATACCACAGATGCCCGCAGGCGACCTCGTGCTGATCGACGTGGCGGGCGGCACACTTGCCTGCGACACGCTGATCCGTGCCGACCTTACCGGCCTTGCCGAAGTCGCACCGTCCGATCCGGAGCCCGAGTTCGTCGATATCAATTCCCTCGGCGAAACCGTTGTCACCCTGCAGGAAAACAACCACATCGTCGTCGTTGCCCGCGACGGTTCGATCCTCAGCCACTTCTCTGCGGGCACCGTCGACCTCACCGAGATCGACGCCACCGATGAACGCGGCGCGCTTCGTTTCACTGAGAGCCAGTCCAGCGTGAAACGCGAACCGGACGCGGTCAAATGGCTGGACGACGTCCATTTCGCCACCGCCAACGAAGGCGACTACGAGGGCGGTTCGCGGTCCTGGACGATCTTCGCCAAGGACGGGACCGAGGTCTACGAGGCCGGCAACAGCTTTGAGCACGCACTGATCCAGATCGGCCATTATCCAGACAAACGCTCGGACGCCAAAGGCGTGGAACCCGAGAGCGTCACGGCGGGCACCTTTGGCGGGACTCCCATGGTCTTTATCGGCTCCGAGCGCGGCTCGGCGGTCGGCGTCTACGACGTGACCAACATGGCGAGCCCGGTCCTGACCCAGATCCTGCCGTCGGGGATCGGGCCGGAGGGCTACGTGACGATCCCTGCGCGAAACCTGCTCGTCTCGGCCAATGAATCCGACCTCGGCGCGGACGGCGGCGCGCGCAGCCATGTGATGATCTTCGAATACGCCGAAGGCACGCCCAGCTATCCGATGCTGACCTCCGAAGGCATGGACAACCTGACCGGCTGGGGCGCGATCTCGGGCATGGTTGCCGATGAGGGCGGCGTGGTCTGGGCGGTCTCCGACAGCTTCTACGGCTTTCAGCCCCGCATCTACAAGATCGACACGACCGCCACCCCGGCCCGGATCGTGGAGGCAATCGACGTGACCCGCGCAGGGTATCCCGCGCAGAAACTCGACCTCGAGGGCATCACGCTCGACGGCGCGGGCGGCTTCTGGCTGGCTTCCGAGGGCAATAAGGACAAGCTCACGCCTCACGCGGTCCTGCATGTGAACGCCCAAGGCGAGATCGAAGAGGAGTTCGGCCTGCCCGACTCCCTGATCGGTCAGCAGACGCGGTTCGGGTTCGAAGGCATCACGCGTGTAGACGGCACGCTCTGGATGGCCGTGCAGCGCGAATGGGCGGATGACACCAAGGGGCAGGTCAAGCTCGTGTCCTTCACCCCCGAGACCGGTGAATGGGGCGCGGTCGCCTATCCGCTCGACAGCACCGAAACGGGTTGGGTCGGCCTGTCCGAAATCGTGGCCCACGGCGATCATGTCTACCTTGTCGAGCGCGACAACCAGCTGGGCACCTCTGCGGCAATCAAGCAGGTCACCCGCGTGGCGCTAGCCGACATGACCCCCGCGCCCCTCGGCACCGAACTGCCGATCGTGACGAAAGAGGTCGTGCTCGACCTCATCCCGCAACTCACCGCGACGGGCGGCTATGTGCTCGACAAGGTCGAAGGGCTCGCCATCGCGGCGGATGGCAGCGCCTGGGTATCGACGGACAACGACGGGGTAGATGACCATTCGGGCGAGACGATGTTCTTCCCGGTGGATTTGGAGACCTCGGGGTCCTGAGGAAAACGCCGGTCTGCAACGGGACGGGAGGGGGTCGCCCCTCCCGTTTCTGTGACTCAGATTGGACTCTACGCGGGACCCGTTTCCGCAGACAGAGCGCCACGACTGAACAAGCCGCAAGTCATGTCCTGCAACGGCCGAACTGGTAAATTCCTTGGACTTTGGAGCGCCCCTACCGAGCATGTCGCCTCAAGAACGTGGCATCTGTCCTCTCAGGTCGTGAATGAACGGCACCTGGGCTCGCCGCTGCCTTCGCAAGTCTTTCGCGGAAAGCCCACGCACAAGAGGGGATTTGGCCGGATGCAACGGAACGAGGACAGCCGCGTTCAGACCGGCGTTTTCAACAGCCGCGACGAGGGGCCAAATCGGGTCTGAACGATATCCAGATCCGCCACGCCCGACGAATGTCTTCACACATCAGTCCGCAGATGCGAAGGGCCAGGTTTTTTTGGTGTCTCCACAACCAGCGCAAAACGCGCGGGCAATCGCCCGCGCGTCCATTTCATCCAAGTCTTAGTGAGTCGATCAGGCGTTGGCCGTCTCGACCGTCTTGCCCTCGATCGCCTTGGCGCCGTTCGCGCGGCCAATCTCGATCCGGCGCGGCTTGAGCGCCTCGGGCACTTCGCGCACGAGGTCGACGTGGAGCATCCCGTTCTCATGGGTCGCCCCCGTCACCCGCACGTGATCGGCAAGATGGAAGCGGCGCTCGAAGGCACGGGTGGCGATACCACGATGCAGGTAAGTGCGTTGCACATCGTCTTCGGCCTTTTTCGCGGCGATCACGAGCGCCTTTTCCTTCACCTCGACGGACAGCTCCTCGTCGGTGAAGCCGGCCACGGCGACAGAGATGCGCCAGCCGTCCTCGGCGGTCTTCTCGATGTTGTAGGGGGGGTAGCTTTCCCGGCTCACGTCATTCGTGAACACACGGTCCATAATGTCGGCGATCTGGTCGAAACCGACGGTGGCACGGTAAAGCGGGGTCATGTCGAAATTGCGCATGGTCATCCTCCATTGAGCGACAACTAGGGGCCTTCCCACCATGGGACAGGCTCGTCACGGACCCGACAGTCGGCGTCCGTGAGGATGAGATATGGCAGGATTTCGGGGTTTCAAGACCTTGGCCGAACCGCCGTTGTCGTCGCTGTAGCGGACGGGGAGTCACTCGCCGGGTCGGACAAATTTCGCGCTCGCCGACGCGCCGGAGCCACCCCGGTTGACCGTCGGCAAGGCCCCGGAAACGCTGGTGAAATGCCCGTCCGTCACCGCAAGCTGCGCGGTCAGGGCGGCAAGAGCACCAAGCCCAGCACCCAGGCTCACGGGCGCGCCATCGGCGCTCGCCTTGGCCGAAATCACGCTGGCGATCCGCGCCTGCCCGTCGCGAAAGACGAAGACCGGCGCGCCGGAACTGCCCCTGTCCACGTCACAATCGGTGATGAGCGCGTCCTGCTGGCGGGCGATGACCGAACAGGTCTCTTGAATCGAGGGCGCCTCGGCCCGGTCGTGGGCATAGCTCACCACGCCCACCTCGTCGCCCGGCGCGGGCCAGCCTGTCGTGGCGAAGGGAACGACTGCCGTGGTGCGGATCGGCTGGTCCAGCTCAAGGATCGCGATGTCGGACGCCACGCGCGCGGCCTTGTCCGGCCCGTCGAAGTCGTAATCCGGATGGATCGCCGCCCGGCGCACCCCCCGGTAGGCCGCCGCCCGGCCATCGCGCCATCCGGCCAGAAACTCGATGCTGGTCGGATCGAACGCAGCGCCGCTTTCAGCGTCGAAAAGACAATGCGCGGCGGTCAGGACGATGGTCTCGGAGACGAGCGAGCCGGTGCAGAACGCCTTGCCCGCGATGTTGAGCCGCCCCACGGCCTCCCACCCCCGCGTGTCGTCGCCGGTCATCAACGCTCGCAGGTCAGAGGACCCCGCATGAAGAGGCGACGCACAGAGCGCGAAAAGGACAGCGAGGCGTTTCATCGGCTCACGGGATAGGCGGCGAATTTGGCGGAAATGTGGCGTGTCATCGGGTGCGCGTTCACGCGCACCCTACCCCAACTTACGAGGCTTCGGCCCGCCCGTCGCCCAGTCGAGCAGTTCCACCGTATGCACAACCGGCACCCCGGTGCCCGACCCGATCTGGATCATGCAGCCGATGTTACCCGCCGCGATGACCTCGGGCGCTTTCGCCTCGAGCGTGCGCACCTTGCGCGCCTTCAACTGCGCCGAAATCTCGGGCTGCATGAGGTTGTAGGTCCCCGCCGAGCCACAGCACAGGTGCGGGTCGGCTGGCTCGACCACTTCGAACCCGGCCTTCTTCAGTAGCTCCTTGGGGTGGGTCTTGATCTGCTGCCCATGCTGGAGCGAACAGGCCGCGTGATAAGCGACACGCAGCGGCACCGCCTTTGCTGGCATGTCCAGCTCCATGAGCACCTCGCTCACGTCCTTGGCAATGGCACTCACCCGATTGGCCGCCTCGGCCCGGTCTGTGAGCCGGAACATATGGCCATAGTCCTTCACGGTCGTGCCACAGCCCGAGGTGTTGATCACGATGGCGTCGAGCCCACCTTCGTCCATCTCTCGCACCCAGGCGTCGATGTTGCGCCCCGCCGTCCCATGCGCCTCATGCTCCTTGCCCATGTGATGCGTGAGTGCCCCGCAACACCCCTGCCCCCGCGCGATCACCACCTCGCAGCCCAGACGGGTGAGCAGCCGGATCGTGGCGTCGTTGATGTCGGTGTCGAGCGCCCTTTGCGCGCAGCCCGTCATCAGCGCCACCCGCTTGACCTTCTTGTCCTTCGCGGGAAAGACCTGCGGATCGTCGTTGCGGCTGACCGGCGGGATCTGCTTGGGCGCCATGGCGAGCATCGCGCGCAGGCGCGGGTCGGGGATCATCCCCCGAAACGGCTTGCCGATCTTGGCCGCCAGCAGCGCGGCGCGGAACCGCGTCGGATAGGGCAGGATCCGCGCGAGCGTCCAGCGCAGGAGCCGGTCCATCAGGGGCCGCTTGTAGGTCTTTTCGATATGCACCCGCGCGTGATCCACGAGGTGCATGTAATGCACGCCCGATGGGCAGGTCGTCATGCAGGCGAGGCAGGACAGGCAGCGGTCCACATGTTTGACCGTGCGTTCGTCCGCCGGTCGCCCGCTCTCCAGCATGTCCTTGATCAGGTAGATGCGTCCACGCGGGCTGTCCAACTCGTCGCCCAGCACCTGATAGGTCGGGCAGGTCGCAGTGCAGAACCCGCAATGCACGCAGGCGCGCAGGATTTCATTGGCCCGCGCGGTGCCCGGATCGGCGAGTTGCTCGTCGGTGAAAAACGTCTGCATGTCAGTGGTCCATCAGTCCGGGGTTCAGGATCCCCCTGGGGTCGAATTTCTGCTTGATCGCGCGGGACAGGGCGGCGACGCGCGGCGCCTGCGGCTGGAATACCGGGACGGCCTGCCGGTCCGCCGTGCTCGCCCGGATGAGCGTCGCGTGACCGCCGAGCGGCGCAAGGGCCGCGCGGATGGTCTGCGCCGCCTCGGCCGTTGTCACGCCGTTCACGCCCAGCCAGATCAACCCCCCGCCCCAGTCGAAGAGGCAGTCCCCCGCGATCCCGCGCACCGCCTCGTGGAACGAAGGCGCATCACCGGGCTTGAGGCTCACCCGCCAGAGGTCCTGCGCGTTGCCCACGAAGGGCGCGAGCCGCGTGATGTTGTCCCAGATCGCGGCGCTCCCCGCGCCCTCGACCCGCTCGAACCCGGCAAGGACCCCGCCCAGCAGTTCCTTCGCCCGGTAATCGACCGAGAACGCGCTGCCCTCGAGCCGGATCGCCACCTCGAACGCTTCCGTCGTCGCCGCACCGGTCACATCGAAGGGCGAGCCCAGCGCCGCCGACATGAAGCCGACCGCCTCCGCCAGGCTCTCGACCGGGCGCACCAGCGTCACCTGCGCCTCCGGGATCGGCTGCACCTTGAGACTCACCTCCGACAACACGCCCAAGGTGCCCCAGGACCCCGCCATGAGCTTGACGAGGTCATAGCCCGTCACGTTCTTCATCACGCGCCCGCCGTTCTTCACGACGCGCCCGGCGCCATCGACGAAGCGTGTGCCCAGCGTAAAATCCCGCACCGCCCCCGCCTGTATCCGCCGGGGACCCGAGGCATTGGCCGCCACCACACCCCCGATGGTCGAGGCACCCGTACTCCTCATCACGCCCGAATAGTCCATCGGCTCGAACGCGAGCCGCTGCTGCTCGCCCGCGAGCAGCGCCGACACCTCGGCCACCGGCGTCCCCGCCTTCACGATCAGCGTCAGCGACCCCGGCTCGTAGAGCTCGACGCCGGACAGCCCGACCTCGAGCACCTCGCCCACCACGGGTCGCCCCACGTCGCGCGTGCCGCCGCCGACGATCCGAAGGGGCCCCGTGGCCCCCGCAATCGCCTCGACCAGTTCGCTCTCGGAAGAAACTCTCATCTTCACTGCTTCCCATATACCTTGGAGGGGGTCTGGGGGAGGCAAAGCCTCCCCCAGCCGGTCGCCTGTCGCGCAAGCGACAGGCGAAACCTCACACCCCACGTCGCCCCGCCGATGCTCCCAGTGGAAACACCTTGGCCGGGTTCAATATCCATGCCGGATCGAACACATCCTTCACCGCCATCTGCACCTCGAGATCGTCCGGCGCATACTGCACGTCCATCAGGTCGCGCTTCTCGATCCCCACGCCATGCTCGCCGGTGAGACAGCCGCCCACCTCGACACAGAGCCGCAGGATATCCGCCCCCATCGCCTCGGCCTTGGCCAGATCGCCGTCCTTGTTGGCGTTGTAGATGATCAGCGGATGCATGTTGCCATCGCCCGCGTGGAAGACGTTGCCCACGCCCAGACCGTAGGCCTGCGACAGCTCCCCGATCTGGCTCAGGACATGCGGCAACTCGCTCACTGGAATGGTGCCGTCGAGACAGATGTAGTCGCCCTTTTGTCCCATCGCGCCAAAGGCCGACTTGCGCCCCAGCCAGATCAGCCGGCTCTCCTCCGCCGAGGCGCTTTCGCGGATTTCCACCGGGTCATGACGCGCGGCGATGGCGACGATCTTGGACAGTTGATCCGCGATTTCCGCCTCGCTCCCCTCGACCTCGATAATAAGAAGCGCCTCGCAATCGGGATAGCCTGCGCCGGTAAAGGCCTCAGTCGCCTCGATGCAGGGTCGGTCCATGAATTCGATCGCGACCGGCAGGATGCCCGACTTGATGATGTCGGACACGCAGGCCCCTGCCACCACATTCGAGTCAAAGCCCACCAGCACGGGCCGCGCGCCCTCGGGCTTTGCGAGGATCCGCAGCGTTGCCTCGGTCACCACGCCAAGCTGGCCCTCGGAGCCGCAGATGAGACCAAGAAGATCGAGCCCCTCGGCATCCAGATGCGCCCCCCCGACCTCGATCACCTCACCATCCGCCAGCACCATGGTCACGCCCATGAGGTTGTTCGTCGTCACGCCATACTTCAGGCAATGCGCCCCGCCCGAGTTCATCGCGATATTGCCCGCTATCGCGCAGGCAAGCTGGCTCGACGGATCGGGGGCGTAGAAGAACCCGTCCGCCTCGACCGCGCCGGTCACCGACAGGTTCGTTCGCCCGGCCTCGACCCGGATGAAGCGGTTGGCATAATCGACCTCCAGCACCTCGGTCAGGCGCATGACGCCCAGCACGACGGAATCCGCCGTCGGCATCGCGCCACCGGCGAGCGAGGTGCCCGACCCGCGCGGCACCACCGGCACGCCCTCGGCATGACAGATGCGCAGGACCGCCGAGACCTCTTCGGTCGAGGCAGGCAGCACCGCACAAAGGGGTGGGCAACGGTAGGCTGACAGCGCGTCGCACTCATAGGCCTTGAGCTCGACCCTGTCCTCGATCACCGCGTCGTCCGGTAGAACCTCGCGCAGCCGGGCGATGATCCCCGCCCGCTTTGCCAGCACGCCATCGCTCGGTTTCGGCATCTCCATGGCGGCACCTCCCCCTGCACCATATGCCCTGCCGTCCTAGCGGCGAAGGCCTTAAATTTCCAGTTCATTCCGTGTTGCGGCCTCGCCCTCTGCCCGACGCACAGCCGCTTGCGGCCTTGGCCCGTGCAAGACCTCTTGCAGCCTCCTGCCTTTCCGGGTCATCTGACCCCATGATCTGGGTCAAAGTCATACATATTCTCTGCGTCATGGGCTGGATGACGTCGATTTTCGCCGTCCCCCGCGCGATCATCTACTGGAAACGCGACTGGGACCGTTACACGGCACAGGGCCCGATCGGGGATCTCACCTTCCGGCTCTACCGCTTCTCGGCGGGCCTCGGCGTCATCGCGGCGCTCACCGGACTCTGGATGGCGTGGGACCTCGGGTTTCCCGGCTGGGTCTGGCTCAAGCTCGCGCTCGTGGTGGTCCTTGCTGCGCACTATGTCTGGACCGGGCGGCTCGTGATCAAGGCCCAGCGCGGCCAGTTCACCCAGACCGACCGCTACCTGCGCATCTTCAACGAAATTTCCGTCCTCGTCGTCGTCGCGATCCTCTGGGCGGTGGTGGCGAAGCCCTTCTGATGACGGATACGACGATCCCCGCCGTTCTCGCGGCCTTTTCCTGGCTCGATGCGCTCGCCGTGGCCATGATCCTCCTGGCGTGGTTTTCGATCCGTTGGCTCATCGAGCATTCCCCCGATCACCGCCCCTCGATGGGGCGGGTGATGAAGGACTACCGGCGCGAATGGATGACCCAGTTCGTCACGCGCACTCCGCGCATCTTCGATGCCTCGGTGCTGTCGTCGCTGCGCCAGGGCACCACATTCTTCGCATCCGCCTGCATGATCGCCATAGGCTCGGGGCTCGCGCTCCTGGGCAACACCGAACGGCTCGACACGGTCGCAGAGGAACTGATCGCAGCCGATGCGCCCCGGATCGTCTGGGAGATCAAGATCCTCTTCGTCCTCCTTTTCGTGACCTCGGGGTTTCTGGCCTTCGTCTGGTCGCACCGGCTCTTCGGCTACAACGCCATCGTCATGGCGAGCGTTCCGAACGACGTGACCGACCCTACGGCGCTGCCCCGCGCGGCCAAGGCCGCCGAGATCAACATCAACGCGGCCCGCAGCTACAACCGGGGCCTGCGTGCGGTTTATTTCGCCATCGCGGCACTGGCCTGGCTTCTGGGCCCGATCGCGCTCATCGTCGCGACCGTGATCACCTTCGTCGTTCTCTGGCGACGCGAGTTCCGGTCCAATTCGCGCTCGGTCCTGATCGCGCGCGACCTACCCTGAGGAGCGTCAACGCAGGGACCGCCAAAGCGTGAGGACAAGGTCCGACACGTCCCCCAGCCGCGCCGCGAGGTGTTCGCGCGCGATGCCGCCCTCCACCTCGGCCCGGTCGATCCGCTCAATGAGCCGGGCGAGCCTGCGCCGATGTGTGCCGGTCAGGACCTGCACGGGGTCCGCGACCAGCCCGGCAAAACTCGTCACGACACTGGCCGCGACGGCGAGCACCAGCGCCGTCGCGAACAGTTCCCAAAACCCGAGGCTCACGGGAAAGACCCCATACCACGCGCGCCCGAGCCAGGGACCCAGCGGAAACCGCTCGACCGCCTGCCCGTAGGCGCGCGCCTCGGCCAGCGGTCCGGCGAGCGACACGACGCCCGGCGTCACGCTGTGAAACAGGATGATGCCAAGGGCGACAAGCACCAGCATTGTCGTCATCTCGGCCACCGCCGACCGGATGCCGACGTAATCCGCCACCGCCGCCCGCCGCAGTGCGGGATCGACGCCTGGCCGCAATCGGCTCACCAGCGCCTCGACCTCGCGGCCAACCCAGCGCGCCACCGCCGTTTCGAGCATCAGGTTCCGCGTCCCAAGCCACCGTGCCAGCCCCCGAAGGCGCACGAGCCGTGCCAATCCGGCCAGCAGCTTCACGATCAGGAACACAGGCGCGAGGAAGAGGTTCGCCGGTGCGCGCAACAGGTCCCAGCCCAGCGCCGCACGATGCAGCCGCCAGCTGCCGCGCAGGCCATAGACGCGCCGCACAAAGGCACGCACTTCCCTGTCCTGATCCAAAGCTCCGGCCCCCTCTTTCCCTCCTCAGATATGGTCCGCGCACGCCCAAGCACCACCCCACCCGCTTCTCTGGTTCAAAAATATCCCAGGGGTTTGGGGGCAGCGCCCCTACCTACGCCTGCATTTGAGGGCAGAGATGTGCGGGCAAATCCCTCGCACAAACGGGGGTCCGGAGGCGGCAGCCCCCGGCGGGTCGTGACGGACAAAGCCCGGCGCGAAACCCTCAGGCCGCCCGCGACCGCCGTCCGCGACCCTCGGCCAACCACGCAGCCACGGCCAGACCCGCCGCAAGTAGCAGCATGAGCCATGGCGGCGCCAGCGGCACGACGCGCAGGTCCTCGACCACGAAAGCGCCGCGTGGGGTGTAGCCGATCCAGCCGCGACCTGCCGCCGCCCGACCCTCGTTCACCGCCCGCAATTGCGGCGAGCCGTCGTCGATCGCCATCACCCCGCCGCGCATCGGCGCCATGACCGGTTCGACCAGATCGCCCGTGGCGATGGTCGCCTCGAACTCGCGGGGCGAGGCCGGTCCCACGGCCACCACCGCAGTCTGGTCGCCCTCGGCCAGACGGAAAAGCCCGATCTCGCCGCTGGCAAAGGTGCTCTCGTATAGCCCCGGCGCGACCTCTTCCATCGGCAGCACCTCTTCGGTGCCGTCGGGCCGCGTCACGGTCAGTTCTTTTTCGCCCTCGGCCATGGTGCGGCGCGTCACCGTGACCTCGCCGCCCACAGCCTGTGCGGTCAGCGCCTCTTCCTCGAGTTCCGGTTCCTTCATCATCCAGTGCGCGAGGCGTTTGAGCAGTTCGAGCTGCGGCCCGCCGCCCTCGAACCCGCGCGACCAGAGCCAGGCCTGATCGGAGGCGAGCAGCGCCACGCGCCCCTCGCCCACGCGGTCCAGCGTGAGCAAGGGCCGACCGTCCACGCCGCTCATCACCGTGTTGCCCGATGTCTCGTCGAGTTCGATAAGCCGCATCCAGCGTCCCCAGCCGCCCTCGGGTGCGAAATCCGAAAGCCCCCGTGTCACCGGATGGCGTTCGCCAAGTTCGGTCACTTCGGGAGAATACGCCTCGTTCAGCACCCGCGCCGTCGGCTCGCCGGGCAGGATTGCGCCCAGTGGCGAACGCGCGAGGCTCTGTGCCCCGGCCAGATCCGGGCCTGCCGCGACCAGCACCGCGCCGCCCTCCTCGACGTAGTTGCGCACGGACATGAGATAGCTCGCGGGCAGGATGCCGCGCAGCTTGTAGCGGTCGAAGATGATCAGATCGAACTCGTCGATCTTTTCCATGAACAGTTCCTGCGTCGGGAACGCGATGAGGGACAACTCGCTGACCGGCACGCCGTCCTGTTTCTCTGGCGGGCGCAGGATGGTGAAATGGACCAGATCGACCGACGAATCCGATTTCAAAAGGTTGCGCCATGTCCGCGTGCCGGGGTTCGGCTCGCCCGAGACGAGCAGCACCCGCAGCCGGTCGCGCACGCCGTTCATCGTGACGACGGCGGAATTGTTGCGGTCCGTAAGTTCACCCTCGGCGGCGGGGGTGGTGAACTGGATCACGTTCTGCCCGCCATGGGTCAGCGTAACCGGCAGGATAAGCTCCTCGTTCACAGGCACTTGATAGACCTCGGGCTCGGACCCGTCGATGGAGACGGCCAGCTCGACCAGCGCGCCCTCGGGGGCGGCGCCCTCGTCGTCGATGCGCAGGTGGATGTCCTGTTCCTCGTCGAGGATCGCAAAGGCCGGGGCGTTCACGATTTGGAGCCGCCGGTCCCAGTCGTCCTCGTGCCCGGTCATAAGAAGATGCAGCGGGGCAGGAAGGTCAGGTGCTGCCTCAAGGTCGTGAAGCCGCCCGTCCGAGATGAGCACGGCCCCCGCCACCCGGTCGCGCGGCACTTCTGCCAATGCCTCGGTCAGCGTGGTCATGAGAAGCGAGCCGCGATTGTCCTCGCCGTCGCCCATGCGGGTGATACGCAGTTCCAGCCCCTCGACGCCCGCGACACGGGCCTGCAGATCCTCGAGCGCCGCCTCGGTCTGGTCGCGCCGGTCCGACAGTCCTTGGGACGCGCTGTCATCGACGACCGCGATCAGGATGTCACCCTCGGGTGCGCGGTCCTCGATCTGAAGCGACGGACCTGCGAGGGCCGCGAGCAGCGCCGCGGCGCCCAGCACCCGGAGCGCCCAGCCCTTCAGCCCGCGCCGGAGCGCAAAGGCGAGCAGAACGGCAATGATCGCGCCGGCCGCGACGAGCACCGGCCAAGGGAAGGCCGGGTTGAAGATGACGGAAGAGGCGTTCAATTGCCCAGCCTTTCCAGCAGAGCAGGCACATGCACCTGATCGCTCTTGTAGTTGCCGGTGAGCACATGCATCACGAGGTTCACGCCGAAACGGTAGGCCAGTTCGCGCTGCCGTTCACCGGCAAAGCCCCGCCCCACGGGAAACATCGGCGCACCCGTGTCGGTGATCGCCCAGGCGCCTGCCCAGTCGTTGCCACCGATGAGGATCGGCGTCACGCCGTCGTTGAGGTTGCGAAACGGCATCCCTTCGGCGCGTTCGGCATCGGGGGGCGCGGCCTCGACCCAGACCGATTGCCCGGCGTAGCGGCCGGGGAAGTCGAGGAGCAGGTAGAAGGTCCGCGTGAGCACATGATCCTCGGGGATCGGTTCCAGCGGCGGAATGTCGAGCGGCCGGGCCAGCGCGCGCAGGCGTTGGCTTTCCGGCGTGGACGAGGACCCGAAGCCCGCCACGTCGCCGTCCTTGGTGTCGAAGATGATCATGCCGCCGCCGCGCAGGTAGGCGTTGAGCTTGCCATAGGCCTCGTCCGAGGGCGCGGGCTGATCCGCCGTCACCGGCCAATACAGCAGCGGATAGATCGACAGCTCGTCGGTTTCGATATCGACACCGGTGGGGGCGACCGGCTCGACGCTCGTGCGGCTGTAGAGCTGTTCAGAGAGGCCCAGAAGCCCCGCCTCGCTCACCCGGTCGACCTGTGCGTCGCCGGTAATGACATAGGCCAGCGTCACCTCGCTCGCCGCGAGGATGAGCTTCTCGAGGTCTTCGCCGATGGCGCGGTCCTGCGTCTCGGGCGTGGCGGCGTCCTGCGCGCGCGCCTGATGTGGTGCGGCAAAGGCGAGTGCTATGAGCAGAAGCGCAGCGGTCCCTGCCGTCCGCGCCACCGCGCGAGATTTTCCGCCGGTGAGCCGCCCAGTGAGGAAGAGCGAGGCGATCACGTCGATGGCGAGAAGCGCGAGGGCCGCGAGCAGCAGCCAGCCCGACAGGTCGCGTTCCTGCCGTTCGCCCTGCCATTCCGGCACGACGGCAGCGGGCCAGACGGCGGGGGTCATCACCGTGTCCTCGGTCACCACGTTGACGGCGACCCGGCGATCCTCGGCGGCATAAAGCCCGGGGGGAAGGCCGGGGCCGACGCCCTCCGCCACGCGTTCGCCCGGCACGCCGGGGCGTTCGCCAGCATCGGCCAGCGCGCCGAAGCCGTCGAGCAGGATTTCCGGCACCCAGATGCTACCCGCCAGTTCACCGGCGTCAGGCGTTCCGGTGCGGGTCGAGACGGCGAGCCGTTCGAGCATCTGGACGAAAAGGCCGGAGAGCGGGAGCGACGACCATTCCGCATTGGCCGAGACGTGAAAGAGCACCACCTGCCCGTCGCCCGACTGCTTTCGCGTGACGAGCGGCGTGCCGTCCGCCAGCTCTGCAATCGTCCGCTCGGCCAGAAGTGGGCCGGGTTCGGCGAGCACTTGGGAGGTCACGACAACATCTTCGGGAACGGCGAGGCCGTAGAAGGGCGAGGACTCTGAGAACGGCGCCAGCCCCTGCGGTTCGCCCCAGGACATCGCGCCGCCCACGTCGCGCCCACCGACGCGCAGCCGCACGGGGAGGAGCGCGTCCTCTTCGCCCCGGCCGGTATCAGCGGCGGCCAGGCGGGGACCGGCGAAGCGCAGCAGAAGCCCGCCCTCGGCAACCCATGTCTCGATCGCGCTCCGATCGTTTGGCGCAAGGGCCGCCACGTCGGCCAGGATGATCACATCGGGCGAGGCCTGCACAAGGTCACGGATCGACCCCTCCATCACGTCCGCCGTGGGCACCAGCGCCTCGCGCAGATAATGGAGCGGCGAGAGCAGTTCCAGCGCCTCTTCGCTGTCGCCGCCGATGAGTGCGACCTTGCGACGACGCAAGGAATCGTCGGCGAGTGACACGGCACCGGCAGAGCGCACGCCCTCGATTTCAAAGCGCGTGATGCGGTTTCTCAATTCCGGCGGCAGCGACACCTCGACCTCGGCCTCGGTCGCACCCGGCTCGAAACTCAGCGTCGCGCGGGCCAGTTCGCGTTCGATCCCGGCGGGGTCCGGTCCCTGCCCGGTCACCTCGATCTCCTGCGGCCCCTCAGCAGAGGACCGGGTGGCCACGAGCGACAGGTTGCCGCCCTCGATCCGCCCTGGCCGCAGACCGATGCGCGGCGCGGGCGGCTGCATGACAGTAAGCGATCCTCGCGCGTCAAAGGCGCGGGCAAGGTCGGCGCGGGTCGCCGTGTCCAGACCATCGGAGAGCCAGAGCGTGTCAAAGCCACCCTCAACCCCATCGAGCCACGCGATCGTCGCGGTATGATCCGCGGCGAGCGGCTTGGGCAGGAGTCCCTCGAGCCGCGCCCCCGCATCGGCAGCAGCACGGAGCGGCAGACCACCCTCGGCAGGCACCTCGCCTGCGGACAAGAGCGCGACCGGGCGACCGGCAGCGCCGGCGGCATCGACCTGCCGCTTGGCTACGTCGATCCGCGCGCGCCAATCGGGCGCGGCGGCGAAACTGTCGTCCACATAGACGAGGAGCGGCCCCGCGCCCTCTTCCACCGGATCGGGGTTCAGGATGGGACCGGCAAAGCCAAGGATCATCGCGGCCACGGCGAGCATCCGCAGAAGCAGCAGCCACCACGGCGTCCGGTCGGCCTCGCTGTCCTCGTCCTCGAGGCCCAGGAGCAGCGCGACGCCTGGAAAGGCGCGGCGGATCGGCGCGGGCGGGATCGCGCGCAGGATGATCCAGAGCACCGGCAGCGACACGAGCGCGACCAAAAGCCAGGGAGTCAGAAAACCGATGGGGCCGAGCGTGAACATCTACCTGCGCCCCTCCAGAGCGGTATGGAGCCAGAGCAGCGCAGAGGCCGCGCTGTCGCCGGTATGATGGGTGTGAAACCGCCAGCCTGTGAGCTCGGCCATGGCGGAGAGCTGTTCCTTTCGCCGGGCGAGCCGGGCCAGATAGCGGTCGCGCAACTCGCCCGCCTTGCGGGTTTCGTATTCCAACGTGCCACCGACCGAGTGAAAGACCGTGCGCCCGTCGTAGGGAAAGGCCTCTTCCGCCGGGTCGAGGACTTGCAGAAGCACGCCCCTCACACCCCGATCCGCCGCCGTGGCCAGCGCGGCCTGCACCGGAGCGGGGTCAGACAGGAAGTCCGAGATGAAGACGGCGCGGGAATAGCGCGGCAGAATGTCGGTGTCGGGAACGCCGTAGTCCTGCGCGGTGTTTGCGGTCAGGTGATCGGCGATGCGGCCCAGCTGCAATTCACCGCGCATCGGACGCACACCCATGTCGGTCATCCCCACGCGTTCGCCCGCGCCGACCAGCAGCACGCAGGCCGCGAGCGACAGGAGCGCCGCGCGGTCGGCCTTGGTCGGCAGGTTCTTGTCCGAGGCGAACTGCATGGACTGCGACCGGTCGACCCAGAAGACCACAGATTGCGCCGCCTGCCATTCCTTTTCCGCCACGAAATGCGTGTCGGACCGGGCAGACCGGCGCCAGTCGATGGACCGCGCCGGATCGCCGGGCTGGGCGGCACGGTATTGCCAGAAGGCATCGCCCACGCCGGGGCGCTTGCGACCGTGTTCGCCAAAGGCCACGCCACGGGCAAGCTGCGACGCCTCGGCCAGAAGCGGCGGCAGCGGGGCCGCCAGCCCCTCTGCGCGAGGACGCAGGGTGATCGGCGTTGAGCTCAAGCCGCCGCCTCGCGACGGGTCAGACCCTCGACCACACCGTCGATGATGCCGCCAAGGTTTTCGCCCCGCGCGCGCGCCGCGTAGGACAGCGCCATGCGGTGAACGAGCACCGGCTTGGCCAGCGCCACCACATCTTCGGCCCCGGGCGCGAGGCGACCGTCCATCAGCGCACGGGCACGCGTGAGCAGCATGAGCGCCTGCGCCGCACGCGGACCGGGGCCCCATGCGACGCTGTCCTGCACCGCCTTGGGCGCGGTGGGATCGTCCGGACGGCAGGACCGCACGAGGTCGAGGATCATTTCGACGATGTTCTCACCCACCGGCATCCGGCGCAGAAGCGCCTGCGCGGCGATCAGGTCCTCTGTCGAAAACACCGCCTCGGCCTGCGCCTCTTCCGCGCCCGTGGTGGCGAGGATGATGTCGCGCTCGGCGTCGCGGTCGGGGTATTCCACGTCCACTTGCAAGAGGAAGCGGTCAAGCTGCGCTTCGGGCAGCGGATAGGTGCCCTCTTGCTCCAGCGGGTTCTGCGTGGCCAGCACATGGAAGGGTCGTTCGAGCTTGTGCTCCACCCCCGCCACGGTCACGGCGCGTTCCTGCATGGCCTGGAGAAGCGCGGACTGCGTGCGCGGCGAGGCGCGGTTGATCTCGTCGGCCAGAAGCAGCTGGCAGAACACAGGCCCGGGAATGAAGCGGAAGGCGCGCGAGCCGTCCGCGCCCTCCTCCAGCACCTCGGAGCCCAGAATGTCGGCGGGCATCAGGTCGGGCGTGAACTGGATGCGCCCACCGCTGATTCCCATCACGGTGGACAGGGTTTCGACGAGCCGCGTCTTGCCCAGCCCCGGCAGACCAATCAGAAGGGCATGCCCCCCCGCCAGCATCGCCTGCATCACCTGTTCCACAACGGTCGTCTGCCCGATGATCCGCCGCGCCACCATGGCACGGGCCTCGTCGAGCTTGCCCCCGAGCGCTTCGATGTCCGCGACCAGGTTCTCGGTGTTCTCCATGGAACGTCTCCTGTAAATACTCGTTGGTCAGTAGAGACCGGAACCGGGTGAAGAACAAATGACAAAAACGACAAACACGTCTCAGGTGGGGATTTCTGCTGAAAGTATCGCCGCTTCAGCCCGTGCAGCGGGCGGAAAGGGCTCCCCGCCCGTGGACAAGTGGAACCCGCCCTACTGCGGCGATCTCGACATGCGGATCGCGCGGGACGGGACGTGGTTCTATCTGGGAACGCCCATTGGGCGGCACGGGCTGGTGAAGCTCTTTTCCTCGATCCTGCGCAAGGACGGCGAGGACTATTTCCTCGTGACCCCCGTCGAAAAGGTCGGGATCACCGTGGAAGACGCGCCCTTCGTGGCGGTGGACTTCGTGATCGAGGACGGCGCTCTGCGGTTCGTGACGAATGTCGAGGATGCCGTAGTGGCCGGGCCGGATCACCCGATCCGCGTCGAGCGCGACCCGGAGACCGGCGAGCCGTCGCCCTATGTCCTGATCCGCCGCAATCTCGAGGCGCTGATCGACCGCAAGAGCTTTTACCGGCTCGTCGATCTGGGCGAACACCGCGACCACGAGGGGACGCGCTGGTTCGGCGTCACCTCGCAGGACACGTTCTTTCCCATCATCCCGAGCGCGGAACTGCCCTGAAACCGGTGAGGGGCCTCATCCGCCCCCTTCTGCAAGCAGCCGCGCGTTCGTGCGCGGCCTATGGGGTGTTCAGCACCCGAACCGTGAAGATCACCGTCATCACGACGCCGACTGCCACCACGAAATATCGCAGGTAATCGGTCCGCTTGATCCGGCGCGAGACCCTTGCCCCGATGTATCCGCCCAGCGTGATCGCAACGGCGAGGAGCAGCGCGGGCTTCCATGCGATCAGCCCCGCCACAACAAAGGTTGCAGCAGAGATCAGGGACAGGATCGCCGACAGCAGGTTCTTGAGCCCATTCATCCCGTGCAGGTTCACGTAGCCAATGAGCCCGAAGGTCGCGAGCAGCATGATTCCGAGCCCGCCGTTGAAATAGCCGCCGTAGATCGACACGGCGAGAAGGGCAGCGGCCGAGGTCAGAGGCCCCGCGTCCCGTCCGCCCCGCGCCCGGATACGCGCAAGCAGCCATGGTCCGGCAGCGAAAAGCACCGTGGCCAGCGCCAGCAGGAAGGGCACCACGACGACGAACGTCTCGCCCGGCGTGACGATCAGCAGGAGCGCCCCGATCACCGCCCCCACCATGGTGACGCCGATGATGGCAGGCAAACCCAGCGTCCCCTCGGCGCGCATGTCGTCGCGAAACGCATAGGCGGAGGACGCATATCCGGGCAGCGCGGCGAGCGTCGCGGTGGCATTGGCGACGATGGGCGGGATACCCACGTAGATGAGCGCGGGAAAGCTGATGAAAGTGCCACCGCCCGCGACCGCATTGAGCAGCCCGGTGGCAAAGCCCGCCACGCCAAGGATCACCAGTTCCAACATCGCGCGGCCTCCCCCCTCGCCCGGAGCCTGTCGCTCTGCCCCGAGGGGTCTTGTGCCGTGTGAGGGCGTGACACACAAGCCGTGGATTGTGCGACCTTGCGGGGCAAAATCCCTGTGCGGGCGGAGCCGGTCGTGACAGGGTCGGACGGAGGCCCTGAAAGGACACCCCATGATCGCGCTCATCCTTACCGCCCTCGTGGCGCTCATCCACCTCTACATCACCTGGCTCGAGATGGTGCTGTGGACGAAGCCGCGCGGCCGCGCGACCTTCGGCACGACCGAGACCTTCGCCGAGGAGACAAAGGTTCTCGCCGCGAACCAGGGGATCTACAACGGAATGGTCGCGCTGGGACTGATCTACGGCCTTGTCGCCCAGAACCCTGTCGTGCAGGCGCTATTTCTGATCTTCGTGCTGATCGTCGGGCTTTACGGCGGGCTGACCGTGGGCAGAAAGATCCTGCTGGTTCAGGCGCTGCCCGCCGCGCTCGCGCTCATTGCGATGATGGTGGGAATGTAGAGCAACCGGTCACATATCGGTTCCACGTGACAGGGCCGCGGCGCGGTCCTGCGACATTGGGCTTGGGCTCGGGACCGAAGCCACCGGCTCGTGCAGAATGAGTGGCAGAGCGCGCCGTAGTCTCGACGAGACCTGGTCCTGCGCCCACGTGAGAGCGTGTCCGCCCTGCCCGGCGCGGTCATCCCGATATTGCAGCCTCGGTGGTGAGGCTGGCACATTCGCAGGCCCGTCAATGGACTGTCGGAAATCCTCGGCAATCGTGAAGGGACCGTCTCAAGCCTCGACCGGATCGCGCGCTTCAGCCAACCTCCGGCGGGGCCGCCCCGTTCCCGAGCAGCGTTTCGAGATAGCGTTCGAAGTCGTCGAGGTTCACAGGATCGAACTGGCCGAAGCCCTGCATCCAGACCGAGGGATCCTTGAGCGCGGCAGGTTCGAGCTTGCACCATTTCACCCGCCCGCGTTTTTCCTGACTGATCAGTCCGGCGCGCGTCAGGATCGCGAGGTGTTTGGAAATCGCCGCGAGCGACATGTCGAAGGGTTCGGCCACATCCGTTACCGCCATGTCATCCTCGAGCAGCATCGACAGGATCGCGCGGCGGGTCGGATCGGCAAGCGCCGCGAAGGTGAGCGAAAGACGGTCGTCCATGCGCCTTCGCTAGTGCCGCCGTGCATCATCGTCAACCGGATGGTTGAATATGCCCACGGGGCCAGGATTGCGGCCGAGCGGCAAAGGTGGCTACCATCACCAAGGGGGCGAATATCGTCAAACCAAGCAATATCAATACCTTACCTGGCGTCCCGCCCGCGCTAAACCGAATTGACTCCGCGCGCCCCAGACCTTAGCAAAGCGCCAACTCTTCATGCGGGGGAAATGGGCCGTGTCAGGACCGCTGGACGATCTACCGAGCGACCGACTGAACGCCCTCCAGGACCGGATCGACGCCCATAAGAAGGCAAAGGCGGTCGAGGACCTGCACCAGAAGAAGGACTATGCGATGGCAAACCTCGCCTGGCGCATGGTGATCGAACTCGTGGCCGGTCTGGGGATCGGTTTCGGCGTGGGATATGGGCTCGACTGGGTCTTTGGGACGCTCCCCATATTCCTCGTGATATTCACGCTGCTGGGGCTGGCGGCAGGCATCAAGACGATGCTCAATTCGGCCCAGGAGCTTGGGGAAAAACAGGCGGCCAAGGCTGCCGAGGCAAAGGACGACGCTCGTGGCGACTGAAGCTCATGGTGAAGAAACCGGCGGTCTGGTGTTCCACCCGCTTGACCAGTTCATCGTTAAACCGCTCTTCGGTGAGATCGGCGACCCGGTGTCTTGGTACACGATCACCAACGTGACGCTCTGGATGGCGCTCGCCGTCCTGGCCATCATCGCGCTCTTCGTCTTCGGCACCCGTGGCCGGGGCATCGTGCCGTCGCGGACCCAGTCGATCGGCGAAATCCTCTACGGTTTCACCTACAAGATGGTCGAGGACGTGGCGGGCAAGGACGCGATCAAGTTCTTCCCCTACATCATGACGCTGTTCATGTTCATCCTCTTCGCCAACTACCTTGGCCTGCTGCCGATGTCCTTTGCGACCACCTCGCACATTGCGGTGACGGCGGTGCTGGCGCTCGCGGTGTTCCTGACCGTGACCATCGTCGGCTTCGTCAAGAACGGCACCAAGTTCCTCGGCCTCTTCTGGGTCTCGTCCGCGCCGCTCGCGCTGCGTCCGATCCTCGCCATCATCGAGCTGATTTCGTATTTCGTGCGCCCCGTGAGCCACTCCATTCGTCTGGGCGGCAACATCATGGCGGGCCACGCGGTGATGAAGGTTTTCGCGGGCTTTGCGGCCGTCGCTGCGATCTCGCCCTTCGCCGTGGTGTCGATCACCGCCATCTACGGGCTCGAAATGCTCGTGGCCGGTGTTCAGGCCTATGTCTTCACGATCCTGACCTGCGTGTATCTGAAAGACGCGCTGCACCCGTCGCACTGACGACGGACAGGTTCCAACGGTTCAACCCTATCAATCCAATTCCATCGTAAGGAGATACATCATGGAAGGCGATATCGCACAACTGGGTCAATTCATCGGCGCTGGCCTTGCCGGCATCGGTTCGGGCGCTGCCGCTATCGGCGTGGGCCACGTGGCGGGCAACTTCCTCGCCGGCGCGCTGCGCAACCCCTCGGCCGCTGGTGGCCAGACCGCGACGCTCTTCATCGGCATCGCGTTCGCGGAAGCTCTGGGGATCTTCTCGTTCCTCATCGCGCTTCTGCTGATGTTCGCCGTCTGATCCATCCGGAATAATCCTTACGCGGGGCGGGGCCAAAGGGTCCCGCCCATGTAAACAAGGTTCCTGGAGGAAACGATGGCAACTGAAACCGAACACGCCGCCGGCGAAGCAGCAGCCGCTGCCGAAGTCGCGCTCGGCACGCCCCCCGAGGCGGCTGGCCCGGGCATGCCCCAGCTGGCGTTCGAGACCTTCTCGAACCAGATCTTCTGGCTCGTGGTCGCGCTGGTCATCATCTACTTCGTGATGTCGCGCATCGCACTGCCCCGCATCGCGGGCGTGCTGGCCGAACGTCAGGGCACGATCACCAACGATCTGGCCGCTGCCGAAGAGCTGAAGCAAAAGGCCGTGGACGCGGAAGAGGCTTACAAGAAGGCCCTCGCCGACGCCCGCACGGAGGCGCAGAAAATCGCCGCCGAAACCAAAGCAGAGATTCAGGCCGATCTCGACGCTGCCAAGGCGAAGGCCGACGCAGAGATTTCGGCCAAGACCGCCGAGTCGGAAAAAGCGATCTCCGAGATCCGTGCCGGTGCCGTGGACAGCGCGTCCGCCGTCGCCAAGGACACGGTCGAGGCGATCCTCGCCGCTATGGGCTTTTCCGCCGACAAGGCAGCCGTGGATGCGGCCGTTGCCGACCGGATGAAAGGGTAAGGACATGAAGAGACTGCTCCCCCTTCTCGCCGCAGGCATGGCCAGCCCCGCGATGGCCGCAACCGGTCCGTTCTTCAGCCTGCGCAACACGGACTTCGTGGTGCTCTTGGCCTTTATCCTCTTTGTGCTGGTCCTGATCTACTTCAAGGTTCCCGGCATGATCGGCGGCTTGCTCGACAAGCGGGCGGCCGGCATCCGCGCCGAGTTGGAAGAGGCGCGCGCCCTGCGTGAAGAAGCGCAGACGATCCTTGCCTCCTACGAGCGCAAGCAGAAAGAAGTCGCCGAACAGGCTGCCCAAATCGTCGAGCACGCCAAGACCGAGGCGGCGACCGCTGCCGAAGTCGCCAAGCAGGACCTCAAGGATTCGATCGCGCGCCGTCTGGCCGCTGCCGAGGACCAGATCAAGTCGGCCGAGAACGCCGCGATCCGCGAGGTCAAGGACCGCGCCGTCGTCGTGGCCGTGGCCGCCGCGAAAGACATCATCGCCAAGAACATTTCCGCAGCCGAGGGCAACAAGCTCATCGACGCGGCCATTGGCGACGTGGAAACGAAGCTCCACTAAGAGAGCCTCATCCATGGGACAGTGAAACCCGGGCCATTGCGCCCGGGTTTTCTTTGTCCGGGTGTTCCTGGTGCGTCGCCGCCCGGCGGTGGCGCTGATGGCGCGGGCGTATTTTCTGGAAAGATGAAAGGGGGGCAGATTTCGCCCCTCCCCTCACGCCCCGTGGCTGCGATCGTAACCCGAGGGCGCGGGCGGGATCCAGGGATCGTCACAGGCGAACACCTCGACGAGGAGCGGGTAACAAGCCGCCGCGTCCGAGGAATGTTCTGCCGAGCAGTCGCCGCCCGGACAGGCCGAGAGCGCGCCCAGGAGGTCGATCTCGGCAAAGAACTCGATATAGTCGCCGGGGCGCACCGGAGACGCCTTCATGAAATACCGACCGGTGTCTCGGGTAAATCCCGTGCACATGAAGACGTTGAGCACGTCGTGAACCTGATGTTCGATCTCGGCTAGGGGCGCGCCGGTTGCGGCCCCCAACGCCCGCGTCAGGTTCGAATGACAACAGTGGTGGTAGTCGTGGCCTGACAGCAGGTGATGCGTATAAGGGTCGCAGCGGGTGCCGATCACGTCGTGGACCGAACCACCATGTTCATCAATGCCATACCAGTCGAGCGTGTCCGTGGTCACGGTCGCCATGGGCCGCAGATGCGGAAACGACGACCAGAGCCGGTCGCCCGTTGACAGATGGGTGCCGTGGAGTGCGCGGGTCTTGCCGGAGTAGAAGCGTTCGGACGGGTCGGCGGCGTTCCAGAGGTTCAGATCGCCAACCTGCGGCCCCTCGACACTGGAGATGCGGAAGAACCCTCCGGCGGGCACCCTGAAACTGGCCGCCTCGCGGGGGAGCACCCGGGTTTCCGAGGTCTTGCGTGCACCTGTTCGGCGCTGCTTGTAGGCCGCGAGGTCGGGCTTCGGCAGCGTGTCGGTCGGGTAGCAGATCACAGGCGCAATGGCGCGGCGGTCTTCGGCGTCGGGGGGCGGAACATGGGTCATGCCATGTCGTAACATCGGGCGGGGGGACCGGGAAGCCGGGTTTGATCGGGCGCAAAGCGCGCGGGGACGGACATGCGCGATAATTTCGAAAAAACAAGGAGAACCGATGATCCGCTTCGTCCTGCCCCTCATCGTGGCAACGCTCGCCGCCTGCACCCTACCCAATGTGCACCCCGACTTCGCCGGATTGTCGGCAGACGCCGACCCCACACGGTTCACCTGTTGTGCCGACCCCGAACGCCAGCCCCTCTGGTTCGCCAACGCAGTGCGCGACATGGGCGCGGCGCTGGAGCCTATTTCATCGGACGACGGCAAGGCGGGTCTGCTCGCTGCCCAGCCCGCCGCCCGGGCGCGCGTGGCGGCCGAGGCTCAGCCCTTCGACATCCTCGTCTTCGCCGCCAAGAGCCAGGTCGTGTCGCGCATGATCCCCGGCTGGTTCACCCATTCCGGAACCTACCTCGGGACCGAAGCACAGCTTCGCTCGGCGGGGCTTTGGAACGAGCCCGCCCTCGCGCCCTATCGGGATGACATTCGCGCGGGCCGGGTCGTGGTGGACAGCGTGCCGCCCGCCGTGCGACTGGCCAGTCTGGACGAGGTCCTGTCGGGCCGCGACGCCGTGCTGATCACCCGCCCCGAACTGTCGCGCACCGAAAAACGCAGGGGGTTGGACACCATGCTCGCGCTCGTCGGCAGACCTTTCGATTTTCGCTTCGACGCGAGCACCTGCGACACCCTCGCCTGCACCGAAGTCGTCTGCCGCTCCTTTCCCTCGCTCGGCTTCCCGGTGCGCGAAGCCTTTGGCGCCTACGCGCTCTTCCCGGACGATATCGCGGCGCAGGCGATCAGGGGCGAAGGGCTTCGCGTGGTCGATTACGTCCGCGCGACCGAGACGGCCTGGAGCGCGCCCGGCCTGCGCGGCGCGATGGAGGATGTCGCGGGCTTCTGGGGGCCTCAGTCCGGCCCCCCTGCCCCGGTCACCATGGGGCGCGATCTTGGCACCTGTCCGCTGTAATCAGAAAAAGGCCTGAAGCCCGGTTTGCGCGCGGCCAAGGATCAGCGCATGAACATCATGCGTGCCCTCGTAGGTGTTCACGGTTTCGAGGTTCAACATGTGACGGATCACCTGAAACTCGCCGGAAATCCCGTTGCCTCCGTGCATGTCGCGGGCCAACCGCGCGACGTCCAGCGCCTTGCCGCAGTTGTTGCGTTTCATGAGCGAAATCATTTCGGGTGCGGCGCGACCCTCGTCCATGAGCCGCCCGACGCGCAAGCTGCCTTGCAGCCCGAGCATGATCTCGGTCTGCATGTCCGCAAGTTTCTTCTGGAAAAGCTGTGTCTGGGCCAAGGGACGCCCGAACTGCACCCGGTCGAGGCCATATTGCCGCGCGGCGTGCCAGCAGAACTCGGCAGATCCCATCGCGCCCCAAGAAATGCCGTAACGCGCGCGGTTCAAACAGCCGAACGGCCCCTTCAGGCCCTCGACATTGGGCAGAAGCGCGTCCTCGCCCACCTCAACGTCCTTCATCACAATCTCGCCCGTGATGGACGCGCGGAGCGACAGCTTGTTCGCGATCTTGGGCACCGAAAGCCCATCCATCCCTTTCTCCAGCACAAAGCCCCGGATCTTGCCGCCAAGGGCCTCGGACTTGGCCCAGACGACGAAAACGTCCGCAATCGGTGCGTTCGAGATCCACATTTTGGAGCCGGTCAGGCGGTAGCCCGTGGCTGTCTTGACCGCCCGCGTCTTCATGCTGCCGGGATCGGACCCTGCGTCAGGTTCGGTCAGACCGAAACAGCCGACGAGGTCGCCCGAGGCCAGACCCGGCAGAAACTTTCTCCGTTGCTCTTCCGAGCCATAGGCATAGATCGGATACATGACGAGGCTCGACTGCACACTCATCATCGAGCGGTATCCGCTGTCGATCCGTTCGACTTCGCGCGCGACGAGTCCATAGCTCACGTAAGAGCCGCCCAGCCCGCCGTATTCTTCGGGCACGGTCACGCCCAGAAGCCCCATCTGGCCCATTTCGCGGAAGATCCCCGGGTCGGTCTCCTCGTTCTCGAAGGCCGTGATCGCCCGTGGCGCGAGCTTTTCCGAAGCGTAGGCGCGTGCCGCATCGCGGATCATCCGCTCGTCTTCCTCGAGCTGGTCGTCCAGGCGGAACGGGTCTTCCCAGTCAAACGGGCCGAGGTCAGGGCGGCTTTTCTCGGGTAGATCATGCGGCATCGGAACTCCTCCTTTGGCCCCGACCTCGACGCATCCCAAGCCGGGCCGCAAGCCGCGATGGCTTTTCCGTTGCGTAACCGCGCAAAGGCGATGGCAGGTCCCGGTCGCGGATTGCTCTGTCTGCCGGACTGTCTCGCCGTGAGACGTTTGACACGCGGCACCCTCCGCCCTGCCCCCGGCCGTTGCTGGTTGTCGCGACCGCATGGCAGATAAGCGACCGTACGGTCAGCCGAAATTTCGCATTGCAAAATCTTATTTCACATTATTGACCGCCCGTGCGGCCTCCGTTACGGTCCTTGCACCGACACCGGTTCAACCGGGTGTCGGATGGGAGGAAGCATGACCTGGCTGCACGACTTGCCCCGGAGCCATCCGGACGGCGACCTTGCGATCATCGACCACGACGGCACGCCCGTGACCTTCGGCGCGCTCAATGCGGCGGTCGACGATCTGGCACGACGGCTGGGCGACATCGGCCTGCGCGCGGGCGACCGCTGCATGCTCATCTGCGAAAATTCGGCCACCTACGCGGCTGCCATCCTCGCCGCGAGCCAACTCGGGGCATGGATCATGCCGGTGAACGGGCGCCAGTCACCTGACGAGGTCGATACGCTCATCGCCCATGCCGGCCCGCGCCTGATCGTCTTTACGCCCGAAGCCTCGCCCCCAGCGCGCGACCATGCGGCACGGCTTGGCGCGACCTCGCTTGGCTCGATGGCCACGGGCGAGCTACTGGTCGCCGGTCCCTTCGACGGCCCCGGCACCGCGCCTGAACCCGTGTCGGACGACCCGACCCGACAGGTCGCGGCGCTTATGTATACCACAGGCACCACATCTGCCCCCAAGGGCGTGATGCTGACCCATGCGAACCTCGCCTGGAACGCCGATGTCTCGGCCCGCCTGCGCGGCATGAAGCCCGGTGACACCGTGGTCGGCGTCCTGCCCGGCACCCATATCTTCTGCTTCGCTTCCGCTTTCCTCGCCTCGCTCGCCGGTGGCAGCGCGATCCGCTTCATTCCCCGCTTCTCCGCCGCCGCCGTGCTCGACGCCTTTGCCCAAGGCGACAGCGTCATGCCCGCCGTGCCGCAGATGTATCAGGCGATCCTCGCCGAACTTGCCCGACGCGGCACCCCGCCGGATGCGCCCAATCTGCGCTATATCTCGTCGGGCGGTGCGCCGCTCGACCCCGAGTGGAAGGAAAAGATCGAGGCGACCTTCGGCATCCCGCTCCAGAACGGCTACGGCCTGACCGAAACCTCGCCCGGCGTGTCGGGCACCCGGCTTGGCGATCCGCGCGGCGACACCTCGGTTGGCCAGATCCTCGACGATGTGGAGTGCCTCATCGACGAGCCGGATCAGGACGGCGTGGGCGAGTTGCTTATCCGCGGCCCCAACATCATGAAGGGCTACTACCGCAATCCCGAGGCGACCGCCGCCGCGATCCGTGAAGACGGTTATTTCCGCTCGGGAGATCTGGCCAAGATCGACCCGGACGGCACGCTCTGGATCATGGGCCGAAAGAAAGAACTCATCATCCGCTCCGGCTTCAACGTCTATCCGCCCGAGGTCGAGGCGATGCTGACCCGCCATCCCGGCGTGCTGCAGACCGCTGTCGTCGGGCGGCAGGTCCCCGGCAACGAGGAAATCCTCGCCTTCGCGACCGCCCGCCCCGGCGTGAGCGAACTGGACCTCAAGGACTTTCTCAAGGCCCACCTCGTCGGCTACAAGGTGCCCCAGCACGTCTTCATCATCGACGCGTTCCCTGCCGCCGCAACCGGCAAGATATTGAAACACAAGCTGGTCAGCACCTTCGCCGACCTGATCGAGGCCCGCGACCGGGCCAAGGCTTCCTGACAGATCAAGGACAGACAGACCCCATGACCGACGTGACGAAGATCAACGATGTCATTTCCCTCGAGCGCGTGGACAGCGTCGCGCTTGTCTGCATCGACAACCCGCCCGTGAACGCAAGCGCGCAGTCGGTGCGCGCGGGGCTGGTCCAAGCGATCGACGCCGCCAATGCCGACGACGCGGTCGAGGTCATCGCGATCTATGCCGCGGGCCGCACCTTTGTCGCGGGCGCCGATATCCGCGAGTTCGGCAAACCGCCACTGTCGCCCTCGCTTCCCGATGCGATCAACCATATCGAGGCGAGCGCGAAGCCCGTCATCTCGGCCCCCCATGGCACGGCGCTCGGCGGCGGGCTCGAGATCTGCATGGGCACCCATGCCCGCGTCGGCGTGAAGGGTCTGCGCGTGGGACTGCCCGAGATCAACCTTGGCCTTCTGCCCGGTGCCGGTGGCACCCAGCGCGGGCCGCGGCTGATGGGCATGAAGCACACGCTCGACATGGCGCTCACGGGCAACATGGTCTCGGGCGAGGACGCGCTGGCCTGGGGCCTGATCGACCGGCTCGAGGACGGCGCGCCGCGTGACGTGGCGCTGGCCGGTGCCCGCGCTGTTCTGGACGGAACCCTTGCCACCCGCCGCACCTCGGACCTGCCCGTGACGGTGGACGAAGAGGCGCTTGCCGCCGCCCGCGCGATGGTCGCCAAGAAAATGGCCAACCTCGACAGCGCGCCCATGGTGATCGAGGCGGTCGAGCGGTCCACCGGCGACGTTAAGGAAGGCATGGTATTCGAACGCGAATGCTTCATGGCCTGCCTCAAGACGGCCTCGGGCCGGGGGATGCAGCACGCCTTTTTCGCCGAACGTGCCGTCGCCAAGATCCCCGAAGCCGGCGCTACCCCCCGCCCCGTCGAGAAGATCGGCGTGATCGGCGGCGGCACCATGGGGTCGGGCATTGCGACTGCCGCGCTCACCTCTGGCCTTGCCGTCCGGCTGATCGAGATATCGCAAGAGGGGCTCGACAAAGGCGTGGGCTTCATCACGAAGAACCTCGACGGAGCCGTCAAGCGCGGCAAGATGTCGGCCGAGAAACGCGACGCGGCGATGGCACGGCTCGAACCCTCGACCGACATGGAAACGCTCGCCGACGTCGACCTCGTGATCGAGGCGGTGTTTGAAAACATGGACGTGAAGAAGGACATCTTCGGCCAGCTCGACAAGATCTGCAAAGCGGGCGCTGTGCTCGCATCGAACACGAGTTACCTGAACGTGGACGAGATTGCCGCGGCGACCTCGCGCGCCGAGGACGTGATCGGCCTGCATTTCTTTTCGCCTGCCAACATCATGAAGCTGCTCGAAGTGGTGGTCGCGGAAAAGACCGCGCCGGAAGTGGTCGCGACCGGCTTTGCGTTGGCCAAGAAGATGAGAAAGATCGCGGTGCGCGCGGGCGTCTGCGACGGCTTCATCGGCAACCGAATCCTCGCCTATTACGGCAAGACGGCGGGCTACCTGATGGAGGACGGCGCGTCGCCCGAACAGATCGACACGGCGCTCGAAAACTTCGGCTTCGCGATGGGGCCCTACAAGGTCGGCGACCTTGCGGGCCTCGACATCGGCTGGGCCAACCGCAAGCGCATGGCCGCGACCCGGCCCAACGAAGAACGCTATGTGCGCATCCACGACAAGATCTGCGAAACCGGGGCCTATGGGCGCAAGACCGGCTCTGGGTTCTACATCTATGACGAGGGCGACATTCGTCCCAACCCCGTGGCGCTGAAAATCATCGACGAGGAACGCGCGGCCAAGGGGATCACGCCCGGCGACTTCACCGATCAGGAGATCGTGGACCGCTACATGACCGCGATGATTTCCGAGGCGGCGCGGGTCGTCGAGGAAGGCATCGCGCTGCGGCCCATCGACGTGGATGCCGTATTCCTCTTTGGCTACGGCTTCCCACGGTTCCGGGGCGGGCCGCTCAAATACGCGGATGAGATCGGCGCGACCGAGATCGTGAAAAGGATCGAGACCTACGCCAAGGACGACCCCTATTACTGGAAGGTGCCCGCCATCCTGCGCCGTATGGCCGAGGACGGCAGCACCTTTGCAGACCTGAACGATAAGTAAGCGATAAGGGAGGGCCGGATGGACCTGAGCTTCACGGACGAGGAAATCGCCTTCCGCGACGAAGTGCGGGCGTTTCTGGAGGAGAACTTGCCCAAGGACCTGTCCGAGAAGGTGCGGATCGGCGGCGAGTTGGACAAGGACGACATGGACCGCTGGCATGCGATCCTGAACGCCAAGGGCTGGCTCGCCTCGGGGTGGCCGGTCGAGTTCGGCGGTCCCGGCTGGTCGCCAGTCGAAAAGCACATTTTCGAGGAAGAAGCGGCCCGCGCCAACGCCCCCCGGATCGTGCCCTTCGGTCTCGCCATGCTGGGGCCGGTGCTGCAGAAATTCGGCTCGAAGGACCAGCAGGACGAGATCCTGCCCCGCATCCTCGACGGTCGCGACTGGTGGTGCCAGGGCTATTCTGAACCGGGCGCGGGATCGGACCTCGCGAGCCTCAAGACCCGCGCGGTGCGAGACGGCGACCACTACGTGATCAACGGGCAAAAGACCTGGACCACGCTGGGCCAGTTCGCCAACAAGATCTTCTGCCTCGTGCGCACGAAAACCGACGGCAAGCCGCAGGAGGGCATCAGCTTCATCCTCGTCGACCTCGACACCCCCGGCATCGAAATGCGCCCGATCAAGCTGATCGAGGGCGGATACGAAGTAAACGAGGTATTCTTTACCGACGTCCGCGTGCCGGTCGAGAACCTCGTGGGCGAGGAAAACCAGGGCTGGACCATCGCGAAATTCCTGCTCACCCACGAGCGGACCAATATCGCGGGCGTCGGCTTTTCGATGAAGGCGCTCGAGGAACTCAAGGCGCAGGCGCGGCGGATCAAGCGGGGCGGCAAGCCGCTCTTGGACAGCCCGCTCTTTGCCGCGCGCGTCGCGGATGTGGAGATCGAGCTCGAGGCGATGAAGATCACGAACCTCAGGATGCTCTACCGCGCCCAGACGCAGGGACAGCCGGGACCGGAAACCTCGATCCTCAAGATCAAGGGCACCGTGATCCGCCAGACGTTGAACGATCTGTCGCGCCGCGCCTTGGGGCCGGCAGCGGCCCCCTTCCCGTCCGAGGAGATGTTCGGCAACGCCGCCCTTGGCGAGCCGGAGGACGTCTATGCGGCGGCGAAATACTTCAACAACCGCAAGCTGTCGATTTTCGGTGGGTCGAATGAGATCCAGCGAAACATCCTGACCAAAGCCATGCTGGAGCTGTGAAATGGATTTTTCCCTGACCGAAGACCGCCGGATGCTGTCCGACAGCCTGAGCCGGTTTCTGGCCGACAAATACGCGATGGATCACCGGGGCAAGGTCGCCTACGACGCGCCGTTTCACGACGTGGCTCTGTGGGGCGAGATGGCGGAATTGGGTGTGCTCTATGCGCTTGCCCCCGAGGACGCGGGCGGGTTCGGCGGCGCCGGGTTCGACGTGACCACGGTGTTCGAGGCGCTGGGGCGCGGGCTGTGCCCCGAGCCGGTGCTGGGCGCGCTCATGGCGTCGAAGCTGCTCGCGGCGGCGGGAGCGGATCAAGCGGCACTCCTCGACGGGTCGCGCCGCTATGCCGTCGCGATCGGCGAACTCGATGCACCCTATGATCTGGAAGGGATCGAAACCGCCGTAACTGACGGCAAGCTGGCGGGCCGCAAATCCGTGGTCTACGGCGGCAACGACGCCGATGTGTTCCTTATCGCCGCCCGCTCCGGCGACAGGCTCGCGGTCTACGAGGTCGCGGCCTCGGACGCGCAGGTCACGGGTTATGGGCTGATCGACGGCGGCGGCGCGGCAGAACTCTTCCTCGACGCGACCCCCGGCACCTTGCTTCTGGACAATGCCGAGGCCGCGCTCACCGATGCGCTCGACGCCGGACGGCTCGCGCTTTGTGCCGAGGCGGTGGGGGCGATGGACGCCACGAACGAGATCCTCCTCGACTATCTGCGCACCCGCAAACAGTTCGGCGTGGCGATCGGCAAGTTTCAGGCGCTCCAGCACCGCGCCGTGGACGTCGTGACCGAGATCGAACAGGCGCGCTCGATCACCATTCTGGCCGCGAGCCGGATTGGCGAGGCGGACCAGTCGCGCGCCGTCTCCATGGCCAAGACGCTCGTCGGCCGCGCCGCCCGTCTGGTGGCAGAAGAGGCGATCCAGATGCACGGCGGCATCGCTATGACGTGGGAGGCGGCGGTGAGCCATTATGCCAAGCGGCTCGTCATGATCGACGCGCAATTGGGCGACGTGGATTTCCACCTCGAGCGGGTCATGGCCGGCTACGCCGCCTAAAGAGCAGGTCGTTGAGTGACGGCGCCCTGGCGGAGGAGACTTCGCCGGGGCGTTAACGTTTCGCGGCGTCGCGGACGGCGTAAGGTGCTGGGAACGCTAACATATTAAAGAATAAAGGATTCTAGGGTTCCAGAATGCCGGAATCCCGAAATGTCTGAAACGCCGCACCGGACCAGCGCCGAGCAACCAGCCCGCGACCGCCGCGTCCTGAGCGAACGGGATCAGCCCGACCGATATCGAAACACGCCGGTCCCGGTGGCGACCTTGCCGCCCCTGTCGTCCAAAACCACAGCCTCGGCAAAGAACGACCTGCGCCCGCCCCCGATCCGCCGGCCCTCGGCCACGAGCCGGTCGCCTTGTGGCACGGCAAGGTAGTTCACGTTGAGCGAGAGCGTCATGGCGAGCCGCCGGTCCTCCGCCGACCCGGTGAAGCAGCCGGCAAAGCCCATGACGGTATCGAGCAGCGTGGCGTAGACCCCGCCATGGGGGATCCCGTAACGGTTGCCCAGATGTTCACCCATCGGCAGCTCGAAACGCGCGAAATCCTCGGACCACTCCAAGATCCGGAACCCCACGAGGTTCTGGAACGGATAAGGTCTCTCGACCAGCGCCGGGTCGAGCGCCATCAGGAAGCAGGTCCCGACGCCACTGACCCGAGGGCACCGGACGACAGGTTCTGCGCCGCGCGTTTCAGGGGCTCGGCGTAGTTCTCCATCAACTCCTCCGGCGAGACAAGGAACGACGGCCCACCCACGTTCAGCCCGTAAATCCGGTCGCCGTTGAGCGAAAAGACCGGCACCGCGATCCCGTGGACCTCCTTGCGCCAGCCGCCGAAGCCGGTGCAAAGACCGAACCGCGCGTAGTCCTCGAGCGCCTTCTCGATGCTCTCCTGGATCCGGTCGCTGTCCTGGGGGCGCTCTTCCTTGGCCAGCTGCACGATATGCGCCCGTTCCGCCGCGCTCATCGCGACGAGGATGGAGCGGCCGATGGCCGAATGCATGATCGGAAGCCGCGCCCCGACGTTGATCGTCAGCGCCACGGTCTGCTGCGACCGGTGGACGGCGGTGTAGACCGCCGACAACCGGTGCTGCTCGGCCAATGCCGCCGTGATATGCGGGTTCGTTCCAAGATCGCAGAGCGCGCGCAATTCGCCTTGCGCCCTGTCGGCAATCTCCATCCCCGACAGAACGCCGTAACCCAGAGACAGGACACCCGCGCCCAGCCGGTAGGTCCCCGTGCGCTCGGAAAACACGAGGTAATCGAGCTTGCACAAGGTATGCGTGAGCCGCGAGATCGTCGGCTTCGGCAACCCGGTGCGCTGCGCGATTTCCTGATTTGTCAGCGTCGTCTCATGGGGCCGGAAGCATCGCAACACGTCCAGCCCCCGCGCGAGCGCGGTGACGAACTTGCGGTCGCCGTCGGCATCGGAGCCGAAATCGTCAATGAACTCGTCTTTCCCCATGGCGTTCCCCTTTTCCTGCTCCTTATACGGCGGTCAGGCCCCCATCAACGGAAATGGCCTGTCCGGTCATAAAGCTGTTGGCATCCGAGACGATCCAGAGCATCGCCTGCACCACTTCGCGCGGCTCTGCCACCCGGCGCATGGGCACGCGGGACGCGATCCGGGAATAGGCATCCTCGCGTGTGATGCCGTGACGCTCGCCCATCATGTCGCCCATGCTTTCGACCATCGGGGTCGAGGCGAACGACGGGCAGATCGCGTTGACGCGAATGCCCTTGCGCGCAACCTCGTCCGCCGCCGCGCGTGTCATCCCGATCACCGCATGTTTCGATGCGGCATAGGCCGACAGTTGACCGGAGCCGACGAGCCCCGCCGCCGAGGCGGTGTTGAGGATCGAGCCTGCCCCCTGCCCCAGCATCACGGGCAGCTGGTGGCGCATCCCGATGAAGACGCCCTTGGCGTTGATCTCCATCACCCTGTCGTAGTCCTCGAGCGGGATCTCGTGGAGCCGCTGCATCCCGTTGCCGATGCCTGCGTTGTTGAGCGCGATGTCGAGCCTGCCGAAGCGTTTCACGCCGGCGCCCACATGGGCGGCCATGGCGGCATCGTCAGCGACCGACAACACATCCGCCTGCACCTCGATCCCGAGGCTTTCGAGGTTGCGCGCGACCTCCATCAGCCCGGCCTCGTTCACGTCCGAGAGCAGGAGCTTGGCCCCGCCCCGCGCGAACTCCGTCGCCGCCAGCGCGCCGAAACCGCTCGCCGCACCGGTAATCTGGACGACCTTGCCATCGAAATCAGCCATGCGCCGCCTCCAGTCCCTTGGCCGCGAACTGCGGCACCGCCGCGCCCAGACGCATCGCCCTTTCGGGGTTCGAGGCATTGCCATCGAGCGCCCGCTTGTGGACGCCCTGAATGATCGCGGCCATGCGGAAGAAGGCGAAGGCCACGTAGAAATTCATTCCCTCGATCCCCGGCAGACCGCGCGCATCGCAATACATCGCGACGAATGCCTCGTCGGTCGGAATGCCAAGGTTCGCGCGGTCGACACCGGCCAGCCCGCGACCCTCGGCTCCCGGCGGCATCTGCCACTGCATGAGGAGCGAGGCGAGATCGGCATAGGGGTGCCCGATGGTCGACAGCTCCCAATCGAGCACGGCGACGCAGCGCGGTCCGGACTCCTCAAAGAGCATGTTGTCGATGCGGTAGTCGCCGTGAACCAGCCGCCGCTGATTGTCATTGGGGATATGCGTGCCGAGCCAGTCGATCAGCGCATCCATATCCGGGATCGTCTCGGTCTCGGACGCGCGGTATTGCTTGGTCCAGCGCCCGATCTGCCGCTCGAAGTAATTCCCCGGCGGGCCATAGTCGCCAAGCCCCACCGCGTTGATATCGACCTCGTGAATCGCGGCGAGCACCCGGCACATCTCGCCATAGATCGCCGTGCGTTCGGCCTTCGTGGCGTCCGGGATGCGCGGATCGTCGATGTTGCGGCCCTTCACGGCCTCCATGATGTAGAAATCCGACCCGATCACCTCGGGATCTTCGCAGAGCGCATGGACCCGCGCGACCGGCACATCGGTGTCCGCGAGCGCGGCCTGCACCCGGAACTCCCGGTCCACCGCATGGGCGGATTTCAAGAGCTGCCCCGGTGGCTTGCGCCGCAGCACATAGGCCCCCGTAGGACCATCCAGCCGGAAGGTCGGGTTCGACTGGCCCACGTTGAACTTGGTCGCCGTGACGGGGCCTTTGAACCCATCCACATGGGTTTCGGCCCAGCGGGTCACGGCATCGGTGTCGAGGTTTTGGGTGTCCGCCATGATCCCTCAGCTATAGGTCAGCATCTCGTCCGCGGTGGTCGCGTCGACATGCGGTGTTTCGTTGAAGCCGTGCAGATAGGTGCCGCCGCGCCCCATGACAAAACGGGTCACGGCGCAATTCTTCATCTGCAACTGAAGCAGGATCTGCTGATCGGCGGGCGCCCCGAGCGCGAGCCGGATCATCTGGCTGATCGCGCCGCCGGATGAAAACATCCAGACGTCCCCCTCCCTCTTTGCCGCGTCCATCGCGTCCTGCACCCGAGCCACGAAAGCGGCGAAGGTTTCGGGCGGGTTGTCGATCTCATCCGCCTGCCACGCCAGCACCGTCGCCTTCAATTGCCGGAAATGCGCTGCCCGGTCGCCGGTGGTCTTCTCCGGGATAGCCTCGGATTTCTCATGCGCCTCGAGCAGCGCCTTGAAGTCGAACTCGTTGAGGCCCGGATGCACCAGCGGCTCCGCCGTTGCACCAAAGCCCTCCGCCACGCCATCGAACGTCTCGCGGTGACGGACCTGTTCACCGATGAACACGCGCTTCGGCCAGACCGCGCCCTGTTCTTTCAGGGCGCGGCCAAGCGCAACAGACTGCCGGTGACCGAGCGGCGACAACTTGTCGTAGTTCGCCGCCCCGAACGAGGCCTGAGCGTGTCTTATGACCGTCAGGAGCGCCATTCAGAGCTTTTCGTTCGTGTATTGTCGCAACTCGCGCCGCGCCACCTGCCTCCGGTGGACCGCGTCGGGACCATCGGCAAAACGTAGCGTGCGCAGTCCGGTATACATTTGCGCCAGCGGGAAATCCTGCGAAATCCCCGCGCCGCCGTGCATCTGCATCGCCTCGTCCACCACCTTGGTGGCCATGAGCGGGGCCACGACCTTGATCATCGAAATCCACGGCTGCGCTTCCTTCACGCCCACCGTGTCCATCATATAGGCGGCCTTGAGGCACAGAAGCCGGGCCTGTTCGATCTCCATCCGCGCGTTGGCGATGATGTCGTAGTTCGCGCCCAGTTCGGCGATCTTTTTCCCGAAGGCTTCGCGCGTGAGGCCCCGACGGCACATGAGTTCCAGCGCCCGTTCCGCCTGCCCGATGGCGCGCATGCAGTGGTGGATGCGACCCGGCCCGAGCCGCCCCTGTGCCACCTCGAACCCCCGACCTTCGCCAAGGATCACGGCATCTGCCGGGAGGCGCACATCGGTAAAGCGCATGTGCATGTGACCATGCGGCGCGTCGTCGTTACCGAAAACCTGCATCGGGCGCAGGATCTCGACGCCGGGCGTGTCGGCGTCCATCACGAACATCGTGTGCCGGGCGTGTTTCGGCGCGTCGGGATCGGTCTGGGCGAGGACAATGTAGACCGCGCAGCGTTCGTCGCCCGCACCCGAGATCCACCATTTCTCGCCGTTCAAAACCCATTCGTCGCCGTCTTTCTTCGCCTCGAAGGACAATTGCACGGCATCCGACGAAGCGACCCCCGGTTCGGTCATCACGTAGGACGAGCGGATTTCGCCATCCAGAAGCCGCTTGAGCCAGCGCTCCTTGTGCGCCTCGGTCCCGTAGCGTTCCAGCACCTCCATGTTGCCGGTGTCGGGCGCGGAGCAGTTGAAGGTCTCGGCCCCCAGCGGCGCCTTGCCCATTTCCTCGGCAAGATAGGCGTATTCTACTGTCGTGAGCCCGTAGCCTTCCTTGCTGTCGGTGAGCCAGAAATTCCACAGCCCGCGCTTCTTCGCCTCGCTCTTCAGCTCGTCGAGGATGTCCTTCTGGCGATCGTTCAGGATGAAGCGGTTACCCGACGGGTTGTTGCCGATCTCGGCCTCGTACTCCTCGGACAGGTGAATGATCTTGTCCGCCATCATCTTGCGAACGGCGTCGATCAGCGGTTGCACCTTGTCGGTGACGCCCAAATCCATGCTCATGCCCGTATCTCCTTACAATACTTCGAAGAGGCCAGCGGCCCCCATGCCGCCGCCCACGCACATGGTGCAGACGACATATTTCGCGCCCCGGCGCTTGCCCTCGATCAATGCATGGCCGACCATCCGGGCGCCCGACATCCCGTACGGGTGGCCCACGGAAATCGCCCCGCCGTTCACGTTCAGGATCTCGTTCGGGATGCCCAGCACTCGGGCGGAGTGAAGGACCTGGCAGGCGAAAGCCTCGTTCAATTCCCACAGCCCGATGTCGTCCATCTTGAGCCCATGCGCTTCGAGGAGCTTCGGCACCGCAAAGATCGGCCCGATGCCCATTTCGTCGGGGTCGAGGCCAGCAGCCATGACGCCGACATAGCGCCCGAGCGGGGCAAGCCCGCGCTTCTCGGCGAGCTTGCCCTCCATGATCACGGCGGCGGAAGCCCCATCGGAAAGCTGCGAGGCATTGCCTGCGGTGATGAATTTGCCCTGCTCGACGGCGATCCCGTCCTTGAACACAGGCGACAGGCTTTGCAGGTCCTCGAGCGTCGTCGAGGGACGGTTGCCCTCGTCCCGCTCCAGCGTCACTTCGGCGTAAGAGACCTCTTTCGTCGCCTTGTCGATCACGGCCTGGGTCGAGGTCAGCGGCACGATCTCGTCGTCGAACTTGCCCGCCGCCTGCGCCGCTGCCGTGCGTTGTTGGCTTTGCAACGCGTAGGCGTCCTGATCCTCGCGGGTCACGCCGTAACGCTCCGCCACGATCTCGGCCGTCTCCAGCATGCTCATGTAAAGCGAGGGCATATTCTCCTTGATCCAGGGATCGCGCAGGTGGTCCGTCCGCATGTTCTGGTTCTGGACAAGGCTGATGCTCTCGACCCCGCCGCCGATGGCGACCTCCATCCCGTCATGCACGACCTGCTTGGCCGCCGTTGCGATGGCCATCATGCCGGACGCGCATTGCCGGTCCATGCTCATCCCCGCCACGCTCGTCGGAAGGCCAGCGCGGATGACCGCCTGACGCCCGATGTTGCCCCCGGTCGAACCCTGCTGGATCGCGGTGCCGATGACGCAGTCCTGCACCTCGTGGCCCTCGAGGCCCGCGCGCGACACGGCATGTTTCACCGCATGGCCGATCAGCTCCTGCGCATGGGTGTTGTTGAAGGCCCCGCGATAGGCTTTGCCGATCGGGGTCCGTGCGGTCGATACGATGACGGCGTCACGCATGTTGTCTGTCCTTCCTTAAATATCGTTCCACGGAAGCGGCAGCCCCCGCGCAGCGGCCCCGCCCCGCGCGTATTTGCGAGTCTGCGAGAAAGCGTTGTCCATGACTTCGGCCCCTTCGGGGTCGCGAATACGGTCCATCGCAGCGATGACGCCCTCGGGCGTGAGATCCTCGTCCAGAAGGGCCACGCCCTGTGTCTCGGTGATGCGGATTTCCGCAAAACATCCGCCGCCCGCACCAAGGATCATCTTGGTCGGCGCGTCTTCCGCCACCAGCGCCAGCAGCCCCGGCGTGATCGTCTCGGGCTGCAAGAGCGCGAGCGTTTCGGGCGTCAGCAGGCTTTCGGTCATCCGCGTCGCCGCCGTGGGGGCGAGCGTGTTCACGCGGATGTCCTTTTTCGCGCCCTCGATGGCGAGCGTGTTCATAAGGCCAACGACGCCCGCCTTGGCCGCGCCGTAGTTCGACTGGCCAAAGTTGCCGTACAGGCCCGAGCACGACGTGGTGACGACAATCCGCCCATAGCCGCGCTCGGCCATATGGCCCCAGACCGCCTTGCAGCAGTTGGCGGTGCCGAAGAGATGCACGTCCACGACCTTCTTGAAGGCCGGCATCTCCATCTTGGCGAAGCTCTTGTCGAGCAGGATACCGGCGTTGTTCACGAGGATGTCGACCTGCCCGAACTCGGCAATCGCCGCGTCCACCATGGCCTGCACGGCGTCAAAGTCCGTCACGTCGGCGCCATTCGCCATCGCGCGGCCACCCATCGCGCGGATTTCCTCGACCACCGCATGGGCGGCGTCCGAACCCGACGCCTGACCATCCGTCGTCACACCCAGATCGTTCACGACCACCGCCGCACCGCGTTCGGCAAGCCCAAGCGCGTGACAGCGGCCAAGCCCGGCGCCCGCCCCCGTGACGATCGCCACCTGTCCATCGAACCGAAGGCTCATGCCGCCTCTCCCATGTACCTGCGCCCGATCCACTCGGCGACGAGCGCGGGCTTGTCCTGGCCCTCGATCTCGACCGTGACATCGGTGGTCGTCGTGAACTCGCCGGGTTTCGAGGTGTCGCAGGCCTTGAGCACGAAGCGCCCGCGCACCCGGCTCCCCACCTTGACGGGGGAGATAAACCGCATCCGGTTCATCCCGTAGTTCACGCCCATCGTGACCCCATCGACCCGCGGGAGCGCGTCGTAGACCATGGCGGACAAGAGCGAGAGCGTGAGAAACCCATGCGCGATGGTGCCGCCAAAGGGCGTTTTCGCCGCGGCCTCCGGGTCCACGTGGATGAACTGGTGGTCATGGGTGGCCTGCGCGAAGGCGTCGATCTGGTCTTGCGTGATCTCGAACCAGTCCGAGACGCCGACCTCCTGGCCGACAAGGTTGCGAAAGTCATCGAGCTTCATCGTCTCACTCCGAGAACAGCGTGGCCGGGGACTGCACGTTGATGCCCCCCGAGAGCGGCAGGATCGCGCCGGTGACATAGGCCCCCGCGCGCGAGCACAGGTATTGCAGCGCCCCCGCGATGTCGCCGGGCTCGCCCAGGCGGCCCATCGGCACGCGGTCGGCGGTTCGGCCGGCCTGCGCGGTGTCGGTCAGCGCGAAGGCGGTCATCTTCGACTTGAACGGCCCCGGCGCGATGGCATTGACGGTGATCTGCCGCGCGGCCAGTTCATTTGCGAGGATGCGCGTCATGTGGTGCACCCCTGCCTTGGACACGGCGTAGGAATAGGCCGAGCCGCCGGTCTCGACCTCTCCCATGACCGAGCCGGTGTTCACGATGCGCGCCGGGTCGTCCTCGGTCGCGGATGCGCTCAGAATGGGCAGGAGCGCCTGCGTCAGCTGGAACATGCCCGCCAGGTTCAGGTCGGTGACCTTGCCCCAGCCTTCCCAGGGAAAGTCCCCCAGCGGCGCGCCCCAGGTGCGGCCCGCGTTGTTCATGAGGATATGAAGCCTCGGGGTCCGGTCCGCGACCTCGGCCGCCAGCGCATCGACACCGGCCTGCGAGGACACGTCGCCCGCGAATCCCTCGACGCTGCCGGTCAGGCCCAGCGCGTTCACCTCGTTGGCCACGGCGGCGCAGGCGTCGCCCTTGCGGCTCGCGATCAGGACACGGGCACCGGCGGCGGCCAGCCCCTCCGTCGCCATGCGCCCGATGCCGGAGGAGCCACCCGTGACAAGCGCCACCTTGCCCGTCAGATCGAAAAGTGAAGCGGGTGTCAGGTTCATGCCGCTGCCTGTCCTTTCAATGCCGCGACGCGTCCGGCGTGGTAGCCGTAGTCGCCTAGCCACTCGGCCCCGACCCGCGCGCGTTTCATGTAAAAGCCGATGTCGTATTCGTCGGTCATCCCGATGCCGCCGTGCATCTGGACCCCCTCGCGCACCGCGAGACCGGCGGTCTCCGAGGCCCGCGCCTTGGCGAGCGAGACCGCGAGGTCGGCGTTGTCCGGGTCGGCGTCCAGCATCCGGCCCGCGTGAGCGATGGCCGAGGCCGTCACCTCGATCTCGCTGAAGAGATGCGCGGCGCGGTGCTGTAGCGCCTGGAAGCTGCCGATCACCCGGCCGAATTGCTTGCGCTCCTTGAGATAGCCCGTGGTCATCGCGAAGGCACCGACGGACAGGCCAAGGAGTTCGGCGGAAATCGTCGCCTGCCCGGCCCTGAGAGCAGGGCCCAGCGCGACAAGACCGCCGCCGACCTCGCCCACCACGTCGTCCCCCGTCGCCTCGACCCCCTCGAAGCGCAGCGCGGCATGATCGCGGCTGTCCACGAGGGCGAGCCTGTCGCGGCTGAGCCCGGCGCTCTCGGCGTCTATATCAAAAAGCGTGAGCCCCGCCTCGGCACGGGCCAAAACCAGCAGGCGTGAGGCGCTCGTCCCTTCAGCGACGAAGGCCTTGCTACCTGTCAGGACGAAGCCGTTGCCCAATGCCCGCGCCTCCATCGCCGTCGCCTCGGGCGCGAACTTGCGGGTCTCGTCGAGCGCGAGCGCATAGGTCGCGGTCCCATCCGCAATCGCCGCCGCCGAACGCCCCGCCCGGCGCAGTGCCGTCGCCGCGATCACGGCAGAAGAGAGGAAAGGCGAGGCAATGAGCGAGCGTCCCATCTCCTCCGCCAACACGTTGGCGGCGGCAAAGCCCATGTCGGACCCGCCCTCGTCTTCGCCCACCAGCACGCCCGCCCAGCCCATCGCGACCATCTCGGCCCAGAGGTCGGCATCATAGGGTTTGCCCGCGTCGCGCACGGCGCGTAGGTTCGCCACGCCAGCGGCCTCGCAGAACGCGCGCGCGGCGTCGCGCAGCATCACTTCGTCTTCGGTCGGTATCAATGCGGTCATGTCATTCACCCGGCAGTTCGAGAACACGCTTGGACAGGATGTCGAGCATGACCTCGGACGTGCCGCCTTCGATGGAATTGGCCTTGGTGCGCAGCCATTCGGGCGCGAGGGCGCCGTATTTCCCGTCCCACGCCAGGGCATCGGACCCGCCCGCCGTCATGAGCAGCTCGTACCGGTCCTTGTTCAGTTCCGTGCCGTAGTATTTGAGCATCGCGCTCGCGTGGCCGACGCCGCCCTGTTTGGCCAAGTCCCTGTAACGCTCCATGGTCAGGCCGAAGGCGAGGCTGTCGATTTCCAGCTTCTGCGCGCGAGCCACGGTGTGCGGATCGGTGATGTCACCATCTGCCAGCACCGACCCGATCGACCGCGCCCCGATCGCGCCCGATCCACCGCCCCCGATCATCTCGCGCTCATGGGTGAGCAGGTGCTTGGCCACGTCCCAGCCCCGGTTCACCTCGCCCACGATCTGGTCCTTGGGGATCACAACGTCGTCAAAGAAGGTCTCGCAGAACGGCGACTTGCCGGAGATGAGCCTGATCGGCCGCGTTGAAATCCCCGGCGTCGTCATGTCCACGAGCAGGAACGAAATCCCCTTGTGCTTGGCCGCCTCGCGGTCCGTGCGCACGAGGGCAAAGATCCAGTCGGCCTTGTCGGCGTAAGAGGTCCAGATCTTCTGCCCGTTGACCAGCCAGTGATCGCCCTTGTCCGCGCCAAAGGTCTGAACGCTTGCGAGGTCCGATCCCGCCCCCGGTTCGCTATACCCCTGACACCAGCGGATTTCGCCGCGCGTGATCTGCGGCAGGTAGTGGCGTTTCTGCTCCTCGGTGCCGAAGGCCAGAAGCGCAGGGCCAAGCATCCACAGGCCAAAGCTCTCAAGCGGTTTCTTTACCCGCAGCCGCGCCAGCTCCTCGAGCCAGACCTTTTCCTGGGCGCGCGTGAACCCCGCTCCGCCATATGCGGTATCCCAACGCGGCGCCGTCAGACCGCGTGCCGAGCAGCGGTCCATCCAGAGCTTCTGCCCCTCGGACTTGAACACGAAGTTGCGCCCACCCCAGCAGATGTCGCTCTCGTCAAAGTCGCGCCCGCGCACGTCGGCGGGGGCGTTCCGGTCTATCCAGTCAGCGATCTCGTCCCGGAAAGCCGCAAGACTTTCCTGTCCCCCATCAGCCATGGGTGATTCTCCTCCCGTTTCCTCCATACCGACATAAAGCGGATTAGTTTTGCAATGCAAAATTGAGTTTCACAAATTCCTTGACAGGTTGAGGCAGGTTGTCTTGGATACCCACAGGACGCGGCGAGGAGGAACGCCGCGCCACCAAAGGGAGGATACCAATGAACATTCGGAAAACCGCCATTCTGGCGGCGGCGACGTCTGCCATCGCGATGGGCGCAGCTGTCGGCGCGGCCCATGCGGACACCATCAAGATGGCGTTCATCGACCCGCTGTCCGGCCCCATGGGGCCGTCGGGCGAAGCGGCCTATACGAGCTTCCAGCTGGCCGCCGAACACATCAACGCCAATGGCGGCGTGAACGGCGACATGATCGAGGTGACGGGCTACGACAACAAGGTCGATCCCAAGGAAAGCCTCGTGCAGCTTCAGAAGGCCATCGACGACGGCGCGCGGTTCATCTTTCAGGGCAACGGCTCGTCCGTGGCCGCCGCGATCATCGAGGCGGTGAACAAGCACAACGCGCGCAACCCGGGCGAAGAGGTGCTGTTCTTCAACTACGCCGCCGTGACGCCCGCCTTCACCAACGAGATGTGCAGCTTCTGGCATTTCCGTTTCGATGCCCATGCCGACATGAAAATGGCCGCGATCACCGACTGGATCAAATCCCATGACGAGATCAAGAAGGTCTATCTGATCGGCCAAGACTATGTCTTCGGTCAGGCCGTTGCCGCCGCCGCGGAAGCGCAGCTCACCGAAAAGCGCCCGGACATCGAGATCGTCGGAAACGAGCTTCACCCGCTCGCGAAGGTCACCGACTTCACCCCTTATATCCAGAAGATCATCTCGTCGGGCGCTGACGCGGTCATCACCGGCAACTGGGGCGCCGACATGCAGCTTCTGATGAAAGCGGCAGCGGAATCCGGCTCGGAAATCCCCTACCTCACGTTCTACGGCGGCTCCAAGGGCGCTGTCTCGGCGCTGGCCGAGGGTGGCGTGAACCGGCTCTATCAGGTCTCCGAGGGCATCACCAACATCGAAGCCTCGCCCGAGCAGAACGCGCTGATCGAGGAATACAAGCAGCGCTTCCCGGACTATGACTACTACTACCACCGTGCCTTCATGGCGATGAACATGTTCGACGCCGCTGCCGAGGCCGCGGGCTCCGTCGAACCCATCGCGGTGGCCAAGGCAATGGAAGGTCTCACCATCGAAGGCGCCTACGGTCCCTTCACCATGCGGGCCGACGACCATCAGGTTCAGCAGAACCTCTATATCTCGACCGTCGCCGATGGCGTGACCTATCCGGTCGACAACACCACCTTCGGCTGGACGCTGGTGGATCAGGGCACGATCGAGGCGGCAGCCGCCGAACAGCCCACCACCTGTGAAATGGAGCGCCCCGAATAAGCGCCTGACCCGATCAGAACGGGACATTTCGGGGCGTCGTGCCGTGCCGCGCGGCGCCCCGTTCACATGCCACCCTTCCACCGGAACGAGGCTCCAATGGAAACCATCGTATTCGCACTGCTCAACGGTGTGATTTACGGCCTGCTGCTGTTCATGCTGTCGTCAGGTCTGACGCTCATCTTCTCGATGATGGGCGTTCTCAACTTCGCACATGCGAGCTTTTACATGCTCGGTGCCTATTTCGCCTATACCATCATGGGGGCCACCAGCTTCTGGATCGCGCTCTTTCTCGCGCCCGTCCTCGTCGGCCTCGTCGGCGCGGTCGTGGAACGCTACGGGTTGCGCCGGGTCCACGCCAATGGCCATGTGGCGGAACTGCTCTTCACCTTCGGTCTCGCCTATCTCATCGAAGAAATCGTCAAGATCATCTGGGGCAAGACCTCGGTGGACTACCGCATCCCGGATCTCCTGAATTTCCCGGCCTTCACCGTCTACGGCGCGTCCTTCCCGGCCTACCGCATGTTCATGCTGTTCGTTGCCATCTCGATGCTCGTAGGTCTGTGGCTCTTGCTCAAGAAAACCCGCGCGGGCCTGATCATTCAGGCAGCCCTGAGCCACCCCAACATGGTGGGCCATCTTGGCCATAACGTGCCGCTCATCTTCATGACCGTCTTCGGCATCGGCTGCGCGCTCGCGGGGCTTGCAGGCGTCATCGCGGGCAACATCTTCGTCACCGATCCGGCCATGGCGATCCAGATGGGTCCCATCGTTTTTGTCGTCGTCGTGGTCGGCGGCATCGGGTCGCTCGAAGGCGCCTTCCTCGCCTCGCTCCTCATCGGGCTCTTGCAGAACTTCGCCGTCGGCATCAACGCGAGCTTTGCCGACATCTTCGGCTTCCTCGGTCTGACAGAGGCGATGGAGGTCGGCCAGATCAACATCTCGTCCCTTGGACCGATGCTGCCCTTCCTGCTGCTTGTCCTGATCCTGATCTTCCGCCCACGCGGCCTCATGGGGGAGAAAGAGCTTTGAGCGACGCAACCACCACCTACGACCTCGCCCCCTCGACCGGCGCGAAGTTTCGCCAGCGCACGCTGCCCATACTGATCTTTGCGGCCATCCTTCTGGCCATTCCCATGGTCGGACCCAGCCGCACGATGTACACGCTCATGCACCAGATGGGCATCAACATCGTCTTTGCGCTCTCCTACAACATGATCCTGGGCAAGGGCGGGCTCTTGTCCTTCGGCCATGCGGTTTATTTCGGCCTGGGCGGCTACCTCTGCATGCACGCGCTCAACTGGATCGAGGACGGCGTCGGCCTCTGGGGCAGCTTCCCGGTGTTCTTCCTGCCCATCGTCGGCTTCGTGGGCGGCGCTGCCGCCGCCGCCATCATCGGCTGGCCCTCCTGCCGCCGGGCGGGCACGACCTTTGCCATGATCTCATTGGGCATCGCGGAACTGGTCTATGCCGGGTCCTACATGTTCGACAGCCTCTTCGGCGGCGAACAGGGCGTGTCGGGCGACCGGATGAACGGGCCAGAGATGTTCGGCCTGTCCCTTGGTCCCATCTCGGACGTCTACTGGTTCATCGCCTTCTGGACCGTCGTCGGCATCGCCCTCATGTATGGCTTCACCCGCACCCCGCTGGGCAAACTCTCCGAGGCGCAGCGCGACAATTCCCAGCGCGTGCAGTTCATCGGCTACAACCCCCAGACCGTGCGCTACTTCGTCTTCGTCTTCGCGGGCGGCTTCGCCGGTGTCGCAGGCGGCATGGCGGCGGTGAACTACGAGATCTTTACCCCGATCAACCTGTCGCTCGCGCCCTCGGGTTTCGTCCTGATCATGGCCTATGTCGGTGGCATCACCTACTTCGTGGGTCCGATCTTCGGGGCGATCCTGCTGACCTACATGCAGTCGATGATGTCGGACTTCACCGAGGCGTGGCTGCTCTACCTTGGCGTGCTCTTCATCGCCATCGTGATGTTCGCGCCCCGTGGCATCGCCGGCATCGTCTTTGGCATCTGGCACGGCGTGACCGGACCGAACCCCTCGGCCTACCTGGCCAAGCTGATGATGCAACTGGGAGGCATCCTCCTCATGCTTCTGGGCCTCATCGTGCTCGTCGAGGTCTCGGTCCGCTGGTCCAATGGCTACGGCCATGTCTACGAACCCTTCGGCATCCACCTCGGGCACACCGATGTGCTGACCTGGATCATCGTCCTCGTGGCGAGCGTGGCTGGCGTCGCGCTCACCCGCTACGCCAACCGTCCCGAGGAGGCCAGCCAATGAGCACCCCCGCCCTCAAACTCGAGGGGCTGAACAAGAGCTTCGGCCCGGCCCATATCATCAACGACGTGAACCTCACCATCGAACAAGGCGAACGCCACGCGATCATCGGACCCAACGGCGCGGGGAAATCCACGCTCTTCAACCTGATCTCGGGCCTCTACACGCCGACCAGCGGCACGGTGAGCCTCAACGGCGAAGTCGTCTCGGGCATGCCCGCGCATGAGATCAACCGGCGCGGCCTGTCGCGGTCCTTCCAAGTCTCCAACATCTTTACCAACATGACGGTGCGCGAAAACGTGCGCTGCGGCGTGCTGCATTCCATGGGACAGGGCTATGCCTTCTGGAAGAACATCGGCTCGAACAAACCTGTGCAACAAAAGACGGCCGAAATCCTCGAGCAATGCGGGCTCATCGACAAGGCCAACGTGCCCGCGTCGCTCCTGCCCTACGCCGACCAGCGGTCTCTCGAAATCGCGATCACCATCGCGGGGGGCGCCGATGTGATCCTGCTGGATGAACCCACCGCGGGCATGTCCAACACTGAAACCGACCGCGCCATCGCGCTCATCGAAAAGGCGACCGTGGGCAAGACGCTCGTCATCGTCGAACATGACATGAACGTGGTCTTCGGTCTTGCCGACCGGATTTCTGTGCTCGTCTACGGCGAGATCATCGCCACCGGCAAACCCTCCGAGATTCGCGGCGACCCCCGCGTGATCGAAGCCTATCTGGGCGACGAAGCCGACCACCTCGCAGCCGAAGGAGAACCGGCATGACCGACATGACCCCCATGCTCGAGGTCCGCGACCTCCATGCCTACTACGGCAAGAGCCACGTGCTTCACGGCGTGAACATGGAGATCATGCCGGGCGAGGTCATTGCGCTTCTGGGCCGCAACGGCGTGGGGCGGTCCACCACCGCCAAGGCGATCATGGGCGAGGTGCCGCCCAAGGGCGAGATCCTGTTCAAGGGCCAGCCGATCTCGGGCCTGGAAAGCCACAAGATCGCGCGGCTCGGGCTGGGCTACGTGCCCGAAAGCCGGGACATTTTCCCGACCATGACAGTGCGCCAGAACCTCGTGCTCGGCGTGAAGGACATGAAGAACCCGGGCAAATACTCGATCGACCAGATGCTCGACATGTTCCCCAACCTGCGGGCGCGCGCCGACAATCAGGCGGGCGTTCTGTCGGGGGGCGAAAAGCAGATGCTCACCATGTGCCGCACCCTGATGGGCGACCCGGACCTCATCATCATCGACGAGCCGACCGAGGGGCTCGCCCCCAAGATCGTGCAGCAGATCGGCGACATGATCGCCGAGATTGCCAAGACCGGGGTGGCCATTCTGCTCATCGAACAGAAGCTCTCCATCGCGCTCAGGATCGCTCACCGCGTCTATGTCATGGGCCATGGCGAGATCGTCTACGGCGGCACGCCCGAGGATTTCCGCACCCGCGACGACGTGCGCGCGGAATGGCTCGAAGTGTGATCCTCCGGCGCAGTCGTGGCGACATTGCCCCCTGGGCAAGATGCGGCAGGCGACGGCGCCCGGTTCGGCGATGGACCAAGGCGTCACGTTATTCGGCATTAAGGTTAACGCGCCCCGGTGTCCCTTCTCTGGTTCATAAGTATCCTGGGGGGCGTGGGGGGCTAGCCCCCCACCGGCGCGACGCCAAAGGCGGCGCAACACAGCAGAAAAGGGCGGCCCCCGTCGGGACCGCCCTTCCGCCGGCGACACGCGTGGGGACAAAGGAAGGAAAGCCCCGCGCGATCCAGAATCCCTATCCGCCCAGCGGCTGGATGAAACAGGTCGAGGTGCCCAGCGCCAGCACCTTGCCGTCCTGGCTCTCGACCCGTCCCTCGACATTGGCCACGCGCCTGCCCCGCGTCTGCACCGTCGCCACGGCGCGCAGCTGACCCATGCCGGGCATCAGGGGCCGCACGAATTTCACCGCCGTATCCATCGACACGAAACCCTCACCCGGCGCGCAGGTCGTATGGACCGCGCACCCCAGCACGCTGTCCAGGAGCGCCATTGCCCAGCCGCCATGCACCGTGCCCAAGGGGTTCATGTGCCGCACATCGGGTTCGCCGCGGAACTCCACATGCCCGACCTCCGCCGCACAGACCCAGAAGTTCATCGTCTCCGCGATCGAGGGCGCAGGCAGCTCGCCCGCGATCACCCCCCGCATGATCGTCAGGCCGTCCATTCCGGCGAGGGTCGCGAAGTCGGGCGGGCCGACATTGATCTCGGGCCTCGGCAGCTCATCGAACATTGGACATCCTCCGATTAAATGCATATACATGGAAACACATGCATATGCATCGAGTCAATGAGGAAGCGACCTGACGTGACGGCACATCTCTCGCCCCAGCTTGCCGAACTTCTGACCGGCAACTGCTACTGCCTCGCCGCGCGCCGTGCGTCTCGCCGGATGTTCCGGCTTTATGACGCGGCGATCGCGGACACTGGCCTGAGCATGTCGCAACTGGGGGCGATGGCCTGGATCAAGGGCCTGCGCGCACCAACGGTGGCGAAGCTGTCGAAATACCTCGACCTCGAACAAAGCGCTGTCTCGCGCCTTCTCATGCCGCTCGAGCGCGATGGCTACGTGATCCGCGCCGATCACGCCCGCGACAAGCGAAAGAAGGTGCTGGTTCTGACGGACAAGGGTGAGACGACGCTGGTTCAAGGCGCCGAAGGCTGGGCCGCCGCGCAACGCAGGATCGAGGCCGAGACGACGACCGACCTCGACACGCTCATGTCCGGTTTGAACGCGCTCGCCGCCGCGCAGGGGCTTGCGAAGGACTAGACGGAAAACTCGGTCTTCTGCACCACGCGCGCCCGCATGTCCGACAGCGCGATGAGCGCCGGATCGTCGCGGTAGGCGGAAAAGGCTTCCTGCGACGGAAAACGCAGGCGGTGGATCTCGTGCGGACCTGACGCAAGACCGGGCCGCGTGACATCAAGCACCCGTGCCCCATGCCGCGCCATGATCGCGAAGGTGCGGCTTTCGTAGTCCTGAAAGCCGGCATCCTCCCCCGGACGCACCCAGAGGCGGACCTCGATTTCATATCCCCTGTCTTCGCGAAGCCGCCCGTCATATGCCATTTTCATCCACCCCGGCGTGAATTGATGAGGGCGGGTCCGAAAACCCGCCCTTCTTTGGTTTGGTTGGCATCAGCCTATACTGGCAGTCTTGTTTACGCCACCTCGGGATGCTTGTAATCCGACAACTGTTGCCGAAGGGTCAGCTTCGACACCTTGCCGGTCGCGGTGAGCGGCAGGGCATCGACCCAGATGATATCGTCGGGCAGCTGCCACTTGGCGAAATGCTCGCCCATGTGATCGCGCAGGTCGTCGAGGGTGGGTTTCGACTCGTCTGCCGCCACGGCGACCAGAACAGGACGCTCGTCCCATTTCGGGTGCCTGACCCCAATGGCCGCGCAACTGGCGATCCCGGGATGCGCCATCGCGACGTTCTCGAGGTCGATGGACGAGATCCATTCGCCACCCGACTTGATCAGGTCCTTGGCCCGGTCCTGAATGGTCAGGTAGCCATCCGGGCTGATCGAGGCGACATCGCCGGTACCGAACCAGCCGTCCGCGTCCATCGCCTTGGCGCTCGCTTCCTCGTTCTTGAAGTAGCCCGAGACGACCGCGTTGCCGCGCACGAAAAGCTCGCCGATGGCCTTGCCGTCATGGGGCTGGCGCTGACCGTCGTCGCCCACGATCTTGAGATCCACGCCCCAGCAGCGGCGGCCCTGGCGCTGCTTGATGTCGAGCTTTTCTTCCATCGGCAGCGCATTGACCCGCGGCGGCTGCGCCCCATGGGTGCCGATGGGGGACATCTCGGTCATCCCCCAGGCGTGGTTCACGTTGACGCCCATCTCCTCGAACTTCTGGATCATCGACCGTGGCGCGGCGGAACCGCCGATCACCACGTCGCCAAAACCTTCGGGGGGGCGGCCCTGCGCCTTGATTTCGGCCAGAAGTCCCATCCAGATCGTCGGCACACCCCAGGCGGAATAGACCTTTTCGCTGTCCATGAGCTTGAAGATCGACGGTCCGTCCATCGCTGCACCGGGAAAGATCAGGTTCACGCCCAGGAGCGGCGCGACGTAAGGCAGGCCCCAGGCATTGACATGAAAGAGCGGCACGACGGGCAGCACGTTTGCCCCCTGCCCCAATCCCGGCCCCATGATCGCCGCTACCATGAGCGCATGAAGCACGTTCGAGCGATGCGAGTAGAGCGCGCCCTTCGGGTTCCCCGTGGTGCCCGAGGTATAGCACAGGCCCGAGGCCGTGTTCTCGTCCATCTCCGGCCAGTCGTAGGTCGTCGGCTGTCCGTCGAGCAATTCCTCGTAGCAGAGCGCCTCGAATTCCGTGTCGGGCATATGCGCCCGGTCGGTCATGATCACGACCTTGAGGTCGGAGGGCAGATGCTCTTTCAGCCCCGCAATGATCGGCACGAAATGCGTATCGACGAAGATCACGCTGTCTTCGGCGTGGTTGATGATATAGATCGCCTGCTCCGCCGAAAGCCGGGGGTTTATCGTGTGACAGATCGCGCCACTCCCCGAAATTGCATAATAAAGCTCAAGGTGCCGGTAGCCGTTCCAAGCCAGCGTCGCGACCCGGTCACCTGGTTTCACCCCCAGCTTTCCCAGAGCGTGGGCAAGCTGCGCGGTGCGCGCGAAACACTCGCGGTAGCTTTGGCGGTGCAGGTCGCCCTCGGTCCTGACCGAGACCATTCCCGCATCCGGGTGCGCTTCCGCCGCGTATTCCAGCAGCGAGATGATCGACAACGGCCGATGCATCATCATGCCAAGCATCATGTTCCTCCCTTTGAGTGTCCGGGCAAGCGATGGTTCCTCCTCCGTCGCGTCACCCGTCAGACTTGCGTCCGTTTTGCCTTGCGAAACTTTGTTTCAACTCCGAGTATCCGCAAGACACAGCGAGAAGGAAAGCATAAATGTCCGTGACTGCGAAGCAGATCGTTCTGGCCAGCCGCCCCGAGGGCGCGGTCTCGGCCGAGAATTTCCGGCTGGAAGAGGTGACCCTGCGCGAGCCCGGCGAGGGCGAGGTTCTTGTGCGCGTGACGGCCATGTCGCTCGACCCCTACATGCGCGGACGTATGGATGCCGCGAAATCCTATGCCGCGCCCGTCGAGGTGGACGGCGTGATGGAGGGCGGCACGGTGGGCGAGGTCATCGAGTCCCATTCCCCGCACCTCAAGGTGGGCGACAAGGTCTTTGGCCAGACCGGCTGGACCACGCATTCCGTGCAAAAGGCTAAGGCGCTTCGCAAGCTGCCCGAGGGCATCCCCGAGACCACCGCACTGGGCGTTCTCGGGATGCCCGGCTTCACCGGCTGGTATGGCCTGACCGCCATCGGCAAACCCAATGCCGGCGAAACGCTGGTCGTCGCCGCCGCGACCGGCCCCGTGGGCTCGATGGTCGGGCAATATGCGAAACACAAGGGCCTGCGCGTCGTGGGCATCGCGGGGGGCGACAAGAAATGCGCCCACGCGAAAGAGGTGTTCGGCTTTGACGAATGCCTCGACCACCGGGGCTTCAAGGATGCCAAGGACGCCCGCGAACAGATCGCGGCGGCCTGTCCGGACGGGATCGACGTCTATTTCGAGAACGTCGGTGGCCGGGTGCTCGAGGGCATTCTGCCCAACCTCAACGTCTTTGGCCGGATGCCGATCTGCGGCATGATCGCCTATTACGACGGGGCGGCCAGCGCCGAACGCTATGACCTGCCGAAACTCTGGCGCACGCTCCTCGTCCAGCGGGCGGTGGCGCATGGCTTCATCATCTCGGACCACTGGGACAAGTTTCCCGCCTTCCTCGAAGAGGTGGCACCGCTCGTCGCCAACGGCACGATCAAGTATACCGAGGACGTGGCGGAGGGCCTCGAAAACGCGCCCGAGACCTTCATGTCGATGCTCAAGGGCGGCAACTTCGGCAAGCAGGTGGTCAAGATCGCATGACCCATTCGCTCTTTGATTTGGCGGGGAAAACCGCCCTCGTCACCGGGTCCACCCGCGGGATCGGCAAGGCCATCGCCATGGCCTACGCCGAGGCGGGCGCGAATGTCGTCATCTCGTCCCGCAAGGTCGACGCCTGCGACGCCGTCGCGGATGAGATCAACGCGCGGGGCGGCGGGCGCGCCACCCCCATCGCCGCCAATATCGCCGAAGATGCCGACATCGACCGGCTGGTGAGCGAGGCGGAAAAACAGGTGGGCGCCGTCGATATCCTCGTCTGCAACGCCGCCGTGAACCCCTACATGGGGCCGTTCCTCGACACGCCCGACGACGCCTTCGACAAGACGATCGCGGTCAACATCCGGTCCAACATGCGGCTCTGCCGCGCGGTGGTGCCGGGAATGCAGGCGCGTCGCGACGGGGCCATCGTAATCATCTCGTCCATCGCCGCCTTCAAGGGGTCCAAGAACCTTGGCATCTATGCGGTGACCAAAGCCGCCGACGCCCAGATCGTGCGCAATCTGGCCACCGCCTATGGGCGCGACAACATCCGGGTGAACGGCATCGCCCCCGCCGTGGTCAAGACGAAATTCGCCTCGGCGCTCTACGAGGACCCGGAACGGGAAAAAGCCATCGCGCGCTCCTATTCGTTGAAACGTCTCGGCGAACCCGACGACATCGCCGGGGCCGCGCTTTACTTCGGATCGCGCGCGGGAGCCTGGACCACCGGCCAGACGCTGATCATCGACGGTGGCTGGTCGATTGAGGAAAGCCTCTGAGCGTGCTACCGTGGCCAAGTCAGAAAAGGTTTAGCCGGTGCGGTTCGCCCGGCCTCTGTAGCCCCGCTACAGGTCCTGGCCCGGCGGTCTCGTCTTCGGATCGCTCGCGAGTCCCGTGACCTTGAACGCCCCGCATATCGCGGGGTGATTTGAAAGGTTGCAACATGCTCCAATCCCTCTCCCTCATCACACTCGGCGTCGCCGATCTCCCCCGGTCGCGGGCCTTTTACACGCAGGCCTTCGGCTGGTCGCCCGTCTGGGAAAACGACATGACCATCTTCTACCAGATGAACGGCTTTCTCCTGTCCACCTTTCCCCAGCGCGCGCTGGAGGAGGATATGGGCGGTCGCCCCCTTGCATCACAGGGCGCGTTTTCGCTCGCCCATAACGTCCTCACACGGGGCGCGGTTGACAAGGTCATCGCGCGGCTCCTCGCGGGCGGCGCGACGCTCGTGCGTGCGCCCGACGAACCGCCCCACGGCGGCTATCGCGGCTATGTCGCGGACCCGGACGGACATGCGTGGGAAATCGCCTGGATGCCGGGCATCATGCCGGACGCGGACGGTTTCGTGACCATGGAGGTCTAAGGAGGCACAAGAGCCGGACCGCTGGCACGGTCCGGCCACACTCAGGCGGTGCCGCCTTCGCTCGACAGGACCAAGGGGTCGATGCCCAGCTTGGCCAGTGCCTTGGTCCATTTCGTCTCGAGGTCCGGATCGAACACGATGGCCATGTCGGCATCCACCGTGAGCCATGCGTTCTCCTGCAACTCGCTTTCGAGCTGCCCCGGACCCCAGCCCGCGTAACCCAGCGCCGTCAGCGCGCGCGCCGGCCCCCGGCCCACGGCCATGTCAACGAGGATATCCTTGGTCGCGGTCATCATGTAGCCGTCTTCGATCAACAGCGAGCCAAGGCCGCCGTTGTATTCGTCGGTATGGAGCACAAAGCCGCGCCCGCCCTCGACCGGACCGCCGAAATGCACCCGGATGCCGTCGCTCGCGCGTCCCCGGTCGATGTCCAATTGGTCCAGAAGGTCGTTCAACGACACCTCCGGTACCTCCTTGTTGATGATGAGCCCCATCGCCCCCTCGTCCGAATAGGCGCAGAGGAACACGACCGAATGGTCGAAACGGGGATCGCCCATGCCGGGCATCGCGACCAGCAACTTGCCGGTAAGGTCTTCGGGAAACGCATCCATGATCCCAAGATGGGCACGTGCCCCCCGCTTGCGCAAGAGCCGGGTTGCAACCTTCCTGCAACGTTACAGCCGCTCGCTATAGCTTGTCGGGAATGTGACTTCTCCATGGGCGGCGCTCGTCTATATCCAAGGCATGATGAGAACGCTTCTCCTGACCACACTCCTGTCCACGGGACTGACTCTTGGCCTTTCGACGGGCCTGCCCACCGGCGGCACCGCGCTTGCCCAGACGTTTTCCCCGTCGGCCAACACGACCACCGAGGAAACTCTCCTCGCGGGCACCCCCGCCCGCGTATCGCTGCTGCCAGGCTGGCGGATGGAGAACGGCAACCACATGGCGGCGCTGCGCGTCGTGCTGGCGGACGGGTGGAAAACCTACTGGCGTGCCCCCGGCGAAGGTGGCATCCCACCTGATTTCGACTGGTCCGGCTCTGCCAACCTGGGGGGTGTCACCTTCCACTGGCCCGTGCCCGAGGTCATCGGCACCGGCGATCTGGAAACCATCGGCTACCGCAACGAGCTGATCCTGCCGATCGAGATCACGCCCGAAATGGCCGGTCAGGACGTGGAACTGTCCGCCGACCTGCTCATGGGCATCTGCGAACATATCTGCGTGCCGCTCGAAAGCGCGGTGGCGGTCGATCTTTCGGCCGCCGCCACCGTGGCCGACCCCCGGATCGAGGCGGCGCTCGCGCAGCGCCCCGACACCAAGGAAGAGGCGGGCGTCACCGATGTTTCCTGCACCCGCGAGGACCTGCGCGACGGTGTGCGCGTCACTGCGCGCATGGCGCTGCCCGCGATGAGCGACCGCGAAGCGGTTGTGTTCGAGGCCTCCGATCCGGCGATCTGGGTCTCCGAGGCGATGGAGCACCGCGAAGGCACGACGCTCGTGGCCGTGGCCGACCTCGTGCCGCCCACCGGCCAGCCGTTCCCGGTCGCGGGCAACGACCTGCGGTTCACCGTGCTTGGCGCGGGACGCGGCGTGGATATTCAGGGCTGCGACGAGATCGAGTGATCGCCGGTCCGGCGCGCGCGGCGAGAGGACCCTCGCCCATCGCGACGGCCCGAGCTTACTCCGCCGGGCCTGGCCGCACCGACCGCCGCGACAGGAACGCGACCGCGTAGGCCACGACGCTCACAACCCCAGCCCCGGCCACGAAGAGCCCCGCCGCCAGCAGCATCCCGCCGGCGCCCCAGGGCAGCGCGCCGGTGACGAGCACCCAGCCCATCGTCGCCACGAAAAGCGCGGCCACTGCCACTCCGGCAACGCCAACCAGCCGCACGAGCCCCGGCGCGCGCGCGCCCGCCCCGGCGGCCCGGCGCAGGGCTGTGACCTGCCGCCGCACGTCTTCCTGAATGGCGAGGATCGAGGGCACCACGAGCAGCACCAATACGAAGCCGAAGCCAAGCCCGTAAACAAGCGTCACCACCGTAGGTTTGAGGAACACCGCCTGCTGCGACGTCTCGAACATGAGAGGGGCGAGGCCCAGAACGGTCGTCGCCGTGGTCAGGAACACGGGCCGCAGCCGGTCCGCCGTCGCGTCCACGATCGCATGGCGTATGCCGCGATCCTCGGCGTATTCGTCCACCGTGGACACGAGCACGATGGAGTCATTGATGATGATCCCCACCATCCCGATCAGGCCCACGATGGAGAACATCGAAAGCGCAAGGTCCCAGTGGTAATGCCCGTATATCGCGCCGACGAGGCCGAAGGGAATGATCGCCATGACGACGAGCGGGCGCGTCCAGCTCGAGAAAATCCACGCCAGCACGATGAAGATACCGACGAGGCAGAGCGCAAAGCCGGTCATGGCCGAGGACAGGAACTGGTCCTCCTGCTCGCTCATCCCCGACAGCCGGTATTCCACGCCGAAATCCTCGGCAATCTGGGGCAGGATCGTGTCCTCCACGGCAAGCTCGATCTGGCTCGCCCGTTCGCCGTCGCTCTCGTCCATGTCGCCCGACACGGTGACGACCCGAAGCCCGTTCTCGCGGTTCACGGTGGAAAACCCGGACCGGGACGAGATCGACACGATGTCGGCTAAGTTCACGTATCCGCCGTCCGCCGTCCGAAGCTGGCTTTTCTCCAGAAACGCCCGCGTCAGTTCGTCGTCCGGCAATTGCACCCGGATCGTGGCCGAACGCATCCCGTCCGGATAGGTCGCCGCCTCGATCCCTGACAGCCGGTTGCGAAGCTCGCTGCCCACATCGTCGATGGAAAAGCCCAGCGCCTGCCCCTGCGGCGTGATTTCTAGAACAAGTTCTTCCTTGTCGTAAGCGAGCGAGTCCTCGAGCGCCGAAACCTCGGGGAAATCGCCCAGCGCGGTCTTCAATGCCTCGGCGGCGGCCTTGAGCACCGCGGCGTCAGCACCCATGAGCTGCACGTCGATCGCATCGCCCCCCGGTCCCCAACGTCCGCCGCGGAACGTGAACTCCTCGAGAAGCGACGACTGCGGAAGCCCGTCGGTCAGGGCCGAGACGATGTCGAAGCTCGTGTAGGGCCGCGCATCGGCGTCGATCAGCTCGATGGTGACAGACCCCAGAAGGTCTTCGTCCTTGTCCTCGGCACTGGCAAGACCACGTCCCGACGAACCGCCGATCTCGGTCAAAACATAGGTAAAGGGCGCAACGCCATGCTCGGCCTCAAGCCCCTCGCCCACGTCGGCGATCGAGGCCTGAAGGATCTGCAACATCTCCAGCGTATCCTCGCGCGTGGCGCCGTTGACCATCGCGAAGTTGCCCGTGATCGTTCCCTGCTCGGGGGCCGAGAAGAACCGGAACGGCACGTCGCCCCGGATATAGAGAGCGACCTGCGTGGACAGGATCAGCACTGCGCCGGCCAGCACCGCGTAACGCGCCGTGACCACCATCTCCATGAAGGGTCGGAATGCGCGGTCGCGAAACCAGCGAAAGCCCTTGTTCACCTGCCGCGACGGCCAGTCATACCAATGTTCCTTGTTCACATGCGCGAGCGCATGGGCCATGTGATTGGGCAGGATCAGGAAACATTCGACAAGGCTCGCAAAGAGCACCGCGATCACCGTAAACGGCACGTCCGCGATGAACTCGCCGAACCTTCCCTCGATCATGGTCAGCCCGAAGAAGGCGATGATCGTTGTCAGGGTCGAACAGAACACCGGCAGGAACATGCGCCGCGCGGCATTCTCGGAGGCCTCGATGGGCGTCTCACCGCGCCGTCGCGCCCGAAAATCCGCGTGTTCGCCCACCACGATGGCGTCGTCCACCACGATCCCCAGCGTGATGATCAGCGCGAAGAGCGAGATCATGTTGAGCGTGAGGCCGAAAGCGTACATGAGCGCCACGGCGGTCAGCATCGAGACCGGGATACCGGCGGCGACCCAGAGCGCCGTGCGCGCATTGAGGAACAGAAACAGCGTGACCAGCACGAGGACGAGCCCCTGCGCGCCGTTTTCCAGCAGGATCTTCAGCCGATCCGTGATCATCTCGGCGCGCGTGCGGATCAGGTCGATGTCCACGCCTTCGGGCATCATCGGGCGCATGACCTCGGCCACATCCTCGACCGTGCGCTGGATGCCGATGGCGTCGCCCTGCTCGGACCGCGCGACCGAGATCGTCACCGCTGGATCCGCGCCCACGAAGAAGGTGCGCCCCCGGTCGATCCCCTCGACGCGAACCTGCGCCACGTCGCCGATGGTGATCGCATTTCCGTTGAGATCCGAGCGCAGGACGATGGCCTCGATCTCTTCCGCCGAGCGTTTCGCCACGCCCGCCCGGATGCGCGCCGTGCCGTCGCCCACGTTGCCCGCGGGGGCCGTGTCGGCCTCGCCGGCGATCGCCTGCGCAATGTCGGTGAGCGTCACATCGTTGCGCATGAGCGAGGCGGTAGTGACCTCGACCACCGTTTCCGGCGCAACGACGCCGTTGATCGTCGTGCGCGTCACGCCCTCTGTAAAGAGCCGCGCCACAAGCTCATCGGCAAATCGCGCCAGCTGATCGACGCCGACAGGCCCGGTGATGACCACATCCGTGACCCGGTCCGACCAGCCGCCTCGCGACACGGTGGGTTCCTCGGCGTTGTCGGGCAGGTTCGTCACCCCGTCCACGGCTGCCTTCACGTCATCAAGTGCCTGCGCCATATCGTAATTCGGCTCGAACGTCAGTTCGATCCGCGCCGACCCCTCGCGGGCACGGCTTTCGCTTTCCGCAACACCCTCGACGGCCAGGAGCGCGGGCTCGATGACCTGAACGATGCCCGCGTCCACATCCTCGGCCCCGGCGCCCTCCCACGTCACGTTGATCCGGATCTCGTCCTCGACCACGTCCGGGAAGAACTGCGCCCGAAGCTGCGGCATGGCCAGCAGGCCCAGCGTCAGAAGCCCGACGAAGAGCAGATTCGCCACGGTCGCGTGACGCGCAAAATAGGACAGGATGCCGCCTGCAGCGCCGGGAAAGGACCGCGCCATGACCTAGCTCCCCATCCGGGCTTCGATCCGGTCCACCATCTGCTGTGGCACTTCCGGCTGACGAAGCTGGGTCAGAATACGTTCCTTCGCTGGGGCGGGCATCTGGGTGTTGCCCTCGACGAAACTGATGAGCCGCGCCCGCCGGTCGTCGTCGAGCGCGATCATCGCCGCCTCTTCCGGCGTGGGCGGCGCATCTTCGGCGCCCTCGCGCAGCGGGCGCACGCGGATACCTGCGCCCAGTGTGGGCACCCGCTCCGCGATCACTTCGCGCCCGGCCAGCGCGGCGGCGTCGATCAGCACGTTTTCGCCCTGCCGCCGGACCACCGTCACGCGCTCTTCGCCCAGACGGTCCTCTTCGCCCAAGACCAGCACGGTCCCGGTCGAGGACACCGCGCCCGCAGGCAGCCGCGCGACGCCCTCTAGCGCCGGCTCCTCGATCCTCACGGTTACGAAATCACCGGGGCGAAAGCCGACGGGACGGTCGAGCGCGGCAAAGATGAGCCGCCCGGTCTGCCCTTCGCCCACCGCAGCACTTTCCCGCGCGATGCGGCCACGGGCCACCATGTCGAGCCCGGCCACGTCGAGAGAAATCGTGACCTCGGCCGGGATCAGTCCGCCGTCCTGGTCCAGAAGCCGCGCGTATTGCGCGGTGGACAGGCGAAAGCTCACCTCCAGCGCCTCGGGGTCCACGAGCATGGCCACGACCTCGTTGGCCTGCACGAGCCGACCCTCGAGCGCGGCCACATCCGACAGCGCCCCAGCGAATTGCGCGGTGATCGTCGCCTCGTCCAGCCGCCGCTCGGATTCCGCCAGCGCGATCCGGGCGCGGTCAAGCGCGATGGACGCCGAAGCGACCCGCGCCTCGGCCGCGTTCACCGTGGCACGCGCCGACAGCACCGCCTGTTCGGCAGAGGACAGCGCGATCTCGGCGGCCTCGACCTCGGCGGCAAGCCCCACGCCCCGCTCCGACAGGCTTTGCTGGCGTTCAAGCGCGGTCTGACGCAGTTCGACCTGACGGCGGGCTGATGCAAGATCGTCACGCTCGAGCAGGAGCGCGGCTTCGGCATCCGCCACTTCGGCCTCGGCATCTGCCACATCGGCCCGGCCCAGTGCCACGGCATCCTCAAGGTCCGTGGGGTCGATCCTGAGCAGCATCTGCCCCGCCGCGACCCGGCCCCCGTCCGCGAAATTCTCGCCCAGTTCCACGACCCGTCCCGAGGCGCTGGCCCGCACCTCGAGGGTGCGCCGCGACACGACCTCGCCAAAGGCCTCGAGCACCGGTTCCACGGTTTCCGGCACCACCGGCACCACGGCGGCGGTATAGACCCGCTCGCGCGCGGGCATCGAGCCGCCGGTCTGCGCCATCCGGGCGTCGACCGCACCCTTCACGATCCAGGCCGCCATGGCGAGACCCGCCACGGTCAGCGCAGCGAGGAAAAGCCCGGTCAGGGAACGTCGTAGAAACCGCATGTATAGCCCGCCTGTTGTCTTGCGAAATACCTTGCCCAGCACTGCGCCAAGGCGCAATCGCTCATCGCATGACAAGGCCGTTACGGGGCTATACGTGCCGCCGGATCATTTCCGTCGCTTGTGTTCGTCCAGACGCGGAAAAATCTCGACAAAGTTGCAGGGGCTGTGGCGGTAGTCGAGCTGATGGACGAGGATTTCGTCCCAGGCATCCTTGCAGGCCCCGGTCGAACCCGGCAGCGCGAAGAGGTAGGTGCCATTGGCCACGCCGCCGGTGGCGCGGCTTTGCACGGCGCTGGTCCCGATTTTCTGCATCGAGACAATGGTGAAAACCGTTCCGAAAGCGTCGATCTCCTTCTCGTAGACGTCGCGATGCGCCTCGACCGTCACGTCACGGCCCGTGAGCCCGGTGCCGCCGGTCGAAATGACCACGTCCACCTCCGGGTCCATTGTCCAGGCCCGAAGCTGGTCCGCGATGACCGCGCGCTCGTCCTTCACGATCAACCGGTCGGCGAGGTGATGCCCTGCCGCCTCGATCCGCGCGACGAGCGTATCGCCCGAACGGTCGTCCTCGAACCCGCGTGTGTCCGACACGGTCATCACCGCAATCCGCACCGGGATAAAGTCGCGTTCCGTCATGGTCACACCTCGAACCAGTTGACCGTGGGGCCAAGATTGACCACGCGGGTCGCCCCGACCATGCCCTCCTGCCCCCAGCAGTCGTGAATATGCCCACAGACCGCGAGCGCGGGCTGCACCCGCGCAATGGCCTCGCCGATCGCGACGGAACCGACTGGGCCAAGCCCGCGCACCACGTCGGCAATCCCGCGCGGCGGGGAATGGGTGATGATGATGTCCGCGCCGTCGGCCCCTGCGAGAAGCGCCTCGGCCGCCTGCTCGGTGAAATCCCACGACCAGTCGCACATCGGCAGCGGCGGGATGCCCCCGCCAATCCCGAAGATCGTAACGTCCTCAATTGTCACGCTGGTCCCGTGCAGCACATGCGCCCCCTCGGGCGCGGCGTTGTGCAACTCGTCAAGGCTTTCGTTATTGCCGGGCACCATGACGAAGGGTGCATCGATCCCGGCAAGCATCGCCATCGCCTGATCCACGCCCCGCCGCTGGTTGCCGAAATCCCCGGCCCCGATAACGAGGTCGGCCTCCGCGCTCGCCGCGACGATATCCGCCGCGCGCGCCCGCGCCATGTGAAGGTCGGAGAACGCGAGTATTCTCACACTTCGCCCCGTAGTCGCGCCTGAACCGCAAGCAGGTCCGCCCAAGCGGCCTTCTTGTCCAAAGGCGCGCGCAGCAACTCGCGGGGATGAAACATCGGCATCACCGGCTTGCCCTCGAACTCGGCCCAGCGCCCGCGCGACCGTTTGATCCCCGAGGCACCGGTGAGCGCCCGCGCCGCGACCGATCCCATGGCGACGATCACCTCGGGGTCGGCAAGAAAGACATGGCGGGCAAGAAAAGGGCGGAACAGTTCGAGCTCGCCATCATGGGGCACCCGGTCCGACGGCGTGCGGTAGGGCACGACCGGCACGGCGTAGAGGCCCGCCTCGGCATCAGGCGCGTCACGGCCAAGGCCGATTGCCGCGAACATCGCGTCAAAGAGCGCCCCCTCGCGCCCGGCAAAGGGCCGCCCGTCGCGATCCTCCTCCGGCCCCGGAGCATCGCCCACAACCATGACCCGTGCGCCCGCCACGCCCTCGGCAAAGACGAAATTCCGTGCCCCGCGCTTGAGTTCGCATCCCTCGAAGTCCTGCATGGCCCCCGCCAGCGCCTCGAGGCTGTCTACCGCAGCCGCGATCCGCCGGGCCTCGGCCACCCAATCGACGCGCAGCGGTTCCGGCGGCGGTTCGGGCGCGGCACTGGCCTGCGCCCCACCCGCCCCGGGCATCCGCACGGGTTTGGGGGCCTGCTGTTCAAGCTCGTAACGGTTGATCGGCGCGTCGCCAACCGTGTCGGTGACGCCAAGCTCGACATACCAGTCGAGAAGGGCTTTCGCCTGATGCCAATCGAGATGCGATTCCATGAGCGCCAACTTAGGGGGCCTGTCGGGGGGCGTCCATGTCCGCTTTGGTCGCGACCAGAACCTGAACCGGACTGCGATCGCAAACTGAGGGGCCAAGGCCATTGCCCCGCCCCAGCCCGCTGTTATAAGCCCGGTGAGATACAAGGGGGTCCCGGCCATGACATTCCGCCACCGTCACCTTTTGGGGATCGAACCGCTTCATCCCGCGGAAATCACGAACGTTCTGGACCTTGCCGACCGTTACGTGGACCTCTCACGCGCGCCGCACAAGCGCTCCGACGCGCTCGCGGGGCTCACCCAGATCAACATGTTCTTCGAAAACTCGACGCGCACGCAGGCCTCGTTCGAAATCGCGGGCAAGCGGCTGGGCGCGGACGTGATGAACATGTCGATGCAGGCCTCCTCGATCAAGAAGGGCGAAACGCTCATCGACACGGCGCTCACGCTCAATGCGATGCGCCCCGACTTGCTGGTGGTGCGCCACCCCCATTCCGGCGCGGTGAACCTGCTCGCGTCGAAAGTGAACTGCGCCGTGCTCAATGCCGGTGACGGCAAGCACGAGCATCCGACGCAAGCGCTGCTCGATGCGCTCACGATCCGGCGCGCCAAGGGTCGGCTTCACCGCCTGACCATCGCGATCTGCGGCGACATCGCGCACAGCCGCGTGGCGCGCTCGAACCTCATCCTTCTGGGCAAGATGGAGAACCGCGTCCGCCTGGTCGGCCCGCCGACCCTCATGCCGAGCCAGATCGGCGAATTCGGTGTCGAGGTCTACGACGACATGGCCAAGGGGCTGGAAGGCGCGGACGTTGTGATGATGCTCCGGCTTCAGAAGGAACGGATGGACGGCGGCTTCATCCCGTCCGAGCGGGAATATTACCACCGCTACGGCCTCGACAGCGAAAAGCTCGCACATGCTAAGCCCGACGCCATCGTCATGCACCCGGGTCCGATGAACCGGGGGGTCGAGATCGACGGAACCATCGCCGACGACATCAACCGCTCCGTGATCCAGGAGCAGGTCGAGATGGGCGTGGCCGTGCGCATGGCCGCGATGGACCTCCTGGCCCGCAACCTGCGTTCCGAACGTGACACCAACACGGAAGGAACCATGGTATGAGCGATCCCGACACCGAACTCGACTTCACCGGCCAACCCGATCCCCGGACGATCTGGGTCTTTGAACTTCAGGTCCCGGCGGACGAACTGCCCATGTGGGAGCCTGACGGAGCGGATGCCGACTGGCCCCTGCCCGGCGTTCTGGGGGTGGGCAAGCTCGACCCCGCGCATGTCGAGGTCTTTCCCGACAACCGCATCGCGGAATACGGGTTGGCACGCTATCTCGCGGATGCCAACGGCATGGACGAGGCGGTCGTGGCCCCCGACGCCGCAAAACTCGAAAGCGTAAGTGAACTGGTGGTCCTGATCCATTCGCGGGCGCTCTTGAAACCCGGCCGCTTCGCGCCGCATCCGCCCGCGCGCTTCATCGGCAAATACGTCGCCAAGGGGCACCTGACCGCTTCTGTCCCGCTGGCCTCGCGCAGTTCGGACGGCGTGATCGCGGGCGGCAGATCGACGACCGTGACGCACAACAGCTTTCCCTGGCGCGTCGTGGCGCTGTCATCGCTCCTCGTGGCCATATTCGCCGGGCTGATCTGGTGGCTGGCATGACCGACGACCTGGCCCGGCAATCGAGCGGCAAGACGATCCCTCCGGTGCTCGCCACGGGGGAGACCGTCGTCGCGACCTTCGCCCCGAGCCGCGCCACCTATGTCAAGGAACATATCATGCTCGCCGCCATCGCGAGCGTCGCGGGCGCCGGGCTCCTCATCTTTGCGGGCAGTGAACACGCCTGGACCGGCGTCGTGGGGGCACTCGCCGCCATCGCGGTGCGCGGAATCTATGTGGCCTCCGAGGCGCTGGGGCAGACATGGACCCTCACCGACCGCCGCCTCATCGCGCCTTCGGGCATGAATATTCCCCGCGCCCGGATCGCCCGCGCCCGCACGATCTTTTCGGCGGCTCAGGTGATCACCGACACCGGCGACAAACACATGATCAAGTATCTCTCCGACCCCGCCGCCGCCGTGCGGATCATCGAGAAGGACCGGACATGAGCAAGACCCCCGCGGGCTGGGAAGGCATCCTCGACAAGGGCGAGACGATCCTCTGGCAGGGGCGCCCGCTACAGGATTTCCACATCGGCATCGGCAACCTGTTCACCGTGCTCTTCGGCCTTTTCTTCGCGGGCTTCGCGTTATTCTGGATGGTGGGCGCGGCCAGCATGGGCGGCGGGCTGTTCTGGATGTTCGGCCTCATCCATTTCTCGGTCGGCGTCGGCATGGTTTTCTGGTCGGTCTACGGCTCGACCTACGCGCGGCGCAACACCTGGTATACGCTGACCGACAAGCGGGCCATCGTGGCCACCGACTACATCACCAAGCGCAAGTCGCTCGAGTCCTACCCGGTCACCGATGCCATCGTCGAGTTCCGGGCCGGCCCGCCTGATGACATCATTTTTGGCCACGAGACGAAGCGCGGCTCCAAGGGCCGCAGCTACACCGTTCCGGTCGGCTTCTTCCGCCTCGAGGATGGCCACGCCGTCATGCGGATCATCCGCACCAATATCCACAAGGTCCGCGACCTCCCGCCCGAGGACGAGACGGACACGCCCCCGCCGATCCCGCAAGAGACCACGCAATGACCCTGATCACCTTCACCAACGCCCGCCTGATCGACCCCGAGGCGGGCACCGATACGCTGGGCTCGCTTACCGTCGAAGAGGGCGAGATCGTCGCGCGCGACGACAGCGCACGGGGCGAGGTGATCGACTGCGGGGGCAAATGCCTCGCCCCCGGCATTATCGACATCGGGGTCAAGATCGGGGAACCCGGCGAGCGCCACAAGGAGGGGTTCCGCACAGCGGGCCGTGCCGCAGCCGCCGGTGGCGTCACGACCATGGTCACGCGCCCGGACACCAGCCCCTCGATCGACAACCCCGAGACGCTCGATTTCGTCAAGCGCCGGGCCCGCGAACGCGCGCCGGTGCGCGTCAATCCCATGGCCGCGCTCACCAAGGGCCGCGAGGGCCGCGAGATGGTCGAGATGAGCTTTCTGCTCGACGCGGGCGCGGTGGCCTTCACCGACTGCGACCACGTGGTCGGCGACAACAAGGTCTTTTCCCGCGCGATGACCTATGCCCGCAGCCTTGGCGCGATCATCATGGCGCACCCGCAGGACCCGTCGCTGTCCAAAGGCGCCGCGACAACCTCGGGCAAGTTCGCCTCGCTTAGGGGCCTGCCCGCCGTGTCGCCGATGGCCGAGCGCATGGGGCTCGAACGCGACCTCGCGCTGGTCGAGATGACGGGCGTGAAATACCACGCCGACGCGCTCTCGACCGCCGCCGCGTTGCCGGTGCTGGAACGGGCAAAGGCAGCGGGGCTCGACGTGACGGCAGGGGTCAATATACACCACCTCACGCTCAACGAACTGGACGTTGGCGATTACCGCACCTTCTTCAAGCTGAAGCCGCCGCTGCGCGCCGAAGATGACCGTCTCGCCATGGTCGAGGCGGTGGCGTCAGGCCTTATCGACATCGTCTGTTCGATGCACACGCCGCAGGACGAGGAAAGCAAACGCCTGCCGTTCGAAGAAGCCGCATCCGGTGCGGTCGCTCTGCAAACCCTGCTGCCCGCCGCGATGCGGCTGGTGCAGGCGGGCGCGATGGACCTGCCGACGCTCTGGCGGGCGCTGTCGATGAACCCGGCGCGGCGGTTCGACCTGCCGGGTGGCGATCTGGCGATTGGCAACCGCGCCGACCTCGTGCTTTTCGACCCCGATGCGCCCTTCATCATGGACCGGTTCAAACTCGAGTCGAAATCCAAGAACACGCCCTTCGACGAGGCGCGGATGGAAGGCAAAATCCTCGGCACATGGGTCGGCGGCAAACGGGTCTTTCCCTTTGCCGACTGACGTAGGGTGCGCATTGATGCGCACCACGCCCGCTTCATGATCCGTCAAGCCACCACCCTCGACCTCCCCGACATGGCCCGCGTCACCATGGCCGCCAAGGCGCATTGGGGCTATTCGCAGGCCTTCCTCGACGCCTGTCGCGACGAGCTGTCGCCCAAGCCCGCCGACCTTGGCCCCGGTCTGGTCGTCTGGGACGAGGGCGGCATTCGTGGCGTCGCGCATGTCATTCAGGACGGGGACGAGGCGCATCTCTGGCTCCTCTTCATCCACCCCGACGCGATGGGGCGCGGGATCGGCAAGGCCCTGTTTCGCTGGGCCTGCGACCACGCCCGTTCCCAGGGCGCGACGCGGCTTACCCTCGACGCCGACCCCTATGCCACCGAATTCTACCGGCGCATGGGAATGACCCAGACCGGCGAGGTGCCGTCGGCCACGTGGCCCGGGCGCATGCTCCCGCTCATGGCGTTAAAACTGTGACCGCGCGGCCCCGGATCACCCCCGGGGCGCGCGCGGCAAACGGTCCTCCCTTTCCCCGCCTGTCGCAATCTGCGACAAAGCCCCGGACAGCCCCTGCCGGACACAAGACATGCCCGAAATCCTCACCCCGATCCCCCTCCTGGCCCTCACGGCCATTGCCGCCTATCTGCTAGGCTCGGTGCCCTTCGGCATCGTCATTGCGCGGCTCTTCGGGCTGGGTGACCTGCGCAAGATCGGCTCGGGCAACATCGGCGCGACCAACGTGCTCCGGACCGGCAACAAGCTCGCCGCCTTCCTCACCCTCATCCTCGACGCGGGCAAGGGAGGCATCGCGGTCCTCGTCGCGCGGGCGCTCTTTGGCCCCGATGCGGCGCAGCTTGCCGGTTTCGCGGCCTTTCTCGGCCATTGCTTTCCTGTTTACCTTGGCTTCAAGGGCGGCAAGGGCGTCGCGACATGGCTGGGCACGCTCCTTGCCCTCGCATGGCCCGTTTTCCTCGCCGCCGGGGCCACATGGCTCGCCATGGCCGCGCTGTTCCGCATCTCGTCGCTGGCCGCGCTGACCGCCGCGCTCGTCACGCCGCTCTGGGCATGGCTTCTGGGCTACCCGCAGACCATCGTGCTGCTCATCGCCCTCGCGGTCCTCATCTACATCCGTCACGCGCCGAACATCCGTCGCATCCTCGACGGGACCGAGACGAAAATCGGCAAGAAATCCTGACGCTTACCCCAGACGCGGCAACGCAACACGAGACGTGAATGTGGCCAGAGGGCGCAAACCCTCCGTTGCTTTTCAGCGTGGTTGAGGCAAACTGCGCTCACGAAAACATTACCTTCGAGGGAGTTTGGGGACATGAACATGATGGAGGCCGTCAGGGCCGTCTTTTCCAAATACGCGACATTCTCGGGTCGTTCGCGCCGCGCCGAACTGTGGTGGTTCGTGCTTTTCTGCTTCATCGCGAACCTCGTTCTGAGCGTCGTGGACAGCTTCCTTTTCGGCGCGACGACCGAAACCGGCAGCCTCGCCACGGGCGACTACAGCTTCTCCTCGCAGACCGACACGCCGATCCTGTCGATGATCTTCGCCCTCGCCACACTGATCCCGTCCATCGCGGTCGGCGTGCGGCGGATGCATGACATCAACCGATCCGGCTGGTGGCTGCTCATCTGGTTCATCCCGCTCGTCGGCTGGATCATCCTGATCGTCTGGTATGCCAAGGCCGGCGACCGTGGCCCGAACCGCTTCGGCCCCGATCCCATCGACGGCGCGGGCGGCGGTGGCGAGACCTACGCGCCCAGCTCGGTCCCGCCCGTGGCCTGACGACACCGACCGATCCAGACAAAGCAAACCGAAGGACATCGAGACATGGACTGGAAGACCGCCCTCCACATCTGCCTGCGCGAGAAATACGCCGACGTGAACGGCCGTGCGCCAAGGTCGGAATTCTGGTGGTTCGTTCTGTTCATCTTCGTGGTCTCGATCGTCCTTTCGGTGATCGACACCCTGCTCTTTGCCCCGGTGGCCGGAACCTCAGGGCCCCTGAGCCTGATCTTCACGCTCATCACCATCGTTCCGGCGGTGACAGTGACGGCGCGGCGGCTTCACGATCTGAACCGGTCGGGATGGTGGCAGCTTCTGCTGCTCATCCCCTTGGTGGGCTTCATCATCATCGTCTGGTGGGCCTGCCTCAAGGGCACCGAGGGTCCGAACCGCTATGGCCGCGACCCGCTGGGCGGCATCGGCGATCCGGATGCGGAAACGCCCCTCCACGACGTCCCGCCCGCCGTTTAGGGCAGACGACAGACACGCAAAAGGCCGGGGTCCGCGCGCCCCGGCCTTTTCATGTTCCGCCCGCGATGCCACATAGGACGGGAAGCGAAAGGCACGCCATGACCATCACGCAAGAAGACGAGTTCGACGGGCTCAAAGCCATCGGACGCATCGTGGCCGACACGCGCGAGGTCATGGGCCGCGCCATGGAACCCGGCATGACGACCGCCGAGCTCGACGACGTCGGCCGCGCGTATCTGGAGCGCGAGGGCGCCATCCCGGCGCCCGAGGCGACCTATGATTTCCCCGGGGCCACCTGTATCTCGGTAAACGAGGAAATCGCCCACGGCATCCCCGGCGCGCGCATCCTGCGGGCAGGCGACCTCGTGAACATCGACGTCTCGGCCTCGAAGGACGGATTCCTTGCCGATACCGGCGCGACCTATCGGCTGGGCCGGGTGAAACCCTCGCTCGACCGGCTCTGCCGTGACGGCAAGCGCGCGTTGCAGATCGGCGTGGCGCAGGTCGGCGCGGGCAAACCGCTCGCGGGCATCGGCGCCGCCGTTGGCAAGTTCGCTTCGCGCAACGGCTACACGCTGATCCGCAACCTCGCGAGCCACGGGGTCGGTCGTGCGCTCCACGAAGAGCCAGGCGATATTCCCACGTGGCCGAACCGCGACCGCCGCCGGATGAACGAGGGCCTCGTGCTGACCGTCGAGCCGTTCCTGTCCACGGGCGGACTTTGGGCGACGGACGGCGACGACGGCTGGACGCTCTACGCCGAACCCGCCGCCCCTTGCGTGCAATACGAACACACCGTGGTGGCGACGAAACGCGGCCCGGTGATCGTGACGCAGCCCGCCTAGATCACCAGCGCGATCACGAGCACCCCGAGCGACAGTTCTGCCGCGTGGCCCACCACCCGGATCGTTCCCGCGTGGCGCGCGCCCACGTCGCCCAGCCCGCCGCGCAGGCTCGACGAGGTCAGCGCCACCGCGAGGGTAATGAGCGCAGTGCCGAGACCCATCGCATAGGTCGCGAGCACCCCGACCCAGGCCGCCCCGATCATCCAGGTGAGGAGCATCAGGAACACCGCCCCGGTGCAAGGCCTGAGCGCAACTCCGGCAATGAGCGCGAGCGCTTCGGGCAACGAGGCCTTAGCGCTCGCCTCAAGGTCGGGGGTATGGGCATGGCCGCAGCCGCAGCTCTCGTCATGGGCATGATGGTGGGGCCCGTGCTCATGTCCGTGCCCGTGCCCGTGATCATCCCCATGCCCGGCAGCCTCGGCCGCCCCCCGGTCCATCCGCCAAAACCCACGAACTCCGCGCCAGACGAGCCAGGCCCCGAGACCTGCGATCACCACGTTGCCGACCGCGGTCACCGGCCCCTCGGCCACCTCGGTCAGCGCCTCGCGGCCCAGGTCGAAGATCGCCGCGCCCGCCAGCACGATGACCACCGCCGTCGTCGCCTGCGCCAGAGACGCGATCACCGTGATCGCCGTCACCCGCCAGAGGCTCGACCGCGTCGACCAGGCCCAGGCGCCCATGACCACCTTGCCATGCCCCGGCCCGACCGCGTGGAGCACCCCGTAGACAAACCCCAGCGCACAAAGCCCCAGCGCCGCCCCCGGCGCACCGGACTTGAGCGCGCGCACCCCGCCCGCAAGCTCTGCCTGAAACGCACGCTGCGCCTCGATCACCGCCATCCGGGCCGAGGCAAGCCCACCCAGCGCCCAGAGCGCGACGAGCGCCGCCGCCACGGCCAGAACCGCGAGCATCAGCCGCCGCATTTTACCCGCACCTCCCGCGCGTAGAGCCGCCCGATCTCGCCAAAGCCCAGATCGGCAGGCGAGGCATCCTGCGGCAGCGCGGCCACGGCCTCGGCCACATCCGCGCTGACCGCGTCGTCGTCGGGCTGCACGATTTCACCCGTGCAATCGTCGCGGCCCGAAAACGTCGGACCCTCGACCACGTCGTAATCCACGTAGAACACCGGATCGAAGGGCCGGATCACCACGCCGCCGGACACATCGATCGGCTCTGACAGCATCCTCGTATGCACCGAGACCGCGCGCCCGTCATGCCACTCGGCGGCCCAGTCCGTGGGGCGCTCCAGCGCCACGACTTCGCCGCCCACGACAACCTCGAGATCGCCCTCGTAATCGTCCGGCCAGTCGGCGTCCCAGAGCGTCATGCCCGGCAGTTCGTCGGCCGAGATCACCCCGTCCCCGTCCGTGTCGTAACCGCCGTCCTCGACCATGAGCAGCGAGAACATCTCGTCATAATCCCAGCGCGACCGAACGGCAGCCAGCCGCCCCTCTTCGTCGAAGATCAGGGTCTGCTGCGCCTCGACGAAGATATGCGGGTGGGCAAGCGCGGGCAGCGGCGAAAGGCCAAGAAGGACAAGCGACAGTCTGAACATGCCGTATGGATGCCGCGACGGCGCAAAAAGGTCCAGCGCCCCCGCGCCCGCCTCCGCGCCTTCCCGCTCACACCCGCGTGACGCGAGCGGGCCTCAGCCGTCCAGTCCCGCCTCCGCCACGATCCGCCGCAGACGCTCGACCTCCTCCACCAGCGGCACCAGTGCCTCGCGCGAATAAAGCTCCGGGATATGGCTCGGACAGTTCCAGTCGTAGGCCTCGATCCGCACCACCAGCGCCCGGTCCGCGCGCGCCCGGTAGCCGGTCAGCGCCACCGCCTCCGAAAGCCCCGGATTGTCTGCGAAAAGACAGCGGCTCACACGGCCCAGAACCTTGAGCCGGGCGCGGCGCTCGAAATCCATGAAGAAAAGCGACACCCGATCGTCCGAGGTCAGGTTGCCCTGCGAAATATACTGCCGGTTCCCTACGAACTCGGCAAAGGCGATCGTGCGCTCATCGAGCACCCGCAGAAACCCGCGCGGCCCGCCGCGATGCTGGAGGTAGGGCCAGCCGTCGGCCCCGTTTGTCGCCATGTAGAAACTGTCGCGCGCGGTCAGAAACGCCACCTCCGCCTCGCCCAGCACATCCCCGCTCCCGGCCACGCCACGCCCGTCGAACCCCGGCGCCCCCTCGGCCGCCTGCACCGTCAGCACCGCGGGCGAGAACATCGTCTCAAGATAGCGCCGTGTCATCCATCCTCCCGTTCATGAACCGTCAAGGTTAACGCGCCCCGCGCCCCTTCACTGCTTCATAAATACTTCGGGGGTGTGGGGGCAGAGCCACCACATGATCAACCGTCAAAGGTCCGGGCTCAACCGCCCATTGCCTCGCCCGTCACGGGATTCTGCTCGTCGGCGCATCCCGCACCTATCCCGGCGCAGGCGCGACCGCACCCGCATAAACCTGGATCATTGCTCGCGAAAGGCCCGCTGCATGGAATCCGCGATCGGCTTGACGATATATTGCGCAAAAGTCCGCTCCGCCGTCTGGATCATCACCAGCACGGGCATACCGGGGACCGGGGCAAAGCCGGGAATACGGTCCAGCTCCTCCACCGGGATCTTGATCCGCGCCACGTAGACCTCGCGCGCAGAACCGGCGCCGTCGTCGACGATGGCATCTGCCGAGACGTAGAACACCTCCCCCATGAGGATCGGCGTCGTGCGCGCGTTGAGCGCGGTGAGCCGCACCGACGCCTGCTGTCCGACCTTGACGCTGTCGATGTCGGTCCGGGCGATCATCGTTTCGATGATCAGCGGCACATCGGTCGGCAGTATCTCGGCGATGACCTTGCCACCCTCGACCACGCCACCGACGCCGGCGTAGTTGAGCCGTACCACCGTGCCCGACACCGGCGCGTCGATCTCGATGCGGCGCAGGGTCGATTGCGCGTCCCGCTCCTGCTCGCGCACCGTGTCGAGCTCGATCTGCACCGCCTCCAGTTCGTCGAGCGCGGCCTGGCGGTAGGTGTCCGTCGCTTGCTGCTTCTGCGCCTCGTACTTGCCGCGCAACTCGATGCTTTCCGAAATCTCGGCGTCGATCCGGCCCAATTGGCCTTCGGCATCGGCCACCGCCCGAAGGAGCGCGTTGTAATCGCTGCGCCGGATGAGCGAGCGTTCCAGCAGTTCGAATTTGGCGTCCCGATCCTCGGACAGAAGCTCGATCTGGCGTTCCATGGAGCGGCGCTGGATACGGTAGCCCTCTTCGCGGCTGTCGAGAACGGCGATGTTGCGCTCGATGAGACCTATGTCGTTCTCGAGCTGCGAGCGCGCAACCTCGAAGGACAGCAACTGGCTGTCGAGCATCGTGGCGATTTCCGGGTCAGACCGCGCCTCGCGCAGCCATTTGGGAAACACAAGTTCCGGCTCGGCATTGTATTCCGCCAGGATTCGCGCCTCGATCGCCTCGAGACGGACGCGCCGCAGGAAGAGCGCTCGCTGGTTGGCGAGCGCCGTCGTCTCGTCCAGCCGGAGCAGCGGCGCCCCGGCCAGCACCTTGTCGCCCTCGGCCACGTACATTTCGGCGATGATGCCGCCCTCGAGGTGCTGCACCATCTTGTTGCGCCCCGTCGCCACGAAGGACCCCGGTGCCATGATGGCGGCCGCGAGCGGGGCCGAAAAGGCCCAGTAGCCGAAACCGCCAAAGGTCATTGCCACGAGCACGATGCCTGCCACCACGTGTTTCCAGATGTCGCGCGGCACCTCCGCGTCCCAGGCGCGTTCGAAACCCGGCCCGTGGTCGATGGTCATGGGAAGTCTTGCCGTGCTCATGCCGGTGCTCCTTCAAGCGGGGTGTTGGTGTCGCGCGACATGGACTGTCGGGCCGCCCGGCGGTCGGCCAGGTCCTTGAGGACCTTGTCACGCCATCCGAACATCGAGATATGGCCGGTATCGAGCACCATGATCTTGTCCACCGAAGTCAGGATGTTCGGCTTTTGCGAGATGACGATGGTGGTGATCCGGTGATCCTTGGCATGGCCCAGCGCGCGCACCAGCGCCGCATCGCCATGGGTGTCGAGGTTCGAGTTGGGTTCGTCCAGCACGAGGAACTTCGGATCGCCGAAAAATGCCCGCGCCAGCCCGATCCGCTGTTTCTGCCCCCCCGACAGCGGCGCGCCGTCTGCCGCCACCACGGTTTCATACCCCTGCGGCAGGTCCGCGATCATGTCGTGGACATCCGCGAGCATCGCCGCACGGTAGATGGCCTCGTCCGAGGCATCCGCCCGCATCCGCGCGATATTGGCCTTGATGGTGCCCGGAAAGAGCTGCACGTCCTGTGGCAGATAGCCCACGCATTCGCCTAGCTGGCGCGGATCCCAGTTGCGCAGGTCCATGAGGTCGAGCCGCACGGCACCCGAGGTGGGCAGGATCGACCCGACGAGCATCTTGCCGAGCGTCGTCTTTCCCGCGCCCGAGTTGCCGATGATCGCCAGCCGCTCGCCCGCGCCGATGGTGAAGGTCAGCGCGTTCAGCACGACGTTCTTGGTGCCAGCCGGGACAAAGAGCAGCCGCTCGACATCGAGCCTGCCTTCCGGATTGGGCAGGCGCAACTTGTCGTTGCTGCGGGCCGCGCGGGCCATCAGGTTGCTCACCCGGTCATAGGCACCCCTGGCCATGAGATAGCTGTTCCAGCCCTCGATCGACCCCTCGATGGGGGCGAGCGCCCGGCCCGCGACGATCGAGGCCGCGATGACCATGCCCCCGGTCATTTGACCGTCGAGCGCGAGCCAGGCGCCCCAGCCGAGCATCCCGATCTGCGCCAGAAGCCGGCACATGCGGCTGACCGCGGCGGTGACGATGTTGCGGTCCTGCGCCTTGATCTGGGACTTGAGCGATGCGGCCGTGTCTGCCCCCCAAATGCGCACCGCCTCGGGGATCATCGCCATCGCGTTGATGATCTGGCTGTTGCGCGACATCGACTCGAGATGCAGGTTCGCCCGCACCTGCGCGACGTTCGCCTCCTTGAACCCCTCCGATGTGATCTTCTGGTTGATGTAGGCGAGCAGCGCCAGCACCAGCGCCGTCACGATGACGATGAGCCCGAGATGCGGGTGGATGAGGAAGATCGCGAAAATGAAGAGCGGCACGAAGGGCACGTCCAGAAACGACAGCAATGTGCCCGAGACGAGGAACCCGCGCAGGGTCTGCAGGTCGCCCAGCGTCTGATACTCGCGCCCGTTGGAATGGAGCGACGCCTGCGCCGCCGAGGCGAGAACCGGCGGGCCAAGCCGCGTCGCCACATCGACCGCCGTCCGCATCAGCACGAAGCGCCGGATCGCATCGAGCGCGGCCTGGATCACGATCGCCCCCGCGATGACGACGGTCAGCATGACCAGCGTGTCGATGGACCGCGACGTCAGGACCCGGTCGGAAATCTGGAACAGGTAAAGCGGCACGGCAAGGATGAGGATGTTGGTGCCGAGGGTGAGGAAGATCACGTAGAGCATGTTGCCCGAAATGCGCCGCTTGACCTTTTCAAGGATGCGGATCGGGTCTTCAGGGCGCGACCGTTTGTGAAACGTCGGCGCGACTGGCCGCGAGACCGGCCCGCCCGAGCCCTCCCTGTTGCCCGCGTCCGTATCGCTCTCGGACGTTGCGGACCGGTCCTCCGCTGCCGGCTCGATCACCTCGGTCACATCGTCGGATGCGCCCAGGATGAGCCGCGGATTGCTGGCGTTGTCGTCGACCCCGTCTTTTCCAGCGCCATTGGCGCCGGTGCCCTTGTTTCCATTCACAGACATTGTTTCCCCCACGCTGTCTTGTCAGACGAACCTCAATGCGTCCGCCTCATGTGACGACACTCGTAAGGGCGTCGAAGGTGCCCGACCCGCCCCCGCTCATGTCGGTTCCGCCGAAACCGGCGTTGTGCCCATCGTTGTCATGGTCGATCAGAAGCCCGTCGGCCAGGAACGCGACCGCCTCGGACGCGAGCGTCCCAAGGTCGCCACCGCCGAAGTCGAAATCGAACATGCCGCCGTCATGGTCGATCAAGCCCGCCTGGTAGATCACGGCATCAGAATAAACCCCGTGCCCCGCCATCACCGCGCTGTCCTGTCCCAGAAAGTTCAGGTTCGCGATGTTGGCGAGCACGTTGTCGCCGCTCGACACGTCGATACGATTGAAGCCGAGGGCGTCCAGCAGACCCGCGAAGATCTGGATCGTATCCGCGTCCGTGAGCATGTTGATCTGCACGAGCGTCTGCTGGCTGATGAAATTGCCGCCCACGGTCAGGATCGAGGGCACATAATAGTCGGTAAATGTATCGTCGGCGTCGAAGACGAAGGGATCGAAGCCGTCGCCCGCCAGCCCATCAAGCGCCGCGCGCCCCGTGGCCGACATGTCGACGCCGTGGTCCACCCCGGTGCGCGACAGGTTCGCCTCGTTCCACAGAAGGTTCCCGGAGGTGTGCAAATGACCCAAGGTCCCCGGCGCGGCAGCCACGAGATCATTGTCGAACAGCACGTTCACCTGCTGGATCTGCGCGATGTTCACCATGTCGCCACCGACCACGATCATGTCGTAGCCGTTCTGGAACCCCTGCAGGATCGCCGCATTCGACAGAAGGTTGCCGCCCGTCTCGATCGACAGGTTGTGAAACACCGTCTCGAAGGTGATCATGTCGCTGTCGGACATCAGGTTGATCTGAACCGTGGTCGAGGAATAGACGAAATCCCCCCCGATACTGGCCACGGCATAGGACGCAGGCAGACCCTCGTGTTCGGCCGGGCCAGTGAACATCGGTCCCCGCATCCCGGTTTCGAGCCAGTCGAGCGTGACGATGTTGTGCGCGGCAGAGGAGCTTTCGCCGTGGATCGCCTCGGGATCGCCGATGATCTGGTCGCGGTCCGACAGCACGTTGATCTGTTCGATGATGGTCAGGTCACGCGCCTGCCCGCCCACGATGAACTTGCCCGCATCCACCGAGACATGCGTGAGCGCGAACTCGTTGATGAGCAGGTTTTCCCCCATCGCGATGGTCTGGATGAGCGCACCGATACCCGATCCTTCGTCGGCGAGCTGCCCTGCGTCGAGGTGCACCGAGACATCCAGCGTCTCGCCCACGGCGCAGAGCGTGTCGGCATCGGCCTCGTCCACCGCGCCCGGCTCGTCCCCGTCACGCACCGGCGGTTCGTATCCCGGCTGGTGCTGGTCAAGCACGCGCTCGCCCGAAATACGATCTTCGAGCCGGAGGATCAGGGTGTCGGGGGTCTCTTCGACCGCCACGCCATCCATCACCGCCGACCCGGTCCCGATCTCCGTCAGGATCTCGGTCACGCTCGTTGAATTATGGGATCCTGCCGCGAGGATATGTATGCCCGCGCCGGAATAGATCGTGCCCTCGCCGGTCGCGGTGCGCATATCCTCGATCGCCACGAGGGTTTCTTCGAGGAACGCCTCGGCCTCCGCCGCATCGCGCAATGCGTCCCGATGGGTCAGGTCCAGGCCCAGAAGCGACAGCCCGTCGCCCGCCCGCGCGAGGGTCAGAAACTCGGCCTCGAGGGCCGCCTGCGCGCGCGCCGCCATGATCGCATCGTCAAGATCGAAGGCGCGTTGCAGGAAAATGTCGTTGTCGTAGTTCCAGTTCGCCTGGTGCAGGAGCGCGAACCATGACCCCGCCGGGGGCAGTTCGAGCGGCTCCGGCTCGAATGACGGTGGCTGGCCCGTGGTCTGGCCCGCCACCAGTTTGACATGCCGGAAATAATTCTGTCCGGAGGGACCCTGCAAGTCGCTGTAGCTGGCCTCGACCGGGACGCGAAAGACATGGCCCGGCATGGGCGAAGGATCGTAGGGGGCGTTGTATTTGACCCGCGGGTCAAAGGGGTCGAGGGTCAGTTCGGACCGGATCTTGACGTCGACGTCCAGAAGCGCCCCGGCTTCCTCGATCTTGGCCTTCTGAGCGCGAAACTCGTCATACCGCAGACGGAGAATGGCTTGCTCCACATCCTGGTCGAAGGAACCGATGAAGTGGGCGATGATTTCGGTATGACGGTCCAACATCTTCCCTGTCCTTTGCAATCCGTCCGCTGTCCGCCGGGTACAGGCTTGGGACAGTCGGTCGCGGCAGCGAACGGATCATGGCCCCATCTTGGCAAATTGGGATTACGCGACGGCACAAGGGCCGATAACGCCGGTCTCGATCTGGGATGGGTTCTCCTCCCCCCTGGGCAAGGGGGAGGAGGTGCCGCTCCGCGGAAGCGGGGTAACTCCGGGCTCGGAGCGGTCAATGACTTGAGGTTCTGTAATTAGAACTCGTCGTCACCGATGGTGTAGGTCGACGTCATGTTGCCGCCGACGACCGTGGTGTCCACCGTGTTCCCGAGCACGTTCGCGCCCATCACGATGTCCATGTTGAAGGCCGAGACGTCGATGCCAGCATCTGCCGAGGCCGAAGCCGCGCCATCCGCATAGCCATCGTCGCCGTTGCCCGAACCCCAGGCACCGACGCCGCCACCGGCCGCGTCATCGTCGTCGTCCTGGCCATAGCCACCCTTGTGACCGTGCCCGTGACCGCCCTTGTCGTCTTCGGCAGCCGCAGCAGCACCCGACGCACCGATCCCGTCACCGGTTTCGGCATCGCCACCCGACACGGTTCCGCTGACCGAGAAGCTGCTGTTGTTGGTCAGCGAGACGTTCGACAGATGGTCTTCGTCGTAGTTGTTGTTGGACTGGCCAAAGACCTGACCCGAGTCGTTGCCAACGCCGTTCAGAGCCTCGTTGAGGATGTCGTCGAGGTTGACTTCGTTGCCGGGATCATAGGCAAGATCACCACTTGCGAACATGATGTCGCCAACGGTGGCGTCATCGATGTCGATGGCATCGTTGTCATCGGGCATGTAGCCATGCAGCCCCATGTCGACGTCCACATCGACAGTGACCTCGGTGGTCGTGCTGTTGATGTTTTCGTTGACGTTGCCGTTGAGGTTGGCGTTGCCGTTCAGGTTGGCGTTGCCGTTCAGGTTGCCGTTGGCGTTGCCATTGCCGTTTTCGTTGCCATTGGCGTTGCCATTCGCATTGCCGTTGCCGTTCAGGTTGCCGTTACCGTTGAGGTTGAGGCTCTCGGACGACTGGTGCTGACCCTGGCCCTGGCCCTGATGCTGGCCCTGACCCTGGTCTTGCCCCTGGCCCTGACCCTGAAGCTGGGCCTGCAGTTCAGCCTGAAGCTGGGCCTGCAGTTCCGTCTGCGACTGTTCCTGGCTGGTCGGGTCGCTGGCGGGAGGCGGCGGCGGCTGGTGGCTGTTGTTGTGGTTGTGACGGCTTCTTCCCATTTTCTGGACTCCTAGTCTGATGGTCCGGACGCCGTCACTCATCTCGCAAACGGTCGCGCGGACTGGTTCTAGTTGATGGGAGTGGACCTGGGCCTTTCGGCCCGGACCCGCCCCCGTTGCCTGAGACCTGAACCGGGAAAGCTGTGAACTCTGGAACCGGGTGTCTCGGGCACTGACGCAAGTGGTCAGCGAGGCACAGATTGCGGGGAGAGCGGGGCCTTCAATAGCTGGCAAGAGGATTATCAATCCGGAAATCCAGCTTAAGACATTGTTAATAAGGTTTTATTTTCCTGGACCCCAACAAGCGTGTCGCTCGATGGTATGATTCGGATAGAGACCTGAAGTCCCGCTTCGATCTCTCTCAACTCAAGCGTGTAATTTCTTCCGATCCTGCAAATCGCTCAATCTAGAATTGCATTGCAAATAGACCAATTGGCGGTAAACCAGCCCCGGAACCTGTCGAAATAGGCGAGTTCACGAATTCGTTATTGACCGACCGGAATAAGACGATAATTTATTCGCATTTTAAATCAGCCACTTGAAGAGAAGCGCCCATCGAATAGGCATAGGTGCCATAGTATTGTTAATCCTGTGGATAGATTGCTCAAACGTGTTACGCGGCTAACCTGATCGAGTAGCCCAAATTGATCTTGGTGATCAGCCGCCGTTTCGACGTGCCGGACTGGGTTCACATTTGACTGAACGCGCTATTGGCCTTGGGGGAGGTTCGTATGCGGTTTCCAACTTTCAGTGACAGACATTTCTTATCGGTCCCGCCCTCCATCAGGTCGGGATTTACCGGAGGCGAATTGATGGGTGCCAATTTTCTTTTCTGCTTTGTGGGGTCGGGCAGGATGTTCTCGGACGTGGTGCTGCGCACCATCGAAACCGAGTTCGACGATGTCCGCGCGGTCCGAATGCCGGACCTTACGACATGGGAGCTCGTGCAAACCCAGACGGATGACTACGCCAAGCTCGACAAGCGACTTCTGATCGTGGACGAGCGCGACATCGACCAGTTGGCGGACTATCTGCAACGGGGATCACCGATCACACGGAATGTTCAGGTCGCCATCGCGGTCCGGAGCGAGGCAAGCGCCCGGCAGATCTTCACCGACTGGAGCGCATTGTTTTCCCATGAAAACCTGAGCCTCCTGCCGATGAATCTGAACCTGTCGTCCTGGATCCAGCTGCTTCGGCTCATCGACTGTGGGACACGCTATGTCCCGTCCTATCTTTTGCAACCTGTGCCCCGTGACACCATCAAGGCGGCGGACGACACATCCGCCGCGGAACCGGCGGTCCCGCACAAGAAACCCGTGGCGTCGAGCGTGCCGCCCGAAACGCTTGCCGCCAAGGCCGACGACGCTGCGCCTGCCGCGCAGCCCACGTCGCCCAACGGGACGCTGAAGCTGACGCCACGCGAAAACCAGGTGCTGGAGCTGGTGGCCTCGGGCCATCCGAACAAGGTGATTGCCCGCGATCTGGATGTGTCCTGTCACACGGTCAAACTCCATATCCATCGCATCATCGCAAAACTGGGCGTTCACAATCGAACCGAGGCGGCGATCTGGTATCACCAGTCTAGAAATGGATAACATCGGGAAACGCGCCGGACCCGTGACGGCGCCCCCGGTTGTGCCACCGGACTTCGATCGTCTGCTGACACGGATCGGATACGTGAACTATGCCTGGACCAATACCGAGAGCCTGCTGATCCATGTGCTCGCCGGTCTGCTGGACGCAAGGCCCCAAACGGCCAAGAGCACCGCGACAATCATCCACCTCACGCTCAACACGACACGTGCCCGGATCGACCTGATCGAGCGGCTTTGCAAGCAGGAAAACCCGCCCCTGCCTGCCGATGCGACCAGCCGCATCGTCAAATTGATGGGCGAGATGAAACGCTTGTCAGCCATCAGAAACCAACTGAACCATTCGCTCTACGCTTTTGACCCGGAATTGGGCATAATGCGGTCAATCCAGATGAAAATTGCGGACCGTAAGGCGGGTCTGACCTATGGGCGGGAAAAGGAACTGGGACGGGACAGTGTCGAGGAGCTCGACAGTGTGCTTGCCCAGATCCGGGGCGCGAATGCCGCGCTTTGGAATGTCATCTCGGAATACGGTTTACCAGTGTGATGTTGTGGCTTCTCCAGCGCCGGGCCGGGATATCGGCCGCAGGCGACTTAACGGTAGGGATTGAAAGAGTGAGGTCACATGTCGAGCGAACCTTCTGTCACGCTTCGCCAACTCCGGATTCTTAACGGAATTGTCGTGGGCGGCTCCATTCGCAAGGGGGCAGAGGCGCTCGGCCTCACGCAACCCACGGTGTCCCTTCAACTCGCCAAGCTCGAGGACGCCGTCGGGTCTATTCTGATCAACCGCGACCGACAGCGCAGCGCACTCCTGACCCAACCCGGCGAGCTTTGGGCCCGTGTCGCCCGCAGCGTCGTTGAAGAGGTCAACCAGGCGCAAGACGAACATGACAAGCTGTTCAAGTCCGGCGCAGCCAAGATCCACTTCGTCGCGCAACAATCCCATCGGGGCATGGTCATGGGGATCGCGGCCCGGCTGGCGTCTAACCTCGCAGATGTCGCGGAATTTTCAATGTCCACTGCCGGGTCGTCGCAAGATGTCCGGGAACGTCTGGAACTGCGACAATCCAACATCGGCCTCTTCGCGATACCGATCGGATCAAAAGGCATCCGGGGCTTCCATATGGTCAATCTCTACGAGGACCGGCTCGTGTGGGCGGTGCCTCGGTCCGTGCGGCCCCAGGCAGTGCGCGCCGTGCTCGACGGCAGTGGTGCCAACATTGCGCAATTGCCGCCCCTGTCGCGGCGCGTCCACGTGGACTCAAAGCACCTGTGGCGCAGCGATGCGGACCTTTGGTTCGGTGACCACCTTCCGCGCGCCATCCCCTTTTATCGCAGCGACCTTCACATGAACGCGGTCGAAATCGTTGCTGACGGGTTGGCGACCTGCCTGGTCACGACGTCGATTTCCGAGAACATGCCGGACCGGCTCCGGGACCAGATTGCATTTTATGAAACCGGAATCGCCGCGCAGATGCTCGTGCTCGCGGTTCCGAGCCATCTCATGTCCCATTCAGTCTTCGCCTGCTATTTTGAAGCCTTGGCAGACGCCGTCATCGCCCATCACGAGAGCCGAAAGGTGAGGCTCCCGCCCGACCTCAAGCCCGCTTCGACCGGGTCGTGATGAAATCCTGACCGTCTGGACCTCAGCCAGCCAGGCCAAGGGCACTCCGCCCGAGACAGGCCGGACCTGTCCCCGTCAGTAGGAATAGTCTCCAAAGACCCGCGTCACGTCGCCGGCCCAGTCACCGTTGAATTTCGCGATCATCTCGTCGGCCTGGGTCTCGCCTTCCTCGACCATGTCCTCGAGCGTGTTGAGGAAATGCCGTTCGTCCGGCACCATGCCGCCGAAGCCCGGCATCGCACGACGCTTGAGACCCGCGCGCGAGATGTCGAGCACCTCTTCGGCCAAGTCCTTCATCCGGATGTCGCCCACGACGGCATCGAGCGCATCGACGCTCGCCGCCACGCGCAGCGCCTCGCGCGTCTCGGCATCCCATCCCTTGACCAGGTCCCAAGCCGCGTCGAGCGAGACCTGATCGTAAAGGAGCCCCGTCCAGAGCGCGGGAAGCGCACAGATCTTGCGCCACGGGCCACCGTCGGCCCCGCGCATCTCCATGAATTTCTTGATCCGCGCCTCGGGGAAGATCGTCGTCAGATGATCGGCCCAGTCGGACAGCGTCGGAACCTCGCCAGGCAGCGCGGGCAACCGGCCTTTCAGGAAATCGCGGAACGACTGGCCCAAGGCGTTGATGTATTTCCCGTCGCGGTAGACGAAATACATCGGCACATCGAGCGCATAGTCCACATAGCGCTGGAACCCCATACCGTCCTCGAACACGAATGGCAGCATTCCTGTGCGCGCATCATCGAGGCCCCGCCAGATCCGAGACCGCCACGACTTGTGACCGTTCAACTTGCCCTCGAAAAACGGCGAGGTCGCGAAAAGCGCGGTCGCCACCGGTTGCAGCGCCAGCGCCACGCGGAATTTCTGCACCATGTCCGCCTCGGACGCGAAGTCCAGGTTCACCTGCACCGTGCAGGTTCGATACATCATCTGCGTGCCATGCGTGCCGACCCGCCCCATGTAGTCGGTCATCAGCTTGTAGCGCCCCTTGGGCAGCACGGGCATATCCTCGTGCTTCCAATGCGGCGCGGCGCCCAGCCCAAGAAACCCTGCCCCGATCCGGTCGGCAATGGTGCGCACTTCGTCGAGATGGGTGTTCACCTCGTCACAGGTCTGGTGGATGGTCTCGAGCGGCGCGCCGGACAATTCAAGCTGCCCGCCCGGTTCGAGGCTCACGTTCGCACCAGCCTTCTCGAGACCGATCAGCGCGCCACCTTCGAGGATCGGGGACCAGCCGAACTGGTCCCGCAGGCCCGATAGCATCGCGACCACCGAGCAAGGCCCCTCGTAGGGCAGGGGCGCGAGCGTGTCTTTCACGTATCCGAACTTTTCGTGCTCGGTCCCGATGCGCCAGTTTTCCTTGGGCTTGCAGCCCGCTTCGAGGTATTCGGCAAGCTCTTTGGGGTCGGTGATCGGACCGCCGCCGGACTGGGGTATCGACATGGGGATCTCTTCTTCTGATCGGGCCTAACCGTTGGGCGATTGCGCGCCGGGTGTCAATGCGCGCCACGCCCGCCTCGGGTTTCCCGCGTTCAGTTCAACCGCACAGGATGACCCCAGACCGTGACCGGATGCACAGGTGGCGCGTGGAGCGCGCGGATCGCCGCCTCCATATCGGCGCGGGGAAGCTGCATGATCACGTCGAAGAGCACCTCGGCCCCCTCGGCTGCGGCGGGAATGGTCAGCACCTCGCCCCCGGTCATCAGCCGCCAGATCGCCCGCCCGCCCCGGTCGCGTGCCACGTCCACCTGGGTCAGCGCCTCGACGCTGGCGACGCCGCCGCCCACGGGGGCGAGATAGGTCACCTGCCGTTCGGTCACCTCGACCACGCCAAGCCCGCCCGCGCCCACGCGAAATCGTCCGCGCTGCACGCCGGTCCAGACCAGCGCTGCGCCGATCGCGACGACGAGGAGACCCAGCCAGAACACCAGCCCCAACCCGGTCGCCACCCACCACAGGCCCAGCACCACAACCGCCACGCCCACCAGCGCCTCGCGCCAGCGGGCAAGCCCCGCCACGGCCTCCGGTCTCAGAAAACTCATGCCTCGCCCCTTCGTGTTCCCAGGTGACCTGCCGCCCCCTGCCCGGCCAAGGTAAGCCGCCGCGCGGGGCGCTCCAAGGGTCCATCACCAGTCTTCGTCCAGTGGATGCCAGTCCCGCACCTTTGCGTTGCCGCGCCGGGACAGCCCCGGATAGGGCGCGGGCTTCGTGCGGAAGGTCATGGGGTTCAGATCCGCCACCTCGCGCGCCGGAGCACCGGGCTTCATCCGAAGCACCCGTCCGGCGTCGGCAAACAGCACCTCGCCGCGCCAGACATCAGCCCAGCCGGTGTTGAGCGGCATCTCATCCTCCGGCCCGCGCAAGCTATGGCGCATCCAGCTGATCTCGCCATTTGGTCCACGCTCGGTCACGGAATGGGTCAAGGCACGGCACAGCACCCAGCCGCGCGCCACTTCGGCCTCAAGCGATATGCGCCACGTCCGTGCCCAGCGGTGATCGTCAGAGACCTCTCGCGCCACCTCGCGCCATCCGCCGGGCGAGGCTGTCCCCGGAGAGGACACGGGCACCGGAACACGCTGTAGTCCCTTGATCTGCCCGTAGGGGCCACCCTTGACCTCGCCCGGCCCTGTGGTGTCGAGCCAATAGCGGCGATCATCGACGAACCCACAGTATCCCGACCACGTATGTCCCACGGGAAACAGCATCTGCGCGGTGAAGTAAGGGGGTTTGCTGATTGCCACATAGGTGCCACCGGTCACCGCGTCTGGCCCATGATGGCCCGCAAAATAGATCAGGTGCTTTCCATCAGGCGACAGGCCCGAGCGGTCATCATAGACCCGGTGCTTGAGCCATTGCCCCGCCTCGATCCTATCGTCTTTCAGGTGCCACAGAAGCTGGAGAACCTGTTTTGACGGCCCGCGCCGAAAGAGAACGCAGACTGGCGCCCGGGCCGCCACGATGCCGGTGACACGGGCGGGAATCGTCACCCCCAGTCCCCAAGCCGGTCCTGCCAAAGCGTCATCGCCGCCACCGCCGCCGTATCGGCGCGCAACACGCGGGGCCCGAGCGACACCGCCGCAGACTGTTCCATCGCGTGAAGCCGGGTGCGCTCGGCCTCGGAGAACCCGCCTTCTGGACCGATCAGGATCGCCCAGGACCCGCCGTCGCCCGACAGAGCGGCATCGCGGCCGACCAGCGCCTCGTCGCAGAACATGATCCGCCGGTCGTCCCAGCCCGCAAGGAGTGGACCCAGTTTCACCGGCTCCGCCACTTCGGGCACGAAGGTTCCGCCGCATTGTTCCGCCGCCTCGATCGCATGGGCTTGCAACCGGTCCACCCGGACCCGTTCAGCATTGGTGAACTCGGTCAACACCGGCACGATCCGCCGCGCGCCCATCTCGGCGGCCTTTTCCACGATGAAATCCGTGCGCGCCTTTTTGATCGGCGCGAACATGAGCCAGAGGTCCGGCGGATCGAGCTGCGGCGCCGCCTGCCCCAGACACATCAGGACCCCACCCCGTTTGCCGGAAACGACGACCTCGCTCGTCCATTCCCCGTCACGCCCGTTGAAGAGCGCCACGCGTCCACCTGCGGCGAGTCGCATCACCCCGAAGAGGTAATGCGCCTGTTCCCGCGTCAGATCGACGGATTGCCCCGCAGCCAATGGGTGATCTACAAAGAGCCGGATTTTCGCACGTTCTATCATGGGGGCAGGTTATGGCGACACAGCAGGGGACGCCAGAGGCGACAGCACAGGAGGGAACAGCGCAGGGCACCGTGGCCGACGCCTATTCCGGCAACTGGGTCGATCGCTACGCCCCCGCCCGTCTGCGCCCCTTCCTGCGCCTCAGCCGCGCGGACCGGCCCATCGGCACATGGCTCTTGCTCCTGCCCTGCTGGTGGGGGCTGCTTCTGGGCATGGGCCAGACCGGGACTTACAGCTTGTACGATCTCTGGATCGGCGCAGGCTGCGCCATCGGCGCCTTTCTCATGCGTGGCGCGGGCTGCACCTGGAACGACATCACCGACCGCCACATCGACGGCTCGGTCGCCCGCACGCGGTCGCGACCGATTCCCTCGGGGCAGGTCACGGTGGCGCAGGCCATGGCATGGCTCGTCATTCAGGCGCTCATCGCGTTCTTCATCCTGATCAGCTTCAACACCGCCGCCATCGTGCTGGGCATCGTGGCGCTCGCCCCCGTCGCGGTCTACCCTTTTGCCAAGCGGTTCACATGGTGGCCGCAGGTCTTTCTCGGCATCGCCTTCAACTGGGGTGCGCTGCTCGCCTACACGGCCCACACCGGAAGCCTCGGCTGGCCCGCCGTCGCGCTCTATCTCGCGGGCATGTGCTGGACGTTGTTCTACGACACCATCTATGCCCATCAGGACAAGGAAGACGACGCCCTCATCGGTGTGAAGTCCACCGCGCGGCTTTTCGGCGCGGCGACACCGCGCTGGCTCTTGGCCTTTCTCGTGGGCACGGTCACGCTCATGGCCTTCGCGGTGGTGCTTGCCTATACCCCCGAGCGCTCGACCCTCGCCCTCGTCGCCGCCCTTGCCGCGCCCTGGGCGATGGGCTGGCACATGTCGTGGCAGATGCGCGTTCTCGACATCGACGACCCCGACATCTGCCTCAGGCTCTTTCGCTCGAACCGCAACGCGGGTCTCTTGGCTGTGCCGTTTCTTGCCGTCTCACTTTTCCTTTGATTGCACCCTCGATCAAAGGGCCCTAAGGAAACCCACGGTTCTGACTGCTCGGATATCCCGCCTACATGCGTTTTCTGAAATCCTTCTTCGCTCCCGGTGCCTTCGTCGTCGCCGCCCTCCTCGCGATCATCGCGGCCTGGACGGCGGTGGGCGCGATCGAGCGGGTGTCGAAATCGGCCATCGAGAACGCGCTCATCCTACAAGGCGAAGACTGGGCGACTGTGGATACAGACGGACTGCAGGTGATCCTGTCCGGCACGGCGCCCTCTGAGAACGCGCGGTTCAAGGCGATTTCCGTCGCCGGGGGCGAAGTCGACAGTTCCCGCGTCATCGACCGGATGGAGGTGCCAAACGCCCGCGCCATCACGCCGCCGCGCTTTTCGGTCGAGATCCTGCGCAACGACGCCGGTATCTCGATGATCGGTCTCCTGCCTGCCGCGACCGATCGCGAGGACCTGAACGCCCGCGTGGCGCGGATCACTCCGGACCGCGAAGTGGCCGATTTCCTCGAAACCGCCGACTATGAGGTGCCCGAGGGCTGGGAAGACACCCTCGACTTCGCGCTCACCGCCCTCGCGGAACTGCCGCGCTCCAAGATCTCGATGGACGCGGGCCGGGTCGAGATCGAGGCGATCGCCGACAGCGAGGCGCAGAAGAAAAGCTGGGAAACCGACCTTGCGCGCCGTGCCCCCGGCGGTCTCCGGCTCGCCCTCAACATCTCGGCCCCCCGTCCTGTAATCTCGCCTTTCACCGCCCGTTTCGTCATCGACGAAGAGGGGGCGCGCTTCGATGCCTGCACGGCGCACACCGAACAGGGCCGGACCAAGATCGTGGCGGCCGGCATCGCCGCCGGGGTCAAGGGGCGCCCGAACTGCATCATCGGCCTTGGCGTGCCCTCGCCCGATTGGCCCGACGCGGTCTCGACCGGCATCGCCGCCCTGCGCGAACTGGGCGCTGGCACGATCACCTTTGCCGATGCCGACGTGTCGCTGGTCGCCGCCGCATCGGTCGAACAACGCAATTTCGACCGCGTCGTCGGCGAGCTCGAAGCGGGGCTGCCCGAGGTCTTTTCGCTCCACGCCAGCAAGTCGGCGCGCGAGGACGGTGCGAACGCAGGGGCCGAGGAATTCGTGGCCACGCTATCTGACGCGGGCGACGTGCAACTGCGCGGCCGTGTCCCCAACGAACAGGACCGCGCGATCACCGAAAGCGTCGCGCGCTCGCGCTTCGGCATGGACAAGGTCTACGGCGCCACGCGGCTCGACCCTGAACTGCCGCCGGGCTGGTCGAACCGCGTTCTGGCCGCGATCGAGGCGCTGTCCTACCTCGACAACGGCACCGCGACGGTGAAACCGGACCTCGTCGAACTGCGCGGCCGCACCGGGGACGAAGGCGCCAACGGCGAGATCAGCCGCATCCTGTCCGACAAACTGGGCACCTCGCAGGATTTCCGCGTGAACGTCACCTATGACGAGGCGCTCGACCCCCAGGCCAACATGCCATCGCCCGAGGAATGCGTCGGCCAGATCAATGACGTGATGCGTGAGGCCAAGATCACCTTCGCGCCCGGCTCGACCGAAATCGAGGCCCGCGCGGCCCCGACCATCGACAAGATAGCCGACATCCTGAAGCTCTGCCCCGACGCGCCCATGGAGATCGGCGGCCATACCGACAGCCAGGGCGGCGAGGAACTGAACAAGTCCCTGTCGCAGCAGCGCGCGAACGCGGTTCTCAACGCGCTGCTCGCCCGACGCATCCTGACCTCGAACCTCACCGCCCATGGCTATGGCGAAGAGCAGCCCGTGGGCGACAACGACACCGAAGAGGGCCGCGAGGAAAACCGCCGGATCGAGTTCCGCTTGATCGGCAGCGCGGAATTGCCTGAGAGCGGAGCGCTCGTCGCCGAAGGGACCGAGGTCATTCAGGAGGGCACGCCCTCGAATGAGGAACTCGCAGCGATCCGGCCCCGTCCGCGCCCCGAGAGCGTGCTCGAAGCTGCCGCCGCCGCCCGCGAGGACGCCGGGGAGGACGCAGCCGAGGGAACGGACGAGACGCCCGAAGACGAAGTCTCCGGCGATGGCGACGTGGCCGAAGAAGGCTCGGGCGACGAGGGAACGGGCGAAGACACGTCTGGCGACGCCGCCGAAACCCCGGCAGAAGAAGAGGACTATGTCCCCGGCGACCAGACCGCCGAAGACACGCCTGCCGAGGACGCGACCGAAGACACTGCCGACCTTGCCGTAGACGGCGAAGGCTCGGACCTTACGACCGTGGACGAAAGCTCCGACACGACGCAGGACGCCGCCGAAGAGGCGGTCGAGGACGCGCCTGCGGGTGACCAGACCATCGCCACCGAAACAGATGTAGATACCGACACCACCGACGAAGCCGACCCGGCAGAGGTCGAAACCGCGGCGGCAGCGGAAGAGACGACAGCGGAAACGACGGAAGATACCGTTGAAAACGCTGGGGAAACGGAACAGACTGAGACAACCGCGCCGACGGGTCCGCCCGTGGTCGTGAACCCGGAACTGGCAGGGGTCCGACCCCCGCCGCGCCCGGAACGATAGGGACAACGACATATGAACCGAGCAGAATTCATCATCGTGACAGCGATCATTCTGTTCATCGCCTTCGCGCTTGGCTGGTTCGCCTATTGGCTGATCCACCGCTTCACGCGCGTCTCCGGCGCCGAGATGGGCGAGCTTGACCGCATGGCACAGGCTCTGCACGAGGCCGAGGAAACCCGCGATCAGGCGATCACCTACCTCCAGCAGCGCGAGTCGGAACTCTCCAACCAGCAGCACCAGACCGAAGCGGAACTGCGGGCCGCCATGGACGGCTTGCGCTCGGCCCGGCAGGAGGCCGAGGAACTGCGCGCCTATATCGAACGGATGAACGCGGGCTGAGACCTGTCAGGCTCAGGGGCCAGCGCCCTGCTGTCTGCGCCGTGACCGCCCGGACGATCCGCCCCCATGTCACGTCGGTCCCGATATGGATCGTCGAAGAAAAAAGCAACGCGCCGCGCCCCTTTTCCCTTCGCGGCGAGGAGCAGGAATTCCCCCGTCGAACAGAAGCCGCTCCATTATCGACACGCTCGCTCACTCCGCGCGGTCCTAGCCCACCAGATCGACCACGTCCTCGGTCGGGCTTTGCTTGATCGGACCGAACTTGGCCCGCACCTCGGCATAGGCGCGCATGACGACGATATCGCGCAAACGGTCGCCCGTGATCGCCTTGACCACCTGACCCCAGCGATGCCCCTTGGCGATGTAATAGGCGGACGGATGCCCGGAATCGCGCGGCTCCATCTTGCGCGCACGTCTGAAAAACCGCGCGGTTTCAAGCGCATGCGCTCCATCCAGCGGGATGATCGGGTCATAGGCGATCACGCAGTCCGCCTCCGAAAGCCGCCCCTCGCGCATCGTGGCATAGGTGTCGGCGGCGAACGCCGCCTACGCGAAATCGGCCGGAAACCGGGGGTCGGTCGGACCGATCCCGAACCCGTGGCTGGTGTGCGGCGAAAAGAACAGCGTCTGGTCAAAGGCGATCACCCGGCTCAGAAGCATGAGCCCATAGCCCCCCATCGAAAACGCCAGCCCATGCCGCGCGTGATAGTCGCGCGACACGCTTTCAGCCGCGGCGAGCACCGGGGCAAGATCAGGGTTGAGATACCAGTCGTTCGCCCGCGTGGTCAGGCGCACATGGGCGAACCCGCGATCGGTATAGGTCGTCCCTTCGTGCGCCTGGTCCCAGAAGCTCCGGTCCTTGGCCCAGTTGTCAAAGGTGAAAAGGACGCGCCGCGCGGTCGCGTTCTGTATGGCGAGCCGCATATGCGCGCCCTTGAAAAGCTCTCGTTCCGCCACGCCCGCCTGCCGTCATTGCCTCGCCCCGATATCACCACTCTGGCCCGGACCCGTCAACGCCATCCCCGTCCGATGACCCGTCACCCGTATGGCACGCCGTGTCCGAACCGCGGGACACGTCCCGGCCGGTTGCGGCACGTTCACGAACGATCCGCGCAGCCCCCGGTGCAAGGCGCGCAGGCGCTGCCGGACCCGCGCGACCAAAGCCCGCCGCCGCATGAGGCCCGAGGGCGCCACGTCTCGCCCCCAGCCATACCGACCGGACGGCGCACCCCTGCCCTACCGACCGGGCACCGCGACCCGCCGCGCCCTGTCAGCCACGCGCCTTCCGAGGCATGCCCCACCCGAAAGCCTGGCTCACGCGATCTTCATGTCATCGGGGTCACATCGGGTTCGCGACGGCCCGGATATCCGCCTCTTGCACCGGCCAGCAGGCGGGGATCACCAGCCTGATCCGCTCACGCGAGGATTGGCGGATGGCGCGGGTGACGGCGCGGCTGATGCTGCCTTCGGTCAGATGCTCGGCGGTCAGGGCGGTATTGACCACGCGCACGGCCATTTCGTTGGACAGGCGGCGCGTGACCGGGTGCCCCGCGCCCCCGAGCCGCACCAGACGCGGCGCTTCGAAATGCCGCGCGACTTCACGGGCCTGTGGGCGGTCGCCCTCGACCAGGGGGTCATAGAGGATGGCGACGTCACCCCCCCGGCGCCCTGATCCACGGATGATGTCATGCGCGTCCCGCAAGAAGACCCCGTCTTCCTCCATCGCCTCGAACCGCCCGTCGCCCAACGGTCTTGCGGTCGGCAGATCGGCATAGGGGGTCGTATGGGGGGACAGGAACAACGCCTGATCGATCCGGATTGCGCGGCTGACAATCAAAAGCCCGTATCCGCCCATCGAATACCCCACACCCCGGCGCGAGACATAGCCCCGCGACGCCTGGTCGATGGCCGTGAGAAGGTCCGGCAGATCGGGATTGAGGAACCAGTCGTTGCGCGCGGTTTCGATACGAATGTGGTCAAAGCCCGCCGCATTGATGCTGCGCCCCGTGCCGTTTCGCGCCAAACCCGCCCGCTGTTGTCGCCAGTGGTCGAAGGTAAACACGACACGATCCGACCCGATGCCAAAAAGGCGGGCGGAAAGGTTCGCACTGTCAAAAAGCGTTTGGACCGACATGGGTCGATCCTGGGGGAAAGGTCTTGAAATATGGTGAACGCGGCTCGGGTGATCGGCCTTCACCAGCGCGACAGCGCGTCCTCGTCTTCGTCCTTGGCCGCGACCCATGCTGCCCCGTCCGGACCGAATTCCTTTTTCCAGAACGGCGCGCGGGACTTGAGGTAATCCATCAGGAACTCCGCCGCCTCGAAGGCCGCGACACGGTGGCGGCTCGCTGTCGCCACCATCATGATCCGGTCCCCGGGCGCGAGCGTGCCGTGCCGGTGAATGACCAGCGCATCGGCGAGATCCCAGCGTGCCATCGCGGTATCGACCATCCCGGCGATCGCCTTTTCGGTCATGCCGGGGTAATGCTCGATTTCCATGCGGGCGAGCCCGCCGGTGTCGCGCACCACGCCGGTAAAGGTGACGAGACCGCCGGCATCCGTGCGCCCCTTGGCAAAGGCCTCTGCCTCATCTCCCAGCGAGAACGGCTCGGATTGAACGCGCACCACCGGCATGTCAGCCGCCCGTCATCGGGGGAAAGAACGCCACTTCGCGCACGCCCGCAAGCGGCGCGTCGAAATCCGCCAGTTCCTGATCCAGCGCCACGCGCAGGGCCGACAGGTCGGCAAAGGCCGCCTCGTAGCGCGGCTCTCGCGCCTTCAGCTCTTCGACCAGTTCTTCCACCGTCGCCGCATCAGTCTCGACCCGCTCGCGGGGTTCTCCGATCCGCTCCCGGACCCAGGCGAAGTACATCACGTCAAGCATGGGGCTTGTCCTTCAGATAGGGCCATGCCTTGCGGAAGTAGTCGTATCCGGACACGGCAGTCAGCACGGCAGCGACCCACAAGAGCACGACCCCTACATTGCCCGACCAGATCATGCCTTGCACCTTCCACCCCAGCCCGAGGTGATCGAACCGGCTGCCGTCGATCATCGCGTCCACCGTGGCCTGCGATATGCCCTCGGCCTGCATTCCCACATAGTGTTCGAACACACCCTTGGCGAAGAGGAAGGTCAGCGCCACCATCTGGACAGTGGTCTTCCACTTGCCGATCTGCGTGACCTTGAGCGCCTTGGCCTGATCGCCAAGGAACTCGCGCAGGCCCGAGACAAAGACTTCGCGGAAGATGATGATGCCCGAGGGCAAGATGATCCAGACCGCAAGGCCCGAGTAGGCGGCAATGACGAGCAGCGCGGTCAGGACCAGCGCCTTGTCGGCAATCGGGTCCATGGCCGCCCCGAAGCGGCTTTCTTGCGACCAGGCGCGGGCGAGGTAGCCGTCCACGTAATCCGTGACCGAGGCGACGATGAACACGACAAGCGCGAACCAGTCGGCATAGGGCCGGAAGAAAAAGAGAAACATCACCGGCAGCAGCAGCACCGCGATGAGCCGCCCGACGGTGAGGATATTGGGGATCGTCCATGTCATGGGGCAGATGTAGCGGTTGCGGCGGACCGGGGGAAGAAGGCTTTTGTCGGAAGGGGTTCGGGGTTTCGCCCCGCGCTTTCGCGCGGGACGACCGGCTGGGGGAGGCTTTGCCTCCCCCAGACCCCCTCCAGGATATATGTGAACCAGAGAAGCCGGACCCCGGTCCCTAGCCGCGGTCGTGGAAGAAACCGTGGATGGTTTCGGCCAGCGCTTCGGAAATGCCCGCGACGTTCTGCAGGTCCTCGAGCGAGGCGCTCGAGACGGCCTTGGCGCTGCCGAAATGGCTTAAGAGGGCCTTCTTGCGGCCCGCGCCGACGCCGGGAATATCGTCCAGAGGATTGGCGCTGATCGCCTTGGACCGCTTGGCGCGGTGGGTGCCGATGGCGAAGCGGTGCGCCTCGTCGCGCATGCGCTGGACGAAGTAAAGCACCGGGTCGTTGCGCTTCAGCGCAAAGGGCCGCTCGCCAGGGCGGTGGAACTCCTCTTTGCCGGCGTCCCGGTCGATGCCCTTGGCGACGCCCACCATGGCAATGTCTTCGACACCGAGATCCTCCATGATCTCGTTCACCGCCGACACCTGCCCCGCGCCGCCGTCGATGAGGAGAAGGTCAGGCCAGGCCTCGGACTGGCGATCCGGGTCTTCCTTCAGGAGCCTTTTGAAGCGCCGGGTCAGCACCTCTTTCATCATGCCGAAGTCGTCGCCGGGGGTCAGCTCGTCGCCCCTGATGTTGAACTTGCGATACTGCGACTTGAGGAAACCCTCTGCGCCCGCGACGATCATCGCGCCGACCGCATGGGCGCCCTGGATATGGGAGTTGTCGTAGACCTCGATCCGCTTGGGCGGGGCGTCGAGGTTGAAGGCCTCGGCCAACCCTTCGAGCAGCCGCGCCTGCGTGGCGCTTTCCGACATCTTGCGGCCAAGGCTTTCGCGGGCGTTGCGGGCGGCGTTGGCGACCAGCTCCATCTTCTCGCCACGCTGGGGCACTTCTATCGTGACCTTGCGGCCAAGTTTCTCGGTCAGCGCCCCCGCCACAAGCTCGCGGTCCTCGATATCGTGGGACAGGAGCAACAGCCGCGCCGGATCCTTGGTATCGTAGAACTGGCCGATGAAGGCCTGCAGGACCTCGGCCTCGCCCGCGCCCGACCCGGTCTTGGGATAGAAATCCCGGTTCCCCCAGTTCTGATTGGCCCGGATGAAGAACACCTGCACGCAGGCCTGCCCGCCCTCCATGTGGAGCGAGATCACGTCGGCCTCGGTTACCCCGCGAGGGTTGATGCCCTGCGACGACTGCACCCGCGTCAAGGCCGCGATCCGGTCGCGCAGGATGGCCGCGCGTTCGAACTCCATGTCCGCCGAGGCCTTTTGCATCTCGGCGGCCAGTTCGGACTGCACCTTTGTCGATTTGCCCGACAGGAACCGCTCGGCGTCCTTCACGAGCTCGCCGTAGTCCGCTTCGCTCACCCGCCCGTCACAGGGGCCGGCGCAGCGCTTGATCTGATACAGAAGACAGGGCCGCGTGCGGCTTTCGAACATCGCGTCCGTGCAATTGCGCAGGAGGAACACCTTCTGCAACTGGTTCAAGGTTCGATTGACCGCATCCGCGCTGGCGAAGGGACCGTAGTAGGCGCCCTTGGTCTTTTTCGCGCCCCGGTGTTTGCGGATCTGCGGAAAGGCGTGGTCCTTGGTCACCAGAATGTTCGGAAAGGACTTGTCGTCGCGCAGGAGCACGTTGAAATGCGGCTTGAGCTGCTTGATCAGGTTCTGTTCGAGCAACAGCGCCTCGGTCTCGGTCCGGGTCGTGAGAAACATCATCGACGCGGTCTGCGAGATCATCCGGGCGATGCGCGCGGAATGTCCGGTGCGGTTGGCGTAGTTCGAAACACGGTTCTTCAGGCTCTTGGCCTTGCCGACGTAGAGCACCCTGCCCTTGTCATCGAGCATCCGGTAGACGCCCGGCGAATTGTCGAGCTTGCGCACGTAGTCCGCGATGAGCGCGTGACCCTTGAGGGCGGTTGCGGCCCCATCCGGCGGCGTAGGGTTCTGGCCTGTATCGTCCATTGGTTCAGTCTGCTGATTCTTGGCTTGGCTGCAATGTAGGTAAGGCGGGGACAAGAGCAAACAACTCCACAGAATCTGTGGATAACTCCGGGGAAGAAAACGCGTTCAGGGGTCTTTCGCCTTGTTTCATTGGCCGGGTATCGGCCTGCCTAATTTATAGGCGACACCGCAAGTCATTGATTCAATTAAGATAAAAGATCAACAATTTGTAAACACATGAAATCGCACGAAAAAGCAGGTTGGATTCAGGCAAGTGTCCGCCAAGGTGCACAACTTGTCGCAGGCGCGGCCGTTTTCTGGCCTCGCACGCCGCATTGAACTAAATGGTTAATGATCTCTCGCTCTAATCGCGGGTCGTAAGATCGGGCGTCTGCCATGCCAGATGCTGCCCGCCATCGACCGCGAGCATCTGGCCCGTCACCGCCTTGGCGTCGAGGAAATAGCCCAGCGCGGCACAGATGTCCTCGGGGTTCGATCCGCGCCCGAGCACGGTGTTTGCGCGCTGCTCGGCAAAGTCCTCGGCCCCCTGGTGGGCGCCTTGCAGGGTCGGACCCGGGCCGATCGCATTCACCCGGACATGGGGCGCGAGCGCGCGGGCGGCGGTCTGGGTCATCGTCCAGAGGCCGACCTTGGCGATCGTGTAGCTCGCGAAATGCGGCGTCAGCTTCTTGACCCGCTGGTCGACCATGTTGAGCACGAGCGCCTGCGCCACCGGCTCGCCCGCGTCGTCCGGCACGGCCTTGGGGGACTGCGCTGCAAAGGCCTGAGTCAGAAAGAAGGGCGCGCGCAGGTTCGAGTTTATCGCGCGGTCCCAGCTCTCGGACGTGGCGTCGTCGAAGCCGTCGTATTCAAAGATCGAGGCGGAGTTCACGAGGACGGTGAGCGGCTTGCCCAGCGCGTTGGCAGCTGCGGGGACAAGCGCCTGCGTGGCGTCCATGTCGAGCAGATCGGCCTGCACCGTGACGGCCGTCACGCCAAGGGCACGCGCGGCCTCGGCAGTGGCTTCCGCGCCCTCCTCGGAGCCCGAATAATGCACGGCCACGTCATGGCCTCGTCCGGCGAGGTAGAGCGCCATGGCCCGGCCCAGACGCCCGCCCGCGCCAGTGACGAGGGCTGCCTGTCCGACCCCGCTCACAGGGCCACCACCAAGACCGTATAGAGCACGTAGAGCGCGACGAAGGCCGCGCCCCAGACCCGGCCCATATGCCAGCCCTTGAACACGAAGGGCGCGAGAAGCAACGAGGCGGCGAACATCACAAGCATGTCGAAGCGTAGCATCTGCGGATCGACCGGGATGCGACCCACGAGCGCAGCCACGCCGATGATGCCCAGAAGGTTGAACAGGTTCGACCCGATCACGTTGCCCAGCACCACGTCGGTCTGGCGGCGGTAGGCGGCCATCACGGTGGTCGCGAGCTCGGGCAGCGACGTGCCGACGGCGACGAGGGTCAGCCCGATCACGGTTTCCGACACGCCGATGGTCCGGGCAATCTCGGTGGCGTTCTCGACCAGCAGGTTGGCACCCAGCGGCAAGCCGACGAGACCGAGGATCAGGAAAAGGATGATCTTCCACCACGCGAGGTCCGGATCGGCACCTTCGAGCTCTTCGATCTCGTCGCCCTCGACATCCTTGCCGAACTTGCGGTGGCGCATGGATGCACGGAACGCGTGGCCCAGCATGAAGGCGAGGCCCGCCAGCAGGATCAGACCCTGAACCCAGGCATAGCCGCCGAAGATCGCCGCGAGCGTGATGAAAAGCACCGTGGCGACCATCATCTGGATGAAGCTGTGGCGGGTATCGCTCTCGCGCGTCACGAGGCCGAACAGAACCGCCGGCACCCCCAGCACCAGAAGGACGTTGGCGATGTTTGACCCGACCACGTTGCCCAGCGCCAGCCCGGGTGCCCCGTCAAGGATCGCCTTGACCGACACCAGAAGCTCGGGCGCCGATGTCCCGAAGGCAACAATGGTCAACGACACGATCAGCGCAGGGATCCCGACACGCAGCGCGAGGTTCACTGCGCCTTTCACGAGGCTGTCCCCGGCGAACAACAGGATGACAAGGCCCAAGCCCACGAGAAGAAGATTGACAATCATGATTTACCGCAAGGACAGGGAGATTTACCGAGCCGGAAGCGCCCGCAGGAGGGGCATTTCGCGGCGTCGAGTTTCTTGTTGATCGTCTTCTGACCGGGAAAGCGCAGGCGACCGAACATGGCCAGCACCAGCATGAAGATCAGAAAGACGGAGATGATCTTGATCATGCGTCTACAGGCCGAACCGGGACCATGCGGCGCGGTCGTCGAACACATCGAGCGCATCTGCCGCGACCTGTGCCCCAAAGCGTTTGAAAAGCGATTTTTTCGGGCCGAAGACCGAGAATTTCACGTCCTTGCCGAATTTCGACTGCATGAAGGGCACCAGATGTTCGATCCCGTCAACGAGGCCCAGCTGCCGGGCGCGTTCGCCCGCCCAGAACTCGCCGGTGAAGATCGCCGGATCGTCGGCCAGCTTGGCGCCGCGCGACGCCTTCACGTGGTCGATGAAGGCTTCGTGGATCTGACCGCCCAGCGCCTTGATCCGTGCCACGTCCTCGGGGTTCTCGGGCTGGAAGGGGTCGAGCTGCGACTTGTTCTCGCCCGAGGTATAGACCCGGCGTTCGATCCCGTGCTTGCCGATGAAGTCGGCGAAGCCGAAGGATGCCATGATCACGCCGATGGAGCCGACGATGGACGAGCGGTCCGCATAGATCTCGTCGGCCGCGCAGGCGAGCCAGTAGCCGCCCGAGGCCGCCGCATCCTCGACAAAGGCATAGACGGGCACGTTTTTCTCATCCGCCAGCCTGCGAATGCGCGCGGCGATGAGCGAGGACTGCACGGGGCTGCCCCCCGGCGAATTGACCGAAAGCGCGATGGCCACGGGCTTGCGCTTGAAGGCGCGCTCGATCACGGGGGCAAGGGCCACGTCATTGAGCTGGCCGCGCGGGCCGGTGGAAATCGTGCCGTGCAGGCGGATAACCGCGACCGTGGGGTCCGGTTTTACGAAGGGAATGAAGCGCTTCATGCGGTGCGATGTAGAACCGCCCCCCTGCCCCTACAAGGGCGGGAGGCGGGAATATCACAGGGGTGTTGCATCCGCCGTCGCGTCAGGCGGCGATGCAGCAGCGGATCGTGCTCATGTGCGGATCTTCCAACCCGACCTGAAGATCGCATTGATCGCCACGAGGCAGATCACGAGGAACACCGCGATGGCCGCGAGAGACAGGCCCACAGGAACGTCCGACAAGCCGAAGAACGACCAGCGGAACCCGGACACGAGATAGACGACCGGGTTGAAGAGCGCGATGGTCTGCCACGTCTCGGGCAGCATCGAGATCGAGTAGAAGGCGCCCCCCAGGAACACGAGCGGCGTGATGACCAGCATCGGAATGAGGTTGAGCTGCTCGAAGTTCCCGGCCCAGATGCCGATGATGAAGCCCATGAGCGAGAAGCTGAAACAGGTCAGCACCATGAAAGCGAGCATCGCGACGGGGTGCTGGATCTGCAGATCGACGAAAAGCGCCGCCGTGGCGAGGATGATCAGCCCGATCATCATGCTCTTTGTTGCCGCCGCGCCCACGTAGCCGATCACGATTTCCTTGGTCGAGACCGGGGCCGACAGAAGCTCGTAGATCGTGCCGATGAACTTGGGGAAATAGATGCCCAGCGCCGCGTTCGTCACCGATTGCATGAGCATCTGGAGCATCATCAGACCCGGCACGATGAAGGCGCCGTAGTCCACGCCTTCCACCGTCTCGATCCGGCTGCCGATGGCTGCGCCGAAGACCACGAAGTAGAGCGAGGTCGAAACCACCGGGCTGACCACGCTTTGCCAGATCGACCGGAAGGTGCGCGCCATCTCGAATTTGTAAATCGCGCCGATTGCGGTCCAGTTCATGCCGCGTCCTCCTTCTGGTCATGGACAAGGCCCACGAAGATATCCTCGAGGCTCGATTGATGCGTCGAGATGTCCGACAGTTTGAGGCCAGAAGCACGGACGCCCGCCAGAATATCCGTGATCCCGGTCTGCGGTGCGGCGGTGTCGTAGGAGTAGATCAGGCTCTTGCCGTCCTCGCCCAATTCGACACCCTGGCCTGCAAGGTCCGGCGGCACCTCGGTCAGCGTCTGATCGAGCTCGATGGTCAGCACCTTTTTCCCGAGCGATTTCATCAGCTCGTCCTTTTCCTTCACGAGGAGGATCTCCCCCTTCGAGATCACCGCGACCCGGTCGGCCATCATCTCGGCCTCTTCGATGTAATGCGTGGTGAGGATGATCGTGACGCCCGCAGCCTTGAGCGCCTTCATCACCTCCCACATCTCCTTGCGCAGTTCCACGTCGACGCCCGCGGTGGGCTCGTCGAGGAACAGGATGCGCGGCTCGTGGCTCAGCGCCTTGGCGATCATCACCCGACGCTTCATGCCGCCCGACAGTTCGCGCAGCTTGTTGTCGCGCTTGTCCCAGAGGGTGAGGCTTTTCAAAACTTCCTCGATCTTGGCATCGTCGCGCGGCTTGCCGAACAGCCCCCGTGAAAAGCGCACCGTCGCGATGACCTTTTCGAAGACCTCGATGTTCATCTCCTGCGGCACGAGCCCGATAAGCTCCCGCGCCTGCCGGAAATCGCGCACGCTGTCATAGCCGCCGACCGTCACGCTCCCTGCCGTCTTGTTCGCCATGCCGGTCACGATGGAGATGAGCGTCGTCTTGCCCGCGCCGTTGGGTCCGAGCAGCGCGAGAACTTCGCCCTCCTCGATGTCGAGATCGACGCTTTTCAGCGCCTGAAATCCGTTGTCGTATGTCTTTTCCAGACCCTTGATCGAAATGATCGGTGCCATGGTTCCCCCTTCGCAAAGCCATCCAACAGCGGCTTCGTCCATGTTTGCGCCAACAATGAGCGGCATAGGTAGGATGCGACAGCCCGCCGCACCAGTCCAAAGCGTTCAATTTGCCCCGCACAGGTCCGCCTGACCTTGCGCACATAGGTCAGGATCTGAACTTTCGCCGCCCTCTTGCGTTAGCGAGTCATGACACAGTTTGACGACAGGACAGCAAACCTCGAGGCGTCGGCCAATTTCTGGGGCGAGGAGGAAAACTTCTGGCTTGAAGGTCCGGACTACTACCGCGCTCATATGGTGCCCGACGCAGTCATGGACTTTCCCGAACCGGCCGGCATTCTGAAAGGCGAACAGGTCCTCGCAGCGCTCGAGAATGCGCCGCGTTGGGAGAGCGTCGTGTTTTTCGACCAAGACATCGAAAGTTTGGGCAACAAGGTCCGCCTGACCTACCGCGCCGAGGCGTGGAAGAACGGCGCCCGCGCCTATGAGGCGACGTGTGAAAGCACCTATGTCAAGACAGGCGGCGACTGGCTTCTCACCGCACACAAACAGGTGCCGGTCGACCGCTGAGGCAAAGCCATTCACAACCAGAACGGCTCGGGTCCTGCCTTCTCTGGTTCATGAATAGCCCAGAGGGGTTTGGAGGGCTGCCATTCATGCGCCGTTGGTCCGAGCGACAATGGCGGCGGCCTCCCAACGGGTCGGCGGGCCGCCCTGCGGCCCGGCGAGGCGTTCCCTAGACCGACTTTCGCGCCCGAAGCGCCGCCGTGATGGTGCCATCGTCGAGATAATCAAGCTCGCCCCCGATCGGCACGCCCTGTGCCAAGGTGGTCACCGAACAACGCCCCTCAAGCTCTTCCGCGATGTAATGCGCCGTGGTCTGGCCATCGACGGTGGCATTGAGCGCGAGGATCACTTCCGTCACCCCCTCCTCTGCCACCCGCGCGACGAGCTTCGGGATGCGCAGCTCCTCAGGCCCCAGCCCATCGAGCGCCGAGAGCGTCCCACCCAGCACGTGATACTTGCCCTTGAACACCTGCGCCCGCTCCATCGCCCAGAGGTCGGCCACATCCTCGACCACGCACAACTCGCCGTTGGCGCGCTTGTCCGAGGTGCAGATGTCGCAGACCGCCGTGGTGCCGATGTTGCCGCAGGTGATGCACTCCCGCGCGCTCGCCGCCACCTCGTGCATCGCGTCGGCCAAAGGCGTGAGGAGCAGCGCGCGCTTGCGGATGAGGTGCAGCACCGCGCGCCGGGCCGAACGCGGGCCGAGGCCCGGCAGCTTGGCCATCAACTCGATCAGATTGTCGATTTCCCGGGGCGCGTCGGACATTCGGACCGTTAGCCGCCGAAAGGATTGCCCATGCCCGCGGGCAGGCCGAGTTCCTCGGTGATGCGCTGCATCTCTTGCGCCGAACGTTCGTTCGCCTTGACCTGCGCGTCCTTGATCGCGGCGAGGATCAGGTCCTCGACGACCTCTTTCTCGTTCGGGTTGAAGATCGAGGGGTCGATGTCCAGGCCGATCAACTCGCCCTTAGCGGTCGCAGTCGCCTTGACCAGCCCCGTGCCGCTCTCGCCGGTCACGGTGATCGTGTCGAGCCGTTCCTGCATGTCGGCCATCTTGCCTTGCATTTCCTGCGCGGCCTTCATCATCTTGGCCATGTCGCCAAGCCCGCCGAGTCCTTTGAGCATCTGTCTCTCCTTATCCGGTTCGGATCCTATATCGGGATGGTCGTGCTGCTGCACAACATCTGGCCGGCTCATTGATCCTCGAAAGGATCCCATTCGTCTTCGACTTCCGCCAGCGCCTCGACCGCCGCTTCGGCCTCGGCCGCCTCAGGCGTGCGGATGTCCGCGATCCGGGCCTTGGGAAAGACGGCGAGCACGGCCTGCACCAGCGGATGCGACTCGGCCTCGCGGCGGCGAGCAAGCTCTTCCGCGTTCTGCACCTCGTAGATCGTCGGCGCGTCGGAGGAATTGGTCACCGAGACCCCCCACCGCACGCCAGTCCAGCCCTGTAGCCGGGCCGCGAGCCGCGCGGCGAGGTCGGCGGGCGCATCGTTCGTCGGCGTGAATTCGATGAAACCGGGACGGAAGGAGGCGAGGCGCAGGTAGCGTTCCACGTCGTTCAGAAGCACCATGTCGCGGTTCGACCGTATCAGCGCCACGACGGCCTCGAAGGTCTGGAACCGCGCGAGCGCATGTTCGGTCTGGGCAGCGAGCGCAGTCACGGTGCCGCCGGAGCCGCCACCCGTGCGCGCACCGGAATAGGCGCTCGTGCTGCCGCCAACGCCACCGTTGCCCATCGGCGCACCACCGCCAGAGGGCGGCGGGGGCGGCGGTGCATCCTGCAAACGCTTGACCAGCTCCTCCGGCGAGGGCAGATCGGACACATGCGTGAGCCGGATCACCGCCATCTCGGCTGCCATCATGGCGTTCGGAGCCGCACCGACCTCTTCGATCGCCTTGAGGAGCATCTGCCACATCCGGGCGAGCACCCGCTGCGGCAGCGCCTCGGCCATCCCCTGCCCCCGTGCGCGTTCGTCGGGCGAGACAGTGGGGTCTTCGGCGGCCTCGGGCGTGATCTTGATTACACTGACCCAATGGGTGACCTCGGCCAGATCGCGCAGCACCGCCATGGGATCGGCGCCGTCGGCATATTGCTGGCCCAGCTCGGTCAGCGCCCCCGCTGCGTCGCCCCTCAGGATCATGTCCATGAGGTCGAGCACCCGGCCCCGGTCGGCAAGCCCCAGCATGGCCCGGACCTGATCCGCCGTCGTCTCGCCCGCCCCATGGCTGATTGCCTGATCGAGAAGCGAGGTCGCATCGCGCGCCGAGCCTTCCGCCGCGCGGGTGATGAGCGCGAGCGCATCGTCGGCGATCTCGGCGTTTTCCTTGGTCGCGATCTTGCGCAGGAGGCCGATCATGTCCTCGGGCTCGATCCGACGCAGGTCGAACCGCTGGCAGCGCGACAGCACCGTGACCGGCACCTTGCGAATCTCGGTGGTGGCGAAGATGAACTTCACATGGGCGGGGGGTTCCTCGAGCGTCTTCAGAAGCGCGTTGAAGGCGCTCGTGGACAGCATGTGGACCTCGTCGATGATGTAGATCTTGTAGCGGGCGCTGGCGGCGCGGTAGTGGACGGAGTCGATGATCTCGCGGATGTCGCCGACGCCGGTCCGGCTGGCGGCGTCCATCTCGAGCACGTCGACATGCCGCCCTTCGGCAATCGCCACGCAATGCTCGCACTGGCCACAAGGCTCGACCGTCGGTCCGCCGGTGCCGTCCGGCCCGATGCAGTTCATCCCCTTGGCGATGATCCGCGCCGTGGTGGTTTTCCCGATCCCGCGAATCCCCGTCATGATGAAGGCCTGCGCGATCCGGTCGGCGGCAAAAGCGTTCTTGAGCGTGCGCACCATGGCACCCTGCCCGATCAGGTCGGCAAAGGTTTCCGGGCGGTATTTGCGGGCGAGCACCTGATAGGCGGTGGTTTCTGACATGGGTCCCTCATGGCGTCCGGGGGAATGTAGGCGGTCCGGGGGAAGAGGTCCAGTTGGGTTGGTCGCGGGGGCTGGAAGGCGGCATGAGACAGGGCCATTAAGGATGTTGTTAACATCAGCGAGAAACGTCTCATAAATTCAGTGCCTTACAAGTTTCAGGATTCTGGAATCTTAGTGTCCCGGAATCCGGCACCGCACCAGTTCCCCACACCACAAACGAAAAAGGCCGCCCTGCCCGGGCGGCCTTTCTTTCGTGTTGCAGTCGGATTAGAGCCGCTCAATGGCCAGCGCGATGCCCTGACCGCCGCCAATGCACATTGTGATCAGGCCGATCTTCCCGCCGATGCGCTCCAGCTCGTACATCGCCTTGACCGTGATGATCGTGCCCGTGGCACCGACCGGATGGCCCAGCGCGATGGCGCCGCCGTTGGGGTTCACCTTCGCCGGGTCAAAGCCCAACTCGTTCGACACGGCGAGCGCCTGGGCGGCAAAGGCCTCGTTCGACTCGATCACGTCGAAGTCCGCGACCGTGAGCCCGGTCCGCTCCATCAGCGCGCGCACCGCCGGAACCGGTCCGATGCCCATGACCTCGGGACGCACCCCGGCGTGAGCATAGCCCAGCACCTTGAATTTGGGCGTGAGCCCCGCCTTTTCGGCCGCCGAGGCCCGTGCGAGCACGATCGCCCCCGCGCCGTCATTGATGCCCGAAGCGTTGCCCGCCGTCACGCTTCCGTCCTTCTGGAAGGCCGGGCGAAGGCCCGCGAGCGCCTCGGCGCTGGTCGCCTTGGGGTGTTCGTCGGTGTCAAACAGCACCGTTTCCCGCCGCGAGGGGATCTCCACCGGCACGATCTGGTCCTTGAAATAGCCCGCCTCGATGGCTTTGGCCGCCCGCGTCTGGCTTTCGAGCGCAAAGGCATCCTGCGCCTCGCGGCTCACGCCATGTTCCGAGGCCACGTTTTCCGCCGTCACGCCCATGTGCCCAGTGCCGAAGGGGCAGTTGAGCGCGCCCAGCATCATGTCGGGCGATTTCACGTCGCCCATCTTCTGTCCCCAGCGCGCGGCGGGCAGGATGAAGGGCGAGCGCGACATGCACTCGGCGCCGCCCGCCAGCGCAAAGTCAGCATCGCCCAGCATGAGCGACTGGGTCGCCGAAACGATGGCCTGCGCGCCGGAACCGCAAAGCCGGTTCACGTTCATCGCGGGGGTCGTATCCGGCACGCCCGCCTGCATCGCGGCGACGCGGGACAGATACATGTCGCGGGGTTCGGTGTTGATGACATGGCCAAAGACGACATGGCCGATCTGCTCGCCCGAGACGCCCGACCGCTCCAGCGCCGCTTTCGCCGCCGTGGCACCGAGGTCGATGGGTGCCACACCTGCAAGGCTGCCTCCGAAGGTGCCGATGGCGGTGCGGGCGCCGCCGAGAATGACGATATCTTCCATTTGATCCTCCTGATTTGCCCGCAGCCTGCAGCCCGGCGCGGGATTGTCCAGTGCGACGCACCGTAACGGCGGTCACTCCACGTCCGGTTCGGCCCCGCCGGGCGCCCGGTCGCGCGCGTAGCGGGTCAGAACCGCGACCCTTTCGCGAAACAGGCTGTCGTCGCCGCCCAGAACCTCGCGCAGTTCCGCGTCATAGGCATCGGCCAAGGGCCTCAGCGTTTCGACCATCTCGCGCCCCTTGTCGGTGAGGCTAAGTTCCACGAGACGCCGGTCGGTTTCATTGGTCACCTTTGTCACGTAGCCGGCCGCCTCGAGCCGCGAGGCCGCCCGGCTCACCTTGGGCTTGTCCATCGCCACCCGTCGCGTGATCTCGCGCACGGACACGGCGTTTTCCTGGCTCAGATGCGCCACCACCCGCCATTCCGCGACGGTGATGCCGTAACGTTCCCGGTAATGGCGGGAGAACCCCGCGCTGACCGCGCGCGCCAGTTCGGCCAATTGATAGGGCAGAAAGTCGTCGAGTTTGAAGGGGGTCAATGGGGTCTCCGTTCCTTGCAACGATGAAAGAGGATTACGCCGGGGGGTGCAAGCGGGGGTTGCGCCCGTCCCGCCGCCAGTGTTGTCTCGCCCGGACGCGCAAGGTTTGGGAGGACAGGATGCGGGCTGGGATCGTGACGCTGGTCGTCGCTTATGTTCTGTCGCAGTTCTACCGGGCCTTTCTCGCCGTCATGGCGCCGGCCCTGTCCACCGACATCGGGGTGACGCCCGAGGACCTGTCGGCCGCCTCCGGCATGTGGTTTCTCGTTTTTGCCGCAATGCAGGTCCCGGTGGGCTGGCTTCTCGACAACATCGGCCCGCGCCGCACCGCCTCGATTCTGTTCGGCCTCGGCGCGGGCGGTGGGGCTGCGGTCTTTGCCCTCGCGCAGGGTCCGGGGCACCTGAGTCTTGCCATGGCGCTCATCGGGATTGGCTGTTCGCCTGTGCTGATGGCCGCCTATTTCACCTTTGCCCGCATCTACGAGCCGCGCGTCTTCGGCACCCTCGCGGGCGCGATGCTGGGGTTTGGCACCTTCGGCAACCTCGTCGCGAGCTACCCGATGGCCTGGAGCGTTGACACCTTCGGCTGGCGCGAGACGATGTGGGCGCTTGCCGCCCTGTCGTTGGCCATCGCGGTCGTCGCGGGGCTGCTGGTGCGTGATCCGCCGCCGCTCGTCCACGAGGGCGAGAAGCCCAAGGGTTCAGTGCTGACCCTGCTCGCCATCCCGGCGCTGTGGTTCATCTTTCCCATGCAGCTCGTCAATTATGCCCCCGCCGCCGGTCTGCGCGGGCTATGGTCGGGCCCCTTTCTCGAGGACCTCTATGGCATGGGCGCCGAGGGCATCGGGCTCGTCACGCTGGTCATGGCGCTGGGAATGATCGCGGGCAATTTCGCCTATGGCCCCGCCGACCGGCTGTTCGGCTCGCGCAAATGGGTCATCCTCACAGGCAACCTCCTGTCCGCCGCCGCGCTCTTCGCGCTCTGGGCCAGCCCCTCGGGCGGCGTCCTGTCGACCACCGTTCTCCTGACCGCCATCGGGTTCTTCGGGGCGTCCTTTCCGCTCATCATGGCCCATGCGCGGGCGTTCTTTCCGCCCCATCTGACGGGACAGGGCGTAACGCTCATCAACCTCATGGGAATCGGCGGCGTCTCCCTGTTCCAGTTCATCAGCGGCGGGGTCTATGCCGCAACGAAAGAGGGCGCGACCGATGTGGCCGCGCCCTATGAGGCGATCTTGCTGCTTTACGGCTGTGCGGTTCTGGCGGGCTGCGCCATCTACCTCTTCAGCCGGGATTCGACGGCCTAGGCCGCGCGGGCCTTGCCGCCGCCGCCGGAGCGACGGTTGCGGTTGCGTTTCTGCTGACCGCCGTTCGCGGGCTTACCCTGCGAGGCCGACTTCGGCTTGTGCTGGCGCTGGCCGCCGTTGCCGCCGCCGGAGGCACCCCGGCCGCCCCCACGCGGGCCTCCACGACCGCCGCGCTGCTTCTTCTCCGGCTCGACCTCTTCGGGACGCTCGCCGCCGATGACCGGGATGTCGACCTTCATGACCTTCTGGATCTGCTTGAGAAGCCCGATCTCGTCGCCGGTGACAAAGGCGATGGCGTCGCCATCGGCCCCGGCCCGGGCCGTCCGGCCGATCCGATGGACATAGTTCTCGGGCACTTCCGGCAGGTCGAAGTTGTAGACGTGGGACACGCCGGGAATGTCGATGCCGCGCGCGGCCACGTCGGTAGCCACGAGCACGCGGGCCGCGCCGTCACGGAACGCCTGCAGCGCACGGTCGCGCTGCCCCTGGCTCTTGTTGCCGTGGATCGAGACGGCCTTGAACCCGGCATCCTCGAGCTGGCGCTTGAGCTTCTCCGAGCCATGCTTGGTGCGGCCGAAGACGAGCGACAGGGCATCGGGTTCCTTGGAGAGATACTTGATCAGCAGCTCGACTTTTTCACCCTTGGACTGCGCCCAATGCACGCCTTGGGTGATCTTGTCGGCGGCCTTGCCGGGGGTCGCCACCTGCACCTTGGCAGGGTTCGTGAGGTAGGAGCGCGACAGCTCTTCCATCAGCTTCGGCATGGTGGCCGAGAACAGCATGGTCTGCCGCGGCGTGCCCAGTTTCGGCGCGATCTGGCGCAGCGCATGGATGAACCCCATGTCGAGCATCTGGTCGGCCTCGTCCAGCACGAGGAAGGTCGCCTGATCCAGACGCACCGCGCCCCGGTCCATGAGGTCGATGAGACGACCGGGGGTTGCCACGAGGATGTCGACACCCTTGGTCAGCATTTGCGCCTGCTTGTTGATCGACAGACCACCGACGACCGTGCCGACGAAGAGCTTGGTGCCCTTGGCGTAGATCTTCAGGTTGTCGGCGATCTGGCCGACGAGCTCGCGCGTCGGCGCGAGGATCAGCGCGCGCACGTTCTTGGGCATCGGTTTGCCCGGCTGCTGCATGAGCGTGTGAATCAGCGGCAGGCCGAAGGCCGCCGTCTTGCCGGTGCCGGTCTGGGCAAGCCCCATCACGTCGCGGCCCGAAAGGACAAGCGGGATGGCCTGCGCCTGGATCGGCGAGGGGGTGTCGTAGCCTGCGCCTTCGATGGCGGCGAGGAGTTTCGGGTCGAGCCCGAGATCGGAGAATTTCGTCATTGTATCTTTCTTGCGGGCAGGGCCCGCTCATCCGGCGCATGGGCGCCGTTGTCGCTTTGCGGCGCACTCGCGCCGCCGTCGCATGGGTCACGCGGGCCTCATGGCGCGGCTTATGCCTGCCACCGTCCGGCGCGGAGCCCCCCTGCGTGATGTGGGAACCTGGAGATGTCACCCGACCTGTCGCGCTTCGGATCTGGACCAAGTGTCCGGGTCTAGGGCGACGGCGGCTCACGCGGCCGCGCTCGGGTTGGATCGCATATCGACGCTCGCATGTGCAAAGTCAATGGCCCTATTCATGAAACATCATTAGGCTTCGCGCATTGTCCCCTTCCAATGACGGGGCGGTTCCTGTATCTCCCCCCCGGACTTTTACAGACTTTATGAACGCGAAGGAGAGCCACATGGGCTACAAGGTCGTCGTCTGTGGCGCCACGGGTAACGTGGGCCGCGAAATGCTCAACATTCTGGCCGAGCGCCAGTTCCCGGTCGATGAAATCGCCGCACTGGCCTCGCGCCGGTCGCTTGGGACCGAAGTGAGCTTTGGCGACAAGACGTTGAAGACCAAGGATCTTGATACCTTCGACTTCACCGGCTGGGACATGGCGCTCTTCGCCATCGGCTCGGACGCCACCAAGAAATACGCGCCGATTGCGGCCAAGGCGGGCTGTGTCGTGATCGACAACTCGTCGCTCTACCGCTACGATCCCGAGATTCCGCTCATCGTGCCGGAATGCAACCCGGACGCGATCCACGACTACAAGAACAAGAACATCATCGCGAACCCGAACTGCTCGACCGCGCAGATGGTCGTGGCTCTGAAGCCGCTCCATGAGCGCGCCAAGATCAAGCGCGTCGTCGTCTCGACCTACCAGTCGGTGTCGGGCGCGGGGAAAGAGGGCATGGACGAGCTTTGGGACCAGACCAAGGGCATGTATGTGCCGGGTCAGGAAAAAGAGCCGTCGAAGTTCCAGAAACAGATCGCCTTCAACGTTATTCCGCAGATCGACGTCTTCATGGACGACGGGTCGACCAAGGAAGAGTGGAAGATGGTCGCCGAGACGAAAAAGATCCTCGATCCGTCGATCAAGGTGACGGCGACCTGTGTGCGCGTGCCGGTCTTTGTCGGCCACTCGGAAGCGATCAACATCGAGACCGAGGAGTTCCTCGACGAGGATGAGGCCCGCGACATCCTGCGCGAAGCGCCGGGCATCCTCGTCGTCGATAAACGCGAGCCGGGCGGCTATGTGACGCCCGTCGAATGTGTGGGCGACTTCGCCACCTTCATCTCGCGCATCCGTCAGGACGGCACGGTCGAGAACGGCCTGAACTTCTGGTGCGTGTCCGACAACCTGCGCAAGGGCGCGGCGCTCAATGCCGTGCAGATCGCCGAGCTTCTGGGCCGCGAGGTCCTGAAAAAGGGCTGATCCGGTTCGGGTCTTATGACAATGACGACGCCGCCGTGGACAACCCCGGCGGCGTTTTTCGTGGCGCGGGGCCGGCGCGGTCACGGTTCTAGTCGGCGCGGACGCAAAGCTGTGCGCGATCGGTAAAGAAACGCCGACGGTTTATCCGGCCCTATGCGGCCCCGGCCGGTCAAGATAGCGTCGGGCCAGCAGTTTTCGAAAGGACCCCTTCATGCGCGTCACGGTTTCGCTTCTGGCACTCCTCGCCGCTTCTCCCGCTCTCGCCGATACTTTCTACGCGCAGGCCCCCGTCGCGGCGGCAGTGCTCTACCCGGACGGCGCGACCCTGACCCTGCGGGCCGAGATAGACCTGCCCGCAGGCACCCATGACGTGCTCATCCCCTACCCCGCCGCTGCCGCCATGGGCACGCTGCCGCGCGTGGCGACGTCGGAGGGTGTGGTGATCGGCGCGCTGGGGTTCCGCGAGGACCGGGTTGCAGACCCGACCGCGCTCTATACCCCCGCGCAGGCCGAGGCGCTGGCGGCAGTCGAAGCCGCCGAGACCGCGGTCGAGGACAAGAAGGACGAACTGGCTCTGGCCCAGACCGAGATCGCGGCCCTCAAGGCCCGGCTCGATTACCTGACCGCCATCAAGCCGCCCGAGGCAGGAACGGCGGACGAGATCCTCGCCGTCGCGGATCTCGTGTCCGACCAGACGCTCACCACGCAAGCGGCCCTCGAGGACGCCCGCAAACGCCTGCGGCCCCTGAGCGAGGCGCTCGACGACCTCACTGCCGCGCTCGAGGCCGCTCAGGCCGATCTCGACCGGCTCGCCCCGCCCGGTGAGGTCAACGAGATGCTGACCGTAGAGGTGACAGCGCCCGAGGCCGGTCCCGTCGTGCTGGAACTGACCGAACAGACATGGGACGCGGGCTGGCGCGTGGACTACGACATGAACCTCGACCGGGCGGCGGGCGATATCGCGCTCGATCGCAAGATCGTGGTGATGCAGAACACCGACCGGGCCTGGAGCGACGTGGCGATGACCTTTTCGACCGCGCGACCGAGCGACCGGATCGCGCCGTCCGAAGTCTATCCGGACATGGCCGACGTCTACGAGGAACGCCCGCCGATGCCGCTCGCGCGCAGCGAAGCCGACGGCTTTGCCATGGAAGAGCCGATGGTCGAGGCTGTCGCGGCGCCTGCCGACATGAAGACCGCAGGTCTCGTGGTGGACGGGCTGGCCGTGTCCTACGTTTATCCCGATCCGGTGAGCATTGTGCCAGGCGAAGCGGCGGAACTGGCGCTCGACACGCTCACCCTTGATGCCGATGTCAGCCTCGAGGCCGCGCCGCGCTGGGACGAGACCGCCTTTCTCATGGCCGATTTCATCAACACGACGGGCGAGCCGATCCTGCCGGGCACCGCGAGCGTGTCGAGGGACGGGTATTTCGTGGGTCAGGTGGACCTCGCCATGATCCCGGCGGGCGCGGACGAGAGGCTGGCTTTCGGTCCGGTCGAGTCGATCCGGCTCGACACCGTGTTCAAGCGCAATGCCGAGGGGGATCGCGGCATCATCTCGCGTTCGTCAAACCGGCGGCAGGAAATCACCTTTACGGTCGAGAACCTGTCGAACGAAACGCAGGAAGTGCGCGCGCTTTATCCGCTGACCTTCTCGGAGAAAGAAGAGCTCGAAGTGACTGTGACCGCGACGCCGGCACTGGACGAAACCGATATCGAGGATCGCCGGGGCGTCAGCGCCTGGGACCTGACCCTCGCCCCCGGCGAGACCAGGACGGTCGAGATCGTCGTGGACCTCGACTGGCCCGAGGGCAAGGTGCTGGGCTGGAACCCGTAGACCGCGCCTGCAGGATGACCAAAGGAAATGCGGGTAGCCCCCGCATTTCTTCTTGTCTTTCTTCAATTTGCCTTAAGTAAAATCGTTTCCGTTCTGCACAAAGCGGACAAATTCGGGCACGAATTGTGCCCCGAATCCCCGGCAGGTTGACCTTGTCGGACGCAAGACGACCCCGCAGCGAAGCTGACGCAGCCCTTACCCAAGCTGGGGAAGGACCAATGCCCGAGAGGCCCCGCCGGAAACCGGTATCCATCAGGAACAATAACCTGCGGCTCCATTCGAGAGCCCGACGGACCGGAGAAAGACAATGCCCACGAATATCGTCGCCTTCCCGCGCACGGTCGCCAACACCAATGCCCGCGTCACGCAGAATGGACGGGGCGCGACGGGGGCACTGGCAACCATCGTTTCCATCGAAGGTTGGAAGCGCCGCACGCGCAAGCTGCGCACTCCGACGGGCGTTTTCTTCATGACCTCCGTCCTCACCACAACTGGCGATTTCGCCTGAGCGTCTGCACACCACGTCCACAGGGAGAAAATGACATGACCCTATCCGCCATCCACACCGCCGATCTCGGGCTGAGCGACGAGATCCATTTCCTCTCGCTCGCCGACAAGGTGCGCCGCGGCCGTCTTGCCGCCCTCGCCTCGCTCCGGGCCAAGGCCGCGCGGTCCGAGAATGTGGTCTCGATCTTCGACAACGTGCTGCCGGTGCGCGAAACCGTCCCGGTCTTTCGCAGCCGCCGCGCCGCCACGCCGAAACATCTGCCGCGCCTGTTGCTGACCAACCCGGTCGCGGCCTGACGCGACGCACTTCGACCCGGGCGGATGGTGGGACCCGAATTAAGGCACGCCGACATACCAGCGCCCCATTGTACGAACCCGTTACGCAGAAACGGGGCGGTGCGGGGTCGAAACAGGGCAAAAGCCGCGATCATTCCGTGTCGAAAGGATGAAATGCCACGGGTTTGCCCCAATTGGGCACGTTTCCCGCCCGAATCGGGACGCAGCTTTGTTTGCATCGGAACGAAAAAAAGCAAACGAGGTTAAGAATGGCTGCCACCACTCACAACCGCCAAGGCCAGGGGTGCAACGCCCCGATGGCCGAGGCCGACAACGTGATTCGGTTCCCGAAACCGCAACGGGCGGTCGAGGCACAGGATCGCAAGAACCGTCTTCCGCAACTGTCGGGCGTAGAGATCGACAATCTTTTCGCCCGTGCCGAAACCCGCAACCTGATCAGCCGGAAAGCAGCCTGACCACTGCGCCCTTCTGATCCCGTCAGCTGACCCCTGACATCTTTCGAAAACCCGGCCGAGACAAAAAAACATGTCGGCCAGAAAAACCTGGGGAATACCAAAATGACCAACAACGTGATCGACTTCGCCGCATATCGTGCCACCAAAGCCGCCATGTCCGACGCACCGACCAAGGTGCTCGCCGCCGAGACGGGCATCGTTGTCTCCATGGCCGAGTGGAAAGCGCAGGGTCACAAGCGCAAGACGGCGGCCATCGTGTCCACGACCGACGTGCTGGGCTTCGGCGGTTACGCCGCCTGATCCCAGCCCTTCACGTCCGACAAGGAGACCCCGACATGACCCTGCTCGAAAAAGCACGCCTTGGCCGCAAGACCGCCCTCGCCTCGCTCGCGAAACGCGATGATGACACGACCAACGTGGTGTCGATCTTCGACTTCGCCACTGAGAAATCCGGGCCTCAGAAGCCCGCCGCCCCGATCCCCGCCTTCCGGTCGATCCGGTCCGAGGGCCACGTGCTCCGGCTCGCCGCGTAATTCTCCCCCCTCCGAGAACGGGCCGGGCGCTGGTCATAGCAGCGCCCGGCCCACCCTTTTTGAGGCCCTGTTACGGCGTGCATCGCGCGGGATGTTCACGATCCGCAGCGCACGCCGGGCGATGGCAAGGAACGTCACCTGCACAGGCCCCGACTGGCCAAAACGCCTCAGCCCGCCGCCCAGAGAAACCGCACCGCGTGAAAGAACACGGGTGCCGCAAAGACCACCGAATCGAGCCGGTCCGTAAAGCCGCCGTACCCGGCGATGAGGTGGCCCCAGTCCTTGACCCCCTTGTCGCGCTTGATCGCGGACATGACGAGGCCCCCGAAGAAGCCCATCGTCACAATCAGCACCGCCATGAGCGCGGCCTGCCAGACATTGAAGGGCGTGAGCCAAGATAGAAGCGACCCCAGCACGACCGCGGACATCGTGCCGCCGGCGAAGCCCTCCCACGTCTTGGACGCCGACAGTTTGGGGGCGATCGGGCGGCGGCCAAAGAGCTTGCCGAAGAGGTATTGCAGCACCTCCGCCCCCTGCACCACGACCACGAGCCAGGCGATGAGAAGCACGCCCCGCCCCTCGAAACCCGGAATGTCGAGGGTGATGAGCGCGGGCACGTGGCTTACCGCGAAGACCGCGATCATCAGCCCCCATTGCGTCTCGGCCACGCGGCTCAGGAACCGGTCGGTATCGCCCCGGAGCGCCACGAGGATCGGCATGAAGAGAAAGGCATAGACCGGGATGAAGATGGCGTAGAGCCCATACCAGCCGACATAGACGAGGATGTATTGCAGCGGGAGCACGACGAAAAAGGACGCAAGTAGCGCCCAGTGATCGGCCCGCGCCTTGTTCGTGAGCGTCAGGAACTCGCGGAGCGCCGCAAAGCTGAGAAAGGCGAACAGCACCACGACGCCCACGCGCCCGAAGAGGAACGCGATGGCCAGAAGCGCGACCATCCCCCACCAGGACGAGATCCGCGCATTGAGGTTCTCGATCACCGGGTTGTCGCCCTTGGGATCATAGCGCTGGCGCAGAAGCTCGCCCGCCGCCGTCGCGATCGACAGAACGACGATCACGGCCAGCAGGAGGCGGAAAAACTCGACCGGGGCTTGGAGGGCGGCGTTCATGCGTCCTCCTTGGGCTTCAGGGCGAGCAGCGCGTTGCGGGCACGGGTGAGAAACACGTCCTTTTCCTCGTCGGGCCGCAGATGCACGGGCTTGCCGAAGGTAACGGTGCACAGCAGCGGCAGCGGAATGACCTCGCCCTTGGGCAGGATCGCGTTCAGGTTCTCGATCCACGTGGGCACCAGGTCCACGTCGGGCCGGCGGCTCGCCACATGGAAAAGCCCGGTTCGAAACGGCAGGAGCGGCTCGGGACCCATGTTGCGGTTGCCCTCGGGAAACAGGATCAGGCTCGCCCCCTCGTTCAGCGCCGCCACCATGAGCGCGACCGGGTCCTCGCTGCGTGTCTCGGGATTGCGGTCGATGAGGACGGCGCGGAACGCCTCTTTCCCCACGAAGGACCGTAGCGGCGTGGTAAGCCAGTAATCCGCCGCCGCCACGGGACGGGTGCGCCGCCGCATCGCCTCGGGCAGCGACGCCCAGGCGAGCACGAAATCGCCGTTCGACGTGTGATTGGCGTAGTAGATACGCTGGCGGGGGACCGGTTCGATCCCCTGCCAGATCGTGCGGGGCGCGGTGATGAGCCGGGCGAAGAGCACGATGGCATCGCCCGTTATCCGGGCGGCCAGCCTGCGCAGGCCCGCCGTGACCGCGCCGCCGTTCATACCGTGACGAAGTCCCCGCTGGCGCCGTCGAACTGCATGAGCCCACCTTCACCAATGTCGTGCCACAGACCGTGGAGCGTCAGTTCCTCGGCCTCCACCGCCGATTTCACGAAGGGGAAGGTCATCAGGTTTTCGAGCGACACCTTCACCGCTTCGCGTTCGAGATTGTGGATGTCGCCGTGGTCCTCGATCCGGTCGTAGCCGGGCTTGAGAATGTCCATCCAGCGGCCCACGAAGCTGGTTTCCTCGAGCAACTGAGGCGCCTTGCCTGTGGCCATGTCGTGATAGCCCTGCACCCCGCCGCAGGCCGAATGGCCGATGACGATGACATGGGCCACCTTGAGCGCGGTGACGGCGTATTCCACTGCCGCCGAGGTCCCGTGCTGCTGCCCGTCGGGCTGGTAGGGCGGCACCAGGTTTGCAATGTTGCGGTGAATGAAGAACTCGCCCTGATCTGCTCCGAAGATCGACGTCACATGGACGCGCGAGTCGCAGCAGGAAATGATCATCGCGCGAGGATGCTGGCCTTCCGAGGCAAGACGGCGATACCACGATTTGTTGTCGGCATAGCTTGTCGCCTTCCAGCCATGATAGCGTTGAACCAGATAGTTGGGCAGCAGTCGCGCGTTTTGCATTCCTGAATATCCTTCGTGGCGTCGTAAGGTTAATCACGGTTATCCGGCTTTTGTGGGAAATTCGAGGGATTTCGCGCCCGCACAGCAACGATTTCTTGAGGGAATTGAACGACCTTTTCCGGGCTTTGAGGGAAAAGGGGTGAATGATGTGTGTAACGGCGTTGCAACCGGTGGAACCGGTGCGGCTGGATCGTGACCAGTTGGAAGTGCTCTATCGCCAGCTCGGACCCGTGGGGGCCGACAAGGTGGTGAACCACGCGCTCGAGGAACTGGCGGCGCTTCTGGCGCAGGTGCCCGTGGACTACCGATCGGGAAAGCTCGAACAGGCCGCTTCCGGGGCCAAGGCCCTCGCCGCCGTGGCCCAGCAGGTCGGCATGACGACGCTCGCCCGCGTTGCGCGGGATGCCTCGTGCCTGGCGAAAGGCCATGATGGTGCGGCTCTCGGGGCCGTGGTGGCCCGGCTTGAACGGATCGGCGACCGGTCGCTGGTGGCGGTCTGGGACCTCGCAGACCTGAGCCTGTGACCCCGCCTGCCCTTGCGGGTGGCTCTGGCTTGGGTAGTCTCGGGCCAAAGACGGGACGCGGCCGTGCGTCCCGGCACCTGGACAAGGGACACGACATGCCGCTTACCTTCGCCGCACCGACCGAGGCCGCCATTCCCCTCGCCACTTTGGACAAGTCCGACCTTGGGGCGATGACGGCTGGCCTGTCCCCCCGCGATGCGGCCTGGGCCGAGGCGTCGGGTTTCACGGCGGGTCTGGGCGAGGTGTTGCTGCTCCCCGGTGACGACGGGCGACCGGCCCGCGCCTACGTCGGGCTGGGCGATGACAAGGCGCGCGCGCGCACCCGGTTCGGCACGGCGCGGGCCCGCGCGAAGCTGCCCGCCGGAACCTACCGGCTGGAAACCGCGCTCGAAGGTGCAGCGCTGGACGAACTGGCACTGGGCTGGCTGCTCGCGGGCTATGTCTTTGACAAATATGCGCGAAAGTCGCCGCCCAAAGCCGAACTCGTCGCGCCCGAAGGCGTGGATGCCGCGCGGATCGAGGCAATCGCGGCAGGCGAGGTCCTGACCCGCGACCTGATCAACACGCCGTCAAACGACATGGGACCGCAGGAGCTTGAGGACGCCGCGCGGGCGCTCGCCAAGACCTACGGCGCGGCGATCGAGGTCACCACGGGCGACGACCTGATCCCCGCGAATTTCCCCATGGTCCACGCGGTCGGGCGCGCCTCGACGCGCGCGCCGCGCCTGATCGACATGTGCTGGGGCGACGAGGGGCCGACGATCACGCTGGTGGGCAAGGGGGTCTGTTTCGACACCGGGGGTCTGAACCTCAAACCCGGGTCATCCATGGGGCTGATGAAAAAGGACATGGGCGGGGCGGCCACCGTTCTGGGCCTTGCCCAGATGATCATGGCGCTCGGGCTCGACCTGCGCCTGCGCGTCCTCATCCCCGCCGTCGAGAACGCGGTGGCGGGCAACGCCCTTCGCCCCGGCGACATCCTGACCAGCCGCAAGGGCCTCACGGTCGAGATCAACAACACCGATGCCGAGGGGCGGCTGGTGCTGGCCGATGCGCTGGCGCTGGCGGATGAGGAAACGCCGGACCTCGTCGTGTCCTTCGCCACCCTGACCGGGGCCGCGCGGGTGGCCGTCGGCCCGGACCTCTCGCCCTTCTACGCGACCGAGCCGATGGATGCCGACGCCCTGCGCGCGGCCGCCCGGCTGGTGGCCGACCCGGTCTGGGAACTGCCTTTCTGGGCGCCCTACGATGCGATGATCGAGCCGGGGATCGCGGACCTCGACAACGCGCCGGGGGGCGGCATGGCGGGGTCGATCACGGCGGCGCTGTTCCTGAAACGCTTCGTCACCGACACCCCGCGCTACCTGCATTTCGACATCTACGGCTGGAACCCGTCGGCGGCCCCTGCCCGGCCAAAAGGGGGCGTCGGCATGGGCGCACGGGCGCTGCTGGCCGCCCTGCCCGGGATGCTGAAGCTGTGAGCGCGCCCGACCATGCCCCGACGGACAAGCGGGCGCTGCGTTTCAATGGCCGCGTGGCACATGAAAGCCTGCGCGGGCTGGTGGACGCCGAGACGTTCACCGAGGGCACGCCCCACCAAATCGCAGTGCAATCCGCCGCCATCCTCGCCACGCCACAGGGACCGCGCGAGCGGGAAATCCTGACCGGCGAGCGGTTTCGTGTGCTCGACCGCGACGGGCGTTTCGTCTTTGGCTATGCCGAGAAGGACGGCTATGTCGGCTGGCTTTTCGCCGACCTCCTGCGCGATGCCCGCAGCCCCACTCACCGGGTCAGCGCCGCGCGGTCGCTGCGCAAGGCGACGGCGCAGGTCAAGTCATGGGAACCGGTCTTCCCCCTGTCCTACGGCGCGCTTCTCGAGGTCGACGGCGAGGACGGCGCATGGTCGCGGATCGTCCTGCAGGACGAAGCCAACGCCGAAGGTTTCCGCGAATACTACGTTCCGGCGCGACATCTGACCCCCCTCGACAGCCCGGCGACCGACCCGGTGGCCGAGGCCGAGAAACTGCTTGGCACCCCCTATCTCTGGGGCGGCAACACGAGCTTCGGGATCGACTGCTCGGGATTCGTTCAGGCGGCGTGGGGGGCTTGTGGCGTCAGCCTCCCGGGCGACAGCGATCAGCAATCCGAGGTCGGCACGGCCGTCGATGTGCCCGAACCCGGCGACCTCGTCTTCTGGCGCGGTCACGTGGCGATGTATGCGGGCGCGGGCCGGATCATCCACGCGAACGCGGGGGCCATGGCCGTGTCATGGGAGGATTTCGAGACCGCCAAGGCCCGGATCGCGGCGCAGGGCGAGGGCGAGGTCACCGTGATCCGGCGGTTGCGATAAGAGTCAGTCGATCGGCCGAATGAGCTTGCGCTCGAGAACGCGCAGCACGGTCTTGAGGTCCGCACCGCGTTTGAGCACTTGCCCGTCCATGCCGATGACCGCATAAATCCCCTGCTTGCCGCGCAGCTTCGGGCGTTTCTCGATCCGATAGAGCGGGTTTTCGGCGGTCCGGCGAAAGATCGAAAACACGGCCACGTCACGCAGGAAGCTCATGCCGTAGTCCCGCCATTCCCCGGCCGAAACCATTCGACCATAAAGTCCAAGAATGATCCCAAGCTCGTGACGGTCGAAGACGACTTGGTCCACGGATTGATGCCCGGAAGGGCGCGAAAACGGTGTCGGCGCGTTCATGGGAAAAAGATGAGCGCAGATCGTCAGCAAATCAAGCCTCTGACGCGCGGGCCGTCCCGTCTGCCCCAATCTTGCCGTGAAATGACCCACGCTTTTCCCCACGCCGCCCGGATTCGCGCCGCGTTCGAAGGTCATGACTTGTCCTCAGAAGCACTTGCTTCCCCGGTGCCGCTTCAACAGCCCCCACCCAGTTCGCGGCACCGGGACCTGAAACCCCGCCATCCCAATGGAGGGGTTATTGCATTTGGGTCATGCGGCGAGCGAACACCGGCGTGAAGAACGACTGCCTGTCGCGCCACTGTGTGCTTTGATGCCGGGATTCTGGAATTCTAGAATCCTGGGATTCTGAACTCCCTGATTTCGCGTGAAAATCCCGACCGGCGTTCACAAACACCTTAACACACCCGCGAAGCGCCGCCCTCTCAGACTTCACGCGCGATAACGTTTTCGTTGAACGGCGCGCGCGGATTTGTCCCGGCCGCGCGCCATGCCTACCTCAAACCCAACGCAACCAGATGGATGGAGACGATGGACGTCAGCAAGCTTCTCGAAGGGTTCCTTGGATCGCAACAACCGGGCAAGGGAGGAGCCAAGACCTCGGGGCTGCCCTCGGGTCTCCTGCCGGGTGCGGCGGCGGGAGGGGCCATTGCTCTTCTCCTCGGGTCGAAGAAGGGCCGCAAGCTTGGAGGCAAGGCGCTCAAGATCGGCGGCATGGCGGCGGTCGGCGGGCTCGCCTACAAGGCCTACTCCGACTGGCAGGCGAACAAGACTTCGGGGACCGAGCCGGACCCGCTCCACCTACCTAAACCCGCGCCCGACACCGGATTTGACGTCGAGAACGATCAGGACGCGACCGGCATGGATTTCCGCCTCGCGCTCATGCGCACCATGGTGGCCGCGGCCAATGCGGACGGTCATATCGACCGTGACGAACATGCCCGGATCCGCGAGCAGGTCGAGGTCTTTGGCCTCGGCGCGCAGGAAAAAGCCAAGCTCTATGAGTATTTCGCGGAACCGGCCGATCCAGCTGCCATCGCGCGACTGGCACGGACCGAGGCGCAGAAGGCCGAGATCTACCTGGCCTCCGCGCTCTGCATCGACCCGGACACGCCGGAGGAGCAGACCTATCTCACCGCGCTTGGCGGCTACCTCGGGCTGCCCGACGGGCTGCGCGGGCACCTCGATGCCGAGGCCGAGGCGGCCAAGGCACAGGCCGAGACGGTCTGATCAGCCGCCGCCGATGAGCGCGCCCGCGGCAAAGACCAGCGCGCCGCCCAACACGACCTGGAAGGTGGCGCGCAGGAAAGGCGTGCGCATATAGCGGTTCTGAATCCAGACGATCGCCCATAGCTCGACGAAGACGATCGCAATGGCCAGCGCCGTCGCGGTCCAGAATTCGTTGATGAGGTAGGGCAGCGCATGGCCCAGCCCGCCCAGCGTGGTCATCACCCCCGCGGCTATGCCCCGCTTCAGGGGCGAACCGCGCCCCGACAGCTCGCCGTCGTCCGAGGCCGCCTCGGTGAACCCCATGGAAATTCCCGCGCCCACCGCGGCGGCAAGCCCGACGAGCAGTGTCGTATGCGGGTCCTTGGTGGCAAAGGCCGTGGCGAAGATCGGCGCGAGGGTCGAAACCGACCCGTCCATGAGCCCCGCCAGCCCCGGCTGCACCCATGTCAGGATGAACTGGCGATGGGCGGCGGCGTCCTCTTCCCCCCGCGCGTCGTCGCCCAGATGTTTCGCCTCGAGCTCTCCCGCGAGGTCGCTGTGCCCGGCCTCGGCCGCCGCCAGATCGCCCAGCAGTTTGCGGGTGCCCGCGTCCGACGTGCGATCGGCGGCCTTGCGGTAGAACTGCTCCGCCTGCCGCTCCATCTCCCGCGCCTCCGCCCGGATGCGTTCGAGCCCGAGGTTCTCGATCAGCCAGACTGGTTGGCGGGCATAGTAGCCCGAGACATGTTCGCGGCGGATGAGCGGGATGACATCGCCGAAGCGGCGCTGGTGTTCGGCGATGAGCCGCTGGCGGTGCCTGTCCTCCTCTTCCGCCATCCCGTCGAAGACCTTGGCCGAGGCGGGAAACTCCGCGCGCAGGTCGCCGGCATATTGGCGATAGATCCGCGCGTCGTCTTCCTCGTTGGAAATGGCGAGCGCGAGGATTTCCTGTTCGGAGAGATCGGAAAAGCGGCGGCGGGACGTGGGAAAACCGGGGATCATGGGGCACCTGTTTGGAATGATTCCAAATTAACGTGCTACCCGCCCGACGCAAGGGGACAAGTTGTCCCGTTGTCCGCTAGTCCACCCGGCGGATATAGATATGGTTGCCGTCGCGCTTGGTCTCGAACCGCTTCGTATCCCGGACGAGGTCCGATAGCTTTTGCCGCCCGTAGGTGCGCGTGTCGAAGTCACGATTGTCGGCCTGGATGGTCTGGCCGATGTGACCCAGCTGGAACCACTCCCCATCGGGTTCGATCTTGTCCATCGCATTGTAGATCAGCGGCAGCGCATCGACCGCGTCGCGCTTGCCGGTCTTTTTCTCGTCCGGTTTCGCGGGTTCCTCGACGATGTTCTCGATCATTACGAAGCGGGTGCAGACGTTGCGCAGGCTTTCGGGCGTCTTGCCCTCGCCGATCCCGATCACGGTCAGGCCCTGTTCGCGGATACGATTGGCGAGCGCGGTGAAATCGCTGTCCGAGGAAACGAGGACGAAACCGTCGAAGCGGCCCGTGTGCAAAAGGTCCATCGCGTCGATCACGAGCCCGATGTCAGAGGCGTTCTTGCCCTTGGTATTCGCGCTTTCCTGATGGGCGACGAGGCCCAGTTCCTGCACCTTGCCCTTCCATGGGCTGAGGCGCGTCGAGGACCAGTCGCCATAGACGCGGCGCAGCGCCGGTTCGCCGTAGCTGGTGATTTCCTTCAGGATCGCCTCGGCAAAGCGGGCGGGAACATTGTCTGCGTCGATGAGAACGGCGAGGAGGGGCGTGTTGTCAGGCATGGGAAACCCCTATCCTGTCCTCGGGCGCGGGGCCAGCGATTAAGCGCGGGTCAGATAGGTGTGGATCGAAAACACCACCGCCCCGGTTTCGGGCAGCTTGCGAATGGCCTGCCGTTCCCGTCGCAGAAAGGGGCGCGGCCCCTCGGCCTCGGTCGCGGGGGCGTGGGTCTGTTTCGAGATCGCTTCGGACTGCGGATTGTGCAGGTCGGCGGTGCGGTAGGGCAGGTTGTTCCAGCGCACGATGGGCCGGTCGGGCTGCACCCCGTCGAAGAGCCTTTGCACCCGTCGCGCGATGTTGTCGTCGTATTGCGGCACGGAGATGTGGATTCCGGTCAGCGGGCGCCCGATCTTTTCCGCCAGCATCCAGCGCGAGGGAAAGCACAGCACGCCCCCCGCCAGCCAATGCTCGTCTGGCCCTCGCAGATGGACGAGGAAATCCTCCTGCGCGAGCCGCCCGATGGTGGCGACCGGATCGGCAGGGTCGAGCGGCACGATCACGCCATCGGGCCGGGTGAAGCTGTCGCCCGTCGCGCCGACCTCGGCCAGCACGATGTCGTAAAGCTCGGCAAAGGCCGCCGCGCCCTCGGGCCGGGTGGCGATGACGGCGGCGCGGTGCTCGCGGATCAACCGGTCGCGCAGCGCCATCTGCTCGGCATAACGTTCATCCCGACGCAGCCAGTCGCCGGGAGCCAGCGGCCGGGTGCCCGGCAACGGGTGCGCGATCGCGTCCTCGGGCATGGTGTCGTGCAGGATCGGTGTTTCTGACAGGGTCGTGCTCATACCGTGACGATGCGCTCGCCCGCCGCCGCTGACAAGTGCGCCTCGTTATCGGTCCAAGGCGTAGCGACGCACCCATGACAGCGTGTCTGACGGGTCATCTATCCCGTCGCTTAGGACCAGATGCGACAGGATCTCGCCCATCGCCTCGCGGGTCTCGCCCTGCGCCTCGCTATGGAGCCGCGCGATTCCCTCGGGCAGGCGCATGTCGGGGTCCACATGGCTGTAGAACAGCGCGAAGGGCGCCGCGTTCAGCCGGGCGACGAGATTGGCCAGTTGCGGCAGGAAGGTCGTCGCAAAATGCTCGTTGCCCGGCGGGATCGCGGTGGCGAGCGTGAGCAGCGCCCGCCCCGCCTGCACGGTCTGGGTCGTGGACAGAACGAAGCTCACCGACAGGGTCAGCACCACCATGCCGGTCACGGCGGCGAACGATCCGACCAGCGCCATGGGCACCCCTGCGGGTTCGGTGATCGACCCGCCAAGCGTGGACAGCAGATGACCGCTGTGGGCCAACGCACCCCAGAAGCCCACCGTCGCACCGGTCTCGGTATCCACGATGCCGGGGGCGAAGGCCGCGAAGACCAGCGACCAGCCCCCGGCAAGGCCGGTGATCCACCAGCAGGCCACCGCGCTCATCGTGAGCGGGCCGACCGCGCTATAGGTCCAGCGCCAGCGCGGCAGGTGCTTGTGCAGACGGAACATGCCCCGCGCGATCCGGTGCGACAGGAAATGAAACGTGTTGGCCCCGATGGTGGTGAACAGGAAGTCGAGAAACGCATAGGCGATCAGCCCAAGCCCGAAGCCCAGTTCCAGAATATTCCAAAGGCTCATGCCACCACCGTTCCCCGCATTTCGGAAAGTGAAACGCGCGACGGGCCGGAAGGGTCCATCGCGCGTTGTCCTGTCCTGGTGGTGATCCGGGGCGGACCTTGGGTCGTCTCGCGACATCCCGCCCCGGCGTCAGAGATGACCGCGGCTCAGTAAAGCACCACCGAACGGATCGATTCGCCCGCGTGCATCAGGTCGAAGCCCTTGTTGATGTCTTGAAGCCCCATGGTGTGGGTGATCATCGGGTCGATCTCGATCTTGCCGTCCATATACCAGTCGACGATCTGCGGCACTTCGGTCCGGCCACGCACGCCACCGAACGCCGTGCCTTTCCAGACCCGGCCGGTGACGAGCTGGAAGGGACGCGTCGAAATCTCGGCCCCGGCGGGTGCCACACCGATGATGATGCTCTCGCCCCAGCCCCGGTGCGCGCATTCCAGCGCCTGCCGCATGACGGTCACGTTGCCGGTCGCGTCAAAGGTATAGTCCGCGCCGCCGAAGGTATCGCCCCGGCGTTTCGTGAGGTTCACGAGGTAGGGAACGATGTCGCCCTCGACCTCTTTCGGGTTCACGAAATGGGTCATGCCGAAACGCTCGGCCATTTCCTTTTTCGAATTGTTGAGGTCGACGCCCACGATCATCTCGGCACCTGCGAGGCGCAGGCCCTGAATGACGTTGAGCCCGATGCCACCCAGACCAAAGACCACGGCGGTCGAGCCGGGTTCCACCTTGGCCGTGTTGATCACCGCGCCGATGCCCGTGGTCACGCCGCAGCCGATGTAGCAGATCTTGTCGAAGGGCGCGTCCTCCCGCACCTTGGCGAGCGCGATTTCCGGAAGCACGGTGTGGTTCGAGAAGGTCGAGCAGCCCATGTAATGCAGGATCGGGTCGCCATCGAGCGTGGTGAACCGGCTGGTCCCGTCAGGCATGAGCCCCTGCCCCTGCGTGCCCCGGATCGAGGTGCAGAGGTTCGTCTTGTGACTCGTGCAGGCGTAGCATTCGCGGCACTCGGGGGTGTAGAGCGGGATCACGTGATCGCCGGGCTTGAGGCTGGTGACACCAGGGCCGACCTCGACCACGACGCCCGCGCCCTCGTGCCCGAGGATGGCGGGAAACAGCCCCTCGGGATCGGCACCCGAGAGGGTGAACTCGTCGGTATGGCAAATGCCGGTGGCCTTGATCTCGACCAGCACTTCACCGGCCTTGGGACCAGCGAGATTGACCTCCATCACTTCGAGGGGTTTGCCGGCCTGAATGGCGACGGCGGCGCGCGTTCTCATGGGATCCTCCACTTGCGATTGCGCGGCACATTGGGCGGAAACGCGCCGGGGATCAACCGCTTGGCTTGCGGGGCAGGGTCTGGACGCTCAGATATGTCTCATGTTCAAGACACGTCACACTCACCGTCTCGCGACCCCGGCCCTTGTCCTTTGCGCAGGCCTCGCGCTTGCCGCCTGCCAGGAGGAGGACACCGCCGTGGCCAACCCCGAGGACACTTGCGGCGCGTCGCAATACCAGTCGCTCGTCGGTCAGGACGAGGCGGCTGTCACCGCCGCCGGCATCACGCCCGGACAGAAGGCGCGCGTTTTCGGGCCTGACGCGGTCCTCACGATGGATTTCCGGTCCGACCGGATCAACGTCGAGCTGGACGGATCCGGCAAGGTCATCCGGGTCTACTGCGGATGAAGGCGGCGCTCCTGCCCATGGTCGCCCTCGCGGTCCTCACTGCCTGCGGCGACGGCTACCGGGTGGAGCGTGACCCGACCGGCCAACTTGGCATCTGCCCCGCGCCTGCGTTTCAGGGGTTCGTGGGTCAGCCTTATGCGAACACGAAATTCGACTGGCCCGCGCTGCGCGTGATCCGCCCCGGCGACGCGGTGACCCGGGATTACCGGGAGGATCGGCTGAACATCGACCTCGACGGGGCCGACCGGATCACGCGGATCTGGTGCGGCTGAGCGCCGACAGGACCGCCTCGGGCGCCGGTTTTAGGCCCCTGTTCCACCCAGTTTCGGAGATGACCCACAGCCCGCGTGACAGCCGCTGGGCCATGAAAAAGCCCCCGGCGCAAGGCCGGGGCGCGTTGTCTTTCGGCTGCTTTGGCGTCGTCTTACAGCTTGTAGGCCTTGTGGCAGGTGCCACAGGTGGCGCCGACCGCGCCCACCGCTGCCCCGAGCGAGGCCTCGTCGCTCACGCTCGCCCCCGATGCGGCGGTCTGGAGTGCTTCGGCCTTGGCAACGAAGTCGTCCCAGTTTTCCCAAATGGCGGTCGAGGCATCGGTCTTGGCGCCCTCGGTCACTTCCGCCTCGAAGACGGTGGGAATGGTCGCGGCGGCTTCGGCCATCGAGGCCAGCGCCACATTGGCGGCATCGGCGTCGAAGGTGGTTGCGCCCTTGGCCATATCGGACAGCACCTTCATGCCGCCGCCGATGGTTTTCATCGTGGCCTGCCGGGTTTCGATCACGTCGGCCTGTGCATGGACATAGGCCGCACCGATCGCGGTCATCGTGGCGGCGGCGAGGATGAGCTTGATGGTCTTCATTATTCTGTATCTCGTCTGTTGGGTCGTCGTCGGGCCCACTCTAAACACCGCGTCGTGACAGGATAGTAACATCCGCGTCATAGGCGGGACTCGACTCATTCCCGATGGATCGAATAGAACAAAAAGAGAACATGATCTGCCCATGTTCGCCTGACCGCCGCCAATCGCGACCCGATCCGCCATGCCTGCCAAGCGCCACCTGTCCCTATGGTTTCCACGCCTCGCCGCCGAACGGCTGATGCGGCTCGAACGCGGATTGCCGCCGGGCCCCTTTGTCGTGGTCGAGGATCAGCGCGGCGCGCAGGTGATTTCCTCGCTCAACCTCGATGCCTCGCGGGCGGGGCTCACCCCCGGCCAGCCGCTGCGCGACGCCCGCGCCATATGCGCGGGGTTGGTGGCGCGGCCCGGCAACCGGGTGGCGGAGGCGGCGTTTCTGACCACGCTTCGGCGCTGGGCGGGCAAGTTCACCCCCTGGGTGGCGGAGGAGGCACCGGACGGGCTGATCCTCGACATCACGGGTTGCGCGCATCTCTTCGGCGGGGAAGAGGCGCTGGCGCAGGCGGTGGACGAGGATTGCGCGCGGCTGGGGCTGACCGTGCGGCTGGGGATCGCCGACAGCCTCGGCGCGGCCTGGGCGCTCGCGCGGTTCTCGGGCAGCGCCGCGGGCGGGGCCAAGACCGGCGATGTCATCGACCAGGAGGCACGGGCGACCCGGTCGCGCGCGGTCAAGCGGCGGCACTGGACGCGCGGCGGGGCGGCCCCCGATGTGCCGGAGACCCAGACGGAACAGGCGCGCGCCCCCCGGATCGCGGGTGTCGGCCAGACCCGGCAGGCCATCGGCCCCCTGCCCGTCGCGGCACTGAGGCTCGATCCCGAGGCGGTGGCGGGGCTGAACCGGCTGGGACTGCGCCGGATCGAGGATCTGTTCGGCACGCCCCGCGCGGGGCTTGCCCGGCGGTTCGGGCGGCACATGGTGCAGCGTCTGGATCAGGCGCTGGGGGTGGAACCCGAACCCGTCTCGCCCGCGCGGCCGCCGCAGGTTTTTGCCGTGAGGATGCGGATGCCCGAGCCTCTGGGCCTCCTCGATGACATGTCCGCCGTGCTGGATCGCCTGCTTCCGGAGCTTGGCACACGGCTCGCGCGGGCCGGGCGCGGCGCACGGCGCATCCGGGCGGAATTCTTTCGCACCGATCACACCATGGACTGGATCGACGTGGGTCTCGCCCGCCCCTCGGCCGACCCCGACCGGATCAAACCGCTGCTTGCGCTCAAGCTCGCGGATGTGGACGCGGGCTTCGGCATCGACCAGATCCGGGTGATCGCCATGGTGCATGAACCGGTCCACATGGCGGATCATGCCGGGCATGTCGTGGCCGGTGAAATGGTGACGGCACGCGCGGCGGGTCGGGGGCCGAACGCCCGGCTCGACGACCTCTTGGGCCGGATCGGCGCACGGCTCGGGCTCGAGGCCATGACCCGGCTCCATCCAGCCGAAAGCCATATCCCCGAGAAAACCGCGCTCGTCCTGTCGGCGGCGTTTTCCGAGGCGGCGACGGGCTGGCAGCCGCCACCGCTGCCCCGTCCGCTCCGGCTCTGGCCCGCCGAGCCGGTGATGGGCGTCACAGGCCATGACCTGAGCGCGGGCTTTCGCTGGCGCGGACGGATCCACCGCGTGATCGAAGCGACGGGGCCCGAGCGAATCCTGCCCGAATGGTGGCTCGACGATCCGGCCTGGCGCAGCGGGCCGCGCGACTACTGGGTGGTCTGCACCGATCACGGGGAACGGCTCTGGCTCTACTATGCCTATGGCGGCACGATGAGCGCGGGCTGGTTCTGTCACGGGACTTTCGGGTGAAAGGAGCGCAGAGGTGCGCAATGAATGCGCACCCTACGCAAACGGCGGCGCGCACTCAGAGCGCCATTCCCCCCGCCCCGCCCGCGTGCTAGGCGCGAGACATGCTCGACGTCCTGATCCAGACCCTCCCCTTCTTCACGCTCATCGGCCTTGGCTACCTCGCGGGCCGCACCGGGTTCTTCACGCCCGAGGCGACGGCGGCGCTGACCAAGTTCGTCTTCTACTTCGCGCTCTCGGCGATGCTGCTGCGGTTCTCGGCCAACCTGAATTTACGCGACGTGCTCGACTGGCCCTTTGTCTGGGCCTACCTGATCGGCACCTCGGCGGTCTATCTGGTGGCCACCGCCGTCGCCCTGATCCGCAAGCGCGGAATCGAGGAAGCGGCGGTCGAGGCGCAATGCGCCGCCATCGGCAACACCGGCTTTCTGGGCGTGCCGATGCTCGCGCTTCTCTTCGGACCCGAGGCAATCGGGCCGGTGATGCTGGTGCTCGCCGTGGACCTCGTCGTGTTCTCCTCGCTCATCGTGATCCTGATCACCGGGCACCGCGACGGGCGGATCAGCCCGCGCGTACTGGGCACCGTGGCGCTGGGACTTGTGAAGAACCCGATGATCGTCTCCATCGTGCTGGGCTTTGCCTGGTCGGCGACGGGTGTGCCGCTGCCCGGTCCGGTCAATCAGGCGCTGACGCTGCTGGGTGCCGCCGCCACCCCCGGCGCGCTCTTCGCCATCGGTGCCTCGCTCGCCGGTAAATCCGCCGAGCGGCTGTCGGTCGCTGGCTGGCTGTCGTTCTGCAAGCTCGTCCTGCACCCCGCCGCCGTCGCGGTCATGGCGCTGGCCGTCTTCGCCATCGACGGCTTCTCGGCCAAGGTGATGATCTCGGCCGCCGCCCTGCCGGTGGCGGGAAACGTCTATATCCTCGCCCAACACTACGGCGTGGCACCGACACGGGTGTCCGCCTCGATCCTCGTGTCGACGGCACTGTCGATCTTCACCGTCTCGGCGGTGATCGCGATACTGGGCTAGCTGCGGGCGGCTTGCCCGGAAGGCGTGACCCGGTCGGACCTTATCGGAACTTGGAAGTCCGCAATCCGGGGATTGCCGGATTCCAAGTTCCGTGATTCTAGGATTCTAGGAACCTGGAATCCTGAATATGAAAATTCAGTTCTGCACCAATGACTTGCCGCACCCCTCTCACCATCAAGGGTTAACGCGGCCCCCGGGCACCGCCGCGCATCGAAGGGGAGCAATCGCCTTGCCCTCCCACGGCTTGCATGATCATCTGCGCCAAACTGACGCCAAGACCGACAAGGAGACGCCCATGGAAACCCTCTCGGAAAACGCCTGCTTCGGCGGGGTCCAAGGCGTCTACCGCCATGCCTCTGCCGCCACCGGCACCGACATGACATTCGGCCTCTTCCTGCCCGCCGAAGCGCTCGAAGGCCCGGTCCCGGTGCTCTGGTATCTCTCCGGCCTCACCTGCACCCATGAGAACGCGATGGTGAAGGCGGGCGCGCAGATGTGGGCCGCCGAACACGGCATTGCGCTCGTCTTTCCCGACACCTCGCCGCGCGGGCCGGGCGTGGCGGATGACGAGGCCTACGATCTGGGTCAGGGCGCGGGCTTCTACGTCAACGCCTCCGAGGACCCCTGGCAGCCGCATTTCCGCATGTGGGACTACATCACCGAGGATCTGCCCGCACTCCTCTTCGAGACCTTCCCCCTTGACCCGGAACGGCAGGCCATCACCGGTCACTCCATGGGCGGCCACGGCGCGCTGACCATCGGCATGACTTTCCCGGAGCGTTTTTGCTCGATCTCGGCCTTTTCGCCCATCTGCAACCCGACCGCGTCCGATTGGGGCCAGAAACAGTTCACCGCCTACCTGGGCGACGATCAGGACGCGTGGGAGGCACATGACGCCACGCTCCTCATGCGCGAGCGCGGCTTTGACGGGCCGATGCTGATCGACGTGGGCACTAAGGACCAGTTCATCGACCTTCTCATGCCCGAGAGCCTGATGCAGGCCATGGGCCAGCGCCGCCAGCAGGGCATGATGCGGCTGCAACCGGGCTACGATCACAGCTATTTCTTCGTCTCGACCTTCATGGAAGACCACATCGCCTTCCATGCCGAGGCGCTCTACGCGTGATCTACGTCGACGCCGACGCCTGCCCGGTCAAGGCCGAGGCCGAAGCGGTCGCAACCCGGCACCGCACGCCCTTGAAACTCGTCTGCAACGGCGGGCTCCGTCCCTCGCAGAACCCGCTGGTCGAAGTGGTCTATGTCCCCGATGGGCCGGACGTGGCGGATATGTGGATCGCGGATCGGGCCGGTCCTGGCGATGTGGTGGTGACAGGCGACATCCCGCTCGCTGCCAAATGCGTGGCCGCAGGCGCTCAGGTGGTGAAACACGACGGCGAGGCGCTGACCGAGCGCAACATCGGACAAGTCCTCGCGACCCGCGACCTCATGGCCGACATGCGTGCCGCCGACCCGTTTCGTCAGGGCGGCGGCAAGCCGTTTTCAAACGCGGACAAGTCGCGGTTTCGCGACGGGCTCGAGCGCGCGATCCGGCGCGCTCAGGCCAATTAACCTTCAGACGCCAACGCCGATCGGGCAAGTCACGCCGGTCCCACCGATCCCGCAATAACCGTTCGGGTTCTTGTGCAGATACTGCTGATGGTAATCCTCGGCCCAGTAGAATGGCCCGGCCTCTTCGATCTCGGTGGTGATGACACCATATCCCGCACCGCGCAGGCGCTCCTGATAGACCGCCTCCGACGCCTTGGCGGCGGCAAGCTGCTCCGGCGTCGTCGCATAGATCGCGGACCGATACTGCGTGCCCCGGTCATTGCCCTGCCGCATCCCTTGGGTCGGATCATGGCCCTCCCAGAACACACGCAGAAGGTCGTCGTAGCTCACCTGCTCCGGATCAAAGACCACGCGCACCACCTCGGTGTGCCCGGTCTTGCCGGTGCAGGTTTCCTCATACGTCGGGTTCGGGGTAAAGCCTCCGGCATAGCCCACCATCGTCGACCAGACCCCCGGCACCTGCCAGAACTTGCGCTCGACACCCCAGAAACAGCCCATCGCAAAGATGGCGACCTCCATGCCGGGGGGCACGTCCAGCGTCAAAGGCCGTCCGAACACCGCGTGTTCCGAGGCCGTAGGAATAGCACGCTCCCGACCCGGCAGGGCCGCATCCGCGCTCACCATCTCGTTTTTCTCGAACAATCCGAACATTCGCGTGTCTCCCAGATATTTCTCAGCTGTCTCGGTGCGTTTCGACTTGGCCCAGATATAGGCACCCACCCCCGCCCGCGTAACCCCGGCTCGCACAGGCGTCACTGTCTGTGACGCCTATTCAGCCGGAGCCGCTACCCCGCCCGCAAAGACCGTCTCGTTGCCCTTGTCCGGGTGCCGCGGGATCATCATGGCGAGCATGAGCGACACCCCGGCCATACCCGCTGCCAGCGCAAAGACCGATCCCGGTGCCTGCACCCACAGATACCCGAGCCCTGCCGGCAGGAACACCGCCGCGATATGGTTGATGGTGAACGCCACCGCCGCGGTCGGCGCGATGTCCGGCACATCCGCGATCTTCTGGAAATAGGTCTTGAGCGCGAAAGCCAGCGAAAAGAACAGGTGGTCGAGCACGTAGAGCGTCGCGGCCAGCGCCACGCCCCAGCCGAAATAGTAGATCCCGCCATAGGCGAGGAACACGCAAATGAGCCCGACATATTCGAACATCAGCACCCGGCGCTCGCCGAAATGCGCCACGGCTTTGCCCATGAAGGGCGCCGCGATCATATTGGCCAAGAAATTGATGATGAAAAGCGCCGTGACCTCATGCACCTCGAAGCCGAAGCGTTCGACCATCATGAAAGCCGCGAAGACGACGAAGATCTGCCGCCGTGCGCCCGACATCATCTGGAGCGCATAATAAAGCCAGTAGCGTTTGCGCAGAACAAAGGTCTTGAGCTGCGGTTCGGGGCTTTCGAACTGCGGATAGAGGAAAAACGCCGCCGCCGCGATCAATGCGGTGATCCCGCCCGACACGAGATAGACGAAGTTGTAGCTCAGATCGAAGGTCTTCCACGTGGCCACGAGCAACGCATATGCGACAAGCGACGCACCCGACCCGATAGCCACGAGCCAGCCCAGCACCTGCGGCGCGCGGTTGCGGTCGAGCCACTGAAGCTGGAGCGACTGGTTGACCGTCTCATAGTAATGAAACCCGATGGACGAGAGCATCGTGATCGTGAGGATCCCGCCTAGCGACGGGAACCACGCCGTGATCGCGGTGGCGACCCCCAACATCAGGAGCGCAACGAGCCCCAGCACCTGCTCGCGGATGAAAATGATCAGCGCAATCACACCGATGGCGAGAAAGCCGGGGATCTCGCGCACCGTGTGCAGCCAGCCGATCTCGACCCCGGTGAAGCCCGCGACCTCGATGACGAAGTTGTTGAGGAGTGCGTTCCAGGTGGCAAAGGCAATCGGCATCGCCGCCGCCATCACACCAAGCAGCACCTGCGGCTGACGCCAGCGCGGCAGGCTCTTCGCCTCTTCAAGGGTAATCTTCATGAACGCCATGATCTTCCATAGGACGCGCCGCCCGTCTGCGCGAGCGGACGGACTGTGCCGGGTTGAACAGTTCACCTCCGAACTTTCGGAAATTCGCACAAGCCGACACATTCGAATACCGATATGCGTTCTGATCCATGTCAAGGCAGGCAAGCCGCGCCCCTGCAATCTTCTGCGTCATCGACGGGACAACGGAGCGCCGCCTTGGACATCATCCCCCTCATCGACTTTCTGGGCGAGGCCCCGACCGGCGCGCTCTTCGGCCTGATCACCGGCGTGGTCTTTGGCGTGGCCGCGCAGCGTTCGCGGTTCTGCCTGCGCGCGGCCACCGTCGAGTTCGCCCGCCGCAGGCTCGGCCCCGCGGTCTCGGTCTGGCTCCTCACCTTCTCGACAGCCCTCGTCTGGGTTCAGGCCGCAACGCTCGCGGGCCTCTTGCGCCCCGAGGACGCCCGCATGATGGCGGTCACCGGAAGCTGGTCCGGCGCGATCCTCGGCGGCCTCATGTTCGGCGTAGGCATGGTGCTCGCCCGCGGCTGCTCTGGCCGCCTGCTCGTCCTCGCCGCCACCGGAAACCTGCGATCGGTCGTGTCGGGCCTCATCTTCGCGGTAGTCGCACAGATGTCGCTCCACGGCTGGCTTGCGCCCTTGCGCACCTCGCTCGCCGGGCTCTGGACCACGACCGGCGGCAGCAACGTGAACCTCCTGGACGCCGCTCATCTGCCCCGCACCAGCGGCCTGATCCTCGGCGCGGGCCTCGCCGCCCTCGCCCTCGCTCTCGCCCGCCAGAACCGGATCGGCGCGGCCCGGCTGATCTTTGCCTCGGGCGTCGGTTTCGCCGTGGCCCTGGGCTGGGTTCTCACCTTCACGCTTGCCGGCAGCGCTTTCGACCCGGTGACCGTCACCTCAGCCACCTTCACCGGCCCCTCGGCCAATACGCTCATGTTCTTTCTGACCGAGCACCCGGTGCTCGAGTTCGACGTGGGCCTCGTGCCCGGCGTGGTGCTGGGCGCCTTCGCCGCCGCCTGGCTCAAGGGCGAGTTCGCCTTTCAGGGCTTCGAGAACGAGGCCAACATGCGCCGGGCCTTCGCGGGAGCGGCGCTCATGGGCTTCGGAGGTATGCTCGCCGGCGGCTGCGCCATCGGCGCGGGAGTCACCGGCGGCTCGATCTTCGTCGCGACCGCTTGGCTCGCCCTCCTGTCCATGTGGATGGGCGCCATGGCCACCGACCTCCTCGTCGACCAACGCAGGCCCTCCGCGCTCCTCGCCTGACCCTTTCATCTTTCCCCGCATACGCAATCGACGGTGCCACCCAAGCCGCCAACCGGCATAGGCGCCTGTCTCGCCAAAGGCGAGCAGGCGCAAGACCTGTGCGGGCGTCAGCCCGCTCCGCTTAATAGAAACTCTGCGGGTCGATATCGACCGACAGCCGGACGTCGCCCTTCACCGGCACCCGCGCGAGCCAGGCCCTGAGCGCCGGCTGCACCGCCACCGTTTTCGGCGCCTTGACGAGCAGCCGAACCCGATGGCGCCCCCGGACCCTCGCGATCGGCGCGGGCGCAGGCCCGAACACCTGAGCGCCGATCTGGACGAGCGGCGCGTCGGCCCGGGCGAGCGCCGTGCCCAACCCCATGGCCATGTCGATGTCGGGCGCCGAGATCACCACCCCCACGAGCCGACCATAGGGCGGCACACCCGCCGCTTGCCGCTCTCCCGCCTCGGCCTGCCAGAACCGCTCTTCGTCGCCTGCGAGGATCGCGCGGATCACCGGATGTTCGGGCTGAAAGGTCTGGAGCATCGCCTTTCCCGGAATGTCCCCGCGCCCGGCCCGCCCCGCCACCTGGCGGATGAGCTGGAACGTCCGCTCCGCCGCCCGCAGGTCGGACCCTTGCAGGCCAAGGTCCGCGTCGATCACACCGACCAGCGTGAGCAGCGGAAAATTGTGCCCCTTCGCCACGATTTGCGTCCCGATGATGATGTCCGCACCACCTTCGGCGATCCGCTCGATCTGCGCCTTGAGTGCCCGCGCACTTGCGAAGAGATCCGACGACAGCACCGCCACCCGCGCCTCAGGGAACACCTCGGCCACTTCCTCGGCCAGCCGCTCGACCCCCGGCCCCACGGGGGCGAGCTTGCCTTCGGCCCCGCAGGACGGACAGACCTCGGGCATGGGTTTCGAGTCGCCGCACTGGTGGCACACGAGGCGCTTCAGGAACCGATGCTCAACCATGTTCGCATCGCAATTGTCGCAGCCCACCTTGTGTCCGCAGGCCCGGCAGATCGTCACCGGCGCATAGCCGCGACGGTTGAGAAACAGGAGCGCCTGTTCGCCCGCCTCGATCCGTCCCTCGACCGCCCGGATCATCGTGGGCGAAATCCAGCGATTGCTCGGCAGATCCTCGGCCCGCATGTCGACCGCCGCCATCTCCGGCAGCACCGCCTGCCCGAAGCGGCTCGTCAGGTCGATCCGGGCATACTTCCCCGCCTCGGCATTGGCCCATGTCTCGAGCGAGGGCGTGGCGCTCGCCAACACCACCTGCGCGTCGCAGATCGAGGCCCGCATCACCGCCATGTCGCGGGCGGAGTAGAGCACCCCGTCCTCCTGCTTGTAGGAGGTGTCATGTTCCTCATCGACGACGATCAGCCCCAGATCGCGAAACGGCAGAAAGAGCGCCGAGCGCGCGCCCACGACCAACCCGAAGCCGCCCTCGCCCGCCATCCGCCAGACCCGGCGACGCTCGGTCATTGTGACGCCCGAATGCCATTCGGCGGGCTTCTGGCCAAAGCGCGCCTCGACCCGCTTGAGAAACTCCGAGGTCAGCGCGATTTCCGGCAGAAGCACCAGCGCCTGCTGCCCGGCCTTGAGACAGGCCGCGACCGCCTCGAGATAGACCTCGGTCTTGCCCGACCCGGTGACCCCACGCAGGAGCGTCGCGCCAAAGCGCCCGCCCGCGATCCCCTCGGTCAGCACCGCTGCCGCCTTCGCCTGATCATCGGCCAGCGGCTTGCCCGGCATATCCGCATCGAGGAACGGAAACGGCAGGTCGCGGGGGCTTTCCGTCTCCTCGACCGCGCCCAGCTTCACCAGCCCCTTGATCACGCTTGTGGTGACCCCTGCCTCTTCCGCCAGTTCGCCCAGCGTATAGGCCAGCCGCCCCTCGGCCTCGAGCACCTCGAGCACCCGTTCGCGCGCCTCGGTCATCCGGTCGGGTTCGCGCCCGCCCAGACGGTAGATCTTGCGCATCGACGGCGGGTCCATCAGCCCCGGTGCGCGGGTCGCGAGCCGCAGCATCTGCGACAGCGGCGTGAGCGTATAATCCCCGACCCGGCGCAGGAACTCTGCCATCTCGGGCCGCATCGGGGCCACGTCCAGCACCTTGCCCACCGCCCGCAGTTTCGATGCATCGAACCCGGTGTCGCCCGGTCCCCAGACGACGCCCAGCACCCGGCGCGGCCCCAGCGGCACCTCCACAAAGGCGCCCTGCCAACAGCCGCCTTCGGGCGCCCGATAGGTCAGCAGCCGGTCGAGCGGCTGCGTGGTCAGCACGGACACCCGCGCGCCCGCGTCGTAGAAGGTCATCCCCTCCGCGCTGCCAAAACCGCCCGTCATGTTGCCAAGGTCCTCATACCTCCACATATGCCCATTCCGGCGTCGGATGCCATCGGCTCGCGATGAAATCCGACCGATCAAAATCGCCACCCGAGGGGTTCCCGCCTCCCGCCCCCTCCTGTATGAGAGCGCCAACATCTGCCAACGCAACTTTGTGCAAACCGGGGGTTACCCATGAAATTCTTCGCCGACACCGCAGACGTGAACGCCATCCGCGAGCTTAACGATCTGGGCCTCGTGGACGGTGTGACCACGAACCCCTCGCTGATCGCGAAATCGGGCCGCGACATCATCGAAGTCACGAAAGAGATCTGCGAGATCGTCACCGGCCCCGTTTCGGCGGAAGTGACCGCGACCGACGCCGCGGACATGATCGCCGAGGGCCGCAAGCTCGCCAAGATCTCGGGCAACATCGCGGTCAAGGTGCCGCTGACGCTCGACGGCCTCAAGGCCTGCAAGACGCTGTCGGACGAGGGCACGATGGTCAACGTCACGCTCTGCTTCTCGGCCAATCAGGCGCTGCTCGCCGCCAAGGCCGGCGCGACCTTCATCTCGCCCTTCATCGGACGTCTGGACGACATCAGCTTCGACGGTCTCGACCTGATCCAGGACATCCGCACGATCTATGACAACTACGGCTTCGAGACGCAGATCCTCGCCGCCTCGATCCGCACCGTGAACCACGTCAAGGATTGCGCCCTGATCGGCGCCGACGTGATGACCGCGCCGCCCTCGGTGATCAAGGCGTTGGCCAATCACGTGCTCACGGACAAGGGCCTCGACGCCTTCCTCGCCGACATCAAGTCGGCCGGGATCAAGATCCTCTGACAATCGGTTTCGGACCGGACCGGAACGGGGGCTTCGGCCCCCGTTTTTCGTCCTGGCACTCAGTCGCAGTTGCCCTGAACGTCATCACCAAGGTCGAATGTCTCCGGGCGGGATCCGAAGAAATAGCCGGTCTCCATCGGCCCCATCCAGTCAATGGTCGTCGGGAAGAGCCACTCTGCCCCCGCGCCGATATCTGCGCGCTCCCGCGCAACGGCCTCGACCTTCTCAGCTGACGCGCTGAAACCGAGGCCTTGGACATAATGCGAGGCCTCGATCATGGAACGCTCGTTCAGTCCGCAGTTCTTGCGATAGGACACCAGCGTCTCGTAAACGTAGAAATCCGGTATCCAATACCCGGTTCCGCCGGTCCTGAGGTAGATGCGCGGCTGCCCGCCGGTTCCGCTGGCATCCCAATGGTCGTTGATGCGCTTCGCATCCTCGGTCAGCATGTCCATGAAGATGCCATAGGTTCTGGGCGTCACGAATTCATACTCCGCGTAGGCTCGATCCAGCCCCGGCAACCGCGTCAGCGGGGCAAGGTTGATGCCCACGAAGAGAACCGTAGCGATGAGCCCCGCCTGCCAGAGCGCCGCGATTGCGGTCAGCCTGCGCGTCACCTCGGGCAACCCGAGGACCACGAGCAGCGCCAGCGGCATCAGATAAGGCAGGAACATCCGGTAGCCGAACATCATGTGCTCGCCCGCCGAGCGCGCGGCATAAAGCAGAAACAGCACACCCGACACGAACCCCGCCCTGAGAAGGGCACGGGCCAAGGCCGGACGCGCGGACAGCGGGCCGGGGCGCAGCCTGAACACGAGGAGCACGAGGCCCGACAGGAGCAGGAAATTCAGAAGCGACGACAGGCTGTCGATCCGGGGCCGCGTGCCGATCGCGAACTTGACGTAGAACGAGGTTGGGAAAATGTCGCCATAGTAAACCTGCGCAAAGATCAGCCACCCTCCGGCGATGGCCAGCGCCAATGCGACCGCGAGCCATGTCGCCGCCCGGCGGGCCTCGCGCACAAGAAAGACTACCAGCACCGGACCGGTCACCAGCAGGCTGTCATAGCGCGTGATGAACATGAGGCCACCCAGCACGGCCAGGGCAAGAAGTGCAGGCTCGCTCGCCGCGCCCCGCTGACCCGCCCGCACGACCGTCACGGCAAAGAGCGTCGCGAGCATGGCGAGGAGCGGTGTCTCGAGCCCGCCGACCGTCCAGAGGATGAGAAAGGGAGACGCGAGGCCCACGATGGTAAAGAGGATCACGTCACGAATCCCCTTGCCGTCACAAACAAGGAGCCGGACAACAGCCGCCCACCCGGCAAGCACCATCACCGGAGCGAGGACACGGTACGCTCCTACGGGGTCCAGCCCGAGCGCAGCCAGCGCCGTCTCGATGAGTGCGTGCAGCGGCGAGGTCAGCGCCGACACCCGTTCGCCCGGATTGTAGACAAGCCCCAGTCCCTGGGCCGCGTTCATGGCGTAGCGCCCGACGATAAAGGCATCGTCGGCCACAAAACCGGAAAACGCGTAGCACAGCCCGACAAAGGCCAGCGCCACGACAAAAGACACGACGATCACGGGTGCAAGCCGTCTGCGTGGCTTCGACCAATCCTGTTTCACCGCTCTACCCAAATGCTTCTTGTTCTTGTAAGGTTGGTTAATCCCAGAGCGGCCTTCGGGACAGCCGTCCTTGAACCGTGCTCCCTGCATGTCTGAATATTGCGACTTTCATGCCACGAAAAATGGCCCTCAGCCGCAATTACTTGCAGAAATCATGCACCAAGCCTGCTAGACTCACCACAACAACAAGACGAAGCAGTCACAGGACAGGCCCATGAGCACGCAGGCGAGCACCCAGTCGTCCCTTACCCCTATCAGCGAAGACATGCGCGAGACGCTGATCCGGTCCCCGGAGTATATCCTCGAGGATCAGGACCTCATGCGCGCCCTCATCGCGGCCAACGAACGCGCGATGGGGTCGAATATCGTCGACCTGCGAGGCATCGCGATGGAGCGGCTCGAGGCACGGCTCGACCGGCTCGAGGACACCCACCGCAGCGTGATCGCGGCGGCCTATGACAACCTCGCGGGCATGAACATCATCCACCGCGCGGTGCTCCGCATGCTGGACCCGGCGGATTTCGAGGTCTTCATGCACGATCTGGGTGAAGAGGTCGCGGACATTCTGCGCGTCGACTGCGTGCGGCTCGTGTTGGAGACCCAGCAGGACGAGAAAAGCGCAGCGATCCAGAAGCTGGGCGACGTTCTGGTGACCGCGCCGCAGGGCTTCAGCGACGGCTATGTCGGCCGCTCGCGCGAGCATTCCGGCCCAGGCGTCGTGCTGCGCCAAGTGCAGGAACAGGATCAGAAACTCTACGGCGACACCGGCTACTGGATCAGGTCCGAGGCGATCCTTCGGCTCGACTTGGGCGAGGGCCGCCTTCCGGGGATGCTCGTTCTGGGGGCGGAGGACCCGCACCAGTTCAAGCCCGGCCAGGGCACCGACCTTCTGGGCTTTTTCGGGGGCGTGTTCGAACGCGCCATGCGCCGCTGGCTCGCCTGAGCGAATATCGTAATCCTGCTCGAGAACAGGGCATCACGCGCCACTTGGCGCCGATAAATGTTCGAAAAAGACATGTCTGACGGCATCCTCATTTCCGACGGCGCGCGCGATGCCTTGGCCAAGTGGCTCGATCACCTGCGCGCGCTCGACGGGGCGGCCGACAACACGATCGAAGCCTACCGCAAGGACCTCGTGAGCTTCCTCGCCTTCCTGTCGTCGCACCACGGCCAGAGCCACGGGCGCGAGGCGCTGGCACGGGTGACCCTGTCCGACATGCGGTCGTGGATGGCACGCGAACGCGCGAACGGCCTGTCGTCGCGCTCGCTCGCCCGCGCGCTGTCGGCGGTCAAGAGCTTCTACCGCTGGCTGTCGGACCACGACGACTTCGACGCTTCCGCCGTGCTCATGACCCGCGCGCCCAAGTTCACCAAGAAGCTGCCGCGCCCGGTCACGGCGGATGCCGCGCAGGAGGTGATCGCGCTGACCGAAATGCAGGCGCGGGACGACTGGATCGGTGCGCGCGACGCCGCCGTCGTCACGCTGCTCTATGGTTGCGGTCTGCGGATTTCAGAAGCGCTGAGGCTGACCGGCGCGGATTTCCCCCTGCCCGAAGTGTTGCGCATCACCGGCAAGGGCGGCAAGGAACGCATCGTCCCCGTGCTCCCCGCCGCGCGTGAGGCCGTGGCGCGCTACGTGCGGCACTGCCCCTATCCGGTGACGCCGCACACGCCGCTTTTCTATGGTCACCGCGCCGGTCCGCTTGGCCCGCGCACCGTGCAGAAAGCCGTGGAAAGCGCCCGGTTGCAACTGGGCCTGCCCGCGACGGCGACCCCCCATGCCATGCGCCACAGCTTTGCGACGCATCTGCTCAACGCAGGCGGCGATCTGCGCGCAATACAGGAGCTTCTGGGTCACGCCTCGCTGTCCACGACGCAGGCGTACACCGCGATAGATACCGAGCGGCTGATGGAGGTATACGATAAAAGCCATCCGCGCGCGGCTGTGAAGGGGCGTTAGGGGTTTCTTGACCTCTGTCTGCCAAGGTAGCCCCAACCTTCAGAAAGGGGGCGGTCATGGCCATCTCACCTTTGTCCCTCGTGAAAGACGCGCGACCAGCGGCGCTTGTGGGTCACGTGATCGACGCCGCCCGCGCGCTTGCGTCGGAGGCGCGATCCGCCTCGCGCGGCGCCGCCTTCGGCGATGTCGTCGGCTCGTCAGGCGGTAAACTCGACGCGCACCGGGATGGCGCGCTTACGCCCGCCGACGCGGTGGGGCATCTGGGGAACGGGGCCGCGACGGTCTTTTCGGCCCTGACCGGGTCGTCCACCGATGCGAACCGGCGCGACCCCGGCGCAGAGGACAGCGGACAGATGATCCGACAGGCGATAGAGGGCGCCGATCGGTTGGGGCTCCCCGGCGCCGATGTCCTCACCCCGGCCAAGCGCCTGGAACCGGTTCCGCCCACAATCGCGGGCATCCACCAGCTTTATGTCCAGCTTCGCGCGATGCGCTGAGACCGGACCGGGCCGCATTTACCCCCGTCTCCGGGCCGCAGGACCCGACCAATTGCGGCGTCGCGGGACGGTGCGTGTTCGCGAAACCGCACCCGATCCGACGCCAGCCCTCATCGACCGCCCCTCAAAGCCTTTCCCTTGCCAGCCTGACGCCCATCGTCCATGAGGGGGCATGACCCAGACCGCAAAAGCCCTCGCTGTCCATCTCTTCACCGCTATCGGCGCGATCTGCGCGATGCTGGCAATGCTCGCCGCCGTGGAAGAGGAATGGGGCCTCATGTTCCTCTGGCTCGTCGTCGCCTTCGTGGTGGACGGAATCGACGGACCGCTGGCCCGCCGCTACGAGGTGAAGCGATACGCGGCGCAGATCGACGGGGTCCTCATGGACCTGATCATCGACTATCTGACCTATGTCTTTATCCCTGCCTATGCGCTTTTCAAATCCGGCCTCCTGCCCGGCTGGACCGGCTGGATCGCGATCATCGTGATCACCTATGCCTCGGCACTCTACTTCGCCGACACCCGGATGAAGTCCAAGGACAACTCCTTTGCGGGCTTTCCTGGCTGCTGGAACATGGTGGTCATCGTGCTTTTTGCGACCACCCCGAATTTCTGGGTGACCCTCGGCCTCGTCGTCGCGCTCGCCGTCGCGATGTTCGCACCGCTCAAGTTCATCCACCCGGCCCGCACGGTGCGCTGGCGTCCCCTGTCGCTTCCCATCGCTGTCGCCTGGACCTTTTTCGCGGGCTGGTCGGCCTGGGTCGAATTTGCCGCGGGAAGCTGGGCGCACTGGGGCCTGACCGCTACTTCGGTCTACCTGCTCTTCGCGGGCATCGCTCAGCAGATCATTCCCGAACGTAAAACGGCCTAGATCAGGAACCCGCCCGCACCCTCGTGACGCAGGAGCGCGACCTTGGTTTCCGCTCCGCCCGCGCCAGAATACCCACCCAGACCACTGGCGGCGAGCACCCGGTGACAGGGGATGAGCACCGGGATCGGATTTCCGCCACAGCCCTGCCCCACTGCCTGTGCGCTTACCCCCAGATCGCGTGCGAGGTCGCCATAGGTCCGGGTTTCGCCAAAGGGGATCGCCAGCATCGCCTCACAGATCGCACGTTGGAAATCGCTGCCCGAGACGCGAAACGGCAGGTCGAACGCCTGCCGTTTGCCGTGGAAATAGTCGTCGATCTGGCGTGCCGCCGCGTCCAGCAGCGGGCTGCTCTCGTCAGCCATGCCCCGCCATGAGACCCGCGTGATCGCCCCACCGTCCTCGCTTACGAAAAGCGGGCCGACGGGGGTCTCGACGCGGAGAGTCGTCACCCCAGCGCCTCGTCGCAGCGTTGGCAGGTGGCGTCGTGCTTGTGGGTGCCCACATCCGGCAGGATCTTCCAGCACCGCTGGCATTTCTCCCCTTCGGCGGTCTCGAACACCACCGCGATGCCCGGCACGTCGGGCAGGCGGAAGGCTTCGGCGGGTGCCGGATCGGTGGTCACCGACACGTCCGACACGATGCAGATGTCGGCGAAGTTGACCGAGCCCAGCGCCTTGGCCAGCTCTGCGTCTTCGACATGCACCACCGGCGCGGCCTCGAGCGAGGCCCCGATCACCTTGTCGCGGCGCTGCACTTCCAGCGCGGCGGTCACGACCCGGCGGGCGCGGCGGATGCCGGTCCATTTGTCGGCGAGCGTGGCGTCGCGCCAGTCCGCAGGCGTCTCGGGGATATCGACGAGATGGACCGAGCTGTCCTCGCCCGGGTATCGCTCGAGCCAGACCTCTTCCATCGTGAACACCAGCACCGGAGCGAGCCAGGTGGTGAGCCGGTGGAACAGGATGTCCAGCACGGTGCGCGCGGCGCGGCGGCGCAGGCTGCCCGGCCCGTCGCAGTAGAGCGCGTCCTTGCGTATGTCGAAGTAGACCGATGACAGGTCCACGGTCGCAAAGTTGAAAACCTGCTGGAAAAGCCCCTGGAAATCGTAAGAATCGAAGCCCTGAAGTACGATTTCGTCAAGTTCCGCGACCCTGTGCAGCACCCAGCGTTCCAGTTCCGGCATATCCGCAACGTCGACCTTCTCGTCGTCCGAGAAGCCCGCGAGGTTGCCCAGGATGAAGCGCATGGTGTTGCGCAGACGGCGGTAGCTGTCCGCCGTGCCCTTGAGGATTTCCTTCCCGATGCGCAGGTCCACGGTGTAATCCGACTGCGCCACCCAGAGCCGCAGGATATCGGCGCCGTATTCCTTGACCACCTGCTCGGGCGCGATGGTGTTGCCCAGCGACTTGGACATCTTCATGCCCTTCTCGTCGAGCGTGAAGCCATGGGTCAGCACCCCGCGATAGGGCGCCCGGCCCTTGGTCCCACAGGCTTGCAGAAGCGACGAGTGGAACCAACCCCGGTGCTGGTCGGTGCCCTCGAGATACAGGTCCGCGATCCCGTCTTTGGACCCGTCCGCGCGGTCGCGTAGCACGAAAGCGTGGGTCGAGCCCGAGTCGAACCACACGTCGAGCACGTCGAAGACCTGATCGTAGTCGTCGGGGTTCACGACATTGCAGAGCACACGTTCCTTGAACCCGTCCTCATACCAGACGTCGGCCCCGCTTGCCTCGAACGCCTCGACGACGCGTGCGTTCACAGTGGCGTCACGCAGCAGGAAATCGGGGTCGGTCGGCAGCGCACCCTTTTTGGTGAAACAGGTGAGCGGCACGCCCCAGGCGCGTTGCCGCGACAGCACCCAGTCGGGACGCGCTTCGATCATCGAATACAGGCGGTTGCGCCCGGTCTGCGGCGTCCATGTCACCAGCTGGTCGATGGACGTGAGCGCCCGTTCACGGATCGTATCGCCATAGGTGCCCATGCCGTCGTCGAGTTTGTAATCGACGGCGGCGAACCACTGCGGCGTGTTGCGGTAGATGACCGGGGCCTTCGAGCGCCAGGAATGCGGGTAGCTGTGCTTGATCTTGCCCCGCGCGAGCAGGCCGTTCACCTCGACGAGTTTGTCGATGACGGCCTTGTTGGCATCACCCTCGCCGCCCTTGCGGTTGAGGATGTATTTGCCGCCAAAGAGCGGCAGATCGGCGCGGAAGCCGCCGTCGTCCATCACGTTGTAGGTGATGACGTCCTTCAGCATTCCGAGATCGCGGTAGAGCTCGTATTCCTCCATCCCGTGCGAGGGGGCGCAATGGACGAAGCCCGTGCCTTCCTCGTCCGTGACGAAATCGGCGGCGCGGAAATCGCGCGGCTGGTCCCATTCGCCATTCGACCCCTCGGCACCTGCAAGCGGATGGGCGAGCGTCATGGCGGCGAGCTGATGCGCGGTCACGTCCGAAACCCGCTTCCACTGGCCTTCTTCGAGACGCGCCTTGGCCAAGGTCTGCGCGGCGAGCTTGTCGGCAAGGATGAAGCGTTCGCCCACCGAGGCCCAGCATTCGTCGGGCGTCTCGGTCACTTCGTAAAGGCCATAGGCATAGTCGGCACCGAAGACGACCGCCTTATTCGACGGTATGGTCCAGGGCGTCGTGGTCCAGATCACGACCTTCGCGCCAAGGAACTTCTCGCGTGTTGCGGCAACGGTCGCGGCCACGGCCTCCCGCGACTCGGAGCTTTCCTCCTCGGACGGGCGGTCCTCGTCGGGCAGCGCGAAATCCACGACCGGGAATTTCACCCAGATCGTGAACGACTCCTTGTCGTGGTATTCCACCTCGGCCTCGGCCAGCGCGGTCTGTTCCACGGGCGACCACATGACGGGCTTCGAGCCCTGATAAAGCGAGCCATTCATGAGGAATTTCATGAACTCCTCCGCGATCACCGCCTCGGCGTGGTAATCCATCGTGAGGTAAGGATCGGCCCAGTTGCCGGTGATCCCCAGCCGCTTGAACTCCTCACGCTGGACGTCGACCCAGCCTTCGGCGAACTTGCGGCACTCCTGCCGGAAGTCGATGACCGGCACGTCGTCCTTGTTCTTGCCCTTCTTGCGGTATTCTTCCTCGATCTTCCATTCGATCGGCAGACCGTGACAGTCCCAGCCCGGCACGTAGCGCGCATCGCGGCCCATCATCTGCTGCGAGCGCACGATCATGTCCTTGAGGATCTTGTTCAGCGCGTGCCCGATGTGCAGGTGGCCGTTCGCGTAGGGAGGGCCGTCGTGCAGCGTAAAGGGCGTGCGCCCGGTCTTTTCACGCAGGCGGTCGTAGACCCCGATCCGCTCCCACCGTTCGAGCCAGCCCGGCTCGCGGGTCGGAAGCCCGGCGCGCATCGGGAAATCGGTTTCGGGCAAGTTCAGCGTGTCTTTATACTCGGGCTTTGCGGTGGTCGTGTCGGCGCACATCTCGGGCGTCCTCAGGCTTGGCCCATGCGCGCAAGATGTCTCGCGTCGCAGATCGGGCGGATCGGATTTTGGCTGTTTTTATGCTTGGGGCGGCGCGGGGTCCATACGCCTTGTCCCGGCGTCTCGTGTCAGAGAGCCGGGCTCGTAATTCGAATGATCATGCCCATCGAAACCATGGGGGCCATATAACGCGAGCGGCGTGCGTGGACAAGCCCCGCGCCTAGCGCGTTTCCATGATCTGGCGGGCGACGAGGGCGAGCAGAATGGTCGGCAGTACGCTCACCGGACCGCCGACGGGTTCGAGCCAGAGCGCGGGCATCAGGGCCGCAGCAGAGACGACATAGCAGGCCGCGAGAAGTGCGACCCCCAGAAGCGCCGCGGAGGTCCAGCGCCGCACGAACAGCGCGACGCCGACGCCGACCGTGGTCAGCGCGAAGACGATCGTCAGGGCCACCCTGAACGGGGCGTGCTCCTGCGAATGGGCCACAAGCTGCGAGGTCGCCTCGACGTTCGCCAGCACGAGAAGGCCCGAGACGATCGTCTGGAGTGCGAGCACCACCGTCACGAAAGGCCCGAGGAGCTGCATCCTGGCAAACATGCGGTCCTCCGCCGTCGCGCGCCAAAGCGCGCGGATCTCGAACAGCGAGTGGGCCGGGCGCCCAAGAACCGCTTCGGTCTGGGCCGGGTTTCCCGCGACCCCCTGTTCAAGACTGCGCAACACGTCGGACCGCATCGGGGATCGCCAACCAAGGTAGCCGAAACCGTCCATCACGCGGCCCAAGACCCGGACGAAACCGCGCGGAAACACGATCTCGGCCCGCGGCGCACCGTATCTCAGCCAGCTCCGCGTCTCGACGACGATATCGCGCAGACAATGCGGCGTCTCCTCGACAAGATCGGCGGTTGTGCCGGGCGGCACCTGCCCCTTGATCGCGCGCCGCACGGCGAGCGCCACATCGTCGGCAGAAATCGTCTGCAACCGCGCTTCGGGCAAGAAAACAGGGAGAACGCCGGGAAACCCGGCAAGGACGCGGATCAGCGTCACATTGCCATAGGCCGACCGCGCCGCGACAAAGCCGGGGCGGAAGATCCACCACCGCGTGTGGCTTTCGCGGATCAGCGCATCGCCCTCGCCCTTGGTCCGGTAGTAGTCGATGGGGCTTTGCGGATCGGCCCCGGCGGCTGAAATCTGCACCAGCGCCACATCGGCCTTTTCGCAGGCCAGCACCAGGGCCCCGATGCTTTCCAGATGCACGACCTCGAGCCTGTCGCGCGGGTTCGCCTGCAGGGCGCCGGCGCAGTTCACCACCACGTCGATCCCCCGGAGCACCGCCATCCAGGCATCGCGCGAGATCATCTGGCGCAGGTCGGCAAAGACCCAGGCGAGGTTCGGAAACACCTTGAGCGCGACGTCACGGTCGCGCCCCAGACCCACGACCTCGTGCCCCTGCGCGAGAAGGTCATCGACCATATGGGACCCGATCAGGCCATAGGCCCCCAGAACGAGGATACGCGACACAGGACACTCCGAAACCAGCCAGACGGGCGGTTACGAGGTCCCGAATAGCCCCGTCAGCGCCCGTTTGATGAGGTTGGTAACAGAGGGACGTTTCCCTCTGGTAAACGGCAATGGGCGACAGACCTCCATCGCGGCGACGCCCACGCGGGCGGTCAGCGCTCCGTTCACGACGCCCTCGCCGAAGCGGCGCGAAATGCGCGACAGCGCCGTGCCGCCCGCGACCGAGCCGATGAGGTCATCGCCGACCGCGACCGCCCCGGTGGCGACGAGATGCGTCATCACCGCGCGGGTGAGCCGCCAGGCCCCCAGCGCGCCGGAGCGCCCGCCATAGATGTCGGCCACCCGCCGGATCATGCGGATATTCGCGGTCAGCGCCGTCGCCACATCGGCCAGCGCCAGCGGCACCACGGCGGTCACCGTGGCCACCTGCCGCGTCGCCGCCTCGACCTCGCGCTTGGCCGCCTCGTCAAGCGGCAGGAGCAGTTCCGCCTCGGCCAGGTGAATGAGCCCGTCGGCATCGAAGACCTGCGCCTCGCGCTCCTCCATCCGGTCGAGATACCAACGCATCTCGGAACGGGCGCGGAACAGGCGTTTCAGGTCAGAGACCACCGCTTTCGCCTCGGCAAGGTCCTGATGGGCGATGGCGGCTTCGGCGGCGGAATGGATGTGATCGACCCGGCGCAGACGGGCAAAGGCGGCCAACTCGCGGATCGTGATGATCGCGAGGACGAGCAGGAAGCCAGCGAAAAGCGCCGTCGCAATCAGCCCCAGCACGGGGTTCCGGTTCAAGAGGTCCGTGACCCAGTTCCACGCCGCGACCGACGCCATGAAGCCCACGAGCGACAGCGCAAAGCTCCAGAACCAGCGCGACAGTTTCGACGGCTTCTTCGCCGCGATCCGCGCCGCCATCTCCATCGCGCGGGGTTCCGGCAGACCGGGGTCGGGATCGGGCACCGGCGGGGCCGAGGCGGGGGTCTCCTTGGCCGCGCCCTCGCCTTCGAGGTCGATGAGGATCGGACCCGATTTCTTCATCATGCGCCCTGCTCCCACTGGTAACGTATCTCGGTCAGCCCCTCGTCATTGGCCGCGCCAAAACCCATCGGGCGGAACCCGGCGGCATCGTAGAACCGGCGGGCGTCATGGTTGGCGGCATGGGCGTAGAGCGTAAGGCTTGGGTAGGCGCCCTGGGCGTGGGCCATGAGCGCGCGCCCGATGCCAAGCCCCCGGTGCGCCTGCGACAGGTAAAGACCATGCACACAGCCCTCCCCCACCGCGATGAACCCCACGACCCGGCCCCGCAGCCGCGCGACCCGGACCCAGCCTCGCGCGATGAGGTCCCGCGCGATCCGCGCCTCGTCGGCCCGTGTCCGGGTCCGGCGCATCCAGACGGGCTCGTCCACCGCGTCCGACAGGATACGCGCCACGGCGGGCGCATCCCAACGATGGGCGCGGCTGATCCTGAGACCTTGCGGGACGGCGCCGGTCACAGTCGGTCCCCGATCAGAAACTCCGCCGCCCGGTCGAGCCGGATATGCGGCGGCCCCTCGCCCGGTTTGAGCGTGATCTCGGCGGGTCGGAACCGCATGATCCCGTAGTCCGCGTCGAGCCAGTCCTCGGCCCCATCGCGGGCGGGTTTCAGAAGCTGCATCGGGTCCTCGGGCAAATCGCCCGGATAGAACGCCGCGCGCTTGCCTGTGTCGAGCAATTCGCCGCGCACGCAGTCGAGCTTCTGCCCCTGATGGTCGAGCGTTTCCTCCGTCGTGGTCCGAAGCGCGGCGATGGACATGGCCCCGGTCTGCGCCCCGGCAAAATCCGCCCGGTCGCGGGCGTCGCGCATGAGGGCCGCCATGATCGCGGTCAGGCGGGCATGCTGGCGGTGGTGCAGGTGATCAGCCTTGGTCGCGCAAAAGAGGATCTTCTCCACCCGGCGGCCGACGAAAAGCTGGGTGAGCCAGGCGTTGCGCCCCGGACGGAAGGCCGAGAGGATTTCCGCCATGGCGCGCCGCAGGTCCTCGAGCGCGGCAGGCCCCGCATGGATCGCGCCCAGCACATCGACGAGCACGACCTGCCGGTCGATCCGGGCAAAATGGTCGCGAAAAAAGGGCTTCACCACCTTGGATTTATAGGCCTCGAACCGCCGCTCGAACTCACGGTAGAGCGAGCCGCGCGGGATGCGCTCGGGCTTCGGCAGCGGCGCGAAGGTGAGCGCGGGCGAGCCCTCCATCTCGCCGGGCAGAAGGAAGCGCCCCGGCGTGCAGTCGGAAAACCCGGCCTCCCGCGCGGTGCGCAGGTAGGTGGCAAAGCTGTCGGCAAGGGATTTCGCTTCGGGTTCCTCGAAGCGTTCGGTGAGCTGGGTGGTCTTGGCCAGCGACAGGAACGCCTGCGCCATCTCGCGCGGCTGTGCGCGGGCGAGCGCATCCGCCGACCACGTGGCGTAGTCCTGGTCGAGAAGCGCCAGGTCGAGGAGCCATTCGCCGGGGTAGTCCACGATGTCGAGGTGAACGGTGCGTGGGCTGCGCACCCCCGCAAGCAGCCCGCCAGGTTTGATACGGAAGGACAGGCGCAGCTCGGATATCGCACGGGTCGAGTCGGGCCAATGCGGATTGGGCCCGGTCATAGCCGACAGATGCGTCTCGTAATCGAAGCGCGGCACGTCGTCATGGGGCTGCGGCTGGAGAAAGGCGGTCAGGATGCGCCCCTCGGCGGCGGGAACGAGGCCCACCATCCGCTCCCGGTTCATCAGGTTCGCCACGAGCGAGGTGATGAACACCGTCTTGCCCGACCGAGACAGCCCGGTGACCCCAAGCCGGATCACCGGCTCGAAGAGCGCTTCGTTCACCCCGTCGCCCACCGCCTCGATCTGGCGGTAGATGCCGTCTGCTATGTCACCGAGCCCCAAGGAACACTCCTTTGTTTCAGGGAACATAAGGGGCGGAAGGGGCAGGTTCAAATGGGGTTTCGAATTGCGCTTTGCGCAATCCGACCGGTTGGGGAGAGGCGCGCCGCCATTGTCGCTCGGACCAATGGCGCGACAATGGCAGCCTCCCCAAACCCCTCTCCGGGATATTCATGAACCAGAGAAGGAGGAATCCGGCCGGTGTCAGCCGTCAAGACCCAGTTGGCGGAGGAGCGCCTTCAGCGTCGCGCGGTCGTCCTTGGGCCAGTCGGCCTTTCGCGACTTGAAGAGCGTCGCCTGGCTGCGGTGGACCGGGCCGCCCGCGAGAATTTTGAGGTGATTGGCGCGCAGGGTTTCGCCGGTCGAGGTGATGTCGGCGATCGCCTCGGCGGTTTCGTTCTTGACCGTGCCTTCGGTGGCACCCTGGCTATCGACGAGCTGGTAATCAGCCACGCCCTGTTCACGCAGGTGATCGCGAATGAGCCGGTGATATTTCGTGGCGATGCGCAGGCGGAAGCCGTGCTGGCGACGAAAGGCGGCTGCGACTGCGTCGAGGTCGTCGAGCGTGGTGACATCGACCCACGCCTTTGGCACCGCGATGATGAGGTCGGCGTGACCAAAGCCCATGGGGGCCAACTCGCGCACCTGTTCTTCCCAGAGCCCGAGCTTTTCGCGCACGAGGTCCGAGCCGGTCACGCCCAGGTGGATACGGCCCTCGGAGAGCTCGCGCGGGATTTCCCCTGCCGACAGGAGCACGAGTTCCACGCCCTCGATTCCCGCGACCGCGCCCGCATATTCGCGGTCCGACCCGGTGCGCGACAGCGTCACGCCGCGGTGGGCAAACCAGTCGAAGGTCTTTTCCATGAGCCGACCCTTGGAGGGCACGCCGAGCTTGATCGTCATGCGGAACCTCCCGCCACGGCGAGGGTGAGCTCCGGGCGGATCACGCCGCCGACCGCCGGGATCGCCTTGCCGCGCCCCAGCACCCGTGTCAGCGCGTCGTAGCGACCGCCAGTGGCGACGGGCGGCAGATCGGGACGCTGGCCCGCGTGGAACCCAAATACGAAGCCGTCGTAGTATTCCATGGTTGTGCGCCCGAAGGAGCCTTCGAAGTCGATGCCTTCGGGGTCGATGCCGCGCTCCGCTATGGCGCGGTTGCGGGTCGCGAATCGTTCCACCGCATCGGCAATCGCGGGCATGTCCACGGCGAGGTCGCGCAGATGTTCGCAGGCATTGGCGAGCGTTTCGCGGATGCCCAGAAGATCGGCCAGAAGCGCCACCTCGGCCTCGGGGATCGGCGGGGTGGCCATATCCTCGCGCAGCGCCGCGACACGGTCTTCGATCTCGGCGCGCGAGCGCAGGCCGATGAGCGGCGCGTCCATGCCATCGAAGGGATTGCCCCGCGCCAGCGCCTCGCGCCCTTCCGGGTTGGGCGCGCGGCCAGAGAAGCGGTCAAGCAGCGTGCGGAACCGGCGCGGCCGCCACAGGTGACGCTTGAGCGCGTCCCGCCGCCGGTCCGACGTGGTCAGCCCGTTCACCGCGGCCATGAGGATCCCCATGTCGCCGGTCGCGGCCCTGAGGCCAAAAGGCGCGAGCGTGTCGTGAAAGAGCGCAAAGACCTCGGCATCCGAGGCCGCCGCGTCGGCGCGGTCAAAGACCTCGTAGCCCACCTGGAAATACTCGGGCGCGCGGTGGGGGTCGTCCTCCTGCTTGCGAAACACCTCGCCGGCATAGGCATAGCGGGCCGGTTCCGCGCCTTGGGCCATGTGCATTTCGACCACCGGAACGGTGAAGTCAGGCCTGAGCATCGCCTCGCCCATGATCGGGTCGGAGGTCACATAGGCGCGGCCCCGGATGTCTTCGCCATAGAGGTCGAGAAGCGTTTCGGCCGGTTGCAGGATCGGCGTCTCGACGACAACCGCGCCCGCGTTCTGAAACGTGGCGAGCAGGCGCGCGGCCTCGGCCCGGACGGCGGCTTTGTCCCGCGTGTCAGGCATCGTTTTCACTCTGGCTCGCGAGCATTTTTCGAACTTCGTCGACAAGCGAGGCGCGCGAAACCTCGACCTGCGAGGGGCGCTCCTTCCACTCTTCCAACGTCGCGTTCTCGGCGATCTGGGCTCCGAGGATCAGGTCCTTGAGTTGCACCACGCCGCGTTCCTTCTCGTCGCCGCCTTCGATCACGGCGATGGGGGAATTGCGGCGGTCGGCGTATTTCATCTGGTTGCCGAAGTTCTTCGGATTGCCCAGATAGACCTCGGCCCGGATGCCCGAGTTGCGTAGCTCGGCCACCATCGCCTGATAATCGGCCATGCGGTCGCGGTCCATGACAGTCACGACAACGGGGCCCCCGGCGGAGCGGTCGAGGCGGCCCTTGGCGCGAAGGGCGGCGAGCAGACGATCAACGCCGATGGACATGCCGACAGCGGGCACGGTCTGGCCAGTGAAGCGCGCGACGAGATCATCGTAGCGACCGCCGCCTGCCACGCTGCCAAACTGACGCGGGCGGCCCTTTTCGTCGAGGATCTCGAAAGTGAGTTCCGCCTCGAAGACCGGCCCAGTGTAATAGCCAAGGCCGCGCACGACCGAGGGGTCGATGACGATGCGGTCGGGGCCGTAGCCTTGGGCGGCGAGGAGATCGGCGATCTCGCCCAGTTCGGCGACGCCCGCCTTGCCGGTCTCGCTCTCGCCCACGGCCCCCAGCAGGTTCGCAAGCGTCTCGGCGTTGTCCGCGCCCTTGGACGTCAGGAACCGGATCACCGGCTCGGCCTGCGCGGCCTCCAGCCCGACCCCGTCGATATAGGCGCCCGAGGCGTCCAAGCGCCCCTTGCCCAGAAGCTCGCGCACCCCCGCCTCGCCCACCTTGTCGAACTTGTCGATGGTGCGCAGGATGGCATCGCGGGTTACTTCGGACCACGCCGCCTCAATTGTCTGTCGGCGATTATCGCCTTCTGGGTATGGTATGACCTTCGCCGCCTGTTCCAGCACGCCGTTCAGAACCTTGCGGTTGTTCACACGCACCACATAGTCGCCACGCGGAATCCCCACGGCCTCCAAAGCATCCGACAGGAGCGCGCAGATCTCGGCATCCGCCGCCATGCTCGCCGTGCCAACCGTATCGGCGTCGCATTGGTAGAACTGCCGGAACCGCCCCGGACCGGGCTTCTCGTTGCGCCACACCGGCCCCATCGCATAGCGGCGATAGGGCGTGGGCAGGTCGTTGCGGTGCTGAGCATAGACGCGGGCGAGCGGTGCGGTCAGGTCATAGCGCAGCGCCATCCACTGCTCGTCCTCGTCCTGCCAGGCAAAGACGCCCTCGTTCGGGCGGTCCACGTCGGGCAGGAACTTGCCCAGCGCCTCGACCGTCTCGACGCCCGAGGACTCCAGCGCGTCGAAGCCATAGCGATGGTAGACGCCCGCGATCGTGTCCAGCATGGCGCGGCGGTCCTCGACCTCGGCACCGAAGTAATCACGAAAGCCTTTGGGCGTTTCCGCCTTGGGCCGGGGCTGCTTTTTCTCTTTCGCCATGGAACGTCCCATCCTGCCTGACAAAGCCCGCGTCAAGGCGCGTCTTGCGTCGCGCGGGGTCTAGCGCCTATCTGGCGTTGGAGCAAGCAGCGGAGGCAGCCATGTCCCAACCAAAGCCCGACCCAACATCCGACCGGATCACGGACCTCGAGGAACAGATCGCCCATCTGACCCGCGCGATCGAGGATATGTCCGACGTGCTCGCCCGCCACGACCGCGAGATGGAGCGGGTGACACGCCGCCTCGCCATGCTCATGGAACGCGAAGCCGCGCGCGAGGCGGACATGGGCGGGACCATCCCGCTCGCCGACCAGAAACCGCCGCATTGGTAGGCCAAAGGGGCCGGAAACCGCGTGCCCCTTTCATCTTTCCCCAAATACGCACGATCGGACGCCGCCAATCGCGCACCGCAAACTGATCAGCGAAAGTCTACCAGAGGCGACGCCCGCCGCCCCTCGGCGCGTTCTTTGGCCAGGCGCAGGCGGTCGCGGCGGGTCTGGCCGTAGACCAACATGGTGAAGATCACCGTCCCGCCGACCACGTTCCCCGCGAGCACCGGCAGGAAGAACCGCCCCACCGCATCGACCACCGGCAGGTCCCCGGTGACCACGAGCAACGCCATTTCCACCGACCCGGCGATGATATGGGTGAAATCCCCCGCCGCGATGAGCCATGTGAAGAGGATGACGATGGTCACGCTCGAGGATTTGGCCTGCGGCATCATCCAGACGATGGCGGCGATCAGCACGCCCGCCGGGATACCCCGGGCAAAGCCTTGCGAGGCGGGCATAGACGTCGCGTGATGCGACAACTCGAACAGCGCCGGCATGATCTCGTCCGGCACCGCCCCCGCATACGCGATGAACGTCGACACGGCAAAGGCGCCGACCACATTGGCGAGAAGCACGATCCCCCAGAGCGCGAGGAACGCGCGCACCATGCGCACGCTTGGCTCTTCGAGCAGCGGCAGCACCGTCGTCATCGTGTTCTCGGTAAAGAGCTGCATCCGCCCGGTGATAACGACGAGGAAGCCGAGCGAATAGCCGAGGTTCTCGACGAGATAGGCCCAGGGCGCGTCTGGCAGATAGGTGCGAAAGATCGCCTCGCCAAGCACGGAAAAGGAGATGACGATCCCGGCGGATATACCGGACCACAGGAGCGACATCTTGTTGCGATCCAGTTCCTCTTCGCCGTCGAGCCGGATGATCTCGTAGATCGTGGAAGGCGACAGTTTCGACGCCTCGCGGATCTCTTCTTCCTCTTCCGCCTCGACCAACGCCTCTTCGGCCTCGGTTTTCGTTTCCACCGTCTTGCCCAGCAGATCGTCCTTGGTCATGTCTGAACCCTGTCCCGTTACCCGCAGATAACGACCGATCCGGGGCAAAGGTTCATTTTGCCCGCCGTCTTGTGCGAGGTATGCACATTGTCGGGTCCCGCGCCGGCCCAAACACAGGCTGGAACATTCCCGGCCCGCGTTTCGTTTCCGACACCATTGGCACCGGAAAGACGGACGGAGGACCTCATGGCCGACAAGAAGACACCCCCCACGACGACAGACGCAGGCATCCCCGTTCAAAGCGACGAACATTCCCTGACCATTGGTCCTGACGGCCCGATCGTCCTCAACGACCACTACCTTCTCGAACAGATGGCCAACTTCAACCGGGAGCGTATCCCGGAGCGCCAGCCCCACGCCAAGGGCGGCGGCGCTTTCGGTTACTTCGAGACGACGCAGGACGTATCGAAATACACCAAGGCCGCCGTGTTCCAGAAGGGCGTCAAGACCGACGTGGTCGCGCGGTTTTCCACCGTCGCGGGCGAACGCGGCAGCCCCGACACATGGCGCGACCCGCGCGGGTTTTCGGTCAAGTTCTACACGACCGAGGGCAATTTCGACATGGTGGGCAACAACACGCCCGTGTTCTTCATCCGCGACCCGATGAAGTTCCAGCACTTCATCCGCAGCCAGAAACGCCGCGCCGACAACGACCTGCGCGACCACGACATGCAGTGGGACTTCTGGACCCTCAGCCCGGAGAGTGCCCATCAGGTCGCCTATCTCATGGGCGATCGGGGCATTCCGCGCACATGGCGTGAGATGAACGGCTATTCGTCCCACACCTATTCGCTGGTGAATGACGCGGGCGAGAAGTTCTGGGTCAAGTTCCACTTTCACACCGATCAGGGAGACGGCAACGCCTACCTGAGCCAGGACGAGGCCGACAAACTGGCCGGAAGCGATGGCGACTATCACCGCCGCGACCTCTTTGACCATATCGCGAAGGGCGAGTTCCCCTCCTGGACTCTGTCGTGGCAGATCATGCCGTATGAAGACGCCAAGACCTACCGCATCAACCCCTTCGACCTGACCAAGGTCTGGCCGCATGACGACTACCCGCTGATCGAGGTGGGCAAGCTCACGCTCAACAAGAACCCGACCGATTTCCACACCCAGATCGAACAGGCGGCGTTCGAGCCCAACAACATGGTACCGGGCGTGGGCCTGTCGCCGGACAAGATGCTGCTGGCCCGTGGGTTCAGCTATGCCGACGCCCACCGCGCGCGGCTGGGGGTGAACTACAAGCAGATCCCGGTGAACAGCGCCCAGTCGCCCGTCCACAGCTACTCCAAGGATGGCGAAGGGCGCACGGCGCCCGTTACCGATCCGGTCTATGCGCCCAATTCCTACGGCGGGCCGGCCGCGCAGCCGCATCAGCACGAGGCGGGGCTCTGGCACGCCGACGGCGACATGGTGCGGCAGGCCTATACTCTGCGCGAGGATGACGACGACTTCTCCCAAGCCCATGCGCTCGTTCGCGAGGTGATGGACGACGCGGCGCGGGATCGGCTGGTGGACAACGTCGCGGGCCACCTGTCGGACGGCGTGTCCGAAAAGGTGCTGGTGCGCGCCTTTGACTACTGGAAACAGATCGACGGCGAGGTGGGCGCGGCTATCGAGACCGCCGTGCGCGACAAGATCGGCGGCAAGTCCACGGCGCCGGGTCTGGCCTCCGCCGAGGCTATAGCCAAATCCGATCAAGGCTGACGCGAACCGCGTTGCCTTTCCCCTCCCTGGATGGTCTGTTGCGCGCGACACATTCGGGGAGGACTTCCATGACCATCGCAACCACTCACGTCGGCTCCCTGCCGCGCGGCGACGAATTGTCGAAACTCCTCATCGCCAAGGACCACCACGAGGCCTACGACGAGGCCGAATTCGAGGCGACCGTGGACGACGCCATTCGCGACGCGATCCGCCACCAGCGCGACGCAGGCGTGACCGTGATTTCGGACGGCGAATTGGGCAAGGTCGGCTATTCAACCTACATGCAGGAACGCCTCTCGGGCTTCGGCGGCCACATCGACCGCAAACCGGCCAAGGATCTGGCCGCGCACCCGAATTTGGCGAAAAAGCTGTCGGCCATCATGGGCAGTCAGGAATTCACCCGCGCCTCCTGCATCGGGGAGGTGAAGCTCGTGAACCTGCAACCGGCGCTGGACGATATCCGGCGGTTCAAAGAGGCGCGGGAGGCCGAGGGCGACACCGGCCGCGCCTTCATGAACGCCGCCTCGCCGGGGCTGATCACCGCCTTTCAGGTGAACAAGTACTACCCCTCGCACGAGGCCTATCTGGCCGATCTGGCGGCGGCGATGCGGCCCGAGTATGAGGCCATTCTGGACGCGGGCTTCGACATCCAGTTCGACTGCCCGGACCTCGCCATGTCCGCCCACACCGGCTACCAGGACATGTCACAGGACGAATTCGTGAAGATCGCCGCGGCCAACGTCGAGGCGCTCAATGCCGCGACCGAGGGGCTTCCGGCGGACCGCATGCGCATGCACCTGTGCTGGGGCAACTACGAGGGCCCGCACGACCACGACATTCCGCTTGAGAAGGTCATCGACGTGGTCCTGTCCGCGCGGCCTCAGACGATTTTGTTCGAGAGCGCGAACCCCTGTCATGAGCATGAATGGACGGTGTGGCGCGATGCGGACGTGCCCGACGACAAGATCTTGGCCCCCGGCGTCATCGACACCTGCTCGAACTACGTCGAACACCCGGAGCTGATCCGGCAGCGGCTGGAGCGGTTTGTCGGGATCGTGGGGAAAGACCGGGTCGTGGCGTCCACGGACTGCGGGTTCGGGACGTTCGCCGGGTATGGCAAGATTGACCCGGAGGTGACGTGGAAGAAGCTCACGAATTTGCGGAAGGGGGCGGATTTGGTGGGGTGAGGAGGCCTTGCACCAGCATCATTGGCCCCGCGCCTCCCAAGTCTCGATAAGAAACATCGCCATAGAGCCTGCTAAGTTGACCGCAAGCGCGGCATGCCTTGGCGCTGGTCTTGCTCTTGCTCTGCCGCCCGCGTGAGCATCCCCGATCTTGTTTCGAAGGCCGCCCAAATTCTCTACCACCGTGTTGCAACCTCCAAGAATCTTCTTGAACACCTCTTCCGAATGTTGCGAGGGCGCTAGGTTCATTTGAGAGGACGCGTGGTAATATAACTTGGGCAAATCCCACCCGTCATCGAAACTGACTTTGGCGTCATCCAAAATATGTTTACAAACTTCTTCGAGCAAAGTGCGGGCCGCTGTGATTGCGCCTTCCGGGTCTCTTTCTCGCCGTTCTAGAGACTTACTCCATACTGCACGGACAGCCTGACCGTCATATCTCGCCAAAATTGCGTCGACATGTGCGTCAGCGGGTGCAGGCGAACTTTGGAGAAAATCCAGCAAAGGGACAAACTCTCTCGCAATATACGCTCTTCGAGCAGCGTAGGCACCGTTCCCGGAATGATAGGCTTTCATGTCTTCCCAGACGCCATGACTATTCACGTTATGTCGAATGAACTTGGGAACGTGAGGAAGTATGTCGGGATCACCAATAAGGCTATCTCGCAATAGGCGAAACTCCCAATCTTGCATATCCCCACCGGTCGCCACCGAGGTAATCATACTCTTCAGCGTCAACACTCTATCGTAAAGCTCACGGGCGTCCTCGTTCACCCCCTAAACCTCCTCCACCTGCACAACCCCCGGCAGGCTCTTCAAGGCCCCCTTGATCTGCGGGTTGAGCGGGAACTCGACGCCGAGGTCCATATCCACCTCCCCCGGCAGCGCGGGGTCCATCAGGCACAGCGACACCGGGCCGGGCCTTGCGCCCTTGGCCTGCGCCTTCGCGCTCTCCAGTAGCGAAGCCACCGTCGCCACCACGCCCGCGTTGTTGACGAAGACCTTCAGCGCCATGCCGCCCGTGTCGGCCACCACCGTGTCCACCGGAGCCGCCGACCGGGCCAAGAGTTTCAGCTGTTCGGACTCCATCGTCGCCTCGACGGTCACGACCACGTTGCAGCCGGTTTCAAGATACTGGCGGTTGGCCTCGAGCGTTTCCGAGAACACCGTGATCTCGCAAGCGCCCGTGGGGTCGGTCATGGCGACGAAGGCGAAGCGGTTGCCCTTGGCCGACTTGCGTTCCTGCTTGGCGGCCACGGCCCCGGCGATCTTGGCCACGCACGGCCCGCGCTCGGCCTTTTTCGCCAGTTCTTCAAGCGTCAGCACGCCCTTGCGCTTCAAGGCGGGCATGTAGTCGTCAAGCGGGTGGCCGGACAGATAAAATCCGATCGCCTTGTGCTCCTCGGCCAGACGTTCGTTGGGGAGCCAGTCGGGGGCGTTGGACAGGCGCGGTTCGGGCAGGTCGTCGCCCGCCTCGCCAAAGAGCGACACCTGATTGGACGCCCGCTGTTCGTGGATCGCGGCGGAGTAGCCCACCAGCGCGTCGAGGCTTTCGAACACCCGGCGGCGGTTCCCGTCGAGTTCGTCAAAGGCTCCGGCGCGCGCCAGCATCTCCATCGGGCGCTTGCCGACGCGTTTGAGGTCCACCCGGCGGGCGAGGTCGTAGAGGTTGACGAAAGGCTTATCGGGCCCGCCCGACGTCGCGCCCCGGACTTGATCCGGGGCCTCGCCCCCACCGCGCCGCCCCTCGACGATGAGCTTCATCGCCTCGAGACCCACGTTCTTGAGCGCGCCCAGCGCATAGACGACCCGGCCCTGATCCACGCTGAAGGTGGCCAGCGAGCGGTTCACGCAGGGCGGCACGATCTCGATGCCCAGCCCCCGCCGGACCTCTTCGGCATAGACGCCCAGCTTGTCGGTGAGGTGGATATCGCAGTTCATGACACCGGCCATGAACTCGACCGGGTGATTGGCCTTGAGCCACGCCGTTTGATAGGACACCACCGCATAGGCGGCGGCGTGGGATTTGTTGAAGCCGTAGTTCGCGAATTTCTCGAGAAGGTCGAAAACCTCCGACGCCTTTTTCTTGTCGACGCCGTTCTTGGCCGCGCCTTCCTCGAATTTCGGGCGCTCGGCGTCCATCGCCTCCTTGATCTTCTTCCCCATCGCGCGGCGCAGAAGGTCGGCGCCGCCAAGGGAATACCCGGCCATGACCTGCGCGATCTGCATCACCTGTTCCTGATAGACGATGATGCCTTGGGTTTCGGCAAGGATATGGTCGATGGAGGGATGCACGGATGTGATCTCGCGCAGCCCGTTCTTGACCTCGCAATAGACCGGGATGTTTTCCATCGGACCGGGACGGTAGAGCGCGACGAGCGCCACGATGTCCTCGATGCAGGTCGGTTTCATGCGCCGGAGCGCGTCCATCATGCCCGTGCTTTCCACCTGGAACACGGCGACAGTCTTGGCGGCGGCGTAGAGTTGATAGGTGCGCTCGTCGTCCAGAGGGATCGCGTTGATCTGGTTCTCGGCCCCCTCGGCGGGCACGTAAAGCTGGGTGCCGTCGGGCGCGATGTGCAGGTCACGCCCCTGCCCGGCGATCAGGTCCATCGCGTTCTGGATGACGGTCAGCGTCTTCAGCCCCAGAAAGTCGAACTTCACCAGCCCCGCCTGTTCGACCCATTTCATGTTGAACTGGGTCGCGGGCATGTCCGAGCGCGGGTCCTGATACAAAGGCACCAACGCATCCAAGGGCCGGTCCCCGATCACCACGCCCGCCGCGTGGGTCGAGGCGTTGCGCAGCAAGCCTTCGACCTGCTGGGCGTAGGTGAGCAGCCGGTTCACGACCTCCTCCGCCCGCGCCTCTTCCCGCAGGCGCGGCTCGTCCTTCAGCGCCTGCGCGATGGACACGGGTTTGACGCCCTCGACAGGGATCAGCTTGGACAGCCGATCCACTTGGCCGTAGGGCATTTGCAGCACCCGGCCCACGTCACGCACAGCGGCCTTGGACAGAAGCGCACCGAAGGTGATGATCTGCCCCACCTTGTCGCGCCCGTATTTCTCCTGCACGTAGCGGATCGTTTCCTCGCGCCGGTCCATGCAGAAGTCGATGTCGAAGTCAGGCATGGACACCCGTTCCGGGTTCAGGAAGCGCTCGAAGAGCAGCGAATAGCGCAGCGGGTCAAGGTCGGTGATGGTCAGCGCATAGGCCACGAGGCTGCCCGCACCGGACCCTCGGCCCGGACCCACGGGAATGCCCTGTTCCTTGGACCACTTGATGAAGTCGGCCACGATGAGGAAGTAGCCGGGAAAGCCCATGCCCTCGATGATATCAAGCTCGAAATCGAGACGCTTCTGGTATTCCTCGACCGACACGGCGTGGGGGATCACGGCGAGGCGCGCTTGCAGGCCCTCGTTGGCCTGACGGCGCAGTTCAGCCACCTCGTTCTCGGCGAACTTCGGCAGGATCGGGTCGCGTTTGTAGGTCTTGAAGGCGCAGCGTCGGGCGATTTCGACCGTGTTCTCCAGAGCCTCGGGCAGGTCGGCGAAGAGCGTCGCCATCTCCTGCGGCGACTTGAAGTAATGCTGCGGCGTCAGGCGGCGGCGCGGCTGCTGCTGGTCGACATAGGCGCCCTGGGCGATGCAGATGAGCGCGTCGTGGGCCTCGTAAAGATCGGACTTGGGAAAATAGACGTCATTCGTCGCGACCAGCGGGATGTCCATCGCATAGGCCATTTCGACAAAGCCGCGCTCGGTCTTTTGCTCAGCCTCGGTCGTGCGCCCACCCTCGCCGGGGTGGCGCTGCAATTCGATATAAAGCCGGTCGCCGTAGATTGCGTGAAACCGCTGCATCAGCGCCTCGGCCCGGCCACGGTTGCCGGTCTGGAGCACCATTCCCACGGGGCCAAGCGGTCCGCCGGTCAGACAGATGCACCCTTCAGCGTAGCTTTCCAGCTCCTCGATCGTGACCTGCGGCAGACCGCCGTGCTTGTCGACGTAGAGGCAGGAGTTGAGCTTCATCAGGTTTTCATAGCCCTGCTCGCTCTGCGCCAGCAGGACCACAGGCGCGGGCGCCTTGGGCTGTTCGCCGGGCACGGGCGGCTCATAGGCCACGTCGATCTGGCAACCGACGATGGGTTGCAGCCCCGCACCGCTCGCGGTCACGGAAAATTCGAGCGCCGCGAACATGTTGTTCGTGTCGGTCAATGCGACGGCCGGCATGTCCATGCTTTCGCACAGGCCCGTCAGTTTCTTGACCGGAACGGCGCCCTCGAGAAGCGAGTATTCGGAGTGAACGCGGAGATGAATGAATCGGGGATCGGCAGCCATGCGCCCAAGGTAAGCCCCCCGTCGGCGGGGGCAAGCCAAGACGGCGGCCCTGCGCGAAATCTTGTTGTCCCGACTCGGCGCCGCCGCCCATCTTGGGGAAATAGCCGCGATGGTCCGATCAGACGACCCGCGCCAGAACATCAAGACAGACGAGAGGCAGCATGTCCGCACATCCCCACCCCGGCCCCTTCGGCAGCGCGGGTTTCCATCCCGGTCCGACCTCGGAAATGCGCGTGACACGTTATCTCAAGGCCCCGGTCGGAGACCTGTGGCGGGGTTTCAGCGATGGGGCGACGCTGGTCCACTGGTTCCGGCCAGGCGGGGTCGAGCTTGCGTCGGCGCTGGTGGAACCCCGGCGCGGCGGGCGGTTCGACCTGACCCATGCACGGGCGGGCGCGCGACTCGAGACGATCAATTGCTGCGTGCTGGAGGCCGAGGAGAACCGGCTGTTCGCCGTGACCACGGCGCTCGCGGGCGACTATCGCCCCACCGGGACGCAGGCACCCGCGACGTTGATCGTCGAGTTCCACGAAATCGCATCGGGCACGCGGCTCGAGGCGCGACTCATGCACCCTGAGGCGGCGGTCGCCTCGCCCCTGATCGGTTGGGAAGAGGGTTTGCCGGTTCTGGAGCAGATTTTGGCAGGTTAGGGCGCCTCAGGGGAGCGAAACCTGCCCCGCGGCAAGGGTTTCCTTTCCTGTCAATGACTTATGAAAGGTCCGCGCGGACTGGACACCGACCGGCAACGGCGCGCCCTGCGTTAAGTTAGCCGCGAGACTAACTTTCAATTGACGCGCCGTCGTGGTTGGGTTTAGTTAGCCCCATGACTAACCAAATGAACCTTCTCTTTGCGACCCTTGCCGATCCGACTCGCCGGGCCGTGATCGAACGGCTGGTCGCGGGCGAGGCCCCGATCAAGGAGCTTGCCGCGCCCCATGACATGGCGCTTCCCACCTTCCTGCGCCATGTCGAACGGCTGGAGGAGGCGGGGTTGGTCACGACGCGCAAGGAGGGACGGCAGAGGATCGTCAGCATGACACCCGAAGCCTTTGCGCCCGTGGAGGACTGGCTCACCACCCAGAAACGCATCTGGGAGCGGCGGCTCGACCGGCTCGACGCTCTGGCCCGCCAGATCGAGGCCGAGGCGAACCCCTTCCCCGGCCCGCATGTGCCGCGAAAACCCGTCGACGGGTGACGACCGACACAGCGCAAAGGATTAATCTCCGGCAGTCCTGCCGGGGCACGAGGAAGCCATGTCCAAAGGAGGACACCATGAGCATCGACCACGACGAATTCACCCTGACCCGCACCATCGCGGCCACGCCCGCCAGCGTGTTTCGCGCCTTTGCCGAAGAGGACCTCAAGCGGCAGTGGTTCGTGACCGAAGGCCCCGGGACGGGCAAATCCGATTACCGGGTGGATTTCCGGGTCGGCGGCGGCGAGCGCGGCACCTTCGAGATCACCGAGGGACCGGGCGCGGGCCTGCACGCCAATGCCACGACCTATTTCGACATTCAGGAAAACGAGCGAATCGCCTATGCCTATTCGATGGCATGGGACGGACGGGTGCATTCGGCCAGTCTGGTGACGGTAGAATTCGCGCCGACCGAGGGCGGAACGCGGCTTACCTATACCGAACGCGGGGCCTATTTCCCACCCTCCGACGGGGCAAAGATGCGTGCAGGCGGTGTCGGTGCGCAACTGGATCAACTCGTCGCGATGATGGAGGACGCATGATGCGCATTGACGAGTTCAACCCGGAGACAGATCTGGAAATCACGCGGGTGATCGGGGCCTCGCCTGCGGTTGTCTGGCGCTGCCTGACCGAGGCGGCGCTTCTCGAACGCTGGTTCTGCCCGGTGCCCTGGCAGGTGCGCGGCGCGGTGATCGAGGCAGAGCCGGGCGGCATCTTTCACACGCCGATGTATGGTCCCGAGGGCGAGGTGCAGGATGAGGGGCCGGGTTGCGTGCTGGTGGCCGAACCCCGGCGCGCGTTTGCCTTTAGCGACGCGATGGGACCGGGGTTTCGACCGCGGGACGGCGGGTTCATGACCGGAGTCTACCTGCTCGAGGCGGTCGAGGCCGGGACGCGGATCGTGGCCCGCGCTCTGCACGGCGACGTGGCGACCAAGGAAAAACACGCGGAAATGGGCTTTGAACTGGGTTGGGGTGCGGCGCTCGACCAGTTGGATGCCTTGGCGCAAGGAATTTGACTTTCCACACAGAACGCTCGCCCCGGGCTTGACCCGAGGCCGTTGTCGCCAACCGCGCCGTCCCGTTTCGTCCAAACGATCAAGTGGCTTATGACCAGCCCAAATTTCCGGCACCCCCCAGAGAAATGCCCAAGCCAGAGGCGGTTTCCCTGAACCATCCAGCCCATTTCGCGGGCGTTTCACCGCCCATTGGGTAGACAGCGCCCAAAATCTCGGCTTTCCTGCTTCGGAACCGGGACTCTCTACGCCGCATCGAGAGTCCGAAATCGGACAAGAGGTAAAGCGGCGGGACAACGGGATGGATATCGCGTTTCTTCTCAATGGAGAGACCGTGTCGCTGACGGGCGTCGATCCGACGACGACCGTGCTGGATTGGCTGCGCGAAGGCCGGGGGCTGACGGGGACCAAGGAAGGCTGCAACGAGGGCGACTGCGGGGCCTGCACCGTGATGGTGACGGATGACACCGGCACACGGGCGCTCAACGGTTGCATCCTGTTCCTGCCCCAGATCAACGGCAAGACGCTGACCACGGTCGAAGGCCTCGCCTCGCCCACGGGCGACATGCACCCGGTGCAGACGGCGATGGTCGAACATCACGGCAGCCAGTGCGGGTTCTGCACGCCAGGCTTCGTCGTGTCCCTTGCCGCCGGGCAAATCGCGGGCGAGACCAATCACGACCGCCAGCTTGCGGGCAATCTGTGCCGCTGCACGGGCTATGCGCCGATCATCCGCGCCGCCGAAAACGCTGCGCGGCGCCCGGTGCCGAAATGGCTGCGCGAGTTGCCGCCGGGTCCCGCAACGGGACCGATGCCCAACGATTTCCAGCCTTCGACCGTGGCGGCGCTCGCCGAACTGCGCATGACCTATCCGCAGGCGACCATCGTCGCCGGGGCGACGGACGTGGGGCTTTGGGTCAACAAGCAGCACCGCGACATCGCCCCGGTGATCTTCGTCTCCCAGATCGAGGAGCTGCGCCGGATCGAGATGGCGCCCTACATGATCCGGGTCGGGGCCGCTGCGAGCGTCGAGGCGCTGCGGCTGGCCATTGCGCCCCTGCATCCGAGCTTCGCCGCCATGCTCGACCGTTTCGCGAGCGCACAGGTCCGCGCTGCCGCGACCGTGGGCGGCAACATCGCCAACGGTTCACCCATCGGGGACACCCCACCCGCGCTCATCGCGCTAGGCGCGACGCTCCAGTTGCGGCGCGGCGACGACATGCGGGAAATGCCGCTCGAGGACTTTTTCCTCGAGTACGGCAAGCAGGATTTGGCGGAGGGCGAGTTCGTCGAGGCCGTAGTGATTCCGCGCGACAGCGGGCCGAACCGGTTCCGGGTCTACAAACTGTCCAAACGCTTCGATCAGGACATTTCCGCCGTGCTCGGTGCATTCAACGTCGGTGTCGAGAATGGCCGCGTGACCTCGGCCCGGATCGCCTTCGGCGGCATGGCGGGCGTGCCCAAGCGCGCCGAGGCGGTCGAGGCCGCGCTCATGTCCAAACCCTGGACGATGGAGACGGTGCGCGAGGCGAAATGGGCCTTTGCGGCGGATTTCAAACCGATGAGCGACATGCGCGCCTCGGCCACCTACCGGCTGGAGACGGCGGCGAACCTGCTGGAACGCTACTTCCTCGACCTCGAGGGGCAGTTGACCAGCGTGCGGGAGGTCCGGGCATGAGCGTCGGCAAACCGCTTCCCCACGACTCGGGCCCGCTCCATGTGACAGGCGCGGCTTATTACATCGACGACGTGCCAGTGCCCGCCAATTGTCTGCATCTGGCCTTTGGCACCTCGCACGTCGCGCGCGGCATCATCACCGCCATGGACCTGTCCGACGTGCGCCAGTCGCCGGGCGTGGTCGCGGTGCTGACCGCCGCCGACCTGCCCCATGTGAACGACATCTCGACCGCCGCCCATGACGAGCCGCTTCTGGCCGAGGGCGAGGTGCGTTACCACATGCAGCCCATCTTCCTCGTCGTGGCCACCTCGCACCGGGCCGCACGGGTCGCCGCCGCGCGGGGCAAGGTCGAGATTGAGGAAAAGACCCCGATCCTCACCATCGACGAGGCGCTCGCGGCCAAGTCCTATTTCGAGGGCGGGCCGATCACCTGGTCACGAGGTGATGTCGCGGCAGCGATGCCCGAGGCGGCCCGGGTTATCGAGGGCGAGATCGAGATCGGCGGTCAGGAGCATTTCTACCTCGAAGGCCAGATCAGCCTCGCCACCCCGCAGGACAACGGGGACATGGTGCTTCTCACCTCGACCCAGCATCCGACCGAAATCCAGCACAAGGTGGCCGAGGCGCTGGCGCTTCCCTTCCACGCGATCCGGGTCGAAACCCGGCGCATGGGCGGCGGTTTCGGCGGCAAGGAGAGCCAGGGCAACGCGCTCGCCATCGCCTGTGCCATCGCGGCGGCGGCGACGGGCCGCCCCTGCAAGATGCGCTATGACCGCGACGACGACATGGCGATCACCGGCAAGCGGCACGACTTCCGCATCGCCTACAAGGCGGGCGTCACGCCCGAGGGCAAGCTCGTCGCGGTCGAGTTCGACCAGTTCGTGCGCTGCGGCTGGTCGGCCGACCTGTCGCTGCCGGTGGCAGACCGCGCGATGCTGCACGCTGACAACGCCTATTTCGTTCCGCATATCCGGATTACCTCCCATCGGCTGAAGACCAACACGGCCAGCGCCACGGCGTTTCGCGGGTTCGGCGGCCCGCAGGGGATCATGGGGATCGAGCGGGTGATGGATCACATCGGCCATACGCTGGGCCGCGATCCGCTCGAAATCCGGCAGATCAACTTCTACAACAAGCGCCGGGTGCAGGAGACGCCCTATGGCCAACCCGTGCGCGGCTTCATACTGCCAGACATGGTCAAGGCGCTGGCCAAGACCGCCGATTACGCCGGACGAAAAGCCGCGATTGCCGAGTGGAACGCGGGCAATGACGTGGTCAAGAAGGGGATTGCGCTGACGCCGGTCAAATTCGGGATCAGCTTCACGCTTACACATCTCAACCAGGCGGGCGCGCTGGTGAACGTCTATGCCGACGGGTCGGTGACGATCAACCACGGTGGGACCGAGATGGGACAGGGGCTGTTCCAGAAGGTCGCGCAGGTGGCGGCGACGGGTTTCGGCATCGGCATGGACCGGGTGCGCATCACCGCGACCGATACGGGCAAGGTGCCCAACACCTCGGCCACGGCGGCAAGCTCGGGATCGGACCTCAACGGCATGGCGGTCGCCAATGCGGTGGACGAGATACGCAGGCGCATGGCGCGGCTCGTGGGTCCGATGGCGGACGTGCGCCCCAAGGCGGTGGAGTTTGCGCGCGGCAAGGTCATCGCGGGCGACAAGGTCTGGCGTTTCGCCGAGGTGGCGCGGATGTGCCACGAAAACCGCGTGAGCCTGTCCTCGACCGGCTTCTACGCGACGCCCGAGATTTCATGGGACCGCACCATCGGCAAGGGCCATCCGTTCTACTACTTTGCCCATGGCGCGGCGATCACCGAAGTGGCCGTCGACCGTCTGACCGGCGAAAACCGCATCCTGCGCGTGGATATCCTGCATGACGTGGGCAAGTCGCTGAACCCCGCGATCGACGTCGGCCAGATCGAGGGCGGCTATGTGCAAGGCGCGGGCTGGCTGACCACGGAAGAGCTGGTCTGGGACCACAAGGGGGTGCTGCGCACCCACGCGCCGTCCACCTACAAGATCCCGGCCTGTTCGGACCGGCCCGAGGTGTTCAACGTCGCGCTCTGGGATGGCGAAAACCACGTGCCGTCGATTTATCGGTCGAAAGCCGTGGGCGAGCCGCCCCTGATGCTCGGCATCTCGGCCTTTCTCGCGCTGTCGGATGCGATCGGCGCCTTTGGCCCGACTGAAAACGGGGCCTACCCCGACCTCGATGCGCCCGCGACGCCCGAGCGTGTGTTTCACGCCGCGCAAAGGATGCTGACGTGAGCCTCGACGCCGTCAGACTGGCTGACCTGATCGCAGCCCATGGCCGCGTCGTGCGGATCGTCGTGGCCGAGGTTCACGGCTCGGCCCCGCGAGAGGTCGGCGCGTCGGTGACGGTCTGGGAGGACGACTTTGGCGCCGGGCAAGAGGGCACCATCGGCGGCGGCACGCTGGAGTTCGAAGCGGTCCATATCGCCCGAAAGATGCTGGCGGACGGTGTGCTGCGCCGGACCCAGACGCTTTCGCTTGGCCCCGATATGGGCCAGTGCTGCGGCGGTCGGGTCAAGCTATTGTGGGAGGCATACGAGGTCGCGCCAACGGGCCGTATTCACGCCCGCGCGACGCTGGATGCCGAGATGCCGCTTGCGGTGTCGCGTTTGCTGGCCGAGGCAAGGAACGGATCTGGGGCGACGGGCCTGCCCCGGCCCGAATTGATCGGCGGCTGGATGATCGAACCCATCCTGACGGCCCGCACGCCGGTCTGGATCTGGGGCGCGGGCCACGTGGGCCGGGCGCTGGTCGCGGCCCTGTCGCCGCTGCCGCAACTTGCCCTCACCTGGCTCGACACCGGACCCGAACGGTTCCCCGACACGATCCCCGCAGGCGTCACCGCCCTGCCCGCCCCCGAGCTTGCACAAGCCATGCGACTTGCCCCCAAAGACGCGCATCACGTGGTGCTGACCTATTCCCATGCCCTCGACCTCGCGCTCTGCGATGCGGGGCTATCCCATGGGTTCACGCGTTTTGGCCTGATCGGGTCGCATACGAAATGGGCACGCTTTCGCTCGCGTTTGCAGCAGGCCGGACATGCGCGCACAGAAATTGAGCGGATTCGCTGCCCCATCGGGGACAAGACGCTTGGGAAACATCCGGCCGTGATTGCGCTGGGGGTGGCCGCGCAAATAGCGTCGGACGTGGCTTTGGGGAGCCGCATGACGGGACAATTGGGGGATCGCGATGAGCACGCCGTATCTGGCGCTTGAGGGGCTGACCAAGGCCTACCCCGGCGTCGTCGCGAACGACAATGTCTCGTTCCAGATCATGCCGGGCGAGGTCCATGCGCTGCTTGGCGAAAACGGCGCGGGCAAATCCACGCTGGTCAAGATGATCTACGGCCTCGTCAAACCCGATCGGGGCGCGATGCGGGTGAACGGCGCCACCTATGAACCCGCGAACCCCCATGCCGCGCGTGGCTCCGGCGTGGCCATGGTGTTCCAGCACTTCTCGCTTTTCGACGCACTCGACGTGGCCGAGAACATCGCGCTGGGCATGGACAACCCGCCAAGGATGCGCGCACTCGCCGCCCGCATCCGCGAGGTGAGCGAAGCCTATGGCCTGCCCCTCGACCCCTCCCGCCGGGTGGGCGATCTGTCGGCGGGCGAACGTCAGCGGGTCGAGATCGTCCGTTGCCTGCTTCAGAACCCCAAGCTCCTCATAATGGACGAACCGACCTCGGTGCTCACCCCGCAGGAAGTGCAGATCCTGTTTGAGACGCTGCGCAAGCTCTCGTCCGAGGGCACCGCGATCCTTTATATCTCCCACAAGCTCGAAGAAATCCGCACGCTCTGCGACCGGGCCACGGTGCTGAGGCTGGGCAAGGTCGTTGGCGCCGCCAACCCGCGCGAGAAATCCGCGCGAGAACTGGCCGAGATGATGGTGGGCACGGTGCTCCACACCCCCTCGCGCGACACCACCGCGCCGGGTGAGGTGCTGCTGACCGTCAACGACCTCACCCTTCCCGCCGCCTCGCAATTCGGTACCACGCTGAAGGGCGTGTCGCTCGAGTTGCGCGCGGGCGAAGTCCTCGGCATCGCCGGTGTCGCGGGCAACGGTCAGGACGAGCTGCTCGGCGCGCTGTCGGGCGAACGGCTGTCGGCGGCGAACGCGGTCACGCTCTCGGGCAAGCCCATCGGGCGATTGGGTCCCAACGCGCGGCGCAGGCTGGGTCTGCTCGCCGCACCCGAGGAACGGCTGGGCCATGCGGCAGCCCCCGAGATGAGCCTGACCGAAAACGCGCTCCTCACCGGCGACATCCGCGAGAAGCTGACCAGGAACGGCTTCGTCGGCTGGTCCAAGGCGCGCGCCTTCGCGAAGAAGATCATCGAGGGCTTCGACGTGCGCACGCCGGGGACCGAAACCGCCGCGGGCGCGCTGTCTGGCGGCAACCTCCAGAAATTCGTGATCGGGCGGGAAATTCTGCAACGGCCCACGGTGCTTGTCGTGAACCAGCCCACATGGGGCGTCGATGCCTCGGCCGCCGCCGCGATCCGGCAGGCGCTCCTCGACCTCGCGGCTGAGGGCGCGGGGCTGATCGTCATTTCGCAGGACCTCGACGAGCTCATGGAGATCTCCGACCGCTTCTCGGCACTGAACGAGGGCCGCCTTGCCCGCGCTGTGCCTGCCAAGGGGCTGACGGTCGACGAGATCGGCCTCATGATGGGCGGCGCGCATGACATGCACGAGGCGCATGCCGAGGACTCCCCCAGAACTGCGCAGGAGGTCCCCGCATGAGCCTGATCCGGCTTGAAAAACGCGCGGCGCCCTCGCGCACGCTCGCGGCCCTCACTCCGGTCATGGCCGTGATCGCCACGATGATCGCGGGCGGGATCATGTTCGCCATCCTCGGCGCGAACCCGCTAGAGGCCATCCGCACGATCTTCTGGGACCCGCTCTTCGATCCGCAGTTCGGCCCCTATTCGCGCCCCCAGCTTCTGGTCAAGGCGGCCCCCCTCATCCTGATCGCGACGGGCCTCGCGCTCGGTTTCAAGGCTGGCATCTGGAACATCGGGGCCGAAGGGCAATACATCATGGGCGCGGTGGTCGGTGCAGGTGCGGGCCTTGCCTTCTACCCGTCCGAAAGTCCGCTCATCTTCCCCTTCATGGTGCTCGCGGGCGGCTTCGGCGGCTGGGCCTGGGCGATGATCCCTGCGATCCTCAAGACGCGCTTCGGCACGAACGAGATCCTCGTGTCACTCATGCTGGTCTACGTGGCCGAGAACATTCTCGCCTCGGTCTCCTCGGGCCTTCTCAGAAACCCCGAGGGCATGGGCTTTCCCGGCTCGCGCAACCTCGCGCGCGACTATCCGGCGGCCTCCAATACCGAGATCATCGCGAACACCGGGATGCACTGGGGCGTCGTCGCCGCCTTGATCGCCGTCATCTTCGCCTATGTGCTCATGACCCGGCACAAGATGGGCTTCGCGATCCGCCTCGCCGGCGAGGCGCCCCGCGCGGCCCGTTTCGCGGGCGTCTCACCCAGCCGGCTCATCATCTTCTGCCTCGGCACCGCGGGCGCGCTTGCCGGTCTCGCGGGCCTTTTCGAGGTCTCGGGCCCCGCGGGCCAGATCTCGATCGACTTCAACTCGGGCTATGGCTTCACAGCGATCATCGTCGCCTTTCTCGGCCGCCTCCACCCCATTGGCATCCTGCTCGCGGGCCTGCTCATGGCGCTGACCTATATCGGCGGCGAGCTTGCGCAACTCATGCTCGGCATGCCCGCCGCCGCGATTCAGCTCTTTCAGGGGATGCTCCTCTTCTTCCTCCTCGCGATGGACGTCTTTGCCAACTACCGCATCCGCATCGGCACGCCGGAGGTGGCGACATGACCCCTGCTTCACTGCTTCAAGAATACTTCGGGGTCCGGGGCAGCGCCCCGGCCCGCCCCCTCCACGAGAAAGACCTCTGATGGACTTCGGCTCGATCAACCCGATCCTCCTCATCGCATCGCTCATGGTGGCCTCGACCCCGATCCTGCTCGCCGCCTTGGGCGAAATGGTCGTGGAAAAGGCAGGCGTCCTCAATCTGGGCGTCGAAGGAATGATGATCACCGGCGCGGTGGTGGGTTTTGCCATCGGGGTCAACACCGGGTCGAGCTGGGCGGGCTTCGCCGTCGCCGCCCTCGCAGGTGCGGCGCTGTCGATGATCTTTGCGATCATCACCCAGGTCCTGCTCTCGAACCAAGTCGCCACGGGCCTTGGCCTCACACTTTTCGGCCTTGGCCTCTCCTCGCTCATCGGCAAGCCCTATGTAGGGATGAAGGCCCCCGGCTTCGCGAAACTGCATATTCCCGGCCTGTCGGAAATACCCTTTGTCGGTCCGGTGCTCTTTCGCCATGACCCGATGGTCTATGTCTCGATCCTCATCGTGGCCGGGGTCTGGTATCTGCTCACCTTCACCCGCGCAGGGCTCATTCTGCGCGCGGTGGGGGAAAACCACAACGCGGCCCATGCGCTGGGTTACAAGGTCAAGACCGTGCGTTTTGCCGCCATCGCCTTTGGCGGCGCCATGGCGGGCCTCGGCGGAGCCTACGTGAGCCTCGTGCGCGTGCCGCAATGGGTCGAGGGCATGACGGCCGGCGCGGGTTGGATCGCGCTCGCCATCGTCGTCTTTGCAAGCTGGCGTCCGTGGCGCATCCTTCTGGGCGCCTACCTCTTCGGGGGCATCACGGTCCTGCAACTCAACCTTCAGGCCGCCGGGTCTTCCATCCCGGTCGAGTATCTGTCGATGTCGCCCTATGTCATCACGATCCTTGTCCTTGTCATCATCTCGATCCGCGGCAACCATGGTGCGCCGGGGTCGCTCGGGCGGGTGTTCCATGCTTCCCACTGAACCAGCGACACAGACCAGGGGCAGCTTCGGGGGGAGCCGTGCAGCGACAGGAAGTTCTAGCCATTCTCGACGGGACGCACCCGCGACTGGGGCGCTCGGTCGCCTTTGCGTTGGACGGGCTGATCGTGCTTTCAGCCCTCGCCATCGCGGTAGAAACCGTGCCGGGGCTGCCGCGCGGCTGGCAGTTTACGCTGCAGGTCCTCGAGGACGTAATCATCTTTGTCTTTGCGTCAGAATACATGGTCCGGCTGCTGTCAGCCCCACGCAAGCGCGACTATGCGCTGAGTTTCTGGGGGATCATCGACCTGCTCGCGTGGCTGCCCGCGTTGCTTCTCTTCCTCCCCGCCACACAAGCGATCCGGGTGCTCCGGCTCGTGCGGCTTCTCAGGCTCATCAAGCTCTTCGACACCGCGCCTGCGCTCCATCGCCTCGCCACCGCCTTTGGCCGGGTGCGTGCGGAGCTGGTCGTCTGGGGCGTGCTCTCGGCGCTCCTGCTCTACGTGGCGGCGGTCGGCATCTACGTTTTCGAGAACCCCGCGCAGCCCGAGGTCTTTTCCTCGATCCCCGCCGCGCTTTGGTGGTCGGTGGTGAGCTTTACCACGGTCGGATATGGCGACATGTTCCCGATCACGCCGGGCGGGAGGATCATGACGACCTTCATGCTCTTCATCGGGCTGGGGATCTTTGCCGTCCCCGCCGCGATCGTCACCACGGCGCTTCTGGAAGCCGAGACCAACGTCCGTCCCCGCAGCAGGGACCGGCGCAGCGATGCGGACGATAGCCGTGACGAAACCTGAACCCACAACCAACAACCAACTGGGAGACTGACATGAAACTTGTCACCACACTTCTCGCCGGGGCCGCCTTTGGCCTCGCCTTCGCGACCGCCGCCGTCGCGCAGGACAAGACCAAGGTCGGCTTCATCTACGTGGGCCCGGTGGGCGACGGCGGATGGACCTATGAACACGACCAGGGCCGTCTCGCGCTCGAGGAAGAATTCGGCGACATGGTCGAAACCGTGTACCAGGAGAACGTCCCGGAAGGTGCCGACGCGGAACGCGCGATCACCCAGATGGCGCTGTCGGGCGCCGACCTTATCTTCACCACATCCTTCGGCTTCATGGACCCGACCATCGCGGTGGCCGAAAAATTCCCGGACGTGAAGTTCGAGCACGCCACCGGCTACAAGACCGCCGACAACGTGGGCGTCTACTCGGCCCGCTTCTACGAAGGCCGCGCGGTGCAGGGCACCATCGCCGGGCATCTGACGGAATCCAACATCGTGGGCTACATCGGCTCGTTCCCGATTCCCGAGGTCATCCGTGGCATCAACTCGGCCTATATTCACGCCAAGAAGGTGAACCCCGACGTCCAGTTCAAGATCGTCTGGGCCTACACCTGGTTCGACCCGGCGAAAGAGGCTGACGCGGCCAAGGCGCTCATTGAACAGGGCGCGGACGTGATCCTCCAACACACCGACTCGACGGCCCCGCAGGCCGCGGCGCAGGAGGCGGGGAACGTCTATACCTTCGGTCAGGCTTCGGACATGATCGAATACGCCCCCATGCCGCGCGTCTCCTCGATCATCGACAACTGGGCGCCCTACTACATCGCCCGCACCAAGGCCGTGATGGACGGCACCTGGGAAAGCGACAACACCTGGGACGGCATCGGTGCCGGCATGGTCGGCATCGGCGAGATCACCGACGCGGTGCCTGCCGAAGTAAAGGAGGAAGCCCTCGCGCTCAAAGACGCGATCGCATCGGGCGAATACCACCCCTTCACCGGCCCGCTCAACAAGCAGGACGGAAGCACGTGGCTCGCCGAAGGTGAAACCGCCGACGACGGCACGCTCGCCGGTATGGATTTCTACGTCGAAGGCATCGAAGGCGATATTCCGAACTGATCGGGTTCGGCATCTGAGATCGGGAAGGCCCTGCGGTTTGCGGGGCCTTTTCGGTTTGGGGCAGGACGGTGCGCATGAATGCGCACCCTACGGACATCGGGCCTGATCCGGGGGGCTCGCCCGCTTATTGTTAACGCTAACATTTCATGCAATAGACCGTGCATGACTCAGCCTTCGCTTCTCCCCGGCATCGCGCTTCGCCTTGCGGCGACGTTCCTCATGACCGCCATGTCGGCGGCGGTCCATGCCGCAGCGGTCGAGGGCGTGCCGGTCGGGCAGATCATGGTCTGGCGCTCGCTCGTGGCGCTCGTCCCGATCCTGATCTACATGGCGGCGCGCTCGGAACTGCCTGTGGCCCTCACGACCAAGCGTCCCGGCCTGCACGTCACCCGGTCGCTCTTTGGCGCGTTCTCCATGGCTTGTTCGTTCTTGTCGCTCGCGTATCTGCCCGTCGCAAACGCGCAGGCACTGGCCTATCTCGCCCCGGTGCTCACCCTGCCGCTGGCCGCGTGGCTGCTTGGCGAACGCCTCGGGCGCGGGGTCCCCGTGGCGGTGGGGCTGGGCTTTGCCGGGGTCGTCGCCTTGCTTTGGGCTGCGCTCGACAGGCCCGGCGCGGCCGCGCTGGTCGGGGTCGGCGCGGGGCTCGCCTATGCCGTGACCATGGCCTTCGTCCGGGTCCATACCAAGCGGATGACGGTCACCGAACGCGCCTCGACCATCGCGTTCTATTTCGCGTTGGTCTCGGGCGTGGCGGGGCTTGCCACCCTGCCCTTCGGCTGGGCCACGCTCACCGGCGCCCAGATGCTCTGGCTCGGGGCTGCCGGTCTGATCGGCGGCCTCGGCCACATCGCATCGAACGAAGCCGTCGCCCGCGCGCCCGTCGCCCGTCTCGCGCCCTATGACTACACCGGGATGCTTTGGGCCATCGGTTTTGACCTCGTGCTCTTTGCAACGCTGCCTGGCCCCTTGGGATGGGTCGGCGTCGCGGCGATCACCGGGGCCGCGTTGATCGTGACTCGCCCCGCGCGCCCGTGGCCGTGACGGGGAGGCCAGCCGTCGACCAGAATACCGGATTGGGTGCCGATGCGACATGTCGCAGAACCGTCACAGGCGGGCGTCGAGGTCCGGGACGGCACTCTCGTTTCTTGAAACACGGAGAGCGCGACGGTAAGCGGACCCGGAGTAGCCAGACTAATCCTTAGTTAGCCAAGAAATTCTACTGAGGATGACATATGCGCTACCCATCACTGGCGGTTTCCGCCATCGCACTGCTTTCTGCAAGTCACGCCTACGGTCAAGCTGCTGAACCCTTCGTCCTCGGGACGATCGTGCTGGGTTCGGACGCGACATCGGCAGAAACCCGGTCCCCAAGCCCCGCGCCCACAGCGCAACCCGTGCCGGTGGCCACGCCGGTCGCAGACCCCGAAACCGTGGATGTCGAACTTGTCGGGCCGACTGACCCGCAAATGGCGGCTGGCGGTCAGGCAACCGCCGGGGGTCTGAGCAACGAAGACCTGACCCGGATCAGCCCTGGGGACCTACAGGACGTGTTTCGCAGCCAGCCGACCATCCAGGTCGGCAGTTCCCTTCCGGTGTCGCAGAAGATCTACGTGAACGGGGTCGAAGAGAACAACCTCAACGTTACCATCGACGGCGCGCGCCAGAATAACCGGATTTTCCACCACACCGCGACCACCTATATCGACCCCGAGCTTCTGCGGGCCGTCAGCGTCGAGCCGGGCGTCGCGCCTGCCGATGCCGGTCCGGGCGCCATGGCAGGGGCCATCGCTTTTGAGACGAAGGATGTGGGTGACCTTCTGGAAGCGGGCCGGACCTTCGGCGGCCGCGTCTCGACCGAGTTCGACACGGGTGGCAACACCTCCACCAGCAGCCTCGCGCTTTATGGGCGCGCCGGGATCGTGGAATACCTCGTGTTCGGCAAATATGCTCGCGGCGGCAACCGTCAGGACGCCAGCGGCGCGAATATCATCGGCTCGGGCACGGCCCTGACCAGCGGTCTTGCCAAGGTGGCGCTGAACCTGAACGACGGCAGCCGCATCGAAGCCTCTTACGAGCAGGTCCGCGATGACGCGGAGCGCCCCAACCGTGCCGATTTCGGCGGCATGGTCCGTGGCGGAGTCCTGGATACGGGGACCCGACAATACGCGCTGTCGCGTCAGAACGCGGTCGTCACCTATACCGGCAGCGGGACCAACCCGATGTGGAACCCGACACTGCAACTGGCCTATAACTCGACGAACCTCTACACGGCGCCCTTCACGGGCCGGACCGACGCCTATCGCGGGATCGCGACCAGCCTGACGGGCAAGGCGCAAAACGAGTTCGCCCTGTCCAACGGCACGATCACGGCCGGTGTCGATTTCTACCGCGACGTCACCGACATCACCGGTGAAGGATCTGCCGTCTATTTCGCCGAGGAAAGCGCCTGGAACCTGGGCGCCTACGTGCAGGGCCGGTTCAACGTGACCGACCGGTTCCGCGTCTCGGGGGGTGCGCGTTACGACTTCCAGAGCTTCACCGGCGTCGATGGCACCACCTACCGCAACAGCGGTTTGTCGGCCAACCTCGCGGCGGATTTCGACGTCACCGACTTCTTCACCCTCAGCGCAGGCGTATCGCGAACCTGGGGCGGCATCGCGCTCGCCGAGAGCTTTCTCTTCGATACGACCTGGGCCTATCCGGCCACGATAGATCCCGTGACATCGATGAACTACTATGTCGGCTTCAGGTCTGAATTCGACAGCGGCCTTGGGTTCGACGGCAAGATGTTCCGAACCAGCATCGAGAACGCACGCACGCTCTTCAACGGGGCGACGACCGAAGCCTTCGGCGTCAATCCCGGCGACACCTCGGACCTGGACGCGCGCGGCTACGAGATCGGGGCAAGCTACAACTGGGGCGACGGCTTTGCACGGATCGGCTATGCCGCCGTCACGGCACGCACCGACGGGATGGCAGCCGACAGCTATTCCGGCCGCTACCTGACCACGCCGCTCGGCGACAGGTTGGTATTCGAGGCCGCCCATCGCTTTGGCGACACGGGTCTGACCGTCGGCGGCGACATCAGCCACACCTTCGGCCAGAACCTGTTCTACCTCGGCGCGCCGTCGGGCAGCACCAAGAGCTACACCGTGGTCAACGCCTTTGCACAATACGAGCCGCCCCAGGTGGATGGCCTGTCCCTGCGTGTCGGCGTCGACAACCTGCTCAACGAGCTTTACGCCGAAAGCGCGACCTATGGACAGGAATTCGGCACCATCGTCCCGCTGAACGAGCCAGGGCGGACGATCAGCTTCAAACTGTCCTACAACTTCTGACCTGACGAGACATACTGGCGGCCCCCGCCGCACAGTGACACGATCCGGCCGGGCCCTGCAGATTGACGCTGCGGGGCCCGCGTTTTTCTGTAGATGCCATGTGTCCGACAGGCGCCCGTCACGGTGCGTCACTTTTCAATTCGGAGAACCGGTGGCAAGCTGCCCCCATGGTCGATTTCATCATCATAGGCGGCGGGGTCGCCGGGCTGTCCGCCGGGGCGCATCTGGCCTCGCATGGACGCGTCACACTGATCGAAGCCGAAGCGCAGCTTGGCCATCATGCCTCGTCCCGGTCGGCCGCCGTGCATATTCCGACCTACGGCGCAGGTCCGGTCAAGGACATCTCGATCGCCTCGACCGAGGCGCATCTGGCGGCGGGCGTCCTGACCCCGCGTCCGGTCATGCTCGTGGGAACAGCGGAAGAGGCGGAGGGCTTTGCCCGCGACGCCAAGGACCTGCGGATGACCCCGATCTCGCCCGACGCCGCGCGGGATATGGTGCCGCTTCTGTCAGCGGACATCAGCCATGCCGCCCTGACGCGGGAAACCTGGGACATCGACACCGACGCGGTCCTTCAGGCCTATGCGCGCGCCATCCGGGCCGACGGGCAGATCGTGACGGGCGCGCGGGTCGAAGCCATCGCACGCACCGCGACGGGCTGGCGTGTGACGGCAGGAGGCGCGGATCACGATGCGCCCGTTCTGGTGAACGCCGCCGGACCCTGGGCGGACGAGATCGCGACGCTTGCCGGCATCGCGCCCGTGGGGCTCGTCGCCCTGCGCCGCTCCATGGCCCGGATCGGCGTGCCGGGCGGACACGAGGCACGGGACTGGCCGATGCTCATCGGTGCGTCCGGCGACTGGTATGCGAAACCCGACGCGGGCGCGCTGATCGTGTCGCCGTCCGAAGAGCACCCGTTGCCGCCGCAGGACGCCTGGGCCGACGACATGGTGCTGGCCGAAGGGCTGGCGGCCTTCGAGGCGCATATGAACGCCCCCGTCGAGCGGATGATCGCGAACTGGGCGGGGCTGCGGACCTTTGCCCCAGACCGGCTGCTCGTGATCGGGCCGGAGCCTGAAGCACCCGACTTTCACTGGATGGCCGGCCAAGGCGGCTACGGGTTCCAGACCGCGCCAGCGGCGGGGCGGCTTCTCGCCGCGCGGGTGTTGGGGCAGGTGCCGGAGCTCGATCCGGCCACCGCCGACGCCTTACTCCCCGCGCGGTTTCGCTGACGCGGCGCGGCCGCGTTTGACACCGGTCAAGGAATCGAAACGTATAGAGGGCATAAGCACCTCCGGGGGGAACCAGAACCAAGGCGGACACGCCGGGGAGACATCATGGACGACAGTCCCCTCAAGGGCCTCATGGACCCCACCTCCATCGCCGTTTTCGGCGCGACGGACGACGACACCTCTGTCGGCGCGCTGGTGTTGAAGAACCTGATCGCAGGGGGATACGAAGGCGAGATCATCCCGGTGAACGCGGATTGCGACACGGTTCAGGGCCTGCCCTGTCTGGCATCGGTCATGGACATCGGACATGAGGTCGATCTGGCGCTCATCGCCTCGCCCGCCCGGGACGTGCCGGGGATCATCCGCGACTGCGGCGAGGTCGGCATTCACAACGCCATCGTGCTGTCCTCGGGCTTTGGCGAGGTCGACAATGCCGGCAAACGCTATGAGGACGAGTTGCGCGAGGTCGCCAAGCGCGCAGGCGTGCGCTTCATGGGACCCAATTGCGTGGGCCTGGTGCGTCCCTGGGCGAAGATGAACGCGACCTTCCTGAGGGAGTCGCCGCCCAAGGGTCGGCTGGCGCTCATCAGCCAGTCCGGCGCGCTCTGTGCCGCAATTGCCGACTGGGCGGGGCCGCATCATCTGGGCTTCTCGGCGCTCGCGAGCCTTGGCAATTCCACCGACATCGACTTTGGCGAGATGCTGCAATATCTGGCCTCAGACCCCCATACCGACGCGATCCTTCTCTATGTCGAGGGCGTGCGGGTTGCGGCGAGCTTCATCTCCGCCCTGCGCTACGCCGCGCGGCTAAAGCCCGTGATCGTGCTAAAGTCCGGACGCCACGCGGCCTCGGACGAGGCGGCGCATACCCACACCGGCGCGCTCATCGGGTCGGACGCGGTCTTTGACGCCGTGCTGGAACGGACGGGTGCCGTGCGTGCGATGACCTTCGGCCAGCTCTTTGCCGCCGCCGAGATCCTGTCCTCCACAAAAAAGGCGACCGGCAACCGGCTCGCCATCATCGCGAACGGGGGAGGGGCCGGGGTGCTCGCTGCTGACCGGGCCGCCGATCTGACGGTAGACTTGGCCCATATCGCCCCCGAAACGGCAGCAGCGCTGGCCACGGTGCTGCCCGCCCGCGCGACGCATCACAACCCGGTGGACGTGCTGGGCGACGCGGGGCCAGAGGCATACGCCGCGGCGGTCAAGGCAGTCTATGCCGACCCGGAAAACGACGGGCTTCTCGTCATGCTCACTCCACAGGCGATGACCGATCCCACGGCGGTTGCACAGGCCGTGGTCGAGGCGCTGCCGAAGAAGCGCAAGAAACCCGTGCTCGCCTGCTGGATGGGCGAGGGCGTGGTGGCCGAGGGTCGGCGGGTGCTGTCGTCCAATGGCGTGGCGGACTTCATCTCGCCGGAACGGGCGGTCGAGGCGTTCTCCTACCTCGCCAAGCACCATCGCAACCGGCAAATGGCGCTCCAAACCCTGCGGCCGCTCTCGCCCGAGAACGCCCCCGATCTCGACGGCGCGCGGATGATCGTCGAGGCGGTGCTGTCCGAGGACCGCGAGACGCTGTCGGACATTGAATCCAAGGCGCTTCTCAAGGCGTTCCGCATCCCGACGAACCTGACCGTAGAATGTGCCACCGCCGCCGAGGCGCTGGTCGCGGCGCAGACTGTGGGCTTTCCGGTCGCGATGAAAATCGCCTCGCCCGACATCACGCATAAGTCCGACGTGGGCGGCGTTCGGGTCGGGATCAACGACCCGGCCGAGGTCAAACGCGCCTTTCGCGACATCTGCGACAGGGTCAAACGCGAGCGTCCCAGCGCGCGCATCCGGGGCATCACGGTCGAGGCGATGGCGGGAATCGATGCGCCGCGCGAACTGGTCATCGGGGTGAGCCGCGACGCTGTCTTCGGCCCCACGATCCTGTTCGGTGCGGGCGGCACGGCGGTCGAGGTGCTGAACGATGCTGCCGTCGCCTTGCCGCCGCTCAACGCCGTGCTGTCGGACAGGCTCATCGCCAAGACGCGGATGTCGAAGATGCTCGATGCCTTTCGCGACAAACCCGCCGCCGACCGGCGCGGCGTGACCAACGTCCTGCGCCGGATCTCGTCGCTGGTGAGCGAATTGCCGGAGGTGGTGGAGATGGACATCAACCCGCTGCTTGCCGGATCGAACGGGGTCATGGTGGTCGACGCCCGGGTGCGCGTCGCGCGCCCCCCCGCCAAGGACGGGCATTACGACCACATGGCGATCCACCCCTACCCCCGGCATCTGGTCACGCTCGACCACCTGTCGGACGGAACACCCCTCACCATCCGCCCGATCCGGCCAGAGGATGCGAAGAGCGAGCAGGACTTCGTCAAGGCGCTGTCGGACGAGAGCCGGATGTTTCGCTTCATGGGCGTGGTGAACGAATTGTCGCCCGAGATGCTGGTGCAGTTCACCCAGATCGACTACCGCCGCGAAATGGCGCTGGTCGCCATGGCCGAGATCGACGGGCGGGAGGTGCAGTGCGGCGTGGCGCGCTACGTGATCAACCCGGACAACCGCAGCGCCGAGTTCGCCATTGTCGTGGGCGATCAGGTCAAGAAACAGGGGATCGGGACGCGGCTGATGAAGGCGCTCTTCCGGGCCGCCCGCGATCACGAACTTACGGTCATCGAGGGGACGGTGCTCCGGAACAATTCGGCCATGCTGAAGCTCATGAGCGATCTGGGCTTCTCGGTCCGGGGCGACCCGGATGACCATGACATCGTGATCGTGGAGCGCAGGCTCTGATTGATGTGGCGCAAGGTCGGGGATCCGGCCGCGCTCTAGGGTCGATAAGCGTTGTATCGGGAGGGGACGATGCTCGGATATATCTCGCACCACGAGTGCATGGATCACGACGCGGGGCCGCATCATCCCGAGCAGGCCGCGCGGCTCACCGCGATTTCAAACCAGCTCATCGCCTCGGGCCTCGACTACGTGCTCCGGCACTACGACGCGCCCCTCGTGACGCGGGAGCAGCTCGAGCGGGTGCATGACGCCGAGTACCTCGACCGGGTCTATGCGCTGGCACCCGGCGAGGGGATGCAGTCGGTCGAGGTCGATGGCGATACGGTGATGTCACCCGGCACGCTGCGCGCCGCGGAACGGGCAGCGGGAGCCGGTGTGATGGCGGTGGACCTCGTCATGGGAGGTGAAGCGGGACCGGTTTTTTGCGCCGTGCGCCCGCCGGGGCACCATGCCGAACGGGGCGTGGCGATGGGATTTTGCCTGTTCAACAACGTGGCGGTCGCGGCGGCCCATGCGATGGAGGCGCACGGGCTGTCCCGCGTGGCCATCGTGGATTTCGACGTCCACCACGGCAACGGGACCGAGGACATCTTTCGCGACGAGCCGCGCGTGCTGTTCTGTTCGTCGTTCCAGCATCCCTTCTACCCCTTCACGGGGCATGAGAAGGAGACCGCGAACCTCGTGGATATTCCCTTGTCGGCCACGGCCGGATCGAAGGAGTTTCGCGAGGCGGTGTCGGCTCACTGGCTGCCCGCGCTTGACACCTTTGCCCCCGAGATCCTGCTCATCTCGGCGGGCTTCGATGCCCATGTGGCGGACGACATGTCGAACGTGTCGCTGACGGATGACGACTACGAATGGGTGACGAAGGCGCTTTTGGACGTGGCGAACGCCCATGCCGGGGGCCGGATCGTGTCGATGCTCGAGGGCGGATACGAGCCCGCCGTGCTGGCGCGCTCGGTGGTGCGCCATCTGAACGTGCTGATCGGGTAGGATGGGGTTGAACCCCATCCTACGACAAGATTCCGTCGAAATAGGCGGCGATCCCGGCGGTGTCGCTGAGCGGCAGCACCTGCCCGATATACTGGTCGGGCCGCACGAGGATGGCGCAGCCCCGGTCCTTGTCGATCCCGCGCAACTCGTAGATGTTGCGCCCCGGCTTCGGGTCGATGCAGAAGAGCTTTTCGTGATCGTGCAGGCCGAGCCGACCCTTGGCTGGCTTGGCCGCGGGCGGCGCCGCCGACAGGTCGATGGTGTCAAAGGTCTCCTGCACCACCGTGCGCACGTCGATGACCGCGTCGATGTTGTCGGCGTCGCGCCGGTATCTGACCACCGGCGAGGCCGGGTCCGAGGCAAGCCATGTGGCGAGGTCATAGGCCGGGGCCTTGTCGGTGCCGGCAAGAATATAGACCCGGAACCGCCCGTCAGCGTCGTGGACATGGCCCAGTTGCATCTCCATCGCATCCGCCGCCCGCACGACCGGTGCAGAGTGGAATCGTTTGCCGATGGGTTCGCCGTTGGCCAGCGCCTGATGGGTCGGCGCGCCGGTCAGCGCGCTTTCGTCGTAGCGCACGGCGAGACCGGCGGTGAACTCGCCATTCAGTTTGAAGTGCTGGATGAAGCGCGGCTCGTCGGTGCCGTCGAGCTCGCTTTCCCCAAGGGGGGCCGACATGATCCGCGCCCATTTGTGGTCGGTCTCGACGAGCCGCCGCGCCTCTTCCCGCCGCTCGGCGGCGTAGGAGTGCAGCAGCGTCGCGGGGGCGCGACCGCGCAGCACGAGAGCCAGTTTCCAGCCCAGGTTGAAGGTATCGCCCATCGACACGTTCATCCCCTGCCCTGCCTTGGGGCTATGGGTGTGACAGGCATCCCCCGCCAGGAATACGCGCGGGGTGCGGGTCGCGGTCTCGCCATCCGGCACATCGTCGAAGGTATCCGAGATCCGGTGCCCGATCTCGTAAACCGACCACCAGACGACCTCTTTCACGTCAAGGCTGTAGGGCGCCATGATCCGGTTCGCCGCCGCGATCATATGCGTTTCGTCAAGGTTGCGGGCCGTCACCCGTTCGTCAGGATTGAGCTTGTCGAGTTCCACATACATGCGGAACAAATAACCGCCTTCGCGCGGAAGGATGAGGAGATTGCCCTCCTTGCGCGAGGTGATGAGGTTCTTGTAGCGCACGTCCGGAAAGTCGGTGTTGGCGAGGATGTCCATCACGCCCCAGGCCTGGTGCGCCGCGTCGCCCTCGAGCTTGCCGCCGATGGCCCGGCGCACGTTCGAGCGCGCGCCGTCAGCGCCGATCACGTAGTTCGCGCGAAGCGTCGTGGTGGTCCCCGCCTTCGGTCCCCCGGTGTATTCGAGTGTGACCGAGACCGGGTGATCTTCGGTCGTCGGGTCCACGCTCAGGTCGATGACCTTGAGACCATAATCCGGTTCGAGACGGGTCGGAGATTTCCGCGCCACGTCGAGGAACAGCTCGTGAATGCGAGCCTGGTTGATCAATGTATGCGGCATCTCGGACAGATCGTCGGCCACGTCCTGTACCCGCCCCACCCGGTGGATCGCGGCAGGATTGGCCGGGTCGGGCATCCAGAAATTCGTCTGGTTCACCCAATAGCTTTCGCGTTTGACCTTTTCACCGAAACCGAAGGCCTGAAACATCTCCATCGAGCGGACGTTCACCCCGTCCGCCTGCCCCTTTTCCATTGGGCCGGCCTTGGGTTCGACGATCATCGTGGTGAACTCGGGAAACTGCGCCATCTGCGCGGCGAGGCAGAGACCGGCAGGACCGCAGCCAGCGATGAGCACGTCGACCGTTTCGGGCAGCGGATCGCCGGGTTTGCGGTGACCGGTCGTTGCCGGATGCAGGTCGGGATCGCCGCCGCGAAAGCCGTCGAGATAGTACTGCATGATGATCCCTCCTCTGCTGGTGGGATATTGATATCTATACATACTATATCACGTCAAGAAATAAATATGTATGCAAATCAATTTCAGCAAGCTATTGATAGAGCGTGATTATCAGGAGGATTGCATGGAAGCCTATGGCATGGCCGGGCATCTGATCCGGCGACTCAACCAGATATCCGGGGCAGTCTTTGCCCGGCGGATGCAGGAGGCGGGCCATGACCTGACCTCGGTGCAGTTCGCGGCGATGGATGCGCTCGCGAGCCATCCGGGCATAGATCAGGCGGGAGTGGCCGCGCTCATAGCCTATGACCGGGCGACCATCGGCGGGGTGATCGACAGGTTGGAGGTCAAGGGACTGGTCGCGCGCACGGTGTCGCAAAAAGACCGCCGCGCGCGCGAGGTGCGGCTGACGGCGGAGGGAACGCGCGTATTCGCGGAAATTCTACCGGTGGTGCGGGACTTGCAGTCGGAGATCCTCGGCGGGTTGTCGTGCGAGGAAAGGCAGGCGTTTCTCGCGCTTGCGCGCAGGGCCGTAGAGGGCACTTCGGGAGAATAGGGTCCGCCTGCCGCTGGCGCGTCTTGCGACCGGCTGGGGGAGGTTTCACCTCCCCCAGACCCCCTCCAGCGTATTTTGGGAAAGATGAATGGGGCGTGCCTCAGACGAGACCGCGCGCGCGTACCAGGGCCGTCAGTTCGGCAAGGCTTTCGTCCTCGGTCTTACCTGACGTATCGAGATTTTCCTCGGCCTTTTCATAAAGCGCCTCGCGCGAGGTGAGGATGGATTTGAGCTGCTCCATCGCCTCGGGGTTGCCTGCCATCGGGCGCTCGTCGCCCTGTTCGCGCACCCGGGCCATGTGTTCGGCAGGCGTCGCCTTGACCCAGATCGTGTGGAAATGGGTGAGAAGCCGGTTGTAGGTCTCGGGTTCCGCCACGATACCGCCGGCGACGGCGAGGATCATGGTGTCATGGGTGGCGATGACGCGCGACAGGGCCTGGGCTTCGAGCCGCCGGTATCCCTCTTGCCCGTAGAATGCCATGACTTCATCGACCGGCATTCCCGCCTGTTCCTCGATCTCGCGATTGAGTTCGACGAAGGGGATGCCCAGCGCCTGCCCGGCCCGACGTCCGAGCGTGGATTTACCCGCGCCGCGCAGGCCGATGAGGCAAACCCTGTGGGCGCGCTTCTCGGTCACCGGTTCAGGCGACAGGGTGGCGCGCACCGCAGCCTGCACATCGGCGTTGGCAGTGCGGTAGAGATCCGCGATGCGAAGCGCATCGGAGGTCCAAGGATCATCCTCACCCACCAGCCATTCGATCTTGTGATCGAGCGCGTGGGCGACCTTTTGCAAGAGCGCGATCGAGATGTTGCCCTCGCCCGCCTCAAGCTGCGCGAGGTAACGCGGCGAGACGCCGGATTTTTCCGACAGCACCCGGCGCGGGATACCCTTGCGGTCGCGGGCGCGGCGGACGCGTTCGCCCACGCGGGCGATGAGGTCGTCGGTAAGGCGCTCTGCCTCGCCGGCGACCTGCGTCTGGGCCTGTGCTTCGCCCCGGAAGTTGGTGATCTCGGTCATATGCCCCGGTTGATTTCGTACCTGAAGTGGCGCGACTCTAGGCGGTCGTCGCCTTGTGGGCAAAGGGATTTACGCGCAAATCGGGATATAGTGCACAAATGCCTCAGCCTGTCTGGCCCTCTTGCCCGTCGCCTCTGCCCCCGGGTTCCAGATGCGCTTCCAGCACCCCGCGCACGTGGTCCGGGATCGGCTGTTTCTCAAAGGTCGAGGCGACCGTGACCACCTCGACGAAGGTGCCTTCGAAGCAGAGCGTGCCGTCCTGGTGGCCCGAGACGCGGAAGGTAACCGATGAGCCACCCAGCCGTGTCGGGGCAACACGGCAGATGAGCGGATGGCGTGGCGTGACGGGGGCGCGGAAGTCTATGGACATATGGACAAAGGGCATCCCCATGTCGTTGTCCAGTTCTTGCACGAACCAGCCGCCGCCCAAGCTTTGGTGCAAAAAGGCGTTGATGCTGTCCAGACACCAGTTCGGAATGCGCCCGGTGTATGCGATGCGCGCCGGGTCGCAGTCGCCCCAGCCCACCATGATCCTGTGTTCGAAGGCCATCAGTAGGTCTCGACGTGGTAACGCCCCTCTTCGCGCATCCTGTCACGGACCGTTTTCCACTCGAGGCTTTCGCCCCGCGCGATGTCGGCCAGCGCCTCTTCCACCCCCTGCTCCATCTCTTTCTTGCCGCAGATGTATATATAGGCCTTGTCGGATCTGAGGAGCGCGGCGACCCGTTCCTTTTCCTCACGCAGCTTGTCCTGCACATACTGCTTGGGCTGATCGTCGAGGCGCGAGAAGGCAAAGACCTTGTGCATGTAATCGTCGGGCACCTTCTTGAGCGGCCCGAAATAGGGCAGTTCGCCCTGTTTGCGCGCGCCAAAGACGAGGGTGAGCTTGCCCTTGTTCGTGGGCATCTCGCGCTGGCGGCGCATGGTGAAGCCGCGGAAGGGGGCCGACCCGGTGCCGGTGCAGATCATGAGAAGTTCGGCGTCGGGGTCCGAGGGCAGGAGGAAGGTCGAGCCGAAGGGGCCGGTGACGCGGACCTGATCGCCCTTCTTGAGGTCGCAGACATAGTTCGAGGCGACGCCGTGCGGTTCGCGTTTCACCGTCAACGACATGTTGTTGTAGCCGGGGCGTTCGCCGTCGCGGGGGGAGGACACGGAATAGAGGCGCGGCAGATGCGGCTTGCCGTCGGCCGTTTCGCCGGGGGGGATGATGCCCACGGACTGCCCCTCGAGCGCAGGCATGGGGGCGGCGCCGAAGTCGAGGATGATGTGGCGCACGTCTGCATCCGAGTCCTCGGCGGTGAGGCGGTAGTTGCCCTGCACCGTCGCGATGACGGGCTTGCCGAGGTTGTAGAGGTTCACGGTCGCCTTCGACGCGGACTTGGGCGCCACGGATTTGCCGCCCGCGCCGGAGTGCGCCTCGGCCAGAAGTGCAGCCATGGCGTCGTCCAGCGCCTCCATGCTGCCGTCGCCGTCCGCGGAAGGGGCGATATCCTCTTGTGCAGGAAGCTCCTCCCAGCCGAACTGTTCGTCGAGCGAGTAAGGCTCGGCCACGACGCGCCATTCGTCGATCGAGCCGGTCGGGCACACCGGGATGCAGTCCATGCAGAAATTGCACTTGTCCGCGTCCACCACGACGTTGTCGTCGTTGTGGGTGATCGCCTCGATCGGGCAGGTCATTTCGCAGGTGTAGCAGCGGATGCAGATTTCCGGGTCGATCAGGTGTTGCTTGAGCGGCTTGTTCATCTGGCTGGTCCTGCGGTCTGGATGGCGGGTGGCTGTTGTGATTGGCCCCGGAACGTGTCCGGGGGGGTCGTGAAGGGTCGCCTGATGGCTCGGCCTATTTGGCCTTGAGAACGATGTCGGGCACCAAGAGTGCCTCGATCAGCTCAACGCACAGGCCCTTGCAGTCGGCGCAGCCAACGCAACCGGCTTTCAGCCCGGAGAGCGTGGTGTTCAGATCGCGGGTGCGCGGGGCGAAGCCGGATTTGCGGTCGATCTGCATGGTGTCCTCCCGGTGGTGTTGGTTAGGATGGGGCCTAACCCCATCCCACGTATCGTGTCACGCCCTGCGCATCATGCCATGTGCAGCTTCACATACTCGAAGTCGCCCGGCTTGTTGTCGATGCCGACTTTCGGCGGCGCAATCCAGCCGGCATATTGCCCCGGCTCAGTCACCGGGACCATGAGCGACTGGATGAAGTCGCCATCCGCCTTGGACGGTAGCCATTCGTCGCGCTTGGCATCCCAATCGGCCTGCGAGATCATCGACCCATCGGGGGAGAATCGGGCCGCCGAGAACACGCCGATCTGGCGGTGGAAGCTTTCGTGCGGCAGCTTGAGTTCGAACTGCACACCGGCCTTTTCGATGATCTTGTTCCAACGGCCCACGCCACCTGCGGCGTCGTTGATGTAGTCGTCGCGCAGGCGCATATTGATCGCGGTAAGCGCGGGCACTTCGCGCTGCACGACCTTGCCGTCCACCAGGTCCCAGACCCTGTAGGTCGCGTCCTTCAGTTGGTGGTCGTCATCGATCCGGTGCTCGTGGAACCGGCCCTTGATGCCGTAGTTGAAGGCATTCGCCGCGTTCGTGGACACTTCTTGCCCGAAGAGGTCGAGCGACAGCGTGTAGTGCAGGTTGAGCTTCTTCTGGATCGTCGGCAGGTCGATGACACCGAGAGAGCGGATCTTGTCGATGTCATACGGATCGTCGATGCCGTTCTCGCGCATCACCTGACAGGTGCGCTCGATGGTGCGGCCGACGCCGGTTTCGCCCACGAACATGTGGTGGGCTTCCTCGGTCAGCATGAAGCGGCAGGTGCGCGACAGCGGGTCAAAGCCGGACTGCGCGAGGCTTTCAAGCTGCATCTTGCCATCGCGGTCCGTGAAATAGGTGAACATGAAGAACGACAGCCAGTCCGGCGTTTCCTCGTTAAAGGCACCGAGCATCCGCGGCGCTTCTTCCGACCCCGAGGACCGGACGAGCAGGTCGTCAGCCTCTTCACGTCCGTCCTTGCCGAAATATTTCTGGAGCAGGTAGACCATGGCCCAGAGGTGACGGCCCTCTTCCACGTTCACCTGAAAGAGGTTGCGCATGTCGTAAAGCGACGGGGCGGTGAGGCCCAGGAACCGCTGCTGTTCGACCGACCCCGGCTCAGTGTCGCCCTGAATGACGATCAGGCGCTTCAACATATTGCGGTATTCGCCGGGCACCTCTTGCCACGCCGGCTGGCCGTAATGTTCGCCACAGGGGATCGTGCGGCCCTCGACCTGCGGGGCAAGGAGCACGCCCCAGCGGTATTCCGGCATCTTCACATAGTCGAATTTCGCCCAGCCCTTGGGGTCCACGGACACGGCGGTGCGCAGGTAGACCATGGATTTCTGGAATTTCTCGGGGATCAGATCATTCCACCAGTTGATATAACCGGGGTGCCATTTTTCCAGCGCCTTCAGAACCTTGCGGTCTGAAGAAAGCCCGACGTTGTTCGGAATCTGGGTGTCGTAGCTGACGTTGATGAGATCAGACATATCGTTCCTCCTAAGCCGCGCTTACACGCGTTCCATGTTGTAGTCGCCGCGCACGCCTGTGCCGTAGCGCTGGAGCGCCCCGTCCTTGCCCACGGCGTTCGGGCGGTTGAAAATCCAGTTCTGCCATGCGGTCAGACGACCGAAGATTCGCGTCTCCATCGTCTCGGGTCCGGCGAAGCGCAGGTTGGCCTCCATCCCGGTCATCGCGTCGGGGCTGAAGGACGCGCGCTCTTCCATGAAGATGCGGATCTCGTCGTCCCAGTCGATGTCGTCGAGGATCATGGTCACGAGGCCCTTCTCGTCGGCCGCTTCGGCCTCGAGCGCCTCGCCAATGGCGGCGCGCGCCGCCTCAAGGCTTTCCGGCTCGCCGAGAAAGCGAGTCTCGAGCCGGGACAGGTCGTTGCCCATCGGGTAGAGGCCGAAGTTGGAGTTGGACAGCGTGATCGTCGCCGTCGGGCGATTGTCGCCCTCGAATTCGTCCTCCATCATGTAGCTGCGGTCCACGGCGAAGAGGATTTCGGCCAGCACACCAGCATAGCACGACCCATGTTCGACAAGGGCCGCGAGCGAGCGCGAGGTGACGTCGATCCGTTTCAGGACGCGCTTCCAGTATTGCAGGATTTCGTTGGCGAGCCAGTTGTCGGCGTTCGCGGTCAGCAGTTCCTCATGGGCGATGACCTGTTCCGGGTCGCCCTGCGTGCGGAACACCCAGAGGCCAAGCTCCATCTCGTTGAGGCGCAGATGCAGGATCGCGTCGTCCAGCTCGCGGGCGAGTTTGAGCATGTAGCCCTGATCGCCCTGGGCCATCACGTCGTCGATCGAGCCGGGCGCATCGGTGCCCGGACCCGCGATGGAGATCGTCGCACGGCGGCCGTCGCGGTCGATCTCGACCTCAACCAGATCGTAATGGACGGCGTCCGCCTCGATCTTGCGGTCGATGGGACCGAGGGTGATGCCCTGCGCCACATCCGCCTTGGACGAATTGGCGGCAAACTCGCGCGCACGTTCCGCGACGGTCTCATCGAACTTCGAGTTCGGGACCACCTCGTCCACCAGCCGCCATTCCACGGCGCGCTTGCCTTTGATACCCTCTTCGATCGAGCAGAAGATGTCGGCCCGGTCCCGGCGCACCTTTCGCTTGTCGGTGACGCGGGTCAGACCGCCGGTGCCCGGCAGAACGGCAAGCAGCGGAACCTCGGGCAGTGCGACCGAAGACGTGGAGTCGTCGGTCAGCATGATGTGGTTGCAGGCGAGCGCCAGTTCGTAGCCGCCGCCAGCGCAGGCACCCTTGACCGCCGCGATCCACTTCTGGCCGGAGTCCGCCTCGGCGGCCTCGAAGGTGTTGCGGGTTTCATTGGTGAACTTGCAGAAGTTGACCTTGTGGCTGTGGGCAGCACCGCCCAGCATCCGGATGTTGGCGCCGGCGCAGAACACCTTGTCCTTGGCCGATTTCATTACAACGGTCTTGACCTCGGGGTGCTCGAACCGCATCCGCTGCACCACGTCGGCCAGCTCGATATCGACACCAAGATCATAGGAGTTGAGCTTGAGTTGATAGCCCTCGAAGAGCCCCCCGTTTTCGTCCACGTCCATATAGACGGTCGCAACGGGGCCATCGTATTCCACTTTCCAATGGCGGTATTTGGACGGGTCGGTCCGGAAGTCGATCACCTTGCTCATCGGCTGGGTCTCCTTGTTCGCGTTAGGGGTACCATAGTGCATCTGGCGCCCCCGGTAAACCGGTAAGTGCACTATAGTGCTATTAATAGTTTTATTATTTATCAGATAGTTACATTTAATCGCGCGGCAACAATGCGCTATTTTGCATTATAATGCACATTCTCGCTCAGCATCCAAGCGAGCGATTCCCGCTCGCCCCGCGCCCAGGCCACATGCGCCCCCTCGCCCGACCGGGCGAGATGATCGTCGACGAGCGGCAGGATACGGGCGACCGCCCTGCCCTTGCCCATGACGAGCTTGAGGCGGGCGTTGGCCAACTGGATGAGCGCGGCCATCTCGGCCTTTTCCGGCGCGTTGGGCGGCAGGTCCATCCAGACCGGCTCCCACGCCTCGTGCGCCTCCCAGAAAAAGCCTGCGTGATAAAGCGCGAAACCCTCATCCAGCCCCGGCGCGATGCTGCCCTCGGGCGGACGGGCGTTCCGGCCCGGGATATGCGGCTCCCTGTTCATTTCCTTGGCTCAGACGCCTTCGGGCTGCGCGGCCTCGATCTCCTCGAGCCGACGGCAGAAATCGGTAACGGCATCGAGCGTCTCGACGGGCTTTTCCAGATGCGGCGCGTGACGCGCCCCCTCGATGATTGCGGTGTCAACCGGGGAATAGGTCCGGCCCTCGATCTCCTCGATCTGGGCCAACGTGCCGTATTGGTCGTCGCGACCCTGGATGGCAAGGCAGGGGATACGCCAGTAGTCGATGACCTCGGCCACGTTCCACGCCTTGAACCCCGGCGCGAGCCACGCATCGTTCCAGCCCCGGAACGTGTTCTCAGGATCGCGGTGATACTTGGCCATACGGTCGCGCATGTCGGTCGTCTCGAACGCCTCGCGCGCCTTTTCGATCTCGGCCAGCCCAGACGGCTCGGTAAAGAAATGCGGCGCGATGAGGATGAGCGCGCGCATCCGCATGTCAGAGACGCGACCGGCATATTCGGCGGCGATGGTCGCCCCGTCGGAATGACCCAGAAGCACGACGCGATCATTGCCCAGCGCCTCCAGAACCTCGGGCAGCACATCGACCGCCTCGCGGGTCATGTAGTCGAGCGGGCGCGGCAGGTCAGCCAAGTCGGACTGACCATAGCCGGCGCGGGAATAGGCCATGACGCCAAAGCCCGTCGCATTGGCGATCCGTTCGGGAAAATCCCGCCAGAGCGCGGTGGCGCCCAGACCCTCGTGCAGCATGACGATGGTCGGCGCCTCGCTGGGCGGACGACCCCAGCAGCGGTACTCGAGGTTCTTGCCCCCCGCCGTGAGCGTACCCTGCGTCCAGTCGAGCGACATCAGCAGGTCTCCCTGAGCTTGAACCGCTGAATCTTGCCCGTCGCGGTCTTCGGCAGTTCATCCACCACCTCGACCCAGCGCGGGTATTTCCACATGCCGATCTTGTCCTTCACAAAGGTCTTGATGTCTTCCTGCGACGGCGCTGGAACGCCCTCTTTCAGCACGATAAAGGCGGCGGGCTTGATCAGGTCGCCCTCGTCGGGGCGAGCCACCACGGCAGCCTCGAGCACGGCGGGGTGATCGACCAGCGCCTGTTCGACCTCGAACGGGCTGACCCAGATGCCCGAGACCTTGAACATGTCGTCGGTGCGTCCGCAGTAGACGTAGCGGCCCTCGGGCGTGCATTCGTATTTGTCGCCGGTGCGGGTCCAATGGCCCTGAAACGTCGCCTGCGATTTCGAACGGCGGTTCCAGTAGCCCTCGGCGGAGGACGGGCCACGGACGAGAAGCTCACCCACCTCGCCCTGCGCCACGTCCTCGTCATGCTCGTCGACGAGCCGCACCTCGTAGCCCGGCACCGCCTTGCCGGAGGTCCCATAGACGATGTCGCCCGGCGTGTTGGAGAGGAAGATGTGCAGCATCTCGGTCGAGCCAACGCCATCCACGATGGGCGCGCCCCATGTCTTTTGCCAGCGCTCGCCCACCTCGCGCGGCAGCGCCTCGCCTGCCGAGGTGCAGATGCGGACGGAATGATCGGGGGCGGTGCCTGCCTTTTCCTGTGCAGCGACCATAGCGGCGTAGAGCGTGGGGACGGCGCAGAAAACCGTGGGGCGTTCGCCTGCGAGGATCGCGGAGACGCTGTCGGGTGTCGGGCGGCCGCCAAAGATCACGGTCGTCGCGCCCACGGACATGGGAAAGCTCATCGCGTTGCCCAGACCATAGGCGAAGAACATCTTGGCGACCGAGAACACCGTGTCCTCCTCGCGGATGCCCAGCACCTGCGCGCCGAAGGTGTCGGCGGTGGCCTTGAGCGAGCCGTGAACATGGCGCACGCCCTTGGGGGTGCCGGTGGACCCCGAGGAATAGAGCCAGAAGGCAAGCTCGTCAGCCGATGCGTCGCAGGTGTCCTCGACGTGCGCGTCTGCAACGAATTCCGCGAAGCTCTCGGTCCCTTCGGGTTTGTCTCCCACGACGACGATGGTCCGCAGGAAGCGGTTGCCGAGGGTGGCGGGCTTGACCGTCTCCCACAGTTCCTTGGACACGACGAGGATCGAGGCACGGCTGTCGGCGAGGATCGCTTCATAGACCTGCGCGGAAAGGAGCGTATTGAGCGGCACCGGGATCGCGCCGGCCTTCAGGGATCCCCAGAAGGCGACCGGAAATTCCAGCTCGTCGCGCAGAATCATCGCGACCCGTTCCTCGCGCCGCACCCCGTGGCGCAGAAGCGCGCCCGCGAATTGCCCAGCCTGGTTGGAAAGCTGGCCGTAGGTCAGCGAACGCTTTTCCCCGTCCGCCTCGCGAAAGGCCGTCTTGTCCGCCCGGCCCTCGGCCAGATGGCGGTCCACGAAGTAGACCGCTGCGTTCTCGTTCGTCATGTGATCCTCCCTGCGGATGCCTCCTCGCACCCGGAATTTCTGTCTTTCCGGCTATCTGCCGGTAAATTCGATGGCGCCGTCAGGCAGCAGGTAGAGCACATAGGCCTCGCCCCCGCTGAGGGTGGGATGGTGATCGGAACCGGGCGAGTAGACATACCAGCCGGGTTCGAAAGCGTCGAATTTCGGGGTTCCGGCCAGCGGCATCACCGCGCCAATCTCGCCCGTCGTGTGGACGTGATGGGGACCCGCGACATCCGCCATGCGCACGACATCGACGGAAAAGCTGCCCGCCGCCGCGCCCGGCTTGATCGCGCGTCCGAATTTGATCCCGCCGTGTTCGCGCGACATGAGCCAGCCCTCGGCCTCGCCCTGCGCGCAAAGCTCGGTCAGTCGTTTGAAGTCACGGCCGTCCTTTGGGTATTCGCGGTTGAGGAAATCGGCCATCGCGTCGCCCAATGGCACACCTTCGAGCCGGGCCGCGATGGAACCGACGAGCATGGAGAACTCTTCTGCGGCGGACATGATCCCTCCCTGAACCTCTGCGAGTCGCGTTGTGCTATATAATGCACACGCCACATTATGACGCAAGAAGGATGGCAATATGTTTGCACTTTTGTGCATACGCCGAACAGCCCGGACATAGCCCGGCATCCCGCCGTCCTGGCAGGAACACGAAGGCCCGGATCAGATCGGGGCGGCGACCTCAGACAGCGAGCATCTCGGCCAGATCGGCCTCGCAGCGCGCGACCTGCCGGGCGACCAGCGCGGCCACACGGCGGATCCGCGCAGGGTCGGGGTGGTGATCGGCCGCCGCCGCCATCCGCGCCCACATCGCCTGTTCCAGCACACGCGACGTGAGGCGAATGAAGGGCGTCGCGATCGGCCCCGGATCGGCGCCCTGCTCCAGATGCGCCCGCGCCTGCTCCCAGGCCGATAGCGCCCGCGCAGTGGCCTCGCCCTCGACACCCGAGACGAAGCGCGCGAAGGCATCCATCGCGGCCCCGTTTTCAAGCCGCAGGAGCCGCCCTGCCAAACCCATGGCGTGGATACCCGAGGCCCCCTCGTAAATCGCAGCGATGCGCAGGTCGCGGTAGGTCTGTTCGATCCGATATTCCGTGAGGTAGCCATAGCCGCCCAGCACCTGCATCCCGGTCTGGGCCGCGCGCAGCCCCTCTTCGGTCGCATACCACTTGATGACATGGGTCAGGAGTTCGAGAAGCCAAGGGTCCGAGCCGCTCTCGAGCGTCACGAGCGCGAGATGCGTCATCGCCCGCGCACCCATGGCCACGGAGTCGATCTCGTCCAGCATTCGGCGCACGTCGCCGTGCCTCTCGATGGTCACGGGACCGGTGGCGTCTCGGCCCTGCTGCCGCTCGGCAGCGTAGGAGGACGCGATGTCATAGGCGCGCGCGGCATGGGCGACCCCTTGGAGGGCAACATCGACGCGGGCGTGGTTCATCACCTCGAACATGGCACGAAGCCCCTGCCCCTCGGCGCCGATCAGCTCGGCCTCGGCCCCGTCGAAGGCCAACTGGCAGGTGGGTTGCGCATGGAGCCCCATCTTTTCCTCGATCCGCGTCACCTTGATCGCGTTGCGCCCCCCGTCGGCGCGGTCCGAGGTGCAGGCGAAGAGCGACAGACCCTTGACCCCGCTGTCCATGTCGCCGGTCCGGGCCAGCACCATGTGCAGGATTCCGGGCGACAGATCCTGATCACCGCCGGAGATGAATATCTTTTCGCCCGTGATCCGCCAGACTTCACCGTCCTGCACCGCCTTGCAGCGGATGCGCGACAGGTCGGACCCCGCCCCCGGTTCGGTCAGTGCCATGGTGCCAAGGTAATCGCCCGAAGCGAGCTTTGGCAGATAGCGCACGCGCTGATCCTCGGTCCCGAAGTGCTCGAGCACACGGGCGTGTCCGACGGCGAGCGAGACGAGCATCTGGAAGGCGTGGTTCGCGCCCATGAGAAGCTCGTGCACGACCCCGCCGGTGACCCCGTCGACGCCCATCCCGCCATGCTCCTCGGGCAGCATGAGGCCGGGCCAGCCGCCCTCGACATATTGCGCGAACATTTCGTGAAACTCGGGCGGCAGCACGACGCGGCCACCCTCGAGCCGCGCGCCGACGCGGTCGCCGATCTCGTCCGTGGGCGCGATCACCGCCTCGGCAAAGGCCGCGAAATGGGTCGCGATCTCGCGCGTCGTGTCGCGGTCGTAACCGGGCACGCCGGAAGTATCGACCACGTGGTCGAGGACAAAAAAGATGTCGTCGAGGGGGGCGGCAAAGGGCTTCATCGGGGGTCAGACTTTCACGCAGGACGGATCGGTATCGGAATAGAGGCGTTCGAGGATCGCTTTGCGGCGGTCCAGAACCTTGCGGTAATTGAGGTTGCCCTTGGCGGTCATCTCGCCGTCCGACATCGACGGCGGCTCGGCAAGCACCACGGCGCGGGCGACACGAGTGGACGAACCAGAGACCTCGCGGGCACGTTCCGCGAGACGTTTCTCGATGTCGGCCAGGAGCGAGGTGTCGGTCAGCGCGCCGTCCACCTGCGTATCGTCATAACCCTGCGCAGCCAGCACGGCCGTATTCGGGAAGATCATAAGGCCGATGTCGTTCCGGTCCGCGCCGGTCACCACGATGTCCTGAGCGATGGGGCCGATGCAGGACAGCATGTCAAGTCGCAGTTGCGCGGCGCGCACCCATGTGCCGGTCAGGAGTTTGAAGTCTTCGGACAGGCGCCCGTCGAACTTCAGCCCCTTGTTCGGGTCGTTCGGGTCGACAAAGACCATCGCGTCGCCGGTCAGGAAGAACCCCTCGTCGTCAAAGGCATCGGCGGTTTTCTCGGGATTGCCGAGATAGCTGGAAAACACGTTCGGCCCACGCACCCGCACTTCGCACCGCATGTCGTCATCTGGGATGAGCTTCACCTCGACCCCGCGGAGCGGCACGCCGACGATGCCGGAACGGTCGGTCTTTTCGTGCTGGAGCAGCGCGGCGGGCGCGGTTTCGGTCAGCCCCCAGGACGAGTTCATCAGGGGCACCTCGCCACGCACCAAACGCGATAGTTCCTCGAGCCCCGACCAGACCTTTTGCGGCAGCGACGCCCCCGCGTAGAAGATCATGTCCAGATTGCGGAAATAGGCTTCACGCAGGTCGGCGTCGTCCTGCATCGCGTCCACGAGCCCGGCAAAGCCCACCGGCACGTTGAAGGAGATCGTCGGCGAGACCATCTTGATGTTCTCGATCGTGCGCTTGATCAGCGCAGGAACCGGCTTGCCATCGTCGATGTAGAGTGTGCCGCCGTTGGCCAGCGCGAGGTTGAAGTTATGCGAGCCACCGAAGACGTGGTTCCACGGCAGCCAATCGCACAGAATCGGCGGATACTGCGTGACGAAGGGAAGCGCCGCTGCAAGCTGTGCCTGGTTTGTGCACATCATCCTGTTCGTGGTCGGCACGCCCTTGGGGGCCGAGGTAGACCCGGAGGTGAGGAGGATCTTGCCCACTGTGTCCGGCCCGGTCGCCGCATGGGCCGCGTCCACATCCGCCGTGCCGCCCGCGAGGAGATCGGCAAATGGGGCGACGGCGGTATTCTTGCCGGGACGCGAGGCGACGATCTCGATCCCGTCGAGAATGTCGGTCGCCAACGCCTCGGCATAATGATCCGCATCGACGACATAGGCCATGCGCGGTTTCACCATCTCGACCGCGTGGCGCAGGCGGCCATGGGCGCCGTGGATCAGCGCATATTGTTCAGCCACCGGGACCACAGGCACGCCCACGTATTGACCGGCGAGCGCGAGAAGCCCGTGATCGACGCCATTGCCGGAAATGACGATGACCGGGGTGTCGGCGTTCATCCCCCGATCGAGCAGCGCGGTCGCGATGGCGCGCACCTGTTCAAGCGCTTGGGCGTAGCTTACCTCGCGCCAGCCCTTGCCGTCGCGTTCGGCGAGGAACGTCCGCTCCGGCGCTTCACGGGCCCAGCGGTGCAGCCAGTCGCCGGTGCGATCCGCCACGGGTCCCAGCGGCGCGGCGGCGGAATAGATCATCGTTCCGTCGGCGCGAGTTTCGACGGTCGTGTCGTGCGGGGCATATTTGTCGGTCATCGATTCGGTCCTCCTGTCCCAGAGAATTGGTCGTGTCAGCCACGCGGGGCGGTTTCTATCTTTGTCAGAGCGGCGCGCAGGATGCGGCGTTCGTCGACGCTGAGGGCCGCGTAGAGGCGCGCCTCATGGGCATGGACCGCCTCACTCGCCTGCGCGAGGAGCCGCGCCCCGGTGCCCGTCAGTTGCAGCGCATAGGCGCGGCGGTCTGCCGGGAGCCGGTTGCGACTGACCAGCCCCTTTGCCGACAGCTCGTCGGTCACGGCCACGAGGTTCGGCCGTTCGACCGACAGGGCGGCCGCGAGTTGCGCCTGGCTCAGTCCCGGATTCTCACCGATCAGCACGAGGGCGGAAAAGGTGATCATCCGCAGCCCGAGTGGCTCGAGCGTTTGCGACAGATCGGCGTGGATCACGTTCCACGCCCGTTTCAGGTTGAAGCCGACGAACGGCCGCAGCGCCGCATCGGTGATCGTGGATGGTGCCGTGATCTGATCCTCCCCCATCGGATCACCGGAACGTCGGATCGCGCTTCTGGAGAAAGGCCTGAAGCCCCTCCATCGCGTCGGTCGAGGTCTGGGTCAGCGCCGCGCAGAGGCTTTCGGTGAACAGCCCGTCGGCCTTGGACATGTCCTCGATCCGCTGGATCGCCTGAATCATGATGTAGTTGGACAAGGGCGCGTTGGACGCGATCTTGCGAGCCAGATCCTGCGCCAAGGGCAGCGCCTCGCCCTCGCCCACCGCGTAATGCGCGAGCCCCAGCGCCAGGCCCTCGTCCGCGCCATACTTGCGGCCCGTGAGCATCATCTCGACCATGCGGTCGGCGCCAAGGATACGGCCCACCCGGACGCTCGCGCCGCCACCCACGAAGATCCCGCGCCGCCCCTCGGGCAGCTGGAAGATGGTCGAGGGTTCCGCGATGCGCACATGGGTCGAGGTGGCCAGTTCCAGCCCGCCGCCGATCACCGCGCCGAACATGGCCGACACCACGGGCAGCCCGCCGTACTGGATGCGGTCCATCACCGCGTGCCAGCCGCGCGAATGGCGCATGGTGTTCTCGGCGTCGCGCTGGGTGTGTTCGGCGAGGTCGAGACCCGAACAATAGTGCCCCTCAGTCCCGGTCAGGACCACCGCCTTGACCCCCTCGGGCGGGCGCGAAAAGAACCCGTCGAGAGCGGCGAGAAGCGTGTCGTTCATCGCGTTGCGCTTGCCCGGACGGTTCATCGTCACCGTCGCGATGCCGTCATCAGAAAGGTCCACCTGGATGATATCGGTCATGCGTTCATTCCTTCATGCGTTCGTTGCATTTGTTATAATCTATACCCATTCGGGCTGAAAGAGGCCCCGGAGCCGGTCCGGGGCGCTCTTGCGTCTCAGGTGACGAGAAACAGTGTGATCGTCGGAAAGGCGATGAGAAGCCCGACGCGCACGATATCCGAGGTGATGAAATACATCACCGCCTTGTAGGTCTCGACGATTGGCGTCTGCCGGTCCATCGCGTTGATGATGAAGAGGATCATACCCACGGGTGGCGTGATAAGGCCGGTTTCCACCACAATCAGCACGAGGATACCGAACCAGATCGCGGTCATCTCGGCGCCCACGGCGTTGGCACGGGCTTCTGTCAGGCGCACGCCCAGTTCACCCGAGAGCTGCCGTGGAACCTCCTGCCCAGCGGCCATCAGCGCGTTGATCTGGTCCATCACATCCTGCGCCACCCCCTGAGCGGCACCGTTGGCAATGGCCTCGCGGATCATGTCGTGCTGCATCGTGACGAAATCCACCATGCCGAAGTCGAGCACCGAGATGATCGGGAAGAAGATCGGGATGGTGAGCAGGATCATGGACAACGAGTCCATGAGACAGCCCAGCACGAGGTAGAAGGCAAGGATGATGAAAAGGACCGTGTAGGGCGAGAACCCCTGCTCCCCGACCCAGTTCGCCATGGTCTGCGGCACCTGCGTCACGGCGAGGAAGCCGTTGTAGAAGGCCGCGCCCAGCACGATGAAAAAGATCATCGCGGTGGACCGGGCGGTTGCCGTGAAACTGCCGATGAGCGACTTCCCGTTCAGCCCGCCGTTGAAGAAGGCGATGATCGCGGTGCCCAGCGCACCCACCGCCGCACCCTCGGTCGGGGTGAAGACCCCGCCGTAGATCCCGCCCACGACCGCGCCGAAGACGAGGATCACGGGCCAGACGTCGATCATGGCCCGGAACCGTTCGCCCATCGGAACGGGCGGACGCACACCGGCGCTGCCCGGATGAATGCGGGCATAGATCGAGATGACGATCATGTAACCCACGGCGGCGAGGATGCCGGGGATGAGCGCCGCGGCAAAGAGCTTGGCGATGTTCTGTTCGGCAAGGATCGCGTAGATCACCAGCACGACCGAGGGCGGGATGAGGATACCCAGCGTCCCGCCCGCAGCGAGCGTCGCGGTCGAAAACCCGCCGGCATAGCCGTATTTCTTGAGCTCTGGCAAAGCGACCCGGCCCATGGTGGCGGCGGTGGCGAGCGACGAGCCGCAGATCGCACCAAAGCCCGCGCAGGCCCCGATGGCAGCCATGGCGACACCGCCGCGACGATGCCCGATCCAGCTTTCCGCCGCCTTGAACAGCGCCTGCGACATGCCGCCGAGCGTCGCGAAGTGGCCCATGAGCAGGAACATCGGAACGATGGAGAGCGAGTAGGAGGAGAAGGTCGTGAAGGTCTCGGTCTTGAGCCGGGCGAGCGCAATCTCGAAGCCGCCGTTGATCACGCCGAGACCGACGAAGCCAGCGAGGAACATGGCCAGCCCGATGGGCACCCGCAGGAAGATGAGCAGCATGAGGGCGGGGAACGACCAAAGGCCGATTTCGATATTGGTCATGCTTCGCCCCCCTCGACGGCGATGGTCTTATCGGTGAAGGCTTCGACGATCCGCACGCCCGCGTGCCAGACGCCGACGACCGCGCCGATCACGGCGGCGATGAAGGCGGGCAGATAGGACCACCAGACGGGGAACTGCAAAAGCAGCGTGGTCTGGCCGGAGGCGAGCTTGCTCTCCATGCCCCCGTAGAGTTTCCAGGCGATGATCACGAGAATGACCGCGAAAACCACGTCGATCAGCATGGTGAGCACCCGCTGCGCGCGATCCCCCAGCCAGTCGGTAAAGATGTCCACCGTCGCATGGGCCCCGGTCATGTGGGCATAGGGCAGAAAGGCGAAGATGGCAAAGGCCATCCCGGCCTCGACCAGTTCATAATCGCCCTTGATGGCCCCCAGGCCGGTTTCGCGACCGATGATCGAGACGACGACGATCAGGATAAGGGCGCTGAGGACAAAACCGCCGGCGATGGCCAGCAGTCGCGACAGTCCCAGGAAAAAGTGGTTCATGAGGTCACTCTGGTCTGTGAGAGATCAGATGTTGCGAAAGGAAACGCGCGGCAGGTGTTCCCCGCCGCGCGTCCCGCCGTTTACTTCGCGGCGTAGGTGTCGATGTTGGCCATGTCGGCCGAGCATTCTTCCATGAGCGTGCGGGCTTCGTCGATCAGCGCCTGCCCGTTTTCCATCGAAGCGGCCCACTCTTGGTAGATCGGGTTCACGATGGGGTCCCAGGCCGCTTTCGCGTCCTCTTCCGACACGGTGATGATGTTGTTCCCCAGGTCGACCGCGACCTGACGGGCCGGGCCGTCGGCATCGGCTTGCGTGCCACCGGCGAAGACCGAGAAGGCGAGGCCGGAGTTGGCGTCGATCACCGCCTTGTTCTCGTCCGACAGGCCGTCATAGACGCCCTTGTTCATGGCAAGCACGAAAGTGAGGTTGTAGAGCGCGGGGCCCTCGAACTCGGTGTGGTTGGTGACGAGTTCCGGCACCTTGAGCGCATAGGTCACTTCCCACGGAATGGTCGTGCCGTCGATCACGCCCTTGGAGAGCGCCTCGGACACGGCCGGAACCGGCATCCCGATGGGTTCGGCGCCGACGCGGGTCAAAAGGTCGTTCACGAGGCGCGAGCCGCCGCGGATCTTCATGCCCTCGAGGTCCTCAGGAACCGTCACCGGCTCGGCGGTGTGGAACATGCCGGGGCCATGGACCCAGGTACCGATGATGTGGACGTCCTTGAACTCGCCGTCCTTCATGTGCTCGTCGAACATCTTGGAATAGGCACAAGACGCGGCGCGGGCGTCAGACACCATGAAGGGCAGCTCGAACACCTCGGTCGTCGGGAAGCGGCCCGGCGTGTAGCCGACCACGGTCCAGACCACGTCGGCCACGCCGTCGATCGCCTGGTCGATGAGCTCGGGTGGCGTGCCGCCCAGGGCCATCGCGGCGTAGCGTTCGACCTTGATGCGGCCCTCGGAGTCCTTCTCGACATTGTCGGCCCAGACGTCGAGCACCTGGACGGGCACGTTGGCCTGCGCGGGCAGGAACTGGTGCAGCTTCAGGGTGACTTCCTGCGCGAATGCGGAACCTGCGCTGAGCGCCAGCGCGGCGGCGGTGCCTGCAAGACACAGTGCGAGCGATCTTTTGGTCATGATTCTCCTCCCTTGACCTGATGTGGCATTATATTGCCACAGTCGATTTGGCTTTTGCCATATATTGCCACTCGTTTCCACCGGAATTTCCTCCTCCCACTGGATACAAGCTGCCTGTCGGGCCGAATGGCGGCACGGTGTCAGGATTATAGGTATTCTATATAACCGTTATCGGCAACATCTAATTACCGTCCCGTGCGATGCTCCGACCCTCCATCGACAGTTGGGCATGTTTCGCAGGACCGGGCAAGCATTTTCGACCCCCCGGTCGGTGAATCGCCCGCAACAGCGGTGTCTCTCCCCGCACAACATCACGATGCTGCAGGTAAGGCTGGCCGTGACATACCCGTTTCGCAAAGTCCCGATGGCTTCAAGCGCCGGTCAGAAACAACTCCAGGGAGATTCCGGCGAATGGCTTCCTGGCGATCAGACCATGCGGGATAGCCTTACTGCGCTTCCAACTAAGCATAACTGGCGCGTTTTTTGGATCAAGACGTTCTCCTACACCATGTGTGGCCCCGAGTTATCCACAGGCGAATGCGTGAACGGAACAATTATGGGTTGTGCGCCCTGACCCGTCGCGACACGCTTTGCCTATGGAGCGGAATCAGGTCATAGACGCGGAACTGAAGGATCTAGGGGACCTTGCCCCGGCGGGGTATTTCGTCGCGCTGCACATCCGGTTCGCGGCGCCACTGCTCATGTTTCAGACCTATGACCCGTCCTGGGCCGACCATTACACCAAGAACGCCTATGCCCTGCGCGATCCGATGATCGCCTGGGGAATCTCGCGCACCGGGGCGACCCGCTGGAGCGCCATCGACCTGCCCGACCCTTTCGGCATCATGGCCACGGCAGGGACGTTCGGGCTGCGCTACGGCGTCTGTGTGTCTTGCGGCCCGATGTCCTCGCGCACCATCGCCGGCATCGCGCGCAGCGACCGGGAGTTTACCGACGAGGAAATCGCGGACGCTACCGGCCATGTCCTGAAGCTCCACCATGAATCCCAGCCCCCCGATCACCTGACTGCCGCCGAGATCGCCGCGCTGAACGTGATCGCCTCCGGGGACCGCTACGCCGCCGGTGCCGCAAGGCTCGGCATTTCCGAGAGCGCGCTCAAGGCGCGGCTCACGTCGGCGCGGCAGAAGCTATTCGCCAGGACCACCGCTGAAGCCATCCAAAGAGCCAAGGACTACCGGCTCATCTGAAGGGTTCCCCCGACGGAGAAAGTTCAGCCGCCCTGGCGGATGGCTGCACTCATCTATTCACAAGGAGGATCTACCATGCAGACCACGACGCTTTCGTTCGCCAATATCCACAACCATGGCGAGCTTTTCGCTAACCTTCTTCGCGCTAGACGACAGTCGTTCATCGTCCAGAACAAATGGGACCTGCCCGAGGCGATGGGCATGGAATACGATCAATACGACACGCCCGCGAGCCGCTGGGTCGCCGTGCATCAGTTCGGTCAGGTGCTCGCCGGTATCCGCCTGACCCCCACCACGGCGCGCTGCGGCATTTACAGTTACATGATCCGCGACGCGCAGAAGGGACTGCTCGACTCGATCCCGTCCGATCTGCTCTTCGACGAAGCACCGGTGGATGAACATATCTGGGAAAGTTCGCGGGTTTTCGTGGCCCATGACACACCGCAGAAAATTCGACGTGTGGTCCATGCCCATCTGATCACCGAGATGACCCGCTCGGCGCGCGAGCTTGGCGCGGTGCGCGTGCTGGGACTGATCCCGGCCAGCTGGCCGCGGTGGGCGCGGCGCTGCGGGCTAGATACCGTGGCCGCCGGACGGGTAATGCACATTGACGGGATCGACAATCAGGTGGTGTCGATCAACCTCGCCGACAAGCTGCATTGACAGTGCAGCGCATCGAGTCACTACGAGAGGCGAGGTTGCAACGGTAATGCAATGCTCCCGGTCCGGCCACTCCGGGCCGGGAGACATTTCTCAAGCGGGAGCAAACCCTGTCACGCGACCCATTCGTAGGGCCGGGTGAACTCGCCCAGCTTGTGCTCGACGGCGGCCTTGTCCACCGCGCCCGTGGCCTTGAGCCGCGCCACGAGACCCAGTTTCTTGTCCTCGTAGACCTCGACCACCTCGACCGGATGCCCCGCCTCGCGCAGCGCCTCTTCATAGACGCGCTTGATCGAGGATTTCCTGAGGTCCGGCTTGAACACCTTACCCACAGCGGTCTTGGGCAATTCAGGCATGATCTCGATGTACTTCGGCACGGCGGCGCGTTCCGAAATATGCGCCTTGGCATAGTCCAGCAGCTCGTCTTCCGTCACGCTCGCGCCCGACACCAGTTCGACAAAGGCGGCCGGCAGTTCGCCCGCCACCGCATCGGGCTGGCCGATCGCACCGACAAAGGCGACCGCGTCATGGCCCGACAGCGCCTCTTCGATCTCGGCGGGGTCGATGTTGTGGCCGCCCCGGATGATGATGTCCTTGGCCCGCCCGGTGATGTAGAGGTAGCCGTCCGCGTCGATCCGGCCCAGATCGCCCGTGCGCAGGTATTTGTCGCCCGCGACGAGACCCTTGTTCTTGGCGTCCTCGGTATAGGTCTTGCCGACAAAGACGCCGGGGTTCGACACGCAGATCTCGCCCACCTCGTCCACGCCCATTTCCTTGAGCACGGTGCCGTCCTTGTCGCAGTCGAAGATCTTGACCTCGGTATAGGGGAAGGGGATCCCGACCGAGCCGATCTTCTTCACGCCATCCGTCGGGTTGCAGGACACGAGGCAGGTCGCCTCGGTCAGCCCGTAACCCTCGACGATCTTGACGTCGGTCGCCTTTTCGAACCGGTTGAACAGTTCAACGGGCAGCGGCGACGACCCCGAGAACGCCACCTTGAGCGTCGAGACATCCGCATCCACCTTGCGCTGCATGAGCGCGGAAATCGCGGTCGGCACGGTGATGACGAAGGTGACGCCGTAGCGTTCGATGAGCTTCCAGAAGTTGTCGAACACCCCCTCGCCCCGGTAGCCCGCAGGCGTCGGGAACACCACATGCGCGCCCGAGGTCATCACGGCCATGAAGACGACATGAACGGCAAAGACGTGGAAGAGCGGCAGCGGGCAGATCAGCACGTCGCTTTCGTCGAACAGAAGGTTCGCGCCGAGCCAGCCGTTGTAGATGATGCCAGAGTATTTGTGCTGCGCGACCTTGGGCATCCCCGTGGTGCCGCCGGTGTGGAAATAGGCCGCGACCCGGTCAACCTTTTCGTCCTCGAAGGTGAGCGTCTTGGGCTGGCTCGCGATGGCCTTGTTGAAGTTCTGCACCTTGGCGGAATGTTCGATGGCAACCTTGGGCCGGATCAGCGGCACGATCCATGCCTTCGGCGGCGTGAGGTAACGGTTGAGGTCGATCTCGAGCACATGCTTGACGGCCGGCGCGTCCTTCAGCGCCTCATGCACCTTCTGCGCCACGTCGGTCTTGGGAAAGCCGCGCAGCGTGACCACGACCTTGGCCCCGGTTTCACGCAGGATCGACGCGATCTGCGTGGGCTCGAGCAATGGGTTGATCGGGGCCACGATGCCTGCGATGGCCCCGCCAAGAAGCGTAAGGACGGTCTCGTTCGCGTTGGGCAGCACATAGGCGACCACGTCATCCTTGCCGATGCCCAGCGAGCGAAACAGGTTCGCCGCCTGCACGCTCTTGTCGTGCATCTCCTGCCAGGTGAGCGTCTCGACCTTGTCCTTGGGTCCGCTCTCGATCTGGAACGACAGCGCCTTGCGCGAGGCGAATTTCGCGGTGGTCGACGACAGCAAATCGTAGATCGTCACCGGAAGATTGCGCGCTTCCCAAGGCTTTTCCGCCTCGATCTGGTTACGTGCATCGAGCGAACTGAAAGAATAACGCGCCATATGTCCTCCCTTTGGCCGGGTTTTCCCCTTGTTTCGTTGAACATGGGGGTTATGCGTCCGGCTGCAAGGGTGACGTTACTGCGCTTTACTCCGCGGCGATACCTTCCGTGAACTGAAGACGCGCCAGACGGGCGTAAAGGCCGCCTTGGGCGACAAGCTCGTCATGGGTACCCTGCGCGACGATTCGGCCATCCTCGAAGACCAGGATGCGGTCAGCTTTCTTCACCGTGGCGAGGCGGTGCGCGATGACGAGCGTCGTGCGGTCCTTCGACATTTCCTCGACCGCCTGCTGGACAAGCCGCTCGCTTTCGGCGTCGAGCGCGCTCGTTGCCTCGTCCAAAAGCAGGATCGGCGCGTCGCGCAGGATGGCCCGCGCGATGGCGATCCGCTGTTTCTGCCCGCCCGACAGCATCACGCCCCGCTCGCCCACATAGCTGTCGTAGCCTTCGGGCAGTTTCATCAGGAACTCATGCGCCGCCGCCGCGCGCGCCGCTGCCTCGACCTCGGCATCCGTGGCGTCGAGGCGACCGAAGCGGATGTTCTCCCGCGCCGTGTCGGCAAAGATCACCGCATCCTGCGGGACGAGCGCGATATGCTGGCGGAAATCGGGCCGCGCCATGTCGCGCAGGTCCACGCCGTCGATGGTCACACGGCCCTGGGCAGGGTCGTAGAACCGCTGGAGGAGCTGAATGATCGTCGATTTCCCCGCGCCAGAGGGACCGACGAGCGCCACAGTCTCGCCGGGTTCGACCGCGATGTTCACATCGATAAGCGCCTGATGTTCCGGCCGCGCCGGGTAGCGGAAGGTCACGTTTTCGAACCGGACCGCGCCGCGCACCGGCGTGGGCAGCGTAACGCCCTCCTTCGGGTCGTTCACCGCGTCCTCGGAGCGCAAGAGCTCCACCAGGCGCTCGGTCGCCCCCGCCGCGCGCTGCAACTCGGACCAGATCTCGGACAGCGCGCCCACGGCGCCCGCCACCATGATCGCGTAGATCACGAACTGCACCAGTGCACCGACCGACATATCGCCCGCCCGCACGTCCCGCGCCCCGATCCAGAGCACGCCGACCACGCCCGAGAAGATGAGCGTGATCACGATCATCGTCATGAGCGCCCGAGTCGTGATCCGTTTCTTGGCCGACTGGAACGACTGCTCGGTCACATCGCGAAAGCGCGCCCGCGACGGGTCCTCGTGCGTGAACGCCTGCACGGTCTGCACCGAAAGAAGGTCCTCGGACGCCTTGCCCGAGGATTTCGCGATCCAGTCCTGATTTTCGCCCGACAGAACCCGCATCCGCCGCCCCAGCACAATAATTGGTATCATGACCACCGGCACGATGAGCAAGACAAGGCCGGTGAGCTTGGCCGAGGTGAACAGCAGCGCCACCAGCCCGCCCGCGAGGATGAGCACGTTGCGCAGTGCGACCGAGACCGACGAGCCGATGACCGACAGGATGAGCGTCGTGTCGGTGGTGATCCGGCTCAGCACCTCGCCGGTCATGATCCGCTCGAAGAACGCGGGGGACATGCCGATCACCCGGTTGAACACCGCCTCGCGAATATCCGCCACAACCCGTTCGCCCAGCCGCGTGACGAGGTAATAGCGGATGCCCGTCCCCACCGCCAATCCGACCGCAATCGCCAGCGCCGCAAAGAAATACTGATCAAGGAGCGCATCGGCCGAGGTGGAAAATCCGTCGATCACCCGCCGCGCGGCCAATGGCATGACAAGGGATATGCCCGCCGTGACCACCAGCGCGGCAAGCGCCGCCGCCAGCATCCCGCGATAGGGCAGCATGAACGGCCAGAGCGCACCCAGCGCCCCAATCCGCTTCGACTTCTCGCGATCGTCCTTGTTGTCGGCCATGGTCCCTCCGCCCCTTCAGGTCGTCAAATAGCCCCGCAAACCGCCGGGAACAAGCACGCGCAGGCGCACCCCAGCCCTTTCATCTTTCTCCAAATATACAAGTCCGGCCCCTGCCACCGCCCCGGCGCCCGAGGTCCGTGCCAAACGGCAAAGGGCGAGGCAGCGCCTCGCCCTTTGGAGAACCAGCGTGCCGAAGGCACACAATCAGCTTCGGATCATTCCTCGCCCGGCAGGATGCGCACGCCGCCCCGGTTGGCCGAGGACGCGAGCAGCGCATAGGCCTTGAGCGCCGTAGAGACCTCGCGCTTGCGCGGCTCGGCCGGTTTCCAAGGCAGCGCGCCCTTGGCTTCGCGACGGGCGGCCAGTTCATTGTCGGCCACGGCAAGGTTGATGGTCCGGTTCGGGATGTCGATCTCGATCACGTCGCCGGTTTCCACGAGACCGATCAGACCGCCTTCGGCGGCTTCCGGCGAGACGTGGCCGATGGACAGGCCCGAGGTGCCGCCCGAGAAACGGCCATCGGTGAGCAGCGCGCAGTCCTTGCCCAGACCCTTGGATTTCAGATAGCTCGTCGGATAGAGCATCTCCTGCATCCCCGGCCCGCCCTGCGGTCCCTCGTAGCGGATCACCACGACCTCTTTCGCACTGACCTGCCCGGTGAGGATGCCGTTCACGGCGGCGTCCTGGCTTTCATAGACCCGCGCGGTGCCGGTGAATTTCAGGATCGAATCGTCCACGCCTGCCGTTTTCACGATGCAGCCGTTCTCCGCGATATTGCCGAAGAGCACCGCCAGACCGCCGTCCTGTGAGAAGGCGTGTTCAACCGTGCGGATCACGCCACCTTCGCGGTCGCGGTCCAGCTCCTTGTAACGGTTCTGGGTCGAGAACGCTTTGGTCGTGCGCACGCCGCCGGGGGCGGCGCGATAGAAGGAATCGACGCTTTCATCGTTCGACACCATGACGTCCCAGCGGGCAATCGCCTCGGCCATGGTGCTCGTGTGAACCGTGCGCACGTCGCCGTGGATCAGATCGCCGCGCAGCATCTCGCCAAGGATGCCCATGATCCCGCCCGCGCGATGCACGTCTTCCATGTGAACATCGGCCTTGGCAGGCGCGACCTTGCACAAAACCGGCACCTTGCGGCTCAGACGGTCGATGTCGTCCATGGTGAATTGCACTTTGCCCTCATAGGCGATGGCTAGCAGGTGCAGCACGGTGTTGGTCGATCCGCCCATCGCGATGTCCAGCGACATGGCATTCTCGAAGGCCTCGAAGGTCGCGATTTCGCGCGGCAGGTAGCCTTCGTCCTCGACCTCGTAGTGCAGCTTGGTGATCTCGACGATCCGGCGCCCGGCTTCGCGGAACAACGCCTCGCGGTCGGCGTGGGTGGCCAGCACCGAGCCGTTGCCGGGCAGCGCAAGGCCGAGCGCCTCGGCCAGACAGTTCATCGAGTTCGCGGTGAACATGCCCGAACACGACCCGCAGGTCGGACAGGCGTTTTCTTCGTAGGCCTTCACCTCGGCGTCGGTGTAGCTGTCGTCGGCGGCCACGACCATCGCATCGATCAGGTCGACGGCCTTTTCCAGATCGCCCACCTTGACCTTGCCGGCCTCCATCGGGCCGCCCGAGACGAAGATCACCGGGATGTTCAGACGCATCGCGGCCATCATCATGCCGGGCGTGATCTTGTCGCAGTTCGAGATACAGACCATCGCGTCCGCGCAATGCGCGTTCACCATGTATTCGATGGAATCTGCAATGATCTCGCGCGAGGGCAGCGAGTAGAGCATCCCGTCATGGCCCATGGCGATGCCGTCATCGACGGCGATGGTGTTGAATTCCTTGGCGACACCACCGGCCTTTTCGATCTCGCCCGCGACGAGTTGACCGAGGTCCTTGAGGTGCACGTGCCCCGGCACGAACTGGGTAAAGCTGTTCACGACCGCGATGATCGGCTTGCCGAAATCGCTGTCGGTCATCCCGGTGGCGCGCCACAGGCCACGGGCACCGGCCATGTTGCGGCCGTGGGTAGAACGGCGGGAACGGTAATGGGGCATGGGTTTCTCCTATCCGCGAACGTCACGTCCATAGACCTGCACGCCTTCCGGGGCAATGGAAATTGGCCGTGATCGCGGGGTGAGGCCCCGCGCAAGGCCTGTGCGGGACGCTCGAAATCAAAGCACGACCCGCCGCAAATGGCCCTCCGGCAGTCCCACTTGCGCCGCATTGCAGAAATTAACGTTCGAAACGTTCAATGTGGATTGAACGATGAACCGTTTAGATATATCTGGCCACCATGAAACATGATCCGATCGACCACTTCATCGAGCAGATGGGCATGATTACCCAGCAGGACGGCTTTCCCCGGATCGCCGGTCATATCCTTGGCTATCTCATCATCGAGGGCGAAGCGCGCTCGCTGGGCGAGATCACCAAAGCGCTCAGAATCTCGAAAGGCTCGGCCTCGACCAATTGTCGGCTACTGGCCGACAAGGGCGCGATCGAGCGCGTGGGGGTCATCGGATCACGACAGGACAGCTACCGCGCGGTTGAAAACCCCGCGGAAAACACGCTCTCGGGCATGGCGGACCGATTCCGCCAGCGCGCGGGCGTGATCGAGGACGCGGCGGCGCAATTTCCGGCCAACCGGGAAGGCGCCCGCGAAAGGGTCTGTGGATTGGCCACCTTCTTTCGCAATTCCGCCCAGTTCCTCGACGAATGGACGAAACGTGCAAAAGCGATCAAGGCCGAGACGGAGTGAAAGACGTGAACATGGAAAATCCGAAACCCGATTGGGCCATGAACAAGCGTGAAAAGGCCCGTGCGGACCTGATCGCGCGCGGCGAAACGCCGAAGAAGCGGCGCTGGCCCTGGCTTGTGCTGGCGGTCCTCGTCGTTGGCGGTGCCGGTGGCTACGTCTATGCAAAACAGGCGGGGCTTCTGCCCGCGCCGCCGGTGGAGGCCGCGACCGAAGAGCCGGTGCGCGAGTCGCTCACCCAGCTTGCACCCTACGAGATCACGACCATCGCACCGACCACGCTGTCCGAGACGCTGCGGGTCACCGGATCGCTCGCCCCGACCCGCGACGTGCACCTGTCGGCCGAGGTCTCTGCGCGCCTGACCGAGGTCAACGTGCGCGCGGGCGATGCGGTCAGCGAAGGCGAGCTTCTGGCGAGCTTCGACGTAGACCAGTTGCAGAACCAGCTCGATCAGGCCGTCGCCACCGCGGATGCGACCCGTATTCAGGTGGCGCAGGCGCAAAGCGACTTCAACCGCACGCAGACGCTGGTCGAGAAACAGCTCGCCGCGCCGACCGCGCTTGAACAGGCGCAATCGGGGCTGGAGCAGTTGCAGGCCACCCTCGCTGCCCAGCAGACCGCCGTGGCCAACGCGCGCACCGCGCTCGACCGGGCGCAGGTCACTGCTCCCTTCGCGGGCGTGGTGTCCGAGCGCTCTGTCTCGACCGGCGAATTCGTCGCAGCCGGCTCGCCGCTCTTCACCGTCGTGGATCTCACCTCGCTCGAGGTCGAGGCGACCGCGCCCGTGTCTCTGTCGCCCAAGATCGCGGCGGGGCAGACCGTGGAACTGACCGTCGAGGGCTTTGGCGACCGCGTGTTCGAGGGACGTGTCGACCGGATCAACCCGGTGGCCATCGCGGGCTCGCGCGCCCTGCCGGTCTATGTCTCGCTCGACAATGCCGAGGGCGAATTGCGCGGCGGCATGTTCGCCTCGGGCCGTATCCTGCTTGAACGGAAAGAGGATGTGCTCGCCGTCCCCGCCTCGGCGCTCCGCGAAGATGCAGAAGGCGCCTATGTGCTGACCATCGAGGACGGCGTGCTCACCCGTCGCGGTGTCGAGACCGCCCGCGAATGGGAAGGCGGCGCGGCCTATGAAGTCACCTCGGGCCTGGAGACAGGCGATGTGGTCCTCTCCGAAGCGCTGCCGGAACTGCGCGCGGGGACCAAAGTCATGTTGGTGGAGAACTGAGATGTTCCTGACCCGCATCAGCGTCAACCAGCCCGTTTTCGCCACCATGGTGATGATCGCCATCATGGTGGTCGGCGTCTTTTCCTACTCGCGCCTGCCGGTGGAACAGTTTCCGGACGTGGACTTTCCGGTGGTGGCCGTGGTCACCGCCTATCCCGGTGCCACGCCAGAGGCGGTGGAAAGCGACATCATCGAGCCCATCGAGGAAAACCTCTCGACGCTCGCGGGCATCGACAGCATCACCTCGACCGCGCTCACCGGCTCGTCCCTCGTCCTGATCCAGTTCGACCTCGAAGTGGAAAGCGGCATCGCCGTGCAGGACGTGCGCGACCGCGTCAGCCAGATCGCGCCGCTCTTGCCCGACAACGCCGAGGACCCGCAGATCCTGCGCTTTGACCCGACCGAATTGCCGATCATGTCGATCGGCGTCTCTTCGGCCACCCTGGACGAAGGCGCCCTGAGCCAGATCACCGAAGACGTTCTGTCCAAGCGCATCGCCAACCTGCGCGGCGTCGGTCGCGCCAGCGTCGTGGGTGCCGTTCCGCGTCAGGTCCAGATCGAGATCGATCCGGACCGCCAGACCGCGCTCAACGTGGGCATCGCCGAGGTCGCAGGCGCCGTGGCACAGGAAAACCAAGACGTGCCAGCAGGCGCGGTCACCGCGTCGGGCACTTCGCAGTCGGTTCAGGTCGAGGGCCGGCTGGAAACCGTGCGCGCCTTCGAGGACATCATCGTGGCGAGCCGCGCGGGACAGCCGATCCGGCTGGGCGACCTGGCGACCGTCACCACCGGGCTTGCCGAACGCGACAGTCTCGCCATGCTCGACGGGCGCGTCGCGCTTGCCATCGACGTGGTCAAGACACAGGGCGCCAACACCGTGGACGTGGCCGAACGCGTCGCGGAAGAGGTCGCCAAACTGCAAGAAGACCCCGAGTTCTCCGACATCGAGGTCTCGATCCTGCGCGACAACTCCAAGCCGGTGGTCGAAAGTTTCCACTCGGTCCAGTCGATGATCATCGAGGGCGGCATCCTCGCCACCGTGATCGTGTTCCTGTTCCTGAACTCCTGGCGTTCGACCGTGATCACGGGGCTTACGCTGCCCATCTCGATCATCGGGACGATGACGGCCATCTATGCGCTGGGTTTCACGCTCAACATGATGACCCTCATGGCGCTGTCACTGGCCGTCGGCATCCTGATCGACGACGCCATCGTCGTGCGCGAGAACATCATGCGTCACCTGCATATGGGCAAGAGCCACAGGCAGGCGGCGCTGGACGGCACCAACGAGATTGGCCTCGCCGTGCTCGCCACCACCTTGTCCATCGTGTCGGTGTTCCTGCCCGTGGCCTTCATGGAAGGCATCATCGGGCGCTTCTTCCTCCAGTTCGGGATCACCGTGTCGGTGGCCGTCGTCATCTCGCTCTTCGTGTCCTTCACATTGGACCCGATGATGTCGTCGGTCTGGTATGACCCCGCTGCCGATTCCTCGCGCAAGCGCGGTTTCGTGGGCCGGGTCGTGGGCAGGTTTGACCATTTCTTCGAATGGCTGGGCGAGCAATACACCAAGCTTCTCAGAAAGGCGCTCAAGTTCCGCAAGACCACGCTCATGGTCGCGCTCAGCGCCCTTGTCGGTGCCTTTGCGCTGTTTCCCTACATCGGGGGCGAGTTCGTGCCGCCCTCCGATACGGGCGAAGTGCAGGTCGATCTCAAGACTCCGGTGGGCACCTCGCTCGACCGCACGGCGGAAAAGATCGCGCAGGTCGATGCGCTCCTGCGTGCCGAGGTCCCGGAAATCGCCAGCACCTATGCCACGGTGAACTCCGGCACCACCTCGGGCGACAACAATGCCACCATTGTCGCGATCCTCAAGCCCTCGGACCAGCGCACACGCAGCCCGCAAGAGCTGACCTCGCCGATCCGCGACGTGCTGACCGCTATTCCCGGCGCCGAGTTCAGCGTCGGCGCGGCAGGCGGCATGGGTCCGGTCGCACCGCCCATCGAGATCAAGATCTTTGGCCCGGACCTGCGCGTCCTGGAACGGCTGGCGCATGATCTGTCGGACGAGTTCCGGGGGATCGAGGGGCTGGTGGACATCCGCACCACCATGGATGACCCGCAGCCCACGCTGGGCATCGACGTGGACCGCGATGCCGCCTTCGACCTGGGCGTTTCGATCTCGGCGATCGGGGACACGCTGTCCTCGATGCTCGAGGGGCAGACGGTCAGCGAATGGACTTCGCCGCGGGGCGAAAGCCTTGATGTCGTGGTGCGCCTGCCCGACTGGGCACGGCAGGACCCGGCCTATCTGGGCGCGCTGCCCATCGCGCAGTCGGGCGCGACCGGGTCGCAGGACCTGATCCGGCTGGACCAGGTGGCGACGATCACCCAGTCCGAAGGACCGGGCGAGATCAACCGCGAGGACCGCGAACGGTCTGTGCGGGTGACCGCGAACCTCGAGTCCGGGGTCAATCCCGGTGACGTGAGCACCGCGGTGCGCGACGCCGCCGCCGCGCTCGACTACCCGCTGGGCTACAGCCAAGGCACGGGCGGGGACGTGGAGGACATGCGCGACCTAGGCCTTGCCGCCGCCGCCGCGCTGGCGCTAGCCGTCATCTTCATCTACCTCGTGCTCGCCTCGCAATTCGGGAGCTTCTTGCAACCCTTCGCGATCATGTCCTCGTTGCCGCTCGCGCTGATCGGGGTCATGGGCGGTCTGCTTGCCTTCGACTCGACGCTCAACGTCATGTCGATCATCGGCTTCATTATGCTGATGGGCCTCGTGACGAAGAACGCCATTCTGCTTGTGGACAACGCCAACCAGCATGTGCGCGACCAGGAGATGAACCTCTTCGACGCTCTGGTCGAGGCCGGGCGCACCCGGTTCCGGCCCATCATCATGACCACGCTCGCCATGATCTTCGGGATGCTGCCGCTCGCGCTTAACATCCACGGCGGAACCGGGCAGAACGCCTCCATGGCACATGCGGTCATCGGCGGGTTGATCTCGTCGACGCTGCTGACCCTCGTCGTGGTGCCGGTGATCCTGACCTACACCGAAAGCCTCGGGCGCTTCGTCTCGCGCTTCACGCCCAAGGCCCCGGACGACGTGCACCACGAGGGCGCGCCAGCGGAATAGTATAGTCCAGGCTTGCAAAGACAAAAAAACGGGGAGCCCAGCGGCTCCCCGTTCTCGTTTCTGCTCTCCTGACTCAGGCCGTCGCGCGTTCGACCTCGGCCACGATGCGCCCGACCACATCGGCCAGAAGCCCCTCGTCCTCGCATTCCGCCATCACGCGGATGAGCGGCTCGGTCCCGGACTTGCGGATCAGGAGACGACCCTTGCCGGTCAGGTCGACCTCGGCACCGGCGATCACTTTCACAACATTCTCGGCCTCGAGCGGCGTTTGCCCTGCCGAGAACCGCACGTTTTTCAACATCTGGGGCACGGTGTCGAAGACATGGGTGAGCGCGCTCGCGGGCTTGCCCGAGCGCACCATAGCGGCGAGGAACTGGATGCCCGCGAGCAGGCCGTCGCCGGTTGTCGCATAGTCCGTCATCACGATGTGTCCGGACTGTTCGCCACCAAGGTTGTATCCCCCGGCCCGCATCCGTTCGACGACGTAGCGGTCGCCGACCTGCGTGCGTTCGAGCCGCAGCCCGCGCCCGTCGAGATAGCGTTCTAGCCCGAGGTTCGACATGACGGTGGCCACGAGCGCCCCGCCCTTGAGCGTGCCCCGGTCGGCCCATTGCCCGGCCATCAGCGCCATGAGTTGATCACCGTCGGCCACGCGGCCCTTTTCGTCGATGATCATCACGCGGTCTGCGTCGCCGTCCAGGCAAATCCCCACATCCGCCCCATGGGCGACGACCATCTCGGCAGCGCGGCGGGTGTCGGTCGAGCCACATTCCAGGTTGATGTTCTTGCCGTTCGGCGAGACGCCCACCGGGATCACCTCAGCCCCCAGCTCCCACAAGGCCTCGGGCGCTGCGCGGTAGGCGGCGCCATTCGCACAGTCGATCACGACCTTGAGCCCGCCAAGGCGCACGTCCTGAACAGTGGTCTTGATGAACTCGACATAGCGATGGCGCCCCTCGTCCACCCGCTTGGCCCGACCGATGTTCTCGGGTTGAACCGGCTCGACGCCCTCTGCCACCATCGCCTCGATCTCGGCCTCGGCGGCATCCGACAGTTTGAAGCCGTCGGGACCGAAGAACTTGATCCCATTGTCGTGGAACGGATTGTGGCTGGCCGAGATCATGATGCCCAGGTCGGCCCGCATCGAATGGGTGAGATGACCGACCGCCGGGGTCGGCACCGGCCCGAACAAGAGCACGTTCATGCCCGTAGAGGTCAGGCCGGCCGTCAGTGCGTTTTCCAGCATGTAGCCCGACAGCCGTGTGTCCTTGCCGATCACGACCCGGTGGTCGTTGGCCCCGTCCGAACGGAAATACCGTCCCGCCGCAGCACCGAGTTTCAGCGCCATATCGGCGGTCATCGGGTAGCTGTTGGCGAGCCCGCGCACACCATCGGTTCCGAAGAGCTTGTCAGCCATGTTGTCCCTCTTCCAAAACGGTCCAGAGCCGGAGCGCCTGTGTCGTCGCATAGGTATCATGCACCCGAAGCAGGTGCATCCCCCGCTGGACCCCGTAGAGCGCGACCGACAGGGATCCGCCGAGCCGGTCCTTGGCCAGGTCCGCACCGCCAATGGTGCCGATGAAACGCTTGCGCGACACGCCCAGAAGCACCGGCAGCCCGAGGTCGTGAAACACCGTCAAATGCTGGAGGAGCGTGATATTGTGTTCGAGCGTCTTGCCAAAGCCGATGCCAGGGTCGGTTATGATCCGTTCACGCTTGACGCCCTGCGAGACGGCAAAGTCGATCCGCGCTTCCAGATGTCCCATGACTTCGCCCACCACGTCCTCGTAGGTCGGGTTAAGCTGCATCGTGTCGGGCAGGCCCTTGGCGTGCATAAGGCAGACGGGCACATCGCGCGCGGCGCAGAGATCGGCCAGTTCCGGGTCGAACTCGAACGCGGCCACGTCGTTCACCATGTCCGCGCCCGCGTCGAGCGCCGCCTCGGCCACCCGCGCTTTCCGGGTGTCGATGCTAATCGGCGTCGTGATGCCCGCCGCGCGGATCGCCGCGATCACCGGGGCTGTGCGACGAATTTCCTCGGTGACCGGCACCTCTTCGGCCCCGGGCCGGGTGCTTTCGCCGCCGATGTCGATGATGTCGGCCTCATCGGCCATGACCGTGGCCCGCGCAACCGCGTCATCGATGCGAGCATGGTCGCCGCCGTCCGAGAAGCTGTCGGGCGTCACGTTCAGGATGCCCATAACCCGCGGCCGGTCGAGGCTCAGGCCGCAGAGGTCCGGGCGCGGCGCGGACAGGCGGTCGGCCTCCATCCCCGACTCGGGTTGGAACCAGACCGCGCGGCTTCCGGCAAGCGGCAGCGCCCCATTGGGAGGCGGCCCGGTGCGGGCGACGGGTTCGGCGTGGCTCACGGCGCCTCTCCGATGGCGAGCGCGCGGGCAGGCAGGTCGCCCGGCGGTACATCACCGCCCACCGACAGGATTTCGACCGCCTGCATGAGCCGAGCAAACCAAGCAGTCAGCGCCAAGGGGTCGCGCGGATCGGCTTCGGCCCCGTCCACCGCGTCGAGCACGATCTTGGAGGGCGCCCAGACGCAGATCTGGTTGTGTTTCATCGCCCACTCAAGCTCGGTCCGCGTCCCGACGACCACGCAGCGCCGGTCCCGCGCGGCAAGGAGCCAGGCGTTCATTTCCAGCGACAGGAGGTCGATACGCCGCTGCGGCATCTCGCGCGGGGTCGTAGGCGACACCGCATCCGGGTGGCCCACGCACAAGATCGCCGGCGCGCGCGCTGCTTCGAGCGCGTCGAGCAGCCCGATCAGCTCCGGCGCGGCAATCGCGGCGTTGGACAGGTGGACCACGACCGGGTGCGGCATGTCCTCGCCCACCCCCTGCACCGGCGCCTCCTGCCCGCGCGTGCGCACGATCTCGACCCCGAGTGCGCCGGGGCCGCGGTCGAGTTTCTCGATCCGCACGAAGACCCGCATTGCCTGCGGCGCCCAGAGGATACGGTCAGCGACCCGTTCCGCCAGCGTTTCAAGAAGGTTCAGACGCTCTGCCGCCAGTTCCGTCTCGATCGCTTCGGTGATCGTGTCGTAGGACAGGATCTTGTCCACGTCGTCATCAAGCGGTGCCTCGGGCGTCGACACCTCGACCACCACGTTGAACCGCAGTCGCTGGGTCGTCCCGCGTTCCTGCTGAAACGCCCCGATCTCGGCGGTGGTGACGTGGTCGCGCAGCGAAATCCGGTCGAGCGGCTTGGCGGGCTGGCCATCGGCGGCAGCGCGGGCTTCGGGGTGCTCGAAGGCAAGTTTGGAGTCGGAGGTCATAGGCGTTCCTTGCACGGCCATCAGGCCGGTCCTTACGGGCGCGGACACTGCAACAGGCCCGCCGGAATGGAAAGCCGAAACGGCCCTCAGCGATAGAACTTGTGATCGCCGATCCTGGTCGTGTGGTCGAGCCGCGCCGCCCAGACCGGGTTCACGCGCACGGTATGGAAATAGGTGGCCCCGCCCGTCACCTGCCGGGGCGCGCCATCGAGCATCGCCCGCGCGATCTTGCCCATCAGGTCATAGGTGCGGGGTTCCGCCACATACTCGGGCCTGCCGTCGCAGGTATAGGAGAACTGGCAGCGGTGGCGCTGCCCGGTGCCCTCGTTCACGACCGCACAGACCGTGTCGGGAAACGCCTGGCTTTCCACCCGGTTCAGGATCACCTCGGCCACGCCGATCACGCCCTCAAAGCTCTCGCCCCTCGCTTCGAAGTAGAGTGCTTCGGTCAGGCATTGCCACTGCGGTCCGCCCGTGGCGGTGGGCTGCTTGGATATCCAGACTTCGCTGGGCATCGCGGGGGTCGTCTCGGCCGCTTTGCGGCGCGGAAACAGCGGCCGCGAGGGGGCCGCGATCCTTGTAAGCCGTCCCGGCGTCACCGAGGTGAGCACCGAGCGTTCCGTCGCGACGAGCACGGCAAAAGCCCCGGCCGCATCGAAGGTGCCCTCGCCCGCCGCGGGCGCAGCGAGACAGGCCGACAAAGCCATTGCGATCAGCGCCCTGCGCAATCCGTCCCCTCCCCGAGACCGTGAAACCCCGGAGGTGATAGGGGAAAAACTACTGTCGGTAAAGTTTTAGTGACCCGCCCGATGGTCGTACGCCACATGATGCGGCGGGCAGACGGCGCACCGCAAGATCTGCGCTAGCGCGTGACCCTCGGGCGCCCTTTCCCCCGCGAGGCAATGGCCAGATGCGCCGCGGCAAGCCGCGCCACGGGCACCCGGTAGGGCGAACAGGACACGTAATCGAATCCCGCGTCCCGGCAGAAGGCGATGCTTTCCGGGTTGCCGCCATGTTCGCCGCAGATCCCCAGGACAACGTCGGAATTGCCGCGCCGCCCGCGCTCGGCGCCGATCTCGAGCAGCTCGCCAACCCCGTCCACGTCAAGCGTGTGGAACGGATCCTCGGCATAGACGCCCTGCTGCACGTAGCGGCCCATGAACCGCCCAGCGTCATCGCGCGACAGGCCATAGGTCATCTGCGTCAGGTCGTTGGTGCCGAAAGACAAGAACGCCGCGTGCTGCGCGATCTCGCCGGCCCGGAGTGCTGCGCGCGGCGTTTCCACCATGACGCCCAGCCGGTAGTCGAAGTCGCGCCCACGCTCGGCCTTGACCGCTGCTGCCACGGCGTCGATCCGCGCCTTCACGATCTCGACCTCGCGCTTGGCCGACACGAGGGGGATCATCACCTCGGGCACGACGGGCTTGCCGCCCTCCTCGGAGGAGTCCAGCGTCGCCTCAAAGATCGCGCGGGCCTGCATGTCGTAAATCTCGGGCACCGTGATCCCGAGCCGCACGCCCCGCATCCCCAGCATCGGGTTGAACTCGGACAGCGCCTCGACCCGACGGGTCACGGCACCCACGTTCAGATCGAGCGCCTCGGCCAGTTCCGCCATGCCTTCGTGCCCCTGCGGCAGGAACTCGTGCAACGGCGGGTCGAAAAGCCGGATGGTCACCGGCTGGCCCTGCATGATGCGGAAGAGCTGCGCGAAATCGGCCCGCTGCATCGGCAGGATACGGTCGAGCGCAGCGCGCCTATCCTCGGACTTGTCGGCAAAAATCATCTCGCGCATGGCGAGCAGCCGTTCGCGGTCAAAGAACATGTGCTCAGTGCGGCACAGGCCGATCCCCTCGGCGAGAAAGGTCCGCGCCTTCTGCGCGTCCGCAGGCGTGTCGGCATTGGCCCGCACCCCGATATCGCGTGCCCGGTCAGCCCAGTGGAGAAGCGTCTGGAATTCGTCACCGAGGTCCGGCTCCTGCATCTCTGCCGCGCCCATGAGCGCCTCGCCCGCCGAGCCGTCGATGGTTATCACATCGCCCTCGGTCAGGACGCGTCCATCCGCGGTGCGCAGCGTCTTGGCCTTGGAATCGAGCTTCATCTCGTTGGCACCCACGACGCAGGGCAGGCCAAGCCCCCGCGCGATCACGGCGGCGTGGCTGGTGATCCCGCCACGTTCGGTGAGGACGGCCTTGGCCGCGTGCATCCCGCGAATGTCCTCGGGCGTGGTTTCGCGGCGCACGAGGATACAGGCCTCGTCCTGCGCCGCCAGCGCCTGAGCGGCCCGCGAGGAGAACACGATCTTGCCCGTAGCCGCCCCCGGCGAGGCCGCGATGCCCGACACGATCACGTCGCGCGGACCTTCAGGGTCGACCTGGCTGTGCAGCATCTCGGACAACGACCGGGGCGGCACGCGCATGACCGCCTCTTCCTCGGAGATGATTGCGTCACGCGCTAGCGCCACGGCGATGATCAGGTTCGCGCGCGGGCTGCGCGGCACCCGGACGGCGTCGAGAATATGAAGCTGCGAATTCTCGATGGTGAACTCGATCTGCATCTCCTCGCGCAGGCGGTTGCGCGTGAGATCGCCGTAGCGCATGAGGTCGGCATAGCAGTCGGGCAGCACCTCTTCGATGGAGCGCCCCCGCTCGTCCCTGGACAGATACATCACGTCGCCATTCGCATTGAGCGCGTCGCGTCCCTGCGACTTGCACAGGTAGCGCCCGCGAATTTCGCGCTCGCCGGTGGTCCCGGAGACGAATTGCACGACGCCGGACCCCGACAGGCCCTTGCCCACGCCCAGCGCCATCTGCTGCACGACGAGGCCAAGACCCGCGTCGGTCGGTGCCCCCCGCGCCTCGCGCAGGAGCCGTGCGGTCGTGCCCTCCCACGCCCGTGCCATGGCCCGAAGCACTTCGGACAGTTGCGTCGCGATGTCCTGCGGGAAGGACTCGTCGGTTTCCTCGTGGAAATGGGCGAGTGCCTTGGCCACGGCCTCGGCATCCGGCGAACCGGTTAGTTCAAACTCGTCGGGATCGAGCCGCGACACATGCACGCCGTACGCCCGGATGAACCGCAGGTAGAGCGCATTGGCGGCGTCCTCGCCATGGCTTTCGGTAAGCCGCGCGTGGGCGGCATCGTTCATCCCGATGTTGAGGATCGCCGACGGCCCGCCCCAATCGGGGTCGAGCGACGAGGGCCGCACCGAGAGCAGCGGATCAGGGCCGAAGACCGACAGAAGCCGTTCGATATCGGGCAGTTGCCCCAATGAAATATCGTGAACCGTGTTGAAGTCGAGCGCCACGGTGCGCGGCACGGGCATGTCGAGCCGGATCAGGCGTTGCAGGCATTTCGCGCGACCGCCGTGCCGATCCACATCAATCGCCGAGGTCGGCGTGATCTCTGTGAAACCGGGTGGGGTCAGCATATTCTGCACTGCAGCATTTCTCCTATGCCCTCAACATAGCGCCAACACGCCCCCTTACAAGGAAGCCTGGGTATATACGTATTTCTACGTATTATCCGTCAAGCCGGGTCAAATCCGCAACGGAAATGCAGGTATCACGGATTTTGGCCAGCAGGTTGAGGCGGTTACGCCGCACGATCTGGTTGTCCGTGTTGATCTGGACCGCCTCGAAGAAGGCATCAATGGGTGCGCGGAGTTTGGCCATCGCGCCCATGGCGGCCGCGAAATCCTCGGATTGCATGGCGGGCGCGATGGTCGATTGGGCCTCATTCAGCGCCGCGAAGAGCGCCTTTTCTTCGTCCGCTTCCGCGAACTTGATGTCGGCGCCAAAGGAATATTCGACGCCATCGGCCTTTTCCGCCTGGGTGAGGATATTGTTGGCCCGCTTGAACCCCTGGACGAGGTTGGTGCCGTCATCCGTCGCGAGGAAAGCGGCAAGCGCGCGCGCCCGCTTGACGAGGAGCGTGAGGTCGTCGGCGCCGGGCATGGCGAGCGATGCCTCAATCACGTCATGCGAGATGCCCTCGTCGCGCAGGTGGACCTTGAGCCGGTCGTGGATGAAGGAAAGGAGGTCCGGCACAACGGCTGCGAGGCTGCCAAGTGTGTAGGAATTGTCGACGATTCCTTTAGTGTTCGGCTGTTCGCCGCTCACCCGAAGAAACATCATTCTATCCGTCGCTTCCAATACTGACATATCCAGATGCCGGTATTGAGTGTGTTCGTCGATTTTCCAGACCTCGAAGTCGTAAACTTCAACGTCGTTATCGTTGTCGAAATAAAACCAGCGATCTAATGGCAATCCATCTTCAATCCAGCTTGGAGACCAACGTTGGCCATCAGTGGACTCGATGATCCTGAAGGCTCTGAAAATTTGCCGAATATGCAGAGGATACGCACCTCGAAGCAGCTCACTCAACGACACCCGCAACTCATTCACCAGCACCAGCCGGATCACCCCCAACGCGGCCCGTCGCAGCGCATAGGGGTCCTTGGACCCCGTGGGTTTCTCGTCGATCGCCCAAAACCCGGTCAGCTTGTCGAGCTTTTCGGCGAGCGACACGGCCACCGACACGGGCGCGGTCGGCACGGCGTCGGACGGGCCCAGCGGAGAGTAATGGTCGCGGCAGGCGTCAGCCACCGAGTCACTCAAACCAGCATTTTTCGCGTAATACCGCCCCATGATCCCCTGCAATTCGGGGAATTCGTAGACCATTTCCGATGCGAGGTCGGCTTTCGCCACCTTGGCCGCCTGCACGGCCTCGTCCACGTCCGCCCCCACCAGCGGCGCGATCTGACCCGCCAGCGCGGCCATGCGGTCGATCAGTTCCGCCTGCGAGCCGAGTTTGGCGTGGAAGGTCACGGACTCCAGCTTGCCGAGCCAAGCGTCCATCCCCTGCCGCTCGACCGTGCGCAGGTCGTTTTCCCAGAAAAACTTCGCATCCGACAGCCGCGCGGCCAGCACCTTCTGGTTGCCTGCAAGGATCGTGGCACCATTGTCGGTGGTTTCACGGTTGGCCACGGTCACGAATTTCTCGATCCGGCCCGTCTTGGGGTTTTTCACGGAAAAGAACTTCTGGTGCTCTTTCATCGAGGTCTGCAGCACCTCGGGCGGCAGGTCGATAAAATCGGCGCCAATGTCGCCCATGAGCACCACGGGCCATTCAACGAGGCCCGAGACCTCGGCCAGAAGACCGCGATCCTCGACCACCTCGAAGCCATTGGCAAAGGCCGCCTGCCCCGCGTCGTGCCAGATCGTCTCGGCCCGGTCCTCGGGATTGAGCACCACGAAGGCGCGCTTCAGCTTGGCTTCGTAGTCGGCAAAGGACGACACGCGGATCGTATCGGGCGCCATGAAGCGATGCCCGCGCGTCGTGTCCCCGGCGACGATCCCGTCGATGTCGAGCGGCACGATCTCGGTCCCGTCCTCCTTCACGAGAAGGCAGATGATGGAATGGAGCGGGCGCACCCAACGCAGGCTACCCGCCCCCCAGCGCATCGACTTGGGCCAGGGGAAGTTGCGGATCGCGTTCTCCAGCACCTCGGCCACGATCTCTGCCGACGGGCGACCGGGTTTCGCGATCACGGCGAAGTAGACCTGACCCTTTTTCTCGTCGCGGACCTCAAGCTGGTCCCTGGTGAGCCCCGTCGAGCGCAGGAAACCGTCGAGCGCCTGCTCCGGCGCGTCGGTGCGCGGGCCCTTGCGTTCCTCCCGGGTGTCCGGCGACATCGCGGGCAGGTCACCCAGCGCGAGCGTCAGGCGGCGCGGGGTCGAGAACGCCTGCGCGCCCCCGTAGGTCAGACCAGCCTCGACCAGACCGTTGGTCACCAGCCTTTTCAGGTCCTCCGCCGCCTGCCGCTGCATACGCGCGGGGATTTCTTCGGAGAAAATCTCGATCAGCAGGTCGGCCATGGTATTCCTACGTCTTCAGGCCCAAAGGGGCGTTTGACGCGGGAATACCGTGGGCCGACCTGATGGTCTAGGGGGTGCGCTCAGACCAAGGTCAGGTCAGCCGCCCGATCCGGCGGTCCCAGACCGACATGAACCCCCCGGCAAGCGTGCGGGTCTCGGCCGTGCCGCAGCGCGGTATGATGCGGTAGACCGCCTCGACAAAGCAGTAGATGGCAAAGGCGACGAGGCCCAGCGACAGCGCCATGAGCAGGATGCGTCCGAAAATCACGCCGCGCACCGCCTCGAAGGCCAGCCCCATGCCGCCAGCCTGTGACGGATCGGCAGTCCAGCCGGCATAGACGAGAAAGCCCCCGACGATGACGATCACGATGCCATGCGCGACCAGCCCCGCCTTCACCAGCGGGTCGAGGGTGCGCGAGGTGGGCGTTTCCGAGAGGTAGCGCCTGTAGCGTTCCGACAGCCCCTTCATCGCGTAGTAGATGCCCGCGCCGATCACGATCAACCCCGCGATGACGACAAGCATGGCCCCCCAGGGGTCCTGCTGCATGAGGACCGAGGCGAAACTTTGCACACCGTCGCGGTCGCCCCCTGACCCGATAGCCTGACGCGCGACCGAGAGTGCAAGCCCGGCATGGACAAGACCGGTGATGACGAGCCCGATCCGGGCGACCACGCCCTTGAACCCGGTCCCGTGCATCTCGAGGTCGAACCACGCGGCGACGAAGCGCCAGACCGCGTAGGACAGTAGCCCGATGGCAATCACCGAGAGAAGCGCCACGCCCCAGGATTCATTCCGGATATCGCCGAGGGTCGAGCTCGTGCCCTCGGTCTGTCCACCGTGCCAGGCGGCGAGAAAGGTGAGGAAACCGAGGATCACATAGGTGACGCCGCGCGCCGCGTAGCCGTATCGCATGAGCGGCTCGACCCATGCGGGGGCACGTTGAAAGCTATCGGTGAGCGACATGGGACCTCCATCGGTTGATGTGGACCCAATCCCTTTGCCCGGCGTCCGGTTCCCTATTGAATGGGTTCCGACCCCTCGTTGTTGAACTTCTCGTTCAACTGGTTCCACGCAAAGGCGCGCCCGTCCGGGAACACCGCGATGACCCGGTCTACGCCGTCGTGGATCTCTTTCTGCGACAGAAAGGCCATCGCCTCGCCTGCCTCGAGCGCCGCGCCGATCTCCTGCGCGTTGAAACATTCGAACCAGTTGGGGGCGTTAAGCGGGGTCGCCTCGGGGTAATCCTGATAGGTTTCCGACATTGCCGCATCCGACATGCCCGCCGTGAAACAGGCGCGGAAGCGGATCGGCGAGGACGAGCCGTCGATGGCCTCAATGTTGTCGGCGACGATTTCCTCCGGCTCGCCGGTCGCGATATTGACGGCGGTCAGGGTCACCTCCTCGGCGGCGACCGTGTCGTAGTAGTAGAACTCCTGCACGTAGTAGAGCCCGATGCCGAAGATGAGGGCGAAAACCACGACGAAGCTCGCGACGACCTTACCGTTCACGCCGCGCTCTCCGGCGTCCAACCGCCCGCCTCGGTCTGCACGAAGGCATCCGCACAGGCCTTGGCCAGCGCACGGACGCGCCCGATGTAGGCCTGCCGTTCGGTCACCGAAATGACGCCGCGCGCGTCCAGCAGGTTGAAGATATGTGACGCCTTGATCGCCTGATCGTAAGCGGGGTGCGCCATGATGATCCGCTTGCCGGTCTTGGGGTCCACGGACTCCTGCGAAAGCAGGTTCTGACACTCGGCCTCGGCGTCCTCGAAGTGGCGGAGCAGTTTCTCGGTGTTGGCGACGTCGAAGTTGTGCCGCGAGTATTCCTCTTCGGTCTGGCGGAAGACGTCGCCGTAGGTCAGCGGGATCGGCGAGGACGGGTCGTTGAACGGCATATCCATCACGTGATCGACACCCAGCACATACATGGCGAGGCGTTCGAGACCATAGGTCAGCTCGCCCGACACCGGGCGGCAATCGTGACCGCCGACCTGCTGGAAATAGGTGAACTGAGACACTTCCATCCCGTCGCACCAGACCTCCCAGCCCAGCCCCCATGCGCCCAGCGTCGGGCTTTCCCAGTCGTCCTCGACGAACCGGATGTCATGCACGGCCATGTCGATCCCGATGGCTTGGAGCGAGCCGAGATAGAGGTCCTGAAGGTCGGGCGGCGAAGGTTTGATCAGCACCTGATACTGGTAATAGTGCTGGAGCCGGTTCGGATTCTCGCCATAGCGCCCGTCGGTCGGGCGGCGCGAGGGCTGGACGTATGCCGCAGCCCAGGCATTCGACCCAAGCGCGCGCAGCGTCGTGGCCGGGTGAAAGGTCCCCGCCCCCACCTCCATGTCATAGGGCTGGAGGATCGCGCAGCCCTTGGACGCCCAATAGGTCTGCAGCCGCAGGATGATCTCCTGAAACGACTTCGGCGGGGTCACTTGCGGTTGGGTCATCGGGGCCTCCGTTGCACTCGGCGCTTCTCTAGGACGCGGACCGGGCGGGGTCAATCGTGCGAGCGGCGCGCTTGAGGTCACATCGCCGCCATTTGACCCCTGCGGTTATTGACCTTTCACGGCGCGTAATGGTTACTGGCCCGAAGGTTAAGCAAGGGGCCCAGAGGGGCAAAGAGGGATATGAAGCGCATCATCACGAGCGTCGCATTCGCGGTCGGGGTCCTGTGGGGCACCATCGCGGCGGCTCAGAGTTATTGGGTTCAGGTCGAGGCGAACGCCACGCTCAACACGGCAGAGGACGCCACCCAGCGTTATGCGGGCCAGATGGACGACGTCGCCGGGTTCCGGCTGGGGGCCTCAGGCTGGTATGCCACCGCGCTCGGCCCCTTTACCGAGGACGAGGCGACGGCGCGACTGGTCGAACTGCGCGGCGCAGGACAGATCCCGCGCGATGCCTACATAACGGACGGCACCGCCTATGGGCAGCAGTTCTACCCGGTCGGCGCCAACAGCCTTATCACACCGGCGGAGCCGGAGACGGTGACCGAGGCGCAGATCGACGAGGCGGTGGAAGAGGCCGTTCCCGGCTCCGACGAACTCGCCGCCGAGCTTCCGGACGAACCCGCCGAACTCGAGGTGGCGATGGTCGAGCCCGAGCCGATCCCGGAACCGGAGCCGGAAGAAACCCGCCAGCAGGCACTCCAGTCCGAGGGGCTGCTCAATGCCGACGAGCGCAAGGCGCTGCAAGTCGCGCTGCAGTGGGAAGGCTTCTACAACGCGGGCATCGACGGCGCCTTCGGCCCCGGCACCCGCGGCTCCATGGCGGCCTGGCAGGAGGCCAAGGGCTATGAGGCGACCGGCGTGCTCACCACGCGCCAGCGCGCGGAACTCCTTGGCGACTACAACGACACGCTGTCGAGCCTGGGCCTCGCCTCGGTCACTGACCGGGACGCGGGGATCGAGATCGTCATGCCCACCGCCATGGTGGAGTTCGACCGCTACGAGGCGCCCTTTGCCCACTACACCGGTGATCAGGGCGTGCGCGTCGTGCTCATCTCGCAGTCTGGCGGTCAGTCCACGCTCTATGGTCTTTACGACATCCTTCAATCGCTCGAGGTCATCCCGCCCACGGGTGAACGCAACCGGGGCAACAACGACTTCACCATCAACGGCGAAGACCGCGACATCGTCTCCTACACCTACGCCACGGTCGTGGACGGGGCGGTGAAGGGCTACATGCTCGTCTGGCCGAAGTCGGGCGACGAGCGGCTCCTCACGATGGCGATGGACGCGATGAAATCGAGCTTTGCCTCGACCGGCCCCACGGCGCTCGACGACAACGCGGGGCTTGATGAGGCGATGCAGAGCGTCGATCTTGTCTCGGGTCTCGAAATTCGCCGCGCCGACCGGGCGATGACGGGCTTTTACGTGGATGGCACAGGAACCGTGCTGACCACCGCCGCCGCCGTGGACCAGTGCAGCCAGATCATGCTCGACGAAAGCTATCCGGCCTCCGTCACGGCGCGCGACGACGCACTCGGCGTGGCGCTGCTCACACCCGAGCAGGCGCTTGCCCCGGCCGCCAGCGCGGCCTTCCTCACCACCGACGCGCGGCTCAAGTCCGACGTGGCCGTGGCGGGCTATTCCTTCGGCGGACGCCTGTCGTCGGCCACGCTGACGTTTGGCCAACTGGCGGACGTGAAGGGGATGGAGGGCGAGGACAACCTCTACCGCCTGGACTTAACCTCCCAGGACGGCGACGCGGGCGGTCCGATCGTGACCAATGGCGGCGCGGTGATCGGAATGTTGAAGAGCCTGTCGGACAGCACCCGCACCTTCCCGCCGGAAGTGTCGTTTGCGGTGAAGTCGAGCGCCCTGACCGGGTTCCTGGCCGAGAACGGCGTCGAGCCTGCTGCAACGGATATGGCCGGAGACCTCGCCCCCCATGCGCTCGCCATGAAGGCGGCGGACATGGCGGTGCTGGTCTCCTGCTGGGAATAAACTTTGTCAGGTAAGAATAGAAACGCCCGGCCCGAAACGGCCGGGCGTTTTTTGTGGATCTTGGGGTAAGGCTTTCGCTCACGGCCTCACCGCTGGACACCCACCCAGCGCGGACTATGTCCCGACGTATTCGAATTGGCCAGAAGCCTGAGCCTGCCTTCATGGATCGTCGCACTTGAACGACGGCTATTGCGGACTTTCCTGCCGTTCGCTGAGACAGTTCAATCTGTGTTGCGATTACGAGAGCTTTTGCCGGAAAGACGAGTTCCGAACCTTCCCTATACGCGCAATCCGAGATTCTCGGGACTAGAGTAGCTGGCTTTCCGCCTCGAATACCCGCGCTTGAGCAAAAGAGAGAGCCTTGACCTTCAAATCTGCAGCATCAATAGCGGATTTCAATCGATCGCTGAAAAAGTAAGTGCTCATAAGGTTCGGATCGCGCCAAATATCCGCCCCCTCACCAGAAGATGCCGACACTGCCGGCACATAAAGTTCGTATTTAGGTGCCCACCTTACGTTCGGTCGTGGCGCCGTTTCTCCGTCAACAATTGGTCTTTCGATATTCTCCGATAATTCTGGTATCAAAGCGTTTTTGGTCCCATAGACGTTCATGACAAAGTGATTGGGCAGACCCGAAGATGTGCCGTTCAAATCTGCTAAGATCGGCACCTCGAACAGTTGCACGCCAGTCATATCAAACTGCACGAGGATGTCCCGCAACGCCGGAGAAATAACCTGAAGGCCGTCGATTATCTTAAAAGCATCTCGCACGCCCGATGGCACTTTCCTCTGGCCATCGAAGTAGAGGAATCGCGGTTTGTCTTTGGCATCTACCTTCTTGTGACGGTACTTGAAAGTACGAACAAATTCGAGCTTGTTTTCGCTATGACAGGACCAGCCAAATGAAACGATATCCAGAAATCTTGGAAAGCGAGAGAACCAAATTTTGGGGTGTTCCACCTGGTGCCAGTCGGTCATTCCTGCACGTCCTTTGGGATTGTCGAGAACTGATTTCATCGAAATTGCCAACTTGCCGTCGGCAGTGGTGAAGATTAGGCGGTCATCATGACAATGTCATCTGAGATGCCGCGCGTGAAAGGCTATCGTTTCCCTCGTGAAGTCGTAACCTGTACGGCATGAGCCTATCATCGCTTTGCATTCTGCACGGCGGATTTCGAAGCCCCCGCGTACGCAATTTAACTTAGGGCTCAAGGCAGCCTATCATCCACCTTCACTTCGCCCCCTCGATAACCCCTTTACCCCAAATGTATCTGCCCCTCCGGATACTTCAGCCGCGGCGTCGTCCGCGTCGCGAGGAAGAACCCCAGCGTGAGCGGCCCCACGCGGCCCAGAAACATGATCGCAGTGATGATCGCCCGGCCCAGATCGCTCAATTCTGCCGTATATCCCCGCGACAGGCCCACGGTGCCAAAGGCCGAGGCGACCTCGAAGGCGATGTCGAGGAAATCGCCATCATGGCTGACCGTCATCACAAAGACGCCGACGAAGACCGTGATCATGGAAATCGCGGTCAGCGCCATGACCTTGAGCACCTGTTCGAGCCCGATGGACCGGCCGAAGGCCTGCAATTGCCGCTGCCGCCGGAAAAAGGCGACCGTGGCGAGGATCATCACGACAAAGGTCGTCACCTTGATCCCACCCGCGGTCGAGGTCGGCCCGCCGCCGATCAGCATCAGGGAAATGAACATCATCACGGTGGAATCGTGCAGAGCGGCGATGTCCGTCGTGTTGAACCCCGCCGTGCGCGTGGTCACGCCCTGAAACCAGCTCACCGTCATCTTGGCTGTCCAGTGGTCGAACTGCCCCAGCGTGCCGGGGTTCGACCATTCGAGCGCGGCGAAGGTGAAAACGCTCCAGGGGATCAGGATCGCGGTGCCCAAAAGCATGATCTTGGTGTGGAGCGTCCAATGGGCGTAGCGTCGGCGGCCAAAGACGTCCTGCAAGACGACATAGCCGATCCCGCCCACGATGAAGAGCGCCGGGATCACGACGTTCACGACAGGATCGGTGGCAAAGGGGACAAGCCCGGTGGGAAAGGTCGAAAATCCCGCGTTATTGAAGGCCGAGACGGAATGAAACAGCGCCTCCCACAGCCCCGGCACCAGCCCGAAACTCGGCACGAAGGTGATGGCGAGGAGCAGCGCGCCCACGCCTTCGCAGACCAGCACCACCTTGAGGATCGTCTTCACGAGCTTGGTCAACTGGTGCATCGACGACTGGTTCAGGTCCTCGCGCAGATAGGTCTCGCCGGTCAGGCCCAGCGGCATGCCCAGCGCCGCCAGCACGAGGACGGCAAAAGTCATCAGGCCAAGGCCGCCCAACTGGATCAGCACCATGAGCACCGCCTGGCCAAAGATCGTCAGGTCCGATCCGATGTCGAAGACGGCGAGCCCGGTCACCGTCACCGCCGAAGTCGCGGTAAAGATCGCGTCGGACCAACCAAGCGGCACCGTGCGTGAAACGGGCAGCATGAGGAGCACGCTCCCCACCACGACGAGGGCCGCATAGAGCAGCGCGAGCACGAGCGGTGCGGGCACCCCCGACAACCGCCGCGCGAGGCTCAGACGCTTGCGATAGCGCGGCATGGCCATGGCTCAGAGCCGGTCGCCGAACTGCTGCAGGTCAGCCCGCCGCCCCAGCAGGATCAGCTTGTCGCCCTTTTCGAGCGTCATGGGGGTTCCCTCGGTTCCCTCCGCCGCGACCGCCAGATGCTCGGTGCCCCGCATCATGCCCAGAAGCCTCAGGTCGTGTCGCTCGCCGATCCCGAGAGACCCGAGCGCACGACCATCGAGCCGCTCGGGCACCACAATGTTCACGACCGAGAACCCGTTGCCAAGGCTCATGTAATCGGTCACGGCGGGGTTGTTGAGCATCTGCGCGGTGTGCCGCCCCATCTCCTGCTCGGGCAGGATGATCCGGTCGGCGCCCAGCTTGGACAGGATGCGGTGATGCGTCTTGTTGTTGGCCTTGACCCAGATGGTGTCGACCCCCAGCATCTTGAGGTTCATCGTGGCAAGGATCGACGCCTCGAGGTCGGTGCCGATGGCCACCAGCGCCACGTCATAGCGGTCGATGCCCGCCTCGCGCAGCGCGGTTTCGTCTCGGGCGTCAAGGATGACAGTCGAAGGCAGCACATTCGCGGCGCGCGCCACATGCCCCTCGTCCGCGTCGATACCGATGACGTGATTGCCGAACCGTGCCAGTTCCGCCGCGACCGTCGCCCCAAAGGCGCCCAGTCCAATGACCGCGAAGGTCCGTTCTTCTCGTGCCATGATCCCCTTCCGGACCGTAACAATCCCTGCTCAATACATCAGTGCCCGGGGAAGTTCCACGGGCACTGTGCTGCAAAGCAGAAATCGTGATCAGGCGGCCTCGGGTTCCGGCTGCTTGGCCCCTGTCATCAGCGCCACCGCATCCGACATGGAATGCGACTTGGGGTCGATGACACACAGGCGGCGGCCCAGACGGTGAACGTGGATTCGGTCCGCGACCTCGAACACATGCGGCATGTTATGCGAGATGAGGATGATCGGCACCCCGCGCGAGCGCACATCCTGGATAAGGTCGAGCACCTTGCGGCTTTCCTTGACGCCCAGCGCGGCGGTCGGTTCGTCAAGGATGATGACCTTGGAGCCAAAGGCCGCCGCACGGGCCACGGCGACGCCCTGCCGCTGGCCACCCGAAAGCGTCTCGACCGGCTGGTCGATGTCCTGAATGGTCATGAGGCCCAGATCGTTGAGCTTTTCGCGGGCAAAGGTGCGCATGCGCCCGTGGTCGAGCTTGCGCAGATATGTCCCGGCAAAGCCCGGCGCGCGCAGCTCGCGGCCCATGAACATATTGTCCACGATGGACAGTGCGGGCGAAAGGGCCAGCGTCTGGTAGACTGTCGCGATGCCCGCGTCCTGCGCTTCGAGGGGGGACTGGAACTGCACCTGTTTGCCGTCGAGTTCCACCGTTCCCTCGTCGGGGCGCACGGCCCCCGAGAGCGCCTTGATCAGTGTCGACTTGCCCGCCCCGTTGTCCCCGATCACCGCGAGGATTTCCCCCGGCATCAGGTCGAAGTCGCAATTGTCGAGCGCGGTGACACGGCCATAACGTTTGGTAAGCCCGCGCGCCTTGAGCATGGGTTGTGTTGCGTCCGTCATGCCGAAACCTTTCTGATCCACTGGTCGATGGCGACCGCGATGATGATGAGCCAGCCGATGGCAAAGACCTGCCAGAGCACGTCCACGCCAGCGAGCCTGAGCCCCGAGTTGAACACACCCACAATGAGCGCGCCGAACAGCGCCCCAAGGATCGAGCCGCGCCCACCGAAGAGCGAGATGCCCCCGACCACGACGGCGGTGATGGATTGCAGGTTGCCCTCGTAAAACGCCTGCGGGCTGATCGAACCAACCCGGCCGATCGACGCCCAGGCGGCGATGGCGCAGACGATACCGGCGACCATATAGACCGACATCAGCGTGCGGTCGGTGCGGATACCGGCGAGTTCCGCTGCCTCCTTGTCGTCGCCAACGGCATAGACGTGGCGACCCCAGGCGGTCTTGTTGAGCATATACCAGAGCACCGCGAACACGACGACCATCAGGATCGAGCCGTAGGAAATGCGTGCGGCCCCGATGGCGATGTTTTCATCGAAGAATTTCAGGAGCGGCGCTTCGGCGTCGATGTCCTGCGACCGGATCGACTGCGCGCCCGACAGCCAGAGGTTCAGCGCGTAGAAGATCGACCAGGTGCCCAGCGTCGTGATGAAGGGCGGCAGTTTGACCTTGGTCACGAGGAACCCGTTCATGAGCCCGGCACCGGCCCCGCCCGCGAGGGCGACGAGAATCGCGAGCGGCGCGGGCACGCCCATGTAGACGGCGAGGTTGCCTGCAATCACCGACATAAGCACCATGATCGCCGCCACCGACAGGTCGATACCTGCGGTCAGAATGATCAGCGATTGCGCGGCGGCGAGGATGCCGATGATCGACACCTGCTGCATGATGAGCGTGAGGTTGAAGGCCGAAAAGAACTTGCCCCCGGCGATGAGGCCAAAGACCCCGACCGCGACCAGAAGCACGATCACGGGCACCAGCGTGGGATTGCCATGCAGCACGTGCTGCACCGTTTCCATGGGGGTGCGTTTGCGGTGAAAGGCGGCGACGGTGCGGTCGCTCTTGTCCAGATCCTGCTCGAAATCCTGCCCGCGCTTCGGGGCGGCGCTCGTGTCTGACATGGCTGTCTCGCTTCTGCCGTTCTGGCGGTCATATGTGAGGGATGGTGGGGGAGACGCGCGGCCCCTCCCCCCGTGGTCATGTGTGAAAGGCGGGGATCAGCCCCAGCACTTCTCCAGAGCCTCCGCCGAGGTGATCGAGGGGATGCCCTCGACCGGCTCGTCGGTCACAAGCTCGACACCGGTGTTGAAGAAATCGAGCCCTTCGGTGTTGGCGGGTTTGGTGCCGTCGGCGGCGAAGGCGGCAATCGCCTCGATGCCCTTCGATGCCATGAGCAGCGGGAACTGCATCGAGGTGGCGCCGATCACGCCATCGGCCACATTCTGCACGCCAGGGCAGCCGCCATCGACCGACACGATGAGCGCCTGGCTTTCCAGCCCGACCGATTTCAGCGCCTCATAGGCACCGGCGGCGGCGGGTTCGTTGATCGTGTAGACCACGTTCACGCCGGGGTCCTTCTGGAGCAGGTTCTCCATGGCGGTGCGACCGCCCTCTTCGTTGCCGTTGGTCACGTCGTTGCCGACGATACGCGGGTCATCCTCGTCGCCGATGTCCTTGGGGTCCTTGATGTCCACGCCGAAGCCCTGAAGGAACCCGTTGTTGCGCAGGTAGTCGACCGAGACTTCCGACGGGTTGAGGTCGAGCATGGCGATCTTGGCATCCGCCGTGTCGCCCATCTTGGCAGCGGCCCACTGCCCGATCAGCTCGCCGGCGAGGAAGTTGTCGGTGGCAAAGGTTGCGTCGGCGGTGTCCGCGGGCTCGAACGGCGTGTCGAGCGCGATGACCAGCGCACCGGCTTCACGCGCCTGCGTGACCACGGGGGCCAGCGCACGACTGTCCGACGGCGTGATCAGGATGCCCTTGGCTCCGGCGGCGATGCAGCTTTCGACGGCGGCAATCTGGGTTTCCACGTCGCCGTCGATCTTGCCGGCATAGGTGTTGAGCGTGATGCCCATTTCCTCGGCCTTGGCCTGGGCACCTTCCTTCATCTTCACGAAGAAAGGGTTGGTGTCGGTCTTGGTGACGAGACAGGCGGTCGTACCTTCGTGGTTCGCGGCAAAGGCCGAGCCGGAAACGAGAGCGAGCGCAATCGCGCTGGTGGCGAAAAGTTTGGTCATGGATTTCCTCCCAGATGTCCATGTGGGGTGCCGGTGCGGCACGGATGCGAACGACGTCCTCTCGTCGTTGGACACGATAACTTGCGCGATTCTGCCTCTGCGTCAATAAATAAATCCACTTGATTTAATAATTGCCCCCTGTCACCTTGCCCCCGCCTGGACTAGGAAAACGCATCGGGGAGGAGCGGGTCTTGGACGGAAACGATACGGTGTCGCCGGAGCGCTATGCCTCGGGTGCTGGCGTTAACCAGCTTGGCGCGCGGGCGCATAACGAACGGCTGCTGCTATCACTCGTGCAAAGGAACGGCGCCCTGCCGGGGGCCGAGATCGCCAAGCTCACGGGCCTGTCGGCCCAAACCGTGTCCAACATCCTGCGAAAGCTCGAGGCGGATGGGCTGCTCCTGCGCGGAGAACCACAGCGGCGCGGCGTCGGCAAGCCGTCGATCCCGATGGGGCTCGACCCGGACGGCGCCTTGTCCTTCGGGATGAAACTGGGGCGGCGCACCGCCGATCTTGCCGTGGTGGACCTGACTGGTCGGGTGCTGGGCCAACGGCTCGTGACCTACCCCTACCCGATGCCCGACGCGGTGTTCCAGTTCCTGAAAGACGGGATGGCGGCGCTCTCAGAAACCCTCACTCCGCGCCAACGTGCCAATATCGTCGGGCTTGGCATCGCCGCCCCCAGCGAGATGTGGAACTGGATCGACGCGCTCGGCGCGCCGCAGGATTTCTCGGTCTGGCAAGACATCGACATCGCCGCCGAGGTCGCGCGGTTTTCGGACCTGCCGATCTTCATCGACAACGACGCCACCGCCGCATGCCGGGCCGAACATCACTTCGGACGCGGGCGAGCCTTTCCCGATTATGCCTATTTCTTCATCGGCTCCTTCGTGGGCGGCGGCGTGGTGATGACTGGCGCGGTCGTGGACGGGGTGCAGGGCAACGCCGGCGCCTTCGGCTCGATCCAGGTACCCGGGCGCAACGGCGGCTACGTGCAACTCATCGAAGAGGCATCGCTTTACCTTCTGCAGGAATCGCTCGAACAGATCGGGATCGACGGGCTCGAGATGTGGCGGATGCCGCAGGACTGGTCGGGCTTCGGCGTCGAGGTCGAACGCTGGATCGAACGGGCCGCACAGGCACTGGCCCATGCAAGTCGCGCCGCCTGCGCGGTGATCGACTTTCCCACGATTCTGATCGACGGGGCCTTTCCGCCCGTGGTGCGCGACCGGCTGGTGATGCGCACACAGGCGCTTCTGGGCGAACAGGACACCCGCGGCCTCATCGCGCCGCGGATCGAGGCGGCAGCGATCGGCGGCAACGCGCGCGTCATCGGTGCGGCGAGCGCGCCGCTCTTTTCGCGCTACTTCCTGACCTAGGCCGAAGCCGCCCAGTCCCAATACATCTCGTAGACCCGGCGCGTGACGGGGCCGTGCTGATACATGGTGCCGTCGAACTCGGTCACCGGTGTGACCTTGGACATGTTGCCCGACAGGAACACCTCGTCCGCCGCGCGGAAATCTTCGAAGCTCAGCACTGCCTCGTGCACCGTCACGCCTTCGGCGCGCAGGTTGGCAATGTGGCGCGCCCGGGTGATGCCCGACAGGAAGGTGCCGTTGGGCACCGGGGTAAAGACCTCGCCGTCGCGCACCATGAACACATTGGCACTGGCGGTTTCGGCCACATTGCCCAGCGCGTCGGCGACCAGCGCATTGCCGTAGCCCTTGGACCGCGCCTCGGCCAGCATCCGGGCGTTGTTGGGATAGAGGCACCCGGCCTTAGCATTGCAGACCGAATCCTCGAGCACCGGACGGCGGAACCGCGTGGTGGTGAGCGTCGTCGAGGCATCCGGCGCTGCCATCGGAATTTCTTCCAGACAGACGGCGAAGCCCGCCGCACCTTCTCCCGGCACGATTCCCATGTAGCCGCCATCCACGCCCCAATACATCGGGCGGATGTAGACGGCGGTGTCCTTGGGATACATCGCCAGCCCCTCGCGAACGATGTCGAGCATGTCCTCGGTCGTGACGCCGGGATTGAGCATAAGCGCCTCGGCCGATCGGTTCACCCGCGCGAGGTGGCGGTCGAGGTCGGGGGCCAGCCCGTTCACGTAGCGTGCGCCGTCGAATACCGTGGTGCCAAGCCAAGACCCATGGTCCGCCGCGCGCATCACGGGCACGTCGCCCTCGTGCCATTCGCCGTTGAAGTAGGTGCGCAGATTGATGCCGGTCGCCATGGCTGTCTCCTGTCTGTCGGGCTGCGACCTTAGGATCACGCCGCGGGAAGGTCCAGCGGCCCAAGCGTTGGACATCGCGTCACGTCATCACCCCAACGAAAGGCGCCCCCGGGGAGTGACCGGGGGCGCGAGTGATGCGCGCAGGGGATTGGTAGGGACAGGCGCGCCGCCCGCTTGGCCGATGGCGGCTGGGAATCGCGGACAGGGACAGGCTAGCGGCGCGATGATTCCAAAATGTGACGCGGCGGGGCCGCGCCTATGCCCCGATGATCCGTGCCCCCACCTGCCCCAGCATTTCGTCCACCAGCGCCGTCTCCTCGGCCTCGAGCACCCTGTGGCGGGCATAGATCGGCTGCGCCCGGTCATCGAGGATGGGCACCGACCAACCCTCGGTCGTCTCAAAGAACCGTTCGACGCCCGCCCGCCCGTATTCGGTCAGGAACCCCTGCACCACGACATCGAGGTAGGACAGGATAACCGGATCGTCTTCGCCGGGCACATGAGCGTCCTCTTCCGGCACTGCGTAGACCGCGATGGCAAGGTCGCGCTCGACGGGATGGGTGACGGACCGCGAGGCATCAAGACGCGCGTAGGCGGCCTCGCGTTCGTCGAGCAGTGCCCAGTCGGCCCCCGGCACGGCGGCGATCAACCCCTCGATCTCGCAGTCCGGGTCGGGCACCACGGTCAGAAAACAGCGTTGCCGCCGGGGCGATTTGCGCCACGCCCGCCGCCAGCCGCGCAAGCTGGCCCGGTGGGCATCGCGGTAATCATGGGTCGTCCGGTTCACGAGCGAGCCATAGCCAAAAAAGAACGGGTCGGATGAGGTCAAGTCGGTCATGTCGGAAATGTTTGCGCAACCGTCGGATTTGACAAGTCTTGTGCCCCGCCGCCTCCTGCCTGTAACGTCGCGTTACCCACGTTGGGAGAATCCCGGTCCGGCCCGAATGGGTCCTCCGGGTGCCGAAGGAGCAACCGCCCCGGAACCTCTCAGGCAAAAGGACCGCGTGGACCAGACACTCTGGAGAGAGGCGCCGAACGGGCGTCCGCCGAAGGGATAACGATCTCAGGCGCGAGGACAGAGGGGGCATCGGTTGGGCCGAAGGGGTCCGAAGATGCCGGGCACGGACCCGGTCTGGGAGGCTGAATGGGCGATCACGTCGCAAACCCGAACACCGCGTTGAAGCGCACGCCGCTTCATGGCCTGCACCTTGAGCTGGGCGCGAAAATGGTGCCCTTCGCCGGGTGGGAGATGCCGGTGCACTACCCGATGGGCGTGCTTCGCGAACACCTGCACACACGCGCCGAGGCCGGGCTTTTCGACGTGAGCCACATGGGACAGGTGATCCTGACCTGCGACCCGGCGGCGCTGGAGGCGGTGGTGCCCGTCGATGTGATCGGGCTGGCCGAAGGGCGCCAGCGGTATGGGATATTCACGAGCGACACCGGCGGTATCCTCGACGACCTTATGATTGCGAACCGGGGGGACCACCTGTTCGTGGTGGTGAACGCCTCGATGGCCGATCAGGACATATCGCTCCTGCGTGACGCGCTTGGGGATGCGGTCCAGCCTATCACGAATCGCGCATTGCTTGCGCTTCAGGGGCCGAGATCCGAGGACATACTTGCCGAAGTCACGCTTTCCTGCCGCGAGATGCGGTTCATGGACGTGGCCACGCTGCCCTCGCCCCATGGCGATCTTTGGGTCAGTCGCTCGGGCTACACCGGCGAGGACGGCTTTGAAATCTCGGTCGCGAACGATCAGGCCGAGGCCCTCGCCCGCGCGCTTCTCGCCCATCCCGCCGTCGCGCCCATCGGGCTTGGCGCGCGCGATTCGCTCCGGCTCGAGGCGGGGCTGCCGCTCTATGGCGCCGATCTCGACAGGGCCACGACCCCCGCCGAAGCGGGCCTTGGCTGGGCCATCGGCAAGGCCCGTCGTGAAAACCGCAGGGACTTCCCCGGCGCAGCCACGATCCTCGACCAACTCGCGATGGGCCCCGCCCGCAAGCGTGTCGGGTTGCTGCCCCGGACCCGTGCCCCGATGCGCGCGGGCGTGACGCTTTTCTCCTCCGAGACTGCCGAAATGCCCATAGGCACCGTGACCTCCGGCGCGTTCGGCCCCTCGCTCGATGCGCCGATCTCGATGGGCTATGTCGCGACGGAACATGCCGCCTCCGGCACCGTTCTGTTCGGAGAACTGCGTGGCAAACGGCTTCCCGTGAGCGTCACGCAGCTCCCCTTCCGCCCTTCCACCTACAAACGCTGAACCCACCCAGAGGACCCCATGAAATACACCGAACAGCATGAATGGCTCGACGAAGACAACGGCATCGTCACCGTGGGAATCACAGCCCATGCCGCCGAGCAACTGGGCGACATCGTCTTTGTCGAACTCCCTGAGGTCGGCATCGAGGTCTCCAAGGACGACGAGGTCGTGGTGATCGAAAGCGTCAAGGCTGCGTCCGACATCCTCGCCCCCCTCGATGGCGAGATCATCGAGGTGAACGACCCCCTGACCGACGACCCCGGCAAGGTGAACGAGGACCCCGAGGGCGAAGCCTGGTTCTTCAAGATCAAGGTCGAGGACCTGTCCGACCTCGACGACTACATGGACGACGCGGAATACAAGGACTTCATCTCGTGACGGCACCGGCCGACATGGGCCGCACCGACCGGGCGTCGCGCCCCATGCGCGCGACGATGGAGGTCCTGACCCTCGACCCCGTGCCCGGCGGCGAGGTCCGCCTGTGCCTGCATCTCGCGCAGGCGACCAAGGGTCAGGGCAAGACCCATGCCCACACCGACGACGTCATGGGCCGCATCGTGACCCTCACCCCGCCCGGCAAACTGGTGCAGGACGTGGACTTCGTCTCGGACGATCCGGCGTTCTCCGGCACCATGCGGATGAAATGGGACATGGTGGCCGAGGGCGACGCCACCCGCGTCACGGTGACGGCGACCAACGTGCCCCGGGGCATCAGCGCCGAGAGCCATCTTGAGGGGCTGACCTCCACCCTCGAGAACCCCGCGGGAGAGGTGGAGGGATGACTTCGCCCGCCCTTTCATCTTTCCAAAAATATGCCGGGGGGGTCGCTATTGTCGCGCCATTGGTCCGAGAGACAATGGCGACCGGGGCAGAGCCCCCAGCCGGTCGCTTCAGGCGCAGCCTGCGGCGAAACCACCTCCATGCAGACCGAACGAGCATGACATGACCGTCAAACGCATCGTCCCCAACCTGCGCGCCACCGATCCTGCCGCTCTCGCCCGCTTCTACGCCGAGGTCTTTGACCTGACCGTTCCCATGGACATGGGCTGGATCGCGTTTCTCCAGAACGAGACCTCGCATCAACTCGAATTGCACACCGCCTCTGAGGGCGGGTCGGGCACGCCGCTGCCGGTGGTCTCGATCGAGGTGGACAACTTCGAGGAAACGCTTGCGCGGCTGAAAACCCTTGGACATCCGCCCGCCTACGGCCCGGTGGACGAACCCTGGGGCATCCGCCGCTTCTACTTTTCCGACCCCGAGGGCAACCTCGTGAACGTCGTCACCCATATCGCTTGACGGATTTCGACATGACCTATGCGCCGACCGGCTACGACCCCTACGACTTCGCCAACCGCCGCCACATCGGCCCCTCGCCCGACGAGATGGAGGCGATGCTCGCCGTGATCGGGGCGGCGAGCCTCGAGGCGCTCATTGACGAGACGATCCCGAAAACCCTGCGCCAGTCCGAACCGCTCGATTTCGGCGCCGCGCTGTCGGAACGCGACATGCTCCACCGGATGCGGAACGTGGCTGGCAAGAACCACGTTCTCACGAGCCTGCTTGGCCAAGGCTACCACGGCACCGTCACGCCCCCCGCGATCCAGCGCAACATCCTCGAAAACCCCGCGTGGTATACCGCCTATACCCCCTATCAACCCGAGATTTCACAAGGCCGGCTCGAGGCGCTGCTCAATTACCAGACGATGATCTCGGACCTCACCGGACTGCCCGTCGCGAATGCCTCGCTTCTGGACGAGGCGACGGCCTGTGCCGAGGCGATGGTCATGGCGCAGCGGGTGGCCAAGTCGAAGGCCACGGGATTTTTTATCGACGAGGCCTGTCACCCGCAGAACATCGCGGTGATGAAGACCCGCGCCCAGCCATTGGGGATCGAGGTCATCGTCGGCAGCCCCGAAACGCTCGACCCCGCCGCCGTCTTTGGCGCGATCTTCCAGTATCCCGGAACACATGGCCATGTCCGCGACGTCACCGACGACATGGCGGCGCTGCACGAGGCCCGCGCCATAGGCATTGTCGCCGCCGACCCGCTCGCTCTCACGTTGCTCAAGGACCCCGGCGCGATGGGGGCCGATATTGCCGTGGGCACGACTCAGCGGTTCGGCGTGCCGATGGGCTACGGCGGACCACACGCCGCGTATATGGCCACGCGCGACGACTACAAGCGGCAGATGCCGGGGCGGATCGTGGGGGTCAGCGTGGATGCGCGCGGCAACAAGGCCTACCGCCTGTCGCTCCAGACCCGCGAACAGCACATCCGGCGCGAGAAAGCGACCTCGAACGTCTGCACCGCGCAGGCCCTGTTGGCCGTGATGGCGAGCTTCTACGCAGTCTTTCACGGGCCGGAGGGGCTGAAGGCGATTGCGCAGAGCGTCCACCGCAAGACCCGGCGCATGGCGGAGCGGCTCGAGGCCGCCGGTTTCACCGTGGAACCGAAGAGCTATTTCGACACGATCACCGTGGACGTGGGGCTCCTGCAAAAAGGCGTGATCCATGCCGCCAAACGCGAGGGCGTGAACCTGCGCCCCGTGGGCAAGACGAATATCGGCATCACGATGGACGAGGCGGTGCGCGACGAGACGCTGGAGGCCGTCTGGCGCGCCTTCGGGATCGAGGCGACGGACGACTCCAGTGATCAGGACGACCGCCTGCCCGAGGATCTCCTGCGCGAGAGCGATTACCTCACCCACCCGGTCTTTCACATGAACCGGGCCGAGACCGAGATGATGCGCTACATGCGACGGCTGGCGGATCGTGACCTTGCGCTCGACCGCGCGATGATCCCGCTGGGGTCCTGCACGATGAAGCTGAACGCCGCTGCCGAGATGATTCCGGTCTCTTGGCGCGAATTCGCGGACTTGCATCCCTGTGCGCCGCAGGGGCAGGCCAAGGGGTATCGCGAACTGATCGACGACCTTGCGGCCAAGCTCTGCACGATCACGGGATATGACGCGATGTCGATGCAGCCCAATTCCGGCGCGCAAGGCGAATACGCGGGGCTTCTGACTATCGCCGCCTATCACGCCGCGCAGGGCGACAGCGGGCGCAAGGTCTGTATCATCCCGATGAGCGCCCATGGCACCAACCCGGCCTCGGCCCAAATGGTGGGGATGGAGGTGGTCGTGGTCGCCTCGGCCCCGAATGGCGACATCGACCTCGACGATTTCCGTGCCAAGGCGCAGGCGGCGGGCGACCGGCTCGCGGCCACGATGATCACCTATCCGTCCACCCATGGCGTCTTCGAGGAAACCGTGCGCGAGGTCTGCAAGGTCACCCATGATCACGGCGGGCAGGTCTATATCGACGGGGCCAACCTCAACGCGCTGGTGGGGCTGGTGAAGCTGGGCGAGTTGGGCGGCGACGTGAGCCACCTCAACCTCCACAAGACCTTTGCCATCCCCCATGGCGGCGGCGGGCCGGGGATGGGACCGATCGGCGTCAAAGCGCATCTCGCGCCCTATTTGCCGGGCGATCCCTTTACCGGCGAAGGCGCCGTGAGCGCCGCCCCCTACGGCTCGGCCTCGATCCTGCCGATTTCCTGGGGCTACATCCTGATGATGGGCGGCGCGGGGCTGACGCAGGCGACGCGGGTCGCGATCCTCAACGCCAATTACATCGCGGCGCGTCTGAAGGGTGCCTACGACGTGCTCTACAAGGGCCCCACGGGCCGCGTGGCGCATGAGTGCATCCTCGACACGAGGCCCTTTTCCGAGAGCGCAGGCGTCACCGTGGACGACATCGCGAAGCGGCTCGTTGACTGCGGTTTCCACGCGCCGACGATGAGTTGGCCGGTTGCCGGAACGCTCATGGTCGAGCCGACCGAGAGCGAGACCAAGGCCGAGCTCGACCGTTTCTGCGACGCGATGCTCGCGATCCGGGAGGAAATCCGCGACATCGAAGAGGGGCGCGTGGATCGCGAGGCGAACCCGCTCAAACACGCCCCCCATACGGTCGAGGACCTCGTCGGCGCCTGGGACCGGCCCTATTCGCGCGAACAGGGCTGTTTCCCGCCGGGGGCGTTCCGCGTGGACAAATACTGGCCGCCGGTCAATCGGGTGGACAATGCCTATGGCGACCGCAACCTCGTCTGCATCTGCCCACCGCTCGAGGATTACGCGGAGGCGGCGGAATGACCCTTTGGTTTCGGATGTCGCATGCGCGACACCCGACCGATTGGGGGCTCTGCCCCCAAACCCCCGGAATATTTATGAACCAGAGAAGCAAGGGGACCTTTACGCGCGTCTGCGGCGCTTGGCGGGCCACACCTTGAGCCCCTTGATGGCTGACGCAAAGGCTTTCTGCGCGAAGCGTTTCTCGACCTCCGCATAGGTCATGCGGCCCGCGAGCACGTCGAAAAACGACGAGGCGACCCAATCGCTGGTCTTCAAGCGCGACTTGAAATGGGTCTCGAAAGCCTCGGCATAGACGATGCCCCGGATTCGGCGGACCCGGTCCAGTTCTGACTGAATCGGTTTCACACGGGCAAAATAGGCGCGGTAGGCCTTGGAGGGCGCGCCCGCCCGGATCGCCTCGGCCGCTGCCTCGGCGGCAAGCGCGCCGCTCTCGATGGCGAGCGCGATGCCCTCGCCGGTGATTGCATCGACAAAGCCCGCCGCATCGCCCGCGAGCAGCACGTTGCCCCGCCCCGGTTTCGCCCGGTAGTCGCCGCCCGGCAAATGCGCGCCCTTGATCGTGACCGCCGCCGGATCGACACCCTCCTGCACGAGGTACGCGGTCATCAGCGCCTTCAGGTCCTGATCCACCGACTTGATCCCGCCCAGCCCGATGGTCCGCGTGGCGCGTTTCGGGAAATTCCAGCCATATCCCCAGCGCACGATGCGAAAGTCGATGGACATGAGCGCGTCCGGCGCGCAGGCATCGGGAACCTCGGTTTCGAAGGCAAAGGCGATCCTGTCGGGATCGAAGGCCCGGCCAAAGAGGTGCTTGGCCACCGGCGAGGCCGCGCCGTCCGCCCCGATGAGCACGCCGTAGGTCAGGCGGCGCCCGTCCTCGAGCACCAGCGCGTTCTCGACCTCGCGGAACTCGGAAACGCGGGTGCCTTCGAGGTTCGCAGCCCCGGCGGCAATCGCGGAGCGTTGCAGCCAGTGGTCGAGATCGAGCCGCGTCGTATAGGTCAGCGGATAGGGCGCGTCGATCTCGCGCAGGACTTCGCCCTGCCATTTGAAGGCGACCCTGCGTGAGGTGAGGCAGGCTTCGTCAGGCAGGGACACCCCGTGGACATCCAAGATCGCGGCAAGCGCGCGGGGGCTGATCAGCGCCCCGCAGAGCTTGTGCCGGGGAAACACTGCCCGGTCGATGAGCGCGACGGAGAGGCCCAGATCGGCGGCGCGTTTCGCCGCCGCCGACCCCGCCGGCCCCGCGCCCAGCACCACGATGTCGAAGTGATTGTCCGCATTCATGTCATTCGGCCCCCGCGCCCTTGTCGGGCAAGCGACGTTTATGACAAAAGCCGCTCGGCATGAAGTCGCCAGGATACTCTCGGGCCTGCAGCCTTGACCCATGCGCGCGTCCACCTACATATTCGATGAAACGAATGTTATTCATGGGAGCCGCGCAATGGCCCAATCTCTCAAGCTGACCTGCCTCGACTGCGGCGCAGTCAACCGCGTGCCGTCCGACCGGCTCACTGCGGGGCCGAAATGCGGCACCTGCGGTGCCCGGCTTGTCGACGGCAAGGTGCGCGAGATCGACCCCGCCACGCTGCAAAAGGCATCAAGGACCGACGAAGTGCCGCTCGTGGTCGATTACTGGGCACCCTGGTGCGGCCCCTGCCGGATGATGGCGCCCGAGTTCCAGAAGGCCTCGCAGGCGCTGACGGGCGTCGCCCGCTTTGCCAAGATCAACACCGAGGACTTTCCCAAGGTCTCGGCCAAGGCCAACATCCGCGGCATTCCGGCCCTCATCCTCTACCAGAACGGGCGCGAAGTTGCCCGTCAGGCCGGCGCCATGCCCGCGCGTTCCATCGAGGACTTCGTGCGCGCGAAATCCCGGCCTGCAAGCTGACATTCGCGTCTTCTGGCCGCTTGACAGGGGACGCGGAAAAGGCCATTTACCACGCCGTTGGGGTCGTAGCTCAGTTGGGAGAGCGCGTCGTTCGCAATGACGAGGTCAGGGGTTCGATCCCCCTCGACTCCACCAAATCCTCGCCATGAAAACGCGATCCACAGTCGGCGCTGTGCAGGACATATATTTTTTTGAGCAAGCGGTAAGCGGCAAGAAATCGTTGAGATTTCAGCCTTGGGTCATCGACAACCGCTCGCGGCAGGGACCCAATTGTTCAAACCGAAAATCGCGTGGAAACTGCCGCTTCTTGTCTTTGCTTTGCTCACGACCGCCAACGTCGCGATGACGAACCGGCATGCGCTTCGCCTACGCCAACGAGGCGAGGCGGGCGACCTGCCGGGCGCGATCCTCTCCAAAGTCGGAACCATCGCCGCCGGCATGAGCGACGTGGCCCCCAAAGCAGTAGAACAGGCACGCGGTCTCTCGGATCTGAACGCCTCGCTCACCCACCTCGACGAATCGTCGCAACGCAACACCGCCACGCGCGAGCAAACCACGCTCGCGAGGCAGGACCTGACACAAGACACCAAAATTCTCAATGAAACGATGGGCATACTCAGGGCGAACACCAAAAACGACGCGCCGCGCGCCGTCGCCTGACGCAACACCGGAACATGCGCCTGCCCCCTTCCCTGCCCCCATGAACCGGCTCCGATCACACGGAAAGATGACCCAACGTCAGTTTTACAGCCGCGTTTCAGACCGCTAGTCTCACCTGACCTGAGGTGAGCTTTCGAAAATGACTTCCACGATTCCTGTTCTTCCTGCGCCGTCGCAGGGCAACCACCTGTTTGACATCCTTCTCCGGCACGCAGAATCCGACCTTCCCGATGCAACCCGGCGCCTCGCCCGTGGCGAGCGGCTGATCCGGCAGGGCGACACGGCGGAGGATTTCTTTCTCCTGCGGTCCGGGCGACTTAGGATTGAACGCGACGGCGTCAAGCTCGCCTCGATTCATCCCGGACAAACGGTCGGGGAAATGGCCTTTCTCACGCGCGGTGAACGCACCGCTTCGGTCATCGCCGACCGCGACAGCATCGTGATCCGGATCGACCGCGCCCAATACGCGACGCTCTGCGCCCGCCACCCCCGCATCGCCCAGTCCATCGCCGAGGATCTGGCGCTTCGGCTCGAACGGACCAACGCGCGCGTCGCGCAGGACCACACTCCGGCCCCCGCGACCACCATCGCGATCCTGGCCGGGGGGGACCCGAACCTGCTGCCGGGCTTCGTTGCTGCTCTCACCGCGTCGCTCTCGACCCGTGGCCCGGCGACGGTCGTCACCTCCGCCGACCGGCCCGCGACGATCACCGATCTCGATTCCACCGACGCCGCGGATTGGCTCAACGCGGTCGAGTCCGGCAGCCACCCCGTTCTCTTCGTTGCCGATCCCGCCGACCCGGACTGGTCGCGCCGGATCGTGGCGCAAGCTGATCTCATCCTGACCGTCACCGCCGCCGGCACCCCGGCGCCGCTTTCCGACCTGGAACAACTCGCGCGCAACATGGTCGAGCCGCGACAGCACCGCCTCGTTCTCTTGCACCCGCCCGGCACGACCAAAGCCCAGGGCACCGCCGCACAGATCGACCTCCGGCCCGCCTTCCTCCACCATCATGTCGCGCAGGGATCGACCGACGATTACGACCGGCTCGCCCGGTTTCTTACCGGTCAGGCGCGCGGTTTCGTGGCGGCCGGGGGCGGCGCGCTCGGCGCGATCCATACCGGCGTTTACGATGTCTTCCGTGCAGCGGGCACCAGCTTTGACATCTTCGGCGGCACCAGTGTGGGCAGCGCGATGAGCGGAGCCTTCGCCATGGGGCTCGACGCTAAAGACATCGACCGCCAGACCAACGAAATCTTCGTCAAGGGCAAGGCGCTCGGCAAACTCAGTGTTCCGCGCTATGGCCTGCTCGACCACACTCATTTCGACCGCTACCTGCGCAAGCATTTCACCGATGTGCTGATCGAGGACCTCTGGGTCCCCTACTACGCCGTCGCCGCCGACCTGTCCGACAACAGCCAGAAGATCATCCGGCGCGGGCCGCTCTGGCAGGCGATCCGCGCCTCCTCGGCCATTCCCGGCGCGCTGCCCCCGTTCTTCGACGGGACCGGCAGCATGTTGGCCGACGGCGGTTCGGTCGACAACCTGCCCTATCGCGCGATGCACGAGATCAAGTCCGGGCCGAACGTGCTCGTCACCTTCGACAACCGCCGCCCGCGCCGATACGAGGTCGATTACGATGCGCTTCCCGGTCGTGGGCCGCTGCTCCGGCGCCTCATCTGGCCCTTCGGCGCCCGCCCGCCCCGCGCCCCCGGCATCGTGAGCATCATCATGCGGTCCATGATGGCGAAACAGGCCGGCGTGCCGCTGGACCTCGCCCCCGGCGACCTGCTCCTCCAACCCGAATTGCCACGCGGCGTGGGGTTCATGGACTGGAAAGCGCATCGGACGCTCTTTGACCTTGGCCGCGAAACGGCGCTGGAGGTGCTTGAGCGCGGCGTCGCGCCCTCGGACCCGCGTGCGCCGCTCTTCCCGGCCTAGACCGGAATCGCGACCACACCCAAAGCAAAGGGCCGCGCGATGCACTCTGCGCGGCCCCTCTCATTCACGACGACCCGTTCACCCGTCGATGCGGATCCGCGCGTTGGTGGGGTCATGCGGGCTGTCCTCGACGATTTCGCAATCCCAGAGTTGGCCCTGCATCCGGACCTTGAGCTTCTGGCCGACCTTGGCCAGTTCCGGCGCGACATAGCCCATGCCGATGGATTTTCCGAAGACCTCGGAGTAGCCGCCCGAGGTCAGGCGCCCGATCTTCTTGCCATCAAGCAGCAGCGCCTCCCGGCCCCAGGGATCGGCGTCCGACGGCCCGTCGATAAGGACGGTGACGCACATTGACCGGATGCCGGTGGCGACCATGGCGTCCTTGCCATGGAAGTCCTTCTCGAGATCGACAAACCGATCCAGACCGGCCTCGAGCGGCGTGGCGTCGCGGCCAAGCTCGGTGCCGAAGGCGCGGTAGGATTTCTCCTGCCGGAGCCAGTTCTGCGCCCGTGCACCCGCCGGTTTCAGACCGTATTTCTCGCCCGCCTTCATCAAGAGATCCCAGAGGTAGGTCTGCATCTCGATCGGGTGGTGCAGTTCCCAGCCCAGCTCGCCGGTGTAGGCCACGCGGATCGCCATGACCGGGCACATCTTGAGCTCGATGTTGCGCATGGAGAGCCACGGGAACCGCTTGTTGGACAGCGCCGTTGCCGGATCGGCGTCCACGATCAGTTCCTTGAGGATGTCGCGGGCATTGGGGCCGGCGAGCGCGAAACATCCGTAGCGGGTCGTCACGTCCTCGCGGTTGATACGACCGAACTCGGCCTCTTTGTCCTCGATCGCCTTGTAGAGGTAGTCCTCGTCATAAGCGTGCAGACCGCCAGCGGAGACGAGGTAATAGCTGTCCTCCGCCTCCCGCACGATGGTGTATTCGGTGCGGGTCGTCCCGGTCGAGGTCAGCGCATAGGTCAGGTTGATCCGCCCGACCTTGGGCAGCTTGTTCGTGGTGAACCAGTCGAGGAAGGCGGTCGCGCCCGGCCCGGAGATCCGGTGCTTGGCAAAGGCGGTCGCGTCCACGATGCCGCAGGTTTCGCGGATCGCTTTCGCTTCGGCCTGGGCATATTGCCACCAGTCGCCGCGACGGAAAGACCGCGCGTCGTGGTCGAAGTTCGACGGAGCGTCGAGCGGGCCGTAGTAGTTCGGGCGCTCGAACCCGTTGACCACGCCGAACTGTGCGCCGAGCGCTTTCTGCCGGTCATAGGCCGGGCCCGTGCGCAGGGGGCGACAGGCTTCGCGTTCCTCGTCCGGGTGGTGCAGGATGAAAACGTGCTCGTAGCATTCCTCGTTCTTGCGCGCGGCGAACTCGGTGGTCATCCAGTCCTGCCCGTAGCGTTTGGGGTCGAGCGAGGCCATGTCGATCTCGGCCTCGCCCTCGACCATCATCTGGGCGAGGTAATAACCCGTGCCGCCCGCCGCCGTGATCCCGAAGGAAAACCCCTCGGCCAGCCACATGTTGCGCAGGCCCGGCGCGGGACCGACCAGCGGGTTTCCGTCCGGCGTATAGCAGATCGGGCCGTTGAAGTCGTCCTTGAGACCCACGGTTTCCGAGGACGGCAGACGATGGATCATCGACATATATTCCTCTTCGATCCGCTCAAGATCGAGGGGGAAGAGGTCTGCGCGGAAGCTGTCGGGCACGCCGTGCTCGAAGCGCGCGGGCGCTCCGGCCTCGTAGGGGCCGAGGATCCAGCCGCCGCGTTCCTCGCGCACATACCATTTCGCGTCGGCATCGCGCAGAACCGGGTGCTGCGGGTTGGTCTTGCGCCATTCGACGAGCGCCGGATCGGGCTCGGTCACGATGAACTGGTGCTCGACCGGGATCGCGGGCGACTTGATGCCAAGGAGCTTGGCGGTGCGCTGCGCGTGGTTGCCGGTGGCGGTCACCACATGTTCGGCATGGATTTCAAAGCGTTCCTCGGTCGGCACGAGGTTGCCGCCCTTTTCGCCCATCACGACGCCCGAGACGATCCAGTGGTCGCCTGCCCAGACATAACTGTCGACCTGCTTCTTGCGCTCGATTGTCACGCCGCGCTGGCGGGCGCCCTTGGCCATGGCCATGGTGACGTCGGCGGGGTTGATGTAGCCATCGGTCGGGTGGAACAGCGCGCCGATCAGACCCTCGGTGTTGACCAGCGGCCAACGCTCGCCAATCTCTTTCGGGGACAGGAATTCATGCGGGATTCCAACGGTTTCGGCGGTCGAGGAGTAGAGCTGATACTCGTCCATCCGCGCCTGCGTCTGCGCCATGCGCAGGTTGCCGACGACGAAGAAGCCAGCGTCGAGGCCCGTTTCCTCTTCCAGCGTCTTGTAGAACCTGACCGAATAGTCGTGGATGTGGGTCGTCGCATAGCCCATGTTGAAGAGCGGCAGCAGACCCGCGGCGTGCCACGTCGACCCCGAGGTCAGCTCGTCGCGCTCGAGCAACATGACATCGTTCCACCCGGCCTTCGCCAGGTGATAGGCGATCGAGGTCCCGACCGCGCCCCCACCGACAACCAGCGCCTTCACATGCGTTTTCATCCCGCGACTCCTTGGATTTCGTTAGGCGCACATTGCCGCAGCTGCGAAATCACGGGAAAGGAACGCCCGACACTTCACGTCAGAAAAACGACGCGCGCCGTGCGGCGCGTCGGTTTCTATCGCCCGAGCGAGGCGAGAAACCGGTCGACCGGCAGCACGGGGCGCAGAATCGCGGCCAGTTCGTCGATCACCGGGTCCTCGGGGTCGAAGAGCGCATAACAGACGAAATCCTCGACGATCGCAGCCTGCTGTTCATAGCCGAAGGACAGGAACTCCGGCAGTCCCGCGCTTTCGTAATAATAGGGGTCGCGGGAGTTCAGGCTTTCATGCCCGCCCAGGAGCGGCGAATAGCCGGTGATATCGCGATTTTGCCATTGCCAGACGTGGACCAACTCATGCGCCATGAGGATCGAGGCAGGATACTTCGCGGTCTCGGGCAGCCCTTCGAAGGCGTCGAAGGGATAATACTTGAACGAAAAGAAGATGTTGTTGTCGAGCACAAAGGCCGCTGGCCAGTTCCATTCGCGCCGCGGCGACGGACGGCGCACGCAAAGGTCGTCGGGCGCCTTGATCACCTTCGCGGGCGCAGCCTCAGCCACCTCGGGCGCAGGGCCGAGCCTGCGGGGTTTGACCGGCAGCGGGATGATGCCCACCCCCGCCGTCACGATCACCTCCGAGGTGTCGAGCGTCGGGCCGAACAGGTTCTTGGCAAAGATCTGTTCGTTCACGGTCATGGTCCGCGCACATCCCGACAGGGCCAGAACCAGCGAAAACAGGAAAAGGGGGGCGCGCATCGCGGCTCCGTATCTTTGGCAGCAGTCGGGCCAGACTAGTCGATTCCCGGGCAGGGGGAACCCCGCTTAGAGCATCCCCGGAACGACCAGATCCGGCGGCCGGTGGCCGTCGTCAAAGGTCTTGATGTTGATGATGACCTTCTCGCCCATCTCGATCCGCCCCTCGACCGTGGCCGATCCCATGTGCGGCAGGAGCACCACGTTTTCAAGCTCGCGCAACCGGGGGTTCACGTCCGAGCCGTTTTCGAACACGTCCAGCCCCGCGCCCGCCAGTTCGCCCGACCGAAGCATCCGCGTGAGCGCATTCTCGTCGATCACCTCGCCGCGCGAGGTATTGATGATCACCGTCTCGGGCTTCATCAGTTTCAATCGCCGGGCGTTCATCAGATGAAAGGTCGAGGGCGTATGCGGCGTGTTCACCGACAGCACGTCCATACGGCTCACCATCTGGTCGAGGCTTTCCCAATAGGTCGCCTTGAGCTCGGATTCCGTTTCGGCGTGAAGGCGTTTGCGGGAGTGGTAATGCACCTGCATCCCAAAGACATGCGCCCGGCGCGCGACCGCCTGCCCGATCCGGCCCATGCCAAGGATGCCCAGCCGTTTTCCGGCGATCCGGCTGCCCAGCATGTTGGAGGGCGACCATCCGGTCCATTCGCCGGCGGCCATCTGGCGGATGCCTTCGGGCAGGCGACGCGCGACCGCGATGATCAGCGCCATCGCCATGTCTGCGGTGTCGTCCGCGCTGACCCCCGGCGTGTTCGAGACGAGGATCCCGCGCTGGCGCGCCGTGCCCACGTCGATGTGATCGACCCCGGCCCCGTAGTTCGCGATGAGCTTCAGCCTGTCACCGGCCCCTGCCAGCATTGCCTGGTCGATGGTGTCGGTCAGCGTCGGCACCAGCACATCGCAACGCTTCATCGCATCGGCCAGCGCATCGCGCGACATCGGCACGTCGGTCTCGTTCAGTTCCACGTCGAAGAGTTCGCGCAAACGCGCTTCGACCGCCTCGGGCAACCGTCGCGTTACGACAACACTCAACCGCTTTTGAGCCATCAAATGCCTCCCGTGGCTTTCTTTTTCGGCGCGTCGGCACCATCGTGTCAGGGAACGCAAAAGGGCACAAGCCCGAGCAGGCACAAGCGCGAAACAATATTGCGCGGCCAAATAACAACGGCGTTCACGGGCAGAGTAGTATGACCAAGATAGGCGCAGTTCTGGCGTTCATCGGCGTTATGGCGGGGATCATCGTCTCCGCTGCCGAGGCGCGTGCGGGCGAGACAGCCCCGATCCCCACCGCATCCGTGGCAGCCGTCGCGCGGGGGCCGGTAACCAACCTGCCCATGCCGCGCTTCGTGTCGCTCAAGACCGGCGAAGGCAACGTGCGGCGTGGTCCGTCGCTGTCGCACCGCATCGACTGGGTGTTCACCCGGCGCGGTATGCCACTGATCGTCACCGGCGAGTTCGGCCACTGGCGACGGGTCGAGGACCGCGACGGAGTCGGCGGCTGGGTGCACTATTCTCTCATTTCCGGGTCGCGCACCGGCATCGTCGATGCCGATCTGGCCCCGGTCTATGCCCGCGCCGCCAAGGACGCGCAGGTCAAGGCGCGGCTCGAGATCGGGGTGATCGTCGCTTTCGACAAATGCGCCGCCGACTGGTGCCGTGTGAAAGCAGGGGGATTCAGGGGATGGATGGAGAAGACCGCGCTCTGGGGCATTGGCCCGGACGAAATCATCGAATGACGATCGAGGAAATCACCTCGCCTGTCTCGGCGCGGATGGTCGCGCGCCAGGGGCAGCGGATGCTCGTCATCCATGCCGACAGTGCGGGACTGGGGTCTATCCTCACCGGAACCGACGGTTTTTTTCCCAAGGTCGCCCAACGCGCCCGACGCGAGGGCGTGCAGACTCGCGTGGTGCGTGCCGGGTCCACACAGGCCGAGATGCTCTCGGACCCTGCCTTTGGCCATGTCCATATCGCAATCGACGGCACGCCGCGTTACGCGCCCAACACGCTCCACGTCGGGCGCGGGCCGATCTGGGGGTTCTGGTATCTCGACGAGGTCGGGACCGACTGGCATTCGTCGATCCGCTTCATGCAGTTCGCCCCGGAGCGCATCCTGAAGGACGAGGCCGAGTATTTCTTCCACGGCGTCTCTGGCTGGATGCTCGACCACAACATCTCGGTCGTGAAGCAACCTGACCGCGCCCGCCTCGAACCCGCCCGCGCGACGATCTTTTGCCAAGAGACCGAACGGCACCGCGAGCGGGCGTACTTCCTGACGTCCGAGCAGATGATCCGCACGGTGGCCGAACATGAACCCAACCGGATCATTTACGTCAAACCCCACCCTTCGCAATCCAAGCCAATGCGCCGCGACATCATGACGGTCGCGCAGGACTATCCGAACGTGCGCGTGACCGACGCCTCGGTCCACGATCTGGCCGCCGCCGCCGAGTTGGTGGTGACGCAGAACTCGGGCGCGGGATTCGAGGCTCTGATGCAGAAAAAGCCCGTGATCACCTGCGGCAAGTCCGACTACTGGCACGCCACCCTTACCGCGCGCACCTGTGCCGACTTGACCGAGGCGATGGATTTCGCGCCCGAGGCGATGGCCGACTTTCCTTACGAGAAGTATTTCTTCTGGTTCCTGAACCGCAACCTGCTTGAGGAAGCCAAGGACAATTTTGCCGACCGCGCCTGGGCGAAAATCTCGGACAAGGCCTTCATCTGAACCCCGGTTGGGCTTAGGAAGGGGCCACCAGATCAGGGGGCAGCCATGGCCAATGCAAACACGCGCATGAATCTATCGGCTGGCATCGCCTCGTCCTCGGTGGCGCTGACGCTGGTCGCGCTCAAGCTCTGGGCCTTGGGCGACACGAATGCGCTTTCGGTCGCGGCCTCGCTCGCCGACAGCGCGATGGACCTCATGGTGTCGCTTGGCGGGCTTGCCGCGATCATCTACGCCGCCCGCCCCGCCGACGAGGACCACGCCTTTGGCCATTCGAGCGCCGAGGATATGGCGGCGCTTGGTCAGTCGCTCTTCATCCTCGTGGCCGCCGGGATCATCGGCTGGGCCTCGGTCGGACGGCTTCTGTCGTCGGACCCCGTCGAACTGTCCCAGCAAGGGCGCGGCATGATCGTCATGGGCGTGTCCATCGCGCTCACGCTGGCGCTCGTCACATGGCAGCGCTACGTCGCCCGACGCACGGGAAACAAGGTGGTGGCGGCGGATTCGCTTCACTACCTTGGCGATCTCCTGCCCAACATCGGCGCGATCCTGTCGCTCTGGGCCTCGGCGGCGCTGGGGCTCACCTCGATCGACAGCATCGTGGCGATCGGGGCGGCGATCCTGCTTGCCGTTGGCGCAGTGCGGATTTTCAAAGGCGCCTTCGACGCGCTCATGGACCGCACCACAGACCCGGAACTCGTGGAAAAGATCAGTGCTCTGGTGGCCGAGTTCCCCGGCGTCCACGGGCACCACGACCTCAAGACGCGCAGCGCGGGATCGGTGACCTTCGTCAACCTGCACATCGAACTGGATGGTAGCCAGACGCTGGACGAGGCCCACGCCATCGGCGCGGCGCTCAGGCGCAAGATCCTGACGACCTTTCCGGGCACCGACGTTCTGATCCACAAGGACCCCGTCGGGGTCGAGCCGCATCCCGAGGACCCTTCGCGGGCGTAAGAAAACGCCCCCCGGTGTCGGAGGGCGTTTCTCGATCATCCGGGACCGGATCAGCTCGCGTCGGTGTAGCGCACTTCCGGCGTCGACTTGGTCATCCGCACCTGCAGGCGATTGAGTGCGGTGATATAGGCCTTGACGCTGGCCACCACCGTATCGGTATCCGCCGACTGACCGGTCGAAATGCGCCCGTCCTCCGCCAGACGCACCGACACGGTGGCCTGTGCGTCAGTGCCCTCGGTCACGGCTGAGACCTGGTAGAGCTCGAGCCGCGCCTTGGTCGGAAACAGCGATTTCACGGCGTTGAAAGCAGCATCGACGGGTCCGTCCCCGGTCGTCTCGACGCTGACCTCCTTGCCGTCGATCTCGCAGGTCATCTCGGCACTCTGCGGCCCTTCGGTGCCGCAGACGACGCGCAGGGCCTTGAGCTTGATCCGCTCGTTCACGCGGTCACCGGACGCATCCGTCATCAACGCGATGATGTCGTCGTCGTAGACCTCTTTCTTGCGGTCGGCCAATGCCTTGAACCGCACGAACATATCCTTGAGCTGATTGTCCCCGACCTCGTAGCCCAGGTTCTTGAGCTTGTCCTTGAGCGCGGCGCGGCCCGAGTGTTTGCCCAGCGGCAGCGACGAGGCGGCGAGGCCAATGTGCTCGGGCCGCATGATCTCGAACGTCTCGGCGTTCTTCAGCATCCCGTCCTGATGGATGCCGCTTTCATGGGCAAAGGCGTTCTTGCCGACGATGGCCTTGTTGAACTGGATCGGGAAGCCCGACACCTGCGAGACGCGGCGCGAGATGTTCATGATCCGGCGGGTGTCGATGCCTGTTTCGTAGGGCATGATGTCGTTGCGCACCTTGAGCGCCATCACGACTTCTTCCAGCGCCGCGTTGCCCGCGCGTTCGCCCAGACCGTTGATCGTGCATTCCACCTGCCGTGCGCCTGCCTCGACGGCGGCGAGGCTGTTGGCGGTCGCCATACCCAGGTCGTTGTGACAATGGGTCGAAAACACCACGTCCTCTGCCCCCGGCACGCGGTCGATGAGCATTCGGATCAGTTCGGCGCTTTCGCGCGGCGCGGTGTAGCCCACGGTATCGGGAATGTTGATCGTGGTCGCGCCCGCCTTGATCGCGATTTCGACCACGCGGCAGAGGTAGTCATGTTCCGTCCGCGTCGCGTCCATCGCCGACCACTGCACGTTGTCGCAGAGGTTGCGGGCGTGGGTCACCGTTTCGTGGATCAGATCGGCCATCTGGTCCATGGTCAGGTTCGGAATGGCCCGGTGCAGCGGCGACGTGCCGATGAAGGTGTGGATGCGCGGCTTGCCGGCGTGGCTCACCGCCTCCCAGCAGCGGTCGATGTCGGTCTTGTTGGCGCGCGACAGACCGCAGATCACCGAGTTCTTGGATCGGACCGCGATCTCTTTCACCGCCTCGAAGTCGCCCTGCGAGGCGATGGGGAAGCCCGCCTCGATGATGTCCACGCCCATGTCGTCGAGCATCTCGGCGATCTCGAGCTTTTCTTCGTGTGACATGGTCGCGCCGGGGCTCTGTTCGCCGTCACGCAGGGTGGTGTCGAAAATCAGGACGCGGTCCTGTTTGGTCGTATCGGTCATGGGAGTTCTCTTTTTCTCAGTCTTAGCTCTGTTTCGCGTGAAGTCTGGCGCGGTCACATACCCCTGAGCGCTCGCGCCGACGGCACGCTCAGAGGCGGCTAAGAAGAAGCAGGGCAGCGGCGATGGACGGTTGCCGGGTGGCACCGTTCAGGGTCGTCGTATCTGCCGTCATCATCATGGGCGCCGTTATACCGCGCCCATGATGATTGAAAACCCATTATTTTACGCCAGCCTTACTGACCCAAGTGCCCGAGGCCGCTCAGGCCGGCTCGCCCAGGGCGACCGCCTCGTCGATCTTTTCCCAAGCCTGCCCGGCGGCGATGATCCACATGCGGCCATCCGGCAAGGTCACCGTGATGGTCCAGGTGCCCGAGGTGGCGGAGGCATAGGTTTCCACGACCCGGTCCCCCTGTGCCATGCCGATGGACTGCCGCGACTCGCCGAACCGTTCGGCAAGCTGGTTCACGACGGCCTCGCGTGAGGCGCATTGGGATTGGGCGGCGGCGGGCAACGTCATGGTCAGCACCGCGCCGACGCCCAGCGAGAAGATAACTGAGTGTTTCATGTCCGGTTCCTTTCGGAGCGGGGTCCACCCGGCCAACGGGTGTCGGAAGAGACCCGCGTGGAAGACCCGAGAATACGTGCCGGACGGTCCCTTGGGCTGCAGTGGCCGATACCCGGGGCCTGTGTCGTCCGATGGATAAATCATGGCGAACGAACTGCGAAAAATCGGTTAACGGGCCGGGCGCAGCCGAAGAAAGTCCAACCTCGCCCTATCGAATTTCTGCAATGCGGCAAATCGGGGGTTGCCAAATCGTGCGTGCGCATGTTGTTTTCCGCAATAAAATTGCCAAGAGGAAGAATCGTATGACCCTGTCCCGCCCCGTTCGATCCGTGCTCTACATCCCCGGCTCGAAAGAGCGGGCGCTCGACAAGGCGCGGGGACTGGCCGCCGACGCCATCATCTTTGACCTCGAGGACGCCGTGACCCCCGACGCCAAGGACGCCGCGCGCGACACGCTGAAGGGAGAACTGGCCAAGGGCGGGTTCGGCAAGCGGATGAAGATCGTGCGCATCAACGGCTTCGACACCGACTGGGGCCGCGCGGATGCCGACGCCTTTGCCGGGGCCGACATCGACGCGCTCCTTCTTCCCAAGGTCAATTCCACCGCCGATCTCGACGCGCTGGCCGAGGTGGCCGGTAACACGCCGCTCTGGGCGATGATGGAGACGCCCGAGGGGGTGCTCAACGCCCAGTCCATCGCCGCCCATCCGGCGCTTCAAGGCATCGTCATGGGCACCAACGATCTGGTCAAGGACTTGGGCTGCCGCGTCACGCCCGATCGCTTTGCTCTGATGACATCTTTGCAACTTGCGCTGCTGGCCGCGCGAGCCGCGGGCAAGGTGATCGTCGATGGCGTCTACAATGCCTTCAAGGACGAAGACGGGCTACGGGCGGAATGTGAGCAGGGAGTCGCCCTCGGTTTCGACGGGAAAACGCTCATCCACCCCGCGCAGCTTGACGTGACGAACGACGTTTATGCGCCGTCCGAGGCCGATCTCGACCTCGCCCGCCGCCAGATCGCGGCCTTCGAGGAAACCGAAGCCTCGGGTCAGGGCGTGGCCGTGGTCGATGGAAAGATCGTGGAGAATCTGCATATCGTGACGGCGAAAGCTCTGCTCGCCAAAGCAGAGGTCATCGCCAGTCTCGAAGGATAAGCCATGCTGTTACTGATCTTGGGGGTGCTCGTCTGGTCCGGCGCGCATCTGTTCAAACGCTATGCCCCCGATGCTCGGGCAGCCATGGGAGACAAAGGGCGCGGGCTTGTCGCTCTTTTATCATTTGCCGGGATCGCGCTCATGGTGATCGGCTACAAGATGGCCGACGGGGCGGTTCTTTGGGGTCGTCATCCGGCGACCGTGGGGATCAACAACTTGCTTATGCTCTTCTCGGTCTATCTCTTCGCCGTGTCGGGCATGAAGACATGGCTTGCGTCAAGGATCCGCCACCCGATGCTGACGGGGGTCAAGGTCTGGGCGCTCGCCCACCTGCTCGTGAATGGAGACGTGCCGTCTTTCGTGCTCTTCGGCGGGTTGCTCGCCTGGGCGGTCATCGAGGTGATCGTGATCAACCGGCAAGCGCGGCCGGCCAAGGCCGTGGGCCCGTTCCCGGTTGGCAAGGAAATCGGCGCCGTGGTCGGTTCGGTCATCGTCTACGCTGTCATCGCCGGGGCTCACACCTGGCTTGGATACCCGACGTTCGGGTGAGGTAACATTATGAAACTCTATCGTTTTCTGTCCGCCGACGACACGTCGGAGTTCTGCCACAAGGTCACGGCCGCCCTCAATAAGGGGTGGGAGCTTCATGGATCGCCCACCTATGCCTTTGATCAGGCGAATGGCGTTATGCGCTGTGGGCAGGCCGTCACCAAGGATGCGCCGGGCGTCTATACGCCCGACATGAAGCTGGGGGAGCAGTAGGGTGAAGACCAATCCGGGCCGTTTTTTCGAGGACTACCGCGTCGGTGAGGTGATCACCCACGCCGTGCCGCGCACCCTGTCGGGCGGCGAGCGTGCGCTGTATCACGCGCTCTACCCTGCCCGCCACGCGCTTTACTCCTCGGATGAATTCGCCCGTGCCTCGGGTCTGGCAGCGTCGCCCATGGATGATCTGGCCGCCTTCCACGTGGTCTTTGGCAAATCGGTGCCGGATATCTCGCTCAACGCCGTGGCGAACCTCGGCTATGCCGAAGGGCGGTGGCTGGCCCCGGTCTGGCCCGGCGACACGCTGACCTCGTCGAGCGAGGTGATCGGGCTCAAGGAGAACTCAAACGGCAAGTCGGGCGTCGTCTATGTCCGCACCCGTGGCACCAACCAGCACGGCACGGTCGTGCTCGACTACGTGCGCTGGGTCATGGTGCGCAAGAACCGGCTGGATTCCCCCGCTCCCGACACCCTGCTGCCCGATCTGGCCAGGGTGGTTCCGGCCGAGGATCTGTGGATCCCCGAAGGCCTGGATTTCACCGGCTACGACTTTGCGCTGGCCGGCGAGCGGCACCGCTGGGGCGACTACGAGGTCGGGGAGAAGATCGACCACGTGGACGGCGTCACGGTGGAAGAGGCCGAGCATATGCTGGCCACCCGGCTCTGGCAGAACACGGCCAAGGTGCATTTCGACGCCACCAACCGCGAGGATGGCAAGCGGCTGATCTACGGCGGCCATGTGATCAGCATGGCGCGCGCGCTGTCGTTCAATGGCCTTGCCAACGCGCAGATGATCGTGGGCCTGAACGGGGGCGCCCATGCGAACCCCTGCTTTGCGGGCGACACGATCCGGGCGTGGAGCGAGGTGCTCGACAAAGCCGAGACCCCCGCCCCCGGCGTAGGCGCGATCCGGTTGCGGCTCGTCGCCGTGAAAGGCGATCATCATGACTTCGCGCTCAAGGGCGAGGACGGGAAATACGCGTCCCATGTCATGCTCGATCTTGACTATTGGGCGCTCATGCCGACGTGATTGCGCCATGCGTTACGCGCTCGCCCTTGTTCTGAGTTTGCTGCCCCCCGCCCTCTCGGCCGAGGGGTCCAAGGGGGATTACACCTTCGCCCGCGAAATGGCCGCGCGCCCGGTCACGACCGGGATGAGCAGCGTCAACGCGGACCCGGTGCTCGCCTATGTCGAGGCGAATGTGACCGAGACGCTCTATCACGAGCTGGCCCATGCGCTGATCGACGTGCTCGACCTGCCGATCTACGGACCAGAGGAATTCGCCGCCGATACCTTTGCCGTCGTGCTGATGAACCGGATGTTCGACGGTCCGTCGATGGACGAAATGGCACGGGACGTGGGACAGAATTACCGCATCTATGCCGAGAACGCGGGCGAGCACCCCGACGACCTCGCGCTGTGGGACGTGCATGGGCCGGACATGCAGCGCTATTACAATTTCGCCTGCCTCATGTATGGCGCGGACGTCGAGGGTCGTGCGCCGATGCTGGCGGATTTCGACCTGCCCGAGGCGCGGGCCGAGACCTGCGAGGACGAATATCAGACGGTGGCGCGGAGTTGGGGCAAGGTGCTCGACAGCCTCGCCACCGATGCGCCGGGATCTTCGATCCGCATCGACTGGGTTCTGAACGAAGACGACCACCTGACGAACTACGTCCGGGGAGAGGTCGCGCGGCTCAACGCTGCTCTCATCCTGCCCGAGCCGGTGACGGTCAGCGTCATTCCCTGCGGGCAATCCAATGCCTTTTACGACCCGAGCCCGCGCGAGATCCTGATCTGCACGGAACTGGGCGAGGAACTCGCCGAACTGGCCAGATAGGGGGGCCACTTGCGCTGACAGTGTATAGCCGCGGGGATGACGGCTGCGATCAGTGCCGGGCCGCTCGCCGCGCAGGACGATCCCGCCACGCGCGAGATCGTCATCTGCACGGAATATATCGACTATCTGGCCGAGCAGGCCCCTTGAAGGGTTGAACCGGAACCGGGCGGCAGACTTGTGATCACATGCCAGCGGCTAGTGATCACAAGAGCGGAAAATCCGCAACGTTAGCGCCTTTCATGCGAAATTTCCCGCAATCCGCGCGTGACTCGACCCCTTCATCGGGTCTAAGACGTGCTGCAATTGCACAAGCCTTCGCCAACTGCATCGAAAGGTCGCTTTATGGCTGACATGAACCCACAGGGTCGCCCCCTATCCCCCCACCTTCAGGTCTATCGCTTGCCGCTGAACGCCTACATGTCCATCATCGGACAGCGCGTGACGGGCGTGGCGATGGCGGCCTCGATGATCCTTCTCGCGTGGTATTTCCTCGCGTTGGCCATTGGTCCCGAAGCCTTTGCGACCGCCGAGGCCGTTCTGACCTCGTGGTTTGGCATTCTTGCGCTCGGGCTGTCGGTCATCGGGCTCTGGCTTCATTACTTCAACGGGATCCGGCACCTGATCTGGGACACCGGTTCGTATTTCGGCGGCAAGGCGGTGCAACGCTCGGCCTACATCGGCCTCGCCGCAACGGCCGTCATGGTCGTCCTGACGATCATCGCGGCCTGAGGAGGACCACCATGCGTTACATGACCGACCGCTCGCGCGTCGAAGGGCTTGGGTCCGCCAAGGCCGGCACGCAGCATTTCTGGGAACAGCGGATCAGCGCCATCGCGCTCCTGTTTCTCGTCCCCTGCTTCGTCTTCCCCTTCGCGTGGCACCTGGGCGAGGGATACGAGGCCGTGCGCGCGGCCTATGCCCATCCTTTCAACGCGATCGTCGCCATCGCGTTTTTCGTGACCGTGTCCCTGCACCTGTTCCAGGGACTTCAGGTCGTGATCGAAGACTACGTGCATGGCCGTATGGGAATGGTGCTCATCATTTCGACGCGCCTGCTTTGCACCCTGCTCGCGCTGGTCGGCGTCTACGCCATCATCAAGATCGCGCTCGGGGCCTGAGGAACGGAACATGGCAGAATACACTTACGAAACGCATGAATATGACGTGGTGGTCGTGGGCGCCGGTGGCGCAGGCCTGCGTGCGACGCTGGGCATGGCCGAACAGGGGCTCAAGACCGCCTGTGTGACCAAGGTCTTTCCGACCCGCTCGCACACCGTGGCCGCCCAGGGCGGGATCGCCGCCTCGCTCGGCAATATGGGGCCGGACAGCTGGCAGTGGCATATGTATGACACCGTGAAGGGGTCGGACTGGCTGGGTGACACCGACGCGATGGAATACCTCGCACGCGAAGCCCCCGCTGCGGTCTACGAACTTGAGCACTATGGCGTGCCGTTCTCACGCACCGAAGAGGGCAAGATCTACCAGCGTCCCTTCGGCGGTCACACCACCGAGTTCGGCGAAGGCCCGGCCGTGCAGCGCACCTGCGCCGCCGCCGACCGCACCGGCCACGCGATCCTGCACACGCTTTACGGTCAGTCGCTCAAGAACAACGCCGAATTCTACATCGAGTACTTCGCCATCGACCTGATCATGTCGGAAGACGGCGTCTGTCAGGGCGTGGTCTGCTGGAAGCTCGACGACGGCACCATGCACGTCTTCAACGCGAAGATGGTCGTGCTGGCCACCGGCGGATATGGCCGGGCCTATTTCTCGGCCACGTCGGCCCATACCTGCACCGGCGACGGTGGCGGCATGGTGGCGCGCGCTGGCCTGCCGCTTCAGGACATGGAGTTCGTGCAGTTCCACCCGACCGGCATCTACGGTTCCGGCTGTCTGATCACCGAAGGCGCGCGCGGCGAAGGTGGCTACCTCACCAACTCTGAAGGCGAGCGGTTCATGGAGCGTTACGCGCCCCACTACAAGGACCTCGCGCCCCGCGACTACGTCTCGCGCTGCATGACCATGGAAATCCGCGAAGGCCGTGGTGTGGGCGACGGCAAGGATCACATCCACCTGAACCTCTCGCACCTGCCCGCCGAGGCACTGGCCGAGCGCCTGCCGGGCATCTCGGAATCCGCGAAAATCTTTGCGGGCGTCGATGTGACGAAAGAGCCGATCCCGGTTCTGCCGACCGTGCACTACAACATGGGCGGCATTCCCACGAACTACTACGGCGAAGTGCTGAACCCGAGCGAGGGCAACCAGAACGCCGTCGTTCCGGGCCTCATGGCCGTGGGAGAGGCAGGCTGTGCGTCGGTCCATGGTGCGAACCGGCTTGGTTCCAACTCGCTCATCGACCTCGTGGTCTTTGGCCGCGCCGCCGCGATCCGGGCGGGCAAGGTGGTGGATGCCTCCGCCCCGAACCCGACGCTGAACAAGGCCTCGATCGACAAGGCCTTTGACCGCTTCGACGCGCTGCGCAACGCGAACGGTGGCACGCCGACCGCCGAACTGCGGCTTGAGATGCAGAAAACCATGCAGGCCGACGCCGCGGTGTTCCGCACCGACAAGACGCTGGCCGAGGGTGTCGAGAAAATGACCGCGATCGCGGCCAAGATCGACGACCTCAAGGTCACCGACCGCTCGCTCGTCTGGAACTCGGACCTGATGGAGACGCTGGAGCTAACGAACCTCATGCCGAACGCTCTTGCCACCATTCACGGGGCCGAGGCGCGCAAGGAAAGCCGCGGGGCCCATGCGTCGGAGGATCACGACAAGCGTGACGATGACACGTGGCGTGTCCACACGATCAGCCGCGTGGACGGGAACAAGGTGGACCTGAGCTATCGTCCGGTCATCACCGATCCGCTCACGACCGAAGATCAGGGCGGCATCTCGCTCAAGACGATCGCGCCCAAGGCCCGGACTTTCTGAGATGGTGCTGCGCGCAGAGAAGCTCGCGCCCGAGGCGGTGGACACCGATCCGAAGATTTTCGTGATCGGCATGAACCGCACGGGCACGACTTCCCTGCACCGGCTCTTCGAGTTGTCGGGGGTGCCGTCCCTGCACTGGAGGGATCAGGGGGGACTGCATCTCATGCATGCCTTCATGACCAACATCGCGCTGGGGCTGCGGCCCTTCGACGGCTTCCGGGGCTTTCGCGCCTTTACCGACCTGTCGTTTCTGAACGGCAATCAGGTGATCGAAGGCGCGCGGTTCTTTCGCTATCTGCACCGGGCCTATCCGGACGCCTATTTCCTGCTCAACACCCGGCCCATGGCCGACTGGATCGCGTCGCGGCTCGCCCATGGTGGCGGTCACTTCATCGACAACACCCGCGCCGCCTCCGGCTATTCGCAGGCCCATGTCTGCGGTCTGTGGGAGCGGATGCGCGACACCCACGAGGCCGAGGTCGAGACGCATTTCGCGGGCAACCCCCGTTTCCTGCGCTTCGACATCGCCACCGACGACCCGCAGGCGATTGCCGACTGGCTCGCCCCCGATTTCGACATCGACACCGCGCACTGGCAGGTGCGCAACCGCCGCCCCGAGGCCACGACCGGGACGGACAAGACAACGCTCGGCGCGACCGCCGGGACACCGTAACTCTGGACCAAGACCCCCAGCCCTTCAGGAGGCTCGCACATGGTTGAACTCGCCCTTCCCAAGAATTCCCGTATCCGCACGGGCAAGACCTGGCCCAAGCCCGAGGGCGCCAAGAACGTCCGCAAGTTCATGGTCTACCGCTGGACGCCGGACGACGGCGAGAACCCGCGCGTGGATACCTATTTCCTCGACATGGACAAATGCGGCCCGATGGTTCTGGACGCGCTGATCAAGATCAAGAACGAGATCGACCCGACGCTGACCTTCCGCCGCTCCTGCCGCGAGGGCATCTGCGGGTCCTGCGCGATGAACATCGACGGGCGCAACCACCTCGCCTGCATCTACGGGTTGGACGAGATCAAGGGCGACGTGAAGATCTATCCCCTGCCCCACATGCCCGTGGTGCGCGACCTCGTCCCCGATCTGACACTGTTCTATGCGCAGCACGCCTCCATTATGCCGTGGCTCGAGACCAAGACGAACGCCCCGCAGAAGGAATGGCGCCAGTCGATCGAGGATCGCAAGAAACTCGACGGTCTTTATGAGTGCGTGATGTGCGCGTCCTGCTCGACCGCCTGCCCGTCCTACTGGTGGAACCAGGACCGCTATCTTGGCCCGGCGGCGCTGCTCCATGCCTACCGCTGGATCATCGACTCGCGCGACGAGGCGACGGGCGAGCGTCTCGACGACCTCGAGGACCCGTTCAAGCTCTACCGCTGTCACACGATCATGAACTGCGCAGAGACCTGCCCCAAAGGCCTGAACCCGGCCAAGGCGATTGCCGAGATCAAGAAGATGATGGTGCAGCGCACAATCTGATCCGGGTCGACCCCGACAGACTTGGCCCCGCCGGAGATCCGGCGGGGCTTTTCGTTGCGCAACGCCCGGCTTCGCGGCATGGTCGCCACAACGGGCAGGAGGACAGGATGCGCGGATCACTCGGGTTCAGGTTTTTTATTGTCGGCGTGCTCACCGTGCTCATGGTGATCCCGCTCATCCTCGCCTCAGAGGTGATCAATTCTCGAAAAAACTATTCCCGCGACGCGATCCGCGAGGTGGGGCGCGAATGGGGGGGCGAACAGGTGCTGTCGGGCCCCATGCTGATCCTCCCCGTGAGCGAGGAGGTTACGCGCGTCCTGTCCGAACCCGTCATCGACGAGGCGACCGGGGCGCAGAGACTGGACGCGAACGGCAGCCCCGTTACCCGGCCCGTGTCCCGGCTCGAACGGGTGGCGCGCGAGCCGATCCGGCTTTTGCCCGGACGCTATGACGTAACGATGCAGACCGAAACCGAGATGCGCTATCGCGGGATCTTCAACGTCCCGGTCTACCGCGCGGCCGTGGGAATGGACTTCGATTTCCCGGTCGAGGCCGCCGAGACGGCACTGGTCGGCAACGAGGAGATCGACTGGGCCGGCGCGCGGCTCGTGGTCAATCTCACCTCGAACGCGGCACTGCGCGGGGTGGCGACGCTCACCGGTGACGGCACCGAGATTGCCATCGAACCGATCGCGAGCGGCGGCTACCTGGGCGGGATCGAAGCGGCAGTCGCGGATGTGCGCAATGTCGAGGGCTACCGGCTCGACCTTGGCCTCAACGGCGCGCAATACCTGCAGATCGTGCCCGTGGGGCGCAACACCGCCGTCACCTTCACCAGCGACTGGCCGCACCCGAGCTTCACCGGCAGCTTCCTGCCTGACGGGTCCACCATCACCGACACGGGGTTCGAGGCGACTTGGACGATCCCCCACCTTGCCCGCACCCTGCCGCAGGTAAGCCGCGAGGATTTCACCGAGGCGATGCGTGGCAACATGGCCTTCGGCGTCGACTTCTACGAGCCCAACGATTTCTACCAGAAAGCCTACCGCGCCGCGAAATACGGCATCCTTTTCATCGCGCTCACCTTCCTGACCGTGCTCCTCATCGACCGCAACACCGCCCGGCCCGCGCATCCAGTGCAATATGTGCTCATCGGGCTAGCACAGACGGTCTTTGTCCTGCTCATGGTCGCCTATGCCGAGCAGATCGGTTTCACCGCCGCCTATGCGCTGTCGGCGGGGGCGACGATCCTGCTCATTACACTCTTTGGCTGGGTCGGGCTGAAGCTCGCAGGGCGCACGCCCGTGCTGGGCGCGATGCTGATCGTGGTCTATGCCGTGCTCTACTTCATCCTGAAAAGCGCCGATTACGCGCTCATCGCCGGGTCCACGCTCGCCTTCCTCGCGCTGGCCGCGACCATGTGGCTGACGCGAAACGAGGACTGGTATGGACCAGGCGAGCCGGGTGGGCGGCTTCTGCGCCGCGCGCCAAAACCGGCGGCACCGCCCCCGCAGGCCCCGCCCACGTAAGGGCGCCTGACGGCTATTCCCGCGCGCGCAGCACCTGTGCCGGACGGGCCGCGAGGGGGCGGAGGGAAAAAGCGAGGTTCGCGGCGAGGGTGAGCGCAATGCCCCCCGACACGATGGCTATGGCCGAGACCGGCTCGAACACGAAGCTCGTACGCATGACAAATGTCGACACCGCCCAGCCCGCCATGCCCCCGGCAAAGACCGCGACGATGCCTGCCGCCGCTCCCAGTATGGCCGAGCGCAGCGCGAAGTTGGCGAGGATGCGCGCCCGCGAGGCGCCCAGCGTCTTGAGGATCGCGGCCTCGTAGGTCCGCGCGCGAACGCCTGCCGCCGCTGCCCCGATCAGCACGACGCCCCCGGTGGCCAGTGTGATGAGCGCACCATAGGTGATTGCGGCGGCAATGGTGCCCATGAGGTCCGTCGCCCGCCCGATGGCGTCACGCACGGAAATCATCGTGATGTTGGGGTAGGTCCGGGAAATGTCGCGCAGAAGCTCCGCCTCTGCCTCGGGCTCCGCATAGATCGTGGCGAGCCAGCTGTGCGGCGCCCCGGCGAGCGCCGAGGGGTTCATGGTGATCGTGAAATTCATCGCGGCCGAGGAAAAGTCCACGTCGCGAAAACTGGCCAGCGTCGCGGTGATCTCGCGCCCGAGGATGTTGATGGTCATGGTGTCGCCGATGGACAGACCGATCTCCGCGGCCTCCTCCGCGACGAAGCTGATCTGCGGCGGGCCGTCATAATCCTCTGCCCACCAGTCGCCTTCTGTGATCTTGGTCCGTGGCGGCAGATCGGCGGCATAGGTTATGCCCCGGTCGCCGGTGACGACCCAGTGATCCCCCGCCACCTCGCGCGCGGGGCGGTCGTTGATCCGGGTGATGATGCCGCGCAGCATGGGGGCCGCGTCCATACGGGACACGGCGGGGTCGGTCTCGACCCGCTCGCGGATCGGGTCAATCTGGTCGGGCTGGATGTCCACCACGAAAAAGCTGGGCGCGATGTCGGGGAGGTCGCGCGCTATCGCGCCGCGCAGGTTGTTGTCGACCTGCCCCACGGCGGCAAGGACCGAGAGGCCAAGGCCCAGCGACAACACCACGCTCGCCGCCTCGTTCCCCGGCCCGCCGACCGAGGCGAGCGCCATGCGCAGCGACGGACGGCCACGGGCCAAGCCGCTGCGGGCGAGCCTGCGCGACAGGGCGCGGGTGGCGCGGCCTGCAGAGACGAGAAGGACAAAGGCCACCACGATGCCAAAGGCCGACCAGAGTGCGATCTCGGCCATGCCCGAAAAAAGCGCTGCGGTACCCACGAGCAGGGCCGCGAGCGCGAGCGTGACGACGATCCAGAACGGGCGTGGCCAGCCTTCTGCCCCCAGAGACGCATCCCGAAACAAAGCGGCGGCGCGGATGTTTTCCGACCGGGCAAGCGGCCAGAGAGTAAAGAGTGCGGCGGCGATGATGCCGTAAAGCGCGGCCTCGGCCAGCGGGCCCGGGCGAATCGCGATATCGGCGGGAATGGGCAGGTTCGCGGTGATGATCGGCCCGGCGACGAGCGGGATAAGCGCGCCGAGGATCAGACCCGCGACCAGCCCGATGGCGGTCAGCACCCCGATCTGGATCGCATAAGTCGCCATGATCGTGCGGCGCGAGGCACCGAGGGTCTTGAGCGTCGCGATGACCTCGGTCTTGGTTTCGAGATAGGCGCGCACGGCGGCGGAGATGCCCACGCCGCCCACGGCTAGGCCGGCGAGGCCCACAAGGACGAGGAAGGACCCGAGCCGGTCGACGAACTCGCTCACACCCGGTGCGCCATCGCGCGCATCGCGCCAGCGCGGTGCAGAGCCTTCCATCGCTGTCTCGGTGGCAGACTTCAGCGCGGCAAGGTCGCTGCCGGGCGGCAGGCGCAAGCGGTATTCGCTGTCAAAGAGCGTGCCCTCGGAGATCAGGCCCGAGCCCGCCAGCGCCTCGGTCAGCACGAGCGTGGGCGGGCCAAAGTCGAACCCGCCACCCGCGCTGTCGGGCGCGCGCACCAGCGCGGCAGAGACCCGGAAATCCTGCGTGCCCAGCCGGACGGTATCGCCGATGGACAGCTCCAGCCGGTCGATGAGCAGCGGGTCGAGCACCGCGCCGGGCAGCCCGTCCTGGTTACCCAGCGCCTGGTCCAAGGGGATCGCGGGGTCGAGCACCGCTTCGCCATAGATCGGCCAGGCTCCGTCAACCGCCTTGACCTGCGTGAGCGCGCGGTCTGACCCATCGGGCAGCGTCGCCATGGAGCGAAAGTCGATGACCTCGCCCACCTCGTCGGCAATCGACTTGAGATAAGCCAGATCCGCCTCGGACGCGCGGCGATAGGTCAGTTCGACGCTCGCATCCCCGCCAAGGATCACCGCACCTTGTTCGGAAATCCCTGCCTCGATGCTCTCGCGCACCGATCCCACGGCGGCAATCGCCGCGACGCCGAGTGCGAGACAGGCGAGAAAGACGCGAAAGCCCGTGAGCCCCCCGCGCAGTTCCCGTCTGGCGATCCGCCATGCAACATTCATGCCGCAAGCAGCCCGTCTTCGATCCGTATCACCCGGTCACAGCGTTCGGCCAGTTCCGGCGCGTGCGTCACCAGCACCAGCGTCGCGCCATGTCGGTCGCGCAGACCGAAAAGCAGGTCCATGATCGCCTGCCCGGTCGAGCCATCGAGATTGCCGGTCGGCTCGTCGGCCAGCAATATCTCGGGCCGGGTCACGGCGGCGCGGGCCAGTGCCACCCGCTGCTGTTCACCGCCCGACATCTGTGCCGGATAATGCCCGCTCCGGTGGCCAAGCCCCACGGCGGCCAGTTCAGCCTCAGCCCGCGCAAAGGCATCCGGGGCGCCCGCAAGCTCGAGCGGGGTCGCGACATTTTCAATTGCCGTCATCGTCGGGATAAGGTGGAAGGATTGGAACACGACCCCCATATGATCCCTTCGAAAGCGGGCAAGCGCGTCCTCGTCCATCGGTCCCAGATCGCGGCCCAATGCCGCGACCCGGCCCGAGGTCGCGCGTTCCAGCCCGCCCATGAGCATGAGGAGTGAACTTTTGCCTGACCCGCTAGGCCCCGTCAGCCCAACCGTTTCCCCGCGTCCGACCGACAGGCTGATGCCGCGCAGGATATCCACCGGACCCGCGTTGCCCATGAGGCTGAGCCTTGCGTCCGTGAGGTCGAGAACAGGATCGGTCATGCGGGGGGTCCTTGGTCGTCTGCGCAAGCTGGCATGTAAGCCTGCCGCGACCATATCCAAGGGGCTGTTAATACTTCCCTTCCTCTTGTTGCCCGCATCCGCCGAACCTGTGAGGATCCTCGCCTTTGGCGACAGCCTGACCCAAGGCTATGGACTCCCGCAGAACCAGGGCCTCGTCCCGGTGCTGGAAAGCTGGCTGCGCGAACGGGGCGCGGACGTGACCGTGGTCAACGCGGGCGTTTCGGGGGATACGACGACAGGCGGGCTCAATCGACTCGACTGGTCGCTGACCGACGACATTGACGCGGTGATCGTGGCTTTGGGCGGCAATGATCTGTTGCGGGGCACCGACTTCAACACCGTAGAGGCGAACCTCGACCAGATCGTGACCACGATCGAGGCCAAGGGTCTCCCGGTCATGCTCGTGGGCTACAAGGCCACGACGAACTACGGACCGGAATACAAGGCCGCCTTCGATGAGGTCTATCCCCGCCTTGCCGCGCGCCATGACGTGATCTTTTTCCCCTATGTCTTCTCGGGAATGTCGCAGGCGGTCGCGACCGGGACGGTGACGCAGGACGCGCTCTTGCAACCCGACGGCATCCACCCGAACGCGACGGGCGTGCGCCTCAACGTCGATGCTATGGGGCCTTCGGTCCTCGATCTCTACGAGGCGGCCAAAGCCGACTAGGGCGTCTTGAAGGTGAGGTTGGCCCAGGCGGAGTGCCAGACCGGCCCCGCGGCAGGATCGTCGTTGCCAGTGTCCTCCATGACCACGGCATCCACCATGTATTCCGTATCCGGCTCCATCGGGATCACCGCCTGTCCGCTGGCATCGGTGCGGTAGAAGCTCTGCGCGACCTCGCCCGCCCGGTCGCGGCTGAACACCTCGACCTGCACGTTCACGCGCGGGGTGCCATCCAGAAGCACGGTGACCGGCATCCCGCCGGACAGGTCGTCCACATAGGGGTTGAGACCCGCCACGATCTCGTGATGCAGGCCCACGGGCGCGTCCGCCCCCGCACCGTCACCCACCGCGATCAGGGACTTGGCATAGCGGGTATAGGCCTCGCGCCACTCGATCTCCGGCAGACCGCGTTCGGCATGACGCTCCAGCACGCCCTCCAGATCCTTGTGCTCGACGAAATTCTCGAAGAGCACGCGCTCCTTGTATTTCAGGTCGTAATTGTCGGTCTCGTGGATCACCACAGCCAGCCCTTCGCCGGGTGCCGCCATGTCGAGCGCGGGAAGGTCGCCGATCCGGCCCTCGACAGCGACCGTCGCATCGCCCATCCTGATCTCGAACCGTGCGAACCGCGCAGGGAAGTAGCTTTGCGCAGCCCCCCGGAAATCCTGTCCGACGCGCAGATCGGCAACAAGCGCCTCTGTGGGGGCGACCTGATGGTCGCGGGGGGAAATCCAGAACTCGTGCGCGGAGGCGACACGGGCGAACAGAAGGCTGACGAGCAGGATGACGACAGGACGCATGGGGAAATGGCTCCTCTTTCCGGTGAGGAAAGCGATGGAGGTGGCGAAGTCAACCGCCGCCCTGTCGGCAGTCGCTTTCGTGATCTGGTTGTCAGCGTTCGCCGCCGCGCGGGCTCACGAGGTGCAGCCCGCCATCGCCGATGTGACGGTCACCCAGGACGAGGTCTCGGTGACGATGATCCTGAACGGCGAGGCCATCGTCGCGGACATTGACCTGTCGTCGATCACCGACACGAACAATGCGCCCAATGCCGACGCCTATGACAGGTTGCGCGCGCTGCCCCCCGAGGATTTTGTCGACCGGTTTCTCGAGGACTGGCCCAGTCTCGCCGAGGGGATCGACATGCGGGCAGGCGACGCACCCCTCGCCCCGGTGCTGTCCGAGGTGTCGACCGAGCCGGGCGAGGACCCGGACCTGCCGCGACAGACCCGCGTCGTCTGGACAGCACCGCTGCCTGAAGGCGACGCAGGCGTGAGCTTTGCCTGGGACGACGCCTATGGCTCGCTGATCCTGCGCCAGATCGTCGAGGACCCGGCGGAGGGCGAAGCCCCCTACGCCGCATTCCTCAATCCCGGCCAGAGGTCCGAGGAGATGCCGAGAACAGGGACCGCCAGTCTCTCGGTCGGTCAGGCCATCGCGAATTATATCTATGTCGGGTATACACATATTCTCCCAAAGGGCCTCGACCATATTCTTTTCGTGCTCGGATTGTTTTTCTTTTCTGTTAAACTCCGGCCGCTGGTGACGCAGACCACCGCTTTCACCATCGCTCATACTCTGACCCTCGCGCTCGCGACGCTGGGTATCCTGCGCGTTCCTGCCAGTATTGTGGAGCCGCTCATCGCGCTGTCCATCGTCTACATTGCCGTCGAGAATATCTTTCGTCCGTCCCTGACCCGTCTGCGCATCGCGGTGGTATTCGGCTTCGGGCTCTTGCACGGGCTTGGATTCGCGTCTGTGCTGGGCGATATCGGCCTCAGCACCGGGCGCTTTCTGACCAGCCTCGTTTCCTTCAACGTGGGCGTGGAACTGGGCCAGTTGAGCATCGTGCTCGCCGCGTATCTCGCCATCGGGATCTGGTTCGGGCAGAAGCCGTGGTATCGCCGCCGGATCGTGATCCCTGCGTCGCTTCTGATCGGTCTGGTGGGACTGTGGTGGACTTTCGAGCGCTTGATTCTTTGAGAAGCTGCTGTGCGAGCATGAGGTAGGGTAAACCTTACCTACTCAAAGGGCGGCACCCTGGGTTTGATTGCATTTCAGGAATTATCTTTGGCGTATTGGCGAAATACGTCAGCACCCGCTCGGTAAATTCGACATATTGGGATATTCCTATCCCTATAGATAGGTCCCTCACTGCCACCAATACGTGTAAGGCATTCTCTACAGTCGCCTTTAGAGGCGGGTGTTCATTTTAAGGGGGCGTTGAAGTTGAGAGTTCTGGTCGCAACCGACCAATTGGGTATCAGGAAGATTGTCGAGGACGCGAGCGAAGCCATCGCAGATCTCGTGCTTGAGTTTGTCACTGACCGAAAGTCCCTCGAGCGCCGTCTGGCCGTTGAAGGCGCCGAGGTCGACGCGGTGCTTCTGGATGCAGGCTTGCCCTCGCTGTCGAGCGGGGACGCCTTGCCGCTGTTCATCGAAAAACTGGTTCCGCGCCGTATCGCGGTGCTTGTCGCACGCGAAACCGGGCAGGGATATGCACGGCGGCTGGCGCTCGCCGGTGCCTCGGGCATTTTCCCGAAGGACACGTCACCCGAAACGCTGGGCCATGCGCTCAAGGCGATTTCAAACGAGAACACGATCTGGATCGGGCGGATCGACCCCCTGCCCCGCACCGACCGGCGCGACCGGTTGTCGGAGCGGGAATTGCAGGTGCTGGTGGGGATCTGCGACGGACTTCAAAACAAGGAGATCGCGCATGGATTCGACATCCAGGAAGTGACGGTCAAGATGCACGTCCGTTCGATCATCCGCAAACTCGGCGCCAAGAACCGAACCCATGCGGCGATGATCGCGATGGATCGCGGTCTGATCGGCTAGACCGGCTCAGTAGTCCTTTTCGAAGTAGATGCCGAGCGTGGTATTGCCGTCGGTTCCGACCGCGCCACGGGCCTTGAGATTGGGCGTGAGGTCGAGGTTGATGTTCACCTCGGCGGTGCCGTCCGCCCCCACCTCGACGCCGGTATAGACGTTTTCCGAGATATAGGTTCCCGCCCGCACGGCCAGCGTGCCGTCATCGTTCGTGCCCACGTCGAGATCGGACAGGTTGAAGCCCTGCCGCAGGTTGCCGACCACGCCGGCGCCAGACCGCCCCGACAGCGTCGCCACGCCATTGGCAAGCCTGAGCGCCTGCAAGGGCGAGATGTCCGCGACGGAGCGGCCGAAGATCAGACGCGACAGGATCTCGTCCTCCGGCAGATCTGGCGTCGAGGTAAAGGTCACGTCCGGGCTCGTCGCAAACCCTTCGATGATGATCTGGATCGACACCTCGTCCACGGTCGTCTGGGCCACGGCGCGGATGTAGGGGTTGAAATCGCCCTGCAGGGTCGCCGAGGCTTCGGTCAGGTCGAGCCGGTTGCCCAGAAGCTGAAGCCGCCCCCGGATGAGTTGAAGCCCCCCCTGCGGCACCACGTTCTGCGTCGTGCCGCCGATGCGCAATTGCCCGCCCAGTTCGGCGTCCAGCCCCCGGCCCCGGATGAACACCTGATTGGGCGCGTTCACAGTGATGTCGAGGTTGTAGGACGCGCCGCCCCCGCGCCCACCGCTCTGGTCGAGCTGATTGGCCCGCGCCCGCGTCGCGCGCACGTCGGCAGGCTCGTTGAGGTGCCGCAGACCGTCGAGCGGCCCCGCGACACCGAAGCCGGAGCTTGGGATGCGGATTTCCACCGTGCCCGCGTTAACCGTGCCCGCGATGGTGGCCCCGCCGGTGAGCGGGCCGGAAACGGTGAGCTGACCTGACACGGCGGTGTCGTAGAGCGCCGGATCGGTGAGACCGACGTTCTGCAGCCGCACCACGAGGTCGCCGGAATAGCCGCCCGACAGGGACACCGGACCCGCCACCTCGAGCCGCCCGCCCGAAGACACGCCCATCGCCGCCTCGACCCGCGCGCGACCATTGCCGAGGGTGACGTTGGCCACCAGCCCCTCGAGCGCCACGCGCAGGTTGGGCAGCGCCACGTTCGCGCCCGAGACATTCACGTTGCCGGTGAGCGAGGTCAGCGCGAGCGGGCCGTTGAGGCCAAGGTCGAAGCGCGCCGAGCCGTCGACGGTATTGGGCGAGATGAAACTGTTGGCCAGCCCCAGGGGCGCGGTCCCGTTGATCGACAGGTTCGCGCGAGACACATCCGCCGCCACGGTGCCGTTCACCGCGACCGTCATGCCGCCCGGCCCGGTGCCCGACACATCCACCCGGTAATTGTCCGCCGTCAGCACCGCCTGCCCCGAGGCGGTGAAGGCCCCAGGCAACCCTGGCACCAGAAGCGCCACATCGTTGAGCCGCGCGTTGAAATCGACGCTCGAGGTGCCGCCCGCCGAATTGCCGGTGGCGTTCACGCTCACTTGCGGGGTCGTGGCGACGAGCCGGTTCACGATGATTGTGCCGTCGCCCTCGCGCGCCACGTCGAAATCGACCGACGATGCCCCCGCGATCAGCCGGTCGATGTCGCCCATGCCCAGTCCGAGGTTCTGTCCCTTGGCCGACCCGGTGACCGCCAGCGCCTGTGTCCGAAGGTCTCCCGAGGCATTGGCGACGAGGTTCAGCCCGCCAGAGAGGTTCTGCCCGGCGAGGCCGGAATAGGGCGAGAGGCTCGCGAGCGACGCGACGATGTCGGCCGTCACCGGGCCAAAGCCCTCGTCCGTCGCCTCGGCCGTGGCATTGATCGTGGCGTCGAGCCCGCCTGGTCCGGTGGCATCGGCCTCGACCGCCCATGTGTCACCGGTTTGCACCGCGCTGCCGTTCAGCAGCACCTGCCCCGAGAGGTTCGGGTTCACCCGGCTCGCATCCGGCAGGTCGATGCGCGCCTGCACCCGACTGCCCGCACTGCGCAACTCGCCCGACACATCCGCGCCCACGCCGGGGGCGGCGAGGATGAAGCGGCTGATCCTCGTGCGCTCCTGATCCCGGTCCACCGCGATGACGAGGGTGGAACGCCCGTTGAGCAGCCCGTCCAGTACCTCGACCCCGAGGTCGAGGTCGCGCGTTTCGCCCTCGATGGTCAGGTCGAAGGGGCCGCCGGGCACCGCGACGGTCCCGGCGATACCAAGGTCAGCCGCCCCGGCGAGATCGAGGTTGGCGAGAGGCGCGAACCGGGACAGATCCTGTGCCTCAAGGTTCAGGTCGAGGTCGGCGAGCAGGTTGAGCCGCTCCACTTCGGTGTCGAGCGACAGCCGCCCACTTACCCCGTAATCCGGCCCCGCGATGGCGATGTCGGTAAAGCGGAAGGGCGTCTCGTCGCCCTTGGCGATGCGAAAACTGCCGTTGATGGTGCCGCCGATGACCTCGGTCATAACCTCGTCGGCAAGCCCGATGCCGCCCGCCGACAGGGTGACGTTGCCGCCCACCGAGGGCAGCGCCCCGCCCCCGCCGGGCGTCAGCCGCCCGGCGCCCGCGATGCTGAGGGTCTCTAGGCTGTTTCCCTCCCGCGCGAAGCCGCTAAGGGTGGCGTTGCCGGTCCAGCGTTCGCCGCGGAGCACATCGTAGTCGAACCGCAGGTCGACCCCGTCCACATAGGTCTCTGGCCCCGACACGGGCAAGAGCACCGGCGCCCCGTCCGCACGGGCCAGCGACCCGGTCAGGTTCGCCCGCTCCGGCCAGCCACGCGCGTTGACCGAGACATTGCCGGCAAGCTCCAGCACCTCGGTCTTCACGAAGAGGTCGCGGATACGGGTGGAGCCGTTCGGAAAGCGCGACCCCTCGGCATGGAGCACCGATTCAGCCCCGAAGAAGTCGCGGTATTGTTCGTCGAAAAGCGGGCGCAGATCGCCCGACAGGTTGGCGGCAAAGCTCGTGCGCCGCCGCGTTTCGTCGCCGCGCAGTTCCTCGACCTGAGCGATGGTCACCTGTCCGGCAACGCGCTGCTGCCCCTCGGTGGCGAGAACGATGTCGGCGGTGAAATCGTCAAGCGGATCGTTCCCATTCACGGTGAGGTCGATGTCCGGCTCGCCCGGCAGACCAGCGAGCTTGGCGGCGATCCCGCCCGGCCCCTCGTGCAGCGCGAGGTCCAGCGCAAAGACGCGGGTTTCGTTGGAATAGCTCACGTCGAGCACCAGATCGCCCTCGCCCCCGTCGATGCGGTTGACGTCGATCTGCGCCTCGCCCTCGCCCCCCGCGAGCCTCCCGGAGCCTTCGAGCGTCAGTTCCACCCGTTCGCCAAGGATCGGCTCGCCAAGGATCAGGCGCTCGGCGGCGATCCGGCCAATGTTGATCGACACGGGCAGGTCAGGCAGCGTGAAATCCGACGCCTCGGCTTTCGGTCCACTGTCCTCGGACCCCGGCAGGCGGGCAAGGTCGATCTCGGTCGCCACCAGTTCGCGCACCTCGAAACGGCCCGCGAGCACTGCGGCGCGGTTCCAGTCGAGCGTGACGCCGGCAAGCCGCAGCCAGACGCCGTCGGCGTCGGCAAAGGTCATCTCGGCCATCGTCGCCTGCCGCGACAGGGCGCCGGAGAAGCCGGTGACCCTGACCTCGGTGCCTGCGCTCGACAACTGGTCCTGCAGGAAGCGTTCGATGCGGGACTTGTCCTCGGCCTCCTGCGGCGTTTCTTCCTGCGCATGGGCGAGTAGCGGCGCGAAGAGCGTCAGAGTGGCGACAAGCAGGGGTATGAGGAAGCGGCGCATCAGAAGCTCTGTCCGATCCCGACGTAGACCTGGATTTTCTGGAAGAAGTTGTTCGTCGCTGGACCATTGGTGACGGGCAGACCCACGTCGAGCCGGATCGGCCCCAGACCGGTGTTGTAGCGCGCGCCGATGCCCGCGCCGGAATGCCATGCGGTGTTGGCCCCGAAGAACCCCGTGTCGCCCAGATAGCCCACGTCGAAGAATCCGACGACGCCGATCTTGTCGGTGATGCCATAGCGCGCCTCGAACTGACCGCCGACGAATGCCTGCCCGCCGATCCGCTGCCCGCCGCCCGCCGGAAAGGAGAGCGACTGATAGGGCTGGCCGCGCACCGTGCCACCGCCGCCGGAATAGAAGAGGTATTCCGGGTGCGTGTTGGCGGGCGTCGGACCGATCACCGTGCCCGCCGTCGCGCGCGCGGCGAGGACAAAGCGGTCGTCTTCGCCGAAGCCCCTGTAGACGCGGGCGTCGATGGTGCCCCATGCGCCCGCACCGTTCGAGAAATCGTAAAACGGCTCGACCTCGCCCGCGAGGTAGAAACCGTTCTTGGCATCAAGCGGGTTGTCGCGACGATCCCAAGTGAGAGTTGCAGGCACCCGAACGATCGAGAAGTTGCGCGTGCCCTGGCTGTCGGTCACCCGGCTGAACATGTAGCCGCCACCGATGGTGCCGGTGAGCTTATCCGAGAAATAGCGGGTGACGCCCGCCTCGCCCGCCGCCTGCCAGGCCCGGAAGGTCGGCTCGCGCAGCATGTCGGCGGTGGCAAGAATATAGGCGTCGTTGTCAGTGCCAAAGGCCGCCGGGATGTCGAGCCGCGTGGCAATCTGGACGTCGAGATTGCCAAGCCCCGGCGTGATCCCCGAGAGCGAGGCATCGAAGCGGAACCGCTCGGCCCCGCCCAGGAGATTGCGGTGCATCCAGTAGCCCGAGACCCCGAGACCTTCGAGCGAGGAAATCTCGGCGCCGAAGCCGTAGCGGCGCGGCTTCATGTCATCCAGGGACAGCAGCATCGGCATGGTGTCGCCGGGACCAAGCGGCCCCTCTTCGACCGCGACCGAGGCAAAGGCCCCGGTGCGGCGCAGTCGTTCGACTGCACGCTCAAGCTCGGCCGGGGAAAACACCTCGCCGGTGGGCAGGCCCGCGATGCGCTGGATGCGCGCGGCGCGCACGTAGCTGGGCGTGACCTGCCGCAACTCGCCAAAGCGCACGACAGGCCCCGGTGCGATCCATATCTGCGCGCGCAGGCGGGAGGTCGCGTGATTGGCGGCAAGGTCCTGCCCCGAAACCTCGGCCTTGGCCCGGCCTTCCTCGCGCCAGTCCTCGACCGCCTGCGCGGCCGCGTCGCGGATCACCTCGGCGCGCGCCACCTCGCCGGCGGCATAGCCGTCAGTGGGCACAGCGCCGCGCGGGATCGGCGTCACGATGGCATTGGAGAAAAAGAACTGCCGCCCCGGATCGACGGTCACGTCGATGCGCCGTACGGTCGCGGGAAGGTTGTAAGTGGCGAGGTTCGCCGCCTCGACTCCATCCACGCGCACGTTGATGACGCCGCCGTAGTAACCTTCGGCATAGAGCGTGTTCAGCAGGCGTTCGTATTCCGCCAGCGAGGTCGCGACGAGGTCGCGGGCGTTCGTGCGCTCTTCCTCTTCCGAGGCCAGCAGGAGCGAGGCCCCCTTGAGCGTCGTTTCGAGGTCGGCATCGCCGCCGGAGACCGTGAAGGTGATATCGTCAACCGCCCGGGCGGGAAGCGGTCCCAGCACGAGCGCTGCGGCCAGAACCGCGGAAGGCAGGCGTGTCAGATGTGTCGTGAGCCCCATTCCGGCGCGGTTCCCCAGCTTCGCGTTTCTGCTCTTGGCCCCAAGGGTAGCGGTATGCGGACGCGCCTGCCACCGCATTCTGACAACGTGTCTCATTTGTGAAGGGTTCCGCGCAGAGCGGGTTTCGCCCCACGCGATGCGTGGAACGAACCATGTGGGGGGCTGTGCCGCCCACACCCCCCGGGATATTTATGAACCAGAGAAGTGGACGGGGTTCGGCCTAGAAATCGAGGCCGAGGTCGAGCGTCTTTGCCGAGTGGGTGAGTGCGCCGGAGGAGATGTAATCGACGCCGGTGGCCGCGACTTCGGCGATGCGTTCGAGTTTCATGTTGCCCGACGCCTCGAGCACGACCTTGCCCCCGACTTTGCCTTTCGCCATCTCGACGGCCTTGGCAAGCGTCAGCGTATCCATGTTGTCCAGAAGCACGTTGTCCGCGCCGCCGACCTCGAGCACCACGGCGAGCTGTTCGAGGGTATCGACCTCGATCTCGACCTTCATCATGTGGGAGGCGACGGCTTTCGTGGCCTCCAGCACGGCCTTGACACCACCGGCGGCGGCGATGTGGTTGTCTTTTATCAGGATCGCGTCCGAGAGCGAATAGCGGTGGTTGAAGCCGCCGCCGTGCAGAACCGCCTGTTTCTCGACGAGCCGCAGGCCGGGGGTCGTCTTGCGGGTGCAGGTGATGCGGGTCTGGGTGCCCTTGGTTTCCGCCACGAAGGCGGCAGTCAGCGTGGCGATGCCGGAGAGGCGACCCGCGAAGTTGAGCGCGACGCGTTCGCCGGAAAGGATCGAGGCCGCGCGGCCCCGGATGCGCATGAGCGTGGTGCCGGGCAGCACGGGCGTGCCGTCGGCGATCAGGGTTTCGACTTCGAGCGACGGGTCCACGAGGCGGAAGGCAATCTCGGCAATCTGCATGCCCGAAACAACGCCGGGTTCGCGCGCGTTGATCGCGGCGTCGTAGTTGGTCGCGGCGGGGATCACGGCGCGGGTGGTGACATCGCCGTAGGTGCCCAGATCCTCCATCAGCGCATTGCGGACCAGCGGCTCGAGGATCAGGTCGGGGAGGGTCGAATAGCTCGTGGTGCTCATGCCATCTCCTTGGCGACGGCGTCACGAATGGCCACCGCTTCGGCCAGCGTGATCTTGGTGCGCTTCGCCTGCGCCGGGTCGGGGTTCGGGAAATCGTCGCGGTAGTGCCCGCCCCGGCTTTCCTCGCGCTGGAGCGCCGCTGCGGCGATCAGCGTGGCGGTCGCCGTCATGTTGCGCATGGTTTCGGTTTCAGCGGCGTCTTCGAGTTTCGCGATGATCGCGAGCGCCTCGCGCAGACCAGTGCGGGTGCGGCGCACACCGACCTTGGCGGTCATTGTGTTGCGCAGGTCCTGCACCGCGGCTTCGTCCACTTCTTCGCCACCCCTAGGGAAGGTGATATCGAGTTCCGGTGCATCCGGGATGTCGCCCAGCGTGGCCGCCATATCCTCGGCGGCCTTCTTGCCGTAGACAAGGGCCTCGAGCAGGCCGTTCGACGCCAGCCGGTTCGCGCCATGCAGGCCCGTGGAGGACGCCTCGCCGCAGACCCAGAGCCGATCCAGCGACGCGCGGCCATGGTCGTTCGTGTCGACGCCGCCCATGTGGTAATGCGCGGCGACCGCCACGGGGATCGGGTTGGCCACCGGATCGAAACCGGCACGAGCGCAGGCCTCTGCCACCGCCGGGAAGCGGATCAGCACCTCGTCGCCCAGCGCGGCGCGGGTGTCGAGCATCGGTCGATTGCCCGCCTGCGTCTGCTTGAAGATCGCGCGGGCGACGATGTCACGCGGCGCAAGCTCGGCATCCGGGTGTTCGTCCAGCATGAACCGTTCGCCATCCTTGTTGACGAGGATCGCGCCCTCGCCCCGGAGCGCCTCGGTCGCGAGCGGCATGGGGTCCTCGCCCATGTCGATGGCCGTGGGGTGGAACTGCACGAACTCCGGATCAGCGATGAGCGCACCGGCGCGGGCGGCAAAGCCGATGACCTGCCCCCGGATGCGCGGCGGGTTCGTCGTATGGGCGAAGAGCCCGCCGGAGCCGCCGCCCGCGAGAAGCACGGCGGGGGTTTCGATCAGCACGGGACCCGACGCCGGATCGGTGTGACGGACCCAGACACCGGTGACAGTGGTGCCGTCGGTCTCGAGTCCGGTGGCGAGCGCCGCCTCGATCACCTGAACCGAGGGCGTCGCGCGGACCTTGGCGATCAGCGTCTCCATGATCTGCTTGCCGGCCTGGTCGCCCTTGACCCGCACCACGCGGGCGGTGGAATGGGCAGCTTCGCGGCTCATCACATAGCTGCCTTCTGGCGTGCGGTCGAAGGGTGTGCCGAGGTCGGTCAGGTCGAGGATATGTTCGGCGGCATGTTCGGTGACCATGGCGGCGACCTGCGCATCGACCGTGCCCGCGCCCGCGGTCACCGTATCGGCGGCATGGGCGGCGGGGCTGTCGGTCGCGGCCATCGCGGCGGCCACGCCCCCCTGGGCCCAAGCCGAGGACGCGCCTTCGCCCAGCCGTTCAGGCGAGATCATCAGGACCGGGCGCGGCGCGAGGGTGAGCGCGGCGTAGAGCGCCCCCAAACCCGCGCCGACAATGACCACACGGTCTGTCTTAAGAACTGCACTCATAGGATCTCCCCCGCCCCTGAGAGGCCCCTAGATGCCCAACTGCTTGGACAAATCAATCATTCGCTCGACCGCGACGCGAGCCTTGGCGGCGACTTCCGGGTCCACATGAACTTCGGCTTCGCCGGAGTGCAGCGCCCAGAGCACCTTTTCCAGCGTGATCTTCTTCATGTAGGGGCACATGTTGCAGGGGCCGACGAAATCGACCTCGGGCAACTCGTCCGAGATGTTCGACGCCATCGAACATTCGGTGACGAGCAGGGCCTGTTTCGGTTTGCGCTCGCGCACGAAATTGATGATGCCGCTGGTCGATCCGGCGAAATCGCTTTCGTCCACAACCTCGGGCGGGCACTCCGGATGTGCGATGATCGTGGTGTCGGGGTTCCACTTGCGGTAGTCGCGCAGGTCCTGCGCCGTAAAGCGTTCGTGGACCACGCAGGAGCCGTTCCACCAGACGATGGTCTTTTCCGGCACCTGCCGTGCGACGTTCTGCGCGAGGTATTGATCGGGGGCCATGATCACCGTCTGCTCTGGCAGCGCGCGGACGATGGCGGCGGCGTTGGACGAGGTGCAGCAGATGTCGGACGCCGCCTTTTCTTCGGCCGTCGTGTTCACATAGGTCACGACCGGCGCGCCGGGATACTGCGCGCGCATCTGGGCGATGCCAGCGGCCCCGATGGAATTGGCGAGCGAACAGCCAGCCTCCATATCCGGGATCAGCACACGCTTGGACGGGTTCAGGATTTTCGACGTCTCGGCCATGAAGTGCACGCCACACTGGACAATGGTCTCGGCCTCGACCTCCGTCGCCTTGATCGCGAGTTGCAGCGAGTCGCCGACGAAATCCGCAACACCGTGATAAATGTCGGGCGTCATGTAATTGTGGGCGAGGATGACCGCGTTCTTTTCGCGTTTGAGCCGGTTGATCGCGGCGACATAGGGCGCGGCCTGCACCCATTCGGGCGGGCTGACGACGCGGTCCATGGTCGCGTAGAGATCTTTCATCTCTTCCGCGAGGTCCGCGTTCGGCGCGAGGTCATAGGCCTCGGCCAGTTCGTGCCGCATGGTGCGAAAATCGAGCATGTCGCCCCCCATTTCCACGACCCATGATGGGTCATACCGGCCCGTTCAATCAGGTTGCCCGCAAAGCTGCAAGATAAACCGCTGTTTTTACGGGCGATTGGGTCGCTATTGCTGACCTAAGGTGGGGCTTCGGGGCCGAAAATCAAGATCGGCCCCGAGGATTGGCGCCTAGTCCAGAATGGCCCTCACCGCCTTGGCCGTTTTCTGTGCGATCTCGTCCGCCTCAGCCTCGGTCACGCAGAAGGGCGGCGCGAATCCGAGGATGTCACCCTGCGGCATGGCGCGGCCGATGACGCCCTCCTTGAGCAGCGCCGCTGCGATGGACGGCCCGACCTTTTCGGAGGCGTCGAAGAAGGTCCGCTTCTCGGCATCCTTCACGAACTCGACGGCGCAGAGCAGCCCTTCGCCGCGCACCTCGCCCACATGGGCATGGTCGCCCAGCGCGGATTTCAGCGCGGCCTTGAAGTAACCACCGACCCGCCCCGCGTTTTCGACGAGGTTCAGGTCGTCGATGAGCTTGAGGTTCGCGACCCCGGCAGCCGCCCCGATGGGATGCGCCGAATAGGTCCAGCCGTGGCCGATAGGGCCGTTCTCGTCGGTACCTTGCTCCAGCACCTGCCACATCTTGTCCGACACGATGGACCCCGACAACGGCGCATAGGCCGAGGTCAGCCCCTTGGCGATGGTGATGAGGTCGGGCTTCATCCCGTAGTGCTCCGACCCGAACATGCTCCCCAGACGCCCGAAGCCCGTCACGACCTCGTCCGCGATCAGCAGGATGTCATGCTTGTCGAGCACCTTCTGGATCGCGGCCCAGTAGCCTTCGGGCGGCGGCACGAGGCCCCCAGTGCCCAGCGCAGGCTCGCCGATGAAGGCGGCAATGGTGTCGGCCCCTTCGCGGTCGATCAGCGCCTCAAGCTCGGCCACGCAATGGGCGACGAAATCGGCTTCCGTCATGTCGAGGTTTTCGCGGCGGTAATAATACGGTGCCTCTGTGTGGATCACCTGGGACAGCGGCAGGTCGAATTTCTTGTGAAAAAGCTCGAGCCCGGTGAGCGACCCGGTCATGAGACCCGAGCCGTGATAACCGCGCCAGCGCGAGATGATCTTTTTCTTCGCGGGCCGCCCGAGGATGTTGTTGTAGTACCAGACGAGCTTGATATTCGTCTCGTTCGCATCCGACCCCGACAGGCCGAAGTAGACCTTGGACATGTGATCCGGCGCGCGGTCGAGCACCATCTTGGCGAGCGTGATGGACGCCTCGGTCCCGTGGCCGACATATGCGTGGTAATAGGCCAGTTCCTTGGCCTGTTTCGCGATCGCCTCGGAAATCTCGGGCCGTCCGTAGCCCACGTTCACGCAGTATAGGCCCGCAAAGGCGTCGAGCAGCCGGTTGCCGTCGCGGTCGGTGATATGCACACCCTCGCCGCCTGTGATGATCCGGTTCGGCGCATCGCCCCGCGCAAAATCGGCGAGGTGCGTCGAGGGATGAAAAAAGTTCTCGCGGTCCCAGCGGTCGAGTTGGTCGTTGTTCAGCATGTCGGGTCCTTTTTGGTCTTCTGCGGCGCCTGAGGCGCTTTCCCGTCTTCGATAAATAGCGGCGGCAAACCCCCGGTTGGTTCCTGGCTGGTTGCCTTATTCGAACGTCAGGCCCAATCGCGGCAGACGTATTTGATCTCCATGAACTCCTCCATGCCGCGCCGGGCACCTTCGCGGCCCAAGCCCGATTGCTTGGTCCCGCCAAAGGGGATCGGCGCGCCCGTGACCTTGGTCCTGTTCACCGCGACCATGCCGTATTGGAGAGCACGCGACAGGCGGTAGATGCGGCGCGGGTCGGTCGCGTGGACGTAAGCCACAAGGCCGTATTCCGTGTCATTGGCGCGCGTGATCACCTCGTCCTCGGTGTCGAAGTGCGTGATCGCGGCGACTGGACCAAAGGTCTCTTCCCGCATGATCGCAGCATCGTCGGGCACGTCCGTGAGGATCGTGGGCGCGTAGAACAGATCGCCCTGCGCCAGCCGCTTGCCGCCCGTTACCAGCTTCGCGCCCTTCTCGATCGCGTCGGCCACATGCTCCTCCTGCTTGGCCACCGCGCGGGCGTTCATGAGCGGCCCGATGTCGGGGTCATCCATGCCTCGCCCCACGGTGAGCGCCTTGGTCGCCTCGGCGAACCTGGCGGTAAAGGCGTCATAGACCGGGCGTTCGACGTAAATCCGATTGGCCCCCAGACAATCCTGACCAGAAGTCGCCCATTTCGCCTTCATCACCTCGTCCACGGCTTCGTCGAGGTTCGCGTCGGCAAAGACGATGACGGGGGCATGGCCACCCAACTCCATCACGAGCTTCTTCACCGTGCCCGCGCATTGGCCATAAAGCAGCCGCCCGACCTCGGTCGACCCGGTGAAGGAGAGGGCCCGCACGCGGGTGTCCTGCGTCCACGGCTCGACAATGGTGGGCGCGTTGCCCGTCACCACGTTGAACACCCCCGCAGGAACCCCGGCCCGTTCGGCCAGTTCCGCCAGAGCGAGGGCCGAGAACGGCGTCTCTTGGCTCGGGTGTGCGACCACCGTGGCTCCCGCCGCCAACGCCGCCGCCGCCTTGCGCGTCAGCATGGCCGAGGGGAAGTTCCACGGGGTGATGAGCGCCACGACCCCCACGGGTTCGAGCCACAGCTCGACCTCGGCGTCATGGAGGTGCGAGGTCACGCCTTCGATGTTCGGGCGCTTGGCCTCTTCGGCGTAGAACTCGACGAAAGACGCGGCATAGTCGATTTCGCCCCGTGCCTCGGAGATCGGCTTGCCCTGTTCGAGCACCATGATCCGGGCGAGGTCCTCTTTGTGGGCAAGCATCAGGTCGAACCACTTGCGCAGGATGGCGGACCTTTCCTGCGGCAGCGTCATCGACCAGCCGGCGAACGCCGCCTGCGCGCCATCCACCGCGAGCGTTGCATCCGCCGCCGTCATCTGCGCCACCTCGCCCAGAAACGCCCCGTTCGCCGGGTCGGTCACGTTGAATGTGGCCCCGTCCGAGGCCGCGCACCATTTGCCGCCCATGTAGGCAAAGCTGCGCAGAAGCCGCTTGTCACTGATGTCCACCTTGGACGGGATTGCCGTGTCGAGCATGTCGTCGCCTCCTGTTTTCTGTGCCCAGAATGGCGACTGGACACAGAGAGCGAGGCTGAAATCGCGCCGGATCGGAGATTTATCTTCTCCGAAACCACACCTTAGCGAGAGGAATCCTCTCCCGCGATCAGGCCAAGCGGTGGAGCGCTCCCGCCCTTGACCGGCTTCGTCACGATGTAGGTGAAGTAGCGCGCGAGCCCGATCCGCGCGTCGAGCATCGCGTCGATCAGGCGTTGGTAGGCGTCGATGTCCGTGGTCACGACCTGGCAGAGGTAGTCGAACCCGCCGCCCAGCGCCCAGCAGTTGACCACCTCGTCATAGCGCCCCACCGCATCCTCGAACACGCGAAAGGTCGCCGCCGTGTGATCCGCCAGCTCGCAGGCCACGAAAACGGTCACCGACGGCCCCAACTTGCGCAGATCGAACCGCGCGCCGTAGCCCGCGATGATCCCGAGTTTCTCGAGCCGTTTCAGACGGTTCCAGCAGGGTGTGGGCGAGAGCCCGACCTGATCGGCAAGGGCCGCCTTGGTGATCCGGCCGTCTCGGGCCAGCACCTTCAGTATCTCCAGATCGGTCTTGTCGAGCGCATGCATGACGCCCGTTGTAGGGCGGCGCGGGCGCGTGGGAAACCCCATTGCAAGTCGGCACCATTCCCGCCACCGTGAGCGCGAAAGACCAGCGGGAGCGCAACAATGCCCATCGAGAACGCCCACTTCAGCCAAGCCGAGTTCGACCGCCGCATCGCGCTCACCCGTGCGTCCATGGCGGACAAGGGTATCGACGTGCTCTTCATCACGAACCCGTCCAACATGAACTACCTCACGGGCTATGACGGCTGGTCCTTCTACGTCCATCAGGGCGTAATCCTGACGATGGACGGCCCCCCGATCTGGTGGGGCCGCCTGATGGATGGGAACGGCGCCAAGCGGACGGTCTGGATGGAGGATGACAAGATCATCACCTATGCCGACCGCTACATTCAGGCCCCCGACATTCACCCGATGGAGGACCTCGCCTCGCATCTGCGCATCATGGGCTTCGGCGACCAGCGGGTCGGCGTCGAGATGGAGACGTATTTCTTTACCGCCCGCGCCTTTGCCGTGCTGGCCGAAGGGCTGCCCAACGCGACGATCGTTGACGCCACAACGTTGGTGAACTGGGTGCGCCTCATCAAGTCGAACGAAGAGCTGAAATTCATGCGCCGGGCGGCACGGATCTCTGAACTCGTGATCGGGCGGGCCATCGAGTTGGCCGAACCGGGGATGAAGAAACACGACCTCGTGGGCGAGCTCTACAAGACCTCGGTGCAGGGCGAAGAGGATTCGTGGGGCGACTATCCGGCCATCGTCCCCATGCTTCCCTCCGGCATCGACGCCACCGCGCCGCATCTCACGTGGAACGGCGAGGCGCTGAAGAAGAATGAGGCCACCTTCATCGAACAATCGGGCTGCTACCGCCGCTACCACGCGCCGCTCTGTCGCTCGATCTACTTCGGCAAGCCGCCCAAGGACATGGTCGACGCCGCCGAGGCGCTGACCGCCGGCCTCAACGCGGGGATCGAGGTCGCCCGCGCCGGCAACCGCGCCTGCGACATCGCGCGCGCCTTGGACGTGGAACTGGCCAAGGTCGGCATCGAGCGCCCGAATCGCTGCGGCTATGCCGTGGGCCTGTCCTATCCGCCCGACTGGGGCGAACATACCGTGAGCCTGCGCGCCTTCGACGAGACCGTCCTCGAACCCGGCATGACCTTTCACTTCATGCCCGGCCTCTGGATGGACACATGGGGGATCGAGACCACCGAAACCATTCTCATCCGCGAGGATGGCCCGGCGGAAACCCTGTGCAACGTCGAGCGCAAGCTTTTCGTGAAGACCTGATCGCGGATGCCCTGCGCCGTTCCGTGAAGGCCCGAGGGACTACCCCCCAGGTCACCCCGGCTTGCACCTTTCGCAATCTGCTGAAATTTTGCGCACATCTGGCAAGGAGGCGGGATGTGCAAATACTGAAGGCGCTTGGCCCCACGGTCGCGCGTGTCTCGACGACCGAGGCCCTTCGTGCCGGTGTCGGCGCTTTGGTCGGTCTGGGGTTGACCGGGCTCTTCCTGCTGTCTCCGCATCTCGACGCGGGAGGGGGGCTGTTTCTCATCGCGCCCTTCGGTGCAACTTCGGTCCTGCTTTTCGCCGTCCCGAACAGTCCGCTCGCGCAGCCGTGGTCCGCCATCGTCGGCAATACACTCGCCGCCGTCATCGGCATCGCCGCCTGCCTGACCGTGCCGGACCCCGTGCTCAGGATCGCGCTCGCCGTCGGGCTCGCGATCACAGCCACCATCCTGTGTCGCGCCGTCCATCCTCCCGCCGGGGCCGTCGCCATGACAGCGGCGATGTCGCCCGAAATCGCCCGGGAACTCGGCTTTTGGTTCGCGCTCGCGCCGGTCGCCATCGGAACCACCGCGCTCGTCGTGCTCGCGGCCCTTTATGCCCGGATCACGGGACGCCGTTACCCGTTTCGCCAGTTCGACGACCCGAGCAAGCATCGCACGGACGATCGAAACCCGACCGAACGCCTTGGCCTGTCGGAAAACGAACTCACGGCTATCCTCGACCGCTACAGCCAGTCGTTCAACCTCGGTGTCGAAGACCTTGCCCGGATGATCGGTGCGGCCGAGCTGCAGGCCGCCGCCCAGTCCTCCGGCCCCTTGACGGCACAGGACATCATGTCCCGCGGCCTCGTCACGGTGGGGCCCGACACGCCGCTTGGGGCGGTCGCGGACCTCTTTCGGCAGCACAGGTTCACGTCGCTGCCCGTCGTAACGCCGGACATGGTCTTTCTGGGGGTCATCTTCCAGATGCATCTGATCAGCCAGGCGCGTGACGACGCCCTGCGTCTCAAGCGAGGCTACAGGCCGGCGCTTCGGCGTTTGCTGGATCGGGACCGGGAGAAGCCCATACGGGCCGGCGACATCATGAGCGTCGCAGGCCCGCGCGCGACCACCGATACACCAATCGGCGCGCTTCTTCCCATGATGGCGGATGGCGACGTGGACGCCGTACCGGTCCTCGCCTACGGCAAGATCGTCGGGATCGTGACCCGGACCGACCTCATCGCCGCGCTCGCCCGTCACGCGGCACGCAGCGGCGGGTGTCAGTAGACGAGCGGGCGTCGGTCCCTGGTGCGCGGCCCCTGCGACAGCCGGACCTGCCCGGTCACTTTGAGTTTCTGGCCCGATAGTCCGCTCCCTTTTTGGCCGCTTTCCAGCACCTCAGGGCTGGTCCTTCCCGAGACGGGACAGGTTCCCATAGGCACCAACCAGTCGGAAGGCGACCGCGCCCGGCACGTGGAGCCGACCCGATTCCCCCAATTGAACCAGTCCGTTACCTCTTGAAAGACCGGGTTTGACCGTCCGATCAAAGTTTCCGCTGCGAAAGGGTTGCAATGCACCCGCTTCCCGTCCAAGAATTTGATCATAAGGGGCACAAGACCCCGAACGACAGGGAACGCATCAACGGCGCGCCGACAGGCGGGCGGGCTTTTCGCATGTGGAAAGCCGCTGGGCCGATGCCGACCCCTTGAAAGACCCGAACACCCAGAGACCCAACAGGGAGAACCAAATGTCTCTTATCAAAACGCTGAAAGCCGCGGGGCTCATGGCGCTTCTCGCAGGCACCGCCTCGGCGCAGTCGACGCTCGTATACTGTTCCGAAGGCTCGCCCGAAGGCTTCGACCCGGCGCTCTATACCTCCGGCACCACCTTTGATGCCTCGTCCCACCCGGTCTACAACCGCCTCGTGGAATTCGAGACTGGCACGACCAACGTCATTCCGGGTCTGGCCGAAAGCTGGGAGACCTCGGAAGACGGGATGGAGGTCACCTTTACGCTGCGTCCGGGCGTGAAATTCCACACCACCGACTACTTCACCCCCACCCGCGACTTCAACGCCGACGACGTGATCTACAGCTTCGAGCGCCAGATGGTCGAAGGCACCGGCCCTTGGGAGTATTTCGAAGGCATGTCGATGCCCGATCTCATCTCGTCCATCGAGAAGGTCGACGACATGACGGTGAAATTCGTCCTGACCCGCCCGGAAGCTCCCTTCATCGCCAACCTCGCGATGGACTTCGCCTCAATCCAGTCCGCCGAATACGCCGCCGCCATGGACGAGGCCGGCACGCCCGAGATGCTGAACCAGCAGCCCATCGGCACCGGACCCTTCACCTTCGTCGCCTACCAGAAGGACGCGGTGATCCGTTACGCCAAGAACCCCGACTACTGGGCCGAAGGTCTGCCCAAGGTCGACAACCTCGTCTTCGCGATCACGCCCGATGCCTCGGTCCGCTACCAGAAGCTCACCGCCGGCGAATGTCACGTGATGCCCTATCCGAACCCCGCCGACGTGCAGGCGATGAAGGATGACGAGAACATCAACGTGATGGAACAGGAAGGCCTCAACGTCGGCTACCTCGCCTACAACACGCAGCAGGCGCCCTTCGACAACCCGATGGTGCGCAAGGCGCTCAACATGGCGATCGACAAGCAGGCGATCATCGACGTGGTGTTCCAAGGTTCGGGCCAGGCCGCCAAGAACCCGATCCCGCCGACCATGTGGTCCTACAACGACGCCGTCGAGGATGACGCCTACGATCCGGAAGCCGCCAAGGCGATGCTGGAAGAGGCTGGCGTCACCGACCTGTCGATGAAGATCTGGGCGATGCCCGTTCAGCGACCCTACAACCCCAACGCCCGCCGCATGGCCGAGCTTCTGCAAGAAGACTTCGCCCAAGTGGGTGTCGAGGTCGAGATCGTGTCCTACGAATGGGGCGAATACCTCGAACGCTCGTCCGCCGTGGACCGCGACGGTGCCGTGCTTCTGGGCTGGACCGGCGACAACGGCGACCCGGACAACTTCCTCGCCGTCCTTCTGGGCTGTGACGGTGTCGGCGGGTCGAACCGCGCCCAGTGGTGCCACGAGCCTTTCCAGGACGTGATCGAACGGGCCAAGGTTCTGCCGACGCAGGAAGAGCGCGCGCCGCTCTACGAAGAGGCTCAGGTCATCTTCAAGGAACAGGCGCCCTGGGCAACCATCGCCCATTCGGTCGTCTTCATGCCGATGCGCCCCGAGGTCGAAGGCTACAAGGTGCATCCGCTGGGTGGCCACATCTTCACCGACGTGTCCATCGCGGAATAAACCAAACGGTTGGGGCCGCGTCCATCGCGGCCCCCTCCCTCTCTTCCGGCTCTGCCCGAAAGGCCCATCATGGACCGTTTTGCCGAGTACCGCGCCGCCGCCAAGGCGCTTGGCACTGACGCGATCGCCCTCGTCCCCGGCGCGAATTTCGTGCGGCTGATGGGACAGGATTTCTCCACCTCCGAACGCCCCACCCTGATCGTCGTGCCCGTCACCGGCGCACCCGCCGCGATCATGCCGAACCTCGAGCTGGACAGCTTCACCGCGCTCGATTTCTCGGGTGCCGTTTTCGACTGGCGCGATCAGGACGGCTACGACGCCGCCTTCGCCGCGCTGGCCGCGCATCTGCCCCTGACCTCCCTCGCGGTCGAAGGTCAGACGATGCGCGTCTTCGTCCACCACGCGCTCGCCAAGGCCTATCACGGCCTCAGGATCATCGACGGCGAACGCGCCATTTCCGGCTTGCGACTCACCAAGACGTACGACGACATCGCGGCCCTGACCCGCGCCATCCGGATTTCCGAAGCCGCATTGGGCGAGGTCCTCGACACCGTCCGCGTGGGCATGACCGAGCGCGAGATCGAAGCCCGGCTCATCGCCGCGCAGTTTGCGCATGGCGCCGACGGCATGGCTTTCTCGCCCATCGTGGCCGCCAGCACCAACTCCGCCCTGCCCCATGCCCATGCCCGCGACTATGCGCTTGAGGCGGGCGATACGCTCCTCATCGACTTCGGCGCGCGCTGGGGCGGGTTCTGCGCCGACATCACGCGCACCGTCTTTGTCGGCCACGCCACCGACCATCAGGCCGCCGTCTACCAGACCGTCTACGACGCGCTCGAGGCGGGCCTTGCCGTCACCCGCGCGGGCGTCACGGCGCATGAGATCGACGACGCCGTGCAGAGTGTGCTCGAATCGTCGCCTTGGCCCGACCGGATGCTGACCAAGACCGGCCACGGTCTGGGACGGCAAGTGCACGAAGAACCCTACGTCATGCGGGGAAATCACCAGATTCTGCCCGCCGGAACGGTTTACACCAACGAACCCGGCCTCTACGACACCGCCGAATTCGGCGTCCGCATCGAGGACGACGTGCTGGTGACCGAGGACGGCTACCGGCTTCTCACGACCTTCCCCAAAACCCTGACCGTGGTGGGCTGATGCTACGATATATTCTGTCGCGCCTGTTGACCTTCGTCCCGACCTTCATCGGGGTGACGCTCATTTCCTTCGCCTTCATCCGCGTGCTGCCCGGCGATCCGATCATCGTCATGGCGGGCGAGCGCGGGATGACCGAGGAGCGCTACCAGCAACTTTCCGAGCAGTTCGGCTTCGACCAGCCGCTCTACATCCAGTTCTGGGATTTCTTCACCGGCGTGCTGCAGGGCGACCTCGGCGAAAGCTACGTGACCAAGCGCCCGGTCTGGGACGAGTTCTTCGCGCTTTTCCCGGCCACGATGGAGCTTTCGCTCGTGGCGATCCTCCTCGCCATCCTTCTGGGCATCCCGGCGGGGGTCATCGCGGCCGTGAACCGGGGCAAGTTCTTCGACCGCGCGCTCATGTCCTCGGCCCTCGTGGGCTATTCGATGCCGATCTTCTGGTGGGCGCTGCTCCTCATCATCGTGTTCTCCGGCAATCTCGGCTGGACCCCGGTGTCGGGTCGGATCGACCTGCTTTACTTCTTCGAGGCCAAGACGGGCTTCATGCTGATCGACAGCCTCCTGTCAGGTCAGGACGGCGCTTTCATCTCCGCCGTGCGTCACCTGATCCTGCCGTCGATCGTGCTGGCCACGATCCCGCTCGCGGTCATCGCGCGGCAGACGCGGTCGGCCATGCTCGAAGTGCTGGGCGAGGATTACATCCGTACCGCCAAGGCCAAGGGCCTCGCCCCCATCCGCGTGAACGGCGTTCATGCCCTGCGCAATGCGATGATCCCGGTCATCACCGTGATCGGCCTCTCGGTCGGCACGCTGCTCGCCGGTGCGATCCTTACCGAGACGATCTTTTCTTGGCCCGGCATCGGCAAGTGGATGGTCGACAGCATCTTCCGCCGCGACTACCCGGTGGTGCAAGGCGGCCTGCTCCTCGTCGCGCTGATCGTGATGATCGTGAACCTGATCGTGGACCTGCTCTACGGTCTCATCAATCCCAAGATCAGGAAACGCTGACATGGCTGACGTAAGCTCTTCCGGGAACACCACCCCGAACACGCCTGTCCGCCCCGGACGGCTCAAGGAATTTTGGCGCTACTTCCGGGAAAACCGCGGCGCGGTGATCGGGATGTATGTCTTCGTTTTCTTCCTCTTCGTGGCGATCTTCGCCCCCCTCATCGCGCCCTTCGACCCGACCGCGCAGAACCGGGGCGCGACTCTGGTTCCCCCCTTCTGGCAGGACGGCGGATCGTTGTCCTACATCCTGGGCACCGACCCCCTCGGGCGCGACATCCTCTCGCGCCTCATCCACGGCGCGCGCTATTCGTTCTTCGTGGGCGCGATGGTCGTGGTGATCGCGGCCTCCGTCGGCATCCTCCTGGGCCTCGTCGCGGGCTTCGCTCCGAGATGGCTCGACACGATCATCATGCGGGTGATGGACATCATCCTGTCGATCCCCTCGCTCCTTCTGGCCCTCGTCCTTGTCGCGATCCTCGGCCCCTCGCTCATCAACGCGATGATCGCCATCGCGGTCGTGCTGCAACCCCACTACGTTCGCCTCACCCGCGCCGCCGTGATGACGGAACTCTCGAAGGACTACGTGGTCTCGGCCCGCGTTGCAGGCGCGAAACTCCCGCGCCTCATGTTCGTGACCGTGCTGCCCAACTGCCTCGCCCCCATCATCGTCCAAGCCGCCCTGAGCTTCTCGAACGCGATCCTCGACGTGGCGGCACTCGGCTTTCTCGGCATGGGTGCCCAGCCCCCGACGCCGGAATGGGGCACAATGCTGGCCGAAGCGCGCGAGTTCATCCTGCGCGCGTGGTGGGTCGTGACCTTCCCCGGCCTCGCCATCCTCATCACCGTGCTGTCCATCAACCTGATGGGCGACGGGCTGCGCGACGCACTCGACCCGAAACTGAAACGGAGCTGAGACGATGAACCGCACTCCCTTTCATCTTTCCCCAAATATGCTGCGGGGTCCGGGGGGCAAAGCCCCCCGGCGGATCGCCCCGGCGCCAGCCGGGGCGAAACCCTCGCTTACAAACGGAGGCCCCCTGTGACCCTCCTCTCCATCAAGAACCTCACCGTGGAATTCGACACCGCAGGCGGTTCCTTCCGCGCCGTGGACGGCGTCGACATCTCCGTGGATCAGGGCGACGTTCTCGCCATCGTGGGTGAATCCGGCTCCGGCAAATCCGTCTCCATGCTTGCTGCCATGGGCCTCCTGCCCTGGACCGCAACCATCACGGCGGACGAGATGAGCTTTGACGGCCGCGACCTGCGCGGCATGTCCGCGAAACAGCGCCGCAAGGTCATCGGCCGCGACATGTCGATGATCTTCCAGGAACCGATGTCCTCGCTCAACCCCTGCTTCACGGTCGGCTTCCAGATCAAGGAGGCGCTCAAGACCCACCTCGACCTCGACCGCGCCGGGCGGCAACGCCGGGCGGTCGAGCTTCTCGACCTCGTCGGCATCCCCGACCCGGAACGCAGGCTCAAAGCCTTTCCCCACCAATTGTCCGGCGGCATGTCGCAGCGCGTGATGATCGCCATGGCGCTGGCCTGCAAACCCCGGCTTCTCATCGCGGACGAACCCACCACCGCGCTCGATGTGACCATTCAGGCGCAGATCCTCGATCTCCTCACCGACATCCAGCGCGAGACCGAGATGGGGCTCATCCTGATCACCCACGACATGGGCGTGGTGGCAGAAACCGCGCAGCGGGTGCAGGTGCAATACGCGGGCCAGAAGGTCGAGGAACAAGAGGTCCGAAGCCTCTTTGCCGATCCGCACCACCCCTATACCTCGGCGCTCCTTGCCGCCCTGCCCGAGCGCGCCACCGAACGGCATCTGCCGACCATCCCCGGCGTCGTCCCCGGCCAGTATGACCGCCCGCAGGGCTGCCTCTTCTCGCCGCGCTGCAAATTCGCAGACGACCTCTGCCGGACCACGCCGCCCCCGGTGCAGCCGCCCGAGCTTGGCCTCGCCCGCTGCCACTACCCGCTCACGAAGAAGGAGGACGCGGCATGAACACCGTCGTGACCGCCAGCCACCTTGCCCGCCATTACGAAGTCGGCGGCGGGATGTTTCGCAAACCCGGCACCGTGCGCGCGCTGTCCGAAGCGTCTTTCACCATCGAGGCCGGCAAGACGCTCGCCGTCGTGGGGGAATCGGGCTGCGGCAAGTCCACCCTCGCCCGCCTCGTCACCCTGATCGAGGAACCCACGGCGGGTGACCTCACCATCGACGGCATCACCGCGACCCCCGACAACTGGGACAAGCTGCGCCAGTCAGTGCAGATCGTGTTTCAGGATCCCTATGGCTCGCTCAACCTGCGCCACCGGGTCGGCGCGATCCTCGAGGAGCCGCTGAAGATCAACCGGCCGAAGATGTCTGCCAAGGAGCGGCAAGAAAAAGCGCGCGAGATGATGGCGCTCGTGGGCCTGCGCCCCGAGCATTACGACCGCTTCCCGCATATGTTCTCGGGCGGGCAGCGGCAACGGATCGCGGTGGCGCGGGCACTCATGCTCGAACCGAAGCTCCTCGTACTCGATGAACCCGTCTCGGCGCTCGACCTGTCGATCCAGTCGCAGGTGCTGAACCTGCTTCTCGACCTCCAGGAGCGGCTCGACCTCGCCTACCTCTTCATCTCCCACGACCTCTCGGTCGTGCGCCATGTCGCGGACGACGTGGTCGTCATGTATCTGGGTCGCCCCGTCGAGTTCGGCACGAAGGACAGCGTCTTTGGCCACCCGCGCCACCCCTACACCAAGGCGCTTTTGTCCGCGACGCCATCGACCGAACCCAATCCCGAGAAGAAACGGATCAAGCTCGAAGGCGAACTGCCCTCGCCGCTCGCGATCCCCGAGGGCTGCCCTTTCGCGCCGCGCTGCTGGAAAGCGCAGGACAAATGCCGCGCCGAGCGGCCGGAACTCATGGGCGAACCGCATCCGGCGGCCTGCTGGTTCCCGGAATAGACCCCACGCTGATCCGGCGCGTCCATGGCCAATCTTGGCCAAAGACCGCATGGTGTGCCAGACGCTACCTTGGGTTGTTGGCGAGGGGCGCTGAGGGATCGTTTGCCCAACACCACGCTCAGCGCTCGACCGCCTCTCCGCGCATCGGCAGTTTGCCTGTCATGACGACCAATTGCTCCAATTGGCCTGGGACTTGCCCCCATTAGTTTGTCGTCTTTCCCCTGTGAATGGCCTACAACACGATCTGGGGTCTTCCAATTCGGGGACCGAACGAGGGAACAACGATGCGTCATGTTGCGGCCGGGGCATTTCTGGACGGTGGTGGCAGGATGGGGCAACTCATCCGGGAGCATGACTGGGCGTCCACGCCTCTCGGTCCGCCAGAGACTTGGCCGCAGTCGCTCCGGTCTGCGTTGTCCATCTGCCTCGACTCGAGCTTCCCCACAGCCATCTACTGGGGGCCCGAGTTGCGTCTGCTCTACAACGATGCCTGGTCCCCGATCCCGGCAGAGCGCCATCCCTGGGCGCTTGGCCGCCCCGCGGCCGAGGTCTGGAAGGATATCTGGGAGGTGGTGGGACCACAATTCGCGAAGGTTTTCGAGACGGGAGAAGGGTTCTCGGCCTACGACCAAATGTTGCCCATGGAGCGCGGCGGGGTCGTTCAGGAGACTTACTGGAACTACAGCTTCACAGGGATCCGGGGCGAGGACAACCGTATTGCCGGGATCTTCAACCAGGGGAACGAGACGACCGAGATCGTGCAGGCGCGTCTCAACGCCAGGAAAGAAATCTCCCGCCTGTCGAGGATGTTCGAGCAGGCCCCAGGGGCAACGGCTGTCCTCCGGGGCCCCGACCATGTGTTCGACATCGCCAACCCGGCCTACCTCGAGCTTGTCGGGAAGCAGGACATCCTCGGCAAGTCCGTCAGGGAGGCCCTGCCCGAGGTCGTCGCGCAGGGCTTCACGGACCTCCTCGATCAAGTCTACGGCACCGGCGAAACCCATGTCGGGCGCGCCGTCCCCGTTACGCTCAACCGAAGCGGCACCACCGAAGAGCGACACATAGATTTCGTGTTCCAGCCGATGTTTGACGAGGCCGGCGCGCGGCAGGGCGTCTTTGTCCAGGCGACCGACATGACCGACACGATGCGCGCCCTCACGGCCGCACGCGAAAGCGAGGAGAAATACCACGCGATCGTAAACTCGATCGAACAGATGATCTGGTCGACACGGCCCGACGGTTACCACGACTACTTCAACGACCGGTGGTATGACTTCACGGGCGTTCCGCCGGGCTCGACCGACGGCGAGGCGTGGAAAGGGATGTTCCATCCCGACGATCACGACCGTATCACGGCCGTCTGGAGCGACAGCCTCGCAACGGGCAATCCCTACCACATCGAATATCGCCTCAGGCACCGCTCTGGAGAGTATCGCTGGGTCATTGGACGCGCCCAATGCGTGCGGGACGAGAGCGGCCAAATCGTCCGGTGGTATGGAACCTGCACCGACATTCACGCCCTGAAGATGGCGGAAGAAAACCGACAATTGCTCCTCGGCGAGTTGAACCACCGGGTGAAGAACCTGTTCACGCTCGTCGACGGCATCGTATCGATGACAGCGCGCGCGAGCAAAAGCCCTGCCGAAATGGCCGCAGCCGTCAGGGGGCGCGTGCAGGCGCTGGCGCGGGCCCACGACTTGATCCGGTTTAACGACCAGGGGACGGACGCGGTCCGCCGGGTGACGCTCGGCGATCTGGCCGACCAGATCCTCGCGCCGCATCTGGGCGCGGACTTCGCAGGTGCGAGCGATTGCGAGGGACCGCAGATCCAGCTCGGCGAAAAGGCCGCGACTGGCATGGCCCTGATCCTGCACGAGCTTGCCACCAACGCCGCCAAATATGGCGCGCTGCGCCAGCCGGGGGGCCACCTGTCGATCCGCTGGAGCGTCTCCGGCCCGACTCTCGCTGTCACGTGGACCGAGGACTGTCCAACCCCGACCACAGATGTGGTCTCGGGGTCGGGCTTCGGCAGCCGTCTGATCAGGTCCACCGTCGAGGGCCAGTTCATGGGCCAGGTGAACTTCGAGATGACCGAATCCGGCGCGTTGATCCAGATGGAGCTGCAACGGGACCAACTCTCGGCCTGAACCCTGCGCGAGAGCAGTGGAGGATCGTCGGTCATCCGGCATGTCGCTGATGGACCCCTGGCGATCGACCGATCGGGTCCCGACCCCTGTTGCACGACAACCTTGGTCACCGTGTCGGGGAAGCTTGGACGCTGCGAGGGACACCTCCTGGAACGGCTGGTTGGGACGACAAATGGCCGCCCGATGTTCGCTCTTTTCCAGAGGGAACGAGAAAGAGCCTAAGAACAGGGCGGAGCCTTGCGACCGATGTCCGGGACTTGGTCCGGTTTCTTCAATGGCTTGGAGAAGAAGTGGCGCGCTGGGGAAGAGATCGAGCACTACACCATCGCGGCGAACCGGAAGCGGGCGGTGATGGGAAGAACCAAAGAGAGCAAAAGCGAGCAGGCTCCGTTAACTGAGATCAGTTCCAAGACCCCTTCTGGACGGCTCTAGATTGAGCCGGCGCTCTCCGACGTCGGTGCAAGACGGGCGGATAGGCGACTTTCGCCACGCTCGGCTCCAAGGTCGGCTGTGCGGACATTCCTGTCGTTCATTGTCGCAAAGACAACACCCCCGCCCCTACGATCATGATCATACCGATGGACGCGATCAGGTCGGGTGTCTCGTTGAAGAGCACGATGCCCCATATGACGGCAAAGCCGACGTAAGCGAAGTCGAATGCGCCGATCATCGCGGGTGGGCCGTTCTGATAGGCGATGGCGGCCCCGACGCTGCCGATCAGAATGGCGGCGGCCAGAAGCCCCATGGAGATCCACTCAGCCTGTGCCATCGGCGTCCAAGGCGACAGCAGAAAACCCTGCCTCAGCTCCATCGGCAGGAGAAGTATGATCGCAGCAGCAACACCCCCGACGAGGATGAAGCCGATGTTCAGAGCCAAGGACAGGCTCAGCGGATGTTCATCGCGGCACCGCGTTCGCGTCACGATCATGGCCCCGGCATACAGCATGGCGGAAACCAGCGGCAGAAGGGCATAGGCGTTGAAATCACCCGCCTTCGGTCGAAGGATCAGCAGAACACCAAAGAAACCGAGGGCAACGGCGAACCAGCCAGTCTTCGAGATGCGATCCCCAATGAACACGGCAGAGAAGAGGGTGATGAAGATCGGAAGCGTGTAGTAGGCCGCCGCAGCCGCTGAGAGGGAAAGTTTCGGCAGCGACAGGTAATAGGACACCCACATAGCTATCAGCATCAGGCTTCGCAGTGTGACCCAACCGATAGCCGCTGGCACACGAAGGCTCTCTAGCGAAAGTGCGACGCCCGTCAGTATCGGAAGCAAGATCAGGGACCGGAGAACGAAAATTTGCCATATGACAAAGCTGCCACTGGTCATCTTTATGAGGGCGTCCCCGAGAGATAACGCCAAGACCGTCAGGATGATGGAGACAACGGCGAAAGGAATGCGGTCTCGGGACGTGCTGCTCGCTAATGCCGACATACGATCTCCATGCTGCTCACAGGAACTTTAGGAGAACGATCAGAAGGCGGCAATGGCGGCATCGGGCTCGAAACAGCCGTTCGCCGCAAGGTGCACGAGTGTCCGCAATGGGCCGATAGCGGCCTTAGTGCGCCTCGTGTCGTTCTGCGAAACACCGGCAAAAGGCATCAGCTTAGAACAAGAACAGAACGTGAAAGTGCAAAGCCTTCCGCGCAAAGTGCAAAATCCTGAATTTAATCCAGTCGTTTCAATGGCTTGGAGAAGAAGTGGCGCGCTGGGGAGGATTCGAACCCCCGACCCCTTGATTCGTAGTCAAGTACTCTATCCAACTGAGCTACCAGCGCGCGGGGTAGCGGCGATGTAGCGGTCCCGGCGCGGGGTTGCAAGGGGTAATTGGCGGAAATCGTTTGAGGTGCCAGAAATCTCGCGACGGACGCGCGGGCCCGTCGCTTGCGGGAGGTGATGGCGAAGGACAGCGTCCTGCACCGGTCGGGCGCCCGGCAAGCCCCGCTCGCGCACGCTTCGTCACGCGCAACGCGCGCCGTCACCGTCCTGTCCGAAGCGCGCGTTACTGCGCGGCCTCCTGGCGGGGCATCGGGTCGGCGAGGGTTTCCAAGCCGCGTGGCAGGTGAATGGCGAAGACCGTGCCCTCCGGCCCGGTCCGTTCCAGCTCCAGCCGCCCGCCGTGGCCGCGGATCAGCTCGGCCGCAATGGCGAGGCCCAGCCCGGTGCCGCCCTTGCGCCCGCCCGCGGCAAAGGGCTGGAACAAAAGGTCCTGCGCGCGTTTCGGCAGGCCCGGCCCGGTATCGACGACGCGGATCGTCCATTCCTCGTGGGTTTCCAGTCCAGAGACCATGATCTCGCCCGGCTTGCCCGTCGACTGGATGGCCTGCCGCGCGTTGCGCACGAGGTTGCGCAGGACACGGTAAAGCTGTTCGCTGTCGGCGCGCACGCTCATCCCCGCTGGCACATCCTCGCCGTAGGAAATGTCGTGCTCGCCCGCTGCCAAACGTTCGCTTTCGACCACGTCTGCCACGACGTCGGCCAGCAGCACGCGGGTCAGCCGCGGCGCAGGCTCCTCGGCCCGACCGAAGGCCAGTGTGCTTTCGCAGAGGTTCACCGCCCGGCTGATCGACCCCATGAGCTTGGGCACCGCCTTTTGCACACCGGGGTCCTCGCTCATTTCCACACGGTCGGCAAAGAGCTGAGCGGTGGTCAGGATATTGCGCAGGTCATGGGAGATCCGGGCCACCGCCCCGCCCAGCGCGGCCAGCCGTTCCTTTTGCTTGAGCGAGGACGAGAGCTGTTCCTGCAGGTGGTGCAGCGCCTCTTCCGCCTCGCGAAGCTCCTTGATGCTGGAACCGGGCGCGATGATCTTGCGGGCGTCCTCGGGCGCCTGCGCATAGCCCGCCATGTTGTCCACGACCTTGCGGATCGGGCGCACCATGAGCGCCTGCACGGCCAGATACAAAAGCAGCCCCGTCAGGATCGAGATGATCGCGGACAGCCACAGGATTCGGCTGCCGTAGTCGAGCATGGCTGCCCTGAGCGGTGCGCTTTCCATCGTCACCTCGATGACCAGCCCCCCCTCCTGCACCGGGTTGCCGATCACGCGGATCACGTCGTTGTCGGGGTGGAGGAGCCGCAACACCGCGTCCTTCATCAGCGTCACGCCGCTCGCGTCGCGCAGGTCATAGCTGCCCGCGACAGGACCCGGCACAGGGGACGACAGCATGAGCTCGCGCGCCTCGTCCCGGCGCAGCACCACGTTGAACACCTCGGCATTGAGCAAGAGCTCCTGTTCGAGGTCCGGGTCGATCATGTCGTCCGCCAGCAGAACGAGCGACGCGATCTGCGCGCGTTCGAGCCGGGAGAGAAGGTAATCTTCGCGGAACTGGGCGACGGAAGGAACGAAAATCAGGACCTCCGCCAGCATCACGAATGCGGCGGTGAGGATCAGGAACCGGCCGGACAGCGAGTTCAGGAACATCGGGTCAACTGCTTCACTCTTGTCACGCGTCTTGGGGCTGACCTAGTGGTCAACACATCAGGGCACAAGGCGCTGCAGCACCCGCACCACACGTTTTATTGTTTCATTCTGAAAGAGTTTTGGCGAGAAATAGTTCCCCGAGGCTCTCTTATGGATCTCGGACCGGGTCGGATAGGGCAGCACCATGCCGGATATGGCCGAGAGCTTCAGCCCCTGCGAAATGGCCAGGGACCATGGCGCGATCAGCTCGCCCGCGTTCGCGCCGACGAGCGTGGCGCCGATAGGTTTCCCCCCCACGACCATGACCTTGAGGAATCCGCGCGTGTCCCCTGCTGCAATCGCCCGGTCGTTGCCCGTGAAATCGGCGCGCACCACGGTCAGCTTGTCGCCATGGGTGTCGCGCGCCTGCGCCTCGGTCGGGCCGATCTGGGCCAGTTCCGGGTCGGCATAGGTGACCCAGGGGATGTGATCGGTGCGCGCCTTCGCGGGCAGGCGAAGGACGGTGGGGCGGATGACCACCCCGCCCTGATAGCCCGCCACATGGGTGAACTGCATCCCGCCGGTGATGTCGCCCACTGCATAGATGCGCCGATTCGAGGTGCGCAGCCGCGCGTCGACCGTGATCCCCTTGGGCGTGTGATCGACCCCTGCCGCCTCAAGCCCCATATCGGCCACTGCCGCGCGGCGTCCCACCGCGACCAAGAGGTGCGATCCTGTGAAGACCCGGCCAAAGCCTGTCACGACCTCGATCCCCTCGCCCACGCGGCGCAGGCGCACCGCCTCGGCCCCCTCGACGATTTCGATACCCTGAGAGGTCAGTTCCGCCAGCACGAGCGCGGCAGCCTCGGGGTCGTCTTTGCCCAGCGCCTTGGCCGCCTCGATCACTGTCACCTCGCAACCCAGACGGCGATGGGCGAGCGCCATTTCCATGCCAATGGGGCCGCCGCCCATGATCAGCAGATGGCGCGGTTTCTCGGCCAGATCAAAGATCGTCTCGTTGGTGAAATAGGGCACCTCGTCCAGTCCCGGCACATCGGGCACGAAGGGGCGCGATCCGGTGGCGATGACGAAGCGCCGCGCGCGGATGACTTCACCCCCGGCCTCGACGAGACGCGGGGCGATGAAGCGGGCATGGGCGCGGACGACTTTGCAGCCCAGCCCCTCGAACCGCTCCTGGCTGTCGTGGGGCGCGATGGTGGCGATTGCGTCCTTTACGTGGGCATGGGCCGTGGCCCAGTCATCGCCCCGAGCGGCGGCATGAAGCAGCGCTTTCGACGGCACGCAGCCGGTGTTGAGGCAGTCGCCCCCCATCTCGCCCGCCTCGATGAGCACGACCTTGGCACCCATCTGAACTGCCCCCGAGGCGACCGAGAGCCCTGCAGACCCTGCCCCGATGACGCAGATGTCCGTGTGGATCGTGGGTTTCTGGCTCATGCCACGGGCTCCTTGCGAAAGACGCGGATCAACATTGGAAGGGCGGCGAGCGCGCAGAGACCCACGATGGGGCTGAGGATCCATGGGTCGAAGATGACCGACAGATCCGGCGTCGTCCCCGCCTCGAACACCGTGCCCAGCCCCGATCCGACCGAGGTGTAGACCATCCCGCCGGGGATGATGCCGATGACCGTTGTCACCACAAAGCGCCAGGTCGGCACCCCCATGAAGGCGGGCAGGACGTTCGCGACGAAGAAGGGCACCACGGGGGCGAGCCGCATGAGAAAGAGCACTGACCACTGGTTGCGGTCGAGCCCCTTTTTCAGCCGCGCCATGCGCCCCGCGCCAATGTCCATCCGCGCCGCGAGACGCTCGCCCGCGCCCAAACGCGCGGCGGAGAAGATGATGGTGGCCCCCATGCTGGCGGCGATCACGTTGTAGGCCACGCCGGGAAACAGGCCGAACAGGAATCCGCCCGTCAGCGTCGCGATGGTCGCGCCCGGCAGCGACAGGCCCACGATGGCGGTATAGGCCGCGATGAACACCAGCACGGCGGGTAGGTAATGCGCGTCCCGATAGGCGATAAGAGTCTCGCGATTCTCGGATAGCGCCTCGAAGGTGAGTTGATCGCGAAACAGCGCGTATCCCGTGACAGCCGCCACGACGATCAGGATCAGCGGAAGGGCGCGCTTGAGACGCTCGGGCATTGCAGGCTCACTTTGTTTCGCGCCACTGTGCCAACCTTGTCGCCGCGCGACCAGCCCCCCACCGGCAGGGTCACGCAAAAAGCCGCGAAAAGGTGAACTGCGCGTTTGACTTGCCGCGAAACCGACCCTATAGACCGGGCTTCAACGGATTTCCCCGATTCCAGTGGGATCATGGGGTGTAGTGACCGCACCGCCGCGAGGCGGAACTGAAACACGACCGCCGCAAGGCGGAATTGAAACACGGACGGAGACGGGCGATGAAACGCACCTACCAACCTTCGAACCTGGTTCGCAAGCGCCGCCACGGCTTCCGTGCGCGCATGGCGACCAAAGCTGGCCGCAAGATCATCAACGCGCGTCGTGCGCGTGGCCGGAAGGAACTGAGCGCGTAAGCGCTTCGCGACTTTTGTCAAAGACCATGACACCGCCGGAGGAAACCGCGACTGGCCAAGAGGCCGAGACCGCGGAGAGCCCTCCGGCGGTTTCGCTTTCTGTGACCCAGCCGATTTCCGTGTTGCGCAAACGCGCCGATTTTCTCGCCTGCGCCCGTGCGGCCAAGGCGGGCACCGACAGCTTTCTTCTGCAGGGGCGTGCGCGTGACGATGGGACCCAGACGGTCCGCGTCGGGTTCACTGCCTCGAAAAAGACCGGCAATGCCGTGTTGCGCAACCGGGCCAAACGCCGGATGCGCGCGCTTGCCCGCGAGGTGATCGCGGCCAAGGGGCAGGCTGGCTGGGATTACGTGCTGGTTGCCAAGCCCGGCGCCACCGTGTCGCGCGTCTATGCCCACATGCTGGCCGACCTCGAGCACGCCATGGACCGGGTCCACAACCCGAAACCGCGGGGCTAGGCTGCGGCGACTACGCCGCTGGCGCACGCGCCCGGCACGGCCTATATCCACCCCATGACCCCGCTCGCCCATATCCTTGCCCTGCCCGTGCGCGCTTACCGGATGGTGCTGTCGCCCATCGTGGGCATGAACTGCCGGTATCAGCCGACCTGCTCGGCCTATGCGCTCGAGGCGCTGGAGAAACATGGGGGTATCAAGGGGTCATGGCTTGCCGTCCGGCGGATCGGCCGCTGCCATCCCTTTGGCAGTTCCGGCTATGACCCGGTGCCCGAGCCGGGTAAGAAGAGGCACGAGCACTAACCGGAGGCGCAAATGCCCCGCCGATCCTTCGTCTTTCCGCTGACCACAGGCCGGTCCGGCACGGTGTTCCTGACCGAGCTTCTGCGCCTGAACTGGCAGACCAACGCGCGGCGTGAAGTGCATCACGAAAAGCTGAGCTATACCTCGCTCGGCTTCGAAACCCCCGATGCGAGCCATTTCACCTACTTCAACTCGGTCGGCAACCACCCGCATGTCCAAGGTTTCTGGTCACAGAAATGGGACCGCCTGCTGGCTTCCGACACCACGCACTACGCCGAGATATCGCATTTCCTGTTCAAGGCCGGGTTGGTCGAGAACATCGAGCCGCTCACGCAGGCGGGCGAGGTGCATCTCGTCATCCTCACCCGCGATGCCTTCAAGATCCAGTGGAGCTACGTAAACCGCTTCGAGTTCGCGAACTTCGGCTACACATGGCTCTTCGCGCTCGACCCGCGCTATCCTAACACGATTATCAAGAACGGCCCCTTCGCCGAACATGGCGTGGCCGGCAACGCGCTGTGGTATGTTCACGAGGTCTTTGCCCGCGCCGAATACTATGCTCTCCTGACCACGGCGATGCCAAACCTGCACATCCACCGCGTCGATCTGTCCGAGATCACAAGACCCGAGGGCGCCGCACGGCTTCTGACCGCGCTCGGTCAGCCCGCGACGGCGGACAGCGTCCAGATGCCGCCGCGTCAGAACGAGACCAAGCAGACCTTTTTCGACGACGACATGAAGTCCTTCTGCCAAAGGCTCGCCGCCGGCGCGCCGCTCCAGTCAGCCGAGATGGCGCGGCGTTATTTCGATGCGGGGCGACGGCTCGGACAAGGTGTGCGCCAGGGCTAGGCTTCCGAGACGCATGGTCCCCCCTTGCGCATTTACACAATGCGTCTCCTGTGCCTATTCTCGCCCCGGAAGCCGCGACAAGACGGCGTCTGGGTATTCAGGGATTCCATGCCGACGGGGGCACCGCAACTCAGGTCCAAGGGACGTGACGTGCAGCAGTTGTTGCGCGGCTACATCCTGTCGCTGCCCTGCATCGGCTTTTCCCTGTTCTCGGGAGCCTTCGTCGCTCTCACCACCCCCGGTGGCCTGCTCGAGAGCCAGCCGTTCTGGCTGCGATTGATCGTCAACCTCGGCAATATTCTCTTGTTTCTCGGATTCTCCTATGCCGTTCTGCCAGTCCTTTTCCGCGACGCCTTTGCCCGCGGCTGGCCGCTGCTATGGGTCCAGATCGCAAGCTACATGGGATTGTCGGTTCTGGTCGCCGGGAATTTCGCCCTTCTCGACGGCGCCCCCCTGTGGTCCTGGACCATGGCGCTGCACTTCGTGACCGTCCTGATGATCACCGCGATGTCCGTGATCGTGGGGCTGCTCATGTTCTGGGTCGTTGCGCTGCCCAAGGCGGGGATCGACGTGAAGCCCTCGCAGCTTTGGTATTTCCGCCCGGTCGCGGACTGCAAGCTGCAGCCCCACCTCAGCTACGACACCCGCGGCGCCGTAATGCGACTGACCGCCGAGAACCAGTATGTGCGGGTCGAGACGGAAAACGGGGAGGAGCTCTTGCGGATGACGTTGGCCGAGGCGACCGAGCTTGTGCCCCCCGACAGCGGGTTGCGGGTTCATCGGTCGCACTGGGTCGCGAAGTCCGAAATGCTGGCGCTGCGCTTCGAGGGCGGCAACCCCAAGCTCCGGCTGCGAAATGGCAGTCAGGTGTCCGTCAGCCGCAACATGGTGGATACCCTGCGCGCCGAGTTGTCCCAACGGAAAATGCCCTCTCGCGCTGCGTGAGCGGGCGAAATCCAAAAGGGTTCGGGGCGGCGTCAACCGCTCCAAATCCGTGTCATTCGCTCCATTCTGCACACACAGCCATCACGTTGGCCTAAAGAGGCGAAAAAGCCGTTCAGGCAAACCCCTCAACGCAGGAACAGGGCAGTAAAATGATCGACATGCAGACGCGGACGAAACGCGGCGCCGTGGACCTTCTGGACGACATCGTGCAACGCGGTGACCAACGCGACAGGCTGCGCGAGGTCCAGTTCGAACGAGAGGCCGACCAGACCCATCTGCCCTGCCTCACGCCGGGCCTGCGTGTGACCACCAGAAACGGTGCCCGCGCAGTCGAGGATCTGGTGCCTGGCGAACATGTCCTCACCCGCGCCAACGGCTTTCAGCCTCTGCTCTGGATCGGCCAGCGCGAGGTTTCGGGCGACCTATTGACCCCAGCGCTCCGCCCCATCCGCGTGATGCGCGATGCTTTCGCCCCCGGCGTTCCGAAAAGGCCCCTGGTCGTGGCCCCCCGCGTGCATGTCACGACACATCCCGCCGATGCCACTGCGCCCATGGTGCCGGTCGGCTGGCTCGTCGGGGACACCGGTATCGAGGCGGTCGAGACTGAAAGCGTCGTTTACGTGGTCCTCGCCTTCGAGGCCCGCGAGGTCATTCAGGTCGAAGGCACATGGGTCGAGGCCCACGCGCTTTCCGACCGTCACGGTTCCGGCACCGCCATGCTCCTGTCGGTGTTCCCGGAGCTCGGCTACGACGAAGCCGTCTTGATGCATCCCGTGAACAGGGATCGCACCTAGCCGGGACCAGTCACGGGGGTTCTCCTTACGGGCGCCTCCCTATGAGCGATCGACAACCGCCCGGCCCTGCGGAGGCTCGCCGCCATGGTGCTTGCCAGCCCGCGTCATCGGGCGTATTTCGCGCCCATGCTCGACGATCACGACGATATCCATCCGCTCTTCCACGGCGCGCCCTCGACCACCGAGTTCAAGAAGCTGCGCAAGCGGATCATGCGCAACGTCCGCGAGGCGATCGAGCAATACGGCATGATCGAACGCGGCGCGAAGTGGCTCGTCTGCCTGTCGGGGGGCAAGGACAGCTACACGATGCTGGCCGCGCTTTACGAGCTTCAGTGGCGCGGGCTCCTGCCGGTCGAGATCCTCGCCTGCAATCTCGATCAGGGCCAGCCGGGCTTCCCGGCCACGGTGCTGCCCACGTTCCTAGAGGAACGCGGCGTTCCCCACCGGATCGAATACGAGGACACCTATTCCATCGTGATGGACAAGGTGCCAGCTGGCCGCACCTTCTGCGCGCTCTGTTCGCGGCTCCGGCGCGGCAACCTCTACCGCATCGCGCGGGAAGAGGGCTGTTCGGCGGTCGTGCTCGGCCACCACCGCGACGACATTCTCGAGACGTTCTTCATGAACCTCTTCCATGGCGGGCGGCTGGCCACGATGCCGCCGAAACTCGTCAACGAAGAGGGCGATCTTTTCGTCTACCGCCCGCTGGCCCATGTGGCCGAAGAGGACTGCGAGAAATTCGCCAAGGCGATGAATTACCCGATCATTCCCTGCGATCTCTGCGGCTCGCAGGACGGGCTCCAGCGGATGCAGGTGAAGCAGATCCTCGACGGCTGGGAAAAGAATTCCCCCGGTCGGCGTCAGGTCATGTTCCGGGCGCTGATGAACGCCCGTCCGTCGCATCTGCTCGATCCGAAACTGTGGGACTTCGCGGGGTTGAGCCTCGGGCCGCAGGAAAAACCGGATCAGATCTAGCGCGTTAACCGCCGATTGACCTCTCACAACCTATGGTCGTCGCGACTCGGGGGCGTGTTCCCCGTCCGACGACCTCAGGTGGTGCGCGACATGATGTTTTTCCCGGCCAAGCGCCGTCCTGCCCTGCTTCGCAAGCTCCGGCTCCTGCTGCTCGGTCCGCAGATGCTGGCCTTTCTGCCCGCGATCATGCTGGGGGCCTTCTGGTTCGGGGGCGAGGGCTTCCTGCTCGTCCTGGCCGTCACCATGCCCGCGCTACTGGTGGTGACCGGCGAATTCCATTGGCCCTGGTCCCGGATCACGAGGCGCGATGCCCTGACCGGCCTGCCGGGGCGGACCGAGCTGATCGCGCGGATCGCGAGCGCCATGTCCGAGGGTGCCAATGCCAAGGGCGATCCCCCCGTTTGCCTGGTCATGGAAATCGACAATGCGCCCGCCTTGACGGCCCAGTTCGGGGATGGCGGCAGCGAAACCATCCTGCGCTCCTGTGCCGAGCGCATCACCTTTACCCTGCGCGAGGGCGACCTTCTCGCCTCGCTCGGGCCGGGGCGTTTCGGCCTCGTCCTGGCCAAGACGCCGCGGACCGACCTCGAGGCAATGATCCAGCTTGCCGCCCGGCTGCAGGACGCGATCGAACAGCCGATCTCGCTCGACGGGACCCGCGTGCTCCTGTCCGCCTGCGTCGGCTTCGCGCTGCCATCGCGGGTGCCGGACCAGACCGGGGAGAGCTATCTTGACGCGGCTGAAAGCGCCCTGACCGAGGCGCAGGATGCAGGTCCCGGATCGGTCCGCGCCTTTTCGCGCGGGATGCGCCCCCGGGTCAGCGTGCCAGACAACATGACGCGCGAGGTCGTGGCGGCGCTCGAAAACGGCGAGATCGTGCCGTGGTTCCAGCCGCAGATCTCAACCAACAGCGGCGCCCTCACGGGGCTCGAAGCGTTGGCGCGCTGGGAACATCCCGACAAGGGCCAGATCGCGCCTGCCGCCTTTCTCCCCGCCATCGCTGCTGCCGGACTGTTCGAACGGCTGGGCGAGGTCATGCTCTTCAAATCCCTTACCGCGCTCAAGGAATGGGACCGTCTGGGACTGACCGTGCCCAATGTGGCGGTGAATTTTTCCGCCGACGAACTGCGCAACCCCCGGCTGTTCGAGAAGGTGCGCTGGGAGCTTGACCGTTTCGACCTCAGCCCCGAACGGCTCGTGGTCGAGATCCTCGAGAACGTGGTCGCGCAATCCGAGGACGACACCACCACCCGCAACATCGCGGCCCTGTCCCGGCTGGGCTGCGGCATCGACCTCGACGATTTCGGCACCGGCCATGCCTCGATCTCCAACATCCGCCGTTTCGACGTCTCGCGGATCAAGATCGACCGGAGTTTCATCTCCCATGTGGACACCGACCGCGACCAGCAGAACATGGTCTCGGCCATCCTGACCATGGCCGAGCGCCTCGGGCTCGACAGCCTTGGCGAGGGGGTGGAAACCCACGGCGAACATGCCATGCTCGCGCAGCTGGGCTGCAACCATGTGCAGGGCTACTCGATCGCCCGCCCGATGCCCTTTGCCGCGACCGTCGACTGGATCCGCGCCCACAACGCCAAGGTGCCGGACCTCCCCCGGATCATTCGTCGCGCCAATGACCGTGGTCAAGCCATCGGGTAAGGTCGGGGCCCGCCCGCGGCGCCCTTTCCGCGCACTCGATACACGCGTCCCAACCACCGGTTTGACCCCAGCGGAACAAGGCTCGTCGCGATCCACGCCAAGTGAATCTGCTTGACCTTTCGTCCCATGGCCTGTTGAACCCCACTGACCGAAAAAAGGACGTGGTGGGACCCCATGGACAGCCAGAACAAGAACCTCCTCATTGCGACAGTCCTGAGCTTCATCGTCATCACGGCGTGGCTCATTCTGTTCCCGCCGGCCGATCCGGAACCGGTCGCGCCGGAGGAAGTGGCCGAAACCCTGGCGCCCGGCGCGGTCAACGAGGACGGCACCGCCGCAGTTCCCCCTGCCGCCAGCGGCGCGCCCCAGACCCCTGGCGAAACCTCGCCCGCCGCCACGAACGATCAGGCCGTAACCACTCTCGCCGCCAGCCCCCGCGTCGCCATCGATACACCCAAGCTCTCGGGCTCGATCGCGCTGGTCGGCGGTCGCATCGACGACCTTCATCTGAACGACTACAAGGTGTCGCTCGACGAAGACAGCGACACGGTCACGCTCTTGAAGCCCGCGGGCGAACCCGAAGCTTACTACACGCTCTACGGCTGGTCCCCGGCGGGCGACCTCGACACCTCTGAAGTGCCCAGCGCCACCACCGAATGGTCCCTCGAAGAGGGCGAGACCCTGACCCCCACCACCCCGGTCACGCTGGTCTGGGAAAGCGCGGGCGGGCTCACCTTCCGCCGCACGATTTCGGTGGACGCGGACTACATGTTCACCGTGGCCCAGTCGGTTGAAAACGGCACCGACGCCGCGATCCGCCTCGCGCCCTACAGCCAGATCGTGCGCCATGGCGAGCCGACCGACCTCAAGGGGTTCTTCATTCTGCACGAGGGTGTCATCCGCCAGACCGAGGTCGAACTGTCGGAAATCGACTACAAGGACGTGCGCGAATTCGATCAGGACGGCCGCGAGGGCGCGCCGGCCGAGGCGGTGCAGGCCAACGGCGAGGGCTGGGTCGGCTTCACCGACCACTACTGGGAAACCCTGATCATTCCCGAGGACGGCCAGACATTTACTTCAGTCGTAAAATACCTGCCCGGCCCCGACATCTATCAGACCGATGTGCGCTTGCCGGTGATGGACGTCGCCGCCGGCACGACCGCGACGGTCGACACCCGCCTCTTTGCCGGCGCCAAAGAATGGGACGTCATTCGCGACTACCAGAACGAGGGCGGGGTCTACCGCCTGCTAGACTCGATCGACTGGGGAATGTTCTTCTTCCTGACCAAACCGATCTTTGCGGTTCTGCACTGGCTGCACGGTCTCATCGGAAACATGGGCTGGGCGATCATCGCGCTGACCTTCATCATGAAGGCGATCCTCTTCCCGCTTGCCTATCGTTCCTACGTCTCGATGGCGAAGATGAAGGAACTCCAGCCTCAGATGGAGGAGATCCGCAAAAAGGCGGGCGATGACCGCATGAAGGTCCAGCAGGAAATGATGGAGCTTTACAAGAAGGAAAAGGTGAACCCCGCCTCCGGCTGTCTGCCCGTTCTCCTGCAGATCCCGATCTGGTTCTCGCTCTACAAGGTGGTCTTCGTCACGCTCGAGTTGCGCCACCAGCCATGGCTCGGCTGGATCCGCGACCTGTCCGCACCCGATCCGTCGTCGATCCTGAACCTCTTCGGCCTCTTGCCCTACGCGGCACCCGATCCGACGAGTTGGTTCTATTTCTTCTCGCTGGGCATCCTCCCGATCCTTCTGGGCATCTCGATGTGGCTGCAGCAGAAACTGAACCCGGCACCGGCCGACGCCACGCAAGCGACGATCATGGCATGGATGCCCTGGGTCTTCATGTTCATGCTGGGCAGCTTTGCCTCGGGCCTCGTGCTCTACTGGATCACGAACAACACGCTGACGTTCATCCAGCAGTATACGATCATGCGCAGCCACGGGGCGAAGCCAGACCTTTTTGGCAACATCATCTCCAGCTTCAAGAAGAAGCCGGCGGCGGAAAAGAAATGAGGGTCCCCTCGTGACGGCCCCCCTGCCCTTTCCCGTGGCCGAAGAGCCTGACGATGCGTCCCGCGAAGCGGGGCGCATGCTCTTTGCCGCCCAGACCGAGTTTCTGAAGGGCGTCGTGGCCATGAACGGTCTGCCGCCCGACGACCGGCTCGAAGTCTGTTTCGCGGGCCGGTCGAACGTGGGAAAATCGACGTTGATCAACGCCCTTACGGGGCGCAAGGGGCTCGCGCGGGCGTCGAACACGCCGGGGCGGACGCAGGAGATCAATTATTTCACAACCACGAACGGCCCCTATCTCGTCGACCTGCCGGGCTACGGCTACGCCAACGCACCGGTCGCCATCGTCGAGAAATGGCAGCGGCTCCTGAAGTCCTACCTTCAGGGACGCGCGACGCTGCGCCGGGCCTTTGTCCTGGTGGATCACCGCCACGGGATCAAGGACGTGGATCAGGAGATCATGACGCTTCTCGACAAGGCCGCGGTGACCTTTCAGGTCGTCCTGACCAAGGCGGACAAGGTCAAGGCGGCGGACCGCGACAAGGTGCTCGCGCAGGTGCGTCAGAACCTGTCCAAGCACCCGGCGGCCTATCCGGAGATCGTTCTGACCTCCTCCGAAAAGGGCGACGGGATCGAAACGCTGCGGGCGATCATCGCGTCCCTGGACTGATCCCGGACACCGCCTTGGGGGGACGCGCCCTTGAAGCCCATTGCCGCGCCGCGTATCACTTTGGCAGCCGCCAACAGGATCAGCCCATGAGAAAGCTCAGCATGAACCGCGACTGGATCGCCACCGCGCGCACCCTCAACGAAGCCCTCCCCTATCTGCAGCGCTACAAGGGCGCCACGGTCGTCGTCAAATTCGGCGGCAACGCGATGGGCGACGACGAGGCGATGGCGAGCTTTGCCCGCGACATCGTGCTCATGCGCATGGTCGGCGTGAACCCGGTGGTCGTCCACGGCGGCGGACCGATGATCAACGACATGCTGAAGAAACTCGGCGTCGAAAGCGAATGGGTGGGCGGCAAGCGCGTGACCGATGCGGCTACGGTCGAAGTTGTGGAAATGGTGCTCTCTGGGCCGGTCAACGCGCGCATCGTGGCCGCGATTAACCAGGAGGGTGGTCGTGCGGTGGGCCTGTCGGGCAAGGACGCGAACCTCATGGTCTGCGAGCCGACCGATGCGAAACTGGGCTTTGTCGGCACCCCGGTCGAGGTTGACCCCTTCGTCATCCGGCGTCTGATGGAAAGCGAAACGATCCCCGTCATCGCGCCGATTGGCGTGGGGCGCGAGGGCGAAAGCTACAACATCAACGGCGACACGGCGGCGGGGGCCATCGCGGCGGCGCTGAAGGCTGACCGACTGCTGCTCATGACCGATGTGCAGGGGGTCAAGGGACCAGACGGCAACTTCGTCACCGAACTGACCTCATCGACGATCAAGGACTGGACCGCCGACGGCACCATCGCGGGCGGCATGATCCCCAAAACGGAAACCGCGCTCAAGGCGCTCGAGGGCGGCTGCCGCGCGGTCGTGATCCTCGACGGGCGGGTGCCGAACGCGGCGCTCCTCGAGCTGTACACCGAACAGGGCCCCGGCTCGATCATCCGGCTCGGCTGATGGACCACATCGCGGACGCGCGGGCGGTTCACCTCGACCTGCTCGCCGTCGCGCGCGAAGGCGATGACCACATCGCCCTCCTCGGCCCCCATGAGCCCGGCTTCTGGCCCGCATTTCGCGCCAGCCCCGAAGCCGTCGATGGCCAGCCCGACCCGATGGACCGCTGGTCGAAACGGGTGATCGGAGGGCTCGCCGCGACATGGGGCGGCACGGCGGTGTTTCCCTCGGACGGCCCGCCCTACCCCCCGTTCATCGCTTGGGCGCTGGCCTCGGGCCATGTCTGGCAATCGCCGGTCGGTCTGCTGGTCCATGCCCGCCAAGGGCTCTGGACCTCGTTTCGGGGTGCCGTCCGACTCGACCACGAACCCAGCCTGCCCAAATCGCAGAACCCTTGCCTGACCTGTGCGACGATGCCGTGCAAGACCGCGTGCCCTGTCGATGCACTTCTGTTACAAAGCTATGATACGGATGCATGTCACAGCTACCTCGATACCGCAAACGGGGCCGACTGCATGAATTTGGGTTGCGCTGCACGCAGAGCTTGCCCCGTCAGTGCCAGTTTTGATAGAACCGCTGAGCAATCAAATTTCCATATGAGGGCGTTCCACGCAATATGACTCTTCGCCTGATCCTTACCCGCCACGCCAAATCGTCCTGGGACAACCCGCTTCTGACCGACCACGACCGGATCCTGAACCGGCGTGGGCGCGCATCGGCGGCGGCGCTCGGGCGATGGCTGGCCGAGATCGGGCAGCGCCCGGATCAGGCGCTTGTGTCGTCCTCCGAACGCACCCGCGAGACCTGGGACATCCTGTCGAACGCAGGCGGCTTCCAGACCCAGGCCGAGATTTCCCCGGCGCTCTACCTCTCGGAACCCGACACGATGCTGTCGATCCTCAAGGGGGCCACGGGACGCACCGTGCAGCTCATCGCGCATAATCCCGGCATCTCGTTCTTTGCCCGTTCGATCCTCGACACCGCGCCCCTCGAGCACCTCTTCGACCGCTATCCGACCGGCGCGACCACGCTGATCGACTTCGAGACGGAAAGCTGGTCCGAGGTCACCTGGCGCTCTGGCCTCTTCGTCGATTTCGCTGTGCCCCGCGCGCTGATCCAACGGGAAGAGGAGCAGGCCGCGAAAAAGGCGGCCGAAGCCGCCCTTTCCCCCAGCGATACCCCGCCCGACACGCCGACTGAACCTCTGTCAGCCTGACGACGCGGGCCTAGTGCCCGATGATCTGCGACAGGAACTGCTGTGTGCGCTCCGACTTCGGGTTGTTGAAGAACTCTTTCGGTTCGTTCTGCTCCACGATCTGACCGTCGGCCATAAAGATCACGCGGTTCGCCACGGCTTGGGCAAAGCCCATTTCGTGGGTCACGCAGAGCATCGTCATCCCTTCTTCGGCCAGCTCGATCATGGTGTCGAGCACCTCCTTGATCATCTCGGGGTCGAGCGCCGAAGTCGGTTCGTCAAACAGCATGATCCGCGGCATCATGCAGAGCGACCGCGCGATGGCCACGCGCTGCTGCTGACCGCCGGACAGTTGGCCGGGGTATTTCAGCGCCTGATCGGGGATCTTCACCTTCGACAGGAAATGCATGGCGCGTTCTTCCGCCTCTTTCCGGGGCACCTTCCGCACCCAGATGGGCGCAAGAGTGCAGTTTTCCAGAATGGTGAGATGCGGAAAGAGGTTGAAGTGCTGGAACACCATCCCGACTTCGGACCGCACCTTGTCGATGTTCTTGAGGTCCGAGGTCAGCTCGATCCCGTCCACCACGATCTTGCCAGCCTGATGTTCCTCGAGCCGGTTGATGCAGCGAATGAGCGTCGATTTCCCGGAGCCTGAGGGGCCGCAGATGACGATGCGTTCGCCGCGATAGACGGTCAGGTCGATGTCGCGCAACACGTGGAAGGTGCCATACCACTTGTTCATGTCCGAGATCTGGATCGCGACCTCGTCCGAGACTTTCATGGCCGAGGCGTCGATGGTTTTTTCTGGTGCGAGTTGAGACATGGTGGGACTCCTTAGCGGTGATCGGTGCGCAGTTTGCGCTCCAGATGCATCGAGTAGCGGGACATGGCGAAGCAGGAGAGGAAGAAGAGAAGCGCGATGAAGCCGTAAAGCTCCCACACGATCCCGTTCCAGTTGGCATCGGCCCGGATTGACCCGGACAGCCCGAGTGGATCGAGCAGGCCGATGATCGACACGAGCGTCGTGTCCTTGAAGAGGCCGATGAAGGTAGACACGATACCGGGGATCGAGATTTTCAGCGCCTGCGGCATGATGATCAGCCGCTGCGCGCGCCAATAATCCAGCCCCAGCGCATCCGCCGCCTCGTATTGCCCCCGCGGAAGTGCTGCCAGCCCGCCCCGGATCACCTCGGCCATATAGGCAGAGGCAAAGAGCGTCGCCATGATCATGACACGCAGGATGATGTCGAAATTCGTCCCCGGTGGCATGAAGATGTTGAGCAACGTCGAGGCCACGAAGAGGAGCGTGATCAGCGGCACGCCCCGGATGAACTCGATGAAGCCGACGGACATATACTTGACGATCATGAGGTCCGACTGACGCCCCAGCGCCAGCACGATGCCCAAGGGCAGCGAGATGCCGATGGCGACAACCCCGATCCAGACGGACAACATGAAGCCCCCGAAAAGACGGCTTTCGACGCCCTGGATCCCGACGGGAATGATCCCGTGCAGCCCCTGCGCCACCGGACCGGCGGCAAAGACCCAGCACAGGATGGGCAGGATGATCGCGGCGAGCGTGCCCCCGAGCGTTCCTATGACCGGCGACAGGACCTTGAGCACCGCGTAGCCGATCACGATCCCGAAGGCGACCATGAGCGGCAGCCAGAGCGTGCCACCCCACATTAGCCAAGGGGCGAGGAAGGGAAACGCCGCCGAGACGTAGAGCAACTGGCGCGGCACCCGTTCCGAGAACAGGATCGGCGCCATGGCGACGAAGAGCAGGATGAGTGTCAGGATCGGCCGCCAGTAAAGCTCGGACGGATAGAAACCGAACAGGAGCTGGATCCAGCGCTCCCGGATCACGCCCCAGCAGGCGCCGTGTTCCTTGCCCAGTGCCGCGATGATCTCGCGGCATTCGGACAGGGATTGCGCGGCCCAGGTGGGCGTGAACACCCATGACAGGAGGTTCACGAGGATCCAGATCACGAGAGCCAGCATGAGCACGGTAACGACCGAGTTGAACACGCCCGAGAACAGGTTGGTGCGCGCCCAGCCGATGGGACCGACCGTGGACACGGGCGGTTCCTTCTGCGGAAGCATGTCGGTGCGAACGTAGGAATAATCGGACATCTCAGCGCTCCTTCAGCCGCACGGCGTTGTTGTAGGCGTTCATCACCGCCGAAATGGCCAGCGAAATGCCGAGGTAGATGAGCATGGTCAGAAGCACCGCCTCGAGCTCGCGCCCGGTCTGGTTGAGCGTGATGCCCATGAGCGTGCCGGTGAGATCCATGTAGCCTACGGCGATGGCCAGCGATGAGTTCTTGGTCAGGTTCAGATATTGCGAGATGAGCGGCGGAATGATCACCCGCAGCGCCTGCGGCAGGACGACGAGCGACATGATCCGGCGCGGCCGCATCCCCAGCGCCGCAGCCGCCTCGGTCTGGCCCGAGGAGATGGCGAGGATGCCGCCCCGCACGATTTCCGCGATGAAGGCCGCGGTATAAAGCGAAAGCGCCAGCCACAGAGCGATCAGCGAATTGCGCATGTAGGTGCCGCCGTCGAAATTGAACCCGCGCAATTCGGGCGAGGACAGCCAGAATCCGAGCAGCCAGAGCACGACGGCCGTCGGCACGACGATGACACCCAGTCGCCAATGCCACGTCCTTGGCCGCACACCGGTCGCCGCCTGCAACCGATCCGCCCGCTGCCCGATGAGTCGTGCAATGAGGATACCGGCCGTGAGGATCGCGACGATGGCGACGAGGTCGAGACTCACGTCAAAGGCAACGGCACTGTCCCCAAAAAGATGCACGTCGCCGATCCCCTGCCGCCAACCGACCGCGTTCCCCTCTTCGTCCACATGACCAAAGAGCGGCTCGGGGATGTAGAACCCCCGGTTTGTCAGCGCGATACTGTCGTTCACGATCATCCGCGCTTCGGGGTCATCTCCGCGAAAGGCATTGGGCGGCGGAAGCGTCTCGATCAGGATCGCCATGGTGAAGACGATCCAGAGCAGCACGGGGACGTTGCGGAACATCTCCACGTAGACCGTCATGATCCGCGCGATGAGCCAGTTGTTGGAAAGGCGCAGCACACCGACGATGATCCCGACGATGGTAGCCGCCACGCAGCCCATGAAGGCCACGAGCAGCGTGTTCAGTAGCCCGACAAAGGCCGCGCGCAGATGCGGGTCGCGCGAGTTGTATTCGATCAGCCGCTGGTTGATGTCGTAACCGGCGGGAAGTCCGAGGAAATCGAACCCCACGGATTTCCCCAGCGAGGCAAGGTTCGACAGCGTATTCGACACAAGCCAGCCGATGAGAACGAGAAACAGGACAAGCGCGATGATCTGGATCGTCGCGGAGCGATAACGGCTGTCATACAGCAGCATCGACAAACGGAATTTGCTCCCTTGCGGGTCCGTCGCTGTGGTCATTGGTTTTTCCCCGAAGTGTGCCGGATCGTCCCCGCGCAGGGTTTGCCCCGCGTCCTGCGTCCGGTTCTTGTCGCTGAAAGCGAGAGGGGCGCGAGTTTCCCCGCGCCCCTCCGTGTTCCTTAGCGGAACGGCGGTGCGTACTGCAGACCGCCGTCTTTCCACTGCGCGTTCAGGCCGCGCGACAGGCCGATCGGGGTCGATTCGCCGATGGTGGCCTCAAAGATCTCGCCGTAGTTGCCGCCGGCCATGATCGCCTTCATGCCGAAGTCGGCTTCCAGCCCGAGCATTTCGCCCATGTTGCCCTCGGTGCCGAGGATGCGGTTGATCTCGGGGTTGTCGGTGCCCTTGGCCAGTTCCTCGACGTTGGTCGAGGTGATGCCGAATTCCTCCGCCGCGACGAGGGCGTAGAAGGTCCAGGTCACGATGTCGGCCCATTCGTCGTCGCCATGGCGCACGAGCGGACCGAGCGGCTCTTTCGAGATGATTTCCGGCAGGATAACGTGATCGCCGGGGCTTTCGAACGAGGCGCGCGTGGCGGCGAGGCCCGAAGCGTCGGTCGTGTAGGTGTCACAGGCACCGGCCAGATATTGCTGCTGGGCTTCGGCGTTGGTCTCGATCGGAACCGGCTCGTAGCTGATGTTGTTGGTGCGGAAGAAGTCCGCGAGGTTCAGTTCGGTCGTGGTGCCGGTCTGGATGCAGACGGTCGCGCCGTCCAGTTCCTTGGCCGAGGACACGCCCAGCGATTTCGGCACGATGAAGCCTTGGCCGTCATAGTAGTTCACGCCGGTGAAGGTGAACTTCAGGTCCACGTCGCGCGATAGCGTCCAGGTGGTGTTGCGCACCAGGATGTCGACCTCGCCCGAGGCGAGCGCGGTAAAGCGGGTCTTGGGCGTCGTCGGCACGAATTCCACGGCCTCCGGGTCGCCCAGCGTAGCGGCAGCGACAGCGCGGCACACGGCCACGTCGAAGCCTTCCCAGCGGCCATTGGCGTCCGGCGCGGCAAAGCCGGTGAGGCCAGAGTTCGTGCCGCACTTGAGCGCACCACGGGCTTTGACATCATCCAGCGTCGCGGCACCCGCTACGCCAGCGACAAGGCCGGCGACGGTCAAAGCGCCGAGAAATACGGATTTCTTCATGACTTACCTCTTCCTGTTGAATGCCCCTTTGGGGCTTTTTTTGCGGGATGGCTGGCACCCCAAGCGATACGACGAAGGGGGTTCCCCCCTCTTCATGCCAAGGATTTGGGCAAATATTCGGTTCAAGGTCAACCGCCGCTTTGGCGCGGACGTTGGGGCATTCGGTCAAAATGCTGTTCTGGCAGGGGATTCCGACCGGACTGGCCGGTCAAATTTGATCGACCAGTCGGAAAAACAGCGCCGCGTCGAGGAATGCCTGTCTTTTGATCGCCGCATGTTCGGCCGCTTCCTCGTCTTCTCCCCAAAGCTCGGCCTGATAGTCCTCGTCAATCCGCGACAACCGCCAGCCGGTCTCGGGATCGAGATGTTCCTTGGCCACGGCCAGACCGATGACGAGCGACCCCGAAAGCGCGACCAGATCGTGAAAGGCGGCGAGCCGGAAATGATCGAGCGCATGGACCTCGGCGGCAAGCGCCGCGAGCGCCATGGGGTCCTGCGGCTGGTGCATGATCCCGGTGCGGGGGGCAAGCCGCGCGCCAAGGGCCTCATCGGCCCAGTCCAAAAGCGGATCCCAGCCCTCGGCCTGCCGCGCGACGAGGTCGGCGGGCTGATCGGCGCGGTAACAGGTCAGGTCGCTGTCGCCATAGGCCGCGAGCATATCGGCCACGTCGGCGCGCTGCGGCACGACTTTGTCGATGGCGGAATTGGCGGTGCGCGTCATCGGCATCTTCGCAGGCTCGATCTGCTCGCCCTGTGCTTCCCACTCCACCGCCAGCGCCTCGGCCAGCGCGCGGGTCGGGAGCGTCAGTGCGGCCTTGGCGGGGGTGCGCAAGGTGCGGCTGTCGAGAAAGACGGTATAGCCGCCGTCAACCTCTCCCGCCTTGGTCTCTTTCCAGAACCGTTTCGGGGCCCATTCGCTCATGCCGCGCTCCATTGTCTGTCGATGGCCGGGATCAGGTCGTCGAAGCTGTCGATCACGTCGTGCGCCCCCGCCATCCGCAGCCGGTCGGCGGCGTGGTATCCCCAAGTGACCCCGATGGTAAAGACCCCGGCGGCGCGGCCAGCCTCGATGTCATAGGCGGTGTCGCCCACAAAAACCGCATCGCGCGCCGCGACCCCGGTCTCGCGCAGGGCGGCAAGCACCATGGCGGGGTGTGGTTTCGACGGGTGATCGTCAGCGGTCTGGGTCGTGGCGAAGAGCCGGCCAAGGTCATGGCTCTCGATGATCCGGGTCATGCCCCGGCGCGACATGCCCGTCGCAGTGCCCAAAAACACCTCGTCGCGGGCGGCAAGGGTGCGCATCGTGTCAAGCGCGCCGGGAAAGAACGGCGGCGCGCCATCTTGCGTCCGAGCCTCCATATAGGCCTGCTTGTAGGCGGCGACCATGGCAGCCTGCGCCACCTCATGTTCGCGCGGATAAAGCAGGGCAATCGCCTCGGGCAACGACAGGCCGACGACCGACAGGGTCGCCTCGCGCGTGGGTTGGGCCAGCCCCGCAGCCCCGGCCGCCCGGTTCATCGCATCAACGATGGCATACTGCGAGTCGATGAGCGTGCCATCCACGTCGAAGAGGACGAGCTTCAGGGCCGCGCTCACAGCATCCCTTCTTCGTCGTCGAAGGGATCGTAGGGCGCGCCGCGCAGGTCAAAGCCAAGCTGCTCCCAGGTTCGCGCCATATGCTCGGGTAAGTCGGCCTCGACCCGAAGCCGTTTCTTCGTGACCGGGTGGTCGATCTCGATCGAACGGGCATGAAGGTGCAGCTTGCGGCTGATCTCGCCCCCCAGCATCGCGCCCCAGCCATCGCCAAGGTTCTCCTGCCCCGAGCCGCCATATTTGCCGTCGCCCACGATGGGATGACCCAGCTCGGCCATGTGGGCGCGCAGCTGGTGGGTCCGCCCGGTGACCGGCACGAGACCGACCCAGGCCGCCCTTTGAGCAAGGTTCTCGATCACGGCGTAGTCTGTCTCGGCCCGCTTGGCGCCCTCGGTCTTGGCCACCTGCGAGGGATGCACGCAGATCATCTTTTCGCCCTCGCCATGACCGCCGCCGGGGGCCTTGACCAGGCCCCATTTCACCGTGCCCTTCTTGGGCGCGGGCACACCGGCGACCACGGCCCAGTAGATCTTGCGCGTCTCGCGGGCGCGGAAGGCATCGGTCAGCGCCTTGGCGACCAGCCGCGTGCGCGCCAGAAGCAGCACCCCCGAGGTGTCCTTGTCGAGCCGGTGCACGAGGCGCGGTTTCTCGGCCAGGCCAAAGGTCAGCGCCTCGGCGAGCCCGTCGACATGGCGAGTGACCCCCGTGCCCCCCTGCGTGGGCAGCCCCGGCGGTTTGTTGAGCGCAATCACATGGTCGTCGCGGTAGATGACGCAGGACTGGATCATCTTGGCATCGGCCTCGGACACGCCCGCGCGCATCGGGCGTTCGGGCCGTTCGCGCTCGGGTCCAGGTTCGGGGAGCGGCGGGACGCGCACCTCCTGCCCCTCTTCCACGCGCGTGGCGGGCTTCACCCGGCCTCCGTCGATACGAATTTCGCCCTTGCGGCACATCTTTTCGATGCGCCCCTGGGGCACATGCGGGAACTGCCGCCGAAACCAACGGTCGAGCCGCTGGTCGCCGTCGCCCTTGGCCACCGTGATCGTCTGAACGCCGCTCATGCCATTACCATCCGTGTAAGAAAGGCGCCGATTACCAGTGCCAATAGGGACAAGGCCACCGACAGCACCACGTAGATCGCCGCCGTACCCCCCTGCCCGCGCTCGAAAAGCGTGAGCGCGTCGAGGGAGAAGGCCGAGAATGTCGTGAACCCGCCCAGCACGCCGGTCATGAGGAAAGGCGCGTAACCCATGCCCCCCTTGCGCGCGAGCACCACGAAGAGCACCCCCATGAGGAAACTGCCGATGACATTGACCGCGACCGTGCCATAAGGAAAGCCGATCCCCATGATCCGGCCCGCGCCCACGTTGACGAGATAGCGCCCCGAGGCGCCGATCGCGCCCCCGGCAGCGACGGCGAGGAGTGTCTGTAACATAAGGGTTCTGTCCCTCTTGCCCCGCGACTTGTCAACCGTTCCGAGGGGTCGGGGCCACGCCCCGGGTCACAGAAGGTTATATTCCTGCGCCCGCTGCACCGCTTCCGCCGTGGTGCGCACGAAAAGCGTATCCCGCGCCGACCGGAGCCGTGCCTTGAACGCGCTTTCGGAGATGCCCAGAAGGGCTGCCGCCTCGGCATGGCGGTTGCCTTTCGCCACGAGCCGAAGCGCCATGCGTTGCGCCGTGGTCAGTTCCTGAGGCGGGGTCGCTTTTTGGTGAAGCTGGGTCACGATAGCCTGGATACGCGCGATTTCCTCGTCAGTGTATTCGCGGTCGTCCCGTGCAAACCCGCCGATTGTGCGCGAATTGGTCGGGCCGAGCGCGATGGCCACCCCGTATTTCAGGCCAAAGCTGGCCGCCTGTTCCATGATCCGATGTGGATCCGGCAGGTCGAGCGCGCTCCAGCGAATATGGCCGTCGTTGCCGAAGCCCCAGAAGATCATCGGATCGCCGAGCATATAGCCGTTCTCGGTATAGATCTCGGACCAGCGCGGATCATACGTCTGGATCATGATATGCGCCGTGGCAAAGCGGATATGCAGCCCCAGCGCATAGCCACGTGGCGCGAGATCCGAGAGTTGCGACAACCCGTGATCCAACCCCAGAATGTCACTCATCGACGCCCCTCTCGGACCAGCACGCACAAGCCGGTCTCTCTAATCACTATCACAATTGACAACTTAGGATTGTATTTTCACAATAGCAAATCCGATGTGGAGACCACTGTGGGATTTTCAGACGACGACATTCTTTTCTGGTATCGGGGCCTGACCTTGGCCGAGCGGTCCCTGTTGGCGCGAATGTTGGGCTATGACGCCGCCGACCCGGATGTCGAGGCGAAGGCGGATTCAGGTCCGTTGCTGAACGCCGCGCTCGACCTCTTGCAGGACGGGCCGGGCAGCACGGGCAAGACGAACAAGACACGGACACACTGACCGGCAAAGCCGAACGGCGCGGTTCGTCCCCTCGGGAATGAAGAAAGCCCCGCAGCACGTGGCGCGGGGCTTTCCTGATCTTGGCGAGCCTTCGGGCCCGAAAGGATCAATCCTCGAAAGCGGCTTCGAGCTCGGCGGCAACGCGGGCCTTGTCCTCGGAACCTTTGGCAGCCGGGTCGCGGTCCACGAACTCGATGATCGCCATCGGGGCCATGTCGCCATAACGGAAGCCGGCTTTCATCACGCGGATGTAGCCACCCTGACGTTCGGCGTAGCGCGGGCCGAGAACTTCGAAGAGTTTCGCAACGTGCTTGTCCTGCTTGAGCTGGGCCGCGGCCTGACGGCGGGCGTGCAGATCGCCACGCTTGGCGAGCGTGATGAGCTTTTCGACCACGCGGCGCAGGTCTTTGGCTTTCGGCAGGGTCGTCTTGATCTGCTCGTGCTCGATCAGCGAGCCAGCCATGTTTGCGAACATCGCCTTGCGGTGTTCGGCAGTGCGGTTGAAACGGCGGTAGCCGGAACCATGACGCATTTTCTATCTCCTAGTAGCGTTTTGCTTTGTCTGGCAGCCGATGCGTGTCAGCCGCTCTCCTTGGGGCGGTATGCCCAGATGGTCCCCGGAAGCCCGGGCATTGGGTAAGGTGCGCGGGAACCGCGCACCAAACGTGTCTCAGAACTGATCTTCGAATTTCTTCGCGAGATCTTCGATGTTCTCCGGCGGCCATTCCTCGACATCCATGCCGAGGTGAAGACCCATGCCCGAGAGCACCTCCTTGATTTCGTTCAGCGACTTGCGGCCGAAGTTCGGGGTGCGCAGCATCTCGGCTTCGGTCTTCTGGATCAGGTCGCCGATGTAAACGATGTTGTCGTTCTTCAGGCAGTTCGCCGAACGCACCGACAGCTCCAGCTCGTCCACCTTCTTCAGCAGAAGCGGGTTGAACTCGAGACCGTCGTCGTCGTCCTGACGGCTGGCCGATTCCGGCTCGTCGAAGTTCACGAAGATCGACAGCTGGTCCTGCAGGATGCGGGCGGCGAAGGCCACGGCGTCATCCGGCGTGATCGAGCCGTCGGTTTCGATCTTCAGCGTCAGCTTGTCATAGTCGAGCACCTGGCCCTCGCGGGTCGGCTGCACGTCGTAGGACACTTTCTTGACCGGCGAATAGATCGCGTCGATCGGGATCAGACCGATGGGCGCATCTTCCGGCTTGTTCTTGTCGGCCGAGACGTAGCCCTTGCCGGTGTTGACCGTCAGTTCCATGAACAGGTCGGCGCCGTCGTCGAGGTGGCAGATCACGTGATCCTTGTTCAGGACTTCGATGCCAGCCGATTCCGAGATGTCGCCAGCGGTCACGACCTGCGGACCCTTGGCCGAGATCGACAGGCGCTTCGGCCCTTCGACTTCCATGCGCAGAGACACGCCCTTGAGGTTCAGAACCACGTCGGTCACGTCCTCGCGTACACCGGCGATGGAAGAGAACTCGTGCAGCACGTTGTCGATCTGCACGCTCGTGATGGCGGCGCCCTGGAGCGACGACATGAGCACGCGACGCAGCGCGTTGCCGAGGGTCAGGCCGAAGCCACGTTCCAGCGGCTCGGCCACGACGGTGGCCTGACGCGCGGGCTCGTTGCCCGGTTTCACGTCAAGCTGGGTCGGCTTGATCAATTCAGCCCAATTCTTGTGGATCATGCGTCCCTCCATTCCAGTCTCGCTTCCATGACCAAGCAGCGAAACGCCCGAGGTTTCAAAATGACAAGAACGGGCCGGGGGAAATCCCCAGCCCGCGCTTTGATAGTATGCCTTAGACGCGGCGGCGCTTCGGCGGGCGGCAGCCGTTGTGGGCGATCGGCGTCACGTCGCGGATCGACGTGATGTTGAAGCCGACGGCAGCCAGAGCGCGGAGCGCCGATTCACGGCCCGAACCGGGGCCTTGAACTTCGACTTCCAGCGTCTTCACGCCGTGTTCCTGGGCCTTCTTGCCAGCGTCTTCGGCGGCCATCTGGGCGGCGAAGGGCGTGGATTTCCGCGAGCCTTTGAAGCCCATGGTGCCGGCCGACGACCAGGCAATCGCGTTGCCTTGCACGTCGGAGATCAGGATCTTGGTGTTGTTGAACGAAGAGTTCACGTGAGCAACGCCAGCGGCGATGTTCTTGCGCTCTTTGCGCTTCATGCGGGTCTTGTCGCGAGCCATATCGTCGTCCCTCCCTTACTTTTTCTTGCCAGCGATGGCTTTCGCCGGGCCCTTGCGGGTGCGGGCGTTGGTGTGGGTCCGCTGACCGCGGACCGGGAGGTTACGACGATGGCGCAGGCCGCGGTAGCAACCCAGGTCCATGAGACGCTTGATGTTCATCTGCGTTTCGCGACGCAGGTCGCCTTCCACGGTGTAGTTGGCGTCGATGTGTTCGCGGATGGCGAGCACTTCGGAATCCGACAGTTCGTTCACACGACGGGTTTCGTCGATGTTCACGGCTTCGCAGATGGCTTTGGCAGAGGCCGGGCCAATGCCAGTGATATAAGTGAGAGCGATGGGAACCCGCTTTGCAGTCGGGATGTTCACGCCGGCAATACGTGCCAAGTGTCTGTTCCTTTCGTTGCGGACCCGTGTTTCCAGGTCCTTTTTTCACAACGTAAGCCCGCCGGGATGTCCCTGCGGGCCGCAGTCATTCGAGGTGGTCTGCCAAACCTCGGCGCAAAGCGGTCTTTGCGCGTGATTCGACGGCTTAACCCTTTCGGGATGGGGCTGGTTATGCGTGAAAGGGCGCGGCGTCAACCCCTTGGACGGAGGAGGTGTCAAGCGGCTTCCGCCTCGCACGACAGGGGGTCGGCAGAATACCCCGGTCAGGGACGAAAAACCCCGCGAGTTCTTGCTCGCGGGGGTCGTTCATACCATCGGACCAACGGGCCCGGACATGCCGCAATCAGCCCAGAATCTTGTCGATCGAGGCCGATACCTCGTCAATGGGCGCAAGCCCGTCGATCGAGGTGAGGTCGCCCTTGGCATAGTAGTAGCCGATGAGCGGCGCGGTCTTTTTGTAGTATTCCATGAGGCGGAAACGCATCGAGTCCTCGTTGTCGTCGGCGCGCACAGGCTGACCGGCGGCGGCGGCTTCCTTGGCCCGGTTCACGACCCGCTTCACCAGCGTCTCGTCATCCACCTGCATCTCGATCACCGCGTCCAGCGTTTCGCCCTTCTCGGCGAGCAGATCGCCCAGCGCGTCGGCCTGCGGCAACGTGCGGGGGAAACCGTCGAAGATGAAGCCGCCCTTCTTGTCGCCCTCGAGCTTTTCGCGGATGAGCCCGATGACGATCTCGTCGGTTACAAGCCCGCCTGCATCCATCACCGCAGCGACCTTCTGGCCCATTTCGGTGCCCGAGGTCCGCGCGGCACGCAGCATGTCGCCGGTGGAAAGCTGGATCATGTCCCGCCCGTCAACGAGCTTGGCGGCCTGTGTCCCCTTACCGGCCCCCGGCGGTCCAAGAAGAATGATGTTCATCGTCTGGCTGGTCCCTTCCGTCCCTTTTTCGCAGTCGTCCCACCGCGTTTACCGCGCAGCTGCGATTTCTCAATAAGCCCTTCGTACTGGTGGGCGAGCAGATGGCTCTGCACCTGCGTGATGGTGTCCATCGTCACCGACACGATGATCAGCACCGAGGTGCCCCCGAAGTAGAACGGGATCGCGAGCTCCGCACGCAGGATCTCGGGCAACAGCGCCACGAGCGCGAGATAGGCCGAGCCCAGCACAAGGATGCGATTGAGCACGTATTCGAGGTATTCCGCTGTGCGCTTGCCCGGACGGATGCCCGGCACGAAACCGTTCTGGTTCTTCAGGTTGTCGGCCACGTCCTCGACCTTGAACGCAACTTCCTTGGTGTAGAAGAACGTGAAGAACACGATCATCAGCGCAAAGAAGGCAAGGTAGGCCGGCTGGCCGGGACCGAAGTAGGCGAGGATCGTCGACATCACCGGGCCGTTGTTGCCCGCGTGGAAGGTCGACAGCGTCGTCGGCAGCAGGAGGAGCGCCGAGGCGAAGATCGCCGGGATGACGCCTGCCGGGTTCACCTTGATCGGCAGGTGGCTGGTGCCGCCGTCATAGACCTTCATCCCCACCTGACGGCGCGGATACTGGATGTGGATCTTGCGCAGTGCGCGCTCCATGAAGACCACAAAGCCGATCACTGCGATAAGCATGACGATCACACCGATGATCACGGCGGGGCTGATCGCACCGGCACGGCCCTGGCTCAGGAACTGGGCCGCGGCGGCGGGGATTTCCGCGACGATGCCGACGAAGATGATCAGCGAGATCCCGTTGCCGATGCCGCGCGCGGTGATCTGTTCACCGAGCCACATCAGGAACATGGTGCCGCCGACCAGCGTCACCACTGCGCTCGCGATGAAGAACGGACCGGGGTTCGCGACGAGATCACCGGCGACAAGGCTGTTGGCCAGCGCAAACGCCTGCCCCGTTGCCAGGAGCACCGTGCCGTAGCGCGTGTATTGGTTGATCTTCTTGCGACCCTGCTCACCCTCTTTCTTGAGCTGCTTCAGGGGCTCCCACATGGAAGCCAGAAGCTGCACGATGATCGAGGCCGAGATGTAGGGCATGATGCCCAGCGAAAAGACACCCATCCGCCCGAGCGCACCGCCGGTGAACATCGACAGGATGCCGCCGATCCCGGACGCCGCCTGTTCCATGAAATCGCGCAGGGCCCCCGCGTCGATCCCCGGAACCGGGATATAGGTGCCGATCCGGTAGATGATCAGCAGGCCAAGTGTGTAGAAAATCCGTTGGCGAAGTTCGGTCGCCTTGCCCAGCGTGCCCCAATTGAGGTTCGCGGCCATTTGTTCCGCTGCAGATGCCATATGGCCCCCTGTTCGTGGAAACGCCGCCGGACCGTTCCCCGGCTCCGGCGACGCTATTGGAATACCTGCGCTTATGTAGGCCGCTCGCGAGCGGCGAACAAGCGTTACTCTGCCGCAGCCGCCGTGGTGGTCAGCTTGCCACCGGCCTTTTCGACGGCTTCGATGGCCGACTTCGAGGCACCGGTCACGGTGATGTTGGCCTTCGCGGTGAAGTCGCCCTTGGCGAGCACGCGCACACCGTCGAGCTTGCGGCGCACGACGCCGGCTTCGACGAGACTGTCTTCGGTGATGTCACCGGTCAACTTTTTCGCGTCGATGAATTTCTGCAGGATGCCGAGGTTGATGACCGCGTACTTCTTCTGGTTCGGCTTGTTGAAGCCACGCTTGGGAAGACGCTGGTAGAGGGGCATCTGACCACCTTCGTAGCCACCGATGGCCACACCCGAACGGGATTTCTGACCCTTGATACCACGGCCGGCGGTTTTACCCTTGCCCGAGCCCGGACCACGCGCAACGCGCTTTTTCTTTTGGGCGGCGCCGGGGTTGTCCCGGAGTTCATTGAGTTTCATGTCGCTTCTCCTTACCGGATGTGACCCACGAAGCGTATTCGGGCCAACCACGGCGTTTTTTGGTTTTCGATTCTGCGCAGCCTGCGCTGCACCGGGGGCGTATAGACGCTGATACCCAACGTGACAAGCCCCGGCGTGGGGCCGGGGCTTGGTTGGCCGCGCGTCTCTTGTGAAGGCCCGCGCCGGGATGGACCCGACGCTAGGTGCGGTCAGCCCAACTCGCCGGGCTGATACCATTCGCCCATCTTGACCTCGGCGTTGTCGCCCACAAGCTCCGCGAACTTCTCCGGGTCCTGCGTGCCACCGTCCTGACCGCGGTAGTGGTAGGGATAGACCGCCGCGGGCTTGAAGGTCGCCACGGCCTCGGCCGCCTGTTCCGCCGTCATCGTGAAGGGCAAGTTCATGCACAGGAAACACAGGTCGATGTCGGTGAGCGCCAGCATCTCCGGCGTCGGCTCGGTGTCGCCCGAGATATAGATACGGAACCCGTCGATGGTCAGCACATAGCCGTTGTCACGCCCCGGCGGGTGGAAGTTCATCCGCTCTTCCGTGGTGTTGTGCGCCGGGATGGCTTCGATCCCGATGCCTTCCCATTCCGTGGAATCGCCATTGGCCAGTTCCATGGACCCCTGCCCCAGCTCCTCGGGCAGCATCCCTTTCACGGCGGGGTTGGTAAGCAGACCCACGCCCTCGCCCATAAGCGCGGCCAGCGTCTCGGCGTTGTAGTGGTCGCCGTGTTCGTGGGTGACGAGGATCAGGTTCGGCGCGGGCAGGTCCGCATACATCGCCGCATCGCCCACCGGGTCGACATAGATCACGCCCACAGGCGTCTCGAGCACGAAGGAGGCATGGGCCACCGGATGCACGGTGATCGTGCCCGCATCGGTGTCGAAGCTGTCGGCCATGCCGTGCGCGGCCGCGGAGGCGAGCGACGGCAGGATGGTCACGACGCCGCCAGCGGCAGCCGCCGAGGCAAGGAACATGCGCCGGGTCGGTTTCAGTGTCTGTGTCATGAAGTTCTCCCTGTTCGTTATGGGAGTGTAACGGCCATGTCCGCTTATTGGTTCACATCTGTCTTCACGTCCGCTTGATCGGCGCGAGGCCGAGCGCGATGCCCCCGAGGATCAGGGCGCTCGCGATGACCGCCGTGCCGCTCACCGCCTCGCCCAGCAGCGCGACACCGGCCAGAAGCGCGATGACCGGGACCGACAGCTGCGCCACTGCCGCCCGCGTCGCCCCGAGCCGGGGCAGGAGCGCATACCAAAGCGCATAGCCCAGCCCCGAGGTGACCGCCCCTGACAGAACCGCGAGCAGGACACCCGGCGTCGTCGCCGCCGCGCCGCCCGCGACCAGCGCGACCGCGACCACGACCGGCACCGCGTAGACGAAATTCCACGCCGTTGCGGCCAGCGGATCGACCGCGCGACGGCCAATGAGCGAGTAAATCCCCCAGCCCAGCGCCGCCAGCGCCATGAGCGCATAGGCCAGAGGCCCCGCCGCACCGCCACCCGGACCCACCAGCAGGACAAGGCCCCCAAAGGAAACCGCCATCCCCAGCCAGCGCAGGACCGGCGGTCGTTCTCCGCCTAGCACGGCCCCGCCGAACATCGTCGCCTGCACGCCGCCGAAGAGCACCAGCGCCCCCGGCCCCGCGCCGAGCGCTACATAGGCAAAGGAAAACCCGGTGAGATAGGCGGCGAGCGCCAGCGCCGCGAGGACATCGGGGCGCACGAGCTTTGGGATGCGCCGAACCCGAAGGCCCAGAAGTGCCACAAGCACCGCCGCACCCGACACCACCCGGATCGCCGCGAAACTGCCGGGGTCGATCACCCCCTCGGCCAGCGCCGCCCGGTTGAGCAGCGAATTGGCCGCGAAGGCCACCATGGTAAGGGCGGTGAGAAGGAAAAGGCGCATGGCGCGACGCTAGGTCGCCCGTCAGGGGGCGGCAAGTGCGACCATCGGTCAAACCCCGTCCCGGGCCTGCCCCGGGACCGCGCCAATCCGGGGCGAGCCCGGGGCGCGATGTCCTTGCGCCCCGGCGCGGGCTTTCCCGCCGCGCGCCTTACCCGGCCTTGCGCAACTCGGGCGCAACCTTGGTGCCTAGCACCTCGATCGCCTTCATCATCTCGCCGTGGTCGATGATCCCGATCGCCATCTGGATCAGCACCCGGTCGAACCCGAGATCCTCTTTCAGGCCCAGCACCTTGTCCACGATCTGGCTCGGGCTGCCGACGAACTGCGCGCCCTCGGGCCCGATCCCCGCATCGAACTGCGCCCGCGTCTGCGGCGCCCAGCCCCGTTCGCGCCCGATCTGGTCCATGACCGCCTTCTGCGCCGGAAAGAACGTGTCCGCCGCATGCTGGCTGTTCTCGGCCACGAAACCGTGCACGTTCAGCGACACCCGCGCCTTGTCCGTGTTGCCCGCCTGCTCCGCCGCGCGGCGATAGAGGTCTGCCAGGGGCGCAAAGCGGCGCGGCTGCCCGCCGATGATCGCGAGCGCCAGAGGCAAGCCCAGAACCCCGGCGCGGATCATCGAGTCGGGCGTCCCGCCCGCCGCGATCCACATGGGCAGGTGACCGTTCACCGGGCGCGGATAGACCCCCAGGCCCTCGACCGCCTGCGTGTGTTCGGACCCCTGCCAGCGCAGCTTTTCGCGTTCGTCGATGGCAAGCAGCATCTGAAGCTTTTCCTCGAACAACGCGTCGTAGTCGTTCAGGTCATAGCCGAAGAGCGGAAAGCTCTCGATGAAGGACCCCCGCCCGACCATAAGTTCGGCGCGACCCCCGGTGATGTTGTCGAGGGTTGAATACTGCTGGTAGACCCGGATCGGATCGTCCGAGGACAGGACGCTCACCGCCGAGGTCAGCTTGATCCTTTTGGTGGACCGCGCCACACCCGCCAAGGCAACGGGTGGGCTGGAAATCGCGTAGTTCGGACGGTGATGCTCACCCAGACCGAAGATATCGAGCCCGACCTGATCGGCCAGTTCGATCTCTTCAATCAGGTTCGCAAGACGTTCCTGCGCATTGACCACCTTGCCCGTCACCGGGTCGCGGCCCATGTCGCCAAATGTGTAAAGGCCGACTTCCATATCCGTGCTCCTATCTGCTTTGAGGGCTAGATAATCGCCGGATGAGGCCAGTGCTACGGCTGCGCACGCGCAGACCCTGTGCAATCAGGCGCGGGCGGCGTCGCGTTTTGTGCCCCGCACAAAACCTATGCAAGACCAGCGTGGGCAGCCACTGGCTGCCCACGCCGCTTGATGGGTTCAGCCCTGTGCTTCCTTCGCCTCGTAGGCTTCGATGATCTTGGCGACCAGCGGATGGCGGACCACGTCCTTCGAGGTGAAGTAGTTGAACGAGATTTTGTCGATGTCCTTGAGCAGGCTCTCCGCCTCGCGCAGACCCGACTGAACGCCGCGCGGCAGGTCGATCTGGCTCCGGTCGCCCGTGATCACCATGCGCGACCCCTCTCCCAGACGGGTGAGGAACATCTTCATCTGCATGGTGGTCGCGTTCTGAGCCTCGTCGAGCACGACGAAAGCGTTGGACAGCGTCCGACCGCGCATGAAGGCCAGCGGCGCAATCTCGATCCGCTTCTCGGCGATGAGCTTTTCGACCTGCTTGCCGGGCATGAAGTCGTTGAGCGCATCGTAGAGCGGCTGCATGTAGGGATCGACCTTGTCCTTCATGTCGCCGGGCAGATAGCCCAGCTTCTCGCCCGCCTCGACGGCAGGACGCGAAAGGATGATCCGGTCCACATGCCCCTGGATGAACAGGTTGATGCCCACCGCCACGGCGAGATAGGTCTTGCCCGTGCCCGCCGGACCGATGCCGAAGGCGAGTTCGTTCTTGAACAGGTTCTTGACATAGGTCTTCTGCGCCTCGGTCCTTGGCTCGACCGTCTTGCGCCGGGTCTTGATCTCGACCCGCCCGCCCTTGAACATCTCGAGCTGCGCCTCGGGACTTGCAGCTTCACCGGGCGCGTCGAAATACATCCCCATGCGGATCTCGCCGTCGATGTCTCCAGCTTCGATCTGTTTGCCGCATTCCAAGCGTTGATAAAGAGATTGCAGAACCGCAGCCGCCTGCCCCCGCGCCGCACCATCCCCGACCACGGCAAGCTGATTGCCACGGCGCAGGATATGCACGTTCAACTGGTGTTCGATCTGGGCGAGGTTTCGGTCGAATTCCCCGCACAAGTCGATCAACAATCGGTTGTCAGGAAACTCCAGCAGCGTTTCGTGAATGTCTTCGGGTTTCGGCGGGTTTAACGCATCTAGTCCCAAGTATATCTCCGTTTCACGGGTTGCCTGTACCAACGATGGTGGACCCGTTCCGGTTCCCACGCAAGAAATAGTGCGTAAATTTCATGCAATGTTCATGAAAAGACCGCGCGCCAAGGGGCGCGCGGTGCAATTTTAGGCGACATTGAGTCCGCAGTTATACGGCGATGGCCGCAGCCTACGGCAGAATATCAACGAGGTCCGACGAGGTCCGCCATTCGCCGATCACGGCACCACGCGGGATCTCGTTGGTGCAGCGCGGCAGGCCCGAACGCGGGTCGGACCGGTCGCCGCCATAACCTTCGAGACCGTCATCGACGATCCAGGCTTCGCAGCCATCGGGCAGCACCGCGACGGCGGCCAGACCGTCGCGCGGCCCCTGCGGGTCACCGAACGAGCTGTCATAGGCCCGGGCGATGAGCTTGGGCGCGCCGCCGTCATAGGCCGTGGATTGGCAGGCCGCGAGCGTCACGGGCGCGAGCAAGGCCAGAACAAGAGACTTCTTCATCATGGGTTCGGATACCTGTAGCAAACGATTTCGACGCGGCGATTCTTCTGCATGTTGCCAGCCGAGTCGTTGGGCGCGATCGGGCGTCGCTCGCCGAAGCCGACGACGCGGTCCACGACGGCACCGGTCTGCCGGGCGACCTGAGCCACCGCGTTGGCGCGATTTTGCGACAGGCGAATGTTGTATTCGTCCGAGGCGCGGCTGTCGGTATGGCCGTAGACCGCATAGGCAAAGGCACCGGACGAGGCAAAGAACTGCTGCAACCACGCCCGGCCCTGCGGGGTCAGGTTATAGCTGTCCGTGGCAAAGAGGACGTCCGAGTTCTGCACGGCGCAGGTGTTCTTCTCGAGACACATGTGGCGGCCGGTCTTGGGGTCACGCCGCGACACCATGTAGCCCTCGACACCGCCGTCCGACCACCAGTGCATACAGCCATCGGGGTCAACCCAGAGGCCCCAGTTGATCTTACCGGTCACCGTGACCTGGCTTTGGGCGGAGGCGGTGGTGGCGATGCCCCCCGCTGCCGCAATGCCCAGCACAGCCGCAGTCGCGACAGTCCTGAACCGCTTAAAGACCCGGTTCTTCACTCCTAATCCCCCAAAATGGCCGCGTGGCTACGGCACAGACTTATTGGAAGAAGGTTAAACCGATGAAAACCCGTGTGTAAATGGCGCTCACCCTGATTTTGTGGCCAGACTGACGACATTCCACAAGGAACGTCGCGAAAGCGGCAACAAAAGCACGTTTGGCAACGGATAACTCTCTGGGTCGAGCAGGTTAGACCAGTTCGCCGGCCAGCGAGTTGGGCGCGCGGGCAGTGATTCTCACCCGGCGCAGGTCGCCTGGGACGATGCCTTCGCCACTCACGTGAACGGCGTGGAGATAGTCGGATTTCCCCACCATCTGCCCCGGCATCCGGCCCGGTTTCTCGAACAGCACCCCGACTTCGCGGCCCACCATGCCCTCGAGCACGTCCGAGGCCTGTTCGTTGATCAGGGCTTGGAGACGGTAAAGACGGTCGGTCGAGACATCCTCGTCCACCAGCGGGCGCTCGGCGGCGGGGGTGCCGGGACGCGACGAGTATTTGAAGCTGAAGGCCGCGCCGTAGTTGACCGCGCGGATCAGCGCCAGCGTGTCCTCGAAATCCTGATCGGTCTCTTCCGGGAAACCCACGATGAAATCGCCCGACAGCAGGATGTCGGGCCGCGCCGCGCGGATACGTTCGACGAGCCGCAGGTAGTCTTCGGCAGTGTGCTTGCGGTTCATCCGCTTGAGGATCTTGTCGGACCCCGATTGAACCGGCAGATGGAGGTAGGGCATCAGCTTCGCACAGTCTCCATGCGCCTCGATCAGGTCGTCGGACATGTCGTTGGGATGCGAGGTGGTAAAGCGGATTCGCTCGAGCCCCTCGATGTCGTTCAAGGCCCAGATGAGCCGCGCCAGCGTCCAGCCCGCGCCCTTGGCATCCTCGCCGTGATAGGCATTCACGTTCTGGCCCAGAAGCGTGATCTCCCGCACGCCGCGTTCGACCAGTTCCCGCGCCTCGCGCAGGATGCGTTCGGGCGGGCGGCTGACCTCCGCCCCCCGCGTGTAGGGCACGACGCAGAAGGCGCAGAACTTGTCGCAGCCCTCCTGCACGGTCAGGAACGCCGCCGGGGCCCGCCGTCCCTTGGGCCGGCTCTTCAGCACCTCGAACTTGTCTTCGAGCGGGAACTCGGTGTCGACGGCCTTGGCCCCGGTGCCGATCCGCCTCACCATCTCGGGCAGCCTGTGATAGGTCTGCGGCCCGACCACGAGGTCCACCATCGGCTGACGCCGCATGATCTCTTCGCCCTCGGCCTGCGCCACGCAGCCGGCCACCCCGATCTTGAGATCGGGCTTTGCGTCCTTCAGATCCTTGAACCGGCCCAGCTCGGAATAGACCTTTTCGGCAGCCTTTTCCCGGATGTGGCAGGTGTTGAGCAGGATCATGTCAGCCTCTTCGGGGCTCGACACCTCGACATAGCCCTCGCCCCCCATGGCCTCGGCCATGCGCTCGCTGTCATAGACGTTCATCTGGCACCCGTAGGTGCGGATGAAGAGCTTCTTCGGATCGGTCGTCTGGTCCATGTCGGCACCTCTCAAAGTCAGCGCGCGTCCTACCCCGATTGCGCCCTCGCCGCAACGCCCGCGCCACCGCGCGCGGACCGAAGTGTTTCAAGGATTGTTTACCCGCCCGCGCGCAGGATACCACAGACCCATGCGCTACACGTCCCTTTCCGAGTTCCAGAGCAAAGGCAAGGCCGCCCTCGCCCGCGGCCCTGTCGCGATGATCTTTGTCGAGGACCTGATCGAGGTCGAAAGCACGATCCGATACCACCAGCTCACCGGGTTCAAGGCGATCCTCGTTTTCGCGCCCGAAGAGCTCGACCTTCCTGCCTCGCTCGAAGCCGAACTGCACCGCATCGACTACCCGGTGCTCGACGTGTCGGACGTGCAGGTCGCCGTGAACGCTGTGAACGACATGGCACCCGGCATCTGGCTTTATTATTGCTACAACGGCGAATACCTGTTCTTCCCGTTCTGCGAGACGCGCAACGTGAACGAGCTGCTCGCCTTTCACACCGAAGAACGCCGCTCGGCCATGCTGGCCTATGTCATCGACCTCTACGCCGACGATCTGCGCCGGTATCCTGATGCGGTGTCGCTCGACCACGCTTACCTGGACAAGACCGGATATTACGCGCTGGGACGGGCCGATCCGGCCAACAAGAACTATCCCAAGGAGCGGCAACTGGATTTCTTCGGTGGCCTTCGCTGGCGCTACGAAGAGCACATTCCGAAGGACCGCCGCAAGATCGACCGTGTGGCGCTCTTTCGTGCGAAACCGGACCTGAGACTGCGCGCCGACCACACGTTCACGGACGAGGAATACAACACTTATGCCTGCCCGTGGCACAACAACATTACCGCCGCCATCGTGAGCTTCCGCACCGCCAAGGCGCTCAAGATGAACGCGGGCTCGACCTTTGCGATCCCGACCTTCAAATGGCACAACTCGGTGCCCTTCGACTGGACCTCGCAACAATTGCTCGACCTGGGTCTGATGGAACCCGGTCAGTGGTTCTGACGATCGCGCACCGCGCGACTTAACTGAAAATTATGCGAATCGCCGGACAGTCTGCGGGTCATTTGGGACCTGCTCATGTTCAATCGTTCCCGCGCGGCATCGACCGCGCCTGCCACCAGCCGCGCGTCGGCAACGCTTCAGGCCGCGACGGAAGCGCTCGCGATCATCTGGTTCGACACGGACGGCGGGATCCTCGACGCCAATCCGAACTTCTGCCGGACGATGAAATACGATCAGGACGCGCTGCGGGGCCAGCACCACCGCATCTTCATGCCTCCCGGCGTGGCCGAGGATGACGCCTATGCGCGGTTCTGGGTTGGCTTGAGATCGGGCAAGGCGCAGTCCGGCACCTTTACCCGCCGGCGCAAGGACGGAACCCTCATCTATCTCGAGGCGTCGTATGTCCCCCTGCGCGCCACGGACGGAACGATCACGGGCTTTGTCAAATTCGCAAGCGACGTGACCGACAAGGTGCGCGCCGACATGCGCCACGCGGCGATGATCGAGGCGATCGACCGTGCCAATGCGGTGGTAGAATTCACCCCGGACGGCACCGTCACCCGCGCGAACCAGACGTTCTGCACCGTCCTGGGCTACGGCGCCGAACAGATCGTCGACATGAAACACAGCGCCTTCATGCCTTCAGGTCAGGGTGAGGGTCCGATCTATGCCGCCTTTTGGGAGAAACTTCGCAAGGGCGAGTTCCTTGCGGGCGAGTTTCTGCGCCGGTCCAGGTCCGGCGCCGACATCTGGATCCAGGCGAGCTATACGCCGGTCCTCGACCCCGAGGGCCGGGTGGTCGGCGTGGTCAAGCTCGCCCGCGACATCACGGCGCGCAAGCAATCCGAGCTTGACGTGCGCGGCCAGATCGAGGCGCTGGAACGCTCGCAAGCTGTGATCGAATTCGACCCCTCGGGGCATATCCTGACGGCCAATGCAAATTTCCTCGCGCTGATGGGCTATGGTCTCGACGACATTCGGGGCAAGCACCATCGGCTCTTCATGGATCAGTACGACGTGGCCGCACCGGAGTATGCCGCGTTCTGGGACAGTCTGCGCGCGGGCCGGTATCACGAGGGCGAGTTTCGCCGCCGCACCAGGACAGGCGCCGACGTCTGGATCCAGGCAACCTACAATCCCGTGCGCGACAAGGACGGGCAGGTCGTCAAGGTGGTCAAATTCGCTTCCGACATATCGGATCGCAAACGCGCGATCATCGACCTGCGCGACAGCATCCTGCGCCTTTCGGGTGGCGACCTGAGCCAGCGCATGACCTCGACCATGCCGCCGGACATGGAGCCGCTCCGGCTGATGTTCAACGACGCGCTCGACCGCCTGACCAACCTCGTCGGCGCGATCATCGAAGGCGCGGGCGCCACTCGCGTCGAGGTCGAGGGGATCAATGCGGCCTCCGAGGACCTGGGGCGGCGCAACGGCTTGCAGGCCCGCGCGCTCACTGAAACCACCACCGCAATGTCCGGCCTGGGCGCCATGATCCGGGATTCGCGTGACCGCGCCACCGAAGCCGCCACCGTGGTTGGCCGGACCCGTGAACGGTCGTCCGAAGGTCGTCAGGTGATCGAAGCGACCGTGCGCGCGATGACCGCCATCGCCGCCAGTTCGACCCAGATCTCCAAGATCACCGGGCTGATCGACGACATCGCGTTCCAGACCAACCTGCTCGCCCTCAACGCCGGTGTCGAGGCGGCGCGCGCCGGGGAAAGCGGTCGAGGCTTTGCCGTGGTCGCTTCCGAGGTCCGCGCTCTCGCCCAACGCTCCTCGGACGCCGCGCGCCAGATCGCAGACCTCATCACCGCCTCCGAACGGCAGGTGAGCGAGGGTGTCGCGCTCGTGGATCAGTCGGGCAGCGCGTTGGGGGAAATCGACGATCTCGTGACGACGCTCGGCACCGCGGTGGACACCATCGCAACCTCCGCCCGCGAACAGTTCGACTCGCTGGGCCGGATCGACAGGTCCATCGAGCAGCTCAACCAGGTGACCGCCGAGAACGGCGCCATGTTGCAGGAAACGCTGGACGCGGTCCATGCGCTCAGGGACCAGACAGAAAGGCTCGTCAGGGAAAGCGACGTCTTCAGCATAGCGCCCCCGGACACAGACCATCATGGCTGGTCCTCTGGCACGGGCCAGGTGGAAGTCGGGTCCCTTGGGTAGTCCGTGATCCCGCGGCGGGACCCGGCGGAGCGGCTGGTCCTCGAACGCGGTAGCACCGACAACGCAGTAAGATCGTGCCGGCCGGTTCGTGTGTTTCGAGTCGACGAAATCCGGAGGGGGTGGGGGAACCAGCACCCCTTTGCGAAGGCTCCCGTTTCGAACGCGGCCCGGAGAGAGGCGGCTATCCCCTCGCGGGCCCGCAAAATAGTAATTCTGTATCAAGAGCTTGGAATGGCAACCCCCACCACTGCCCTGCCCTCGGGTTTACACGCGACCCTCGGTCCCTATGTTGAAGGGGAACCCCGCGAGAACCCGCGCGCGCCCAACGGTCCGCACGGCCTTGCCGAACCCATCCGAGACATTGATACACGAGGAACCCATGTCCCAAGTCAAATCGGGCGACAAAGTCCGCATTCATTACACCGGCACCCTGAACGACGGCACCGTCTTTGACAGCTCCCAGGGACGCGATCCGCTGGAATTCACCGTCGGCTCCGGCGAGATCATCCCCGGCCTCGACAAGGCGCTGCCCGGCATGGCGGTCGGTGACAAGAAATCCGTGCCTGTCCCGGCGGAAGATGCCTATGGTCCGCGCAATCCCGAAGGCATCGCGGACATCCCGCGCGAGCAGATCCCGGCCGATATTCCGCTCGAGGAAGGGATCCAGCTGCAGATGCGCACGCCGGAGGGCCAGCAGCTGCCCGTCACCGTGACGAAGATCACCGACGAGACGGTGACGCTCGACGCCAACCACCGTCTCGCCGGCGAGGATCTGACCTTCGACATCGAACTGGTCCAGATCGCCTGATCCGGACCAAGGGCGACCCGGTCCCGTCCGTTCTTGGAACCTCCTGCCCGGCCTTTCGTTGGTCGGGCAGGAGGTATCGTCATGAAACATCCGACCATCACCGCCGCAACCCTCGTCCATGCCGCGCCACTCGTGGTTTACGAGGCTTTCGCCGACCTCGATCAACTGACCACCTTCTGGTTCCCCCGGGCAACCGGCACGGTCGCGGCGGGCGAGACCGTGACCTGCGCGATGGGACACGAGGACGACGCCCGAACGATGGACCTGCACATCGTCTCGGCTATGCCCGGCGACCACATTGCCTTTGACTGGGGCGACGAAAGCCAGACGCGGGTCGACATTCGTTTCGCCGAAAAGGGCCCCACGACCGAACTGACGATCACTGAAACGGGTTATGAGGAACAGGGCGACGCGCCTCTGGCCACGCTTCTGGACCGTCAGGGGCTGTTCAACCAGCTCGTCATCGCGGCAAAAGCCTGGGCGGAACAGGGTGTCGCCTTGCCGATCCTCGAAAACCGGGCGGCCTAGGTCAAAACGCCGGGCAAGGCCAACGGTCGCCTATCCCTTGGCGCGCAGGCGTATCACCACGTCGACCTTGGAAATCTCGGCGCCCTTGGGGGCGGCGGGCAGCGCAGCGATCTCGAGATCGTCTTTCGGCGCATCCTCGAGCTTGCCGCTGTCCTCCCAGAAGAAATGCGGGTGATTGGTGGTATTCGTGTCGAAATACCCCTTGGTCCCGTTGACGAGGATCTCGCGCAACAGGCCCGCATCGGAGAAGGACCGCAACGTGTTGTAGACCGTGGCAAGCGACACCCTGTCGCCCGACGCCAGAGTCGCGTCGTAAAGGCTTTCCGCGGTCACATGCCGGTGGCAGCCGTCGCCCACGAGGAGCGAGGCAATCGCAAGACGCTGTTTTGTCGGACGAAGTCCTGCCGACTCCAGCCACCGCGCGCCCATCTCTTTTGCCTGACTTTGATGCATTTCATGCCTCTGGCTCGGTCTGAAAGCATTTATAGGCGGGAAAAGCCCCCTTTTTCAAACAGTTTTCCGCCCGCCTCACCAGACTGTCAGGCCCCTGTGCCCTTGCTTATGAAGTCCGCCGGGTGATAGAGGGGGCGCGATACCGCGCAGTTTAACCAGATGGGGGCCTGATGGCTGATTTTCCGACCAGTTTCGACAAAGACGACCTGCTGAGATGTGCAGCGGGCGAACTGTTCGGTCCCGGCAACGCGCAACTGCCCGCGCCGCCCATGCTCATGATGGACCGCATCACGGATATTTCCGGCGATCGCGGCCAGCACGGCAAGGGTCACGTGGTTGCGGAGTTCGACATCACGCCGGACCTCTGGTTCTTCGATTGCCACTTCCCCGGCAACCCGATCATGCCCGGCTGCCTTGGCCTGGATGGTCTGTGGCAGCTCACGGGCTTCAACCTCGGCTGGCGCGGCTGGCAGGGGCGCGGCTATGCGCTGGGGGTCGGCGAAGTGAAGCTCAAGGGCATGGTGCGTCCTGACAGGAAGCGCCTGACCTATTATGTAGACTTCACCAAGGCCGTTCAAACCCGCCGCCTGACCATGGGCGTCGCGGATGGCATCGTGGAAGCCGACGGTGAAGTCATCTACGAAGTCAAGGATATGAAGGTCGCGCTTTCTGAATCGTAATCAGGGGACGGGCGTAACCACAGGGAAGGAGCCACAATGCAACGTGTCGTCGTAACGGGGCTCGGCATCGTGTCGCCCATAGGGAACAACGCGAACGAGGTCATCGCCTCGCTCAAGGCGGGTCGTTCGGGCATCACGGCCAATCAGGACATGATCGACCACGGTTTCCGCAGCCAGGTGGCCGGTGCCGTCGATATCGACATCAAGGAACATGTCGACAAACGCGCGCTCCGGTTCATGGGACCAGGGGCGGCCTATGCCTATATCGCCATGGGACAGGCCATCGCCGATGCGGGTCTGGACGAGAGCGTCGTGGTCAACGAGCGCACAGGGCTCATCGCGGGCTCGGGCGGGCCGTCGACCTCGGCCATGTTCCAGGCGCACCAGACGGTGCTCAATTCCGGTAGCCCCAAGCGGATCGGCCCTTTCGCGGTGCCGAAATGTATGTCCTCCACAATTTCCGCGAACCTCGCCACGGCCTACAAGATCAAGGGGATCAACTACTCGATCACCTCGGCCTGCTCGACCTCGCTCCATTGCATCGGCAACGCCGCCGAGCAGATCATGCTGGGCAAGCAGGACGTGATGTTCGCGGGCGGAGCGGAGGAACTGGACTGGACGCTGTCCTGTCTCTTCGACGCGATGGGTGCCATGTCGTCCAAGTATAACGACGACCCGAGCAAGGCGTCGCGCGCTTTCGATGCCGACCGGGACGGTTTCGTGATCGCCGGCGGCGGCGGGATGGTGGTGCTGGAAAGCCTCGACCATGCGCTGGCGCGCGGGGCCAAGATCTATGCCGAAGTGACGGGCTTCGGCGCGACCAGCGACGGCCACGACATGGTGGCCCCGTCGGGCGAAGGCGGCGAGCGCGCGATGAAAGTCGCGCTCTCCACCCTGCCCGAGGGACGAAAGGTCGGCTACATCAACGCGCATGGCACCTCGACGCCCGTGGGCGACGTGGGCGAAGTGAAAGCCGTGCGCCGGGTCTTTGGCGAAGGCACGACCCCGGTCATCAGCTCGACCAAGTCGATGACCGGGCACGCGCAGGGCGCGGCAGGGGCGCTCGAGGCGATCTTCTGCCTTCTCATGCTCGACGGCGACTTCATCGCGCCCTCGATCAACGTGGAAACGCTCGATCCCGAGGTGAAGCCGGACGAAATCGCCACGGCGCTGGTGGAAAACGCGGGACTGGACACCGTGATGACCAACAGCTTCGGCTTCGGCGGGACCAACGGGTCCATGCTGCTCAGCAAATACAAAAGCTAATTCAAGACATTACATAAGTGGGAGTGGGGCCATGGCGGAACTGATGAAGGGCAAGCGCGGCCTGATCATGGGCGTTGCAAACGATCGGTCCATCGCCTGGGGCATCGCTCAGGCGATGGCGGCAGAGGGGGCGGAGCTTGCCTTTTCCTACCAGGGCGACGCCTTCGGCAAGCGGGTCGAACCGCTTGCCGCATCGCTGGGATCTGACATCCTCGTCGACATGGACGTGACCAACGACGAGACCCTCGACAGTGGGTTCGCCTCGCTCTGGGAACGCTGGGACCGGATCGACTTTCTGGTCCACGCCATCGCCTACTCCGACAAGAACGAACTCACGGGCCGCTTCCTCAACACCTCGCGATCGAACTTCAAGAACTCGCTCGACATCTCATGCTATTCGCTGATCGAGGTTGCGCGGCGGGTCGAACCCAAGATGACCGAAGGCGGGTCGATCATCACGCTGACCTACGGCGGGTCGAACCGGGTGACGCCCTATTACAACGTGATGGGCGTGGCCAAGGCGGCGCTCGAGGCGACCGTGCGCTACATGGCCAACGATCTGGGACCGCAGGGCATCCGGGTGAACGCGATAAGCCCCGGCCCGATGAAGACCCTCGCCGGTGCGGCCATCGGCGGTGCGCGCAGGACCTTCCGCCACACCGAGGCCAACAGCCCGATGCGCAAGAACGCGACTCTCGAATCCATCGGCGGGACGGCGGTCTACCTCGCCTCGGACTACGGTACCTGCACGACGGGCGAGATCATCACGGTCGACGCGGGCTTTCACGTGCTGGGGATGCCGCAGCCCGAGCACCTGTAAGGCGCGGCACCGAAAGCGGCAGGATCACTTCTGCCGCTTCACGCCCTTATTGTTGATCCGGGGCTTCGTCTTCACCTTGCCCTCGGTCAGCTTGTAGCGGTTCTGCGACCATTTCTTGGAAAAGTCGCAGTCGTCCCCATACTCCAGGAAATCGTCGTAATACTTGTGCTTGGCCACGGGGTCCTTCTCGTGCTTGATCGGGCACCAATAGGCCTCGGTCCGCGCCGCGATCTCGGACGCATAGGCGAGCACGCCGTTTCCGTAGCTGCAATACAGGCAGTTGAGCTTCTGATAGGGCCGCAGGTAAGGCATCCGCTCGCGGTCGATCTGGATATAGTCCCTGCGCCTGACCAGCGGCACTTTGTAGAGCGGGAAGCAGATCCACATGTAGGCGGTCACGAAGAAGTCGAGGATCAAGAAGGCGATCGCGACCGAGTAGATGATCGGCAGCGTCAGCATCACCGGCGTCCACATGTATTTCAGCGTCTTCTTGAAATCCGCGAAGCGTTCCGAGAACCCTTGCGACCGTGGCGCGCGTTTCTCGTCAACGGCAGCACGGCCCCCGGCCAGACGACCGCGCAGATGCGTACGAAAATCCATGAAAGCCATAGCACTGTCCCCGGTGATAGCGGACTTAGCTGTAGCCCCGGCAAGAAAACTGTCAAGCGGCAAGATGGAGGCGTGATCCACCGCCTTTCATGAATCGAAACAATCCGTTTCCGCCATAATTCTTGCCCGATTGAAACGGTCTGGGGCATGATTAAGGCACGGGTCGCGCGGTGATCTCTCCGAAAGTCATCTCTCCGCGCGGCCCCCTGTGAACCTTTGGGGGAACGTCTCGACCTGTCCCCGAAAACTCGGCTGGCCGTGGCGTGGTGGTCGCTGTGAACGACCCGGAACCCGCCACGGCAGCGCCCCCTCTCCTTTCGATCCTGATTGAACCGATCCGCCCGATGTCTTGCCGCGCCGGTCTTTCCCTCGCCGCGCCCGCGTGACAGTCTGCGGCAGAACGGAGGGGCTTCATGGCGATCACGACCTGCATTTTCGACGCCTATGGCACGCTTTTCGACGTGACAGCGGCGGCGCGTGAAGCGGCGGCGGAACCGGGCGCGGGCAAGCTGGCCGATGTGTGGCCACGGCTTGCCGCCGACTGGCGCCTGAAGCAGCTTGAATACTCGTGGCTCCGGGCGATCACCGGCGAACATGTGCCGTTCTGGCAGGTGACCAAAGACGGTCTGGACTGGGCGCTCGAAGCGCAGGGACTGGGCGGCGATACCGCGCTGCGCGACCGCCTGCGCGCGCTGTATTGGGAGCTTTCCGCCTATCCCGAGGTCGAGAGCGTTCTCAAGGCCCTGAAGGCGCAGGGAAGACACGTCGCGATCCTGTCGAACGGCTCGCCAGACATGCTTGCGGGTGCGGTCGAGAGCGCCGGGATCGGCGCGATGCTGGACGATGTGCTCAGCGTGGAAAGCGTGGGCGTGTTCAAGCCGGCGGCCCCGGTCTACGCAATGGTCACCGACCGCTTCGCCTGCGCCCGTGACGAGGTGCTCTTCGTTTCCTCGAACGGCTGGGATGCCGCGGGCGCGGCGGGCTTCGGCTTCGTCACCGCCTGGATCAACCGGGCAGGGCTGCCGATGGACCGGCTCGGCCATCCGCCCCATGAAATGCTCACCGACCTCAGCGCCATTCCCGACATCGCGAGCGCCATATGAAGAGCTTCACCACCACCGATGGAACCCGGATCGCCTACACCGACGAGGGCGACGGCCTGCCGCTCATCGCGCTGTCGGGACTGACCCGCAACGGGCGGGATTTCGATTTCCTCGCGCCGCACCTCACGGACGTGCGGCTGATCCGCCCCGACTATCGCGGGCGCGGCGGCTCGGGCTGGGCGGACTGGTCCACCTATACCGTGCCGACCGAAGCGGGCGACGTTGTGGCGCTCATGGACCATCTCGGGATCGAACGCGCCGCTTTCCTTGGCACCTCGCGCGGGGGCATCAACGCCATGTTCATAGCGGCGACTCAAACTCCGCGTGTGATCGGCGTCTGCCTGAACGATGTCGGTCCGGTGCTGGAGCCCGCAGGGCTGGCCGCCATCGACGCCTATATCGGGCGCAACCCCAAGGCCCGGACGCTGGACGAGGCCGCCGAGATCCGCGCAGCCACGGCCAAGGGGTTCTCGAGCGTCCCCCCGTCGCGCTGGCGGGAAGAGGCCGAGCGCAACTACGACGAAACACCGGAGGGGCTGACGATCAACTATGACCCTGCCCTGCGCGAGAGCTTCCTTGCCGCCATGGCCGCCGATGCACCGGACCTCTGGCCGCTCTTCGACGCGCTGGCGGGCAAGCCGGTCGCGGTCATTCGCGGCGTGAACTCGGACGTGCTGTCGGCCGCGACGCTGGCCGAGATGCAGGCGCGTCGCCCCGACATGATCGCCGCCGTGGTGCCCGACCGCGCCCATATCCCGTTTCTGGACGAACCCGAGGCGCTTGCCGCCATAACCCGCTGGCTGGAGGCCTGCCGTTGAATATCGAGATGATCCGTGCCGCCCGCGAGCGGCTCACCGGCCATGCGCGCGTAACGCCGCTCCTGTCCTCGCCGTTTCTGGACGAGCTGGCCGGGCGGCGCGTGCTGGTCAAGGCTGAGTGTCTTCAACACACCGGCAGCTTCAAGTATCGAGGGGCCAAGAACGCGCTTTCCGCGCTCGACCCGGACGTGCGGGCGCGGGGAGTCATCGCCTTTTCTTCGGGCAATCACGCGCAGGGTGTGGCGCTCGCGGCACGGGAGTTCGGGGTTCCGGCGGTCATTGTTATGCCCTCCGACGCCCCCGCACTGAAATTGACGAACACCCGTGGGTTCGGGGCCGAGGTCGTTACCTATGACCGCGCCACCGAGGACCGCGACGAGATCGGCGCGCGGCTTGCAACCGAGCGCGGGCTGACGCTGGTCAAACCCTTCGACGAGCCCCAGGTCATCGCAGGCCAAGGCACGCTTGGCCTCGAAATCGCGGCGCAGGCGGCGGACCTGGGCGTCATCGACGCCCAGGTCGTGGTGCCCTGTGGCGGCGGCGGGCTAACTTCGGGCGTGGCGCTGGCGCTCGCGGATGCCGCGCCGGGGATGCGGGTGCATCCGGTGGAACCCGAGGGCTTCGACGACGTCGCGCGCTCGCTCATATCCGGGCATCACGAGGTGAACCCGCGCCTGTCCGGCAACATCTGCGACGCGATCATCACGCCCTCGCCCGGCAAGCTCACCCTGCCCCATATGCTCGCGCTCTGCGGGCCGGGCCTGACCGTGACCGAGGACGACGCCTTGCACGCCATGGCGCAGGCGTTCCTCAGGCTCAAGATCGTCGTGGAGCCCGGCGGCGCAGTAGCGCTCGCAGCCGCCCTCACCGGCAAATGCGAGGCGGACACGGTGATCGCGGTAACAAGCGGCGGCAACGTCGATCCCGAGGTCTTTGGCCGTGCGATGGCGATGCTCTGATGCACGACCACGCACATGATCTGCCGATCTTTCCGAGGGTCGCGGCACCGTTCCACAGCCATTACCGCGCCGATGGACCTGAGGACGGGCCGGTCGTGTTCTTTGCCAATGCGCTCGGCACCGATCTGACCATCTGGGACGATGTGGTTGCGCTCTTGCCCGAGGAGCTGCGCGTGATCCGCTACGACATGCGCGGGCACGGTCAGTCGGACGTGCCGCCGGGGCCATACTACATGGGCGATCTGGTTGGCGATGCGGCGCGGCTTCTCGACGATCTGGACGCCCGCGAGACGGCCGTCGTCGGTCTGTCCATCGGCGGGATGGTGGCGCAGGGGCTGGCGGCGGAGCGGATGGACCTCGTGCGCGCTATGGTGCTGTCGAACACGGCGACCAAGATCGGCACGCCCGAAACATGGCAGGACCGGATTGCGCTTGTGCGGGACAAGGGGACGCGCACGATGGCGGAGGGCACGATGGAGCGCTGGTTTCCCCGTGCAACCCGCGCCGCGCGGCCCGAACTTGTCGCACGGGTGCGCGACATGGTGGCCGGACAGGCCCCCGAGGGCATCATGGGCGCAATGGCCGCCATCGGAGAAACGGACCTCTACGAATCGACTGCGCGCCTCGCCTTGCCCACGTTGGTGATCGCGGGCAGCGAGGACGGATCGACCCCCGCCGACCTCGTGCGCGAGACCGCCGGTCTGGTGCGCGGGTCGCGGTTCGAGGTCATCCGCAAGGCGGGCCACGTCCCTTGCCTCGACCAGCCCGAGGCCTTTGCCGCGCTCCTGACCACCTTTCTGACCGAGATCGGACATATCTGATGGCACGTTTCCTCCTCATCCACGGATCGAGCCACGGCGCCTGGTGCTGGGACGAGACCATCGCCGAACTCGCCGCGCTGGGGCACGAAGGTGTTGCCATCGACCTGCCGGGCGCGGGGTCCGACGACACGCCGCTAGAAGATGTCACGCTCGCGGGCTACGCCGATGCGGTGCTGGGTGCGGTCGATGGCCCAAACGTTCTTGTCGGTCATTCGGCGGGCGGCTTCGCGATCACCGAAGCGGCCGAGCGGTTGCCCGAGAACGTCGCGGGGCTGGTCTATGTGACGGCCTATGTGCCGCAACCGGGGAAGTCGCTTGTGGCGATGCTGAAAGAGGCGCCGGAGCAGCCGATGCGCGAGGCATTCGAACTACGTGAAGACCGGGTGGCCTTCCGCTTCAAGGGCGACTTCGTAGCCGGCCCGATGTATGCCGACTGCCCGCCCGGAACAGCCGAACGCGCGGCACCGCTTCTGTCGTGGCAGCCGTTCAAGCCCCAGACGACTCCCGCGACACTGACCGGGGCGTCAGCGCATGTGCCGAAGCTCTACGTCTTTTGCGACGAGGACCGAGGTATCCCGCCCGCCCATCAGGCGCAAATGGCTGCCGGTTTCGAGGACAGCGAGCGGGTTCATCTCCCCTCTGGCCATTCGCCGTTCTTCCAGATGCCCGACCGGCTGGCGCGAGTTCTGGCCGAGTTTGCCGCCCGGACGTAACGTCAGCGCAGGGGGCGCTTGCCCGAAGCGGCTTGGCGCGGCATGACGATTGCGAAACGCGGTTTCGCGGAAAGGGAGGACACCATGGACAAGATCAAGGCCGCCGTCTGCCACACCTTCGGTGAACCGCTGGTGATCGAGGAGATCGACATTCGCGCCCCCGAGGCGGGCGAGGTCGAGGTGGAGATCCACGCCGTCGCAATCTGCCAGTCCGACATCTCCTTTGCCGAGGGCGGCTTTGGCGGCCCACTGCCTGCGGTCTATGGCCACGAGGCGGCGGGCGTGGTGTCCAGGGTCGGGCCCGAGGTGCATGGCCTGGCGGTTGGCGACAAGGTCGTCGTAACGCTGATCCGGGCCTGCGGCCATTGCCCGTCCTGCCAGACCGCGCGACCGGTGACCTGCGAAACGCCCTATGACGGGATGGAACAGGGACCGCTGACCAAGGGCGGCGCCCCGGTCTACCAAGGGCTGCAAGCCGGTGCTTTTGCCGAGAGGGTCGTGGTCCTGTCCTCGCAGGTCGTCAAGATTGCCGACAGCGTGCCCATGGAGTCCGCCGCGCTTCTGGCCTGCGGCGTGATCACCGGGATCGGGTCCGTCGTGAACGTCGCGCAGGTCCGGCCCGGCCAGACCGTCGTGGTGATCGGCGCGGGCGGCGTGGGCCTCAACGCCATTCAGGGCGCGCGGATCGCGGGGGCGGCCAGGATCATCGCAGTGGACATGACCGAAGAAAAGCTCGACATGGCGCGCGACTTCGGCGCGACCCACGGCGTGCTCGCCACCGAGGAAAAACCGTGGTCAGCGGCCAAGAAACTGAACGGCGGGCGCGGCGCGGATGCGGTGTTCGTCACCGTGGGCGTGGCCCCGGTCTATGACGCGGCCCCCCGTTACCTCGCCCCCGGCGGCAATGTGATCATGGTCGGCCTGCCCCATGCCCGCGACAAGGCGAGCTATTCGCCGCTGGCCATGGGCAACGCGAGCCAGGGCATTCTGGGCACCATGATGGGCAACACCGTGATCGCGCGGGATATTCCGTGGATGGTCGATCTTTACGAACAGAAGCGGCTCAAGCTGGACGAGCTGATTTCGGGCCGCTTCACGCTCGACCAGATCAACGAGGCGATCGCCTCGACCAAATCCGGGAGCGCCAAGCGAAACGTGGTCCTGCTGAAATAACCTCTCCGGGCCGCAATTGGCTTGATCTGAGGGCGAAATCGCAGAAGATTGTGCACGATCACTCGATCGACGGCATTTTTACCTGCGGGCGGGACCTGATTGGCCTCCCGCCCTCGCGAAAAGTTTTTGATATGTGGCAGCTCACCTTGTTTGACTGGTCCGGCATTCTGTCGGTCGTGCTGGCCGTGACGGCCTACGCACTCTTGCAGACCGGATACATTCGCGGCACCGGCTATACGTATCCGGGTCTTTACCTCATCTCCGCCATCCTGATGCTCGTCTCGCTCTGGAAAGACTGGAACGCAGCGGCCTTCGTGGTCGAGGTGATCTGGATCGTGATTTCCGTCTACGGGATCGCGAGGACCTATTTCATCAACTCGCGGCTCAACTTCTCGGACGAGGAGATGACGCTCATCTCCTACGGCCTGCCACGCATGTCGCGGGCAACGGCGCGGGCGCTGCTGAACAAGGGCGTCTGGATGGATGCCGACCCCGGCACGGTCCTCACGACCGAGGGACAATCGGTGACGCACCTGCACTTCATGCTTCACGGCGCGGCCAAGGTCCTGTCGGGCGGCGCCAACATCGCGACGATCAAGCGCGGCTTCATCGGGGAAATGGCCGTGATGGACGCAGCCCCCGCCTCGGCCACCGTCGAGACGGTCGATCCGTCGCGGATCTTCACCGTCTCGGGCACCGCGCTGCGCGCGCTCACGGAACGCGACGTGGAATTTGCAGGCGCGCTGTCCAAGCACTTGGCCGATGCCACCAAGCAAAAACTGATCGAGGCGAACGCGCGGCTGTCAGCTCACGAAAAGGCTCATCCCCCCATTGTGTGACGCCTTGGTGTGAGGCAGGCCCGCCCGATAGACGGTAAGTGGTTGACCGTAGCGCGGCGAGATGCGTTTCATGTCACCGAACCGGACCCGGCGAGGTTCTGGCCCCGCGCCGGGGAAAACGCGCCGCAACGCCGGACCGAACGACAATATTACTGAGGCAGGGCGCGACATGACGCCAGAGCGGCTGCTCTTGATCCTACTCCTGATGCAGGTGAAGCACCTGCTCGCAGATTACGTCTGGCAGACCGGCTGGATGGTCGCGAACAAGGGCCGCTATGGCCACCCCGGCGGAATCGCCCATGCCGGGATGCACGCGGTCTTTTCCCTCGTCGTGATTGTCGCTCTGGGCTTTGCCCCGATGCTGGCGCTGGGCCTCGCGGTGTTCGAGTTCGTCGTGCATTACCATGTGGACTGGTCGAAGGATCAGATCCTGAGGCGCCGCGCGCTCGACGCCAAGATGCGGGAATATTGGATCTGGACCGGGGTCGACCAGTTTGCCCATCAGATCACCATGCTTGCGATGATCCTGGGGCTCTTGTGGTGGGGATGACACAAATCCCGCAGCCGTGACGGGCGCAGTGCCCGCGAACCTTCTATCCGGGGACCTGCCGAGCTAGACAGGATCAGGAATTGAGACTGAGTGCCGCGTATTTGAAGGCGGCAGGGGAGTAAACCATGCGCGTTCTGAAGCACGCCCTGATCGGCCTTTGCCTCGCGGCGGCGGCCCTGCCTGTCCGCGCGGAAAGCCTGCGTGAGGCGGTGCAAGCAGCCATCACGAACAACCCCACCGCGCGCGCAAATGACGCCAATGTCCGTGCGACCGCGATGGAGATGCTCGCCCGCGAACGGGATTTCCTGCCCACTGTCAGCGCCTTTGCCGAAGCCGGGGCCTATTACTACGACGACGCCGCCCGGCTCTCGCCCGCGCAGAACCGCCGGGTGACGGGCGCGGCGGAAATCGGCGTTCGGGCGGAGTATGTCGTCTTTGACGGCTACCGACGCGCAAACGAGGTCTACCGCGACGCCGCGCGCGTCGATCAGGCGATCTTCGGCGCGCTCGATGCCTCGGAAACCCTCGCTCTCTCGGTGGTCGAGGCCTATATCGACGTGCTGCGCCATCGCCAGCTGGCCGCGCTCGCCTATCAGAACGTGACCAAGCACCGCGAGTTCGGCACGCGCGTCGGCGAACTGGTCGACGCCGGTCGACTGCCTGCCTCGGAACGCTTCGAAGTCGAGCAGCGGATCGTGGCCGCGAGGCTCGCCGCCATTCAGGTCGAGGAAGCCGGGGCCAATGCCGTGGCGCGCTACGAGGCGCTCGTGGGCCATGCGCCCAAGGGTCCGATGTCGGCCCCCTGGCCCGGCAACGGCGCGCAGACCGAGGAGGCATTCGTCGCCCGTGCCGTGGCTGCGAGCCACAGGGTCAAGGCCGCCGACGCCAATGTGCAGGCCGCCTATGCCGCACAAGACATCGTGGCCTCGGACGCGCTGCCGCAAATCAAGCTGCAGGCGGGCGTGGGCGCGGGCCGCAACCTTGGCGGTGTCCCGGGCACGCAGACCGATGCCTTCGTGGGTGCGCGCGCGGAATGGGAAATCTGGTCGGGGGGCCGCAAGCCCGCCCGCTCTGCCGCGATGCTGCGCACCGCCGAGGCGCTCGCGGAACGCGACGCCGCCGTGCGCGACCTGCGTGCGCTCGCCATGACCACGTGGAACGCCTGGACCGCCAACATCGAACGCACGGTGCTTTTCGACCGGCAACTGGCCGCGACGCGGCGCACCGCCGACCAGTATATCGACCAGTTCGGCGCCGGAACGCGCACGTTGCTCGACGTGCTCGACGCCGAACGCGCCTGGTTCAACGCCCGCTTCGAGGATGTGAGCGCGGAAAGCTCCTATCTGTTCAACCAATATCAGATGCTCGCCGTCGAAAGCCGTCTGGCGGACCATTTCGGTGTCGGCGCGGCGCGGGTCGCGCTGGCACCGGGGGTCGAGGCGCGGGCGCGCCGCGACGGCGCCTTTTCCGTCTTCGATACCGCGATACCTGCGCTGGAATGACCGGGCGCGTGGACTCCGTACAGGCGCTTGCCGTCGTGGGCTGGCTCGCCGCCCACCACGGCCACCCCTGGACCGAGGCCGCCGCATTGGCTCGTGTGCCGCAGGTCACGCCCACGCCCGAGGGGCTGAGCGCGGCGCTTGCCACCGCCGGGCTCACCACGCGGCTCGTTCACCGCAAGATCGGGCGGATCGATCCGGCCACGTTGCCGGTCGTGCTTTTCGACCGTGACGGCGGTCTCCTCATCCTGTCCCAACTCGAAGGCGGGCGGGCGCGGATCGTCACGCCGGGCGGGGACCGACCCGAGGAAGAGCTGACCCCTGCCGCTCTGGCCCGCCGGGTGACCGGCGAGGTGCTGCTCGTGACCCCCGTCGCGACCACCGACAACCCCGCGCAGGAGGGCCACTGGTTCTGGCAGCCGATGCGCGAGAACGCAGGCGCCTGGGCACAGGTGGCGCTGGCCGCGCTCTGCATCAACGTGCTGGGCCTCGCGCTCCCCATCTTCGTGATGAACGTCTATGACCGGGTGATCCCCAACCTCGCCTTCGTCACGCTCTGGACGCTCGCCGCCGGGCTTCTCATCGCCTTTGCCATGGACTGGGGCCTTCGCATGGTGCGCGCGGGCGTGCTCGACCGGATCGGGCGCAGGCTCGACATCGGGATCTCGGCCACGCTGTTTCGCCACGCGCTGTCCTTGCGCCCGACGCTGATGCCCGGGGGCGCTCTGGGAACCGCGACCTTCCTGCGCGATTTCGAGGCAGTGCGGGAGTTCTTCGGCGCGCAAAGCCTGACCGCTGCCATCGACCTGTGTTTCGTGGGCGTCTTCCTCTTCGTGCTCTGGCTCATCGTCGGCCCGCTCGCCTTCGTCCCCGCCGTGGCCATCGTCGTGACGCTCGTGCTCGCCGCCCTCGCGCAATGGCCGATGCGCCACGCCGTCGGTCAGGTGCAGGCCGCCGCCGCCCGCCGCCAGACCGTGCTGATCGAGGCGCTCTCGGGGCTCGAGACGATCAAGACGCTCAACGCCGAACCCGCGATGCTGCGCGAATGGGACCGCTCGACCGTGGCCACCGCAAGGCTCACCGGGAAGAGCCGCTTCTGGTCGGCCTTCGCGACGAACGGCACCCAGACGATCATGCAGCTCAATTCCCTGGCGGTCATCACGCTGGGCGTGTTCCTGATCGCCGAGGGGCGCATCACCGTGGGCGCGCTCATCGCCGCGAACATCCTGTCGGGCCGCGTGCTCGCCCCGCTGGGCGCGATGTCCCAGACCGTGTTCCGCGCGCAGGCCGCGCGGCGGTCGATGGCGGCGCTGTCGCGGCTCATGGCCCAGCCTTCGGAGCGCGGGGACAAGGTGCGCTCGTCGCTGCGCCTGCGCGAGGGCCGGGTGGAGCTGCGCGGCGTCACCTATCGTTATCCGGGGGCCGAGGTGCCCGCGCTCGACCGGCTGGACCTGACGCTCGAACCCGGCGACTGCGTGGCGCTTCTGGGCCGGGTCGGGTCGGGGAAATCCACGCTGGGCAAGCTCGTCGCGGGGCTCATCGCGCCGGAAGAGGGCCAGATCCTGATCGACGGTGCGGCGCAGGCGCAATTCGATCCCGCCGAACTGCGCGCGGGCATCGGATACCTGCCGCAGGACCCCGAGCTCTTCACCGGCACGCTGGGCGAAAACCTGACGATCGGCGCTCCGGGCGCCGCGCCCGACGACATCGCCCGCGCGCTCCGCATCGCCGGGATCGATCGTTTCGTTGCCGGACTGCCGCAGGGGCTGGGCACCTTCGCGGGCGAACGCGGGCGGCATCTGTCGGGCGGGCAGCGGCAGGGGATCGCGCTCGCCCGGCTGATCCTGCGCAGGCCCAAAGTGCTGTTCCTCGACGAGCCGACCAACGCGATGGACCGGGATATGGAAACCGCAGTTGCCTCGCGGCTCTCGGAACTGCGCGCAAACGGCGTGACACTGATCCTCTGCACCCACCGCCCGAGCCTTGCCCAGACCGCCGATCGCATGGTGGTGCTCGACGGAGGCCGCAAGGCGCTCGATGGACCGAAACAGGCGGTGCTGGCGGCCATGCAAAAAGCGGCCCTCGGCGCGCCGAAACCGGGGCAGGCGTGATGTTCGGACCGTCGGTGGAAGAGGACTTCGTCAACGCGGCCACCGCCCGCCCGGCCCGGGGGGCGGCGCGGCGCGGGCTCGCGCTCCTTCTCGTGCTGGCAGGCGGGCTCGCGGCCTTCGTCTGGTGGGCCGCGACCTTCGAGATCGAGGAAACCACCCGCGCCATGGGCCGCGTCGTGCCCGCCGGTCAGGTGCAGGTCGTGCAGGCCCCGGATGCGGGCGTGGTGCGCGAATTGCTGGTGCGCGAGGGCGACGTGGTCGCTCAGGCCGCGCCGCTCGTGCGTATCGACGACACGGCGGCAGGGGCGGAACGCGGCGAGCTTCTGGAACGTGAGGCCGCGCTCATGGCCGAGGAACTGCGCCTCAGGGCCGAGGCAGAGGCGGGCGAGTTGGACTTTCCCGAGGACCTCACCGCCCGCGCGCCGCTCGCGGTCGAGGCGGAACGCGCCGTCTTCACCTCTCGCGCCACGCAGTTCGCAAACGAGCTGCGGGTGCTCGAGAACCAACTGGCCCAGCGACAGGCGGAACTGGCGGAAACGCAGGCCACCATCGCCAAGCTCGAGGGCCAGGTCGGCCCCCTGCGCGAAGAGGTCGCGATCACCGGGCCACTCGCTGAGCGCGGGACGGTCACGCAGGTCGATTTCCTGCGACTCCAGACCCGCCTGGCCGAGATCGAGGGCGAGCTGGGCGTGACCCGCGCCCGGATCACCCGGATCGAGGCCGGGATTCGCGAGGCCGAGACCCAGATCGCGACGGCCCGCTCGGCCTATGTGCTGACCGCGCGGGAACGGCTGGCGCGGGTGTCGGGCGACCTCGCCGTGCTGCGCGAAACCCTGCGGGCAGCGCAAGACCGGTTCGGCCGCACGACGCTCGAGGCCCCTGTCGCGGGCACGGTGAACCGGGTGCATGTGGCGACCGTGGGCGCCGTGGTCAGCCCCGGCGCGCCCTTGGTCGAGATCGTGCCCGCCGACGATCACCTGCTCATCGAAGCGCGGCTCAGGCCTCAGGACGTGGCCTTCATCCGCCCCGGCGATCCGGCCTCGGTGAAGATCACCGCCTATGACTACGTGGTCTACGGCGCGCTCGCGGGCACGGTCGAACGGATCGGCGCGGATGCGATTACCGAAGGGGAAGAGACGTTCTTTCAGGTCACCCTGCGCACCGACCGCACGACGCTCACCGGTCGCGGGCAGGAGGTGCCGGTGGGCGCGGGCATGGTCGCGCAGGTGGATATCCAGACCGGGCGCAAGACTGTGCTCGACTACCTCCTGAACCCCTTCCTCAGGGCCGGGAACGAGGCGCTGCGAGAACGCTGATCGGCCCTGCGCTATATGTCAGCGCAGGTGCCCCCGTGCCGCCATGGCGCGGGCATAAAGCCAGAGTGCCGCCGAAATGACGATGAGCAGCGAGGAAAACGCGAGCGGCGTGGGCGAGGTGATCGCGGCGGCATCCCCGGTGGGCAGGCTTAGGGAATAGCCCGTGGTGACCAGAACACCGATCAGCGACAGGACAAAGGCCAGCACGGCGAGCCGCGAGCGCGCGATGAGCAGGATTGACCCGACGACGGCCCCCCAGACCCCCAGTGCATAGGCCACCGCAACCCATATGGGCATCGTTTCGAACCAAGCCGCCTGCGCCGAGGACAGCGCGGCGGTATAAGTCGCGATCTCCAGACGCGAGGCAACGTAGATCGCACCGCCCACGAGGTTCCACAGGAGCGACAGCCACCCCACGACCTTCAGATGCCACGGTGTCATCGGTGCCCCCGTTTTCGTCCGCAATAACTGCGAGGCAACCGGGTGCAGGTTCGTCGAACCTCTGCGCCGGTCGCGCCGCGCCATGGCCCATGGTTGCGTCTTGACGCCCTTGGGTCAAGCGCCTCAGCATCGGCACATGGCAGGAGCAACACCGCGCATCGTCATTCTCACCGGCGCCGGAGTCTCGGCGGAAAGCGGGCTGGGCACGTTTCGCGACGTGGGCGGGCTTTGGACGCAATACGATCTGAACGAAGTGGCCACGCCCGAAGGCTTTGCCAGGAACCCTGCGCTGGTCCACGACTTCTACAACGCCCGCCGCGCCAATTGCCGGGGGGCTGCGCCCAATGCGGCACATGAGGCGCTCGCACGGCTTTCGGCAGCGCTGCCCGGTCAGGTGACTCTGGTCACACAGAACGTGGATGACCTGCACGAACGGGGCGGGTCGCGGGACGTGATTCACATGCACGGGCGGCTCGACACCGCGCTCTGTGGGTCCTGCGGGCACCGCTGGCCCGCGCCCGAGATGATGACCCCCGACGACCCCTGCCCCGCCTGCCATGCTCCCGAGACCCGGCCCGACGTGGTCTGGTTCGGGGAAATGCCCTACCGGATGGACGCGATCTACCGCGCGCTGCTGCGAGCCGATCTTTTCGTCGCGATCGGCACCTCGGGGAACGTCTATCCGGCGGCGGGATTCGTGGCTGAAGCCCGCGAAGCGGGCGCGCGCACGCTCGAGTTGAACCTCGAACCCTGTGACCGGCATGGCGCCTTCGACGAGACGCGACAGGGTCCGGCAAGCGTTGTCGTGCCCGAATGGGTGGACGAGGTAATCGCGCGGCTCACATAGGCGCCGCGCCCCCAGCACCCGCAGAAACAAAAACGGCCCCGCCGGATGGGCAGGGCCGCTTTGCGTAGATCGAGCCGAAATCAGGCCGAGGCTTGCGCCTTGGCGATTTCTTTTTTCACTTTCAGCGCACGCACCGAAAGCTCGGTGTCCTTGGCTTTCGCCAGAAACTTGTCCAGACCACCGCGGTGATCCACCGACCGCAGAGCCGACGCCGAGATGCGCAGCTTGATCGGGCGGCCCAGCGTTTCCGAAACGAGCGACACGTCGTTCAGGTTCGGCAGGAACCGGCGGCGGGTTTTATTGTTGGCGTGGCTCACGTTGTTGCCCGTGGCCGGCCCTTTACCAGTCAGTTCGCAGACGCGCGACATGGGTCCATTCCTCATCTTGGCGGCAGTTTCCGGGGGGTTTCATGGCCCGCCCCGATTTGCCAGTCAATACAAACGGGCGCCGCACAGGCAGCGCCCCGAATTCCGTTCGCGGGCAATAGGCGGTTTTTTCCAGCCCGTCAAGTGAGTCGCCCTTGGAAATACGATGCCCGGCGATGCGGCACCGGTGCAGCCCCACGGCTCTTCCCCGTTCTCCTGCCCCACACTATAGTCTTGCACATGGCGCACTCCGGTCCACATGCTCTTCTCCCGCCCGGCACGCCGGGCGCCGCGCTGACGGACACAGCGTGGGTCGAAGTGCTGGCGGCGGTGGACAAGACCTATAGCGAGCTTGTCGCCTATCAGGAAGAACTGGAAACGCGCAACGCCGAACTCGACGCCATGCGGCGCTTCATGGCGAGCGTCTTTGCCAGCGTCTCGGACCTCATCCTCGTGGTGGACCGCGATTTCCGGATCGAAGAGGCATCGGGGTCGGTGGCTGCTCTCCTGGGCGCGGACAAGCTGGGCACGCCGGTGTCCGCTCTGGTCACCGAAGCCGACTGGCCGATGGTCGAGGCGGCGCTGCGCCAGGCCTGCGACCAACGCCGCCCGACGAGTATCGAGGCCGCTTTTCGCTCGACCGATGGCGAAACGCCCATCGACCTGTCCATCGCGCCCCGGATCGGGGATCGCGGGCGCACCCGCGGCGCTGTGCTGACCGGGCGGCCGCTCGCGGAACTGCGCCGCGCCTATTCCAAACTGGCCGACAGCCACCAGCAGTTGAAAGAGGCGCAGACGCATCTGGTACGCAACGAGAAACTCGCCTCGCTCGGGCGGCTTCTGGCTGGCGTGGCGCATGAGCTGAACAACCCGATTTCCTTCGTCTACGCCAATACCCACGCGATGGAGAAATCCGCGCGCAAGCTCGAACAGTATTTCGAGGCGGTGCAGGCGGGCGCGAGCCGGGACGAGCTGATCGCCCTGCGCGAAAGCCTGCGTCTGGACCGCGAGATGGGCAACCTGCGCATGGCACTCGAAGGCGCGCGCGACGGTGCCGAACGGGTGCGCGACATCGTCGAGGACCTCAGGCGGCTGTCGGCGGACGGCACCGGCGAGATGGCGCCCTTCGATCTAGTCACGACCGCGCAGGCCGCCGTGAACTGGGTGCGGCGCGGATCGAAACGTGACGTGCGCATCGTGACATCCGGGCTGCCCGAGGTGATCGCAGTCGGGCGCAAGGGCCATATCCAGCAGGTGCTCATGAACCTCTTCCAGAATGCCATCGACGCGGTCGAAGGCGTCGCCGCGCCCGAGATCGGGATCGAGATCGGGACAGTTGCGCGCGAGGCCTTCGTCCGGGTGACCGACAACGGCCCCGGCGTTCCACCCGCCCTTGCCGCGACGATCTTTGACCCCTTCTTCACGACCAAGGAGGTCGGCAAGGGCACCGGGCTTGGCCTGTCGATCAGCCACAAGATCGCCGAGGAACACGGCGGCAGCCTGACGCTGGACGATGCCTGCGAGGGTGCCTCCTTCACCCTGACACTCCCCGCGCCGGAGCCGCGCCCGTGAACCTCCTGTGGCTTCAGGCGGCAGGCTGCGGCGGCTGCACCATGTCGCTCCTTTGTGCCGAGGACCCCAATGCGCTCGACCTCTTGGCGGGCGCGGGGATCAAGATCCTTTGGCACCCCACCCTGTCCGAGGCGACCGGGGCCGAGGTGACCGCGCTCCTCGCCGGGATCGAGGCGGGCGAGTTGCCCCTCGACATCCTCTGCGTCGAAGGCTCGATCGCGCGCGGACCCATGGGGACCGGCCGGTTCAACATGCTGGGCGGCACAGGACGGTCGCTCCTTGACTGGGTCGCCTCGCTCGCACCGCGTGCGCGGCACGTGGTCGCTGTGGGCACCTGCGCGACCTTCGGCGGGGTGACGGCGGCGGGGTCGAACCCCTCGGACGCGGTGGGTCTGCAATACGACGGCGCGCTCGCCGGTGCGGCGCTGCCCTCGACCTTTCGCGATCCCTCGGGCCTGCCGGTCATCAACATCTCGGGCTGTCCCGTGCACCCCGACTGGGTGACCGAGACGCTCATGCTCCTTGCCTCGGGCGCGCTGGGGCCAGCTGATCTCGACGACTACGCCCGCCCCCGGTTCTATGCCGATCACCTCGTCCATCATGCCTGCTCGAAGAACGAGTTCTATGAATACAAGGCGAGCGCCGAGACACTGGGGCAAATGGGCTGCATGATGGAGAACCTGGGCTGCGTCGGCACGCAGGCCGTGGGTGATTGCAACATTCGCACCTGGAACGGGGCCGGAAGCTGCACTAGGGCGGGCTATCCTTGCATCAATTGCACCGCGCCCGAGTTCGAGGAACCGCATCACGCCTTTACCGAAACGCCCAAGATCGCGGGTATCCCGGTGGGTCTGCCGACCGACATGCCGAAGGCGTGGTTCATGGCACTCGCGTCTCTATCCAAGGCCGCGACGCCGAAACGGATCGCGGAAAACGCGGTGTCGGACCGGGTCGAGGTCCCGCCGACCATCCGAAAGCCGCGCAAATGAGCCAGTTGATCGTCGGGCCCTTCAACCGGGTCGAGGGCGACCTCGAGGTGCGGCTGGCCGTGGACGAGGGTCGGGTGAGCGCAGCCCATGTGAACGCTCCGCTTTATCGTGGGTTCGAGGTCATGCTTCTGGGTAAGGACCCGCGCGACGCGCTGACGATCACGCCGCGGATATGTGGGATCTGTTCGATTTCGCAAAGCGCTGCGGCGGCCTTTGCCCTCGCAGGTGTTGCAGGGGTGAAACCGGCGCCAATGGGGGCGCAGGTGGCGGCGCTGCTCCATGCGGCGGAGAACACCGCCGATCACCTGACGCATTTCAACCTGTTCTTCATGCCGGACTTCGCCCGTCAGGACTACGCTGATCGCGACTGGCACGCCCGCGCGGTGGATCGGTTCACGGCGGCCCAAGGCGGCGCGGTTCGCCGGTCGGTCGAAGCGCGCACGCAGCTGTTTCACATCATCGGGACACTCGGCGGCAAATGGCCCCATACGCTCGCGATCCAGCCGGGTGGGGTCACCCGCACACCGAGCGCCTCGGAAAAGGTCCGCATGGCCGCGACGCTGCGGGGGTTTCGCCGCTATCTGGAAGAGGTCGTCTTTGGCGCCCCGCTCGAGGACTTTGTGGCCCTGGACAGCGTCGAGGCGCTACGCGGCTGGTCAACCGGCGACGCGGGGCTGTTTTTCGAGATTGCCGAGGATCTGGGGCTGGCCGACATCGGGCGCGGCACGGGACGACACATGAGTTTCGGGGCCTATCCGCTGGAAGACGGACCGGCGATTGCGCCGGGAGTATTCGACAGCGGGCTGGCCCCTGTCGATCCCGCAAGGATCATCGAGGACCTGAGCCACGCCTGGATGCGAGGCGAGGCAGCGCATCCGGCGGCAGGCATGACGGTGCCGGGCGAGGATATGGCCGACCCTGGCTACAGCTGGTGCAAGGCCCCGCGCTATGCCGGGCAGACGATCGAGGTCGGAGCCTTGGCGCGGCAGATCGTGGACGGTCATCCGCTCGCGCGCGACATGGTTGGCGGCGGCGTGATGGGCCGGGTCGCAGGGCGGCTGCTCGAGATTGCGCGGTTGCAGGGGATCATGGAGCACTGGGTCGACACATTGGACGTGAACGCGCGCTTCATGGACCGGGTGACGATCCCGCGCGAAGGGACGGGCGTGGGGCTCGTCGAGGCCGCGCGCGGGTCACTGGGCCATTGGATCCGCGTCGAGAAGGGCGTGATCGCGGGCTACCAGATCATCGCGCCGACCACGTGGAACTTCTCGCCCCGCGATGCAGGTGGAGGTCCCGGGCCGCTTGAGGCGGCGCTGGTCGGCACCCCGGTGCGCGAGGGCGAGGTGAGCCCGGTCATGGTGCAGCACGTGGTGCGGAGTTTCGATCCATGCATGGTCTGCACTGTCCACTAGGGCGATATGGTTTCGAATTTCGGCTACGCCGAAATCCGACCGAGGTGGGGGGCTCTGCCCCCCACACCCCCCGGGATATTTATGAACCAGAGAAGGATAGGACCGCGACGCCCCTTAGTGGTGCCGGGATCCGGGTCCGGGGTCAGGTGCAGGGGGTCGGGTTCCGGCCGTTTGTCTGGCGATTGGCGCGGGAGGGGGGGCTGCGGGGGCATGTGATGAATGATGCCCAAGGCGTGCTCGTGCATGTGGTCGGGCCACAGGCGGCGCTGGACACTTTTGCCTCGGCTCTCAGTTCTGACGCGCCCCCCCTCGCGCGGGTCGATGCGGTGGAGGTCACGGCGTGGTCCGGCGAGGTCGGTGACGGCTTCGAGATCGTCGCCTCGGGGCCTGCCGGGGCCGAGACGCGGGTCGTGCCGGATGCGGCGAGTTGTCCCGACTGTCTGGCCGAGACGACGGGGGTCGGGCGGCGCGCGGGCTATGCCTTTACCAATTGCACCCATTGCGGGCCGCGTTTCACGATCATCCGGGGGCTGCCTTACGACCGGGCGCAGACCACGATGGCCCCGTTCGAGATGTGCGCGGACTGTGCCGCCGAATACGCCGATCCCGGGGACCGCCGGTTTCACGCGCAGCCCATCGCCTGCCCAGCCTGCGGGCCTCGGGTCTGGTATGAGACCGGAGGCGGAGCGGATGGCGGCCTGCAAGTTGCAGTGCAAGCGCTGAAGACGGGTGGAATCGTCGCGGTTAAGGGGCTGGGGGGATTTCACCTCGCCTGCGATGCGACGGATGCGGTGGCGGTGTCGTTGCTTCGTGACCGGAAACGACGACCGGCAAAGCCCTTTGCCCTCATGGGGGACGAGAGCATGGTTGCGCGGTTTGCACGTGTGAGCGCGGCGGAGTGGAGCCTGCTGCGCGAGTCGGCAGCACCCATCGTTCTCCTGCCGAAAGGTGACGCCAAGCTCCCCGAGGCGGTCGCACCGGGGCAGGCCACGCTGGGTTGGATGCTGCCCTACACACCGCTCCACCACCTGCTGATCGCGGGCGTCGGGCGACCGCTCGTCATGACCTCGGGCAACCTGTCGGGCGAGCCGCAGGTGATCGACAACGACGAGGCGCGAGAGAAGCTCGGTTCCTTCGTGGACGGCTTCCTCATGCATGACCGTGACATCGCGCGGCGCCTGGACGATAGCGTCGAGCGGGTGACCCCTGCCGGGCCAATGGTGCTGCGCCGCGCGCGTGGACGGGTGCCGGGAACGCTGCCGCTGCCAGAGGGGTTCGAGACGGCACCGCAGATTCTGGCCATGGGCGGGCAGATGAAGGCCGCCTTTTGCCTGACCAAGACCGGGCAGGCGCTGCTCGGTCATCACATTGGCGAGCTGGACGAGGCGCTGACCTGGGAAGCCTACGAGGCGGCGCTTTCCGATTACCGGGCGCTCTTCGATCACCGGGCCGCGGTCGTCGCGGTGGACCTGCATCCCGGCTACCGCGCGTCCGTCGCCGGAGCCGCGATGGGCCTGCCGCTGGTCGAGGTGCAGCATCACCACGCGCATCTGGCAAGCGTGATGGGCGAGAACGGCTGGGCGTTGGATGGCGGCGCGGTGGCCGGAATCGTGCTTGATGGTCTCGGGCTGGGCACGGACGGGACGATCTGGGGCGGCGAGCTTCTGCTCGGGGATTACGAGGGCTTCGAGCGCATCGCGCATCTGGCCCCGGCCCCGTTGGCCGGCGGTGACGCTGCGAACCGCGAGCCATGGCGCAACGCGCTGGTGCGGCTCGATCAGGCAGGGCACGGGGCGCTGGCCGACGAATTGTTCCCGCAGCGCCCGCGTGATGTGCTGCGGCAAGCGGCGCGGGCGGGCGTGAACGCACCCTTTTCGTCCTCGGTGGGGCGCCTCTTTGATGCGGTATCGGCGGTGCTTGGCATGTGCCCTCGCGTGCAGAGTTATGAGGGCGAGGCGGCGATGGCGCTGGAGGCGGCGGCGGCGGACATCACCGCCGCCCCCCTGCCCTTTGGCTTTGACGGGTCCGTCATCGACCCCGTGCCGATGTTTCGTGCCTTGGCGGAGAGACCCGATACGGCCCTCGCGGCGGCGGCCTTTCACGAAGGACTGGCCGAGGCCTTTGCGGCACCGGCCCGGCGCCTCGTGGACGACGGCCGCGCCAAGGCCATCGGACTGTCGGGCGGCGTGTTGCAGAACGCGCGGTTGCAGGCGGCACTGCTCGCCCGGCTCGACGGCTACCCCGTGCTCCTGCACCACGGCGTTCCCGCCAACGACGGGGGCCTCGCACTGGGACAGGCGCTGGTCGCGGCGGCACGGCATCTGGCGCAAGACAAGTGACCCATGACGAACCAATGGCATTGCTGGGCTGACTTGTTAGAGCCCTGAACGTGGTTCAATATTGCAAAGCGTTTATCGGCGGAGACGTGTCAGGCAGCAAAAGGGGGCCGGGGGTTCTGATCGCGGTCAGCCTGTTTTCCAGCGAAGCGCGGGCCCTTTCCCGGCATTGATTGCCACATCCGGCCCGAACCGCAGGCCTCTGGGAATGATGCGAACGATCAGCGCCTAATAGCCGCGCGCTTTGTCCACCAGATAAAGGGCGGGCTGGCCTGCCTCGACCCGCGCGATGTTTTGTGCCACGACGCGCGCCGCCTGCCGGGGCCGCGTGTCGGCGGCGACATGGGGCGTGACGGTCACGCGCGGATGGTCCCAGAACGGGTGGCCTTCGGGCAAGGGCTCGGTCTTGAAGGTGTCGAGCGTGGCATGGGCAACCTGGCCGATGTCCAGCGCTGACAGCAACGCCTCCTCGTCGATCAGCGCCCCGCGACCGGGGTTCAGGATCACCGCACCCTGCGGCAGGAGCGCCAGCGTTTCCGCCTTGAGAATATCCGCCGTCTCAGGGGTCGAAGGCAGAAGAAGGACGAGGATCTCGGCCTTTGCCAGCGCGTCACGCAGACCGTCCGCGCCGCCGTGGCAAGTGACGCCGGGGATCGTCTTGGCCGACCGGCTCCACCCTGCCACGTCGAAGCCGAGCGCCACCAGCGCCGCCGCTGAGGCCGCGCCAAGCTCGCCCAGACCCAGGATCGTGACCCGGCGTTCGGACGCCAGCGGCGGGACCACTTGATCCCAGTGGGGCGCGTCGGCGGTGATGTAGCGGTCAAGGCCCAGGTGATGACGCAGCACATTGCCCGTGACCCATTCCACCATGCCTTGGGTCAGCCCGCCGCCCACCATGCGGGCGTAGGGTTGGGTCAGCGTGTCGTTCCCGATGATGCTCTCGACGCCGGCCCAGAGACCATGCACCAGCTTCGTGCGCGTGTAGCCCGACAGGTCCACATGCCCGCCCGAGGGGGCGTAGATCACGTAATCCACCTCTTCCGGCGGATGATCCGTAGCAAGCTCTGCCACGATCCCGGCCTCGGCCAGCGCCGCCTCGAGCGCGGGTTGCCAATCGGGCAGCGCGGCGGGCTTGAGATGCATTTGGACCTTGAGCATTACTTCTGCCGGGGCCTATGGACATGGGCGGATTGCACCAATCCGAAGCCAATCATCAGAATCATCATGGCCGAGCCGCCGTAACTCACTAGCGGCAGCGGCACGCCCACGACGGGGGCGAGCCCCATGACCATCGACATGTTCACGGCGAAGAAGAAAAAGAACGTCGTCGCGATGCCCAGCGTCAAGAGCGACCCGTAGCGGTCCGAATTGCGCACCGCCGAGACGATGCAGAACACGATGATGGCGAGGTAGACGGCGAGAAGCGACACCGCGCCGATGAAGCCAAACTCCTCGGCCAGCGTGGTGAAGATGAAATCGGTGTGTTTCTCGGGCAGGAAATTGAGCCGCGACTGCGTGCCCTGCATGAAGCCGCGCCCGGTCCAGCCGCCGGACCCCAGCGCGATTTTCGATTGCGTGATGTGATAACCCGCGCCCAGCGGATCGGTGGTCGGGTCGAGGAAGGTGTCGATCCGGCGATACTGGTAATCCTGCAAGAGCTGCCAGGGCGTCCCGCGCGAGGTAAAGACGGCGGCCACCAGCCCGACGCCCGCGCCGCCCACGACGATGAAGTAAAGGATATGCACGCCCGCGAGGAACATCAGCACGGCACCACCGCCCATGAGCAGGATCGCGGTGCCGAGGTCGGGCTGGCGCAGGGTCAGATAGGTCGGGAACAGGATGATCACCACCGGGATCAGCACCCAAAGCGGGCGCGAGACCTTGTCCACGTCGAGCCAGTCGTAATAGGCGGCGAGCACCATGACGAGCGTGATCTTCGTCAACTCCGAGGGTTGCAGCCGGATCGGGCCGAGGTCGATCCAGCGTTGCGCGCCCATCCCGATCTCGCCCATGAACTCCACCCCGATGAGCAGCAGAACAGCGACGAGAAAGGCGAGCACAGACATGTTGCGCCAGAACCAGATCGGCACCATCGCGACGAAGAACATGAGGACGAGCGAGACGCCGAACCGCTTCATCTGCGGCTCGGCCCAGGGGGTCCATGACCCGCCCGCGACCGAATAGAGCATGAGAAAGCCAAAGGACGCGGCGGCGCACAGAAGCAGCACCAGCACCCAGTTCATATAGAGCACCTTGGACGGGCCGGTGGGCACGACCTTGACGTTGTATTCGAGAAAACTCATGCGCGGCTCCGGCCTTCGGACGGGGCCAATGGCTCACGCAGCTCCATCGCCTCGAACCGCGAGCGGATGGTGCCGCGCTGCGAGCTTGGGTAGGCGTCGAGCGGCGGGATACCGTCATAAAGCGCGGCCAGCAGGATGTCGCGGGCGATGGGGGCCGCCGCCGTCGAGCCACCGCCACCATGTTCGACCACGACCGACACCGCGACCTCAGGGGCCTCGGTCGGCGCATAGGACACGAAAAGCGCGTGATCGCGGCGCTCCCACGGCAGGTCCTCGTTGCGAAACACCCCGCGCGCGCGTTCGGCGGCGGTGATGTTGCGCACCTGCGAGGTGCCGGTCTTGCCCGCCATGTGGATGCCCTCGGCCACCACGCGGCTGCCGCCCCCGGTGCCACGGGGCGCGTTCATCACCTCGTACATCCCCTGCCGCACCATGTTCAGATGGTCAGGTTCGATGTCGAGCGGCTCCACCCCCAACACCGGCTGTTCGACCCCGTCGATCGAGCGCACGAGGCGTGGCGAAATTGCGTTGCCCGACGCGATGCGCGCCGACATGACGGCCAGTTGCAGGGGTGAGGCCAGCACGAAGCCCTGCCCGATCGAGGCGTTGATCGAATCCCCGATCACCCATTCCGCCCCGCGCACCTCCTGCTTCCAAGCCTTCGTTGGGATCAGCCCCTCGGCCACGGCGGACAGCGGCAGATCGTGGCGGATGCCCAGCCCCAGCTTCTTGGCCATGGCCGCGATGTTGTCGATGCCCACCCGCATGGCGAGGTCGTAGTAATAGACGTCGCAGGATTCCCGCAGGCTCTTCACCAGATCGACGCGCCCGTGCCCGCCCCGGCTCCAGCAGTGGAAACGGCGGTTCGAGACTTCGAGGTAGCCGCGGCAGGTCACCGTCTCGCCCGGCGTGATGACGCCAGCCTCAAGCGCGGCGAGGGCCGTCACCATCTTGAAGGTCGAGCCGGGCGGATAGGTGCCCTGCGCCGTCTTGTTGGCGAGCGGCCGATAGGGGTCCTCGAGCAGCGCGTTGTAGTCGCGCGACGAAATCCCGCGCACGAATTTGTTCGGGTCGTAGGAGGGTGCGGACGCGATGGCGAGGATGTCACCGTTTCGCGTGTCCATCACCACCGCCGCGGCGCTTTCCCCGGACAGCCGCGCTTCGGCAAAGTTTTGCAGCGCGTGATCCACGGTAAGCTGAACGTTGGCGCCCGCGTCGCCCTCTTCGCGCGACAGCTCGCGCATCACGCGGCCCACCGCGTTGACCTCGATCCGCTTGGTGCCCGCCGAGCCGCGCAATTCGACCTCGAGCTTGTTCTCGACCCCCGTCTTTCCGATCTGGAAGCGCGGGATCTGCAAGAGCGGATCGGGGTTCTCCAGAAGGCTCAGGTCGTAATCCGACACCGGGCCGACATAGCCTACGATATGCGCGAAATCCGATCCCAGCGGATAGATCCGCGACAGGCCCATCTCCGGCGAAATACCGGGCAGCGCGGGTGCGTTGATGGCGACCTCGGAAATATCCTCCCAGCTCACCCGCTCCGCGATGGTCACGGGGACAAATGACGACCGGCGGCGCATTTCCTCGAGCACCTTCTGGCGTTCTTCCTTGGGGAACCAGATGAGCTTGGCCAGACGGTCGAGAACGGCCTCTGGATCGTCGGCCTGTTCGCGCACGATGACGAGGGAATAGTTCTGTTCATTGCCCGCCAGCAGTACGCCCTTGCGGTCGAAAATGAACCCACGCGCGGGCGGGATGAGCCGGATCGAGACCCGGTTTTCCTCGGCCAGCATCCGGTATTCGTCGGCCTGGTCCACCTGCATATAGCGCATCCGGCCCACGAGCACCGCGCCCATGGCGATCTGCGCCCCGCCCAGCAGCAGGCCCCGGCGCGTGATCTTGCGCTGGCTCTTCTCGGTATCGGCAGGGGTGCGTCTCATATCGTGCGGGCCTCGGGATCGTAGTCGCCCGGTTTCACCTTTTCGATCCGGAAACCGAGCGTCGAGACGCCGACCGCGATGGGATAGAAGATGACCGTCATGACGAGCGACAGGACGGACAACCCGAACGAGGTCTGGGGCACCATGAACACGCCCAGTATGATCCGTTCGGCCAGCATCATGGCGGTGAAGATCACCGTGACCATGCCCCATTCCACCGCGAAGGGCTGTTTCGTCAAAAGCCCCTGGCGCGAGCGCAGTTGCTCGAGCCCGATGATCGTCAGAAAGGGCGCAAGACCGGGGGGCGCGAGCGACAGCATGTCGGCCACGACGAGCACGGCGGCGACGAGCAGCACCGGCACGTAATCCGGGCGGCGCACGGTCCAGGCAAAGGCGAAACACAGGATCAGGTCGGGTGGCGGAAAGGCGGCGGCCCCGGAATGAAGCGGCAGCATCCGGGTAAAGATGATGACGGCGCAGATACCTAGAAACAGCAGCGTGAACAGCAGACGGCGGAGCGAGAACGGGTCGATCACTGGGTAACCTCCGCGCTCTCTTCTGGCTCTGCCTCCGGCGGGCAGGTCGCGGGCCGCTCGGCGCCGTCTTCAAGGTCGAGACATTCGACTGGCACGCCCTCGGCCACGGGCGCGAGAAGCGGGTTCATGACGAGCAGCGCGCCGCTGTCCGTGACCGCCTCGCCCGGGTGCGAGCGCAGCACGCGCAGGAACTCGAGCCGCTGATAATCGGCGGCGAGCCTGACGCGCAGGCGCCGATCCTTGCCCTGCACGACCTCGCCCACGAGCAGCCCGGCGGGGAACACGCCGCCATCGCCTGAAGACAGCACGCGGTCGCCCGGACGCACCTCGTCCGTGTTCTCGACGAACTCGAGCGGCGGCGCGACCGAGTTGTCGCCGGAGACGAGCGCGGTCTGGCCCGAGGGCTGGATCGTCACCGGGATAGACGAGTTGGAATCGGTGAGCAAGATCACCCGCGAGGTGCGTTCCCCCACCCCCGCGATCCGACCGACGAGGCCCAGCCCGTCCATCGCCGCCCAGCCATCGACGATGCCATCGCGTGACCCCACGTTCAAGAGCACCGACTGGCGGAAGGGCGACCCCGAGTCGGCCAGCACCACGCCCGTGACATAGGACAGCCGCGCGTCCATCCGCACGTTGTTCAGGTCCCGCAGCTTGGCATTTTCCTGTTCGAGCTGAAGGGCCGCCTCTTTCCACGCCTGCATCTGGCGCAGCTCGCGGCGCAATTCCTGATTCTGGTCGTAGATCCGCGAATAGCTCTGAAAGCCCTCGACCATGTCGGCGGCCTTGGTCACCGGCACCAGTGCCCATTCGAAGCTGGGCACCACCTTGTCGACAAGGTTCGCACGAAACCGTTCGACGCGCGGGCTGTCGATCCGCCACAGCAGAAACAGGGCAAAGAGCACAAAGAGCGTCAGACCGATCAGGATACGCCTGACCGGGCCCACGTAATCTTCGTTGCGTGTCCTCGAACGTGCCAAATTTCCCCCCGCAGGATGGGGCCAGCCCAGCGTGACCCGGGCTTAACTGTCGTAGTCGATAACGTGACGCAGTTGCTTTTCGTATTCCAGAGCCTTGCCGGTGCCCAAGGCAACACAATTCAGCGACTCGTCCGCGACCGAGATCGACAGCCCGGTCTGTTCGCGAAGCGCGAGGTCAAGCTCGCCCAGAAGCGCGCCGCCCCCGGTCAGCATCACGCCCCGGTCCACGATGTCGGCGGCAAGGTCCGGCGGCGTGGTTTCAAGCGCGGTCATCACCGCCTCGCAGATCTGCTGCACGGGTTCGGACAGAGCCTCGGCCACCTGGGCCTGGCTGATTTCCAGTTCCTTCGGCACACCGTTCAGCAGGTCGCGCCCGCGAATGGTCATCGAGGCTCCCCGCCCGTCGTCGGGCATGCGCGCCGTGCCGATCGAGGTCTTCACGCGCTCGGCGGTGGCTTCGCCAACCAGAAGGTTATGCTGGCGGCGCAGGTAGTTGACGATGGCCTCGTCCATCCGGTCGCCGCCGACGCGGACGGACCGCGCATAGACGATGTCGCCCAGCGACAGAACGGCCACCTCGGTGGTGCCGCCGCCGATGTCCACGACCATCGACCCGGTGGGATCGGTTATCGGCATCCCGGCACCGATGGCGGCCGCGATGGGTTCCGCGATCAGGCCCGCGCGGCGGGCACCGGCGGAAAGAACCGACTGCCGGATCGCGCGTTTCTCAACGGGGGTCGCACCGTGCGGCACGCAGACGATGATCTTGGGCTTCGAAAAGGTCGTGCGCTTGTGAACCTTGCGGATGAAGTGCTTGATCATCTCTTCGGCGGTGTCGAAGTCCGCGATCACGCCCTCGCGCATCGGGCGGATCGCCTCGATGGACCCTGGCGTCCGGCCCAGCATGAGTTTTGCGTCCTCGCCCACGGCGAGCACCTTTTTCACGCCGTCCTTGACGTGGTAGGCGACCACGGAGGGCTCGTTCAGGATGATCCCCCGGCCTTTGACGTAGACGAGCGTATTCGCCGTCCCGAGGTCGATTGCCATGTCGGACGAGAAGAGTCCCGAAAATCCAGCCATAATGCCGATGCCTTGTCCCTGTGCGGTCCCGCGCGGACGTCGCGCCCGTAGTCCCAATACCCAATTCCCCAAGACTCACTCGGGTTGTCCGGGCCTTATATGGGCCGAACCCTGTCAGTGAAAGGGGGGGTGGCGCGGGGGGTAAGCACAAAATCGCGCAGGCCCCCGCGTTCCCGTCATTCCGCCGCGATGAGCCCCCGGCCTTTGAGAAGCGCCTCGACTTCGGGCATCTTGCCCCGGAACCGCAGGTAAAGCTCACCCGCGTCCACAGACCCGCCCCGCGACAGGATATGATCCTCGAGCTTGCGCGCGGTATCTTGGTCAAAGGCGTCGCCGGTTTCGCGGAACGCCTCGAAAGCGTCGGCGTCCATCACCTCAGACCACATGTAGCTGTAGTAGCCCGAGGAATAGCCGTCGCCTGAGAACACATGTGCGAAATGCGGCGTGGCGTGGCGCATCCGGATCGCCCGTGGCATCCCGAGGTCCTCGAGGATCTCGGCCTGTTTCTGCATCGGATCGGCGGGGGCCGGGCCGTCGTGAAAGCCAAGGTCCACGAGCGCGGAGGAGACATATTCCACCGTGTTGAACCCGGCGTCATAGGTGGCCGCGCCAATGAGCCGGTCGAGCAGGTCCTTGGGCATCGGCTCGCCGGTGGTCGCGTGGGTCGCAAACTCCGACAGCACCTCGGGCACCTCCATCCAATGCTCGTAAAGCTGGCTCGGCAGCTCCACGAAATCGCGGGCGACCGAGGTGCCCGAGACGCGTTCATAGGTCACGTCCGACAGCATCTGGTGCAGCGCATGGCCGAACTCATGAAACAGCGTGCGCGTATCGTCCCACGACAGAAGCGCGGGCTTGCCCGCCTCGGGCTTCACGAAGTTGCAGACGTTAACCACGATGGGCCGCGTGTCCTCTCCCAGCCGCTTCTGGCTGCGCATCGCCGAACACCACGCGCCCGATCGCTTCGAGCCACGGGCGAAATAGTCACCGAAGAACACCGCGATATGCTCGCCGTTGCGCGTCACCTCGAAGGCCTTCACGTCGGGGTGGTAGGTCTCGACCTCCAGCGGCGCGAAATCGAGGCCGAAGAGCCGATGCGCGACGGTGAACGCCGCCTCGATCATCCGGTCCAGTTGCAGGTAGGGCTTGATCTCGCCCTCGTCGAGCGAATGCTCCGCCTGCCGCCGTTTCTCGGAATAATAATGCCAGTCCCAGGGCTCGAGCGGCCCGGTCTGCCCTTCGGCATGGAGCATGTCCTCGAGCACCTTGGCGTCCGCTTCCGCAGCCGCCCGCGCGGGCGTCCAGACGTTCATGAGAAGCTCGCGCACCGCCTCGGGGGTGCCCGCCATCTCAGTTTCCAGCTTGAAGGCGGCAAAGCTCGGATAGCCCAGCAGTTTCGCGCGTTCCTCGCGCAGGCGCAGCGTCTCGGCGGCAATGGCCCGGTTGTCGGTCTCGCCCCCGTTGGCACCCCGCGCGACATAGGCCTCGTAAGCCCGCTTGCGCAGATCGCGCTTGAACTGGAACATAAGGAACGGCGTGATGAGCGAGCGCGACAACGTGACCACGGGGCCGCCCGCCTCCTTGTCCTCGCCCGCCGAGCGCGCCGCGTCGATCAGGAAATCGGGCAGGCCCGCGAGGTCATCCTCGGCCAGTGTCATGAACCACGCCCGTTCATCTGCCAGCAGGTTCTGGGTGAACTGCGTGCCAAGGCTCGCAAGCCGCTGCATGATCTGGGCATAACGGTCGCGATCTTCGCCCTCGAGCAACGCGCCGGAGCGAACAAACCCGCGCCGCGTCAGCATCAGCACCCGCGCCTGTTCGTCATCAAGCGGCAGCATGTCGCGCTCCTGCCAGAGCGTTTCGATCCGCGCGAACAGATCGGCGTTCATCGAGATTTCCGACGAGTAGGCGGCCAGTTTCGGCGAAAACTCCCGCTGCAACTCCTCCCGCCGCGCGTTCGCATCGGCGCCTGCGAGGTTGTAGAACACCCCCAGCACCTTGGAGAGCGTCTCATCCGCCAGTTCCAGCGCCTCGATCGTGTTCTCGAACGTCGGCGCCTCCTCGTTTTCCGTGATCGCTGCGATATTCGCCCGCGCCTCGATGAGCGCGGTCTCGAGCGCCGCCGGGAAATCGTCGTCGGTGATCGCAGAGAACGGCGGCAGGGCGAAGGGGCCGGTCCAGTCGGACAGCAGCGGATTGGTCGTGTCGGTCATCGGGGTCTCCTTTGAAACAGAGCTAAGGGGCCGGGTCCCGTTCTGCTAGGGGGCCACCTCTGCCGTGCCGCACACCGGGCAATCGGCACGCGGCTTCACCCGGATGATCCGGGTGTCGGCATAGAGCGCATCGTAGATGAGCAGCCGCCCGCCCAGCCCCTCGCCCGCCTTGGTGATCCACTTCACCGCCTCGACCGCCATCATCGACCCGAGAACACCGGGCAACGGGCCGATCACCCCCGCCTCGGCGCAGGAAGGCGCAAGTCCCGGCGCGGGGGCCTCGGGAAAGACGCATTGATAACAGGGCGCGCCCGAGGCCGGATGCCAGAGCGAAAGCTGGCCTTCCCACTGCGTCAGTGCCGCGCCGATGACGGGTTTGCCGAGCCGCACGGCGGTCTCGTTGACGAGATAGCGGGTCGGGAAATTGTCCGTGCCTTCGAGGATCAGGTCGTAGTCTTCGAACAAATCGCGCGCGTTTTCCGGGGTCAGACGACGGTTATAGGGCCGGATTTCAACATTCGGGTTCTGGGCCAGCATCGCCGCCTCGGCGGAGAAGGCCTTGGGCTTGCCGATGTCCTGATCGCGGTGGATCACCTGCCGCTGGAGGTTAGAGTTGTCGACTGCGTCATCGTCGATCACCCCGATGGTGCCGACGCCGGCAGCAGCGAGATAGAGCAGCGCAGGCGACCCAAGCCCCCCGGCTCCGATCACCAGCACCCGCGCATCTTTCAGCGCCTTCTGCCCCGGACCGCCCACTTCGCGCAGGATGATGTGGCGGGCGTAGCGGTCAAGTTCGGTGTCGGAAAACGGCCCCGTTTCGGCCTGCGGCAGAGGCTTCACGCGGGCGCGCAGCGCACCGAGCCCCCGATTGTAGCCCGCGATAACTATCAACACGGCGGCAAGCGTCGCCCAGCCCGCGAAGGTGCCCCCGAAAAGCTGCGGGATCGGGTTGGTCGGCGGCAGAATCGCATGGGCCAGCAACACCGCGCCGAGAAGAAGCCAGATCATCACCCAGCGCCGCGCCTTGGGCGCCCCCAGCAGATGCCCGATCCCCCAGATGGCGACCACGGCAAGAAGCACGAAGAGCATCGCCTAGCTCCGCCCCGTCGAGCCAAAGCCGCCATGGCCGCGCGCGGTGTCGTCCAGCGCCGTGACGACCTTGTAACGCGCCTGCACCACGGGCGCGATCACCGCCTGCCCGATCCGGTCGCCGTGGTGGATCGTGTAGGGTTCGGTCCCGAGGTTGATCAGAAGCACTCCCAGCGGCCCGCGATAATCGCTGTCGATGGTGCCGGGCGTGTTGGGCAGCGTGATGCCGTGCTTCAGCGCCAGCCCCGAACGCGGCCGGATCTGCATCTCGAACCCCTCTGGGATCGCGACCCGGAGGCCGGTCGGCACGATCCGCCGCTCGAGGGGGGCAAGGGTCACGCCGCCCTCGCGCTCCTCAGGCGGCAGGTTCGCGCGGATGTCGGCCCCGGCGGCCCCGGCGGTCTCATAAGACGGCAGCGCGATCGCGGGATCGGCCCAATCCTCGCGCAGGGCCTGGATCACCGGCGTCATGTCAGCGCCTCGGCGATCCGCGCGGCGAGCTTTCGCGCCACCTCGTCCTTGCCCATGCGCGGCCAGACCTCGGCCCCCGCGTCGGTAATCAGCGTCACCGCGTTTTCCGTCCCGCCCATGATCCCCGTGGCGGGCGACACGTCATTGGCCAGGATCCAGTCGCAGCCCTTGCGCTTGCGCTTGGCGGTCGCATGCGCCTCGACGTCGTCGGTCTCGGCGGCGAAGCCCACGACCAGCTTCGGGCGGCCTACGGTCAACTGCGACACGGTGGCAAGGATGTCGGGGTTCTCGGCAAACTCGAGCACCGGCAGGCTCCCGCTCCCGTCCTTCTTGATTTTCGAGGTCGACTCCGACGCCACGTGCCAGTCCGCCACTGCGGCGGCAAAGACCGCCCCATCGGCGGGCAGCGCAGCCTCGACGGCCTCCAGCATCTCTCGCGCCGTCTGAACCTTGATGACCTTGACGCCCGCAGGTGGGTCCACATCCGCAGGCCCGGTCACGAAACTCACCCTCGCCCCCAGCCCGGACAGCGCCCGCGCAATCGCCGTCCCCTGCGCGCCCGAGGACCGGTTCGCGATGTAGCGCACGGGGTCGATGGGTTCATGTGTCGGACCGGAGGTGACGAGGATATGCTTGCCCCTGAGAGGCCCATCCATCAGCGCCGCCGCAATATCGTCGGCAATCTCGTCCGGCTCCACCATGCGCCCCGGCCCGTATTCGCCGCAGGCCATCGCCCCTTCGGTCGGCCCGGCAAAGAGCACGCCGTCGCCCTTGAGCACCGCCACATTGCGCTGGGTCGCGGGATGCTCCCACATCCGCACGTTCATTGCGGGCGCAACGAGCACCCGCTTGTCCGTGGCCATGAGGATCGTGGACGCCAGATCATTCGCCAACCCGTTCGCCATCTTGCCCAGCAAATCAGCCGTCGCCGGCGCGATCACGACCAGATCGGCATCGCGCGACAGTTCGATGTGCCCCATCTCGGCCTCGTCGGTGAGCGAGAAGAGGTCCGTGTAGACCTTCTCCGCCGCCAACGCGCTCGCTGACAGGGGCGTGACGAATTCCTGCCCCGCCTGCGTGATCACCGGCACCACGCTCGCCCCGCGCGCGCGTAGCTCGCGGATGAGGGTGAGCGACTTGAACGCCGCGACACCGCCGCCGATGATGAGGAGAATACGTTTGCCTGCGAGCATCATGCCGTCCCTTCAGGGGTTAACGGGGCAAAGTGTTACGGACCACGGCGCGAATGGGCAATGCCACTTCGGTCTACTCGAAGACCGCGCAGGGATCGCCCCGGTCCACTCCGGGAGCGTCGATCGTCACGGCGAAGCCCCCGTCCGGCGTCCCACCATCCTCGCCCTGCCCAAGCGTGACCACCGTCAGCTCGGGCGCGACGCGGGCGATATAGGCGGGCACGCCCCAATCCTCGCGCACGTGACCGTTGCCCGCGATCACCGCCACCGGCCCGCCGGTCTCGGCCTCTGCCGTGATCGCTGCGCGCGCAAGCACCGCGTCGCGCAGGCGCTGGATATCGACCATGTCCGGCAGCATCTCGACCGGCAGCTTGCCGCAATGCGCCTCCATCTGGAGGTTGAGGCGGGTTGCCAGTTCCTCTTCGGGCAAAGGGTCGGTCAGCCCGAACAGATCTGCGGCGTCACCGAAACTCGCCGCCAGCCCGTTCTCGAGCACCCCCATGGTGCGGTCGCGCGGCACCGCGCCGCCGATGATCTCGGCCCCGCGGGCGGCAACGAAGATCGGGTAATACATCGCGAAATCCGGCCAGCCGCTTTCCTCCCACGCGAGCGCCGCGCCCAGCGCCTCGGGGTCTGCGAGCAGCGTGTCGGTCACGCGGGCGGCCTGTTCGGGCGTCAGCATCTCGAACACCACGGCGCGCGGCGCGATGTCACTCACCGCCTCGGCCTGCGCGACGTGATGGGCGGGATTGTCATGCACCTCGCCCAGCACGAAGATGTCGCCCTCCACGCCCACAAGCGGACCGGCGAGGGCGGGAAACGGCAGGGCAAAGGGGGCCATCAGGGCAAGAGCTTTCCACATGGCCGCACTCTGGCCGCCCCAGCCCCGGACGGCAAGCGCTTCCCCTACACGTTTGCGGGTGATAGCAAGCGCCATGTCCACCTCGCTCCCCAAATTCACCCTCGTCGTCGGCGGCGCGGCGTCCGGCAAGTCGGTCTTTGCCGAGACACTTGCCCGCGCGACCCAAGCGCCCCTCACCTACGTGGCGACGGCGCAGGCGTTCGACGACGAGATGCGCGACAAGATCGCGTCCCATCAGGCGCGGCGCGAGGACGGCTGGCAGACCGTCGAAGCCCCGCTCGACCTCACCCCCGCGCTCAAAGCAGCCGAGGGCCGCGTCGTGCTCATCGACTGTTTCACGCTCTGGCTCACCAACCTCATCCTTGCCGAGGCCGACCTCGACGAGGCCGAAGCGCGCCTCTTCGCGGCGCTCGACCGTGCCGACCGGGTGATCGGCGTTACCAATGAAGTCGGCGCGGGGATCGTGCCCGAGAACGCGCTCGCCCGCCGGTTTCGCGCAGCACAGGGCCGCCTCAACCAGTCCCTCGCCGCGCGCGCGGATCTGGTGGTGACGGTCATCGCCGGGCTGCCGCTCGTGCTCAAGGGCCGGATGCCCGAGGGGGTCCTATGAGGCGCCTCTGGTGGGTGCGCCACGCGCCGACGTATCAGAAGGGCATGGTCGGCTGGTCCGACGTGCCCGCCTTTCTCGACGACGCGGCCGCGATCGCCCGGCTCGCCACACATTTGCCCGCGGTCCCCGTCGTGTCCTCCGACCTCATCCGCTGCGTCGCCACCGCCGACGCGATCCAGCAGGACCGCCCCCGCTTGCCCCATCATCCGGGCCTGCGCGAGATCAACTTCGGCGCATGGGAGCTGCGCACGGCGGCCGAGCTTGACGCCGAGGACCCGATGCTCATGCGCGCGTTCTGGGGCGATCCCTCCTCGAACCGCCCACCCGAGGGCGAGACATGGGACGAGATGCGCGACAGGGTCGGAACGGCGGTGGACGGGCTCTTGTCCATCACGACCGGCGACCTCATCCTCGTCGCCCATTTCGGGACCATCCTGGGACAGGTCCAGCGCGCGCGCGGATGCGACGTGCAGGCGGTTCTGGGTCAGAAGATCGACAACCTGTCAGTCACCTGTCTGGGCTTCGACGGCAGCGACTGGCAGGAGCAATCGGTCAATCACATTCCGTGATCGCCGCATAACGAAACAGCATTTCGCGACCCACGCGCCCCGCGCTAGTCTCGGCCCATGACCTACGATCTTTTCATTGCTGACAGAACGTTTTCCAGCTGGTCGCTGCGCGGCTGGCTCATGTTCACGAAATTCGGCCTGCCGGTGCGCACCCATATGGTCGGTCTCTATGACGGCACCATGGCCGAGGACCTCGCGGCGCTCGCCCCCGCGCGGCTCGTCCCGGTGATGAAGACGCCCGAGGGCGTGGTGATCGGCGACACGATGGCCATGGCCGAGACGCTGGTGGAACGCCACCCCGACGTGGCGCTCTATCCGCGCGACCCCACCGCACGGGGCCTCGCCCGCTGGATGGTGGCCGAAATGCACTCGGGCTTCACGGCGCTCCGCAGCGCCTGCCCCATGCAGCTTCTCCACCAATACGAGGGCTTCGACGTCTCCGAGGCCGTGCGAACCGACCTCGACCGGATCGAAACGCTCTGGTCGCTCGCGCGGTCGCGGCATGGCGACGCGGGGCCATGGCTCTTTGGCGACTACTCGCTCGCGGATGTGTTCTACGCCCCCGTCTGCGCCCGGATCGCAGGTTACGGGCTGCGTGTCGGGACCGACGCACAGGCCTATGTGGACCTCGTGCTCGCGGACACCGCATTCCGGCAATGGCGCGCGATGGGGTTGACCAAAATCTACGATCCCGTGCCCTACGCGATGGACCTACCGACGCGGGACTGGCCGGGACCGGCGCCCCTGCCCGCGACGTTGGCTGAAGGGCCATCGGTGAACGACGCCTGCCCCTATTCCGGCAAGCCCGTCACCGATTACCTCGCGCTGGACGACGTGACCTATGGCTTCTGCAACCCCTTCTGCCGCGACAAGACGCTGCAGGACCCCGAAGCCTGGCCCGCCTTCATGGCACTGACCGAGCGGCATTAACCATTCGCTAACCTGTCCTGCGCTACGCTTCGTTAACCAACGGAGGGTGACATGGTCGCGCGGGCTTATACGGTGGCGTTCGAGGGCGTCGACGCGCGGCAGGTCGAGGTGCAATGCGCCCTCTCCCCCGGCGTGCCCGCGTTCTCGATCGTGGGCCTTCCGGACAAGGCGGTGTCGGAGGCGCGCGACCGGGTGCGCGCCGCGCTCGCCTCCATGGCCATTGCGCTGCCTGCGAAAAAGATCACCGTGAACCTATCACCGGCTGACCTGCCCAAGGAGGGATCCCATTTCGACCTGCCCATCGCGCTGGCCCTGCTCGCGGCCATCGGGATCATCTCCGAAGAGGCGGTCGAGGGCGCGGTGGCACTGGGGGAGCTGTCCCTCGACGGCACGCTCGTGCCGGTTATCGGTGCGTTGCCCGCCGCCATGTCCGCCGCCGACGACGACCGGGCGCTCGTCTGCCCGCATGCCTGCGGGGCCGAGGCCGCCTGGGTCGGCGCCGCGCGGGTGCTGGCCGCCAAGTCCCTCGCCGCCGTGATCCAGCATTTCAACGGGCAATCGCCGCTTGCGCCCGCCGACCCCGGCGAAGTGCGCGAAGATGCTTCTGGACGCGACTTTGCCGATGTGAAGGGTCAGGAGCGCGCCAAACGGGCGCTCGAGATCGCCGCCGCCGGTCGCCACCATGTCCTGATGATCGGCTCGCCCGGATCGGGCAAATCCATGCTCGCCTCGCGTCTGCCCTCGATCCTGCCGCCACTGACGCCTGCCGAGGCGCTGGAAACTTCGATGATCCACTCGCTCGCGGGCATGATCGACGAGGGCGGTATTTCGCGGACACGACCCTTTCGCGACCCGCATCACACGGCCTCGATGGCGTCCATCGTCGGCGGCGGGCGTGGCGCAAAACCGGGGGAGATTTCACTCGCCCACAACGGCGTCCTGTTCCTCGACGAATTGCCCGAGTTCGCCCGCCCCGTGCTCGAAACCCTGCGCCAGCCGATCGAGACCGGCGAAGTGGTCGTTGCCCGCGCGAACGCCCATGTGCGCTACCCTTGCCGGTTCCTGCTGGTGGCCGCCGCGAACCCCTGCCGCTGCGGGCATCTCGCGGATGCCAACCGTGCCTGCGGCCGCGCGCCCGCCTGTGGCGAGGATTACCTCGGCCGCATCTCCGGCCCGCTCATCGACCGCTTCGACCTGCGCATCAACGTGCCGCCGGTGGACTTTCGCGACCTGACCGGGACACTTGACGGCGAAGGTTCGGCCAGCATCGCGGCCCGCGTCGCCACCGCGCGGGAGGTGCAGACCGCGCGCTTTATGGGATACAACGGCCCGCGCGTGAACGCCGATGCCGAAGGCCGCCTGCTCGAAGAAATCGCGACGCCGGACGCCGAGGGTCAGGCGATGCTGGGCAAGGCCGCTGACCGGTTCGGCCTCACCGCGCGCGGCTATCACCGGGTCATGCGGGTCGCGCGGACCATCGCCGACCTCGACAGATCGCAAGACGTGCGCAAACCCCATGTGGCCGAGGCGCTGTCCTACCGCCTCAGCGGATATTCAGACTGAGCCGCACGAAACCGGCCACACCGCGCAGCGCATCGCGCGCCTCGGGCACCCAGCCGTCGAAGATCTGAAATACATGCGGCGCGTCCGGCCAGACCTGTTCGGTCACGTCGCCCCCCGCCGCCCTCAACTTGGCGGCGAGCCGGGTGCAGTCGGCGCAAAGGATCTCGGTCTCGGCATATTGCAGGAGCACCGGTGGCGGATCGGGGAAGTCGGCGTGAAGCGGGCTTGCCTCCGGATTCTGGGGATCGGCCCCAGCGAGATACCACGTCGCCACGTCCTTTCCGCGCGCCGCAGGCAGCAGCGAATCGCGGGAAAGGTTCGCCTGCATCGTATCGCCGGAAAAGGTGAAATCGGTGAGCGGCGACAGCGCGAAAAGCCCCGCGGGCCGCTCGCCCCGCGCGATGAGCCGCGACAACAGCACGAGGGCGAGGTTGCCGCCCGCACTGTCCCCTCCGATCACGATGTTCTCCGGCCGGTAGCCCCGCGCGACCAGCGCATCCCAGGCCGCGAGTGTGTCCTCGACAGCGGCGGGAAAGGGGTGTTCGGGCGCTATGCGGTAATCGGGCGCGACGATTTCGACCCGTGCGAGCCAGGCGAGGCGGGCGAGCATGGCACGGTGTGTCTCGGGGCTGCCCGCGATGAACCCGCCGCCGTGGATATAGAGCACCACCTTGTCCGTGGGCACGGGATGCGATCCGGGACGAGCCGAAATGGTCAGCCCGCGCAGCCCCTCTGTCAGCCGCGTCTCGCGGTAGATCGCATAGGGTGGAGCGCGGAACCAGCGTTTCGCGCCGCGCTCGATCAGGCGGCGATTGGCTTCCGGATGGGCCGCGCGGGCCAGGTACGGCTTGATGAAAAGCCGCAGGACGATCGAGACGAGGGTAAGCCGCGCGCTCACCGCCGGGCCTCGATCGCCTCCCAGATCTTCGCGGCCACGTTGATGCCGTCGAAGCGTTCAAGCTCCTGGATGCCGGTGGGGGAGGTCACGTTGATCTCGGTCAGGTAGTCGCCGATCACGTCGATGCCGACGAAGATCTGGCCTTTTTCCCTGAGCAAGGGCCCGATGGCCGAGCAGATCTCGCGGTCGCGCGCGGTCAGCTCGACCTTCTCGGGGCGGCCACCCACGTGCATGTTCGACCGCGTCTCGCCCTCGGCGGGCACCCGGTTGATCGCGCCGACCGGCTCGCCATCGACGAGGATGACGCGCTTGTCACCCTTGGTCACGGCGGGCAGATATTTCTGCGCGATAAGCGGCTCGCGCGACATGCCGGTGAAGAGCTCGTGAAGCGACGACAGGTTGCGATCATTCGCATCGAGCCGGAACACCCCCGCGCCGCCGTTGCCGTAGAGGGGCTTGAGGATGATGTCGCCATGCTCGGTCTTGAAATCCCTGAGCGCGGCAAGTGATCGCGCGATCATCGTCGGCGGTGTCAGTTCGGGGAAGGACAGGACGAGCAGCTTCTCGGGATAGTTGCGCACCCAGAACGGATCGTTCACGACCAGCGTCGTGTCCGCCAGCAGGTCGAGCAGATGGGTCGTCGTGATATACCCCATGTCGAAGGGAGGGTCCTGCCGCAGCCAGACCACGTCGAAGGTCGAGAGATCGACCACCTGCCGCTCGCCCAGCGTGAAATGGTTGCCCTCTTCGCGCCGGACCGTCAGCGGCCAGCCTTCGGCCAGGACGCGGCCCTCGCGGAACATCAGGTTGTCGGGCGTGTAGTAGAACAGCTCATGCCCGCGCGCCTGCGCCTCTTCCGAAATGCGAAAGGTCGAATCCGCGTTGATGTTGATCCGGTCGATCGGGTCCATCTGGATCGCGACGCGAAGGCTCTTTGCTGCCATGATGTCTCTCCACTCGTTGCTCCTTACATGGCGCAGCGGACCGGAGAGGGCAATGGTGCCCGTCGCGTTCTGTCAGAGGGTTATGTTCTCAAGCGTCTGCATCCGCCCCATGTCGTCGACCATGGCGAGGTCAAAGCGCATCCCCGCCCGCATCCCGCCGGGTACCCCCGCGAGGAATTCCGTCGCCGTTTGGCAGATCCGGCCCAGTTGGGCCGCGGACAGGCGATGGGCCGCACGTGCGAAATCGCGCGATTTCTTGACCTCGACAAAGACGTAATCATCGGCCCCGTCACGCAGGACGATGTCGATCTCGCCCCCCTGTCCGCGCCAGCGCCGGGCCACGACCCCGTAACCGCGCCGTTCGTAGTCTCGCACGACCGAGTCCTCGGCGGCAGCGCCCGCGAGGTAACCGACCCGTCCCGTCATGTCTTCTTCCCCATCTCCAGCGCCGCCTGATACACCTTGCGGCGCGGCAAGCCATAGGCCTCGGCCACCGTCGCCGCGGCATCCTTGAGAGTCATGTCGGACATCGCCCGTCTGAGCGCGTCCTCCATCGTGTCGTCGGCCACCCGGTCTTCGCCCTTGCCGATGACCAGCACCACTTCGCCCTTGAGGTCCCGATCCGCGAGCGCCGCCTGCACGTCGGCCACCGTTCCCCGGATCACCTCTTCGAATTTCTTGGTCAGCTCGCGGCACAGCGCCATCGGCCTGTCCCCTGCGCCAAGGTCGCACAATTTACCTAATGTTTCGCTAACGCGTCTCGGGCTTTCATAGATGACAAGCGTCGCGGGCACCGGCAGTAGCTCCGACAGCCATGTCGCCCGCGCGCCCCCGGATGAGGGCGCGAATCCCGCAAAAAGGAACCGGTCCGTGGGCAGGCCCGACAGCGACAAGGCGACGGGCACCGCGCTTGCCCCGGGTGCGGTGGTGACCAGATGCCCGGCCTTGGCCGCCTCCCGCGCCAGCGCGTAGCCGGGATCGGCGATCATCGGCGTGCCCGCCTCGCTCACGTAGGCGACCGACCGACCCTCGCCCAGAAGCTTCACAATCCCGGCCCGCCCGGTGTCGCCGGAATGGTCGTGGTAGGGGATCATCGGGCGCCCGCCCACGGCGATCCCGTGGATGTCCATGAGCTTGCGCGCGGTCCGCGTGTCCTCGGCGGCGATCACATCCGCCGACGCCAGAATGTCGAGCGCCCGAAGCGTGATGTCGCGCGCATTGCCAATCGGGGTCGCGACAAGATAGAGACCGGGGGCAAGCGCCGATGGGTCGGGTTTCAAGGGTGGACCTGCCTTTCTGGCCGTCTATGATGCCCGGATGGGCGAGCCTGAGTCTTTGCCCCGCCCTTTCGCGGCATAAGCCTTGGAAAAAGCACGAGAAGGATGTCGATCATGTTCGCCGTTTTGGCCACTGCCCGCAAGCTCTGGACGCTGTCCGTCATGCTCTTTGCCGCCCTCGCGCTGGCGGCCTGTGGCGCCGTGATGCCCGCAGCCAACGGTGGCGGCCCGCGAATCGACACCTCGCGCCCGGTGCCGGTGGCGCTGCTGATCCCCGGCGGGTCGCAAAATGCCGCCGATAACGCGCTGGCGCAATCTCTGGAAAATGCCGCCCGTCTCGCCATGGCGGAGCTCGACGGTGTCTCCATCGACCTGCGTGTCTACAACACCGCCGGTCAGGCCGGTCAGGCCTCGTCCCAGGCGACCAAAGCGATCTCCGAGGGGGCCAAGGTCATTCTCGGTCCGGTCTACGCCCAGGGGGCCGCCGCCGCCGGTGTTGCCGCTGCATCGTCGGGCGTGAACGTGCTTGCCTTCTCGAACAACCCCGAGGTCGCGGGCGGCAACGTCTTTATCCTCGGAAACACCTTCCAGAACACCGCGAACCGCATGGTTCGTTATGCCGCGAGCCAGAACAAGGGCAACATCCTCGTCCTCAACGGCAACAGCCCCGCCGAGACGCTGGGTCGTGACGCGATCCTGCAGGCCATCGCCTCGACGCCCGGTGCGCAACAGGCGGGTTCGGTCGGTTTCGAGCTGTCGCAGAACGGGATCATCCAGGCAATGCCGCAGATTTCCGCGACCGCGCGGTCCTCGGGTGCCAACAACATCATGATGACCTCGGGCACGGACGGCGCGCTGCCCTTCCTCGCGGGCCTTCTGCCCGAGAACGGCGTGAACCCCTCGGCCGTCCAGTTCATGGGCCTGCAACGCTGGGACATCCCGGCCAATGCGCTGACCCTGCCGGGCCTGCAGAACGGCTGGTTCGCGATCCCCGACCCGACGCTCTCGACCCAGTTCACCAACCGCTATCAGGCCGCCTATGGCCAGCCCCCGCACCCGATCGCCGGTCTCGCCTATGACGGGATCGCCGCCATCGGTGCGCTGGTGAAGGCGGGCAAGGCCGATGCGCTGACCGGCACCGCGCTGACCCAGTCGCAGGGCTTTGCCGGGGTGAACGGCGTGTTCCGTTTGCTGCCCGACGGCACCAACGAACGCGGCCTCGCCATCGCGCAGATCCAGAACCAGAAGGTCGTCGTGATCGATGCGGCCCCCAAGAGCTTTGGCGGCTTTGGTTTCTGAGACCTTTGAGACCAGCACCGAGGCCCCTGACGACCTGATCGCCCCCGCCGCGCAGATTTTCGATCGCGCGGCGGTAGAGGCCGAGATCGCTCAGGCTGCCGCGGAGGCCGATGACCCCGCCGCCATCCGCAAGGCGACCGTGGACGTGCTGCGCCGGGTCCAGAAAGACAGCCGCGACATCATCGCCGCGGCCTTTACCGCCAAACCCAAAGCCGCGCGCGAAGCGGTCCAGAGCTACGCTTGGCTTACCGACTGCCTCGTCCAGACGGTGTTTCGCACCGCGACCACCCGGCTGCACCCGCAACGCAACCCGACCGCGTCCGAACGCCTGTCGGTGCTCGCCGTGGGCGGCTACGGGCGCTTCGAGATGGCGCCCTATTCCGACGTCGATCTGCTGTTTCTGACCCCCTACAAGATCACCGGCTGGGCCGAGAGCGTCATCGAATCGATGCTCTACATGTTCTGGGACCTTCACATGAAGGTGGGACATTCCTCCCGCACGGTGAAGGATTGCCTCCGGCTCGGCAAAGAGGATTTCACGATCCGCACCGCCATGCTCGAAGTCCGTTTCGTGGACGGCGACGCGCCGCTCGCGCAGGAGCTGTTCACGAAACTCTGGGGCGAGCTCTTCAAGGGAACGGCGAACGAATTCATCGAGGCCAAGCTCGAGGAACGGTCCGAACGCCACCGCAAGCAGGGTGGCCAGCGGTACATGGTCGAACCCAACGTGAAAGAGGGCAAGGGCGGGCTGCGCGACCTGCAAACCCTCATCTGGGTCGCGAAATACCTGCACCGGGTCACCCGAGCGCGCGAGCTCATCGACATGGGCATGTTCACCCCCGACGAATACGCGACCTTTGCCGATGCCAACAATTTCCTCTGGGCGATCCGCTGTCATCTTCACCTGATCGCGGGCCGCGCCGCCGACCAGCTCACCTTCGACATGCAGGTCGCGGTGGCCGAGCGGATGGGCTACGCCGACCGGGGCGGACGGCGCGGAGTCGAGCATTTCATGCAGGACTATTTCCGCCACGCCACGCAGGTGGGCGACATCACGCGGATCTTCCTTACCGACCTCGAGGAAGAGCACATCAAGAAAGAGCCCAAGCTCGTGGGCTTCCTCAAGCGGCGCAAGAAGCTGCGCGAGGGCTGGAAGCTGGTCAACGGGCGGCTTCACTTCAAGGATGAAAAGGCGTTTCTCGCCGACAAGCTCAACCTCCTGCGCATCTTCGAAGAGGGGCTGCGCACGGGCTACCTGATCCACCCCGATGCCATGCGCGTGGTGACAGCCCATATCAACCTCATCGACGATGAGATGCGGGCCGACAGAGAAGCCGCGACGATCTTTCTCGACCTGCTGCTCAAACATGGGAACCCGGAACGCGCGCTCAGGCGGATGAACGAGCTGGGCGTGCTCGCCGCCTTTATCCCTGAGTTCGAGCCGATCGTCGCGATGATGCAGTTCAACATGTATCACAGCTTCACGGTGGACGAGCATACGATCCAGTGCATCTCGTCCCTGGCCGAAATCGAGCGGGGCGAGCGGATCGACGACCTGCCCTACGCCTCGCGCATCCTCAAGGCGGGCGTGAACCGCAAAGTGCTCTATGTCGCGCTACTCTGCCACGACATCGGCAAGGGGCGCGAAGAGGATCACTCGATCGTCGGTGCGCGTATCGCCCGCCCCGTGGCCACCCGGCTGGGTCTGACCAAGACCGAGGTCGAGACGGTGGAATGGCTCGTGCGCTATCACCTGCTGATGTCGGACGTGGCGCAGAAACGCGATCTTGCCGACCCGCGCACGATCAAGGGTTTCGCCAAGGCCGTGTCGTCCAAGAAACGGCTTGACCTGCTGCTCGTGCTCACGGTCTGCGACATCCGCGGCGTGGGGCCGACCACCTGGAACAACTGGAAAGCCGCCCTCCTGCGCGACCTCTATTCCCAGACCGCCACGGCGCTCGACGAAGGGATCGAGGCGCTGTCGACCGGGGCACAGGCCGAGGTCGCGAAAAAGGCGCTGCGCGAACGGCTGTCGGATTGGGAGCGCAAGGCGCTGCGCGCCGAGACCGCGCGCCACTACGACACCTATTGGCAGGGGCTGGGCACGGCGGAACACGCCGTCTTTGCCGCGCTCCTGCGCGACATCGGGCCGAACGAGATCCGCATCGAACTGACGCAGGACCTTGACCGGGACGCAACGCGCGCGGCCTTTGTTCTCGCCGACCATCCCGGCATCTTCTCGCGCCTCGCCGGCGCGCTGGCGCTCGTCGGCGCGAACGTGGTCGACGCGCGGACTTATACCTCCAAGGACGGCTTCGCGACGGCGGTCTTCTGGGTGCAGGACCACGACGGCCACCCGTTCGAGGAAATGCGCCTCCAGCGGCTCACCGACATGATCCACAAGACGCTCTCTGGCAAGGTGATCGCGCGCGAGGCGATGAAGGACCGCGACAAGCTGAAGAAACGGGAAAAGGCCTTCAAGGTCCCGACCAACATCAGCTTCGACAACGACGGCTCCGACATCTATTCGCTGATCGAGGTCGACACCCGCGACCGTCCCGGCCTGCTCTACGACCTGACCCGCACGCTCGCGGACAACCACGTCTACATTGCCTCCGCCGTCATCGCGACCTATGGCGAGCAGGTGGTCGATACCTTCTACGTGAAGGACATGTTCGGGCTGAAACTTTACTCCGAGACGAAACAGAAGGCGCTCGAGAAAAAGCTGCGCGAGGCCATCGTGCAGGGCGCTGAAAGGGCAGACAGGTAATGGCGCAAATCCGTCTGGTGCGCGGCTTTCTCACGGTCGGGGGCTGGACGGCGCTGTCCCGCGTCCTGGGGTTCGTGCGCGACATCGCCATCGCGGGCGTCATGGGCGCAGGCCCCATCGCCGAGGCGTTCTTCGTCGCCTTTTCGCTCCCCAACATGTTCCGCCGCTTCTTTGCGGAGGGCGCGTTCAACATGGCCTTCGTCCCGATGTTCGCGAAAAAGGTCGAGGCAGGGGGGGATGACACCTCGGGGGCCGAGACCTTTGCCCGCGACGCGCTCACTGGCCTTGCCACGATCCTGATTGTCCTCACGGTGGTCGCCCACATCTTCATGCCCGCACTGGTTCTGTCCATGGCGGCGGGGTTCAAGGGTGACGAGCGGTTCGACCTCGCCGTGACCTATGGCCGGATCGCCTTTCCCTATATCTTCTTCATCTCGCTTTCCGCGCTGCTCTCGGGCGTTCTCAACGCGACGGGGCGCTTTGGCGCGGCGGCCTTCGCGCCCGTGATGCTCAACGTGATTTTCATCGGCGCGGTGCTTATCTCCTACTATGCCGGAACCGACGTGGGCCTGACGCAAAGCTGGGCCATTCCCCTGTCAGGCATCGCGCAGCTTGCCGTGGTCTGGATCGCCGCGAAACGGGCGGGCTACAACCTCTGGCCGCGCCGCCCGCGCATGACGCCGGAGCTGAAACGCCTCGCGATCATCGCAGGGCCCGCGATGCTGGCGCAGGGGGTGGTGCAGATCAACCTGCTGGTCGGGCGGCAGGTGTCTTCCTTCTTCGACGGGGCGATTGCCTGGCTGTCCTATGCTGACCGGCTCTATCAACTGCCGCTGGGCATCGTCGGCATCGCCATCGGGGTCGTGTTGCTGCCGGACCTGTCGCGCAGGCTTCGTGCCGGGGACGAGGGCGGGTCGCGCTGGTCGCTGTCACGCGCGGGCGAATTCGCACTGATGCTGACCATCCCCTCGGCCATCGCGCTCGTCATCATCCCCCTGCCCCTCGTGCAGGTCCTGTTCCAGCGCGGCGCCTTCACATCGGACGATGCCGCCAACACCGCCATCGCGGTCGCGGTCTATGGCATCGGCCTGCCCGCCTTTGTGCTGCAAAAGGTGCTCCAGCCGATCTATTTCGCGCGGGAAAACACGCGCACGCCGTTCTATTTCGCGCTGGGGTCGCTTGTCGTGAACGCAGGCCTCGCCATCGGCCTTGCCCCCCATATCGGGTTTATCGCCGCCGCCTTCGGCACCACCTTTGCCGGTTGGGCCATGACCCTTGCCCTCTGGGTCGGGACGCACCGGATGGGCGAGTCGACGCGCTTCGACGACCGCTTCTGGCGGCGGCTCTGGGGCATCCTTGCCGCGAGCGTGATCATGGGGGCCGAACTTTGGGGCGCGGTCATCCTGTTGGGACCGATGCTGGGGACGAGCGGTCTGGACGTGATCGCGCTCCTGATCCTCATCGCCTCGGGAACAGTGACCTATTTTGTCGCGGGCCACTTCTTGGGCGCGGTGCGGCTGTCCGACATCCGAAAGATGATGAAACGCAGGTAATGGTGCGTCTCAATGCGCACCCTACGGGTCAGGCCCGTTCGCGGGCGCGTTCCAGAATCCGCGTCCAGGCGCCGGGATACATGAGCGAGGCGATCCCGAAGCCCGAGACAAAGCCGGTCACCTCGGCCACCCAGTTCTTGCCCGCCCCAAAGAAAATGCCGAACAGGAACTGCACCGCAAGCAGAACCGCGATCAGCGCAAAGGCCTGATAGCGCGGCCCGCCGCTTTCCCCAAGCCGCGCCCAGAGGATCAGCGTAAAGGCCCCGACAAGACCATAGGCCCCGGTGAAGCCGCCAAAGAGCGGCACCCGCGTGTCCCAGACGACGCCATACATGATCGCGCCAAGGATCGAGGCCCCGAAAAAGATCGCGAGGATCGAAAGCTGCCCGATCCGCTCGCCCACCATCTTGCCCAGCGCGAGCAGGAACACGATGACGAATACCGCCTGCGTGAACGACCCCTGCAGGAACGGATAGGTGAAGAACCGCATCAGGTATTTCGCCTTGATCGTCCCGTGTTCGATCATCCACTGAAAAAGCGGCTCGTAGAAGGCAAAGTTCTCCATACCCGTGATGCGCCAGCCCAGCCCCGCATCCCCGCCAATGACCCCGTATTCCGCCGCGAGGAAGGTGAGTTCGACGACCGCCACGATCCCGGCGAGCAGGATCACCACAGGCGGGAGCGGGTTCACGGGACGGGTATGATCAGGCTCGAACGTCATCTGGGCTTCCTTGACGGGGGTTTCCCGCCTGTTTAAGCGAGCCTGACGAGTAATTCCAGCCAGTCCACAAAATGGAGCCACGACCATGGCCGACACCACCTTCGCTCCGCGCGTCTTTTCCGGGATCAAGCCCTCCGGCGGCCTGACCCTTGGCAACTACCTGGGTGCGATCAAGCGGTGGGTCGAGATGCAGGAGGATCCGACCTACGAGACGATTTACTGCGTGGTGGACATGCACGCGATCACGGTCTGGCAGGACCCCGCCGATCTGCGCCGCGCCTCGCGCGAAGTGGCGGCCTCGATGATCGCGAGCGGAATCGACCCGGAGCGGTCCATCCTGTTCAACCAATCCCGCGTACCTGCCCATACCGAGCTTGGCTGGCTCTTCTCCTGCGTGGCGCGCGTCGGCTGGATGAACCGGATGACCCAGTTCAAGGACAAGGCGGGCAAGAACGCCGAGGCCGTGTCGCTGGGCCTTTATGCCTATCCGGCGCTGATGGCCGCGGACATCCTGCTCTATCACGCGACCCATGTCCCAGTGGGCGAGGACCAGAAGCAGCACGTGGAACTGACCCGCGACATCGCGGCCAAGTTCAACCATGACTACGGCGTGGATTTCTTTCCCATTACCGAACCGGTGACCGAGGGCCCCGCCATGCGCGTGATGAACCTGCGCGACGGGTCGAAGAAGATGTCGAAGTCGGGCGAGAGCGACATGGAGCGGATCAACATGCTCGATGACGCCGACACCATCGCGAAGAAGTTCAAGAAGGCCAAGACCGACCCCGAACCGCTGCCGATGGAGATGGCGGGTCTCGCCGGGCGGCCCGAAGCACGCAATCTCATCGACATCTACGCGGGGCTCGCCGACATGTCCGCGGAAGCGGTGCTGGCGGACTATGCGGGTGCCGGCTGGGGCACCTTCAAACCGGCGCTGGCGGATCTGGCGGTGGCCAAGCTCGCGCCCGTGTCCGACGAGATGCGGCGGCTTCTGGATGCCCCCGAGGAACTCGACGCCATCATGGCGCGCGGGGCCGAGCGTGCCAACGAGATCGCACAGCCGATCCTTGCCAAAACCTATGACATCATGGGCTTCGTGCGCTGAGGTGTGGCGCTTTTCGCTTCGCGAAAATCGCAGGGGCGCCTCGCTGCGCTCGGCGCCGCCCTTGGCCCGGTTGATCGAAAAATGAAAACGCCGCGCTGATTTGAGGCGCGGCGTTTTGCGTATTTATTGGAAAGATGAAAGGCAGGGCTTTGCGAAGGACGGCGATCAGCCTTTCGCCGGGACCTTTTGCAAAAGTGGCATGAAGGCCGCCATGTCAGGGCCGTGGTCCATGCCGGTGAGCGCCTTGCGAAGCGGCATGAAGAGTCCCTTGCCCTTGCGCCCGGTCGCCTCTTTCACCGCGCTGGTGAAGGTTGCCCAGCTGTCAGCGGAATAGGGCGGCGGCGGGAGCAGCTCCATCGCCGTCGCGATCATTTCGCGGTCCTCGTCGGCGATCATCGGCGTCGCCCCGTCGCGGCAGAGCGTCCACCATGCCTCGAGGTCGCCCATGGTCTGGATGTTCTCGCGCGTCACGGTCCAGAAGGCGGGGGCGAGGTCATCGGGCACGCCCAGCGCGCGGATGTCCTCGGCCACCGCCTCGTAGGGGCGGGCGGCAAGGATATGGGCGGTGAGCGGGTAGAGGTCCTGTTCGTCGAATTTCGTGGGCGCCGATCCGAAGGTCGAGATATCGAAGCCTTCGATGATCTCGTCGAGCGAGCCGCGCAATTCGACAGGCTGGGACGAACCGAGCCGGGCCATGAGGCTCAGGAGCGCCATGGGTTCGACGCCCGCCGCGCGCAGGTCACGCAACGACAGCGTCCCCAAACGTTTGGACAGCGCCTCGCCCTGCGGGCCGGTGAGCAGCGAATGATGGGCGAAGCTCGGGACCGCGCCGCCCAGCGCTTCGATGATCTGGATCTGGGTCGCGGTGTTGGTCACATGGTCCGAACCACGCACGATGTTGGTTACGCCGAAGTCGATGTCGTCGACCACCGAGGCCAGCGTGTAAAGGAACTGGCCGTCGGCGCGGATGAGCACCGGGTCCGACACGCTCGCCGCGTCGATGGAAATCTCGCCCAGGATGCCATCCTGCCAGACGATCCGCTCTTGATCCAGCTTGAAGCGCCAGACGCCGTCGCCGCGTTCGGCGCGCAGACGCGCCTTGTCCTCGTCCGACAGCGCGAGCGCCGCGCGGTCATAGACCGGCGGTTTGCCCATGTTGAGCTGCTTCTTGCGCTTGAGGTCGAGTTCCGTCGGCGTCTCGAAGGCCTCGTAGAACCGGCCCATGTCGCGCAGCGCCTGCGCCGCCTCGTTGTAGCGGTCGAGCCGATCCGATTGCCGTTCGATCCGATCCCACGTCAGGCCGAGCCATTCGAGATCCTCCTGGATCGCGTCGGCATATTCCTGTTTCGACCGCTCCGGGTCGGTGTCGTCGAGACGCAGGATGAAGGTGCCGCCAGCCTTGCGCGCGATGAGATAGTTCATCAGCGCGGTGCGCAGGTTGCCGACATGGATGTAGCCCGTGGGAGAGGGCGCAAAACGGGTCGTCGTCATGATACACTCCTTGACCCGCTGGCTTTTTCATATGGGGGCGGAATTGTCCATGAACTTTGGCACGGTGCATCTGGCCGGGCGTCGCTCCGTGGTGCGTGGTCAAGGGCCGGCGGAGCGTCCCGGATCGGAACGCCCCGCAGTTTAGGTCATTGGAGCCGGTGTGCCCAACATCGGAACCACCTGCGCTGTCGCTCAGAGCAAAGGAATATCCTTGCGCACAAAGCTGTTGTCTTCGAAGAACGCCCGCAGTTCCGCGATCTTGTCCGGCAGGCACGCGGGCGACATCGTCACCTCGCGACGCAGGCGCGTGACCATGAACTTCGTCGCCAGGGTGGCTGACGAGACATCGGTCCGTGATTGCAATATCCGCATCCAACGCGGATCGTCCGCTCCTGGCACCATGTCCTCTCCAATTCTCCTGAGACACCCTGCATCTGTGACACCGTTCATACCTCGTAAAGGGCGGTTTCATGGCCTACATTTCAAATTCGAGGTAAATGCATGACATCCAGCAACGACACAGCTTCGCCGGAAACCTTCGGCATCGACGACGAGACCGAGAGCGCGCAGGACGCCCTGCCGCCGTCGCTCGACGATATCGAGATGATCGCGCGCGACACCATCGACGCGCTGCCCGAGCCGTTTCGGGGCCCGGCGCTAGCGGTGGCACTGAGGGTCGAGGACTTCCCCGACGCGACGATGCTCGCGGATCTCGGGATGGAGGACGGGTTCGAGCTGACCGGGCTATACGACGGCATTCCGGTTACCGAGAAATCCGTAATGCACCAGCCGGAAGGCCCTGATGTGGTCTGGCTCTTTCGCCGCCCGATCCTCGACGAATGGGCCGACCGCGGCGACGTGGGCATCCGCGCGCTGGTGAGCCATGTGACGATCCACGAGTTCGCCCATCACTTCGGCTGGTCGGACGACGATATCGCGCGTATCGACCGTTGGTGGGAATGATGCCGGAGTGCTGATCAGGACCCGCTGACCGGGTGAAGCCGCGCCAGATCGTCGATCCCCGCGCGGATCAACCGGCGCAGGACGGCCTCGTCCACATCGGACAGCCGGTTGATGTATAGGCAGGATTTTCCGAGCTTGTGCTTGCCGAGGTCCTCGAGCAGGGCACTGTAGTCCTGGTAGCCAGGCATGATGTAGACCACGAGGTTCGCCTTGCGCGGGCTGAACCCGGTAGCGAGGAAATCGCCCTCGCGCCCGGTTTCGTAGCGGTAATGATAGCTGCCATAGCCCACGATCGATGGCCCCCAAAGGCGGGGCGCCCACCCGGTCACCTCGCGGAACAGTCCGTCGAGCGCGAGCGCATCCTCGCGCCGGCGCTCGGGCTCCGCAGCGGCGAGAAAGTCCTCCACGCTGGCGCCGGTCGGGCGGGTCTTGTTCTCGGTCATGGCGGGCACATCCTCTGGTCATCGCACACTCACGTTCTCGTGATCACCGGAACGACGGTGCGTCCGGCGCGTCCATTGAGTAGACAGACAAACGACTGGAAAAAACAATGCCTCGCTTCCCCTTGCCCGGGCTTTCGCGCCGCGGGCTGCTTCTTGGTGCGGGCGCCCTGCCGCTCGCGGCCGCCACCCTGCCCAGCCCCGCGCGCGCAGCCGCCGACCTCATGGGCCCCGGCATGACGCGCTTCAACCGCTTCACACTGGGCGACTTCGAGGTGACCACGCTGCTCACCAACATGTCCACGCAGGAAAACCCGCACGAGATCTTCGGCCTCAACGTGCCCGAGGCCGACTTCAAGGCCGCCGTCGAAGGCCGCCATCTGCCCAACGACCGCGCCAAGACATTTTTCACCCCGACCCTCGTGAACACCGGCAAGGAGCTGGTTCTCTTCGACACGGGCGAAGAGCCGATGCAGATCGTCAAGGCGCTGGAGCACGCGGGCTACTTCGTCGAGGACGTGGACCGCATCGTCATCACCCACATGCACTCCGACCACATCGGCGGGCTGTCGGATCCGGCAGGCCCTACCTTTCCCAACGCCACCTATGTCACGGGTAGCCTCGAATGGGATGCCTGGGACGACGCCGGAGACGATGCCTTCGACACCCATATGGCACCGCTCGCGGACCGCACCGACACGGTTTCGGACGATCAATCGGTCGCCGATGGGATCACGGCGGTCGAGGCCTTCGGTCACACGCTGGGCCACATGGGCTACATGGTCGAAAGCGCGGGCAAGCCGCTTTTCATCGGGGGCGATTTCGTCCTGCACCACGTCTGGTCGCTGGAACATCCCGACTGGGAAGTGGTCTTCGACGAGGACAAGGTGCAGGCCGCCGAGACGCGCAAACGGCTCCTCGACATGCTGGCGAAGGACGGCATCCCCTTTGTCGGCTACCACATGCCCTGGCCCGGCATCGGCTACGTGGAAAAGGACAAGGACGGCGGCTTCCGCTACGTGCCGGCCACCTACCAGATGCTCGTCTGACGGCTGTGCCGGGTGATCGCTGGCGAAAAGGAATGAAACCTTCGAAGAATGGTCTAGGCTCGCAGCACACTGTCAGCCAAAGGTCCCGCCCATGTCCTTGCGCCTCGCTTTCCCTTTCGCCCTCCTCACCGCCTCCGGTGCGCTCGCCTTCGACGACCAGCGTGTAATCACCCTTTCGGGAACCGAGATCGGAGAGGTGCGCACGCCGGATGTCAAGGACGAGGATCCAGCGTCCCTCGAGATCGACATCTTCGACGGCGGCGACTTCATCCAGACGCTGATCCTCGAATCTGACGGGTCCGTGACAGACTGCGCCCGCACTCTGCGCGCTGCGGCGGGCACCGCTGCCCCGGTGACGGTCACCCTGACCATCGACATGGCCGCCCAAACCATGAACGGTGTCATGCTGGAAAATTGCGTCACGAGCCGCTAGGCCCGGACACAAACTCGCTTAACGGGTCAGGCTCCGCTCAGGCGCGATGCGCGCCCTCGGCCAGACCCGAGACGAAGCCGAGCACCTCGGCCACGGGCTTGCCCTTGCCGATAAGGTCCACGATGGCCGATCCAACCACGGTGCCGTCAGCCACGCCCGCGATCTCCTCCGCCGCCTCGGGCGTGCGCACGCCGAAGCCCACGATCACCGGCAGGTCCGTCGCCGCCTTGATCCGTGCCACCTCCGGCGCCACGTCGCTTGCCTGCGGCGCGGCCGACCCGGTGATCCCGGTGATCGAGACGTAGTAGACGAAGCCCGAAGTATTGGTCAGCACCTTGGGCAACCGCCGGTCATCGGTGGTCGGCGTCGCGAGCCGGATGAAATTCAGCCCCGCCGCCTGCGCCGGGATGCAAAGCTCGTCATCCTCTTCGGGCGGCAGGTCCACAACGATCAGCCCGTCGACCCCGGCCGCCTTCGCATCCTCCAGGAACTGCGCCACGCCGCGGTTGTAGATCGGGTTGTAGTAGCCCATCAGCACGATCGGCGTCGTGTCGTTGCCTTCCCGGAACGCCGCCGCCATGTCGAGAGTCTTCTGCAGCGTCTGCCCCCCCTCGAGCGCGCGCTGCCCGGCAAGCTGGATCGTCGGTCCGTCCGCCATCGGGTCGGTAAAGGGCACGCCCAGTTCGATGATGTCGACCCCGGCCTCGGGCATCCCCTTCATCACGGCAAGGCTCGTGTCCACGTCCGGGTCCCCCGCCATGAGATAGGCCACGAAAGCCTTCTTCCCGTCCGCCTTGAGCCGCGCAAAGGTATCGTCGATCCGAGTCACTGGGGGTCCCCTCATACTTGTCCCGCCGTGATTGCTTGAACGGCCCCTGAAAATCAACAGGCGAAAGACAGGACACTGCCCTCCTGCGCCCGTGCATCTTTCCCCAAATACGCAAACTCCCGCAACCGATGCCGCGGCGCAGCCCTCGGCAAAGGCGTGACCCCGGGCTTTGGGGGTCGCGGGGGGCACCCCGCGCCACCGCTGCCGCGCAGCCTTCATCGGGATACAGGCGACACCGACGTCACCGGGGATCCTGTGCGCCGTTTTTCCAGATCATTCACAAGTCATTATTTTAAAATGGAAAACCTCCCCGCGGGGAAGATTTCCAGCACCAAACCCTAGCCGCGTCCGATAAAGGGCATCTTGGTCGCCATGATCGTCATGAACTGCACATTGGCCTCGAGCGGCAGCCCGGCCATGTTCCAGACCGCGTCCGCCACCAGCCCCACGTCCATCGACGGCGGCGGTTCCTCGCCCGCCGCGCGGGCCTTCTCGACGATTCCGTCCAAAAGCTCCGTGCGCGCGTTCCCGATGTCGATCTGCCCGCAGGCGATGTCAAAGGGCCGCCCGTCAAGCGACAGGGTCCGCGTCAGCCCGGTCACGCCATGTTTCGTGGCGGTATAGGTCATCGACCCCTCCCGCGGCACATGCGCGGAAATCGACCCGTTGTTGATGATCCGCCCGCCCATGGGAGCCTGCCTGCGCATCGCGCCGAACGCCGCGCGGGCGCAGAGGAACATCCCTGTCAGGTTGACCCCAACCGCGCGGTGCCAGTCCGCCACCGGGATCTCGTCGATCGGGGCCGCCGGGGTAAAGATGCCCGCATTGTTGAACAGCACGTCGATCCGGCCTGCCTGCGCCAGAAACCGCTCAAAGACCTCGGTCACGCTCGACTCGTCGCTCACGTCGCCGGACAGCACCACGGCGGTCGTCCGACCGCCTGCGACCTCTTCCAGCAACTCCCCCCGCCGTGCCATGAGACCGACGGTCCAGCCCTCGTCCAGAAACCGCTCCGCCACCGCGCGGCCGATGCCGCCGGAGGCCCCCGTGATCAGAATGCTCGGCATGGCTGCCCTCCCCTCTCGTCCGTCAACCCTCGACGCCCCGCGCCCGATGACACGGCCGGTATCTTCCCCGAACACCGCACGGCCTTCACTCTTCGGTCTCGGCTTCGAGCGTCAGTTTCGCCACGGGCTTGGGCAGATCCTCGACCCCCAGCACCACCTGCGGGCGCGCCAGCGCATAGCGCGTGCACCACAAAAGCCGCTCTTCGGCGCGCGTGATCGCCACATAGGCCAGCCGCTTCCACAGGGCGATGCCCGCCTCGCTGCGCCCCATCTGGGCGGCTGCGTAAAGATCGGGGGCAAAGACCTGGACGTCTTTCCACTGGCTGCCCTGCGCCTTGTGGATCGTGACGGCGGCCCCATGCAGAAAGGCCGCGCCCATGTTGGCGGCAAAGGGGATGAAGGGCTCTTCCTCGTCCGGCATCTCGATCTTTATGATCGAGGCCACGGAAATATCCGGATCCTCCGCCCCCACCACGTGCAGGCGCGAAAACCCGGCGCGCTTGCCTTCCCCGCGAAAAACGACCTGCGCGCCCTTGATGAGTCCCCGCGCCTCGAGGTCGATCCGCTTCTTGCGGTGCTTCAGTGGCAGTTCGATCCCGTCGCAGATGAGCGGCTCACCCGGAATAAGGTGATCACCGGGCGCGCCCTGCGCCGCGCGGAACGCATGGATCAGCCGGATGCGCGTCTTGTTGCGCCAGACGAGCACGGGCGAACGTGCCATGAGGTCGGCATCGACGCGCGGCGCAATGACCACGCGCGGATCGCGCCGCGCGGCGTCCTCGACCATCCGCTCGAAGCGGTCGAAGGTCAGACTGTCGTCGGCCAGCGCATGGGCGAGGTCCAGGATCGGGTTGTCGTCGTCCTGCCGGTGGATGCGATTGAGGGTGCAGACCTGCGGTTTCGCCAGCCGGTCAAAGACCATCTGCCCCGATTGCCCCACGGGCGCGAGCTGCGCCGGATCGCCAAAGAGGATCAGAGTCGGGAAAATCTCGCGCAGGTCGTCGAACTGCTTCTCGTCGAGCATGGAGGATTCGTCGATGAACCCGATATCGAGCGGGTCGTCGCGCCGCTTCCAGCCGGTGATGAAATCCGACCCGCGCAGCCCGGCGGCCGCCAGCGCCCCGGGGATCGACTTCTGATTCTGATAGAACGCCCAGGCCCGGTCCAATGCGGCGTCGGTCAGTTCCTCGATCTCGGGCCGGGGACCGTTGCCGGCGAGCCATTCGGCGATCTTTTCATACTCCGGGTGATAGACCGGGGTGTAGAGGATGCGGTGGATCGTCGTCGCCGGAACGCCCCGGTTCCGGAGCACCGAGGCCGCCTTGTTCGTCGGCGCCAGAATGGCGAGCGTGCGGCGGTCCTTGCGCCGCTTGCCTTCCCAATCGCCCGAGACGACCTCGACCCCGGCCTCTTCGAGCGCCTTGTAAAGCTGGGCCAGAAGCAGCGTCTTGCCCGAACCCGCCTTGCCGATCACCGCCATCACGCGGGCCTTGCCCTCGGTCATCGGGGTCAGGTGACTCTCGTCGATATCGACCCCGGCCGAGCGCAGCACATCGGCCACGCGGTCATGGGCATCGGCCTGATCGTCGGATAGCTGAAGGGAGGGAACCGTCATGGCGCGACCCTAGCCCGCGCCGACGCGGGGCACCAGTCACGTTCAGGCCGTTTGGTCGAGGACGTCCTGCGAAGGACGCAGTCCCAGCAACAGCGAAGAGCGCAGCCACGCCCGGCTCGTCGCGCGGTCCACGCCGACCTTGGCGAGCGTGGGGGCAAAGGCGGCCTCGTCCATCGACCACAGGCCCACGCCCACCCGGTCGCGCCCCTCGCCGCGCCGCCCCAGCACCGCGGGCTCAAGCCCCATGAGGCGGTAGATGCGCTCCATGCGGCTGTCGAAAACGCCGACGTAATGGGCGAGCTTCATCTCGGCCATGAGCTCGCCCGCCCCCAGCGCCAGCGCCGCCGAAACGCGGCTGTCGGCTCCGGGCGCGAGGCAGAAGCGCGTGCATTCCCAGATGAAGGGGCTTTCGATGCGGTGCCCGTCGTTGACGTGGGAGAAATGCTCGTTGACCATCGTGCGCCCGGTGGTCGGCAGGAACCGCATCGACCCGCCATGCAGTCCGTCGGGCCGTTCCCAGATCACGTAGAGCGGATTGAGCGCGTCGTATTGGTCCCGCTCCTCGCCAGCCGGGTTCACGGTCACCGCCCAGCCCAGCCTGCGACCGAACTGGTCGGCGCGGTCGGCGAACATGGAACGCGACAGCCTGGGAAAATGGGCGAGGTCGCAGGCGTAAAGGTAGCGAAGCATGGATGTGTCCTGTCCGAGCGGGTGCTGCGCGGAGAGGATGCGGCGCGAGGTCGTGCAAATGGCTAACGCGGGGTGCGGCGGGGGCTAACGCGCCGGGATCGCCCCCGCAGTGACCTAGTCGTGTGATGACCCGATTGCGAGCGACACACGTGCCGCGCGGTATACTGGTGCCGCCCGCAAGGATTCCGGGATTCTGGAATTCCAGTAACTCGGAATCTTGAATATGGCAGTCATTTCAACGCCTTGCCCGACGCCACCCCGACCCAATCGTTACCGCCTTAAGGAAGTCTTCACTTCGATGTCGCGACGAAAACCCCGTCCCAATCCGGTTCCGGGGGGGCCGCGCGGAAGGCTGCGACACGCTCGGCATAAAGGGCGAGATACCCGGTGACTTCCAGGTCCAAGGAAGCCGCCGCCTCGGCCAGAGCCGCCGCAGCGTTGTCGCATCCCTCCCAGTCCTGAACCTCGTAGGCCGCCCGCATCCGCCTGTTCGCGGCCTCGAACCTGGGCCAGTCCTTATGGCTCAGCATCCCCGGCCCGCCCATAAGGCCGAAGACATGTACCGGCAGGCTCTTGCCCTTCACCCGCACCACATCAACCTCGATCAGCGCAAAGTCACCGACCACCTCGTCGGCGACACTGTCGCTCACGATGATGCGCAGACCATAGGTCTTTGACAGGCCCTCGAGCCGGGAGGCAAGGTTCACGGTGTCGCCCATCGCGGTGTAATCGAACCGCGTGTCCGACCCCATATTACCCACGGTGCAAGGGCCGGTGGACAGGCCGATCCCGACCTCGATCACCAGCGCGTCCGGGTCCTCGGCCTGCCGCTCCGCGTTCAGCGCATCGACCTCCTCCAGCATCCGAAGCGCCGCGCGACAGCCCGCCGCCGGGTGCGCGGGCGTGTCGAGTGGCGCGTTCCAGAAGGCCATGACGGCGTCGCCCATGAACTTGTCGATGGTCCCCCGCTCGCCCAGAATGGCCTTGGACAGCGCGGTCAGGAAATGGTTCATCAGCACGGTCAGCCCATGCGGATCGCTCCTGTAACTCTCGGCGATCGAGGTAAACCCGCGCACGTCGGAAAAGAGCAGGGTCAACTCGCGCCGCTCGCCGCCCAGCGTCAGCGCCTCGGGGTTTTCGGCCAGACGGTCCACGAGGTCGGGCGAAACATACTGGCCGAACGCCGTGCGGATCTGCCGCCGCATTCGCTCTTCGCGCATGTAATTGAGACCCGACATCATCATGAGCACGAGCAGCGCTGAGACCACCGGATAGCTTGGATCGAGCAGCACAGCGCGCTGCGCAAAGGCGAGCCATGAGGCCGTGAGATAGCCGCCCAGCACCACGACCGCGAGCCCCAGAACGAGGCTCGCGCGGAAGGCGGGCACGAGGATGATCACGACCAGGCCCAGAAGCGCGGTCACGACCAGTTCGACCGCCACGGCGGTGTTCGGACGTTTGAGCGCGCTGCCCGACAGGATGTTCTCGAGCACCTGCGCATGGATTTCGACCCCGGCCATGGGCACGCCAAGCGGCGTCGGGCGGAAATCCTCGAGCCCGATGGCAGAGGTGCCGATGAGCACGAGTTGACCCGCGAGCCGACCCTCGGGCAGACGCCCTGTGATGACATCCGCCGCGCTGACGTAACGGGCGGGCACCGAGGGCGTGAGATAGGTCCAGATCGACCCGTCCGCCGCCGTGGTGACGAGCTGGCGGGCAAGCACCACGCCCTCGACTCCGGCTGCGTTGCTGCGGATCGCGAAGGCGTCGCCACCGGTGGCCACACGCAGAAGCTCGGGTGCGAGGCCCAGCCGCATCCGCTCCTCGACCATGAGGACGAGCGGCGCGCGCCGGTAGATGCCGTCCGGGTCCGGCCGGGTCGAGAACATGCCATGGCCAGCCGCTGCCGCTTCGATCACCGGCAGGTTCTGAAGGAGCGTCGGGTATTTCTGCAGAAAGGGCGTGGGATCCTCACCCAGCACCGCATGGGGGGTCTCGACGATCGCCTGACCCGGCGCGACCTGCGCGACCTCGGGTGTCCCCGCTTCGCTTTGCCCCGCACCCGCGCCGCGCACGCTGGTTTGCCCGGATACGACGCGGAAACGCGCCATCGCCTCGGCCAAGAGAACGTCGTTGTCGGCAAGCCCCGCTATCCGGTCACGCAGGGCGGGATCAACGCCCTCCACCCGGTCGAGAAGCCGCGCGGGCGACAGGCGATCCGGTTCGGCAAAAAGAATGTCGAAGGCCGCCGCCGCCGCGCCGCCTGCCCGGATCCGGTCGATCATCTCGGCCAGGCGGTCGCGCGGCCAGGGCCATTGGCCCAGTTCGGCAAGGCTCGCATCGTCGATATCCACGATGGTCACCGGCAGCGCCGCATAGTCGCGCGGCTTGATCTGCTGGAAAAGGTCGAAGGACGAGAACCTCAGTGCCGTGATCGGCGCGGGATCCCAGACACGCAAGGCGAGCAGCACGGCGAGCAGAGCCACGCCCAGCGCGCGCCGCGCCCCGAATCGTAACGTGCGGTTCAGGCCCGCCCTCATCGTCTTGCCGATCCCCATCCGATGTTCCGTTCGCAACCACCTTGTCGCACAAGAAGTCGTCTCATCTGCGAGGTCAACCGCACGCGCGGTCCTCCCAAAGGTGTGAGCAGGTTGGGAATAAAAGGCGACAAGTGAGAAGCGAAGACTTAAATCCGTGCCTGAAAGCTGCGAATCAGGTAATGGAATGAAGCATATTTGCGACCATTCCCTTGGAAGGCATTGATGCGACGGGGCGACTTTTCCAGCGGCGAGGCCATTGGCGGCCAGACCGGGGACACGATCCACATTGACGTAAACTCCGCAGAACCCCTTGAGCTGACCGGGGGGATCGACGGCGATTTTGCGCTTTTCCGAGCGGCGTTCATCCGTGACGGCGGCGATCTCTTGCTGCGCGACGGCAGCCATCCCGACATCCGCCTCGTCGATTACTTCCGCGCAGGCGCCCCGGATCTGGTGGCCGACAACGGCGCGGTCCTGCGCGGCTCGGTGGTCGAACGGCTCGCGGGTCCCGATCACGCAGGGCAGTATGCGCAGGCCGGTGGCGCGGCTGCGACCGACCCCATCGGGCAGGTCGAGACGCTGGAGGGGGACGCTTTTGCCACCCGCGCGGACGGCACCCGTGTCACGCTCGAAGTCGGGTCGAAAATCTACCCCAATGACGTGATCGAAACCGCCGAGGGTGCAAAGGTCGCCGTCACCTTTGTCGATGGCACGATCTTCACCCTCGCCTCCGCCTCGCGGATGGTGATCGACGAACTGGTCTATGACGCGGGCGCCGACAGCGGCAATGGCGGGGCCTTCAGCCTTGTCCAAGGCAGCTTCGTCTTCATCGCGGGCGAGGTCGCGCGCACCGGGGGCATGGACGTCAACACGCCCACCGCCACCATGGGTATCCGGGGCACCACGGTGCTCGTGGACATCACGACCGAGGACGGGGTGACGACGGTCGAGGTGTCACTGAACCGCGATCCCGACGGGGGCATCGGGAGCATCCAGCTTTATGACCTGTCCGGCAACCTCATCGCAACCATCGACGACATCGACACCGCGTGGATCGTGTCGCCCATCGAGGGCGAGACGCGGGAAGTGACGCGGTCCGCCGCCGATCTGGCGGATGACGAGAGCATCCTTCTGGACGCCGCGCGCGCCTATGCGCTGGCCTTTGAACGGGTCGCGGCGGGCGGCACCTTTGTCCAGTTGTCGAACCGTTCGAACGATCCTGGCAGCTCGACGACGCCGGGCACCGATGGCGACGGGGTGGACGGTAACGATTCACGTCCCGACCCTGACGACTTTGGTGGCTCGACGGGTGGCCTAGACAGCACCGGAGGGTCCGGCGGATCGGGTGGCGGCACCGGGGCTGGCGGTGGCGAAAGAACGAGCCCGACCGGCGGAAACACGGGGAACACGGGCGGCAGCGCGGGGCCGGGCGGCAGCACGCCTCCAGACGGGGACACTGGGACGCCCGCCGTCTTTGCGCTGGGAGACGACAGTTTCACGTTGGAAGAGGACGGGCTTCTCGCAGGCAACGTGCTTGAGAACGACACAGCCCCCGAAGGCGGCACCCTGTCCGTCATTGGGTTCACCGGGCCGAGCCATGGTTACCTGCTCTTTCCCGGCGTTTTCATGCCGCCTCCCGGTGGCGGCGAATTTCCCGGTGGGGGTCTCGCGGTGCCCTTGTCGGGCGACTGGCGGCCGGGCGATTTCACCTACGAGCCCTTCGAGGACTTCTTCGGCACCGACAGCTTCACCTACACGGTAAGCGACGGACTAGGGAACACCGATACGGCGACGGTCAGCCTCACCGTCGAGGAATACGTCTCGTCCTTCGTCAACAGCGTGTCTCTGGGCATCGAGGTGGATGCGGACGGCGATCAGCCTGCGGGCCGGGTCGAGGCCGACCGGACCTCGGCGGTGAACCTGTCCATTGCGCTCGATGCCTCGGGGTCGATCGGGTCGGCCCAATGGGAGCAGATAGAATTGGCGGTCGCGAGCGCGCTCGAAGAACTTGGCGACCAGCTAGACGGCACGCAGGTGCAAGTGGATGTGCAGATTATTCGGTATGCGGACAACGCGACCGAGATCGGTCGCTTCGACCTGGTCCTTGACCAGCAATCCCTTGGCGATGCCATCGCGAACATGACCTTTACCGGCGGCGGCACCAACTGGGGATCGGCGCTGTCGCTGTCCAAGGATTTCTTCGACGCGCAGCCGGAGGGCGAGATCAACCTCGTCTATTTCGTGACCGACGGGGTGCCCTCGGACACCTGGCAGCCCGCGCGCAACGCGCTGACGAGTGCGGGTTACAAGGTCGACATCCAGACCTTCGGCATCGGGTCGAACTATTCGACCACGGCGCTTCAGGACCTCGACAGCGACGGCGCGCCGACGGCGGTGGCGGACGGATCGGGATTGACCGAAGCCTTTCAGTCCTCGCCGCTCTTTGCCGCGCAGTTGCAGAATTTCACACTCAGCATCGAGGTCGATGGCGAGGAGAGCGACACCTATTCCCCGGAGGTGACGCTGGACGGGCTGTCCTTTGACTATGCGCTGGCCGATGACCCGGAACTGGGGTTCCTGCTGGGCGAGGAGAACATCTTTATCGCCATCGCGACCTTCGACCTGGACGGCGATTTCTCGACCACCGAGGACGTCGTGGTGATCGAGACGACGGAGACCATTTCCAAGCGGACGACCGAGCAGACGTTCGAGGGTGGCAGCGGCAACGACCTGTTCCTCGGGTCGGACTTCGGCGATACGATCAACGGTGGAGACGGCAACGACACGCTCTTGGGTTTCGGCGGCAACGACACCATCACGGGTGGCGCGGGCGACGACACAATCTTGGGCGGTTCGGGCGAGAACACCATCTTCGCCGGTTCAGGTGACGACACAGTCGCGGTCGCGAATTTCGAAGGTTGGGTCGATGGCGGCACCGGGCGCGACGTGCTCAAGGTGCTTGCGGGCGCCTTGGGCGACTGGAACGACATTGCCTATATGAACGTGGGCGAGATCGAGGTCTTCGACATGAAGAACGACGCGGACGAGACGATCATCTTCGATCCCTACGGGATCGAGAACCTCACGTCCGAGGGTGACCGGGTGCTGAACGGCCTGCTCGAGATCGAAACCGCCGCAAGCTTCACGATCCTTGGCGACGCGGGCGACACGGTCGAGCTTGGCGGCTTCGACCTCGAGGGCTGGTCGCGGGCAGAAGAGACGGTGACGGACGGCGAGACAACCTTCAACGTCTGGACCTATGTCGAGGACGGCGTAACGCTGGCCACATTGGGCATCGACGCCGAGATCGAGAACGTCGCGCCGGTGGCGATTTACGGCTGAGAACCGACCACAGGCCTCTCGCGCGGCGGCGGCGCGCGGGGATGACAACCCGGCGATAGGGGCATAGCGTTTGACGCGGGACACCCTGCAAGGCCACATCATGCTGATCCACGTCGGTCCGGACCGAACCGAATCCATCGACCTCATGCTTGCCGGCGCGCTGTCGTCGATTGCGGGCGCGCTCAATGCCGCCGGGTTTCTGCTGGCGAGCAAGTTCACGGCGAACATGACGGGCAACATCTCGGCCTTTGCCGATCAGCTTGTGGTGGGCGAGACGTGGCTCGCACTGATCTTTCTCGCCCTCGCGGTGGTCTTCATCCTTGGCGCCGGCGTCGCGGCCGCAACGATCCAGATCGGGCTGGCCCGAAAGCTGCGGGGCATCTTCGCCTGGGCGATCCTCGTGGAGGCGGCGCTGCTTCTGGGTCTGTCCATCGCGCTGACGCTCGCCCCGCAGAGGGCGGCCGAGGCGCTCATCGTCTTTTCCCTGAGTTTCGTCATGGGATTTCAGAACGCGGTCACCACGCTCATTTCGCAGGCGCGGGTGCGCACGACGCATATATCCGGCATGGCGACCGACATCGGCATTGGCCTTGCCGCCCTTGCCAGCGGCCCCGAGGGGCGACGGGACGCGGCCCCCAGGCTCAAGCTCTACAGCCTGACGCTCGTCTGTTTCGCGCTTGGCGGGATCGCGGGGGCCGTGCTGTTCGGCCTTCTGGGGCAGGGGTTCTTTGCCCTCGCCGCCGGCGTCCTGATCCTGATCGGCTGGCCCGAAACGCGCCGGGCGCGGCGACTGGGCGTAAGCTGAGGGATCAGCACCGCCCCAATCGCTCCGCCTAAGACGCTTGCCTTTCTCCCGCTGCCGCCTCCCCCACTTGGCGCGGGAAGCGCAGGCGAAAGGTCGTGCCCCCCTCGCGCGGGTCAAAGTCGATCCGTCCCTCGTGACGAAGGACCACCTGTTCCACGATGGCAAGGCCCAGGCCGGATCCTTCGCCGTGGCGCAACTGCGAGAACCGGCGGAAGGCCGTGCCGACCTCGTCCGCCGAGATGCCGACGCCGTCATCCTCGACCGTGAGGATGACGGCCTCCGCTTCGCCCATGGTCCGAACGCCGATAGCGGTCATCCCCGGCCCGCCGTGTTTGAGCGCATTCTCGAGCAGATTGATCAGGACCTCGCCCACGAGGACGGGATTTCCCCGCAACGGCAGCGGTTCCGGCGTCAGCGACAGGGCGAAGTCGATGTCGCGCGACAATGCCTTGGCCGCGAAGCTACGGCAGATATCCTCGACCACGGTGTTGAGATCGAAGGGCACCATCGAGGTGCTCGTGTCGTAGCGCAGCCGTTCGAGCGACAAGAGCTGCTCGGACAGACGCGCCGATTTCCGGGCGGCCTCGACGAGTTGCTCTTCGCGGCGGGCCCGCTCGGACGGGTTCTTCGCATCGGGCAGCGTCTCGGCCAGCGCGAGGATGGCCGCCGCCGGGTTGCGCAACTGGTGCGCGGCGTCCGAGATAAAGGCCTGATGTGCCCCGATGCTGTCCTGCACCTGCCCCAGCAAACGGTTGAGGGTCGAGACGATGCCCGACACCTCGTGCGGGACCGGGCGGCGGATAGGGCCGAGGTCATCGGGCGAGCGTCGCTGGATCGCCGCTTGCAGATCGTTGAGCGGGCGCAGGCCGATCTGCACACCGAACCAGACCACGAGCGCGAGCGCAGTCATCAGCCCGGCCATGATCACCGCCGCGCGCAGGGCCAGCGACCGGGCAAAGGCGCTGCGGTCGCTCACCCGCTGCCAGACCGTCACAACGGTATCGCCGGACAGGGTGTCGATCGTGCGGCTTTCGATCATGCGCAACACGCGCATCTCCTCGCCCCGGTAATCGGCGAAGTAATAGACGGGCACGTCGCGCGCGACCGGTCCCACGGGGCGTGGCGGATAGGCATAGCCGGTCACGTAGTATCCGCCCGGCCCGGTCACGTGATAGAAAAGCTCGCCCCCGCCCGCATCCGAAATGAGCCGTCGCGTGCTGGGTGACAGGGCATCGCCGTCGGAAATCGCCACATCGCGCGAGATGGCCAGCGCACCGGCGAGAAGGCTACGGTCGAACAGTTCTTCCGAGGTCTGTTGCGCGGCGGCAAAGCGCCACAGGCCCAGCAGGATCGAGACCAGGAACAAGGGCGGCAGGATCACGAGAAAGAGCCGCAGGCGGAGCGACATCGCCCTCACGGCGTATCGATCTCGAGCATGTAGCCCAGCCCGCGCGCAGTCTTGATCCGAAGCCCCAGCGGCTCGAGCCGTTTGCGCAGCCGCGAGACATGGGGTTCGACCGCGCTTTCCTCGGCGTCAGAACCGACGCCATAGACATGAGCGATGAGCTGGGCCTTGGACACGATCCGCCCGCGCCGTTCGAGCAGACATTCCAGCGTCGAGATTTCCTTGCGCGGAATGTCGAGGGGCTTGTCGTCCTTCAGAAGCTGGCGCGCACCCCGGTCAAAGACCAGCGCACCCAGCGTCTCGCGCTCGGCGAACTCGAGGTTCTTGCGCCGGGCCATGGCGCGCAACCGAGCCTCGAGCTCGTCCATCTCGAAGGGTTTCGTGAGGTAGTCGTCCGCGCCCGCGTCCAGACCCGCGACCCGCTGGGCGGTTTCCGAGCGGGCCGTGAGCAGGATCACCGGGGTGCCGTCGCCGCGCCGCCTTAGGGCGCGCAGCACGTCGATCCCGTCCATCCCAGGAAGATTGAGGTCAAGGACCACGAGATCGGCGCCCTCCTGCGACAGAAACTCGTCGGCCTGCGTGCCGTCGTGCAAAAGGTCGACCGCATGGCCCCGGTCACGGAGCCTTATGGCGATCCCCTCCGCCAGAGCCTCGTTGTCTTCGATCACCGCGATGCGCATCGTTACATCTTTGTCATGTTACGCAAGTTTCGCGCAAGGTTGGGGCGCCATGGTGTCGCCGTTGGAGGAGGGAATCATTCCCTTTTGTTGAACATACATTGAACGCCGGGGCTTTGTCCCGGCGGGACAGGTCTAGGGGAGGATACCAATGACCATGAAGAAACTCGCAATCTCGGTCGCGGCCGCCGCACTCATGACGTCGCCGGCGCTGGCCGAAGTCGACTTCACCGGCAAGACGATCGAATGGGTGATCCCGTTCTCGGAAACCGGCGGCTCGGCCAAATGGGCCAACTTCTTTGCACCGCTTCTGTCGCAGGAGCTTCCCGGCAACCCGACCGTCGTGGTCAAGTTCATGCCGGGCGCAGGCTCCACCAAGGGCGCGAACTGGTTTCAGGAACAGGAACACAAGGACGGCACGCTGCTGTTCGGCTCGTCGGGTTCGACGCAGTTCCCCTATCTGCTGGGCGACCCGCGCGTGCGTTACGAATACAGCGACTGGATTCCGGTTATGGCGACCGGCACTGGCGGTGTGGCCTATCTTAACCCCGAAGACGGCGCGAAGTTCGACGGCTCGGCCAACGGACTCAAGGACGTGGACCTGATCTTCGGCTCGCAGGGCGCGACGGGGCTCGACCTCGTGCCGCTGCTGGCCTGGCAGCTTCTGGGCATGAGCGTCGAGCCGGTCTTCGGCATCAAGGGGCGCGGTGATGGCCGGCTGATGTTCGAACGCGGCGAGGCGACGATCGACTACCAGACCTCGTCGGGCTACCTCTCGGGCGCCTCCGACCTTGTCGATGCCGGGACCGCCGTGCCGATGATGAGCTGGGGCGCGCTGGACGAAGACGGCAACATCGTGCGCGATCCGACCTTCCCGGACATGCCGTCCTTCAAGGAAGTCTGCGCCGCCACCGACGGCTGCGAGACGGAAGGCGTCGCCTGGGATGCCTGGAAGGCCTTCTTCATCTCGGGCTACCCGTCGCAGAAGATCGCCTTCTTGCCCAAGGGCACGCCGCAGGACGTCATCGACACGTATGTCGCCGCCTTCGAGGCCGTCCGCGCCCGTCCCGACTTCGCCGAAATCTCGTCCAACGAGGTCGGCGAATACCCGATGTTCGTGGGTGAAGGGGCGGTCAAGGCGACGGCCGAGGCCACCAGGGTGACGCCCGAGGCCAAGGCCTATGTGATCGACTGGCTCCAGTCCGCCTATGGCGTGACGATCGAGTAATCGACCCGCTGGCGGGGACCGGGCACCGGACCCGCCAGCACTTCCCTGACACTTCAACCGAAAGAACGGTGCGATGGATCTTCTCGCCACCGCCCTGCCGGCGCTTGCCGACGCATGGGCTCTCATCTTGCAACCTGTCGTCCTGGGCTACCTCGCGCTTGGCGTGGTCATGGGCCTCGCGGTCGGCGTCTTTCCGGGCCTGGGCGGCATCGCCGGGCTGTCGCTGCTTCTGCCCTTCATGTTCGGCATGGAGCCGGTTCTGGGCCTCGCGCTGATGATCGGCATGGTGGCGGTGGTGCCCACGTCGGACACCTTCGCCTCGGTGCTCATGGGCATCCCCGGCTCGTCGGCGTCACAGGCCACGGTGCTCGACGGGTTCCCGCTGGCGCGCAAGGGTCAGGCGGCGCGGGCGCTGTCGGCGGCCTTTACCTCGTCGCTCTTCGGCGGCCTCGTGGGCGCATTGTTCCTCACCCTGTTCATCGTCGTGGCGCGGCCCTTGGTGCTCGCCTTCGGCCTGCCCGAGATGCTGATGATCTCGATCCTCGGGCTGTCCATGGTGGCGGTGCTCGCCGGGCGCGTCGCGCTAAAGGGGCTGGCGGCCGCGGGGCTCGGGATGCTCATCGGCACCATCGGCATCGCCGATGCGGGCGGATCGCTGCGCATGGCGACCTATGACATTCCCTATCTCACCGACGGGCTGCAACTGGTCATCGTGGGTTTGGGCATCTTTGCCGTGCCCGAGATCGTCTCGCTCCTGCGGCAGGACCGGTCCATCGCCAAGGACGCGTCCCTCGGCGCGGGCTGGATGGAGGGCGTGCGCGACTGGGCGGCCAACAAGTGGCTGTCGCTGCGCTGTTCGCTCATCGGTGTGCTCGTCGGCGTGATCCCCGGCCTCGGCGGCTCGGTCGTCGACTGGATCGCCTATGGCCATGCCGTGCAGACCACCAAGGACAAATCAAACTTCGGCAAGGGCGAAATCCGCGGCGTGATCGGGCCGGAAAGCTCGAACAACGCGAAAGAAGGCGGAGGGCTCGTCCCCACCCTGCTCTTCGGCATCCCCGGTTCGGGGTCCATGGCGATCTTCATCGGGGCCATCGCGCTCTTGGGTTCGGGCGACATCGAGGTCGGGCCGTCCATGCTGCGCGACAACCTCGACATCACCTATTCGATCGTCTGGCTTCTGGCGCTGGCGAACGTGCTGGGCACTCTGCTGTGCATCGCGGCTTCGGGCGGCATCGCCAAGCTGACCACGATCCGCTTCACCTATCTCGCGCCCTTCCTCTTCATGCTGATCTCCTTTGCGGCGTTCCAGTCGGGTCAGAACTTCGAGGATCTGCTCGCGCTTTTCGCCATTGGTCTGGTCGGCATCTTCCTGCGCCGCTTCGACTGGTCGCGCCCGGCCTTCCTGATCGGCTTCGTGCTGTCCAACCCGGTCGAGAAATTCTCGAACCAGGCCTTCCAGATCGCCTCCTTCCGGTTCCGCAAATCCTTTGAAGAAGGCCTCGACTACATCTTCTCGCCCATCGTGATCGTGCTGCTCATCGTCACGGTGATCTCGGTGGTGATGGGTCTGCGTCAGGCCAAGGCCATCATGGCCGAGGGCGACGTCAAGTCGGGGTCCAAGCGCGCGCCGATCGTGTTCCTCATGATCATCCTCGCCTATGTGGTGATCGCGCTGATCAACGCGAGCATGATCCCCAACTACAACCTGACGGACAAGATCGTGCCGCTCGTCATCGGTGGCATCACCCTTGCCGCGCTGCTCATCCTCGTGGTGCAGATGATCCTGCGGTCCGAAACGGACGCGATCTTCGCCGACAAGGAATCCTCGGGCGAGGATGCCGATGCGCCCTATGGTCTCTGGTCCACCCTCGCATGGTTCGCGGGACTGATCGCGGCGACCTGGGTGCTGGGCTTCATCCTCGCGCTGACCGGGTTCCTCATCGCCTTCCTCAGGGTGCGGGCACAGGCGTCGTGGACCAAGACGCTGATCATGACCGCCGCCGGGCTTGCCCTGATGTGCGTAATGGCCGGTGCGCTGAACCGGGACTTCCCGCCCGGACTGCTGCAGGACGTCACCGACATGCCCTGGCCGCTGAACTGATGCGCGGAGACATGGACATGACACAGACAGGCATTCCCTACGTCTTCATGCGCGGCGGCACCTCGCGCGGGCCCTACTTCAACCGAAAGGACCTGCCCGAGGACCGCGAGACGCTGGCCGAGGTGCTGCTCGCCGTCATCGGTGCGGGCAACGCGATCAACATCGACGGGATCGGCGGCGGTGTCGCCGTGACCACCAAGGTGGCCATGCTGTCACCCTCGGACGACGACTGGGCGGACGTGGATTACTTTTTCGCCCAGGTCTCGGTCGAGGACCGGATTGTGGACTTCAAGCCGACCTGCGGCAACATCCTGTCGGGCGTCGGTCCAGCCGCGGTCGAGATGGGGCTGGTCACACCCACCGGCGACGAGACCGAGGTCAGAATCCGCGCGGTCAACACCGGCGCGCGAGTGCTGGCGCGGGTCCAGACCCCGGGCGGAGCCATGCGCTATGACGGCGATGTGACGATCGCGGGGGTGCCCGGCACGGCGGCCCCCATCGCGCTCAACTTCATGGGCGTGGTCGGCTCCTCGACCGGGGCCTTCCTGCCCACGGGGAACCTGCGCGACAGCTTCGACGGGATCGAGGTCACCTGCATGGACGTGGCGATGCCCATGGCCATCGCCCGCGCCGCCGATTTCGGCCTGACAGGCTACGAAACCGTGCAGGAGCTGGACGACAACCGCGACTTCTTTGCCCGGATGGAAAGCGTCCGGCGTCAGGCGGGCGCGGCGATGGGGCTGGGGGACGTCTCCCAATCCGTGACGCCGAAATTCGGGCTGCTCTCCCCGGCCCGGAACGGCGGCACCATTGCGACCCGGTATTTCATGCCCTGGACGACACATCCCTCCATGGCGGTGACCGGGTCGCAATGCCTGGCCTCCTGCGCGCTGACGCCGGGCACCGTGGCGGATGGGCTGCTCGAGCGCCCGGTGACCAGCCCGGCCAACGTGGTGCTGGAACATCCCTCGGGCACCATCGAGGTTCTCGTGAACTTCGAGATGAACAACCACTTTACGCTCAATTCCGCCGGACTGCTGCGGACGGCGCGCAAGCTGGCGGACGGACGCGTCTATGTCCCCGCCACCGTATGGAAGGGACTTTGACATGCCGGTGATGAACCTTCTCGTGGCCTTCAACGGGTCCGACGGATCGGTGGCGGCGCTGCGTTATGCGGCGTCGCTGGCCACCCGCTTTGGCGCTCACGTCACCGCGATGCTCGCCCACAGCACCCATGAGGTGATCGACAAGCGCACGCGCTGGGTCCCGAAGGAGGCCCGCGTCCTTCTGGACGAGGCCAACGCCCGTATCCTGCGCGAGATCAAGGCGCGGTTCGAGTCCGAGTGCGCCGCGCTGGGTCTGCCCGACGGCCTGCGGTTGCAAGAGGTCTCGGGCCGTGTCGATCAGGTCCTGTCCGAAGCCGCGCGGCACTACGATGTGATGATCGTCGGCGCCCGGTCCGAGGCCGACGACGAACACGTCACGCTGCACCCGGACCGGATCGCGCTCTTGTCTGGTCGTCCGATCATCGTTGTGCCTGCGGGCTATGACGCCGGGGCCGGGCACAGCCACGCCGCGCTCGCCTGGGACGGGGGACGTGCCGCCGCGCGCGCGCTCTCGGACAGCCTGAGGCTGCTCGAGGACGAGGGCCGGGTCAGCGTTCTGACCGTCGGCCCGCGCAACCCCTGGCCGATCAGCGACCTGATGGCACATCTGTCGCGTCACGGGGTCGAGGCGACGCATGAGGATTTCCCGACGTCCGATCCGGTGGCGGAAACGCTGCTCACGTGGTGCGACGTGCATAGCCCCTCGCTGCTCGTCATCGGCGCCTATGAACATTCCAAGTTCCGCGAGGATTTCTTGGGCGGTGCGACCACCCACATCCTGTCGCGCACGAAGATCCCCGTTCTGCTGTCTCACTAAGGACCCCACCATGAGTGATTTCGAAAAACTCGCCCGCGCCCGTCGCGATCTCGAGGAAACGCGCAACGACCTGTCCAAACGGATCGCCGAGGATGCACCGGACAAGGCCGATCTCGTCGTCTTGCACGACAGGGTCTGCCGGGCGATCAAGGCGCTCTACGGCAACACCTGAGACGTATCCCATGAAGGTCCACATCCTTGACGACTGGTTCGACACGCTGCGGGGCCTGCCCTGTTTCGATCTGCTGGCGGACCATAAGGTCACCGTCTGGACCGACCATGAGCCCGACCCGGCGGCGCTGGCCACGCGGCTGGCGGATGCGGAGGCGGTGGTGCTGTTTCGCGAACGCACGAAGGTGACCCGCGACCTGCTGGCGCGGCTTCCCAAGCTGCGGCTCATCTCGCAGCGCGGGGTCTGGCCGCATGTGGACGTCGAGGCCTGCACCGAGGCGGGCGTGCTTCTGTGTTCCAACAAGGGCGCCGACGGCGCGAATTATGCCGCGGCCGAGTTGACCTTCGCGCTCATCCTCGCGGCGATGCGCCAGTTGCCCGAGCAGATGGCGAGCGCCAAGGCGGGCCAGTGGCAGGTGGGCGTGGGCCGCACCCTGCGCGGACGGCGGCTGGGCCTTTATGGCTATGGCCGGATCGGGCGCGTGGTAGCCGACTATGCCCGCGCCTTTGGCATGGAGGTCGTCTGGTGGGCCTCCGACGCGGGCCGCGACAGGGCGCGCGCCGCGGGCGAGACGGTGGCCCCGAGCCGCGCCGCGTTCTTTGCCGACAGCGATATCGTCTCGCTGCACCTCAGGCTCACGCCCGAGACGCGCGGAATCGTCACGGCAGAGGACCTTGCTGCCATGGGGCCAAGGTCCGTGCTCGTGAACACTTCGCGCGCCGGGCTCATTGCGCCGGGGGCGCTGCTCGCGGGACTCGACGCGGGCCGCCCCGGCATGGCCGCCGTCGATGTCTTTGACAGCGAGCCGCTGACTGACCCCGCCGATCCGCTGCTCGCCCACCCGAAGCTCATCGCGACGCCGCACATCGGATTTGTCACCGAGGACGAGTTCGACAAGCAGTTCGCCGACATCTTCGCCCAGGTGAACGCCTATGCCGAAGGCGCGCCGATCCACATGGTCAACCCCTCCGTCTACGGGCGATAAGCGCCGCCAGCACCGGCGCGCCGACGATCACGATCACCATGCGCGTCAGATGGTGAGTGATGACAAAGCCAAGGTCGGCACCGGTAACGATGGCCAGCACCGTCATCTCGGCCTGCCCCCCCGGCGCAAAGGCGAGAAAGGCGGACATCGGGGCGCCGAGGCCCAGCGCCGTCACCAGCCCGGAAAACCCCGCCGCCAGTGCGGCGAGCACCAGCACGTAGGCCACGCCTGCCGCGACCACTCGCGTCAGCTCGCCCCATGTGACGCCCATGAAATGCACCCCGATGCCGCAACCGATGAAGAACTGCGCGGCAAGGATCGCCTCGGCGGGCGGGCGGAAGTGCACGATGCCCGCAAGAGACAGGGCCGCCGTGACGATCATCGGCCCGAGGATCGAGGCGCCGAACAGGCCCAGCCGTTCACCCCCCTTCCAGCCGATCCATGCGGCGGCGACCATGATCAAAAGCTCGGACCACGGCAAGTCCGCGACCGGATCGCCAATCGGATTGGTCAGAGCGGCACCGTAGAAATGGCCGAGGATGAAGGGCGCGAGCGTCACGATGATCAGCACCCGCGTCGCGTGGACGAGCGACAGCACACGGGGATCGCCGCCTGCCTCGGTCCCGAAGATCACCATGTCCTGAAGCCCGCCGGGCATGGCCGCGTAATAGGCGGTCGGACCATCGAAGCCCCAGACCCGTCGAAAGAACGGCACCCCGACGGCGGCGATGACAGCGATGAAGATCGGGATCAGCGCCACCGACAGCGCCATGCGCGGCAGGTCGGCCACCACCTCGGGCGTGATCGACGCGCCGACCGCGACACCCAGAATCGTGCGCGCGGCGACGGAGACTTCGCCAAAGCCCTTGAGCGGCAGATGGGCGAGCGCGCCAGCAAGGCAAAAGGCCATCGGACCGAAGAGGAACGGGAGCGGCAGGTCGAGCGCCCAGAACAACGTCGTGCCCGCCGCGGCCAGCAGGAAGGTCAGCGCGCGACGCGCCATCGGATGGGCCATCGGGTGGGAAAGATGTTTGCGCAAACCGGCCTCCGCTCTGTCTTGACGGGTTATGCATACGCTTGTATCCATTCGTATACAACACCCCAACCGCACACCGAACAAAGGCTTTCCACGATGGATGACGACAGCGCCCCGCAGGGCAACGCCGCTTACCTGCGCCTGATGACCGAATTGCGCGAGGGGCGGCTGAATCCCGGCGACCGCCTTTTGGAAACCGAACTGGCCGACCGTCTGGGTGTGTCGCGGACCCCCGTGCGCGAGGCGATCCGCCAGCTCGAAGCTGACGGCATCGTGACCCATGTGCCGCGTCAGGGGGCCACGGTGCGAAGGCTCGACTATGCCGAGGTCATGGAGCTTTACGAAATGCGCGCCGTGCTCGAGGGCACCGCCGCCCGCCTCGCCGCCCGCGCCGCGTCAGACATCGAGATCGAGGAACTGATCGACATGAACCAGCAGATGAAGGTGCTGGGCCACGCGCCCGAGGCGTTCATCCTGAACCGGCAGTTTCACGCGGCGCTGCTCGACGCGGCCAAGAACCGGTTCCTCGCCCGTTCGATCCACACTCTGCAAAAGGCGCTGATGATCCTTGGCCCGACGACGCTGACCGAACCGGACCGGGCCGAGAAGGCGGTCGAAGAGCATTTCGGCATCCTCGACGCGATCAAGGCGCGCGACGGGTCATTGGCCGAAGCCGCCATGCGCGCGCATATCGAGGCCGCCCAGCGCGTCCGCGTGCGCGACCTGCGCGCGAGCGGCCAGAAATCCACGGGCTACGACGGAGACCTCCTGTGACATCCCCCGACATCGCCATCATCGGCGGCGGCAACGCGGCGCTTTGCGCGGCGATCACGGCGGCCGAGGCGGGCGCGCGTGTGCTCATCCTCGAAACCGCGCCGAAACCCTATCGCGGCGGCAATTCCCGCCACACCCGCAACTTTCGCTGCATGCACCACGGCCCGCTCGGTCCGCTCGTGGACAGCTATACCGAGGACGAATATCTGGCCGACCTGATGAAAGTCACCGGCGGCAAGACCGACGAGACGCTCGCGCGGCTGGCGATCCGCACCTCGGAGGAATGCCTGCCGTGGATGGAGGCGCATGGCGTGCGCTTCCAGCCGTCGCTGTCGGGCACCCTCTCGCTCGCGCGGACCAACGCCTTTTTCCTTGGCGGCGGCAAGAGCCTCGTCAATGCCTACTACCGCACCGCCGAGGCGCTTGGCGTGGCGGTCGAATACGAGGCAGCCGTCACCCATCTGGAACTGGACGGCGACCGGGTCGTCCGGATCGACTATACCCAGCACGGCGAGACGCAGAGCATCACGCCGAAATCCGTGGTCGTCGCCTCTGGCGGATTTCAGGCCGACACCGACTGGCTCGCCCGTGCCTGGGGACCGGCGGCGAAGAACTTTCTCATCCGGGGCACGCCTTACAACCGGGGCGTGGTGCTGGCCGACCTCCTGGATCAGGGCGTGGAACAGGTGGGCGACCCGACGCAATGCCACGCCGTCGCCATCGACGGGCGCGCGCCGAAATTCGACGGCGGCATCGTCACGCGGCTGGACTGCGTGCCCTTTTCCATCGTGGTGAACAAGGACGCCCAGCGGTTCTATGACGAGGGCGAGGATGTCTGGCCCAAACGCTATGCCATCTGGGGGCGGCTGGTGGCCGCCCAGCCCGATCAGGTGGGCTATGTCATCATCGACGCCAAGTCTCTGGAACTGTTCATGCCCTCGGTCTTTCCTCCGATCAAGGCCGATACGCTGGAGGAGCTCGCGGCCAGGATGGGCCTGCCTGCGGACGCGCTGATCGAGACGGTGACGCGCTTCAATGCCGCCTGCGGCGACACCTCGGGCTTTCACCCGACCGAGCTTGACGGGGTGGCGACCACGGGCCTTGAGCCGCCCAAGACGAACTGGGCGCGCCCGATCACCCAGTCGCCGTTCTACGGCTATTCGCTGCGCACCGGCGTCACCTTTACCTATCTCGGGCTGAAAGTAGACGAGAGCGCGCAATGCGCCATCGGAAACCGCCTGATCACGAACCTCTGGGCGGCGGGCGAAACCATGGCCGGCTCGATCCTTGGCCAAGGCTATCTCGCCGGCTTCGGCATGACCATCGGAACCGTTTTCGGACGTATCGCAGGCAAGGAGGCCGCAGCCCATGCAAATGCAAACTGATCTGCTGGAAGAGGCCCGGCGTCAGGCCGAGATCTGCAACGCCTGCCGCTATTGCGAGGGCTATTGCTCGGTCTTCCCGGCGCTCCACGCCGAACGTGCCTTCAGCGACGGGAACCTGACGCAGCTTGCCAACCTCTGCCACAACTGCCGGGGCTGTTCCTATGCCTGCCAGTATACCGCCCCGCATGAGTTCAACCTGAATCTGCCGCAGGCGCTGGCCAATGTCCGGCAGGACAGTTGGGAGAGCTTCGCCTTCCCCCGCGCCGCAGGGCAGGCTTTCCAGAAGCACGGCGTGCGGATCGCGGTTGCGACCGTCATCGGCTTTGCGCTTCTGTTCTGGGCGATCCACGCCCTGCCCACGGCGGGGGGCGACGGGTTCTATGCCGCCCTTTCGCACAACGCGATGGTGGCGATCTTTCTGCCCGCCTTTCTGTTCCCGCTTGTGAGCATCGCGATCAGCCTGCGCCGCTACTGGCGGCACATTGACGCAGGTCCGTTCCGCCCTGCCCATCTGGTCGCCGCCTTCGGGCAGGCGGCCAACATGCGAAACCTGAAGGGCGGGCATGGCGACGGCTGCAACTTCGAGGACGAGGACCGCTTTTCCCATGCCCGGCGCCGGGCGCATCAGGCGGTGATGTATGGCTTTCTGCTGTGCTTTGCCTCGACCAGCGCAGGGACGATCTTGCACTACGTTTTCGACATGCCCGCGCCCTACGGGTTCTGGTCGCTGCCCAAGCTGCTTGGCGTCTCGGGCGGGCTCTTGCTGGTCGTTGGCTGTGCGGAGATGATCCGGCTCAAGCTGCGCGCCGATCCCGAGCTTGGCGCGACCGGTGCCTTTGGTGGCGAGGTCGCCTTTGTCGGGCTGCTGGGTTTCGTCGGGCTCAGTGGGCTTGTGCTCTACGCGCTGGGACAGACGGCCATGATGCCCGCGCTGCTCGCGATCCACCTTGGCGCGGTGCTGGCGTTCTTTCTGCTCACGCCTTTCACGAAGATGGCGCATGGCTTCTACCGGCTGGCCGCCCTGACCGCCGAAGCGGGAAGAAAGGCACGTGTCGCAGGCTGACGGGGCAGCGGACAAAGACCAGGCTCCGGGGCGACATGCACCCGGAGCCTGACTTGCCCGAGACCGGGCTTTCCCCGTGGAGTGGTGGCGCGCCGGAAAGGCGCCCTTGGCGTGGCTCGATCAGATCACCGCGCGCAGTTTCTCCTGAGCGACTTTCGAGTAGGGCGCTTCACAGACGCGGGCACGGATCGGGAACTGGTCGTGCTTTTCGACGTGCGGCTTGCGCGAGCCGCCGTTCACCTCGCCCCAGGTCATCACGACCTCGGTGCCCGGTTTCGCATAGGCCTCGTCGATGCCGCAAAGCGACAGCATGGCGCGTTCATTGATGTTGTAGCCGCAATATTGCGACATGCCGATCCGCTTGCCTTCGGCATTCAGCACCTCGTCCGCCTGCGGCCAGCCGTAATAGGCGGTCGGCATTTCGATGGCCTTGTAAAGTGGGCCGTCCTCGAACTGCGACCTGAGCACGGCCATGACATCCTCGATGTTCCATTCGAGAACCCGCTTCACGCGTTTGGGGCCCTTGAGCCCCTCTTCGATGGCGGCGGCACCCTTGAAGTCGTGGTCGAACTTCACCAGCTTTTCATACCCCAGCGCCGAGGGGGTCCAGTAATAGTCCTCGATGTCATCGGTATAGAGCGAGCCGCCCAACTGCATGTTCGCCTCCCAGCTGTCGGCCGTGAGCCACTTGCGGTAATCCTCAAGCTCGTCGCCGGTATAGATGCCCGGCAGCGGATAGGGGATCCAGGCATTCTCAAGCGGCGTAGAATAATAGGTCCGGGTGCCCGCCTGATAGATGCCGTGCTTTTCCCCCGCCTTCAGGATCGCGTCGCGCACGGTGTCCATTTCGTCATAGGGACCGGAAATCTCGGCCCCCGCGTGACCCGCCATCCCGTGGCGCAGCACGTGAACGCGGCAACCGGCGATGGTCACATAATCGGTGTGGAAAAACTTGATCTCGGGGAACCCGCCTTCGCAGACCTCATCAAGGATCGCGCGGGCATTCGGTCCCTCGATCTCGAAGCGGTATTTCGAACGTTTGCCGTTTTCGGTGTAGGGCGTGGTCGGCTCGAAGCGGAACTCGACATCGTAATTCCCGGTCTCGCCGTGGTAGCGCACCCAGTTCAGGACCGGCATGCCCGAGATCAGCTCGAAGCCGTCCTTCTCACCGTAATAGTTCAGGACGCAGTCGCCGACGTGATGCCCGCGCTCGGTATAGGCGATGTATTGTTTGCCCCGGTTGGTCGAGAGGTTGGAAAAGGTGATCGGGCTGAGGTCCGAGAGGAGCTTCTGCGCGTCCTTGCCCCAGACATAGAGCATCGGCATGTGGTGCGACTGGTCAAAGAGCACGGCGGTTTCGCGCCAGCTGCGCTGTTCGTCGCGCCAGTTGGTGTATTCAGGCGCGATCAGCGTGGCGAACAGGCTGGTGCGGGACTTGTGATACTGGGAAATCGTGTCGTTGTAGAAGTAATCGACAAGGCTCGGCTTGGAGTCGATGAGGTCCTGAAGGGTTTTCATGGTGTTTCCTTTCACTTGGAGACGGGCCTACTTGAACTGGTCAGGCAGGAAGGTGACGATGTCGGGAAGGGCGACGATGACGGCCATGCCGACCACGGTCAGACCCACGAACATCCAGGACGCGCGGAACACGTCTTTCATCGAGATGTTCGGGGCGGCCGCCTTGAGCGCGAACATGACATAGCCGAAGGGCGGCGTGATCGCGCCAAGGGTGATGTTGATCAGGAACAGGACCCAGAACCAGACGGGGTCGTATCCCATCACGTTGAGGATCGGCACGTAGATCGGGATCAGGATCAGCATGAGGCCGAGTTGGTCGATGAACATGCACAACACGAAAGGCAGCGCGAGCAGGAGGAACAGCATCACCCAGCTGTTCACTTCGAGCGACGTGACGAGCCGCGTGAGACCGCCGATGGACCCGGTAAAGGCAAGTAGCTGCGTGAACATCACGGCGCTCGCGAGGATCAGCATGATCACGGCGGCGAGCTTGGCGGCTTCGGAGAAGCTCTCGAACAGCATCCGCAAGCTGAGCTTGCGATAGAAAGCGGCGGTGATCAGCCCGCCCAGCACGCCCGTGGCTGCGCTTTCGGACGGGGTGGCGATGCCGAGCATGATCAGCCCGATGACCATGAAGATGATCAGGGTAAAGGGCAGAAGCCCCACGACGGCGGCGAGCTTTTCGCGGCCCGTGATCCGCGGGCCGTCCTCTTCTTCGGGTGCGAGGGAAGGGTTCATGCGCACCCGGGTCAGGCTGGCCGCGACGAAGATTGCGGCAAGGAACAGGCCGGGGCCGACGCCGCCCATGAGCAGGGACGAAATCGACACGTCAGCGAGCGTGCCGATGATGATGGCCAGCAGGCTCGGCGGAATGATCGGGGCGAGACAGGCGCCGCCCAGAATGGTGCCGATGGACAGGCGGCTGTCGTAGCCCTTCTCCTGCATGATCGGGAGCAGCGAGCGCCCCATCATTGCCGCCACGGCCATGGCCGAGCCGGACAAGGCGCCCAGCACGGTGGACAGGACGATCGACAGCACATATTGCCGCCCGCGCATCCGACCGACGAGCTTGTCGATCGAATCCATGAGGACCTGAACACAGCCCGACCTGAACAGGATTTCGCCCAGCAGTATGAACAGCGGGATCGTTCCCAGCGAGGCGGTCGTGGCGGTGCCATACATCGAGTTCACGACCATGCCGAAGCCCGCAGGCCCCAAGAGGAGGAACACGCCGCCGACGATCACGACGAGAAAGCCCAGAAAGATCGGCAGGCCCGTCATGAACAGGATGATGAGCGCGGCCAGTGCCGTGAGAAGCGGGATATACCAGTCGATCATGCTGTCACCCCGCGCTCGATACGGCGTGCTCGCCGTCGAGCCGTTCGACCAGACTGGTCGGTCGGGCAGCATCGCCGGGGATCAGGGCACGCAGGAAATACAGACCCGAGCTGAACAGCCCGTAGGTGATGAAGACGGACATCCACCAGACCGGCACCGGGTGGTTCTGTTCGGTCAGGATGCCATAGGCGATCTGGCGCATGTTCTCGGACAGGCTCATCCAGCCCGCAAAGGCGCAGACGACGGCCCCGACCAGGTTGGCAAAGATCCTGAGCGCCGGTTTCAGCCGGGGCAGCGCCTCGGGCACGAGGTTTATCTCGATGTGCTGGGCCGCACGGGTCGCGGCGGGCACCATGGAGAACAGCATCACACAGAGGATGTTCGAGAAGGCGTCGTTCGCCCAGTCGAGCGGGCGGCCAAGGAAATAGCGGGTGACGACTTCGGAGCAGTAGATCAGCACCATGAGGCCCAGCCCCAAGGTGGAGAGAAGAAAGCCGGCGTCTGTCAGCAGGTCGTGCAACCTGCCTAGCAATCTGATCGGTTTCATGGTGGTTCCCGGAGTTGGAACGACAGGGACGTCCGGCGCCCCTGTCGCGCGTCGTTTTATTCGGCGTCGCCGTTGGCGCGGGCCATCTCGCGCAGGGCCTCCACGCGCTCGGCGGTCTGGGCGTTGCCGTCGATGGCGGTCTGCCACGAGCCTGAGATCAGGCCGGCCTCGATCTCTGCGACCGCAGCCTCAGGCAGGGTGGTTTCCTGCATGCCAAGCTCGGTCAGTTCGGCCACGGTCGCATCAGCGAGTTCCGTCAGCGCCTCGACGCTGGAGGCTTCGACCTGATGGCCGCAGTCGAGCAGGACCTCCTTGTCCGCGTCACCCATGCCGTTGAACTTGTCGAGGTTCATGGCCACGAGGAAGGGCGAATTGCCGAAGCGCGGGCGCAGCATGTAGTCGGTGACTTCGTGCATCTTCTGGCGCTGCATCCCGGCCACGGGATAGGCGGCCCCGTCCACGACACCCTTTTCCAGCGCCGAGTAGATTTCGCCGCCCGGCAGGTTCACCAGCGATCCGCCCATCGGCACGACCAGCGGTTCATAGTATTTGTTGCCACGGATCTTGCGCCCGTCGAGGGGCTTGTCGCCTTCGGCAATCGGTTCGCGCAGGACGATCTGGTAAAAATCGCTCGCCCCGGTGCCCGAGGTGAAGGCGAGGAGCTTCTGGTTGAACCGCCCCAGTTCCTCGTCGGCGTAATCCCAGTAGCCCTTTTCGCGCCACATCTCGCTGTCGGGGGCGAGCGCGAAGAACGCCGAGGGCACGCCGGTAGTGCCCAGGAAATAGATCGGCGTGATGAAGCTCACGTCGAAAAGCCCGCGCGACACCGGGTCGAACTGCTGGTTCGGCGGGATGACTTCCGGCCCGCTGACCATGAAGGTGATACGCCCCTCGGTCGCGGTTTCGACGCATTGCTGGAACGCCTGAGCGATGGCGACGGTGCCGTCGAAGCGGTCGTCCCACGCGTTGAGCATCCGAAGCTGCTGGGTGTCCTGCGCGTATACGGCGGACCCGGCCAGGCTGGCGAACAGGGCGCCGGCGGATACGAGTGTCTTGAAATTCATAAGTCCTCCCTCTGACCGCGTCTTGGCTCCGTCGCAGGGCGATCCGGGCGCTATCGCGATCCGTTGAACACACAGCTTTCCCGGGGCTGTGCCGCGTGGTGCAGCCAGCCGAAGTGAACGCGATGCGACGTTTCGATTTCCTCCACGAGCGGCATCAGAGCCGTCTCGGGAATCACCGTAGCGCAGGGCGTATCGTTCGTCAACTTACCAGCAGGACTCCTTGTTTTTTTCGGAGCGCAGTGGAAATGGTCAACCAAGTGACTGAAAAAGCTTAAAAAACGTCATTCTCGAAGATAGGCTTCGATCATCTGGCGCCAATGGGCGACGGCCTGTTCCCGCTTCACCTCATAGGGAAGCCACGCGTCGGCCATGAATATCCCGCGCAGGACAAAGTGCGACATCTCGACCAGCATCGCCGCCTTTTCCCGGCTGTGACCCCAGCGCGAGACGGTCTCGGTCCAGATCTGGTCGAGCGTCTGGCGGGCCGAAAAGATGATGGGGTTCACCTGCTCGGCGAGCGCAGGGTCGGACCGGGCCGCGATCATCACCTCGATCTGCGCCAGATAGCCTGGCGCGAAGAAGAAGCTGCCCGAGGCCGCCAGAAACGCGTCGATCGGATCATGCGTCTCTTCGATCCGGTCGGCCATCTCGCGCGCCTCGTCGATGGCGTTCTGCATCGCGAAGCGGCAGGTCGCCGCCACGAGGTCGATGAACTTTGGATAGTAGTGCTCGAGCGCGCCCCGCGAAATTCCGGCCTGCGCGGCAACACCGCTGGAGCTGAATTTCGCAAAGCCCTCTTCGGCCAGAATCCGCGCGGCGGTTTCCAGAATCGCGTTCTGGGTCTGCTCGCGGCGTTCGGCCTGCGTGCGCCTGCGAACCGGCTTCTTTGTAGGGGTATCCTTTGCCACGTCCTGACCTCCTGCGCTATGCGACACTGTCCGCAAACGAATGTCGCGCGCAGAATTCGGTCAGGAGCTTTACCTCGTCCGAGCCATCGGCGACAACCTCGCGGTTGGTGCCGATCAGCGTGATGACCGCCTGCGCCTCGCGCTGCCAGTCCAGAATGGGGGCTGCGATTGCGACAAGGCCGGGGATGTAGTCGCCGTAGACAGTCGAATAGCCTTTTTCGCGGATCTTCGCCACCAGATCGGCCACGCCGGCGCGCGTCGGCTCCATATCCGAGACGATGTCGGGCGTGCGACGGGCGCGGGCAAGCTCGCCCGCCAAGACCTTCTCCATCGGCGGGCGCGGACCATAGGCCAGAAAGATCCGGCCCGTGGACGAATTGAGGAGCGGCAGGGTCGTGCCCAGCCCCATCGAGGTCACCACGGGCGATGCCGCCCGTTCCCATCGCACCACCGTGGCGCCCCCTGCCCCCCACACGGACAACAGGACCGTGAGCCCGGTTTCCTCGCGCAGATCGGCCAGATGGGCGGAAGGGTTGTTGACGAAATCATGCCGGCTCAAGGCCGAAAGGCCGAGGTCGATGGCGCCGCGCCCGAGGTCGTATTTCCCCGAGCGCCCGCCCTGTTCGACGAGACCGGCGCTGATGAAGGAGGCGAGGTAGCGATGAACCTTGCTCGGCGGCATCCCTGCTTCGCGCGCCAGATCGGTGAGCGACGTGGCCCCGCTCTGCTCGCTCATCACGGAGAGCACCCGAAGGGCAGCATCCAGCGATTGAATACCGCCGCCGGATGCAACGTCCTTCCTAGTGTCTTTCGCCATGCGCTTCGATTGCCGCTCTCAGGGACCCCGTATCACCCGCCTTGATACCAGCGGGCGTGACAACAAACAACGCACGCTGTTCCCGGCCGGTGAAGGCCAGGGTGTCGCCCAGCCGACCGGCGTAGTCGATGGCGAGCGTCCTGTCCTCCCACGTGAGCGCCTCGATCGACACCGAGATTCGATCCCCGTCACGCAGCGGCTGGCGGAACGTCGCGGTGGCTTGGCGCAGGCCCATCCCGGCAAGACCCAGCTCATCGCAGAGCGCGGCATGGCCGCCGAACAGGCGGAGCCAGTCGTGAAAGCACCGGTCCAACAGGCCGTAAATATTGGGATAAAATACGATACCAGCGGGATCGCAGTCGCCGAACGTCACGTCGTATTCGATCTGATGGAGCATGTTCATTTTCCTTTATGTGGAATCTATTGCGCCAAGCGTAATTTTTATCTAGCCTTCTGTCCCAACGATGTCGAGCGGGAGGAACGAGATGTCACAGCTGAAACGGATGGCAATCGTCGGTGGCGGACCGGCCGGGCTTTACGCGGCGATCCTGATGCGTCGCAAGTTGCCGCAGGTCGAGGTGACGGTCTTCGAGCAGAACCCCCAAGGCGCGACCTTTGGCTTCGGCGTGGTGTTCTCCGATCAGGCGCTCGGCTTTCTCAAGGCCGCCGATCCGGAGATTCACGACCTGATCCTGCCCCATATGGAACGGTGGAAGAACATGACGCTGAACCTGCCCGAGGGGTCGGTCACGCTCGACGGCGTCGGCTTCACCGCCCTGGGGCGGCTCGAGTTGATCGAGATCCTGCGCGAGCAGGCGCAGGGATTGGGCATCGACATCCGTTTCGACGCCCGCATCGACGACGTGACCGCGCTCGAGGCCGATATCGTCGTGGGCGCCGACGGGCTCAATTCCCTCGTGCGGCAGACGTTTGAAGCCGAGTTCGCGCCCGAGGTCGAACATTTCAACTGCCACTTCGCCTGGTTCGGCGCGACCCGCCCCTTCGACACGCTGACGCAGAGCTTCGTGCGCACGGACAAGGGCCCCATGAACGCGCACCATTACCGGTTCACCCCGGACCGCTCGACCTTCATCGTGGAATGCGAGCATGACACTTTCGAACGCTACGGTTTCGCAGACATGAGCGAGGATGAAAGCGCCGCGCTGTGTCAGGAGCTCTTTGCCGATGTGCTCGAGGGTGCCGAACTGATCACCAACAAATCGGTCTGGCGGCAGTTTCCGCGCATGTGGTGTCCGACATGGGTTCACGACCGCTATGTCATCGTCGGCGACGCGGCCCATACGGCGCATTTCTCGATCGGGTCGGGCACCCGGCTCGCCTTCGAGGACGTGATCGCGTTGGTCGATGCGCTGGCCGCGCAGGACGACTGGCGCGCCGCGCTGGCGCGGTTCGAAGCCGATCGCCTGCCCATCGCGAAAAAGATCGTGGATGCGGCCAATACCTCGGCCACCTGGTATGACACCTTCGGGGCCAAGATGGACAAGGCGCCGCTGGATTTCGCCTTCGACTACATCACCCGCTCGGGCCGCGTCGACATGGACCGGCTGCGCACGCTGGCACCGGAGTTCGCGGCCCGCTACGAGGCCGAGAAACGCACAAGCCCCGCGGCCATCGTCGACCCGGTGGGGGACGACACGCCCGCCGCGCGCGAAATCGGCTTTGACAAGGCGGCGACGCCCAACTGTTCGGACGTGCTGTGGCAGAACCTGACGCGCAATCCCGACAAGGCTGCAGTGATCGGCCCGATGGGCAGCATGACATACCGCGAGCTCGTGGCCGACGCCGCCCGCTGGGGCAATGCCTTCGTGCAGGCGGGGCTGCAGCGGGGCGACCGCATCCCTTTTTTCCTCGACGATACGCCGACGTATCCGGCGGCCTTTTTCGGTGCGGTGCGCGCGGGCTTCGTGCCGGTGCTGCTGAACACGCAGACGCCGGACGAAACGCTCAACTACTTCCTCAAGGACACCGGCGCGCGGCTCGCCCTCTGCGAAGCCGGTCTGACCGGGCATTTCCGGTCCGAGGTTCTGGACGGAACTGACGTGGCGCAGGTGGTCGTCGCGAATGGCGATGCAGAGGGCGACGGGTTCATCCCTGCCGCGGCCTTTCTCGACGGGCAGCCGACCGAACTGCCCTGTGCGGACACCGGCCCCGACGACATGGCGTTCTGGATGTATTCATCGGGATCGACCGGACGGCCCAAGGGCATCGTCCACCTGCATCACGACATGGCCTATACGCAGGCCTCTTTCGGCGAACATGTCCTCAAGCTGTCGCCCGAAGACATCTGTTTCTCGGTGCCGAAGATCTTTTTCGCCTATGGCTTCGGAAATTCCGTCACCTACCCCTTCTCGGTCGGGGCGACGACCCTGCTCATGCCCGGCCAGCCGCGCGCCGAGGCGGTGCTCGAGATGATCCAATCCTACCGACCCACGGTGTTCTTCGGGCTGCCCACGCTGTTCACGTCCCTGGCCCGCAGCCCCAAGGCGGCGGAAACGGATTTCTCGTCGCTCCGCCAGAGCATGTCCGCCGCCGAGATCCTGTCGGAAGACGTCTACACCAGCTGGGTGCGTCTCACCGGCCATGGCCCGACCGAAGGTTTAGGGTCGACCGAGCTTTTGCACATCTACCTGTCCAACGCCCTGGACGATCACCGGCTCGGCGCGGCGGGCGCGCGAGTGCCCGGCTACGAGATCAAGCTCCTCACGCCCGAAGGCGCCCCTGCCGCGGCCGGTGAGGAGGGCGTGATGTATGTGCGCGGCCATTCCTCGGCCCCGCAATACTGGAACCGCCCGGACAAGACCAAGGACACGATGCGCGAGGACTGGATCTATACCGGCGACCGCTTTGTCGAACGTGACGGTTACTACTATTTCCAAGGCCGCGCCGACGAGTTGATCAAGGTGTCCGGCCAATGGGTCTGGCCCGGCGAGGTGGAAAAATGTCTCTCCGAACACCCCGACATCCACGAATGTGCTGTCCTCGCGCATGAACTGGCCGACAAGCGCATGACCCTGCGCGCCGTCGTCCATCTGCGCGACGGGATCAAGCCGGGCGAGACGACCGATGCCTCGATCAAGGCCTTCGTGAAGGAGCGGCTGCAACCGTTCAAGTATCCGCGCATCATCGACTACAAGGATGCCCTTCCCAAGACCGGGACGGGCAAGATTGATCGCCGCGCCCTGGCGCGGGTCGACTGAGGATTCGGGTCGGTTCCGCGCGACGGACCGACAAGGATACACGCGCCGCCCGCGCGGCGCGGTCTGTTCAACGGAGGAGAAACGCAATGAAATTTGTCTTGGTTCATGGAGCCGCGCACAAGGGGAACACTTCGAGAAAGTGGCCGATCTCTTGCGTGCCGAAGGTCACGAGGTCACCTGTCCGACGATTGCCGGCAACCGGCCCGGTGACGACGCCGCCGCAACCACGCTGGACGATGCGATCAACAGTCTCGTCGAGCATCTCGACGGGATGAAGGACGTCGTCCTCTTGGGCCACAGCTGGGGCGGCATGATCATCACCGGCGCCTACGACCGGGTGCCCGCGGGCACCGTCCGGCGGCTGATCTATTACTCCGCCTTCGTGCCCAATCCCGGTGAGAGCCTGCTGGACCTCGTGCCGCCGCATTATGTCGAGATGTTCAACCAGATGGGCCAAGCGACCGGGACGACCACCTTCCCCTTCCCGATCCTGCGGGAGGCCTTCATGAACGATGCCGACCTCGCGACCGCCGAGAAACACTCGGCCGATCTCGTGCCCCATCCCTACCGCACGATGGCGGACAAGATCGAGCTGTCCAAACCGCCCGCCGCGTTCGAGTGCGGCAAGAGCTTCCTGCACATGCAGGAAGACGTGTCGCTGCCTGCCTCCTACCCATGGCACCCGCGCCTGTCCGAAAAGCTGGGCCTGTTCCGCTTCGTGTCGATGCCCGGCAGCCATTCCACCTTTGTCACCAACCCCGAACTTCTGGCAAAGAAGATCGTCGAAGCCGGGCGCGACTGACCCAATGACCACGGCGGGCCGCAGCGTGGCCCGCCAAGACTTCAGGAGAAACCTATGAGCTTTGTTTTCGCCCCCCTTCCCACGCCGAGCCTGCCGATCGTTGGCGAAGAGGACCGTTTTCCCGTGCGGCGCATCTTCTGCGTCGGGCGAAATTACGCCGCCCACGCGCGCGAAATGGGCAAGGACCCGGATCGCGATCCGCCGTTCTTTTTTACCAAACCCGCCGATGCCATCGTGCAAAATGACGAGACCGTCGCCTATCCGCCCGAGACCGGAAACTTTCACTACGAGGCCGAACTGGTCGTCGCCATTGGTCGCGACGGGGTGAACGTGCCGAAGGACGCCGCGCTGGACCTCGTCTATGGCTATGCCGTGGGCAACGACCTCACCCGCCGCGACCTGCAACTGGAGGCGCGCGAAAAGGGCCGTCCTTGGGACTGGGGCAAGGCCTTTGACCGCTCGGCCCCGATTGCGGCGATTCACAAGGCTGCGGACGTGGGCCATCTTTCGACCGGGTCCATCACCCTGACCGTGAACGGCGAGACGAAACAGGAAGCCGACCTGAACGAACTGATCTGGGACGTGCAGGAAGTCATCTCGATCATCTCGCACTCGGTCGCGCTCAAGGCGGGCGACCTCATCATGACCGGCACCCCGGCGGGCGTCGGCAAGCTGGTGCCCGGCGATGTTTGCGTTGTCTCGATCGACGGGCTGACGCCGCTGACCACCACCATCGGGCCGGCCGCATGACCTTGCGGCTGCACAACTTCTTCCGGTCCTCGACCTCGGTGCGGCTTCGGGCCGCGCTGAACCTCAAGGGGCTTGCCTACGATTACGTGCCCTATGTGCTGCGTGACGGCGAAACCCGGACCGAAAGCTATCTTGCCATGAACCCGGCAGGGCTCGTGCCCGTGCTCGAACGCGAGGACGGGGCCACGATGACCCAATCGCTCGCGATCATCGAATGGCTGGACGAAACCCACCCGGAGCCGGCGCTCCTGCCCCCGGATGCCGATGGCAAGGCGCGGGTGCGCTCGCTCGCCTACATGATCGCCTGCGAGATCCATCCGCTCAACAACTTGCGTGTGCTACAGTATCTTGGCAGCGCGTTCGGCGCGGACGAGGCCGCCCAGAAGGCGTGGTTCGTCCATTGGGTCGAAACCACCTTCGACGCGCTGGAAACGCGGCTTGCAACCGAGGCGGGCACGGGCCGCTATTGCCACGGCGACACGCCCACGCTCGCCGACCTCTGCCTTTACGCGCAGGTCTGGAACAACCGGCGGTTCCAGATCGACACCGCGACATGGCCCGAGATCGACCGGATCTTCAAGGCCCTCGACGGCCTGCCGGACTTTCAGAACGCGGCCCCGCCCGCGCAACCCGACGCCGCCTAGGGAGGACCTCCATGACCAATGACATGAGCCACGACACCGTCGTCCACGGGATGCAACCCGAGGACAGCCCCGAACTGCGCGCGCTCTACGAGGGGTTCAGGCAGCAGCATCTCATCCCGCTCTGGACCCAGACCGGCGACCTGATGCCGATGCACCCCAAGCCCAAGGCGGTGCCGCATCTGTGGCGCTGGAAGGACCTCCTGCCGCTCGCAGAAGCCTCGGGCGATCTGGTGCCGGTCGGACGGGGCGGCGAGCGCCGCGCCATCGGACTCGCCAACCCCGGCCTGGGCGGCAATGCCTATGTCAGCCCGACGCTCTGGGCGGCGATCCAGTATCTCGGCCCGCGCGAAACCGCGCCGGAGCATCGCCATTCGCAGAATGCTTTCCGCTTCGTGGTCGAGGGCGAAGGCGTCTGGACCGTCGTGAACGGCGACCCGGTGCGCATGTCGCGCGGCGACCTTCTGCTGACCCCCGGCTGGAATTTCCACGGCCACCACAACGACACCGATCACCCGATGGCGTGGATCGACGGTCTGGACATCCCCTTCAGCAAGCAGAACGACGTGGGCTTCTTCGAGTTCGGCGCGGACCGGGTGACGGATTACGCCACCCCGCGGTTCAGTCAGGGCGAACGCCTGTGGTGCCACCCGGGCCTGCGCCCTTTGTCCAAGCTCGAGAACACGGTGTCGAGCCCGATCGGCGCCTATCGCTGGGACCACACCGACCGCGCCCTGACCGAGCAACTCCTGCTCGAGGACGAAGGCCAGCCTGCGACCTATGGTCTTGGCCACGCCGGCATCCGCTATGTCAATCCGACCACCGGCGGGGACGTCATGCCGACGATCCGCTGCCAGTTCCATCGCCTGCGCGAGGGTGCGCAGAGCCGGGCGCGGCGCGACGTGGGGTCCTCAGTGTTCCAAGTGTTCTCGGGCAAGGGGTCCGTGGTGCTCGACGATGTCGAAATGACGCTCGACATCGGCGACATGTTCGTCGTGCCCTCCTGGATCAAATGGCAGCTTCGGGCCGAAACCCAGTTCGACCTGTTCGAGTTTTCGGACGCGCCGATCATGGAGCGGCTGAACTTCAACCGAACCGCCTTCGAAGAGGACTGAGCGCGATGTCGATGGAAGAGGCGCGCCGGGCCCTGATCGAACGACAGGGCACCGGCGCCCGCTATGACGCCGCGAATGCGCCGCGGGACATGCTCCTGCAGGTGCGCCGCCGGACCTCGGCCTTTGCGCGGGTGCTGAACGATACGCCCGATGACGGGCTGAGGCTGCCGGGCGATGCGCCGGAGGCGTCGGGTGCCTTTCAAGTCGCGAAGATCGCGCTCGAGGCGCGCCAGATGAGCCTGTTCTGCGCGGCGCTCCGGGAGGGCGCCGTGCCACCGACGCTCGATCCGAAAAGCGAGGACCTGCGAAACGCCCTGACCCTGCCACCCCGCGCCCTGCGCCACCTCTTCGACCACACCGCGGTGCACCTGAACGTCGAATGGCGCGATCTCGGCGCGGCGAACTGGGACAGCCTCGTGGAATGTGACCCGGGGGGACCGCTGGCCGTCCAGTCCCTGCCGGATCTTCGCGACAGATCCCTTGAGGCCGCTCTGAATGCCATGCAGGCCGTTGCGCGATCCGCCCGGTCTGAGGCCGGGGGCGGGATCACTTTTCGGAAAAGGCTCCGACAGGCATAATGCGCCGAGGCCGTCGAGAGACAGGCTGAGACCACGGCCGAACACCCGCAACAAAAGCCGGCTCACAGCTTCGGCGACCGCCTTGACCCTGACGGCCCGATGTCATAGGAACGGCGTGCTCTGAGCGGGCGTTGTGTAATGGTAAGACCTCAGCCTTCCAAGCATGTGTCACGAGGTTCACGACGTTGCGCGGGATTGCTAATAACCTCATTTAATTCAATAAATGATTGCACGGGGTTACGCTAAGTAGCGACCGATATAATGACGTTACCTGCAAAAAGCCTGCAAAATGCCAAAGCTCACTGAGACCTACTCTAGCAAGCTTCCGTTCTCAAAGACGGGCACAATCAAGCACTGAGACAGCGAGATCCGCGGCCTCGGCCTCTTCATCGGAAAGCGATCAAAGACTTGATACTTCCAGAAAGATGTTGGCGGTCAAACCAAACGCATCCTGATTGGACGATACCCGGTCATCTCTGCACAGGCGGCCCGCCAGGCCACGCTCGAGTATGCCCTCGAGTGGAGCCGCGGGTCCGGCAAGCTCACCCAGATGAAGGCCCAAACCCTTCAAGAGGCGATGGAAGCCTACCTTGCGCGTCCGAAGCTTCGGTCGGAGACGCACAGCCTGAGCATCATTGAACATGAGAAGGCAGGTCGGCATTGGTAAGACGGTGAAGGGCGGATAGGCGACTTTCGCCACGCTCGGCTCCAAGGTCGGCTGTGCGGGACCAAGCTGACATTACTCAATCCATCGTTTCTAATTTCAAGGCGCCTTCAAGAAGTCAGTCGCTGTCGCTGCAGGGCGTTCAAGGTCATCAACGATATGTAGCCAAGGGAGGCGTTCGGCATCGTGTGCATGCACTTCGGGTGACAAGCTTTCCGCTTGGTCTATAACGCCCAGCGAAATGAATATTCGATTTGGCAGATAATCGTAAATCCCTGCCAGAGACGAACCACATTTGTTGCAAAAAGTTCTTTTAACGCCAGGATTTACGCTGACGCTTTTACCTTTGCTCGGCTTGAATGTAACCGCGTCCACATCAAATGCTGCGAAGGCGGCAACGGGTCCACCCGTCGCACGGCGGCAATCTTCGCAATGACAGTAGGCAACAGTTTGCGGCTTTGATGAGCTACGGAAGGTTATCGCGCCACAGTAGCATCTACCAGTGATCGTATCCGGGTAAGAGTTCACCATAACAACATCATCCCCCGCGTCACCTGACGTGTCAACTTGGGCTCGAAACAGCCGTTCGCCGCAAGGTGCACGAGTGTCCGCAATGGGCCGGAAGCGACGGCCGCCGCTGCCTGCCACGCCCGCGACCCGCCGCACGATCGCTTCGAGCCCGAACTCCCAAATGCCGCACCATGAGCGAATGGCTGATGTCGTCACTCGAACGAGGGGCATTTGCGCATGAACCGGGTCGATCGAGCAGCCTGCCATTGCCTATGCAGTTTCCGACACATCATCAGACGGAGACTGAAATGCTTCTGGAAGGCAAGACAATCATCATTACCGGCGCAAGCAGCGGCATCGGTGCCTCGGCTGCAAAGCTCTTCGCGGCGGAGGGCGCAAGTCTTGTCCTCGGTGCGCGCCGAGCTGATCTGCTTGAGAGAACCATCGACGAAATTTCGGCTGACGGTGGCGAGGCCGATTTCATCGCCGGAGACGTTGAAGAAAATGGGTATGCAGAAGCACTGGTGAAACGCGCGGAAGAGCGCTTCCGTGGTCTTGATGGCGCCTTCAACAACGCAGGCACCACAGGGGACATTGGGCCAATCCCCGACATGGAGGAGAGCAACTGGCACAAGGTGATGTCAGTGAACCTCAACAGCGGATTCTATGCGGCAAAGCACCAGATACCGGCGATGCGCAAACGCGGCGGCGGCTCGATTGTCTTCACGTCCTCTTTTGTGGGGCACACGATCGGGCTGCCCGGCATGGGCGCCTATGCTGCGGCAAAGGCGGGCCTGATCGGCATGACGCAGGTTCTGGCGGCGGAACATGGACCCGAGAACATCCGCGTGAACGCGCTCCTGCCTGGAGGCACCATGACGCCGATGGCTGGTGAGGATGCCGGTTATCATGAGATCGTGCGGGGTTTCCACGCGCTGAAGCGAATGGCGGATCCATCAGAGATCGCGCGGGCCGCTCTCTTCCTTCTGTCTGATCATGCGTCTTTCGTGACTGGGACCGCAATGATCGCGGATGGCGGAAACTCGATCAACAAGCTCTAAGGCGCGCGAAGCGGACTACGGCCAGTCAAGTGCCCGCGTCCGCTTCGTCCGCGAGCGGACTTCCGCCCGTTGTAAATGCTGCGCCGAGGTCCGAACGGCCGCTTCGGTGAAGCCGCACAGCAGCGTCCAGCAGGGTCGCGAGTGTCCGGAAAGGGCCGATTTCTGCCCCAACGCATCAGTGTTGGTTCCACTACGGTAAGACACTTGCTGAATGCATCTCTTTGCATCAGGTGTCTCGAATTGCCTGTATCTGACGCCTGAGTACCGAGCAGAATCAAGCGCAGAGGTCACTTGTCGATAAGGCATCCTTGGATGACCAATCCGGCCTGACACAACTTGCCTCAAGTTTGACGGGCGTGGTGAGGTCCAGCTCTCGCCAGTCATCGGGGTGGCCTTGCAAGTGTGATGGCGACAGCCCGGACATATGGTCCCGACACGCCAGCCCGCTGCTCGTTGCCGCAGTCTACTTCCACCGCGGTTGACGTAGCTCTGGCGAAAACCTGCCAAAGCCTTGGCGGCAAACTGCTACGAAACCCCCTTCGCAGGACAGTTCATTATCAACGTCGGTCGACGGCAGGCGGTATCGTCCGGGCATCTCGAAGAGGAGTCGAGTGTAAATCGGGCAGCTTGCCCGGAACGGGAGGACGATCATGATTCAATCTGTAAGCCGCAGGACGTTTGGCCTGCTTGGAATCGCTGTTGCCGTGACCATCGGCTTTAGCACACCAGCTTTGGCGCAAACCCAGCTGTCGATCGCCACCGGCGGTACGGGCGGCGTCTACTATCCCATGGGCGGTGGGCTAGCCGAAATCATCAACACTCACATCGACGGCTATTCCGCCACCGCCGAAGTCACCGGCGCCTCTGTCGAGAACATGGGGCTCATCGCCACCGGCGACGCGGATCTGGCCATCGGTCTGGCTGACACTGTTGCGCAGGCTTACGCCGGCACCGGCCGTTTTGAAGGTCAGCAGCTGCCGATGATCCGTGGCTTGGCGTCGCTTTACGCCAACATCGTCCATATCGTGGCGCTGGAAAGCTCGGGCATCACCTCGCTTGAAGATCTGAAGGGCAAGCGTGTTTCCATCGGCGCACCGGGCTCGGGCACCGAAGTCAACACCAACGCGATCCTCGCAGCCAATGGCATCAGCTACGATGACATCGACGAGCAGCGCCTGAACTTCAATGAAACCGCCGACGCATTGTCGAACGGGGACATCGACGCGGGCTTCTGGTCCGTGGGCGCGCCAACCTCGGCCATCCTCAACCTCGCGACCACGCAGGACATCGTGGTCATCGCGCTGACCGAGGCCGAGCTGAAGGCGGCCATGGACGCGGACAGCACCTTCGCCCTGACCACACTTCCGGGCGGCAGCTACAACGGCGTGGACGAAGATATCTCCGTGCTGGGCATCCCCAACGTTCTGACCGTCTCGTCCAAGATGTCGGATGACATGGCCTATGCGGTCACCAAGGCGCTGTTCGAAAACATCGCCGAACTGCAGGCCGTCCACCCGGCAGCGCGCGAAACCACCGTCGACTTTGCCATGTCGGCCTCGCCCGTGCCGCTGCATCCGGGTGCGATCCGCTACTATGAAGAGGTCGGCGCCAACATCCCGGAAAAACTGCGTCCATGATCAGGCGCCTTTGGAAAGGGGGAGTCCCGGTACTCCCTCTTTCCTTTCTCGTGTTTCTGCCGGTCTCGGCAGGGGCGGATGTCCTGGCGGCCACAACGCTTGAAGACGACATCGAAATTGCCCGCCTGGACGTTCCCGAAGGGACCGGGTGGTGCGTGCTCTGGAACCATTCGGTCAAGGGCTTCCCCGTGTCTGACTGCTACGAGAACCAAGCAGGCCATATGGTATTGGTTCACTCTCACCTTCCCGATTTTGCGGCCGGTCTGGACCATATTCCCGGACGCGGGCGCCAGGTGTCGGACGGAGAGGGCGGCTACTTCATTCTCGACATCAATGAACCGGTTCCGGGCGATGCTTATGTTCTGCGTCCTGGTGCCGGCCCCGTAAACCACCGCTTGCAGGTCGGAGACCAGATCGTCTCCCTGTCTGCGGTTGCCCCGCACCAACGGGTGCGCATCGCTCTGAAAAGGAATGAGGACGATGACGACGACCACTGAAGATCTCCAAGCCCCGCTGGAGCAGCCAAGAATGGTTGTGCGCGCCATCACCGTGATCGGCATCGCGCTGTCGCTCTTCCAGCTATACACGGCTGGGGTGCAGCCCCTGGGGCTGTTTTTCCAAAGACCCATTCATCTGGGCTTTGTGCTGGTTCTGTGTTTCCTGATCTATCCGGCCTTCGGACGCCACCGTGCGCGCGGGCCCCTTGGGTGGCTCGTCGACGCCGTGCTTATCGTGATGAGCATCGGTGCGGGCGCCTGGGTGCCGCTGAATATCGACATAATCGCCAACCAGGTCTTCCCCCGCCAGATCGACATCGTGATGGGCGTCGCGACGATCGTCGTCGTGCTCGAAGCGGCGCGGCGTACGGTTGGCCTGGGCATGACCGTGATCGGGGCTTTCTTCTTGGTCTATGCCTTTGCGGGCAACCGCGGAGAGCTGCCGTTCCTGTCCGACTGGATGCCCGGCATCCTCAATCACCGCGGCTATTCGCTGGACCGGGTGGCCAGCCAGATGACCCTCGGGGCCGAAGGGATCTTTGGTATCCCCCTGGGCGTGGCGGCGACCTTCGTCTTCATCTTTGTGCTCTTCGGGGCGTTTCTCGAAGTCACCGGTGCGGGCAAGTTCTTTATTGACCTGGCCTATGCGGCGGCGGGCAAGCAGCGCGGCGGCCCGGCCAAGGCGGCCGTGATCGCCAGTGCTGGCATGGGGTCCATCTCGGGTTCGGCCATTGCCAACGTGGTGACCACCGGGGCCTTCACGATCCCGCTGATGAAGAAACTCGGCTATCGTCCGGCACAGGCGGGCGGGATCGAAGCCGCGGCCTCCACCGGCGGGCAGATCATGCCGCCGCTGATGGGCGCCGGCGCCTTCCTGATGAGCGAGTTCACCCGCGTTCCCTATGTCGACATCGTGCTGATCTCGATCTTCCCGGCGGTGCTTTACTTTGGCTCGGTCTACCTGCTGGTCCATATTGCGGCCGTGAAGCAGGGCATGACGGGCCTTGCCGCCCAAGACCTGCCCAACACGCGCAAGGTTCTGGCCGAAGGCTGGCACTTCCTCTTGCCGCTTGTTGCCTTGGTCGCCCTGCTGGTCGCGGGCTATTCGCCGATGCGGGTGGGCTTCTATGCTATCCTGGCCATCATCGCGGCGGCTTCGGCCCGGGCGCTTTGGACCTTTGCGACCTCCGGTCCCACGGCTGCGGGATTTGTCGACCTCTGCAAGCGCGGCATCGCCCTGACGCTTGAGGCGCTGGATCTTGGCGCGCGCAATGCGGTTGCGGTTTCGGTGGCCTGTACGGTGGCCGGGATCGTCGTGGGCGTTGTTGGACTGACGGGCCTCGGTCTGAAGTTCTCGGCCATGATGATCGCTTTCTCCGGCGGCAACATCGTTCTGGCGCTGATCCTCGTCCTGCTGGCGAGCCTCGTGCTGGGCATGGGTCTGCCGGTGACAGCGGCCTATATCGTGCTGATCATCCTGGTCGGCCCGGCCCTTACCGAGCAGTTCGGCATCCCGCTTTTGATCGCACATCTGGTCGTGTTCTGGTATTCTCAGGACAGTAACGTGACACCGCCCGTGGCGCTTGCCGGCTTTGCCGGGGCCGCGATTGCGGGATCGAAACCGATGGAGACCAGCGTTCAGGCATGGAAGTACGCCAAGGGCCTTTATCTGATCCCGCTCTTCATGGTGTTCAACGAAGAGATCATCCTGGGTGGTCCGCTGCCACTGGTCTTTTGGGCTGGCGCCGTAGCGATCATGGGCCTGGTAGCCTTTGCCGCGGTGCTCGAAGGGTTCCTGTTCCGGCCCTTGCCGATCTGGGCGCGGGTTCTGCTGCTGCCTGCCGTGGTCGCGCTTTTCTGGCCGAACCTCATGATCGAGGCGGTGGGCTTTGCGGTGGTCGCTGTCTTGCTTGGGATGAACTGGCTGCAGGCCCGTCGCGAGAAAGACCTGCCGGGCGGTCCCCCTTGGGCGCAGAACACTCTGAACGGTTGACGTCATGACATTGGTCCGGTCGCTACTGTTCGCGGGATTTGTGGGCCTGCTGGTCTGGGGTGTGGCGCAGAACCTCGCCCTGGGCTCGGCCCGGACGCAGCTGGACCAGACGTTGCTTCTGACCGAACGCGCCGTCGAGGCCGAGGTGGAGCGGCTGCGCTCGCTCCCCTTGGTGGCATCCGAAGACGTGCGGGTGCGCCGGGCCCTGGCCGGGACCGGCGCGCTACAGGACGCCAACACCTATCTTGAGACGGTCGCACTCCATGCCCAGGCGGGCGATCTCTTTCTGATCAATGCCGGGGGCGACACGATCGCGGCCTCGAACTGGAACCGGCCCGGCAGCTTTGTCGGGCAGAACTATGCCTTCCGCCCGTATTTCCAGCAGGCGATGGAGAATGGCCAGGGCCAGTTCTACGGCATCGGCGTGACAACCGGCGTGCCGGGCTATTTCCTGGCGACGCGGATCGACGTCGACGGCGCGGCGGGTGTGATTGTCGTCAAGCTGGACCTGCGCCCGCTGCAGGACATCTGGCGCACCGCCGGGGCGAATGTGGCCTTGGCCGACGAACATGGGGTCGTCTTCCTGACCGCCCGGCCCGACTGGGAATACCGCGCGCTCACCCGGCTTTCCCCCGATGTTCTGGCCGAACTGTCCGCTACCCGCGCCTATGAGGGGGCGGCGCTGGCCACGACCGAACCGCTTCTTGCGCAGCTGCCCCGGCAAAGCGATGCCGTCGGTGAGGGCTGGATCGGGCGCATTGCCACCATGCCCTCCACCGGCTGGCAGGTGATCGCCGCGCGCGCCACCTCGGGCCTGCGGCTTTTGTCCCTTGGCGCGGGGGGGCTGGCCGCGATTTTGACGCTGGCGATGATGGCCACCTACAAGGCGTGGGATCAGCGCCGGCAGATCATCGCGCTGCGCCTCTCGCAATCCGAAAAGCTGGAATCCATGGTCCTCGCCCGAACCGCCGATCTGGCGCGCGAGGTCGAGGCGCGCACCCAGGTCGAGGTGGATCTGCGCGCGACACAGGAAGCCCTGGTGCATACCGAAAAGATGGCCGCGCTTGGCCGCATGTCCGCCGCCATCGTGCATGAGATCAGCCAGCCTCTGGCGGCAATGGAGGCGACCCTTTCGGCTGCCGAACTGGGGCTCGACAAGAGCGACACCGTCACGACCAATCGGCTGGCCAAGGCGCGCGGGCTGATACGGCGGATGCAGCGGACGACAAAGCACCTGAGAAGTTTTGCCCGCAAGGATGTGGCCGAGCGGTCTCTGGTCGATCTGGGCGCCCCCGTCGCCTCGGCGCTGGAACTGGTCGCCCCCCGGGCGCGCGACATCGGGGTGGTGCCGGTCTTTCACACCCCGGATGGCAAGGTCGAGGTCATGGCCGGCGCCGTTCGCATCGAACAGGTCGTGGCCAACCTGCTGCTCAATGCGCTGGATGCAGTGGCCGATGTGCCGGACGCGACGATCACCGTCACGCTGACGGCTGAGGACGGTCAGGCGTGGCTCTGCGTTGAAGACACCGGCAGGGGCATCGCCGAAACGGACCTGCCCAATGTGGCGGAGCCGTTCTTTTCCACCAAGCTGAGCGGCGAAAGCCTTGGCCTCGGCCTCGCCATCTGCAAGGCGATCCTGTCGGATTTCCACGGCAGCCTCGCCATACGTTCTGCCCCTGGCCACGGCACCAAAGTCACCGTCAGCTTACCTCTGGCGAGCGTCCAAGGGGCCCAGGCGGCATGAGTGCCCGGATTTTCATTGTCGATGACGACGACGATCACCTTTCGGCGCTGGCCGATCTGATCGTGGCCTCAGGCTATGTGGCGCAGACCTATGATGATGCGAGAGTGGCCCTGTCGGCGATGACCGATCCGCCGGATCTGGTCATCAGCGACCTGAGCATGCCCGGCATGGATGGCATCGCGTTTCTCAAAGAACTGCAGAGCCGCCGGCATACCGTGCCGGTCGTGCTGCTGACCGGCCACGGCGATGTCGGGCATGCGGTCGACGCCATCCGGTCCGGCGCAGAGGATTTTCTGGAGAAACCCTACGATTCCGCGCATCTTCTGGCTGTCGTCCGCCGCACCCTCGACGCCCAGGCCGCCCGCAAAGAGGTCGCGCGCCTGCAACAGGTTCTGGCCGAGCGCGCCGATGACAGCATTCTTGGCCGGTCCCGCGCCATGCAGCAGTTCCGCAAGCGGATTTCAGTGCTGGCCTCGGTGGATCTCGACGTGCTCATCACGGGCGAGACTGGCACGGGCAAGGAACTGGCCGCCCGCGCCATTCATGCCGCGAGCACCCGGTCGGATGGTCCCTTCGTGGCGCTCAATTGTGCGGCGCTGCCTGAACTCATGGCCGAAACGATCCTCTTCGGTCATGGGGCCGGCGTGCTGGCGCATGACGCCGAAGGCCGCGCCGGCAAGCTTGAGGCAGCGCATGGTGGCACGCTGATGCTGGACGAGGTTGAAACCATGCCTATGGCCATTCAGGCCAAGCTGTTGCGCGTGCTGCAGGAACGCAGCTTTGAGAGGATGGGCGATACCAAGGTGCGGCCGCTCGATGTCCGGGTGATTGCCACGACGAAGACCAACCTCCGGCTGCTCGACACCTTCCGCCCGGATCTCTACTTCCGCCTCGCAGGGGCGGAACTGACGACCCCCACCCTGCATGAGGCAGGCGAGGATATCCCCCTGATCTTCGCCCATTTCGCGCAGCTCGCCGCCCGCCGCTATGGCCGCGACGACCCGAGCCTGCCTTGGGCGCTGTCCCAGAAGCTCAAGCGCCAGGCCTGGACCGGCAATGTCCGCGAGCTGAAATCGAGCGCCGAGGCCTATGCCCTCGGGCTGGTCGAATTCGAGAGCACGCGAGCGCCGACTTCGGTCGCGATGACACTTGCGGATCGCGTTGCCGAATTCGAAGCCCGCGAGATTTCGGCCGTTCTTGAGGCCCATGCCGGCAATACCCTGAGGGCCGCAAAGTCGCTCGGACTTCCGCGGCGCACTTTGAATGACAAGATGCGACGATATGCGATTTCGTCGGATGGCGAGCGCAAACCAGATAAATCCGAATAAGATTTTGAGTGCCGTTTGCAGTCTACACGCGTTCAGTCGGTTCCATGGGCACAACACCCCGAAAGGGTGGCGATCTTGCGATCCTCACGCGCTACAGATGCTTCAGATGAAAAATCCACGATGCCACTTGTAGGCCCGCAGTGCCAGTGGATAAGCGCGTGACAGGGCAGCTCCCTATATGCAGCTTCAGCCGTAACCCGCGTTGTCCCCCTCTGCCTTCCTTCATCCTCGAAAAATGCTGCGCGATGGACGAATGGCCGGTCTGGTGAAGCCGCACCGAGGCGATCGGCCGAGGACTGAACGGCAGCAGTGGGCCGGGAGCCGACAAGCCCCCCATAGCCACAGCACTACTTGAAGGGGTGTCTTGACCCCCCAAAAATGATGTCATAGGTAATGGGCACTCGGCGCGGGCGTTGTGTAATGGTAAGACCTCAGCCTTCCAAGCTGATGATACGGGTTCGATTCCCGTCGCCCGCTCCAATAAATCTCTTGGACATCGCCCGCCGCCTCCGATGGTCGACCAACCGCATGATCCGCCCCGATGCCCGTTGCGCGCCTCACGCCGCGCGCCGGGACTCAGTCGTCACCCACCCGCCGTGCTTTCGACAATCAGCGCCCTTACCGCGTCGAGTTTTTCCGTCACCTGTGGCGTCAGCACGAAGGGATAGAAGGTCTCGTGCCCCATCGCCGCGTTCGCGGCGTTGAGCGCGATCGAAAGCGTGACCCATTCCGCCACCAGATCCACCATCGGTTCGCGCACCATGTCGGCAAGCGCCGTGGGTCGCCCTGCCCCGCCAAGCGCAAAGGCGCGGGCGACCTCGAGCCCTGCGAGGATGTGGAACACGTGCGCCCATGTCTCGGCGAAGTCTTCCCACGGGTGGGACGCGGCATAGGCGGAGACATAGCTCTCTTCCCAGCCCTCGCGCGGGCCGTTGGCGTAATGGGCCGCGAGCGCCGCGCCATAGTCCGCGCGGTCGTCGCCAAAGACCGCGCGCAGAGCGTCGAGCCGCTCCGGGTGCGCCGTGGTCAGCCGGTCCTCATACCAATGGGCGATCTCGTGGCGCAGGTGCCCGGCAAGAGTGCGGTAGGGCTCGCCCATGGCGGCGCGCATCGCCTCGCGGGCCGCGTCGTCGGCCTCTTCTATGTTGAGGGTGATGATCCCGCCCGCGTGGCCAGTGAGCACCCGTTCGGGTCCATCATCCGCCTTGAATTCGAACCGGGGCATCGGTCCGCCCGCGTCGTCGTCCAGCGGCAGGCCGAGACTCGCGAGCATCCGGACGAGAAGTCGCTTCTCCGCCTCGATCCGCGCCCATTTCTCGCTGTTGCCCTCGACTGCCAGGTCGGGAATCACCGTGGTATGGCGACAGGACCGGCAATGACCGTCGTCATCATGGGCGACCCAGTTGCACTGGATCACGTCGCGGTTGGCACAGGGGTTCCCGCTCAGAGCCGAAAAGCCCTGCCCCGGCGAGAACACGAGTTCCGTGCCGCAGGCCAGACAGTCCGTGTTATGAAAAAAGATTTCCGACCCGCAGGTGGGACAATCGTAGCGGCGCATCCGGCACTCCTGCGTGATCCGGACAAGAAACCCGCGAGACGGCAGAAGGTTGCAGGCGGCGCGGTTATTTCAAAAGCGGGGGTCAGCCTCGGGCGAGCGCGCGGAAGGCATCGTCCACGAGGTCGCGCATGGGCCGCCCCTCGGTCTTCCAGATGATGAAGCATTGGTCGCAGGTCGCGACGGCGGCATGGGCACGTATGCGGCAGGCAAAGGGGTCGCCTCCAGCCTCCATCATCGCTTCCGCAAGCGCGGCGATCTGGGGCTGACGTTCGGCGCGCAGCTTTGCGGCAATCGCCGGGTGCCCTGCGAGGAACGCCATGCGCGCACGCATGTTGGCCGGATCCTGCTCGACAAACCTGACCGCCGGTTCGATGGCCGCACGTAGTCGCGCCCAGGACAGGGCCGGTCCTTGCGCGGTCCGGTAGGCTTCGGCGAACTCGGCCGTGGTGCCCAGAATGGCGGCGACCACCACGCCCTCTTTCGATCCGTAGTGGCGAAAGAAGGTGGCGCGCGACATGCCGACGCCGGCCGCGATGTCTTCCACCGTGAGGCTCTCGAAGTCCAGCGCGAGGATCCTGTCAAAGGCCGTGTTGGCCAGATCCATGAGCATCCGTGCCTTCGCCCGTTCCTTGGTGGCCAGTTCCATGCCCGTTCTCCCCCTTTGACCGACGCCGCATCGCGGCGGAGAGACTTTGACAGTCCGCGCGATATTTGATACGCAGTCTCAAAATTGATCCCTCGTATCACGGACATTCGCCCATGCAAAGCCCGCAGGCGACTCAGGAGCCCATTCCCTATTCCCCTGTGCGACAAGGCGTCGTCATCGCGACACTCGGTCTTGGCGGGCTTGGCGCGGCCTTTTCCCAGACCGTCATGGTGCCCATTCAGGGCCGCCTGCCCGACCTGCTTGACGCACCCGCCTCGCAGACGGCGTGGGTGATCACCGTCACCATGCTGGTTGCGGCGATCTTTACGCCGGTCTCGGGCAAGCTGGGCGACATGTTCGGCAAGCGCCGCATGGCCATGGTGATGATGAGCTTTCTCATCCTCGGCTCTCTCGTCTCCGCCACCGCCTCGGGGCTGGGCCAGATGATCGTCGGGCGGGGCCTTCAGGGCCTGTCGATGGGGGTCATTCCGCTCGGCATGTCGCTTCTGCGCGACGTGGTGGACCGGCGCTGGCTGGGCACCTCGATCGCCATCGTGTCAGCCACACTGGGCGTGGGGGCGGCCATCGGCCTGCCGCTGTCGGCAATCGTCACGGAACACCTCGACTGGCACATGCTCTTTGTCTTTTCCGCAGTGCTGGCGGCGGTGAACCTCGCCCTGATCTGGCTGGTGGTGCCTGCGGTGAACAAACGCAGCGCAGGGCGGCTCGACATCCCCGGCATCATCGGGCTGACGGTCGGACTCGTGGGGATCATGCTGTCGATCTCGCGCGGGAACGACTGGGGCTGGACCTCGGCCCCGACGCTTGCGGGCTTTGGCGTCGGCTTCGTCGCGCTTGGTATCTGGGCGTGGCATGAATTGCGCACCGTGAACCCGGTGGTAGACCTGCGCGTTTCAGCCCGGCCCGCGATCCTGATGACGAACCTGGCGAGCATCGCAATGGGGTTCGCGCTGTTTTCCTCGAACGTCGCCTTTCCGCAGTTCCTGCAATTGCCCGAAGCGGTCGGCGGCCTCGGCCTCGCGCTGCTGCCAGCGAGCCTGTCGCTCATGCCTGCCGGGATCGCGATGCTGGTCATGGCCCCGGTGGCGGGTCGGGTCGAACGCCGCGCCGGACCGCGCGTTCTGCTCATCACCGGCGCACTGATCATCGCGCTGGCCTATGGCCTCTGCCTTGTCACCGAGCTGACCTTCTGGATCGTGACGCTCATCAACATGGTGATCGGGATCGGGATCGGCTTGGGCTATGCGGCGATGCCCGCCCAGATCATGGCCTCGGTGCCGCAGACGGAAACCGCCGCCGCGAACGGGCTCAACGCCTTTATGCGCAGCTTCGGGACGACCTCGGCCGCCGCCGTGGTGGGGGCCATCCTGTCCTCGGCCACACCGATGACGGTGATCTCATCCTTCCACACGGTCTTTGTGCTAGGATTCGTCGCCTCGCTGGCCTGCGCCGCGCTCGCCATGGCGATCCCGCGCCGCCCGCGAGGCGAGGCGGAACCCCTGGCCGAGCCTGTCCCCGCCGAATAGGTTCGCGAGCAAGGCCCCGAACGCAGGTAAGCCGGACCCGAAGGCCCGGCTTTCCCGTAACAGACGATCACTCGTCAAGAAATTCGATCTACCTCAAAGGTAGTAGGTGTCCGAGAACACGTAACGGACGATGCCGTCACGGGTCAGGCCGCGTTCGGCCAGTTCTGCGTCGCTCAGCGACTCGAGCGCCGCGATGGCACCCTGACGCGAGCGCGCCTCGATGTAGGCGTTGCCGAAGTTCTTCAGCGCGGTCAGCACGCGGGCATAGACCGGGTGCGAAGCGGAGAGTTCGGTGTTGGTAGCGGTATAAGCCATTTTGGAAACCTCAGATGGTTTGTGTCTCTGTGTTTCCCCCCTTGGCAACCTAGATAGGACACCTAGGCTTACCCAACCACCGACAATGCCGAAATGCTGCCATGCAGCGAGTGCAGACCGCGTTACGAAAGGGTTACAGAAGGAAATGAACCGGTGGCGGGCGAACGTGCTGCGATGCAGCGTCAGGCCGCGTCCACCTTGGGCGTCGAAAGCGCAAGCCCGCCGATCTCGACGATGGCCGAAACGATCTCGTCCACCCCCTCGCCGTGGCGCAGCGCGGTAAAGACAAAGGGCTTGCCCGCCCGCATCCGCGTTGCGTCTCGGTCCATCACGTCGAGGTTCGCGCCGACATAGGGCGCAAGATCGCGCTTGTTGATGACGAGCAGGTCTGAGCGACAGATCGCGGGGCCACCCTTGCGCGGAATTTCCTCCCCCGCCGCCACGTCGATGACGTAGAGCGTGATGTCCGCCAGTTCCGGCGAAAACGTCGCCGACAGGTTGTCGCCGCCCGATTCGATGAGGATCAGGTCAAGCTCCGGGTGCCGGTCGTTCAGCTCCGCCACGGCGGCGAGGTTGATCGAGGCATCCTCGCGAATGGCCGTATGCGGGCAACCCCCGGTCTCGACCCCCATCACGCGGTCGTCGGGCAGGATCTGCATCCGCATGAGCGCCTCAGCGTCCTCCTGCGTGTAAATGTCGTTGGTGATCACCGCCATCGAACAACGGTCCTTGAGCGCGCGCGCAAGCTGGGCAGTCAGCGTCGTCTTGCCCGCGCCGACGGGCCCGCCGATGCCGACCCGCAGGGGTCCGTTGGTCATGAGCGGAAAATCCTCGAATACTGCGTTTCGTGTTTCATCGACGCGATGTCCGACAGAAACGTGGCGCTCGCAATATGCGAGAGGTTCCCGTCGCAGGCCTCGGTCGCCGTCTCGGCGCAGGTGGGGGCAAGGGCGCGGATGACCTGCTGCGCCTCGGTCTGCCCGATGGGGCCAAGGCGCTGCGCCGCGCTCACGAGGTTCGAGATGAAGGCCTGCAGGTAAAGCGTGAGCGTCATTTCGAGCGGCAGTTCTTCGATCGCCGCCGCCCGGCCCAGCGCCACGGGATAGGTGAGCCCGGCAAGCTCCCGGTCCCAGACATGGCCGACCACGTCGCAGAACGCCTTGCCCTGCGCCACCGTTTCGAGCAGCCGCTCGCGGCAGGGGGCAAAGGCGCGGGCCATGCCGTCGACTTCGGCCAAGGGCACCTGACCGTGATAGGCGGCGGCCACGAAATGTGCGTCGGCATGGGCGGACCCCAGCGTGAGCAGGTCGCAAAGCCAGGCCTGAAGGCTGGCCGCATCGGTGATCCAACCGGCGTGAAATGCGGCCTCCAGCCCATGCGAGTAGGTGAAGGCCCCCACCGGAAAGGCGGGCGACAGCCATTGATTGAGCGTCAGGGCGGCATCAGTGCGCATGATCTTTTCCCTCATGGGCATGGCCATGAGGGTGATCATGTCCATGCGGATCATCGTGGCTGCGCGCGGCCCCCTGTCCCTCGGGACCATGCGCATGATCATGAGCATGACCCATTGTCCGACCGTGTCCATAGGCCCCCCCCTCGGGGGTGAAGGGCGCGACCGTTTCGCGCAAGCTCGCGCCAAGCCGGGTGAGCATGTCTGCCAAAACATGATCACGTTTGATTAAAATTCGGGCGTTCTGTGAATCGATCTGCGCGGGCGTGTGGCGGTTCCCGATATGCCAGGCGAGTCGCAGCAAGTCTGGGCCTGTGACCTCGATCAACGCCTCGTCGGCAGGGACCACTCCCACGCGCCGCCCGTCCGTCAGGACAAAGGCATCGTGGACACCGACACTTGTTACCTTGGGCAGATCGACGAGAAACCGTTCTCCCGCTGTGGTCGTGAGCACCTTGCGCCTCAGAAATCGCTCGTCATAGGTCAGCACCACCTCGAGATCCGGGTGATGGACATGGGCAACGGCGGTCGCCGTGGGCAGCGTGGTCATGGCGTGATCTCCGTGGTCTCGGTGGTCAGCGGGCAATGCGCCCAGCCAAGCGTCAGGGTGCGGTCGCCAAGCGACACGGTCAATGCCTGCCCCACATCTGGCCGGATGCCGAAGAGCGCGGAGAAGGCGGTGAAGTCCCGATGGCAGTGCCGGTCGGGCGCAGGATCATCGACCGCGCATCCCCGTGATGCCGGTGACAAAGGCAGGCTGGCCCGACACGTGGTTCACCGTCTGGATCGCCATGCCCAGCGCCGGGAAATAGATGAACCGCTGCTCGAAGCTGATGGTGTCGCCCGCGAAGGTCGCGGTGATCCCCATCATTTCATAGTCACAACCCGACAGGGACCGCACCTTGGGCGTCTCGAACAGATAGGTCACGTCGAAACGGTTCGTGTAACGGTCCGTGGTCAGCCCGTTCGAATTGCTCCCCGTCTCGATCAGCACCGCCCGCGCCCGCGTGTTGGGGGTGAGCGTCGGCTTGCGCCCCTGAAGCCGCCATGTCGTCTCCCACCGGCTGTTGAAGTCGAGCGGCATCATTGCGGGGTCATCGGGCACCGCCGTCAGCGACCCGGTCTCGCTCACCGGGAACGGCCCGTCGCGGCGGATCGTGCGGTCGGTCACGACCGGGATATTCGCGCCGACCCCGCCGTCGAGCGGTGCGCGGTAGGAAAAGCTGTATTGCAGCCCGCCCCCGGCGCGCGTCACCACCGTTGCGCCGATGCGCTGCTGGGAAACGACGATCCCGCGCTCGAGGTTCGCCACGGTAAGACATTGCGCGGCGCCACTTCCCGGCACGAGAGCTAGGAGGGCCGCTAGACCAGCCACGACGCGACCTGCGCAGGTGTTCGGCCATCCCGACATCTTCGCGCCCGAACGCCTCATCCGGCCGGTCGCATCGAGGTGATGCCATAGCGCGTGCCGCGACCCGTGGCGTTATCGACGTATTGGGTCCGCAGGCCGAAGCCCAGATCGGGGAAATAGGCATAGCGGTTGGTGAAATCCTCGCCATTGCCCACATGGCGCGCGGTCACGCCGACCACTGTATAGGTGCAGCCCGCGAGGTTCGCCTGACGCGGTGCCTCGAACTGGTATGTGACCTTGTAGCGTTTTGTGTCCTTGAAGTCGCCCGACTGGTCGTTGCCCTTGGAGCGCACGGTGAGCCCGACGTTCCACGTCCTGCCCGCCGCGGGCTTTGGCGGGTTGCCCTGCCAGGTCCAGGTCGAGGCGCCGTGAAACCAGATCCCGATCACGCCTTCGGGCACGTCGGACACATGACCCTGCACCGGATAGATGCCCATTGTGGCGACCTGTTTGTTGGTCTTGCCGCGCTTGCCCGCCTCGTAGTCGATCTGGATATGCTTGCCCGCCTGCACGGCGGTGCCCTGCCCCGCCGCCTCGCGGGTAAAGATCACACCCCGCGCGATGTCGCCCGGCTGGACGCATTGCGCCTGCACCGTGGCGGCGGCGAGAGAGAGAACGATGGACGCGAGAACGGTTTTCAAATCGGTATTTCCCCTGAAGAACGCGCCAGCCACGCCGCCTCTCCGGCCCGCCTGCCGCTTGCAAGAATACCTTAGCCTACTGCCAGTCGGGGCGGCTCGCCTAGTCCCCAGATGCGGTCTGTCTCAGAACAGAAAATACCGCTGCGCCATGGGCAATTCGGTCGCCGGTTCGCAGGTCAGAAGCTCGCCGTTCGCGCGCACCTCGTAGGTCTCGGGGTGCACCTCGATCTCGGGCAAAGTGTCGTTCAATTTCAGATCCCGCTTGCCGATGCCGCGCGTGTTGGTCACCGGCACGCATTCCTTGGCGAGCCCGAGGTATTTCCCGATGGACGAATTATGCGCGGCGCCGCTCACGAAGAGCACGGCGGAGTTTTCCACCGCCCGTCCCATCGACCCGAACATGGGCCGGGAATAGACCGGCTGCGGCGTCGGGATCGACGCATTGGGATCGCCCATCTGAGCCATGACGATCATCCCGCCGATGAGCGACATCTCGGGTTTCACGCCGAAGAACGCCGGGTCCCACAGCACGAGGTCGGCGCGCTTGCCGACTTCGATGGAGCCGATTTCGTGGCTCATGCCATGTGCGATGGCCGGGTTGATCGTGTATTTCGCGATGTAGCGGCGGACGCGGAAGTTGTCGTTGTCGCCGGTCTCCTCGGCGAGTTTCCCGCGCTGTTTCTTCATCTTGTCGGCGGTCTGCCAGGTCCGGATGATGACCTCGCCCACACGGCCCATGGCCTGACTGTCCGACGCGATGATCGAAAACGCGCCCATATCGTGCAGGATGTCTTCGGCCGCGATGGTTTCGCGCCGGATGCGGCTTTCGGCAAAGGCCACGTCCTCGGGGATCGACTTGTCCAAGTGGTGACAGACCATGAGCATGTCGAGGTGTTCCTCGAGCGTGTTCACAGTGAAGGGCCGCGTCGGGTTGGTCGAGGACGGCAGGACAAATTCTTCGCCGCAGACCTTGATGATGTCGGGCGCATGGCCGCCACCGGCCCCCTCGGTGTGAAAGGCGTGGATCGTCCGGCCTTTCATCGCGGCGACGGTATTCTCGACAAAACCCGATTCATTGAGCGTGTCGGTATGGATCATCACCTGCACGTCGAAATCGTCGGCCACGCTCAGGCAGGTGTCGATGGCGGCGGGGGTCGTGCCCCAATCCTCGTGCAGCTTGAGGCAACAGGCCCCGGCCATGACCTGCTCTTCCAGCGCGGCGGGGAGCGACGCGTTCCCCTTGCCGGCAAGCCCGATGTTCATCGGCACGCCATCGAGCGCCATGAGCATCCGCCCGATGTTCCACGGCCCCGGCGTGCATGTCGTGGCAAGCGTGCCATGCGCAGGCCCGGTGCCGCCGCCCAGCATCGTGGTCAGGCCCGAGTGCAGCGCATCCTCGATCTGCTGCGGCGCGATGAAGTGGATGTGGCTGTCCATCCCGCCCGCCGTCAGGATCTTGCCCTCGCCCGCGATCACCTCGGTCCCCGGACCGACGATGACATTCACGCCCGACTGCGTGTCGGGGTTGCCCGCCTTGCCGATGGTCGCGATACGCCCGTTCACGATGCCCACGTCGGCCTTGTAAATGCCCGTGTGATCCACGATCAGCGCGTTGGTGATGACGAGGTCGACGGCCCCGCCCGCCCGCGTGACCTGGCTCTGGCCCATGCCGTCACGGATCACCTTGCCGCCGCCGAACTTGACCTGGTCGCCATAGCCGCCCTCGGCCGTCAGGTCGCGCTCGACCTCGATGATCAGGTCGGTATCGGCGAGCCGCACCTTGTCACCCGTGGTCGGGCCGAACATCGCGGCATAGTCGGAGCGTTTGATCTTTGCGGGCATGGGTAGCGTCCTCGCCTTGTTCGGTTGTCCTGGCCCCGGATCAGGTCCCGGGGCTTGTCTCTTTGCCCTAGGGCAGCTTCGGCCCGCGTTTGACGAGCCGCTTGGCGTTGGCACGGGTGGTGTTGCGGATCGGTCTCATCGCGGCCTTTGCCACGTCGCCGCCGGTCGCCGCGGCGATGCCAGCGTCCATCGCGGCGCGCTGAAAGGCGGCGGCCTTTTCGCGCACCATGCGGGTGTTCTCGAACGGCGTGACGGACCACAGCCCGGCCATGCCCCAGAGCCGCATCGCGACGATCATGTTGGCCTCGGCCATGATCAATCCGGCCTGCATGGTATTCGCCCAATGTTCCATGGGCGTGAGAAAAGGTTTCATTCGTTGAAGACTCCTGCGGCGCGATGCCAGTCGGAAAGGGAGGTATCCGGGTAGCCGTCAAAGACGCTGTCCTGCGCCCTGATGTCCGCCTGCACCCAGTCGGGCTTCTCGCCCATGAATATATGTGTGGTGCTGGCAGGGGTTGTAAGGTCCGACCGGATCACGCCCGCGACTGGATGCACGAGATCGGGCCAGCGTTCGTCGAAAAGCCAGAGCTGGGTGCCGCAGGTCTTGCAGAAATATCGCTCGGCGCCCGAATGCCCGCCTTCGGAAAGTCTGGCGTGGAAGATCTCGAGCCCCTCCCAATTGTCGCAGGTGAGCGTGTCGGCAATTGCCCCGATGTTCACCGAATAACCACCACCGCCCGCCGAGACCCGGCAGATCGTGCAATAGCACCGCTGGTAGGGCACGGGCGTCGAGCTTTGCACGGTAAAGGTCACCGCGCCGCACTGGCAGCCGCCTTCGAGCGTTACGGGCATGGCGCAGACCTCACCACAGCAGCCCCCGCCGACAAGTCGAGGCCCCGGATCACGTCCGTGGCATGGGGGGCGAACGTCCGGATCACAGCGGCCCCATGACCTTCTGGTTGAAGCCATAGACCACGCGCGCTCCGCCAAGGGGCACGAGGTTCACCTCGCGCGACTGCCCCGGTTCGAAGCGCACCGCCGTGCCGGGCGCGATGTCGAGCCGCATGCCGCGCGCGGCGTCCCGGTCGAAGTCGAGCGCCGGGTTCGTCTCGTGGAAATGATAATGCGAGCCGACCTGAACCGGGCGGTCGCCGGTGTTTGCGACCATGATCGTCACGACCTCGGCCCCCTCGTTCAGCGTCAGCTCTCCGGGGGCCGCCATCACTTCGCCCGGGATCATTTCTTGCGCTCCCGGTTTTCCGCCATCGCCCGCACCACGGCGACCGAGGACAGCGCGACGCCGATCACCGCGGCCATGGCAGCGATCCAGAAGCCATCCGCCTCATGCAGATGCGGGGTGTCGAGCGGATGCGCCATCGCGGGCGCGGACATGAACATCAGGGCAATGAAACCACGCATGTGAACCTCCTAACGAATTGGGCCTATCGGATCGGATTGTGGACGGTGACGAGCTTGGTCCCGTCTGGGAATGTCGCCTCGACCTGGACCTCGTGGATCATCTCGGGAACGCCCTCCATGCACTGATCGCGGGTGATGACCTTGGCGCCCGCCTGCATCATCTCGGACACCGAGCGCCCGTCGCGCGCGCCCTCGACCACCGCGTCGGTGATCAGGGCGATCGCTTCGGGATGATTGAGCTTCACCCCCCGCGCCAGCCGATTGCGGGCCACGATGGCGGCCATCGAGATCAGGAGTTTGTCTTTTTCTCTCGGGGTCAGGTTCATGTCATAACATCCAGGGTCTGGGTATCTCGTCGTCGTTCAAAGCCTTGATCGCGGGCACGATCACCTGCCGCAGAGCCCAGGCATCAGGCGCGACCACGCGGGCGACCAGCAGGTCGTCGGACAGAAGGCTCGCACCCCCCGCCACTGGCATCAAGTCCCGAAGCCCGTCCAGCATCCGCGCCGCTTCCGGCCCCGCATAGACGAGCGCCGCCATGGCGCGCGCGCCGTCCATCGTCGCGGCACTGGCGGTTTGCGCCGCCACGTCGCCCGCAAGGGTCACGCCGTCCACATAGATCGGCGCACCCTCGCGCCGGATCATCACCCGGTCGGTGAAGCGCCCCTCGCGCAGTGTCTCGCCCATCGCGATGCGGCCCAGCACCAGCGGCTCGACCATGAAAAACCGGGCATCCGGCGCCAGATCGACCGTCAACCGCCGAGCAAAGTTCATCGCGTTGAAGAGGATCGTCTCCTGCGGGAGCCAGTTCATCCGCGCGCCCGCCGCCACGGTGAGCAAGGTCTCGACCCGACCCGCCGTCTCGCCCCGCGCGGCATAGGCGCGTTCGGCAGCCTGCGTGGTGAGGGTCATCGTGGTGCCCTCGCCTGCCGTCGCGTCGAGGAAAAAGCGGTCGCCCCCGGTGACGCCGCCCGCCGTGTTGATCAACATCGCGTCCAGACGGTCGGAAAAGTTGCGCGGAAACAGGCACTTGAGCGACCCGGACATGGACAGGTCGTCGATCACGCTCGCCGTCCCGCGCCGCTTTGCGCTCACCCGCACCGCGCCGCGCGCACGGGGCTGCGCGGCTTCCGTGATCGGAGCGGCGGTCAAAGCGGTCATGATTCCTCCGGTAACACCGGAACCGATCAGACAAGAACGGTGTCGGGAAGTCAGGGGGCGCTAGCTGAAACACTGTGAACGGAATCGTCCAGGGTGAAGAGACGCCCGGAAATTGCGCACAGCGATCAAAAGAAAGGCATCTTGCGAAGACCTATTCGTCTGCTGGCTTGTCGTCCCATTGGCCCGACAGGATGCGCTGCGCCGCGCCCTCGGGATCGTCATATTGCCCACGCTTCATCGTCCAGACGAACAGCACGAGGCCCAGCATACCGAGAAAGATCGAAACGGGGATGAGAAAGACGAGGACGTTCATTTCGCACGAAGCCTGAGCGCGTTGAGGGATACGATGATCGACGAGGTGGACATCGCCAAGGCCGCCGACAAGGGCGTGGCAAGGCCGATGAGCGCGAGCGGGATCGAGACGGCGTTATAAACCACGGCGACGCCGAAGTTTTCCTTGATCCGCCGCGTCGCCTTTTTCGCCGTGGCGAGCGTGTCGGGCAGCGGCGCGAGCGATTTTCCCAGCATCACGATGTCGCTGACGACCCGCGCGGCTTCGAGCGCCGAGGCGGGCGAAATCGACACATGCGCGGCGGCGAGGGCGGCAGTGTCGTTCAGGCCGTCTCCGACCATGAGGACACGCTTGCCGTGTGCCGCCAGCGTCTCGAGCACCGCGACCTTGCCCTCGGGCAGCATCCCGGCGCGGTAGTCGGTGATCCCCAGCCGATGCGCCACGTCGCGCACGGCAGCCTCGGCATCGCCCGAGACGAGCGTGACGCCGTAGCCCGCCGCGGTGAGCGCGGCGACGGCTTCGTCCGCGCCTTCGCGCAGCGCGTCGGTAAAGGTAAAGGCGACGGCGGGCCGCTTGCCAATCTTGAGGTAGGTGGCCGTGCGTCCGATCTGGTTCGCACCCACCCATTCGGCACGGCCAAGGCGCACCTCCTGCCCTTGCCAGAGTGCCTCGATCCCGTGCCCCGGCACCTCGCGCACGGCGCTGACCGGTGCCGGCACCACGCCCGCCTGCCCCGCGATTGCGCGGGCCAGCGGATGCGAAGACCCCTGCGCGAGCGCGACGGCGACGGCCATATCCGCATCCGTATGGTCGGACAGGTTGTCAGGCGTCGGATTGCCTTCGGTCAGCGTGCCCGTCTTGTCAAAGACCACGTGATCGACCTCGGCCAGCCGTTCCATCGCCGTTGCGGATTTGAGCAGCATCCCGCGCTTGAACAGCCGACCGGACGCCGCCGTCGTCACCGCAGGCACGGCGAGACCCAGCGCACAAGGACAGGTGATGATGAGCACCGCGACGGCAATGTTGAGCGCGTGGCGCACATCGCCGCCCGTTATGACGAGCCAGACGACAAAGGCGGCGAGCGCCACCAGATGCACGACGGGCGCATAGATCGCGGCGGCCTTGTCTGCGAGCGAGGTATATTTGTTGCGCGCGGTCTCAGCGATGGCGACGAGATCGGCCATACGGTGCAGCGACGAATCCTTGCCTGCCGCCGCGACGCGCAGGGTCAGGGGTCCGGTCAGGTTCGCCTCGCCCGCGTTCAGCATCATGCCGGGACCGGCAAAGACCGGCAGGCTTTCCCCCGTGAGGAGGGAACGGTCCACCTCGCTCTCGCCCGTTTCGACCATGCCGTCGACCGGCACCCGGTTGCCCGGCGTCACGCGTACGACATCGCCCACGCGAAGCTCGGCCACCGGCACGACCTCTTCACCCTCGCCGGTCAGCCGATGCGCGCGGGGCACCTCCAGCGCGGCCAGTTCCTCGGCCGCCGAACGCGCCACGGCGCGGGTGCGCTGGTCGAGGTAACGCCCAGCCAACAGGAACATGGTGAGCGAGATCGCTGCGTCGAAATAGGCGTTTTCTCCGTGGTTCATCACCTCGTAGACCGACATCCCCGAAGCCAGCAGGATCGCGAGCGAAATCGGCACGTCCATATTGAGCCGTTTCACACGCAGCGCGGACCAGGCCGAGATGAAAAAGGGTTGGGCAGAGAACGCCACGATGGGCAGCGCGATCCCGGCACTGACCCAGTGGAACATGTCTCGGGTCGCGTCCGAGGCCCCGGACCAGACCGCCACGGACAGAAGCATCACGTTCATCATGCCGAAGAACGCGACGCCCAGCCGCATGAGCAAGTCCTTCGACCGCTTGTCTGTCGCGGTCGCGGACAGGGCGCCCGCGTCCAATTCGTAAGCCTCGAAGCCGATCGACGTCAGGTAGTCGGCCAGCGCCTGCGGCTCGACATCCTCGTCGGCTTCGACCGTGGCGCGTTTGAGCGTCAGGTTCACCCGCGCCGACCGAACGCCCGGCTGCGTGGCAAGCCCGCCCTCGACCCCCACGATACAGGCGGCGCAGTGCGCGGTGGGCAGGGACAGCATGATCCGCTTGCCCTCGCCCCCATTGCCGGCAAAGCCCCGACCGGCCGTGGTTTCGGCGAGCGCGGCGGCATCGCAGGCGGGACAGGCGGAAACGGGGGCGGCCATGATCGGGCTTTCTTGACAGGGTCAGTTCTGGGGAACGTAGATTTCGATGAGCTTGCGGAAGCCCGTGCCATCCGCGGCAACCGCCGTCAGCCGCATCTCCCACTTGCCGTAGTCGAGCGCACCGACTTCGGCCACATAGGCGCCGGTCATGGACCGGTTGAACACGGGCTCCTGATCGTCGAGCACATGGGTCGCACGGCCAAGGATGCCGCCGATCTCAGCCACTTCGACGGGCTGGCCGCCCGCGTCCGTGATCATGAGGGACAGTTGTGTGCCAAGGATCTGGGGTTCGATCCGCCATCCCAGCGCCCGTTGCCGCGCCAGGTCGTCGTCGAACTGCTGCGAGGCAACATAGGAGTTCTTCGTCTCCAGGCCCGGAAATGTGCTGACCGCCTGCACGGCCATGTATATGTTCACGCCGATGATGACGCCAAAGGCCCCGACAAAGATCGCCAGCACATGCCAGCCGGTCACCTTTCGACCGCCGTCTACCTGTTCAACCACGCTCATTGTCCTCTCCCATTGAAAACGGTGTCATGGAAGGTCCGGTCGCCCGTGACCCCATCGATGACCCAGATGCGAATTTCGGTTCTGTCGTCGCGCGCCATGTCGCTGCCCGCCGGTGCGGTCACGTAAAGCCGCGTCTTGCCCTCGGTGTCGGCGGGAACCGACACCATGGTTTCCACGGTCCCCTCGACGTTCACGATGAATGGGCTGCCGATCCCGAGCGAGAAGTAGAAGGGCCGGCTTTCCCCGTGCTTGTTGCGGATGCCCACCTCGTAAGTGTTGCGAACCGATCCGTCCGACAGGGTGACGAAGGTCGGGTTGCGCACCGGATGCACGGTGAGGTCGATGTCAGGCCGGATGAACAGCATCACGGTCAGCGCGACGCCGATGGCAGACCACAGGAAGGTATAAAGCAACACGCGTGGGCGCAGGACGTGTTTGACGAGTGACCGTTTGTGGCCACCGGCGCGCTCGTGCACCTCGTCCTTGAGCGCGATGTAGTCGATCAGCCCGCGTGGCTTGCCGACCTTGTCCATCATCTCGTCACAGGCGTCGATGCAGAGCGCGCAGGTGATACATTCGAGTTGCTGGCCGTCGCGGATGTCGATCCCCATCGGGCAGACGTTCACGCAGGCGTTGCAGTCGATGCAGTCGCCCAGCCCCTCGCGCTGCTTGCCACGACCCCGCGGTTCACCCCGCCAGTCGCGATAGGCGACGACGACCGTGTCTTCGTCCATCATGGCCGCCTGGATACGCGGCCAGGGGCATGCGTAAATACAGATCTGTTCCCGCGCGATGCCACCGAAGAAGAAAGTCGTGAAGGTCATGATCGCGATGGTCGTATAGGCGACCGGATGGGCGTTCAGGGTGAAGAGGTCGCGCAGAAGCGTCGGCGCGTCGGTAAAGTAAAACACCCATGCCCCACCGGTGGCCGCGCCGATCAGCAGCCAGACCGCCCACTTGGACAGCCGAAGCCGCCATTTGCGCAGGTCCCATTTCGCGTTCCACAGCCGCACGCGGGCGTTGCGGTCGCCCTCGATCCAGCGTTCGGTCAGGATGAAAAGGTCGGTCCAGACCGTCTGCGGACAGGCATATCCGCACCAGACCCGTCCCAGCGCCGAGGTGAACAGGAACAGGCCCAGCCCGGCCATGATGAGCAGGCCCGCGATGAAATAGAATTCGTGCGGCCAGATCTCGATCCAGAAGAAAAAGAATCTCCGCCCGGCGAGGTCCACGAGCACCGCCTGATCGGGCAGGTTCGGCCCCCGGTCCCAGCGGATCCACGGGGTCAGGTAGTAGACGCCCAGCGTGATCGCCATGATCCACCACTTGAGCGCACGGAACTTGCCGCGCACCCGGCGCGGAAACACGGGTTCACGGGCCGCGTAGAGCTTTTGCGGGCCCTCGGGTGAGTCGGTCGTCGTCATGGAATCTCTCGTCGCGCTTGGTGTTGCGACGCATTTACCGGACTTCGAAAGTGCGAAACCTTGACCTCGATCAACAATTGACGGCGGCACACGTTATCTTGACGCAACGTAAACCACATCTGCAATTTATCTTAGGGCCCGGTCATCCAAGGCATCCCTGCCGCCCCGACCCAAGGCGAGCTGCTCTGGTCGCAACGACCAAAACCGGCAGCGTCGTTTCTGACGAAATACCCGAACCGAACATGCAATGTCCGGGGGGCGCGCTGCGTTACGCTGCCATGTGCCGATGGCCCCGATCAGTAGTAAAGTAGTCCGCACCCAATGGCCTGCCACACTCGTCTCGCGGGCGCTTGTGGTGATTGCCGTCGGGATGTGGGAGGATGAGCGTTACCAGGCAGGCAAGCGCTGTTGCCTGACCAGGATCGTCATGCGCCACCCGGTCTTGCAGACTGACGAAGCCGACGGCGCGGGCCAAGAAAAAAGCCGGGGGTCGCCCCCCGGCCAGTTGGTAAGTCTGGCACCGACCCCGGAGAAACGCGCGAACAGGATCAGGGGTCGGTGCCATCACCCCGGGGAGTGAGGCCCCGGGGATCTCGGTTGCTCGGGGCGTTATTCGCCGCCGCCGAGCTGGTGAACATAGGCCGCGACAGCCTTGATCTGGGCTTCGTCGAGACGGGCGTTCCAGTTGGGCATCGCGCCTTTCGGCCCGACGCGCACGGAATGCTCGACCGACGCTTCGTCGCCGCCATAGAGCCAGATTGCATCCGTCAGGTTCGGCGCGCCCTGCTCGCGGTCGCCTTGGGCGTTCTCGCCGTGACAGGCCGTGCAGTTGTCGGCAAAGACCACCGACCCTGCCTCGACATCGCCCCGGCTTTCCAGCCCCGACAGAGACCGGACATAAGCGACCACGTTGGTGATCTCTTCGTCCGAGAGGTAGTCGTCGCCAAAGGCGGGCATTTCCGAGAAGCGGGCGTCGTCGTCGGTGCCGTTGCGGATACCGTGGGTCACCGTGTAGGTGATCGCCTCGATATCCCCGCCCCAGAGCCAGTCGTCGTCCAGAAGGTTTGGGTATCCGTTGCCCTCGGCCACACCGTCCGCGCCGCGACCGTGGCATTGCGAACAATAGGTGGCAAAGGTCGCCCGACCCGACTGGATGGCGTAGTTCTGCACCGCTTCGTTGCCCGCGATCTCGGTCACGTCCATGGCAGCGAGTTCGGCTTTCACCTCCGCGTTCATCTCGGCAAAGCGGTCGATCTCGGTGGCCACCTCGGTGCGGGTCGAATAGCCCAGCACACCGGGGGTCGCGCCGTTGATCAGCGGCCATGCCGGATAGGCAATGGTGTAGCCGATGCCCCAGACGATCGTTGCGTAGAAGGTCCAGACCCACCAGCGCGGCAAGGGGTTGTTGAACTCCTTGATGCCGTCCCATTCATGGCCGGTTGTGCCGACGTCGTGTTTCTTGTCGCTCATGTCCAGGCCTCCTTAGTTGTCCGCGCCGTGTTCAAAACGGGGTGCGGGTTGATCGTTGCGGAAGGGTGCGAGTGCCGCGTCCTTGTGGATCTCACGCGAGCCGGGGCGGAACACCCAGACGACCATGAGGACAAAGAACAGGAACATGGCGAGAAGCACCCAGCTGTCCGCGATTTCCCGAAAGATGGAATAGGTATCCATTGGCCAGACCTCCCCTCACCGGATCCAGTCGCCAGGCGTCTGTTCGAACTCGGAAAAGTCCACCAGCGTGCCAAGCATCTGCATGTAGGCGATGAGCGCATCCATCTCGGTCACCTGCGGCTGTCCGTCGAAGTTGCGCACCTGCGCGCCCGGATAGCGTTCCACGACACCGTCCGGATCGCTGTCTTCAAAGACCATCGCGTCCGGGTCGGCCTGCGATTTGAAGTCGGCGACGGCCAGTTCGATCTGCTCGTCGGTGTAAGGCACACCCACGGTGCGGTTCGTGCGCAGCACATCCCCGATATACCGACCGTCAAGAGGCCGATCGAGGAGGTAGCCGTATTTCGGCATGACCGATTCCGGCACCACGGACTGCGGGTTCACGAGGTGATCGACGTGCCATTCGTCCGAATACCGGCCACCGACGCGGGCGAGGTCAGGCCCCGTCCGCTTCGAGCCCCACTGGAACGGGTGGTCATACTGGCTTTCCGCCGCGAGGCTGTAGTGCCCGTAGCGTTCCACCTCGTCGCGCATCGGACGGATCATCTGGCTATGGCAGACGTAGCAGCCTTCGCGGATGTAGATGTTCCGGCCTTCCATTTCGAGCGGCGAGTAGGGACGCACGCCTTCCACATCCTCGATGGTGTTCTCGAGGTAGAAGAGCGGCGCGATCTCGACGATGCCGCCGACGGTGACCACGAGGAGAGAGAAGACCAGGAGAAGCGTGGCGTTCTTCTCGAGGACCGCGTGTTTATCAAGGATTGCCATTGTCGAGCTTCCCCTTATTCGGCGGCGACGGCTTGCGCGGCGCTGGCTTCGGCCAGCGGAGCGCGGCGCACCGTCATCCAGAGGTTGTAGGCCATGATCAGCGCGCCGGTGAGGTACATGACCCCGCCCAGTCCGCGGACCACATACATCGGGAACTTGGCGGCGACCGTGTCGGCAAAGGAGTTCACGAGGAAACCCTGTGCATCGACTTCACGCCACATCAGGCCTTCCATGATCCCCGACACCCACATCGCGGCGGCGTAGAGAATGATCCCGATGGTGGCGAGCCAGAAGTGCCAGCTCACGAGCTTGAGGCTGTAGAGGCCCTGCTTGTTCCACAATTTCGGGAACAGGAAGTAGAGCATCCCGAAGGTGATCATCCCGTTCCACCCGAGCGCACCGGAGTGCACGTGACCGATGGTCCAGTCTGTGTAGTGGCTGAGCGAGTTGACCGCCTTGATCGACATCATCGGGCCTTCGAAGGTCGACATGCCGTAGAAACCGACCGAGATGACCATCATGCGGATGATCGGATCGGTGCGCAGCTTGTCCCAGGCGCCCGAGAGCGTCATCAGGCCGTTGATCATGCCACCCCAGGAAGGCATCCAGAGCACGATCGAGAACACCATGCCGAGGGTCGAGGCCCAGTCAGGCAGCGCGGTGTAGTGGAGGTGGTGCGGACCCGCCCAGATATAAAGAAAGATCAGCGCCCAGAAGTGGATGATCGACAGCTTGTAGCTGAAAACCGGGCGTTCGGCCTGCTTCGGAATGAAGTAATACATCATGCCGAGAAAGCCCGCGGTCAGGAAAAAGCCCACGGCGTTGTGGCCATACCACCACTGGGTCATCGCGTCCTGCACGCCCGAGAACACCTGCACCGACTTCGAGCCGAAGATCGACACCGGCAGCGACAGGTTGTTCACCACGTGGAGCATGGCAATGGTGATAATGAAGGACAGGTAGAACCAGTTGGCCACGTAAATGTGGGGCTCTTTCCGCTTCATCAACGTGCCCAAGAACACCAGCAGATAGGCGACCCAGACGATGGTGAGCCAGAGGTCGATATACCATTCGGGCTCCGCGTATTCCTTGCCCTGAGTCTGGCCCAGCACATAGCCGGTCGCGGCCAGCAGGATCACGATCTGGTAGCCCCAGAACACGAACCACGCGAGACCGTCGTTCCACAGGCGCGCACCCGAGGTGCGCTGAACCACGTAGAAGGACGAGGTGATGAGCGCCGTGCCCCCGAAGGCGAAGATCACCGCCGAGGTGTGCAGCGGGCGCAGCCGTCCGAAGTTCATCATCCCCTCGGCCCAGGCAAAGTTCATCTGAGGGAACGCGAGCATGAAGGCGATATACGTCCCCACGAGAAAGCCCACGACGCCCCAGAAGGCGGTAAGCGCGACACCCCAACGGATCGGCCCGTCGAGATACCCGGTTTTCGGAGCAGGCTCATGTCCCATGCGGCGCAGGGTAAAGATGAACATGCCACCCGCGATCGCCACGACCAGAATGGCGTGGACCAGGTAAGCGAGATCGCGGGCATAGGTCGTGGCAATCGCGGCCAGCACTGCAATGAGGCCGAAGATCACCAGCTTGAGATAATCCCACATTTTTCGTCCCTTCTGTCTCTTGTCGCGCGGCGCCCCAGAGGGACGAATCCCGTCCAGTCCGCGCTTTTCGACTGACTGGGGTTTCGCCCGATCGCCGGACCAGAACCTTGATCCAAATCAACCGATGCGATTTTGCAGAAATTTGTTCGCGACGGCCGAGTTTGACCCATGTCAAAGCCCCCTCACCGCCTCCGGGCGCAGGATCGGGGAAAGTGAAACACGCCACGCCGCGCGCGTGGCCCCAGTCTCAGGAGACGGCCATGGCCTATCGTTCCATCACCACGGTCATCACCGATGCGGAGGTCTCCGCGTCGGCCCTACGCGCGGCCATGACGCTGGCCGAGCGCGAAGAAGCGCATCTGGACGTGATCTGTCTGGGTCTCGACCGCACGCAGCCCGGTTTCTACTACGCCGGAGCCACGGCGGTCGTGATGCAGGATACGCTGCAACAGGCGCGTGAAGACGCTCTCGAACTCGAAAGCCATGCCCGCCAGACACTGAAGGGCGTGCCGTTCAACTGGTCGGCGACGGGCCTGTCGGCGCAGATGATCGGGCTTAACAGCCTCATCGCACATCGCACCCGGTTCTCCGACCTCGTGGTCCTGCCGCGCCCATACGGCGAGGGTCGCGGGCATGATCTCGAGGGAATCGTCGAAGCGGCGATGTTCGAAGGCGACGTGCCGGTAATCATCCAGCCGGACGGACATGATTTCCCGGCGAAACTCGACCGCATCGTGGTGGCATGGAACGAAAGCCGCGAGGCGTTGCGCGCCGCCCGCGCCGCGCTCCCCTTCCTCAAGACCGCCGAAACGGTCAACGTCGTGATCATCGACCCGCCGAAACACGGCCCCGAACGCTCGGACCCAGGCGGTCAACTGTCGCAGTTCCTCGCCCGCCACGGCATCCGCGCCGAACTGTCGGTGCTGTCAAGAACGATGCCCCGCGTGGCCGACGTGCTTCTGCGTCACGCCGCCGACATCGACGCGGACATGATCGTGATGGGGGCCTACAGCCATTCCCGGTTCCGAGAGAGCATTCTCGGCGGCGCCACGCGCAATATGCTCGAGATCGCGGAACTTCCGCTCTTCCTTGCGCATTAGGACTGTGACGGACGTCACGTCCTACCTCCCTGAATGACTTGGCCGGTGGCATGACCACCGGCCTTTTTCTTTGGCTTGTTTTTCTGGTCCGGTGCAAATCCGCCCAGCATACCGTGACAGTGCGCTGCCATCCGGTCAGACGATGAATCCGCCATCCACGTCGTCGCCCGTCTCGAGCACCAGTGTCTCGAAATCCGGCACGATCACCCGGCGCTTGCCCTCAAGCTCGATGATTCCCTCTTTCTTCAACGCGGAAATCTGGCGGCTCACGGTTTCGAGCGTCAGGCCCAGGTAATCGGACATCGATTCGCGGGTCAGCGGCAGGTCGAAGATCATCCCGTTCCGCGGCAATTGCTTGCGCAGCGACGCATCGCGCCGGGCAACGATGACCAGAAGTGAGGCGATCTTTTCGCGCGCCGTCTTTCGGCCCAGAACCGTCATCCACTCGCGCGCATTGTCCAGCTCGTCGAGCGTCATTTCGAGCAGGCGCTGGCCGATATGCGGCGTGGTCGTCATCAGCCCCTCGAAGGGCCGGCGGCGAAAGCAGCAGATTGTCACGTCGCTCACCGCCGTCACGTCGAAAGGCGCCTCTTCGCGCCCCGGGCGTCCGATGAAATCCGATGGGAGCAGCAGGCCCACCATCTGCGTGCGACCATCCTCCATCGTCTGGGACAGCGTCGCGATCCCAGTCACGACCGAGGCCACGAATTCCATATGGTCGCCCTTCCACAGGATCGGCTGCCCGGCTTCGTAAGTCCGATAGTACTTTATGTCTTCAAGGGTTTCCAATTCGTCCGGTTCACAGCGGGAACAGACGGCCCGATGCCGGATCGGGCAGTTGGAACAATCCTTGAGATCTAGGTGGAGGGAACCCATTCCGAGGGCCTTTTATTGATCCTGATCAATGTCGCGCGCCAAAGGCATCTTTAACGGTAGCGGAATGAACGACATCGTGCAACTTCGCAAGCTGGGGCTCTTTGACGCGCGGGTGCCGCGCTACACGAGCTACCCGACGGCCCCGCATTTCGCCGGAGGCGTGACCTCCCAGACCGTAATCGGCTGGATCCGCGCGATCCCCGAAGGCGCGCGGATTTCGCTTTACGTGCATGTGCCCTTCTGCCGGCGCCTGTGCTGGTTCTGCGCCTGCCGGACACAGGGCACGACCAGCGCCTCACCGGTCGAGGCCTATGTCGAGACGGTGACCAAGGAGCTTCGCCTTCTGGCCGACGTGCTTCCCGAAGGCGTCGAGATCGGGCATCTGCACTGGGGTGGCGGCACACCGACGCTTCTGGAACCCGACATGATCCGCAGGCTGGCGCAGGCGATTTTCGCCACCGCGCCGCTCGCAGCGGACGCGCAGTTTTCGGTCGAGATCGACCCGAACGAGATCGACGATGCGCGGATGGACGCGCTGGCCGAGGTCGGGCTCAACCGCGCCTCGATCGGGGTGCAGGATTTCGACCCGCTCATTCAGGAGGTGATCGGCCGCCCGCAGACCTACGAGGTGACGAAAGCCGCCGTGGACGGGCTGCGGGCGCGGGGGATCGCTTCGCTCAACGTCGACCTGCTCTATGGCCTGCCTCACCAGACCGTCACGCGGATGCGCCGCTCGGTGGAGCAGGTGCTCACCCTCGACCCCGACCGCATCGCGCTCTTTGGCTATGCGCATGTGCCCTGGATGGCCCGTCGCCAGAACCTGATCCCTGTCGAGGCACTGCCCTCGCCCGAAGATCGCCTGCACCTTTTCGAGACCGCGCGCGACATGTTCGTGGCATCCGGGCATCAAGAGATTGGAATCGACCATTTCGCGAAACCCGGCGACGGCCTGTCCATCGCGCATCGCGACGGCACCATGCGGCGCAATTTTCAGGGTTACACCGAGGACACGTCCGAGGTTCTGATCGGTGTCGGCGCGTCATCCATCAGCCGCTATCCCCAAGGCTACGCGCAGAACGATCCGGCGACGTCAAAATACCAGATGGCGGTGCGCAGCGGCGTCCTGCCGATCTCGCGCGGCCATGCCTTCGGGGGCGACGACACCTTGCGCGGACGGATCATCGAGGCGCTGCTGTGCGATTTCCGCGCCGATCTGACGGCCATCGCCACCCGCTTCGGCGTGGCACCCGCAAGTCTCTTCGCCATGGCCGAAGGGCTCGATCAGGCGATGCCGGGCGCCACGTCCCTGACGGGCGGTGTGCTTGCGATCCGCGACGACGCGCGGCCCCTCGCCCGCATGGTGGCGCGATACTTCGATGCCTACGAAATGAACGAGGCCGGCCATAGCCAAGCGGTCTGATCGTCGTTAGCCTGTTCCTTCAACATCGCCAGGGCCCGGTAAGACGGTCTGGGACATCGGTCTGGGAGGGAACCATGGATTTCATCGAAGCGGCGCGGCTCGTGGTCGGGCCCGGTCAAGTGCTGACCGGCAGCGACATGGCGCGTTTCTCCAGGGATATGACCGGAAAATACACCTCCGCGCCGCTTTGCGTCCTGCGCCCCGGATCGACCGAGGAGGTCGCGGCGCTTCTGTCGCTGGCCACCCGCCACATGCAGCCCATCGTGCCCGTTTCGGGCAACACCGGCGTCTCCGGGGGCACCTTTTGCGACGGCGCGGCGATGCTGTCGCTCGAACGGATGAACCGGGTGCTCGAGGTCAAGCCCGCCGCGCGCGTGGCCATCGTCGAGGCCGGGGTAATCCTCGACACCCTGCGCGGCGCGGCCGAGGACCACGGCCTCACCTTCCCCGTCGTCTTCGGTGCGCGCGGCTCTGCGATGATCGGCGGCATCCTGTCCACCAACGCCGGCGGCTCGAACGTGCTGCGCTACGGCAATACGCGGGCGCAGGTGCTGGGTATCGAGGCGGTGCTGGCCGACGGGCGGGTGCTGAACCTCATGACCGAGCTTCATAAGGACAACTCGGGTTACGATCTGCGCGACCTGATGATTGGCGCCGAAGGGACGCTGGGGATCATCACAAGAGCAGTCGTGAAGCTCGCCCCCCGCCCACGCGCTTTCGCCACCGCAATGATCGCGCCCACATCGCTCGCGGCTGGATTGACCCTGCTCAACCGGCTGCAGGAGGCAACCGGCGGCATGGTCGAGGCCTGCGAATACATGCCGGGGACCTACATGGCCAAGGCCCGCGCACGCGGCCTTCCCGCAGCCTTCGACGCGGACCACGCGGTCAACCTGCTCGTCGAACTGGGCGGGGCCGAGGGGATCGGCGAAGGGCTGGAAGAGGTGCTTGGCCTTGCGCTTGAAGAGGGGCTGATCGCCGATGCGGTCATCGCCCAGAACGAGGCCCAGCGCACCGCCATGTGGGAACGGCGCGAGGCGGCGGCGGAGATCATGCTCGCCCCAAAGGCCAAGGCGACGAACGATATCGCCCTGCCGGTAGGGGCGGTGCCGGTCTTTTTCGACCGGATGGCACAGATCCTGCCCACGCTCGACCCCGAGGCCCATGACATTTCGGTGGCCCATCTGGGCGACGGCAACATCCACTATGTCGTCTACACCGGGCGCGACGATGCCGATCACCTCGCGATGATCGTGGAGGCGGTCGACCGGGTGGTGGCGGACCTGGGGGGCAGTTTCTCGGCCGAGCACGGGATCGGCCTGTCAAAGCGCGCGTCGATGGCGCGCCACAAGGACCCGATCGCGCTGGAGGTGATGCGGGCGATCAAGGCGACCCTTGATCCCCTGGGCATAATGAACCCGGGCAAGGTGCTGCCGGACTAGGGTTCGAATGTCACTTGCGGGACATCCGGCGGAATGAAGAGGTTTTCGAATTTCGCTTCGCGAAATCCGACCGGCTGGGAGGGCGCTGCCCTCCCAGACCCTCCCGGGACATTTATGAACCAGAGAAGCAAGGGACGGTGCGACGTCCCCCGGCCTAGCGCCAGTCGAAAAAGCCGGGACCGGCTTGCTCCAGCAGTTCGCGCGCGAGGTCCGCGCCCATCTCGGAGCCATCTGCGATCGGACCAGAGCGTTCGCCCGATATCGCCTCGGAGCCGTCAATGCGCAGGATTTCCCCGCGCAGGCGCAGGGTGCCGCCGTCAAGCGTCGCAAGCCCCGCGATGGGCGTCTGGCAGGAGCCGTCGAGCGTGGCGAGGAAGCTGCGTTCGGCGGCGAGACGATGGCCCGTGGGCGTGTCGTGGAGCGCGGCGAGCATGTGGATCGCGCGCTCGTCATGGGCGCGCCGTTCGATCCCGATGGCCCCCTGCGCCACGGCGGGCAGCATATCCTCGGGTTCGATCGGCGTGTGCGGCACATCCGCGAGCATCCCGAGACGCGTGAGCCCCGCCATGGCGAGAAACGTCGCCTCGGCCACGTTGTCCCCGAGCTTGGTCAGCCGCGTCTGCACGTTGCCACGAAACTCGACGACCTTGAGGTCCGGGCGGCGGTTGAGCAGCTGCGAGCGGCGGCGCAGCGACGAGGTGCCCACGACCGCGCCCTGCCTCAGGTCGACCAGCGCCGAGCCATCGAGCGCGACGAAGGCATCGCGCGTGTCCTCGCGCGGCAGGTAGCAGTCGAGCGCGAGGCCCGCGGGCTGCTCGACCGGCATGTCCTTCATCGAATGGACGGCAAGGTCGATGCCCCCGTTCAGAAGCTGATCCTCGATCTCGCGGGTGAAGAGCCCCTTGCCGCCCAGCGTCTTGAGCGGCGTGTCGGAGGCAATCAGCGCCCTGTCGTCGCCCGTTGTCTTGATCACCACGATTTCGAAGGCCGTCTCGGGCAGGTCGAAGGCCGCCATGAGACGGTCGCGGGTCTCATAGGCCTGCGCGAGGGCGAGGGGCGAGCCTCGGGTCCCGATCTTCAGGGGGGCGAGCGGGTCGGGAAGCGTGATGGTCCTGGGCGTGTTCATGGGGCGAGGAATAGACGCGACGGATTGCCCCGTCCAGCCGTCGCCGCGCCCCGCGCCTTGACATTCGCCCTGCGAGACGTGACGTGAAGCCGCACCGGATAGGAGGAACGACACATGACCAAGACGATCCTGCGCGCACTGGCGGGCGAGGCGCTGCCGACACCTCCGATCTGGATGATGCGCCAGGCGGGGCGCTACCTGCCGGAATACCGCGCGACACGGGCCGAGGCGGGCGATTTCCTGTCGCTCTGTTACAACCCGGAGCTTGCCGCCGAAGTGACGCTTCAACCGATCCGCCGCTACGGTTTCGACGCGGCGATCCTCTTTGCCGACATCCTGCTCCTGCCGCAGGCGCTGGGGGCGGACCTGTGGTTCGTGACCGGCGAAGGACCGCGCCTCTCCACGATCACCGCGCAGCGCGATTTCGACGCGTTGAAGGGCGTGGACGCGATCCACGACACGCTGAACCCGATCTACGAGACGGTGCGCATTCTCAAGCGCGAGCTTCCTGCCGAAACGACACTCATCGGTTTCGCGGGCGCGCCCTGGACCGTTGCGACCTACATGATCGCCGGGCGCGGCACGCCGGATCAGGGCCCGGCCCATGCCCTGAAGGCCGAGAACCGGGCGCTGTTCTCGGCGCTGATCGACCGGATCACCGAGGGCACCATCGAGTATCTGTCCAGGCAGATCGACGCAGGCGCGGAAGTGGTCAAACTATTCGACAGCTGGGCAGGCTCGCTCAAGGGTCAGGATTTCGACGATTTCGCCCTCGCCCCCGCGAAACGCATCATCGCGGCGCTTAAGGCACGCCACCCGGACACCCCGGTCATCGCCTTCCCGCGCGAGGCGGGGGAGCGCTATGTCGGGTTCGCCAAGGCGACCGGAGCCGACTGCGTCGCGCTCGACAATTCTGTCTCTGCCGACTGGGCTGCGCAGAACGTGCAGGTTGACGGTTGCGTGCAGGGCAACCTCGCCTCCTCCCACATGGTCACCGGCGGTCAGGCCCTCGTCGACGAAACCCGCGCCATCGTGAACGCCTTCCGGGGCGGGCCGCATATCTTCAACCTGGGCCACGGGATTACACCGGATGCCGACCCAGAGAACGTCGCCCTGATGATCGAAACGGTGCGCTCCGCCTGATGCCCGCGCTTCTGTCCTACCGCGCCGTCGTCGCCCCTGCCGATTGCGACATCCTCGGGCACATGAACGTGGCGCGCTACTTCGCCGCCTGCTCGGACGCGGGCTTCACCTTGCAATCCGCGCTGGGGCTGACGGCGGCGGACATCACGACGGGGCGCCGGATCTCGGGCGCGGTGGTTCACAGCGACGCGGATTTCCTTGCCGAGGTGCTGGCGGGCGAGACGATCCACGTGATGTCCGACGTCATCGCCATCGGGACCAAGTCGATCACCTATCGCCATCGGCTCTACCGCACGGCATTGGACCAGCACGCCTTCACGGCGGTGTTCAAGAACGCGGTCATGTCGCTGACGGATCGTCGCGCGATCCCGGTGCCCGATGACATGCGCGCCGCGGCACAGGCCTATCTCGCGCAGGACTGACGCCCGCTCGCGTCACGGCTACACAAATACGTCGGAGAGGTCTGGAGGGATCGCCGTTGTCGCGCCATTGGTCCGAGAGACAATGGCAATGCCCCGCCCACACCGACGCCCGCACAAACGGTGGGGCATATGCAGAACGCAGTGCAACAGGAGGGGGTAAGGTGAGAGGCTGGACAACGACCCAAGCGGGAGTCGTTACGGCTGCTTCCTTCCGGACCTGACCGGGTTGGCGACGTGCTCGCCCGCGCCAACCTCTCAAGGGGGCATATAGGAAACCCGATCGCGGAACGCAAGGATTCTGTGGACATGGGCGGATGCCCCCCCTACCCCTTGGGCCAATCAACGAGGGAGCAGCCCATGGACCTATCCGATCTCGCCTTCGGTGGTGGCGGTCTTGACCGTTCCGCGCATCTGCGCCCCCGCGCGGAAGAACTCTGGGCGAACGGCACCGCCCGCGTCCTGCCGCTGTGGCGGGGCCGTCCTCTCTTCACCGCCGAAAGAGCGACGGGCCGCGCCCTCGACCTCGTCTTCACCACGTCCGACCACCCGCTCGTCGCCGACAACGCGCCCCGGACGCTCTATCTGGGCCAGCACGACGACCGCCCCCTATTCGCCGTCGACATTTCCGGCTGGACGCCTCCGTTCGAAAGCGCCGACGGAGGCCCCGGTTTTGCCGGAGAACCGGTGCCCGTCGCCGCCAACGGACTGCCGCCCGATGCGCATTTCGCGGACCTGCGCGCCGCGCTCCATGGTCTCGACCCTTGGGAAAGCGAAGTCGCCGCCACCGCGCGCGGACTTTTCGAATGGCACCGCTCGCATAGGTATTGCGCCAACTGCGGACAGCCCTCGACGATCGCACAGGCCGGGTGGCGGCGCGACTGTCCCGCCTGTGGCCGTCAGCATTTCCCGCGCACGGACCCGGTAGTGATCATGCTCGTGACCCACGGCAATTCCGTCCTCCTGGGGCGCTCGCCCGGATGGCCCGAGGGCATGTATTCGCTCCTCGCGGGCTTCATGGAGCCCGGCGAGACGATCGAGGCCGCGACACGGCGCGAAGTCTGGGAGGAAACCGGCATCTCCTGCGGTCCCGTCGAGATGCTCGCTTCGCAACCCTGGCCCTTTCCCGCCTCGCTGATGATCGGCACCAGAACCGAGGCCACGAGCACCGAGATCGCCATCGACCCCGTGGAAATCGAACACGCGCTTTGGGTGACCCGCGAGGACCTCGCCCAAGCCTTCGCAGGCACCCACCCTGTGATCCGCAAACCGCGCCGGGGGGCCATCGCGCAGGTGCTTCTCAAGAATTGGCTTGCGGGCACCCTCCCTATTCCGCAGGATCGGCGGTAATCAACAAAACCAGAGCAGACCACCACAGCAGTCGGGGACCACAGGCATGAAACTCACCACGCGCGAAGACATTTCCGCACCCATCGAAGCGGTCTTTGCCAACGTCGCGGATTTTGCCTGGTTCGAACGCGCCGCCATGCGCCGGGGCGCCGAGATCGTACGCACCGACAAGCTCGAAAAACCCGGTCCGGGCCTGTCGTGGCACGCCGAATTCGAATTGCGCGGGCGCGAGCGCAAGGTGGACGTGGATCTCGTCGACTACGACCCGCCGGAGAAGCTGAAATTCCTGATGCGCTCCGCTGGGCTCGAGGTCGAAGCCGTCATCGACTTCGTCGCCATGTCGCGCACCCGCACGCGGATGAACGTCACGATGGAGGCGACGCCCAAGACGATCCCGGCCCGCCTCATGATCCAGTCCGCGAAACTCGCCCGCACGAACGTGCAGAAACGCTTCCGTCGCCGGGTGGCCGAATACGCCGCCGAGCTCGAGGAACGCTGCCACTCGCGCGGCTTCTGACCTTTCATCTTTCCCAAAATACGCAGATCACGACCCCACCACGGGCGCCCCGGCGTCCTGGCGCATGACCCCGCAACGGGCGTCCACCGCCCGGACCTGCCGAAGGCAGGCCGGGCAAACCCTGTGCGAAGCACCGCTGGATAACCCTCAGCCGTCGCGGCGCGGATCGGCGGGGTAGACGCCCAGAATGTCCAGATTCGTCGTGAAATACCCCAGCTCTTCCAGCGCGAGCTTCAGGCCGGGGTCCTCGGGGTGCCCCTCGACGTCGGAATAGAACCGCGTCGCGGTAAAGTTCCCGTCGATCATGTAGCTTTCGAGCTTGGTCATGTTCACGCCATTGGTCGCGAAGCCGCCCATCGCCTTGTAGAGCGCCGCCGGGATGTTGCGCACCTCGAAGACGAAGGTGGTCATCATCTTGCCCTCTCCACGGCGGCTGAGGTCGATGTCGCGCCCCATGATGAGAAACCGCGTCGTGTTGTGCCCGTGGTCCTCGATATCCTGCGCCAGCACCTCGAGCCCGTGGATCTCGGCGGCGAGCGCCGAGGCCAGCACGCCCTCGCCCGGTGCCTGATGCGCGGCCAGATCCGCCGCCGCCCCGGCGCTGTCCGCCGCCGCGTGCGCCTTGATCCCGTGGGCACGCAGGAACCCAGCCGATTGCGGCAGCAGCACCAGATGCGCGCGCACGTCGGTGATGTCCTCGAGCTTGCGCCCCGGCACGCTCATGAGCGCGATGCGCACCCGCACGAAAGCCTCGTCAAGGATATGGAGCCCGCTTTCAGGGAGCAGCCGGTGAATGTCAGCCACCCGGCCATAGGTCGAGTTCTCGACCGGCAGCATGGCGAGCTCGGCCTCGCCCGATTTGACCGCGGCGATGACGTCCTCGAAGGTGGCACAGGGCAGCGGGTCGTGGTCGGGCCGCGCCGCGACGCAGGCCTCGTGGGAATAGGCGCCGAGATCGCCCTGAAACGCTATTTTCCCTGCCATCGGCCTCACCTTTGTTAACATTCCCGTAAAACCGCCCTCCCGGGCGTTTCGTCGCGCCTCATATCCCTTGAAGTCATGCAGTTAAAGCGTGTAGACACCCGCCAGAATTAGCCAGGACTGGATCGCGACATGTTCGACACAATGACCATCACCAAGGCCGGTGCCGCCGTCTGCGGCTCCCTGCTCCTTTTCCTTTTCGGCAACTGGGCCGCGGACAGCCTTTATGCCACGGCGTCGGAAAGCCACGGCGAACATGCGGAAGAGGGCGAAGACCACGGTCCCACCCAGGGTTACGTGATCGCGAGCCTCGAATCCTCGTCCGAGGGCGGCGCGGCGGAAGAAGCCGGCCCGACGTTCGAAGAGGTCTTTGCCACCGCCGACGCCGGCGCGGGTGAGCGGGTCTACAACAAATGCCAGTCCTGCCATAAACTCGACGGCTCCAACGGCACCGGTCCGCACCTTGATGGTGTCGTGGGTCGCGCGGTCGCCTCGGTCGAGGGCTTCGGCTACTCCGACGCGATGGCCGCTCACGGCGGGGACTGGACGCCCGAGGCGCTCGACGCCTTCCTCGAAAACCCGCGGGGCAACACGCCGGGCACCAAGATGACCTTCTCGGGCCTCAAGGACGTCGAAGATCGCGCCAACCTGATCGCGTTTCTCCAGACCCAGTGACCTGTCCGGCCGGATCGCGGCCGAACGAACTCGAAAAACACATGGGCCGCTCACGGGGAACCGGAGCGGCCCTTTTCCGTTGATCTGAACGCCCCCCTGTAATGTTCCTGCAACCTGCCTCACGAATTCTCGCCTTGAACATCGGTGGCACCGGACCGTAGCCTGCGATAACAGCGATTTCGCGATCAAGGAGAAGCCATGACGCCGCATAGCCCGCGCCGCGCCGACTGCAACACCGACCGCCAGACCGACCGCAACGCCCAGCGCGCCGCCGTGCGAAGCCGCCCTGTTCCCGACCTGCGCCCCCTCGCGCTGACCCTCGCCCTGTCGGGTGCCGCGATCATCGCGGGCACCCTCATGGCCGGGGCGCAGGAGGCCCAGACCACGATCGCCCATGCCTATTCCAACTTCGGCGAGGTGAAATATGGTCCCGACGCCACCCATCTCGACTACGTGAACCCCGAAGCCCCCAAGGGCGGCGAAATCTCGATCGCCGCCATGGGCACCTTCGACAGCTTCAACCAGTATTCCCGCAAGGGCGTGCCCGCCGCGCTCAACACGATCGGGTCCGAGGCGATCCTGACCTCGACCGCAGATGACGCCTACGGCATGTATTGCCTGCTTTGCGAGACGCTGGAGTATCCCGAAGACCTCAAATGGGTGACCTTCAACCTGCGCGACGACGTGACTTTTTCAGACGGCACGCCGATGACCGCCGAGGACGTGCTTTATTCCTTCAACCTGTTCCTCGAACAGGGGATCACCGAATACCGCGCCATCGTGCAGGGCTTCATCGAGGACGCCGAGATCATCGACCCGCACACGATCAGGTTCACATTCACCGATCAGGCGCCCCTGCGTGAACGTATCGGGTTCGCCGGTGGCACTCCGGTCTTTTCCAAGGCGTGGTTCGAGGAAACCGGACAGCGGCTGGATGACAGCTCCGACCAGCCCTTCGTGTCCACCGGGGCCTACGTCCTCGACAGTTTCGACTACAACCGGCAAGTGGTTTACAAGCGCAACCCGGACTACTGGGGCGCGGATCATCCGATGATGGTCGGGCGCAGCAACTTCGACCAGATCCGCGTCGAATATTTCGCCGACAGCCAGGCGGCGTTCGAGGCGTTCAAGGCCGGTGCCTATACCTTCCGCGAGGAAAGCTCCTCGCTCATCTGGGCCACGGGATATGAGAACTTCCCCAATCTCCAGAACGGGCACGTGGTCAAAACCGAGTTCGCTGACGGCACAGTGGGCACCGCCCAGAGCTTTGTCTTCAACCTCGACCGCGAGGTCTGGCAGGACAAGCGGGTGCGCGATGCCGTCGGCATGATGTTCAACTTCGAATGGTCGAACGAGGCTCTGTTCTACGGGCTTTATTCCCGCGTCGACAGCTTCTGGCCCGGCTCGGAACTGGCCGCGCGCGACGCGCCGACCGAAGCGGAGGTCGCGCTCCTCAAGCCACTCGTGGACGAGGGCCTGCTGGACGCGTCGATCCTGACCGAAGAGGCCCCGGTGCCGCCCGTCAACGATGCGGCGCAGAACCGGCCCGGACGCGGCATGTTCCGCCAGGCCCTCGGCCTTTTGAACGAGGCCGGGTGGGAGGCCGGAAGCGACGGCCGACTGCGCAAGGACGGCCAGACGCTCGACCTGACCATCGTGTCCTTCGACCCGTCGTTCGACCGGATCCTGAACCCTTACATCGAAAACCTGCAACAGCTTGGCGTGAACGCGAAACTGGAACGGGTCGACAACGCGCAATATATCGAGCGCCGCCGCTCGGGTGCCTTCGACATGGTGAGCCACGGGTTCGCCATGGGCTTCGAGCCCGGGATCGGGCTCGAGCAATGGTTCGCCTCGAAAACCGCCGACGATAGCTCGCGCAACCTGATGCGCCTGCGCAACGAAGCGGTGGACAAGCTCATCCCCGCCGTGGTCGCCGCCAAGGATCTGGACGAATTGCAGACCTCGGTCCATGCGCTCGACCGGGTGCTGCGTAGCATTGGCTTCATGGTGCCCCAGTGGTTCAAGCCGGTCTATACGGTCGCCTACTACGACCAATACGGCCACCCGGAGGCGATGCCGCCCTACGACTTGGGCTACATGGACTTCTGGTGGTATGACGAGGCGAAACACGACGCGCTCGTGTCGGCGGGCGTGCTGCGCTAGCCGCCGCCCCAGATAGAGAAAGACCCGGACCCCAATGGGCGCCTATATCCTTCGCAGGCTTCTGCTGATCATCCCGACGCTCTTCGGGATCATGCTGATTAACTTCACCCTGACGCAATTCGTGCCGGGCGGCCCGATCGAACAGATCATCGCCCGGATCGAGGGCGAAGGCGACGTCTTCGGCGCGATATCGGGCGGGGGCAGCGACTTCGGCTCGACCATGATGCAGGGCGAGGGAACGCAGGGCGGCACGGATTACGTGGGCGCGCGGGGCCTGCCCGCCGATTTCATCGCGGACCTCGAAAAGGAGTTCGGCTTCGACAAACCGCCGGTCGAACGCTTTTTCACGATGATCTGGAACTACATGCGTCTGGATTTCGGCGAGAGTTACTTCCGCTCCATCGGTGTCTTCGAACTGGTCAAGGAAAAGCTGCCCGTGTCGATCACGCTGGGCCTGTGGTCCACGCTCCTGTCCTATCTCATCTCGATCCCGCTTGGCATCCGCAAGGCGGTGCGCGACGGATCGAGTTTCGACACATGGACATCTGGCCTGATCATCGTGGCCTATGCGATCCCCGGCTTCCTTTTCGCGATCCTGCTGCTCGTTCTTTTCGCGGGCGGCACCTACTGGCAAATCTTCCCGCTTCGTGGCCTGACGTCCGACAACTGGGAAAGCCTGAGCCTGACCGGCAAAGTGCTCGACTACTTTTGGCACATCGCGCTCCCGGTCATCGCAAGCTCGATCTCGGGCTTCGCGACGCTGACGCTGCTCACCAAGAACAGCTTCCTCGACGAGATCAAGAAGCAGTATGTGACCACCGCCCGCGCCAAGGGCGTGAAGGAAAGCCGCGTGCTCTATGGCCATGTGTTCCGCAACGCCATGCTCATCGTCATCGCGGGCTTCCCGGCGCTCTTCGTGTCGGTGTTCTTCGGCGGCTCGCTGATCATCGAGACGATTTTCTCGCTGGACGGGCTCGGGCGGCTCGGGTTCGAGGCCGCCGTGGCGCGCGACTACCCGGTGATCTTCGGGACGCTCTTCGTCTTCTCACTCTTGGGCCTGCTGATCGGCATCCTGTCAGACATGATGTATGTCTTCGTCGATCCCCGCATCGACTTTGAAAAGCGGGAGGCCTGAGCATGTCGCTTGATCCGAACGCCCGGATGCCCGGCGAAGACGCGCCGGCCCCCGTTCCCCCTGCCCGCAGGCGCATGTGGCTGTCGCCGCTCAACCAGCGCCGCTGGCGCAACTTCAAACGCAACCGGCGGGCGCTCTGGTCGCTGATCATCTTCGGCGTGCTCTTCGGCCTGTCGCTCTTTGCCGAGTTCCTTGCCAACGACAAACCCATCGTGGTGAAATACGATGGCGGCTATTACTTCCCGGTCGTCCAGTTCTACCCGGAAACGGCCTTCGGCGGCGATTTCAGGACCGAGGCGGTCTATTCTGACATCGAGGTCAAATGCCTGATCATCGCGGCGGGGAGCGAGGATTGCTGGGACAACCCCGAGGACACCATCCTCGACGCCCAGGATGGCAGGCTCGGGGACACCGCGATCAACGAGGGCTGGCTCCTCTGGCCGCCGATCCCCTACAGCTACAACACAATCAACGACATTGGCAAAGCCGCACCCTCGGCCCCGGACGCGAACCACTGGCTCGGCACCGACGACACCGCGCGCGATGTGCTCGCCCGCGTGATCTATGGCTTCCGGCTGTCGGTCTATTTCACCATCATCGTGACCATCGCCACCTCCATCGTCGGTATCGCGGCGGGCGCGATCCAGGGGTATTTCGGCGGCTGGATCGACCTCGTCTTTCAGCGAATCCTCGAGATCTGGGCCTCTACCCCGTCGCTCTACGTGATCATCATCCTCTTCGCCATTCTGGGCCGAAGTTTCTGGCTGCTGGTCTTCGTTACCATCCTTTTCGGCTGGCCAGCCCTCGTCGGCGTCGTGCGGGCCGAGTTCCTGCGCGCGCGCAATTTCGAATACGTCCGCGCGGCCAAGGCGCTCGGGGTGTCGTCGCGCAAGATCATGTTCCGCCACATGCTGCCCAACGCCATGGTGGCCACCGTCACCATGCTGCCCTTCATCATCACCGGCACCATCGGTACGCTCGCCGCGCTCGATTTCCTGGGCTACGGCCTGCCGTCCTCGGCGCCGTCGCTCGGTGAACTGACCCGGCAGGCCAAGCAGAACCTTCAGGCACCCTGGCTCGCCTTTACCGCCTTTGTCACCTTCACGGTGCTCCTGTCGCTTCTCGTCTTCATCTTCGAGGGCGTGCGCGATGCCTTCGACCCCAGAAAGACCTTCCAATGACCGTGCTATCCGTCGAAAACCTGCGGATCAGCTTCCGGCAGGACGGCAAGATCATTCCTGCCGTCAAAGGCGTGTCTTTCGACATCCAGAAGGGCGAGACGGTCGCGCTGGTGGGCGAGAGCGGATCGGGCAAGTCCGTCACGGCGCTGTCCACCGTGTCACTGCTGCCCGAAAGCGCGATCATCGAGGGGTCGATCACCTATGAGGGCCGCCAGATGGTTGGCGCGTCGGACAAGGAACTGCGGCGCACGCGCGGCAACGACATTTCGTTCATCTTTCAGGAACCGATGACTTCGCTCAACCCGCTCCATACGCTGGAAAAGCAGCTGCGTGAGTCGATTGAATTGCATCAGGGCCTGACCGGGGACGCGGTGCGCGTGCGGATCATCGAGCTTCTGGAAAAGGTCGGCATCCCCGACCCCGCCTCGCGCCTGTCGGCCTATCCGCACCAGCTCTCGGGTGGGCAACGCCAGCGCGTGATGATCGCCATGGCGCTGGCGAACGGTCCCGACCTGCTCATCGCGGACGAACCGACGACGGCACTCGACGTGACCATTCAGGCGCAGATCCTCGACCTGCTCATGGGGCTCAAGGACACGCTGGGCATGTCACTTCTCTTCATCACCCACGACCTGACCGTTGTGCGCAAGATCGCGGACCGCGTCTGCGTGATGAAGGACGGCGAGATCGTCGAGACTGGTGTGACGCGCGATATCTTTGACAACCCGCAGCACCCCTACACGCAGAAACTTCTCTCCGCCGAACCCTCGGGCAGCCCCGCCCCGGTGCCGGATTTCGCCAAGGAGGTCGCGCGGACCCGGGACCTCAAGATCTGGTTCCCGATCTACCAGGGCCTCCTTCGCAAGACCGTGGGACACGTGAAGGCCGTGAACGCCGCCACCCTGTCAGTGCGCGAGGGCGAGACGGTGGGGATCGTGGGCGAGTCAGGCTCGGGCAAGACGACACTTGCGCTCGCCATCATGCGGCTCATCGCCTCCGAGGGAACGGTGGTATTCTTGGGCGACGACATTCAGGGATGGCGGTCGAAACAGATGCGTCCGCTTCGCCGCCATATGCAGATCGTGTTCCAGGACCCCTTCGGCTCGCTCTCGCCCCGCATGACCTGCGAGGAGATCATCGCCGAGGGGCTGGGCGTCCACGGGTTGGAGCCGGGCCGCAACAAGACCGAAATGGTGGCCGAGATCATGCGCGAGGTGGGCCTCGACCCGGCCACGATGCACCGTTACCCGCACGAATTTTCCGGCGGCCAGCGCCAGCGCATCGCCATCGCCCGCGCCATGATCCTGCGTCCGAAACTCGTGGTTCTGGACGAGCCGACATCGGCGCTCGACATGACCGTGCAGGTTCAGATCGTCGAGCTCTTGCGCGGTTTGCAGGAGAAATATGGCCTCGCCTACCTGTTCATCTCGCACGACCTCAAGGTGGTGCGCGCCCTGTCCCACAAGGTGATGGTGATGAAGTCGGGCGACGTGGTCGAGGCGGGTCCGGTGGATCAGATCTTCGACGCGCCCCAGACCGCCTATACCCGCGCGCTGATGGCGGCTGCCTTCGACCTAAAGGCCGTCGAGGGCGTCAACGCGTAGGGTGCGCATTGATGCGCACCACACCTGACACCCCGTCCGACATTTCAGAGTAAACAAGGGTGCGCATCAGTGCGCACGCCACGCCCGTTGAGGGGTCAGACGGGATCAGCCCCGCCCGGCCTCGATCACCGTGCAGGTCGTGCCCCGCGCGGCGAGCCGGCGACAGGCGAGACCGGCGGCCTCTTCGGTCATGCCCACGAAATTCGCATTCCAGCCCTGACGCCCGTTCTGCACCTTGCGCAGCGCCTCGCCCAGCGTCGGCAGATCGGCGAGCGCGGTCTTGAGAAGCACCCGCTCGGCTTCGTAGCTCGAACCGAAGGTGCCCACGTTGATCCCGAAGTGATGCCCGCCCGATGACGACATCCGCGTCACCACCTCGGGCGTGGCCATGACGGCGGCACCCGATCCCTCGACGCTGGCGAGGATGATGTTGTCCGGGCGCGCGGGCGGTGCCGGAGCCACTTCGGGCGCGGCCAGCGAGGCGGCGATCAGCGCGGCCCCTGCCGTTTCCGCTTCGTCCATGACCGGGGCATCGGGCGCGCCGTCCGCTTCGCCCGCGATCTCGGCAATCGCGTCTTCCAGCGGCTCTTCCGTCGTGTCCTCGATGATCTCGGCCAGTTCCACGGCCTCATCTTCCGCTTCTTCTTCCGCCGTCTGCGCCACCGCCTCTTGCGGCACGCCCAGATCCTCGGGGCGCGGCTCCGGCGCGGGAATGCCCTCTGCCCCGGCGACCACTTCCGCCACTTCGCCCGGCGTGGCGAGCAGCCCGGCGATCAGTTCCTCCACCTGCGCTTCGGTCTCGGTCGACAGGCCGGCACCCGGACGCGGTTTCGGGCGGATCGACTTCACCGGCGCCGCGACGATGCGGATGGTCTTGCCCACGCCGCCCTCTTCGTCGTCCGGTCCCAGACCCGCGACCAGCGCAGGCGCGGACCCGATGCCCAGCCCCTGATTACCCATATAGGGCGGGCGCTGCGTCGGGCGCACCGCGGTGTTCGACGGGGCCTTCTGAAACCCGATGTCGAGCAGCTCCGCCACCTGCGCATTGCGCGCGGCCGTCGAAGCACCTCCAAAGACCGTCGCGATGATCCGCTCCTGCCCCCGCTGAGCCGAGGCAACGAGATTGAAGCCCGCGGCGTTGGTGAAGCCCGTCTTGATCCCGTCGGCGCCTTGGTAGGCGTCGAGGAACCGGCGGTTCGTGTTGTTGATCGCCTTGCCGTTCACGTTCTCGGTCTTGCGCGAGAAAAGGTTGTAGTAGGCCGGGTAGTCGTAGAACAGGTGCATCCCCAGCATCGTCATGTCGCGCGCCGTGGACAGGTGGCCATTCGCGGTCAGACCATGGGCGTTCTTGAAATGCGTGCGCGTCATGCCCAAGGCCTTGGCGGTGCGGTTCATCCGGGCGGCAAAAGCCTCTTCCGATCCCGACACAGCCTCGCCCAGCGCAGTGGCGGCGTCGTTGGCCGACTTGATCGCGGCGGCCCGGATCAGGTGACGAATGGCGATCTTTTGTCCTTTGGCCAGCCCGATCTTGGACGGCGGCTCGGCCGCGGCATTGGCCGAGACCGTGACCACGGTGTCGAGTGTCAATTCGCCGTGCTCGATCGCCTCGAACACGATGTAGAGCGTCATCATCTTGGTCAGGGAGGCGGGGTGAAGCTGCGTGTTCGCGTTGCGCTCATGCAGCACCTGCCCGGTGCGCGCGTCGATCACGTAATCCGCATAGGGTGCCGTATGTGCCGGTCCCGCCCCGATGAAGGCCACGATCAGAATGAATAGGAGATAACGGACACTTCGCCCGTAACGCCCAAGGACGTCGCTTACCATTGTCTGCCTCGTTCCCCGGACGGATTGTTATTATTTGTCCGGTGTTTTTTTCTGATTTGTCACCAGCCTAGCACGACACTCGGTTTCGGAAAACACCCTAGTATCAGTATCTTTGACGATGTGATGAGGGCGCGGACCCCAGATATCGCGTGTCCCGTTTCGTCCACCGCCATGGGTTGAATGTGGCGAAAATGTGGCGCGGTCAGTCGAGGCCGTCGATCACGCCGGGCAAGAGCCCCAGCCTGTCGATCTCGCGAAACCGTGGATGGTCGAGCGGCGGTTCGGCATGTTCGAACACCCACGTCAGGTCATGGGGCACGTGAACGCCGACCGCCCCCGCCTCGATCGCCGGGATCACGTCGGACTTCAGCGAATTGCCCACCATCATCGCCCCCTCCGGCGCGACACCCCGGCGGGCGAAGATCTCGCCATAGACCGGCGCGGTCTTGTCCGACACGATCTCGACCCCGTCGAAAAGCTCGCCCAGCCCCGACTGCGCGAGTTTGCGCTCCTGATCCAGAAGATCGCCCTTGGTGATGAGCAGGATGCGGTAGTCGTCCGCGAGCCGCCCCACGACCTCTTCCACATCCGGGAGCAGTTCTATCGGATGCACCAGCATGTCCTGCCCCGCCGCGATGATTTCCGCGATAACGCGGGCAGGCACCCGTTCCTCGGTGACCTCGATGGCCGTCTCGATCATGGACAGCACGAAGCCCTTGATCCCAAAGCCGTATCGACCGACATTGCGCCGCTCGGCCGCGATCAGCCGTTCCTCGAGATGGTCGCGTTCGGCATGGTCCGCGAGCAGCTCCGCGAATCGATCCTGCGTCAGACGAAAGAACTGTTCGTTCTGCCAGAGCGTATCGTCGGCATCGAAGGCAATTGTCGTTAGTTTTCCTGCCATTGTGACCGCCCCTTTCGTCGTGCCTCTTTATTTCATGGCAACATACGTTATATTGTCGGCTTCAAGCGAGCATGTTCCGGGGGCACATGCGCCCTGATTGGAGAGGCCCGAGTGCATCAGATGCAATTGGAAACGAACGCCCCGTTCTCGGAGGACGTTATGGTAACGGCGCCCGCGCGGCAGCGGCCCCACCGGCTTGGACCTGCGGACAACGACCGCGACGGCCAGACCGGGCTTGCGACCAAGGTCAAGCCCAAGACGAAACGCCCGCCGCTCTACAAGGTCATGCTTCTGAACGACGACTTCACGCCCATGGAGTTCGTCGTGCTCGTGCTCGAACGGTTTTTCGGCATGAACCACGCGCAGGCGTTCGAGCTTATGCTCACGGTTCATAAAAAGGGCCTCGCCGTGGTCGGCGTGTTCTCCTACGAGATTGCCGAGACGAAAGTGGCGCAGGTCATGGACCTCGCCCGCCAGCACCAGCACCCCCTGCAATGCACGATGGAGCGGGAATAGTCCCGTCCCTCTCATCTCATGTCCTCGCCCCGCCTGACCGCCGCGCTCGACAGCGGCTCGCTCGTTCTGCCCGAGGGCCGGATCGCTGTCTTTGCGCCCGCGATGGGGGCCGACCTGTCGGCGCTTTCCCGTGAGCCGGTGCAGATCATCAGCCGCTTCGCCCCAGACGCCGCCTATTGGCAGGGGCTGGGCTACGACGTGCGACAGGCGCCCGAGGGCGACTATGCCGCCGCCGTGGTGATGATCCCCCGCGCCAAGGACGCCGCCAAGGGCCTGCTGGCCGAGGCAGCCGCCCATGCCACGCTCCTCATCGTGGACGGGCAAAAGACCGACGGCATCGATTCGATCCTGAAGTCGCTCAAAGCCATCGCGACGCCCGACGCGGTGCAGTCCAAGGCGCATGGCAAGATCTTCTGGCTCGCTTCCCCCGACCTCGCGGATTGGGCCGCCCGGCCAAGAACCGTCGACGGCGATTTCATCACCCGCCCCGGCGTGTTTTCCGCGGACGGTCCCGACAAGGGATCGCAGGCGCTGGTCGCGGCCCTGCCCACGCTCACCGGCCACGTGATCGACCTTGGCGCGGGCTGGGGCTTTCTGTCCCGCGCGATCCTGTCCCAGCCGGGGGTCACCACGCTCGACCTTGTCGAGGCCGACCTCACCGCGCTCGACTGTGCGCGCGAGAATGTCACCGACCCCCGTGCGCAGTTCTACTGGGCCGACGCCACGCGGTTCGAACCCAGGGCGCTGGCCGACACGGTCGTCACCAACCCGCCCTTCCACGTCAGCCGCGCGGGCGACCCCGGCCTTGGCCGCGCCTTCATCGACGCCGCCGCCGACATGCTCGAACCCGCGGGCCAGATGATCCTCGTCGCGAACCGGCACCTGCCCTACGAGGACCTCATCGCCACCCGTTTCCGCGAACATGCGGAAATCGGAGGCACATCCGCGTTCAAGGTCATCCGCGCGGCGAAACCCCATCGCGCCCGGCGCTGATCCGACCTAACCTCCCGCAAAGGCTTCAGGAGACACCATGTCCTTTTCCATCGCAGGCAAGACCGCCATCGTTACCGGTGCAGCCAATGGCGTGGGCCTCGCTATTGCGCGGCATTTCATCGAGCAGGGCGCGAATGTGATCTGCGCCGACATGGACGAGGTGAAATTGGCGGAAGAGTTCGGCGCCAACCCCGACATGGACGTTCTGCCCGAGGGCGACGGGGCGGAACCGTCGAACGTGCGTATTTTCGCGGGCGATCTGCGCAAGAAGCTGACCATTGCGAACCTGCTGTCGGCCACCATCGACGCCTTCGACCGCGTCGACATCCTGGTGAACGCGAGCCGTCAGGTTGCCTCGTCCGATCCGCTCGACCCCGACGACAAGATGGTCGAGACGTTGCTGGACCAGAACCTGATGACTGCGCTCAAGCTGTCGCAGGCGGTGGCGCGCAAGATGGTGGCGCAGGCAGAAGGCGCGGACGACCGCCCGCCCTCGATCGGCTCGATCGTGAACTTGACCTCCATCGCGGCGCATCGCACCCGGCCCAATCTCATGGCCTTTTCCATCGCCTCGGCGGCCCTGGAACAGCTCACCCGGTCGATGGCGGTGGCACTTGCCCCCGAAAGGATCCGCGTGAACGCGGTCTGCTTCGGTTCGGTGATGAGCGCGTCCCTGCGCGAGAGCATCCTCAACGACCCCGAGGTGCGCGACGTGGTGATCCACGGCACCCCGTTGGGCCGCATCGCGGAAGCCAGCGAAGTGGCCGAAGCCGCGCATTTCCTTGCCTCCGACGCAAGCCAGTTCATGACCGGGCAAGTCGTCACGGTGGACGGTGGCCGCACCGTGATCGACGCGGTGGACACGGTGAACCATTAGTCTGATCTTTCGGTCAAAAACCACTTGACCGAGACACAAGGTCCCGGTGAATTTGCCCCATCGGCCCGAAATTCGTTCGGGCTCACTTGGGGAAGATTTACAATGAACACAACACGCTCCGCGATTTGCGGACTGGCCGTGGCTGGCATGATGCTGTCTGGCTGCTCTGGAACCAATACCACCGGTTTGCCCAGCGTCCTCGACGCCGCCGCCATCGCTGACCTCGTCGTCGAGACCCGGACCGACGTTCGGGCACTTAACAGCGCGACGCCGACTTTCGCGAACCTGCCCACCAATTCCTCGGCCACCTACACAGGCTATGCCATCGGGGATATCAAGACCTCCTCCGGCGCGACCACCGCCCGCAACTGGATCGGCGACGCGAGCATCGACGCCCAGTTCACCACCAACAGCGTGAGCTTCGAGGGCGAGGTGACCAACATCGTGGCCAAGAACAACGTTCGGGCGGGCAACCAGCCCGGCAGCATCGCTGAAACCTTCGCGACGGGCACCGAGGCCGAGATCGAGGCCGCTGTCGGCGACTACGAGTCGACCATCGGCTCGATCACCATCGCCAACGGCCGCTTCGCACCTGGAAGCCAGGACCGCATACGCGCCGATGTCTCGGGCGGTTTCACCCATGACGGCGACGAGCTCGAATTCGACGGCCTAGCGCTCGGCTATTTCGAGGGCGACAACTACGAGGCGCTGCGCGTCAACGGCGACACGGTCAGCGACGAGCTGACGATCACGGAAAATGGAACCAAACGCGCAGGCGATTTCGGCATCCAGACGGTGCGCTAAGGCCGCAATTCACATTTCGTGATCCATGCATTAGTCATGGGCGACCCATCAGGAGACCGCCCATGACACCCCAGACCCCCGACATGATGGACGACCAGAAAACCCGCGCCTCCGCGTGGTTCCGGTCCCTGCGCGACCAGATCGTCGCGGCCTTCGAGGGGCTCGAGGACACGCAGGCTACGGGGCCCTTTGCCGACCGCGCGCCGGGGCGCTTCGAAGTGTCCGAGACCAAGCGCACGTCAGACGATGGCAGCGACGCGGGCGGCGGGCTGATGAGTGTGATGCGCGGGGGCCGGGTGTTCGAGAAGGTCGGCGTCAATGTTTCGACCGTCTACGGCAGCTTGGGACCGGCGGCGCAGCAGTCGATGGCCGCGCGCGGCGTGCCGGGGATCGCCGAGGACCCGCGGTTCTGGGCTTCAGGGATTTCCCTCGTCGCGCATATGCAGAACCCGCATTCCCCCGCCGTCCACATGAACACCCGGATGTTCTGGACCCCGAACGCTTGGTGGTTCGGCGGCGGCGCCGACCTGAACCCCTGCCTCGAATACGACGAGGACACCGCGCATTTCCACGCGGCAATGAAGGCCGGATGCGACCCGCATGACCCGACCTATTACGACCGGTTCAAGGCTTGGGCGGACGAGTATTTCTACATCCCTCACCGCCATCGGGCGCGGGGCGTGGGCGGTATCTTCTACGACGACCACACGACCGGGGATTGGGAGGCGGATTTCGCCTTTACCCAGGACGTGGGCCGGGCCTTCCTGCCCGCCTTCGTGCCGCTGACCGAAAAGCGCCGGGATACGCCTTGGACCGAGGCCGACAAGGACGCGCAGCTCGTCCACCGGGGGCTTTATGCCGAATACAACCTCGTCTACGACCGGGGCACCAAGTTCGGGCTGGCCACGGGCCATGACGCGAACGCGGTTCTGATGAGCTTGCCGCCGCTGGCGAAATGGGTCTAGGCCAAGTTGGTCTGAGACCGGGTCAGTTGTCCCCCGACAGCCCCGTCGGCGCGTCCTGACGGCGGGTGTCTGGCTCTTCCCAGCCCTCTTCCTCCGCGTCGTCATCGGGCGATTTGTCGTTGCCGTCGTCCGACGCCGGGCGCGGCCCGCAGACCTCGCGAAGCGCAGCCCACTGGGCGTCCGTCAACACCTCGTTGCGGTAGGTCCGCCCGCCCGAGGCCGTCGCCGCCGCCTCGATTCTCGCACGCGACTGCGGGTGCGAGGACAGATGCGCCATCACGCCCTCAGCATCGCCGTATTCCTCGACCATGCGCTCGAAGAAGGTGCCGATCCACTTCGGGTCGATGTCGGCCCGCTGGAGCAGATCGTGGGCATAGGCGTCCGCTCCGGTCTCGGCCGCCTGACTGTATTTCGCGTTCACCAGTTGGTTGGCGAGGAACAGCATCACCGTGCCCCCGGCGAAATCGCCAAAGAGCAGCCCCAAGACCCCGATCGACCCGGCCGAGCGCAGCGCGTCCCGCGTCGGATCACGGTTCGCCACATGACCTATCTCGTGGGCGATGACCGCGGTCACCTCTTCCGCGTTCTGGGCGTCGTCGATCAGGCCCCGAAACACGATGATCCGCCCGCCGGGCAGGGCAAAGGCGTTCACGAGCTCATGGTCGAGCACCGCGATTTCCACCGGATAGGGCAGGTCCACCTCTGCGTTGAGCCGTTTCTCGATGGCCGTGATCGCCGCCATGCCTTCGGGTTTCTCGCAGAGCGACACCGGGCTCGCATCCGACGACAGGGCGGTGCGAATCTGGCCGAAGGTCGCGTCGCCCAGCGCCCGCTCGCCCTCGGGCGGCAGGTAGGTGGCCAATTGGTTGGCCATGATCGGCACGAGGACAAATATGATGAGAGCGACACTTGCCACAGCGCCCGAGGCCCAGCCGGCAATGCGCGGGATATTGGTCACGGGGGGGCGTTGCCCCAGCCGTTTCGCGTTCTCGCGGATGTGGATGGCGATACCGGGATCGCGCACGATGAGTCGTTCAAGGCTGTCGTGCCCCGGCTTCACCACGATCCCCCGCGCGTCCGCTTGATCGGGAAGCGCGCGCAGATCGTCCAGGGCCCATGTCAGCTCGTCGCCGCTGGCAAAGCGCAGAAGGATCGCGTCGGGTTTCGACCAGATCGACACGCGCTCGACCCCGGCAGTCATGCCGTCCACGTAGTCGGCAAAGACCTCGACCGGCTTCGGCGGCTCGGGTTCCGGCGGGGGCGGCGGCGGTTCGGGTAGCGAGGTCGGGCCGTGGTCGTCGAAATCGCTCAAAACGCATCCCCCAGCGGCAAGGCGTCAGCAAAGCCCTCGGCCTCGGCAAATTCGTCACGCGCACGCTGGCGCACGGCCCGGAGCGCATCCGGGTTCACGATCTCGGTCACCTCGGCGAAGTGTTTCATCATCGGTAGCGAGATGAAGGTTTCCTTCAGCACCGACCAGAACACGAAATAGGAGAAATAGATCAGGAGACCGAAGAGGATCGGCACAAAACGCGGAATGGCCGCAAGATTGCCTTCCTCGATGTCCGCGAAGAGGTTCGACCCGACCGCCGCGACGATCATCGCCACCACGATCCCGATGACGATGGAGGCGGCGACGAAGATGCCGAACATCGCGGCCCAGCCGCCCGCATAGATCCCGATGATCCGCCCGGTGCGCGGCGCTGTGCGCAGGCGAACGTCCCCGAGCGTCTTGGTCTCGGTCAGGGCCTTGAAGCTCTGCGCCTTCCAATGGGCAAGGCCATAGACGAACCAGCCCATCCCCAACATCCCGAGCGGGGCATAACGCGGGTCCTCGGTCACTGTGGTGACCGCCACGACAGCCACCAGCGTGACGAGCGCGAGATAGACGTGGATCATCGGCTTCACCAGCGTCTTCCACGACCCGCCCTGATGCATCCGGTGATCGCCGTAATAGGTGCGGTCCACACGGTATTTCTCGAGGTAGTATGTCTTGACCGGCCAGTAGAGACCGGCGGTGACGACCGTCAGGCCCCAATGCAACATCGAGCGCCAGACGAAGCCTGCGACGCCCGGCTCCAGCCCGAAACGGATGCCGCGCCAGCGGGTGCGCGCCAGCACGTAACGCCGGGCGCGATACTGCGCGAAGAAAATCATCGGCGTCAGCCCGACAACGGACACCGCGTAGGCGGGCGCGGTGCCTTCGAACAGGGAGAAGGAAAAGAACATCAGGATCAGGTTCACGATCCCGATGTAGAAGGCGAGGAACACGACTGCGGTGAAGAAACCCAGGAGCTTCTCGGTCGGCGTGCCCACGTATTCGAGCGGGATGCCACCAGGGCGGATCGCGCTCCAGTAATAACGTCGCATCCGGGTCTTCATCCAGAAGCGGTAGAAGCCGACGGTCAGAACCGTGAAGACCCCGGTGACCAGCGCGAGGTTGAAGATACGAGGCTTCTCGCCCGCGTAATCGGTCCTGAGGTCAGCAAAGGCCATCAAAGGGGCTCATCAGGTAAAGGTGTTCGACTTCGGAAATCCATGCGGGGGAAGCTTGCCCACACCCGCACGTTTGCCGATCCAGGGCGTCATGTCCACCTCGGTGCGTGTCCGATCACCACCTGCGGCCCAGGACAGACCCTTTTCCAGATCGAAGGTCGTGATGTCCGACAGGCCGCCGTCGAGCGCCAGCGTGCCCTGACGCCCCCGCGCCATGTTGTATTTCTGAAGCCTGACGCCCTTGCCCCGGTTCATTTCAGGCAGTTCGGTCGTCGGGAAGACGAGGAGCTTGCGGTTGTCCGACACTACCGCGACGTGATCGCCGGTCACCGGCCGCACGAGCTTGGCCACGGTGTCCGAAACGTTGAGCACCTGCTTGCCGTTCTTCGTCTGCGCCAGCACCTCGGTCTCGGGCACGATAAAGCCGTTGCCGTCCTTCGAGGCCACGATCAGCCGCCGCCCGGCGTCGTGGGTAAACATCTCCACGATCTCGACATCGTTGGGCAGGTCCACCATGAGCCGCACCGGCTCGCCCATCCCCCGCCCTGACGGCAGGTTGGCGCCGGACAGGGTGTAGAACCGGCCATTGGCGGCGAAGAGCAGGATCTTGTCCGTGGTCTGGGCGTGGAAGGCAAAGCGCGGGGCGTCGCCGTCCTTGAACTTCAACTCGCGGGTGAGGTCGATGTGCCCGGACATGGCGCGGATCCAGCCCATCTGCGAACAGACCACCGTGATCGGCTCGCGTTCGATCATCGCCTCGATCGGCACGTCGGGCACTTCGGCGGCTTCGGCGAACTGGGTGCGACGCGCGCCGCCCGCATAATCCTTGCCGAATTTCTTCTTTGCCTCGCGCAGTTCGTCGGTGATCCGGTTCCATTGAAGTTCTTCGCTGTCGAGCAGATCCTCGAGCCCCGCGCGTTCTTCCATGAGCGCATCGCGCTCGCGGATCAGCTCAAGCTCTTCCAGACGCCGCAACGACCGCAAACGCATGTTGAGGATCGCGTCCGCTTGCACATCCGACAGCCCGTCGGGCCGCCCGACAAAGCGTTGCGGCACGGCATTGTTGCTCTCGCCGGCGATAGCCTCTGCCGTCGCATCCTCGTCCGCGCGCATCTCCAGCGACGCCACGTCTACGCCGATCAGCGGCGAGACATAATCGGCCTCCGAGGTCGCACGCCGGATGGTCGATTGATGCGGTTTCGACCAGTCCTCATACATGAGCGCCCGTTTCGGGTCGTCATCATAGCGGATGATGTCGATCACCCGGTCGAGGTTGATGAAGGCGATGATGAAGCCTTCGAGCACCTCGAGCCGGTGGTCGATCTTGTCCATCCGGTGCTTGGAGCGCCGTTTCAGCACCTCGCGCCGGAAATCGAGGAAGGCGCGCAGCACTTCCTTCAGCGAGCAGACCTTGGGCGTCAGCCCGTCGATCAGCACGTTCATGTTGAGCGAGAAGCGCGTTTCGAGGTCCGAGTTGCGGAACATGAGGCCCATGAGCACCTCAGGATCGACCGTGCGGCTCTTGGGTTCCAGAACCAACCGGATGTCATCCGCGCTCTCGTCGCGCACATCGCCCAGCACGGGGATTTTCTTGAGCTGGATCAGCTCCGCGATCTTTTCGATAAGCTTGGATTTCTGGACCTGATAGGGGATCTCGGTGACGACGATCTGCCATTGGCCACGACCCAGATCCTCGACCTCCCACTTCGCGCGCAGCCGGATCGACCCGCGCCCGGTGCGATAGGCTTCCGCAATCGACTCGCGCGGCTCGACGATGATGCCCCCCGTGGGGAAATCCGGGCCGGGGATGTAATTGAGCAGCGTATCGTCGCGGGCGTCGGGAGTCTTGATGAGGTGGACGCAGGCGTCGACCAGTTCCGCGATATTATGCGGCGGGATATTCGTGGCCATGCCGACCGCGATGCCCGCAGCCCCGTTTGCGAGCAGATGCGGAAACGTCGCGGGCAGCACCGCCGGTTCTTCCAGACGCCCATCATAATTCGGGCGGAAATCGACGGCGTTTTCCTCCAGCCCCTCGAGCATGGACTCGGCCACGAAGGTCATCCGCGCTTCGGTATAGCGCGAAGCCGCCGGGTTATCCCCGTCGATATTGCCAAAGTTACCCTGCCCGTCGACCAGCGGATAGCGCACGTTGAAATCCTGCGCGAGCCGCGCCATCGCGTCGTAGATCGCGGCGTCGCCGTGCGGGTGGAAATCCCCCATCGTGTCGCCGGAAATCTTGGCCGACTTCAGGAACCGCCCGTTCGACGCGAGCCGCAGCCGATACATCGCGTAAAGGATGCGCCGGTGCACCGGCTTCAGCCCGTCACGCGCATCGGGCAGCGCCCGGTTCATGATCGTGGACAGCGCATAGGTAAGGTAGCGCTCGCCAATCGCGCGGCGCAGCGGTTCGGCCACCTCCGTCCCGGAGTTTTCGTCGTCGATGAGATCGCTCATGTGACCCGGAATAGACGACCGTGGAATCGCGGTAAAGGCCCCGAGATCCCCATGAGTAACCGGCAACCTGCCTGTGGGAACTGTAGGTGCGAAGATGACACACTCAAAAGGCGTAAAAAGGAATCGGAGCAAAATCCGGACCCACGCGTTAGGGTTTTAGCTACGAAGGGGATGACTGATGGCTTTGCTGCGACTTACGCTTGTTGCAACCGCCGTGCTTGGCGCGGCGATGTATCATTACGGACGCGAGGACGGATTGCCCGACGATCCGCTCGGGCGCGACACGGCGTTGATCACGCCCAATCTGCTGGGCGGTCCGACGCTCGACGCCACCAACGAAAAGGAAAGCGATGTTCTGCTTGCCGCCATCGCTTCGGATTCCAATCCCGAAAGCCCGACGCAACTCTCTCTGGTGTCTTTTGAACCCGAAGAGACGGTCGAACCGATGATGTCGGCCAAGAATCCGACCGCAGATGTGGTTGAGGGCGCCATCGCTGCAACCGCGGCGGATGCGACCACCGCGAAAGAACCTGAAACGACCCCCATGCTTTACGTGTCCGGCAGCGCCGTGAACGTGCGCGGGGGACCTTCCACCGCCTTTGGCGTGATCGACTCGCTCACCTACGGCACCGCGGTCGAGGATCTGGGCGACGCGGGTCAGGGCTGGCGCGAAATCCGGCTTCTGGCCTCGGGCGAGACCGGCTATATGTCCGGCCAGTTCCTGACCGCCACGCCGTAATCGCACGGGTTGGCCCCAACCGACCCGAGGCCGCTTGTCCAAACCTCAGAAATCGCTCCTGATCACCGGATGCTCGACCGGCATCGGCTACGACGCGGCCCGTGGCATGGCTGCGCGCGGCTGGCGGGTCTTCGCCACCTGCCGGAACGAAGGCGACTGCGCCCGCCTGCGCCTCGAAGGGATTGAGAGCTTCCGGCTCGATCACACGGACCCCGAGAGTATCGCAGAGGCGATCCGCGAGGCGACCTCGCGCACCGGTGGCACATTGGACGCGGTCTTCGTCAACGCGGGCGTCGGCATCCCTGTAGCCGCCGAGGACCTGAGCCTCGGCGCCCTGCGCGAAGTGTTCGAGGTCAATCTCTTCGGCACCCACGAAGTCGTCCGCAACGTGATCCCCGTCATGCGTGCGCAGGGTCACGGGCGCATCGTCAACTGTTCGTCCACGCTGGGCCTTTCCACGATCCGGTGGCGCGCAGCTTATGCGGCATCGAAATTCGCGCTCGAGGGCTATACCGACACGCTCAGGCTGGAACTCGGCCCCGCCGGGATCCATGCGATCCTGGTCGAACCCGGTCCAATCACCTCGCATTTCCGTCTGAACTCGAAAAAGATGTTCGACAAATGGGTCGATTGGCAGTCTTCGGCCCTGCGCGACCAATACGAGGCGCAGGTCCTGCCGCGCCTCAACCGCGACATCGACGCCAAGGACCCCTTCGAACTGCCGGCCTCCGCGGTGACGAAGGCGCTCGCCCGCGCCCTCACCGCGCGGCGCCCGCGCCCGCGTTACATGGTCACGCTGCCCACCCGCGTCGCCTACTGGGGAAGACGCCTGCTGCCCACACGGCTGGCCGACTGGCTGCTCGCGAAAGCCTGACCCCTCGCCATTTCCGCACGCCTCCTGTATCCCCAACCCCAAGTCATCTGGCCAATCCAAGGGAGGCCCCCATGTTCGACGATCCGCTCGTCTTCATCCCCATCGCCGCATGTCTCGTGGTCGTCCTGATCCTGCTCACCGGCATAGGCGGCTTCGCCAAGGGCGGCGAGTTCAACAAGCGAAACGCCAACAAGCTCATGCGCTGGCGGATTTACGCACAAGGTGTCGCCATCGCAGTGATCCTCGTCTACATCTGGTTCCGCGGTCAGGGGTCCTGATATGGTCGTGTTGTCGAAAATCTACACCCGCACCGGCGACAAGGGCGAAACCGCGCTGGGCGACGGCTCGCGCGTGGCGAAACACTCGGCCCGGGTCGAGGCCTACGGAACCGTCGACGAAACCAACGCCACCATCGGCATGGCGAGGCTTCACGCGTCCGGCGAGATGGACGCGGCGCTCGCCCGGATCCAGAACGACCTCTTCGACCTCGGCGCGGATCTCTGCCGCCCGAACCGCGCAGCGGATGCCGAGGCGGAGTATCCGCCGCTCCGCATGATCGACACGCAGGTCGAGCGGCTCGAAACCGAGATCGACGCGATGAACAAGGACATGCAGCCACTGAGGAGCTTCATCCTGCCGGGCGGCACCCCGCTCGCGGCCCACCTGCACCTGTCGCGCACGGTCTCGCGCCGTGCGGAACGGCTGGCCACGGAGCTGGCGACGAGCGAAGATGTGAACCCCGCCGCGATCAAATACCTCAACCGCCTGTCCGACTGGTGCTTCGTCGCCGCCCGCGCGGCGAACAAGGACGGCGCCGAGGACGTGCTCTGGGTTCCGGGGGCGAACAGGTAACACACCAAGGCGCGCGTCGGACCGTTCGGACGTGCGCGGCCTCACGTCGCTTGCGACCGCCCACCCACGACATACCGTCCGGGCCCGCTCGCCGCGAGGATCAGGAGCCCGCCCGCAATGGCCCAGTTCTTGACCACGATAGTGACCTGCCAGGGGTCCGCCCGCAGTTGCCAGTGAAAGTAACTCGTGAAGATGCAGTAGGCCGCGAGGACCAACCCCCAGAACCGCACCGTCTTCACCCCCGGTCCAAGCACCAGTCCAAGCACACCGGCTAGATTCAGAAGCGCGACAGGCCATATCAGGTTTCCCGGCAGTCCGATCCCCTCGATCATCCCGCGCACCGGTCCCGGGTCGAGCATCTTCTGGGCAAAACCCCCGAGAAACACCAGGGAAATCAAGATCCGCCCAACCAGGTTCATCACATCCGCCATCCATCCCTCCGTGGCTCTTTGCGAAGAGCCACGGAGGGATGATGCGAAAGTTTCACCGTCTGCCCGGAAAATTCGTGGTCGTTGAGGTCCAGGGGTCCCGAGCAAACCACACGAAAACCACGCCCCTTTCAACTTTCCGCAAATACGCAAGCCCGACCGCCACAACCGTTCGAAAGCGCACGCGCCCCACCCGCGCCCACCGCCCAGACCCGCCAAAGGCGGGCTGCGCAAGACCGGTGCGCCGCAGGCGCGCATTCTGGTCAGGACAATTCGGTCAGCCCGGCGCGTCCTCGATCCGCGACAGCCGGTAGATGCCCTCGGGCAGGTCGAGCGCAGCCGCCAGATCCTGCACCTGCGCGATGGACAGGGTGATGACCTGCACCTGATCGGTCTGCGGATTGAGCTGTTCTATGGTGATGCAGTCGTCGAAGGCGTTGATCGTCACGTCTTCCTGCAAGTGGGATGCGCCTTCGTCCCCCTCGTCCACAAGGGTCACTACGGTCGCGTCGAAGTCGTGCTCGATGGTAAACATGCCCCCAGCCTATTCCTCCGGCTGGAAAAGACCAGAGCGATTTGAGCCACATCAATGTGACCCGCGCCCGAAGTCTCCATGATCGTCGGCAGACAGGAGAGGACAGTTGACCGACATGACCGACCGCACCGGAACCCCCGCGCTGATGGCCCGCATGGCCGACACCCTTGGCCTCGACCTCGATATCGAACGCGAGGCGCATCTCGTTTCGCGCAGACAGCTCGACCGGGCCGCAGGGCGCTGCGACAGTTGTGCGGATGCCGAGGGCTGCGAACTTTGGCTCGATGACCACGCAGGCGGTGCGACCGAGGCACCGAAACTCTGCCCGAACAAGGCGCTCTTCGACCACCTGCACGACGGCTGGTAGCCCCGCCGGAACCGCCGGCCCGCCACGCGGATCGCACCCGGATCATCGACCCGTCTTGATCGCTTCCGGGCTGCGGGGTAACCCGATGCCATGGCCAAGCTCTACTTCCATTACTCCACCATGAACGCGGGCAAATCGACGCTGCTCCTGCAGGCCTCGCACAACTACCGCGAACGGGGGATGGAGACCTATCTCATCACCGCGCAGTTCGACAACCGCGCAGGCGAGGGCATGATCGGCTCGCGCATCGGCATCAGCGAACCCGCCGACACCTTCGCCCCCGGCGAGGACATGTTCGCCAAGATCGAGACGCGGCTCGACCAAGGCCCCGTCACTTGCATCTTCATCGACGAAGCGCAGTTCCTGTCGCCCGACCAGGTGTGGCAATTGGCCCGCGCGGTGGACGACCTGCGCGTGCCCGTCATGGCCTACGGCCTTCGTGTGGATTTTCAGGGCAACCTCTTCCCCGGATCGGCCACGCTGCTTGCGCTCGCCGACGAGATGCGCGAGGCGCGCACGATCTGTCATTGCGGGAAAAAGGCCACGATGGTCGTGAGGCAGGATTCCGAGGGTCGCGTTCTCACAGCCGGCGACCAGGTCCAGATCGGCGGCAACGAAAGCTACGTGAGCCTGTGCCGCAAGCACTGGCGGGAGGCGACCGGCGACCGCGCTGCCAAACCCTCCGACGACAAGACCGCCTTTTCCCAGTTCCACGCGCCGGATCGAGCGTGCTGAACCCCCTTTCCCTTGCCCGGCGGATCGTCGGCCTGGGCGCGACAGGAGCCATTGCCCTTGTCGGCGCGAAAAGCTGGCTCGACGAGGGACGCGCCCAGCTGCGCCTCGACTACTACCAGTCACTTGCGGATTTCTACGCCGACGCAACCCAATCCGCCTGCCTTTCGCGCGAAGCGGTCGTCGACGCCGCCATGGCGCGAAACTGGGATGTGCGTGAAGTGACATCCTGCGGCGGGGCCGAGAGTTACCTGCGCCTGGTGCCCACCGCGCAGACCCCGTGGATGCAGGGGCCGGACGGTTTCGTCATGGGCTTTGACAGCCGGGGCTGCCGCGCGGCGATACCGCCCGAGTGCGGGAACTGATCCGGAGGCATACTTGCCCGCCGGGGCGCAAGGGCCTATCACGCAGGCAATTCGATTGCGGGCAACTCAACAAAGGACCCGGACATGATGAACCGACGCACTCTCCTGAAAACCGGTGTGGCCGCGCTGGCCATCGCCACCACGCCCCGCCTCGCCGCCGCGCTCTATGCGCCCAAGCCCGTGGGCTGGCGCACCTTTGAACTCGTGACCCGGATCGAACTGCCGCGGGACGGCAGCGGCCAGAGCGCGCAGGCCTGGGTGCCCGTGCCCTCGCTCGACGCCGACCTCTGGTCGAAGCCCGGCGAAACCACGTGGGAGGCCAACACCGACACCGTCGAACTGGCCACCGATCCGGCGAGCGGCGCGATGATGGTTCACGCGGTCTGGGCCGAAGGCGCTGAACCGGCGGTGCTCACCGTGACCTCGACCGTCGCGGTGCAAAGCCGCGCCGTGGACCTGTCCCTGCCCGCCTCTGACGTGACGCTTTCCGAAGAGGACCGCGCGCTCTACACCGCCGCGACCGAGCTTCTGCCGACGGATGGCATCGTCGCCGAAACCGCCGCGGCGATCACGGACGGCACCGACAACGCGCTCGAAAAGGCTCGCCGCATCTATGAATGGGTCGTGGAGCAGACAAAGCGCGACCCGGAAACGCGCGGCTGCGGGCTGGGCGACATCGCGACCATGCTTCAGACCGGGGACCTCACCGGTAAATGCGCCGACCTCAACGCGCTCTACGTGGGCCTCGCCCGCGCGTCCGGCCTGCCCGCGCGCGACCTCTACGGCATCCGCGTCGCGCCCTCGGCCTTTGGCTACAAGAGCCTCGGTGCCAGCTCCGAGGTGATCACCAAATCGCAGCATTGCCGCGCCGAGGTGTTCATAGATGGCCGTGGCTGGATTCCCGCCGACCCCGCCGACGTGCGCAAGGTCGTGCTCGAGGAACCGCCGAAGACCCTCACGCTCGCCTCGCGCGAGGTGGAAGAGGTCCGCGCCGCGCTCTTTGGCGCCTCCGAAGGCAACTGGATCGCCTACAACGACGCGCATGACGTGGCGCTGCCCGGCGGGAACGGCGAGGTCGTGCCTTTCCTCATGTATCCGGCGGCGGAAGTGGGCGGCGAATACCGGGATGAACTGGACCCGGACACCTTTGCCTATACGATCACCGTGCGCGAAGTGACCGCCTGAGCGGGCCATCGCAGACACATTCAGGGGCCGGGTGCGGATGGCGCGCCCGGCCCTTTTCGTGTCAACCGAGGCGTTCTTCGAGATTGTCGAGCGTGACCGCCGTGCCCTCGGCGATCCCCATCGACAGGAACCGCTCCAGCCCCTCCTCCGATCCGCAGGCGATGGTGACGACCATCGCGGTCAGATCCCCAACGGGCGTGAAGGTCACCGCGCTGTCCGCCCCCATCGCCGACCAGCCGAACCCGCGCGGCGGGTCGACCCAAGTGAAGGTCGCGGTAAAGCTGTGCCCGCTCGCATGGGTGAGCCTCAGGGTGCCGCCGAGGACCGGATCGACCACCGCCTCTGCCAGCGGCGTGCCCGACGGGTCCCACCAGCGCGCGATGTCCCCGGGCGTGGTCCAGGCGGCGAAGAGGCGTTCTGGCGTGGCGGCAATCCGGCGGGTGAAGCGGATTTCATGGGCCATGCGATCCACGGTGAAACGGTCGCTGTCCAGCATCACTTGCCCGCCTTTTCGTCCGCCATCATCCGTTCGAGGTTATCCAGCCGCGCCTCCCACTCCGCCCGGAACGGCGCGAGCCATTGGTCGATGTCCCGCAGCGCAGCAGGGTTCAGCCGCCGCGGCCGCGCATTCCCGCGCACTTCGGTCGTGATGATCTTGGCAGCTTCCAGCACCTTCAGGTGTTTCGAGATCGTGGGCTGCGCGAGGTCATGCGGCGCGGCGAGGTCCGTGACACTCGCCTCCCCCGCCAGCAACTGCGCCACCATCGCCCGGCGCGTGGGGTCGCCCAGGGCGGCAAACACCTGGTCCAGAGACATGGGGCACCTCGCTTCGCCAAAATCGCCACTCAGCAATATAGCCAAATGGCGATTCTATCAAGCCCGCCCTCACACCGGGTTCTGCAGGCTCCCGTCCTTGAGGAACCCGAGGATATTGTCCGCCGCCATCAGCCCCATCTCGGTCCGCACCTCCAGCGTCGCGGTCCCCAGATGCGGCAGCAGCACCGCGTTTTCGCAGGCGCGCAGCCGTTCCGGCACGTCCGGCTCATGCTCGTAGACGTCAAGCCCGGCGCCCCCGATGCTGCCCGCCTCCAGCGCGTCGATCAGCGCCGCCTCGTCCACCACCTCGCCGCGCGAGATATTCACGACCACCGCATGCTCCGGCATCGCCGCAAAGACGCTGCGCCCGATCAGATGCGTGGTCTCCGCACCCCCCGGCACCGCGACGACAAGCACATCGGCCCAAGCCGCCACATCCTCGATCCGCTCCATCTGCTTGGCGGGCACCTCGCATTTCTTGGGGCTGCGGTTGTAAAAGAGCACGTTCATCCCGAAGCCATGATGGGCCCGCCGCGCGATGGCCTGCCCGATCCGCCCCATGCCGATGACCCCCAGCGTCTTGCCGGTCATGTGCAGGCCCAGCATCTGCATCGGATGCCAGCCCTCCCAGTCGCCCGATCGCACCAGCCGCTCGCCCTCGCCCGCCCGGCGGCAGGTCATCAGCATCAGCGTCAGCGCAATATCCGCCGTCGCATCGGTCACCGCGCCCGGCGTGTTGGTCACGGCCACGCCTGCCACCTTCGCCGCCGCCACGTCGATGTGGTTATAGCCCACCCCGAAATTCGCGATCAGCTTGCAGCGCGGCTTGCCCGCCTTGGCGAAAACGTCGGCGCTGAACCGGTCCCCCAACGAGCAGAGCACCGCGTCGTAGCCTTGCAAAGCGGCGACCATCTCGTCCTCGTTCATCGGCCATGTCGCCTCACGCAGGTCGATGTCATGCTCCGCCGCCAGAGCCTCGATCACCGGCTCGGGCAGGGGCCGCGCCACCAGAACCAGCGCCATCAGTAAAGCCTCCCGCCGTTGGGCACGCTCTTGTCCGGGGTGATCAGCACGACCTCGCCCTCTGCGTCCGGCACGCCCAGCACCAATATTTCCGACATGAACTTGCCGATCTGGCGCGGCGGGAAATTGACCACGGCCATGACCTCTTTGCCCACCACGCTTTCGGGCGTGTAATGCTTCGTGATCTGGGCGGAGGATTTCTTGACCCCGATCTCGTCCCCGAAATCGACCCAGAGTTTGATCGCGGGACGCCGCGCCTCGGGAAAGGGTTCGGCGTTCACAACGGTGCCCTTGCGCACGTCGACCTTGAGGAAATCTTCGAACCCGATTTCGGCGGACAGCGTGTTCATGCGCCCAGCTCCCGCGAGCGATCCGCGGCCGCCCTGACCGCGCGCGACAGAAGCGCGGGGAAGCCGCTCGCCTCATCCATGAGAACCTCCAGCGCCGCCTGCGTCGTGCCATTGGGCGAGGTCACGTTGACCCGAAGCTGTCCCGGATCCTCGTCCGCATCCTCGGCCAGTTGCCCGGCCCCGCCCACCGTCGCCTTGGCCAGCGCCATGGCGAGGTCAGGCGACAGCCCCTGCTCGACCCCGGCTGCGGCCAGCGTTTCGATGAGGTGAAAGACATAGGCGGGACCCGACCCCGACACCGCCGTCACGGCATCCATCTGCCCCTCGTCGTCGAGCCGCACGACCTGACCCACGGCGGACAGCAGCGCCTCGGCAAGCGCCACGTGGTCCGCGCTTGCCGCGCCATTGCCGATGATCGCCGTGATCCCGCGTCCCACCGCGGCTGGCGTATTGGGCATCGAGCGCACGACGGGCGTTCCGGCCCCCAGCATCCGCTCATAGGTTGCGATGGTTACCCCGGCAGCGACCGACACGAACAAGGTTTCGCCATTGCCCATGGCCGCGAGCGTGGGCAGCGCGTCGCCCATCATCTGCGGTTTCACGGCGACGAGCACGACGGCGGGCGCATCGGGTAGGTCTTTGTTCAGATGCACACCGGTGCCCTGAAGCCAGTCCGAAGGTTTCGGATCGAGCACCCAGACGCTTGTGGCAGGCAGACCGCCCGCGAGCCAGCCCGCCAGCATCGCGGACCCCATCTTGCCGCAGCCAAGCAGCACGAGTCCCCGCGTCTCGACATCCTTCATGTCCATGATCGCCCTCCTGTCCTTTCTCGCGGGACGCTAGGCGCAAGCGCTTCGATGTGCAACGGGAGCGCGAGAAATGCCGGCCGGCACCAAGAAGGGAAAACATGTCGAAAAAAGCGAACGGGGGGACCAAAGCCCCCCCGTTACCCGTATGAAACCCGTTCCAGGTATCAGGCGTCTACGCGCGACCGTAAGCCTCGGCCATCGCCACCTGCATGGCCGCTTCCACGCTCTTGTCGCTCCAGTTCACGAGCTGGAAGGCGGGGTAGAAGCGTTCACAGTTGCCCACGGCGGAGGAGATGAGCCGCCCGAGCTGTTCCGTGCCCGCCACCAGACCGCCCGCCAGCACGAGGCCGTAGCGGAAGACCATGAGACGCTGTTCGTGCCAGTAGGTGAAAGCGCCGTCCCAGACCATGTCGTTGGTCGTATTGAGCGCTTCGTAAAGCTGCGGGAGACGATGCTCCGGCGGCTCCATTTCGAAGGTGCAGATCAGGCGCAAAGTCTCGTCGTAGGGCGACCAGGCGAGCGTGATCGAATAGGTGCGCCACTGTCCTTCGACAGCCATGGCAATCTGGTCGTCACCGACCCTGTCGAAGTCCCACGCGTGGTGCTCGGCGAGGGTTTCAACAATGTCGATGGGATGCAGTTCTTCGCCGTCGAGATAATGCTCGGTCGCCGCCATGGCTTGCCCCTTCTGCTCGGTGAGCCCTCGCGGATGCAGAAACGCTAGGACTCGGTGCCTGTACAGGGTTTGGCGTCTGATGCGCCGTGTCCCTACCATATATCGTCAACTTTTCGTTGACTCCTGTAAAGGGCATTCTGAATTATTTGGGATTTTCCAATGTTGTGAGTCGCTTGCGGACTCGCCGGTTACACAATTTCCACATTTTCCACCGTTTTTTCTCGGATTTTCGGGGCGTTAACCACGTTGTAGAGCGGCAAAGCAACCACCTGAAACGGGGATCCGTGGGTGATCTGATCTGACGAAGCGCGATCGCGACCCGCCTGAGACCGCTCAACTTTGCCGCATTGCAGCATCGCGGGCACACCGGGCACCGCGGATTTCAGACCTCCGGTTGCCCCATCGCTAGCCCCGGATAAAGGCCGCCGCCTTTTCCGCGATCATCACGGTGGGCGAGGCGGTGTTGCCCGAGGTGATCGTCGGCATCACCCCGGCATCCACGACACGCAATCCGTCTATCCCGTGAACCCGCAATTCAGCGTCAACCACCGCCATGGAGTCGGATCCCATCCGGGTCGTGCCGACCGGGTGAAAAATGGTCGAGGCGATATCGCCCACACCACGCAAGAGGTCGGCGTCGGTCTCGCAGGATGGACCGGGCAGGAACTCCTCTGGCGCGTACTTCGCCATCGCCGGCATCCGCATCAGCGCCCGCGCCTGCTGCACTGCCTTGACCGCGACGAGCTTGTCCCGCTCGGCGCTCAGGTATCCCAGCCGGATGTCCGGCTGCTCCGCCGGATTGGTCGAGCGCAGGTGGGACGTTCCCCGGCTCTCGGGCCGGAGATTGCAGACCGACACGGTGATCCCAGGGAAGGGATGCAGCGGATCGCCCAGCTTGTCGGTGGTCAGAGGCTGCACGTGGTATTCCAGATCCGGCGTCGCCACGGTTTCGTCCGACCGGGTGAAGATGCCCAGCTGCGAAGGTGCCATCGACAGCGGCCCGGACCGGGTGAGCGCGTATTCCAGTCCCATCCGCACCTTGCCCACCAGCGAGTTGGACATTTCATTCAGCGTCTGGGCGTTTTTCACGCGGTAGGCGGTGCGGATCTGCAGATGATCCTGCAGGTTCTTGCCCACCCCCGGCAGATCGTGGCGGACCTCGATCCCGTGGCCTGCCAGCACCTCGGGGTCGCCGATGCCGGACAGTTCGAGGAGCTTGGGCGAGTTGATCGCCCCGGCAGCCAGAATGACCTCGCCCCGGACCCGTGCCCCTTGCGTTTCGCTCCCGACCCGCCAGCGCATCCCGACCGCGCGCTTGCCCTCGACGATCACTCGCTCGGCCAGCGCATGGGTCACGACCTTCAGGTTCGGACGGTTCATCGCAGGCTTGAGGAACGCCTTGGCCGTGGACCAGCGCACGCCCTGGTTCTGGTTCACGTCGAAGAACCCGACGCCCTCGTTGATCCCGTCGTTGAAGTCGTCGCAGACCGGGATGCCGAACTCGACCGCCGCGTCCCGGACGCTTTCGAGGACCGGCCATTTAAGCCGCTGCTTCTGCACCTTCCACTCGCCCCCTGCACCGTGAAGGTCACTGTCGCCGCCGTAGTGGTCCTCGGAGCGTTTGAAGAACGGCAGCACATCCGACCAGCCCCAGCCAACATTGCCCAACTGGCGCCAGTGGTCATAGTCGGCGGCCTGCCCGCGCATGTAGATCATCCCGTTGATCGAGGAGCAGCCGCCCAGAACCTTTCCCCGTGGATAGGCCAGCGAACGCCCGTTCAGGCCAGGCTCCTCTGACGTGCGCATCATCCAGTCGGTGCGCGGATTGCCCATGGTGTAGAGGTAGCCGACAGGAACATGGATCCAGGGATACGAATCGCGCCCCCCGGCCTCGATCAGCAGGACACGGAGCCTCGCATCCTCGCTCAACCGGTTGGCCAGCACGCAACCCGCGGTCCCCGCCCCCACGACAATGTAATCCCACTCGCCCTCAAGCTGCATTCAACACCTCCCCTTCCTCCTTGGCGCGAAACGTCGTGCGTCTTTCGGGTAAACCTGTGCGCAAATGAACGAAACGCCGTGTTTCTCCTCACGACAATTGCCCAAGGAAATCCGTTGCGCTATCTCCCTCAACATGAAGGCGGGGTTACAGCGGAAGTTCATTCTGATCGCATCCATGGTGGCCATCGCCACTGTGACCGGTCCCTTTGGCACCTTTGAACAACTCTCCCTCATTGAACGGTTCTTCTACTGGGCCATCGGGATCAGCCTCATTTCGGTCTGCATGATCATCGGGATCGAGGGCATGAGCCGCATGAGGCTCTTGAAAGACAGGATTTTCGCGCAGGTGCTCGCCGGCGCGGTCCTGGCAGGTCCCTTCGGCGCGCTCATCATTCTTGCGCTCGACGCCTACTTTCGCGGCGTGAGTTTTACCTTGGGCGGCATCGGGTTCCGCTGGGTCTTCGTGAGCCTCGTTGGTCTCGGTGTCGGTCTGATCGAACGGTCGATCCGCCCGATGCTCAAAAAATCGCAGCAGGTGGAGCTTGTCATGCCAGGGAAACCTGCAGACGAAGCCGCCACGCCGATCAACGGGGCCGCGCATCACCGCGAGCCGCCCCTGTTCCTGCGTAATCTGCCCGAGAACCTTGGCCATTCGATCATCTCGATTTCGACGCAGGACCATTACCTCGACGTGGTCACGCAAGACGGCAGCGACCGGATCCTGAAGCGCATGTCGGATGCCATCGCAGAGCTTAACGGCTATCCGGGAATGCAGATCCACCGCTCGCACTGGGTCGCGCTCGACGCCATCGAGGATATGGAACGCGACGGGCGCAATGTGCGGGTGCGGCTCAAGAACGGCGAGGTGCTGCCCGTAAGCCGGCCCAACGTGGAGCCGCTCGCAGCGGCCCTGGGGCGGGACGAACAGTCGATCTGACGGCGCTGCGACCGCGGGTGTGGTGGCTTGCGACTAGCCGCACAGGACGGTGCGAAAGCCTTCGCACCTGCACAGATTAACCTTGTTATGACCTGCTCTCCTGCAACACATTGGGAAACAGGCATAATTTCCACTCCAAGATTCTAGAATTCTAGAATCCCGGAATCCTGTGCGGGATCCGGCCCCTTTCGCCGACGTATCCGAGCACCTAGGTTCAACACCGAACGAACAGACCGCGCGCCCCGACCCGACGTCCGGCGCGAAACGCGACACGTCGAACCGTTCTCAACAGGTGCTGCGCAGGGGCGCGGCGCCCCAGAAGGAGCAACCATGACCGCCTATTCCATCCTTGACCTTGCCCCTATTCCTGACGGATTCACGGCGGCCGATGCCCTCGCCAATTCCGTGGACCTCGCGCAGAACGCCGAAGCGCAGGGCTATACCCGCTACTGGTTCGCCGAGCACCACAACACCACCGGGATCGCCAGCGCGGCGACCTCGATCGTCATCGGCCATGTGGCCGGGCAGACGAAGACCATCCGCGTCGGCGCGGGCGGCATCATGCTGCCCAACCACGCGCCCCTCATGGTGGCCGAGCAGTTTGGCACGCTGGCCACGCTTTACCCGAACCGGATCGACCTTGGCCTTGGCCGTGCGCCGGGCACCGACATGGCGACCGCGCGGGCGCTGCGCCGGATGATGCAGCAGGCGGATACTTTCCCCGAGGACGTGATCGAACTCTTGAGCTACCTTGCCCCTCCGCAGGAAGGCCAGCGTATCCTCGCGGTGCCGGGCGAGGGCACCGAGGTCCCGATCTACATGCTCGGATCAAGCCTTTTCGGCGCGCAGCTTGCCGCGCATCTGGGGCTGCCCTATGCCTTTGCCAGCCATTTTGCCCCCGACGCGCTGGACGATGCCGCATATATCTATCGCCGGGATTTCAAGCCGGGACAGATCGACAAGCCGCATTTCATCCTCGCGGCGAACCTCTTTGCCGCCGATACGGACGAAGAAGCGGCCCGCCTGCGCACCTCGATGCAGCAGAGTTTCCTAAAGATCCGGCGGGGCGAGATGCGGGGGAAACTGCCCAAGCCCGTGGACGACTTTGGCCTCGTCGCCACGCCCGACGAACAGGCGATGGTCAACCACATGCTGCGGATCACGGCGGTGGGTGGCCCGAAACGTGTGCAATCACAGCTTGCCAACCTGATCGAACGCTATCGCCCCGACGAGATCATCCTCACCGGCATGATCCACGACCACGCTGCCCGGCGACGCTCGTTCGAGATCGGGGCACAGGCGATGCAGGCGCTGAATTCGGTCGCCGCGTAGAATGGGGTTCGACCCCGTCCTACCGCACCCCGCGCTTTTCCCGTTCGCGTTCGTCACCTTCGCGCGCGAGCCGCTGGTCTTCGCGTAGCTCGAGCCACATGGCGTTGAGCACGGCGAACATCGCGGCGAGCGGCAGGCCAAGGATCCAGGCGAAATACCACATCTGTCAGCCTCCTAGTAGCTGTGGCCGGGGCCGGTCACGTCCTCTTCCGTGACCTTGCCCCAGAGCACTTTGTAGACCCACGCGGTGTAGGCCAGAATGATGGGCAGAAAGATCGCCGTGGCGACCAGCATGATGAAGAGCGTCAGGTGGCTCGACGAGGCATCCCAGACGGTGAGTGAGGAATTCGGGTCCACGGTCGAGGGCAGGATGAAGGGAAACATCACCGTGCCGACCGAGGCGATGATCCCGAAGATCCCCAATTTCGACGCGAGCAGCGTCGTCGCCTCGCGCCCGGCGCGCAGGCCGAGGATGGCAAGGAAGATGCCGACGAAGCCGAGGATCGGCGCGATCAGGGCCCAGGGCCGGACCGCATAGGCATCGAACCACGACCCGCCACGGGCGACCTCGTTGAAGAGCGGGTTCGACGGGCCATCCTTGGCGACCTCGTTCACGAAGGAAAACCCGTCGATCCCGAGCCAGAGCCAGACACCGGCGAGCGCATAGGCCGCCGCCGCGATCAGACCGGCGACGACACCGACCCGACGCGCCCGCGCCGCGATGTCGCCCTCGGTCTTCAATCCCAGCCAAGCCGCGCCGTGCATCGTGAGCATGGACATGGAGACCAGACCCGCGAGCAGCGCAAAGGGATTGAGCAGCGCAAAGAGCTTGCCGAAGGCTCCGCCCTCATACATGGGCACAAGGCTCTCGGTCAGGTAGAAGGGCACGCCCTGCAGCACGTTGCCGACCGCGATCCCGAATACCGTCGCAGGCACCGCGCCGCCCGCGAACAGTGCCCAGTCCCAGCGATTGCGCCACGCGGGGTCCTCGCGTTTCGAGCGATACTTGAACGCCACGGGCCGCACGATAAGCGCCGCGAGGATCAGGAACATGGCAAGGTAGAAGCCCGAGAAGCTGACCGCGTAGAGCGGTGGCCAGGCGGCAAAGATCGCCCCGCCCCCAAGGATGAACCAGACCTGGTTGCCCTCCCACACCGGGCCGACGGTGTTGATGATCACCCGGCGTTCCACGTCTGTCTTGCCGATAAAGGGGAGGAGTGCCCCCACCCCCATGTCAAACCCGTCGGTGAGCGCAAAGCCGATGAGGAGCACCCCCAGAAGCACCCACCACGCGACGCGCAGAAACTCGAAGCTGACGAACTCGTGCAGGATCATGGCTTACTCCGCTGGCTGGTTCTTGGGGTCGACGTGGGGCGCTTCGGTCAGGCCCGAGGAGCGCAGCCGCGCCTCGTGCTTGTAGCGCCAGTCGAGCGTTTCCTCGACGTCCTCGACAGGTCCGCGCCGGATGTATTTCAGCATGAGCTTCATCTCGATGATGAATAGAACGGTGTAGAAGATACAGAACCCGGCGAGCGTCAGGGCCACGTCAGTAATCGACAGCCGCGACACCGACAGCGCGGTGGGCAGGATGCCGTCCACGGTCCAGGGCTGTCGCCCGTATTCGGCCACGAACCACCCCATCTCGGCCGCGATCCACGGCGTCGGGATGATCGCCACCGCCCCGCGCAGCGCCCAGCGGTGAAACCGCATGTTGCCGAAGGACGACATCGCGAAGAAGTAGAGCATCACGGCGATGAACATGAAGCCAAGCCCCACCATCACCCGGAACGCCCAGAACAGCGGCGCGACACCGGGGATCGTATCCTCTGCCGCCTGCGCGATATGTTCCTCGGTCGCATCGCGCGGGTCCTCGACATAGCGGTAGAGGAGGAAGGCGTAGCCGAGGTTCTTGGAGTTCTGCTCAAAGACGAGCCGTGTCGCCTCGGGCGTCTCGTCGCGCAACTCGCGGATCTCCATGAGCGCGTCATAGGCACGCAGGCCCGAGCGGATGTTGTCCACGCTCTCGGCCTCGAGATCGTTGATGCCGGGGATCTCCTGCGTCAGGGACCGCGTGCCGATCAGCCCCATGACCCAAGGAATCTCGATGGCGTAATGCGTCTCGCGCGCCTCGCGGTCGGGAATGCCGAAAAGGGTGAAGGGCGCGGGGGCGTCGTGGGTTTCCCACATCGCCTCGATCGAGGCCAGTTTCATCTGCTGGGTGTGGGACGCCGAATAGCCGCTTTCGTCGCCCAGCACGACCACCGACAGCGACGAGGCGAGGCCAAAGGCCGAGGCCACCGCGATGGACCGGCGGGCAAGCTCGATATGGCGGTTCTCGAGCAGATACCACGCGCTCACCCCGAGCACGAAGACCGAGGCGGTGACATAGCCCGCCGACACGGTATGGACAAACTTCGACTGCGCGGCCTCGTTGAAGAGCACCTCGAAGAAGTTGACCATCTCCATGCGCATCGTCTCGGGGTTAAATTCCGCCCCGACCGGGTTCACCATCCAGCCGTTCGCGATGAGGATCCAGAGCGCCGAGAAGTTCGACCCGATGGCAACGAGCCATGCCACGACAAGGTGCTGGATCTTCGACAGCTTGTTCCAGCCGAAGAAGAAAAGCCCCACGAAGGTCGCTTCGAGGAAGAATGCCATCAGCCCCTCGATCGCGAGCGGCGCGCCGAAGACGTCGCCGACGTAGTGGCTGTAGTAGCTCCAGTTCATGCCGAACTGAAACTCCATCGTAATGCCGGTCGCGACCCCCAGCACGAAGTTGATGCCGAAGAGCGTGCCCCAGAATTTCGTCATCTGCCGCCAGATCGGACGGCCCGACATGACATAGACCGTCTCCATGATCGCGACGATGATGGACAGGCCCAGCGTCAGCGGAACGAAGAGGAAGTGAAACATGGCCGTCAGGGCAAATTGGAGCCGGGACAGCTCGACGATACCGAATTCCATGCGGTTTCTCCTGTGCCGTGACCCCCTCGCGGCCGTCACGGTTCGATTCTAGGTGGGACAGGCCCGTTCGCTCCACCCTTATATGTTAATTCGCAAATACGGTTAACTGCGACGCATTGACCCCGATCCGGGCTAAACCCGCGTCAGAGCGTCACAATCCTGTGCGCTTCGATTTGATCGGTGTCCCGATGCGCGGCGATGACCAGCGCGGCAGCGGGCAGCGCCGCGCGCAGGTTGGCCAGCACCCGCGCGGCGGTCGCGCCGTCCAGACCCTCGGTCGGCTCGTCGAGGAGCAGCACCTCGGGCTCGGTCAGAATCGCGCGGGCGAGCGCGAGGCGGCGGGATTCGCCGCCCGACAGCCCAACGCCGCGTGGACCCAGCCGGGTATCGAGGCCGTCGCGCCCGCGCAGGACCTGGGCAAGCTCGGCGGTCTCGAGCGCGGCCCACAGCGCCGCATCCGGGGCATCGGGCGCGGCGAGACGCAGGTTCTCGGCCACCGTCCCCGCGATCAGCGCGGCCCTTTGCGGCAGGAGGGTGATCCGTTGGCGAAGCGCGCCCTCGGGCCAATCGGCGTGCGTCACGCCGCCGAGGATCACGTCGCCCGTGGCAGGGGGGATCAGCCCGGCGATGGCGGCAAGCAAAGTCGACTTCCCCTGCCCCGACGGCGCGGTGAGGAGCGTCGTGGTGCCCCCCTCCAGCGTGAGGGACAGGTCGCTCACGATGGGCAGCGTGGTGCCGGGTCGGTGCAGGGTCAGGCGCTCGATCCTGACCGGAAGGGCCGTCTCGGGAACCTGCGCCGTCCCCGGCCACGCCCCCTGCCCCGCGTCCATGAGCGACGAGACGCGCCCGGCGGCCATGGACAGCCTTCCGAAGTTGGCGGCAAGGCGGCGTAGCGGCGCAAGGGCTTCGTTGAGCGCAAGCGCGGCGAAAATTGCGATGGCCGCCCGCGTGGGTTCAAGCCCCGCGTCGAGAACGAGCGCCCCCGACTGCCACACAACGGCGGCCAGCGTCAGCCCCGCGACGAGCGACAGGTTGCGCCCCGTCGCCCGCTCGATCCGGTCGAGGCGCAGCGCGGCAGCTTGGCGGTCGTTCTCGGCTTCTTCAGCGCGGGCAAGGGCTGCGGACAAACGCCCCGTGGCCACGAGGTCGTCGCGGGCGGCGATGAGGTCGATGGCCTGCGCGCGATGTGACTGGGCAAGGCTCTCGACCCGCTCCGACAGCGCCCGCGCGGCCCGGATACCGTGAAGCGTCACGGCGGCTCCACCCAGCGTGAAGCCCGCCCAGAGGATCAGCGCCGTGACCGGGTCCACCAGCCAACCTATCATTAGCGCGGAAAGGGTCACGGTGGTCAGCGCGGCCCCCACTGGCAGCACGACGCGCAGCGGAAGCGCGTCCAGCGCATCCACGTCCGCCGTGATCCGGTTCAGCCCGTCGCCCGAGCGCAGGCGGCCAAGGGTCAAGAAAGGGGCGGATGACAGCCGGGCGAGCAGCGTGGTGCGCAAGGACGCAAGCGCGGCCAGCGTCGCGTCATGGGTCAGGAGCCGTTCGCCGTAGCGGGCGGCTGCGCGCCCCAGCGCGAGGAAGCGGATCATGGCAGAGGGGCGAAAAACGTCGAAAGCGATGCCGACCCCGGCCAGTCCCGCGATTGCGGTGGCGGTGATGAACCATCCCGACAGACCCAGAAGCGCTGTGCCCATGACGAGCACCAGCGCCGACAGCGCCGCCCCGCGCAGGAAGGCAGCGCGATTGCCCGCGAGCATCACCCGCAGGATGTGGACGAGCGCGCTCATCGGCGCACCTCGATCACGCGGTCCATCCGCGCGATGAGCGCCGGATCATGGGTGGCAACGATCAGGGTCGCGCCATGGCCTGCGAGCGACAGGATTGCCTCGGTGATCGCGCGGGCAGTGGCGGCGTCGAGGTCGGCGGTGGGTTCGTCGGCCAGCACGACCTCGGGGCGGACGGCGATCAGGCGGGCAGCGAGCACGCGCCGCGCCTCGCCCCCCGACAGCCCCGCGCCGGTTTCACCCAGCGTCGTCGCGAGCCCCTCGGGCAACCGCGCGACGACCTCGGTCAGTTGCGCCTGCGCGAGGACTTCGGGATCGTCCGTACCAATCACCTCGGCCAGCGGCGCATCAGGAAAGCGCGGGGTCTGGGGCATCCAGCCGATCCGCGCCCGCCAATCGTCAGCATTGCCCGTGTCGAGCACGCGGCCCCCGGCCTCGATCTCACCGGTCGTGGGGGTAATCAGCCCGGCGAGGATTGAGAGGAGCGTCGATTTTCCCGCTCCTGAAGGCCCGGTGATCGCAACCCGCTCGCCGGGGGCAATCACGGCATCGGGGTAGCTCGTGCCCCGGGCCGTCAGGTCCCGCCAAGCGAGCGTCGCGGGGCCGTCGGCGCCCTCAATCGGGCCAAGGCCCCCGAGGATCGCAGGGCGATTGATCGCCTCCCACGTAGCAATCTCGGCGGCGACGGCGCGAGCCGCGGCCCGGTCGTGCCATGCGCTCGCCAGATCGCGCAGCGGCTGAAAGAAATCGGGGACGAGCAGCAGCAGGAAGATGCCGCCAAGAGGGGTCAGGCCCCCGCCCCAGCTACCCCAGTTGATCACCTCGAGCAGGGAAAAGCCGACCCAGACGGCCGTCATCGCGGTGCCGAGGGCGGCAAAGAGCTCGAGCACGGTCGAGGACAGGAAGGCGAGCCGCAGCACCGACATGGCGCGAGTGGCCAGATCGCGCGCCTCTTCGCCGAAACCGGCGGTCACGCGATCCCCCGCGCCGAGGATGCGGATGTCCGGCAACGCCGCGAGCCGATCGACGAGCAGGTCCGAGAGCGTCGAGACACCGGCAAGATGTTTGGCCGAGGCGCCTTCGGCAGCACGCCCGATCAGCGCCATGAAAAGCGGGATGACAGGACCGGCGACCAGGAGCACGAGCGCCATGGCCCAGCTTTGGCTGAGCGCAGCGGCAAGGATGACGAGTGGAACGACCCGCGTGCGCGCCATCGCCGGGGCAAAGCGGGTGAGGTAGGGCGCGAGCGTGTCGAGCTTCTCGCGCAAGAGAGCGGCGGTGCTGCCCGCACCGGCGGGGGTCTCGGCCGTCGCCTCGATCCGCAGGATGCGCTGGCGCTGGCGGCGGATGAAGTCCTCTGCCACGGCAAAGAGCAGCGCCTCGGCGCGCGAGGACAAGAGCGCACGGGCGAGCGTCAGGGTGGCGAGCGCAAGGCCGGTGACGAGCGGCGGGATCAGCGTCTCGCCCGCGATGAACCCGGCTATGAGCGCAGCGATCAGCGCGGCCTGCGGCAGCCACAAGAGCGAGGACGCCACGGCAAGGACCGAGGGCAAGCGCAGGCGCTGCGCCTCGTCGCCCATGAGGCGGTCAAGCGGGGTGTCGGGTCGCGCGGTCACGGGCTGGACATAGGCTGGAGCGCTTGATTTGCCCAGAGCCGTACCTGCGGCGCTTCGTCCCGGTTCAGGGGAGGTGATGCCAGAGCGCTCCGTTCAGCCCCTGCCCTCTTGGTCAGGGCGCGAGCTTCGCGGCAGCGGCGGCGGTGCCCCCGCCCACGATCCCGTCGAGCGGTCCGGTGTAGAAGCCGCGTTCCTTGAGCACGGCCTGAAAGGCGAGCGCCGTATCGCGGTCCCATGGGCCGGGGGCCCCGGCACGCAGGTCGGCAAAGGCGAGCTTTCCGGTCTCGAGCGCCCTGACGTAAAGCCCCGCGGCCACCGTCGGGTCATAGTCCACGCCGCGCCCGGTCTCGTAGAAAACGCCCATCTGCGCCACGGCGGGGGCGTGTCCGGTGTTGGCCACGATCCGGGTCAGGCGGATCTGTTCGGCCGGGTTGTCGGGCAGGCCCGAGTTCGGATCGGCATAGAGCGTCGAAAGCTCCAGCGCGGCGGCGAGGTTGCCCTGATCGGCGGCCCTGGTGAAATACTGCACCGCTGTCGCTGCATCGGGGATGCCCAACCCGGCATCTGCGCGGCCCGGAAAACCATCGCCGGAGAGGTAGATCTGCGCAAGGCGATACTGCGCGAAGTGATAGTCCTGATCGGCGGCTTCGGTGAGCAGCTCGACCATTCGCGCCGGATCACGCGGGACCCCGGTCGCGACTTGGTAAAGCAGCGCAAGCGTGGTCATACCGGCGGCATCCTTGAGCTTGGCAGCGCGCTGGAAATGCCCGACGGCCTTTGTGACGTTCTGGCCCTGCGGCCCGACACCGAAGAGGAAGTAATCCCCCAGCCGCGCCTCGGCGGGTCCGAAATCGGCCTCTGCCGCGCGGGTTAGAAGCGTGAAAGTCTCTCGTGCGTTGCCCCCGGCCTGTGCCACGGCGGCGGCGTGAAAGAGCACTGCGGGATCGGCATCATCTGCTGTGGCGGCAAGGGCGCAGACCTCAGCCGCCTCGGTCAGCCGGGCCCGTTGCGAGGCGGCATCCTCGGCCCCGACCGGCACGCCCGCCGTGGCCGGACCCGCGATCTCGAGGCAGGCCTCGGCGGCGAGGGCGAGCGGATCGGGTTCGGCCATTCCCGTTTCTGGGGCGGGATCGGACGTGTCGCCGGTATCGGTCGAAACGGTGTCGCCCGGAACACTCGTGTCAGGTGAAGCGGCATCCGGGGTGGCCCCTGCCGCATCGGTAGCGCTCGGGTCCTGAGGTTCGGCCTGTGCCGCGGCTTCGCCATCGGATGTCCGCTCGGCCTGAGCGTCCGGTGCGCCCCGGTCCGTGGCAGCGGGAATCCCGTCGGTCGAGGCCATGTCAGGGGCTTTGACCGGCTCTTTGACCGAGGCGGCATCGGAAGCCATGTCCACGACACTCGCCACAGGGTCCGCGGGGGTCTCGGCATCGCTCGCTTCGACCGCCATTTGCCCGGTTCCGGTCTGCGTGGCTGCATCGCCAACGGGCTCGGCCGCTACGCCGCTGTCCGAGGTCTCTTCGACACCCGAACCTTCCATGTCTGTCGCCAGATCATCGTCGAGCAGATCGTCCGGGGTCTGCGCGGTATCGACCTCCAGCGCCGTGCGGTCGACATCCACAGGCACCGGTTTGGCTGTCGCCTCGCCAAGGGTGTCCGCATCGGTCACTGTCGCGGCGGGCTTGTCCCCGGACTTGACCGTTTCATCCACGCCGATTGCCGGGACAGGCACGGCCAGAGGGGCCTTGTCCGCGTCGACGGCAGGACCGCCGCTATCCTGCGCGTTTGCGGCGAGCGGCAGGAATGCAAGTGTGCCCAGAATGATCCCGAATGCCTTCACCACGTATCCCTTCCTCTAAAATCCCTTACGAATTGCTAGCCCGAGCGTGACCTTGTGTCCACAGGTGCACCGTTGCCGATCCATGGATCTGACCGCCCCCATTGCCCCGGGTTGAGCATTCGTTAACCTTGGCAAAAAGGAATGGCAGAGTGAACAAAGGGTTCGGGAGCATCGGCACGACGAGCAAGATTGCAAAGGACGTAGCGCCTTTCGTCGTGGACCTCGACCGCGACCTGCTGGGCGGCACGCTCGGGGCCGAGATGTTCTGGTCGACGGTCGGCAAGGCGCCCCTCAGCCTCTTCGCATCAAAACGCCTGCCTCCAGCCGCGCGCGGCCTGCCGCTCGACCCGGCCGTGGTTGCCGCGATGGATGCGGCGCATGCGGCGGGGCGGCCCGTGATCCTCACCGACAGCGGGCATCCGGGGCTGGCCAGCGGCGTTGCCACGCGGCTCGATTGCATCGACTCGGTCGAGCCGGGCACCGCGCCAGCGCACGTCCTGCCCCGCGCACACAGGGACACGCTTCGCGCGCTGATCAAGCAGCTCAGGCCGCATCAATGGACGAAGAACGCGCTCATCCTGCTGCCGCTTCTGGCCGGACATGCCTTTCAGTCACAGGCCTTGGCGCAAACCGCCCTCGCCTTTGTCGCAATGTGCCTCATCGCCTCGGGTGTCTACGTGCTCAACGATCTAGCCGATCTCGACAACGACCGGGTTCATCGCACGAAACGCGAGCGGCCCTTTGCCTCGGGCCGCCTGTCGCTTCGGTTCGGCGGGCCAATGCTTGTTGCATTGCTGGTTGCCGGATTTGCCGTCGGAGCCCTCGTCAGTCCGGCGCTCATGGTCGTGCTCGCGGTCTACTTCGTGATGACGACCGCATATTCGATGAAGCTCAAGGGCATGATCGCGGTGGATATCCTCGTTCTGTCGATGCTTTATGCCGTGCGGGTCATCGCGGGGGCGACGGCGATCGAGGTCGATCTGTCGGTCTGGCTCCTGACCTTCACCATTTTCATGTTCTTCTCGCTCGCCTCTGTGAAGCGGCTGTCGGAGCTGGTCGAGCTCGAGGCGCGCGACGGGCCAAAGGCGGCGGCGGGGCGCGCCTACTCCATCGGCGACCTGCCCATTATCGCCAATATCGCCACGGCGTCCGGTTTCATCGCGGTGCTGGTGCTGGCGCTCTACCTGGATACGCCCGAGGTGCGGGCGCTGTATTCCGAGCCCTGGGCGCTCTGGGGCGTCTGCCTCGTGTTGCTGTTCTGGGTGAGCCGAATCGTTCTGCTTGCGCATCGCGGTGCAGTGCATGAAGACCCGGTGGTTTTTGCCCTGAAGGACCGGACCAGCCGTGTCGTGCTGCTGATGGTTACCGCGTTATTTGCGACTGCGGTTCTTGCTTGAAGGCGGATTGGCGGGTTTCCAGCAGGATTCTGGCGCGAAACCGCCGGTTTTCATGCTGCACCGCGGCAATTTCCCGCCCAAGGGGATAAACGCTCGCCCCACCGGGGTGTTCCATTTATTGTTTTCTTAAACTTGGGACAGTACCAGCGCGGACCATGATCCGTTTCAAACTCGCCAACACGACCTCCGCGTCGCGCGACCCTGCCCGGACGTCCATTCGGACTCTGGTCAAAACGCGCCTCAACGCCGCCACCGCAATCGGTGCGACCGGCGTGCTCGCTGGTCTTTGTGTCGCAGCCTGGGGCAGCTTCTTCGCCGTCCACGGCTTGTATCCGTCCTATGTGGAAGCCTTCCACGGGGGCAAAACCGAAACCAGAACCGTTGCGAAGGACGTCCCGCCCGCGGTCACGACGCCCAGCGAGGCCAATATCGTCGCAGTCGCTGACATGCCGGTGAAGACCGAGGTCCCGGTGACCGAGGTGCTCGAGACACCCGCCAAGGTTCAGGACGAACCCTCTCCGCAGGATTTCGCGGCCATGGGCCGGGCAACCGCCGGGGCCGGCGGCGTCAATGGACGCCTCGCGCCGGGAACGGATGCCGACGTGAAAACGGCCGCAGCCGACAGCATGACCTTCGTTGCACCATCGTCGATGGATACGGACTCCGACCCGCTGGCCGGGATCGACCCCGAGCTGCTCGCAGGTCGCATGGGATCACAACCGCTGGAAGGCGACGATCTCGTTACCCGCGTGGTCGCTTCGGCAACCAATGTGGTAAACGCGATCCGGCCGCAACCGCGCCCGGCGAGCTTTGCGCCCACGACGCGCGGGACGGAAACCGGCCCGACCGATGAGCCGGGCGAGATCATGTCGTCGATGAGCGGGGCCAGCGAACTGGCCGTTCCGCTGTCGCCACGCCCGCGCGCCGTGCCCGAGGACCTGCGACAGGCCTTTGCCACGCCCGGCGCCGTGGCCCGCGTCGAATCCGTCGCCGCCAATCCGGTCGAGCCCAGCCCGCGCGGCAACGCTGTCCTCACCGGCAACAGCTGCAACCGCTCGCTCGCGGGTGCGATGCCAGGGCGCCGGGGCAACGCCGCCGGCGGGCAGACCTTTGTCGCCTCGCTTGGCAACGGGTCCGGCGGGTCGCGCGACAACGCGATCATCAATGAACTGGCCCGCGGCAACATGCCCGACTTCTTGCACGACCTTCAGCCGGTGGTGCTGTCAGGCAAGGATTCGCGCGGTGCCTCGACCCAGATCGTCATCTGCGTGACGCCCGACTACCTCGCCGTCGGGTCGGACCGCGATTTCGTACGCGTGCCGATGGGGCTGCCCGCCGCCGCGTCGATCGCGGCCAAGTTCAACATGACGCTGCCGACCTCGCGCATGGTCGATGCGATCTACGCCCAGTCCACCGTGCGCCTGTCGCCCTCGCCCATGCAGGCGGGACCGCAGATGTCGTCCACCGACTATTTCCTGCGCCACAACGCGACCATCGAGGGTCAGCGCGGCGGACGCACGGGCCTCGTGTCGGGCCACAAGAAGGACGTGGTCCTGGCCAACCGGATGGAATCGAACCCGGGCCGGGTCGCGATCTATGGCTGGCACCGGAGCAAGAACGATCCGATCCAGCCGGTTTCGACCGTGCATGGGGCAAGCTATGCCGACTATTCTCATGGCATCCGGCTGGTGAGCCGCACGGCCTATGTCAACGGCAAGCCGGTGGACATCGACGACCTGCTATCCTCGGATCGCTACGCCTATCTCCTCAACGCCGATGGGCCGATGCCAGGGCGCGTGATCCAGATCGCGTCGCGCTAACCTGAGACTCCCAGAACAAGAAACGCCCCCGCCGGATGGACGGGGGCGTTTTTCGTCGTGCGGTCTATGCTACTTCACATCCGCGAAACACCGAAACCCGAGGTGATAGTTCGCGTGGCTGTGCGACGACATGACTGGCGTGCCGTGCCAGTAGGGCGCGCGCCAGCGGGCCCATTCTTCGTGCGCGCGGATCGTGTCCCAGATGAACCAGCTTCCTTTCATCTCGGTCACGCCCAGCGTGCGCGATCCACGCGAGGCCATCTGGCTTTCATTGAGCGGCAGGTTCATGTGCTCGGCCGCGTTGCCTTCGAGGTCATAGACCCCGAGCGCCGATTTGCAGCCCGGGAAGGACCCGACCGGATAGGTGTTCGAGCCACAGCCCGCCCAGCTTCCGCCATTGCAGCCCGGCGACTTCTGCGAGCCCTGAGCACAGATCCCGCGCTGCCACTGGGGCCCGTATGTCCATGACTTCGACGGCCCCCATTTCGCGTTATGCGCCGCCCGCATCGCCTGCGGGGTGCCGAGGTCGAAACGGTAGTCCGGCGGCAACAGCGCGCCAGCCGCAGCCCCCTCCCACTCGTGCGCGTCGCCCATCCGCTTGCCTTCCGCAAAACAGACCTGCGCGGCCTCGGAGGCCTTGATCCATGTCACCGGATAGGCGAGCGGCACGTTGGGGTACTCGAACATGTCGACGCAAACCTTGGCGTCCTCGGGGCGCTGGGTAGCGGGGTCATACAAGGGCGCCATATACTTGCGCCCGCAGATACGTTCGAACTGGGCGTTGCGATAGTATTGATAGGCGTCCTGCGGCAGTTTCGCCTGCGCCTGCTGGGGCGTCATCGGGTGGCGCGTGGCAGCCGGGTTGCCCTGCCCCGCATAACCCGATGCCTGAAAAATCTTGCGGATCGCCGCGATCTGCGTGTCGGTCACGCCTCGTTTTTCCTGCATGAGACGAAACATCGCCTCGTTGTTTTCCTGCAGGGTCGCAGCCGTCGCAGCCCCTCCGGTCAACAGTGACAGACAAAGGCCGATCGTCGCGACTGCTCTGCGCATTCTCTTATTCCTTTCGCACCAAGTAGAAGAAATCCCGGTTGTCCGAAAACCCGACAAAGCGCGGGATCTGACCCCCGTTCACCCAAGGGTCGCTTTCGGCCATGAAGCGGTTCAGATGCATCGCGGCCAGGCCATCGCCGGTGTCGTTCTGCTTGTAGACGGCCATATAGGTCAGATCAGGCGAGTTCATGTCCAGAAGCATCCCGTAGCCGCAGTCATAGGCCTGAAACACCCGCGCCATGGCCGAGGGCGTGACCGAGGAGAAATAGCCGTAGATCAGGAATTGCTTGCCGTTCGTCTCGCGCAGGCAGACGCCCGCGCGCAAGGTGCGAAGCTGGGCCTCTGCCGACCCCGACCAGTTGCCGCCGCCCCAGTTGGATACGCGGTCGCCCGGCACCGATTGGCCCGCGTCGTTGCGCACGACCAGCGGCACGCCGTTCTGGCGCGCGAAGGCGAGGTCGGGGACCACGTCGTTGTCAGCCTCGGTCCATGTCTTCATGCCCACGGTGCCGTCCGTCGTCACGTAAAGCGTGGCGAGGTTCGGCAACAGGCGCGAGAAGGTGACGCCCTGTTCGAGGAACCCGTAATGGTGCCCCTTATTGAAGGTGGCGTAGTCCTGAAACCGGTAAGCGCCGTGGTCGCGCTTGAACCCCCCGGCGAAGGCCGCGACTGCCCGGCTCGTGAGCGAGGGCGAAAGCATCCCGTTGCGCACCAGCGGGTCGGGGCGGCTGAAGCCGTCGGGTCCGGGGATGTTCCAGTCGTCACCCCGCCGCTGCGGGCGCGAGGACCATTCGAGACCGGGGTGATCGGTGCCCAATTCGTAGCCCAGATCGAACCGCGACAGGTCAAAAGCGACGAGGTAGACATCCGCCCCCTGTTCGACCCCGTCGAGCCAGTTGGCCCCGTTACGTTCGGCAAGGATGGACTGCGCGATCATGCCGGGTTGCAGCGCCGAGGCAAAGACGCCCTCCTGCCCGGTGACGCCATACCACGCGCCCGCCTCCATGCCCGCTTCGGCCCCGTCAAGCTCGAGCCCCATGTAGGGCCGCATGATCGGGCGGCGGTCGAGGTTGGCCTGACCCAGCGCGGCGGCGGTTTCACCCGCGTCGCCCTCGTCGGTCATGGTCGCGTTCTCGATAAAGGCGTCCTCGTAGAACACGCCCTTGATCAGGTTCACGAGCTTGTCGCCGAAGACCACGTTGTCACGTAGGAAGTCCGACACCGCCTCGCGGTTCGATTTGCTGCCGTTCACCTGATTGCGCAGATAGGCCTTTTGCCCGCAGAGCGGCGCATAGGGCAGGCCCGTCTGGCTGGCGGCGGTCAGCTCGGACGTCTCGCCCTGCCACGGACGACATTCGGTCTCTTCCCCGAGGCCAGAAATGATCAGGGCGGGATCGGGCCCCTGCGACAGCGAGACGTTCCACGACTTCGGATCGGCGTTTTCGAGGTGATAGCGCCGGGTCGTCCCGTTCATCGTGACCTCGAGCAGGAACCAAGCGTTCACGCGGGGATGCAGCGCGGTGAGCGTCAAGGTGCCGCCATCCGCCAAGCTGGCCTCCTGCGTCACCCGCATCGGCGCCATTTCGATCACCGAGGGCACAGCGTAGCTGTTGTAGGTTTCCCATTGGGCGGCGAGCGTCGCCTCGTCCGCGGCGGCGATGCCCTCGGCCTGCACAGCGCCCGCAAGGGCGACGGCCAGTCCAAGAGCCGGGGCCAGTCGACCCTTTAAATACCGGGTCCAACCATGCGCCATCTGTCGTCTCCAATCGTCCCTGTTCCGGCCTTCGGGATGTCTTTTCGACGGGAATCGCACGTATTGCCTTGCGCCCACAGGGCCCCCACGCCCCAACCCCATCGTTCCACCCGATACCGAATGAATCGTATATCTCCCCTCCATCTTACGGGGAATGGATCATAAACCTAGGGGCAGATCAGGGAAAACTTGAGAAATTGGACGGGGTCGTGAAATCGTGATCGACAGGTCACGCCGCCCGCGCCCCCGCCGGGGCGCAACAGGTGCCCCGGCCCCCCGTGAAGGGGCCAGGGCGGGAGGAAGCCCTTAAAACGGGCTGTCCGGGAAGTAGAAGCTTTCGGCGTTCTCGGGCGTGATCATCTCGCTCCCGATGATGAAGCGGCCGGACACCGGGGTCGCGGACACCATGCCCAGCGCGGTAAGTTCGATCGCGGTGGCGATCTGTGCCGGGGGATAGGTCACGTTCACCGGAAGCTGCGGGTCGCCCTCCATGATGCGGGCGATGATCTCTTTCATGCCGGCACCGCCGACCACCCACATCTCTTCCTCGCGGCCCGCCTGCGCGATGGCTTCGAGCACGCCGATGGCCATGTCGTCGTCCGAGGCCCAGACCGCGTCGATGTCGTCATACTTGGACAGGTAGTCCTGCATCACGTTGAAGGCGTCGTCGCGGTTCCAGTTGCCGTGCTGCATGTCGAGCACATTGATGCCCGAGCCTTCGATGGCGGCGGAAAAGGCATCGACCCGTTCGTTGTCGAGCGTGGTGGGGATGCCACGGAGGACGACGATGTTGTCGCCCTCGCTCAGGTTCTCGGCAAAATACTCACCGGCGACGCGGCCAAAGCCGGTGTTGTCGCCTGCGACGTAAAGATCCTCGATCCCCGGCACCGACAGGCCACGGTCCACCACCGTGACCCAGATGCCCGCATCGGCCACGGCCTGCACGGGCGAGGTGAGCGGTTCGCTCTCGAACGGCAGCACCACGAGCGCGTCGATGTTGCGGGTGGCAACCATGTCCTCGATGTCGTTGACCATCGTGCCCGCGTCACCCGCCGTGGCGAGGACGAATTCAAGCTGCGGATAGGTCTCTTCGAGACGCGCGATGGCCTCCTGTGCGTGGTAGTTGAGGCCCCCCATAAAGCCGTGGGTGGCCGAGGGGATCGCGACGCCGATCACCTTGGTCTCCTCGTCCTGCGCCACAACCGGCGTGGCCACCACGGCCAGACCCAGCGCCGCACCTTTGAAAATGTCTCTGCGTTTCATGATTTCCTCCCGGTTTGCCGCTCAGTCGGCGGACTTGCTTTCGCGCTGCAAGACGACAGCGAGAATGACGATGACCCCCTGGATCGCGCCGTTGAGGTAGGGCGAGACGATCGAGGCGAGGTTCAGGATGTTGTCGATGAGGCTCAGGATGAGCACGCCGATCACGGTGCCCCACACGCGGCCGAAGCCACCCTTGAGCACGGTGCCCCCGATGATGACGGCGGCAATCGCCTCGAGCTCCCAGAGCACCCCGGTCGAGGCGGAGGCGGAGCCAAGGCGCGGCACATACATGATCGTCGCCACGCCCACGAGCAGGCCGAGGATCACGTAGGTCATCAGCCGCAGGCGCTCGACCTTGATCGCGGAGTATTTCGCGACCTGTTCGTTGGCACCGAGCGCGGCACAGTGGCGGCCAAAGGCGGTGTGGCGCATGGCAAGTTCGCCAAGGATCGCGACGACCGCGAAGACGATGATGGGCCAGGCAATCCCGAGGAGGCCGTCGTAGTAGACGGGACGGTAGAAACTGCGCGCATCGAAGTTGAGCGACAGGGTGCCGCCGTCGGCAAGCCACGTGACGAGGCTGCGGTAGATGCCCATTGAGCCAAGCGTCACGATGAAGGCCTCTATCCGTATTTTCGATATGAGAAACCCGTTCAGAAACCCGGCGGCGATGCCGGTGGCCAGCGCGATGACCATGCCGGTGGCGATGAGCGGCACACCGATGCCCATGCTCGGTATGAGCGCATTGAGCGAAAGGATCATCACCCCCGCCACGAAGGCCGCCATGGACCCCACCGACAGGTCGATCCCCCCCGCCGTGATGACGAAGGTCATACCGACCGCAATGATCCCGATGAAGGCCGAGCGTGCGAGCACGTTGGTGACGTTGCCGTAGCTCAGGAAGTTCGAGTTGAGCGACGCGCCGAGGATGATCAGCGCGACGAGCGCCAGAACGGGGCCCAGCACGTGCAGGTTCACGCGGCGGCGGGGTTTCGGCTCGGAGGCGGTGATGTCGGTCATGCGGGTTCGGTCTCTGCGATGCGGTCCGCGACGCCCACGGCGAGGCGGAGGATGTTTTCTTCGGTGATCTTCTCGCCGGTCAGCTCGCCCGCGACGAAGCCGCGCCCCATCACGATGACGCGGTGCGACGTGCCGATGACCTCGGGCAGTTCCGACGACACGACGATCACCGATTTTCCCGATGCGGCGAGGTCCGCGATGAAGCCGTAGATCTGTTGCTTGGTGCCGATGTCGATGCCGCGCGTCGGTTCGTCGATGATGACGATGTCGGGGTCGGCAAGCATGGTTTTCGCGAGCAGCAGTTTCTGCTGATTGCCGCCCGACAGGCTGCCCGCCAGCATGGCACGGTCGTTCACCCGGATGTCGAAGTCGGAAATCGCTTGGGTCAGCGCGGCATCCTCGGCCTGTTTGTCGATCCTGAGCGAGCCGAATTTGTCGAGGGCGAGCAGGGTGAGGTTCTGGGTCAGGTCCTTGCCCAGAAGCAGCCCCTTGTCCTTGCGATCCTCGGTCAGGTAGACGACCCCCGCCTCGCGCGCGGCCTGGACCGATCCGGGTTTCACGGGCGTGCCGTTCACCTTGACGGTGCCGGTCGCGGCACGCAGGCCGACAAGCCCCTCCATCAGTTCGGTGCGGCCAGACCCAACGAGGCCGGCAAAGCCCAGCACCTCGCCCCGTTTCAGGGTAAAGCTCGCGTCGCGCACCTTGCCGGGCACGGTCAGGTTCTCGACCGTCAGGACCACCTCGTCCGTCGCTGGCGTCTTGTCGGGGAACAGGTCGGTCAACTCGCGCCCCACCATGGCGGTGGCCATCGCGTCCTCGGTAAAGCCCTTCGCCTCGCGGGTCAGAATTTGCGTCCCGTCGCGCAGGACCGTCACCCGGTCGGCGATGCGCCGGATCTCGTCCAGCTTGTGCGAGGTATAGAGGATCGCGGTCCCGTTCGCGCGCAGCCGGTCGATTTGCCCCAGAAGCACGTCGGTCTCGCGCCCGGTGAGCACGGCGGTCGGTTCGTCCATGATGAGCACGCGGGCATTGCGGCCCAGCGCACGGGCGATCTCGACCATCTGGCGGTTGGGGACCGAGAGGTCCGCGACACGGGTGCGCGGATCGACATGGCAATCGAGACGCGCAAGAAGCTCTGCCGCCTCGGCCCGCATCGCGACTTTGTCGAGGAAGATCCCGCGCTTTTTCTCGCGGCCGAGAAAGATGTTCTCCTCAACCGACAGCTGGAGCGCGAGGTTGAATTCCTGATGGATCATCAAGATGCCCGCGTTTTCCGCGTCGCGCTGGTCGGTGAAGGTGACGGGCGAGCCGTCGAGCAGAAGCTGGCCTTCGGAGGGCGACAGGTAACCTCCCAAGATCTTCATCAACGTCGATTTGCCCGCGCCGTTTTCACCGATCAGCGCATGGATCTGCCCCGGCACGAGGTCGAAATCGACGCCATGCAGGACCTCGATCGGGCCGAAGCGGCGCTTGACGCCCTGTGCGGCCAGAACGGCGGTCATAGCGTGACCCATGCCGCGTTGCGTTTCGACGAGCGGACGCAGGCATCGACGAAGCTGACACCTTCGAGGCCGTCCACGACCGAGGGAAAGTCGATGCCTTCGGGCAGGCCGTCCGATGACCGGCGGTGACGTATGGCGGCGGCGGCGGCGCCATAAAGGTTCGCGAAGGCCTCGAAATACCCCTCCGGGTGGCCGGGCGGGATGCGCGTCATCGCGCGGCTCGCGTCAGACGTGGCGGCCAGCCCGCGCGTGAGAGTCATGGTCGGCCCACCAATCTCGGTCACGCGCAGTTCGTTGGGGTTTTCCTGACGCCATTCCAGCCCGGCCTTGTCACCGAAGACCCGGATGCGCAGGCCGTTTTCCAACCCGGCGGCGACCTGCGAACACCACAGCGTGCCGCGCGCGCCGCCTTGGAAGCGGATCATGACATGGGCGTTGTCGTCGAGCTGGCGACCGGGGACAAAGGCCTGAAGGTCCGCCGCGATCGACTCGGGTTCCAGCCCCGTGATATGGCGGGCCAAATGCCAGGCGTGGGTGCCGATGTCGCCGGTGGCCCCCCCTGCCCCGGACTGGGCCGGATCGGTGCGCCACGCGGCCTGCTTGTTGTCGGCCTCTGGCGCATGGGCCAGCCAGTCCTGCGCATATTCAACCTGCACCAGACGGATGGTGCCCAGATCGCCACGCGCCACCCGTTCCTGCGCCTCGCGCACCATGGGATATCCCGCGTAGGTGTGGGTGAGCATGAAAAGCGCGTCGGATTTTTCGGCCAGCGCGGCGAGTTTTTTCGCATCCGCCAGCGTGCCGGTGAGGGGCTTGTCACAGATGACATGAATGCCGCGCTTGAGGAACTCGCGCGCCACCGGCAGGTGAAGGTGGTTGGGGGTCACGATGGCAACCGCCTCGATCCCGTCCTTCAGCCGCGCCTCGCGCTTGGCCATCTCGGTGAAATCGTCATAGGTGCGATCCGCCGCCAGCCCCAGTGCCTCGCCCGAAGCCCGCGCCTTGTCGGGCGTGGACGACAGCGCCCCCGCGACCAGAGTGTATTCCCCATCGAGCCGCGCCGCGACCCGGTGCGCGGCACCGATGAAAGCGCCTTGCCCGCCCCCAACCATACCCAGCCGGATAGGGCCACTGCGATCCGCGAAACGGCTCATGGTTTCAGCCCCAGCATCCGGGCGTTGGCCTCGTCATCCGTGCCCGCGTCCGCGAAATCGTCAAAGGCATGGGTGGTCACGCGGATGATATGGTCGCGGACAAAAGCCGCGCCTTCGCGCGCGCCGTCCTCCGGGTGCTTCAGCGCACATTCCCATTCGACCACGGCCCAGCCGTCGAAATCCATCGCGGCGAATTTCGAAAAGACCGCGCCGAAATCCACCTGCCCATCCCCCGGCGAGCGGAAGCGACCGGCGCGGTTGACCCAGGACTGATAGCCACCATAGACGCCCTGACGACCCGTCGGATTGAACTCGGCATCCTTGACGTGGAACATGCCGATCCGGTCGGCATAGATGTCGATGTTGTCGAGATAATCGAGGCATTGCAGAACGTAATGCGACGGATCGTAGAGCATCTTGGCGCGCGGATGCTGGTTCACGCGGTCAAGAAACATCTCGAAGGTGACACCGTCATGCAGGTCCTCGCCGGGATGGATCTCGTAACAGACATCTAGGCCAAGCTCGTCTGCGAGATTCAGCAGCGGCGTCCAGCGTATCGCAAGCTCATCAAAGGCCATCTCGACCAGACCCGCCGGACGCTGCGGCCAAGGATACATATAGGGCCAGGCGAGCGCGCCCGAGAAGGTGCCGACGGCACGGTGCCCCATGTTGGCGGCGGCGCGCAGGGTCTTTTCGACCTGGTCCACGGCCCATTTCTGGCGCTCGGACGGGTTGTTGTGGACCGAAGGCGCGGCAAATCCGTCAAAGGCCACGTCATAGGCCGGATGCACCGCGACCAGTTGGCCCTGCAGGTGGCAGGTCATTTCAGGCACCTCGACGCCGTTCTCACGCGCCACGCCCAGAAACTCGTCGCAGTAATCCTTGCTCTCTGCCGCGCGATCCAGATCGAGGAACCGCGTCTCCCACGACGGCACCTGGACGCCCGCGTATCCTGCCTCGGCGGCCCAGCGGCAGATCGACGCCCAGTCGTTGAACGGCGCTTCGTCCCCCGCGAATTGCGCGAGGAACAGGCCGGGGCCCTTGATAGTCTTCATATGTCCTCCCTTGCGCCGGGCTTTGCCCTTGACGCACCGCCTGCTGCAGTCCTCCGAACCGCTGCAAGTGGCTATGTAATCGTTTGCGCTAACGCTGCCAGATAGTGAAATCGTTTACAAGAACTTTGTTATTGCTCATTGCCCAAGGCTGTATAAGGGGAGGCATGGACAGAAAAATTGCGACAATCGGTGATGTTGCACGCGTCGCGGGCGTATCGACCGCGACGGTCAGCCGGACGCTTTCCAAGCCCTCGGTGGTGTCGAAGGCGACTCGCGAGGCGGTGCTGGCCGCCGTCGAGGAAACCGGCTACCGGCCCAACACGATGGCCTCGAACCTGCGGCGTCAGCGCACCGGCAGCGTCATCGCCCTGGTCCCCAATCTCGCCAACCCGTTCTTCTCGCAGATCCTCGCTGGCCTGTCCTCGGTTCTCACGGTCGAGGGCTTCGGCCTGCTCGTCGCGGACACACAGGCGGGCACGGACCCCGACGAGAGGCTCGCACACTACTTGACCTCGGGCATGGCGGACGGGCTGGTCGTGTTCGACGGCGGACTGTCTGCCGAGGTGCTGTCGCGGCGCGCCCGGCCCCCGGTGCTCATGGCCTGCGAATGGATGGAGGGGGACCTGCCTTCTCTGACCGTCGACAACGCGGAAGGTGCGCGCATGGCGGTCGAACATCTGTTGGCGCAGGGGCACCGGCGGATCGGCCATATCGCGGGGCCAGAAGGCAACGTGCTGTCCATCGCCCGCCTCGAGGGGTTTCAGGCCGCGATGGCGGAGGCGGGGCTGGAGGTCGCGCCGGATGCGATCTTCGAGGGCGATTTCAGCATGGATTCAGGTGCCCGCGCCGCGCGGGACTGGCTCCGGCGCGACGCCGCACCCACGGCGCTCTTCTGCGCTTCGGACGAGATGGCGGTGGGCTTTGTCGGCGCCGTGCAGCGGGCAGGCAAGCTGGTGCCGCGCGATGTGTCGGTCATCGGCTTCGACAACATCGAGGTGGTGCAGCACCTGTCCCCCGCCCTCACCACGATCCGCCAGCCGCGCCACCTGATCGGGGCGCGGGCGGCGGAAATGCTCCTGGAAATGATTGCGGCGGGCAGTCTGTCGGGTCCATCAGAACGGATCGCGCTCGAGTTCATCGAACGCGACTCCGTGGCGCCACCAGCTTAATCGGCAAAGGTGATGGTCGCGTCGATGGCGCGCTTCCATGCCCCGTATTTCTTGCCGCGCGTCAGGTGGTCCATTTCCGGCGTGAACCGTGCATCGGCGGTCCAGCCGGCGGCAAAGGCCTCCATATCCGGGAAAACGCCCGCCTTGTATCCGGCGAGCCACGCCGCGCCCATTGCGGTCGTCTCGAGCACTTTCGGCCGCTCGACCGGCGCGTCGATGATGTCGGAGAGGAACTGCATGGCCCAATCACTCGCGGCCATGCCGCCATCAACACGTAGCGCGGTGTCCGAGGCCTGCGGCCAGTCGGCGCGCATGGCGTCGAGCAGATCACGGGTCTGGAACCCCACGCTTTCGAGCGCGGCGCGGGCGAAATCTTCGGGCCCCGAATTGCGCGTGAGGCCATAGATCGCTCCGCGACAGTCCGCGTTCCAGTAGGGCGCGCCAAGGCCGGTGAAGGCAGGCACCAGCACCACCTCCTGCCCGGGGTCCGAGGCTTCGGCCATTGCTTGCGTCTCGGACGCCTCGCGGATGATCTTGAGCCCGTCGCGCAGCCACTGCACCACCGCCCCCGCGATGAAGATCGAGCCCTCGAGCGCGTAGGTCGGCTTGCCGTCGAGCTGATAGGCGATTGTCGTGAGCAGTCGGTTTTGCGACATCACAGGCTCATCGCCCGTGTTGAGGAGCGCGAAACAGCCGGTGCCGTAGGTTGATTTCAGCATCCCCGGCTGGAAGCACGCCTGCCCCACGGTCGCCGCCTGCTGGTCCCCGGCGATACCGAGGATCGGGATCGGTCGGCCAAAGAGATCGGGCCGCGTGGTGCCATAGTCGTCGGCGCAATCACGCACGTCCGGCAGCATCTCCATCGGGATGTCGAGCCGGTCGCAGATGGTCGAGGACCACGCGCCCTTGCGGATGTCATAAAGCATCGTGCGCGAAGCGTTGGTGGCGTCGGTCGCATGAACCGCGCCCCCCGTGAGCTTCCACACGAGCCAGCAATCGACAGTGCCGAAGGCCAGCTCCCCCGCCCGCGCCCGCTCCCGCGCGCCGTCCACGTGATCCAGAATCCACGCGAGTTTCGTTGCCGAGAAATAGGGATCGAGCAGAAGCCCGGTCTTGTCAGCCACGACCTCTTCGAACCCCTCGTCCCGCAACGTCTTGCAAAACGCCGAGGTGCGTCTGTCCTGCCAGACGATGGCGTTGTGGATCGGCTTGCCCGTCCCCCGGTCCCAGACAACGGTGGTTTCACGCTGGTTGGTGATGCCGATGGCCGCGATGTCATCGGCCCCGCCGCCTGCCTTTTCGATCGCCGCGCGGCAGGTCGCCGCGGTCGTGGTCCACAGATCGGACGGGTCATGTTCGACCCAGCCCGACTGCGGGAAATGCTGCGGAAATTCCTGCTGGTCGCTGGCCACGACAGTGAAATCCGGCGCGAAGAGAATCGCACGCGTCGATGTGGTGCCCTGGTCGATGGCGAGGATGTGGGTCATGGTCCCCCCTTTCGGTTCGGCCCATGGTGGGGTCATTCGGGCACCGGGTGCAAGGGACCCGCCCGCGCATGACATTTGCCTCACTGACTGAGGGTCGGGCCACGGACAGGAATGCGCGTTCACCGACACCGCAAAAGGCCACCGACCGTCAACTGCGGCCCAGCCAAGCGTCGCATTCGTCGCAGGTCTTGTCTGGGTGCCGAGATGTAGGAAATTTGGTGGAGCCTAGGGGGATCGAACCCCTGACCTCTTGCATGCCATGCAAGCGCTCTCCCAGCTGAGCTAAGGCCCCGTCGTGCGGCTGTCGCCGAACGCTTGGGGTGTTTAGGCGAGCCTCGGGGGCAGATCAAGCGGAAATTTCGCGCATCGGCGCGGTTTTTCTTCACCGCTCCCGTCGCATTCCCGGTCTCGCCGCCAATCCCCTTCCGAACGCGTTCCGGCCGCCCACGGAACCCTGCGCATACCGGGAAAACAAAAGGCCGGACGCGGGGTCCGGCCTTTCGAAACAGGTGTCACGTCACGGGGTGACGTTGCGCAGGCGCGTGGATCAATCCTCGTCTTCGCCCGCGACATCCTTGATGTCGTCGAGCGAGACATCGTCATCCTCGTCGTCCTCGAGCACATCGTCGTCCAGATCGACCGAATCGTCGTCGTCGAGCAGGTCGTCGTCGTCGTCGAGCAGATCGTCGTCCATCGTCTCGTCGTCTTTGCGCGAGTTCTTGTCGGCCTTGTCCGCAACCATGGTGCGGGTCTTGCCCTGGTCAATCTCGACCACCTGGCCCGTATAGGGCGAAATGATCGGGCTGGCGTTCAGGTCATAGAACCGTTTGCCGGTGGTCGGGCAGACGCGCTTGGTGCCCCATTCTGCTTTGGGCATGGAAAAACCCTTTCCGTCGTCGTGTCGTCATGCGAGAATCTGGGAGCAACTGCCACATGTGCAAGGGGCTGTCAAAGCCTTTCCCCGCAAAGCCGGGGCGATGGGGCATTGGACGGGGCGGTGTTCAACCGGAATCGCAGGGGCGAGGGGCCGCGATGGGTCTGAGACGGGCATTCTTCACGCGCGACGCGGACCGGGTGATGGCGAGCGAGCGCATCGTGTTGGCTGGCGATCCTTTGGTCGAGGTGCTGCTGAAGCCCTCTGCGCGGTCGCGGCGCATGTCGCTGCGCGTGAGCCGGCTGGATGGCCGCGTGACCCTGTCGCTGCCGGTGGGCCTGCCTCGCGGAGAGGCACAGGGGTTCCTCAATGAGAAGGCCGACTGGATTCGCGGGCATCTGGCACAGGTCCCGAACGAGGCACGGCCGATGCCCGGCGGGACGATCCTGTTCGAAGGACGGCCGCATGGGATCGAGGCCGCGGCACAGCGCGGCATATCCTTGCGGGACGACGTTCTTTATGTCCCGGCCTCGCGGGTCGAGACGACGCCCGCCCGGCTCGCGGCCTTTTTCAAGACCATGGCGCGCGACCGACTGGTCGCCGCGTCGCAACGCCATGCCGACGCGATCGGGCGCGACCTGGGCCGGGTCACGTTGCGTGACACGCGGTCGCGCTGGGGCTCCTGCACCCATGAAGGCGACCTGATGTATAGCTGGCGGCTGATCATGGCGCCGCCCTCGGTCCTCGATTACGTGGCAGCGCATGAGGTCGCTCATATGATCCACATGGATCATTCCGAACGGTTCTGGGGCGTCGTGGCCGAGCTCTGCCCGAACCACAAGTCCGAGCGGCGCTGGCTCAAGCAACGGGGCGGCGAGCTGCACCGCTACAGGTTCCGCGACTGATCCCGCGCGGAGCGACTTGACCGGCGCGGGCTTTGTGATCACAGGTTGTTCATGGAACCGCCCGCACCCCTTTCGACCCGCATCACCGCACCCGACGTGCAAGGCTCGGCCCATGAGCGCGTGTATCGCACGCTGCGCGGTCGGATCATGTCGGGCGAGATGGAGCCGGGGGTCGCACTGACCTTGCGCGGGATCGGCAAGGATTTCGGCGTATCGATGACACCCGCACGCGAGGCTGTGCGCCGACTCGCCGCCGAGGGGGCGCTGACCCTGTCCGCCTCGGGCCGGGTGACGACGCCGGACCTGTCACCGGAACGAATCGAGGAACTGGCCGCCCTGCGCGCGCTCTTGGAGCCCGAACTTGCCGCCCGCGCCCTGCCCCGCGCCCATATGGCGCTGATCGAGCGGCTGCGCACGATCAACGGTCGCGTGGCCGAGGTGGTCGCGAAGCATGACGTGACGGGCTACATACGTTCGAACCTCGAATTCCACCGGACGCTCTATCTGCGGGCGCAGGCCCCGGCGATGCTGGCCATGGTCGAAACCGTCTGGCTGCAACTCGGCCCCACCATGCGCGCGCTTTACATGTCCAAGGACCGCACGGATCTGCAAAAGCATCACAGGACGATCCTTGCCGCTTTGGCCGCAGGCGACGAACCCGGCCTTCGGCTGGCGGTGCGCACGGATGTGACGCAGGGTCTTCGGATGCTCGTGGGGCTGTAAGGTCCGGACCGGTTTCATCCCCTGAGCGATGCCGACCTGCGGCGGTAGAGGGCGGCACGTCCACGAGAGGATTCCGGGATTCTAGAATTCTGGAATCTTGGAATCTTGGAATCTTGGAATCTTGGAATCCCGTTACCGTCTAAATCATTTACAATCAGACGCTTACGAAAAATCTCAGGCGCAGAAACGTTAACGGTGCCCGCACCCCGGTGCTCAGCCGGGCAGGCGCGCGCGCGATACGGCCCCCAGGACGGCCTCGACTCATGATGAGAATCCGGGCAGCATCGCCTAACGGATAGGCAATCGCCCCGATTTCACGCGGCCGACCCATGGCCAGATCACGCGGCCCTCGCCACGCGCATCCGCCGGATTTTACCAATCGGTCAGGCCTCGGGATCAGGGGCGACACAACAGGGTTGGACATCATGACGACATTCAAACTTTCCCGGCGCGGTTTCATGGCCACGAGCGCCGCAGGCGCCCTTACGCTCGGCCTCCCGCTCAGGGCCACGGCACAGGACGGACCGCTCAAGGTTGCGGGCATCTACACCGTGCCGGTCGAACAACAATGGGTGAGCCGCATCCACTTGGCCGCGCTGGCTGCGCAGGAGGCGGGCGAGATCGAATACACCTACTCGGAAAACACCGCCAACACCGACTACCCCCGCGTCATGCGTGAATATGCCGAACAGGGCGTGGGCCTGATCGTGGGCGAGATCTTCGGCGTCGAGGCCGAAGCGCGCGAGGTCGTGCTCGACTATCCCGACACCGCCTTCCTCATGGGGTCGTCGTTCAAAGAGGATCCGGCCTATCCGAACCTCGCCGTTTTCGACAACTACATTCAGGACGCGGCCTATCTGTCGGGCATCATCGCGGGCGCGATGACGGGAAGCGGCAACATCGGCATGGTCGGCGGCTTCCCGATCCCCGAGGTGAACCGGCTCATGCATGCCTTCATGATGGGCGCCAAGGAGATGAACCCCGACATCGCCTTTCAGGTGAGCTTCATCGGGTCGTGGTTCGATCCGCCCAAGGCCAAGGAAACCGCCTATGCGATGATCGAAAACGGCGCGGACCTGCTTTATGCCGAACGCTTCGGCGTGTCGGATGCGGCCAAGGAAAAGGGCATCCTCGCCATCGGCAACGTGATCGACACGCAGTCCGATTACCCCGACACGGTCGTCGCCTCGGCGCTCTGGCATTTCGAACCGACAATGAACGCGGCGATTGCCGCCGTGAAGGACGGGTCCTTCACGGCCGCCGACTACGGCGTCTATTCCTTCATGAAGGAAGGCGGCTGTTCGCTGGCGCCGCTCGGCACTTTCGAGGGCAAGGTGCCGGACGAGGCGATGGCGCTGGTGGCCGAGAAGGAGGCTGCGATCAAGGACGGCAGTTTCACCGTCGAGATCAACGACGAAGAGCCGAAGTCGTCCTGAATGACCGCGAAAGATCAGGCGGAGGTCGTCCTTCGCCTGTCCAACATCACCAAGCGTTTCGGCAGTCTCACCGCGAATGACGCGGTGAGCTTCGACCTCGCGCGCGGCGAGGTCATCGCGCTTCTGGGCGAGAACGGCGCGGGCAAGACGACGCTGATGAACATCCTCTTTGGCCAATATACGGCGGACGAGGGCAGCGTGGAGGTTCTTGGTCGGGCATTGCCCCCCGGCAACCCCCGCGCTGCACTCGACGCGGGCGTCGGCATGGTGCACCAGCATTTCACGCTCGCAGGCAACCTGACCGTCTGGGAAAACATCGTGCTGGGGGCGCAGGGGCTGGGCGGGCTGTCGCTCCGCGCCGGGGCGGTTCGCGCGCGGATTCGCGCGCTGTCCGAACGGTTTCATCTGCGCGTCGATCCCGATGCCAAGGTGGGCAAGCTCACCGTGGGAGAACGGCAGCGGGTCGAGATCCTCAAGGCGCTCTATCGTGACGCGCGGATCCTGATCCTCGACGAACCCACCGCCGTTCTTACCCCGCAAGAGGCCGACGCGCTTTTCGGCACGCTGCGCGAGGCGGTCGCGGCGGGGCTGTCGCTCGTTTTCATCTCGCACAAGCTGCACGAGGTCATGGCGCTGGCCGACCGGGTCGTGGTGCTGCGCCATGGCAAGCTGGTTGCCGAACGGGCCGTGACGGACACGAGCCGCGAAGAGCTGGCCGCGCTCATGGTCGGGGCCGAGGTCACGACGCCGGAATTCCAGATGCACGCGGGCGGCGCACCGCTGTTGTCCCTGCACGCCGTTCATGCGCCGGGGCTGAACGGCGTGACCCTCGACCTTTGCGCGGGCCAGATCACCGGGCTCGCGGGCGTGTCGGGCAACGGTCAGGGGGCGCTGTCGGACCTCATCTCGGGCCTCATTTCGCCCACGTCGGGCGAGATGACCGTCACCGGGCAACCGGTGCAGACTTGGTCGCCGCGCACCGCCATCGGCCGCGGCATCGCACGTATCCCCGAGGACCGGCACAAGACCGGGACCATCGCGGATTTCGACCTGACCGAGAACGCGATTCTCGAGACCTATGCCACGGAATTTTCGCGCGGCGGCTGGATGGATTGGGGCCGCGCGCGGGCGCATACCGAGGCGCTGATCGCGACCTATGACGTGCGCTGTCCGGGGCCGGACACGCGCATCCGGCTTTTGTCCGGCGGGAACATGCAGAAGCTGATCCTGGGCCGGGTGCTCGAGACCGGGCCGATGATCATCCTCGCCAACCAGCCGGTGCGGGGGCTGGATATCGGGGCGGTGAACTATGTGCACAGGCGGCTCGACGAAGCGCGGCTCGGGGGGGCGGCGGTGCTGCTCATTTCCGAGGATCTGGACGAGATCATGCGGCTCTCTGACGTGATCCATGTGATGAGCGAGGGACGCCTGTCGCCGGGGTTCGCGCGGGGCACCAAGACGCCTGCGGAACTGGGTCAGTGGATGGCGGGGGATGGATTCGATGCGGTGGCGTGAGAGCGGTGGACATGCAGGGCGAGCGATGCGCCCGACCCTCGGGGGGGCGCCTTGTGCGGTGCGTGGTCGCCACTTAATCTCAATCGCCCCGGACGGAGTCGGTGCGCGCGGTGTGGGTGCCATGCGCCCTCCCGTTCGGGAGGGTCGGGCGCGTCGCGGGCTCGTCGCCCGCTCCATCGCGCGAGCGACGCGGTCCCTTTTGAACGCGACGCCGGGATGCGAGGCCCCCCATGCGGCTTGAACCCATCGCCAACCCCACGGTGCTGCGCCGCTACGGCCCCCCGGTCACCGCCATCGCGGCAACCTTCCTCGTCGCGGCGATCCTCGCCCTCATCGCGGGCGGCGATCCTTTCGCGGTCTTTGGCCAGATCGTCAAAGGCGCGGTGGGGTCGAAGTTCGCCCTGCTCGAAACCCTCAATCGCGCGACGCCGCTGATTTTCACCGGCCTTGCCGTCGCGGTCGCCTTTCGCGCGAAACTCTGGAACATCGGGGCCGAGGCGCAGCTTTACGCGGGTGCCGTGATGACCGCCGTGCTGGGCACCGGGATGCTTGGCTGGCCCCCTGCCCTGCTCCTGCCCACGCTTGCCATTGCCGCGATGCTCGCCGGGGCGCTGGTGCTGCTCATCCCCGCCGTCCTCAAGGTCCGGCTGGGGGTGGACGAGGTCGTCACGACGCTCCTCTTCAACTTCATTTTCCTCCTCTTCGTGAGTTACCTGCTCGAAGGGCCGCTCAAGGACCCGATGGGCATGGGCTGGCCGAAGTCGCCGCGTCTCATCCCCGAAGCGCGGCTGCCCCGGATCGTCGAGGGGCTGCGGCTGCACTGGGGCTTCGCGCTGGCTCTTATCGCCGCCGTCGCCGTCTGGATAGTGAACACGCGCACGACGCTGGGATACGAGATGCGGGCGGTCGGCCAGAACGCCGAGGCCGCGCGCTTTGCGGGCATCCCCGTCACGCGCGTGATCCTGAAGACCGCGCTTTTGTCCGGGGGCCTCGCCGCGCTCGCCGGCTTTTCCGAGGTCGCGGGGCTGACCGGTGCGCTCACCCTCGATCTGTCGCCGGGCTACGGCTACACGGGGATCGTGGTCGCGATGCTCGCGCTCCTCCATCCGCTGGGTGTAGTCGCCGCCGCGCTCTTCGTCGCCGCGATTTTTGTCGGCGCGGACAGCATGAGCCGCGCCGTGGGGGTGCCCACCTATCTGGCCGACATCATGCTGGCCTCCGCTCTTCTCTTTATGGTGCTTGCGATCCTGCTCACCAAATTCCGGGTGAGGCGCGACTGATGGACATTCTCGACATCCTCCTCTCGGCGAGCTTCTGGGCTGCCGCCATCCGCATCGCCTCGCCGCTCATCTTTGCCACGATTGGCGAGCTCATCTGCGAACGCGCAGGGGTTCTGAACCTCGGCATCGAGGGGATCATGGTCGCGGGGGCTTTCGCGGGCTGGATCGCGGTCTGGGCGGGACTGCCGCTCTGGGGCGGGGTCGCCGTCGCGATGCTCACCGGCATGGCGCTGGGGTTCGTGCATGCCGTGCTGTCGGTCCCCTTTGGCCTGTCACAGCACGTGGTCGGCGTAGGGCTGACGCTGCTTGCGACGGCGCTGACCTTCTACACCTACCGGGTGGTGCTGCCGGAGGTGTCTTCGCCGCCGAAGATCGAGGCGTTTCAGGCCCTGCCAATCCCCTTGCTCTCCGACATCCCCATCCTCGGCCCCGCGCTCTTTGCCCAGACGCCGTTGACCTATGCCGCGTTCATTCTGGTCGCGCTGGTCGCATGGGTGCTTTACCGCACGCCCCTTGGCCTCGCAGTCCGCGCCGCGGGGGAAAGCCCCGCCGCCGTCGCCGCGCAGGGTCTGAGCGTGACCGTGATCCGCATGGGTGCGGTCATGGTCGGGTCGGGCTTCATGGCGGTGGGCGGGGCGTTCCTGACGCTTTCCGCCTTTGACAGCTTCTTTTTCGAAATGGTCAACGGGCGCGGCTGGATCTGTATCGCGTTGGTGGTGTTCGGGGCGTGGAAACCTGGCAAGGCGCTCTTGGGCGCGGTGCTCTTTGCCGCCTTCGACGCGTTCCAGATCCGGCTGCAACAGACGGGCGTCGGGCAGGTTCTGCCTTATCAGGTGTTCCTGATGATGCCTTATATCCTGTCCATCCTCGCCCTCGTCATCATGTCGCGCCGGGCCGAGGTGCCAGCGGCGCTCATGGTGCCGTTCAACAAGGGAGAGCGTTGATGTTCGATTTGATCGTGAAGGGGGGCACGCTTCCCGATGGCCGTGTGGCCGACATCGGGATCGTTGGCGAAAAGATTGCCGCGATTGAACCTGCGTTAGAGGCGCAAGCGGGCGAGGTGATCATTGCCACCGGCGACCTCGTCTCGCCGCCCTTCGTGGACCCGCATTTCCACATGGACGCGACGCTGAGCTACGGCATCCCACGGGTGAACGGGTCAGGAACGCTGCTTGAAGGGATCGACCTTTGGGGCGAACTCCGTGACCTCGCCACGGTGGACGAGATGGTCGAGCGCGCGCTCACCTATTGCGACTGGGCGGCGGCGATGGGGCTGCTTGCGATCCGGAGCCACGTGGACACGACGCCCGATCACCTCAATACCGTGACCGCGATGCTCGAGGTGCGCGAGCGCGTGAAGGATTACATCGACCTACAGCTCGTGGCCTTTCCGCAGGACGGTTTCTACCGCGCGCCGAACGGGCGGGAGAACGTCCTGCGCGCGCTCGACATGGGTGTGGACGTGGTCGGCGGCATCCCGCATTTCGAACGCACCATGGCCGATGGTGCGGCGTCCTTGCGCGATCTGTGCGAAATCGCGGCGGAGCGGGGCCTGATGGTCGATATCCACTGCGACGAGACCGACGATCCCCTGTCGCGGCATGTCGAGACGCTGGCCTATGAGACGGTGCGGCTCGGGCTGCAAGGCCGTGTGGCCGGGTCACATCTGACCTCGATGCATTCGATGGACAATTACTATGTGTCCAAGCTCCTCCCCCTCATGGCCGAGGCGGAGCTGTCCGCGATCCCCAATCCGCTGATCAACATCGTGCTGCAGGGGCGGCATGACAGCTTTCCCAAACGGCGCGGGCTGACGCGGGTAAAGGAGATGCAGGCCATGGGGATCCGCGTCGGCTGGGGGCAGGACTGCGTTCTGGACCCGTGGTATTCGCTGGGCACGGCGGACATGCTCGACGTGGCCTTCATGGGGCTGCATGTGGCGCAGATGACCCATCCCGACGAGATGGCGCGCTGTTTTACCATGGTGACCGAGACGAACGCGGCGATCATGGGGCTTGGCGACTATGGGCTGCGGGTGGGCGCGACTGCGTCTCTCGTGGTGCTCGACGCGGGCAATCCGACCGAGGCGCTGCGGCTGCGGGCCGGGCGGCTCGCCGTGGTGGCAAAGGGGCGGGTCATTGCGCGGGGCGAACGCGGGGATGAGCGACTGGATATTCCCGGGCGGCCCGCGTTGGTACGGCGGCGGTTGGAGCGCTAGGGTCTCGAATTTCGCTTGCGCGAAATCCGATCCGTTGGGGAGGCCAGCCTCCCCAAACCCCTCCGGGATATTTATGAACCAGAGAAGAGGGCGCGGATTTCGCGGGTATTTTTCGTGCCCGGTGTTAGAGTGCGGAAAAAGGAGGGGCAGGCATGGCAATCACACGGCGGGCGGTGTTGTTGGGCACCGGGGCGGTGCTGGGGTATGGCGTGGCTTGGGCGACGCGGTCGAAGCTGCCGGTCTATGACGGGGTGGCCCTGATCGAACCGCAGGCGGGCGAGGACGTTCTGAACGACGCCTCAACCCTGTCGGCCACGCCCGTCCAAAAGCACATCGTCATCCGCGAAGATCCCGGCGAGGCGCTGGTGTCTGCAATCCGGGCCGAGATCCGCGAAGCGCGCGAGGGCGGGCGGCCCTTCAACATCGGGGCCGCGCGTCATTCCATGGGCGGTCAGGCGATCCCGGCCCGCGGGCATGCCGTGACCTTTGACAACGGGTTCGTCGAGGTGGACAGCGGGGCCGAGGTCTACCGGTGCCACGCGGGCGCGCGGTGGTCGCAGGTCATCGCGGAGCTTGACCCCAAGGGGCTGTCGCCCAAGGTCATGCAATCGAACAACGATTTCGGGGTCGCCGCGACCTATTCGGTGAACGCCCATGGCTGGCCGGTGCCCTTTGGGCCGATGGGTTCGACCGTGCGGTCCTTGCGAATGGTGCTGCCGGACGGGGAACTTGTGACCGCCTCGCGCGAAGAGAACCCAGAGATCTTCGGCCTCGCCATGGGGGGATATGGGCTCATCGGCGCGATCGTGGATATGGAGGTCGAGGCGGCGGCGAACCGGCGGCTCGTTCCGACCTTCGACCGGATGCCCGCCGAGGAATACGCCCCCGCGTTCCAGAAGGCGCTCGACGATCCCAATGTGACCATGGCCTACGGACGGCTGAACGTGGAACGCGCCGCGTTCTTCGAAGAGGCGCTGCTCATCACCTACCGCGAGAGCGCCAATCAGGCCGAGCTGCCGCCTGCTGCCGGGTCGGGCTGGGTGAGCCATGTCGCGAGCTACGTCTACCGGGCGCAACTGGGTAACGAGCCGATGAAGCGGCTTCGCTGGTGGCAGGAAACCACGCTCGGGCCAATGGTGGCCGGCGGCGAGACAACGCGCAATTCGCTGATCAACGAGCCGGTGGTGACGCTGGATGATCGCAACCCGAACCGGGTCGACATCCTGCACGAGTATTTCGTGGGCTTCGACCGCTTCGGCGATTTCCTCGCCGCCTGCCGGGCGATCATCCCGGCCTCCTATCAGGAGTTTCTCAACGTCACCCTGCGCTACGTGGGCACGGATGCAGAATCGGTCCTGACCTATGCCCCGGTGCCGCGCATCGCGGCCGTCATGTCGTTTTCCCAGGAACTGACCGAGCGGGGCGAGGCCGACATGGCGCGGATGACGCGGGAACTGGTCGAGGCGGTGGTCGCCATCGGCGGGACCTATTACCTGCCCTACCGCCCGCATCCGACGCAGGATCAACTGCTCGCGGCCTACCCGCAGGCGCCCGGGTTCGCGACGGCCAAGCGCGCGCTCGACCCGGACCTTACCTTCCGCAACCTCTTCTGGGACCGCTATTTCAGGACGCTATGACACGGCTACGCTACATCTGTTTCGGATACTTCGTCGCGCTGATGATCGCGGCATCGGTAAACTACATCCCCGGTCTCACGGATGACGAGGGGCTGGCCTTCGGCATCTTCGCGCTCGACCTTTACGACGACGCGCTCCACGTCGCCTCGGCGCTCTGGGCGCTCATTGCGGGGCTCGTGAGCCACCGGGCGGCACGGACGTTCCTCATCCTCTTCGGCGCGGCCTATCTGGGTGACGGCGTCTTTGGCTTCTTCACCGGCTGGGGCTATCTCGACCTGGGGATCTTTACCAACGAGAGCCTTGGGATGGACTGGTCGCTGCCCCGACTGTTCGCGAATCTGCCGCATCTGGCGCTGGGGGGCTTTGCGCTCTGGGCCGGGGTGACCGAGACGGGCGGGAAATGACCCTGCTGCGCTGGCTTGGACGGTTGGTTCTGGTCGTCGTGGGCGTGGTGCTGTTGCTCCTGCTGCCCGTCGCGCGGACCGAGTTGTTCTGCACCGCACCGGTTGTGGCGAACGACCATGTGCCGCTGTTGCCAGTGGAACAGCGGCGGGCCGAGGCGCGCACGTTGATGACCTATCCCGAATGGCACATCGTTCATGCCTACGACGATTACGCCCGGGTGATTTCAACCGACGACCCTCATGACTTCGGCTATCTGCGTGCCATCGGCGGCTATTGGTCGTCACTCTGTGACTTGACCGAGGCGTCCGGTGCGATGGGCGGGGTCGACGCGGGCACGAAGCAGTTGGTCTATGTGATCGGGGTCAGCTTCACGGTGGAGCTTCTGGCCAAGGCGGCTTATGAAGAGACGCTCGGGCGCGTCGCGACGTGGATACGGGGGCGCGAGCGTGCGCCGCTCGATGATCTGAGCGCCCGGCAGGCGGCGGATTACGCCCGGTTCCTCCAGCAGACGCCGTGGTATCTATGGGATTTCGAGGCGTCGCAGGCGGAACTGGCCGCGGCGTCCACCGGTGTGTTCCGCGACCGCGAGCGTCTGGCGGCGCTGGGCGTCGAGAACCGGGGCAAGGCCGCCTATGCGGGCGCGATTGCAGCGGCGGTGGCGGCGACGGGGAACGATGAACTCCGGCTGCGAATGGTTGTCACCGGGCTGGATGCCCTGCCGGGTAACGTGTCCGAGGTCGAAATGCTCCCCGAGGGTCGCGTGATCGACACGCCGCGCTACCGGGTGTTGACGCATCTGCTCGAGGATATGACGGCGGACGGCGCGGAGTTCGTGGAGATCGCCGGGAACGACGACATCCTCGTCACCGTCACCTCGCCCGAGCCGACCGTCGAGGGCGCACTCTTCAGCTTTCCCCGGCAGGGATACGGCGACTATCGCCACCTGATGCTGGTCAAGGTGCCCGAACTGGCCGAGACCCTGCGCGGGCTGCCCGACCGGGGCCTCACGCTCGAACACATCCATGACTATTAGGCGGATCGTCACCGGCCTCTTCGCCATGCTCATCGGCTGGATCGGGGTGCTTGTGCTGGTCGGGCTTCTGTCCGACGCCGCCCCCGCACATGTCGTGCTTTTCCCGAGCGCGGACTTCATCGACGCGCTGCCACAGGGCGTCGCCGTGGTGGACCGATCCGCCGTTTCCGTGAGCCTCAAGTCCGACCCACCGGGGCCGACCGGCCCGCTCTACCGGGCCGGGGCGTTGATCGTGTTGCCTGCGGGGCTTCCAGGGTGCCTGCCCCTCCCCCAAGCGATGCGTTAGGCGTTACCGCTGAACGCGGGCCGCGAGCCAGCCCGCCCATTGCGAATAGTCCCCGGCAAAGGCGTTGAGGTCCACGTTGCCCTTGATCCCCGGGGCGACCCCGGTGCCGGAATATTGCCAGAAGCTCCAGCGTTCGCCCGGATAGCGTTCAGACGGATGCGCGGCGGTGGAGCGCAGCCAGAACTCGATCCCGCCAAGGCTGCCAAGGCTGTTTTCCTCGTAGAAATCAGGCGTGACATAGACCACGGGCGCGGTGCCGTAATGCGCCTGCACGATCTGGGTGTAGGTGCGGATGATCCGGTGCACCTCGGCGGGTTCGGGGAAGGTCCGGCAATTGCGCGACTGATGGTTCCATTCCATGTCCAGCACCGGGGGCAGATCGCCCGCCCGGCGCGGCACGTTTTCGATGAACCAGCGCGCCTGTTCCTCGGGCGTGCGGCAGAAGTAATAGAAGTGATAGGCCCCCACCGGCACACCGGCGGCACGGGCGCGCGGTGCGTTGACCTCATACCCCGGGTCGATGTGGTCGCCGCCCTCGGTCGCCTTGAGCCAGGCAAAGCTGATGCCAGCGCCCTTGGCCGCGAAAAAGTCGATCTCACCCTGATAGCGCGCGGCGTCGATGCCGTGGACCTGATAGCGGTCCGGCGCGATGCCTTCCCATTCGTGGGGCTTGGTGTCGCCGTAGCGCGACGGGATGCCCTTGGCCGGATAATTCTCCGGCGTCAGCTCGCGCGGGGTTTCCATGCGCCCGATCGAGGGTCCGCCGCGCCGGCCACAGGCCGACAGCACGAGTGCGGTGATGATGAGAAGGATTACAATTTTAAACAGGAAGACGGGCGTTGACCGCCCTTTTGCCGTCGCGGGATGTGCGAACATGACTGTCCCTTGGTTCGTGTGTGCCCGCGATTTTGCGGATCGTTTCTGCCTCGCAGAAACAATAGCCAAGGAAACGAGACTTTGCACGGGGGCGTGAGCGGTGATCACGCAAGCGTCAGCGCGAAGTCGCCGAAGAATTGGTGCTAGTCGAGCCGATCCGGCATCGTTGTGCCGCGCAGGAACTCGTCCGCGTCCATCGCGCGCTTGCCCTCGCGCTGCGCCCGCGTGATCTCGACTGCGCCCTGCCCGCAGGCCACGGTGAGCGGTCCGATGAGCGTGCCGGGTTCCCCCCGCCCCTCGGTCAGCCGTGCGCCCAAGAGCTTGACCCGCTCGCCGTTCATCTCGCACCAAGCGCCGGGAAAGGGCGACAGGCCGCGGATCAGCGCGCCCACTTCGCCCGCCGTGCGGGTCCAATCGACCCGCGCCTCGGCCTTGTCGATCTTGGCGGCATAGGTGACGCCGTCCTCGGGCTGCTGCTCGGGGGTGAGGCTGGGCAGGCGGTCCAGCGCCTCGACGATCAACCGGGAGCCAAGCGCCGACAGCCGGTCGTGCAATTCGCCGGTGGTTTCTTCGTCCCCGATAGTCAGCGCCTCGCGCAGGAGCACGGGGCCGGTGTCGAGCCCCGCCTCCATCCGCATGATGCACACGCCCGTCTCCGCATCCCCCGCCATGATCGCGCGGTGAATGGGCGCGGCCCCGCGCCAGCGCGGCAGGAGCGAGGCGTGGATGTTCAGACAGCCATGCATCGGCGCGTCGAGCACCGCCTGCGGCAGGATCAGGCCATAGGCCACGACCACGGCAATTTCGGCGCCCAGTGCCGCAAGCTCGGCCTGCGCCTCGGCGCCCTTCAGCGACTTCGGGTGTCGCACGGGTAGCCCCAGCGCCTCGGCCCGCGCATGCACCGGAGTCGGGCGGTCCTTTTTCCCGCGACCGGCGGGGCGCGGCGGCTGGCAATAGACGCAAAGCACCTCGTGCCCCGCTTCGAGCAGCGCGTCGAGGACGGGGACCGAGAAATCGGGGCTGCCCATGAACACCAGTTTCATCGGATCGCTTTCTTCGCCTTGGCCACCAGCCGGTCGCGCTTCAGTTTCGACAGATGATCGAAATACATCTTGCCATTGAGGTGGTCGATCTGATGCTGGACGCTCGTCGCCCAGAGGCCTACGAAATCCCGTTCCTCGACCGCGCCCTCGGCATTGAGGAACCGCACCGTCACCGCGCGGGGGCGCGAGACGGTGGCCCAGACGCCGGGCAGATTGGGCGAGCCCTCGTCATGCTCCCGCATCTGCACACTGGCGTGCAGCACCTCGGGGTTGGCCATGCGCACCGCTTGCCCGCGTGTGTCGCTCGCATCGACGACCGCGAGGCGGCGCATGATGCCCAGTTGCACGGCAGCGAGCCCCACGCCGGGCATCGCATCCATCGCGCGGATCATTTCCTCCCAGACCGCGCGCACCTCGTCGTCGATCACCTCGACGGGCTTGGCGGGCGTGCGGAGCCGTTTATCGGGATACATTACGAAAGGACGGTGGGTCGCCATTCACGGCCTCCGAAACGTGGGGGTCAGACCCGCGCCTGTTCGCGTTTCATCTTGGCCGATTTGCGCGTCATCATCTGCCGTTTCATCGGAGACAGATAGTCTATGAAGAGCTTGCCGTTCAGGTGGTCTATCTCGTGCTGGACACAGGTGGCCCAAAGCCCCTCGAAGTCCTGCTCCTTCTCGTTGCCGTCCCGGTCCAGCCATTTCACACGCACTTCGGCAGGGCGCGTGACCTCGGCGTATTGTTCCGGAATAGACAGGCAGCCCTCTTCATAGATGCTCGTGTCGTCCGACGACAGGATCACCTCGGGGTTGAACATGACCATCGGGCGCGGCGGCTCGGCATCGTCCTTGACGCAGTCCATCACGATGACCCGTTGCAACACGCCGACCTGCGGCGCGGCAAGGCCAATGCCCGGCGCGTCATACATGGTTTCAAGCATGTCGTCGGCAAGCCGGCGCAGCTCGTCCGAGATGTCGGGCACAGCGTCGCTGACCTTTTTCAGGCGCGGATCAGGGTGTATGAGGATGGGCTTTATCGACATGAAATCCAGATAGGACAGACGCGCGATTTGCGCAACGCCCCTTCATGCCCCTCTTGCACCCGTGGCCCACGGGGTTAGCCTACGCGCCAACGTGCAGGAGAAACCATGAGCTTTGACTTCGACACCGTCCACAACCGCGTGGGCACCCATTCCGCCAAGTGGGACAAGATGGAGGCGCTTTATGGCGTCTCGCCCGACACGGGCATCTCCATGTGGGTCGCAGACATGGACTTTCCCGCCGCCCCGCCCGTGCAGCGCGCGCTCAAGGGCATGATGGACCCCGGTATCTATGGCTACTACGGCGACGATGCCGGTTACCTCGCGGCGATCTGCTGGTGGATGGATCAGCGCCACGGCTGGACCGTGAACCCCGAGGCGATCTTCACGACGCACGGGCTGGTGAATGGCTACGCGCTCTGCCTCGATGCGTTTTCGAAACCCGGCGAGGGTGTGATCCTGATGACCCCGGTCTATCATGCGTTTCACCGGGTGATCCGCAGCGCGGGGCGCGAGCTTGTGGAATGCCCCCTAGCGCTGGTCGATGGACGCTACGAACTCGACATCGCCGCCTGGGACGCGCAGATGACGGGGAATGAACGTATCCTGACACTCTGTTCGCCGCACAACCCCGGTGGCCGGGTCTGGAGCCGCGACGAGCTGAACGCCCTGGCCGATTTCGCCAAGCGACACGACCTGATCGTCATCTCGGACGAGGTGCACCATGACCTCGTTTTCCCCGGTGCCGCCCATATTCCCATGGCGACGCTCGAGGGGATCGAGGACCGCCTCGTGATGATGACCGCGACGACCAAGACCTTCAATATCGCGGGCACCCATTCCGGCAACGTGATCATCCATGACGACACACTGCGCGCCGCCTTCTCTGGCCGGATGATGGCGCTCGGCATTTCGCCCAACAGTTTCGGGATGGTGATGGCGGAAGCCGCCTATTCCCCCGAAGGCGCGGAATGGGTTGATGGGTTGGTCGATTACCTCGACGGCAACCGGCGGCTCTTGGATCAAGGCCTGAACGCGATCCCCGGCGTGTCGTCCATGGCGCTTGAGGCGACCTATCTGGGGTGGGTCGATTTCGCTGGCACCGGGATGGCCGCGAAGGAGTTCACCAAGCGGGTCGAAGGCGCCGGGATCGCGGTCAACCACGGCGGCACGTTTGGCAAGGGCGGCGAGAGCTTTCTTCGGTTCAACTTCGCCACGCCCCGTTCGCTTGTCGTCGAGGCGGTCGAACGGGTGCAGGCGGCGTTCTCGGACCTGCAATAGGGCCTTCTGGTCATGACAAGGCCGCGCTCTTGCGGCGCGGCCTTCGGCATTCCGGAGCATGATCATCCGCTGCTCAGCGCGGCCCCTCGATCAGTCCTGCGGGGGCGTCCGGGTCGCGGGCAAAGTCCAGGGGCGGCGTATCCATATGCGCGGTCGAGCGTTTGAACTCGTAGCGCATGAGCGGACCGTCCTCTTCCGACGCGACGATCAGGCATTGGTAAAGATGGTTGTCACCCGCATAGAGATCCACGAGCCCGCGCAGCTTCGGCGCGTCCTCGCTTGCCAGGGCAAAGCCGCCCTCGCGAAATTCGAGCACCGGGAAATACATCTCGCCCACGGCGACCTTGAGCCGGGACGATTTGCGTTTCTGCCGTACCCGCGCGGCGTCGAGACCCTGCAGCAATTCTTCACGAACGACGTCCATGAAACCCTCCGTTCACTCCCCAAACCCTGCCACGGCCAAGGTTTCTTGCAGTTTAACAGAAGCGTTCAGAATTTGTTCCCGAATTAGGTATTGTTTTCCTCGACCAGTGCCACACCTGCAACAGGACGCAAGACATGCGGTTGCGTAGGGTCATAAAGCGCAGAGTCCTTGAAGTCCCGGATCGTGCCAAGCGCGGGACCGACGAGGATCAGCGCGGTGCGCGTGATCTTTTCCGCCCGGACCTTCAGCCGGATGTCGGCAAGCGTGCCCCTGATCATCATCTCGTCCGGCCAGCCGACGCGGTAGGCGACGACGACCGGGCAATCCGCGCCGTAATACGGCATCAGCACCCGTTCGATCTCGCGCATGTTGCGCACGCCCAAATGGATGGCGAGCGTCGCCCCCGTGCGGGCAAAGTTTTCCAGCGTCTCACCCTCGGGCATCGCGGTGGACTGCATGGAAACGCGCGTCAGAACAATGCTTTGCGCGATTTCCGGGATGGTCAGCTCCTGCCCCAGCGCGGCGGCGGCGGCGGCATAGGCAGGCACACCCGGCACGATCTGGTAGGGAATATCGTCCGCGCGCAGCCGCCGGATCTGCTCGGCAATCGCGCCGTAGAGCGACGGATCGCCGGAATGAACGCGGGCCACATCCTCGCCCCGCTGATGAGCCGCCTTGATCTCGGCATGGGTCTGGTCGAGCGTCATCGGCGCCGTGTCCAAGACGCGCGCGCCCTCGGGCGCACCCGCGACGACATCGGGCGGGACCAGTGATCCGGCATAGAGGCAGACGGGGCAAGCCGCGATCAGGCGCTGCGCTTTCAGGGTCAGAAGTTCGGGATCGCCGGGTCCGGCGCCGATGAAATAGACGGTCATGTGGCGTCCTCCGTGGTCAGGTGCCGGTTCCCCACGTCGCGCAGGTCGCCATCGATTCGCCGCGCATAGCCGCGCGGGGTAAACATGCGGGGGCCTTCGCCAAGCTGCGCGAGGCGGGAATTCGAGCTACCCACGAGCACGACGGTCAGCATGTCGACCTCGTCCACCTGAAGCTCTGACAACATACGGTAACGTATCTTTTCCTCCGGCCGCCCGAGGTTCGACGCGAGCAATACGGGCGTATCCGCCGGGCGGTGCTTCATCAGAATGTCCCGCGCCTCGGCCAGGAGCGTCCGGCGCGTTTTTGACACCGGGTTGTAGAAGGCGATGACGAAATCGCCCTCGGCTGCCGCGTGCAGCCGCCGGATGATATCCTCGCGCGGCGTCAGCAGGTCCGAGAGCGAGATGGTGCAGAAATCATGCCCGAGCGGCGCGCCCGCCCGGGCAGCCGCGCCCTGCAGCGCCGAGACACCGGGGGAACAGACCACCTCGACCCGCCGCGCGGCATCGGACACGCCGCCCGCGTCGGTGGCGCGGTCGAGAAGCTCGAACGTCAGCGCGCCCATCGCATAGATGCCTGCGTCGCCCGAGCAGACCAGCGCAACGTTCTTGCCCTGCCCCGCCTGCTCGAGCGCATAGCGGCAGCGGTCCTCCTCCCCGCCCAGCGGGAAGTCCGACCGCGTCTTGCCCGCCGCCAGCGGCCCAAGCAGATCAATATAAAGCCCGTAGCCCACCAGTTCCTCGGCTTCGGCGACGAGTTTCGACACCTCGGGCGTGCGCCAGGACGCCTGCCCCGGCCCGATGCCAACAATGGACAAGCGGCCACGTGGGCGTCCCGCGAATTCGGTGATCGGCTTCGGCGCGCGCGCGATGGCGCAGGTCGCGTTCCTGGTCTTGCGCTTCGGCACCGTCAGGGACCCGTTCGCCCCGCCCAGGCACAGCGCCGCGTTCTCGCTCACCCCATGGCTCCCGACTTCGGCAAGGACCACCTCCGATGGGTTTTCCGTCCGCCCGGTTTCGGCCTCCAGTTCGGCGGCGGTGAACAGGCGCAGCGGCACGCCAAGGCGGCTCGCAAGCGACAGGATCGCGGGCTCGTCGGCCTTGAGGTCGATCGTGCCCACAGCGGCAATGGCTCCCGGCGCGATATTCGCCTCGGCGAGAGTGGTCTGGACCAGCGTCCACAGGTCCTCGGGGTCGCAGTTCCGCGCGCAGCCCACGCCAAGGGCGAAAGACTGGGGATGATAGACGAGAGTCTCGCCACCCCCGGCACAGGGCGCTTCACTCACGGTGAGGGTCACGCCACCTCCCGTGTCCTCGATACCAAAGATGTTCTCGCCCTCGATGCGCACCCCTGCCCCCGACAAGAGCGCCGCCATCACGGATTTCGCATCTGCCGGGTTGGCCAGCCGGTAGCCCAGCGGCGGCACATCGAGCGCCGCGCCAATAGCGATGTCGCCTGCGGTGGTCACGGCGGCCTTTGCCCCCAGCACAGCGGCAATCTCGCCCGCCATGCGGTTCGCGCCCCGATGGCCACCAAGCAGCGGGATCACCACCGACCCATCATCCGACACCGACAGCACCGGCGGCTCGGATCGCTTGTCCGACAAAAGCGGCGCGACGGCCCGGATCAGGATGCCGGAAGCACAGACACCCACAACGGGCGTGCCTGCAGCGAACAGATCGCGCGCATGGTCGAGCGCATTGGCGAAAAAGGCATCGGCTTTCTCCACACGGTCCATGCGGCCATGGAGCGCGGCACCAAGCACCTTCGCGACACGATGCGCGGTGGCTTCACCAGAACGATTGAGACAGAGAACGACGGGTTTCACAACCACGGGTCGGCTCCTTTCGTGACGAGGATCATCGAGAAATAGGGGGCGGGATCGGGCGCCTCGCTGAGCGGCAGGATGCGCTCCTCTGCCAGCGTCGCGCGTTCGACATAGGTGGCACGGGCCGCGAGGCCCATCGTCGACAGCACGTCGCGAATGCGCGACAGATGCCGCCCGACCTTCATGATCGCGACCGCGTCCGCGGCCTCGATCCGCGCCGCCATTTCCGCCGATGGCAGCGGGCCAGGGATCACCGTCAGCACCTCGTTGCGGGCGGTCAGCGGTATGGCCGCACGGGCAGCGGAGGCGGTGACAGAGGTGACACCGGGAATGATCCGGGTCGCAAACCGGGGTGCGAGGCGGGCGTGCAGATACATGAAGGACCCGTAGAACAGCGGATCGCCCTCACAGAGGACAGCGACATCGGAACCTGAGGACAACGCCTCGGAAATCCGTTCCGCGCCGAGGTCATAGGCTGCCTGCGCCGGTTCCCGCGCGCGCGTCATCGGCACCTCGATCACGATCTCATACGCACCGGGCGCGATATGCGCAGCGGCGATGGAGCGCGCGAAACTGGGCGTTGCGGGCAGCGCCGGATAGGCCACGACCTGCGCCCCGCCGATCGCCCGGACGGCGGCCAGCGTCATGAGGTCGGGGTCACCGGGGCCAAGGCCCACACCGATCAGGGTTCCGCTCATCGCTTGATCAGGCTCCACTGCATGACCGGCATCGCAGGACGCCAGCCGGTCCGGGGGCCAAGATCGTCGGCCCGCGAAATCCCCAGCTGGATCAATTCTCCACCGTGGCGTTTGTAGAGGTCGAGAAGCACCGCCTGGCTTTCGAGCGTCACGGCATTGGCCACCAGTCGCCCCAGCGGTTTCAACGCCGACCATGCGGCAGCGTATGTTTCTTCGGACAAACCGCCCCCGATGAACACGGCATCAGGCGCCTCAAGGCCGGCCAAAGCGGCGGGGACCATACCATCCACGATCTCAAGACGCGGCACACCCAGCGCCAGCGCATTGGCGGCGGCCATAGCTCGGCGGTCCGCACGCGGCTCGATCCCGATGGCGCGAGAATAGCGCGCCGCGCGCATCCATTCGACCGCAACCGAGCCGCAGCCCGTCCCGATGTCCCACAAGAGCGCCCCGCGCATCGGCATGAGCTTGGCCACGGTCAGCGCGCGCACCTCGCGTTTGGTCATCGTCCCGTCATGCTGGAACAGCTCGTCGGGCAGCCCCGGCACGCGCGGCTGGAGCGCCGCATCCGGCGCGGCGATGCACTCCACGGCCAGCGTGTTGAAGGGCGGCACGTCGTGTCTCCAGCCCTCGGCGGTGCCATCGAACCGCGACTCGTCCTTGCCGCCCATGTTGGCGAAAACCGTCATGGTCGAGCGCCCGAACCCGCGCTCGGTCAGGAACCGCGCGATCTGGCCGGGCGTCTCGCTCCCCGTGGTCAGGATCAGGAGCCGCGCGTCGGGCTGGATGAAGGCGATCATCTGCTCGACCGGGCGGCCATGAACAGTGAGCGTTTCGAGGTCGGCCATCGACCAGCCCATCCGGGCAGAGGCAAGCTGAAAGGCCGAAAGCTGCGGGTGATAGGTGATCTCGCCCGCCGGAAGGCCGCGCCCGATCCGCGCGCCGACCGAGAACCAGAGCGGGTCCCCGGTGGCCAGCACGACGACGCGCTTGCCTTGGTAGGATTTGAGCGTGTCGATGAGCGCGTCAAAGGGCGACGGCCACGCGACCCTCTCCGCTTGGACACCATCCGATAGCGTATGGTGGCGGTCACCGCCGATGATGACCTCGGCGGCCTCGACCACGGCGCGGGTGGCGGGGGTCAGCCCCTCCATCCCGTCCTCGCCGATCCCGACGATATGGAGCCAAGGTGTCTGGGTCATTGCAGTTTCTCCGGCAGGCCAGCGGCCAAGGCGTTGACAGCGGCAGAGGCAATGGCCGATCCGCCACGGCGACCACGCAGCGCAACGAAGTCGCAACCGCGCGGGTTGTTAGACAGTTCGGCCTTGGACTCGGCGGCGCCCACGAACCCCACGGGAAAGCCGAGAATGACAGCGGGCTTCGGCGCACCCGCGTCGATGAGTTCGAGCAGGTGAAAGAGCGCAGTGGGGGCGTTGCCGATGGCCACCACCGCACCCGCGAGGCGATCCCCCCACAGTTCGACCGCGGCGGCGGACCGGGTGTTGCCGATAGATCTGGCCAGTTCCGGCACACCCGCATCGTTCAGGGTCACAATCACCTCGTTCTCGCGCGGCAGGTAGCGGCGGATGATCCCCGCGCCCACCATCTCGCAGTCGCACAGGATCGGCGCCCCGGCCAGAAGCGCGTTATGCCCAGCTTGGTAGGCGTTCTCGGAATAAGACAGCCGGTCCGCCACCTCGACCATGCCGCAGGCGTGAATGACACGGGTTGCGAGCGCCGCCATTCCGGGCGGAAACCGGTCCAGCCTCGCCTCGCGTTCGACGATGGCGAAACTCTCGCGATAGATCGCTGCGGGGTCGCGGATGTAGCGCAGCGGCGGGCGGGTCATGCCTTGGTCGCTTTCGACCGGGCACTTTCCGGTCCATGCGGGTGTTTCGCGTGGGGATAGACCGGGTGGTGATGGTCGTCGTGATGGTGGTGCCCGTGGTCGTGGTGATGGCCGTGATGATGGTCATCGTGGTGGTCATGGCCATGATCATGGTGATGATGATGCCCGCCCAGATGCAGCCGACACTCGCCTGTGCAGAAGGTCTCGCAGAACCGGCAATCCTCGACGTTGGACCCCGGTGCCGATGCCCCCTGCCCTTCCACATGATGGTGGTGGCTTTCCTGCACCGCGCCGACCTCGGCTTCAAACCCAAGCACTTCAGTCCGGTATTTGCACATGACGCAGGTGGGCGGCGGCACCTCGGCATAGGCCGGATGACCGAGGCGCTCCTCGGGCTTCACGTGGATATGCTTGCCTTGCGACAAGGACAGCACCTGCTCGCGATACCCGCAGGTCCCGCAATTGGGCGGCGGCACCGCGCCCACCTGTTCCGTCACCCGCTCGGCAAAGGTTTCGAGCACCTTGGGGTGATCATTGAGATACCCGGCCTTGACGAACTGCGTTTCAGGGTGAGCGGCAGCGACGCGGTCGGTGAAGCCATAGATCCGGTCGATCAGGATGCCGGTGAAAAGGAAGTAGGGGAACACGACGATCCGCTTGTAGCCCAGCTTCGCGGCATGAGACAGACAAGGCTCCACAAGCGGAAAGGTCACGCCCGAATAACCGACCTCGAGCCAGCCGAAGCCCATGCCCTCTTGCAGAAGCCGTGCGATTTTGGCGACATTGGCGTTCGCGTCGGGGTCCGAGGCCCCGCGCCCGATGACGACGAGACAGGTGTCATGGCGATGCACGGGACCGTGCTTCATATCGGCAGCCGCCATCGCATCGCGGATTCGCTCGCCCGCGGCCGCGATCATCTTGGGATCCACGCCCAGTTCGCGCCCATAGGAGACCTCGATCCCGTGCTCGGCGGCATAGGTGTTCAGAACCGTGGGTATGTCGTTCTTGGAATGCATCGCAGCAAAGAGCATCCCCGGCACGGCTACGATCCGGTCGCACCCCGCCTCGCGCAGGTTGTCGAGACCGACGCGAATGACCGGATTGGCGAACTCGAGGTAGCCGTAGTCGACCAGCCAGTCGTCCGGGAAATAGGCGGGCAGCTTTTGCGCCAGCACCTTGAACTCGTCCACCGCGGCTTGGCTGCGCGAGCCGTGGCCACAGATCATCACGCCCGTTTTTCCACCGGCTTTCCCCATCTCAGGCGTCCTGCGCTTCGGCCTGAGGCTCGTCCACATCGTCCGACGCCTCGTCGTCGCGGCGGCCCTTGAGCGCGCCCCAGATCGCCACGCCGATGGCAATGGCAATGGCGGCCCCGGCGAGAAGGTGATCGTGCCCCGCCGCATCGACCAGATGGCCGGGATGGGCCATGGCGGTCGCCGGCACAAGCGTGAGAAGGAGAAGGAGCTTCTTCATCTGGGTCCTCGCAGTCTGGACCGGGACAGGAAGAGGGCGCGCATCATCCGCCGACGACGGCCACCCGATCCCCGATTGGGTCGATCGTGGAAGGCCCACCTCTCCGGCCCCGGTCGGGGCATCGTCAGGCTGGGCATACAGGAACCCTGCGCTTGGGTAAATGCGACAAGCGACACTTGGCACCAATGTGCGACATGTGTGGCTGCGCACAGGAGGTGCGCCCGCTGAACCAGTTCGCACAGACCCGCGTTGCGCCTATGTAAGCGTGAACAAAGGAGGCTTCCGATGGGCTATCTCGACAACGGCGAATGGAACGAGGGCTGGTATGACACCAAGGCGCACGGCGGAGAGTTCGTGCGCGGCACCACGGCCTTTCGCAACTGGGTCACGCCGGACGGCGCCGCCGGCCCCTCGGGCGAAGGTGGTTTCAAGGCAGAAAGCGGGCGTTATCACCTCTATGTCTCCTATGCCTGCCCGTGGGCGCATCGCACGCTGATCTTCCGCACCTTGAAGGGGTTGCACGACCACATCGACATCTCGGTCGTGCATCCGGACATGCTGGACGATGGCTGGACCTTCGACACGGATTTTGTGGGCGCGACCGGGGACCGGCTCTTCGGCAAACAGTTCATGCGCGACATCTACACCGAGGCCGACCCCAGGATCTCTGGCCGGGTGACCGTGCCGGTGCTCTGGGACAAGACGACCGGCACCATCGTGTCCAACGAATCGGCCGAGATCATCCGCATGTTCAATTCGGCCTTCGACGAGGTGACGGGCGACCGCCAGGATTTCTGGCCCGAAGAGCTGCGAGGCGAGATCGAAGAGGTCAACGCCCGCATTTACGACGAGGTGAACAATGGCGTTTACAAGGCCGGTTTCGCAACCACGCAAGCGGCGTATGACGACGCGGTCGTGACGCTGTTCAAGGCGATGGACTGGCTCGAGGAGCGCCTTTCGGGTCAACGCTACCTCGTGGGCGACCGGGTGACCGAGGCCGACTGGCGGCTCTTTACCACGCTGGTGCGCTTCGACCTCGTTTATCACACCCATTTCAAGTGCAACCGAAAGTGGCTGCGCGAATACCCGAACCTCTGGGCCTATACCCGCGAGCTATACCAATGGCCGGGGGTCGCGAATACGGTACATCCCGACCACTACGTTCGGCATTATCACTACAGCCACGACATGGTGAATCCGAACCGGATCATCCCGATCAACCCCGTGATCGACTGGGACGAACCGCACAGGCGGGACAAGGCATTTCCGGCGGGCTGACGTTTGGGGCAAGGCAAGCTGAGGGCTCTGCCCCCAGCGCCCCGGCATACATGGAACGATGAAAAGAGGCGCGGATCGCGCCTAGCCGCCCAGTTTCCCCAAGAGAACCTTCGCCGCGTCCTGCTCCGCCGCGCGTTTCGACTTGGCCGTGGCGCTGGCGGTGCTGCCGTCCTGAAGGCGCACCTCGATGGTGAACTCTGGCGCATGATCCGGGCCGCGGCGCCCGGTCTCGACGTAGCTTGGCGGCGGCATCTTGCGGGCCTGTGCCCATTCCTGCAACGCGGTCTTGGGGTCGCGGGCGTCTTCTTCCACCGTTTCGATGCGGTCGCCCCAGAGGGTCAGGATCACCGACTGCGCCGCCGGAAGTCCGCCGTCGAGGTAGACCGCCGCGATCACCGCCTCCATCGCGTCGCCAAGCAGTGCCTCCTTGCGCCGACCGCCCGACATCTGCTCGGACCGGCCCAGTTTCAGCACCGCGCCAAGGTCGATCTGGCGGGCCACGTCGGCGCAGGTTTCCTTGCGCACCAATGCGTTGAACCGGGGGGCGAGCAGGCCCTCGGCCGCCTCGCGGTCGGCGGCCAGCAGCGCCTGCGCCATGACGAGGCCCAGCACCCGGTCACCGAGAAATTCGAGCCGCTGGTTGTCGGGTCGTGTCGGGGAAGAGACCGAGCCATGGGTCAGCGCACGGATCAGGAGGTCGGGCTTGGCAAAGTCATGCCCGAGCCGCGTCGAAAAATCCTGAAGATCGCCAGAGAGTTTCATTCGAGTTGCATCCAAAGTCGTTCGGGCCGCCAGTGCCTCGGGTCATAAAGCCATCCGGTGGAAGAGAAAACCACCCGGTCGAACCGGCCCTCGATCAGGTCCATGGGCACCATGCCCACCCCGCCCTCCGCTTGCCCCAGGCGGCTGTCGGCGGAATTGTCGCGATTGTCCCCCATGACGAACACATGTCCCTCGGGCACCGTGTAGGCCCGAGTATCGTCCAGCGCCTGTGGGCCGATGTCGAGGATGCGGTAGCTCTTGCCACCCGGCAGACGCTCGACGAGCCGGGACTTGAGACAGTCCTCGCCGGGGCCGGGCCGGTTGGCGCAGCGGGGGTGCGGCGCATCAGGCGACACACCGACGGGTTCGGAGAAGTCGCCGTCCGGGATCTGCACCAGAGGCACGCCGCCAATCGACACCACGCCTTGCGAAACCGATATCGTCTCTCCCTCGAGCGCGATGACTCGTTTGACGAAGTCCTCGCTGGTGACCGGATGGTGAAACAGGATCACGTCGCCACGCTCCGGCGCACGCGCGAAGAGCCTGTCGCCATCGCACAGCCCGAAGCAGGGAAGACCGTAGGCCAGACGGTCGGCGAAAAGATAATCACCGATCAGAAGCGTGGGCTTCATGCTGGACGAGGGGATGAAGAAGGGCTCGTAACGGATCGGCAGCAGCGTCACGAGGATCATCGCGACGGCGGTGGCCCGCAGTGCGATTGGAACCGGGCGTGGGTTGGGGCGGGCCTTGCGCAGGACCAAGACCGCCACGAGAGCGAACCAGAGGACGGGTAGGACATAGGCGAGCAGCAGCCACCGGGGCAGTCCCGCGTCGGTCAGCCTGCGCAGGACCAGCGCGGTCATCGGCAGGCTGGCCAGCACCCCGGCGAGGCGTCCGTAGTCATACCACGTGAGCCCGCTCGCCGCGACCAGCACATCCGTGGCCGAACCGGCCATGGCGACCAGCATCATGATCGCGAACCAGACCGCGAACTCCGACCGCCCTGCCCGACCGCGAAAGGTCAACGTGCGGCGGATGGTGGTGAGTGGCAGGCGCATCCGGGACGACCGTGGCGCCCCGGCGCGCATCAGTCGACTTTCTCGAAGAACCGGTCGCCGCGCCAATCCCAGAAGAACAGGAGCCGCTTGCCCGCCGACGAGAAGATCACGCGATCCACCCGGCCCAGCAGGTATTCCTCGGACACGAAGCCGACGCCGTTCGCGCGCTGGTCGACCCGGCTATCGGTCGAGTTGTCGCGGTTGTCGCCCATGAAGAAGTAATGGCCTTCGGGCACGGTAAAGACATTGGTGTTGTCGAGCCGCCCGTTGCCCGCGTTCAGAATCGAATGGCTCACGCCGTTGGGCAGCGTCTCGATGAACTTTTCCTTCTCGCAGGTGCCGCCATTGCCGACCGCGCCGTTGATGCAGATGGGATAAGTGCCGAAACGCCCCTGGCTCTGGTAGGTCTCGGTATAGATGCCATCGGGCACCTGCACCGCCTCTTCGCCGTTGATGAAGAGAACGCCGTTCGTCACCTGGATCTTGTCGCCCGGCTTGCCGATCAGGCGCTTGACGTAATCGGTGTTGAGCGTCGGGTGGCGAAATACCACCACATCGCCCACGTCCGGTTCACTCCCAAGGATGCGGCCCGAGATGGGGCACATCGCGAAGGGACAGGAATACTGCGAATAGCCGTAGGCCATCTTGTTCACGAAGAGAAAGTCGCCGATCAGCAGCGTATCCTTCATCGACCCGGTGGGGATCCAGAAGGGCTGGAAAAACAGCGTGCGGAACACACCCGCGATGATCAGTGCCCAGAAGACGGTCTTGACCGTCTCCATGATGCCTTCTTTCTTTTCGGCCATGCCTGCGCCCCGCTCGTTCGTGCCCGTTTTGCCCTCGCGGTATGAAACCGGGTGTGGCCCAAGTCAAGTTACGGCTGGGTGACGCCGGTGCCGACGGGCCGCGCTTCGATCAGCACGAAAGCCTGCGCCCAGGGGTGATCGTCGGTGAGCGTGACATGCACGATGGCCTCGTGCCCCTCGGGAGTCATCGCGCGCAGGCGCTCGGCGGCCCAGCCGGTCAGGTGCATGACAGGCTGGCCCGTGCGCAGGTTCGACACTGCCATGTCCTTCCACGAAATGCCCATGCGCAGACCGGTGCCCAGCGCCTTGGAACAGGCTTCTTTCGCCGCCCAGCGTTTGGCATAGGTGCCCGGCGTGTCGGCCCGGCGTTCCGCCTTGGCCTGCTCGACTTCGGTGAAGACGCGGTTGCGAAACCGGTCGCCGTGGCGTTCGAGCACGCCGGCGATGCGGTCGATATTGGCCAGATCAGTGCCGATACCCAAGATCATGGGTCTAGGCTGACTGGGGCGCGAGCCGCAGGCCCAGCCGGTTGAACCCGAACTGAATCGCGATCAACAGCAGGATACCGATGAACAGGTGCGTCGGCGCAAAGCCTTGTGCCATGAGTTGACCCTGCGTTGCCGCGTTGTAAAGCCCGGCGAGAAGCAACGTGATACCAAAACTCACAGCCGTCATCCGCGCGGCCCCCTGCATCGCAATCTGCCCCGTGGGCCGTGTCCCATGCACTTTGGAATAGGCGTTGCCCTCGACCACGGCGGCGATCAACGGCGGAAGCGCGGTGGCGAAGCCGAGCGCAGAGGGCATCGACAGCATCGGTGGCAGAACAGCCAGGATAACGGTCAGAACCGCGAAGACGCCCGCATAGCGCGCGAAGCTGATCTGCATGTCTGGCCCCTTTCACCGTCCGGCTTTCCGGTCGGCTGGACCCTAGACGCGGGGGAAACGCTTGGCAATGCAGGCCCGTGCCCTCGCAAAATTTCAGTCGCGCGCGCGGGGCAGGTCCGACAGTTGCCGGGGCGACAGGCCGACGAGCGCAGGGTGATCTAGGGGGCCTTGCGGCTGGCGTTTCGGGATGGGGAGCGATCGCAGGATGCGGGGCAAAAGATGTGTCATAGGATTTCCTTTCATGTCCCGTCAGATATAGGCACCTGTCTCTCCATAAAAAATTGGAGATTTCGAGAAGGTTGTTTTAGATTATCTGAATGGAAAGCCTGAACCGCGTTCACCTGTCCGGCCTGCGCGCCGCCGAAGCCACCGCCCGCCTTGGCTCGCTCTCGCGGGCGGCGGGCGAGCTTCAGGTGTCGATCGGCGCAGTGAGCCAGCGGATCACCCGGCTGGAAGAGGCGCTGGGCTGCCGGCTGTTCGACCGGGTGGCCCGCGGTATGGTGCCCACCGAAACGGGGCGCGAGGTCATGGCGCTCCTGTCGTCGGGATTCGGCCAGTTGGGCGCGGCGGTCGACCTCGCCACCCGCGACCGGTCACACACGCTCACCGTCTCGGTCGCGCCGATCTTTGGCGCACGCTGGCTGGTCTGGCGCTTGCCCCGGTTCACCGAAAGACACCCGGACATCCGCGTGCGGGTGGATAGTGACTCGCGCCTGCTCGACCCGAACACCTCGGACGCGGACCTCTGCATCCGGATCGGGCGTGGCGGGTGGGCCGACGTGCGCGCCGAACGGCTCTTTGATCAGCGTGTCATGCCGGTCTGCGCGCCCGCCCTCGCGGACCGTCTGCAAACCCCGGCCGACCTCGCCCATGTGCCGATCATCCGGGACCTGAATGCCGCGTTTTCGTGGAACGACTGGCTCGCCCCCATCGGGATGGACGCTGCGATGCTCGGCCCCGGCCCCGAGTTTTCCGACGGCGCCGTCGCCTTTGACGCGGCGATGAGCGGGGCGGGCGTGTTCCTCGCGTGGGAAACACTGGACCTCAACGCGCTCGCCCGCGGGCTGGTGGTCGCGCCCTTCGAGCGGCGCGAGCCAACCGGCCATTCCTACTGGCTGATCAGTGCAGGCGGACGCGCCGTCTCCCCGGCGACCCGTTACTTCATCCGCTGGATGAAAGAGGAGCTGGAGGCAGACGGTATTCCGCTCTGCGACTAACCTATCGCGGGCCGATCTCGACCCGTGGCGCGATCTCGCCCGTCGACTGGTTGAGCGAGAAGGTCAGCGTCGCATCCGTGATCTCGTCCCCTGCTGCCACCCGCGCCGGGATCGTGAACACAAGCCCGCGCGCGGGATCGTAGTTCGCGTCGAGGCTGGGAAAATCGAGCCCCGCGAAACCGATGGTCTGCTTCCAGGTGATCACCTTGCACTGGCGAAACCCAAGCTCGTCGAAGGGCGGCGAAATCACGAGCATGTGGTAGCCGCCCATCGCCGGTTCCACCGTGTCGAGCTTGGCCAGACGCACGGCGCCGTTGGCAAAGAGCGCGGTGTTCTCGTCCCAGGGCTCCGCGATATTGTCCGCACGCGCCTGCCAGTCGCAGTCCACGACATCCTGGGCGGTGGCAGCCAGCGGCAGAAGCGCGAGCGTGACGGCGATCAGATGGTGCATGACCTCTCCTTTGTGGGTTGCCAGACCTTTGGCCTACTCCCCCGGCAAGTCCAGTTTGGTTGCGATCTCACCGGTCTCGGCATTGAGCGAAAAGGAAAACGTGGCAGGCCGAGCTGTGTCATCAGAGGACTGCCAGACCGTGACCGGCAGAGAGAACAGCATCCCGGCCGCGGGATCGAATGCCGCATCATGGGCGGCAAAGTCCATCGCAGCGAACCCCCAGCCTTCGCCGCCGGAGATCACCTTGCACTGACGAAGCCCTGCATCATCCACCGGCGGAGACAGGACCAGAAGTTTGAAGGGGACCTCTGCCGGCTCTGTCATGTTGAGCAGCACGACCCGCGTATTGCCTTCGGGAAAGGCACGTGTCGCGGTGTCCCATGGCTCTGCGATATGTCGCAGGTCCGTCTCCCCGTTACAGTCCGAAACGGTCGCGGCGGCGGGCGGCGTCAGCGTGGGGCCTTGGGCAAAGGCGGGCGTCGCGGTGAAGGCGAGGAGGGCACAAAGGCGTATCATGTGGCCCTCGTAAGCAGAACCGAGACCGCTGCAAAGCCGAAAAGCCCGGCGAACGCGCCCTCGAACCAGCGGCGGGCCGACAGATAAAGCCCCGCGATCCTTGGCGTGGAAAAGGCAACCGCATAGCCAAGCACCACGAGCGCCGAAACGGTCATGCAGCCGACCCCGAGCTCGACGATATCCGTCACCGGAGCATCTGGCGACAGGACCACCGCATAAAGCGAACCCCAGAAAAACACCGCCTTCGGGTTGGTCAGGTGAACAAGCGCCCCCTTGCGCCAGCCCCGGGCAAAGCTGACCGGATCGGTCACGGGCCTCAGCGCCTTTGCGCCCGGACGTAACGCATTGCGCGCGGACTTGAGGGCGAGGAACAGAAGATATCCCGCCCCCGCGTAGCGCAGGATTTCGACCGACCAGGCGTTGGCCATCATCACCGCGCCCAGCCCCAGCCCGGCCGAGATCGCCGAGAAGGCCGACCCGCACATGATCCCCAGCGCAACGCCCAGCGCGGCCCGCCGTCCCGCGCCAAGCCCGGTGGAAATGAGCGCCAGGATCGCCGGGCCGGGCGAGGCGACGCCCACGGCCCAGACGACGAGGATGGGGGCGAGTTCGGAGAACGTCATGCGAGCCTCGTGGTCAGGGGATAGACGGCCGTCACCGCACGCCCTCCGCCCGCGCCTCGTCCATCAGCCGCCGCATCTCGGCGATGCTGTCGGTCAGGCCGCGAAAGATCGCCTCGCCGATCAGGAAATGCCCGATATTCAGTTCGCGCAGTTCGGGAAAGGCCGCGACCGGCTGCACCGTGTCGTAGGTCAGGCCGTGGCCTGCGTGGACCTCGAGGCCCAGATCGTGCGCATAGGTCGCCATCGACCGGAGCCGCTCCAGTTCCACGTCCCGCGCGGTGAAATCGCCCTCGGCGTGCAGGTCGCAATAGGCCCCGGTGTGCAGTTCAACGACCGCCGCCCCGATGCGCGCAGCCGCCTCGATCTGCGGCCGGTCGGCGGCGATGAAGATCGACACGCGGCAGCCCGCATCTCGGAGCGGCGCGATGAAATGAGCCAGCCGGTTTTCCTGCTTGGCAACTTCAAGCCCGCCCTCGGTTGTCACCTCCTGCCGCTTCTCCGGCACGATGCAGACCGCATGGGGTTTGTGGCGCAGCGCGATCGCCTGCATCTCGTCCGTCGCGGCCATTTCGAAGTTCAAGGGCAGCGTGAGCTCGGCCATGAGCCGGTCGATGTCACGGTCCGAGATATGGCGCCGGTCCTCGCGCAGATGCGCGGTGATGCCGTCCGCGCCCGCCTCTTCCGCCAGCATCGCCGCACGCACCGGGTCGGGGTAAGCCGACCCGCGTGCATTGCGCACGGTCGCCACGTGGTCGATGTTCACACCCAGTCGAAGCGTATCGGACAGCATCTTACCGGTTATCTCCCGTCTTCCCCGCGGGCCTGCTGCGCTGCATGCTCGGCCATGCGTTTCTCGTATTTCTTGCGGATGCGTTTCACCCGCTGCTTTTGGTAGGTGGTCAGGATCGGTTTGGACAGTCCAAAAGCGACCATGGCGGTGGCAAAGCCCGGAAGCAGCCCCCCCACGAGATAGGGCAGGAACACCCGGTCCATGAAAAGCGCAAGGCCCGCCCACTCCGCCGTGTGGTGGGTGAAGATCGACAGAGTATTGTGCCCGATGTCATGCGTCGCCTTGGCAAAGGCGTCAAAGACATAGGCGAGCTTCACGTCCTGCATCGGCAGGTCCAGAAACCGGTTCCCGATCCTGAGCGACATCGAGGCGATCAGCGGAAAGGTCACGGGATTGCCCACGAAGGTCGCGAGAATCGCGGCGAGGTAGTTGCCCCGCACCACCCAGGCAAGCAGCGCGGCCAGAACGAAGTGCAGACCGAAAAGCGGCGTCCAGCAGACGAACACGCCCACCCCCACGCCCCGCGCGATGCGGTCGGCGGGATCGGGCAGGCGCCGCAGCCGGTAGATCATGTAGCGCCCGGCCCGCAGCCATCCGCCGCGCGGGTAGACGAGATCGCCCAGCGATTGCAGGTAGGAGCGCGGTTTGCGTTTGAACAAGGCGGCCCTCCTTTCGTCGCTGCGCGACCGATGCCCACGCCTATGGCGCGCGGGTCAGGTCACGGTGCCGACGGATGCTCGCCACATCCGTCTCGGCTTCGAGCACCAGCATGACCGCGTGCAGATGTTCGATGTCTCTCAGGTCCACGTCGACAAGGATACGGAAAAAATCCTGTTTTCGGTCGACGAAGTGCAAGTCCGAGATATTGGCCTTCTGCTCGCCGATCAATGTGCAGATGCGCCCGAGCACCCCTGCATCGTTCGATATGGTCAATTCGAGCGTAACCGTATGCACGGCAGCGTGTTTGCCCGAATGCCAATGCACATCGACCCAGCGGCTCGAATCGTCGGCCAGTTCGGTGAGCGTGTGGCAGTCGATGGAATGAACCACGACACCGCGCCCCCGGTAGGTGATGCCCACGATCCGTTCGCCCGGCACCGGCTGGCAGCAACCCGCGATGGTAAAGCTCTGGTCAGGTTCAAGACCGATGACCGCCCGGTCGCCAGTGATGGTCGTGCCCGGATCGACCGCGTCCGGATAAAGGATCGCGACCACGTCACGGGCGGCCAGATCGGCGGACCCCAGCCGCGCGAGCAGGTCGTCGGGGCCACCGATGGACAGCTGCTTGGCCGCCGTCTCGAGCGCCTTGTCCGTGGCCTTGCGCCCGACATGATCAAAGGCCACGCGGGCCAGTTCACGCCCCAACTTGATGAACCGCTCCCGGTCCTCTTCGCGCAGCCGCCGCCGGATCGCGCTCTTGGCCCGGCCCGTGACGACGATGTCGAGCCAAGTGGCCTGGGGCGATTGCCCCTCGGCGGTGATGATCTCGACCGATTGTCCGTTCTTGATCCGGGTCCACAGCGGCACGCGGATGTTGTCCACACGCGCGCCCACGCAGCTGTCGCCGATCCGGGTATGGATCGCGTAGGCGAAATCCAAAGGCGTGGCCCCGCGCGGCAGTTGCACCACCTCGCCCTTGGGCGTGAAGCAGAACACCTGATCGGTATACATCTCGAGCTTCACGTTCTCGAGAAACTCGTCGTGGTCCTCGGCGTTCTCGAACCGCTCGGTGAGCTTCGCGATCCATTTCGCCGGATCGACGGCAAAGGGGTTCTCGCTCTTCACCCCGTCCTTGTAGGACCAATGCGCGGCAACGCCGGCCTCGGCGACCTCGTGCATCTGCTTGGTGCGGATCTGGATTTCCACCCGCTTGCCGTCCCGGCCCGACACGGTCGTGTGGATCGAGCGGTAGCCGTTGGATTTCGGCTGGCTGATGTAGTCCTTGAACCGCCCTGGCACCGCCCGCCAGCGCTGGTGGACCGCGCCCAGCACCCGATAGCAATCGGCTTCGGTCTGCGTAATGACGCGAAAGCCATAGGTGTCGGACAACCGCGAAAACGACTGGTCCTTTTCCTGCATCTTGCGCCAGATCGAATAGGGCTTCTTGGCCCGACCAAAGACCTGCGCCTCGATCTGCGCGGTATCGAGCTCCTTGCGGATGTCCGTCGTGATCTTGTTGATCACGTCGCCCGATTCCTTTTGCAGCCGGATGAACCGCCGGATGATCGACGACCGCGCATCGGGGTTCAAAACGTGGAACGCGAGGTCCTCGAGCTCCTCGCGCATCCACTGCATCCCCATCCGGCCAGCCAGAGGCGCGAAAATATCCATCGTTTCGCGGCTTTTCTGCGCCTGTTTCTCGGGACGCATCGCGCGGATGGTGCGCATGTTGTGCAGCCGGTCGGCGAGCTTGACGAGGATCACCCGCAGATCCTTGGACATCGCCATGAAGAGCTTGCGAAAGTTCTCGGCCTGCTTCGTCTCGGTCGAGGACAGTTGCAGGTTGGTGAGCTTGGTCACCCCGTCGACCAGCTCGGCCACGTCGGCGCCGAACTGCGTCGCGATCTCGGTATAGGTGGACCCGGTGTCCTCGATGGTATCGTGGAGCAGCGCAGTGATGATCGTCGCATCGTCCAGCCGCATCTCGGCAAGGATATGGGCCACGGCCACGGGATGCGTGAAATAGGGCTCGCCGGACTGGCGCGTCTGCCCCTCATGCATACGCCGCCCATAGTCAAAGGCGGCGCGGATCAGGTCCGAGTTGGACTTGGGGTTGTAGGCGCGGACCTGCGCAACGAGCTCTTCTGGATCAAGTGCCGGCATTCAGGTCCGCGAGAAAGCGGACTTACCGCTGCCCCTGAGCCTCCATGAGAGCGCGGAGGAGTTTCTCGTCCGTCATGTCGTCGTCATCGGGCTTGTCGGCCGATTCCTGCCCCATGAGCAGCGCCATCTGATCGTCTTCCGGCTCGTCGATTTCGATCTGGGTCTGGTTCGACTCGATCATGCGCTCGGTCAGCTCGTCAGCAGTCTGGGTCTCGTCCGCAATCTCGCGCAGCGCCACAACCGGGTTCTTGTCGTTGTCACGGTCGACAGTGATCGCCCCACCCGACGAAATCTCGCGCGCACGATGGGCGGCGAGCATCACCAGATCGAACCGGTTCGGAACCTTGTCAACGCAGTCTTCAACCGTCACGCGGGCCATTGGACACTCCAGAGCTGTTGGTGTGAAACGGCTGCATAGGCCCCTTCGCGGGGAAACACAAGGAAAAAAGGGAAAACGTCCCGGTGCCGCCCCGAGCAGGGGGCCGCCCAACAGAATGTGAAAACCCGGCCCGGTTTCGTGACCGGCGGGCTAGCCCGGCAGCGCCACGATGTCCGCGGTCTCTTCGGGCGGAAGGGCCGCGAGCAACTCGCGTATCGTCTTGCCGAAGAGCGGATGCACCCACTCCCCCGCAATCTCTGCGGCAGGCACCAGCACGAAGGCCCGATCCTGCATCCTTGGATGCGGCAGGATCAGCTCCTTGGGGGCAAGTTTCCGCTGACTCTGCGCGTCCAGATCGACCCATTCACGAAGCGTGGACTGGTCAGGCAGGATTTTTTCATTATACGTAAGGAGGTCAAGATCGAGTGTCCGGTTACTCCACCGCGTTTCGCGGGTTCGGTCAAAGTCGGTTTCGATCTCGTGCAGGCAGGCAAGCAAGGCCTCTGGATCGAGGTTCGTTGCCACGGAAACGACCGCGTTCACCACATCGGGCTGTGCCCCTCTGGGCATAAAAGGAGAAACATAAAGACGAGACCGGGCGAGGAGCGTCATTGGCCCGGCTTCGAGCGAAGAAATCGCCGCACGCACCGTTTCCTGCGGACCACCGGCTTGTGACGTTGCGTTACTGCCCAGGCAAACAAGGGCATTGCCATTAGGTAAACCTGAAGTGTTTGCTTGCGACATGGTGACTGTCCCGTATTTTGCCCCGCAGATTCGCCGCGCCCCGCTTTTTTTCGCACTTACCACTCACGGCTCTCGCGGCGAACACAATTCGGAAGGATGGATTATGTTCTACAAGGACGAACGGCTTGCGCTGTTCATTGATGGATCGAATCTTTATGCAGCGGCAAAATCGCTCGGGTTCGACATCGACTATAAACTTCTCAGGCAGGAGTTCATGCGCCGCGGCAAACTGCTGCGCGCGTTCTACTACACGGCTCTGCTCGAGAACGACGATTATTCGCCGATTCGGCCCTTGGTGGACTGGCTCCATTACAACGGCTTTTCCATGGTGACCAAACCGGCCAAGGAATTCACGGATTCAATGGGTCGGCGCAAGGTGAAGGGCAACATGGACATCGAACTGACGGTCGATGCCATGGAAATCGCGCCTCATGTTGATCACATCGTGCTTTTCTCCGGCGACGGCGACTTCCGCCCGCTCGTCGAGGGTCTGCAACGCAAGGGCGTTCGCGTGTCGGTCGTGTCGACCATTCGCAGCCAGCCCCCCATGATCGCGGACGAACTGCGCCGCCAGGCCGATAACTTCATCGAGCTGGACGAACTGCGTGACGTGATCGGTCGCCCGCCGCGCGAAGACCGCTTCGAGCGCAACGACAACACGGCCGACGAAGACGCCGACGCGTAATCCTGCGCACTATGGAAAAGAAAAGGCCCGGCACCGCGCCGGGCCTTTTTACTTGCCGGAACTGCCCCGGTGTCGCGCCCCACCATCTCGCGCCAAGGTCCTCACCCCATCTGCACTCGCCACCCGGCGTGCGACGCGCCCTCATGGAAAGATGATGCCCGCCGCACTAGACCATGACGGAGTCCGGGACTAGGTGTGGACGGACAAAGGAGCGCGCGACACGATGACGAAACAGCCCCTGAACCTCTATCTCGCGGCCCCGCGCGGGTTCTGCGCCGGTGTCGACCGGGCGATCAAGATCGTCGAAATGGCGATCGAGAAATGGGGCGCGCCGATCTATGTCCGACACGAGATCGTGCACAACAAGTTCGTCGTGGACAGCCTGCGCGACAAGGGCGCGGTCTTTGTCGAAGAGCTGGACGAATGTCCGCCCAACCGCCCTGTGATCTTTTCCGCCCATGGCGTGCCCAAGGCGGTGCCGGCCGAAGCCGCGCGGCGCGAGATGATCTATGTGGACGCCACCTGCCCGCTGGTGTCCAAGGTGCATATCGAGGCCGAGCGCCACCATGTGAACGGCCTTCAAATGGTGATGATCGGCCATGAGGGCCACCCGGAAACCATCGGGACCATGGGCCAACTGCCGGAAGGCGAGGTGCTGCTGGTCGAAACCGTCGCCGATGTGGCGACGATCACACCCCGCGACCCGGAACGGCTCGCCTTCATCACCCAGACCACGCTCTCGGTGGACGACACCATCGACATCGTCGCGGCCCTGAAGGCGCGGTTTCCCGCGATCATCGGCCCGCACAAAGAGGACATCTGCTACGCCACCACCAACCGGCAAGAGGCGGTCAAGGCGGTCGCGCCCAGGGTCGATGCGCTCCTCGTCATCGGCGCGCCGAATTCATCCAACTCCCGCCGCCTGGTCGAGGTCGCCAAGGGTCAGGGCTGCGCCTATGCCCAGCTCGTCGGACGCGCTGCCGAGATCGACTGGCGCGCGCTCGAAGGCGCGACGGCGATTGGCGTCACCGCCGGTGCCTCGGCGCCCGATGTGCTTATCCAGGAGGTCATCGACGCGTTCCGCGACCGCTATGACGTGACGCTCGAGGTCGTGGAGACCGCTGTCGAGAACGTCGAGTTCAAGGTCCCGCGCGTGCTGCGCGAACCGGCGTGACGCTGGACCTTTGCGCGGACCTCGCTAGGCTGTGTCTGCACCGCTAGGCACCGCACCAGAAGGCACTGACATGTCCCCCGAATACCTGCTGACCACCCTCGTCGTCTGCCTCATGCCGGGGATCGGCGTAATCTATACCCTGTCCGCGACGCTGGGCGGCGGGCTACGCGCCGGGCTCTGGGCGGTGGTCGGCTGCACGCTTGCCACGGTCGTGCATCTGGTGCTGGCGCTGGCGGGGCTGGCGGCGGTGCTCCATACCTCGTCCCTGCTTTTCCAGACGGTGAAATGGGCCGGCGTCGCCTATCTCCTGTGGATGGCCTGGGGCACGCTTCGCGACCGTGACGCGCTACGGGTCGAGGGCACGCCGTCAGAGGCTCCCCTGCGCCTCGTCTGGCGGGGCATCGCGCTCAACCTGCTCAATCCCAAGGTCCCGCTCTTTTTCGTGGCCTTCCTTCCGCAATTCGTGCCCGCCGATAGCCCCGACCCCACGGCCCTGCTGATCCAGCTGGGCGGCGGCTTTGTCGCGATGACCTTCGCGGTGTTCCTGATCTATACGTTTCTCGCGGGAGCCATGCGGACCCGCGTCCTGTCCTCGGCCCGCGCGATGGACGGGATGCGCCGCGCCTTCGCCGCCTCTTTCGCCGCATTAGGTGTGAAACTCGCCGTGGAACGGAGCTGAGCATGGCCGACCCGCAGACGATCCGCTTCTACGACGACGTGGCCGCGAAAGCGCAGAAGATGTCCGCGGATGGCCCGCCCGAGCCCGCGCTCGCGGCCTTCATGGAACTGCTGCCCCCTGGCGGGGCGGTGCTCGACTTTGGCTGCGGCCATGGGATCGCGACGGCGCAGATGATACGCGCCGGATTTTCCGTCACCGCGCAGGATGCCTCCGAAGGTTTGCTCGCCATCGCGCGGTCCCTGGCACCTGAAGCGCAGTTCGTCCTGGCCGATTTCGAGGATCTCGCGGGACAGGACCTCTATGACGGCGTCTGGGCGAACTTCGCCCTCGTCCACGCGCCCCGCGACCGGCTGGCCCCGCTGATCGCGAAACTGCATGCGGCGCTGCGCCCCGATGGAATCCTGCATCTGTCGATGATCCTTGGCGAGGGGGAGCTGCGCGACAACCTCGACCGCGCCTATACCTATGTCACCCAACCCGAACTGACCGGCCTCCTGTCGGCGTTCGAAATCCTCTCGTCCGAGACCGCGACCAAACACGGCGCTCTCGGCGAACACGATGTGATCCGCATCCGCGCGAGGGCCGCGTGAACGGTATTCCCCGCATACCGCTGCTTCTGGGCCTCGCGGGCCTTCTGCCGTTTCTCTGGGGCGTCCTGACCGCCATCTCGCCGATCGACGGCGTGACGGACTATTTCCAGGGCTGGGCCGTCCTAGCAGACTACGCCATGGTCATCCTGCCTTTCATGTCCGGCGTCATCTGGGGCTTTGCGACCAAGGCCACCGGCAAACAGGCCACAACGCTCTACGTTCTGTCCGTCATCCCCGCGCTCTGGGCGTTCTTTTTCATCCTTGAAGAGACCGCGCTCCTGTCAGCCGCCGTCGGTTTCGTCGTGCTCCTGCCGATCGACTATGCCTGCCATCGCGCGGGCCTCGCGCCCCCATGGTGGATGCGCCTGCGCCTCATCCTCACGGGCGTCGTGGTCCCTTGCCTCGTCATCGGCCATCTGGTCTCGGCGCCCAGCTTCGTGTCGTGAGTGCCGATCCCCGAACCCTCGCCGTCTACGACGCCCGCACGACCGATTACGCCCGGATGGTCAGCGCTTGGCAAACGCCCGGGCTGGAAGGTTTTCTCACTGCGCTGCCCCGTCCCGGCCATGTGCTCGACCTCGGCTGCGGCCCCGGCCTCGACGCGCGGGCGATGATGGACGCGGGCCTTGCCGTCGATGCGGTGGACGCGAGCACCGCCATGGTAATGGCGGCGCGAGAGATAGGCGTGCCTGCGCGGCAGGCCACATTCGACCAGATCGACGGGACCGACATTTACGATGGCATCTGGGCCAACTTCTCGCTCCTCCACGCCCCCCGTGCCGCTCTCCCCGGCCACCTCACGGCACTTGCCCGCGCATTGAAACCCGCTGCCCTCTTGCACATCGGCATGAAACTGGGCGAAGGGGAAGGCCGCGACGCCCTCGGGCGCTACTACACTTACTACGACGAGGACGACCTTGTGCGACATCTGACCATGTCCGGCTTCACCCCCCGCGCCCGGTTCAAGGGGATGGGCAAGGGCCTCTCAGGCGAACAAAGCCCGTGGATCTGGCTTCAAGCGACCAAAGAGGCGCACCATGGTTGACCTTGTGGCCCACACCGACGGCGCCTGCTCCGGAAACCCAGGCCCCGGTGGCTGGGGCGTGCTGATGCAGGCCAAGGACGGCGCGACCGTGGTCAAGGAACGCACCCTTTCGGGCGGCGAGGCAGCGACGACCAACAACCGGATGGAGCTCATGGCTGCGATCATGGCGCTCGAAACTCTCGAACGCCCCGCGACGATCACTATCGTGACCGACAGCGCCTATGTGAAGAACGGCATCACCGGCTGGATCCACGGCTGGAAAAGGAACGGCTGGCGTGCATCGGGCAACAAGCCGGTGAAGAACGTCGAGCTTTGGCAACGGCTGGAAGAGGCGACGAAACGCCATCAGGTGTCGTGGAAATGGATCAAGGGCCACGCGGGCCATGCCGAAAACGAACGCGCCGACGAATTGGCGCGCGAAGGGATGAAGCCGTTCAAATAGCCGTCTGGCCTCAGTTGTGAAAAGCTACTTCCGAACGAAGGTCTGCCAGAACCAGATCAGGAAGACCGCGCCCAGCACGGCCCCGACAAAGCCAAAGGCGACTCCGGACACCGTCACCAGCGCGCGCAGCATCAGCCCGCCGATGAGGGCGCCCAGGACGCCCACTGCCACGGTGACGACCATATTGGTGTCGACCCGCATGATACGCGTGGCAGTGAACCCCGCGGCCGCCCCGACGATGATGAGTAATGCGACTGCCATAGGCCTAATATGGGGATACCGGCCCGCCGCTCAATCCCTTTCATCTTTCTCCAAACACGCAATCTACCGACCGCCACGGATCCGGCACAACGCTTCGCGCCAAACGCGCCCACCGCCCGGATCCCGCCGCAGGCGGGACCGGGCAAAACCTGCGCGCGCAAGCGCACGACTTCCCTAGTCGATGACCTTGAGCACGGGGTCGGACTGCGCGGGGGCCTCTCCGATACGATAGGCCCGGCGCACCGCCTCTTCCGCCGCATCCAGTCCCGCCTCGTCACGGGCATGGATCGTGCAGAGCGGCGTGCCGACTGCAACCGCCTGCCCGAGGTCGATCAGCCCGGTAATCCCGACCGCCGGATCGACCGGATCCGTGGCCTTGCGCCGCCCGCCGCCCAACTCGACGACCGCGAGCCCGATTCCCCGCGTGTCGATGCTTTCCACATGACCCTCGACCGGCGCCTCCACATCCCGCACAAGCGGCGCTTTCGGCAGATGGTCGTCATAACGCTCGACGAAATCCCGAGGACCGCCCAGCCCCGCGACCATCCGGCCAAAGACCTCGGCGGCGCGGCCGTCCTCGAGCGCCGCCCGCGCGACCGAGAAACCGGTGTCGCGGTCATCGACCAGTCCCGAGAGAAGCAGCATTTCTCCGGCCAGCGCCAGCACCACCCATTCGAGCCGCACATCGCGATGCACCTCGATCAGGAATTCGACCGCGTTCTTCACCTCGACGGCGTTGCCCGCGTCGCGCGCGAGCGGCTGGTCCATGCCGGTGACCAGCGCGTTGCAGGGCATCCCTGCCGTGCGGCTCACGCTCACGATGCTTTCCGCGAGTTCCACCGACCGTTCAAAGGTCGGCATGAAGGCCCCGTTCCCGGTCTTCACGTCCATCACCAGCGCATCGAGCCCCGCGGCGAGTTTCTTGGACAGGATCGACGCGGTGATCAGCGGCACGCTTTCCACCGTCGCGGTCACGTCGCGGATGCCGTAGAACCGCTTGTCTGCGGGCGCGAGCGCGGTCGTCTGGCCGATGATCGCGCAGCCGACCGTGCCGACCACCTTGCGAAACAGGTCGTTGTCCGGCACCGCGTTGTAACCCGGAATGCTCTCCATCTTGTCGAGCGTGCCACCGGTGTGCCCCAGCCCCCGGCCCGAGATCATCGGCACATAGGCCCCGCAGGCCGCAACGATGGGGGCGAGCATCAGGCTCACGTTGTCGCCCACGCCGCCGGTCGAATGCTTGTCCACCACGGGCCCGTCGAGGTCCCAGCGAAACACCTCGCCGGAATCACGCATGGCCAGCGTCAGCGCCGCCGCTTCCTCGCGGGTCATGCCCTGAAAAAACGTGGCCATGGCAAATGCCGCGACCTGCCCCTCGCTCGCCGTGTCTTCGGTGATGCCCGCGACCATGGCGGCGATCTCGGACTCGGTCAGCGTATCGCCGTCGCGTTTCTTGCGGATGATTTCGGATATCAGCATGGCGCCACTTTGACCCATCGGTAAAATTCCGCAAGTGCGGCTTGCGAGCCGGGCGCAGGCGGGCGAAAACCCCCGCATGATCATCCGCGAGCATATCAAGCACGACGCACCCTCGGTCGCGACCTATTCCGACTGCGAACGCTACCGCTACATGCTGACACGCACCTGGAACCCGGCGGGCAAGCGGGCGCTCTTCGTCATGCTGAACCCGTCGACCGCGACCGAGGTGCAGAACGACCCCACCGTCGAACGCTGCGAACGGCGTGCCCGTGCGCTCGGTTTCGGGGCATTCCGTGTGCTCAACATCTTTGCCTGGCGCGACACCGACCCCCGCAGGATGCGCGCGGCCTCTGATCCCGTTGGCCCCGAGAACGACGCGGCCATCGTCGAAAGCACCGATTGGGCGGACCAGATCATCTGCGCCTGGGGCACCCATGGGGCGCATCTGGCGCGTGGACAACAGGTCGAGGCGCTGCTGCGCGCCACCGGCAAGCCGTTATATCATCTCGGGCTGTCCAAGGACGGGCACCCCAAGCACCCGCTCTACATCGCCTATACCCAGCAGCCCGAGCTTTGGACCTGAGCCAAAGTCAGGCGGCGCGCGCGTCCTCATGCAGGCGGTGAACCACCGCCACCATGCCGTCGAGCCCGGTCTTGGCATAGATCGACCGCAAATGACTGCGCACGGTGGGCAGACTGACCTGAAGGCGCTGGGTGATCTCGGCGGGGCGTAACCCGTCCGCCAGCGATTGGCACACCCGCACCTCGGCCCGCGTGAGCGCGAAGGGATTCTCGGCGGACAGGACCGCCTTTCCTTGGGTGGTCCGGGGCGCGTCGTCCTTCCCCAGCATTTCCGTAACCAGCCCCTTGCGCCGCCGCGCCCAGAGAAACGCGAGTTCATGGCCGAGCAGCTCGGTCACCGAAGGATCGGCACCGGCAAGGAACAGGACATCCGCGTGCCCCTCGGACCGCCCGAGCAGCACGGTCACCTTCTGCGAATACTGCCCGGAGTAGGTTTTGAGACTGCCGACTTCGCCCGATGCCGCGGTCGAAATGAGCGCCGCCAGCTTGACGTGATCGACGCCGCCGAAATCGAAGACGATGTCGTGACGGTCGGGGGCCGGGTCATAGCGCACGATGGCCAGACGGTCGGCGCGCACGGCTACCGCGATGGACTGCGCAAGGCTGCGAAAGTCGGTCTGACCGGCCAGTGCGAGCGTCGCGACATGGCCCACACGGACAAAAGCGCCGATGTCGGCGCGGACGGATTCGGCCACCGCCCGTCGCTGTTTCGCGGCAAGGGTCATGTCTGACGCGCCTCATGGACGTGCGGCAGCGTCAAGAGCGGCATCAATGTCGCAGATCCGGGCTTACTGATTAAGGTATTATCAAGGCTTTTCATGTGTACCGCACAGACCATTACAAACCGAGATTGTGGCACAACCCGAAACAGTGCGAAGTGATCGCCACGTCACCCCCGGAATGTGGCAGGAGTGTGGCGGCAGCACGGCGCAACTTTGGCACCGGCTTGGTCAAACCCGGATCTTCGCATATTGCACACAATCACAAGCTGCAAATCTCATCCGATGCGATGATGTTTTTCACAGCGGGTTTCAACATCTTCCTCCTCAAGGCGGCCCGCGATTGGTCCGCCCCTAGCAGGAGCAAACCTATGATGAACACCCTCAAGAAAGCCGTGGCCAACTTCAGCCGCAGCGAATCCGGCGCCACACTCGTCGAATACGGCATCGCCCTCACCATCGCCATCGGCGTCGGCGCGACCGCTTTCGGCACCCTCAGCAGCAACACCAGTGCCTCTGTCGATGCGGCTGCGAACGCGCTCCCGGCAACGGCACCGGCAACGCCGTAAGACGAACCTCACCAGACCTTTGCCCCCTGTGCCGAACCCGCATTCGGCGCAGGGAGGCCCCACAAGTCCTGACCCCTGTCGATCGGTCAGGCCCGTCAAAAGGACATCAGCGCACCATGCGTCTGGCCCCCATCCTTCTCGCCGTCTGCGGCATCGGGCTCGCTGGCGGATGTCTGTATCTCGCGCGCGAGGTGCTGGGCACCCCCCACGCCACCGCGTCGGCAGCCCCCACGTCCGCCTCCCATGTCATATTGATCGCGGCAGATCGCGATATCGCCTTTGGTGAACCGATCCGGCGCGAAGACCTCGTCCCCCAGACCTGGCCCGCAGATCTCGCCCCGACAGGCGCCTTTGACGACGCCACCCGGCTTCTGGGGATCGACGGCACAGCCCCCCGTAAGGCCACCCAGTCGATCCGCGCGGGCGATCTCGTCCTCGCGTCGAATGTTTCCGAATTCGGGGCAATCGTGACCATCGGATCGACCCTGACCCCCGGCACCCGCGCCGTCGCGATCCGGGTCAACACCGACACCGCCGTCGGCGGCTTCATCAGCCCCGGCGACCATGTCGACGTCGTGCTGACCGAAGGGCGAGGCGACAGCCTACGCACCGGGGTCATCCTGACGCGGGTTCGCATCCTCGCCGTTGATCAGAACACCGAAACCCGCGGCGCGACCATGGCACGGACCATGACGGTCGAGGTCTCGCCCCGCGACAGCCAGCGGCTCGTCCTCGCACAGGAGGCCGGGCAACTCAGCCTCATCCTGCGCAATGACGACCTCGACGTGGCGTCCGGAAACATCACCATGCGCGATGTCTGGGGCGACGTGGAACCCGTCGCCGCACCCCTTCCCGTGGAAGCGACCCCGAACACCGTGCGCGTGCGCCGGGGGCTCGACGAAACCGAGATCGTGGTCGAGCAATGACGACACCCCGCAAGAGCCTGTCGTTTCGCCAGGACGAAGACGGGGCGATCCTCGTTCTCTTCGCCCTGATGCTGGCCGCTTTCGCGGGGCTGGTGGCCATGAGCTACGACTTCGGCCAATCCGCCGCGACCCAGTCGGAATTGCAGAGTTTCTCGGACAACGTGGCGCTCGCCGCGGCGGGCGAGCTTGACGGAACCGAAGGCGCGATCAACCGCGCCCGTCTGGCCGCCGCGACCCTGATCGCGGACAGCCAGACCTATGGCGAGGGCACCATCGCGCTCGGCCCCGACGACTACACGCTTGCCTTCTATGCCACCCGTCCCGGCACGAACCCGACACCCACGACCACCGACAGCGCCGCCGCCTTTGTCGCGGTCCGGGTGACCCCGCGCACGGTCGGCTCGGTCTTTCGCCGGGTTCTCGACACCCTGAACGGCGATGATCTGCAGGACACCACCGTCGCGGCCTATTCCGTTGCGGGCTTCACCCGCTTTGCCTGTAACGTCACGCCCCTGATGATCTGCGCGCCTTCGCTGTCCTTTGATCTAAGCACCGCCGAGGGTTCGACGCTCCGGCTCCACGTGGGCGCAGACACCGGTCGGCTGACCGCAGGCGCGCTTGCCATGCTCGACCCGGTGGCCGAGATCGTCGGCGCCGAAGGCCTGTGCCAGGGCCTGTCAGGCATTGGCCTCGACCTCTGCATGGTCGCGGCGGAAGGCGACCGCGCGACCTGCTTTGCCGACGATGGCGTCGATGTCGACGACAGCTTTTCCATCGCGCTCGACGCGGCCCTGAACGTGCCCTTCGACGTGTTCCAGGGTGTCTCTTCCTCCCTGCGCAACAACCCCCTTTACCGGCCCGCCTCGAACGTCCTGTCCGGCCTGAGGCCCCGCAGCGGTCAGTGCATGACCGACACGAACGTGCAGACCAGCGCGCGCGTCGGCCTGCCGCTCGACGATTGTCAGCGCTCCGCAACCTGCGGCCTCCTGGGTGACGGCAACTGGGACGCGGGCCGGATCGCCTATGTAAATGCCAACTACGGCGGGACCGACCCGCATCCCACCGCCGAAACCCGGTTCGATTTCTACGTTGCCGAAGTCGAGGCGTTGGTGGCCGCTCGCAACAGTAGCGGCCCGGGCGGCTTGCTCGGTGGTCTCGTGAACCCGCTGCTGTCCTCGCTCACCAACCTGCTCGCCCCCACCTGTAGCAGCGTCGCCTCGCCCGACCTCTCGCGCCGGGTGCTGTCCGTGGCCATCGTGGATTGTTCGGGCTCGATCCAGGCGGGAGACAGGAACCTGCCCGTCATGGACTACGCCGAGATTTTCCTGATGAGCCCGGTCGGTTTCGATGGCACCGACGAGGTGCGGGTCGAGGTCATCGGTCGCTTGGGCGAGAACCCCGAGGACAACGTCACCGGCGCCTCGGTGCGCAACGTGGTGAGGCTTTACGACTGATGCGCCGCCTGCCGTCATACGCCCGGGACGAAGGGGGCGCCGTGCTGGTCGAGTTCGCGCTCGTCCTTCCGATGCTTCTGATCCTCTTCGCCACCACCATCGAAAGCGCGCGGATGTTCTGGGCCTATCAGGCGACCATCGCGGGCGTGCGCGACGCCACCCGCTTTGTCGCCCGCGCGGCGGATGCCGACCTCTGCGAGACGGGCGGCGACCTGTCAGGCTGGCAGGAGACGGTTTTCGACATCGTGGCCAACAGCGCCGATGGATCGACGCTGTTCCCCGACAGCATGTCGGTCACCGCCGTGACGCCCGCGCTCGTCTGCACCACGGCGGACCTGAGGCAGGCGCGAACCCCCGTCGCGACGGTCACCGCCGATCTCCAGGTCACCTTTCCCTTCTCGTCTCTCTTCACGCTTGCGGGCGTGACGCTGCCCACCGTGGCGACCCAGGTCAGCGACAGCGGAAGGATCTTCGGCTCATGATCCGCCCCCTCACACGCTTTCGCCGCGACGAAGCCGGTTCGACCCTGGTCGAGTTCGCCATCGTCGCCCCGATCTTTCTTTTCCTCGTCTTCGCCCTCATCGACTACGGGCGGCTCGGGTTTTCCTATGTCATGGCGCAGAAGGCGACCGAGCGTGCGGTGCGCATGGCGGTGGTGCGCACGCCCGCCTGCGCCGGCGTGCCGACCCAGAACATCCGCGCCCTGACCGCCGCGCTCACGACGCCCTACGGCAGCGCCTGCACAGAGGGCACCTGCCGCGTGCCCGACTCGCAAAGCTGCTCGGGCGACAACGGCAGCGCAACGGCGACCGAGATCTTCGACGCCGTGTCGGTCTGGCTGCCCGTGAACGCCACGGCGGCGAACCTGACCTTCACCTATGAATACGACGCGCGGCTCGGGTTCCTCGGCGGGCCCTACACGCCGGTCGTAACGGTCCGGATCGAGGATGTGGATTTCGACTTCGTGACCCCGCTCGGACGCCTGGCCGCGCTCATGGGCACCGACCCCGACGGCCGGATGGGCCAGAGCTTCGCTTTTCCGTCCATGAGCGCCTCGCTCCCTGCCGAACGCCTTCTTTCAGGAGAGACAACATGAACGACATGAGCTTCACCTCACGCCGAAACCCCGTCACCGCTGCCGACCCCGTCAACATGCCTCAGGCGGCGCTTCACGAGATTGCGCCAATGCGCAGCCGCACGGTGGTGCTCTCCGGCACGCCGGGCATGGCGGAAATGGTCGCGCGCGGCTTGCGAAGGGACGAGAACATCGACGCCTCGCACCGGGTCGTGCCGCTGGCCCGCTTTGCCGAACGGCCCGGCATGAGCCTGACCGACATCGATCTCATCGTGTTCGAGATCCGCGTCGGCAACGACGCCGACATGGCCGCGCTGCGCTATCTGCGCGAAATGACACAGGACCGGGTGCAATTTCTGGGCGTAACCGGCGAGCCGATCAGCCTTGCCACTGCCAAAGCACTGATGGACGCGGGCGTGTCCGACGTGATCCCGCTCACCAACGTGCAACCGACCCGCGACCACTCCGCCGACCTTGTCGCCATGACCGCCGAGGCCGAGCGCATCGCCCAGACCCGCGCCCTGCCCACACAGACCGGACAAGGGGACCAGACCCGCGACGGACTGATCCTCGCCGCCTGCGGCGCGGCAGGCGGGATCGGCACCACGAGCTTTGCCCTGAGCCTTGCCACCTTGCTCGCCCGTCCTGCAAAACCGGTGCGCCGCCGGGGCGCGAAACCGGCGATGCCCCGCGTCGCGGTCGTGGACCTCGATTTCCAGAACGGCGTTATGGGCGCGGCGATCGACGTTGCCGACAACGGCGCCTACCTCGATTTCCTGCGCACCCGCACCGTGCCCACGGCGGCGCTCGTCCGGCAAGGCATGGTCCGGCATGAGGCCACTGGCGTCGATGTGCTCGCCGCCCCTGTCACGCTCGCGCCCCTCGACGCGATGACGGCGCCCATGGTGGCCGGGCTCATCGACGAGCTGCGGCTGGCCTATGACTTTGTCGTGCTGGACCTGCCCCGCGCGCTGGTCGACTGGGTCGATCCGATCCTCGCGCGCGCGGACCGGTTTTTCATCTTGGGCGATCCCGCCGTCCACACCGTGCGCCAGATGCGGCGGATGATCGACCTTTACACCGACGACCATGCAGGTCTGCCGGTCGAACTGGTGATTTCGAAGCAGAAGATGTCGCGCGGCGCAGGCGTGAAAGAGGCCGAGAGCTTTCTTGGCCGCAAGTTCGACCTCTGGCTGCCCCGCGACGATCGTGCCGCGACACGCGCGCGCGACCACGGCCAGCCCATCGCGCTCGCCCGGCCGAAATCGCCCACGGTGCGCGCCCTTGTCCCGCTCGTCGAGAGCCTGTGCGCCCAGCAGGCGCAAGCCAACCGCCGGAGGGCCTGACATGGGCATGTTCAACGACTTCCGCAGCCCTGCGGCACGGCCCGCCCCGGTGGCCCCCGCCACCGCACCGGCGCCCGTTCCCGCCCCGGCCCGCGCGCCCCAGCCCGCGCGGCCTGTCGCCCGGGCCGAAGCCGCGCCGGTCCCGACCGACTGGCTCGATCTCAAGCACCGACTGCACGAGACCATCCTCGAAGAAATGAACCTCTCCGCGCTCGAGACCGTGGACACCAAGGACATGCGCCGGGCCGTCGCAACGCTGACCGTCCAGCACCTCGCCGCGCAGAAGATCGAACTGGGCTCGGACGGGTTCAAGCAGCTTGTCTCGGACCTCATCGACGAAGTCACCGGTCTTGGCCCGCTCGAACCGCTGCTGGCCGATCCGACCATCTCGGACATTCTGGTGAACGGGCACAGCCATGTCTTTGTCGAACGCAAGGGCCTCTTGGAACGGGCGCCGTCTACGTTTCGCGACGAAAAGCACCTCTTGCGGATCATCGACAAGATCGTGAGCCGCGTGGGTCGCCGGATCGACGAAAGCCAGCCTTGGGTCGATGCCCGCCTGCCCGACGGCTCGCGCGTGAACGCGATCATCCGCCCCTGCGCCATCGACGGGCCGAGCCTGTCGATCCGCAAGTTCAGCGCGGACAAGTTGACCATGGACCGGCTCGTGGGCTACGGCGCGATCACCACGCCCGCCGCCCAGTTCCTGCGGGCCGCCGTCGAGGCGCGGATGAACGTGCTCATCTCGGGCGGCACCGGGTCGGGCAAGACGACCATGCTCAACGCGCTCTCTGCCTGTATCGACCGGCGCCAGCGGATCGTCACGATCGAGGACGCCGCCGAGCTCCAGCTTCAGCAGGAGCATGTGGTGCGGCTGGAAACCCGGCCCTCGAACACCGAGGGCGCGGGCGAGATTTCCCAGCGCCTGCTCGTCAAGAACGCGCTCCGGATGCGGCCCGACCGGATCGTCATCGGCGAGGTGCGCGGATCGGAAGCCTTTGACATGCTGCAAGCCATGAACACCGGCCATGACGGGTCGATGACCACGATCCACGCCAACACCGCCCGCGACGCGATCTCGCGGCTCGAACAGATGGTGGTGATGATCGGCGCGGATTTCCCGCTGTCCGCCGTGCGAAACCAGATCGCGTCCGGCATCAACATCGTCCTGCAACTCAACCGCCTGTCGGACGGGTCGCGCCGCGTGATGTCGATCTCCGAGGTCTACGGGCTCGAAGGCGACACGATCCTCATGCAGGACATCTTTATCTTCAAACGCGAAGGCCGCGACGCCGAGGGCAACGTGCTGGGCCGCTTCCTGCCGACCGGCGTGCGGCCGCGCTGCTATGACCTGATCATGGCGGCCGGTATCCCCCTGCCCACGGATGTCTTTTCAGGGCTTTCCGGGCGAGGTGTTGCATGAGCACGCCCACGCTCCTCTCCATCCTTGGCCTCGTCGCGCTCGTCCTGCTGTTCGAGGCACTCCGCCAGTTGTTTGCCTCGGCCCGCTCGGGCGAAGCCATTCGCCGCGACCGCCTGCGCCGTCTGGCCGAGGCCGCCACCGTGGCGACCCCCGCCCCGCTGCGCCTGCCCGTGAACCACAGCTGGATCGACCGGCTACCCTTCGTCGGTCGTCTCCCGGCGCGGATGCAGCAGGCGGGCATGACCATGGACCCGCGCGTTCTGCTCCTCATCGCCACCGCGGCGATGGCGGTGATGAACGTGATCCTGATCAGGATCATCGGAGCGCCCCTTGCACTCCTGTCATCGGTAATCGCGGGCGTCTGCCTGCCCGTTGCTGCCATCAACGTCGCACGCCGCCGCCGGCTCGAGGCCTTCACGAAACAGCTTCCCGACGCGCTGGACCTGATGCGGCGCGGCCTGTCGGTTGGACACCCGGTCGCGGTAACGATCCAGTCCGTCGCGCGCAGCATGAAGGACCCGCTCGGGTCCGAGTTCCGTATCCTGTCCGAACAAATCGCCTACGGCGACACCTTGGTCGATGCGCTTGGCGACATGGCGGACCGGCTCGACATCGAGGACGTGCACTACCTGCATGCGGCCGTCACCATCCAGCACAGCTCTGGCGGAAATCTGGGCGCGATGCTCGAAACGCTGTCCACCGTGGTGCGCAAGCGGTTCGCGATGCGCCGCCGGATCAAGGCTGTCAGTTCCGAAGGCCGCATCACCGCCTTCGTGCTCTCGGGCCTGCCCGTCTTCATGTATGTCTCGTCCGTCTCCGCCTCGCCGGATTACTACACCTCGGTGCAGGATTCGCCGCTCTTCTGGCCCATGGTGATCGCCATCGTCGGGCTGATGTCCCTCAACGCGCTCATGCTGCGCAAACTCGTCACCTTCCGGATCTGAGGCACCGATGGACACCCGCTTTCTCTTCGTCCTGGTGCTGATCGGCTCGGTCGGCTTCCTCTTCGCGGCGCTCTGGATGACGCTCGCGCGGCGCGATCCTGTGGCCGAGCGGCTCCGGCGTGTCGCCGACGGCTATGGTCCCGCGCGCGCACCCAAGGGGCTGATCAAGCAACAGGACATCGTGCCCGAGGGGATGCTCAAAGCGCTGATCCCGGAAAAGCGTGCTGAACGCACCCAGATCCGCCTGCAACTCGCCCGCGCCGGGTTCGACGGCCCGAACGCCGTGCGGAATTTCTTTCTGTTCCGGCTCGCGGCAGCCGGGATCGCCCCTGCCGTTGCGATCGCGCTGCTCGCGGCCCGCGAAACCGGCGTCGCACCGGGGGCCGTGACGGCATGGATGGCGGGCTTCGACCCCATGACAGCCGTTCGCAACGTCGCAGTGCTTGTGGGTGCCGGGTTCTGGGGCCCGACGGTCTGGCTCAACTCCCGCATCAAGGCGCGCAAGGCCGTGATCGAACAAGGTTTTCCCAACGCGCTCGACCTCTTGCAGATCTCGTCCGAGGCGGGGCTTGGCTTTGACGCCGCCATGACCCGCGTCGGCCATGTGATCGCGCCCGTCTGCCCGGCCATCGCCGAAGAGTTTCTGTCCTGTCAGGCCGAGATCCTCGCGAGCCGCGACCGCGCGCAGGCGCTGTCCGACATGGCCGAGCGCATGGGCGTGGACGAGGTGCAGGGCTTCGTGCAGGTCATCAACCAGTCGATGGAATACGGCACCTCGGTCGGCAAGGCGCTCAACGCCTATGCGGTCGAGATGCGCGACGCGCGCGAGATGAAGGCCATCGAGAAGGCCAACAAGCTGCCGGTGCAGATGTCGGCGGTCATGGCCACGCTGATGCTGCCCGCGCTGTTTCTGATCACACTCGGTCCGACCGCGATCAAGTATATGGACGCTTTCGGGAAGTAGGTCAGAACCGCTCGGTCATGACCTCGACCAGCACGTCGGCGAGGCTGGCGTTCGGCGCGCCGCGCAGGATCGCGACCACCTGTCCATCGACCGTGACCACCCCGTCCTGACCGTCGTCCGAGGCCGCCACCGTGACCTCGGGCGTGGTATGGCCCCCCTCCGGATTCAGTTCGACCCTGAGGAAATCGGTGCCGGACACGAAATCGGTGATCTCGGCAAACCCCGTGCCTTGGGTGTTGTCGAAGTAGAGGATGAAGCTGTCCACACCCTCGCCCCCGGTCGCGACGTCCTCGCGCCCCATGATGAGCGTGTCGTTGCCCGTCCCGCCGTCGAGCCGGTCCACCGCCCCGTCCACATGCCAGTCGAAGTTCGACTTTTCCCAGGCCACGTCCTGTTCGACCCGCCCCAGATGGTCGATCACATCATCCCCGGCCCCGCCGATCAGCACATCCGCGCCATAGCCGCCCCGGATGTCGTCGTCCCCGGCCCCGCCAGAAATCCGGTCGTCATCCTGTGCCCCGGCGCTGTCTGCCGCGTGGGCACCGCCCGAGAGCACGTCGTCGCCAAGCCCCCCGGCGATGATGTCGTCGCCCAATCCGCCGTCTAAATAGGCGGCCGAGGTGGTCGCCCCGAGCGTGTCGTTCCCGCTGCCGCCGAACAGTGCCGCAGCGCCGTCGCCTGCGATGAGCGTGTCGTCGCCTGCACCGCCAAAGGCATAAAGCGCTCCGTCGCCGCCAAGGATCGACGAGGCACCCGAAGCGCCCTCGACCACCGTTACTGGGCCGCCTGACAGGATCGCCGTGCCGTCGAAATCGCTCAGGGTTCCGACGCCCACCCCATCCAGTTCATCCTCCGGCGCGGCCCAGAGGTCCGCGTCCTCGGTCAATACGATGTCCTCGGTCTCGCCCGGCATGATCGTCAGAAAATCGGTGCCGATGGAGAAATCCGTCTCCGCCAGCATGAGACGCTGCAACGCCGTCTGGTCCGCCTCCGCCGGCAGACCCTCGCCCGGTGCATCGACGGGACCGATCACGCTCTCGGAGTCCACGTCCTCGACCGGTCCCGGTGCGCCGTCGCCGGTGACGGGTTGCAAGACAGTGGCTGGGTCGATGTCCTCGACCGGGCCGGGCGCACCATCACCCGTCACCGGCTGCAGGATGGCAGTCAGGTCGCCGGTCTCGACCGGATCCATGCCGTTATCCGTCAGGACCGGCTCCTCCTCGGTCTCGCTGCCAAAGGAGCCCCCCATGAAAATCAGGGGCACGAGCCCCAGAAGCAATAACGCGAATCCCATCGTCCCGATCCCCAAATGCGACGAGCGAAACTAACATCGCCGGATTTCCACATTCTTTAAATAACTGTTAACATTCATGGTTAACGCGTTGCGCCTCCGGTCTTGGCCCGTATAGCGTGAGGGTGTTAAGGGGTGCCTATGCGAAAGACACGGAAAGAGCCGACGGTGCATGCCGCGCCGCAGAACATGAGTGCCACGGATCTGTCGCGCGAAGTCAACGCGCTCAGGGCCGAGGTCGCGAAGCTCAACAATCACCGCTACATGCGGCTGCACAACTCGGTGTTCAAACTGGGGATGTTCCAGCTTTATCGCGGGCTTGCCTTCGGTTTCGGGTCGGTCGTGGGGGCCTCGATCCTCGTCTCCGTCGCCGCCTATTTCCTGTCGCATATCGACTTCATCCCCATCGTGGGCGACTGGGCCGCGCAACTGGCCCAGGAAATCGACGCCGACAACGCGGCGAGCTACGGCGTGCAGGAAGAAGCTGGTGATGCCCCTGCGAGCGCCGATAACCCCGACGACGAAGAGGCGGCAGAGGACAACCCCTCGCCCGGTGCAGCCGACGGTGAACCCGGCTCGTCGGACTTCGGCGTCAACCCGGTCGAACCCGAGAGCGGCAACGAATAAACCTTCCCTTCTTGAAGGAATCCCCCTATACGCGCGCATCCGATCCCGGCAACGGGGCCGGACACTCCATGGGCCCTGCTGGACGACATCCCGGCTTGCGCCATCACTCTAGACCCGTAAAGGAGACCCCGATGTCGATCACGGTTGAAGAAAAAGAACGCCTGATCAAGGAATTCGCGACGAAAGAGGGCGACACCGGTTCGCCCGAAGTTCAGGTCGCCATCCTGACCTCGCGCATCACGACGCTGACCGAGCACTTCAAGACCCACAAGAAGGACAACCACTCCCGTCGTGGCCTTCTCATGATGGTTGCCCAGCGCCGCAAGCTGCTCGACTACCTCAAGGGCAAGGACGAGGGCCGTTACACCAACCTCATCCAGCGCCTCGGCATCCGCCGCTAAGGTTTTCGGCAGGACCGAATACGGGAACGCCCGCTCATCTGAGCGGGCGTTTTCGTTTGTGCGGTGCGGGTGTGTCGCGACCCTTAGTGGCCCGAATGCCCGTCCCCGTGACCCTCGGCGTGGCCGTCAGCCCCGATCTCGACCAGCCCGTCGAACTGGTTCAGCACGGCCGTGAGCGTCGAGGAATGTGCGGCTTCCGAGCGCGCCGCCGCCTCGATCAGCGCGACCGACTTGTCATGAGACAGGCCAAAGGGTTCGTAGGTCGAGGAATGCAGGAGCTCGTCCCCGGCACAGGCGACGATCATCCAGCCCGCGTCTGTCTTGCGCAGGAACGCGCGACCGCCCGTGCCGTCCTGAAGCCAGCCCGCCACCGCTTCGGTCCCCTGGATGGTGATGGGCGCCACGTCGAGCGGCGCATCCGGGCGGTCGAACTGCGCCTTCATCAGCGCTTCGATCTGCTCGGCATCCGGAAGGTTCGACACGTCGGTTGTCGAATGGGACATGTCGCCATGGTCCATATCCCCGTGGTCCATGTCGCCGTGGTCCATGCCGCCGTGGCCGCCCGTGTCACCGCGGGCTTCCACATTGAACTGCACCTCGACGCGGCCCGCCTGTTCAAAGACCAGGGTGGCGTCGATCTTTTCGCCGTCCTCCAACGAGTCGCCGCCAAGCCCCATGAACATGACGTGATAGCCCCCGGGGGCCAGCTCCACCGTCGACCCGGCGGGAAGGTCGATCGCCTCCACATGGGTCATCGTCGCAACCCCGTCCTTTTCGCTCGATTGGTGGAGCATGACGCGGTCAAAGCCCGCCTCGACGGACAGGAGCCGGTCGGGCGTCTCGCCCGTGTTCACCAGCGTCAGGTAGCCGCCCGCGCTCATCGCCGTGGGCGCGGTCTCGTAGGCATAGGGGTGCTGGATGTCGATGTTGCCCGCCTTGAATTCATGGGCGAAAGCGGGTGTGGTGGTTGCTGCCAGAACGGCGAGCAGGGAAAGCTGAATACGGGTCATGATGATCCTCTGAGTGTTCGTGTGTGCGAAGCGACGTCAGATCAGGATCGGCGGCCCCCGGTTGTGATCGCTGCCCGGTTCGGCCTTGGCCCGCTGTGCGCGAACAGGGATCGTCAAAGGGGCCGCCAGCAGGGCAAAGGGCGCGGCCACGACCGGTGCCGCGACAGGCTCCAGCGCCACCGGCGCGACGCCGACCCAGACGCAGGGGTCCGCCCAGGCATCCTCGGACAGCGGGGTTCCATCCGGCCCCAGCGTCACCTCGACCGGCCCGGTGCCGGTGCAAAGCACGACCGTCATTCCCTCGGCGCCCCAAGCAGGCATCACGCCGCGCGGCACGACGGACATCGTGACGAGCAGGGCGAGCGCCACCCAGCGCAGGAGGGTTGAAAGGGTGCAGGACCGGATCATGGCCCCGCTATACAGGCAGCCCCACCGGGTCGTCCATAAGCATGAGGTCCGTATCCTCGGGCACCACGCCCGCCGCCGTCAGCATCGCGTGGATCTGACCCCGGTGGTGGGTCTGGTGGTTGAACATATGGGTGACGATAAAGGCGCGATCTTCGGTCACGTCCCGTTTCTGAATGCCGGAATACCAATGCAGCGGCGTGTCGAAATCGGCCTCCTCGACTGCATTGGCCCAGGCCTCGATCAGCGCGTCCAGTTCCTCGCGCTCGGTCTTGAACGCCTGCCAGTCGGCGGTGATCATCGCAGGCGGGCGCCCTCCGGGGTTGTCCACCTGCCCGGGGGCAAAGCGCGACATCCAGATCCGGTCGGCCCAGAGGATATGCAGGAACGTCGCCTCGATCGACCCGAAGAACGCCCCGCGATCTTGCCGCCGGGCTGCATCGGTCAAGGTGTCGGTGGCAGCGATGAGGCTGTCGTTCTGCCAGGCGTTGTAGCGGGCCATACGGCGGACATAGGCGGTGTGGGACATGGGCGATCTCCTCGGTCTCTCTGGCGAACCCTAGCCCCGGCCCGGGCCAAGGTCACCCCGCTCCCGCGAAACCCGTCACATGGCGCGCACCTTCTCCTCGACCCCCATCGCGGCGGCGATGGCAAGGAAATCCTCTTCCGTGATCTCGACCAGCCCCCGCCGCATGACCATGCCCCAGTTTTTCCCGCCCCTCGAAAACGACAGGCTGTCCAAGAGCGGCCGGATCGGCGCCTCCCGAGCGTCGAAATAATCCACATCGCGCCGCCACGGCATGAAATCCGGGGGCTGGCTGGCCCGGTAGGCCTCGCTCGTCACTGCGCCGATACTGACAAAGGCCTGCACCGACACGCCCTCGGTCAGGCTCGACTTCGGCGCGTAATAGACGATCCCGTCCCCCTGCGAGAGCCGCTTGACCGGCGCGTGCTTGCCATGGCCCAGCTGCGCGAACCCTTGCGCCGCGCCCGCGCGGGCATGATCTGCCGAGGCGACCCCGATCCAGTAGCGCCTCATCCCGCCTCCCCCGTGACCATCCGCCCGAGCGTGCCATCCCGCCGCGACAGCGCTCCCGCGACATGCAGGAGAAGAAGTCCGGCCATCAACTTGGTCAGCACGCCATGCAGCGCAAAATATGTCGCCTCGGTCGCCTCGGACGGCGTCACCGGGTTGGGCAGCGTCAGCCCCCAGACCTGCACGTCGATCCCGCTCGCGGCACTCGCGACATAGCCCGTGAACGGCACCGCCAGCAGCAAAATGTAGAGCGCAACATGGACAGCGCGGGCGAGCGTCGTCTTCCAATTCTGCCCCATCGGCGCGGGCGGCGGGCTAAGCCAATGCCAGACGAGCCGCAGAACGACCAGCGCCCAGATCGTCACGCCAATGGACTTGTGCCAGGTGAACAGCATGTAGTTCCCCAGGCCGACCTCCATCCGCGCGATATAGGTCCCGAACCCCAGCATCCCGATCACCGCCAGTGCAATGATCCAGTGCAGCGCCCGCGTGACGAGACCAAAGCTGTGCGGGCCGTTCGCGAACCTCATCTCACCCCCGTTCGAGCCGCGCGACGACGAGGATCGTCACCACGTCGCCCACCATGTCATCCCAGCCGGTCGCACCGAAGTCCGACCGCCGGACCGCCCCGGTGATATGCACCGCGATCTTCGACAGATCGCCCGCCTCCGTCCCCTGCTGGCGAAAGACCTTCACATTGAGCCGCACGGGCCGGGTTACGCCCCGTATCGTCACCCGCCCGTCCACATCGGCCTCGTCCGTCTCCATGCGGATCGCGCTGCTTTGAAAGGTGATCTTCGGATGCGCGGCGGTGTCGAGCACCTTGGGGCCCTTCAGCGCCTGTTCGGCAAAGGCAAAATTCGCCGTCGCACCAGCCGCGTTTATCACCACCGACACTGACGAGCGCGCGTTCTGCACGAAATCGAGCAGGATGTCGGCGCTGACCACGGGCATGGTTCCAGCGACCTTGTCCGGGCCGAAGGGCACCGTGTAGCTCACGGTCGAATTGGCTATGTCGATGACATAGCGGGTCGGCTCGCCATGCGCCGCCATGGACCAAAGCGTCAGGCAGGCGGCAATGATGGTTCGGACCCGGAACATCGACACCTCCTTGCGGTCTCGTTCGGCCACAGGATAGACGCGACCCTCATGCGAGGCGACCGAAAATAGGCGCCTGCACTTGACCAGCGACCAACGGGTGACGCAGGGGCAACCGGATGCCAGATTGACGAAATCCGCAACCGCGCTACCGTCGAGGCGTTCAACCTTTCAGGACATATTCCATGACAACCCGTTCCCTCCGCGCCCTCGGTGCCGCCTCCGCACTGGGTCTTTCGCTGCTCGCCCTGCCCGCCCTGGCCGAAGACGAGGCGCCCCTGCCCAAACTCGGTGAAAACGCCACCTCGATGACCGAGGACTTTGCCTATCTCAAATCCGCCGACGCCCCGGATTACTGGGCCTACTCGCCCTTCGTGAAGCCGCAGTTCACCACTTCGGCCTGCTCCATCGCTGCCGTGACCGCCGCCGTGAACGGTCTGAACGGCCTGCCCGCGCTGGCCGAGGACACCGTTTTGACGCAGGAAACCCTGCTCGCTGACGTGGGCGATGCGGAGTGGGCGACGCTGTCGGCCGAGGGCGGCGACGGGGTCAGGTTCGACCAGCTCGTCGCCTTCGCGAAACAGGCGGCGACGACCACCGGGCTCGACCCGGCAAAGGTCACGGCATGGAAACCCGCCGACGAGACCGAGCCAACGCTCGCCACCCTGCGCGATCAGCTTGCCGGGAACGAGGCCTCGGCAGAGGACGTGCTCCTCGTCTACTTCAACCAAGGCGTCGTGACGGGCGATTGGGACGGGCCGCATGTGACCGTGATCGGGGCCTATGACGCCACGGTGGACAAGGTCCTGCTGCTCGAGGTCGATCAGGAATGGTATGTGCCCTATTGGACCCCGGTGCCGGTGCTTCTGGCCGCCATGCTGAAACCTGCCTCCGACGAACACGGTCCGCTCGAAGGCGAAACCGGCGGTCTCGTGCGGATGGCCCGGTAGGTTGGGGTTAACCCCAACCTACGAACCCGTGCGCTCCGGCGAGAGATCATTGACAGGAAATTGAAATCAAACGAAAATCTTTCCCGCAGGGAAGGTTTTCGGCGCTTGAGGCCGCGAAACGCCGCGCCTGGGACGCAAACACCGGGTCAAACCGGCGGCAAACCGCGCCCTCGCACCCGGCAAATCCACCTTTTCCACAGGACGCTTCCCAAACACGCGCTTTTCCTGTATGCGCCCCCCATCTGAGACGTGACGCCCTGGCCCCCGGCGCATGCAAAGGATCAGGGGGCGGTGGCAATGGGGCCACCATTTGAACGGGAGACCCGGAGGGCCGGGAGTGCTCCCAGAAGGATACGCTATATGTTCAAAGAAGTGAAAAAATCCATCCAGTGGGGCGAAGAAGAGCTCACGCTGGAAACGGGAAAGGTTGCGCGTCAGGCCGATGGGTCCGTGATCGCGACGCTGGGCGAGACCTCGGTCATGGCCAACGTGACCTATGCCCGCGAACAAAAACCGGGGCAGGATTTCTTCCCGCTCACCGTGCATTATCAGGAAAAATACTACGCCGCCGGCAAAGTGCCGGGCGGTTTCTTCAAGCGCGAAGCCCGTCCGACCGAGAAGGAAACGCTGACCGCGCGTCTGATCGACCGTCCGATCCGCCCGCTTTTCGTCCCCGGCTTCAAGAACGAAGTGCTCGTCATGTGCACCGTTCTGTCGCATGACCTCGTCAACGACCCCGACATCGTCGCCATGATCGCCGCCTCGGCTGCGCTGACGATCTCGGGCGTGCCGTTCATGGGTCCGATCGCGGGTTGCCGCGTGGGCTTTGAGGATGGCGAATACATCCTGAACCCGACCTGCGACGACATGCACAACCTGCGCAACAACCCGGACCAGCGTCTGGACCTCGTCGTCGCCGGTACGAAAGACGCCGTGATGATGGTGGAATCCGAAGCCTACGAGCTGTCGGAAGCCGAAATGCTGGGCGCCGTCAACTTTGCGCACGAGCAGATCCAGCCGGTCATCGACCTTATCATCGATCTGGCCGAAGCCGCCGCGAAAGAGCCCTTTGACTTCACCCCCCCGGATTACTCGGCGCTCTACGAAGCCGTGAAAGCCGCGGGCGAAGACAAGATCAAAGCCGCCTACGCGATCACCGACAAGCAGGCGCGCGTGGCCGCCGTTGCCGCCGCCAAGACCGAGATCAAGGCCGGTCTGACCGAAGAGCAGCTCGAAGACCCGAACCTCGGATCGGCGCTCAAGAAGCTCGAGTCGACCGTGCTGCGGTCGTCGGTCGTGAAAGAGAAGAAGCGGATCGACGGGCGTGCGCTCGACACCGTCCGCCCGATCGTGTCGGAAGTGGGCATCCTGCCCCGCACCCACGGCTCGGCGCTGTTCACCCGTGGCGAAACGCAGGGTCTGGTCGTGACCACCCTTGGCACCGGCGACGACGAACAGATGATCGACGCGCTCACCGGCACCTACAAGTCGAACTTCCTGCTGCACTACAACTTCCCGCCCTACTCGGTCGGTGAAGTGGGCCGCGTGGGTTCGCCCGGTCGTCGTGAGATTGGCCATGGCAAGCTCGCCTGGCGCGCGCTGCAGGCGGTGCTCCCGGCCGCGACCGACTTCCCCTACACCATCCGCGTGGTGTCCGAGATCACCGAATCGAACGGCTCGTCCTCGATGGCATCGGTCTGCGGCGGTTCGCTGTCGATGATGGACGCGGGCGTTCCGCTCAAAGCTCCGGTCGCTGGTGTGGCCATGGGCCTCGTCCTCGAGGACGACGGCTCCTACGCGGTCCTGACCGACATCCTGGGTGACGAGGATCACTTGGGCGACATGGACTTCAAGGTGGCTGGCACCGAGAACGGCATCACCTCGCTCCAGATGGACATCAAGGTGGCCGGCATCACGCCCGCGATCATGGAGCAGGCGCTCGCGCAGGCGAAAGCCGGCCGGATGCATATCCTAGGCGAAATGGGCAAGGCACTGTCCGAAGGCCGTCAGGAGTTCTCCGCCCACGCCCCGCGCATCGAAACCATGCAGATCCCGACCGACAAGATCCGTGAAGTGATCGGCTCGGGCGGCAAGGTCATCCGCGAGATTGTGGAAGTCTCGGGCGCCAAGGTCGACATCAACGACGACGGCGTGATCAAGATCGCCTCGGCCAACGGTGACGCGATCCAGAAGGCCTATGACATGATCTGGTCGATCGTGGCGGAGCCGGAAGAGGGTCAGGTCTACAAGGGCACGGTCGTCAAGATCGTGGACTTCGGCGCCTTCGTGAACTTCTTCGGCAAGCGCGACGGCTTGGTGCATGTGTCCCAGATCGAGAACCGCCGCCTGAACCATCCTTCGGATGTGCTCAAGGAAGGTCAGGAGGTCTACGTCAAGCTTCTGGGCTTTGACGACCGCGGCAAGGTCCGTCTCGCCATGAAGATGGTCGACCAGACCACCGGCGAAGAGCTTCCGCCGGAAGAGAAGAAGAAAAAGGAAGACGCCGAGTAATCGGTCGGTCTCTTGACACCAAAGCCCCGGTGCAAACGCCGGGGCTTTTTTGTTGGCCGAAACCGAAATGCCGCACTGCAGCAAATTTCTTACCGCTGGTCCACAGAATCTGTTAGCATCGGATCAGCACGTCCCATTCAAAGGTGCGACATGGCCGACACGAGACTATCCAAGAAAGACTGGATCGACGCCGGATTTCACGCGTTGTCCACCACGGGTCCCGAAGCTCTGAAAGCCGAGGCGCTGGCGCGGGCTCTGGGCACCACGAAGGGCAGTTTCTACTGGCACTTCAAGGATGTGCCGGAGTTCAAATCGAAGATGCTGCTCAACTGGCGCGCGGCTTCTCTGGGCGCTTTGTCGAGTGTGTTGGAAGAGGGCGGAACGGCGGCCCAACGGCTCATGCGGCTGGCGGAATTTGCAGAAGGTGAAACCAAGGGCTACGTGCCCGAACCGGTGATCCGGGGCTGGGCGCTGTCCGATCCCGCCGTGCGCGAGGCGCTGGACGAGGTCGACCACCTGCGCCGCAACTACATCGCCGCCGTGCTGAGCGACATGGGCCTGACCGACCCGAACTTTGCCCACATCGTCCACGCGGCCCTCGTCGGGCTGGCGATGGACACGGGGATCGGCAACGCCCGTGCTGCGATGTCCACGCTTCTGGCCGCGATCACCGCGCTCGAGGACGCCTAGCGCCTAGCCCGCCCTGAGCCGCGCCAAGCGGTCGACGAGCCGCGCGCGCGCCTCGGGCAGTGGCCTGTCGCCCAGCGCATGGGCCAGCCCGTGGGTCAGGAAATGCCCCGTGGTGCGCAGCCCGTCTGGCACCCCCGCCAGATCCTCTGTCACCAGCCCGAGCAATTCCGGCGGAAGCGGCAACAGCCGGTCGGCCCAGTCCCCGGCCCCCTCGGCACTCACCGCGCGGCCCGACTTGGGCGAGACATAAACCAGATCCTCGCGCTCGCCCGTCACCGCGCAGACCGTTAGGTCGAGGCCGTAACCAAGTTCCTCGAGCAGGGCGAGTTCCCATTGCAGGTAGGCCACCGGCCAGTTTTCCGTCTGGGTCACGATGTCGAGCATATCCACGGTGCGCGCATAAAGCCTGGGATGCGCCTCGCGCTCGGGCAGCGCAAAGGCCAAGAGCGCCGTGATCGCGTTGAGCGCGGCCAGAGCCCCTCGGTCGCCCATCACGCCCGCCGCGCGCGAGCGCAAAGGTTCCACGGTGAAGGACCCGATATGTTCCTCGAGCCGCGCGCGCCACGCCACGTCCAGTTCCGCGCCCGGTTGCAGGATGGGCGCGATCTTGCGCGACACACCCCCGCGCACGACGCCAGCTTGACGGCCATGCGCCTGCGTGAACACCTCGATGATCGCCGAGGTTTCGCCATGCTTGCGCACGCTCAACAGCGTGCCGCGATCCCGCCACTCCATCCCGGCATTTTCCACCCAAAGTGCCGCAACGCAAGGGGTTGCGGGAAACACGGGCCGTGGCAATCTGGAGCGCATGGGTTCCAAGGCACGTCTCTTCGTCATCATCATCGCGCTCGCCGCATGGGCCGGGCTGGTAGCGCAGTTCTTTCTCACACTCGAGGATTATCCGACCGTCGGCGCGACACTCTGGCGGCTGGCCCGCTATTTCACCATCCTGACGAACCTCATGGTTGCGGTGAGTTACACGGTCATGGCCGCCACGGGCCGCAGACTCGCCTCCGGCTGGCTTGCCGGGCTGACGCTCTGGATCACCATCGTCGCAGTGATCTACCACGCGCTTCTCGCGAACTACGACAAGACAGGGCTGGATCTGGTGGCCGACCATCTGGTCCACACGGTTGTCCCCGCCCTCGTAGTGATCTGGTGGATCGCCTTTGCGCCGCACAACCGGCTGGGCTGGAAGGTAGCGGCGATCTGGCTCGTCTGGCCCTTGGGATACCTTGGATATGTGCTGGTCCGGGGCGCGTTCGACGGCATCTATCCTTATTTCTTCCTGGACGTGGGCCGGTTCGGCGCTTCGCAGGTCGCGCTCAATGTCGTGGGGCTCGGGCTGGCCTTCTGGCTCGCCGGTCTCGGGATGATCGCCCTTGCCCGGCGCCGGGCCCGTTAGGACCCGGCCAGCGGAGAACCGCTTGCGCCGCGCGGGCAATTCGCGCAAGCCTGTCGGTATGAAAACGACTGTCCGGCTCGGCTCAATCCTCATCGTTCTTGTCGTTCTGGCCGGACTCGTGGCGCAGTTTGTCGTGACCAACGGAACCACCGGCGGACAAGCCGCCACGACCCTTTGGATCATCCTCGGCTATTTCACGATCCTGACGAATGTGCTGGTCCTCGCCACCCATGCGATGCAGCTTCTGCAGGGCCGCTTCGCCAATCCGCAATGGCTGGGCGGGCTGACCCTATGGATCATCATCGTGGCTGTGATCTATCACCTGCTTCTGGCCGATCTCTGGCAGCCCCAAGGTCTGCTCTGGTGGGCCGATTTCCTGCTGCACACCGTGTCTCCGGTCCTGAGCTTTCTGTGGTGGCTGGTCTTCGCGCCCCGCGTGAAGTTGCCCTGGATCACCGCCGCGCAATGGCTCGTCTGGCCCTTGGCCTATACCATTTACGCCCTGACGCGGGGGATGCTGACCAACCACTATCCCTATCCCTTCATGGACATGAACGTGCTGACGCCTGCGCAGATGGCGGTGAACGCGGTTGTCCTGATGACCGGGTTCTTTCTGGGCGGTCTCGCGATGGTCCTTCTTACCCGCCTGCGCGGCTAGGCGTATAAGGGCACCATGCCCGCGCTATGCCGAGACTGTCTGACCACCTTCGAAACGGGGAGCCGCTGTCCCAAGTGCCGCTCGCCTCGCGTGCTGGCGCATCCGGAGCTTTTCGACCTCTCCATCGCGCATATGGACTGCGATGCCTTCTACGCCAGCGTGGAAAAACGCGACGACCCGAGCCTTGCCCACAAGCCGGTGATCATCGGCGGCGGCAAGCGCGGTGTCGTCTCGACGGCTTGCTACGTCGCGCGTATCCGGGGCGTGCGGTCCGCGATGCCGATGTTCCAGGCGCTGAAGCTCTGCCCTGATGCCGTGGTCATCAAGCCGCGCGGCAGTCACTATGCCGCTGTGTCCAAGCAGATCCGCGCGCTGATGGACGAACTCACGCCAAGCATCGAACCCCTGTCGCTGGACGAGGCGTTCCTCGACATGACCGGGACCGCGCGGCTGCATGGTGCGCCGCCCGCCGTCATGCTGGCCAAGCTCGTCAAACGGATGGAGGACGAGATCGGACTGACAGGCTCCATCGGCCTCAGCCACAACAAATTCCTGGCCAAGGTCGCCTCCGACCTCGACAAGCCGCGCGGATTCTCGGTGATCGGCCGCGCCGAGACGGCGCAGTTCCTTGCCGGCAAGCCCGTGCGGATGATCTGGGGCGTGGGGGACGCCGCGCAGGCCTCGCTCGAACGCGCCGGGATCCGGACATTCACCGACCTTCTGCGCTGGGACAAGGACGCGCTCGTGGAACGCTTCGGTGGCATGGGCGAGCGGCTCTGGCATCTCGCGCGCGGCGAGGATCACCGCCGGATTTCCGCCCACGCTCCGGTCAAGTCGATCTCGAACGAGACCACGTTCTTCGAGGACACGTCGGACATGGACCTGCTCGACGGTCACCTCTGGCGTTTGTCGGAAAAGGTCGCGGACCGGGCCAAGGCCAAGGGCCGGTCCGGTCGTGTCGTGACGCTGAAACTCAAGCGCGCGGACTTCAAGCTGATCACGAAACGGGTGTCGCTGCCCGACACCACGCAAAGCGCGGACCGGATCTATCGCACGGCGGCGGCTTTGTTTGAGACCGTGAAGAACAGGGGACCGTTCCGGCTGATCGGCGTCGGGATTTCCGAGATCACCGGGGCCGAGGGCGCGGATACGGCGGGCGATCTGCTCGACCCGCAGGCCGAGAAACGGCGCGCGGCGGAAAAGGCGACCGACGCGATCCGTGCAAAGTTCGGCGACAATGCGATCACCAAGGGGCGCGCGATCCGCTGACCCCGGCACGACCAGCCGCCCTTAACCACCATTTCGGGAAACGCGTGCAATGCCCGACATAGATCGTCACAGACGCCTAAGATCTTAGGCAAATGGAGAGGGTCATGAGCGCCATCATTCTCGCAGGACAGATCAACGCGGCCATGGACGCGCACGACAAGTGGAAACAGCGCCTCGAGGCTGCCATCGCCAAGGGCAAATGCGACAGCGATCCCGCCGTCATCGCCTGCGACGACAAATGCGCTTTCGGGAAGTGGTTGCACGGGAACACCCTGTCCGCCGATGTCGTCCAGGGGATGCCCTACAAGGTCACGAAACGGCTGCACGCGGAATTTCATCAATCTGCCGGCCACATCGCGCGTCTGGTGGAGGCAGGCGATACCCGCGCCGCACGCCACGTCATGTCCACCGAATACGCCGAACGCTCGGACAAGCTGTCGCGCGCGCTGGCAAAGTGGAAAGCCGAGCTTCACCAGCCCGCCTGAGCCCTATTCGGCGGCGAGGGGAAGCTCCTGCGCGCGGCCAAGCTCGCAGATCGTGGCGCTGACACGGTCAAGCAGGGCCTTCATCGGGCCGAAGTTGTTGTTGGGCTTGAGGCTGCGCTCGTTCATGTAAAGCGCCCGGTCGATCTCGACCTGCACCGCATGTTGATCGCGCGAGGGGCGGCCATAGGTCTGGGCGGTATAGGCGCCCGCAAAGGGCGTGTTGCGCGCGACCTTCAGCCCCTCGGCCTTGAACGCGGCTTCGATCGCCTCGACCAGATCGCCGCCTGCCGAGGTGCCGAAGCGGTCGCCCAGCACGATCTCGGGTTTCTCGCGCTTGCCCCGACACAGGCTGTCGATGGCCTCGTGCGGCATCGAATGGCAGTCGATGAGAATCGCTTGGCCGAAGAGCACGTGGCTTTCTTCGATGAGCGTGGCGAGCCTGCGGTGATAGGGATGCCAGTGGGCGTCGAGCCGCGCCTGCACCTCGGCCAGCGTGAGCTTGCCCCGGTAGATCGCCCTCCCCCCGGCCACGACACGGGGAATCACGCCCAACCCCGAGGACACGCGCGGATTATGCCCGGTCTTCTCGATCCCCTTGATCAGCGCCGGATCCAGCTCTTCCGCCCCGCGGTTCACATCGACGAACGCGCGCGGCACCGACAGCGTCAGAAGCGGCGCGCCGAAGCCCGTGACGCCCGCGAACAACTCGTCGACGAAGGCATCCTCCGACGAGCGCAGGGTCAGGGTGTCGAGGATCGACCGGCGCTGGAACCCCCAGCTGTAGTCACGCCCGGAATGAGGCGATGCGAATATGACCGAAGTCGAACGATGCGACGGCTGCGCGACATGGAATGAGGGACTCATGGGGCCTCCTGACGGTCTAACATAGACCGATGAAACGACTTATCAAAAGCCCCTTGCATGCGCTTACGACTCCTTTTATAGAACCGCGAACCGGCGCGGGTGTTCCCCGCGCCTGTTTGTTCCAAAGCGGTGATTCACCGGTGAAAACCAAGGGTTTCGGCCCGGATTGAACCAGGATCGCGGCAGAGGGGCAGGAATTCGGGCGATTAGCTCAGCGGTAGAGCACTTCGTTGACATCGAAGGGGTCACTGGTTCGATCCCAGTATCGCCCACCATGAACCGCCCGGCGACGGGCACCAGTCACCGCCCGGCAACGGGCATAACCCAAGGCGCGACCAGCGCCGCGTTGTAGGAGAAGGACCATGAAAGTCCGCAACTCGCTCCGCTCGCTGAAGAACCGGCACCGGGATTGCCGTGTCGTGCGCCGTAAGGGCCGCGTCTACGTCATCAACAAGACCCAGCGTCGTTTCAAGGCTCGTCAGGGCTAATCCCCTGGCAGCCGGATCTGCCACCGGCAGGTCGCTTCGGCACCGGAACTGACAAGGACCGTCTGCTCGCGCAGGCGGTTTTTTTCTTTGTGCGTTCGGTATCCGCGCGTCGCTTACCGCCCAGCCTCGGCCCGGTAGAGCGTCCATTCCTCGACCACCCGCCCATCGGACAGGGTGCAGTATCCGACACTTTCGCGAAACGCGAGCGTGCCGCCCCGGCTCTCGCAGTAGAGCGATGCGGGATTGCCGCCGCCCGAATCGATAGGCGGCAGGTCTGGCGTGGAGGTCATGCAGCCGGACAGGACCAGCGCGGCGAGCGGTGCGCAAAGCTTGGGCGCGACAGGACGGATCACGAATCGATGGCTCATGCCCGAGCCTAACCCGATCCTCAGAACGCCGCGAGAAGGCGCACCATCGTGGTCTGGTCCACATAGCCCGTCACCGGCAAGCCACGATCCGCCTGGAACCGGCGCAACGCACGGCGGGTGTCGCGGTCGGCCTGCCCGTCGGCGCGGAGGTCATAGCCCAGAGACTGCAGCTTGGTCTCGACCAGCAGCATCGTCACCCGGTTCCCTGCGACCTGCGCCTCCTGCGCCTCGGCCCGCGCCCGATTGTCCCGGTCCTGCTGATCCTCGCGCATCGCCGCAAGCCGCCCGCGCGCCTCGTCGACGAACAGGCCCTCGGGATAGGACTGCAAGTAACTCTCGTAGGCATCGGCGCTGTCTGCCGACCGCACCCGGTCCCAGATCGCCCGCTCTTCCGCCTCGGCGCCCGCACGTTTCTCGGCCTCGATGGCGTCGAGCTGGTCCTGCGCCACCTCGGCATAAAGCCCGTCGGGATAGCGCTCGAGATAGGCGCGAAGCCCCGCCTCGGCGCCTCGCGCGCCGGTTTCGTCCCAGTAGGCCCGGTCGCGGCGTTCCTCGACCAGCCGCCGCCGTTCGGCCTCGCGCTCCAGTTCCGCCGCCCGCTGATCGGCCTTGGCCGTCATCTCGGCCAGCACGGGCTGGGTCAGGTAGCCGGTGACGCCATGCCCGTTCGCGGTCTGATAGGACCTGATCGCCGCGCGCGTGCCGGGACCGAATATGCCGTCGATCCCCTTCGGGTCGAAACCCAGAAGCGACAGGTTGCGCTGCACCTGACGGCGCGCCGCCTGATTGAGGTCGAGCGCCGCCTCGGTCGCCTCGGCCGAGTTCTGGACCCGGTCCTCGATCTGTCTGAGCGCCGCGCGCGCCTCGGCACTGTGGGTGCCATCGGGAAATTGCTCGAGATAGAGCTCGTAGCCGCGCGGCTCGTCCAGCGTCCGAGCCACGACCCAGAAGGCATCCTCGGGGCTTTGCTCGGTCCGCTCGATCACCACCCGCGCACCGCCATCCCCGGGGAGAAAGTTCGTCGCGGACGAGACATAGCCAGACCCCACCACGCCACGCGGCGCCTCTTCGATCACCTTATCCAGCGTCAGGCCGGGCACGAGAAGCGCCTCGCGCGTGAGCCGCGTCAACCCGTCCAGAGGCCCGGTGATCACCGTAACGCCCTGCGCGGCCTCCATCGTCCCGATAGGCGTCAGGTCGTCGGCCTTGAGATCATCGCCGCTGGCCGAGATCATCACGACCGCCTGACCGGGAAAATCCGCCGCCAGTTCCATGAGCGGGTCCAATGGCACCGCCATCGACCCCACGTTGAACCGCGACACATCGTCGGCATCGGCGGTCAGGAGCCAGGTATTCGTGCCATCCGACACCACATGGCCTGAGACAAGGATCAGGATCCGTTCGCCGTCCTCCGCCGCTTTGCGAAAGGCCGCGACCGACCGCCCCGCCTCGCGCGCCGACTGGTCGAGCGAGGCACTCACGTCGAAGCCCTTGTCCTCGGCCAGTTGCGCAAGCGCCGCCGCCTGATTGGCACCGGGCACGTCACTCAGCGCCTCGTAATCGCTTTCGACCAGGATCAGCGCGGCATCGGCCAGCGCGGGCAATGGCGCGGCGAGGCCGGCGGCAAGGACAACAGGCAGCGCGGACCGGCGCAGAATGAACGGGCGCGAAGAAAAGGGGCGCATGTGACCTCCCTCGATGGATCATGACGGCCTCCAGATGCGCAAAAGGCGACCGTTATGCCATAACAACGAGGTCTTGCGCGCCAGAGTTCCCCCGCCGCCTGCTCCTTCACTGCTTCACAAATACCTCGGAGGGGGTTTGGGGGAGGCAGCGCCTCCCCCAACCGGTCGCCCCGCGCGACAGCGCGGGGCGAAACCTTTCAGTCATACGACCGCTGGTCTTCGATCACCTTGCCGTCGTTGGGCAGGCTCCCCGGCGCCACCACCTCGACCGTGCCGCGCAGCTTGAGCGTCTCGATCACGCTCGCCTCCAGCCGCGCCACGTCGCCGCCCGTCGCCTCGACCTGCACGGTCATGGCGTCCGCTTCGCCCACCCGGGTGGCGATCACGCGCGCGCGGGAAATCTCCGGGTGTTTGGCCACGAAATCCGCGACCTGCTCGGGGCGCACGAACATGCCCTTGATCTTGGTGGTCTGATCAGCCCGGCCCATCCAGCCCCTGATCCGGGTGTTGGTGCGCCCACAGGGGCTTTCCCCTGCCATCACCGCCGACAGGTCGCCAGTCGCGAAACGGATCAAAGGGTAATCGGGGTTGAGCGACGTCACCACGACCTCGCCCACCTCGCCCGCCGCGACCGGATCGCCGGTCCCGGGGCGCACGATCTCGACAATCACGCCCTCGTCCACGATCATCCCCTCCTGCGCGGGGCTTTCATAGGCGACATTGCCCAGATCCGCCGTGGCGTAGTTCTGCAGGCACAGAATGCCCCGGTCCGCGTATTCCTGCCGGAGAGACGGGAACAGCGCGCCGCCGCCCACGGCCGCCTTGGTGATCCCGAGCCGCACGCCCATCTCGTCGGCCTTGTCGAGGATCACCTTGAGGTAGTCGGGCGTGCCCGCATAGGCGGTGGTCCCGATGTCGGCTGCCGCCCGCACCTGAAGCTCGGTCTGGCCCACACCTGCCGGGACGACCGCCGCCCCGACCGCGCGCGCGCCGTTCTCGAAAATCATGCCCGCCGGCGTCAGGTGGTAGGAAAAGCAGTTCTGGACGATGTCGCCCTTGCCGATACCCACGGCGCAAAGGAACCGCCCGATGCGCCACCAGTCGTCCGCCATACTGCCCGGTTCATAGATCGGGCCGGGGCTCTGGAAGATATGGGCAAAGCCCTGCGCCGGCTTCGTGGTAAAGCCTCCGAAGGGCGCGCGCGCCTTCTGCGCCTCGCCCAGCGCGGACTTGCGCAGGACCGGAAGGGTCGCCAGTGCCTCGACGCTCGTCACGGTGTTGGCGTTGACCTGCCCCAGCGATGCCGCATAGCCCGGCAGTGCCTTGGCCCGCGCGATCTGGCGCGGCAGAGCGGCGGCCAGATCCACGGCACGTTCATCGGCACTCCGGGTCTCGAGATCGTCGAAATGTTTCATCGGGGTCTCCAGCATCTTACGCGCTCCGCAGGTCCGTCATGCCAGCCACCGCTTGCGGCGACGGTAAGACCGCACGTCGCGAAAGCTCTTGCGGCCCTCGTCCGACATGCCGAGGTAGAACTCCTTCACGTCCGGGTTTTCGCGCAGGTCGGCGGCGGGGCCGTCCATCACGACGCGACCGCTTTCGAGGATGTAGCCGTAATGCGCGAACCGCAGCGCCACGTTGGTGTTCTGTTCGGCCAGGAGGAAGGTATACCCTTCGCCTTCATTGAGCGATTTCACGATCTCGAAGATCTGTTCAACGAGCTGCGGGGCAAGGCCCATAGACGGCTCGTCCAGAAGGATTGTCTCGGGCCGGGACATGAGCGCGCGACCAATCGCGACCATCTGCTGCTCGCCCCCCGAGGTATAGCCCGCCTGCGATTTACGCCGTTCCTTCAGGCGCGGGAAATAGTCGTAGACCATGTTGAGGTCGGCATCTATGTCCCCGCGCGAGGCCCGGCGCGTGTAGGCCCCGGTCAGCAGGTTTTCCTCGACCGTGAGGTGTTCAAAGCAATGCCGCCCCTCCATCACCTGAATGACGCCCTTGGTCACCAGATCGGCGGGCGACAGGTTCTGCACCCGTTCGCCGCGATAGTGGATCGACCCCTTGGTGACCTCGCCACGTTCGGAATGGAGCAGGTTCGAGATCGCCTTGAGCGTCGTGGTCTTGCCCGCGCCGTTACCGCCCAGGAGCGCCGTGATGCCGCCCTTGGGCACCTTGAGCGACACGCCTTTGAGCACGAGGATCACATGGTTGTAGATCACCTCGATATTGTTCACTTCCAGAACCGTTTCGGTCTGGGAGGGCGTTTGCGCGGGGGCGGTGTCCAGCATGGCGAGTCCTCGGAAAAACATATGGGCGCCCCGGCCCGCACGGTGGCGGGCCGGGGTTTGTGGCTTACAGGCAGCCGGGCGTGATGCCCGCTTCGGCAGCGAAGGCCGCGCTGTCCTCGTCAATGAGCGGCTGAAGCACTTCCTGATCGGCTTCCATGAAGTCGGTGATCAAGCTCCAGGACCCGGCCGCCGCATCCCACTGCGCGACGGCGGACAGGCCGCTGCCCCCGTGGTTCTGACAGGACACCTTGAACTCGGGACCGAAGCCCGGCAGGCCCAGCGCCTCCATCTTGGCCTCGGTGATCTCGAGGTTCTCCATCCCCGTGCGCATGTCGGCGGCGGTGATCGCGGCGTTGCCCGTCATCTCCTGCGCCGTCTTGGCGGCCTCGGCGGCCAGCATAGCGGCATAAAGACCCCGGTTGTAGAGCGCGGTACCGATCTGGTCGCCCGCTCCGGCAGCCTTGCCGCTGTCGACCACATACTGCTGGATGTCGTCGAACACCGGATAGTCCATGCCGACATTGTGGAAGGTCAGCGCCTTGTAGCCATTGGCCCCGTCACCGGCAGGCAGCACGTCGTTTTCCGACCCCGACCACCAGATGCCGATGAAGTTCTCCATCGGGAAGCGGATGTTCACCGCTTCCTGGATCGCGACCTGGTTCATCACGCCCCAGCCCCACATCAGGACATAGTCGGGCTTGTCGCGACGGATCTGGAGCCACTGGGATTTCTGTTCCTGTCCGGGTGCGTCGACGGGCAGTTCGATAAGCTCGTAGCCGTGCTTTGCCGAAAGCTCCTGCAGGGTGCGGATCGGTTCCTTGCCATAGGCCGAGTTGTGATAGACCAGCGCAATCTTCTTGCCCTCGAGCGATCCGCCGTTTTCTTCGAGCAGATAGCGGACCGCGACCGAGGCGCCGTCCCAGTAGTTGGCCGGGTAGTTGAAGATCCAGTTGAACACTTCGCCGTTCTTGGCCGAGGTGCGCCCGTAGCCCATCGAGTGCACCGGGATGCCGTCCGCCGTGGCTTTCGGAATGAGCTGATAGGTGATCCCGGTCGACAGCGGCTGATAGACCAGCGCGCCTTGACCCTTGGTCGACTCGTAGCATTCGACACCTTCTTCGGTGTTATAGCCGGTTTCGCATTCGATCAGGTTGATCTTCTCGCCACCGATGCCGCCATCGCGTTCGTTGAGCAGGGTGAAGTAATCCTGATAGCCATCCGCAAATGGGATGCCGTTCGCGGCATAGGGGCCGGTCCGGTAGCTCAGTGCGGTGAACGTCAGGTCGGCGAGCGCGGGGGTGGCGGCCATTGCCGTGCCCAGTGCCAGTAGAGCCAGTTTGGTCTTCATCGGTGTCTCCTCCCTTGGTTGGTCCGATGTATGCGTGGGCGCGGGGTCTCCTCCCTCGCGTCCGGTCTTGGGGGCCGTTCCTAGTGCGGGAACGGCCAGAGCCGCAGCTTTTCCTTTGTGACCCGCCACAGGGCGGCCAGCCCGTGGGGTTCGAGGATCAGAAAGACGATGATCAGCCCGCCGACGATCATGAACTCGAGATGCGCGGCCAGATCCGTGGGCCAGCCAAGGCCGCCCACGAGCGTGTTCTTCAGAAGCACCGGCAGAAGGACCATGAAGGCGGCACCGGCGAAGCTGCCGAAGATCGACCCCAGCCCGCCGATAATGATCATGAAGAGGATCAGGAACGATTTCTGGATACCGAAGGCCTCGCCCACCTCGACCGCGCCGAGATAGACCGAGAAGAACAGCGCGCCCGAGATACCCACGAAGAAGGACGAGATCGCGAAAGCGGACAGCTTGGCCATGAGCGGGTTCACCCCGATGATCTCGGCGGCGATGTCCATGTCCCGAATGGCCATCCATTTCCGCCCCATCGACCCGCGCGTGAGGTTGCGCGCGATCCAGGCGAGCACCACGACAAAGACGAGGCAGAAGAGGTAAGGTGCCCAGGCGGTCGTGTTGGGGCCGGTGACGGCGATGCCGAACACGCTGCGCTCCGGCGCGGAAATCTGGCCCGAGGCGGAGTAGTTGTAGAACCACGGCACCTTGTTGAAGAGCCAGACGAGAAAGAACTGCGCGGCAAGGGTCGCGACGGCGAGATAGAAGCCCTTGATCCGCAGGCTGGGCAGGCCAAAGAGCATCCCGACGAGCGCCGTGATCGCCCCCGAAGTCAGGATGTGGATCGCGATCGACACATCAGGAAAGCTCGTCATCAGCTTGTAGCAGGCGTAGGCCCCGACCGCCATGAACCCGCCGGTGCCAAGGCTCACCTGCCCCGCGTAGCCCGTCAAGATGTTCAGCCCCAGAGCGGCAATCGCATAGATCAGGAAGGGCAGCAGCACGGCGTTGAGCCAGTAGCTGTTGATCACGAAGGGCACCACCAGGAAGGCCACGACGAGGAGCGTGAAATAGGCGACCCGGTCGAAACGTATCGGGAAGGTCTGGTTGTCCTTGGAGTAGGAGGTTTTGAAGTCTCCGGCTTCACGGTAGATCATGTCTTAGACCCTCTCGATGATCTTCTCGCCGAACAGGCCCTGCGGCCGGAAGACGAGGAACAGAAGTGCGAGAACATAGGCGAACCAGTTCTCGGTCGCGCCGCCTACGAGCGGTCCGATGAGGAACTCGAACAGTTTTTCTCCGACCCCGATGATCAGGCCGCCGACGATGGCGCCCGGGATCGAAGTGAAGCCGCCCAGCATGAGGACCGGCAGCGCTTTGAGTGCGATCAGGGACAGCGAGAACTGTACGCCCGATTTCGCGCCCCACATGATACCCGCAACGAGGGCGACAAAGCCCGCGATGGACCAGACCAGCACCCAGATGTAACGCAGCGAGATCCCGACCGAGAGCGCGGCTTGGTGATCGTCGGCCACGGCGCGCAACGCCCGGCCCTGTTTGGAGTACTGGGAGAAGAGCGTGAGCGACACGACGAGCAGCACGGCGACGATGGTCGCGGCGATGTCGAGGTTGTCGATGAAGAAGCCATATCCGAACCAGTTGTAGGTGGTCTCGTCGATGGCGGTGTTGATACCCTGCGGCAGGCCCACGTCGAGCTTTTTGATGTCGGCGCCCCACATGATGTCGCCGAAGCCCTCCATGAAATAGGCAAGCCCGATGGTCGCCATGAAGAGGATGATGTCGGGCTGGTTGACGAGGTGTCGCAGGATGTAGCGCTCGACCACCCAGGCGAAACCGACCATGACGATGGCCGTGAGGATGATCGCGAGGATCGCGGGGACATGCCAGCCGAAGTGGTGCAACTCGGTCCCGAAGATCGCGTTGATCAGATGCGCGAACGGCACCTGCCCGTCCTGAATGCCGACAAGCGTCAGCGCGGCAAAGAGCGCCATGACGCCCTGGGCATAGTTGAAGATGCCCGAGGCCTTGAAGATGAGCACGAAGCCCAGCGCGACGAGGGAATAGAGCACCCCGGCCATGAGGCCGTTGAGCACGACCTCCATCCCGAAGAGAAGCTGATCAGGCATGGTGGGTCTCCGTCTGTGACATGGCGGGCCGGTCGTTTGGCGAAATCCCGTCCCGGACGTGATCCGGGGCCTCTGCCGGGTGGCTGGCGGTGAGGCGGGGCGAGAGGTCCCGCGTCAAGCTTGGGACGCAATGTGCATCAGTCATGCGCGACCCCCAGATAGGCGTCGATGACCGCCTGGTTGTTGCGTATCTCGTCGGGCGTGCCGTCGCCGATCTTTTTGCCGTAGTCCATCACGACCACGCGGTCGGACAGGTCCATGACCACGCCCATGTCGTGTTCGATGAGCGCAATGGTCGTGCCGAACTCGTCGTTCACGTCGAGGATGAAGCGGCTCATGTCCTCTTTCTCCTCGACGTTCATGCCCGCCATGGGTTCGTCGAGAAGTAGGAGCTTCGGTTCGGCGGCCAATGCGCGGGCAAGTTCGACCCGCTTTTTCAAACCATAGGGCAGCCGGCCCACCGGCGTCTTGCGGATGTTCTGTATCTCGAGGAAGTCGATGATCTTTTCGACCTGCGCGCGGTGCTCGTTTTCCTCGCGCTCGGCCCGGCCCCACCACAGCGCCTGACTGAGGAGCCCCGATTTCATCATGGTCAGCCTGCCAGTCATGATGTTGTCGAGCACACTCATCCCGTCAAACAGCGCGATGTTCTGGAACGTGCGCGCGATGCCCTGTTCGGCGACCTGATAGGGTTTCATCTGCGGGCGGCGGGCACCGCGAAACCAGACCTCGCCCTCCTGCGGCACATAAAAGCCCGAGATGACGTTCAACATCGAGGATTTGCCCGCGCCGTTCGGACCGATGATCGCGCGGATCTCGCCCTCGCGGATGTCGAAGGAGATGTCCTTGATCGCGACCACGCCGCCGAATTTGAGCGTGATGTTCTTCATCTCCATCACCACCGGGCCGATGGTGCGGCCATCGGGGGTCTGGTAGCTGTCGGGGCTCGTTGGGGGGCTCATGTCATTCATGCGGAGGCTCCCGTGGCGGCGGCGGATCTTGCGTATTTGGGGAAAGATGAAAGGATCATTCTGCGGCGATCCCCATATTCGTCTCGCCCTGCACCTTGGCGTCGCGGATTTGCAGCGTCGCTCGGATCTTGCCCTTGCGGCCGTCCTCGTAGGTGACTTCGGTTTCCGTGTATTGCTCGGTCTTGCCCGCATAAAGCGCATCGACGAGGTCGGCGAACTTGTCCGAGATGACGCCGCGCTTGACCTTGCGGGTTCGGGTCATTTCGCCGTCGTCGGCATCCAGTTCTTTGTGCAGGACGAGGAAGCGGTGGATCTGGCAGCCCGAGAGCATCTCGTCGGCGGCGACCGAGACGTTCACCTCTTCCACATGGCTCTGGATCATGTCGAGCACCTGCGGGTGGTTCGCAAGTTCGAGGTAGGAGGCATAGGAGATGTTGTTGCGCTCGGCCCAGTTGCCCACCGCCGTGAGGTCAATGTTGATGAAGGCCACGCAACGGTCGCGGCCCGCGCCGAAGACCACTGCCTCGAGGATGTTCGGGTAGAACTTGAGTTTGTTCTCGACGTATTTCGGCGCGAACATGCGCCCGTCGGCCATCTTGCCCACGTCCTTGGCCCGGTCGATGATGCGCAGATGGCCCGTGCCTTCCTCGATGAAGCCTGCGTCGCCGGTGGCAACCCAGCCCTCGGGGTCCTTGGTCGAGGCGGTGCTGTCGGGATTGTTGTAATATTCCACGAAGGTGCCCGGCGAGCGGTAGAAGACCTCACCATTCTCGGCGATCTTCAGCTCCACCCCCGGCGACGGCACGCCCACGGTATCGGCGCGCACCTCGCCGTCCGGCTGCTGGGTGATGAACACGGTGGCCTCGGTCTGGCCGTAGAGTTGTTTCAGGTTGATGCCCAGCGAGCGGTAGAAATCAAAGATCTCCGGCCCGATCGCCTCGCCCGCCGTGTAGCCGACGCGGACGCGGGAAAACCCGAGCGTGTTTTTGAGCGGGCCGTAGATGAAGAGCTTGCCCAGCGCATAGCGGAACCGATCCATTCCCGAGACGGGCTTGCCGTCGAGGATGGCGGGGCCGACGCGGCGGGCATGGGCCATGAAGTGGTCGAAGAGCCGTTTCTTGAGCCGCCCGCTGTCCTCCATCCGGATCATCACGGTGGTGAGCAGGTTCTCGAACACGCGGGGGGGCGCAAAGAAATAGGTCGGGCCGATTTCGCGCAGGTCGGTCATCATCGTGTCCGGGCTTTCCGGGCAGTTCACACAGAACCCGGTCCAGTAGGCCTGACCGACCGAAAAGATGAAGTCCCCCACCCAGGCCATCGGCAGGTAGGCGAGAATGTCCTCGCCCGCCGACAGGTGGTCGAAGTCGGAGGAGTTGCGCGCCGTCTCGATCACGTTGCGGTTGGACAGCACGACCCCCTTGGGCTTGCCGGTCGTGCCCGAGGTGTAAAGCATCACGCAGGTGTCGTCGTAGCCCAGCGCGGAGGTGCGCTTGTCCATCTCGCCCTGAAGCCGCGCGTGGCCCGCCCGACCCTCGGCCATAACGTCGTCGATCCAGTTCAGGTGCCCGTGGTCGTATTTGCGCATCCCGCGCTTGTCGACATAGATCACGTGCTCGATGCCATGCGCGCCCTCGCCCCCGACACCTTCCATGCGTTCCTGCACCTCGATCACCTTGTCGACCTGTTCCTGATCGCCGCAGATCACAAAGCGCGCGCCGCAATGGCCCAGCACATATTCCATCTCTTCCGCCACCGCGTCCTGATAGAGCGGCACGGGCACCGCCCCGCATTTCTGCGCGGCGACCATCGACCAGTAATGCGCGGGCCGGTTGCGTCCGATGATCGCCACGTGATCGCCGGGATTGATCCCGAGCGCGAGTAGCCCCATGGCGAGCGCGTCGATTTCCTGTGCCGCCTCGGCCCAGGTCCAGCTTTGCCAGATGCCGAACTCTTTCTCGCGGTAGGCCGGGCGCGTGCCGTGGTCGCGCACGTTCCGGGCCAGAAGCGCCGGAATGGATGCGAGACCGCTCGTCGAAGCGGTGTCAGTCACCAGATCTGTCCTCCCTCCGGGTTCAGGCGCCCATCGTTCCTCCCCGAACGGGGCGCGCACCGGTTCTTGCGAGGACCAAGTGAGAGGCAAATCATTTCGCGAGTATTGCCCAATCCTTACGAATTGTTACGGGCGCTGCGTGGGCGAAAACGGCTTTGCGGATGCGGCGCCGGGGTGCTAGCCAAGGAGGGCCAGACGGCTTTGGGAGGAGGCGCTTGGACCTGAAGTACACCGACATTGCCGCACTGACACAGGCCGGGCTGAACCTCATCGGTCAGGCCCTGTCGATCTATGACGCGAACCTGCGGTTCGTCGTGGGCAACCGGACCTTTCAGACCATGTTCAACCTGCCCGACCATCTGGTGACTCGTGGCGCGCGGTTCGACGACACGATCCGCTGGCTGGCCACCTCGGGCGAATATGGGCCGGTCGAGGATTTGGACGACTTCGTCGCAGTCCGCGTGAAACAGGCGCAGGCCTTTGAACAGCACTACATGGAGCGGACCCGGTCGAATGGGCATTGGGTGTCGGTCGAGGGCAACCCGCTGCCTCAGGGCGGATGGGTCACGGTCTATACCGACATTACGGGCATCAAGCGGCAGGAATCGCTCCTGCGCACGCGGTCCGAGGAACTATCCGATCAGGTGCTCGCCCGGGCCGAGGAACTCGAGCGCGCGAACCGGGCGCTCGCCGCCACCAACGCGGCGCTCATCGAAACTCAGCGGCAGTTGACCGAGATGGAGGCGCGCACCCGGATGACGGCCGAGATGATGCCCGCCCATATCGCGCGGGTGGACCGGAACCTGCGCTACACCTATTCCAACCGCCGCCTGTCGAGCGTCCTGCCGGGCACACCGGGCCAGATCATCGGACTTCATTCGCGAAAGGCGCTGGGCGACGAAGCCTTCGAGCGGATCGCGCCCTATCTGGCGCAGGCGCTGTCCGGCGTGCCCAGCGTGTTCGAGTTCGATCACGAGGGCACCGGGCGGCGCATCCGCGTCGCCTTTACCCCCGACGATACGGGAACCGGTTACGGCGAAGGCGCGGTGTCCGGGGTCTATATCCTGTCCATGGACGTGACCGAAGAGGCGCGGGCGCGCGCGGCGCTCACCCAGACGCGAAAGCGCGAACTGGCGGCACAGCTGACCTCGGGCCTCGCGCATGATTTCTCGAACCTCCTGACCATCATTCTCGGGATGCAGTCGCGGCTGGGCGAATTGGACCTGCCGCCCGAGGCGCGGGAGATGATCGCGACCACCACCGGTGCCGCCCGGCGCGGCGGGCGCATCCTCGACCGGATCGCCGCGATGTCGGGTGAGCCGGAGTTGCGGCCCGAGGCGGTGACGCTCGCCGCGCTTCTGGCCGAGGCGGAAACCCTCGCGCGCGCGGCCCTGCCCGAGGGGATCGACCTAAACGTCGCCAACCGGGCGCAGGCGGGCGCGGTCATGCTCGACGTGGGCGCGGTGCAGGATGCGCTTCTCAACCTCGTGATCAACGCACGCGACGCGATCGGGACCACGCATGGCGCGACGGGCACGATTACCCTTGAGATCCGGCAGGTTGCCGACACATGGCTCGATTTCGTCATCACCGATACCGGGCCGGGGTTCACGGAAACCGCGCTGGCCCATGCCTTCGACGCCTTTTTCACCACCAAGGGCGGGGATGGGTCAGGGCTGGGTCTTGCCATGGTCTATGACCTCGCGAAACTGAATGGGGGGCGTGTGCGGGTCGAGAACACCGAAGCAGGCGCACAGGTCACCATGCGGCTGCCGCTCGTGCTGGCCGGACAGGAGGCCGGGCCGACCATGGTGCTCCTTGTCGAGGACAACCCCGACATCCGCGCCGATGTGCGCGACATGCTGATGAGCCTTGGCCATACGGTAATCGAGGCCGAGGACGCGACCGAGGCGATGCGGCTCGCCGAGATCGAGGGGATCGGACTGGTTCTGTCCGACATCATGCTGGGCGACGGCCCGTCGGGGGACCAACTGATCGACGCGCTCGGTGCCGCGGGGTTCACCTGCCCCCGCCTGCTCATGTCATCGCTGCCCAAGGGCGACCCGAAGCGCGCCGGGGCGCGGGTGCTGTCCAAGCCCTTCAGCCGCGGTCAGCTTGCCGCCTTTATCGCCGAGGCGGGCGCATGAGCGCGCCGCTCATCGCCATTCTGGATGATGAACCCGAGATCCGCCAGATGCTCGCGCGCGCGCTCGAGGATGCCGGGTTTCGCACCGCCTGTTTCGGGCGGGCGACCGAGTTCGAGGCGGCGCTGCGCACGATGACGCCGGATGTCTGCCTCGTCGATCTGGGCCTACCGGACCGGGACGGGCTGTCGCTCGTGCATCGGCTCGCGCTCGAAAACGGTGCGCGGGTCATCATCGTTTCGGGGCGCGCACAGGTGCACGACCGGGTGGCCGGGCTGGAGCTGGGGGCCGACGACTACATCACGAAACCCTTCGAGCCGGCCGAGGTCGTGGCGCGGGTGCGGGCGCGGCTGCGCGGCGGCAAGGCGGCGAACGGCACCACGAATACGGCGAGTTTCGAGGGTTGGACGGCGCATTTCGACCGCTACATGCTGGAAGCGGCGGATGGCGCGGAAGTGAGTTTCTCCCACGCCGAAAGCGAGGTGCTGCGGCTGTTTCTCGAGGCACCCAAACGGCTCATCACCCGCGCGCACATGCAGGAGGCGCTGGGGGGCGCTGCAGGCGAGAGTTTCGACCGGGCGATGGACGTGCGCATCTCGCGCTTGCGCACCAAGCTGGGCGAGGACCCGAAGAACCCGCGCCTGATCAAGACGATCTACGGCGCGGGCTACATCTTTCTGGGCGACGTGGTGTGGCGATAGATCACGCCGCGCGACCATAAATCTCTTCGCGGTGATAGCGCAGATATTCGGGATGCGGATGATCGCGCGGGTCAGGCGGCAGGATCAGCTTCTGCCCCGGCGCGATCAACCGGTCCGCGATCTCGGGCGATACCTTGTTGCGCGAAACCAGGATCGTCAGGTCATCGGCCACGGCGACCAGCCCTCGGTCGAACATCCAGTGCAGCGTTCCCGAAAGAGCCAACCCATTGGGCACGATATCCGGTCCGTGTGCCGAGACGGGACGGATATGCGCCGCCTGCACCTCTGGCCGCCCGCCGCCATTGCGCAGGGCAAGGCCAGAAATGGCGCAGCGCCCACCATAGGCTCGCTTGACCTGCCGTTCAAAGGACCGATCCCGCGCCTTTCGGTTGGTTAGGATGTCGGCTCGAAAGCCAGCGAGCGGCGCGGGTTGGAACGGGGTCGCGGCATCCGCAAAGGCATAGTTGACCGGCGCGACCCCATGGTTGTTATCGTCAGCCGGGTCGCGCGACAGGGCCTCTGGGCCGGCAGCCGAACGCATCCCATAGCTCACGATCGCGGCAAACTCGGCCTCGGTGAGCCTGCGAACGGCAGAAACAGCGGCGCCTCCTGCCATGGCCCGCCCATCCCGGCCCCTGAGCGATGCCTCGAATGCCCGGCCTGCATCGTCGGAGCGAGGTACGATCGTCTCGAACCCCCAGAGCGACGCGCGGTCGAACATGGCAAAGTAATGGTCCGACTGCATCGGGTCCGGCACCACCCGATCCACCCGCTGCACGGCGACATAACCCAGCGCCCCCTTACGCCCCTCGTAGAGCACCACCCAATCCCCAACTGTTTCGCGCACCATGCCAAGGTAGCGTTTCGGAAAATGATAGGCCTCGCCCGGCCGGTCATCATAGATCGAGACGGGGTTCTGGATGAAAACGGCTTTGGCCACGGGCGGCTCCGAAAAGGATCGCCCCATTTGGCAGGCCATGCCTCGGCGGGTCAAGCCACACGCAGGCGTTTCGGTCTTCCCCTTGGCCATGCCCCGCGCTAACCAACGGTCATGTCACAGATCACCCTCATCCGCCACGGGCAGGCCAACAACGGCTCCAAAGACGAACATGGCTACGACAAGTTGTCGGAGCTGGGCCATCAACAGGCCGGCTGGCTGGGCGATTACCTGCGGGCGTCCGGCGAGGATTACGCGCGCGTCTATTCCGGCACCCTGCGACGTCACCGCGAAACGGCGGCGGCGATGGCCTATGGACCGGTCGTCGAGGATGCGCGGCTCAACGAAGTGGCCTATTTCGATCTGAGCCAGCGGATGCACGAGCAGATGGGCATTCCCCATCCCACAGGGCGCGAGGAGTTCGTCGAACACCTGCCGCTGGTCTTCACCGCCTGGCGTGACGGCCAGATCGAAGGCGCTGCCGAGACGTTTCAAGACTTCGAGGACCGGGTCAGCGACGTGTTGCACGAGATCGCCGCCGGTGACGGTCGTGCGCTCGTCGTGACCTCGGGCGGGCTCATTTCCATGGGCATCCGGGTGGCGATGGGGCTGGAGATCGGTTCGATGGCACGTATGGCGCTGGCGATCATGAACACATCGGTTCACCAGTTGCACCCGATCGGATCATCGCTGTCCCTCACGCAGTTCAACGCGGTGCCGCATCTTGCCGACCCGGCGCGGGAGTATGCGCGGACGTTTGTCTGACGCCGCGGCCCGTAACCCATGGCCCGGACAGGAATGTGCGTATCTGGGGAAAGATGAAAGGGGAGGGTGCGCCCTGCCCTTTTTGAGCCCCCGCTTGGACTGGCCTATTTCAGGTGTTCGTCCTCGAGATCCTCGACGGAATACCCCAGCGCATCAAGACCGGCCTCAAGATAATCGGCCAGCATGGTTTCGCCCAGAAGGTAATCTTCGGTCGGAGCGGTCGCTTCGGCCTTCGCAGTAGCGATGGCGTCCTCCAACTCTTCGGCCTCGAAGGTCTCGCGCCCGATCCACATGACGGCCACGAGGCTCGCCTGTTCGTCCCGGTTGAGGTCAGCGATGTAGCTGCGGATCACCTGTTCGGTGTCTGGCAGTTCGCGGGCCTGGATGGCGATCCGTGCGACGCGGGAAGGGCTGATTTCGATCATGGGGGCCTCTTTGTCTGTCGCCCTCAACATGGGCGCGGCCCGAAGGTTCCGCAAGCGGTCAGGTTTTCGGGAGCCGCACGATCGAGGCGGTGTCGGCATCCGGCGCGAGTTCCTCGAAATCGAAATTGTCGAGCCGCTTGGCGCGGTTACCGGCCTTTTCCGCCGAAATCTTGATGTCCGAGATGTCCTTGGCCGCCTGATGGAAATGCCGGTCAAGGTTCTCGACCCGGTCGCCCAGCCGGTTCACATCGGCAAAGAGCAGGGACAGTTCCTTGCGGATCGCGCCCGCCTGTTCGCGCATCCGCGCGTCCTTGAGGATCGCGCGCATGGTGTTGAGTGTGGCCATGCAGGTCGTGGGCGACACGATCCAGACGCGGGCGGCAAAGCCTTCGCGCACCACGTCGGGGAAATTTGCGTGAAGCTCGGCATAGACCGCTTCGGACGGCAGGAACATGATCGCGCCGTCTGCCGTCTCGCCCTCGAGGATATAGCGTTCGCTGATCGCCTTGATATGCGCGCGCACGGCGGTGCGCAGCGCCCGGGCCGCTTCGGTCGTCTGCTGCGGCGTGCCTGCCTGACGCAGCGCCTCGTAGGCCTCGAGCGGGAATTTCGAATCGATCACGATGGGACCGGGCGGGTTCGGCAGGTGGATCAGGCAATCCGCCCGCCGCCCGTTGGACAGCGTGGCCTGCATCGAATAGCTGTCGGCGGGCAGCGCCTTGCCCACGATGTCATTGAGCTGGATTTCCCCGAAGGCCCCGCGCGTCTGCTTGTTGGACAGGATGTCTTGGAGCGACAACACGTTGCCCGAGAGTTTCTCGATATTCGCCTGCGCCTTGTCGATGGTGGCGAGCCGTTCCTGAAGCTCGGTCAGGCTTTTCGTCGTCTTCACGGTGGACCCGGTCAGGGTCTCGTTCATCCGCTCGTTCAGTTCCGCGAGCGACCGGGCCTGACGCATGGCGTTCTCGTGCAGCCGGTCCTGCATCTGGCGCTGGACTTCGGAGAGCCGGGTTTCCATGGCCTGCATCATACGCGACTGGCCCGATGTCTGGGTGTCTGACACGGTGCGCAGTCCGCCGGAGAGCTGATCCTGCCCCTGCCCGAGGATCTGCACCGCCTGCCCGATCCCGGCAAGCTGCCGGGTCAGTTCCGCGTTGGTCTGCGAGGCGCGGCCTGAGCGGACGATTAGGACCACGAGCAGAAGCACAAGCAGGATCAGCACCACCGCGCCGATGAGCGCGGCCAGCGTGAGCGGATCGGACAGGTCTAGGGTCGTGTCGCCAAGCTGGATCATGTGCGTCCGAAAAGCCGTTCGATGTCGGAAAGTCTGAGTTCCACGTAGGTGGGACGGCCATGGTTACACTGCCCGGAATGCGGTGTCGCCTCCATTTCGCGTAGGAGCGCGTTCATTTCCTCAGGCCGCATCCAGCGCCCGGACCGGATGGAGCCGTGGCAGGCCACACGGCTCAGGATCGCCTCGATCCGAGTCTGAAGCGTGTTGGACGATCCCATGTCGGAGAGTTCGTCAAGGATGTCACGGATCATCGCCTCGGCGTTCACCTGCCCCAGAATGGCGGGGGTTTCCTGCACCGCGATGGCGTTGCCGCCGAAGGCCTCGATCCTGAGGCCAAGGCGGGCAAGCTCGTCGGCCATGTCGAGAAGCAGCGCGGCATCGCCCGACGACAGTTCGACGATCTCGGGGATGAGAAGCGCCTGCGACGCGACGCCGGTCTCGGCCATCTGCGCCTTCAGCTTTTCATAGACCAGCCGCTCGTGCGCGGCGTGCTGATCGACGATCACGATGCCGGTCTCGGTCTGGGCGATGATGTAATTCTCATGCACCTGCGCCCGCGCGGCCCCCAAGGGGAGCGTTTCGCGTGGCGGTTCAGGTGACGTTTCAGGATTATCGGGCCGGTCCGACCCCGCGACTTGGGGAGCGGGATCGAACCGGGCCGAAGGCTGCTCGGAAAACGCAAACCCTGAGGGAGCCTGCATCGTCCGGACAGAGTGAAGAACCGACTGGGTCGGTCGGTCCATCTGGTAGATGCGGGGGGACGACGGCTGTTCAGAGCCTTCGGGCCGCATCGCCCCCAACGTCGCCGTCGCGACGGTGGAGGAGGCGCGGTGGCCTGCCTCGTGCAGCGCATGGCGGAGCGCCGACACGATGAGGCCACGCACGACACCGGGTTCGCGGAAACGAACCTCGGATTTCGCGGGATGGACGTTCACGTCCACCAGTTTCGGGTCACAGGTGATGAAGAGCGCGGCGGCAGGGTGCCGGTCGCGGCTGAGGAAATCGTGGTAGGCGCCCCGAAGGGCGCCGATGAGGAGCTTGTCGCGCACAGGGCGGCCATTGACGAAAAGGAACTGCGCCACGGCGGCCCCGCGCGAATAGGTCGGCAGCGCCGCGTAGCCGATCAGGCGGAACCCGTCGCGCTCGGCGTCGATGGCGAGAGCGTTTTCGGCAAAGTCGCGGCCCAGAACGCCCGCGAGCCGCCCGTGCAGCGCGTCGAACAGATCACCGTTCTCCGGCAGAGACTGGAACACCACCCGCCCCTCACCGCCGCCGGACACGTCGCGCAGCGTGAATCCCACATGAGGTTCGGCCATGGCGAGGCGGCGGATTGTGTCGGCAATCGCCTGCGCCTCGGCCCGGTCGGTGCGCAGGAACTTGAGCCGCGCCGGGGTGGCGTAGAACAGGTCGCGCAGCTCGACCACCGTGCCACGATTGAGCGCGGCGGGGCGCACCGGCTCCATCTGCCCGCCCGCCACGCGGAGGGTCGCGGCGTCGAAGCCGGGGGCGCGCGAGGTGATGGTCAGCCGGCCGACGGCACCGAGCGAGGGCAGCGCCTCGCCCCGGAACCCGAAGGTATGAATGTTGAGGAGGTCCGAGCCGTCGATTTTCGACGTTGCGTGGCGCGACAGGGCGAGCGGCAGGTCCTCGGGCGCGATGCCACAGCCGTCGTCAGTCACGCGGATGAGCGTCTTGCCGCCATCGGCATATGCGACCTCGACCCGCATGGCGCCCGCGTCGATCGCGTTCTCGACCAGTTCCTTGACCGCCGAAGCGGGACGTTCCACCACCTCGCCCGCCGCAATCCGATTGATGGCGGCGTCGTCAAGCTGGCGGATCAAGGGTCTAGGGCTTGCGTGATTACCTGACATATGGGGTGCGGCTGCGCTCATGCCGCTAGATATAGCATGATGGCGCCGGGTGCGGAAAGGCGGGCGAGTGCGATTTCCTGTGGATAGGTGCCAGGATTTTCTGGGAGGGCTGTGGACGATGGCCCGGATCAGGTCCGAGCCGCGCCGGGCCCGCGCACGCGGCGCTGAACCTGACCTTGACCTGCCCGTCCGCGCCTGTCTCTTTTCTGGGCAAAGCAACGAGGCTCCCATGACCGTCACCATTCGCCCGATCCGCCCCGACGACCGCGACCAGTGGATGCCGCTGTGGCAGGGATATCTGACGTTCTACGAGACCACCCTGCCCGATGCGGTGAGCGAGACGACCTTCGCCCGCCTCTGCGATCCGGCGCGCGCCCACCAGCGCGGCCTCGTGGCGGACGACGACGGGCGGCTCGTCGGCTTCGTCAACGTGATCTTCCACGCCCACAACTGGAAGCTGGAGGAGGTGACCTATCTCCAGGACCTCTTTGCCGCGCCCGACACGCGGGGCACGGGCGTCGGGCGGGCGCTGATCGAAGCGGTCTATGAGATGGCCGACGACAACGGCACGCCCACGGTCTACTGGATGACGCAGCACTTCAACGCCACCGCGCGACAGCTTTACGACCGGATCGGGAGCCTCACCCCTTTCGTCAAATACAGCCGCTAGCGCAGGTCAGTTGACCGTCGGCTCAAGCCCCTCGGGCTGGCCCACCACGACGAATCGCAGGTTCTCGGGCTGGAAGAACTCCCCGGCCACGCGGTTGGCTTCCTCCAGCGTCACCGCCTCGATCTTGTCGTTCCGCGTCGCGGGGTAGTCGATGGAGTAGCCGTCCATCTGCATCGAAGCGAGGATATTGGCTATGTTCGAATTGCCATCGAACCGCAGCGGATAGGACCCGGTGAGATAGAGCTTGGCGGCATCCAGTTCCTCTTGCGTCACCCCGTCCTCGGCCATCTTGCGCCATTCGTCCTGCACGACCGCGACCGCCTCGGCCATGCGGCCGTTCTGCGAGGAAAAGCTGCCCATGTAGGCTTCGGAATAATCGCTGTCGATCAGGTAGGTGCCGATCCCGTAGGTAAGCCCGCGCTTTTCGCGCACCTCCTGCATGAGCCGGCTTTCAAAGCCCGAGCCGCCCATGATGGTGTTCAGGATGAAGGCCGCGAAGAAATCCGGGTCGTCGATGCTCATTCCCGGCTGGCCGAAGCGCGCCACGGATTGCGGCGTGTCGAACGGCGTCACCGATACGCCGGGATCTGCACCAAAGGGCACGGCGTCGGGAAAGGGCGCCCCCTCTGCGGGCATGTCGCCCAGGACCCGGTCCATCACCGCGCCCAGTTCCTCGGCCGTGATGTCACCAACGGCGGCGATATAGGCGCGGTCCTTGGCGATGGCATTGCGGAACGCGGTCACGATGTCGTCGCGCGTCAGCCCGGTTACGCTGTCGACGGTGCCGCCGATGTGGCGGCCATAGGGGTGATCGCCATAAGCCGCTGAAGACATCGCGTCGCCCGCGATCGCGTCCGGGTCGGTGCGGCGCGAATTGAGGCTTGCGAGCACCTGACCGCGCACCCGGTCGATGGAGGGCTGGTCGAAGGTCGGCTCGATCAGCGCGGCGCGCAGCAGATCGAGCGACCGGTCCGCGTTCTCGGTCAGGTAGCGGGTCGAGACGGTGATCATGTCGTCGTAGATGTCGAAGCCGATCGAGGTCGCGACCTCTTCCTTGGCCTCGGCAAAGGCGCGGCTGTCCATGTCGGCAGCGCCTTCCTCCAGCAGCCCGGCCATAAGGTTGGTGGCACCTTCCTTGCCCGGTTCATCGAGCACCGCGCCGCCCCGAAAGCGGATTTCCAGCGCGACGAAGGGGATCGAGTGCTCCTCGACCAGCCAGGCCTTGAGCCCACCGGGGGATGTCACCTCCTGGATCGGCACCTCGGCCTTGAGCGGCAGGGTAAAAAGGGCGACGAACAGAATTGCGTAGCGGATCATTGGGTCGTCTCCTCGCCGGTCGTTTCCATCAGGGTCTCGGAGGCGGTAGGTGTCGGGTCCGGTGCCATGAGCCAGGCCGTCACGCCCCGTTCGGGCTGAAGCACAAGCTCCGCCGCCGCGATCACGTCCTCGGGCGTCACCGATTGCAGCACGTCCTGCCAGGACGCGACGTCCTCGAGCGTGAGCCCGGTGGTCAGGGCACGCCCGTATTTGTTGGCCAGTCCCTGCGCCGAATCCTGCGCGTAGATTTCGCTCGCCCGGATCCGGTTCTTGATCCGCTCGAACTGCGCCGGGTCGATCCCGGTGGCGAGGAAATCGGCGATCACACCGTCCATCGCGGCCTCGGCATCCTCGAGGCTGACCCCGACCGCAGGCACCACGCCAATGGCAAAGGTCGAACTGTCCAGCGCATTGGGCGAATAGCCGGAAAAAGTCGAGACGGCGGTGTTCGTGTCGAACTCCAGCGCCCGGGCGAGCAGCGAGGTGGCGCGCGAGCCGCCGAGGATCTCGTCAAGATAGACCAGCGCCGCGGCCACTGTCTGATCGCCCGCCATGCGCGCGGGGGCGATGTAGTTGCGGATGACATAGGGCTGCGACACGCGCGGGTCCTTCATGACGAGCCGCCGTTCGGCGAGCGACACGGGTTCGAGCGGCCGGTGCCGTTCACCCAGCCCCGGCGTCGGTTCGAGCGGGCCGTAGTGCGTTTCGGCCATCGCGAGCACTTCATCCGGGGTCACGTCGCCCGCCACGACCAAAATCGCGTTGTTGGGCGCGTAGTATTTTTTATAGAACGCCAGCGCATCCTCGCGCTCGAGCGTCTCCATCTCGTGCCGCCAGCCGATGAGCGGGATGCCATAGGGATGGTTCATGAAAAGCGCGGCGCTCATCTGTTCGTTCAAGAGCGCGCTCGGGTTGTTGTCGATGCGCATCGCGCGTTCCTCGAGGATCACGTCCCGCTCGGTCGCAATATCCTCGGGGGTGAGAAGGAGATTGCGCATCCGGTCCGCCTCCATCGTCATCATCGTGTCGAGGTGTTCCTTGGCGACGCGCTGAAAATAGGCCGTGTTGTCATAGCTGGTAAAGGCGTTGTCGGTGCCCCCCACCTCGGCCACGACGCGCGACAGCTCGCCGGACGGCATGTTCTCGGTCGCCTTGAACAGGAGATGTTCGAGGAAATGCGCGATGCCCGACCGGCCCCAGGGCTCGTCCGCACCTCCGGCCTTGTACCAGACCATGTGCACGACCACGGGGGCGCGGTGATCCTCGATCACCACGACCTGCATTCCGTTGTCGAGGGTGAAGTCGGTCACTTTCTCTCGCGCCTGCGCGGGCAGGGTCAGAGCAAGAAAGGCGATGCCAAGCGAAAGGATGCCCGAAAGGAAGGGGGCCGGAAGTCGTCGCGTCATAAGGAATCCTCCATTTCGGCGAAGGTATCCTTTGCGCGACCTGCCGCAACCCTCGGACGCCCTGCTGCACGTGTGTGTGATCGGCGGTTACCGGGGGCAGCGGCGGAACCCCGCCTGAGCCTCGTAAGACCCTGCCCTAGAACCGGAGCGGATCGGGCGGAGCCGACGGCGTGCGCACACCGCGCTGCTGCAACCGTTCCTGTTCGAGGTGCTGGTCAAGCTCCTGCTGGCTGTAGCTGTCGTTGTAGACGTTCACGTTGAACAGGCGTTCGAGCAAGCGACCGTTGTTCTGGCGACGGTATTCGAGATCCTCCGCCGCGACCTGTTCGCGGATGTTGGCGGGCGCGCCATAGCGCGCGGCCTGCGCCAGAAGCCCACGTTCGCTCGCCGTCGCGCCGCGGTTATAGGCAGCTTCGGTGCCGCCCACGGCGACGATGGCATCGGAATAAGGATTGATGTCCGCGCGGTTGGTGCCGCCCGGAGTCGGCGCGGGCAGGCTCGCATAATCCTCGGGCTGCTGAAGCGGCTTGGTCGGCAGGATCGAGAACTCGTCCGGCGTGCTCGAGCGCACGTTGAACAGATTCGGTTCCTTGTCCGACGCACAGGCGGCCAGCGCCAGAACGGCGGCACCCAAACCTAGTTTTGCGGCGAACTTCATGCCAACGCGCTGCATCTATGCCTCCTGCACCCTCTGGGCACATTGTTTAGCGTATCTTGCCCGCCCCGTCACGCGCCTATTCGTCACCCTTGGCAGGTTCCGCCTTTGGCGTGGCTTTCGGCTTGGTGTCGGGCTGTGCCTTGGCCCCGGCGGTGAGCTTTGGCGTCACCCGCCGGGCCGTTTTCGCCCCTGCCTTGGCGCGCGGCTTCTTGGGCGCCGGGTTGTCGGCAAAGAACACGAGCCCGATGGCCCCCGCGAAGATCGCGATGTCCGCGATGTTGAAGCTCCACGGGTTGTGGATGCCGCAGCAGGACATGTTCATGAAATCCGCGACCGCCCCATAGAGGATGCGGTCGATGATGTTGCCGATGGCCCCACCCACCATGAGACCGCCCGCGACCTGCGCCTTCCAGCCCATATTGTCGCGCCGGATCCACCAGATCACGCCCAGCGAAATGACCACGGCCACGGCGATGAGCGCCCAGCGCGTAACCTCCTCGGACGAGGAGAAGAGGCCGAAGTTCACACCCTCGTTCCACGCCATGCGGAAGTTGAGGAAGGGGTCCCAGAAGTCGATGGCCCCGACGCGCTGCAATCCCATGTGATGCACGACCAGATACTTTGTAAGCTGGTCGAGGATCAGGATGATCAGAGCGGTAAGGCCAAGGGTGCGCATTCTCGTCCCCGTTCAGTGCCGGAAGTGGCGCATGCCAGTGAACACCATGGCGAGGCCCGCCTCGTCAGCCGCCGCGATGACTTCATCGTCGCGCATCGACCCACCCGGCTGGATCACGCAGGTCGCGCCCGCCTGCGCGGCCTCCATCAGCCCGTCGGGGAAGGGGAAGAAGGCGTCCGACGCCACGGCGGAGCCGATGGCGAGGCTTTCCGGCAGACCCAGCTGGTCGGCCATGCGCTGCGCTTTCGTCGCCGCGATCATCGCGGAGTCGAGCCGCGACATCTGGCCCGCGCCCACGCCCACGGTCGCGCCGTCCTTGACGTAGACGATGGCGTTCGACTTCACGTGTTTCGCGACCTTCCAGGCGAAGAGCAAGTCCTGCATCTGCGCGTCGGTCGGGGCCTTTTTCGTCACGACCTTCAGATCGTCGAGCCCGATGAACCCGTTGTCCTTGTTCTGGAACAGGTAGCCACCAGCCACCTGACGGATCGTCTGCCCGCCCGCGCGGTTGTCGGGCAGGCCGTTCGTGGTGAGAAGGCGCAGGTTCTTCTTCGCCGCAAAGACCGCGCGCGCCTCGTCCGACGCGCCCGGCGCAATGACGACCTCGGTAAAGATCTCGGTGATCGCCTTGGCCGTTTCGGCGTCCAGCACCTGATTGAGCGCGACGATCCCGCCGAAGGCCGAGGTGCGGTCGCAGTCGAAGGCCTTTTGATACGCGTCGAGCAGCGTTTCGCCCCGCGCCACGCCCGATGGGTTCGCGTGCTTGATGATCGCGACCGCCGGGCCATCCTCGGGCCGGAACTCGCTCACAAGCTCGAACGCCGCGTCGGTGTCGTTGATGTTGTTGTAGGACAGTTCCTTGCCCTGATGCACGGTCGCGGTGGCGACGCCCTCCCGCGCGGACCCGTCAATATAGAATGCCGCGTCCTGATGCGGGTTCTCGCCATAGCGCATGGTCTGCTTGATCTGACCGGCGACGACCCGGCGGCGCGGGTTCGCCTCGCCAATGGCATCTGCCATCCATGTGCTGACAGCAGCGTCATAGGCGCCGGTGCGGGCATAGGCGATCTGCGCCTGCCGCTGGCGGAAAGCATAGGTCGTCGCGCCGTCGTTCGCATCGAGTTCTGTGAGCAGCGCGTCGTAGTCTTCCACATCCACAATGGTGGTGACGAACCCGTGGTTCTTGGCCGCCGCGCGGATCATCGCCGGGCCGCCGATGTCGATGTTCTCGATCATCTCGTCATAGTCCGCGCCACGGGCAAGGGCTGCCTCGAACGGGTAGAGGTTCACCACGAGCAGGTCGATGGCACCGATCCCGTGCTCCTCCATCGCCGCGACGTGGTCGTCGTTGTCACGGAGCGCCAGCAGGCCGCCGTGGACCATCGGGTGCAGCGTCTTGACGCGGCCGTCCATCATCTCGGGAAAGTTCGTCACTTCGGAGACGTCCCGCACGGGCACGCCCGCATCCCGCAGCGCCTTGGCCGATCCGCCGGTGGACAGAAGCTCGACCCCGCGTCCCGTGAGCGCCTGGCCCAGTTCAATCAGTCCGGTCTTGTCGGAAACGGAAATCAACGCGCGGCGCACGGGCGAAAGGTAGGTCATGTGTGTCCCTTGGTGTCAGTTCGGCAGCTCGTCCGCATCGTCCCGATACAAGTCCCGCACTCCGATGGGCGTGTCCTTGGCCTTGGCGAGGCTCCAGCGGATGCGGGTCGCATAATCCATCGCGCGGGAAGATAGAACCACCTGTTTCGCCGCACGGGGCTTCAGGCGGCTCTTTTCCAGATAAACCGAGGGGTCGAGGCGCAGTTCCGCCGGGCCATCGTAGCGAAACACCCAGATTTCGCCGGACTTGAGCTGCATCGACACGGCGGTGCCGCCAAGGTCGAGCGCCGCGTCCACGTCGGGATGCAGGTGAAAGCGGATGTCGAAGGGCACGCCGTCCGGCTCGCGGGCACGGGCGGCATCGAAGCGCTGCTGTTCGGCGGGGCTGACGGCGGCGAGCGTTTCCTCGCCCGCGACCTGCCGCCCGTCGAGCGACAGTTCCACCCGGCGCACATAGGCGAGGCCCTGACGCGGCACATAACCGTCGTGGCCCGCGACCAGCCCGATCTTGTCGAAATCCCCGACCTGGCGCGCCTCGACCTCGTTCGGGACCTCGATCATCGGGGCGCGGTAGCCGTGGGCGGTCGGCACCGGCTGACCCAGACGGGACGAGGAAATCCCCGTTAGGCCCAGCACGGAATGCGAGGGCGTCGCGCGACCCGCCTTGCCCCATTCGGCGCCGAAGTAGTTCCCCGATCCGCAGGACACGATCAGCGGCCTGCGCCCGGAGGTCACCTCGATCGCCAGCGACGAGGCATGGGCGTCATAGCTCGCAGGCCCCGTTGGCGGTCTTGAGGCATCCATGATGATCGAAGTGCGGCCCGAGGACAGGCGGGCGTAACCCATCGCCAGTCCTTCGGTCGCGCCGCCGCGAATGCCCGATGTTGCGAGCGCCTGATCAAGCCGCCCCTCAATTCCGCGCCCGCCCCCGTGGAACCGCGCGAGCGAGCCGTCAGAATGTCGCAGCGCGCGCAGGGTCGGCGCGATCCGTTCGATGGCGGCGCGGTGCGCCGGCTCCGGCCCCTTGCCGGTTTCCGTGAGCGCCTGCGCGGCCCAGTTGAGCAGGGTAAAGACCTCGAGCAGTTCCTCGGGATTGCGCGTGGCGATGCCGCCTGCCGCGTCGATCTCGCGGTCACATTCCTTCGCCAGCGCACGGGCGGCAGGACCCGCGTATTTCTCCATCCCGTTGAGCGACAACCCGGCATAAAGCAGGCCGGTCAGCGCCTCGAACCGGGGCAGTCCGGGCGAAGTCGCCTGCCAGCGCCGCGCCACGAACAGCGTCTGCCGCCCGAGCGAGAGGTAGAAGGCATCCGTCGCCTCCTTGTCCTGGCCGTTCATGATCAGGAGCGCATGGTTGATCCAGCGGATAAGCCGCCTGCCTGCCACGTCAGGGGTCCAGCCGGGGCCGGAGCCGCGCCCGAAGCGGTCGATCCAGTCCATCGTCCAGTATTGCGCCCGCGCCCGCGCCTCGCGATCCCCGAGGGCGGCAAGATCGTCCATCCAGGAAAACCCGTGCAGCACCTCTTCGAATTCGGGCGACGGCGGGGCGATGGTCCAGAGACTTTGATCCGGCGCCTGCACGAGGTTGCCCGCGAAGAGAAAATTCCCTGCGACGAGCTGGCGGCCACGGGCGAAACTGCCGATCGTGCGTGGATCGGGTTGCGAGACGAATCCGGTCGCGGGGCTCGCGCGCCCGGCACGCCAGGCATGCCAGCGGTTCTGCCACCGCGTCCTGCGGTCGGTCATGGGAATGTCCGTCGCCAAAGCGCCTCGCCTCAAATCAAGCAGCCGCCCCTTTGCGGGGTCTCGTCGCACCTTAGCGGCTGGTCAGGCGGGAGTCATGCGATTCACGCCTCGCGTCGTCAGGGTTTGACGAAGCGCGCGATGTAAAAACCGTCCATGCCGCCATGCTCGGCCATGAAATCGGGGCGCAGGCGCAGGCCGCCGAGGTCGTCGGCGGCAAAGTCGAACCCCGTGTCGGCGGGGGTGATCGGCTCGAGCCGAAGGCCGGGATGGCGGGCTAGCGCATCGCGGACCTGTTCCTCGCCCTCGTCGATGAGCAGGCTACAGGTGCAATAGACGAGCCGCCCGCCAGGTTTGAGCAACCCTAGCGCCCGGTCGATCAGGTGCTCCTGCAACTCGAACAATCCGGGGAACTCCGAGCCGTCCTTGGCATGGGGCAGGTCCGGGTGCCGCCGGATCGTGCCCGTGGCCGTGCAAGGTGCGTCGAGGAGCACGGCGTCGAAGGGGGCCGCGTCATATTCCAGAGCGTCGGATACCACGCAGGTCGCGGTGAGGTCCACGCGGTCGAGGTTTTCCTGCACCCGCGCCATACGGCCGGGGTTGATGTCCACCGCCGTCACATCGGCCCCGGCGGCGGCGAGTTGCAGCGTCTTGCCACCGGGGGCGGCGCAGAGGTCGAGCACCCGTTCGCCGGGTTTCGCCGCCAGCACCCGCGCGGGCAGCGAAGCCGAAACGTCCTGCACCCACCAGTCGCCCGCCTCGTAGCCGGGCAGCGCGGTGACCTGCACCTGCCCCGTCACGCGCACCGATCCGTTGGGCAAGTGCTGCCCGCCGACCGCGCGGGCGACCGCCGCCGGGTCGCTTTTTGCCGTGAGGTCGATGGGCGCGCCTGCGTAATGCGCCGCCTCGATCCCCGCGACGATTTCCTTGCCGTAGTCATCGACCAGCGGTTTGCGCAGCCACTTCGGCAGGCGCGGCACGGGGAGTTTGTGCCAGCTTTCCACATCCGCCTTGCGCAGCACGGCATTGACCAGCCCCGCCATGCCCTCGGTCTTTTTGTCCGAGCGCGTGATGGCGACGGCGGAGTTCACGACGCCATGCGGGGCCTCGCCAAGCTCGCAGATCTCGACCATGCCCAACCGGAGCAGATTCATCACCTTGGGCGCGGGTCGTTTCTTCAGATGCGGCCCCAGGGCCCGATCGGCCCGGTCCATGGCGCGCAGCGTCGTCGTTACGAGCCGCTGCACCCGCGCGCGGTCCTCGGGCGAAAGGCTCGCCACCCGTTTGGGCAGCACTTTGGACAAGAGCCGCTTGTCCTCGGTCACGTCGACCAGAAGCCCGAGCGCCCGTTTGCGCGGTTCTGTTGCGTCGCCTGCCATATCCCGGTCCCCGGTGATGCTTTGCCAATTCCTGCCCCGGGGCCTATATCATAGCCACAGCCTTAGGAAGATGCCGATGACCGACGACACGAACGACCACGTCCGCGACCTGCCTCCCGATTTGCCCCCGGCCGCCGAGCGCGCGCTGGCCGAGGCCGAGGAGCGCCGCCGCACGCAAAAGGCGCAGGAGCTTCCCACGGAACTGGGCGGCCGCAACGGGCCGGAGCCAGTGCGCTATGGCGATTGGGAAAAGAAGGGCATCGCGATCGACTTCTGATCGCGCTGTCCGACGGGGCGCCTAGCGGATGCGCGGCGCCTCGATGTTGCCGTTGAAATCGGGATCGTTGTCGCGATAGACGCTCTCGGTGACCCCGCCCAACTGCTTGAACCCCTCCATCAGCGCGATGGGGAACATGGTGGACGGCGTCGCTTCGAATCCCGGAAGCTGGCGAAGGATGTCCGAAATCGAGCTCGAGCAATAGGCTTTGGGCACCGCGCCATAATTCATCGCAAGCTGCATCGCCTTCTGCGCCACTTCAGGGGAGACGACCTTGTCGTGGCGCACGATATACCAGGTCTCGCGGGCATGGTAATCTTCGTAAAAGGCGACGGCACGGTCGTTGAAGCCGAAGAGCACGTCATTGCGTTCGGGCAGTTGCGGGTGGTTGAAGCTGCCCGCCGGGTCGAACATGATCCGCTGCGACCCATTGATCATCAGGCCGGAGTGCCCGCCCTGCCCGTTCTTGGTCCCGATCACGGTGAAGAGCGAGAGCGTCGGCGGTCCGGGATGACGATAGAAGGCGCGCGCCACGTCCTCGTCAGGTGCCCAGACGCTTACGCCGGAACAGGCGGCGAGGCCGATCATCAGGAAAAAAGCAATGAGCAGGCGACGCATGACGATGCACCCAGACCGGATTTTTGGGGGAAAGGGGCCGCGCGACCGGCAGCCCCTCCAGGGATCTGTCCTGGATCAGGCGCCGACGATGGCGAGCAGGATCAGGCAGACGATGATCGCGATCACGGACCGCGTCGCGATCTTGATGAAACCGTCAAAGGTCTTTTCCTGCACACGGATGTCCATGGTGCCCGGTTCGTGTTCAGCCATTTCGTAGCCCTCGCATTCGATTTTTTCGTCCGATAGACGATTCCGGCGAGCCTGTCACGCCTTAGGCGCGCGTTTCACGGCTATTTGGTGTCGGGTGTCGCCTCTTGGTCCTGCTCGAACTCGCGCGCAAGGCGGAAACCGATGCGATAGGGCTCTTCGTCCTTCTCTTCGGTCGGGCGCGGCATCGCCTTCAGCATCACGTTGAGCTGGCTCACATGCTGGACGAGCTGGGTCTTGGTGCCATTCATCTCGGAGCCGTAGAAGGTGACGATATCGGGGTCGAAATACCCCAGCCCCTCGACCCGCAGGACACCCGCGTCCCCACCGACAAAGCCCATCGCGACCTCGTGGTCCTTGTCGAGCTTTTCCTCGAAATTCTGGATGTAGAGGATGAGCCTTTCATAAGCCCATTGCGCCGGGCTTTTCTGATCGACGGGTTTGCGGGCCATCGCGGGCGGCAGGGGTTTCTGCTCCGGAGTCGGGCCAGCGTCATGGTCGCAATGCACCGCGTGGCCCGGCAGCCGTTCAATTCCCGTTACCGACATATGTCATCCTTTCCTCTGCCAGATCCATGCGTCATCGGCGCCGCGCTCCCGCGTGGCCTGCCCGATCTGGTAAAGGTGGTTGAGATGAGCCAGGGCTTCAACCAGCGCGAGGCCATATTCGGCATCCCCGATCTTTCGCTTGAAGATCGCCGGGAAACATTCGACGGCCGTGCGCGGCTCTTCGATGAAGGTGGCGAGGCGGCGCAAGGCGGAATGGTGGTTTTCGATCAACTGCCGCATCCGTGTGGGCAGGCCCGTGTAGGGCAGCTTGTGGCCGGGCAGGACAAGCTGTTCGGGCCGGGCATATTGCTTGAGCCGTTCGCAGCTTTCCAACCATTCGCCCACCGGATCGGCCTCGGGTTCCGTCGCATAGACCCCGAGGTTCGGGGAAATCGTCGCGAGAAGCTGGTCGCCACCGTGCACGAGCGCATCGTCGCGCGACCAGAAGGTCGCATGTTCCGGCGCATGGCCGTTGCCGATCCACACGTCCCAGGTGCGCCCGCCGAAGGTGATCGTGTCCCCCTCCTTGATCCGAGTAAAGCCCAGCGGCAGCTCGGACACGATGTCGGCGAAGTTGAACGGGCGCTCTTCCTTGCGTTTCTCGTAAAGCGCCTGGTCCATCCCCGCCGAGCGCCAGAAGGCCAGCGTTTCATCGACGGGGCGTTCCTGTTCATCGAGGCGCAGCATCCGCGCCATGAGCCACGCCGTCCGCGTCGTCACCAGTTCCGCGCCGTGGTGGCGCTGGAAATAGCCGGCGAGCCCGACGTGGTCAGGGTGGTGATGGGTCACGATGACACGCGCGACGGGCTTGCCGCCAAGTGGGCCCGACAGGATGCTTTCCCAGATCGCGCGGGAGCGTTTCGAATCGAACCCGGTGTCCACGATGGTCCAGCCCTCGGGATCGTCGAAGGCGAAGACATTGACGTGGTCGAGCTTCATCGGCAGCGGCATCCTGATCCACAGGACGCCGGGCGCGACCTCGACCGCTTCGCCTTCGTCCGGCGGGGTTTCCCACGGGAAGGACAGCGGTGCGGCCATCACGCCGACAACTCCTCGACGGTGAGCGCATATAGCCCTTCGGCCCCGGCCCGCGCGGCAGCGAGATTGGCCTCGTGATCGGGCAGCAGCCGCTCGATGTAGAACCGCGCCAGCGCCGTGCGCGGGCCAGGTTTGCCCAGTGCCTCGCCCTCTGCATGAGCGGATCTCAGGTGGTAGTAGGCCCCAAGCACCCGCGCAAAGGCGGATTGGTAGGGCACGGCCCCCGCGAAACGAGTCTGGAGGTCTTGTTCCAGAAGCCACTCGGTCGCCTCGCGCAGCGTTTCCGCCGCGTCCCAGACCGGTTCGGCCAGTTCGCCGTGGGTCTCGCGGATGCCTTCGTTGAAGCTCTCGATCTCGTCGAGCAGGCGGAACGCCATGTCGCCCCCGTCCATCATCTTACGCGCGACGAGGTCCATCGCCTGAATGCCGTTCGTGCCTTCGTAGATCGAGGTCACGCGCACGTCGCGGGAATATTGCGCCGCCCCGGTTTCCTCGACAAATCCCATGCCGCCGTGGACCTGCACGCCCAGTTCCGCGACCCGGATCCCGGTCTCCGTGCCATAGCTCTTCGCGATGGGAGTGAGGAAGGCGGCGCGCGCCTCCCACTCCTTGTCGCCCGTGGCATGGCTCATGTCGATGGCCACGGAACAGGCGAGCGCGATGGCCCGCGCGGCATAGGTCTCGGACCGCATCTGCAGGAGCATCCGGCGCACATCGGCAAAATCCACGATGGTACCGTGCCCGTTCTCGATCGGCGAGCGACCCTGCTTGCGGTCGAGCGCATAGGCCAGCGCGTGCTGGTAGGCCGCCTCGGCGATCCCCACGCCCTGAACGCCCACCTGAAGCCGGGCGTTGTTCATCATGGTGAACATGCAGGCCATGCCGTTGTGTTCCTCGCCCACGAGCCAGCCGGTCGCGCCCTCGAAGCTCATCACGGCAGTGGGCGAGCCATGCAGGCCCATCTTGTGCTCAAGGCTCACGACACGCAGGTCGTTGGGCTTGCCCGGATTGCCGTTCTCGTCGGGAAGGAACTTCGGCACCATGAAGAGGCTGATGCCCTTGGTCCCCGGCTTGCCATCGGGCAGGCGTGCCAGGACGAGGTGACAGACGTTTTCGGCCACGTCGTGATCGCCCCAGGAGATATAGATCTTCTGCCCCGTGACCGAATAGGTCCCGTCCTCGTTGCGCGTGGCTTTCGACGTGAGCCCGCCCACGTCCGATCCAGCCTGCGGTTCGGTCAGGTTCATCGTGCCCGTCCATTCGCCGGAGTTGAGCTTGGGCAGATAGGTGTCCTTGATATGGTCCGAGGCATGGGTTTCCAGCGCCTCGATCTGGCCCTGCGACAGAAGCGGGTTCAGCCCGAGCGCAAGGCAGGCCCCCGACAGCATGTCGTTGACCGACGCGGCGAGCGTGAATGGCAGTCCCATCCCGCCATACTCCGCGCTCCCCGAAATCCCGACCCAGCCCCCTTCGGCAATCGCCTGATAGCCTTCCTCGAAGCCCTTCGACGTGCGCACGACGCCGTTCTCGAGCTTCGCGGGGTCCAGATCGCCGGATCGGTTCAGGGGCGCGATCACTTCGTCGGCCAATTTGGCGGCTTCCGACAGGATCGCCGTCACCGTGTCCTCGGTCGCCTCGGTGAATTTCTCGGTCGCCGTGACGGCGTCGAAATCGACCACATTGTCGAGGATGAACTGAAAGTCGGAGACGGGCGAGCGGAAGGGCATGGGTCACCTTTCATTGGACGCAGGCGGACAGGGCCGTTATAGGCAGTTGGCTGAAACTTATGGGTTTCGGGATGCGAGACAAGGACAACGCGGCGTCATGACCACGGCTTTGGAGACACGGCGACTGGACCCGGAGGCGGACGGGATCGCGATTGCGGCGGACCTCTTGCGCCGCGGGATGCTGGTGAGTTTTCCCACCGAGACGGTCTATGGGCTGGGCGGCGACGCGGGCAACGACCTTGCGGTCGCGGGGATTTACGAGGCCAAGGGTCGGCCCCGGTTCAACCCGCTGATCGCCCATGTGCCCGATCTCGAGGCGGTGGAGCGGATCGCGGTTCTGGACGACGAGGCGCGGGTGTTGGCCGAAGCGTTCTGGCCCGGCCCCCTGACACTGGTGCTTCCTGTTCGGGACGGCGCAGAGCTGTCCCATCTGGTGAGCGCGGGCCTGCCCACGGTGGCCGTGCGGGTGCCCGCACACCCGGTGGCGCAGGCGCTGCTGCGGGCCGTCGACCGGCCCATCGTCGCGCCCTCGGCCAACCCCTCGGGCCGGATTTCACCGACCACGGCGGACCACGTACTCACGGGCCTCGCGGGCCGGATCGCCGCCGTGCTCGACGGCGGCCCCTGCGGCGTGGGTGTGGAAAGCACCATCGTCGGCTTCGGCCCTCGCCCTACCCTGTTACGGCCTGGCGGCCTGTCCACCGAGGAGCTCGAAACCGCTCTGGGCGCACCGCTTGCCATCCGCGACGAGGGCGCGGGGATCACCGCACCGGGCCAGCTTGCCAGTCATTACGCGCCCGACGCGCCGGTTCGGCTCGATGCCGAAACGGCGCGGCCCGGTGAGCGGCTTCTGGGGTTCGGACACGTCGCCGCCGACTGGAACCTCTCGCCCAAGGGCGACCTCGTCGAAGCCGCCGCGAACCTTTTCCGCATGATGCACGAGATGGACCGGGCGGGTGACGCGCCCATCGCGGTTTCACCCATCCCGGACACAGGGCTGGGGCGCGCCATCAACGACCGGCTGCGCCGGGCCGCTGCGCCCCGATAGGCCCTAGGCCGGCACCAGCCGGAGCGGCAGGTGGTCCAGCGCGTGAATGGCGTTCGAGGGTCGCCAGCGGGGCGTCCCGTCGAACTCGATCCGCTTTACCCGCGCGACGAGCGCCGTCAGGATCGCCGCCGTCTCGCCCCGCGCGATGTTCTGCCCGACGCAGCCGTGTATGCCCGCACCAAAGCCCATCTGCCCCAACGGGCGGCGGTCCACCCGGAACCGGTCTGCGTCCGGACCCCATTTCTCGGGATCGCGGTTCGCCGCGCCGATGACCGCGAGCACCTTGGTCCCCTCCTCGACCGGATGGCCCCCGATCTCGGTCTCCGTTCCCGCCGTGCGACCGAAAGTATGCACCGGGAAGGAATAGCGCAGCACCTCCTCAAAGGCGGGTTTGATCAGGCTTGGGTCTGCGCGCAGCTTGTCCCATTCGCCGGGGTTCTCGGCAAAACAGAAAAGCGCGTTCCCGATGCCCGACACGGTCGTGTCCACCCCCGCCGACAGGAGCGAACGCACAAGCATTGCGGCCTCGGCTTCGGTGATCTCGCCCGCATCCGCATCGGCATAGATTGCAGCACCGATCCCGTCCGGGGTCAGCCGGTCGCGCGCACAAGCCGCCGTGATCCAAGGCGCAATCTCGCGGGTGTAGTCGAGCGCCGCCCGGCGCAGCCGGTTGTCCGGCCCCATCGCGTTGAAAACGCAGTTGCCATAGTCCACGAGGTAACGGTCATTCCGCTCGTTGAGACCGACCGCTTGCGGAAAGACCGACAGAGGAAATGCCTCGGCAAGGTCAGTCACACCCTCGACCCTCTCCTGCGCGACGAGCCAGTCCACCAGCACCTCGGCCGCCCGGGCGAAGTCATCCGCCAAGTCCTTGACCACCCGGGGCGACAGCGCCCGCGCCATGACGCGGCGGGTTTTCGTATGGTCGGGCGGGTCCACTTCGAGGATGATCGACGGAGGGCGCCATGGCTCGCCAATCTTGAAATCGTTGAGGCCCACGCCCCGCGACGACACGAAATTTTCGTGGTCGGTGAACACCCTGTGGGTTGAGGCAAAGCGCCCGACCGCCAGCATCGCATACTTCGGAATATAGACCACCGGGCCAAGGGCGCGCAGGCTGTCGAAATACTCGAAAGGATCGGCCAGCACCGCCTCGTCAAATGGGTCGATGTCGAGCGTGGGTATCCCCGGCGCGGGCAGGATGGCCCTGTGACCTTCGATCAGTTGCATACGCGCGCCTCCCCGCGGGTTGATTTGTCAACACGTTCTATCTGCGTGTTCCAGCGCGATAAGTCAACGGGACACCGCGCGACGGGGACAAGGACAGCCTATGGCTCTCGGAAGGCTTCCTTGGACTTGTAAAGCGGCTTCAAGAGATAGCGCAGGATCGTCTTGGACCCGGTGTGCAGTTCCACATCCGCCACCATGCCGGGCCGGATTTCCAGCGCGCGCTGCCGGTCGGTCAGCGACGCCATGTCGAGCCGCAGCATCACCCGGTAATGGGGATCGCCGTCGCGGGTGCGGTCGTCCTTGAACGTATCCGCCGAGACCAGTTCCACGGTGCCCTTCAGCGACCCGTAGATCGTGTAGTCATAGGCCGACAGCTTGACGGTCGCGTCCTGTCCGCGCTGGACGTTCGCCACGTCCTCGGGCTTGACCCGCGCTTCGATGTAGATGTCGTCACCCAAGGGCGTGATCTGCGCGATTTCCTCACCGGGGCGCACCACCCCGCCGATGGTCGTCACGGCGAGGTTGTTCACGATCCCCGCCATGGGCGAGGTCAGCACGGTCCGGTTCAACTGGTCCTCGGCAATCGCGAGGTTCTGTTCGAGCGTCGCCTGTTCGCGCAACGTGTCGGAATACTCCTCGGCCCGCGTCAGGTCGGTCTGGGTCACGATCTCGTTGTATTTCACCTTGGCGTCGGCATGGGCCTGCCGGGCGCGGGTCACCTCAATGAGCGCCACGACCTTTTGCTCGTAAAGGTCTTCGAGAATGTGCATCTGCGTCGCGGCCTGATCGAGCACCGCCTTGGCCCCGTCGCGGCGCGAGATGTAATCGGCCTGCCGCGCGGCGAGGAGCGCGGTTTCAGAGGCGACGATATTGGGCGTGAGCCGCGCCAGTTCCTCGGGCACCTCGAAGGTGTCCTGCCCGGCCAGTTCCGCCTCGAGCCTGAGGCGCTTGATCCGAAGCGCCGCGATCTGTTCGGCGTAATCCGTCACGGTCGAGCGGAACTCGGTCCCCGTGAGCCGCGCGATGACATCGCCCGCCGCGACCTGATCGCCCTCGGACACGAGCAGTTCGGCCAGGATGCCACCCTCGAGGTTCTGGATGATCTGGGGGCGGGACGAGGACGTGACCTCGCCCGGCGCACGCACGATCTCGTCGACCCATGCGACGGCGGCCCAGAACAGAAACACCAGCACCGCCCCGGCGGAGAGCCAGATGAGCAGCGACGGGCGCTTCAATTCCTCGTCAAAGGGCGCGTCCATCGTGGTCATGCGGTTTTCCTCTCGGCCGGTTTGCCATCCCCGCGCAGGTGCGCAAGCACGTCGTCGCGCGGCCCGTCAAGCATGGGGCGACCGTTCTGCAGGACGAGCACCCGCTCGCAGAGCGCGAGGATCGGCAGGCGATGCGTCGCGATGATCGCGGTGCGGTGGCCAAGCCACGTTTGCAGCCGCTCAATCAGCGCCGCCTCCAGCGTCGTGTCGAGCGAGGCGGTGGGTTCGTCGAGGATGACCACGTTCGGGTCCTGCAGCCAGAGCCGCGCCCAGCCGATCGACTGGCGCTGGCCTGCCGAAAGCCCCTCGCCGTTGTCGCGGATCTCGAGGTCGAGACCCTTGGCATGGCCCCGCACGAAGGCGCCGATCCCGGCGAAATCGAGCGCGGCCAACAGCCGGTCGTCGTCGCGGTCGAGGAGCGTCAGGTTGAGGTTGTCACGCAGGGTGCCGGCAAAGAGCCGCACGTCCTGGCCAAGGTAGCCCACGTTTCGCCGCAGGTCCTTGGGCGCAAGCTGCGCCATGTCGACGCCGTCGATCATCAGCCGCCCGGACTTGGGCCCGTAAAGCCCCGCGAGCAGCTTCAGGAACGTCGATTTGCCCGAGCCGTTGGTGCCAAGCAGCGCCAGTTTCTGCCCTGCCCCGATGGCGAGCGCGGGCACCTCGAGATGCACGGCGTCCTCGTCATAGGCGAAGCGCACCTCGCGCAGTTCGTAATCGCCCCGGATCATGTCGCGCCGCAGGTGGGTGCGCCCCGTCGCCTCGTCCTGATCCGACAGCGCGATGGCGTCGAGGCCATCGAGCGCGTTCTTGACGTTGGACCAGCGGGCGAGCGTGGCGGCAAGTTGCGTGAGCGGGGCAAGCGTGCGGCCCGACAGGATACCGACGGCGATGATCGTGCCCACGGTAAACTGCCCGGCAAAGACGAGGTAGACGCCGACAACCACGGCGGCCACATAGGTCGCCTGCTGCATCCCCTGCGCCCAGAAGCCAAGCCATGCCGCGAGCCTGCGTTGTTCGGACGACTTCAGCGCCTGCAGGACGGTCAGCTCGTTCCACAGCCGCATGAACCGCGCCTCGCCCCGCGCGGTCTTGATCGTGTCGAGGTCATAGATCGCCTCGTGCAGGAGGCGCGAGGATTTGGCGGATGCACCCTGCGTCTGCTTCGAAAGCTCGACCATGCGCTTTTGCAGAAAGATCCCCGGCAGGACCATGAGCACGCCACCGACGAACAGGACGATGACGACGGGACCACCGATGGAGGCGACGAGGAACAGGAAGAGCGCAATGAACGGAATGTCGGTCAGCGCCCCGATGGAGGAGGCGGTGAAAAACTCGCGCACCGAGGAAAACTCGCGCATCGAAGCGAAGAGGCCCGAGGGCGAGGTGGGCCGCCTGTCGGATCGCATCCCCAGAATCCGCGCCATGAGCAGCGTCTGGATATTGTGCTCGATGGCCTTGCCAGCCCCGTCCATGAGCTTGGCCCGAGCGATCTTGAGCCCGGCCTCCATCAGGATGGCAAGGCCCGCGCCAAGTGTCAGCATCCAGAGCGTGGGCGTGGACTGATGCGGGATCACCCGGTCATAGACCTGCAGCGAAAACAGCGCGACGGCGACGGCCAGCAGGTTCGCGGTGAAGCTGCCCATCGCCACGTCGTAGAAATGTTTCTTGTAACGCCGGATCTCGCCCCAGAACCAATGCGGTTCCTTCGAGCGCACCGCGTGGCGTTCGTTGATCTGCGCGGCGGTCGAGGCGGCGGTGATGACCTGCCCGCCGAAATAGGGCGCGAAATCGGTGATCGGCACATCCGTTTGCCGGTCGCGCGCGCCCTCTTCGTAGATCGTCACGTGGTCGGGCGAGGCCGACAGCACCAGCACCGCCTGCCCGTTCGTCATGATCGCGATGGCGGGCCAGAGCGACGGATCGGGCGTGCGGGTGATGGTGACGCGCGCCTTGAGGCCAGCGGCACGCAGCCCCGCCGCGATCATCTCGGCACTAACGCCCTGCGCGCCGTCGCCCAGCGCCAGCATCGCGTCGTGCATGTCCCGCGCCACGGCGGTTTCGCCCAAGAGGCCCGCATAGGTTTCGAGCAGTGCCGCCCGACGGGCAAGGCGGGTGGAGGTCACGACCCGTCGCTTGGCCGGGTCCGACGTCACCGTAGCGCGGATCGGGGTGGCGGTCGGAGCCGGATCAGGCGCGGGGTTCGCGTTGGCGTTGACGCCCATGGTGCTTTTGATGGCCGCACCGGTGATCGTGATGGCAAAGGGGCCGGACCGGGTCACATCGCCGCCCCCTCTGCCAGAACGCCTAGGGTCTGGGCCATGTCGATCTCGACCATGGCCGCCTTGTATTTCGACTGGATCGCCTCGTCTGCCAGACGCGCGGCGGTTTCGATAACCGACGCCAATTCATTGACCGAGCGCGTGCCCGCCTCGAACTGCCGCTGGAAGAGGTTCGCGTTGGCCTGCCCCTGCGTGGCCAGTTCGGCGGCACGCGTCGCGTTGGCCGCCATGCCCTCGCGTTCCGCCGTGAGCGCCGCCATGCGCCGGGCGACGCTTTCTCGCACCTCGTCCACGCGCCGCGCCGATGCCTCTTTCGACGCCTCGACCGCGCGCAGGTTGTCGGGCGTGGAGAATCCGAAACCCTGATCGGACGACAGTTGCACGTCCGGCCCGCTGGTGCCCTGATTGGAGATCGCCGCGCCCGCCGACAGGCCCGGCAGGAACCCGGCCCGCGCGATGGTCGCCTGCGCGATGTCGCGCTTCTGCTCGGCCTCGGCCAGATGCAGCGCGAGCGGCGTCACCCCGGCGGGAATGTCCACGCGCGACAGCCCATGCACCCCACCCAGCGGACGCGCGGCCATGGCGGCAAGCTCGGCCTCGGCCGCATCGGCCTTGCGCGTCGTCGCCTCGGCCCGCGCGACAAGTTCGGCGACCTTCGAGCGGACGACGGACAGCTCGGACATGTCCGATACGCCGCCATTGACCCGCGCGGTCATGATCCGCTCCATCTCGCGCATCCGGTTGAGGCCGTCCTGCGCCGCCCGCGCCCGTTCGCGTTCCTGCTCGGCGGTCAGGTAGAGCGTGAGCGCCGTGTGCACCCGGTCGTTCTGGTCCTGCGCGAGGTTGACCGCA